>BNJU01000640.1_pt1 | contig 1394942 bp, 1135 predicted proteins | sample 8539281 | NCBI WGS metagenome assembly BNJU01 (sample SAMD00202456, study PRJDB9452) | human saliva metagenome | isolation source: human saliva | place: Japan
ACGTGCCATCATAACGGCCAACACGCACTCGACAAACCCCCGCTGTCACCTCGAGTCAGACCTTGCGAGCGCCGACAGCCACTTGTTCCGCACCCCTCCCTTTGGTAGCTTTCCTATACACCTACGTAAGGAACCCCCATGCCCCAGCCCTCAGCGACGAGCACACCGCAAGACCCCTCGCCCACCCCTCCCTCGCGGCGCAAGCGCTGGATCGCCACGGCCTCGTGCGTGGGCCTCGTGGCCGCCGCTGCCGGGGCGGGCTACTGGTGGCATTCCACGCGCGTGCCAGACCTGACGCAGATCGAGGCGTGGAGCCGCTACATGGAACTCATTGAATCCGGGAAGTACGACGAGGCACTGTCGTATTCGCCCTACCTCCAGGACACCAGCAGGAATGGCAATCATATCGAATTCCTGTCCGACGCTGCGCACGCGCACGCACCCAGCACGGTATCCATCGAGCCAGTCGGTAACGTCAATAACACCTACGCCATCGAGGGGCGTGTTTCCTTCGACGACGGCACAGAAGCCTTCGCCACGACCTTCACCGTGCTGTCACAGAAGGACAAGGCCAATGGCAAGCTTGGTTGGTGGCACATTGACGCCCCATCCTTCGGACCAACAGTCACCCTCATGGAGTTAGACAACCTTCGCAGCGTGCGGGTCGGCGACGTATCGATCGATAACCCCCAAGGCCGGTACTACCTATTCCCCGGCAGCTACCGCATGGAAGCCACCCCCAAGAACCCCGACTACTGGACGATCAACTACGAGCACCCCCTGGCCGATGGTGCAGGGGAAATCCGCACCAACATCGTGACAAAGCCCTTCACTATCGAAGCCAACGATACGCTCAAGGAATGGGTTCGTGAGCAAAGCGAAGCATTCGCGACATCTTGCCGCACTGGAACACCCGATGCCTCCAGAGAAGACGCCTGCGGCGCCCTAGCATTGAGTACTACACCGTTCGACCCTACCCAAGATTATCTTTCCGTCCACCTCGTAGAAACAACATCTTTTCTCCTAACTGTATCGACTGGCGAAACAGCTCCCACGGACGATAAGCACACACACTATAACGCCCGGTTTAAGTGCACCATCGACTTCGCTTACGACGGCGCGACGCCGACGACGGAGTGCACTCTGGATAAATGATTCACGATTTGCACACGAACCACGCCGACACGCGAGCGGAGCCACCAATGAACAACACACCACAGCGCAAGCGCTGGATCGCCACGGCCTCGTGCGTGGCCCTCGTGGCCGCCGCAGCCGGGGCGGGCTACTGGTCGAACTACGTGTACCTGTCCGACCTGACAGCCTTGGATGCGTGGAACCGCTACATGGACCTCGTCAAAGACGGAAAGTACAACGAGGCCGTGACATACGTCCCCGAACTCCCAACCCTTTTCGACGGCCAGTTCCAGTATGACTTCCTACGGGATGCCGCACACGCGCACGCCCCCTCGAAAGTCTCCTTCGAGGGGCACACAGCCCCCAACAACCCGTCGGCGATCGAGGGCACAGTTCTCTTCAACGCCAGCAGAAGTGACGCCCACCACTTCAACATGCGTTTCAAAGAGACCAAACGGAGGAACGGTCAGCTCGGCATGTGGAAGATCAACGCCTCTTCGTATGGTTCGATGACCACGTTGATCGACACGGAGGGCCTGCGCAGCATTCGCATCGGCGACATCTTGGTCAGCAACCCGCAGGGTTCCTACCTCCTCCTTCCCGGCAGCTACCGCATGGAAGCCACCCCCAAGAACCCCGACTACTGGACGATCAACTACGAGCACCCCCTGGCCGATGGTGCAGGGGAAATCCGCACGAACTTCGCGACGCGAGCTTTCACGATCGAGCCGAGCGAGAAGCTCACCCAATGGATCCAAACCGAAAGTGAAGCCTTCGCGGCATCTTGCCGCACCGGCACGCCAGACCCCGCGCGACAACGCACCTGCGGAGCCCTCGCATTCTCCACTGAACCACTGGACCTGGTAAACGATCCACCCTTCATTGGTCCACTGGAGAATAAGCGCTTCGCCCGCAAAGTAGGGACAGGCCCATCAATGTCACCGGCGTTCTCGACGGTATGGAGCTTCACCCTCATAGTAGGGACAGGCCCCACCGACCCCAACGCCGGCAAGCGCCTCCCCCAAGCGGCCTCCTACGAATGCCGCATCGACTTCGCTTACGACGGCGCGACGCCGACGACGGAGTGCACTCTGGATAAATGATTCATGATGTGTACACGAACATACGCCAGCACTCAGGGGCCACGCGCCCCTCACGCGAGGTAGACACGCGCCTCCCAGGGCTCCAGAACGCCAGGAGCCTCTCGCTCGGCCTCGGACAGGTCCCGGTTGGACAGGATGAGCTCGCCACTCACCCCGCGCGCGACCTCGCCCAGGGAGGCGGGCTGAGAGGACAGATTGACCAGGATCGTGGCCACGGCCTCGTCGAGGGTGCGCCGGTAGGCGAAGACTGCGGGTGAGGGCGTAACGATGCGCTCGAACGAGCCCGCCGCGATGACGGGCAGGCCGTGGCGCACGTCCGCGAGCGCCCGATAGTAGGCGTACACGGAGGACGGGTCACCCACCTGGGTGGCGGCGTTGATCTCCGTGTAGTTCGGGGTGACGCCGATCCACGGGGTGCCGTCGGTGAAGCCGGCGTGCTCGCTCACGTCCCACTGGACGGGCGTGCGCGCGTTGTCGCGGCCGGTGGCGCGCATCCCGGCCAGGACCGACTCGGGGTCCTCCCCCGCCGCCACGGCCTCGCGGTAGTAGCGCAGCGCCTCAACATCACGAAAATCGTCGAGGCCATGGAAGACCCCGTTGGTCATGCCGAGCTCCTCGCCCTGGTAGACGTAGGGGGTGCCACGCAGCATGTGCAGCGCGGTGGCCAAGGCGGTCGCCGAGGCGTAGCGGTGCGCCTCATCGCCGAAGCGGCTGACGGCGCGCGGCTGATCGTGATTGTCCAGGTACAGGCTGTTCCAGCCAACGCTTCCCTGGGCCTCCTGCCACGCGCTCAGGCAGTCGGCGAGCTCGCCGGGACGCAGCGGGCGCGGATGGAACTTCCCCGCCTCGAGGCCGAGGTCGACGTGGTCGAATTGGAACACCATGTCGAGCTCACGCCTGGCCGGGTCCGTGAAGAGCAGGACGTTGTCGCGGCACACGCCGGGACACTCACCGACCGTCATGGTTCCGGCGCGCCCGGCGAAGACCTCGCGGCGCATCTCGGCCAGGTAGTCGTGCAGGTGCGGGCCTTCGGAGAAGTGCGGGTAGCCCTCGCCCCACGCGCGCCCCGGGCAGACGATGCCATCGGGCAGGGCCGGGTCCTTCGAAATCAGGTTGATGACGTCCATGCGAAAGCCGTCGACGCCGCGGTCGAGCCACCAGTTCATCATCTCGTAGACGGCGGCGCGGACCTCGGGGTTATCCCAGTTCAGGTCGGGCTGCTTCTTGTCGAAAAGATGCAGGTAGTACTGGCCCGTGGCCTCGTCCCAGGCCCAAGCCGAGCCCGAAAAGAAGGACCCCCAGTTGTTGGGCTGCGCCCCGGCCTCGCCGCCGACGCGCCCGGGGCGGGGGTCACGCCAGATGTACCAGTCGCGCTTGGGATTATCCCGCGAGGAGCGCGACTCGACGAACCACGGGTTCTCGTCGGAAGAGTGGTTGACGACCAGGTCCATGACGAGGCGCATGCCCCGCTCGTGGACGTCCGCGAGCAGGCGGTCGAAGTCCTCAAGCGTCCCGAACATGGGGTCGATGTCGTAGTAGTCCGCGATGTCGTAGCCGTTGTCGGCCTGCGGGGAGGCGTAGATCGGCGACAGCCACAGGACGTCCACGCCCAGGTTCTTCAGGTAGTCCAGCTTCTGTCGGATGCCTTCGAGGTCACCGAAGCCGTCCCCGTTGGAATCCTTGAAGGAGCGCGGGTAGATCTGGTAGACGACGGCACCCTTCCACCACTCGTCGGGGCCGAGGCCGTTGCCCGCGCTCAGCGCATCGTCGCGGAAAAACATGGAGAACACCTGCCAAGAGTCGGGGAACGCAGCCGCTAGCCGCGTGTCACTAGCAGCTTACTACCAGCCGTCAGCCATCAGTCATCAGCCACCCACTCGAACCACTCCCCATAAATCTCGCACGTAATTCCCTTCCTTGAATCTTCAACATCCGCCACAAACGTTGCAATTCCAACAACGCAATTTCAATGCTTGAAAGGTTGACATGGAAATTACGTGCGACATTGTTGGGAAACCACGCCAGCAGGTCCAGCACGGTGCAGCACACGCCACCCACGGTAGGCGCCCGCAGTACCCGCAGCCCTCACTGCCACGCGCCCGCGCCCCTCGCGCGGTAACAGAGAGCGGGCCGGAACCCTTCGGTTCCGGCCCGCCCCCAATGCTCAGGGTTGGCCATCAGTAGTGCACGACCACCGTATCGCCCATGTCGGTCCAGTCATAGATGAACTTGGCGGCGTCGACGGGCATATTCACGCAGCCGTGGGAGCCGCCATAGCCGCTCCACCCGAAGGATGAACGCCAGGGGGCACCGTGCATCGCGTAGGAGCCGGTGAAGTAGGTGACCCACGGGACACCTTCGGTCTCGTACTTGCTACCGTCGGCGTTCTCGCCGCGCATGGTCTGCACGTCGTACTTGAGGTACACGTGGAACGTGCCAGTGACGGTGGGCGTGTCGGGGGCTCCGGGCACCATGTAGAACGGACCGCCCGCAACCTTGCCGCCGACATAGGCGGTGACGGAGGCGTCAGACAGGTTGATGTCGACCCACTTCTCACCTTCGGCTGCCTGGTAGACCAGGTTTTCGGTGCCTTCGGCGACCTGCTTGGTCTCGGAGCCGGGCTCGACGTCGTCATAGTGGAAGAGGCCCTCATAGGGGGTGCCGTCGCTCATCGCGGCAACGACGCCCTTCGTGATCTCTTCGGTGTTGTTAGTCTTCAGGCCCTTCTTGCCTTCGCGGGCGGTGGTCAGCACGTTGCCGGAGGAGTCCACGTTTTCGACGCGATTCTCGGGCTTGACGTCGGTGGTGGACGCCAGGGCGTTGACCCAGTCGGCGACCTTGACGGTGCTGATGGAGGGCTCGTCGAGGGTACCGTCATCCTTGGTGAGGAATTCGAACCACTGGACCTTGTCGGAGCGCTCGGCGTAGAAGGTGTCGATGCCGTCGGAGATTTCGATCTGCGTGTCGAGCAGCTCGTTGGCCTTGTCGGCGGCCCGCTCGGCATCGGAGGTGGTGATGCTGGGCTCCATCTGGGAGACGGAGACGTCCTTGGTGACCGAGGTCAGGGTCGCACCGGCCTCCTTGACGGCGGCGGCGACCTCGTCGGGCGCGATGCCGTTGCCGTTCTGCGCGGGCGTGAAGGTGAAGGATTCTTCGTCGGGCGCGATGATGACCTGCGCGTCCTTCATTTCCGAGGTCAGGGTGGAGTTCGCGGTCGCGGCGAGCTTCTTGATCGAGTCCTCAGAGACGGTGGTGACGGGTTCGACGGTGCGGTTGGTAAAGAGTGCACCGACGAAGGAGAACAGGGAGGTCGAGCCTTTCATGGCCTCGTCCGCGGTCGCCTCGGCGTCAAGGGAGATGCCGGCTTCGTTGAGCGAGGCCGTGGTGGCTTTCCCTTCGACCATGAGGGTCACGTTGGTGGCGTCGGCTCGTGCGGTGACGGTGGAGACGACCTGGTCGCGGGTCATGCCCTCGACGGAGGTCCCGGCGACGGTCGTGCCCGGCAGCGCGCGGCCAGAGTAGTTGGCCGCATACACGATGACGGCGCAGACGACAAGGAAGACGAGGGCGCACGCAGCGCCGATCGCCCATCTGGTTTTAGTGGAAAGATTTTTGAGCATCGCCGTTCATCCTATCGCCTCATGCATGCTTGTGGAAGTAGACGGTTGAATTTTCAGTTGCGTCGTCTGCCACATGAAAATGACGGAATTGTTCAGTTTTTAGCCCCCAAACGTGATTATTGCCGCGAAGCGGCCTGCCACCTGGGCGTACGCAAGCACCTATCCTTGTCATATATGCGCTCGCTATAGAACTTGGGAGGCTCATCATGGCTGCGCCGCGAATTCTTGTCGTACCTGGCGGTACATCGATCGGTGCCGCCGCGCTTGCTAACGCATCGATCCACAAGCTGGTTGAACTCTACGAGGAGCGCGCCGCAGACCCGAACCACCCCGCGCCCCACACGGTCGTCTTTGTGCGCGACCCCGCCAAGGTTCCTCCCGCCACGCTGCGCGGTTCCGCTGCGACCCCCGAGCAGGCTTTCCCCGAGGAGGACTACCCCGGCCTCGCCAATCACATCAAGAACGACCCGCATTTCTTTGACGGCGTGGACCTGGTCCTCTCGACGTCCGGTTCCAGCGCGGGCAAGCCGCGCTTGGTCGGCCTGTCCACAGACGCGCTCATGTCCTCGGTGAAGGCGACCGAGCTGGCGCTGGACGGCCCCGGCCGCTGGATCCTCGCGCTGCCCACCCATCACATCGCGGGCGCGATGATCCTGCTGCGCGCGGCGGTCGCGGGCACGAACCCGCAGGTCGTGGATACGACGAACGGCTTTCATCCGCGCGATCTGCTGCCCGCCATTCAGGGCGTCACGCAGGATGACATGCCCGGTTACCTGTCGCTGGTGCCCACGCAGCTCGTGCAGTGCCTCGACGCTGACGAGGAGGTCCTGGAGGCCCTGCGCTCCCTGTCCGCGATTCTCGTGGGCGGCGCGGCGATCAGCAATCACCTGCTCGAGCGCGCCCTGAACGCGGGCTTGAAGGTGCGCGTCACCTACGGCATGACGGAGACGGCGGGCGGCTGCGTCTACGACGGCGAGCCGATGCCCGGCATCACGGTGCGCGCGGTCGACTGGGACGGGCGTACCCGCCTGGCGTTTAACGGCCCGACGCTGATGACGCGCTACCTGGACGCGGACAGCCCCTTCTTCGAGGAGGGCGGCCAGCGCTGGATGGTGTCCGGCGACATGGGCGTCATCCGCGCGTCGGGCAAGGTCGAGGTGAGCGGGCGCGCGGACGACGTCATCATTTCGGGCGGTCTGTCGATCGCGCCGGGTCCCCTGCGCCGCGCCTTGCGTTCCTACGAGGGCATTTCGGATGCTTGGATCCTGGGCACGCCGGATGAGAAGTGGGGACAGATCGTCACCGCCCTGGTGGTTCCTCACCAGATGCCGTCGGACTCCCTGGAAATGGCCGAGCTGGGCTCGGCCGTGCGCGAGCACGCCGCCGCGCACATCGGTCGCGCGCAGGCGCCGCGCCGCGTGGTCGCGGTGACGGAGCTGCCGTACCTGGGCTTCGACAAGATCGACCGTGGTGCCGCCGTCGCAGCCGCGACTGCGGTCGAAGGCACCGAGAGGGACTGGGTGCGCTAACCCGACTGACGGGCGAGCGCCGCCTCCAACTACACTGGTAGCCATGGCTACCGTGACGGATTGGATTGAAGGCGCTCGCTTGCGCACCTTGCCCGCCGCCGCCGCACCCGTGATTGTCGGGTCGGCGGCCGCACATTACCTGGGCGGGTTTGACGCGCTGCGGGCTCTCCTGGCGCTCGTGGTGGCGTTGGCCCTGCAGGTGGGAGTCAATTACGCGAACGACTATTCGGATGGGATTCGCGGCACGGATGACAACCGCAAGGGGCCCGCACGCCTGACGGGCGGGGGCCTGGCCAAGCCGACAACGGTCCTGGCAGCCGCGCTGGGGTCGTTCGCGGTGGCCGGCGTGGCAGGCCTCGCCCTGGTTGCCGTGTCGGGCACATGGTGGCTGATCGCTGCGGGCGCTGCGGCGGTCGTGGCCGCGTGGTTCTACACGGGCGGCAAGCACCCCTACGCCTACATGGGCATCGGCCTGTCCGAACTGATGGTCTTCGTATTCTTCGGCTTGCTGGCGTGCGTGGGAACGACATGGACGCAGGTGCAGTCGGCTCCGTGGTGGCTGTGGATGAGCGCGTCGGCGCTGGGCCTGCTGTCGGTGGCGCTGCTGATGGCCAATAACATTCGCGATATTCCGACGGACCGCGAGTCCGGCAAGATGACGGCGGCCGTGCGCCTGGGCGATCGGGCGTCGCGCTGGGTGTTTGCGGCGTGCGCGTGGCTTCCGGTCGCGATGATCGTGGCCCTCGGCGCTGCGGTCGGTTTGCATCCGCTGGCGACCTGCGCGCTGGGCGTGGGAGCCGCCGCGTGGGCGGCCGGAGTGAGCCTGCCGGTGCTGACCGGCGCCTCAGGCCGAGCGCTCATCACTGTCCTGCGCAATACGGGTTTCTTCACCCTGGCATGGGCGCTGTTGGCTGCGCTGGCGCTGTTCCTGTCCTAAGAACGAGGCCGGGGCGGGTTGACGCGGGTCGGCGCGCTAGTCAGCACTTTCACGAGGCCGGGGTAGCCACGCGGGTGAGCGAGCGGGTCAGCGCCCGCGGCGATAGAGGGCCTCGTGGGCCCAGTCGCCGAGGATGCCGATGGCTGCAGCTCCGACGCAGACGACGGCGATGGATTCGAAGGATCCGGAGGCCAGCCAGGGAGTGAACACGCCGATTCCGATGGCGGCGCTGCCCTGCATGGCAAGGTCGTTCATGGCGACGGCGCGACCGTTCTGGCCGGGTGCGACGGTGGCGAAGACGGTGTCGTAGATGGGGGTGAAGAGCGCGCCGAAGCCGGCGTAGATGAGGCACATGGCGGCGGTGATGACCCACGGGCCGGAGCTCATGAAGAGGGCGAGGAGCGCGGTGCCGGACAGGATGAGGGCGACGCAGCCGCGCACGGTAGCGCCGCGCCCGATGCGGGCCATGACGGCGCCGGAGCTCATGGCGGTGGTCAGCGCGACGCAGTAGGCGGGCAGGAGGCGCACGGAGACCTGGGCGGGGGTGAGCCCGTAGTGGGCGGCGCCGATGCCGTTCATGAGGGGAGCGACCGTGAAGTTCATGCAGTAGATGATGACGATGAGGCTGACGGAGCGCGCCCAGGGCACGTTGGTGAAGAAGGAGCGGGTGATGAAGGGGGCGCGGGCGCGGCCGATGTAGCGCCAGAAGAGGGCGCCGCCGATGATGAGGCCGCCGATGAGCCACCAGCGCGGGTTGGAGGCGACCAGGGTGAGCAGGAGGGCCAGCGAGGAGAAGATCGCGAGGCCGACGACGTCGACGCGTCCGGTGTGGGCGCGGGCGGGCACGCGGCGTCCCATGATGGGCAGGACGGCGAGGCCGCCGAGGGGGATGAGGAGTAGGAGCGCCCAGTTGAGTTCGGCGAGGAGGCCGCCTGAGAGCATGCCGATGGCGGTTCCGCCCTGGAAGGCGGCGCACATGAGGCCGACGTAGAGGCCGCGGCGCTTGGGGTCGGCGATGCCGGTGGCCAGGATCATGTAGGCGGAGGCGGAGGCCTGGTAGCCGAGGGTTTGGAGGGCTCGGGCGATGATGATGCCGGTCAGGGACGAGGAGAATGCGAAGCCGAGGAGGGATCCGGCGACGATGAGGACGACGCCGACGTCGACGATGCGGCGCAGGGGGACGAAGTCGCCGAGGGTTCCGTATAGGAAGCAGGCGACGCCCAGGACGATGCCGGGGATTGCGGTGATGAGGCCGGAGGCTTCGCCGGCACCGATGTCGGCGGCGACGCGCAGGTAGACCAGGTTGAAGCCTTGGAGGGAGACTGTGCCGAGAGCGTAGATGCCCAGGAGGGGCAGGAGGACGCGCGCGAGGCTGTCTGTCCCAGCCGCAGAAGGTGCGGTTGTGCGCGTGGGGGACGAGGCCGTGGCCCCTGCCTGGATCACCTGGGAGGGGATGGTGATGGGGCGGCAGGATGGGGCTGCCGGGCGGGTCGAAACGAGGTATCGGAGATTGCGCACGGCGGATAGTTCACCACAAAGCGTCTCTTTAGTAGTATTGCAGGAAACTGGCATAGAACTTAAGCAACACTTAATCGTTGAAATGACGCCACAATCGACCCCGAGGGATATTTGCGTTCCGCGTGTGACGTGACACAATAGAGCCTCCCTCACATAGGAGATTCCATGGCACGCGTCATTGTTGTCGGTTCCATTAACCAAGATGTTACGGTCACCGTCGACCGTTTCCCCTCCCCCGGCGAGACTCTGTCGGGTTCTTCCCTCACCTACGGCTTGGGCGGGAAGGGGGCGAATCAGGCGGCGGCGGCCGCGCACTCGGGAGTAACGACGCTGTTCGTGGGCGCGGTTGGATCCGACCCGTCGGGCCAGCGACTACGCGATGAGCTCGCCTCGCACGGGGTGGACGTCACCCACCTGCGCGCGGTTGATGGCCCATCAGGGACGGCGCTGATCACCGTGGCCGCCTCCGGCGAGAACACGATCATCCTGGACGCGGGGGCGAACGCGGCTGTGACCACCGAGCCCGCCAAGGCCTCGTTGATTCCCGCGTCCTCCGACGTTGTGGTCCTGCAAGCGGAGGTGCCCGCCGAGGCGAACGCCGCGGCCATCGAGTGGGCGCACTCGCACGGTGCGCGCGTCCTGCTCAATCTGGCGCCGGCGCGCGACACCGCCCCGGCGACGCTGGCGCAGGTTGATGTCCTGGTCGTCAACGAGACGGAGGCTGGGCTGACCCTGGGCCTGCCCGCCCCTGCGACGCCGACCGAGGCGATCGGGATCGCTCGCGCGCTGCGTGGCATGGGGCCGCGCCACATCGTCGTGACGCTGGGCGCGCAGGGGGCGGCGTGGGTGTCCGGGGCCGAGGTCGGCCACTGCCCCGCTGTGACGCTCGGCAAGGTGGTGGATACGACGGGTGCGGGCGACGCGTGCGTGGGTGCACTGGCGGCGGCGCTGGCGCTCGGCATGCCCTTCGCCGAGGCCGTGGCCGCCGGGATGCAGGCAGGAGCCACGGCGGTCCTGACGCCGGGAGCCGCCTCCTCGTACGCGGCGCTGCCGCAGATCACGGAGGGCTGAGCGGGCAGGATTGCCCCGGGAGTGAACGAGGCGACGTGAGGCAGTGCACGCCCCTAAACTAGGCATATGCTCAGGATTGTCCTTTTCGTCGCCATGATTGCGCTCACCATCTACGCGGCCGCAGATTGGCATCGCACCCCCGAAGACGAGATGCCCGGCAAGCTGCCGAAGCCGATCTGGCTGCTGATCATTTTGTTCACGGCGACTATCGCCGCGATCGGCCCGATCGTGTGGCTGGTGCTGCGCTGGGTCCAGCGCGCCGAAAAGGCCCAGCAGGCGCCTCCGAGCAAGCCCGCGCGCCCGTCCGCGCCGGACGACGACCCCGAGTTTCTCTTCCGCCTCGAACGCGACATCCAGCGCAAGCGCCGCGAGGAGGAACGCCGCGAGGAGGAGCAGCGCAAGCACGACAAGCGCGGCACCGACTCCAATGAGACGTCGGACGGAGAGGCCTCCTGAGGCAAGAGCGTGACGTGAAGCGGGCGACCCTTGATCGGGTCGCCCGCTTCACTTGCTGCGGTATTGTCCGCCGCGCGCCCTCAGCGGCGCAGGTCGGCGGCAGAGTCTCCCGGCGTCATGTCGCGCGCCAGGGCGACGAGGTCGGCCGCGGGTTCCGCGTAGGAGGTGCCCACGAGCGTCGAGCCCGAGAAGATGAACGACGTGATCGAGGCCAGCGAGCAGTGGCGCGACTTGGGCGAGTGCGCCAAGGGCAGGCCGTCGACGAAACGCGTGAGCGTGACGATCGGGTTCTGGTGGGAGACGATCAGAGCTTCGCGTCCGCGCGCCTCGCGCAGGGCCGAGGACAGGGCCGCCCTCATGCGGGAGGCGACGTCACGGTAGGGCTCACCCCACGAGGGGCGCAGCGGGTTGCAGTAGTACTTGAAGTACTTGGGGTTGGCCAGCATCGCGCGATTCGAGTTGACGGGAAGGCCCTCGAAGACGTTGTCCGACTCGATGAGGCGCGGATCGGTGGCAATACTCAGGCCGTAGGCGGCGGCCGTCGGCGCGGCCGTCAACTGGGCACGCAGGAGCGGCGAGGAAATGACGCGAGCGATGTCCGCACCCGATTCCTGAAGGTAGTCGGCCGCGCGAGCGGCCATCTGATGCCCCAGCTCCGTGAGCCCAAATCCGGGCAGCCGCCCGTAGAGAACACCGTTGGGGTTGTCCACTTCGCCGTGGCGCATGACGTGAATAATGGTGCGGTCCATAACGCCCAAGTATAGGGTCTACAGGCCTCGGCGCAGCTGGTCATCTGCACCCTCACCTACCGGCGGCCGGCCCGACATACACGAGAGGCCCGACCAATGGTCGGGCCTCCGCTCGCTCACTTCTTGTTGCGACGCTGGTGACGCGTCTTGCGCAGGAGCTTGCGGTGCTTCTTCTTCGCCATGCGCTTGCGGCGCTTCTTGATGACGGAGCCCATGGGGTTCCTCCCTCGTAGTGTGGGCGGCAGAGGTACTACCGCTGGTTGATGATGGGTGCCCGGAGCGGGCACATCGTGCCTATACTACCCGCCAATGACGCGAGCCTGGCCACCGGAGTGATCCGCCATACCGGCCTGGATCATCTGGGCGACCGCGGCCTCGGGCACTCGGAAGCTCTTTCCGACGCGAATCGCGGGCATTTCACCGCTGTGAATCAATCGGTACACAGTCATCTTAGAGACGCGCATGATGTCCGCCACTTCCGTGACGGTCATAAAGCGCGGCGCCGACTGCTGTTCCATTAATGACTCCCAGGATGCTCGCGAGGCGCGTTAAACCCGTTCGTTCACCGCTTACGTAGCCTCACGAAATATACTACTGCCCAACCGCATGGAAACTGCAACTTTATCCACTTTTGTTGCAGAGTCGTTAAAGGAGAAATGATGAGACCGGCACGCAAAGGGACGCAAGCCTCGGGTTGAGACCCCTCGGCTGCGCACCAATCCCGGCGCCACACGGTCCATGATGAGAGGACGAGCCACGGCCTCGTCTCGCGCCATTTCAGAGGAAACCCTCAGCCCCCAGCCCTCCCCCGTCGTCCGACAGGTCCCCGGCGGCCCCCGCGGCCCTCACCCCCAGGTGCCCACCTCGTACGGGCAGCGCGTGCGCGCGTGGCTGTCCCGGCAGGCCCGGTACTCGCCGGCGCGACTGGCCCTGAGCACGTTTGCGCTGATCATCGGCGTCATCACGGCGCTGCTCATGCTGCCTTTCGCTTCCGCCTCTGACGAGTCCGCTCCCTTCGTCGACGTGCTCTTTACCGCCGTATCAGCCGTATGCGTGACAGGTCTCACGACGGTGGACACAGCATCGTATTGGTCCCCCTTCGGGCAGGCTGTCATCGCGGCGGGCATCGTCGTCGGCGGCCTGGGCGTCATGACGCTGGCGTCGATCCTCGGCTTCGCGGTGTCCCGACACCTGGGACTCACCCAGCGCATGCTCGCCACCCAGGAGACCGGTACGGGAGCGATGGGCCAGATTTCCACGCTGCTCAAGGCAGTCATCGCGACCTCGCTGACCATGCAGGCGCTCCTGGCGGTCATGTTCCTGCCGCGTTTCCTCACCATGGGCATCGACCCCGCGCACGCCGTGTGGGACGCCGTGTTCATGGCCATCTCCGTGTTCAACAACGCCGGCTTCGTGATTCTGCCCGGCGGACTTGAGCCGCACGTGACCGACTGGTGGATGCTGGTCCCCATCATCCTGGGCACGACGGTGGGGGCTATCGGCTTCCCCGTCATCATGGATGTTGCGAAGAATCTGCGCGCGCCACGCCGCTGGCGCCTGCACACGAAGCTGACGCTGTCCACCTACCTGATCCTTGCGTTCATCGGCGCACTCGCCCTGGCCCTCACCGAATGGCACAACCCGGCGACGCTGGGGTCCGTGGACACGCCCTCGAAGATCCTCAACGCGATGCTCGCGGGCGTGAACTCGCGCTCTTCGGGTCTTTCGGCGTTGAACGTGGGGGCGATGCACTCACAGACACACTTCGTGCAAGACATCCTCATGATGATCGGCGGCGGCTCGGCGTCCACGGCGGGCGGCGTGAAGGTCACAACCTTCGCGGTGCTGGTCCTCGCCGTCATCGCCGAGGCCCGGGGTGACCGCGATATCGAGACCTTCGGGCGGCGTATTCCCACCTCGACGGTACGCCTGGCGGTTGCCGTGTCCCTGCTGGGCCTGGCGATGGTCGCTATCTCCGTGGTCCTGCTGTTGACCATGACGGATCACTCGCTGGACATCATCCTGTTCGAGACTGTCTCCGCGTTCGCCACCGTCGGCCTGTCCACGGGCGTGACACCCAACCTGCCGGTGGCCGCGAAGTATGTGCTGATTGCGCTCATGTTTGCCGGTCGTACCGGTTCGATGACGGTGGCGGCCGCTCTGGCCCTGCGCGAGCGTTCCCGCGTGATCCGTATGCCCGAGGAGCAGCCCATCATCGGCTGATGCCGCCTGCCAAACGGGGTGTCCCACACTGTTAGACACCACCGCACCCCAGTTTTACCGTCTGCTAGGCTAACTCGGGTAGCAGTCAGGCTGTTCGAAGGAGACAGGTCATGGAGGACAACCGCCTCGAGATCACGCGGGCGCAGTGGAAAGGCTGGATCGACCTCATTACACGCGAAGGGGACGGTATCGTCGACCAGCTCAACAGCGCCGCGGAGGATATCATGCGGGCGTCGGAGCACCAAACCGAGGCCAAGTGGGGCACGCTGCCCGGCCCCGCAGCCTTTGGCAGCACGTACAAGAAGTACCTCGACGCCGAGCACGCTGCCCTGCTGCAAATGGCGATAAACGCCCAGAGCGTCGCCGACAACCTGAGTGTAGCCCTCGAGAAGATCTCGAATACGGACATGGTCTCGGCGAGTGAGCTAGACGCGGCGATCGCTGGTCTCGATGCTGAGATTAGTAAAATCGACTCGGTCTATGAGTCAGAGGCGATGAAGAAGCACTGGAAAGACAACCCCGGAGATGACCTGTCCGCGCACAGAAACAGGCCCCCCTACTAATAGGGTCACCGTGGATGAGGGTCGCCGCCGACATCAAGGAGAGATCATGACAAGGACCGCCCTGTTTCGCGCGCTGGCGTGCGTGGCTGCGGCCGCGTGCTGTGTGGTTGGGGTTTCCTCGCCCAGTTACGCACACCAGACTCCCGTTCCTGTGCCCCCGAGCCCCGTCAGCCAAGCTCCTCAGCTGCCTGTCTTGCCGGGCCGCGAGATCAAGATGACGGCAACTCTCCAGCCTCGTGCCAGTGATGACATGGGAGTGGGAGAGCGAGTCAGCGTCAGCGAACTGCAAATCAGGCTGCGCAGCAAGTATCCCAGTCCAAAGATCACGCTCGATGAGTGCACGATGCTGGCGAACACGTTCTGGTCGGGAAGCGCCCCCAACTACCACAGCAAAGTCGACTACGACAGCGGCACCTGCATCCTCACGGCCCACTATGCCAACGATGCGCGCCACGCCTTCTACTCCCTCGATGAAGACGGAACGATCACGGCGCGCGCCCCCATGGTCTACCTCCACCAGATCGCCTCATCCTTCGAAACCGTACACTTCACACGATTCGACTACTGGTTCTCGGCGATCGTGAACACCCAATGCAACGCCGACCCCTCCTACACCAAACTCGACGCCCCCCTATCGGGCAACGTCCACTTGACCACCTGCACGTGGAACACCGAAAAGGGCGCCACCATCCCCACCACCGACGACCCCCTCATGACAGGCACCGCCGAACAAGCATTTTACGATGGAGACCACGCGACCGTCGGGCCCTTCACCGACCTGACAGTGCCCGCCAACCCCTTCACCATCACACCCACACAGGCCGAGGAGCCCGCCTCGGGCACCAGCGCGGACGCCACTTCCGAGCCAGCGTCTTCGCGCGGCCTCGTCATCGCCGTGGGTGCGGGCGCCGCGCTCCTCCTCCTGGCCGCGGCGGTGGGAATCACCTGGGCGCGGCGCCGAACAAGCTAACACACCAACAAGCGGGGGCCGCACCCATCAAGGGTGCGGCCCCCCGCCATCACTGAACCAACCACCACTCACCAGTCAGCATCAGCATCACGAGCAATCGGCTTGAGCTGATCAGCACTACCAGCAGCACCACCCATCATCTGAGCACCACGCTCCTCCAAGGCATCCACACGCACCACATCATACGCACGACGCCGCACCTGCCCCTTCTTCTCACGACGATCCCCAACACCGCCAGAACCCACCGGCGTTACACCGCCACGACCAACCGCAGCAGCACCGGAAGCGCCACGACCCGCAGCGCTCACACCACCACGACCAGCGACACCACCAGTCGCGCCACGACCACCAGCAGAACCAGCAGCGCCAGAACCCACCGGCGCCACACCACCACGACCAACAACACCAGCACCACCGCCGCGGCCAGCACCACCAACAGCCCCAGCTACACCCCCACCAGGAAGCGCAGACGGACGCAACACACCACCAGCAGGAGCAACAGCACGCAACGCAGAACCAGACGCACCCGAAGCAAGCCCACCAATCCCAGCGAAACCACCACCATAAGACAACGCCGCACCAGCAGCACCAGCAGCAGAACCAGCCACCAACACACCACCAGCAATACGCGCACCACCACCCGCAGCAGAAGGAACAGCACGCCACGCCGGATCATTCACATTCAACACATCAGCAGGCATATGCCCACCCACAGGACCATTCGGCGTCATCCGCTGATTCACCGGCGTCGTCGTCAAATCATAACGAGCCAAATCAGCCGGATCACTAATCGGATTCGACACACTCCCAAGCTCCCCCGGAGCAGGAGACGTCCACTCACCACCACCCGCACCCGTGCCACTACGAACCGTCGGAACAAGACCACGACTCCCACCAGAATACGCCGGACTCGGAGCCGGGGGCGTAGGGCCGGGATCGGGTTGAGGTTGCCACGGCCCTGGGACGTAATCCTCCTTCGGAACGAAGATACTACCCTCCTCCGCGTATGCTTCTTTGTCGATCTGAGCCAGGATTTCTTTGGCCGCCGCCTCTCGTTTCGCGTTCTTCTGCTCTTCCAAGGCGGCGAGGTACGCCTCGGGAGTCACGTACTCAACGACCTTTCCATCATCGGAAGTGAGAGTCAGCGGAGGCGTCCTCTTACTCTCCGCAATGTCCGACTCGCTCAGCAGAACGGGACTCAGCTCCTTGCCCTTCGCAGCCTGAGTGTGCATGCTTTCGCGCACCGTCAGATTGTGCACCTTGGTCGACTTGATTTTACCCAGGTGTTTATTGACGTCTCCAATATAGGAAGACATCCATGAGTTCGCACCCGCACGAGTCTGCGATGTCCCCACAGTCTCATCGGAGATGAACGCTTGCGCGTTGCTATGGGCCGAATCAACCTTGCCGTGGGCTTCCCCGACCTGCGTATTCTCGGTCATGTCTTCGGCCCCCAAGGGCTGACGCGGCATATCAATCAGATTCTTGAGCTTGTCATAATTCGTTGTATCGACCACTGCGCGACCTCACTTCTGTCAACCGGCACTGACATAGGACGAAAGGGGAACTCCCTGAGGAGCACCTCTCGGTTTAACGTTAAGTTTATCCTCTCCAGCACACGAAGGTCTACCACCTTGAAAACTTCTTATCGCCGCTCAGCAAGCATGCCGTCACTAACGCCGGTCGACACGAAGACACGCACGACTGTTCACGCGTTCGCTGCCGTCTCCTGACTCCTCGCGCGGCGGAATAGGCGACGAGGCGCCGCACCGTTCGCGCTCGGGGGACGGGAGGGGAAGAATGGAGGCATGGCAGAAGAACGTGACTCCAAGGAACTCCAGTCAGGCACACTGGTCATTGGTCTGGGCCGTTTCGGGTCCGCCGTTGCGGTGACGCAAGACCAGCTGGGCTACGAGATCCTGGCCGTCGAAAAGAACCCCGCGCGCGTGCAAGCCTTCGCGGGCCGCTTCCCCCTGGTCGAGGCCGACGCCACGTCCAAGGATGCGCTGGAGCAACTGGGGGCGCGCGAGTTCCGTAGCGCCGTCGTCGGCGTGGGCTCTTCCCTGGAGGCCGCCGTGTTGATCACCGCGAACCTGGTGGATATGGGCATTTCCTCCATTTGGGTCAAGGCGACGTCCTCCCAGCACGGGCGCATCCTGCGACGCGTGGGTGCCCATCACGTGGTCTACCCTGACCTGGATGCGGGCAAGCGCACCGCGCACCTGGTAGGCGGACGCATGGTCGACTACATCGAAATGGAAAAGGACGGCTTTTCCATCATGAAGCTGCGTCCCCCCAAGGAAGTGCACGGTTTCTCCCTCGAAGAGCTGGACCTGCGCGGACGCTACGGTGTCAACGTCGTGGCAGTTCGACGCCCCAAGCAGCGCTTCGAGTACGCAAACTCTACGACGCGCATCAACTCTGACGACGAGATCATCGTGTCGGGTGACTCTCACCTGCTCGAGTATTTCGCGAACCGCCCGTAGGCTCTCAACCCAGCGCGCGCATACGACGGCCCATCCCGCGCGTCCGTGCCCCGGCCTCGTCCCGCGCGGGCGAACCGCAGATGAGGGCGGGCCGGGTTACCGTGGGGTCATGGCGAAAGAGAAGATCACCTACCGTTGCTCCGAGTGCGGGTGGACCTCCCCGAAGTGGGTGGGCCAGTGCCGCGAGTGCGGGGCGTGGGGCACGGTCGACCAGGCGGGTCAGGCCTCGGGCGGCCCGCGCGCGGCCGCAACCACCCCGCGTCGGCCTGCGCTGCCCATCGGTGACGTGGACGGGGAGCGCGCTTCGTCGCGGTCGACGGGAGTGGGCGAGCTGGACCGCGTGCTCGGCGGCGGCATCGTGCCCGGCGCGGTGATCCTCCTGGCTGGCGAACCCGGCGTCGGCAAATCGACGCTGCTCCTGGATGTGGCCGCGAAGGCCGCGCGCACGGCGGCCGAGGGCGGGCGCGGTCCCGTCCTGTACGTGACGGGCGAGGAGTCGGCGGCGCAGGTGCGCGGGCGGGCCGAACGCATCGGGGCCCTTGAACCCAACCTGCTCATCGCGGATGAGACGGAGCTGGGTGTCGTCCTTGGTCACGTCGAGGCCTCGGCTCCGTCCCTGCTCATCGTCGACTCTGTGCAGACGATCTCCTCCGCCCAGGTCGAGGGCGGGGCGGGCGGCGTCGCCCAGGTGCGGGCGGTCGCTGCCTCGCTCATCCGTGTCGCCAAGGAATCCGACCTGCCAACCCTCCTGGTCGGGCATGTGACGAAGGACGGCGGCATCGCGGGCCCGCGCGTCCTCGAACACCTCGTGGACGTCGTCTGCCAGTTCGAGGGCGACCGTCACTCGCGCCTGCGCCTGCTGCGCGCCGTGAAGAACCGCTACGGACCCACCGACGAGGTTGGGTGCTTCGAGCTCACCGACTCGGGGATCTACGGGCTGGCCGACCCCTCCGGGCTCTTCCTGTCGCGCACGACGCGCGGTGTGCCCGGCACCTGCGCCACGGTGTCACTGGAAGGACGCCGCCCGCTGCCCACCGAGATTCAGTCGCTGGTCGCCCCCTCCTCCGGGGGATCGCCCCGGCGCACCACCTCGGGCGTGGACCACGCGCGCGTCGCCATGATCCTGGCGGTCCTCCAGGCGCGCATCGGCGCCGACACGTCGGGGGCCGACGTGTACGTGTCGACCGTGGGCGGAGCACGCACCGTCGAGCCCGCCATCGACCTGGCGATGGCCATCTCCATCGTGTCCTCACTCAAGGGCACTCCCCCGCGCCCCGACCTCGTCGCGGTCGGGGAAATCTCCCTGACCGGAGAGGTGCGCGCCTGCACGGGCACACAGCGCCGACTGGCCGAAGCCGCCCGCCTGGGCTTCTCATCTGCCATCGTCCCCGCTCAAGGCAGCGAGGACCTCGCCCGCGTCGAAGGCATCACCGTGTTCACTGTCTCTGATTTAGCGACGGCGATTCGCGTCGCTTTTCCCACAGACTCGCAATAATAGAGGGCGAACCTACTCATTCGGGAGGGAAGCACTTTGACGTCCGACGCAGCGATCCTTCGAGAAGCACTGCGCGCAGTCGCGCCTGGCACCCCTTTACGCGAGGGACTGGAACGAATCCAGCGCTCCCACACGGGCGCTCTCATCGTTCTGGGTTACACCCCCGAGGTTCAGGCCATGTGCTCGGGCGGCTTCGACCTCGACGTTGCTTTCACGGCCGCTCGCCTACGCGAGCTGTGCAAGATGGACGGTGCCGTCATCATCGACCCCGACCTGTGGCGCATCCGTAAGGCCAACGTCCAGCTCTTTCCCGACCCCATGATCCCCACCGACGAGTCCGGCATGCGCCACCGCACCGCTCAGCGCACCGCCCGCCAGACTCACCTGCCTGTCCTGTCCCTGTCGGCATCGATGCGCATGATCTCCATCTACGTGGGAACCGAACACCGCCTCGTCGAAGAACCTGAGGCTCTCCTGTCGCGCGCCAACCTGGCCGTGGACACCCTCGATCGATACAGCCAGCGCCTGGACGAAGTCCTCCAGACCCTGACGATCCTCGAGATGCGCGACAGCGCGACCGTGCGCGACGTCGCGACCGTCATGCAGCGCATGGAAATGATCCGCCGCATCACCTCCGAAATCACCGAATACCTGGAGGAACTGGGCTCCGAGGGCCGACTCCTCGCGCTACAGGTTGAGGACCTGGTGCGCGGCTCTGCCTCCGAGCGCGCCCTCGTCATGCGCGACTACATCGCTGACCCCGCCGACGTCGCCCGCGTCGAGGCCGAACTGTCCTCCCTGGGCTCGGAGCGCATCGTCGACCTGACCGCCATCGCGAACATCCTGGGCCTGGACGTGTACGAGGTCGCCGACCTCGACCGCGAAATCATGCCGCGAGGCGTGCGCGCCCTGTCCCTGGTCCCCCACCTGTCGTGGAACGCCATCAAGGCCGTCTCCGAGCACTTCACGACCCTGCCCCAGCTGCGTGCCGCATCCGTCGCCGACATCGAAGTCATCGACGGCGTCGGACACTACCGCGCCCAGCTCATCGCCGAAAACCTGGCCCACCAGGCCCAGGCCGTCGGCGCGGGCGTCGTCGGCTGGTAAAACGGCCAGCAACCAGCAGGACCCACGCGGCCACCGACGGCCCCGACAAACCGGCACAGGACAGGTGCATCGCACGCTGCCCCGGCCTCGTCAACGAGTCCGCGAAGCCCCCGACTGGGCGCCGGACTGTGCCCCGGACTGCGCGCCCGACTGGGCACCCGACTGCGGGACGGGAGCGGGCGTCACGTCTGCGACGGCCGACCCCACTTCACGAGTGCCGTGCTGGACAGCGATCTTGTAGGTGCCGACCGCTGCCACGCTGGCACCACCCGCAGGCGTCGTGCAACCATCCACGTACACGTGGCCGTCCCAGCTGAGCCACCCGGACCACGTGGAGCTCGGACGCAGCAACAGCGTCTTGGAATCCTCCTCATCGACCTCGCAGCGCGCCGAATCGTAGACCTGCTGGCCGCCCGTAGAGACCTGCAAGGTGTAATCCGACAGCGACGTCGCGCACGCGACCGCACCTCGGTTTTCGAGCGTCACCTGCACGTACATGGTCGACCCTGCGCTCGCCTCGGAGGCCTGTGAGGTCACTGCGATGTCCTTTTCGAGGCAGGCGGGAATCTCGATCGACGTGCCGTTCGTGAGTAGGCCGTCGGCGGTGACTTCCTGGCCGCCCTTCAGCGTGTAGCCCGAGGCGTCGACCGTCCCCGACTGCACCGACTGCGGGGCCGACTGCGGAACCGGGTCGGGGGTGAGCGCACCGGCGATCGCGCGCACCAGGGCGACGACGCCCCAGACGATCAGCACGAGAACCAGAATGAGCCCCAGGCCCGTGATGATGCGGCGAGGCCACAGGTTCACGGGCGGGCGCTTGCCCCCACCCGACGAGCGAGGCGCGGGCCGGGATGCGCCGCGTGCGGAGCGAGCCTGTGCGGCACCTGAGGCCGCTATGCGGCCCTGCGCCGTCTTGCCGCTCGCCGTCGTTCGTGCACCCGATGCTGCGCGCGACGTGCGGTCTGGCGCGCGCCCGGAGGTGCCTCCCGACGCGCTGCGGCGGGAGGAGGATCGCCTGGGGGAATTCTTACGCTGGTCGGCCACGTCTCAACGATACCGGGCCGGGGCGCGAGCGCGGTGCTAACTCTCGGAAGGCCCGGCACATTCGGACCTACAAGCCGCCCCGCGCGTGAAGGTCACGCGGCGGCGTTGCGCTTATTGGAGCCGGATGTGTCGTCGTCGGGATTGATGATGCACCAGCGTTCGACGACGAGTGCCACGATGACCCAGACGACGCCAACGACCGAGCTGACACCCGAGGCAATCGCATTCGACACCATAGGGGCGGCCTCAAGCTGCGTCAGGGACACGCCCATGACGCCGATGAGCACGCCGACCAGACCCGCGCCCACCAGCGCGGACGTGCGCGCGAACACGGCGACGCGCATCGCGCCGATCGCGTCGATCCACGTGTCTTTACCGGCGCGCAGGCGCCGCACGGCCATGCCGGACCAGATCAGGATGGCGGTGGCCACGGCGAACACCACTCCGGGGCCGGGCGTGACGATCATGGGTGTGCCGCCGGTGCGCATGTGCGCGAAAAAGCCCAGAAAGCTCAGTGCAGCGCTCACGACGCCGACCAGCAGCACCCAAGTGATCGCCAGCGGTTTCATTTAACGCCTCTTGACGACTGGGATTGCTCCGGTCATCGTGGGACGCACGACGACTCGACGCAGGATGCCGGTGTGGGTGGCTTCTTCCTCGGGGATGGGACCCACGGGCGTGTTGTCGGGCAGGCCGGGCGCCAGGATCGTGGATCGTCCGTCGGCGTGGACGGTCGCCTTGGGCGGCTCTTCCTCGCGGCCGAGCCCGCTCCGGTCGTCGACGACGCGCACGTCGTGGGCGGCGCCCACCGAGAAGTTCCAGTCGGGCAGCTTGATTTCGGTGCGCGATTGCGCGCGCTTTTCGTGGAAGACGGGCGCCCAGCGCGGCTTTTCGTCGCCGGTCGGCGTGTAGTTGCCCGAACCAATCTTGCGGGTCATCCGTCCGGCCGGGGAGTCCGCGGGCACGGAGGACACGGGGTGCCACGCGGGCCTGGACGAGGCCTTGGCCTCCTGCGCGTCCCCGCTGTCGGGGGCGGCGGGCTGGGTGTCGCGAGGCTGGGTGGGCGCGTCGTCACCGGGAGTGGGCGCGGTGTGCGGGGCGTCGGCGCGCGGCCCCTGGCCGGATTCGTCGCGTGCGCCAATGGACTCACGCGCATCGTTCGCGTCGTCCTGGCGGGCGGACGCATGAGCTGCGCGGGCGGCGAGCTGGGCGGGTGTGTCGGGCTGGGGGACGGGCGGGACGGAGTCCTCGCCCAGAGAGTCCTCGCCCAGAGAGTCCTCGCCCAGGGACGCCTCGGAGTCAATGCTGTCCTCGACAGGCGCGCCGGATGCGGCGGTGTCGGCGGAGTCCAGGCGACCCCACGTGTCCGACCACGTGTCCGTGAGCGCGTGTTCGCCGCGCACGGGGGTCGCGATGTCGGCGTCAACCGGGGCCTCGTCTGATTCGGCGTCGTCGCCGCCCTCCGACGCGGGCGCGGGTGCTTCGTCCGTCGCGCGTGTGGGCTCGACGATGGAACCGTCAACGACGGAGCCTTCGACGACGGTGCTCGGGGCCGCCGGCGGCTCGCCGATGGGCGCGCTGAGGTCGTCGAGGTGGCTGATTTCGCCGGTGAGCGTCTCGAGGAGCTCGCGCATGTCGGCGTTGGCCTGGGCGTTGCGCTGGGCGATGAGCTGGTCGGAGTCGGCGATGACGGCGGAGGGGTCTTCGAGCCAGTCGTCGACGGCGTCGATGATGCCCTCGCGGTCGGGGGTGGTGGCGAGCAGGTCGCAGACGCGCCCCACGCCCTCGAGGACCGCGTTGGGGTCGCACAGCAGCCAGGGGGCCAGCACGAAGGCGCGTTCCTTGGCGCGCGGGTGCGGGAGGGTGAGGACCGGGTCGGAGGAGGCCAGGCCTTCCACCTGAATGATGTCGATGTCGATGCTACGCGCGCCCCAGCGTTCGTGGCGTTCGCGGCCCAGCTCGCGCTCGATGCGGCTGGTCTGGGCGAAGAGCTCGTCGGGGGTTGCGATGGCGGAGCCGACGACGACGGCGTTCCAGTAGTCGGGCTGGGGTGCCTGGCCGGGGGCGAGCACCGGCTTGGTGCGCATGATCGGGGAGACGTCCTCGATCTGGAAGCCCTCCATGTAGGACAGCGCCTCGACGGTGTGCATGAGGGTGACGGGCACGTCGCCCAGGTTGCCGCCGATGGCCAGGACGACGCGGCGGGCGCGCAGGTGTGCGGGTCGGGAGATGTCTTCGGGGCGGGCGGGCGCTGCGTGTTCGCCGCGGCGCTTGCGCGTGGGCGCAGCCTTCTTCTGCTGCGCGGGGCTGGGTGCCTGGGCGCGGCCGTATGCCTCGATTTCGCCCGTGAGCACGGAGCCGTCCTCGGCCTCGTAGATACCCTTGAGGGACAGGGACAGAGGCATGGCGTCAGTCTCGCCGCGGCGCACGGTGACGGACACGTCGGCGAAGGGATGGTTGATGGGCGCGTCCGGCTTGTGGACGGTGACCTCGGTGCCGACCACGCCCTCGTGGCTCATGACGCGCGACGCGATGGTTTCGGCCAGGGTCTCGATGAGGTCGACGGGGTTGCCGGTCAAGACCGCCATGGTCTCGTCGGCGATGTCTGCGTAGGAGACGGTCGCGGCAATGTCGTCGGTGGTACCCGCAGTCTCGATCCACATGACGACGTCGGCACTGAAACGCTGTTCCTGGGTGCGCTCGAAGTCGTAGACGCCGTGGTTTGCCAGCGCCCCCAGACCTTTGAGGGCGATGATGACGCGTCGGCTACTCACCGTCGTTCTCCTTTCGGGCGATGGCGGCCGCGGTGGCCGCTACGTCGTGGACCCGCACAGCCCACGCGCCGCTGGTGACGGCGTGGGCGGCGATGGCTGCGCTGTCGGTGTCGACGTCGCCTCCGAGGGCCTTGACGAAACGCTTACGCGACGCTCCGATGAGTACAGGGTACCCACAGGTGGTCAGGCGCGGCAGTTCGGCGAGGATCTGCCAGCACTGGTCGTTCGTGAGCGAAAAGCCGAGGCCCGGGTCGATTACAATTTTATCAGGTGTCACACCCGTATCAAGAGCATCCCGGACCTGGTGGGTCACGCGCTCGATGAGCGTGCCCACAAGGTCCGCGCCGTAGTCGAAGTGCTCCCCCGGCATGCCGGGCAGCGCGCGGTAGTGCTGGACGACGTAGGCGCATCCCGAGGCAGCCACCGCCGCGTTCATCTGCGGATCCCAGCGCCCGCCGCTCACGTCGTTGATAATCGCCGCTCCCGCCTCGGCCGCCGCGCGGGCCGTCGACGCGTGCAGCGTGTCCACGGACACGACGATGCCGTCGCCCGCCAGCGCGGACACGATCGCGCCGATGCGCGCCCACTCCTCCTCGGCACTGATGCGCGTCGAGTTCGGTCGCGTCGACTCCCCGCCCACGTCCACAATGTCAGCGCCGGCCCCCACCATCGCACGGGCATGCTCGAGGGCAGCGGCGGGATCCACGTAGCGGCCCCCGTCGGAAAACGAGTCGGGCGTGACGTTGAGGATGCCCATGATCGCCGCGCGCCCGGTCGGCAGGCTCAGACCGCCCGGCAGCGCCGGAGGAGACGGAACCGGGGACGAGGCCGGGGCGGGGGGCAGGGGAAGGGCGGACATGTCAGCGGCTCCCCGACAGGACGAGGGCCATCATCTCGGCGCGGGTCGCACCGTCGCTCATGATGCCTCGCAGCGCGCTGGTCACGGTCGACGAGCCCGGCTTGGAGATGCCGCGCATCGACATGCACATGTGCTCGGCCTCGATAACGACGATGACCCCCTGGGGCTCCAGGACCTCGTCGATGGCGTCGGCGATCTGCGCGGTCAGGCGCTCCTGCACCTGGGGGCGCCGCGCGTAGCCCTCGACGAGGCGCGCGAGCTTCGACAGGCCGGTGACGACACCGCCGCGCGGGATGTAGCCCACGTGCGCGCGGCCGTAGAAGGGCAGCAGGTGGTGTTCGCACACCGAGTGGAAGGTGATGTCGCGGACCAGGACCAGCTCGTCGGTGCCCGCGTGGAACTGCGTGCGTAGGTGCTCGCGGGGGTCCTCGAACAGGCCGGAGCACATCTCGCGCCACGCGCGCGCCATGCGGTCGGGGGTGCCGATCAGGCCCTCGCGCTGCGGGTCCTCACCGATCGCGACCAAAAGGTCGCGTGAGGCCTTCTCCACGCCTGCGGCATCGTAGGTCACGCCTGCTCCTCGTTCTCGTTAGCCGGTGTGTCCAGGTCGCGGGCCGCAACGGCGTCGGTCGCCGAGGACTCGGCGGAGTTCACGCCGACCGGGTTGCCCATGAGGGCGCCGGGGACGGCCGCGTCGGACTGGTAGTTCCACACGGGGCGCTCGGGCGCCTTGACGACGTCCTTGAAGATCTCGGCCAGCTGCGCCTCGTCGAGGGTTTCCTCCTCCAGGAGGCGGGAGGCCAGCGTGTCGAGGACGCCGCGGTTGTTCGTGAGGATCGTCCAGGCCTCGCGCATCGCGTTGTCCAGGAGGCGGCGGACCTCCTCGTCGATGATCGCGGCCGTCTCGTCGGAGAAGGCACGCGGGCCCTCGCCGCTTCCGTGACCGAAAGCCTCGGTGTCGGCGTCGCCGAGCTTGACCATGCCGATGCGGTCGCTCATGCCGTAGTCGGTGACCATCGCGCGGGCCGTCTTCGTGGCCTGCTGGATGTCGTTGGCAGGGCCGGTGGAGGGATCGCGGAACACGATCTCTTCGGCGACGCGCCCGCCCATGCCGTACACCAGGTCGTCGAGGAGCTGGTTGCGGGTCTTGTTGAAGCGGTCCTCGGTGGGCATGACCATCGTGTAGCCCAGGGCGCGGCCGCGCGGCAGGATCGTCACCTTCGTGACCGGGTCCGTGTAGTTCAGGGCGGCCGCGGCCAGGGCGTGGCCGGCCTCGTGGTAGGCGGTCACGGCCTTGTCGTGGTCGTTCATGACGCGGGTGCGCTTCTGGGGGCCCGCGATGACGCGGTCGATGGCCTCGTCGATGGCGCGCTCGTCGATGAACTGCATGTTCGAGCGCGCGGTGAGCAGCGCGGCCTCGTTGAGGACGTTCGCCAGGTCCGCGCCCGTGAAGCCGGGTGTGCGCTTGGCGATCTGACGCAGGTCCACCTGCTGCGTGAGGGGCTTGCCCTGCGCGTGCACCTTCAGGATGGCCTCGCGGCCCTTCAGGTCCGGGGCCTCGACGGCGATCTGGCGGTCGAAGCGGCCCGGGCGCAGCAGCGCCGGGTCGAGGATGTCGGGGCGGTTGGTCGCCGCGATCAGGATGATGTTGGCCCGCTCGTCGAAGCCGTCCATCTCGACGAGGAGCTGGTTCAGGGTCTGCTCGCGCTCGTCATTGCCGCCGCCAATGCCGCTGCCGCGGTGGCGACCCACGGCGTCGATCTCGTCGACGAAGATGATGGCCGGCGCGTTCTTCTTCGCGCGCTCGAAGAGCTCACGCACGCGGGAGGCACCCACGCCGACGTACAGCTCCATGAACTCCGAGCCGGAGATCGAGAAGAAGGGGGCCTTGGCCTCGCCGGCGACGGCCTTGGCCAGCAGGGTCTTACCCGTTCCGGGAGGACCGTAGAGCAGGACGCCGCGCGGGATACGCGCGCCCACCTTGTGGAACTTATCGGGGGACGCCAGGAACTCGCGGATCTCCTCGAGCTCCTCCACGGCCTCGTCCTCACCGGCGACGTCCGCGAAGGTCACGTCCGGGCGCTCCTGGTTGAACTCCTTGGCGCGCGAGGCCGTGAAGCCGCCCATCATGCGCGAGCCCGACATGGACCGCATGATGAAGTAGAACGCGCCCATGAGGACCAGCAGCGGAACGATCAGCTGGAACATCGCGCCCAGCGCGCTGGACTGGGGACGCACCGCGTTCCAGCCCTTGGCGGGAGCCTGCTCGGCGACCGTGTCCAGAATGTCCTTCGTCTGAACGTAGGAGTACGTGAAGTAGACGTCCTTACCCAGGTTCGCCGTGGGGTCGCCCGCTCCGGTGCTCTGGTGCGTGTAATCCTCGGTCAGCGTCAGGTTCACCTGCTGGGTGCCCTCGTTGAGGACAACCTTCTCGACCGTGGTCCCCGAGATGAGCGCCATACCCTCGGACGTCGTAATCGAGCGAGGCTGGAACGCTTGCCAGAGGAACCATCCGCCAACGAGCAGGATGACGAGGGGGATCGTCACCCAGCCCCAGCTCGGGCGCTTAGTCTTCGTCTTGTCGTTCACGTGAGTCCCTTACAGGTTCAAATAGTCTCAGTTGGAGTAAACGTGCGGCTGCAACGTTCCCACGAAGGGCAGGTTACGATACTTTTCCGCGTAATCCAGGCCGTAGCCGACGACGAACTCGTCGGGAATGTCGAAACCGACGTAGGCCACGTCGATGCCCACCTTCGCCGCTGCGGGCTTGCGCAGCGCGGTCGCGATGTTGACGGAGGCCGCGCCTCGCCCGATCAGGTTCGCCTGAAGCCAGGACAGGGTCAGGCCGGAGTCGATGATGTCCTCGACGATCAGAACGTGGCGTCCGGCGACGTCCTGATCGAGGTCCTTGAGGATACGCACGACGCCCGAGCTCTTGGTGCCCGACCCGTAGGAGGAGACGGCCATCCAGTCCATTTCGAGGGGCGTGTGCAGCTTGCGGGACAGGTCTGCCATGACCATGACGGCACCGCGCAGGACGCCGACGATGAGCAGTTCCTGGCCGGCGTAATCGCGGTCGATCGCCTCGGCCATCTCGCCGAGCCTACGGTCCATGTCCTCGGCGGTCACGAGGATTTCCTTCAGATCATTACCCATGTCGGTGGCGTCCACCGTGTCCTCTTTTCGTATCGGTGCTCCGCGAGCGGTTGCACTATAAGCGTGCCATAAAACGGCGTGTTTGTGCGTAGAAGGCATCTATTCTCACTGTGAGCGCAACGACGCTGTCCAGCGCGACCCCCTCTCGCGCCGCCGAAGGGGCCACAATCCCGCCGCGCGAGCCCCTGGCCTCAGCCGACAAGCATTCTCGCGGGATGCGCGTCGTCACGAGGCCGTAGCTGGCAGCGGGACGAGCGTCGCGGGTGCGGGGCGGGGGCTGACGGGGTACGGCGATGGCAGGATCGGGGCGGTGGTTGCAGGCGGGGGCTGACGGGGTACGGCGGCAAGTAAGCGGGGTCAGGCGTGTCCTTAGTGGGTGACCCGTGCCGGGGCTGACGGGGTACGGCGGCAAGTAAGTGGGGTCAGGCGGGCTCGTGCGGCGCGAAGACGATGAGCGCTCGGGCACCGCGACCGACACGCTTCGCGGCGCCCCCGGGCAGGGGGATCGGCCCTTGGCCGCGCCAGGCAACAACCAGGTCATCGAGGGCGTCCACGTGTGCTCCCGCCAGCGCCCGGATTCCCCCGCGGCGTGCCGCCTCGCGCAGCGCTCGGGTGCGCACGGCTCGGGGAGCGCCGACCACGTCGGCCACCGCCAGGGACGAGGCCCACTCCCCCGCCTCAGCTCCCGCCTCGCCCGCGACATCCTGAGCACGGTCGCGCAACGTCCCGCGAGCCATCCCGTCGGACCCGTCCGCCGCGCGCGCAGCAGCGTCGGCCCCGCTCACGGCCTGTTCGCGTGCACCTGCGACGAGGGCGCGCGCCCAGCCATTCAGGGCATCATCGTCGGCGGCGCACAGGGCAGCCGTGCGGGCCAAGGCGGGCACAGGATCCATCCCGAGGGCATCGGCCAGCGCGGGGATCGCACCGTAACGAACAGCGCTGCGCCGCAGGGCACTACCGTCCGCGGCGCGCCACGGCCCGTCGATCGCGTTCGTAGGGTCCTCGACGGGGGTCAGCCCCACCTGCTCGCACGCGCCCGCCGTATCGGCACGGCGCAGGCCCAGCAGGGGGCGCAGCCACGTCACCCCATCCTCGTCGCGTCGAATCGGCGCAATCGCGCGCAACGACGAGGGGCCCGAGCCGCGCGCCAAGCGCAGCAGCACCGTCTCAGCTTGGTCCTCCATCGTGTGCCCCAGCAACACGGGCCCACTCTCGCGCAGGGCCACCTCACGCAGGGCGGCAATACGCGCCTCGCGGGCCGAGGCCTCGGGACCCCCCGGTCCATCGACGCTCACCGCGACGGTCAGCGCGCGCGCACCCAGGCGGCTGGCCAGATCCACGACGCGGCGAGCCTCCTGCGCACTACCGGCCCGCAGGCCATGATCGACCGTCACCGTCACCACATCGACACCCGCGCGCGACGCCACATCAATCGCGGTCAGGGCCAGCGCCAGCGAATCCGCACCACCCGACAGGCCCACGACGAACGCGGAAGGCACCCCGGCCTCGTCGATGAACGAACGCAGACAGGCGCGCACCGCGAGCGAACACGCCCGCACACTGCCCCGCGGATTCACGCCCACGAGGCGGGAGGCGTCAGCGCACACGCGCCAGCCACGCCGCCGGCTCGGCGTACTCACGAGCCGTAGGCAAAGCCTCGACGCCGGACAGCAGGGTCGCGATCGCACCCTCGCGCACAACCGTGCGCGCAAAACCCTCCGTCTGAGCCTGCATCAACTCAACCCCGGACAGCGGCATACCCGCCGCCGCACAGGCGCGCACCAGGCCAACGCCACCCGCCTGCGCGCGGTGCGTGCGCAGCCAGTGAATCGAGGGCAGGTCACGCGGAGTCAAAACCTCCATCTCGGCGGTGGGCAGCGCATCCAGCAGCAACACGATGCGCACCAGCTCGTCGCTACGCTCAGGCAGAGCTCGCACCAGATCAGCGATGTAGGGCACCAGATGAGGCGCGTGCGTCAAATGCACGCCGCGCAGGCTCGTGCACAGGGACACCCAGCGACACCAATCCGTCTGATCCAGCGCGTAACGCTGCGCATCCGCCAGCACGTTGGGCGCCACCAGCACGGCACACCCGGAGGCGACATCCCAGATGCCGGTCGCACTCTTGGCCAGCGCCCGCAGCACCACGGCCTCGGCCGCGAGCACCAGCGGCGTGCGCGTGTCCTCAAAACGATCCAGGATCGCCCCAACCCGGCGAATCAACCCACGACGATCAACGACAAGCGTGCGCGAGGCTGCCACGGTCGCCGAGGCCTCGGGCAGGGTGGACAGCTCAGCGAGCCAGCGCTCCGACCACACCGCCGAACGGCGCAGGCGCGCCACCACAGCGGACGCTCCCACACGCGAGGCCGAGGGGCCAGCGTAGGACATCGAAGCGAGAACTCCCGCGACGTCGCGCGGACCAAACGGCATATCCATGCACTTAGTCTAGCTCGGCGAGCCCTTCCTCGAAGCTGTCCAGGCGCCAGCGTGTGGGCAGAGCACCGCCCTCAACCAGGTCATGACCCACGACCACCAGGAGTACCCGGCCGCTCTTCGTCTTCACCGAGCCCGACAGCGCCGTCACGTTCTGAAGCGCGCCCGTCTTCGCCTGAACGTTGCCGACCGCCGGCTCATCGAGCATACGCTGAGAGAGCGTGCCCACCAGGCCCGCCCACGGCAGGAGACGAATCAGTTCCGCCTGGTTACCCTGCGCGCCATACGACGCCTTGAGGACACCAACCAGCGTGTTGGCACTGAGCTTGTCGTTGGTGGACAGACCCGAGCAGTCCTCCAGAATCATGCCGCTCGTGGGGATACCCGCCTGGAGCAGATCAGCCTTGATCGTGGCGATCGCACCCGCGTAGGTCGTGGGCTGCCCCGCAGCACCCGCCGCGAGACGACAATACTGATCCGCGAGCGTGTTATCGGAGTGTGCCAGCATCCAACGCAGCTGGTCGCCCATCGTCGCCGAGGACACCGACGCCACTGTCTGCGCACCCGCCGGAGGTTCACCGGCCTGGCCCATCGTCACGGCGACGCCCGCGGAGGTCAGGGCCTGAGCGAAAACCTGGGCGACATAACCGGGGGCATCCGCGTGGAAGTCGAACGCACCCGGAGAGGTACGCCCGGCATCAATCGCCATCGGGCCAACGTGCCCCTCGTAGCCGCCGACCTCCTGCGCGTCCCACGACGGCAGGTGCGTAGCCCCCCTCGAAGAGAGTCCCACGCCAGTTCAACGTGACAGATGTAATACCACGGTCGGAGAGGGCGCTCGCCGTGTTCGCCGCGAGTGTCCCCAGACCAGCCCGACCCGACACATCAGTCTCGTCGGACGCGCCCGCGCCGAGAAGCAGATCACCCTCCGAGTCGAGGTACAGGGTACGTTCGTCGCCGCTCAGCTGCGCGCTCGTCTCGAGCGTGTCCGTGGGATCCAAATGCGTCAGCGCCGAAAAAGCAGCCAGCGTCTTCGTGGTAGATGCAGGCGTATGGCCAATCGCCGCGTCCTCATCGAGCAGAATCTCGCCCGTCTGAGCATCCACGACAACACCCCACGCGGTGTACTCACCAGTGGCCGCCCCACCCGCAACAGGGCGCCACAGCTGCTCCACCTGCGCCTCAGTCACCGGATTGCCAGCCGCCTGGGCGGGCACAGAAGCAGTCGCAGCCTCCACCGGCGCGGCGGTCGGAGCTGCAGAAGGAGAGGGACCCGCCGGAAGCGCAGCCAGCGCTCAAAAAGGCGACAGCCGCCACAAGTGCAGCGGTAGCGCTTACAATTGGCCCCATAGACGTGCGATGCATGGATATCCCTTCGTGGTTACCTAGGTAGCTACAGTACCCGTCCAAGCACCCACACAACCAACCGGACCCCGAACTTTGGGGCTGATTCACGGAAGGCTTGAACATGGAGTTTGATGTCACCATCGAGATTCCCAAGGGAAACCGAAACAAGTACGAGATCGATCACGAGACGGGACGCATCCGCCTGGATCGAATGCTCTTCACCTCAACCCGCTACCCGGACGACTATGGGTTCATTGACGACACCCTGGGCGAAGACGGCGACCCCCTGGACGCACTGGTGCTCCTCGAAGAACCCACCTTCCCCGGCTGCGTGATCCGCTGCCGCGCGCTCGGCATGTTCCGTATGCGCGATGAAAAGGGCGGCGACGACAAGGTCCTGTGCGTTCCCGCATCCGATCAGCGCGCGTCGTGGCGCACCGAGATCGACGACGTCTCCGAGTTCCACCGCCTCGAAATCCAGCACTTCTTCGAGGTCTACAAGGACCTCGAGCCCGGCAAGAGCGTCGAGGGCGCGCACTGGGTCGGCCGCGAAGAAGCGGAGGCCGAGATTCGCCGCTCCTACGAGCGCCTCAAGGAGCACGAAGGCGGGCACTGAGCCACCACCAAACGTCACGGCGGGGCCGCGCGAACCTGGACGTTCGCGCGGCCCCACCGTCTCTGCATCATGGGCGCTGTGGCCCCCGCTCATGCGAGCGGGGGCCACCTTTTTTGTTGCCTGCGGGGTAATGCGGCTCTTCGCATTGTGGGGTGTGGGGGTGGTGTTGGCATGGGGTCGGGGCCTGCCCGATGAGCGAGGTTGCGACACTTCAAACGTTGGGAGGCCCCGACATGGGTGAGGTACCTTTTCTGCTCTGGATATGACGACCTATTGCGGGTTGGCGGAGCTGGGCTTGGTGACTGTGGGGATGCGTTGTCAGGAGGGCGGGTTCGTCCTGAAGTGCCGTGCGGCTAATCCGGCTCGGTGAGCTGTCCCGGGGATCGTGGGCAGTGTCGTGGAACGACGACCGAACACAGGAGTTCACCTGGGGCGCCTCATCAACCAAAACTCGCACGTAATTTGGGTACCCTAACTTTTCATAGGTATCGAGAAAACCGCAGAATTCCAACGATGTGATTTCAACGTTTGAAATACATGTCGGGGAATTACGTGCGACATTTCTGAGGAACCACAACATGAGGCGCCACAAAGACCCAAGCGGAAGACAGCCCAAGCGGAAGATACCCCAAGCTCAGAAGACGCCCACATCCCCGACAACCGCCACAAGCACGGGGGCACTGCACCCGTTACGTGGCGGTGCACCTCTTATGTGGCGCTGCACCCGAACAGAAGGGGTGTAATGCCTACGGTTCGGGTGCGCTGCCTCTTAGAACAAGTGAAAGTGTGGTCGGTGCGTGCAGAGGTGACTGCGTCGCACAGTGGGGAGGACTGCCTCGTCGCCGTTGCGTGTGGATTGGTGGACATGATCGACCTCGCGAAGGCGCAGCTGACCCTCGTCACCGTTGCGTGTGGACTGGCGTGCAGGGGGCAAGCAGCTGGCACTGCACCCGTTATGTGGCGCTGCACCCGTTACGTGGCGGTGCACCTCTTATGTGGCGCTGCACCCGAACGGAAGGGGTGTAATGCCTACGGATCGGGTGCGCTGCCTCTTAGAACAAGTGAAAGTGTGGTCAGCTGTTGCTAGAAGCGGGCTGTGTGGGCTTATGGGTGTGTGCGTAGTGGTTCCAGGCGGTGGCTTTCGCCAAACCGTAGACCCATTCACCAAAATTCCACGAAATTTGGCTGTTTTTGCTTAATGGGTCTGCACTTTGGCGGAATGGATGCTGCGTCGTCGTGGATGTGCCTCGTGGCCGGTGCTTGGGACTCAGATATGCGGTGTTGGCTGGAGCGTCGGTGTATGGAATGGGCTAGTCGTGGTGTCCATTTTGCCTAGGAAGCGCATCCGCGATAAAGCTTGTTGTTGATGGGGACGTGCACCCCTTCAGTGAGCATTGCACCCGTTCTGATCCGATGTAACGCTCCTCAACGGGTGCAACGTTCCTCAACGGGTGCGAGCCTGTCAATTTTTCTGTGTATGGGGGTTAGAGGTAGGGGGTGATTCGGTCGGGGTAGGCGGTGGTGAGTTGGGCGAGGGCTTGTTTCCAGTTGGTGGTGGTGCGTCCTTGGATGAGGCGGGTGTGCCCTGTTCGTTTGTTCGCGGGTTTGCCAGCGTCTGAGGCGTTGGGCGGCGCGTTTGTCTTCGATGTTGCAGATGGCGAGCCACAAGAGTTTGACGGCAGCTTCTTCGCTGGGGAAATGCCCGCGGTTCTTGGTGATTTTACGCAGCTGGTAGTTCAACGATTCGATAGCATTGGTGGTGTACACGACGCGGCGCAACATGGGCGGGAACGCCAGGAACGGCGTGAAGCACTGCCAGGTGGCAACCGTTTGGGGGTAGCGCGCTCCCAGGTCGCTGGCCGCAAACTCTTCCAGCGCCCCTCGGGCGGCGCCTCATCAACCAAAACTCGCACGTAATTTGGGTACCCTAACTTTTCATAGGTATCGAGAAAACCGCAGAATTCCAACGATGTGATTTCAACGTTTGAAATACATGCCGGGGAATTACGTGCGACATTTCTGAGGAACCACAACATGAGGTGCCACAAAGGCACCACGAAGTGCCCCAAGCAGAAGACAGCCCAAGCCCAGAAGACAGCCCAAGCTCGGAAGACCCCCACAACCCCGACAGCCGCCACAACCGCCACAAGCACGGGGGCGCTGCACCCGTTATGTGGCGCTGCACCCGTTACGTGGCGGTGCACCCGAACAGAAGAGGTGCATTGCCTACGGATCGGGTGCAGCGCCCCAACGAACAAGAACAAACGCGGAACTGACAGGACCCATCCACTCCCCGCTACAACCAGCCCGGGCGCGTTGGGCGGATTAATTGGGCCCCATTGACACTGCCCCACCGCGAGCGTCGTGCAGGTCACACGTAGCGACTCATGTTGTGCCGTGTTGATACTGACCACCGCGAGCCCCACCGAAAACTCCACACCGCTCATCCTTGCGCTCACAGTGCAGACCACGGGGCCCAGGCACCCACCTATACGGCCGGTGATGCCACCCCCGATCCCAGTCATCCCTCTCCACCGTCTGACGTTGAGGTTGAGGCGGGCCACATGACGCCTCCCCTGATCTGTTCACACCCACATGCCACGCCTGGAACGCGCCCCAGCAACACAACATGCCCTTTGCCCCACACATTCTTCACACGACGCTCATGGTGAGAACAGCCGAGCCCTTGTCCCCCTACGCCAACAAGACCCGCGAGCGCTCAGTGTCCACTACCCGCTTGATTCGTCCAGGCCTCGGTAATAATGCCCGAATGCTCATAGACGACAATCCCAAGTCCGCTCGTCTCGCCTCGACAGGTGGACATGACAGAGGCGTAGGGCTCCTCGCCCTTCTCAACCTTGGCATCCATTGAGGACCGGCGCATACGGTAGGTCCACGAGAAGCCATCCTCGCTCACCAGGTCAAAAACATATTGCGCATGCGGGTTCTTTCCAGTACTGCGCCCAATGCGAAAGTTCTGGCAGATGACATTCTCATGACGCACACTCCCCTGGCGCGCATCCTCCACATAGGACCACTGGTACATGAACGAGATGTAGCCGACCAACCACAGGACACACCCAATGAACCCGAGTCCCAGGAGCGGCCAAGCCACACTCCCCGGCGCCCGCCCTCCCGCAGGCGAGGAGCCGACGCGCCCGACAGCGACTAGCACCAGACGCCGCAGCAACGCCCACACGAAGCGCAACGAGAAGAAGAGCACCAGGAGCGGGAGCCCCATCGCGGCAAACCCGCCGTAGAACCTCCACTGTCCCCAGTCGTCGTTGAAGACGATGACGGCGACGCACGCATATCCCATCAGGACCCAGCAGCCGATAACGACCCACCTGTAGAGCTTTTGACGATGCGTCAAGTTCTTCGAAGTGAAGAGATATTTCATAGACAGGTCTGAGCGGGCCGAGTCGGGGCTTGTCTCGATCGTTGCCATACCCCCATCGTACCCCCCACGTCTTTAGCCTCATGCCGCACCCCGGCCTCGTCGAGGAGCACCACCCACGAAGCTCCGCCTGCTCTACTTGCTCACCGACGCCTCGTCGATGATGCCCGTGCGCGGGTAGACACGCACAGTCATCGTCGTCCACGGCAACTCGCATACGTCCGCAACCGTGTTGAAGGGGCTGTCAATGCGGTCGGTCTCCCTGTCAAGGTCAGCGAACTTCAACATGAAGTGCTGCGAATACCCGTCCTCACCAACCAGATCGAACTCGGCGAACTTCCAGGACTGACTCTTCAGCGTGGACAGGGAGCTCAAGTCACCCTTGACCACACACCTGACGTTGTCATGACGAACAGGACCCTGCCACCAATCCTGAGCAAGCGCCACACGCTGCTGCCACGACGGGTAGACGACCGCCGCGAGGATACCGACGACTATCGCGAGGGAGAACAGGGCCAGGCCCGGGGCAGGCTCTTTCGCATGTTTCCCACGCGAGGGCCCCTTCGCTGCGCGCAGCATGTCGCGCAGCCACCAGCGCAACGTCGCCCACACGATGGGCAGCCACAGGAGCGTGGCGAACACGGGGAAGACCAGGCCACCGAGCTGGGTGCGCATCGACAACAGACCCCACTCCCCGCGCTGGTGGTAATGCCATATGAGCCAGTACACGCCGAGCGCCATCAACCCCAGAAAAAGGCGCAACACCCGCTTCTCAACGTTCGTGAACACGGTGGGTATCGACTTGCCACCCCGAGGCGATGACTGCCGGTCGCGATCAGCTGAGTTCTCCATGCGTGTCATGCTAGCCGAGGCCGGGGTCAGAGGAGACGGCGACGGCGGCGACGGCGACAACGACGGCGAGATACGCCCCTCCTCCCAAAAGTCGCACGTAATTTGGTCACCCTAACCTTTAATAGGTACCGAGAAAACCGCAGAATACCAACGATCACATTTCAAAACCTGAAATAGCCACGAGGGAATTACGTGCGACATTGTTAGGAAACCATCTCAATCATCACGGGAGCGACCGAACAGAAGCCCCAATCCACAGCACCCACACAACAGACACAAGAACGCGGACGATACCGCACTGAAACGGATCACACCCACACAGGCCACGCCCCTCCTCCCAAAAGTCGCACGTAATTTGGTCACCCTAACCTTTAATAGGTACCGAGAAAACCGCAGAATACCAACGATCACATTTCAAAACCTGAAATAGCCACAAGGGAATTACGTGCGACATTGTTGGGAAACCATCTCAATCATCATGGGAGCGACCGAACAGAAGCCCCAATCCACAGCACCCACACAACAGACACAAGGACGCGGACGATAACGCACTGAAACGGATCACACCCAGCCACACTCACGCCACCCAAAAGTCGCACGTAATTTGGTCACCCTAACCTTTAATAGGTACCGAGAAAACCGCAGAATACCAACGACCACATTTCAAAAGCTGAAATAGCCACAAGGGAATTACGTGCGACATTGTTGGGAAACCATCTCAATCATCACGGGAGCGACCGAACGGAAGCCCCAATCCACAGCACCCACACAACAGACACAAGGAGGCGGACGATAACGCACTAAAACGGATCACACCCAGCCACACCGAAAACACCCAACCACAGCTACGCAGACCACACCCACACAGGCCACACCCAAACGCCGGGGGCCGCGCAGACCACACCCACACAGGCCACACCCGCGCAGACCACACCCACACAGGCCACACCCGCGCAGACCACACCCAAACGCCGGGGGCCGCGCAGACACAGTCTGCGCGGCCCCCGGTTCCAACTAATCGACTCAGAGCCTCACTGCGTAGGGCATGATCGATCCCCAGCTGTACACGCCGGTAACGCGCACGGGAACGCCGAAGGTGGGAGCTTCGATCATCTGGCCGTCGCCCAGGTACATGGCGACGTGGTAGATGCCGGACTGGGTGCCGTCGGAGGACCAGAAGATCAGGTCACCCGCCTCCATGTCGCCCAGCGACACGTGCGTGCCGTAGCCGTACTGCGCGCGCGAGAGGTGCGGCAGGTCCACGCCCGCGCTCTCCCATGCGAGCATGGTCAGGCCGGAGCAGTCGACGCCGCCGTAGGATTCACCGCCCCACACGTAGGGCACGCCCAGGTAGGTCATAGCCGTCGCAATCGCGGTGGACGCGCCGCCATAGGAGTAGCTGGGCTCCTCGTACGCAGGTTCCTCGTACGCGGGCTCTTCATACGCGGGTTCCTCGTATGCGGGCTCTTCGTACGTGGGCGCAGGTGCAGGCGCGGGCGCGGGCGCTTCCTCGGCTGGCGCGGCCGGCGCGGCGGGCGCGTCGTTCGCGGGGGACGAGGCCGGAGCCTCGGGAGCAGCATCGGCCGCGGGTGCCGGGGTGGCGGAGTCGCCACGGCTCTGGGCGTCGGCGGCGGCGGTCGCGGCGGAGGCCTGCTCGGCGGCGGCGCGCTCGGCAGCGTTGCGTTCGGCGGCGAGGGTAGCCTCGCGCTGGTTGATCAGGTCGACGGTCGTGCCCTGCTTGTCCGCCAGCTCCTTGACGTAGGCGTCGCGCTGCGCGGCGACGATGTTCGCTTGGCTCTGCGCGTCGGTTGCGGCCTTGTTGGCGGCGTCCGTGCGAGCCTGGACTTCGTCGGTGGCCTTCTGCTGGTTGTCGCGGGCGGTGTTGGCCGCGTCGCGCGTCACCTTGGCGACCTGTTCAAGGGCGGCAACGTTCTGCATCTTCACCTCGGCGGAGGTGGAGAAGGAGCTGATGCCGGTCTGCTTGGTTTCGACGGCGCGCAGGCCGTCGGAGTTGAGGTAGGGCGCGATGACATCGAGGGAGCCGCCGCCGTTGCGGTAGGTGGCCTGAGCGACGGATGCGACCTGCATCTTGCCGTCATTGAACGCCTTTTCGGCGGCGTCAGCGTCGGCCGAGGCCTGGGTGGCAGTCGCGGTCGCTGCGTCCAGTTCGATCTGGGCTTCGTTGAGGTCTTCGCCGGCGATCTGGGCGTTCTGGGTGGCGGTTGCCGCGGCCGCGTTGACCTCGGCGAGCTTGACCTCGATTTCGGCGACGCTCATCGAGGCGGCTTCTTCGGCCGCCTTCGCCGCTGCGATTTCTTCCTCAGAGGGAGTCGCCTGCGCCAGCTGCGGCAGGACCAGCAGGGTACTGGCGGCAAACACCGTCAGGGCCGTGCGGATTGTTCCGCGTTGTCTCATCGTCGCCTCATCTCGTGTGCATGAGTGGGTGGACGCCCGGGGGCGCGTACTAGGAAGAAGCCTATCCACTTTCGTCACCCTTGGCAACAAACACACCAATATCCACACGATTCACAGTCGCAACAATCGCAACATTTGCACCACCAGCCCCATACTTACCGCACAATTAGCAGAAAATCTGGGCCTCCATCGCACAAAGATGTACTCCCTATCACATTTTGCGCCCCGGTCTCAACACGCCCCCATCCCGTCACAAAAGTCCACCATCCGGGACCGCCGAGCCACGGCCTCGCCCATGACAAAGAATGGACCTCATGAACCGTCGAATGTGCCGCTGACTGCGCGTCAGCACAAGCGACTGCCGCGCAGTCCCCCGACAGCGGGACGCGCCTCGGCGCATGTTCACTTCACCGCATCTGCGGCCCGCCGGAGGGGAATCAGAGACGACCCACCCCCGACCCTAGGAGCCGCCCGATGACCGCCAACGACTGGTCCTTCGAAACCAAGCAGATTCACGCCGGATACAACCTCGACCCCACCACCGGCGCGACCGCGCTGCCCATCTATCAGACCTCCTCCTACGCCTTCGAGGACACCGCGCAGGCCGCGAGCCGCTTCGCCCTGCAGGAGCTGGGCCCCATCTACACGCGCCTGACAAACCCGACGACCGATGGCGTCGCCGCGCGCATCGCGGCCCTCGAGGGCGGCGTCGGCGGCCTCCTCGTCTCCTCAGGCCAGTCCGCGACCGCCCTGTCGATCCTCGCCCTGGCCGTCGCCGGCAACAATATCGTCGCCTCCCCCTCCCTGTATGGCGGCAGCGTCACCCTGCTGAAGAACACGCTGGGCCGACTGGGCATCGAGACGCGCTTCGTGTCCGACCCGCTCGACCTCGAGCAGTGGCGCGCCCTCGCCGACGACAAGACCGTCGCTTTCTTCGGCGAGACCATCCCCAACCCGCAGGGCGACATCCTCGACATCGAGCCCATCGCGGCCCTCGCCCACGAGGTCGGCGTGCCCCTCATCGTCGACAACACGGTCGCCACCCCCTACCTGGTCCGCCCGATCGAGTGGGGCGCCGACATCGTCGTCCACTCCGCTACCAAGTACCTGGGCGGTCACGGAACCTCGATCGCGGGCGCGATCGTCGACTCGGGCAACTTCGACTTCGCCTCCCAGCCCGAGCGCTTCCCCCTCTACAACACGCCGGACGAGTCCTACCACGGCCTCGTCTACGCCCGTGACATGGGCGTGGGCAGCGCGCTGGGCGCGAACCTGGCATTCCTGCTGCGCATCCAGACGCTCATCAACCGCGACCTGGGCGCCGTCACCTCCCCCTTCAACGCGTTCCTCATCTCGCAGGGCATCGAGACGCTCTCCCTGCGCGTCGAGCGCCACGTCTCCAACGCGCTGGCGGTTGCCCGCTTCCTGGAGGCCCACCCGGACGTCGAGTCCGTCAACTACGCGGGCCTGGAGTCCTCCCCCTACTACGAGCTGGGCAAGAAGTACGCGCCGCTGGGCACGGGCGGTCTGCTCTCCTTCGTCATCAAGGGCGGGTACGAGGCCGGCCGGGCCTTCGCGGACGGCGTGCAGCTCCTGCCGGTGGTCGCCAACATCGGCGACGCGAAGTCCCTCGTCATCCACCCGGCGTCGACGACGCACTCGCAGCTGACCGAGGACGAGCTGGTCAAGGCCGGCGTGGCGCCCGGCACCGTGCGTCTGTCGATCGGCCTGGAGAACATCAAGGACATCCTCGCCGACCTGGAGCTCGGCTTCGACGCGGCACGCGCGGCCACGGCCTGAGCCCCTGCTGTCGGTGGCCTCGGCGCAATACACACTCTCCTCATCCGCCGAGGCCACCGCATTCCTCCACTCCCCAGCCCGACACCGACGTCCCGTTCCAGCGAAAGAAGGCCCCCATGAGCCGCCACAACCTGCCCCCCGCTCCCGTTTCCGGCGCGTGGCGCGAAGGCGACCCGGTCGCGTTCCGAAAGTTCGCGAACCTGGGCGCCCAGCGCCTCGAAAACGGCGAGATCCTGCCCTCCGTGACGCTCGCTTACGAGACGTGGGGCGAGCTGGACGAGGCCGGCTCGAACGCGGTCCTCATCCTGCATGCCCTGACCGGCGACGCCCACGTGTACGGCGACGCCGCGCCCGGGCAGCCGACCCCCGGCTGGTGGGAGCAGATCGTGGGCCCGGGGCGCATCATCGACACCGAGCGCTACTACGTGGTGGCCGCGAACGTGCTGGGCGGCTGTCAGGGCTCGACCGGCCCGGCCTCGCTGGCGCCGGACGGGACGCCCTGGGGCTCGCGTTTCCCCGTGATCTCCACGCGCGACCAGGTTCGCGCCGAGGCCCTCCTGTCCGACCTCCTCGGCGTCCACACGTGGGACATCGTCATCGGCACATCCCTGGGCGGCCACCGCGCGATCGAGTGGGCGGTCACCTACCCCGAGCGCGTGCGCCGTCTCGTCGTCGTGGCGTCGGGCGCGCAGACGACGGCCGACCAGGCGGCGTGGACGCACACGCAGATCCGCGCGATCGAGCTGGATCCGGCGTGGCGCGGCGGCGACTACTACGCGGGCCCCGGCCCCACCGCTGGCCTGGCCCTGGCTCGCCAGATCGCGCACACGACCTACCGCTCCCCCTCGGAGCTGGACGAGCGCTTCGGCCGCATCCCCCAGAACGACGAGGATCCCCTGCACGGCGGGCGCCTGGCGGTGGAGTCCTACCTGGACTACCACGGCGAAAAGATCGTGCGCCGCTTCGACGCCGGCTCCTACGTGACGCTGTGCCGCACGATGCTCTCCCACGACGTGGGCCGCGACCGCGGTGGCGTCGCGCAGGCCCTCAAGGCCGTCACCGCGCGTACGCTCGTCGTCGCCGTGGACTCGGACCGCTTGTTCTTCCCCGAGCAGGTCTGGCAGATGGCATCCGGCATTCCTGGCGCGTTCTATCGCGAGATCCACTCCGACCACGGCCACGACGGCTTCCTCATCGAGCACGATCAGCTCACGGCCCTGCTCAACGAGTTCCTCAACGAGCGCATCCCCTCGCGCGCGTCCTCCTTCGCGTAGGCCCGCCGCCGTACCCCCGCCTCTGCGCCCGCGCCGACCTCTCGCTCGATCGACGAGGCCGGGGCGGGCTCTCGCGTTATGCTGATCACATGAGCGTTACCAGCAATCCTTCACAGGGAGGCCCGGGTTCCCCCGACGCGACCGGCCTACCCGATTTTTCCGGGGTGGAGGCCCCGGCCTCGTCGAACGAACCGACGCCCGAGCGCGACGTCATGGCCCCCTGGGGCGAGGTCGGCCCGCCCGGCCCCAACTGGCGCACCGACATCCTGGGCGAGGGGTACGAGTCGCGCACGATCGAGCTGATCGAGGACGCGGAGGGCCCCTGCGTGGCGACCCTTGTGCGCGCGACCCCGCCCACAAACGCCCGCATGACGATCCTGTACCTGCACGGGCGCAACGACTACTTCTTCCAGACGGAGATGGCCGACCACCTGCGGGAGGCCGGGGCCGCGTTCTACGCGCTGGACATGCGCAAGTACGGGCGCTCCCTGCGCCCCCACCAGACGATCGGCTACACGGACGACCTGTCCGTGTACGACGAGGAGATCGGCGAGGCCATCGAGATTATCCGCGAGGAGCGCGACGACGAGCCGATCGTTCTCATGGGGCACTCGACGGGCGGCCTGATCGCGACCCTGTGGGCGCACCGCCACCCGGGCGTCCTGAGCGGCCTCATCCTGAACTCGGGCTGGCTGGAGATGCAGTCGATGGCCACCTGGCGCGGGGCGATGGCTCCCGTCATCGGGCGCATCGCGGCGCGCAGCCCCATGTGGGAGGTGCCCTCGGGCGGGACCGGCCACTACGGTCGCTCGCTCGCGGGGCGCGCCTCCTCGGAGCTGGACATTCCCGAGGGGCTGTCGGCGCAGGACCCGTCGGTCGCCGGCTGGCCGATCATCCAGGAGTGGAAGCGCCCCGAGTCCTACCCGGTCCCGGCCTCGTGGCTGGAGGCGATTATGGCCGGTCACGACACGGTCGAGAAGGACGTACACCTGGAGTGCCCGGTCCTGTCGATGGTGTCTACGTCGGCCTATGTCGAGGAGGAGTGGTGCGAGCGCGTCTTCACGTCCGACACCGTGTTGGACCCGGTCGTGATCGCGCAGCGCAGCCTGGGCTTGTCCGACCTGGTGACGATCGCTCGCTTCCCCGGCAAGCACGACCTGGTCCTGTCGGACGCGCCCGTGCGCGAGGCAGTGTACGCGACCATGCGCGGCTGGCTGGGCGCGTTCATCGGGTAGCACCCCGGGCGACGAGGCCGTGGCCGGGCACGCTCTCGTCGCGCAGCACCTCGCGCCCCGGCGGCGGACGCGCGGCGCCCTCGTCGCGGATCGCGGCGCGCTCAGGCAGCAAGCGAGGGACGCGGGCCGCATCGTTGCGTGAGACAGGGCGGCCCGGGATCGGTTGATCCCGGGCCGCCGCGTACTCTGTGGCGTGTCAGTGGCGCGCGATGCGGCGTTCGCGAGGCGCTTTCGCGTATTCACGGACGATCTCGCGGTTGACCTCGTCAAGGGCCTCGGCCAGCGTCGGGCCCAGGCGGTCGCCGATGCGCACGAGCGACCACACGTCGATGTGGCCCATGCCGCGCGCGGTCAGCATCGTGTCCAGGGACGGGTAGGTCAGGCTGGCGCCCGAGATCGCGCCGCTGGCGGCCAGCACCAGGTCGTTGGGCAGGCCCAGCTCGCCGCGAGCCACAAGGGGCGTATCCTCGCCGAGGATCTGGGCCAGCGTGCGCAGGCCATCCTCGTCGCGTCCGAGGACGGGCACGCCCTCTTCGCGGGCCGCCACAACCTCCGGGGATTCCTCTTCGCGATCCACGAACGAGGCCGTGGCCGCCTCTGTCGCTCCGCCATCGTTGAGCTCGACGGCCTCGGAGTGGCTGCGGCGCGACGCGCGGCTGCCGAGGTGGGCGGGGCGCTCCCAGCGCTGCTCACCATCCACGTCGGCCTCCTCGTTGTCCAGCTCCTCGTTCATGTATACCGCGCGCTCCTCGGGATGGTCGTGTTCACAGTCGCCGATGTCATCACCGCTGTGCTCGCCCTCAGAGTCCTCGTTCTCCTCGGCGACGTGCTCGTCGCCGTCCTGGCCCTGCTCGTCGGAGCGCTCAGAGGCGTCGGCGTCCTCGTGATCCTCAGCCTCGTCGGCGGACTCGTCCTCGCGGCGCTCAGCCTCACCCTCGTGGTCCTCAGCCTCGTCGCGCTCGGCGTCACTGTCGCACTCGGCACCAGCCTCCACCTCGTCGGCGCGCTCGGCGTCGTAGAAGTCAGCGTCGGCATCCTCAGCGTCGTCGGTTTCCTCCTCCACGAGCTCGTCGCTGGGCGCCTCGTCGGCGTCTGCGCCGCGCTCGTCTTCCAGCTCAGCCTCGGCGGATTCCTCGGCCTGATCCTCCAGATCGGCACCGGCCTCGTCGGCCTGCTCCGCAGCGGCGTCCTGAGCCTGATCCTGGCCGTCGTCCTCGGACTTCCAGGGAGCGGGGGGCTCCTCGTCCACCGAGTAGTGGAACACGTCGCGCAGGTGCGGGGCGACCTTCGGGGTGGGGCGCGTCGTCGGCGTCTCCGACTCGGTCGCATTCTCCTCGTCGGTATCCGCCACGGGCGGGGCGGGCGGAGCAGGAATGGCCGGGGCCTCGTCCTGCTCGGTCGCATCGGGGGTGGCCTCACACTCGGCGGACTCAGCCGAGGCCTCGACCGGGACGGAACCCGCGGTGATCGCGGGGGCGGCGGCGGAGGAACCGAGGAGCTGCGGGGCGTGGCCATACAGGCGCGGTCCGACCGCGTTCACGTCGAGGAAGAGGCGGCCGTTCGACATCTGGCGCAGGTTCATCAGGTGCACCTCGACGCCGGAGGTCGCCAGAATCGACAGGGCGGGACGCACCGACGGGTCGATTTCGCCAGCGACCATGATCAGGCGGGGGCCCGGGCCAACGGCAGGAGGCATCGAGTCGCGGAACTGCGCCCAGCCTGCGCGGAAACCCTCGGGGCCCGACGGGTACTCAGCCGCCAGATCCGACCAGGACAGCGACGCCACGACGGCCAGACGCGACAGTGACGTAATGAGGGTCTCGGAGTCCAGGAGCTTCAGGATCTCGACCGAGACGATTTGCCCCGTCACGTCCAGCGCCGTCAAGCGCGGCGTCTCCTCACCAACCTGTCCCGTCATGTCACGCCATGTCACCGGGAACAGCGGGCGCGACACAATCTGCAGAACCTGTTGGCAGATCGCGTCAACCAGGTCAGGACCCAGATCATGCGACACGGGGTACCCGAATTGAGCGGGTACGAGGTGTCCATCCTCGAACTCAAACAGGGCCATCGATCTATCCTTCACGTGTATGGGGCGCTCGTGGCCATTGTTTCATACGTTTCAAAAGAAAATCGGATGACACTTGGACATTGCGATAGATACCACGTAATCATATGGCGCATTGTCAACACTCACCAGACGCGGACCCCATGACCCACGTCAACAACGACACCCGCACCTCTCAAGATGTCGCCACCATCATCGCCGGCGGCAAGCAAGCGACAGACACGGAGTGGGCCACACTCAAGGCAGCCCGCTCCCAACGACGAGGCCCGCACTGACACGTGTCGAATAACTACTTGAGATTCGCCCCATAGCAGTACCCCAATCGTGTAGGATGTGATTCCATGCGCGCAAATCGGACGAGGAAGCATATTCCATCCGGTTAAACCAGGGCGCAACATGCAGTACACGACAGGCAAGGCGGGTAACAATGAGCAGAAGATCCCTGCGCCTCATTGAATACTCGGCGCCAGAACCGAGGGTTCCAGCGTCCGATGAGACGCGCGACGAACTGTCCCCCTACTGCGTGAACAATAAGACAATGCCTCGCCGCTACCCCAATATTTCGCGCCCGGTCAGCCCACATATGCCGCCAGTTGAACGAATGCCCGTTCCGGTGACCCCTTTCCCCAAGTTTTTCACCGACGATCCCGAGCCTGCCTGAGGCCACATCGTGGGCGGCCGAGGCTTTATCGGTACTTGACAAACCCCATTGTGAGCCTGGCGCACCCGCCGGCCACGGCCTCGTCCCCAGGCGCACCTGCCAGCCACGGCCTCGTCCCCGGTCGCGACTATCCGCACAGCGGGAAGACCCGCCCCGCGTGGCCAGGGCGTGACACACTGGGAATATGAGCGACAGCTTCCTGTCTGACCTGCGCGCACTCATCGACGTCGACGCCTCCGTCGGCACGCGCGCGCGATATTCCTCCGACGCCGGCCTCACGCGCATCCCGCCCCTGGCCGTCGCCTTCCCGCGCACGCCCGAGCAGGCCCTCGCGGCCTTCGACCTCGCCCGCGCACACGGCGTCCCCCTCACCGCCCGTGGCGGCGGCACCTCGTGCGCGTCCAACGCGATCGGCCCCGGCCTCGTCCTCGATTTCTCGCGGCACATGAACCGGGTCCTCTCCATCGACCCCGAGGCCCGCACCGCCACCGTCGAACCCGGCTGCGTCGGCTCCACCCTCCAGGCCGCCGCCGCCAAGCACGGCCTGCGCTTCGGCCCCGACCCCTCCTCCCAGAACCGCGCGACGATCGCCGGCATGGTCGCCAACAACGCGTGCGGCCCGCACGCAACCGCCTGGGGGCGCACCTCCGACAACATCGTCTCCCTCGACTGCGTGGACGGACAGGGGCGCCGCTTCACGGCCACAACTTCGCACGATTCGGCGCTTCGCGACGTGCCGGGGCTGGCCTCCCTCATCGACTCCAACCTGGCGCCCATCCGCACGCAGCTCGGCCGCTTCAAGCGCCAGGTCTCCGGCTACTCCCTCGAACACCTCACCCCCGAGGGCGGGCGCAACCTCGCCGCCATGCTCGCGGGCAGCGAGGGCACCCTCGTCCTCATCCTGTCCGTCACCGTGCGCCTTGTGCCACTGCCCGACGCGCCCGTGCTCGCCGCCCTCGGCTATCGCTCCATGATCGAGGCGGCCGACGACGTGCCCGCGCTGCTCGCCCACTTCCCCCTCGCGGTGGAAGGCATGGACCGTCGCCTCGTCGACGTCGTGCGCGCCCACAAGGGCCCGGGCGCAGTCCCCGCCCTGCCCGAGGGCGAAGGCTGGCTCCTCGTCGAAGTCGGCGCCCCCGGCGAAGACGTCACCGCCTCCCTGGAGCGCGCACGCGCCCTGTGCGCCGACTCGGCCGCCATCGACACGGTCGTGTACCCGCCGGGGGCCCAGGCCTCGGCCCTGTGGAGGATCCGCGCCGACGGTGCGGGCCTGGGCGGACGCACCCCTCCAGACGGCGCGGGCGGCGGCGACCAGCAGGCCTGGCCCGGCTTCGAGGATGCGGCCGTCCCGCCCGAGAACCTCGGCGCGTACCTGCGCGACTTCACCGCCCTCATGGAGGAGTTCGACATCGACGGGCTCCTGTACGGGCACTTCGGCGACGGCTGCGTGCACGTGCGCCTCGCCATGCCGCTTGAGACCCCCGAGGGCGTCGCTCACTCGCGCGCGTTCCTGCAGTCCGCGGCCCGCGTCTGCGCCGCCCACGGTGGCTCCGTCTCCGGCGAGCACGGCGACGGGCGCGCCCGCGGCGAGCTCCTGCGTTTCATGTACTCCCCCGACATGCTCGACCTGTTCGCGCGCGTCAAGCACGTTTTCGACCCGGCTAACCTCCTCAACCCCGGGGTGCTCGCCGCCCCCATGGACGAGGCCACGGCTGCCTCCCGCGCCCGGGCGCGGAATGCCGGCGGCGCGCTCGAACTCCAACCGGGCGTCGATCCGTTGGATCTCAATCTGCGCCGCGTCGCCGCACGTCCCATGCCCGCCGACGGTGGCTTCGCCTTCGGCCACGACGGCGGCGACTTCACAGCCGCCGTCCACCGCTGCACGGGCGTCGGCAAATGCCGCGCCGGAGTGTCCGGCACCTTCATGTGCCCCTCCTACCTGGCCACGCGCGAGGAGAAGGACGTGACCCGAGGGCGCGCCCGCATCCTGCAGGAGGCCGCGAACTCGCAGCTCATCAAGGCGATCGACTCCCCCGAAGTCCTCGAGGCCCTCGACCTGTGCCTCGCCTGCAAGGCCTGCTCGGCCGACTGCCCCGCCGGCGTCGACATGGCCCGCTACCGCTCCGAAGCACTGTTCCGCACCTACCGCGGACGCATGCGCCCGCTCAGCCACTACACGCTCGGCTGGCTGCCGCGCCTGACCCGCGTCACCGCGCGCGTGCCCGGCCTGGCTGCCGTCGCGAACGCCGTCATGTCGGTGGGTCCCCTGCGCTCGCTCGCCTTCCGCATCATCGGCCTTGATCCTCGCCGAGGCATGCCCGCCCTCCAGTCGGGCACCTTCACCGCGTGGGCTCGCAAGCGGTCGCTGCTGGCGGGTTCTGTCCCAACTGTCACGCCTGACGATGCCGTATCTTCCGGCGCTCCGACTTCCGATACTGCACCTTCCAATGCCGCGACCGGTGCCCGCGAGCGCGGCGGTGCCCAGGCCTCGTCCAACTCCGCCCGCGAGCGAGACGGGGCCACTGCCTCGTCGATGACCGGCTCCCCGATCCTGAGCGGGCCACGCGACCCCAGCGGGCGGCCGTATGCGCTCGTGTGGGCGGACTCGTTTAGCCAGACACTGGACGACACGGGGGCGCGCGCGGTCGTCGACGTGCTCGAGGCAAACGGTTTCGCGCCGATCGTCGCGCCGGACGCGTGCTGCGGCCTGACGTGGATTACGACGGGTCAGCTGAGCGGGGCGAAGAAGCACTTGGCGTCGTTGCTGGGCGTTCTTGCGCCTTTCGCGGCGTCGGGGATCCCGATCGTCGGCGTCGAACCGTCGTGCACGGCGGTGCTGCGCGACGACCTGGCGGACCTGCTGCCCGACGACCCGCGCTCTCTGCTCGTGTCGGGTGCGACGCGCACCCTCGCCGAGGTGCTGTCGGCCCTGCCCACCTCCGCGCGGCGCCTGCCGAGCCTGGAGGGTGTCGAGATCGTCGCGCAGCCGCACTGCCACCACTATTCCGTCATGGGGTGGGACGCGGACCAGGCGCTGCTCGAGTCGCTGGGGGCGCGCGTGACCCGGCTCGAGGGCTGCTGCGGCCTGGCCGGAAACTTCGGCATGGAGGCGGGCCACTACGACCTGTCTGTGGCCGTCGCGTCGCATTCTCTGCTGCCCTCCCTGTCGGCGAAGCCGGATGCCGTGTACCTGGCGGATGGCTTCTCGTGCCGCACCCAGGCCGCGCAGCTGGCGGGCCGCGGGGGCGTCCACCTGGCGACGCTGCTTGCGGGGAAGTAGGGGCTGATTATCGGGAAGTGAGTGCGCCATAGCCACGACTTCTGCTCGCTACTACTAGCAATTGCTTCACGTGCGCCCTGCCCCCAAGTAGCAATGCACTGTTTTGAGGAGCATTGCACTAGATAGGGAGGCATTGCACTACCTACTATCCAGTGCAATGCTCTGCTATCTAGTGCACTGCTACAGCAACCAGCGCAATAACTACCGACTGCGCGTATGAAAACGCCGACTCGGGCCATCACACGCTTCAGTCGGCAACGCCCACAGTGCCTCGGCATGCTCAGGGATAGCAACTTGATGCGGCCGGAGGAGCTTGATCGCCCACGCACGTAACGCGGCGAAATCTTCATAGTCCCTCCAAGAGACCCGGTATATCGTCCACCCGGCACTACGCAGATCATTTTCTCGCTGGATCCAGTCACGCTTCGCCCGCGCGAACTCAGCATCATCCTTGCCCAGTTTTCCAATGCCATCGAACTCGAAGATGATCATGAGTCCCGGAATCGCGATATCCGCAAAGTAGCGGTGCCCGTTGACGACGATCTCGAACTGGGTCACGACCTCGAAGGCACTCACCGACTTGAGAACCCACAGCAGTGCAGCCTCGGCAGGGTTGTCGCAGCCCGGGTCAGCGGCGTCTATGATTCTCTCCGCTCGCTTGTAAGGAATGCAGGTAGCCGCCCGTCGCCGTTCTATCAGACGTACCTTCATCGCATCTTTGGTCATTTCTGCCAGGCATCTGGCTTCATCTTGAGCAAACTTCGAGAAGCCTGACTCGTGACGCAACACCATGCAGGCTGCGACAAAAGCACTCAAAGCTTCTGAATGACACGCCATACGCACAACCGCGTCGATAACAGATTCGCATCGGAGCCCATCGATGATTTCCAATGCGTCTTCTGATGGTCGACTGGTGGTCGCGTAGACATAGACCGGCGGAACGGTAGCTACCATCGTTCTAACAGGAGGCAATCTCCGCTTTCCATGTCGTACACCGAACCACGCCACAACATCCGGATTGGCCTCCCACAATGGAATTGAACGCGCAACGAGGGCACTATTACCGACGAAAACAGCCTGCCGCTTCGCTCCGACACATACCGCAAGGAGCCTGGCTTGGGCTACTGTCGCCCATGAATCCCAGATAGTCGTGAACGCATCAGGACTATCAACACGGACGTAGCAACCTTTCCGAATCCACACACACGCATCGGCACGTGGTTGCTGAAGGGTACCCTCAGACTGTGAGGGCGATGTCAGGACCGTCATCGATCGAATACTCATACATTGATGATCCTCATGCGAGCCGCACTCGTCACCCACACAACCGACACCTGTGGATAACTCGCACCATAACGAAGCCTGTGGATAATCCCTGTTCGATACTCTCATCGGGGCTACCCCAAGCCGCGCCCCATGTCAGTTCAGCCTTAGGCAGCGATGCACCACATAGGGAAGCATTGCACTAGCTACTATCCAGTGCAATGCCGTGCTATCTAGTGCATTGCTTACTCTTCTAGCGCAATGCTCGTTCACCGCGCCGCACGCACCAGGCCCACTACCTTCGCCGAGGCCGGGGCGCCCATCGCGCGGGCCCAGCGGGCCGCGACGTCCGAAACATCGATGGACGGATCGACGAGCAGCGCGGTGGACAGCGCCTCCGCCAACACACCCGACGAGGCCACGACACTAACCTGCCGAACGCCCGAACGCGCGGGGTAACCCGTACGCGGGTCGATGATGTGATGGTCGAAAACTCGACCGCCGCCACCGGGTGTTTCACGCGATGTTTCACGCGCGCGCAGATCGGCCGCACGCTCGGCCGCACACTCCGACACACGCTCCGACACAGGCCCCGCACAAAGCGCACGAGCATCCCCCAGCGGCCCCAGGTTGTCCCCAGACGTCGACAGGGACGCCATGCCGTCCGCAGGCAGTTCCACGACGTCGGCAATCGCCGTAGGCGCGCCGTGAGGATCACGCAGGCCTGCGCGCCACGGCGAACCGTCGGCGCGAGTACCACTCACAGACACCGACGACGTCCCCACTGACACCAAGACGCCGCGCGCTCCCATGGACACCGCCAGGTCGCGGCATGCATCAGCGGTGTCCCCCTTCGCAATGCCGCCCAGGTCGAGGCGCGGGCTGGGCACATCTACACCACCGACGGACTCGGCGGGAACGCCCACCGCCCAGCGCCGCTCGCCGACGCGCGACAGCAAGCCCCACGACGACGCGCGCAACGCCGCCTCCACAACGCGCGAGGACGGCGCAGGAGGCAAGGGAGCGCCCGCAACATACGCGGCGCGCATCGCCTTGACGTCCCATGCGGCAACGAGCGGCCCGATCATCGGGTTGAATGCCCCGCCGGTCGCCTCCGCGAGCGCCAGCGCGTCGCGCAGCAGCCGGTCGGTGTCCTCGCTCACAACGAGGCCGGCGCTGGCCTCCGCGGATTCAGCCAAGTGACGGGAAACACCCTCACCGCCCCCAGCCGAAGCGACAGCGGCATTGAGCCGCGACACCTCGGAAGAAACCCGGAAGACACTCCACAGGTCCTCGTGGCGCGCCACGACCTCGACAATGGCGTTGACGATAGCCATGCCGTTCCCGCCCCAGCCGATCAGGTCAACGCGCGTACCCATGGCTGGAAAGGAGGAGCGCCACATCGGCGGAACCGCGGGTTCGGCCGTCGCTCCTGAGGAAGCACCAGCCACGCCCGATTCACCAGCAGGACCGGCAGCAGCGCCGACAGCGACACCGGCCACCGCATCGGTCCCGCCCGCAAGCCCAGCGGCGTTCGCGCACGAGCCCGCGCCGACACTGACGGGCGTCGCCGAGCGCGCTGAACCCGACGGATCGGCCACGGCCTCGTCGCTGCCCGGGCGACCCCTGGCCTCAGCCGTCGGAGTCCCCGGTCTCGGCGTCCTTCGTGGCGTCGTTCAGGCCGGGGATCTCGATGTCGTCGGCGCCGTCGGGGGACACGCCCTGGGCGGCGGCGATGGCGCGGATGGCGGCCTGGATGAACTGCTGGTGGGCGACGGTCGCGCCGGTGATGACGTCGACCTTGGCGGGGTCGCCGACCTGGGTGAGGTTGTCGGAGTACTCCTGGTAGGAGGCGACGGCAGCCTGCGCCTTCTTGTAGTAGTCCTGGTTGAAGACCTCACCGGATGAGCTCTTGCCGTAGTCGGCGCCCTTGTCGGTGCCGTCGGCCAGCGTCGTCTCGTAGGAGGTGGCGGTGATGTGCCCGCCCTCGACGGTGATGGTGATCGTGCCGATGGAGCCCTGGTCGTCGGGGTTGGATTGGGCGGTCCACGTGCCGTCGCTCAGGGGCTTGGACATGTCCAGGCCGGTGTTAGGCGTGCACGCGCCCAGGATGGTTGCGCCGAGCGCGCCGAGGACCGCGAACGAGGCCGGGGCTGCCCATCGGGATCGGCTGGCGTGGGTGGGTCGGGTGGTGGTCATCGCACTTTGTCCTTTCCGCTGCGGCCTTCGCCGTCGCGGCCGGGGAGGATGAGGCCGGAGGCTCGCGCCGAGAAGTCGTGGTCGTGCCAGGTTTCTTTGACGACCTTACCGTGGTCGAGTCGGATCTCACGCTGGCCCTGTTCGGCAACGAGCGCGTCGTGGGTGACGACCATGAGGGTCGTGCCGTCCTGGTGGAGCTGGTTGAACAGGTCGAGGACGATCTCCTCGTTGGTTTCGTCCAGGTTGCCGGTGGGTTCGTCGGCCAGCAGCAGCTTGGGGTAGTTGATGAGGGCGCGGGCCACGCACACGCGCTGCTGCTCGCCGCCGGAAAGCTGGCGGGGCAGGTGGGAGGCGCGGTCGGCGAGGCCGACGCGGTCAAGGGCCTCGAGGGCTTCCTTCTCGTCGGGCATCGAGTGGTAGTACTGGGCGACCATCACGTTTTCGAGGGCCGTCAGGTGGCCGATGAGGTGGAACTGCTGGAAGACGAGGCCGATGGTACGGCAGCGCACCTCGGTGAGTTCGTCGGCGGTCAGGTCGGAGATGTCGTGCCCGTCGAGCATGACGGTGCCCTCGGTAGCGGTGTCCATGGCACCGACGATGTTCATGAGGGTGGTCTTGCCGGAGCCGGAGGGGCCGACGATGGAGACCCACTGGCCGCGCGGGATTTCGAGCGAGACGTTGTCCAAGGCGTGCAGGTCGCCGTAGATCTTGGAGACGCCGTCGAGGCTCAGCAGCGCGTCCGAAGAGGACGAGGCCGCGGTGGCCTCGGGCGCGTCGGTCGCGGCGGCGGTGGTCGCGTCGGTCGCGGCGGCGGTGGTGTCGGGGGTGGTCATGGTGGCTCTCATTCTCCGCGCAGGACGAGCGCGGGGTCGACGGCCAGTGCGCGGCGCACGGGCGGGAGGCAGGCGAGGACGGCGATGAGGATCGAGCACGCGACGGTGCCGATTAGGATCACGGGGTGCAGGGAGATGGTCCGGTGGAACACGGAGGTAGAGATGAGGACGGCGAGGCCGTAGCCGGCCCCGGCACCCAGGACGCCTCCGATGAGCCCGAGCATGACGCCTTCGCCCATGAACTCGCGGGTGATGGAGCGCCCGGTGGCGCCCAGGGCCTTGCGCAGGCCGATTTCGTTGCGGCGCTCGGTAACGACGGCGATCATCGTGGTGGACACGCCGATCATGGTCAGCGCCAAGACGATGACGGTGATGACGACCAGGAGGGAGCGCAGCATCGCGAGGACGCCCGTGTCGGACTGGGCGAGGCGACGCACAGTCTGGGCGTGAACCTCGGGGTTCGCGGCGTTCATGGCGTCGGCGACGGCGCTGAGCTGGTCGCCCTCCAGGGCGATCGAGTACTCGGCCAGCGTCACCGTGCCGCTGGTCCCGGTCAGCTGGGACATGTCCTGGGTGGACATGTACACGTACCCGTCTTCGTTGCCGCCGGTTTTGAGGATGCCGGAGACGGTCAGGGTGACGCTCCTGGGGTCGACCTTCAGGGCCGAGGCCGGGGCTGCGTCCTGCCCGTCCGCGCCGGACTGCGGGTCTTGGGTGGCGCCGGACTGGCCCTGGGCGCCCTTCGAGGCGGCGTTGCTGTCCAGCTGGCTGACCGTGATGGTGTCGCCAGCCTTGACGTCGATCGTCGAGGCGATCTGCTCGCCTACGAGGACCTGTCCGAGGTCTTGGGGCCACGCCCCGTCCACGAACCAGGAGGGGTTCATGGCTTGCACGGCCGCCAGGTCTGCGCCGCCGGCGACGTAGGGCTGATCGTTGATGGTGACGGTCTCGTAGTCGAAGGCTGCCGATCCAACGAGAGCGCCGGAGGGAACCAGGGCGGTGGACGCGGCCACGGCCTCGTCCGTGAGGGCCCCCTCGCCGGCGGGTGTGACGACCAGGTTGGCGCCGTAGGAGCGGATCTCGCGGGCCAGCTGGGCGGGCACGTCCACGGCGATCGTCACGAGGCCGGACAGCGTGGTCGCGCCGATGGCGACGGCTAGGACCGCGATGAGGACGCGGGAGCGGCGGCGCAGGATGGAAGAGGTGACCATCTTCCAGAACATTGCTCGTCTGGACATGGACATCACCTTCCGTGCAGGACTTCGGCCGCGTTGAGGCGCAGCAGGTAGCGGATCGCGGGAATGGAGGCTCCCAGGACGACAAGGATGACGAGGACGGCGACGAGGCCGACGACGACGGGTACGAAAGCGATGGACGAGCCGAAGACCATGTATCCAATCGCCTGCGCGAGACCGAGTCCACCCGCGTATCCGAGGAGCCCTCCGGCCAGGCCGACGATGATCGTCTCGGTCAGGAACAGGGCGATGATCTGCTTGTCTTTGGCACCCACGGCCTTCATGAGGCCGATCTCGCTGGAGCGCTCCATGACGCCCGCGGTCACCAGGTTCGCGATGGCCAGGGCCGAGGCGATGAGCGCCAGGACGGTCACGAGGACCATGAGCAGCTGGGTCTTCTCCAGGATGACGCCTTCGGACTGGGCGACCTGACGCACCGGGCGGGCCACGGAGTCCGTCATGACTTCCTCGATCTGGAAGGCGATCGAGGACACGTAGGCGGTGCAGTACCAGGTTTCCTTCTCGGACACGCTCAGCGAGTTCGGGTTCTTCGCGGCCTTGCGGGCCAGGTCGTTGTCCGGGGTGGTCAGGGCGGAAACCTCGACGCTTCCGACGGCGCCCTCGCGGCCCAGGAGCGTCTGGGCGGCAGGCAGCTGGATGAACACGCCGCGGTCCGCGTCGTCGCCGGTGGTGACGATGCCAGTGACCGTGAAGTCCTGGGTGACGCCCTCGCGGGTGAGCGTGAAGGAGTCGCCGACGCCGAGGCCTCGGGCGGCCGCGTAGGAAGAGCCGATAACCGCTCCGGTCGGGTCGTCGTCGCCGGGCCAGGCGCCCTCCAGGCCCCACCAGCCGCGCAGCTTGTCCAGACCGGTCTCGACGCTCTCGCCCGTGGCCAACTCGAGGTGGTGGCTGAACCAGGTGCCCGTCGTGGGCACGCGTTCCCCGCTGGCGTCAGTCGCCGACACGCTCAGCAGCGGCGCGAAGTCGAGGATGTTGTAGGTCCAAAAGATCGTCTTAATGTTGCCCAGCTCGTCCTCTCGCAGGTACGAGCGCGCCTCTGAGGCCTCGCCCGTGTTGTACAGGTCGTCGAGGACGGCCGCACCCTGAGGACGCACAACAATATTGGCACCGTACGACTTGAGTTCCTGGTTGACTTTGTCACCCACGTTGAACATGACGGAGAGCATGGACGTGGCCACACCCGCGCCCAGGGCGACGGTCAGGGCGATCATGAGGTGGCGGTTACCGCGCCTCGTGAGGGCCCCTCGCAGCATTCGGAAAAACACGTGAGTCCCTTTACTTCGCGAAGATGGAGGCGGAGGCCTCCAGCGCCGAAATCGGCACGGTCAGTGTCCCGTTCGAGACCTTGTAGTCAATGGGGATGGGGTTACAGCCACCCTTAAAGCCGATCGTCGCGATGTTCATCGCCACTTCACACAGCTTGCAGATGACCTTGCCGTCCTTCTCGTAGTAGCCCGAGGGCCCGCAGATCTCGCAGGCATCCAGGCCCACGCCGAAGGAGGAGCCAGATTTCTGAATGACGATGAAGCGCACCTTCACGCCGCCCGAGGTCGTGTACTCGAAGCGGTGCAGGTGGCCGTCGGAAATATCGGCCAGGTTGACGCTCACCTGGTCCTCGACGACGCTGAAGGACTCCGGCGGCGAGAGCTCGATCTCCTGGCTGCCGTAGGCCACGCCCACGGTGATGAGCAGGGCGCCGCACAGGTAGCCGATCGCGGCGGTGCCAGCCATGGACTTGTACAGGCGCGAGCGGGCGCGGCCCAGGCGGCTCTCGGCGGGGTTGGACCCGACGGTGGGGATCGCGCGCGACGCGCGCCACGTCAGAACGACGACGGCGCCCAGGGCCACGGCGGCCACGATCGTGAAGACGGCCTCGTTGTTAATGAACCACGAGATGACCTCCCACGCTTCCTTGGAGGTCTTGATCCAGCGCTTGGCCTTGAGGATACGCACGAAGAGCAGCGCGTAGTTGGCCAGCAGGGCCGCCAGGATCAACGCGGCCGGCCACACGCGGTTATTCCACGAACACAGGCGGTACGACAGCCACGCCAGGAAGAACACGAGCAGCCACGCCAGCACGTAGCCGACGATGGCCAGCACCATCGGGGTCGAGTAGATCGCGACGCCGCCCGACGTCATCATGATCGCCTGGTTCATGGCGGTGGGCACCGCGCGGAACAGGACCAGCGCGATGAACGCCGCGCCAACAAGGCGCACGAGGAAGTCCCCGGGCAGGGCGGTCTCCATCGACGAGGCCGCCTTGGCCTCGTCATCCGCGTCTCCTCCCGGCAGGTGCGCGCGCATGCGGCGGGCGCGCACGGCCACCAACGCAAGGAAGACCAGGGCCAGGACCACCGCGAACGGTAGCGTGTACAGGCCGACGGTCTGGCGGTTGACGGACTTGGGGTCATGAAGGATGAGCAACGTCAGGTACAGGGAGGAGACAAAGCCCGCGATGATGCCGCCCCACGCGGCCCGCGAGCGCGCCAGCTTTCCACGGCGTCCATGTCCGGCGGCGGGCATGAAGCGGATGACAGCTCCGACGGCGAGCATCGTGAGTAGCAACGTTAGCGTCGCCTCACTCATCTGCACAAGCATTGGCTTTCCTCTCTCAATACAGGCACACCGAAGCCACGCGACTCCGATGTTGAGTTTAGTCCCCCATGGGGGCGCGGGTCGAGGCCAGCGATCCCGGAAGGAACCACGGCCTCGACCCCGCGTTACTTAAGAGTCGATCACCACGAAACGGCGGTGGGATCCCACTGCCAATCCGGGAACTCGGCGACGAGCGGCTCGGTCCAGAAGCGGCCCTTGACGCCCGTGGTCTTGTCGGTGTGCAGCAGCCAGCCGCTGGGGGGCTTGATCGTGAAGGTCACGTCGTAGGTGCCGGCGTCCAGCTTGGGCAGGTTCAGGCCGTAGTGCGGGCCATCGGAGGCGTTCATCGGCATGAGCGTACCCTCCTGGACGGCCGTGCCGGACTTGTCCTTGATCGCGTACTCGACGGTCAGGCCGGGGACGAAGTCGCCCGCGCCGTAGCCGAGGTCGTTGTTTTCGGCGGCGGAGACGTCGGCCTCAATGTGCATCGAGGACTCGGCAGCCGGGGTGCCCATCTCGGGCTCCATGTCGACGGGCTGGAAGTAGACGCCACCCACGACGAGGGGGCCGACGTGGACCTCGTCGCCGAGGGGCTGCTCTTCGAAGCCAGCGTCCTCACCGGGGGCGGGGGCGGCAGGGTTAGCCGAAGCCGAGGCCGGCCCCGCGGGCTTCTCGCTGGAGGACGAGGAGTTGTTGGAGCAGGCAGCCAGGGTGCCTGCGAGGGCCAGCGTGGCCAGGGCCGCGCCGACGCGGAACAGAGAACGCTTCATGTGATGATCTCCTGTGCGTGTTGGTTGGATGAAAAGTCGGTGTCGCTCGACTGCTGTCATTCCTCGGCCCGCGACTGGGCGGCGGCCTCGCGGGCGAGGCGAGCTTTTCCGAAGAAGTAGAGACCGACGATGATGGCGAGAACGATGGCTTGCGCGGCCAGGTTCTCCACTCGGGGGTAGATCCCCAAGAGGTCAATGGTGGGGAAGCCGGAGATGGGCGTCAGGGACACGACGTCCGCCTCCTGCAGTTCCCCGATACCAGAACCCGTAAACGTGAAGGCCATGAAGGCCATCAGCAGCGAGGTAATGGTGAAGAAGGGGCGCAGCGGGATGCGGACCGCCGCGAACTGGATGAGCAGGTAGATGATGACCAGGGCCACGAGGCCGACCGCCAGGCCGATCCACACGTAGTGGACCTTGTCGCCCGCGGCGGCGACGATTGGGACGTAGAAGAGGATCGTCTCGGCGCCCTCGCGCAGGACCGCGAGGAAGGAGATGAAGGCCAGGCCCAGCAGGGAGCCGCTGCTCAGCGACGCGTCCGTCTGCTTCTTGATGTACTCGTCCCACGCCTTGTTCGAGGACTTGTTGATCATCCAGTTGGAGACCCAGATGAGCATGGCAACCGCGAAGAGCGCCGCGAAGCCTTCGAGGAGTTCCTGGTTCGCTCCCGCCAGGGAGGTGACGTAGCTGAAGAGGAAGGCCAGGCCGATGGACAGGCCGAAGGCGAGCACCACGCCGCCCCAGACGATCGGGGCCTTCTTCTTGTGACCGGCCTTGGCCAGGTAGGCCAGGACTGCGGCGACGACCAGGATCGCCTCCATGCCCTCGCGCAGGATCACGAGGAGGGAGGGCAGGAACTGGGCAACCCACGGTGAGGTGGTCGAGCCCTCGGTGGCCTTGTCGGCGGCCTTGCCGGTGTAGCCGTCGAGGCTATTGGCGTCCTCGCGGATGTAGTTCGTCAGCGTCGAGAGGTGCTGGTCGACCGCCGCCGAGTCGTCGTCGGTCATGGCCTTCTTCAGGAGGGAGAACTCCATCTCCACCTGCGAGACGCGCGAGCCGGAGATGCGGCTCATGACCTGCTTCTCCATGCCGGTGATCTCGTAGTGCTTGTAGTAGGCCTCGTTGACCTTGTCCTTACCGGCCTTGGCGTCGCCGCCCTTGTAGGCGTTGGCGCCGTCTTCGAGGATGCCGTTGATCGTCTTGGCGACCTCACCCCACGCGCCGGGGCTGTAATCATCCGACGAGGCCTGGGCTGCCGACCCGGGGGCCACACCATCCAGGGACGCGCCGTCTTCGACCATGTACTGCTTGAGGGTCGTAGCGTGACTATCGACGCCCGCACTGTCGGCGTCACTCATGGCCTTCTTCAGGAGGGAGAACTCCATCTCCACCTGGGAGACGCGCGAGCCGGAGATGCGGGCCATGACCTGCTTCTCCATGCCGGTGATCTCGTAGTGCTTGTAGTAGGCGTCGTTGACTTTGTCCTTGCCGCCCTTGGCGTCGCCCGCCTTGTAGGTGGACACGCCCTCATCAATGAGCCCGTTGATCGTGGTCGAGACATCGCTCCACGTCTGATCCGCGGCGCGCGAGGGAGCGGCGAACACCGCCAGGGAGAGCGCCGCCATAAGCGCGACGACGAAGAGACGGGTAGCCCGCTGGACGACATGATCTGCGTGGGCGCGAAGCACTGCCACGGCTTGCCTCCTGTGAAACCGGCGCGATGGGCTCGCCGGGTCGATCGAATTCCTGTCAATCAGCGTAACCACATCTGGCCCAGGTGGAAAGTACTCCGTTTAGGTCGTCCTAAATTGTGATCATGCCGTGACCGTGTTTAGCGCGGACACATAGCCCCTTTGAAGGACTAAAGGCCCAGGCTGATCGCTTGCTGACACAATGCCACAAAAATGGCGCGCCAGCAGGCGAAACACCAAGACCCCCACATCCACAGACGGATGCACCCACGCGCACATACATATGCCCATTTATTTCAAAATCTGTCATAATATTCCGGCAGCACAATTAACCGCAGGAAGCAGTCCCACTCATGACCACCGACCCGAACACACAGCCCCTGAGCGCGACGGCGGATTCTCCCGTGACAAACGCAGGCCCGCAGGGCCCCGTGTCCGCCGCTCCCCTCCCCCTGCCCGGCGAGCCTGGTTCGAGCGAGGCGGCCCCGGCCTCGTCCCCCGCGCGCCCGACGCGCGCAGACTGGGTGCGGATCGCGATCTTCGCCGTCCCCTACGCTGCGTTCTTCCTGGTGGGAGTGCCGACATGGCTCTTCCCCGAGTCGTGGAGCCTGACGGCCATCAACCTCGCCGTCGACACGGTCTTCCTGATCATCGTCCTGGCACTGTTTTCACGCGAGTTTTTCCCCGCTTTCACCTACCTGCGCACGCACCCCTTCTTGAAGATCCTGCTGCTTTTCGGCCTGTGGATCCCGGTCGTCATCGTCCAGGCCGCGACCCGCATCGCCCTCTACGGGCTCAACCCGCCGATCCCCGAGAACCAACAGGCCGTCATCAACGCAATTTTTGACGGCGGCACGGGACTCGTCTTCTGCTTCTTCGTCGCCATCGGGGTGCCCATGGTCGAAGAGATTTTCTACCGCCACATCCTCATCGGCAAGTTCAGCGTCTACGCACCCACGTGGCTCGTCGCATCGATCTCAGCGGCGCTGTTTGCGTACATGCATTGTCACCAGTGGCAGGATTTCTTCTCGTACCTGCCCATCACCATCGTCCTGACGCTCGTCTACGTTTTTTCAGGCAAGAGCGTGGCCTACTCATGGCTGTTCCACGCGCTCAACAACACGATCATGGTGGGCCTCATGTTCGCGATGCAGGGAGCACTGCAGAACGCCTGATTGTTGGCGCGCCCCACCACACAACCGCACAACCACACAACCCCACAACCGCACAACCCCACAACCCCACAACCCCAAAACTAACCAAAAGTCGCACGTAATTTGGGTACCCTCACTTTTCATAGGTATCCAAAAAACCGCAGAATTTCAACGATCCGATTTCAAAACTTGAAATATGAGCAGGGGAATTACGTGCGACATTGTTGGGAAACCACTCCGGTATTTCAAACGGAAGAACCCCACAACCCACGGGCCCAGCCCGCACACCCCACCCCAGACACGACGAGGCCGCGACCGGTTTCCCGGCCACGGCCTCGTCACGCTCACGCAGCGCCGTTCACAACAGCGCCACCAGCAATCAGGCGGTCATGTCCACGTGGTCCTCGACCGCGGCGCGGCCAGCCTCGAGGCGGGCGACGGGGACGCGGAACGGGGAGCAGGACACGTAGTCGACACCCACGTTGTGGAAGAAGTGGATCGACTGCGGGTCGCCACCGTGCTCGCCACACACGCCGAGCTTGATGTTCGGCTTGGTGGAGCGGGCGCGGCGCACGCCCTCGGAGACCAGGGTGCCCACGCCGTGGACGTCGATGGACTCGAAGGGGGAGACGCCGAAGATGCCGGCCTCAATGTACTGCGGGAAGAACACGCCCTCGACGTCGTCGCGCGAGAAGCCCCACACGGTCTGCGTCAGGTCGTTGGTGCCGAAGGAGAAGAAGTCGGCTTCCTCGGCCAGGTCCTCGGCGGTCATGGCGGCGCGCGGCAGCTCGATCATGGCGCCGATGGAGACGCCGGACAGGTCCACGCCGCGGGCGGCGGCGACGGAGGCGATGATGCCTTCGCCTTCCTCGCGCACGAGCTGGAGCTCACGCACGGAGCCAACGAGCGGGACCATGATCTCGGGACGCGGATCGAGGCCGCGGGCCACGAGCTCGGCGGCAGCCTCGCACAGGGCGCGCATCTGCAGGGCGAACAGGCCGGGCAGGTAGATGCCCAGGCGAACGCCGCGCAGACCCAGCATGGGGTTCTCTTCGTGCATGCGGCGCACCTCGACGAGCATGGCCTCGTCGGCGGGGTCGAGGGTGCCGGTGGCCTTGCCGACGGCGACCTTGGTCTCCAGCTCGATGAGGGCGGGCATGAACTCGTGGAGCGGCGGGTCGATGAGGCGCACGGTCATGGACTTGCCGTCCATGACCTCGAGCATCTCGAGGAAGTCCTGCTTCTGGAGCTTCTCGAGCTCGTTGAAGGCAGCCTGGCGCTCGTCGGAGCCGGGGGCGGAGAGGATCGCGCGCTCGACGAGCGGGCGGCGATCACCCAGGAACATGTGCTCGGTGCGGCACAGGCCGATGCCCTCGGCACCGAACTCGATGGCGCGCTTGGAGTCGAGGGGGGTGTCGGCGTTGGCGCGCACGCGCAGGCGGCGAACCTTGTCGGCGTGGGACAGGAGCTTGTCGACGGCCTCGACGAGCTCGCGGGTGCCCGCATCCTCGCCGGCGGCGGCGAGGCTGGCCTCGAGGCCTTCGGCGAGGTAGGTGGTGACGGGCGAGTCGGTCACGGGGACCTCGCCGCGGAAGATTTCGCCGGTCTGGCCGTCGATGGCGATGGTGTCGTCAGCGGTCAGGACGAGGTCACCGATGGTAACGGTGCCGGCGGCAGCGTCGATCACGAGGGATTCGGCACCACACACGCAGGTCTTGCCCATGCCGCGTGCGACGACGGCGGCGTGCGAGGTCTTACCGCCGCGCGCGGTGAGGACACCCTCGGCGGCGACCATGCCGGGCAGGTCATCAGGGTTGGTCTCGCGGCGCACGAGGACGGTCTTGATGCCCTTTTCGGCGGCTTCGACGGCCTGCGCATTGTCGAAGGCGATCTTGCCGACGGCGGCGCCCGGGGAGGCAGCCATGCCGCGAGCGATGAGCTCCTTCTCGGCCGTGGCGTCGAACTGCGGGAACATCAGCTGGGTGAGCTGGTCGCCGGTGACGCGACCCAGGGCCTCGTCGCGGGTGATGAGCTTTTCGCCCAGGAGCTGGGTGGCGATGCGGAACGCGGCGGCGGCGGTGCGCTTGCCGACGCGGGTCTGGAGCATCCACAGCTTGCCGCGCTCGACGGTGAACTCGATGTCGCACATATCGCGGTAGTGCGTCTCGAGCTTGCGCATGATGCCGCGCAGTTCGTCGTAGACGGGCTTGTTGATTTCCTTGAGGGCGGACAGGGGCAGGGTGTTGCGGATACCCGCAACGACGTCCTCGCCCTGCGCGTTCTCGAGGTAGTCGCCGTAGACGCCGGAGTGGCCGGAGGAGGGGTCCCGGGTGAAGCAGACGCCGGTGCCGGAGTTTTCGCCCATGTTGCCGAACACCATGGTGCAGATGTTGACGGCGGTGCCCAGGTCGTGGGGGATGCGCTCACGGCGGCGGTAGATGCGGGCGCGCTCGGTGTTCCAGGAGCGGAACACGGCCTCGATGCCCATGTCCATCTGGGTGCGCGGGTCCTGGGGGAAGTCCTCGCCGGTCTGTTCCTTGACGATGCCCTTGAAGGTGGCGACGAGGCCCTTGAGGTCCTCGGCGGTCAGGTCGGTGTCGCCCTTCACGCCACGCTCGGCCTTGAGCTCGTCGAGGGCGTCGGAGAAGAGGTCGCCGTCGATGTCGAGGACGGTCTTGCCAAACATCTGGATGAGGCGGCGGTAGGAGTCCCACGCGAAGCGCTCGTTACCGCTAACGGCTGCGAGGCCGAGAACCGACTCATCGTTGAGGCCGATGTTCAGGACGGTTTCCATCATGCCGGGCATGGAGAACTTGGCGCCGCTTCGCACGGAGACGAGGAGCGGGTCGGCGGGGTCGCCGAGGTGGCGGCCCATCTGGTCTTCGACGCCGCGCAGCGCGCGGGTGACCTCGGTGGCAAGCGACTCGGGAACGGCCGACTCCTTGAGGTATGCGCGGCATGCCTCGGTGGTGATCGTGAAGCCGGGGGGAACAGGCAGGCCGAGCTTCGTCATCTCGGCGAGGTTCGCTCCCTTACCTCCGAGCAGGTCCTTCATGGACTTGTCACCCTCGGAGAAGTCGTACACATACTTGACCATCGTGGTCCTCAACTTCCGTGTTTGCGATGATTGGCCCGACACCGGGCCACTACCACAGGCAAGGATACACGTATCAAGGGACTAAGGTCACTTCAAGACACGCACAATAATGATTGTCCTTACATGGACGAGGCCTTGGTTGCTTGTCGGGTATCGTTTCCTCGCGCGGAAGTAGCGTCAAGCGGGCTGGTCAGGGGTATCGGCGAGGCTGTCACGCAGGCGCCGGCGGGCGCGGCGTTCGGTCAGCTGGGGCGGGCAGACGACCGGGGGCGGGCAGACGACCGGGGGCGGGCAGACGGACGTGGGGCGGGCCCCAAGGCCCACCCCACACTCGTCACAGGAGCCAGGTCGCCGGCGAGGCTCGCCGGTCCAGCTATCTGACCTGTCGGCCGTCGCCCCACTCTTGAAGGAGCGTGAAGACGATGTATCGCTCACCGGCCTCGTCAAAGCAGACCGCGCCACGCACGTGCAGCCAGATACGGTGCTCCCGTGTGGTCACCGTGATGTAGTAGCCAGCCAAGCTCCCCGGCAAGCTGTCACTGACCTCCCCTACGTCAATTGACTCAACATCCGCAACGCTAAGATCGGAACACAGGGCCTGCTCTGGGCTTTCCCCACGAATGCACGATTCCAGAAGAGGCACGAATTGCTCCTGTTGCCAGGCCTTTGTTTCCTCGTTCAAGACGATGTCGATTTGGTGAGGTTCGTCAGCATCGAACAAGTCGATCGTCGCACCCGACGGAACGGAGTCGACACTGTACTCGGTGTCTTCACTGACCCGGGTCACGCTGATGTCGTAAACGCCGGGATACGCGTACACTACGCCGCCGCCTCCAGCGAAGTGCCATAGGTCGTCAGTCACAGGAGGAATCATCCGCTGATTCCCCTTGGTCGCTCCGACGTCCCCGAGCGACACTCCAGCAATCGACAGGTCTGAGGCGTACCCGTCCGCGGACACAGTGACCTTACGCGCCGCACTGGAAACGACCCTCCACGAGCCAATGTGCGGCTTGGGCACACCCGAGCGCTCCATGTAGATGACGCGGGTCGCGGAGCGGCCGTTCACTGAGAACTCGATATTGACACCCTGCCGACCATCCCTGTCGAGCTCGGAGTGCACCCACACAGCGCCCACGCTCATCGCTGGAGTGCTCGACGATCGCTGGAGTCGCCGCAGATCGACGGCATCGCCACGCCCGACATTGGAATCGGCATCGGCATCGGCGCTCTCAACCGCCAGGGCATCTTCGAAACGCCCCTGGGCGATCGCCTCCGCGTAGTAGCGCGCAGCCGCCTCCGCGCTCACGCTGAACGAATACACGAGGCCACCCACCACCGGCAGCACAACGAACACACACACGAGGACGACGATCATCCGCACGCGATTCTTCATGGCATAACCTCTTCTCTCATCACGACAACACTACGGGCGCCACAACGCGCCCCACTCACGAGTTCGGAGGGTAGTGAAACACCTCGCCGACCCTGAACATGACACGAGCATCGCCCGCCTCGTCGAAGCACAGCGCACCCGCCAGATCGACGGAAACGACATCAGCGTCAGTCTTAATCCAAACCGTTTCCAAACCGTCTAAACCATCGGTCTGCCACCAAACCTTCTCCTCCACTTCATCGGTCACAGTACCCGAAAAGTCGAAAGTGGGACACAGCGCGCCCTGCGCTGCTTCCGCTCCGAAACATGACCGCGCAAGCGAGTCAAAGCTTCCCTCAAACCACGCGCGCGTCTCATCGTCAGGCATCACGCTGATCGTCTTATCCGACCCGTACCCGGCCAACTCAATCGACGAGGCACCAACCTCGGAATTAATGAGCACATCGGTATGCTCACTCACCTTATCGACCGCAACCTCATAGACACCCGGGTACGCATAGACAGTCGTCGCATGAATGGGTTGGGGCACCACGCCATCGGCCGACACACCCGCAGGAATAGCGACACCGTCACTGCCCGTCGCCCCCACGCGACCAAGCGACACCCCGCCGATGCGCACATCGGAGGCATAGCCATACGCCCGCACCGTCTCCACCTGCGCAGCGCCAGAGACGACGCGCCACATGCCCACGTGCGGCCTTGGCACACCCACACGCTCCAGGTAAATCTCGCGCGTGATCGTGCGCCCGTTGACGGACAAATCAATGCTCGCTCCTTGACGCCCCCACACATCGAGCTCGGGGTACACCCGTACGGAACCCACACTATTCGGCGCCACTAAGTGACCTTGGCGCAGGTCTACGACACCACCGAGTTCTATGCCGCTGCCTTTGTCGGCGTCGGCGCTCTCAACCGCCAGGGCATCTTCGAAGCGCCCCTGCGCGATCGCCTCGGCGTAGTGGCGCACAGCCGCCTCCGCGCTGATCCTCGACAGATATACGAGGCCACCCACCACCGGCAGCACAACGAACACACACACGAGGACGACGATCATCCGCACGCGACTCTTCATGAAACCCTCCAAAATTGACGGACACAATTGCAACGGGCCTTCGCTTTCTGCGAGCCACGCCCCGGAATGTTCTAGCGATAGCTTCTAAAGACGATACGGCGCTCACCCGACTGATCGAAGCAGACCTCGCTCTTCAGCCCCACCGTGGTTTCATAATTACCGGTCGTGACCTGAATGGAGGGGGCACGCAGTCCTTCGCGTTGATCACCGCTGATCTCACCGACGTTGATCGAGTCGGCTCGATGGTACTGTTGCGTGTGGCACACGGCTTCTTCCGGTTTCTCCCCCCGAAGACACGCGGTCGCCAAAGCAGCGAAGCGTTCCTGATGCCATGCGTGCGTCTCCTCATCCACGGTGATGTCGACCTGATGATGTGCACGAGTTCCCATTTCTATCGCGGAGGCTCCCGCGACGGAGTCGACAGAATACTCGGTGTGCTCGCTGAGCTGTGTCACGCCGATGACATACATGCCCGGGTACGCGTACACCTCGTGGTCATGGTGATCGGGATGCCACAGGTCGTCGCTCGCGGAAATAGAAATGCTAGCCGTGGTGCCTCCGACAGAGCCCAGCGAGACCCCGCCGACGGTTACCTCGGTGGCATAGCCTTCCGTGCGCACTGTCTCCTCACGAGCGGCTCCCTCTGCGATGCGCCAGGGACCCACGTGCAGCCTGAGAGAAGCCGTATTCTCCACGTAGATTTCACGGGTGACTGTGGAACCGTTGACGGAAAAGTCGATAGCGGCTCTCTGACGCCCCCTCACATCCCTGCCCGAATACATCCGCACAGCGGATACGGAAGAGGGCGCGGCCACCTGGGCCCGCCGCAGATCAACCACGGAACCGTGCGTAACACTGCTATCGTTGCGACCTCTGTCCATCTCAACGCTCAGCGCATCTTCGAAACGTCCCTGCGCGATCGCCTCCGCGTAGTAGCGCACGGCTGCCTCGGCACTGGTCCTCGCCAGGGAACTCACCGAGCCAATCAGTGGCAGGAAAACGAAAACATACACGAGGACAACAATGGTCCGCGCGCGATTCTTCGGGGACCAACTCTTACGCAGCATTGTCACGTACCCCCTCGTCACTTCTTCCTCCGATAGCGGTTACTCTCGTCGAGGAACAACACCGTGTGGGCCTCACCCGCATCGTCGAAGCACACCTCGTTGCTGACATTCAGAAGCACGCGTTCGTCGGCTGTTTCTACATTGACGCCCCAGCTCCTAAGGCGCCCAAATTCCCTGGACGCCCCACCAAAGTAGACCGACTCAACACCCGATACCTCCACGCCCGGGCACACGACGCCTTCCGGCTTCTCACCCTTCACACAAGCGACGGCGAGGGACTCGAATTGTTCCTCCTGCCACGCTTCCGTCTCCTCATCGAGAGGGACCTCGAGCCTGTGGTTCAGAAGCCCCCGTGTGAAGGCGATAGTCTGCGCCCCCACCGAGGAATCGACGAGCACTTCGGTCCCCTCGCCGACCGTGGTCACCTCCACCGGGTACACTCCCGGATACGCAACGAAGACGACGCTGCTGCTGCCCCTGTGCCACAGTCCCTCAGTTGGCACCGTCAGCGGGATAACCGTGCCGTCGCTACCTTTCTCACTCACTGCGCCGAGCGTCATACCTCCGACGCTCACCTCAGAGGCGTACCCCTCCATGCTGAGCGGATACTTGGTAGCCAGCCCCTCAGTCACTTTCCACGCGCCCAGCAAGCCACGTCGAGAGGCATCGGGACGCAGGGTAATTGTGCGGGTCGTGACGTATCCATTGACGTTCAAGCCGATTCTGACGGCCTGGCTTCCATCCTGTTGCGCAACGCCCACGAGCGACACGCTCGTCACACTGGAGGGAAGGGCGATCTGGCCTCGCCGCAAATCGACGTTCTCGGGCTCCACGCTGCCAGAAGCCTTGTCCGTTTCCATAGCCATCGCGTCCTCGAAGCGCCCCTGGGCGATCGCCTCGGCGTAGTAGCGAGCGGCGTCCTGCGCACTCGTGCGCGACAGATACACGAGGCCACCCACCACCGGCAGCACAACGAACACACACACGAGGACGACGATCATCCGCACGCGATTCTTCATGAACTCACTCCCTCTCGCATGCCCAATCAGCCGCCGAGGGCATCGGTGCCCCCAACCTCCAAACGGTCAACATAAGACAGCCTAGTACATACACCTGTGGGGTGGACCAACAGGTCCACCCCACAGACAAGGCGCATGTGGCGTCAGCGCACGCGGAACTCGATGGTGGTTCCCTCGCCGACGTCGATGAGGTCGCCGTCGTTCAGTGCGATCGTCACCATGGGGGTGACGTCCTGGAAGGATCCGTCAGCGTGGCGCAGGACGGTGCCGTTGGCGCTGCCCAGGTCCATGAGGGCCCACGAGCCGGGCGTCGTCATCATGACGGCGCAGTGCGAACGCGAGATCTCGGTGGCCGGGCTGGGCACGCGCAGCACGGTCGCCACGGGGCGGCCGGTCAGGGCGCGGGCGTCGGGGTCGCGGCCGATGACGACGTCGCGCGAGACCTCGACGGGCACGGTGCCGCCGTGGATCAGGAAGGCGACGGGGGCGGCCGGGCCGGCGTTGACGGGCGCGAGGCGCAGGATCGTGGCCTCGGTGTCGGTCTCGGCACCCAGGTCGGCCAGTCCGGCGGCGCTCATGGCCTCGGGCGCGGCGGGCGGCTCGGGTGCCATCTCGGGAGCGGGCTCCGGCTCGGGAGCGGGCTCAGCCTCAGGCTCCGGCGCAGGAGCGGGCTCAACCTCGGGCTCGGGCTCCAGCGCAGGAGCGGGAGCGGGCTCAACCTCGGGCTCAGGAGCAGGCTCGGGTTCGGGCTCGAACGAGGTGGACTCCGAGTAGGCGGCCAGGCGCTCGGTCGACGCGGCGGTGTTGACCGGCGGCTCGACGGCGTCGGCGACGACGTAGAGCTCGCTCGAGGTCTGCTCGACCTCATTCTCAGCGGCGTCCTCAACCGCATCCGTGGCCTCGACCTGCTCAGGCGCGGCGGTGCGCGCGGTGGGCGTCAGCGAGACGGGACCGTTGGAGGTGGCTGCGAGGAACTGAGCCTCGACGGCGGCCAGGTCGACCGACGACGTGTGCGTGGTGGTCGGCTCGGGCAGCTCCTCGCGCGCGTCGCGGCGGGCGCGGCGCTCGTGGTCGGGAATGTCGGGGTTGATGAGGAAGCCCATCGTGTCGACGGGCAGGGAAGCCAGGGCCTCGACCTCGTCGAGGGCGCGGCCGATGCGAATCTCGGCGGCCTCGACGCGGTCGGCGGCGGGGACCATCCACGTGATCTCGTCGCCCTCGTTGATGCTCGCCTCGAAGGTCTGCCACTCACCGGGGTTGAAGGGCCAGGCCCAGATCGGGTCGGTCCACACCTGCTCGGTGATCTGTCCTGCGGCGCGCATGCGCAGCTGGATGTTACCGAGGACTGTCAAGTAGGGCTGTTCGCCGGCGCAGTCCAGGAGCAGGACGTCGCCCTGCTCGGCCTGCACGTGGGAGAGCCACGCCTGCGTGTCGGCTCGTCCCCACACGACATCAGCCGCGGAGTCCGCAAATTCGAGCGGCACCAACGCGGCACCGAGGGGTCCGGTGACGAGCATCGCGCCCTGTCCGCGACACAAGAAGCGTCCAATCTGAAGCATCAGTCACTGCCTTCTCTACGAGGAACCCGGCGCGCTGTCTGAATCGACGCCGGACGTACTGGTTGAATCATTCGATTCATGACATTCGTTGTCAATGTTACTCGTGATTGGGTTCCTGCGTAGACTACAACCGCAGTTGAGTTGTCACGAGTGCCGGCTTCGAGGCTGGCTTTCACGAGGACATCGGCGGTTCCCTGCGGACCGTTGCCAGCGGCGACGATCGCGTGGATCTGGGAGTCTTGCAGGACCCCGTGCACGCCATCTGTACAGATGACGGCGCGATCGCCCTCTTCGAGGGGCATGATCGTGTAATCCGCCTTGACGCTGCCGGATTGTCCGGCTCCCAGGGCCTTGGTGACGACGTTGGCCGGGGGAATCACCTGCGGCGCGCCGGAGGTGGCGGCCAGGTCGCGGGCTTCCTGCAAGGCGGAGTGGTCGTGGGTGAGCTGACGGATCCCGCCGGGGCCCACGACGTAGGCGCGCGAGTCGCCGACGTTGAAGGAGAGCCAGTAGGGGCCTTCGGGGGTCCACAGGACCATGAGGCCGGACAGGGTGGTGCCGGGCGCGCCCATCGGGTTATCGACGGGCGCCAGGCCGGCGACGGCGGTGGCCGCAGCGTCGATGGCGACGGAGAGGTCAACCAGGTCGACGGGGCGGTTTCCGAGGCGCTCGGGGCTCAGGAACTGCCGCAGAGTGATGACTGCCTTCGACGAGGCCTGGGCACCGCCGAGGTGGCCACCCATTCCATCGGCGACCGCGAAGACGGGCGAAACCGCCAGCCAGGAGTCTTCATTTTCGGAGCGGACGGGACCGATGTCAGTCGACGCGCCCCACGATAGTGGGGCGCGCTCAGCATGTTCACCCTGAGCCATCTACCTTCGTCTTTCTCGCTGCGTTGGGCGCGTGGGATAACGCGTAACACCGTTATTCTACACGCGAGGCAGAAATGGTTACGCGCTATCGAACGGGATCAGACCAGGCGAGCTGAGCGCGGAAGGTGCCCGCCTCGCGCGAGACGACGATCGCTCGACCGGGCAGTGCGCGGACAGGCCTCACACGCCCGATAACCTGACCTTCGTCCGGGTTACCGGACAACATGATGCCTGTCGACCCGAGGTCAATGAGGGAACGCAGGACGCGCTCGTACAGGGCCCCAGAGGCGCCACCCATCCGCCTCGCGATAACCAGGTGGAGACCAACATCACCCGCCTGGGCCAGCAGCGGCTGTAGCGCCGCGAGCGGATTACCCTCGGAGGTCACGACGAGGTCGTAGTCGTCGACGAGGACCCAGAACTCCGGTCCCTTCCACCAGCTTCTATTCGCGAGCTGTTCGGGGGTCACGTCGTCGCCGGGTAGACGTTCCTTCAGGAACGCCGCGAACTCAGCCATATCTCTTGCGACAGACTCGTTCGTCGTCAGGTAGGCGGCCAGGTACTCCTTCGGAATGGCGCCGAGGGAGGAGCGGCGCCGGTCGACGACGATGATTTGCGCTTCCTGGGGCGTATTCCTGGCCACGATTTCGCGTGCAAGGGAGCGCAGGAACGTTGTCTTGCCGGACTTGGAGTCGCCGAAGAGGTAGAGGTGGTGCTCGGAGTTCGGGTCGAAGCGGAACGCCCCGAGTCGCGATTCTTCGACACCGAGAATGAGCGCGGGGGCTCGGCCCTGCACCGGGGCGAGCGCGCCGGGCAGCTGCGCGATCTCCTCGGCAGTGACCTTGGTCGGCAGGAGGCGAAGCTTGGGGCCGGGGCTGGCGGGCAGCGCCGCGCGGATCTGCTCAATCGTGGTGACCACGCCTTCGCTGACGGTCGCCGGGTCCGCCTCGCCGTCCGCGCGGGGCAAGGCGATGAGGACGTGGTGCTTGGACGCGCACACTCCTCGGCCCGGCCGAGCGTCCGGGATCTGCTTCTGCACGTTGCGGTCCAGCGCGGAGTCGCGGAAGTCGCCGATCTTGAGTTCGAGCTTCGAACCGAGCATGTCAACGATCTGCATGCGGAAGTCACTCCAGCGAGGCGTTGCGGCCACGAGGTGTACACCGAATGTCAGGGCGGTGTTGAGCATGCGACCGATCCGCATGTCGAGGTCGTCGAAGTCGGCCTTGAGGGAGGCCCAGTTGTCGACAACGAGGAAGACGTCGCCGTATCCGTCGTCGTAGAGCCCCTGGGCGCGACCGCGCCGGTAGGTCTCGATCGAGTCGATCTTGTGCTGCTGGAAATAGCGCGCGCGATCCTCGATAATGCCTTGGACCTCGGCGAGGATTCGGGTGAGGACTTCACCGGTGTCGCGCGTGGCGATACCGGCGACGTGGGGGGCGTCTGCGAAGGACGCGAAGGTTCCACCGCCCAGGTCGATGATGTAGAACTGGACTTCCTGCGGCGTGTAGATGAGCGAGAGCGACATGACGAGGGAGCGCAGCGCCATCGATTTGCCGGTCAGCGGGCCGCCGACGACCGCGAAGTTACCGCCCGCGCCCGACAGGTCGAAGGTGAGCAGGTCGCGGCGCTGCTCAAGCGGGATGTCCCTGATGCCCAGCGGGAAGACGAGGGAGCCGCGCTGGCGCCACTCCATCGACACGAAGCCGAGGCCGTCGACGGGTGCGAGGTCGGGCATCATCTGGTCGAAGGTGTCGGGCACGTCCAGCGGGGGCAGCCACACCTGGTGGGCGGGTACGCCCTTACCGGTCATCTTCGCCACCGCGATGTCGAGCTCGCTCATGTCTGCCCACTTGGCGTCCCCGGGCAGGCTCATGACTTCTTCGGACGAGGCCGGGGCTGCGATGGGCTCTTCGCGTGTCAGGACGGGGGCCAGGGTGAAGGGCAGGACCTTGATCGAGCGGTCCGGCGTTCCAGCCGTGGACAGCTGGGTAGAGCCGACGGTTCGCTGCGGCGGCGGGGCCGCGACGTACGAGGCACGGAAGCGGATGAGTTCGTCCGTGCCGGGCATGAGGAAGCCGGAGCCGGGCAGCGAGGGGAGCTCGTATGCGTCCGGCACGCCCAGAACCTCGCGGGACTCGCTGGCTGAGAAGGTCTTGAGGCCCACGCGGTAGGACAGGTGAGACTCAAGGCCGCGCATCCTCGAGGTTTCGAGCCTTTGCGAGGCGAGGAGCAGGTGGATCGAGAGCGAACGGCCCAGGCGGCCGATCGCGACGAACAGCTCGGCGAACTCCGGCTTGGCGGTGAGCAGCTCGGAGAACTCGTCGAGGATCAGGAAGAGGGCGGGCATCGGGGGGAAGGAATGCTTGCCCGCGATACGGTCCTCCTCATACTGGGTGACGTTGGCGTAGTTACCCGCCTCGCGCAGGACTTCCTGGCGGCGCACCATCTCGCCCTTGAGCGCGTCTTGCATGCGGTCCACCAGGGACAGCTCGGACTCGAGGTTGGAGATCATGGCGGACACGTGCGGCATCTCGGACATGCCCGCGAAGGTCGCGCCACCCTTGAAGTCAACGAGGACGAAGTTGAGCTGCTCGGGCGAGTGGGTCAGGGCCAGAGCCAAGACGAGGGTACGAAGGACCTCCGACTTACCCGAACCGGTTGCGCCGATCAGGAGGCCGTGGGGGCCCATGCCCTGCTGGGCGGACTCTTTGATGTCGAGCAGGACGGGGACGCCTTCGGGGGTGACACCGAAGGGGACGCGCAGGCGGTTCCTGCCCTCGCGACGCACCCAGGCCCGCTCGGGATCGTAGTCTCGGATGTCGCCCAATTGCAGGAGCTCCATGAGGTCCACGGAGCGCTTGACGTCCGAGCGCCCGACGGGCGTCTCGCTCTCTTTCTTCTCGGTGCCCATGGCGAAGGGAGTCAGTCGTCGGGCGATGGCCTCGGCCTGAGCGCGCCCCACCCGCTCCCATTCGCCGACGATCGCCTGGTGACTGAAAAGGTTGACCTCGAGCACGCCGCGCGTCTGTCCTTTCGCCACGGGGTGGACGAGGAGGCGCACCGTCGACGGGCTCGTCAGCGCCCCCCACTTCTCGTGCAGGTTCACGACAGTCACGCCGGCAGCGCCGTCGCGAGAACCGATCTGGGTTGAGGCGGGCAGCTCAGCGCCGTCGCACACGACGAGGACGTGCGGCCAGGGCGTCAGATCACCACGTGGGGTAAAGCCCGGCCGATCCGTCACGTCGGAGCCGAGGAGGTCCAGCAGATCGATGTCCTCAGTGACCACCATGCGGGCGGGGCCCACAGCGTCCGACTCGACGGTCGAACCGGCGTGAGGGAGCCACTTGACCCACTCCCACTCCGTGAGACGATCCGGCGAGCACAGCACCGCGATACGCAAGTACGAGGGGCTGACGAAGGTCGCCAGGTGCGTCATGATCAGCCGCGCGACGCCGATCGTGTCCTCGCGGCGGCCCGCCAGCTCGACATGCGAATAATCCTCCAGGGGAACACCGAAGGCGACGCTGTCCAGGTTGCGGTGAGTCTCAACAAAGCGCGTCATCGCAGACAGGCACACAATGTCCGGGTTCGCCATGGGCGGCAAGTCGGGAGCCAGCAGCTCCATCGCCAAGCTCTGCTCAGACACGCCAACTCGCGCATTGAGCATTTCGACGCCCGGCTCACGCTCCCACACGCGCTCACCCTGTTCCGCCACCGCAACCAAGGCCTCGGGCGCGGGAAGAGCCCAGTTCACGAAAGCCCGCTGGCGGTCAGCGACGTTACGGACCGTCTGCCTCGTTTCCGACAGGTACGCCAGGTACTCACCGCGCAGCGTGCGAACCTTCTGACGATGCTGGGAGACCTGCCGATAGACGTTGAACGCGACCATGGCGACCATGGCGAACACCATGCCGCCCGCCATCATCAGCATCATCGAGTTGCGACCCTGACCTGCGCCCCCGCTGGCCTGGGAGATCGCCATGAACACCATGACGCCCATCGAGCCCATCATCGGGACCACCATCGCAAGCACGTTACCGATGCCCGCGGCCTCAGCCTGGTTCGGCGGAGCCTGGATGGGAATCTTCCCTTCGGGCATCTCCGGTACGCCCTCCAAGCGATCCTCAGAGTCAGCCATCGTTCCTCCCTTGTCACCGCACCCGGGTAGCAGTAGTCCCCGCTATCCTAACGTGGACCGCAGTCGAACTTTTGCCAAGCCCGCGTCTGATGACACAATACTGTCTGAGAGTGTCATCCGTGTCGGAGACGAAAGGAGGCTCGCGTGGGACAAACACAGGCATCGATTACCGTCGTTGGCAGCTCCCACCGGGAGGACTACGTCATCCCCGTCGGAATGACGATCGCGGGCCTGCTCGCACTCATCGAAGTTGATCTGACCAAGCTGTCAGCTCGCCTCACACTCGGAGGCGGACGCCCCGTCGAGCTCGGTGCTGTCATCGGACGAGACATTCCCTCCGGTTCGGTCATCACCATCGTCGGCACGCAGGAATCGGCCCAAGCCGTCGCCGACGACCAACGTTCCAGAAACAACCGGCGCTTCCAGCCGGCGCTCACAGCCACGGCCTTCGTATTCGTTGCCTCCGTCGTGTCTCTCCTCGGCGTCCTCCTGCCCGTGCTCGCCCTGTATCGCGACGGCTACGACATGCTCCCCTCGCTCGCGACTGACACGTGGGGACGCCTGGGCCTGGGGATCGTGTGCGCACTCATCTGGTCATGCCCGCTCCTGGCCCCGAGCAACGCAGCGCGCGGCTTCGCCCTCGTCACCTGTTGTACCGCCGCCGGAGTGAGCGTCGGCGTCGCAGCCACTCCCCTACCCGGCTCACCTACCCTGCTGCCCGTCATCGTCACCTGGTCCTGCCTGATCGTCGCCAGCCTCGTTCTTTTCGCCAGGCCCACGCCGAGCGCGCGCGTCAACGTCCAGTGTTTCGCACTGATTGCCGTGACCGTCACGGTCGCGTCCCTCAGCGCACTGAGCAGCATCCGCTTCGCTCCGTTGATCTTCACCGCGTCGATTTTCTTCGTCTCACTGTCTCCTCACCTGGCCCTCCAGGTCCCCGACCATCAGGTGCTCGACCTGCCGCTGGTCATGAAGCGCCTCCCCTCCATTCGCCTCACCGTCCTGCAGCCACCATCGCGAATCACGCCGCTGCGCGTCAACAAGACGCTGGCGGAAGCGTACGACCGCTCCCGCACGATCCTGTGGAACGCGACCATCGTTGCGCTCATCTCCGGCCTGTTGACCGCCTACCAGATGCCGGTCGGCGAGGAGACACCCTACGCCGGCTACGCCACGCTCGCGCTGTGCCTCCTCGCGATCCTCGCCCTGGTCACCAACGCGCGTTCGAAGCGCGACCGGCTGACGCATTACGGGCCTCGTCTCGCGGCGCTCGCGATCTGGGTGATGCTTTTCTTCGCGCCCGGTTGGGACCGCTACCTCCTGCGTTCCACGGGCGAGTCGTCGGCACCGACGCTGACGTTCGCGCAGCACGTCATCCTGCCTCTCTCCCTGTGCCTGCTGGCTGTGATCGTGCCCGTCGTGGCGCTCATCCGCTCGGGCCGCGAGCCCTCCGCCCTGGTCGGCAGAATCATCGACATCATCCAGGGGCTTTCACTCACGTTGCTCCTACCAGCCGCGACCTACGGGTCAGGACTTTTCGATCTCGTTTGGCGGAAGGTACTATGACAGCCACATCACCCGACCTCGTTGCCGTCCCCGCATCCCCCGGCAAGCGCGTTGCTGCGCTCCTCATCGATATCGTCGGCGCTGCGCTGTTCGGTGCCGTCGCCTCGGCCCTGTCACACGGCAACGTTGCCGTCATCGTGACGACCATCGTCGAATACGTTGCCCTCCAGGCCATCCTGATCGCACTGCATGGTCGTTCGGTGGGCGCCTTCCTGGCGCGTTGCGCGCTGGTGCGCGCTGGTTCGTCGCAATTGTCCCCCTCGCTGATTGTGTCCGCGGGGTATGTCCTCCTGACGGCTCTGTCCTCGCTGATCCCGCCCCTGCCCGTCATCTTCGTTCTTCTGGGAGGCCAACGCGGGTCGTGGATGGCGAAACTGTTCTCACTTCAGTGCGTGACCTTCGTACCGGAGGACACAATCGACGAGGCCGTGGCGTCGTCCAGCCCCTACGGCAAGGCGGGTGCAGGCATCGCCGAGGGCCATACGAGTTTCTCCTCCGTGACCGACATTCCCTCGGCACCGATCAGCCACTCCAGCGAGTCACCGGCAAGCGCCCAGCCCAGCGTTAAACTGCCCAAGCCCAGCGCCGAGCTGCCCAAGCCCAGCGTTGAACTGCCCAAGCCCAGCGCCCCGGCGAGCTCACGCGCGTGGCCTGCCCCGGCCCCGGCCTCGTCAGTGCCGTACGTGCCCGGCCCGCAGATTCCCGCCCCCGTCCAGGAGGTGCCTGCCGCGGCGCCCGTCCAGGAGAAGGCGATGCCCGAGGCGCCAGCCACGGCACCGGCACCGACGCCTGCGTGGGCTCGCGAGGCGCACACCCCGAAGGCTCCCATCGGGGCACCGATACCCACACCGAGGCCGGTTCAGGAGACGCAGGCCCCGAAGGCTCCCGTTGCACGCCCGGCACCGACCGCGCGTTTCTCCGCACCCATGCCGCAACCCCCCGCTCGAGAGGCGAGCGCCGAGGTGCCTCCCGCCGAGGTCGAAGCCCCCGCCCGCCGGAGCCCGCTGTCCCCACGACCGCGCCCGCTGTCCCCACGACCGCACCCGCTCTCCCCACGACCGCACCCGCTGTCCCCGCGACCGCACCGAAACCTGCTGCCACAGCGACCAACAGCACCACGGCCTCGGCGTCGGCGAGCGCGTCCTACGCCGCACTCCTGCTCGACACGGGCCAGTCAATCCCCGTCAACCGCACGATCGTGCTCGGCCGCGCGCCCTCGCCGCAGCGCGCCACGGACTCCCCGATCCCCGTGGAGGATCAGACGCGCTCGCTTTCGCGTACGCACGTGCGCATCGCCCCCTCCGAGGGCGGCATTACGATCGAAGACCTTAACTCGGCGAACGGGACGCGCGCCCGTTCCCCCAACGGGCAGACCCACACCCTGGTTCCCGGCCAGCCCATCGAGCTTCCCATGAACAGTCAGCTGCTGCTGGGTGAACGCCTCATTTCCGTTGTGGACCTGCGCCAGCGGCGCTAGCGTGGCGCTGTGAAAGCCTCTTCTGTCATTTCCTGTCATCTGGTAGGCTCGAACCATCACGATCATGCCTGTCAATGAGGAGTTGTCATGGGTGCCGAGAATGTTCCTGCGAACATGGAAGTCAACTACTACAAGTGGAAGAGCTGGGTCACCCTTCTGACCGATAAAGACGACGGCTTGGCGATCCGTTTTGAGCGGGCTGCTGACAAACTAGAGCAAAATATCGGGTTGCAGAACGAGGGCAAGTGGGGCGTTGAGAGCGGTCCCGCGGCTTTCAGCACGGCGTACGCCCGATACCTGACTCAGGAGGCCTCCGCGCTCAGGGGTATGGCGACAAACGCGCGCAACTTCGCTGCAGCCGTCAACTCTGCGATCAAGGCGCTCGAGAGTGGTGACGAAACGGCTGAGGAGAATCTCATGAAGACGGTTAAGGAGGAGAAAATCCAGTCCGTGTACATCTCCCCCGAGCGTCTCGCAGTATTCGACAACTATGACCCGGAACGCAGTGCCTTCTACGTTCAACTGAACAAGTACCACTACTAAGTTGGCTCAGATGAACGCTCTGCCTCGGCACTCAGGAAGGACTGCAATGGCAGCGATATTGAAGGTCCGCGTGGCCCGGTGGGTGGCGTGTGTGGTTGCGGTTGGCGCGTGTGTGGCGGGCGTGTGCGCGCCGACCCATGCGGCCGGCACGCCTGTGCCGACACCAAGTGTTCCAGTGACTGTTGCACCCGAAAAGCCCCCGCTGCCTAACCACAGCATTGTTGCCAGAGTCGTTGTCGAACAGCTACTTGTCGAAACTAGTGAGGATACTCGAGAGTGGGCCATGCGCATCAGCATCGCTTTCACTCACACATTCGATTCGCCCGAGAAGATCACCCGGGAGGAATGTCAAAGTATCGCCAACACCTTCTGGTCAGGCTCAGCAGAAGGCTACTTTGTCAAGGTCAGTCACGTGGGCGGCAATTGCGACATCGAAGCCTACTATCTTGGGGAGGCGCGCCACGCGTTCTATTCCCTCGATGAATCCGGCCACCTGCAGGTGCGCGCGCCCATGGCCTACCTCAACCAGATCTTCGCCTCCTTCGAAAACGCCACCATCAAAGAACTCGAAGTCAGGTTCACGTCGATCAACAACGCCCACTGCAATGCCAATCCCTCTCACGAGCACCTGGATGACATGTTGTCCGTGAGCCACTTGTCCTACTGTGACTGGACTCCCGAAGAAGGTGCGACCATCCCCACCAGCGATGAGCCCCTCCTCGAAGGCGATGTCGAAGAGGCGTTTTTCTCCCTGAATAAGGGAACGGTCGGGCCGTTCATCGACATGCCCGCACCGGTCAATCCCTTCACCATCACACCCACGCCACCGCAGGCCGAGGAGCCAGCCTCGGGTGCCGCCACTGAGGCCGCCGCTTCCGAGCCAGCGTCTGCTTCTTCGCGCGGTCTGTTGATTGGCGTGGGTGCGGGCGCCGCGCTCCTCCTCCTGGCCGCCGCGGTGGGAATCACCTGGGTACGGCGCCGCACGAGCTAACACACCAACAAGCGGGGGGGCCGCACCCATCAAGGGTGCGGCCCCCCCGCCATCACTGAACCAACCACCACTCACCAGTCAGCATCAGCATCACGAGCAATCGGCTTGAGCTGATCAGCACTACCAGCAGCACCACCCATCATCTGAGCACCACGCTCCTCCAAGGCATCCACACGCACCACATCATACGCACGACGCCGCACCTGCCCCTTCTTCTCACGACGATCCCCAACACCGCCAGAACCCACCGGCGCCACACCACCACGACCAGCGACACCACCAGAGGCACCACGACCAACCGCAGTAACACCGGAAGTAGCACGACCACCAGCGACACCGCCACGACCACCAGCGACACCGCCACGGCCAGCGACACCACCAGAGGCACCACGACCACCAGCAGAACCAGCACCGCCAGAACCCACCGGCGCCACACCACCACGACCAACCACACCAGCACCACCGCCGCGGCCAGCACCACCAACAGCCCCAGCTACACCCCCACCAGGAAGCGCAGACGGACGCAACACACCACCGGCAGGAGCAACAGCACGCAACGCAGAACCAGACGCACCCGAAGCAAGCCCACCAATCCCAGCGAAACCACCACCATAAGACAACGCCGCACCAGCAGCACCAGCAGCAGAACCAGCCACCAACACACCACCAGCAATACGCGCACCACCACCCGCGGCAGAAGGAACAGCACGCCACGCCGGATCATTCACATTCAGCACATCAGCAGGCATATGCCCACCCACAGGACCATTCGGCGTCATCCGCTGATTCACCGGCGTCGTCGTCAAATCATAACGAGCCAAATCAGCCGGATCACTAATCGGATTCGACACACTCCCAAGCTCCCCAGCGGGAGGATACGTCCACCCCGATGCCCCAGAACCAGCAACAGTTTCCGCGCCAACAGTGGGAACCAGGCCACCGCTCATCCCTCGACGACGGCCGTACCCGCCGCGCCCACTCTGGGGCCCGGGATCAGGCGCAGGCTCAGGCGCAGGCGCAGGCCGCCACGCCTCAGGCACGAAATCATCCATCGGCGTGTAAATCGCACTTTTTTCCGCATGGGCGTCGGCATTGAGCTGAGTCAAGATCTTGTCAGCTTCGGCCTCTCGCTCCTCATTGCGCTGCGCCTCAAGGGCCGCAATATACGCCCGCCCCGTCACCTCCACGGCGCCTGCCTTCGCAGCCACATTCGGATCCGCAATTGTCACCGTCTCATCAGAATGACGAAGATACTCGAGCTCGGGCTCAATCAATACGGGACTCAAGTTTCTCGACTCAACCACCTTATTCGACATCTGCTCACGCAGCGTCAAGTGATGAGCTTTCGTTGATTCGATGGTGTCCAGATGCCTGCCTGCGTCAACAATGAAGGAGGACATCCAACCGTCTGCCCCCTCCTTCGTCTGCGACAAGCCAACACTCAGGTCCGCCACGAAATCCTCGGAGCCCCCCTTGGCAATACCAACGTCCGAATGAGCATCACCGACCCGCGTGTCCTCGCTGAGATCTTCAGCGCCCAAAGGCTCGGCAGACAAGCTCATCAACGCCTTCAAGCGCTCATACTTCGGCGATTCAACCACGACGCAACCTCACTTGCAGTCAGCAATACACAAACAATGGGAGCACCGGCCCCCGATAGACAATCGCCGCGGGGAGGGGACCCCTCGGTCCCCTCCCCGCGGCAATCAGGCGGAATCAGGAGCCGAAGCCATCAGCGTTACGAGCATCGGTAGCCTGAGCAGACTGGCGGGCTTCCGCAACCGCAGCGGCGACACCGGTGAGGATTTCGACGATGCCGTCCATACCCTCGGTCCACTTTGCCTTGGACGCGTCGTAGGCGCGCTTCGCCTGGCCATCCCACGAGCTCTGCAGCTGCTTGAGCTCAGAGTCCATGTCCTCCAGCTTCGTATTCAGACTGTTGACACCGGCCCGCATGTCGGCGACAGCCTGGTCGATCTGGCCGTAGTTGTAAAGAATGTCAGCCATGACAGTATCCCTTTCCTAGTCTCGACTACAGACCGTAGCGGGCTTTGTACTTGTTCATCGCGGCCGACTGCTCGGCCTCGTTAGCCTGCGACGCAGAGTCGGACGAACGCAGCGCGGTGTGCAGCTCGGTGAGAGCCGACGTAACCTTGCCGGCCTCGGTCTGCCACTCCGCCATGACGTTCTGGAATGCGACAGCCGCTTCGCCCTGCCACGAACTGCCGATACCCGACAGCTTCGATTCCAGGTTCTTCAGCGTCGATTCAATGTCGCTCTGCGACTGCTCGATGGTTGTCGCTCCCTTGAGTAGCGCACCATCAAGAGCCTTCTGATCGGTCATTATTCCTCCCAGATCATCTGTGAAAGAGCGCTCCAACGGCGGAACCGCCCTTCTGACAAGCCCAGTCTAACCACACATACGTGCAAAAGTCCATGAACTTGAGACAGGTTTTCGACAAAGTTCGACCGTCTTGCAGAGGTATGACAGCTTGCCCCAGACACCACAAACGGGCAGACTAGGAACACAACAACCCGGAGGAGACGATGGCCCAGAGCACGCATACCGCCGCTGCACTCACTCCACTGACAGTCACCTTTGATGAACAAACGGTCGATCTGTCGGTTCCTCAGTTGTCTCCGCTGGCGGAGCTTATTCCCACGATTTTGCGCAGCCTCGGACGCATGGACGTGTACGGCGCGTCCGCCGGGTTCACCGTCTCAACATCCTCAGGACAGGTCCTCGACCAGTCCCTGTGTCTGCGCGACCAGGGCGTGCGCGCAGGGGCAGCCCTGACGCTCGAGCGCGCCGGGCAGGCCGAGAAGACCAGCGCTTTGACGACCTCGTCGAGGCCGTTGGAAGTGCCGTCGAAACCACCGTCGACCCGTGGACCCCCCTCGACTCCCTACAGCTCTCGGTCTACGCATCCGCTGTCTTCGTCGGCCTGGCCAGCGCCCTCCTCGTCTCCGCTTCGACCCATGGGACGTCACTCCTGGGCGCTGATTCCTCCTTCGACGGGGTCCGTCTCATCGCCTATCCGATTATCGGCATCGTCGGTGCCCTCCTCCTCACCGGCACCGCTGCCGTCGTCTCGCGCAGGCTCGAGCACTCCTCCGTCGCCGTCCTGGCTGGCTGCGCCCCCGTCCTCCTCGCCTGCGCGAGCGCCGGCGCCCTACCGGCCGGCCCCTGGACCACCTCCGGCGCCCTTGCCGCGGGAGCCGCCCTCACCATCGGCGCCCTGTGTCACCTCGTCCTTCCTGGGAAGCTGCGTGCAAGCGGCCTGTGCCCCGCCATCGTCGGTGTCACGTTGAGTTCCTTCAGCCTCTTTTCGGGGGCCCTCGGCATGAGCGCCGCCCGCGTGACAGCACTGCTCAGCGCGCTCCTTCTCCTGATCTGCCTGGCTATCCCGTGGCTCGCCATGGCCTCGGTCCCCGTGCGCGTAACCGGCCCCTCCGCAACCGCCCACATCGACCCCCGCCAGATCGGCAAATCCGTCTCGATGGGTGTCGCCCTGTCCGTGTCTATCCGGCTCGGCACCTGCCTGAGCCTGATCATCCTGGCACCGATCCTGGCCTCGTCCATGGAAGGCGTCATCCTCTGCGCGCTTATCGGCACGGCCCTCATGCTCTCAACCCGCTCGATCCGCTCGCGCATCGAAGTCCTCATCGGCGTCATCTCCGGCATGGCCATCCTCTCGTGGGCAGCCTTCGCAGCCGCGCTCCTGGCGCCCACGACCGCGCTGCTCGTGCTCGTCACTTCCCTGGCCGGAAGCCTTCTCGTGCTTGCCATGAACGTCGTGACCCCGAAGGTTCGGCCGTGGCTCTCGCGCACCGCCGATACCTTCGCCACCCTCATCATCGTCGCCATCCCGCCCTTCGCCCTCTACATGTGGGGAATGTAATGGCATCAAATAAGGACATCCTCGAAGCCCAGCGCTACAACAGGCGTCGCCTGATCACCTCCTTCGTCGCGGGCTCGCCCGACGGCAAAGAGGTCGAGCCGCAAGCCCCGACCCGCCCCTTCATCGTCGGCGTCTCACTCGCACTCGTCATGCTGCTGGTCAGCGTCGGCCTGCGATTCCTCTACTCGACCGCCGACTCCTCACAATCCTTCGGCCTGGCGATCGTCTCCAGCTCCGGCGCCCGCTACTACCTTCAAGACGGACAGTGGCACCCGATCACCAACCGGACCTCCGCGCGCCTCCTCGGCGATTCTTCGACCGGCACGATGAAAATCTCCACCTCCGACCTGAGCAAATACAGCCAGGGGCAGGCGCTCGGCATCCCCGACGCGCCCGAGGACGTGCCCTCCAGCGCCGACCACATGACCGCCGACTGGACCAGCTGCGCCATCTCCGAACACACCTTCACGTGGATCGGCAACTCCTCGCTCCTGTCGAGCAACGGCCTACACAGCGCCCGCAGCGCCTACGTCACCCCCTCCGGGAGTTCCGACTCCTTCATCGTCGCAGGATCATCCAAGTTCCGTATCCCCGGCAGCGCCAGCGACATCGTCGCGCGCCTGCGCATCGGTACCTCCCCCATCTCCGTGGACCCCAACTGGGTGTCTCTCTTCGACGACGGTCCCGACCTGACCACATGGGGTGTGGCAGAACCGGGTGGCGCCATGGCCTCGTCCCCCCAGAACAACGCCTCACTGCGCCAGGGCAGCGTCATCGCCGTGAAGGATACGGGTAGCACCACCTACTACGTGCTGGTGGCCACCGGGCACGCCTACCCGCTGTCGCCGCTGGCCGCCGCCCTGTACGAGGGCACGACCGCTGCGCCCAACGGCACGATCGAGGGCGCTTTGACCCTCCAGCCCAGCGCGTTCGCGCAGTCCTTTACGGTCGCCAAGACCGACGTGGAGCCCTCGCCCTTCCCCGACGCGTGGTCGCAGCTGGAGGGCCTGTATCCCTTCGACTCAGACTCGACGGCAGCCGACAGCGACGACCCCAAGGTCATTCGCGTGCGCGACCAGGTTCCCTGCGCGACCCTGGAGCGCGCTCAGGGCAACGCTGACAGCAAGCAGCCTTCCGGGTCGGCCCACGCGACCCTGACCGTGATGTCGCAGGACAGTGCTCGTCGGGCCTCGTGGAACCTGGACCCCACGGCCGACGTCCCGACCTCCTTCTCGCCCGGGGCCGCCCTGGTGGCCTCCGGTTTCGGCACGCTCGCGCAAGGATCCAGCAACGGGCAGACCGAGGCTCCGCTGACCTTTGTCTCCGACCTGGGCCAGCGCCACTCCCTCGGCGAGGACCAAAACGATACCCTCCGACGGCTTGGCTGGAACGCGGATTTCATCCAACGGGTCCCCGAGCAATGGCTGGAGCTGATCCCGACCGGCGTTGAGCTGTCGAACCGAGCCGCCCGCCGGGAGGTCGCCGGTGGGGGCAGCTCATGAGCCGCGCACGGCCCCGCAGGAAGCCCCGGCTCCTGGACGCGCGGGCGACGCGAACGCTGCGCGCGGGTGCCTGCCTCCTCGCGGGTGCCAGCCTGGTACTGAGCGGTCCAGCCCCCGCGCGCGCAGAGGTGCGGGTGCGTGCGGCCGATGCTGCCTCCGGCGGCTGCCTGACCAGCACCGACTACATCGCCACCTACGCGCAGACGGCGGACAAACGCCTCGATCTCGATCGCGCGTGGGCCATCACGAAGGGCGACAACGTGACCGTCGCCATCGTCGACTCGGGTATCAGCCCGGCCAGTAAGCATTTCTCCCCCGTGGGCGCCGCAACCGACCGCGGCGAGGATTCCTCCCGTTTCCCCTCGGGCTCCATCGTTTTGCCCGGCCTGGACCTCGTCAGCACCGGCGGAGATGGCCGCACCGACAACTACGGTCACGGCACCCAGGTCGCGGGCATCATCGCCTCCCGGCTCCTGCCCGAGCAGTCGGCACTCGAAGGCGTCGCGCCGCGCGTCGCCCTGCTGCCGGTGCGCGTCTACGACACTTTCAACGAAGACCCGCAGCAGGGACCCACCGGCCTGGATGCGGCGACGACCGCGAAAGGCATCGAGTGGGCGGCCAGCCAGGGCGCTCAGATCATCGTCGTCCCGCAGTCCCAGCCCACGCAGGACGCTCGCCTCGACGAGGCCGTGGCGTCGGCAACCGCTCAGGGGTCCCTCGTGGTCGCATCGGCGGGCAACGCGGACTCCCAGATCGTTCAGCAGTACGGGACCGACACCGTTCCACGCTACCCGGCCGCGCACCCGCAGGCCCTGGCCGTGACCAGCGCGACGGGCGGCGTGCCAGACGGCGGGCAGGTTTCGGGCGTTCACGTCAATATCGCGGCCCCCTCGATCTCGTCGCTGACCACGGCCGTGCCCGGCGGGGACTGCCTGACCGGCGAGGCCAACAACGTCGCGACCGGTTCGTCCTCCTTCGCGGCCGCCTACGCCGCGGGGGCAGCCGCCCTGGTGGCCTCCGCCCACCCCGACGAGACGCCCGCCATGTGGAAGTGGCGGCTTGAGGCCACGGCTCGGCGCGTGAGCCCGGCCAGCTCGACGAGCACCGTCGGCTGGGGCATGATCAACCCCTACGCTGCCATTACGGTGGCCGCCAACGCCCGCATCGACGGCCCCATCAACCCCTTGACCGGCACGAGCGGCGCAGACACCGCGCCCACGCTGCCGGTCACCGAGCACGCCTCGGGGGCTCAGGCGCGCACGCGCGCCAACCTCACCGTCATCGGCATCGCGCTGGGCAGCGCGACCTTCCTGGGGTGCCTCGTCGTCCTGTCCTGGCTGCGCAAGCCGGGCGGCTCGACGCGCTGACGCGGGCCGGCCAAGGCCTGCTCGACCCGTTACTCGACGGCGACGCAGATGCTCACAGGCTGAGACTGTAGGCCGGAGGCCGACACGACGGTTCGCACGGTCAGGCAGTTGTCCCCTCCGTGCGCGGCGGGCAGGGTGACGGAAGCGACGGGGCTTGATGCGGCCATCGGTGCCTCGCCCGGGCGATCGAGGCGGTATTGGAACGCCAGGTCCTCGCTTGCGTAGTTCGGATCGGGCGGCGCGGTCCACGTCCACACGATGGATTCACCCTCCAGACGCCCGTTCAGACCGCTCGGCGCAGTCGGCGGGACCGTCAGGTCTGCGGGATCGTCCCCGTTGGCGCTCGGGGAGTCAACGGGATCGATACGAACCGACTGGCCACCACCGGTCAGCATCGCGACGACGAGGCCGGCGGCCGCGACCGCTGCGATCACCGCGAGCGTCACGACGGCCAGGAACGGCACGGAGCGCCCCTTGCGTTCCTCCTCCCCCTCGAAGGACGTCGCCGCTGCTCGCCCCGTCGACTGGTTGCGCGGGTGGTGCCACGAGTCCGCGACCGGGACGACGCCCGACTCGGAGAAGTCAAAGCCCCCGCCCGCCCGGACGGTATGCTCCTGCGCGGCCGATGTGACGCGCAGTTTCGTGCCCTGCTCATCGGGCGTCGTCGGAACGGGGTAGCCGCCGTGCCCGGCAACGCTGGGTTCCGTCGGACGAGGAATGGGAGCCTCCTCGCGCACCTCAATGGGCGTCTCGGGAAGACCCATGAGCGTCTGGATACCCTGGAGCGACTGGGCGAAGGCCAGCGCGGTGCGCAGGCGGCGCGCGGGGTCCACGTTCATCGCAGCCCGAAGTACCAGGTCCAGTTCCTCGGGAGCGTCGGCGCGCCCGATGGAGCGCAGGCGCCCGGAACGCACGCGCATCGCGACCGCGACCGTCGAGTTATCCCCGATCGGGTCTTCGAAGGGGCTGCGCCCCACGAGCAGGGTCCACAGCGAGGCCCCCAGTGCCCACACGTCCTGCGACGGGTCCGCGGGGGCGCTTCCGTCGTGCTGCTCGGGTGGCGCCCACATGACGGAGAAGCCCTCCAGGCCGCCGTCCCTGCCCTCGCCGATGCGCGCGCTCACGCCAAAGTCGGTGAGGACAGGCGACTGGTAGGAGTCCAGCATGATGTTGCCCGGCTTAATGTCGCGGTGCACGTAGCCCATCCGGTGCAGCATCTCCACGCCCGAGGAAATGCGGATGATCAAATCCAGCGCCGCGGGCACGTCCATCGGGTGAGCACGCACCTGATCGGCGATGTTCGTCACCGGGCAGTACTCCATGATGAGGAATTCGCGCCCGTCATCCAGCGCACCCACGCCGTGCAGATTCACGATGGTCGGGTGGCTGGACACGCGGGCCATCGCGTCGGCCTCGTGGCGAATCGCCTCGTTTCCACCCTCCACATTCGAGCGCGCAATCTTGATGGCGACGTCACGCGACGGAACCTGCTGGTGATACAGGTGAACGTCCGCGAAACCGCCCGACCCGAGCGCACGAATCCACCGGAATCCCTCGATGCGCGGGCCGGTTCCCACCACTCCTGCACGCGTCACGACTTACTCCTCACGCTCGATGGGCGCCACTGGGGGCCACCCGCGTCCTCCCCGTCATCCAGCAGCTCGGCCGGGCCTCGTCTCTCCTGGCTTCCGGTCGGCTTCAGGCGCCACTTGCGCGCCAGCGAACGCAGCGAGAAGCGACGCCTCAGGCGCACCCACAGGCTCGCGGACGACGCCAGCGAGCGCTTGAGGTGATCCACGTCCGCCCACGCCGACTCGGCCTCGGCCCGTTGCCCGGCCTCGGCTGCGAAATCAGCGACGTCCGCGCGCCTGGCGATCGCCACCGTCATCGGCACGCTCTCACGGAACATCGTCCAGCCCGGGATCAGGTCGCTTCCCGAGGCCTGGGCGCCCTCAGGTTGGTCGCCCGCAGACTCGCCGTCCTGCCCCTCGCGCAGCTTCCAGAACGAGGCCAACGCCCAGGCGGTTTCCTGACGCGTCTGGTCGGCGCGCACGCGCACGCCGGCGTCAAGTGCCATGTCGACGACCTCATCCCAGGAGCCCACGAGGGCGACGCCGGGCGAGGCCTTGCGACGCACGCGGGTTCGCCTGGCCTTGAGCGCCACGATGAGCACGAAGGGAAGAATCAGCAGGATCAGCGAGCCGGCCGTGGTGCCGATGAGGAGCCAGGGGACGCCCGCGGGCGGCGGTTCCTTGGCGGCCACGTCCTGGTCGCGGCTAACCGGGGGCAGCTCGACGGGTTCCTCGGGCGGCTCTGGCGGCTGGAGCACCTGAGGACGCGGCGAGTTCTTCTTCGTGTGCGACTCAGACTCCGGCACACGATCCTTGTCGGGTGTCGGGTCGAACACGGCCCAACCGATGCCCTCGAACTCCATCTCCACCCACACGTGCATGTCCGAGCCGAGGAGCGTCATGCTCTCGGTCGGCTCACCCTCCGGGTAGGCGCCGATGACGACCCGCGCGTTCCACCCGAGCTGGTGGAGCATGAGGGCCATGAGCGCGGCGTACTGCTCGTCGTCGCCGATCAGCTCCCCGGTGCCAGAGACCATCGATGACAGGCGGTTGAGGTTGTGGCCGGGGCGCGACTGGTCGGTGTTCTCGGTCAGGTAGAAGCCCTCGTTGTGCAGGTAGCGTTCGATGGCACGCGCCTTTTCAATGGGCGTCGAGGAGGATCCCACGATGGAGGCCATGAAGCTGTCGAGGCCGCTGGGGTAGGGCTCTTTCGTGTCCGAATGGAACTTCACGGGGGTAGCCCCCGCGAACTGGGAGTCCGTGGGGACGACGGGCGCGTCGGCGCGCACCGTGACCGCCTGCGGCTGCGCGGGAATACCCGTCGTCAGGGCGGCGTTCGCCCACATGTCAAAGCGCAGGCCCTCCTGCTGCGTGCGCGCGTTCTCCCCGCCGAACGTCACCTCACGAACGTCACCGGCCACGGGAACCCACGGGCCGACGATGCCCGCGGTCTCGATTGTCGCAGTGAACTCCCCGTCGCTCAGACCGGAAGGGGTGCGCGGGATCGTGGAGCCCACCGCCACGTAGCCGTTACGCACGTTGACGGATTGTGGCTTCCCGTCCTCCGCCGCCGCGGTCAGCACCGAAATCTGGCTCTTCGGCGCACTCATCGTGAAGGTCGTCCCGTCGTACACGTCCAACGCCGCCAGACGGATACGCGTGCGCGCGGGCAAGCCACTGACCGTCATGACGGTCTGCTCGCCCAGGTCCTTCTTGTAGTGGCGGAACGCCGACAGCGGCGACGGGTACTGGCGCACGTTAAACGGCGGCTCCACCAGCTCGCGCGCCACGATGCGTCGCCCGCTCGGTCCCCACGCCTCCGTCACCGGCAGCGCCACGCCCACCGCGAGGACGATCATCAGCGACGCGGCCAACAGGCGCCGAGAACGGAACACGGCCTGACGGGATGCGCCGCGCGCCGACACGGTCGACGCACTAGCCTCGCCATGGCCTCGTCGATTGACGGACACGTCCAGGCCCAGGGAGAGGCGCTGATGCGCCGAGGCCCACGTCAGCCACAGGAACGCGCCCGCACACCACACCATGAACGGCCACACGGGCGGCACGAGGCCCGAGGGACCGAAAGCCAAGCCGACGATGCCCATGAGCGCAACCGGGAGGATACCCAGGAGCGGGCGCCCCCAGCGCACCGAGACGAGGCCGGCGCCGAGCGCGCACAAAAGGCCGGTTATCCAGGGAACCAGAGCGGGTCCCACATAGGAGGAGGCGGGCGGCGTCAGCGTCAGCAGGTCTTTCCAGGAGCTGACCGCACCGCGCACGAGCGTCAGCAGCGTATCCGTCGTCGGCACGACACGCCAGCGCACAGTCGCAGGCAACGCGACCGGCCCACCCACGAGGAAATAGCCGAGGAGGACAGCCGCCAGCGTGGAGAGCGTGTCCCACGACCAGCGGGTCGAGGCAGCGGCAATCAGCAGGCCCACGACAACGCCCGCGCCAGCCGCAGTGAGGCCGACCCAGGACCCGAACACGGCCTCGTGCGTGAGGACCGGCCCGGTAAAAAGCACAGCGAGCACCAGGAAAGACGGCAGCGGCAGCGAGGGCCTGGCCCGACGCAGATCATTCGCAGTCACCGGATATCACCCACCAGGTGCGCCAGATCGCGCAGCGACGGGCAATCGTAGAGCACGCCGCCCTCCAGGCGACGCCGACGCGGACGCCGCTTCGGGTTGATGCGCAGCACCTGCACGGTCACGTCCCTGGGGGTGACTTGGGCGAGGTGCGCGGCCTCCGCGTCGCTGACCGACGGAGGCGCGACGATACTCACGTACGAGGCCGTCGGACGGGCTGCGTAGGCGCGGCGAGCCAGGGCAGTAATGTCGTCGCGCCCGCTCATCGGCAGGGACGACAGAGCGTCAAGCATGGCACCCGCATTCGTGGCGGGCACCCACGTCTTGCCAGCAGCGAAGGACACCGTGCGCGACGCCGAGATTCCAGCCAGGGCCAGCGATGCGGCAACCGACACCCCGTCCTCGAAGGAGTCGCGGTCCCACGACGAGCGCGACGTGTCGAGCACGATGAGGTGGTGAGAGCGGTGGGTCTCCTCGTACTGGCGCACGATGAGCTTGCCCAGGCGCGCCGTGGACTGCCAGTGAACGGCACGCCTATCGTCGCCTGGCTCGTAGTCGCGCAGCGCGTGGAAGGACACGTCCGAGCTGGACAGCTTCGCGGTCACCACGCCCTCGACGTCGACCTGGAAGCCCGTCGCCTCGAAGGGAATACGCACGGTACGCGGATGAACGTAGAGGGTCACCGGGTTGTCCCACGAGCGCACGCGGCGCAACAGGCCCAGGCCGTCCGAGCGCACGGTGCGCGCCGGGCCGATCTCGATGACGCCGCGGCGGCGGGTCAGCACGGAGAAAAACTCGTCCCACGTCTCGTGCGAGGAAACGCCCGGGATCACGAACTCCGCGACGCCCGTGCCGATCGGCAACTCGATGACCTCCGAGCCTCCGCGGCGCGCTGTGTCATTGACGACCCGGATTTCACCCAGCGCCGTCTGTCCGGCGACCACGCGCTCCTGAGCCAGGCGCAAAAAGACGCGGTACGGGGAGGGTGCCGCCACGAGGATGATGGCGATGATCAGCAGGGACAGGCAGGCGACGAAGAGCGCAAAAGCCTCCGCCCAGCCCGCGAGGATCGCTCCGACGAAACCAGCGATCGCCGCGCCAATCACAAGCCAGCCGAAGGACGTGACGACCGAGCACGCGTCCATGACGTGACGTATCCCCGGGATCGCCCGCAGGCGCGCGGCCACGAACGTGCGTGCCGAGTCCACGACGCGCGCCGCAAGCGGTCGCTGAGTCTGGCCGAAACCGGCATTCATGCGCTCCATGACGTTCCTCCCATCGTTTCTCCTCGGCGTGACTACTATCGGCGCGGCTCGCAGCTGTGCACCACGACCTTGCCCCTCATGGCGATCTGGGAGCCCGCCAACGTCGCGACTCCCGACTCAACGCTGGGACCATCCACGACGACGCTGTATTGACGCGCGGGGTCCACGTCGGAGGAAACCTGACACACGTGCGGCACCGACACGTCGGAGACGTAACCGGGCGCGGACAGGGAGAACGTGTGGCACGTCTGCCCGCCAGGCACCTGGGTGGCCACGTCCGGCGAGCAGGTCTCGACCCACGTCGGGGACACACTCAGCTCGGTCGTCGTCGAGGTCGAGTCAGCCGAGGCCTCGCCCTCGCTGTTCTTGGCCACGACGTGGGCACTCACCGAGGCACCCTCGGTCAGGCCCGTCACTGTCTCGCTCGTGCGTCCCGTCATCGTGACCGTCTTTCCGCCCACGGTCACCGTCATCGACGTGATGGCCGGGTAGGCCTCGGCGACGGCGACGTTGACCGTCACTGCTCCCGGACCCGCCTTCGCGATCGTCACGCCCGACACGTTCGGAGGAGCAGTCGGCTGACCCTGCGCGGACACGGGGCTCGAGGACACCGGGGTGCCCGAGGTCGCGGTCCCGACCTGGCAGAAGTAGTAGGTGCGCGCCGAGATGCCGCTGCCCTCGATCACCGCGCCGTCGCTGATCTCCGAGCCGGAGGAACAGCCGTCGGACGTCGAGGCGTAGCGCAGGGTCAGCTCGGAGCTGGAGAATCCGTTCCCCGCGGCCTTACTGAGGCCCGAGACCCGCAGCTGACCGGCATAGCCGGTGCCCTCCAGCCTCGGGGCGCTGATCGGCATGGGGACGGTGAGCAGCGAGAACGACTTGTCTCCCGAGGAGGCGTGGTCGCCCTCCGCGTTCGATACGTCGACGTTGACGGTCAGCGAGGAGCTGGCCGAAACCCCGTCGAACTGAACGGAGGTGGTGCCACCGTCAACCGTCTTGGGCTTGTTGTCCACGGTCACGGTCGTCGGCCCCCAGTCGCTGCCACCGGACTTGCCCAGAGACCAGGAGATCACGACGGAACCGGTGGATCCGTCACGCGAGGACCCCACGTGCTCAAGGCCCACGTTGCTGGGCGTGTCGGGTTTACCGTGCGGCGTGCCGGTGGCCTTCTCCGACCACTCGGCCTGCTTCTCGGCATTGTTGCGCGCAACGATCGACACATAGTAGGTGACACCGTTCTCAAGGTTGCTCACCGTCGTCTTCGTCAGGCCGGCCCCCGCGCTCTCCTGGCGGGTAGAGCCGTCGCTGCCGTTGAGCGTGATCTCGTAGGAGGTAATCGGGGAGCCCTCGTTGTTGGGCGCGCTCCACGTCACGTCCAGTGACCCGTCACCGGGGGACAACGACGGCACGGCCATGCGCTCCGGCGTCACGTCAACGAGGACCTCGCTGGAGGGGGCGGACGCGTCGGAGTCGCCCACCGCGTTGCGCGCGACGACCGTGAAGGAGTGCCGCTCGCCGTTGGTCAGACCGCTCACGTCGCACACGGTCTGCTCGCACTTCGTGGTGCCCCCATGCGAGCTCGTCACCAGGTATTCGGTGATGCGCGCGCCGTTGTCGGCGCCGGGTGTGAAGGACACGGAGGCGCGTCCCGGACCCGTCGCGGTGGCATGAACGTTCTCAGGGGCGTTGGGACGGTCGCGCACGGTCACCGAGACTCGCCCCTCGACGGTACGCGAGGACTCCAGTGTCTTGTCCATGACCCGGTAGACGATCACCATGTTCCCGTGGAAGCCCGCGCGCGGGCTCACGGCCAGGACCGTGCCCTGGGGGTCCACGGTGCCCTCGCCGACCTCGACGGTGGCGCGCTGGATCGTGATCGGCGTGTCCGGGAACGGGTTGGTCGTGTACTGCGTCAGGTCTACGTTCACGGTGGACCCGGCGTCGGCGATGATCTGCGCGAGCGAGGTCTGGATGAGCGGGCGCGTCGAGGCGACGACCTCGATCGGCACCTTCGCGCTGACCGCGGCCCCCGATCCGTCGTCGACGCTCAGCGTCAGCGAACCCGCCGTACCGGACTTCGTGCCGGCCGCTGCGCTGACGCGCAGCTGTGTATCGGAGGACTGGGTGACGGTGATTCCCGAGGGGATGTCGGACACCCGGTAGGTGAACGAGGCCGGGTCTGGGGTATCGGGGTCGCTGACCATGAGCGGCAGGTCCACGGTCGTCTCTTCGCCCGATGCGACGCGGATGACCGTCGGCGTGATCGTCGGCGGGTGGTTCTGGGTGGCCTCGACCTGGATCGGCAGCGTCAGCGACGCGGAGGTCGCGGAGTCGTCGCCCTCACGCCCGTCGAAGACCTCCACGTTGATGTAGGTCTTACCCACGTAGCTGGCTTCGACCGTGAAGGAGATCGAGCTTTCGTCCGCGTTCAGGTTCGTCAGGCCGGCGCCCCCGCGCACGGTCGACGTGTCGCGGATGTAGGCGTGCGCGTCGCGCTTGACCAGCACGTAGTCGTCCAGCGTCAGCGTCTTCGTCTCACCCGCCTTGAGGCGGATCGGGATGCGCGAGGGGTTAACGGCGGGGACCTTGCGTTGCGCGCCGGGCACCGAGACGACGGCCGAGGAGGACAGGCCGTCCTGATCCGTGATCGAGTAGACGACGAGGCGCCGGTCCGTCTCGGGGGTCACCGTCACCGTGTGGGCCGTGTTGTCCACGCTGACTCCGTCGGCGTTCGACGCGATCGTCAGGTCGGCGAGGGAGCCGTCGGGGTCCTCGTCGTTTGCCAGCACGTTCACCGAGACCGGGGCGCCGTCGCGCGGCACGTCGGACAGGGAGACCACGTCGTCGCGAGCGATCGGCGCCATGAGGGGCGCGTCAGTCTCGACGTTGACGGTCAGCTGACCGGTCGCGGAGCCACCTCGTCCGTCCTCGACGACGTAGGTGACGACGAAGGGGTTGGTCTGCGCGGGGGTCGTGACCGCCACGGACGTCGGGGACACGACGGTGGCGCTGACCTGGTCGTTGGAGGATTCCAGGGATCCCTCGCGCAGCTTCAACGTGTCGCCGTCGGGGTCGACATCGTTGGACAGGACGTTGACCTCGACCGTGCGCGAGGGCCTGGCCTTGATGACGTCGGGCAGGGCCACGGGGTTGTGGTTGAGCTCGGAGGGCGGGGCGACGCCCACGCGCACGCGGGCCTTGGCCTGGCGGCCCAGGCGGTCCTCGACCGTGTAGGTGAAGACGTCCGTGCCGGACGCGTTCTCGCCGGGCGTGTATTCGATCCATTCGGTGCCCAGCGTGGCCGTGCCCATTGTCGGCGGCTGGTCGATACCAACCAGGGTCACCGAGTCACCGTCGGGGTCGATGCCGTTGAGGGGCACGGGGATGCGCATGGTCTGCCCGGCGCTGGCCCAGGCCGTCAGCGCCTTGGGCTGGGGCGCGGAGTTCGCCTGGTCGGCACCGATCACGTTGAAGCTCGCGACGGCGCTGGCCGTATTGCCGGCCGAGTCCGTGACCGTGTACGTCACGTCGACGCGGCCGGTCGTGTCCAAGGCCTCGAAGCGCACCAGGTTTCCGGTGACGAAGGCGTGGCCGTAGACGGAGTCGACCGTGCCTGACAGGGTCGAGGAGACGCTCATCGCCAGGCCCGACGGGGAGTGGTCGTTCGCCAGGACCGGGATCGAGGCGATGTCGCCCACGCGCACCTTCGCGGAGTCGTTTTGTAGTTCGAGGGGGGCGCGGTCGTCCTTGGCGAGCGTCGGGATGACGGCGACCGAGGCCGTAGCCGAGCCGGAGCCGTTCGAGACGGTGTAGGTGAATCGCGCGACGTCGTCGAGGCCTGCCGGGGCCGTCACCCGCAGGAGGTGGCGGTCGATGAGGGCGACCTCGATGCCCGAGTCTGAGTCGACCTCGATGGACTGGACGACGAGGACGCCGCCGGAGGGGTCGGTGTCGTTGGCCAGGGGCGCGACCAGGGCGGAGCCGCCGGAGGGCAGGATGGCGATATCGTCCTCGGCGACGGGGGCCGCATGCTCGTCGCCCGATACGACGTCGACGCGCACGACGCCGACGACGGCCTCGGGCCCGTCACTGACGGTGTAGGTGAACTCGTAGGAGCCCACCTGCGAGGCCGTGAAAGTCACGGTGCCCAGATCCAGGTCGGGCACGAGGGTCGTCGAGGCGGGCGCGGTCGACACCTTGGTCAGCGCGAGCACGTCCCCGTTGGGGTCGGTGTCGTTGGCCAGGGGCGCGACGATGAGGGGTTCGGAGACGCGCGTGATGTAGAAGTCGGCGTTCGCGATGGGCGCGATGTTGCCGTTTTCCTGCACGAGGACGGTGAGCTCGCCCTCAGTGGTGATCCAGCCGTCGGACACGGACAGGGTGACCTTGCGAGGCCCGGGGCCGCCGCCGAGGTCGTGGATCGAGACGGTCCCGTCCTCGGAGAACTGGACCGACAGGCCCTCGGAGCCCTCGGCGCGCTCGAGGAAGATCTGGTCACCGTCGGGGTCGATCCAATCGGCCAGCACGTTGTATTCGATTTGGGCGCCCGCGCCGAGTTTGACGCTGGCGTCGTGGACGCGCTTGGGCCCGGCGTTTTCGCTCCAGGGGTGGACGCGCAGGGATACGTTCGCGGTCGCCGAGGCCAGGCCGTCGGACGCGGAGTAGGTGAAGGAGCTGGAGCCTTCCGCGTCGTCGGCGACGCCTGTGATCTGTAGGGCGCGTCCGCCGCGCGTGACGACGACGGAGCCGAAGGAGGGCTGGGACATCGGCTCGGCGGTGAGCACGTCGCCGTCGGAGTCGGAGTCGTTTTGGAGGACGGGCAGGAGCGTTGATTTGCCGGGCCGCACGCCGAACTCGTCGTCGACGGCGGTGGGCGGCGTGTTCTTCTGGTCGCGCTTGGGGTCGCTGATCTCTTCGAGCAGGTCGGGGTTTTGATCCTCGGAGGAGGACTGGGACTCGTCGGGGTTGTCCTCGTCCCAGGTGTCGATCATGATCATGTCGCGTTCGGGCAGCCACACGGTCCCGTCCTCGATGTCGTTGAGGACGATGCGGGTGCGGTTGACGCGGAAGAGGGGGTGCTTGGAGGCGGCCAGGCGCTCGACGCTCGTGTAGCGGGTCAGGCCGGACTCGCATTGACGCAGCGCCGCGCCCGAGGAGGACCAGGCGCCGTACGCGCAGCCCTGGTGGAAGGCGGGCGGGGCCGGGGTACCCGAGATGGAGGTGCCCTCCTGCGCGGGAGTCACCGTGGGGGCGGAGCCGTTGAGGGGGACGCTCACCAGGGAGTCCGGTGTCGCCAGGAGCACGGAGGACGAGGCCGGCCCGGGCATCTGGAGGACCGCGCCGGGTGCAAGACCGTCGGCGTCGAGGGCGCGGGTGCGCCCGCCCGGCAGGACGAGCGTGTTGGTCGTCGCGTCGTAGATGACGGGTTTATCACCCACGGCGGTGATAGACAGGTCGTCGCCCACCGACATGCCGCTGAGGGTCGCCTTGGTGGTGGACCACGTCGAGCCCGCACGGGTGACCGTGGTGAGCGTGGCGTACTGCGGCGCGTAGGCGAAGACAGTGCCGCCGGTTGAGACGGTCACGATGCCGTCGGCGAGGCCGTCGGCGATGGCCGAGGTGTCCTCGTACTTGATGGCGTCGGGACGATTGGCCTCTCCCACCCACAGGTAGCCGGCCAGTGAGTCCAGGACTGCGATCGTCGAGGCGCCCTGAACGACGCGCGAGCCCTCTGGAACGGTGCTAGCTCCGCCCAGCTTCATGGCGGCGACATCGACGGAGGCCACGGAATGGGTTGTCTCGTCGCCGATTGTCACGGTGCGCCCGTCCTGCCCGAGGGCGACCTGGGCGCTGGGGGTCGACACGAATCCGTCGAAGGTCAGCGCGTCGTAGTTGAGGTGGCCCAGCGACAGGTCCGCGCCCTTCGCGACCCAGATGCCGCCGTCGTCCACGTCGAGTTCGGTGACCTCGATGCCCCGATGCAGGAAGGCGACAAGAACAAGGACGGCCGTCAGGAGCACAACGGTGATGGCAGGGAAGCGACGCGTCGCCCGACGCAACAGGTGCATCATGCGGTCACTTTCGTCACGACGCTCACCACTTTCCCGACAACTAACACCTTGGAGGTACAGGTTTTCGACCAGCCTACCGCATAAGCATAGGCTGAAAGCGTGACGTGCTACGCGCCGGAAAGATCCATCCGGTTGGTCAGGGAACGGTCACGCACGCCCGCATGGGATCAGACATGCGCCCGGACGAACGTGAGACCGTAGAGATTTCCATACAGTTTTCGCCGGCGACCGCATCCACACTCACCGTCGCCTCCTCGACGCTGCCGCGCGTCGTGTCCGACGGATTCGTCGCTTCATAGGAGTAGGTCACATCTGCCTTGGCTAGGCCATCGGGCAGCGTCCACGTCCACGTCACAGTTCCGCCCGCATACACGCCCGTCAGCTGCGTCACTTCCGGCGGCGCCGATCCCAATGGGTCACCCGCGCCCGCCGACGCGGTCGTCGACTCGGACTCGGGGGTGATGCGCGTGAAGGTGCCCTCGCCGCGCAAGATGCCCACCACCAGGCCGGCGGCAATCACCGCAGCCAGCAGCGCCAACCCCACGGCCGCCACGGGGCTCATGCCCCGCTTGGAGGCGGACGGATCGTCGACCACGCGCCCAGCCGAGGCCTCGGCCGCCTGGGCGGAACGATCGATCTTCCAGGAATCAGCCACGGCCTCGACGCCACCCGAGCCCGCCCCACCCTCGAAGGAGTAGAACGACGAACGCATGCGTGTCTTATCCGGGTCGATGACGGGGGCGCCACGCAGGCGCGTCTTCTGGTCGCCGGAGGGAGCGGCGGTGCTCTTGGAGCGCTTCTCCTTGATCTCCATCTCGGTGCGCGCGTAGCCCAGCTCCTTCTGGACGCGCTGGAGGCCCTGGCCAAACGCCATAGCCGTGGGGGTGCGCTCATCCGGGTTAATCGCCATCGCCGCGCGCAGCACGCGCTCCAGCTCCGGCGGGGCATCCGCACGCCCCAGGCCGCGCATACGCCCACGCTGGACACGGTTGGCGATCGACGCCGCCGAGTTGTCACCAATCGGGTCCTCGAAGGGGCTGCGGCCCGTAATAAACGTCCACATCGTCGAGGCCAACGCCCACACGTCCTGCGTCGGTGCCGCAGGGGAATTAACGTCCTGCTGCTCCGGGGGCGCCCACAGCACCGAGAAACCGTCGAAGGCGCCAACCTCCAACTTGCCTATCCTCGAGGCCACGCCAAAGTCTGCGAGAACAGGCTTGCCGTAGGCGTCCAGCATGATGTTCGACGGCTTGATATCGCGATGCACGTAGCCCTGGCGGTGGAACATCTCCACGACGCCGCAGACCTTGATCATCGTCTCCAGCGCCGTCTCCAGGGACATCGGCCGGGCGCGCACCTGCGTGAGCAGATCCGCGACCGGACAGTACTCCATGACCAGGTAGGCGCGCCCATCCGCGGTGGTGCCCACGCCGTGCAGCTCGACGACCGAGGGGTGCCCGGCCAGCAGCGTCATCGCGTCGGCCTCGCGGTGCAGCTCGAGGGTGCCACGCTCGTCGCCCTGCGCGCGCACGACCTTGATCGCCACGTCACGGCTGGGCAGCTCCTGTCGGTACAGGAATACGTCGGCGAAACCGCCCTGCCCCAGAGGGCGCACCCATCGGAAACCTGGGATCTGGGGGCCACGCATGCCCGCGACCGCTGGACTCACTTCTCGCCGCCCTCCTGCATCGTGCGCGCAACCGCTGCGCTCAGACGCAGTTTACGGCGCATACGCAGCGAGCGCAGGGACAACGCGTGGCGAATACGCGGGAAGAAACCGGCGTTCTTACCCACCTGGGAGCGCAGGTCGTTCACCTGCATCCACGCGTCGCGGGCGCGGTCGCGCGAAGCACCGTGATAGGCGAAATCCGCGACGTCCGCGTAGCGGGCGATGACGACCGGGGTCGGCACGTCGTCTCCGAAACGGCTCCACCCATCGATCACGTAACGGCCCTTGGTGGCCGAGGCCTCGTCGAACTCAACCGAGTCGATCGACCCGTCGTCGCCGTGGCGCACTTCGCCCGTCACCAGGGTGAAGGGGTCGCCCGGGTGTTCGCCGAGGTTCCACTGCGAGGCCAGCGACCAGGCGGTCTCCTGGCGCGTGCGTCCAACCTCGATGGACAGGCCGGAGTCGGCGGCCAGGTCCACGACCTCATCCCACGAGCCGATCAGCGCGTTGGCGGCGGCGGAGCGGCGGCGGTGGCGCCGGCGCGCGGCCTTGTAGGCCAGGATCGCCAGCGGGGGCACGAGCAACAGCAGCAACCCGCCCGCGACGCCTGCGACGACACCCCAGGGGAAGCCGTCGGTGGGCGGCTTGACGGGGTCGGCGTTCTGGTCCCGTGTCGTCGGCGGCAGCTCGGCCGGAGCTTCCGGGGGCTCCGGCGGCTGGAGGACCTGCGGGCGCGGCACGCTGCGAGGCTCGGGGACCTGCGTCTGGGGCGTGTGGTCGCGCGGGGGCGTGGGATCGAAAACAGCCCACACGCCGCCCTCGAACTCGACCTCGACCCACGCGCGAATGTCGGAGCCACGCAGGGAGGCGGCGCCCCCCTGGGAGCCGCCCTCGGGGTAGGCGCCCATGACGACGCGCGCGTTGATGCCCAGCTGGTGGAGCATCAGCGCCATGAGGGCCGTGTATTGCTGGTCGTCGCCGATCAGGTTCTCGTCGCCGGAGAGCATGCGCTCGAGTCGGTCGGCGCGCACGCCGGGACGCGAGAACTGCGTGTTCTCGTTGAGGTAGTAGCCGTGGGTCGACAGGTGGTGCTCGATCGCGCGGGCCGCGCCCAGGGAGGTCGAGGCGTTCTGCGTCAGGTCCGAGGCCATGGTGACGACGCCGTCAGGCACGTGCGTGTCCTTCGACGTGTTGGGCATGACGGCCAGCGCGGACAGGTCCTCGTCGCGCACGGCGGGCGCGAACGTGGTCCGCACGTCGTAGGACATCGTCGCGGTGGGCCCGGTCGTCAGCGCGGCGTTGGCCCATGTGTCGACGAAAAGGCCGTCCTTCTGCGCGCCCGCGTTCGCGCCGCTGAAGGTGAGCTGCGAGGGGGTTCCCAGGACGGGCACCCACGGGCCGGACATGCCGGTCGTCGACACGGTCACATCCGCGTCGCCGGCCGCGCGGCCGGGGATGGTCGTCTCGACGGGGATGTAGCCGGAGTGGCCGTCGCCTCGGGTATCGGACATGCCGAAGGTTGTGCCGTCGTAGACGTCCATCGCGGCGATGCGCACGCGCTGGCCCTCGGGCAGGTCGGAGACGGTGATGAGCGTCTCGTCCTTCAGGTCCGTCGTGTAGTGGCGGAACGAGGCCATGGGCGAGGGGTAGGCCTGAATGTCCAGGGGCGGCTCGACCAGGTCGCGGCCGACCACGCGCGTGCTCGAGCGACCCAGGAAGGAGGCGGCGGGCAGGGCGATGCCCACGGAGATCGCGAGCATGAGGAGAGCGCCGACGACGCGCGTGCCCACGTAGACGGTGGAGCGGGAGCTGCGCCCGAGTGTGTTCTCAGTACCGCGCGTCCCGGAACGGCCCACGAGCACGTCCTGACCCAGCGTGATGCGCTGATACTGGGCGGCCACGGCCCACCAGGCAGCAAGAACGCCCCACCAGATCAGGATCGACCACACGGGCAGCGGCTGGCCGGACAGGCCAAAGAACAGGGCGATCGCGCCCATCACGATGACCGGAACGGAGCCCAGGAGGGCGCGACCGGCGCGGGCCGTGATCAATCCGGCCGCCGACGCGAACAGGAGGCCGCACATCCACGGCACGAGGGCCGGGCCCGAGTATGCGGACACGGGCGCGGTCAACGTCAGCAGGTCCTTCCACGCACGGAAGGAGCCCAGGACCATGACCTGGAGGGTCTTGCCGGTGGGCAGAACGCCAAAGAGGGCTTCGGAGCGCAGGGCGGCGGCGCTGCCCAGCAGGAAGTATGCGGCCAGGACGGCCAGGGCCGTCGTGATCGCGTCCCAGCGCCACTTGGTCGACGCGAAAGCGACCGCGAGGCCGCACGCGACGCCAGCGCCGGCGGCGATAGCGCCCACTCCCCCGCCGAAGACGGGCTCAAAGGCGGCGACCGGTCCGACGAAGAGGAGCGCGAGGACCGCCAGCGACCACATCGGCATGCGCGTGCGGAAGGACGCGAAGCGCTGCGTGATCGTCAGCAGGCGGTTGCGCGTCGTCTTGAACCTGGGCGTGTACGTGTCAGCTCGCGGCCCGGGGTCCCTCTGCGTGCCCGGCTGCGTGGGCTCCTGCACCGAGTGGCGGTCAGTCTTGACGGGCGGGCCGGAGGTGGCCTCGTCCTGAGAGTCGATGCGCTGAGCGCGGGGCTTGGTGTTCGTATTGCTGCTCATGCCAGACCCCCGGCGACGATAATGCGCGGCAGGTCATCCAGGGTTGCACAGTCGAGGAGGACTCCTCGGCCGAGGTCTCGGCGGGCGCGCACATTGTCCGCGCCGATACGGATGATGGACACGGGCACGTCGATGGGCGCCAGGCGAGCCAGGTGGGCGGCGTCCGCGTCGCTCGTCTGCGGACCGACGATCAGCGTCAGGGCCGAGACGCCGGGGCGCTGAGCCACGGCCTCGCGCACGCGAAGGGCCAGGTCGCCGAAGGACGAGAAGGAGACCTCGGAGAGGGAATCCAGCAGACGCATGGCGACCGAGGAGGGCAGCCACGACTCGGTCGTCGTCACGGACACCGGGCGCGACTCGCGCAGGTTCGCCAGGCCGAGCGAGCCCGCAACCGACACGGCGGTCTCAAAAGAGTCGTGATCCCAGGCGTCGCGGGAGGTGTCCAGGACGATGACGTGGTGGGACCGGTGGGTCTCCTCGTACTGGCGCACGATGAGCTTGCCGAGGCGGGCGGTGGACTGCCAGTGAACGGTGCGGCGGTCGTCGCCTGGCTCGTAGTCGCGCAGCGCGTGGAAGGACACATCCGAGCTGGACAGCTTGCCGGTGGAGACGCCCTCGACATCCAGCTGGAAGCCGGTCGCGTCGAAGGGAACGCGCACGGTGCGAGGGTGGACGTGCAGGATGACGGGCTCATCCCAGGCGCGCACGCGGCGCAAAAGGCCCAGGGCATCGGAGCGCACGGCGCGCGCTGGGCCGATGCTGATGAGGCCGCGGTGACGCGAGGAGATGAGGAACATTTCCTCCCACTTCTCGTGGGCGCCCAGCGGGGGCACGACGAACTCGCCCGTGCCCGTGCCGATCGGCAGCTCAATGATGCCCGCACGCACGGAGCGGGCGCGCTCGTTACGCACCGAGATCTCGCCGACTGCCGTCTGGCCTGCGACGATGCGCTCGTTGGGCACGCGGATCGAGACGACGTGCGGGGACTTCCAGGCGACGCGCGTGGCGGCCAGCACCAGGGCGACGGAGCCGGCGAGCGCGCACGCCAAGGCCTCGACCCACCCCATGGTGGCCGCCACAATCAGGGACACCGTGATGAGGAGGATCAGCGCCCACCCCGTGGGCGTGACCAGTCCAACAAAAGACTTCAGTGGGTGCGGCCGGGAGGCCTGCGCCTTGCGCGGCGAGACCAACGTTGTTGCCTGTGAACGCTTCCCTTCCATCACGTCGTCCGGTCGGCGCGTTACGCGCCCACCGCCGGGGCGGGCACCGACGTCAGGGCACGCTGAATGACGCCCTCGGCGGTCGCGCCGGAGAACGCAGCATCGGGGTCGACGATCACGCGGTGTGCCCACACGGGCACCGCCAGGGCCTTGATGTCGTCGGGCAGGACGAAGTTACGGCCCTGCGCGGCCGCCCACACGCGGGCGCAGCGCACCATGCCGATCGCGCCACGGGTGGACACACCCAGCAGCGAGGACTCGTCGTCGCGGGTGGCCTCGGCCAGCGCGGCCACGTAGTCCAGGACCGCGCGGTCCGTGTGGTTCGCCGAGGCCAGGGCCGACCAGGCGACGATGTCCTGGCCGGACACGAGGGGACGCAGGTTCTTGGAGCGGTCGGGCGCGGCCGAGCCGTCCAGCACGTCGATCATGGCGGCGCGCGAGGGGTAGCCGATCGAGGTCTTCATGAGGAAGCGGTCCAGCTGAGCTTCGGGCAGCGGGTAGGTGCCCGCCTGCTCGACGGGGTTCTGGGTCGCGATCACCATGAAGGGCTGGGGCGCCGGGCGGCGCACGCCGTCGACCGTCACCTGGGCCTCTTCCATGACCTCCAGGAGGGCGGACTGCGTCTTGGGCGACGCACGGTTGATTTCGTCGGCCAGGACGATCTCCGCGAAGACCGGGCTGGCGTGGAAGACCCACTCGCCCGTCTTCTGGTTGAACATGTTGACGCCCGTGATATCCGAAGGCAGCAGGTCCGGGGTGAACTGGATACGCGAGTGCGTGCCGTCAATGGTCGCGCTGATCGCGCGCGCCAGCGCCGTCTTTCCGGTACCGGGAGCGTCTTCGAGCAGGAGGTGGCCGCCGGCGAACATCGTGGTCAGGGCCAGGCGCACCGCCTGGCGCTTGTCGAGCACCGCCACGGACACGCCGTCGACGAGGCCCTTGAAGACCTGGGCAAACCTGGTTGCGTCTTCGATGGAAAGGGTCATGAGTGTTCCTACGTCTCTCTCGTTGCTCTTAGTGGATGAAAGTCTTGTCTTTTATTCGCCTCGGCAGCTCTTCACGACCTGCCGCGCATTGAGCTCTCGGGCGGTAATCGCCTCCGTCAGGATACCCGGTATACTCGGCGTGCCCTGCGAGAAGCGGAACTCCGTGTCCTGGGCAGGTCGTCCGGTCGACACCGTGCAGACGAGTGTCTTACCCGGTTGGAACTGCGCGGCGCGCGTGGCCGTCAGCGTCATCGAGCCACATTCCTGCCCGTTCGGGCACGTGGTCTTCCCAGTGAAGACAGGATTGATATTCTCCACCGACTCGCCTGTCGTGAACGTTTTTTTGACGATCCGGTGGGCGCCGGCGTTGTTTTCCACATCCACGACAACCGTGTACTCGTGCACGGGCTTCAGGGGGGACATGGTGACCTGCGTCATCGGGCCCGTGAAGCGCTGCCTCGTCGAATCCTCCAGGCCCTCGATCCAGATGCTGGTCTGCTTGAGGGAAACGCCTGCAGGAGGGGTCCACGAGATGGTCGCACTGTTGATGTGCGGATCGGCATCAACCGTGAAGTTCGGGATCGTGTCATTGCCCGGATCCGGCTGCGGAGGCTCCGGCTGGTTGCCGCCGCCACCGTCGCGCTGGCCGTTGCCGACAACACCGGAGGCAGACACGGTCGGGCCCCACACGTAGGATCCGTCGTCCTTCTTGCCACGCTGGCAGAAGTAGTAGGTCATCGTGGTTCCGGGCGTGAGAGGACCGATATTGAAGTCCTCCAGACCCACTGGGTTCGCGCCCGTGGTGCACCCGCTGGCGCTATCCGCGTAGAACAGGGTCAGGTCGGCGGCCTTGAAGCCGTTGCCTTCCTTGACCTTCGCGCCATAGACGCTCAGCTTGCCCAACTCATTGTTGATGGGCGTGCGCAGGCTGGGCGCATCGGGAGCCACCGGAATCGTCTTGGGAGGAGTGGGATCCTCGTGGACGACCGCCGGAATGACGTAGCCAGGAGAGGTCGCCGTGTCACCGTTCGCGTTACTGACGGTCACGTACACGGTGAGGGCCACGCCGTAGGGAACGGTCATCTGGGTGGTGTTGGTTCCGCCCGTGACGTTCTTTGTGACGCCATTGACGGAGACGATCGTCTCGCCCCATCCGGCGCTGCCGGAGCTACCCAGGGACCAGGTGATGGTCGCCAGAGCGGCGTTACCGTCGCGCTGCTGGGCCGCGCTGGCGCTCGTGATAACCGGCTGATCGGGTCCGCGGCGCGCGGCCTCCGGCGTGGCCGACACGGGGGTCGAGGGATCCGACTCACCCCTGGCGTTCACAGCCGTGACCGTGATCGTGTACGTCTTGCCATTCGTCAAACCACTGAGCGTGCACGCGGTGGCTCCTCCGGTGGTACACGTGACCGCGCTACCACCGGTGACCGAGCCGACCACCCTGTAGCTGGTGATGGGAGAACCGTTGCCCGCAGCTGCGTTCCACGATACCGCGATCTTTCCATCTCCGGGGCTGGCGGTGACGCCGCTGGGAGCATCGGGCTTGCCGGACAGCGAGATGGTGTTGGAGGCCGCCGACTTCCCAGATTCTCCCTCGGCGTTGACCGCGCTGACCGTGAAGGAGTACGACTCGCCGGTGGTCAGGCCGGTCACCTCGCACACGGTGCTCGCACACGTGGCGACCAGGCGTCCATTCTGGTCGTAGACGCGGTATCCCGTGATGGGCGAGCCGTTCGCTGTGGGCGCGTTGAAGGACACGCGAGCGCCCGTCAGGCCCACGGCCTCGGCCCCCACGCCCGTCGGAACGGCCGGCTTATCCGTGACCGTGACCGTGATCGTGCTCTGGACGGCGCGCGAGGGATCAGCCATCTTGTCGTTGACCTTGAAGCCGACCGTGATCGTCCCGGTCGCGGTGGGCGTGATGGACACGGTCGTACCCGACGAGGTGACGGTCGCCTCGCCCGACGACAGGGTCGCGCCCTCAAGGGTGAGCGGCGCCTCCGGGAAGGGGTTGGTCGCAGCGGAGGCCACGTCGATGCTCACCGTGTCGCCCACCTTGCCGTTGAGCGTGTAGGCGGGAACCTGGATGAGAGGCTTGACCGACGCGACGACCTCGACGGGGATCTGCGCGCTGACGGTGTTGCCCTCCTCGTCGGTGACGCTCACGGCGATTGAACCGGCCGGGCCCTGCGCGGTGCCCTCGGCGGCCGACACCGACAGCGATGCGCCGGACAGGGACGCCGATATACCGCTCGGCGCGGAGTCCATCGAGTAGGTGAAGGTGGAGGTGTCCACACCCTCGGGATCGCGCACGGCGAGCGCAAGGTTCTGCACCACGGCCTCGGCCCCGGCCTCGACGCGGATGGGCGTCGGGGTGAAGGTCGGAGGCTGGTTCACCGTGGGCTTGATGCGCACGGGCAGCGACAGGGAGGCGGACAGGGCGCCCGAGTCGGAAGAATCGCCGTCCGCGACCTGGATGAGGAACGCGGAGTTTCCGCCGAACGCGGCGTTCGCGGTCAGGGTCAACTGCGTGTCGGAGTCGGCGACGACCGAGTCGAGGCCATCCTGACCAACCGGGGTCGAGCCCTCCACGAGGCGCGGGGTGCGCCCGGCGCGCGTGATGACGTAATCCGACAGGTTGATCGTGCGCGAGGTACCCGCGTCCATCTCGATCGGCAGGTTCGCCGAGCTCAGGAAGGGCGCGGTCGAATCACGACCGGGCACGCGCACGACAGCCGAGTTCGTCAGGTCGTCGCGATCCTTGATCGTGTAGACGACCAGGCGCGTCGCGTCGCTGACGGGGATGAGCAGGGTGGAACCGCTGACGGTCACGCCAGCATCGGAGGTGCTGATGGTCAGCTCGTCGACGCTGCCGTCGGGGTCCTCGTCGTTATCCAAGACGTTGACGACCACGGCGGAACCGTCGGACGGCAACTCGTCGTAGCCCACGAAGTCGTCGCGGGCGATGGGGGCCTTGAGGGGCGCGTCATCCTGGACGTAGACCGTCAGGGTGCCGCGCGCGACCCCGCCGCGCCCGTCGCTCACCGTGTAGGACACGAGGTAGGTACCGGCCTGCGCGGGCGTGTGCACCTGGACGGTCGTGCCCGAACGCACCTGGGGATCCAGCGCGGGCGTGGCCGTCTCCAGGCTGTCCTTCTCAAGGGTCAGCGAATCACCGTCCGGGTCAAGGTCATTCGACAGGACGTTGACGGTCACCATGCGGTCGGGGCGCGTCAGGACCGTGTCGGGCACGGCCACCGGATTCTGGTTGAGCGAAGGAGCCGCGGTCACGGCCACTCGGATGCGGCCCGAGGCACGGGCGCCCTGGCGGTCCTCGACCGTGTAGGTGAAGGTATCGGTCCCGGACGCAGCAGCGTTAGGCGTGTACTCGATCCACGTGGCATGCGCGGTCGCGCTGCCCTTCTGCGGCGAGGTTTCGAGGCTGCGCAGGACCACCGAATCGCCGTCCGGGTCGATGCCGTCGAGCGGGACGGGGATGCGCACGCTCTGGCCGGCCGTGGCCCAGGCGGTGATGTCGCGCGGGCGCGGCGCCTGGTTGGAGTCCGAGGCGGCCAGGATCTCAAAGGTGACCGTGCTCGAGGCCCGGTTGCCGGCCGAATCGATGACCGAGTAGGTGACCTCCATCGTGCCGGGAGTGTTTCCGGCCTCGAGACGGACCTGGTTACCCGTCACGAAAGGCGTGCCCAGCGCGTTGGTTCGGTCGTATTCGAGGGTCGACTCCACCTGAAGGTTCAGGCCAGCCGGGGAACGGTCGTTCGCCAGGACGGAGACCGTGCCCACGTCGCCCACGCGGACCTTCGCGCGGTCCGGCTTGAGGATCGGCGGCAGGTCGGTGCGATCCGAAGCGCCGGGAATAACGGTCACCTCGGCGCTCGCGCTGCCCTGACCGTTGGAGATCGTGTAGCTGAAGGAGACGGTCTTGTCCAGGCCGGAGGGCGCGGTCACACGCAGGAGGTGGCGGTCGATAAGCGCAACCTCGAGGCCGGGGACGGCCGTGGAGTCAATCGACGTGATCGCCAGGACGCCACCCATCGGGTCGAAGTCGTTGGTCAGCGGCGCGACCAGCACGGACCCTCCCTGCGGCAGGACGGCCGTGTCGTTCTCGGCGACGGGAGGCGCGGCGTTCGGCTCGATGACCTCGACGCGCACGATGCCCAGCGTCGTCGCGGTGCCATCGGACACCGTGTAGGCAAAGGAGTACGAACCCGGCGACGAGGCCATGAAATCGATGGTCCCGCGCTCCAGATCCGGCGTGATCGAGGCGCCCGAGGGCGCGCCGGACACCGCGGCCAGCGTCAGCGGGTCGCCGTTGGGGTCCGTGTCGTTCTTGAGCGGGTCAAGCGTGACGTTTTGGCCCGGGTGAGCCTGGAACAGGTCGCCGTTCGCCGTGGGCGGCAGGTTGCCCGCCTCCTGGACGTTGACGATGAGCTCGCCGCGCGTCTCGCCGCCCTGATCGTCAGCGACGGTCAGAACGACGGTCTTCGGGCCGGCCGCGCCGCCCTCCTCGTTAATCGTCAGCGAACCATCCTCCATGAAGGACACGCTCAGGCCCTCGGGGGCCTCCGCGTTCTTCAAGTAGATCGGGTCACCGTCGGGGTCGCGCCAGTCGGACAGCGCCTGGTACTGAATCTGCGCGCCGGCGCCGATCTTGACCGAGGACGCGCGCAGCTGCACGGGGGCCTCGTTCTGCCCGTAGGGATGGATCGTCACCTGCACCCGGGCGGAGGCGGTCGCACTCCCGTCCGAGGCATCGTAGGAGAAGGACGTCGAACCCGTTTGATCCGCGCTCACATCCGAAATCTGTAGGGCGCGGCCCGAACGCGCGACGGACACGGCCCCCCACCCGGGCTGGGTCGTCGGCTTCGCCGTCAGCACGTCGCCGTCAATGTCGGAGTCGTTGTCCAGGACGGGCAGGATCGTCGAGCGTCCCGGGCGGATACCGAATTCGTCATCCACGGCCTCGGGCGGCGTGTTCTCCTCGCGCTGCTCGGGGTCGGCGATTTCGTTGGTGAGCTCGGGGTTGTCCTTTTCATCCTCGGACTGCTCGAGCTGGTTCTCGACCTCTTCCCAGTTGTCCATGAGGACCATGTTCGCGTCGGGCAGCCACACGCTGCCCTGGGCGACGTCGTTGAGGACGATGGCCTTGCGGTTCGTGCGGAAAACGACCTCGCGGGCGCTCGTCAGCGTGTCAACGACCATTTGCTTGTTGTTGGCGGGGTCGTCGCACGAGCGCACGTACGCGCCCGAGCCCATCCACGCGCCGTAGGAGCAGCCCTCGTGACGCACGGGCTGGGCGGGCGTGCCGCTGGGGGCGCCCTCGGCCGCGGGGGTGATCGTGGGGGCGGAGCCCTTCAGGGGAACCTTCACGAGGGACGAGGCCGTGGCCAGGAGCACGGAATCGGCCTTGGGACCAGCCTGCTGGAGGACGCCGCCCTCCTCCACGCCTGCGGCGCTGAGATTGAGCGTCCTGCCGCCGGGCAGGAAGAGGGTGTTGGAAGCGGAGTCGAGGGCGACGACCTGGTCGCCGACAACCGTCATGGACAGCTGGGCACCCTCGGGGATGCCGTCAATCCGTGAGGTCTTCGCTTGATCGACGGCACCCTGTCGCTTAACAGTCGTTAGGGAACCGGATCCGGACAGCGCGTAGACCGTCCCGTCCATGCCGGTGACAAACGCACTCGCGCCCATGTTCGAGGCCACGGCGGCATTGTCAGATAGGTTCGTCGGGCTCGGGCTAAGCGCGGAGGTGGTCCACAGTGTGCCATCCGCCGCATTCAGGACACCGAGGACGTCTCCGCCCTGCATCGCAACCGAGCCACTGGGCAGCGCCGTGGGGGGATCCCAGAGCGACCTGAGTAACATTGACCGGGGCAACAGTAAGCGAGGTTAGATCGGACACAGTGACGGTTTCGGCGGCCTGCCCGACGTCGAAGTTGGTAGCCTCGGTGCGCAGCGCGCCGTCAAGGATGCGCGCCTCGTAGTCCAGATGCCCAACGAGCTGTTTGGACTTATTTGTCACCCAAATTCCGCCATCATTGACGTTCACTTGCGTGACTTCGGCACCCTTATAGATGACACCCGCGACACAGAGCGCAACGACGACAAGCACGAGGACGAGCGCCGGCAGGCGTCGTCTCGCGCTGGTCAGCTTTCGGCGCGCACGAGTGTTCATAGACCCTCTCTCGATCAATCGACAATGCCTCGCAAATAGTGTGACACGACTTCGCAAGGCGCCCATAGTTAATGAAAATCTATCAGAGTGAGCGTTACTTGACAACTAAGAGAGCGGCCCGTCGTTGTGCGACGGGCCGCTCTCTCACAGCCGAGGGTTTGTCATCCCTCGACAATTGGCGAGTAAATCACTCTCCGTTGAAGGTGAACGTGCGCTCCTTACCCTCTCCAGCGACACCAACGGTGACAACCTGACCGGGTTGCAGTTCTCCGAAAAGGATCCGTTCGGACAGCGCATCCTCGATCTCACGCTGGATCGCGCGACGCAGCGGGCGCGCACCCAGAACCGGATCGAAGCCCACGTCCGCGAGCAGCTCGCGGGCCGCGTCCGTCAGCTGCAGGCGCATATCCTGCGCCTCCATACGCTTAGCCAGCTTCGCAATCATCAGGTCGACGATGCGCGCAATCTCAGGCTTGGTCAGCGGCGGGAACACGATCGTGTCGTCGACACGGTTGAGGAACTCCGGGCGGAAGTGCTGCTTGAGCTCCTCCGCAACCTTCGACTTCATACGACCATAGTCGTGCGTCGAGTTGTCCGCGGTCTGGAAGCCCGTGAGGACACCCTTGTTGATGTCGCGAGTACCCAGGTTCGTCGTCATGATGATGACGGTGTTCTTGAAGTCCACCTTGCGACCCTGCGAGTCCGTCAGGCGACCCTCCTCCAGGATCTGGAGCAGCGAGTTGAAGATATCCGGGTGCGCCTTCTCGACCTCGTCGAAGAGGACGACCGAGAACGGCTTGCGGCGGACCTTCTCCGTGAGCTGGCCGCCCTCGTCGTAGCCGACGTAGCCGGGAGGAGCACCGAAGAGGCGCGAGGCCGTGTGCTTCTCCGAGAACTCGGACATATCCAGCTGGATCAGTGCATCCTCGTCCCCGAACAGGAACTCGGCCAGAGCCTTGGCCAGCTCGGTCTTACCAACACCGGTCGGGCCGGCGAAGATGAACGAGCCACCGGGACGGTTCGGATCCTTCAGACCCGAGCGCGTACGACGGATCGACTGGGCGAGAGCCTTCACGGCCTCGTCCTGGCCGATGACACGCTTGTGCAGCTCGTCTTCCATCTTGAGCAGCTTCGCCGTCTCAGTCTGGGTCAGGCGCACGACCGGGATGCCCGTGGACATGGCCAGGACCTCGGCGATCTCCTGATCCCCGACCTCGGCGATCTCGTCGGACTCGCCGCCCTTCCAGGCCTCTTCCTTCGCCTTGCGCTGCTCAGCCAGCTTCGACTCCTCGTCACGCAGCGACGCGGCCTTCTCGAAGTCCTGATCGTCGATGGCCGCCTCCTTGTTGCGGCGCACCTCGGCGATCTTCTCATCCAGCTCGCGCAGCTCCGGCGGCGCAGTCATGCGGCGGATGCGCAGGCGCGCCCCGGCCTCGTCGACCAGGTCGATCGCCTTGTCGGGGAGGAAACGATCCGAGATGTAGCGGTCGGCCAGCTCGGCGGCCGCCTGGATCGCGGCGTCCGTGATGATGACGCGGTGGTGCGCCTCATAACGGTCGCGCAGGCCCTTGAGGATCTCCACCGTCTCATCGACGCTGGGCTCCTCAACCTTCACCGGCTGGAAGCGGCGCTCCAGGGCCGCGTCCTTCTCGATGTACTTGCGGTACTCGTCGTTCGTGGTGGCGCCGATCGTCTGGAGCTCGCCGCGCGCCAGCATCGGCTTGAGCATCTGGGCAGCGTCGATCGAGCCCTCCGCGGCGCCCGCACCCACGAGGGTGTGAATCTCATCGATGAACAGGATAATGTCGCCGCGCGTACGGATCTCCTTGAGGACCTTCTTCAGGCGCTCCTCGAAGTCGCCGCGGTAGCGCGAGCCAGCGACCAGCGACCCCATGTCGAGGCTGTAGATCTGCTTGTCCTTGATTGTTTCGGGCACGTCGCCGTGCACGATCGCCTGGGCAAGGCCCTCGACGACCGCGGTCTTACCAACGCCGGGCTCACCGATCAGGACCGGGTTGTTCTTCGTGCGGCGCGAGAGGACCTGCATGACGCGCTCCATCTCGACGCGGCGCCCGATGACGGGGTCCAGCTTGTTCTCGCGCGCGGCCTGCGTCAGGTTGCGGCCGAACTGCTCGAGGATGGCAGAGTTGGAACGCTCGGGACCACCCGAGCCACCCACGCCCGCGCCCACCGACTCGCGGCCCTCGTCGTCGCCACGCTGGTAGCCGCTCAGCATCTGGATGACGGTCTGACGCACCTGCGCCAGGTCCGCGCCCTGCTTCGTGAGCACCTGGGCGGCCACGCCCTCGCCCTCCTTGAGGAGGCCAAGCAGCAGGTGCTCGGTTCCGATGTAGTTGTGGCCGAGCTGCAGGGCCTCGCGCAGGCTCAGCTCGAAGACGCGCTTGGCGCGCGGCGTGAAAGGAATGTGGCCCTCAACCGGCTTTTCGCCCTCGCCGATGATCTCAATGACCGAGGCGCGCACGGCCTCGCCCTTGATACCCATCGTCTCCAGAGCCTTCGCGGCCACGCCCTCGCCCTCAGAGATCAGGCCGAGCAGCAGGTGCTCCGTGCCGATGTAGTTGTGCTTAAGACCGCGGGCCTCGTCCTGCGCGAGCACGACGACGCGACGCGCACGGTCGGTAAAGCGTTCGAACATGTCTCTCCTTGTTTCAGGGGCAGCTGCCCCGCCGAGCTCGGCGTACACCCGTCCCAGTTGACTAGTTACAGCCTACGGGTCGACGCGGACCCGCGCGCGCACTTTCGCCCTCGGCGCAGGGCGGCGCGCGCGGCCGGGGGCGGAGCACGGCACGAGCTTTCGACAGGTATCTCTGGGAGCTTCACCCAAAAGTCGCACGTAATTTCCCTCGGTCAGTTTTCGACTAGCCTCACAAACGTTGCAATTGCAACGACCATATTTCAAAACCTGAATGGTTGACATGGAAATTACGTGCGAGATTTTTGGGAAACCACACCCGTTGCCACACGCAACAGAGGGCAGCCCACCAGCACGCGAGGCACCGGGACGAGGCCGGAGCACAGCACGAACTTTCGACAGGTATCTCTGGGAGCTTCACCCAAAAGTCGCACGTAATTTCCCTTGGTCAGTTTTCAACTAGCCTCACAAACGTTGGAATTGCAACGACTGTATTTCAAAACCTGAAAGGTTGACATGGAAATTACGTGCGAGATTTTTGGAAAACCACACCCGTTGCCACACGCAACAGAGGGCAGCTCACCAGCACGCGAGGCGCCGGGACGAGGCCGAGGCCGGAGCACGGCACGAACTTTCGACAGGTATCTCTGGGAGCTTCACCCAAAAGTCGCACGTAATTTCCCTCGGTCAGTTTTCAACTAGCCTCACAAACGTTGGAATTGCAACGACTGTATTTCAAAACCTGAAAGGTTGACATGGAAATTACGTGCGAGATTTTTGGGAAACCACACCCGTTGCCACACGCAACAGAGGGCGGTTCACCAGTACGCGAGGCACCGGGACGAGGCCGAGGCCGGAGCACGGCACGAACTTTCGACAGGTATCTCTGGGAGCTTCACCCAAAAGTCGCACGTAATTTCCCTTGGTCAGTTTTCAACTAGCCTCACAAACGTTGGAATTGCAACGACTGTATTTCAAAACCTGAAAGGTTGACATGGAAATTACGTGCGAGATTTTTGAGAAACCACACCCGTTGCCACACGCAACAGAGGGCAGCCCACCAGTATGCGAGGCGCCGGGACGAGGCCGAGGCCGGAGCACGGCACGAACTTTCGACAGGTGCCTCTGGGAGCTTCACCCAAAAGTTGCACGTAATTTCCCTCGGTCAGTTTTCAACTAGCCTCACAAACGTTGCAATTGCAACGACCATATTTCAAAACTTGAAAGGTTGACAGGGAAATTACGTGCGACGTTGTGGGGGAACTATGCCTCGACGAGGACCGTGAACGGCCCGTCGTTGACCAGCGAAACCTCCATCATCGCGCCGAACTGGCCGGTCTCCACGTGCAGGCCGCGCGAACGCAGGTCGGCCACGACGGCCTCGACGAGGGACTCGGCCTCCTCACCGGGAGCGGCATGCGCCCATGACGGCCGCCGCCCCTTGCGCGTGTCCCCGTACAGCGTGAACTGCGAAATCACGAGGATCGGCGCGCCCACGTCGAGCGCGGATCGTTCCTCGTCGAGGATGCGCAGCTCCGCAATCTTGCGCGCGACGGTCGCCACCTGGGCCGGTCCGTCGCCGCGCTGAACACCCAGGAGGACGACGAGGCCTTGGCGCGCCTCGCACATCCCCTCCCCCGACGGAGTGGCTGGGTTCTGCCCACCGGGAGTGGCCACGACGCCGCCCGACGAGGCAGGCCCCGCACAGCCAGCCCTGGCCTCGTCGACAGGATCGAAGACGAGGCGGCCGACGACGCGGCCCTCGACGCGGACTTCGCCGGAGGTGGCGCGCTGGATAACGGCGCGCATCAGCGGGACCCTAGCGCCGAGCCGAGGCCGCCGAAGCCAGTGGAGCCGCCGCGCTGGCCGGCCTCGCGGGAGAGGTCGGCGCCCGGGCGGGTCTGCGGGGACACGGAGGACTTGCCGTGAACGGGCACAATCTCCTCCTGGGCGGCGGCGACGCCGTCGATGTCGAAGACGGTGCTCACGGGCACGGCGCGGGCGATGAGCGCGAGGGCGATCGGTCCCTCGTCCGCGTGGCGCGCCGAGGAGGTGATGACGCCGACCTGACGCCCGCCCACGGTGATGGGCGTGCCGGGAGCGGGCAGGTCGCCGCGCGAGCCGTCCAACTGTAGGTAGGTCAGGCGGCGCGGGGGGCGCCCCAGGTTGATGACGCGGGCGATGGTTTCCTGACCGCGGTAGCAGCCCTTCGCCGTGTGGACGGCGGTGCGCAGCCAGTCCACCTCGGGCGGGATCGCTCGCGCGTCCGTCTCGCGGCCCAGGCGCGGCTTCCACGCGGCGATACGCATGGCCTCCCACGCGAGGTATCCGGCGCGGCGGCGCTTGCCGCCTGCCGGGGACGGCGTCGAGGAGCGCGCGCCGGGGGGCGCAGAAGAGGACGCTGCGTGCGCCTCGGCGGCGCCGGAAGCAGCTCCGCCGGCAAGCCACGCAGCCTCGAACTCGTCCGCAGCCTGCCGTGAAACAGCGTGAAACATCATCGGGGTGCGGGCGCCGGGGTGGCGCTCGCCCTGGAAGTACGCGGCCCCGCCTTCCACCACGCCGGGCCACGGGTCCTCCCAGGTCCACAGGTGTCCGGGCAGGGCGGCCACGGCCTCGGGCGTATTCGCGCCCGCGCGCACGGAGGAGAAGACGGCGACGTCGCGCTCGGCAACAGAGACGCGCAGCGCGAAACGCATCGAGTCCAGGAACTCCACGAACCCCGACAGGTCCGAGCGTTCCACGATCAGGTGCAGCGTCTCCCCGTCGTCGCTCGCGCCGGCCCAGTGCTCGACGCGGCCTTCGGGCGAGAGGATCAGCAGCTCGCGGCTCATGCCGGGCACGAGGCCGGTGACGATCTGGGAGGCCAGCGACGTCAGCCAGGTGAGCCGATCGGCCCCCGACACAGCGATGACGGCCAGGTCCGGGCGGCGCACCAGCGCGCGGCCGCCCTCGAGGGCCCACTGCTCCCCCGACGGATCCCCGAAGTGCGGGGTCGCGCCGAAGGAGGCCACGGCCTCGTCGACGAACTCGGAATCGAGCACGGACTCAGACAAGGAAACCGCCCTGCGAGTCGTCGATGCCGTCGATGACCTCGCCGGACTCGGTCGAGGCCTGGGCCGTGCGGTGCAGGCGGCCGGAGATCTCGACGTCGGCTTCGGCCTCGCCGTCGAGGGTGCGCTCCTGCGTCCACATGAGTTCGCCTGCGACCAGGCCGAACATGCGGCCCAGGTGCGTGACGCGGGTGGCGCCCACGCCGAGCGCAATCGCGTCGGAGACCATCTGCACGCGCGGGCCGACGCTCACGCCGTCCCACACGGCGCTGTGACCCTCGGTGGAGGCGGAGGTCGCCGTGAACTCGCGGGGGTTGTACTGGCCGGGCGGGGGCAGCGGCGCGTCGGAGGGGGCGACGGAGACGTACACGGTCTCTTCGCTGATCAGGTCGCCCTTCTTGATTGCGGACAGGCCCTGCGCGGCGTCCCACGTCGGGTCAATCGGCGCGGAGGCGACGCCCGCGTACACGCGGGTCACCAGGCGCATCTGCTCGCCGACGACGTCGCCGCGGATCTCCTCGATGACGGGGGAATCCTCGGCGGGTTCTTCATGGCCGGGGGCGGCGGGAGTGGCGTGCATGCCCCACCCTTCCCAGGTTCCGAGCATCCACGCGACGGGAGCGACAAGTGCGGGCAGGTCAGCAGGTATCTCCATCATGGCTCCAGCCTAACGCGTGGGGTGGGCGCGCACCGCGCGGCAGGCGCGGCCAGGAGCGAACACGCACGAGGCCGGGGCGCCTTCCGGGGCACAGCGGAGTCTCGGGGCACGACCTAGCACGAGGACGGGGCCGCTTTCCGGGGCCCGGCGGAGTCTCGGGGCACGGCCTGGCACGAGGACGGGGCCGCCTTCCGGGGCCCGGCGGAGTCTCGGGGCACGGCCTGGCACGAGGCCGGCGCCACCTTCCGGGGCCCGCCGCACCTGGCGCTCCCCCACCCCAGCCGACGCCGCCTTCCGGGGCACAGCGGAGTCTCGGGGCACGGCCTGGCACGAGGCTGGCGCCACCTTCCGGGGCCCGCCGCACCTGGCGCTCCCCCACCCCAGCCGACGCCGCCTTGCAGGTCCGAGCTCGCTCGCGGCCCCCACGGCCAAACTGCATTCCGGGGCCGCCTTCCGATGCCCGGCGCACTCTCAGGCACGGCCCGCTCACCGGCTCCCCAGCCCGCCTCCCACCTGGGGAAACGGGGACGGTGAAGCGGCCATGGCCTCGTCGATGGAGGACGAGGGCGGCCCTCAGATGCCGCCGATGCGCGTCATGGCGTAGACGGGGAGGGCGGCGACCAGGAATTTGGCGGCGCCGCGGCCCAGGACGGAGGCGAGCTGGGCGGAGGAGGCGCGCTCGCCGAGCAGCGCGTCCACGACGGACACGGCGAAGCCCACGCCGAAGCCGGTCACGCCGCCCAGGGTCAGGAACGCGGCGAAGTCGCCGAAAGGCTTGGCGATGGAGGGAAAGACGACGGGCAGCAGATCCGACGTGTGACCGAGCAGCCAGGCGATCGACGACGCGATGAGGCCCGCGAACAGGCCGAAAATGACGGAGAAGACGACGCCCGCGGTGGCGCTGCGCCCGCTGCGCGCCGACGCGGCGGCGACGATGGCGACCAGGGCGGCCATGGGCACGACGACCGACCAACGCGTGTGGACTGTCAGGGACACCCACATCGAGCCGGACGTGACGATGAGGAGGGCGGTCACCGAGGAGGCGAGCGCGGCGGTCAGCGAGGTCGACCCCCAGTGTTCGGTCGTGTGGCCCACCGAGTGGTCGCGCGGCGCAGGCGCGTCGAGGATGGTCGCGGCGACCAGCAAGACCAGCGTGATGCCGGTCAGGGGGATCGCGATGTCAAGGTTCTTCCAGTAGGCGACGCCCACGGGGGTCAGCGCCCCACCGAGCGCCAGGACCGCCTGCGCGAGCCACGGCATGTGCAGGCGCGCCAAAGTCGGCCAGCCGAGCGCCAGCAGGAAGGACGCGGCCGCGACGACCGGTCCGACCGTCCAGCGCGAGCCGGGCAGCCACCACGCCGTGATCGTCAGCGCCGCCAGCGCGATGACGGTGAATGTGCCGACGCCGGCGGGCACTCGTTTGGAGGCCAAGGTCTCGCGGCGCACTCCGCGGTTAGTGGCGGTTCGGGAGCGCGTGGGCGGTTGTGGAGAAGTCATCACGCTTCCATGGTCCCACATGTCAGTCCTCGACGAGGCCGTGGCCGCCCGCGCGGGCAACTTCCCGAGGCGCAGGGCTGGGATTGTCACGAGACAGGTGCTCTCGTCTCGTCGGAACGTGGCGCCCCGATCAGCGCTGCGGTTCCCGTGGCCAAGAGAGGTGGTTCGGGCCTCGTTGTTGCGGGTTGCGCTGTGGCACATGCCCTGTGTGGGTTGATCCACGCCGCCCCGGAGTGCGGCCGTGGGGCGGGTGGCCGTAGAGTTGTGGGGCACGCCGGACCGGTATGCCCCGGGCTCCAAACTCTGCCGCTACGAGCGGCCTTCGCGCCGACAGGCGCATTCGGTTCGGCGTGCTTTGTCGTATCTGCGCGCCGATGCGCGGGCCTGGAACTGCGTACGTCGGCCCATCCCGGGTTTGGGGGGCGTTGAGGCCGTTTCCTGTCGTGTCGTCGTGGCATGATTCCGCGCGAGGTGACCTGGGCGTTTTGTGGGCTTGAGTTGTCTTCCGCTTGGGGCCCTGTGTGGTGCCTTACGTTGTGGTGCCTTACGTTGTAGTGCCTTTGAGATGCCTTTGTGGCGCCTTACGCTGTAGTTCCTCAGAAATGTCGCACGTAATTCCCTCGCGCGTATTTCAAACATTGAAATCACATCGTTGAAATTCTGCGGTTTTCTCGATACCTATGAAAAGTTAGGGTACCCAAATTACGTGCGACTTTTGTTCAGGAGGGATCCGCCGGCGTTTTGGGCGTCAGCGGTAAGTGGTCCCTGCCGCGATGGTCAAGTCCAGTGACGGTGCGGCTGCCTGGGCGTCTTGTGGGCTTGAGTTGTCTTCTGCTTGGGGCCCTGTGTGGTGCCTGTGTGGCGCCTTACGTTGTGGTTCCTTACGCTGTAGTTCCTCAGAAATGTCGCACGTAATTCCCTCGCGCATATTTCAAACATTGAAATCACATCGTTGAAATTCTGCGGTTTTCTCGATACCTATGAAACGTGAGGGTACCCAAATTACGTGCGACTTTTGATTCGTCAGGCACGTGGGTCGAATTTCTGTGTGCGATCGTCGGCCATCCGGCTGCCGCCGCCCTCGTACCCGACGGCACCACCCCTCAGCCACTGACACCCCCACACCTGGAACGCCCCCAGCAACACACCCGCCCCTCCCGCGCACAAAACGGGGGCTGGCGCTGCCATGCAGCACCGGCCCCGAACACTTCAGGCAACCGTCACATGAGCGGGTAGCGCACGATCGTAGCCTCGCGGCCCGGGCCCACGCCGATCGATTGGATGCGGCAGCGCGACAGCTCCTCCAGGCGCGTGATGTAGTCCTGGGCGGCCTGGGGCAGTTCCTCGAAGGAACGGCACTGCGAGATGTCCTCGCTCCAGCCGGGCAGCTCCTCGTACACGGGCACGGCGGCCTCGAAGCCGGCCTGGTCGAGGGGCATTTCCTCGGTGCGCACTCCGTCGACCTCGTAGGCGACACACACGGGGATCGTGTCGTAGCCGGAGAGCACGTCGAGCTTCGTCAGGCAGATGTCGGTCAGGCCGTTGATGCGCGTCGCGTATCGCATGACGACGGCGTCGAACCAGCCGGTGCGGCGCGGGCGACCCGTGGTTACGCCGAATTCGCCGCCCTTGGCGCGCAGGGCCTCGCCGACCTCGTCGTCCAGCTCCGTGGGGAACGGGCCCTCGCCGACGCGCGTCGTGTACGCCTTGGCGACGCCGACGACGCGGTCGATGCGGGTCGGGCCCACACCCGAACCGGTGAGCGCGCCGCCCGCGGTGGGGTTGGACGAGGTGACGAAGGGGTAGGTGCCGTGGTCAATGTCGAGCATCGTGGCCTGGCCCCCCTCGAAGAGCACGGTGTCGCCGCGGTCCAGCGCGTCATTGACAACGAGGGACACGTCGCACAGCATCGGCTTGACGCGATCCGCGAAGGACAGAAGGTGGTCGGACACCTCGGCGGGGTCGAGCACCTGAAGGTCCACGGCCTCGAAAATGGTGTTCTTCGGGGCCAGGGCGGCCTCGACCTTGGCGCGCAGCTCCTCGGGGTGGAAGAGGTCCTGGATGCGCAGGCCGATGCGGTTCATCTTGTCGGCGTAGGTGGGGCCGATGCCGCGCCCGGTCGTGCCGATCAGGTTGTTGCCGCGAGCGCGCTCGTTCGCCTGGTCCATGAGGCGGTTGTAGGGCGGGATGATGTGCGCGTTGGAGGAGATGAGCAGGCGCGAGCAGTCGACGCCGCGCGACGTGATGTCCTCAAGTTCCTCGAAGAGCACGTCCAGGTCGACAACGACGCCGTTGCCGATGATGGGGGTGACGCCTTCGGAGAGGATTCCGGCGGGCAGGAGGTGCAGCGCGTACTTTTCGCCGTCGATGACGACGGTGTGGCCGGCGTTGTTGCCTCCGTTGAACTTGACGACGAGGTCGGTGTGCTGGCCGAGCTGGTCGGTGGCCTTGCCTTTGCCTTCGTCGCCCCACTGGGCGCCAAGCACGATGACGGCGGGCATGAGTATCTCCGTAAAGTTTGGGTCCGTCGCGCGGGGGTGCGCAACGGACCCATATTAGCGGACATTGACGAGGCCTGGGCGCCCTCGCGCGGGGTCCGTCTAGTTTCCGGTGGCGGCCAGGGCGACGCCGATGCCCCACGCGGTTGCGCTGGTCAGGGCGGCGATCAGTTCGATGGCGATGGTCCAGCCGAAGGCCTTGAGGGCCTGGAGTGTGGAGGCCCAGGCGGTGGCGGCGTCCTTGCTGCGCAGGTATTCGACGATGAAGATGGCGGCAACCATGCCGAGGACGAGGCCGAGGGGCAGACCGATAAACCATCCGACGACGCCGCCGGCGGCTCCCCACACGAGCGTGGATTGGGGGATTCCGGCCTTGTTCATGCCGCGCGCGGGGATGACGTACTTGAGGACGGTCCCCAGGATGAGGACGAGGGCCGCGACCGCGAAGATGATCCACGCGCTGGTCGTGCCGGTCATCCACGCCCACACGAGGATCGCGCCGCCGACGAGGGGCGCGGAGGGCCAGACTTGCACGACGGCGCCGATGACTCCCAGGAGGATGACGATGCCGACGATGACGGTTCCGAGAATGCTCATGGGCGCTTATCCTAGCGGCTCGAGCTGTGGCCCGGGCGCTCGCACTGCTAGCCTGATGCCACCACCCGATGGAGGGACGAGGCCGTGGCCGGGTTCGTGCTCGCTGCTGGACGCGCGCTTGGGCGGCCTGATTCCTCCGCGACGCCTCTTTCTGGGAGATTGATGAGTGCCCTGTTTGCTTTCCGCCCGATGACGGTGTTCGACGTGTCGTGCCCGCCGCGCGAGGCTTTCGCGCGCTGCATTGATTTCTGGAACCGCGTCGGCATCCGCTCGGAGACGCCCGGGATGCTCGACCAGTTCGCGATGCGCGGCTGGACGGGCACGGAGATCACGGTGGGGCGTCGTCGCGGGACTGGCCCCGACGCGGATTGGGGTGAGCTCGGCGCATCGTTCCCCGGCCTCGCGCTGGCGGGTCTCGCCCTGTCCCTGGTCGCGAACAGGAGGCACGGGAACATCGATATGACGCGCCTCATCGTCGCAGCCAGGCCAGTGCCCGGAGGCCTCCAGAAGTCCGAGCTGTGGTGTTTCCCGTGGGATGACACGATTCGCGGCCCGCGCCTGACCAAGGATCCCCTCGACCGGGTTTTCGCCCAGCTCGAGCAGACGCTCGCCGGACAGGGCATCCTCCTGGGTCCCCCACGCCTCGTCAAGAAAAGGGAGCTTCCCGGCGACTCTCCCCTCTCCGACGCGGGCATCGCGACGATGCACCGGGACGCACGCAAGGCGACCGGAACCAGCGCCTTCCGCTTCCGACGATAAGGACACCCATGACCCCCTTGTTTTCCCGCGTCGGCCGCAGCCTCTCGCTCACGACGCACCCGTTCAGGGTCTTTCGCCTGGCGGTCTCCCCCGACGAGGCCGTGGCGCGCTGCGTCGCCCAGCTGCACAAGGACGGTATCCGCGCCGAGACGCCCGGTATGCGCGAGCAATTCGCGCTGCGCGGGTGGGTGGGCACCGAGCTGGCTACCGGGAACACCGGGAAGGCTTTTCTCGTCGATGCGATCGCCTCAGCCACCACGACAGGCATCGTCGCCGATCTGTTCCCGCGGGCGGTCCCTGACCGCGTCAAGCGTGCCTTCCTCGAGAAGACGCGCATCGAAGTCATCGCCCGACCGATCCCGGGCGGGATGCGGCCGATGAGCGAGCTGTGGTGCCACTTCGACTACACGTCCACCGGCGAGACCATGTTCGCGGAGGACTGCATCGCCTCGATGCTGGAGAGGATCGAGCAGTCCTTCAGGGACGAGGGGCTCATGATAGCCGCCCCCGAACGCCTCCGAATCCGCGATATGCCGCCCAACGTTCCCCTTGCACTGCTGACTCTCATGGAGATGCGTAGAGCCGCGAAGAGGGCACGCCGAGGTCGCTAGCTGGCTGCGGGCCGATAGTCCGGCTCGCGCGCCCTGCTCACGTCTATTAACAGCCTCGCCGCGGGCGCTGATGCGCGCCCGCGGCGAGACGACAGACAGTCCGGAAGACTCAGCCCTGCGAGCGCAGGGAGGCCACGGGTGCGTCCCCGGCGGCGCTACGTTGCATATACTCAGCCCTGCGAGCGCAGGGAGGCCACCTCGTACAGGGCGATGCCCGTGGCGACGGCCGCGTTGAGGGACTCGACGGTCGAGGCGATCGGGATCGACACAATCTGGTCGCAGGTCTCGCGCACGAGGCGGGACAGGCCCGCGCCCTCGGCGCCGGTCACGACGACAAGGGGGCCGTCCGCCAGCGACAGGCCGCGCAGGGGTGCGTCGCCGCCGCCGTCCAGGCCGACCACGAAGTAGCCGGCCGCCTTGGCCTCTTCGAGGGCGCGCACGAGGTTCGTCGCGCGGGCCACGGGCACGCGGGCGGCAGCGCCGGCCGACACCTTCCACGCGGTGGTGTTGACGCCCGCGCTGCGGCGCTCGGGGATGATGACGCCGTCCGCGCCGAACGCGCCCGCGCTGCGCAGGACCGCGCCCAGGTTATGGGGGTCCGTCACCTGGTCGAGGGCGACGAGGAGCGGGTGGCCCAGCTGCTGGAGGGAGCCCGCGATCAGGTCCGAGGCGTCGGCGTACTCGTAGCCGCGCACCTCGATGGCGACGCCCTGGTGGACAGCGCCGTCGGTCGCGACATCCAGGTCGCGGCGGGTGACCTCGTACACGGGAGCGCCCATGGCGCTGGCGAGGCGCACGACCTCCTCCACGCGGTCGTCCTTGACGTTGTCGAGGATGAAGACGCGCTCAATCGGGACCGAGGCGCGGGCGGCCTCGGCGACCGGGTTGCGGCCAGCGATCAGCTCGTGGCCCGGCTTGACGCGGATCGAGGACTTGGCGCGGGCGCGCGCGATTGCCGCCTCCTGGGCCTCGCGGGCCTCGCGCTTGACCTTGCGCTTGTAGGCCGGATGGTAGGTGCGGTCCTCGGCCTTGGGGGTCGGGCCCTTGCCTTCGAGGCGTCGGCGAGAGTGTCCGCCGGTGCCGACCTGCGCGCCCTTCTTGGTGCCCTTCTTACGGATGGCGCCGGGGCGCCCGCTGTGTGAGGCCATGGTGTCTCCTCGTTTTCTCGTTAACTGACACAAGCGTACGGGTTTTGGGCTGCGCCGGGGCCGCAGGGGCACACGCGGGGGCCAAAATCACGATCAGACAGGTTCCACGCTTCCCCGCGCCTTCCTCCTCACCCCTTCCCCCTTCTCTCCCTCTCTCTTCTCTCCCCCAAAAGTCGCACGTAATTTGGGTACCCTCACTTTTCTTAGGTATCGAGAAAACCGCAGAATTTCAACGATCCGATTTCAAACCTTGAAATACACGGAGGGGAATTACGTGCGACATTTCTGGGGAACCATACCAGCGAGGCGGCTGGCAGCACGACAATACCGGGCCAGATCTATCTCAGCCTGACGACAGTAGCCCCGTGCCACCCTCACTCGCGCCCCTCGCCTACAGTCGCTGCAGCCTCACGCACACCGAGCCGCCCACACTCGTGCCACCTTTGCCAACGCTTTCTGTGCCCTCACACATAACGCCGACCACCGCGGGCCACACCTCACCCCCGCGAGAGCATCGCCGCGATTTTTTCGACCGTCGCGCCACTGCGGATCGTCACCTCGCGGTAGAAGTCCTCGCGCAGGAGGCGCTTGTGGTAGGCGGTCTTGAGGAATTGTTTTTCGTCAAATTTGGCCCAAAATACGGCGTGCTCGCCGAAGTGGACGGCTTCGTCGCCCAGCTCCATTGCCTCGATACGCTGGCGCACGTGGTCTCGGTCCAGTCCACGCGTGTAGAACAAGGCGTCGCGGCGTGCCACATCGCCGTGCCACCAGTCGGGCAGCTCATCGAGCTGGGCAAGGTAGTCCTGCGCCGTTAGGAGGGCCAGTCGGATCGGGAAGTCGTAGCGGCATGCCAGGAGGTTCTCGACTCTCTGAGCAACATCCTCACGCGGGGCATCGGCCTCGAAGAGGAGGTTGCCGCTGTTGATGTAGGTGCGCACGTTCGTGCAGCCCACATCGGCGACCTGCTCGCGCAGCTCGCTCATGACGACCTTGTTCTTACCGCCGACGTTGATGCCGCGCAGCAGGGCCACGTACTCCATGCTGATCCTCCCCATCTGTGGCGACACTTCGCCGTCGGACGCTCCAGGCCACCCATCGAAACCTGCGGAACGAGAATGCCTGGCTGTAAGACGCGAGCGGATACGACGCAGCCCCGGGAGCATGCATCAAGCAGAGGCCACCCCGGGGCATCCACTGGCAATGATAGACTATGACGATGAGCGATAGCAAGCGTAGCGACGAGGCTAACGAAGGCCTCCTCGCGTTCATTACCGAGCCCCGTCTCCGACCATATCTCCATACCTGCGAAGGAGACCTCTCACTCGCTCTCGATCTCTATGCCTGGAACACGCGTATGGCGGCCGCCTGCCTACCCATGCTGTCTCAGACAGAAATTCTCCTGAGAAATGCGCTTGACGAACAACTCAAAGAGTATTTTGACGAAGCTATGCGAGGCATCCCTTGGTTTTTACAGAAATCATGTCAACTGAAACAAAAGGAACAGGACGCGATTTCTTCAGCACGCGAGATCATGGTGCGGGAGAAGAAAACGGAATCACGTGATCAGATTATCGCAAACCTTACGTTTGGATTCTGGGTTCGAATCCTAGGAGTCAACTATGAAGACTTGTGGAGAAGAGCTCTGCACCGCGCTTTTACAGACCCAAGCACAGGTAGACCACCGAGCGCTAAACATATTCGGTCACTTGTGAATGACGTGCGACAATTCCGCAATAGAATTGCGCACCACGATTACGCCCAAGACTACGATCTCCCGATGCTCATGTCACGCGTAAACGAACTTACCAAGCTCATCTCGCCGCAATTTAGTGCATGGATAACAGAGAATTACCAAGAAACCTGGGATTCACAATGGCGTGGACGACCGATTACAAAGCAGGAGACCATAGTCGTCCCAAACAGCCGGGGCAACTGGGAGACCTACAAGAGGAAGTCTGCCTACATCTGCCCCGCCGGCAAATACTTCAGGGAGGAGATTAGGCACCTCGCGTTTTACGCGTCACGATGTATCCAACGCCAAGTTCCTCGCATAACACTAATAGTAGATTCAGTCACCTGGACGCTAGAGCACGCAAGTGAGCTAGAAGCATCAACTTCTCAAGATGATAAGAAAATAGCGGATCTTATCAAGTGGACCTTGAGTGAAGAAGGTGAGCGCATAGTCGGCCCTCACTTCAAAGGCAGCCGACAGAAGAAGGTGGTCCTCCTAACTTCGTATCGAGATGAACAGAATCCACAGCAGAAGGATGGGCACATCGTTCTTCCACACGAAATTCCCCACAAGGAGTCGGGCAGAGGGAGCGGCTTTGTTCGCCAACACAGGTATACATCCCTTCACCGGCTCCAGTCAGCAGCAACAACGGCAGACCTCTAGAGTCCCTGTGACGGCCCCACCTACAGATAATTTCTCACATCATCGATACTACCTTCGGAGTGCTCACAAATAGTGGCATGCCCACTCCAAAAGTCGCACGTAATTTGGGTACCCTCACTTTTCATAGGTATCGAGAAAACCGCAGAATTTCAACGATCCGATTTCAAACCTTGAAATACACGCAGGGGAATTACGTGCGACATTTCTGGGGAACCACTCCAGCGAGGCGACTGAGCGGCACGACAACACCGCACGCCACTACGCCAACGAGCAGCGTGCGGCAACACACCAGCATGGCGGGCACTGCACCCCTTACGAGGCGCCACACCCGTTACGGGGCGCCACACCCCTTACGAGGCGCTACACACGGGGCACTACACCCCTTACGAGGCACTGCACCCGTTACGGGGCACTGCACCCCTTACGAGGCAGTGCACCCGTTACGGGGCAGTGCACCCGATCAGAAGGGGTGTAATGCCTACGGATCGGGTGCAGCGCCCCCAATCACAAGAACAAACGCGGAATCTGCGAGACGCGGGCCAGGCTGCGGTGCCCGTGGGCGGTGGCGGGGCCTGGCCGGGCAACGCACAAACAACGAGCCCGACCGATTGGAGGCCGCCGCGGGGCCTGCGGGGCCTGGCCGGGCTTCGAGCCGACGCGCCGAGCGAAGCTCGCGGCGCGGACGGCGAGCGGGCGGGCAGGCCACGCGGCGGCCGGAGATCTGTCGAGGCAACGAGCAACACGCAGCCGCCTGGCCCCATCGGGACCAGGCGGCACACGCGTCAGGCGACAGCTGTCAGAAACCGCAGCTCAGCCGACGCTCCAGGTGGCGCCGTCACGGCCGTCCGCGACGGTGACGCCGGCGGCGGCCAGGCGCTCGCGCAGCTCGTCGGCACGCGCCCAGTCCTTGGCGGCGCGCGCAGCGGCCCGCTCGGACAGCACGGATCGAACCAGCGCGTCGAGCGCCGAGTGCTCGGCGGCAGCCGCGCCGGAAGCACCCGCGCCGATACCGGCCTGGCCGCGCCACTGCTCGGACGCGGGATCGAGGCCCAGCACGTCCAGCATGGAACGGACCAGGACCTGCTCGCGGTAGACACCGGAAACATCCCCCGCAGCAAGAGCCGCATTTCCGGCCTTGAGGTGCTCGTGCAGGACGGCGAGCGCGCCGGCGACGTTGAGGTCGTCGTCCATGGCGGCGACGAAGGCCTCGGGCAGGTCGGCGGGGCTCAGGGCAATCTCGGAGACCGGAGCCTCCCCGGCGGCTTCGATCGCGCGGGCCACGAAGGTGGAGAACTTCTCCCAGGCGGCGTGCGCGGCGGGCAGGGTCTCGGGGCCCCATTCGATGGCGGAGCGATGGTGGACGGTGGACAGGGCCCAGCGCACGGCGACTGCCGGGTACTCCTCGGTCAGCGCCCCGATCGACAGGACGTTGCCCAAGGACTTGGACATTTTTTCGCCCTTGGTGGTCACCCACGCATTGTGGACCCACAGGCGCGCGAAGGGCCAGCCCGCGCCGTGGGACTGGGCTTGCTCGTTCTCGTGGTGCGGGAAACGCAGGTCGATGCCGCCGCCGTGGATGTCGAATTCGTCGCCGAGGTAGCGCCGCGACATGGCGGAGCACTCGAGGTGCCAGCCGGGTCGGCCGCGCCCCCAGGGGCTGTCCCACGAGGCCGTGGCGGGCTCACCGGGCTTGGTGGCCTTCCACAGGGCGAAGTCGCGGGGGTCGCGCTTGCCGGCCTCGACGGCCTCGTCGATCTGGGCGTCGTCCTCGGTGGTGCGCATGTCGGCCAGGCGCTGGCGGGTGAGCGAGCCGTAGTCGGCCTGGGAGTGGACGTCGAAGTAGACGTTGCCGCGCCCATCCGAATAGGCATGTCCCGCGTCGATGAGGCGCTGGACGAGGTCGAGCTGCTCGGGGATGTGGCCGGTGGCGCGCGGCTCGTAGGTGGGGGCCTCGACGCCGAGGGTCTCGTACGCCTGCGTGAACTCGCGCTCGAAGCGGTACGCCCAGGCCCACCAGTCCCAGCCGGCCTCGGCCGACTTGGTGAGGATCTTGTCGTCGATGTCGGTGACGTTGCGGACGTAGGTGACCTCGTACCCGCTGCGGCGCAGCCAGCGGATCAGCGTGTCGAAGGAGACGGCGGCGCGCAGGTGGCCGACGTGCGGGGATCCCTGCACGGTGGCGCCACACAGGTAGATGCCGACCTTCCCGGGGGTGACCGGGTTGAGGGGCTGGACGCGGGCGCTCTTGGAGTCGTACAGGTGAAGCATGGCATCAATCCTACCTGGCGGGGCGAGGCAGGGAGGGACGCGGGCACTGCCCGGGAACATGTAACGAGGCCTGGGTCCCCTCCCCGAAAACCGCGCGGGTTCGCAGGTGGGGCCCAGGCCTCGTGACGAGTGAGCGGAAGCGAGCTCAGGCGCCGGGGCGCACGCGCTCGCGGATGAGGGCCTTGAGGTCCTCGGCGGAGTTGGCCAGAGGCGTGACGCGCTCTTCGCGTCCTTCGATGCCTTGGAAGCGCTCGGGCACGGGCGGGAGGTGCCCGGTAGCCTCGAGGATGGTGTCGGCGAACTTGACGGGCAGTGCGGTCTCCATGACGACGAGCGGCCCCTCGATCTGCGGGCGCACGGCGCGGGCGACGTGCACGCCGTCGGCCGTGTGCGGGTCGAGGAGGTAGCCGCTTTCCTTTTCCGTGCGCGCGATTTCCGCGAGGCGGTCGGCGTGCGTAGAGGTGCCGGAGGTGAAGCCGTAGGTGTCGCGCAGGGCGGCGAACTCGGGTGTGCCGGACAGGTCGAAGTAGCCGTCGCGGGCCAGCGCGGTCTCGAAGAGCTCGCGGGTGGCGTCGCCGTCGCGGCCCAGCAGGTCGAAGATGAAGCGCTCGAAGTTCGAGGCCTTGGAGATGTCCATGGACGGGCTGGAGGTCGCCAGGGTGTCCGCGGAAGAGCGGGGGCGGTAGACGCCGGTGCGGAAGAACTCGTCGAGGACGTCGTTCTCGTTGGTGGCGACGACGAGGGTGCCCAGCGGCACGCCCATCTGGCGGGCGATGTGGGCGGCGCACACGTTGCCGAAGTTGCCCGACGGTACGACGACGCTGACCGTGGACGAGGCGTCGGCCCCCTCCTCGGTGACGCGCAGCCAGGTGGCCACGTAGTAGCAGACTTGGGCGAGCAGGCGCGCCCAGTTGATGGAGTTGACGGCGCCCACGTGCCAGGTGGCCTTGAAGTCGGCGTCCATGTTGATGGCCTTGACGAGGTCCTGGCAGTCGTCGAAGACGCCATCGACAGCGACGTTGACGATGTTCTCGTCCAGAAGGGAGAACATCTGGGCGCGCTGGAAGGCGGTCATGCGTCCGGCGGGGGTGAGCATGACGACGGAAAGTCCGGGGCGGCCGCGCAGCGCGTATTCGGCGGAGGAGCCGGTGTCGCCGGAGGTGGCGCCCACGATGGTCAGCCAGTCGCCGCGGCGGGTCAGCTCGTATTCGAAGAGTTCACCGAGGAGCTGCATCGCCATGTCTTTGAACGCGGCGGTGGGGCCGTTAGAGAGGTGGGCGATGTGCAGGTCGGTACCTTCGAGGGCGTCGACGGGCACGATCTGCGGGTCGGAGAAGGAGGGGGTGGAGTATGCCCGGGCCGTGATCGCGCACAGGTCGTCGGCGCTGATGTCGTCGACGAACAGCGAGAGGATGCCGGCGGCCATGGCCGCGTAGCCTTCCTCGCGCAGGACGATGCGCAGCTCGTCCAGGTCGGCGGGCGACAGAGTCGGGTATTCCTCGGGCAGGTAGAGGCCGCCGTCGGGCGCCAGGCCCTCCAGCAGGATGTCGCTGAAGGAGCGGGTGGGCGCATCGGGGCCACGTCGAGTCGAAATATAACGCACGGGCAGATCCTATCGGAGAGACGGCCTGTGAAGCCAGATAGGTCGTATTTCGTCACGTTTCTACGAGGCCTGGGCGCGTTATGCGCACAGGGCGAGGACAAAGCGCGTGTGATAGAAACAACGGGTGAGTATTGACAAGGATCGTTGGGCACCGCCGCATGAGGGCGAGAAGTCAGGAAGGCCGTCGCCATCTCAGGCGACACGTCCGTCAAACACGCCGCCCCGTAACGCTGACACATCGGTCAACCCCGATGTGATCGAGGATTCATACACGACAGCAATCACGGCGACGCTGCCTGACGAGAGTGCCGATTCGTCGAGGCGTCGGGCCTTTCGCGCGGGCGCTACGCGCGCCGGGTCGAGTGTGAGGAGAGCGCTCTCGTTCACGACGGCATCCAAGGGGTGGGGGACTCTTGCCGTGGTTGTTTTCATCGCCGCTCTCTTCGGGGCGATCGCCCTGCGAACGTCGGCCGGTTCGTCGTCGCTGGCGACGTCTCGTCCCCAGGGTTATAGGGGCACGGCGACCAACACGGAGACGCTGTCCTCCGCATGGGCATCGGGGATCAACACGGCGTGGGTACTCCCCTCCGCGCCGGACAAAGCGAGCACCGAGGAGCAGTCTGTCCTCGTCGAGGGCACGACCCTGTACGTGGCTACCAGGACGCAGGAAAGGGTCCTGAGGCTGAGCGCCTACGACATTGCTTCCGTCCAGCCTGTGCAGAAATGGGTGTCGGATGGTCAGGACATTGAGGTGCGCAGCAGGTCTGGAGGGCCTCGGATGATCTCTGCGGGTGCTTGGGTGGTCGTTGAAAACGTCGCGGTGTCCAAGGAGACGGGCAGGCAGCAGGAGGCACCGTGGGACGAGGACATCCCGGCTGCTTTCGTCGACGAGGTCTTGGTGACGTGCTCGGGTCTTGAGACGTGTTCCGGATGGACGAACCAGTCCGGTTCGTGGACGCGCCAGTGGCAGAGCATCACGACGAAGCAGTCCTGGTCGAGTGACACGCGGTCGGATACTCGTTCGCAGACCGTCGGAAGTGGCGAGGAGACCTCGGTGATCATTCCCGTCTATTACGACAAGAACCCTCAGCTGGTGAACGTCCACACGGGCGTGGTCGCCACCCTGGGCGCCGAGGGTCGCCTGGGGTCAGGCTCGCGGGTTGTGAAGCTCTACGACGCCTCTGACGGGGTCATCGTGGAGCGGGACCGGGGCGAGATGGAGGTCTACGACGTCTCGGGAAGGCTCGTTGATACCTTCGACCCGGTGAGGCACAACACGCAGCCGACGTTGGACGGGCGTGCGCCCACGGTGGCGGAGTTGAGAGGTTTCTTCACGGAGGTGTCAGCCCCCTGGACGACGGGCAGGGTGACGATCGAGAAGGAGGATTGCTCTGTTGTCAGGCTGACCCCCACCGGGGATTTCCCCCCTCGTTCGGCGACGGGCGTGAAGGGGCTGACCACCTACTATTCCTACACCTCAAAGACCTGCTCCTTTGAGCCGCGCGAGCTTCGCGCCAGCACCGACGGGTCTGCGGCGTTCATCTGGGTCGCGACATGGAGCACATCCACCGCGTACATGATCGACATGAATGCCAATAAGACGCACACTTTCTCAGGCCTGACGCGCTCGACGAAAACCGTGTGGGCGTTCGACGACCTGCTCATCACGATCAGCGATGATGGCATCACGGCCTTCACACCGGCCTCGTCGTGAGACTACCCTGGTGGCATGACTGATCTGCCTTTCCGCGTCGGCCAAGCGGTCGACGTCCACGCCTTCGCAGCCCCCGATTCGCAGCGCACGCTCATGCTCGCGTGCTTGGAGTGGCCGGGCGAGCGCGCGCTTGAGGGTCATTCGGACGCGGACGTCGCCGCGCACGCGCTGTGCGACGCGATGCTGCTGGCCACGGGCCTGGGCGAGCTCGGCACGGTGTTTGGCGTGGATCGCCCCGAGTGGGCGGGCGCGTCGGGCCGTGCGATGCTCCAGGAGGTACGCCGCATGGCGACCGAGGCCGGCTGGGTGCTCGGCAACGCGACCGTGCAGGTCGTGGGCAACCGCCCGCGCATGGCCGCACGCCTGCCCGAGGCCGGTGCCGTCATGAGCGAGATCGCCGGCGGCACGGTGACGGTGTCGGCGACGACCTCGGATCGTCTGGGTTTCACGGGCCGAGGCGAGGGCGTGGCCGCGCTGGCGAGCGTCCTCATGGTCCGGGTCGCCCCCGCATCCAACTAGACGCGGATCCCCACGCCGGCCCGACGCGGGACAGGCACACCGACGCTCCTCGCATGATACAAACGTCCCATGAGTAACGATGATTCTCGCGTGACGCCTCCCGGCAATGCGCAGCCGCGTTCGTCGCGTGCACGCGGCGAGGAGTCCCCGAGCGGGGCCGACGCCTTCGTCCTGCCCGAGTTCGATTCCCTGCCGGACTTGGCACCGCTGCCCGACCTTGACGAATTCTTGAAGGCCGACCCACTTGCAGGATTCGACGAGGCCGTGGCCGCGCAGGCGGGCACCATCAGTTCGCGCGACGATGACGCACTCCCAAGCGCCGCGCCCGCAGGCGACATCCCATCGCTGCCCACGAGTCCGTCGACGCCCGCGGTCCCATCGCTACCCACGAGTCCGTCGACGCCCGCGGTCCCATCGCTACCCACGAGTCCGTCGACGCCCGCGGTCTCGACCACACCGACGCAGAACACAGCTCCGACGTTCACCGTCGCCCCCTCCCAGGCCGATGCCGCACCCACTCACGCAGCCCCGGCCTCGTCGCGAACCAGTCCTGCCCAAGAACCGAACGAACGCGTCGCTCACCCTGCGGGTCGACTGTCCTGGGGCGAGCAGAGGACCACGAGTTCCGCCATCCCCATCGGTCTGGCGATCTCCGGTGCCATCGTCGTACTCAGCGGCATTATTTCCTCGGTCTACGCGGGCGGCAGCAATCACAAGCATCCCACGCTCCCTCCACCGGACCTCGACACGAAACAGCAGGTCCTCCACGTGCCCGGATACCGTGGGGCCGCGACGAGCACGCATTCCCTGTCGCCCGAGTGGGCCTCGGGCGTCGCCACTGCGTGGACGATCCCCACCACGAACGGGCCGGCGGGTACACCACCGCAGATATACGTCGACGGGTCGGTCCTCTACCTCGCTGCCGACGACCTGATGGAGGACCGGAAGGAATCGGCCGTCACGGTGTCAGCCTATGACCTGTCGGGTAACGAACCCACTCTCCTGTGGACATCGACGGGTCCGACGGAGAACTCGGCGATTATGTCCTCCCACACGCCCGCGTTCCTCTCGGATGACGACCAGGTCTTTTTCCGCGACGTCGTCATCGACAAGGCCACGGGCGCGCAAACCCAGGCTCCCTGGAAGAGGGACTATCCTCTCGCGGTGGCCGACGACATCGTGGTGACGTGCTCGGCCACAACATCATGCGCCGGATGGACACACGAGGGTAGCGAGTGGACAAACCTGTGGACGACGACCACGGCGATACAGTCGGGATTCGGGTTGCATAACCATGATCTGGGCTACGCACCTGCGGGCACTGCGCTCGCCGGGAGCGGCGCACAGGCCGCCGTCCTGGTCCCCACCGCCATCAAGGAACTCCCGCAGGTCCTCAACGTCCATACCGGCGAGGTAACGACCCTGAACAATCCCAACGGGAATGCCGACTATCGGAAGGTCGAGGTGGCCACCGACGGCTTCCTCGTCTACGAGCGCAGCGAACAGGTCGGGTTACTCTTCGAACCCAGCGGGACCCTCCAGTCCACGTTCACAGCAGAGCCGCACCTGCCGACAGTCAGCCACGACGGGAGGCAGCCAACGACGTCGGACATCCACACCTTCATGACAAGCACGAAGGCACAGTGGGCGGCGGGCACGATTGCGCTGACAGGCACGGACCAATGCGCCATCGAGTACAAGCTGACCGCCGACAGCGCCACACACACGATCTCCATCCCCTCAGCGGCACGCCCGAATATGCAGCCGGGCTGCTACTTCGACCCGGCCGACGCGCGTGTCAGCGTCGACGGATCGGCTCTCTACATCGACACCTTCAACTTCCAGGACACGAGCAAATATTTCATCGACACCGCCAAGGGACTGTCCTTCACGTCGAATGAACTCAACGAGGCCACACACCTCACCTGGGTCTTCGACGACATGCTGATCGGCCAGACCGACGGCGGAATTCGAGCGTTCGTGCCTGCCTCCTCCTGAGAGCGCACTGCTCACAGGGGGCGAGGCCTCGGCTGACGAAAGCGAAGAACCCACGCCCGCGTTCCACACGGGTGTGATAGAAACGTCTCATGAGCAACGACGATGTCCTCGGAACCCCCGCCGACGGGACGCAGGCACCCTCCGCACGCTCGCGGGAGGAGGAACCCCCGGACAGCGGCGGCGTCTTCGCGCTGCCGGAGTTCGGGACGCTGCCGGGCTTCGCGCCGCTGCCCGAACTCGCCCCGCTGCCGGATCTGGCCCCGCTGCCCGATATCGGTGACGTCCTCTCCTCCCCCGCGGCGATGCCCGGGGACGAGGCCGGTGCCGGGCAGGCGGATACCGCGGGATCTCGGGATGACGACCTGTTCCCGGGCGCCTCTCCCCTGCCCGGGGTCTCGCCGCTACCTGACATCGCCCAGCTACTCGCAGACGCTCCCACCTCGCCCACCGTCGACGACACTCAACCCGTTACGCCAGAGTCCAGGCCTCTCTCAGGCACCGCTCCGACGCCCACCTCCGCTCACCTGCCGGACGCGGCTCCCTCGGCCTCGGCGGCCACCCCCCAGATGGATACCGTCTCCGCGGTCGCGGCCACGGCCTCGTCGCTGGCGGGACACGTGAGCGGCCGATCGTCGAGCGGCCGCACTCCCTTCCGCCTCAAGCCCGAGGAGAGCATCGGCGAGGCTGCCTCCGCCCACAAACGCCTGCCCCGCCCCCTGATCGCGCTCGGATGCGTCATTGTGCTCGGCGTCGTGCTCTCTTTCTGTAGCCAACAAAGCGTCGAACCGATGACCTCGTCGACTCCGTCGCCTACGGTCTCCTCGGCGCGGGCCTCGCAGACGCCGACCGTGCAGGTGCCCGAGCAGGCACCGAATCTGCCTACTCGCGCGCCCGGCTATCGTGGGACCGCGACGAACACGCACACACTGTCGCCCGAGTGGGCCTCGGGGATCGCGACCGCGTGGACGATTCCCGTTGAGAACACCTCGTCCACGTTCCGGCCACACATTTACGTCGATGGCTCGACCCTCTACGTTGCATCCAACGCCACGATCAAGGGCGAGCCAGGGTACGCCGTCACTATTGCTGCCTACGACATATCGGGGGAACAGCCCACTCAGCTGTGGTCCTCAACCGGGCACACGAAAAACAACGTGGCCTTGACCTACACGCCCACCTTCGTCTCAAGCGACGACCAGCTCTTCTTCCACGACGTCGTCATCGACAAGAAGACCGGCGAGCAAACCCAGGCCCCCTGGGGCATAGCGTTTCCCCTCGTGATGGCCGACGGCATCCTCGTGACCTGCTCGTCAACAACGACGTGCAGCGGATGGGCGCAGGAGGGCGGCGAGTGGACGAACCTGTGGACCACGACGACGACGCAGCAAAATCCGTCGGGGTTCCGTCAGCTCGACCTCGGATACTCGCCCTCACGTAACGCTATTTCCGGCAGCGGCGAGCACACCTCCGTCCTGGTTCCTCCCAAGAGCGACCAGATTCCGCAGATCATCAATATCCACACGGGGACAATCGCGTCCCTGAGCAACCCCGACGGGGACGGCAAGTTCCGAACCGTCGAGGTCACGCCCGAAGGCTACGTCGTCTACGAGAATATCGAATCCTACGGGATGCTCTTCGACAGCGACGGCACCCTCCAGTCCACGTTTAAGACCGCCCGCAACCTGCCCATCGTCAGTCACGATGAGACACCTCGCAGCGCGCCGGACGTCAAAGAGTTCCTGACGCACCAGAAAGCGCCGTGGGCCGTAGCTACCCTGCGCATGACTGGCAGTCACCAGGATGAGTGCATGTTCGAGGTCACCTTCACCGCCGACGGTTCGACGCGTACGGCCCCCGTCCCCGATGCGCTGACGCCCAGCTTGCCGTCCACCTGCTTCTTCGACCCGAAGCAGGTGAGTATCAGCGCCGACGGATCGGCTCTGTACATGGACGCCTTCGTCGGTGCCGACACGAACAAATACGTCATCGACACCGTCAACGGCGAGGCCTACACGTCTCCGGCGCTCAACGTCTCGGAACAGCTCACCTGGGTCTACGACGACATGCTGATCGGCGCCAGCAAGACGGGAGTCACGGCCTTCGTGCCGGCGTCCTCCTGACGAGGCCGTGGTTGCTCCCGCGGCGATCGCTCAGCCTGCATCAGTCCATTGCTTGTCCTAACAAAGCCCGGGTTGCTCCTCACGTTGGTCGGCGTGCGGGTGTGATAGAAACGTCTCATGAGCAACGACGATGTCCTCGGAACCTCCACCGACGGGACGCAGGCACCCTCCGCGCGCTCGCGGGAGGAGGAATCCCCGGACAGCGGCGGCGTCTTCGCGCTGCCGGAGTTCGGGACACTGCCGGGCTTCGCGCCGCTGCCCGAACTCGCCCCGCTGCCGGATCTGGCCCCGCTGCCCGATATTGGCGACATCCTCTCCTCCCCCCGCGTCGATGCCCGGCGACGAGGCCGGTGCCGGGCAGGCGGATACCGCGGGATCGCGGGATGATGACCTGTTCCCGGGCGCCTCTCCCCTGCCCGGAATCTCGCCGCTACCTGACATCGCCCAGCCCCTCGCGGAAGATCCGACAGCGCCTGACAATGAGAAAGAGCCAATGGAGAGCGGCGTCGCCTGGCCCCAGGCCGAGGAAGCCCCGGCGCGGGACGTTCGCGGTGCCGCTGTGCTGGTCAGCACTTCCGTAAACGCATTCGAACTGCTGCCAGACGAGACCACCTCGGAGGAGCCACAACATGCCTCGCGTGACGTCGCGTCCATAGCGGCCGCCACGGCCTCGTCGCGGAGGACGTCCGAAGGCGACCGGACGCCGACTGCGCAGCGCGCCCCAGACCTCGAGCCCTCGCGGACGTGGGTGGACAAGACAGCCGTGAAGCGGAAGCCGTCTGTCGTCATGATCGTGCTCGGCTGTATCCTCGCGCTCAACGTCGCGGTTTCCCTCTTCTCCCCCCAGTCGGAGCGGATCGTCGTCGACGCCTTCGTCCCATCAGACCTCGTCGCGTTCCGCCGCACAGGCGAACTCCGAGGTACGCGAACATGCGGCGAACCTGCCGACCCGCGCGCCCGGGTACCGCGGGAGCGCCACGAACACGCATTCCATATCGCCGCAGTGGTCCTCGGGCGTGGCCACCGCGTGGACGCTCGAGCTGCCGCCAGAAATGACTCAGTTCGGAACGCAGATGTTCGCCGAGGGTCAGGTCCTCTACATCGCCGGCAACGACACGATCGAGGGCCAGCGCGGTTCCGCCGTCAGAACTCAGGCCTACGACCTGTCCGGGGAGGAACCCACCCTCCTGTGGGACACGGTCGGCCCCACGGAAAACTCCGCGATCATGACGTACACACCCGCGTTCGTGTCGAGCGAGACCCAGCTCTTTTTCCACGACGTAGTCATCGACAAGGCAACCGGCGAGCAGACACAGGCCCCGTGGGGCGATGATTTTCCCCTCGCGCAGGCCGACGGCATCGTGGTGACCTGTTCGACGACATCCTCGTGCCGCGGGTGGATGCAAACCTCCGGCGAGTGGACGAACCTGTGGACGACGACAACGAATCCACAGACGTCCTACGGGTTGAGTAACCAGGGTTTGGGCTATGCGCCCGCAGGCACCACGCGCTCCGGCACGGGTGAACTCGCCTCCGTCCTGGTCCCCTTCAACTATCAGGAAACCCCGCAGATCATCAACATCCATACCGGAAAGACAACGACCCTGCCCAGCCCCGACCAGTCAGGCTTGGGCCAATACGTCGAGGTGGCGACCGATGGCTTCGTCGTCATAGACGTCAGCAAGAAGCAGGGGTTCCTCACCGACAGCTCGGGGGCCCGCCAATCCACGTTCTCAACCGATGAATATCTGCGTCTACCCGCAGTCAGCCGTGACGGTAGCAACCCGAGCACTGCGGATATCAAGACCTTCATGACGACGAAGACTGCGAATTGGGCGACGGGCACGGTAGGCCTCGTGGGTAAGGACGACTGTTCCATCCAGGTCACCCTCACCTCCGACGGGTCGTCGCGCACGACTCCGGTCCCCGGCGTGCTGAGCCAGCACATGACCAGTACGTGCCTCTTCAGCCCGAAGGAGGTTCGCGTGAGCGCGGATGGTTCGGTCCTCTATGCCGATACCTTCACCTACCAGGACCAGAGCCGGTACTTCATCGACACCGCCAACGGGCTCACCTACACATCAAACCTTCTCAACCTGCCGAAACAGACCATGTGGGTCTTCGACGACATGCTGATCGGCGCCAGCAAGACGGGAGTCACGGCCTTCGTGCCGGCGTCCTCCTGACGAGGCCGTGGCGGGCCAGGGGAGAACCGCGTGAGCCTTCGACGGCATGGGCATCGGAATGACCGAGAGCGGTATCGAGGCGTTCGTCGCGGTGTCTTCCTGTTGTTGGGACCGGTTACCACGCCGCCATTACCCTGTGATAGAAACTACTCATGAGCAATGACGATCATCCGGGCATGAACACTCCCCCGCAGGCCGAGCAGTGGGTGCCGCCGAGCGGGACGCCCCCAATCCCCCAGCCCGGCGTCCCCAAGCCCCACGCGAGGAGACGCGGGAAGCCAGTCCTCCTCGTGGCTCTGCTGTGCGTCATCGTCGTTCTGGCCGCAGTCTTCGGCATTCGTCAGCTCACGCAGACCCCGGGTGGTCAGGACCCTCACCCTTCACTCACCTCCACCCCCACCCCCACCGTCGGGTACTCCGGGGACGCGACGAGCACGGGATCGATCTCCCCCGCCTGGGCCTCGGGCGTCGAGACGGCGTGGAGGATCCCCTTCCCATCCTCACAATACGGCCCCCGCGCGATCACGACCGTGGAGGACACCACCCTGTACACCCTCTTCGAAGACCCCAATCCCACCGCCCGCCAGGTCACCGCCGCGGCCTTCGACATCTCCTCCGAGCAGCCACGCGAGCTGTGGCGCACGACGGGCCCCCGCCCCGAGTCGTTTGGGCGACCCAGCTTCGTGTCCGACGGGGATCAGTTCATCGTCGGCAGCATCGTCATCGACAAGGCGACGGGCGACCAGTCCCTGGCTCCGTGGGAGGGGTCGGAGGCGCTCGCGGCGGTTGACGGCGTCGTCGTGGCGTGCGATAAGAAACAGGCGTGCTCGGGCTGGACGCAGGAGGCCTCGTCGTGGGTGCGCCGGTGGGAGACAACCACAGCCCGCCAACGGGGTGGCCTGTCCCCCTCGGCCATGCTCACGTACCCCAACACTCCCGTGATCGGTGCCGGAGAACACCAGTCGGTTGTCCTGCGGGTGGACTCGCCGACGCACCTGGCGCAGCTGATTGATCCGCGAACCGGGCAGGTCACAGACGCCGCCTCTGCGAGCCCCTTCAGGGATAGGGACAACAACGTGGTGTCTTTCGCCATTGCCAGCGATGGGATCGTGGCGTTCAACGACGACCTTGTCGTCGCCTACGACGCCGACGGCTTCATCACGGGAGTTCACTCCTACGAGAAGTCGCTGAGAAGACCAACGCGCGACGGACGCGTGCCCTCCACATCGGAACTCACCGATTTCCTGGTCGGAGGCCTGCCCACGTGGTCGAATGCCGTGGTCACTGCCCAGACGGGGGCCGTCGCCCTCACGGTGACGCCGAGCGACGGAAGCCCAGCATTCGATCTTGATCCCGCCAACAACGACCAGTACCACTCCAGCCCCTTCTGGCCCTCAGAGGTCCGCGCCAGCGCCGACGTGTCGGTCGTGTACGTCGAGTCCGTCGAAGCCAATACCACGGGTAACCGCTACTTCTTCGACACGGCCAGCGGCCGGGGACATGGGTCGGCGGACTTCCACGACGCCGAGGACCTCTCGTGGGCCTTCGACGACCTGGCCATCGGCGTGACGATCGACGGCGTCGTGGCGTTCACGCCGAAGGCCTCGTGAGGCTCCAACCCCTGAACACCCGCCCAAGAACGCCCACCCGAGCGACGACAGAAATGACACACCCATGAGCACCAACGCCCCCCAGTACGCGGCCTCCGCGAGGACGACGCCCACGCGACCCACGCGCCTCTTCCTGACGACGGGCGTCGCGCTCGTCGCGAGCCTCGGTGCCTTCCTCGCGCCCTCGCTGAGCACGAGCGCCCACCAGCTCCCCGGCCCGGCAGCGACCCCGCCTCCGCACATCACCGGCTCGGAGCAGGAAACGAATCCGGATGCGACCGGCTACCGGGGGAGCGCCACCAACACGAACGAGCTCTCCAGCGCGTGGGCCTCGGGCGTCGCAACGGCCTGGACCCTGCCCACCAGCGATGCTCTCCTGCCCGCGCAGCTGATCGCAGAGGGGTCGACCCTGTACGTGCTCACCTACGGAAGCGGGAGCCAGGCCGTCGCCACGGTGTCCGCCTACGACGTGTCGGGCAGCGAGCCGGTCGCCCAGTGGACCACGACCGGGCCCCAACCGTCCCGAATTCGCGCCGAGGCGTTCCCGTCCTCCGTCTCGACCCAGGATGAGATTCTGCTCAGTGACATCATCGTCGACCGCTCGACCGGTGCCCAGACGCAGGCGCCCTGGGGTTCCGACCTGCCGATGGGGGTGGCGGGCGGCGTTCTCGTCACCTGCGACACCTTCAGCTCGTGCTCCGGCTGGTCCCGCGACTCGGTCGCGTGGACGAGACTGTGGTCCACGACGACCTCGCCCCAGCGCCGCGCGGGCCTCGCCCACTCGGGTCTGACGGCTCCCGCGAGCGCCGTCATCGGCAGCGGCGCGGGCGCTGCCGTGGTCGTCCCGGTCGACGAGGCCCACCAGGCCCCGCAGCTCATCAACCCGGCCACGGGCGCAGTCACGACGCTCGGGGAGGCCCCCTCCGCGGCAGGCCCTTCCGTCTCCCGGATCACGCTGGCGAGCGACGGCGTCCTGGTCGCCGGCGAGAAGGAGAGCATTGCCTACAACACCGCGGGCGAGGTCGTGGGCACTGTCGGGGCCGGGTGGGAGCTCGACCGTTTCCCGACGTCAGACCGTGCTCTCCCGACTACGGCGGAACTCAGTTCTTTCATGACGCAGGGCGGCGCGCAGTGGACGACAGCCACTGTGGAACGGCCCTATTCGAAGGACGTCAACGGTCAGCTCCTGGCGGTGAGCCCGACCAGCGGGAACTCCAGCCGCACGATCAACCCCGGTGAGTCATTCTCCGACCACGCCCTGCCGGCCAACTGGCCTGCCACACAGATGCGCGCCAGCGCAGACGGTAAGGCGCTGTTCGTCCAGTGCTTGCCGTCGTCCCCCACCGGTCCCTTCTTCTTCGGCATGGAACGGGAGTTGACCTACGTGTCGCCGGAGCTGGACGAGGCCACGAACCTGGTGTGGGTCTTCGACGACTTGCTCGTCGGGGCGCGTAGCGGTGAGGTGATCGCCGTGACACCGCGGACCGTGTAAGCGGTTCTCTACACGACTCGTCCCCGACGCCCGAGAGCATGCTCGGTCGCGTCGGGGACGAGTCGTACGGGGCCGTGGTTCGGTCCGCCACGTGGCCAAGCGCCTCTATTCCACCAATGTGGCTCTTCGCATGTTGGGGTGTGGGGGTGGTGTTGGCATGGGGTCGGGGCCTGCCCGATGATTGAGGTTGCAACACTTCAAACGCTGGGAGGCCCCGACATGTCTCATGCTACCTTGTCCGCTCCGGATATGAGTGTTATAGGACATCACGTGTGGGTCGGTGGTCAGTCCCAGGAGCGGCGGACGAATGTGCTCAGTTCAGGGGTGGCCTCATTGGCTCCAGGGGTGGCACCATCGGCCGGACAGGTGGCTGCTTGGGCCCCTTCATGCGCAGGTTAACCCCACAGGTGGTAGCCCAGGCAGGCCGCCCACACTGCCACCTATCGGGCCCAGCTGCGCAGGAACGAGTATGCGTGGCGGCAGCTGACTGGGCCTGCCGCTCGCGGATAGGTTTCGCCTTCGCGGATAGGTTAGGCGCTCGCGGATAGGTTTCGCCTTCGCGGATAGGTTAGGCGCTTGCGGATAGGTTACGAAGCTATCCGCATGTTCATAAGCTATCCGCATGCTCGCTTCCTATCCACATTCGAGGGCAACAAGCTCAACCGCGGCCATTTACGGAGGCAATCAACGCAGGGGTGGCGCCATCGCCCACAGGGATGGCGGCATCATCCACGGGGGTGACAGGATCGGCCGGACAGGTGGATACCTGGGCCCCTTCATGCGCAGGTTAACCCCACAGGTGGTAGCCCAGGCAGGCCGCCCACACTGCCACCAATAGGGCCCAGCTGCGCAGGAACGGGTTACCACCACCAGCAAAGGGGCCCACGCGCACAGTCCCGGACAGGTGGATACCTGGGCCCCTTCACTGCGCAGGTTAACCCCACAGGTGGTAGCCCAGGCAGGCCGCCCACACTGCCACCAATAGGGCCCAGCTGCGCAGGAACGGGTTACCACTACCAGCAAAGGGGCCCACCGACCCACACGCGCACAGTCCGGGGCCCGCGCGCAGAATCACGGGGTTAATGTACAGACGCTGCCCACACGAAGACGCGAGCAGATGCCACCACCTTCTATACCGACTTTCCCCCACCAGAAAGCCAAAAAGTCACGCCACCAGCAACACGCAGCATCCTATAACCCGGATATGACGGCCTATTGCGGGTTGGAGGAGCTGGGCTTGGTGGCCGTGGGGATGCGCTGCGGAAGTTCGGGAGTCTGCCGGGGTTTGCTCCGTTGCCCGATCTCGCACCGCTGCCCGATCTCGCACCGCTGCCCGATCTCGCACCACTGCCCGACATCGGTGATTTCCTGAACGACACCCCGCCCGTTGTCGCGTACGAGGCCGTGGCGGCCAATCCGCGCCGGCTGGCACGCGCGTGTGGTACAAACGCCTCATGAGCAACGACGACTTTCGCTGGTCCCCGCCCGACGGGACGCACCCCCTCCCCTCGGGCGAGAGTGGTGAGGAGACCGCGGGGCAGACGGGTTTCGCGCCGCTGCCCGAGCTCGCGCCCCTGCCGGACCTGGCGCCCCTGCCCGACATCGAGGAGTTCCTCAGGTTCGCTCCACCCATGCCCGGCGACGAGGCCGTGGCTGGCCAGGCGGACACCGGCGCGTCGGAGGCAGGCGTCCCGGGGGCGGACGTTGCGCCCCACCCCGGCGTTGATCCTCTGCCGGACATCGCCGAATTGCTCGCGTACGCCCAGCCCGGCGACGAGCCCAAGCTCACGCAGGTCACGGACGCCTCGCCGACCGCGCCCGGCCCGGCGATCCAAGCCCCGGCCTCGTCCCTGGCCGTACACACGGGCGAGCATGAGCCGATCGCCCACGAACCCGCGCCGGAGCCTCACGAGGATTCCGGCGAATCCGTTACCCCCGCGAAACAGCGCCTGCGCCTCATCCTGATCGCCTGCGTCTGCGTCGTCGCGATCGTGATTGGGACGTCTTTTTTCCGCTCGTCCTCGCAGCAGGCGGGAGAGCCGGTCCGCGAGCCCGGATACCGCGGAACAGCACTCAACACTCACTCCCTGTCGCCCGAGTGGGCGTCGGGGATCGCGATCGCATGGACGATCCCCATCGACCCCGAGATGTCTATCTTCGCCCCGCACGTCCACGCTGAGGGGTCGACTCTCTACCTTGTCTTCTCCGATCGGCCGACGACGGCGCGGAGCAAAAGCGTGACGGTCATGGCCTACGACGTGTCTGGAACCGAGCCGAGGCTCCTGTGGGACACGAACGCTGAGACGTCGGTGGACCCATACGAAACCTACACTCCTCAGTTCGTCTGGGACGACGATCTGCTCTTTTTCCGCGACCTCGTCATTGATAAGGCGACGGGAACGATAACCCAGGCCCCGTGGGGCAAGGCATACCCCCTGGGCGTCTCTGAGGGCATCGTGGTTACCTGCCTCACCTACGGCTACTGCACGGCCTGGTCGCAGGAGTCCGGTGAATGGACTCAGGTGTGGAAAGCTGCGACGGTGAAACAGAGCTTCTTCGGCCTGGGTCACATGGACTACACGGCCCCTGACAGCGCCCTTATCGGCAGCGGCGAGCAGGCCTCGATTCTCATTGTCCCCGGCTACCAAGAGGTCCCCCAGCTCCTCAACGTCCGCACCGGCGAGCTCACGAACCTGGGCGATCCAGATGATGACACAAGCTCCTACGACCTCGTCCAGGCAAGCGACGGTGTCATCGTAGAACCGTGGCTCAAGACTAAGTATGCCTACGATAGCGTCGGCGGCATTCGGGGGACCTTCAACCAAAACCGGTACGTCACGCAGCCCACGCGCGATGGAGGAGCTCCGACGCTGGCGCAGCTCAGTGACTTCTTCACGAAGGACAAGACCGCCTCATGGACGACGGGCGTTGTTGAGATGACGGGCAATGACTGCGCCACGCTGGAGCTCACCCTGACCTCCGACGCGTCGACGCGCACGGTCTCGGTCCCCGACAACATCCGTCCGTACGTGTCCTCCAGTTGTTTCTTCCTGGTCAACGACATGCGCGCGAGCGCCGACGGATCAGTCATGTTCATTCGCGACTTCCCCCTCGCGCCGAAGGGCAGCTACTTCTTCGACACGGCGACGAATAAGAACTTCAACTCTGCCGAGCTTGACGCCGCTCAATCGCGCACATGGGTCTTCGACGACATGCTGATCGGCGCCAGCAAGACGGGAGTCACGGCCTTCGTGCCGGCTTCCTCCTGACGAGGCCGTGGCGGGCAACCGGTACTGCCCGGCGCGCGGGTGTGATAGAAACGTTGCATGAGCAACGACGATCATCAGAGCACGGGCAGCCCGATTCCCCAGACACCGGTCCCCCAGCCGACGGCCCAGATCACGGTGCCCCAGCTGTCTCAGGACGCCCGCACCGACCCTGGGAGCCGCGCTCAGCAGGGCGTGCCCTCACCCGCTGGTCCTGCTCCCGCGCGCCCGCGGCGCGCGCGCAAGTCCCTCCAGGTGCTCGGGATCGTCGCCGCTCTGGTTGCCTCGGCCGCCGTCGGTGGCATCAGCGGAACCATCGTCGGCGCAGCGACGGCGAGACACCACAGACACCAATATGACCCCGACCCCTCACCGTCCCCGACAGCTTCAGAGGCGTCAATGGATCCCACCCCGATCGGCTACCACGGGACGGCGACCAACACGAACGAGCTGTCTCCTCAGTGGGTGTCGGGCCTCGCGACGGCATGGACGATCCCGCTGGACGACGATTCCCGCGCCCCGCTGCTGATCACTGAGGGAACCACCCTGTACGCCGTGCTTGAAGGCACGCAGGACGACGCTGACACGAGCGTGACCGCCTACGACATCTCCGGGAACGAGCCGCTCACTCTGTGGACCACGACCGGGCCTCACTCTCCCAGTGCCGGCGCCGTTCGGGCGCCCGGCCCCATCACCACCGAGACCCAGCTCCTGATCGGCGGCATCATCGTCGACAAGGCGAACGGCGACCAGAGCCTGGCGCCCTGGGGAGCCGACCTGCCCATCGGGGTCGTTGACGGAAACCTGGTCACCTGCGACACGGTCGCAACCTGCACCGGATGGGTGCTCGAATCGGGCACGTGGACGCAGCGTTGGAGCGCGGCGACTTCGCCGCAACAAGCCAGCGGCGTGCTGTTCTCGGAGGTGTCACGCCCATCGAACGGCGTCATTGGCGAGGGTTCGACGGCCGCCGTCATCGTGCCCGTTCGTCTAGCCGCCTTCGCCCCGCAGATCGTGGACCCTCGCACGGGAGCGGTCACCACCCTCGGGAAGGATCCCACAAACGACGCATCACAGCACCCGACGCTCATCCCCGCGAGCGACGGGCTCGTCGTGTTGAGGGAGACGAGCTTCAGCGTCTACGACACCACGGGACGCTTCGTGGAGACCGAGCAGATCATTCGCTACGGCGCACGCCCGACCTACGACGGTCATACCCCGACGCTGGAGGAGCTCACCGATTTTCTGCGGGACACGTCCGACCAAGCGCCGTGGACCACAGCCTCCGTCTATCTCGAGCACGATGACCTCTATTACGCGGGCCGCGCTCACGACGACAAGATACTGCACGTGCACCCCACCGCGTCAGCGAACAGCCGCTCCGTCAATATGCCCGATTACTTCGGATCCAACCACGACAAGCACGATTTCGAGGTATCGGACTTGCGAGTCGACTCCGGTGCCACGGTGGCCTACGTTCGCCTCGATGAGGGCTACACGATGGCCTCCTACTTCGTCGATCTGGACGGCCTGACCCTCTACGTGGCCAACGACCTGGATCGCGCGGAGAACCTCGTGTGGGCCTTCGACGACCTGCTCATCGGAGTCTCCCGCGGCCAGATCGTCGCCTTCACGCCGCCAGAGGCATAACCTCGTTCCACAGCGAAGGAGCGTCCCATGAGCGATCGCACGCCCGAGCGCGCACCGACAGCGAGGCCTCTGCGCCGCGCGGGCGCACCCCTGCTCGCCGGCGCCCTCGTCCTGCTCGTCGTCGCGGTCGTCGTCATCATCGTCAGCTTCCAGCGGAGCATTCCCACGCCCCACGCGGACAAGCAGCGATCCTACGACCCCCAGCCCGCCGTCGGCTACTCCGGGAACGGGGAGGCCACGGGCGCGATTTCCCCCGCCTGGGCTTTCGGCGTCACAACCGCATGGAGGATCCCCTACGAGGTGACGGGCATCGGCCCCAAGCCGCTCATCTACGCGCAGGGCACCACCCTGTACGCCCTCTTCCAGTCCCAGGACCATCATTCCCCCGATATCACCGTCGTGGCCTACGACGTCTCTGGAGACCAGCCCCGCGAGTTGTGGAGCACGGCGGGCACGGCGCCGCCCTCCTTCGTTGCGTCCCACGTGGTTCCCGTCGCACACCTCCTGATCATCGACCGACTGGTCGTCGATACGACGACGGGCGCGCTGTCCCTCGTGCCGTGGAAGGACGCGCACGCTCTGACGGCCGTCGGGGATACCGTCGTGGTCTGCGACGGTAACGAGGCCTGCTCCGGTTGGACGTTGGAGGCATCCTCGTGGGAGCTCACGTGGAGCTCCGCCACCGGCCCCCAGACCACAGAAAAGCCCACGGACGAGCAGATCACCTACCCCAAGAGGCCTGTGATCGGCACCGGCGAGAACGCATCCGTCGTCTTGCCCATCGACCTGTCCCTTCATCCGCCGCAGATCCTCGACCCGCGCACCGGGAGGATCACGAACCTGGCCGACCCTCACGCCCAGTCCGCGGCAAGGCCCCGTGACCTGATACTCGCCAGCGACGGCCTCGTCGTCGCGGACCGGAACACGGCGGTGCTCTACGACGCCGAGGGCTTTGTCGTGGGCGCGCAGTCGCGCTCGGAGGTACACAGGACACCGACGCGCGACGGGCGCCTCCCCACCGTGTCCGAACTGGGCGCCTTCCTGGACGGCGGGGTCCCCGCGTGGTCGACCGCGACGGTGAGGGTCCCTCCCATCAGCGCGAATCACCCCCGCTTCGTGCTGACAATGGAGCTCACCGACGCCAGTGCCATTCACGATCTGGATCCCAACAAGAACGATCTGGCCACCACCATCCCGCAGTTTTGGCCCGCTCAGGTGCGCGCCAGTTCCGACGGCTCGGTGCTCTACGCCGAAAGACGAGGGCACGCACACGAAACTGTTTTTCGACGTGTCGGGGCAGGTCGCGCACGGATCGGCCGAACTCACCTCCGCCACGGCGCTCACGTGGGTGTTCGACGACCTCGTCGTCGGCGTCACGAACAGCGGCATCGTGGCCTTCACACCGACGAACCCGTGACCGAGTCGGCCCCTGCGACAGAAAAGAGTTGACGTGACGTTCATCGACCCTCCGGGTGACTTCTCCGATGCGTCCTCGGCGCGCAAACGGGGCCTTTCCCCCCTGGCCAAGTTCGGCCTCCTGACGGTCCTCGGCGTCGTCCTTGGCCTCATTGCACGCCTCTACCTGGGCCCGGCACCCTACCCCGTGCCGCACAGTGACATACGAGCGGCGGGGGGTTGAGCTGTTGGCGGATTCGCAGGTGCGTGGGTATCACGGACAGGCGACCAACACGAACACCCTGTCCCCCGCATGGAATTCGGGGGTGGCGACCGCGTGGACCCTGGACATCGCGCCGTCCGCCGTGCCCGCCCAGCTCCTCGTCGAGGGATCCACGCTGTACGTGCTCACCTACGGCATCGGTGATGAGGCGACCTCGACCCTGTCCGCCTACGACATCTCCGGCGTCAACCCGACCATTCTGTGGACCACAAGCGGCCCCAAGCCGGACCGGATCCTCCCCTACGCGGCCCCGGCCTCGGCCTCGACGCAGGACCACATCTTCTTCAGCGGCCTTGTCGTGGACAGGGAGAGCTCAACGTTGACGGCGGCCCCCTGGGGGGCGGCCCTGGCGATGGGGGTGGTCGACGACATCCTGGTCACCTGCGACACCGTCGAGGCCTGCGCGGGCTGGCAGTTCAACGCGGGCGAGTGGACGCAGCTGTGGTCCGCCACGACCTCGCCTCAAAGCCGCGCGGGGCTGAGCCCCTCGCTCCTCACGACGCCCGCGAGCGCCGTTGTCGGCAGCGGCGACGAGGCCACCGTCGTCGTCCCGGTGGACGTGGCGCACGAGGCCCCGCAGGTCGTTCATCCCCGCACGGGAGAGGTCACGACGCTCGGGGAGGCTCCCGCGCCGGATGGGGCGCTGTCCCCCATGGTGACCCTGGCCAGCGACGGGGTGCTCGTCTCGGGCGAGGGCTCCTCCACGGCGTACAGCGCTGCGGGGGCGGTGGTTGGGACCTACGAGGCCGGGGCGGAGTTGACGCGCGTGCCGGCGGCAGACGGGCGAGTCCCCACCCTGGAGGAGCTGGGTGGTTTCCTGACGAGCGGCGTCGCGCCGTGGACGACGGCGAGCGTCCAGTGTCCGGGCTCTTCCCCGGGCACCGCGCTGGTCCTGACGCTCACCCCCACCGACGGCGGCGATACGACCGACATCAATCCGGGGGATAGTTTCCCGACGCAGGCCTTGTATCCGCAGGGCTTTGACCCCCAGGTCGTGCGCGCCTCCGCCGACGGCTCGGCGGCGTACGTACGAAGCGTCAGTTCCGCTCTGGGGGACTCGTTCTTTTTCGGCATGGAGGAGCAGGCGACGTACGTGTCGTCGGAACTCAACGCTGCGTCGACGATCGCGTGGGCCTACGATGACCTGCTCATCGCGTCGGGCAACGAGACACTCACCGCGTTTACTCCGGCCTCCCCGTAGGCTGCCCGGATACGGAATCGTCCCCGACGCCGATGACATGCTCGGTTGCGTCGGGGACGATGTGTGTGGCGCAGGGCCCTCGGGGACGAGGCCGGGGCGCGCCTGGGCGGCCTCGTGCCCCTGGGCGCTCAGCCCTCCATGTGGTGGAGGGTGGCGCGGTCCGCCTTCACGGGGATGGTCAGGCCCAGGCCCACGAGGAGGATCAGCATGATGCCGAGGATGCCCCAGTAGGTGTAGTCCTCGCCGGCAGGCGTGAGAGCCTTACCGATGAACAGGAAGAGGCCGTACATGGCGGGGGCCATGAAGGACACGGCTCGGCCGGTCGTCGCGTAGAGACCGAAGACCTCGCCCTCGCGCCCGGCGGGGATGATGCGCGACAGGAAGGAGCGCGACGCGGACTGGGTGGGGCCCACGAAGACGCACAGGGCCAGGCCCAGGGTCCAGAACACGATGGGGCCGCGGGCGTGGAGGAAGAAGACGCCAAAGCCGGCGACGACCATGGCGGACAGCGATAGGATGATGACTTTCTTCGGGCCGATCTTGTCGTCGACCCAGCCGAAGGCGACGGTCGCCAGGCCAGCGACGATATTGGCGGCGATCGCGAAGATCATGACGTCACCCGCGCTAAAGCCGAAGGCAGTCTTGGCCAGGACCGCGCCGAAGGTGAACACGCCCGCCAGGCCGTCGCGGAACACGGCCGAGGCGATGAGGAAGAAGAGCGTGTGCGGGGCCTCGCGCTTGAGGGTGACGATCGTGCGCCACAGGAGCTTGTAGGAGTCAATGATCGACTCGTGCTCATCCCCGGTCGACACCTTCGCGGGCAGCGGGGGGTTGAGCAGGACGGGGATCGCGAAGCCGCCCAGCCACAGGGCGGCGATCACCATGGAGATGCGGATCGGCAGGTACTCGTCCGTGGGCACGTTCAGCACGTTCACGCCGATGAGGCCGACGTAGAGGATGAGCAGCAGGACGATGCCGCCGATATAGCCTGACGCCCAGCCGAAGCCCGAGATCTTACCCCGGTCTTCCTTCTCGCCCAGGTGGTTAAGCATCGCGTTGTAGTTCACGGAGGCGAACTCGAAGAACACGTTGCCCAGACCCAGCAGCGCGATACCGAGCATGAGGGCGCCCTTGGGTCCGAGCACCGACTCGGGGTGGACGAAGTACATGGCGAGCATGCACAGGACAACCGCCCCGGTAAACCATCCGAGCCACACCCCGCCACGGCCTCGTCGATCGGCGCGCTGGCCCGTGATGGGTGCGAGGAGCGCGATGAACAGGCCCGCGATCGTCATGCCGTTGCTCAGCCACGTCGCGGCCGTGCCCTTATCCGTGAAGACGCCATCGCTGGTCAGGTACGTCGTAAAAACGAAGGTGGTGGCCACCGCGTTGAAGGCGGCGCTGCCCCAGTCCCAGGCCGCCCAGTCGACGACTTTGCGTGTGATGACCCGGCGGTGGGGGGTGGGAGTGTTACTCATGGGATCGGGCTCCTTTGGTGGGAGTGCTCGGAGACGCACGTGCGTCCATGGCGAACCTACCATGTTTTACGTCACCGCCTCTCGCGGGGCCGCACGGGGGCCAAAGCCCGGAAGCTCCAGCGCGTCCTGACCGCATGACATATCCTGATATGTCAACGACGAAGGAGACATGATGGAACACAGCGGGCTCATCAGCACGTGGGACGCGGACAAGGCGCACGCCAAGGCCAACAACTGGGTACGCCCCGCCATCTTCTTCTCGATCGTCGGCCTCATCTTCCCCTTCCTGACGGCGCGGATACCGGTGGGCATCGCCCTCTTTTTCTCCGTCTACTGCTTGTTCCTCGGCATCGCATCCGCGGTGCTCGCGCTCAGGCAGGTTGCGCGCCGAGGCAGTGGCTGGATCACGCACGTCGAGGGCGTTGGACTTGCTGTGCGTCCTTCCCTGACCGCTCTTCGGGCACAACGCATCTCCAGCGCTGTCGGAATCTCATGCGCTCCGGTCGCGCTCGTCATCGAAGTGGCGCTGTCCCACTCGATCCTGGCCTCCATCATCAGCGTCGTCATGGGCCTCCTTGTGTCGGTGCTGTTCTACTACATCTACATGTCGTCCACGTACCACCCCTCGATGAAGGACAGAGGGTCGATCATCAGGCTGACCCCCGACCATCTCGAGATTCATCCCCTCGTCGATGATTCCCCCGCGCAGATTCCGTGGGACCTGCATCCGACGATCGTGGGCTTCGAGCCTATGACCCCTACCTTCGGCCAGGCCCCACTGATGTACGTCTCCATTGACGGAAGCGAGGATAAGCTGGTTTTCGACATGACGGGAACGCCAATACCGTTCACATGGCTGGAACGCCTGACCAACTACTTCGCACATAACCCGGACAAGCTCGCAACGCTCGCACTGCCGGAGGGAGTCGCCCTCGCCCGCGCGATCCTGCAAGCGCCCTGACCGCAGGTGTGTATTCGTCGCGCACCCATGACACGTCCGCCGATCACAACAGAAAGAAGACGCTGATGCTACTGACCAACAAATACGAAGTTCTTCCGCAGTCGTCGATTCCGGCTCTCTTGACCGTCAGCGCGTTTCTTTACGTTTTCATGGCGGCGCTCAACATCTTCCTCCTGTGGCTCAGCCCCCTGAGCCTCTACGTGCTCCTGGTCTACCTCCTCGTTGGCATGGCGGCGACGCGCGTGTACTTCGCCGGGGAAGTGTCCCGCAGGCAGCGCCGCGGGCCGACTGTGACCCTCTCCAACGCAGCCGTGACCGTCTCCCCGATGACAGCCCCCATCTACATGATCACCGCGGAGACCTTCCTGCTGTTGTCTCTGTTCCCCGTCTCCTTGATCTCTGTTGCGCTCACACGCACGATCCTCGCGTCCTCCCCCGGCACCTCTCTGACCGCCGCCCTTGACGTCGTGTGCGTGGCCTTGGGCGCTGCTGGAGCTGTCGGCGCTGTCGCGATGCGCCGCGGCACCGCTACCGGCCACGCGCGATTCACGACGGCCCTATTGTGGCGCTGTCCCCCACCCACCTGGAGTTCCACCCGCTGCTCTCCCCCACGCCGATCCGCATCCCCTGGGATCAGGCCCCCTTCATCGCCGCCGTCGAATACCCAACCGTAAATAGGGACGTCGTCACCATCGCTCACGTCATGACCACGGCGAGTCCGACACCCACGCTCATCGACATCACGTGCCTTAGCCTCACGCCGGCACAGCTCCAGCGCACCATCGGCTGCTTCGCGTGCCGCCCCCAGTATCGCGGCATCCTCGCCACCGCGGAGGGCCCCAACCTGGTGCGCGCGCTCGTTTCCGAGAACCCCGCAGGCTGGCCCGCCTGACGGGCGATCGGCTCACTGCCGTTGCGACGCGGTGCGGCCGGCGGGGTTAATCGGCTCTTCGCATGTAAGGGTGTGGGAGGTGTCGGATTGGGCCGGAGTGGGCCGGAGTGCAGGTGGCGGCGTGCCCATCCTGCCGCCAGTAGGGCCCAGTTGCGCATGGAGGGGTGCGGCGGTGAGTGGTTCGGTGTGCCAGTTCCGCGTTTGTTCTTGTGTGTTGGGGCGCTGCACCCGATCTGTAGGCAATGCACCTCTTCTGTTCGGGTGCACCGCCACGTAACGGGTGCACCGCCACGTAACGGGTGCAGTGCCCCTTATCGGGTGCAGCGCCCCCGTGCTTCTGGCGGTTGTGGCGGCTGTCGGGGTTGCGGGGGTTTTCTGTGCTTGAGTTGTCTTCTGCTTGGGATGTCTTCTGGGCTTGGGTTGTCTTCCGCGTGGGGTCTTTGTGGCGTCTCATGTTGTGGTTCCTCAGAAATGTCGCACGTAATTCCCCGACATGTATTTCAAACATTGAAATCACACCGTTGGAATTCTGCGGTTTTCTCGATACCTATGAAAGTTAGGGTACCCAAATTACGTGCGAGTTTTGGTTGATGAGGCGCCCAAGGCGAACTCCTGTGTTCGGTCGTCGTCCCACGACACTGCCCACGATCCCCGGGACGCTTCGAACACCACCCCCACACCCCACAATGCGAAGAGCCGGTTAATCTCCGCCGCGGTTGGCGTGCCTCCCTGCGGGCGTGACTCACACTCGAGAGCGCCCGATCACCTTAGTCCAGCCGCTCCTGCCCCGCGAGAAGCTGCGCGAGAGACAGGTCGAGGGGGGCGCGTGACCTTCAGCGAACGCTCATCGCCCGCGACCGTGTGCACGACTGCGCCGATCGCCTCAACCAGGCCGGCGTCGTCCGTGGCCGCCACGGCCTCGTCCGCCCCCAGGGAGGCACCCGCCTCGTGCGCGCGCGTGAGCACGTCCCAGCGGAAGCCCTGCGGCGTCTGCACGGCGACCATGTCCGCGCGCCGGGGCGTGCCGGTAACGACGCCCGAGGCATCCACCGACTTGAGGGTATCGGTGACGGGCAGGACGGGAATAACGGCACCCGCGCCCGCGCGCACCGCATCGATGACGCGCGCCGTCACCTGCGCAGGCGTCAGGGGGCGAGCCGCATCATGCACGAGAACGACGTCACCCTCATTGCGCTGACCCAAGGCGGCCAGACCCAGGGCGACTGACGCCTGACGGGAACGATCAGAGCCGGCCACGACTTCCACGCCACCGATGTCGGCGATCCCCGCGCGGAATTCATCAAGGGAGGCGGCCGGGGCCGTCACGACGATCGTCCCCACTCCCCCGGCACGTAGGCCGCGGGCCGCCCACCAAACAAGGGGGCGACCCGATAATTCGACGAGGGCCTTGGGCACCTCGCAGCCCAGGCGCGAGCCCGAACCGGCGGCCGTCAGGACCGCGCAGGCCTCACTCAGCGGCGGCATCGTCATCGATCTCGATGCGACCCTCCGCCAGGACGGCGTCAAGGCGCTCAGCGGCGACCGTCTTGTCGATGTTGCGCGCCAGAGCCAGCTCGGAGGTGAGGATACCGCGCGCCTTCGTCAGCATGCGCTTCTCGCCCGTGGACAGCTTCTTCAGATCATCGCGACGCGTCAGGTCGCGCACGACCTCGGCGACCTTCACGATATCGCCGGTCGCAATCTTCTCCTGGTTCGCCTTGAAACGACGCGACCAGTTCGTGGGCTCCTCAACGTAGGGGGCGCGCAGGACGGCGAGAACTTCCTCCAGGCCGTCCTCGTCGACAATGTCGCGAACGCCAACCAGGTCAACGTTCTCGGCGGGGACCTGAATCTCAAGATCACCCTGGTTCACGCGCAGCTTGAGGTAGGTTCGCTCTTCACCACGAATAGTGCGCGTCATGACCTCTTCGATCGTGGCTGCGCCGTGGTGCGGGTAGACGACCGTCTGACCGATTTCGAACGACATGGATAGTCTCCTGGATGCTTGCGTGGATAGCACGACCTATTCTACCAGTTGCCTGACGAATGTCCCCGAGACGGCGCGAAAGGCCTACGTTACACCCATTCGAGGAACGACACAAACCAGCTTCAAGCAGGACCACAATTAGCCTCAGCGTGGGACCCCGGTCACGATCAGCTGGTCAGGTTTAGGGAATCCACCACAGTGTGCGAACTGCGCACACAAGCGGGTTTTTCACCGGCTCCGCGAGCGCCACCCACCGCGGCAAGCACCCCTGCGAACGACCCTCACTGGCCGCCCGGGAACCGCACCCGCGGGCATGACGAAGCCCTGGCCTCGTCCATGAGACGAGACCAGGGCTACGCTCAGCTCACTTGCCCTGGTTGGCGACCGCGGCGATCTTCGCCTCGGCCTCGGGATCCAGGTAGGTGCCGCCCTTCTTGATGGGCTTGAGGGTCTCCTCGTCGAGCTCGTACACCAGCGGGATGCCGGTGGGGATGTTGACGCCGGCGATGTCCTCGTCGGAGATCTCATCCAGGTGCTTGACGATGGCGCGCAGGGAGTTGCCGTGCGCGGCGATCATGACGGTCTTGCCGGTCTTGATCGCGGGAACGATGGTCTCATCCCAGTAGGGCAGCAGACGCGCGATGACGTCCTTGAGGCACTCGCTCATGGGGACGGGCTCGCCGGCGTAGCGCGGGTCGGTGTCCTGCGAGAACTCCGAGCCAGCCTCGATGGCGGGCGGGGCCACGTCGAAGGAACGGCGCCACAGCATGAACTGCTCCTCGCCGTACTCGTCGCGGATTTCCTTCTTGTTCTTACCCTGGAGCGCACCGTAGTGACGCTCGTTGAGGCGCCAGTTGCGCTCAACGGGGATCCAATGGCGATCGGCAGCGTCGAGGGCGAGGTTCGCGGTCATGATGGCGCGACGCAGCATCGACGTGAACAGGAGGTCGGGCGTCACGCCCGCTTCCTTGAGGAGCTCGCCACCGTGGGTAGCCTCCGCGCGGCCCTTGTCCGACAGCGGAACATCCACCCAACCGGTGAAGAGGTTCTTTGCATTCCATTCGCTCTCGCCGTGGCGGAGCAGCACCAGTTTGTAGCTCATGTCTCTATTCTCCCACAGTCGAGGCCAAGCTCCTACATTCCGTGTCGTTGATCACGCCACAGCGTGAGACTCGCGCGCCTCACTCTTTTCCACGGACGAGGCCGGGGCCTCGTCCCCGGTTTCCCCACCCCCACCCGCACCCCGGGGGTCCCCTGATTAACCCCCTGAACACCCGCCCACTTTCCCCTGAGATCCGCACAAAATCAATGCTTCATATGATTACTCGAACAGTATGCGCCCCTTATTATTTCCCCTACGGTTGAACCATGACCATCACACGACGCACCCTGACAGCGGCCGCCGTTATCACCGCGGCCACCCTCGCCCTGGGCGCCTGCGGATCCTCCAAGCCGAAGAACGCAGACGCCACCCCGCCCCCGCCCCTGAGGCAACCACCGAGGCCCCTGACTCCGACCCCGACCGCCTCAGCCACGGCCTCGTCCGTGGCCACGGTGCCCGGATACCGCCCCGGCGAAATCCCCCCAATCCCCCTCTTCTCCCTGCCCGCTATCGACGTCTTTGCCTCCAACGCTGACAAGGCCGTCATCGATTCCGCCTCTTCGCAGCTGGCCTCCGTCGAGGGCGTGACCGTCTCGCCCGCCAAGTGCGATGGCTCGTCCCTGATCTCGGGATCCACGGTCTTCGGCGGCGACGGATCGGCCGTCTCCTCCTCCGCGGGCAGCACCGTCGTCAACGGCGGCGACGGCTCCGGCGTCATTACCGAAGGCTCCACGACCATCACCTACGCGGGCGACGGCTCGGGCACCTACACGAACATGACGACGATGCTCACCATCACCGTCGACGCCGACGGCTCGGGCACCTACACGACCCCGTCAACGACCTTCACGCTGGACGGCAAGGGTCAGGGCACCTACACCGACACCGCCTCCGGCGAGACAATCACCAACAACGGCGACGGCTCCGGCACACACACCACGCGCACCGTCACCGTCATCAACAACGGCGACGGCACCGGCAGCTACACGGGCCCGTCCCTGACCATCATCAACAACGGTGACGGCACCGCCCAGGTCAACGGCCAGACCATCAAGGACGCGCCGAAGGTTGACAAGGCCGCCAAGCTCGGCAAGTTCCCGCCCGTCGAATCCCTCAAGCCCGTCGAATCCTGCGGCACCCTCATCACCCTGGAGGACGGCGTCCTCTTCGACTTCGGCAAGTCCGACATCCGCGCCGACGCCGCGCAAACCCTGGGCAAGCTCGCCACCGTCCTCACCAACGCCAAGGTGCCCGCCGCCCACGTCTACGGCCACACCGATTCCGTCTCCGACGAGGCTTTCAACCAGCAACTCTCCGAAGCCCGCGCGAACGCCGTCAAGGACGAACTAAAGAAGGACGGCGTCACCGCCACCATGGACGCCACCGGATACGGCGAGTCCAAGCCCGTGGCCCCCAACGAGAACGCCGACGGTTCCGACAACCCCGCCGGACGAGCCCTCAACCGCCGCGTCGAGATTTTCATCCCCGCTTTCTAGTACCCTGACCAAGGTTTAACCTCGATCCAACGAAAGGGAGACACCATGTCCATCAAGTCCCTCCTCCCCGCCGCTGCCGCCGTGGCCGTGGCAGCCCTGGCCCTGACCGGCTGCACCCAGAACAACGCCGCCCCGGCCGAGTCCTCTTCCCCCGCAGCGCCCGCCGCCACCTCCGCGCCCGCTGGCTCCTCCTCCGAGGCCCCCGCGGGCACCGGCGAGGCCCCCGCTCCCTCCTCCGAGGCCCCCGCGGCTGCTCCCACGGCCGCCGCCCAGGACGCCGCGGGCACCCTGACCGTCAACGAGTCCAACGAGCACGTGTCCGTGCCCGCGGGCACCACCATGATCATCGTCAACGGTTCCAACAACCACATTGACGGCGGCGCACTCGCCGAGATCACCGTTTCCGGCTCCAACAACGCCATCGACGTTGAGTCCGTGCAGCACGTGTCCCTCACCGGCTCGAACAACGCCATCGAGTACAAGAAGGGCAACGCCCCCCAGGTCAGCGACATGGGCGCGAATAACGAAGTCTCTATGAGCGACTGAGACAGCAACACTAATCGGGGGGTGCAGGTTATCCTGCACCCCCCGATTATTGTGTATCGATCAGGCATGCGCCTTGCGGTAGGCCTCGACGATCGGGGCGGGAATACGACCGCGATCAGAAACATCCATGCCCTGTGCCTGCGCCCACGTGCGAATCTTCGCGTTCTCGAGGCGCTGGTTCGGGTTACCCGCATTGCCGCGGCGGCGGGTCGAGCCAACCTTACGACCAGCCTTAATGTAGGGCTGAATAGCCTCGGCGAATTCCTCGAAATGCTCGCGGTTCAGATCAATCTCGTACGAGGCGCCATTAAAGGCGAAACGCACGGTCTGATCGGCGGGCGAACCGTCGAAATCGTCGACAACTTCCACGACCTTCGTCGTCTTCTTCATGATCTATTCCTCCTGAGGGATCAAGAATTCCACATTCCAACCATCAGCGGAATTCATTACATTTAGAATAGCTCAATATTCTCTCCATTTCTCACTATTCTGTTCCGACCTTAAACGTGAGTTAGATAGCACCAACCAACACCTATCGGTAATTGAAAGTTATACTCGTCAGCAGACCTGAGGCTGGGGAGGCCTCGACCAGCAACACAGAACCGAGGAGACACCGTGAGCGGAGCGCACCACCACCGAGCGGCGGCATGGGAGCTCTACTTCACCACCACGGCTCGCCTCACCGAACGCATCGAAGCCGCCCTCAAATGCCAAGCGGGCCTCTCCATGCCCGAATACTCCGTCCTCCTCATGACCGACCGCGCGGGCGAGGCTGGCATCCGCCCCTCCGTCCTGGCGCACAGAGTCGTCTTCTCGCGCTCGCGCCTCACCCACACGATGAAGCGCCTCGAATCGCGCGGCCTCGTCTCCCGCCGCCCCTGTCAGGGCGACGGACGCGGAGGCCTCGTCTTCCTGACCGAGGTCGGCAAGCAGCTCTTCGACGAGGCCGCCCTCGTCCAGCGCGACGTCATCCGCCGCCTCTTCCTCGACGACATCACGCCCGAGGAAATCGACATGCTCACCGGACTGTTCACCCGCGTCAGCGCGCGCATCGACGCCGCCACCCCATGCCCGTGACAACCCGTCGCCTTGCGGTCGCAACCCTGGCCACCGGGGTCATCGCTGGCCTCGTTGGCCTGGCGTGCATCCACCTGCTCCACTGGATCCAAGCCCTCGCCTGGGACATGCACACGGGCACACTGCTCGACGCCGCGAGCGCCGTCTCCCCCACGCGCCGCATCCTCGTCCTCACGCTCAGCGGACTCATCGGCGCCCTCTCGTGGTTCCTCCTCTTCCGGCGCAACAAGGCCATCACATCCGTATCTGCCGCCGTGGGGGGCACGCCAATGCCCCCGCTCCGCGCCACCTGGCACGCCCTGACCCAGATCATCATCGTGAGCCTGGGCGCGTCCGTCGGACGCGAGGTCGCCCCGCGCGAAATGGCCGCCGCCTTCGCGGCCGCAGCCGCCGACCGACTCAGCCTGACCCCCGAAGACCGGCGCATCATCGTCGCATGCGGCGCAGGCGCTGGCCTGGCCGCCGTCTACTCGATCCCCCTATCGGGCGCGATCTACACCCTCGAGATCCTCCTCGTGTCCCGCTCGGCGCGCGCGGTCGCCCCCGCCTTCTGCACGTCCGCGATTGCCGTCCTCATCTCCACCGGCGTCACGAGGCCTGCACCCTTTTACAGCGTCCCCACCCTCACGCCATCCCTGTCCCTGACCATCTTCGCGGCCCTCGCCGGGCCCCTCCTCGGCGCCGCCGGGTGGGCGTTCAAGCAGGCCGTCGCGCGCGTCAGTGCCGACCGACCCCGCGACTGGCGACTGCTCGTGGCGCTTCCCATGGCCTCGTTCCTCGTTGGCGTCATCGCCGTGTGGGTCCCCTCGGTGCTCGGCAACGGGCAGGCCAGTGCCCAGACCCAATTCGACGCAACATGGGCGGCCGGGGCTGGCCTCGGCGTCGCTGCGCTGGTGCTCGCCGCCAAGACGCTGACAACCTTCCTGACGATCCGCGCCGGAGGCTGGGGCGGCGTCCTCACGCCCGCGGTCGCACTCGGCGCCGGCATCGGGGCCGTCATCGGCCTGCCATGGGCAGCCGCGTGGCCCGGGTCCGAAGTCGCCGCCTTCGCCTTCATCGGGGCCGCCGCGTTCCTCGGCGCGTCCATGAACGCGCCTTTCACCGGCCTGATCCTGGTCATCGAGTTCACCGCGCAGGGGCCCACGATCCTCGTGCCCGCCGCCCTCGCCGTCGGCGGAGCCACCGCGGCCACGGCCTGGCTGACCCGCCGCACCTGCCCGGGCGCATAACCTGCACCAGGCTCTGGGGCCCGCCGATTGCCCGCACCCGCTGACCCGCCGCACCCGCTGACCCGCCGCACCCGCTGACCCGCCGCACCCGACTAGAGAATAGTTCCCCAACAATGTCGCACGTAATTCCCTCAACACTATTTCAAACATTGAATTTACAGCGTTGGAATTGCAACGTTTTCTGGCATAACTAAAAACTGACCCAATTAAATTACGTGCGAGATTTGTGGGTAAGGTACCAGAGCGGCGTCAGATCTGCGCGAGCGCCTGGTCCAGGTCCGCGATCAGATCCCGCACATCCTCCAGGCCGACCGCGAGGCGCAGGAGCGTGCCGGGCACGCCGCCCACGCCGCCCACGCGCGTCGAGTGGGTCATGATCGCGGGGTGTTCGATGAGGGACTCGGGGGGCGCCCAGGGACGCGGCCAGAGCGAAGATGCGCGTGCGCGTCGTCAGCTCGAGCGCCGCTTCCTCCGTGGCGACCTGGAATGAGAGGACCCCGCCCACGCCGCTCGGATTCTGCCGCTTCGCGAGTTCATACCCCGGGTCCGAGGCCAGCCCCGGATAGTGGACGGCACTCACCTTGGGGTGGGTGGCCAGGAACTCGGCGACTTTCTGCGCGTTCTCGCAGTGTCGCTCCACGCGCAGCGCCAGGGTTTTCAGGCCGCGGTGGGCCAGGTACGTGTCGCGCGGGGACGGCACGTGTCCGAGGGCCATCTGTAGCTTCACGGCCTCGGCGGCCGCGTCGCGCTCCCCAAAGAAGGGCTCGACGTGCGCGGGCAGCTCCAGGCCATCGCGCAGGATGAACGCACCGCCGACCACGTCGGAGTGGCCGCCCACGTACTTGGTCGTCGAATGCACGACGACGTCCGCGCCCAGCTCGAGGGGGCGCTGCAGGACCGGCGTCGCGAAAGTGTTATCCACAATCAGAAGGCCGCCCACCTCGTGCGTGAGGGACGCAATCGCAGCGATGTCGGTAACCAGCAGGAACGGGTTCGAGGGGGTCTCCACCCACACGATCTGCGGGCGCGAGCCGCGAATCACTCGCTCGGCCTCGGCCAGGTCGGTCAGGTCCGCCGCCTCGGAGGTGATGCCCTCGGCGGGCTTGATGACGCTCAGGAGCTTGTGGGTGCCGCCGTACACGTCGGTCGAATGCACGACGTGGTCGCCGGGGCGCGCCAGCAGGCGGATCACCGTGTCCTCGGCGCTCATACCCGACGGGAACGCGAAGCCGTGCGTCGCCCCCTCCAGGGCCGCGAGCGCACCCGCGAACGCGTTGGTCGTCGGGTTGCCGCAGCGCCCATACTCATATCCGCTGCGCAGCTCGCCGGGCCGATCCTGCACGAACGTCGATGCGACGTGAATCGGAGGCACCACGTCGCCCGTAATGGGATCCGGGTCGAACCCGGCGTGGATGGCCAGCGTGGAAAAGGTCGTACAGTCAGGCGTGCTCATACCGTCACGGTACGAGGCCTGGGCCACCTCGCGCTTACGGGCGCCACCGAGCGGTCAATTGTGACAGCGCGCGCCTACACCCAGCCGGCCAGCGCGATGCGCGCCTGCTCCTCCAGGGACGCGACCGCGCCCTCGGAGTCATTGCCCCACGGCACGTAGTGGAAGTCCCCTTCCCCGGCCTCGACAAAGGTCTCGCGGTTGAGCTGGTCGATCTCCTCGAGCGTCTCCAGGCAATCCGCCATGAAGCCCGGGCAGATGACGTCCACGCGCGGGCACTTCGCGGCGCCCAGCTCGGCCATCTCCTCGATCGTCTGCGGGCCCAGCCACTCGGCTCGGCCAAACACGGACTGGAAGGTGGCCGTCAGGGACCCCATCGCCAGGCCCAAGCGCGACTCGAGGGCGGCGACCGTGCGGCGGCACTCGGCACGGTAGGGGTCCCCGGCCTCGTCCATGGCCACCGGGATCGAATGGAAGGACACGACGACGCGGTCCCCCGTCAGGAAGTTCGGGCGACCCACGCGCGCCCAGTGCGCCTCGAGCGCGGTCGCGAGCGCCTCGATGTACGCGGGGGCGGCGGGGAAGGACCGGTGCAGGCGCAGCTCGAAGCCGTCGCGGTTGCGGCCGATCCACTGGGCGACCGCGTCGTTGATCGACGTCACCGTCGAGGCCGCGTACTGCGGGTAGGCGGGCAGGATCGCCACGCGGCGCACCCCCTCGGCGTGCAGGCGGTCCAGGACCGAGCCAATGGAGGGCTGTCCGTAGCGCATCGCGACCTCGACGCGCACACCCGGCAGGCACTCGTCGAGGAGTCGGGCCTGCTCGCGGGTGTAGTGCATGAGCGGCGAGCCCTCGTCCATCCAGATGCTGCGGTACTTGCCGGCAACCTCGCGCGGTCGGACCCGCAGGATGATGCCCTCCAGGATGGGCTTCCACAGGAGCGGGCTCATCTCGATGACGCGGCGGTCGGAGAGGAACTCACGCAGGAAGGCACGCACCGGGCCGGGCTCGGGAGCGGTCGGCGTCCCCAGGTTGACCAGGACGAGGGCGGGCTGCGCCTCGCCATGGTGCGCATGGATTGACGTCGAGGTGGTGGTTGCTGCTTCCTGGGAGTTCGTCACGCCACCAGCCTAATGTTCGTGTCAGTGCGTGTCGCTGACGCTGTGTCACCTCCCGGGACGCCGCGCAGCCGTGCGTGTTCTCGGCGGGTTAAGGAACGGACGAGGCCATGGCCGGCTTCGTCGGGTCACCGCCGCGCGGGGTCGACGCCCGATGTCGCCACGCGTTGCCCGGCCGCGTATGTACGAGGGTGCCCCGCCTGAGAGACAGGCGGGGCACCCCGATGTTATTCACACGAGCCTACGCGACTCGCTTCCTCCTCATGGAGGCGTGCGACTCAGGCCTGGCCGTTCTGCGAACGGATGAACCACGCCTGCTGCTCGAGGCGGCGGATGTAGTCGTTGAGGATGTCGGCGGAGGCAGAGTCCTCGGCGTCGACCTTCTCGTGCACGTCGCGCATGGTGCCGACGGTCGCGTTGATGGCGGCGACGGCGAGCTCCTCGGCGTCATCGGTCTTGACGAGCGTCTCGGGGACGGTCGGGAGGGTGTTGCGCTGGGCGACAACCTCGGGCAGGCCGTTGGGGACGACCTGGAGGGCGCGCATGCGCTCGGCGATCTCGTCGGATGCCTCGCGGGCGATGTCAACGACATCGTCAAGGTACAGGTGGAGCGAGCGGAAGCCCTCGCCCGTGATGTTCCAGTGCAGCTGCTTGCCCACGAGGGACAGAGCGGTCACGTCGGTGAGGACCTTCTGCAGGTTGCCTGCGAGAACGTCGGAAGCCTTGAAACCAGTGGACTCAACGGTCATGATGAATCTCCTCTACGTATCATTTCGGTGCGGGTTTAGCCCTTGTGAGGCCGTGCCCTTCGGACACATCTATGATGGTCCCTTGGTCCCACAATTTCTAGTGCTATCCACCAGTTAGTCAAATGTTTCACGATTATGTCAAGGTCGGGAATAGAGCCGTCGTTTTAGGCGTTTTTACGTCATCGGGACCTTAGCCCTATCGAATAGGATCGCCTAACCAATCTTCCACGAGGCCGTGGTTACCCCACACGTCCGAGCGCAGCCAACACGCCCCGACGGAGGCGCCGCGACCACACACCACCCCGGAAAACCAGAGGGGCCCGAAGCGACACAGATTAAATCAGCTCTCGAGAGTTAGGTGCAGGGAAGGTCGAGGCCATCACGCACAACCGTTCCCATCCGACCAGTCTTGCTCAAGCATGACAGACCACACCCCTTGACTTCTTCTCGTGTCACTTATCAGTGGCTAACAATGCCACTCCACTGAGACAACTCTTCCTGAACGATGCGCCATACCTTTCTGGCTGCGTCGGCATTTGCCGCAACTGACCCACCGAAATCGAAGGCGAGAGCTGAAGCGGGCTTGAGAATACACATTGGCGGCAAGGTGGGAAGAGCATAGGGGAACCCAACAAAGTGCCCTGCACCAGGCACACACTCAACCCTCACAGTGCCCGGCCAATCGAGGTCCTTCAGCCTGCCAGCAATGCGATCAGCATATTCTTGAGACGGCCACAGCCCATCATCATCCCCGACAATCAGAGTCATGGGACCCTTGCAGTTTTCCACCTGAATAGTTGATCGTTCGACAGCCTCGACGTTCTTATTGAGAGCGCCCAGGAAGCCGCGCGTCTGACGCATGGGCTTTCGTCGGATGACGGACGATAGGAACAACAGCATCATTCCGAAGCCGTTACCTCCATGCACCCACTCGAGGGGCTCCCCATTTCGGACCCATGCGGGATCCTTGAACGAGTAGTTCTCACCCATCCCAGCTTGCCTGATGGACGACGGCGAAAGGGCAATGGTCAATCCCACGTTGGCATTATGCGCAGCCACCTCGAGCGCCAGCTCAGCGCCGCGAGACAGCCCAATCACGGCAATTTTGTCCCCTACCACAAATTCGTCATTGATCATACGTGTTACGGCACAATCAATATCATTCAGGTCAACGTTGACCATATGAGGAGGCCGGTCCTCGATCCCAAACCACCTGAGTGCCAGAACGGAATAGCCTTCAGACGCGAGTAGTGTGGCCGCGCTAGCCAGGTCGACAGAGTCGGAACCATGCAGCACGAGGATGCCTGGATGCGGCAAGCCATCGTTGGGGTGGGCAAATGTGCCGACAACGGGAGGCTCATGCACCTGCCCCCATATGACGCCATCACCGAAATGCCTGCGAAAGCGGGTTGAAGCGATAACACTATCCCTGCGACATAGCTCAGAGTGATACTCCAACTCGACAGGAAGGTTGCGTGTGAAAAATTTCGACTGATCAGGCCCCTGCATTGACCACAGCGGCCCCTCCCCATCAACACCCCGATATGTCGAGCCTTCAAGAGGAGCCATCCGGGACAGATCGACCGCACCGGCATCGTCAGCGTCGACAACAGCGAGGGACTCCCACTCCCTCAGCGCGCCGTCCATAACCTTCGTTCGAATAGTGACCCGTTCTCCAGGAACGAGGCCTGCGGCTGTTATATGAATGGGGCTATCAATGCGCGACCTCACTGGGGCAACAGTAAATACTGGCTTCACAGCTTCTGCATCCTTTCACTTAAAACAAAATACGTCAGCATCGATTGCGAGATGCAGATACGATGACCCCATTCATGTCGCTTTGATTCTCTCGGACACCACACTGGTTCTACTCTGGTTTTGCGATGGCGTGGAGTTATGGCTCGCCCTGTACATCCATATAATTCCGACTAGACTTTGCACACTGAACACAATTACCGGAATTAGTATAGAAAGAATCTCGTGGTAGATTCCTTGGAGGATAAAGAGGAAACCTGAATCTGCATAAGCAACGGCTAAGCACATGAGTGGCACTGAACCTGCTCGTTGAACCTGATACCAGGACGACTCCGACTCTGATGCTACCTTCGTCCTGATTCCCGCCCACATATTCGGAGGCAACTTGTCATTTCGCATCGCTCGCGCGAGACCAAACAAGCAGCAAGCGGTAGCAAACGTTAAGAGTCCCAGACCAATTGAGATGAGTCCATCCATCAGATGAGTCCCTTCCAGACTTAGCCTCATTGCTAGACACAACCGTTGTATAGCATGATTCACACGATGTCAAGCGATTGACATCAGCCGTTCACCCTCTCATAGGAGCATGGGTCCGATACGTCGGCGACTCGCCGCCAGACGGATTCGCGTGGAGAAAACCCCACCAGCGCCAGTGCGGAGGCTGCCAGAGGGACAGGCTGCGGTGCCCGTGGGCGGCGGCAGGGCCTGGCCGGGCTTCGAGCCGACGCGCCGAGCGAAGCTCGCGGCGCGGACGGCGAGCGGGCGGGCCGCCGCCCACGGGCACACCAAGCAGCCCGGCCGCGATAGCGGCACCAACCCGGGGCACCCGCAGCCACGTGCGCCCGCAGCTCGGGACACCCCAACCAATAACCCTAACCCGCACGCTCGCCCACGCACTCGGACTATAGGTCACGAACGTGGTGCTTAAGTTCCGTGTTTAGGTTGGGATTGCGGGCGAAAGTCGCTGTTATTTAGGTTCGGGCGGTTAATCGCGCAGCTTCCTTGACTTTCTGGGGTGATCGTGTAGTGGGTGAGAACACGATCGAATCGTGCTCGGCGTTGCCCGGTGTGCGCTGTGCCGATGAAGAAGAATGGACACACCGCGGCGGGCGCTCAACGGTGGAAATGCACCTCGTGCGCCCTGTCAACCACATGTCCATCAGGGCGTGCGCGCCGACACGAACAAGCCGATGAGCTGGCAGACTTCATCGCGTGGGCGACGTCTCGGCACACCCAAGACGAACAGGAAGGCTCAGCGCGCGCTTTCCGGCGTCGTACCTGTTGGTGCTGGCAGGTGCCGGTACCTCACCCGCCCGTCACCGGGCAGGTCCACGATCAGATCTTCATTGACGGCATGCACCTGTCGGGCGGATGGGTGCTGCTGATCGCCCGAGACCGCGAGCATGTGCTGGAGTGGCAGTGGGCGGCCAACGAATCCGCGCAGGCCTACACGGCCCTACTTGAACGCCTCGCTCCTGCCGATGTGGTCACCACCGACGGTGCTGCAGGCGCCTTGGCGGCTATCGCGCACCTATGGCCCTCCACGCGCGTGCAACGCTGCCTGGTCCACGTTCATCGTGACATCATCCGCGACCTCACCATGCATCCCAGAACCGAACCCGCACGGGCGTTGCTGGCCTTGTCACGACGCTTGACGAGCATCACCAGCGTCGACCAAGCCAGCGCGTGGTTGACGATGCTCCACGACTTTGGGCACACCTTCCGAGAATGGATGTCACAGCGCACCTTCGCCGCTCAAGACCCTGCATGGGCGTCAAAAACCGGTAAAACCTGGTGGTACACGCATGAACGCACGCGCCGCGCCTACCGACGCTTGGCACGACTGGCACGCCAAGGAGTGCTGTTCACCTACCTGACCAACCCCGACGGCACACCAGCCGACCCGCTAAGCCTGCGCCACCACCAACCACGTCGAATCCATCAACGCTGTCGTGCGTGAACTCCTCCACGCTCACCGCGGTGCCAGTGCCTACCACAGCCGTCATCGCCGAATGGGCTCTCCTCCTGCGCACCCCACAACCCCCGACCCCCACCGAAGTCCTGACCCAATGGGAACACGACGGGCGCCCCACACCCCGCCGGATCCCCACACCAAAACACCCCAACCACACCGATCAGAAACGCCACGGAATCCCGGAAGGAACCCCCACCCCAGAAGAAGGACTCTGGCCACGCAAAGGCTGGGCCGGACGCGCCCACTAGACCCACGACACGCCGTCTAAAGCACCACGTTTGCGCCTATAGCCCACGCACTCAGCCCAGGCCTCGCACATAGATGAAAACGCCCACCCGTAACCGGGTGGGCGCTTCTGAGCCGCCTGTGGGAATCGAACCCACGACCTATTCATTACGAGTGAATCGCTCTGCCGACTGAGCTAAGGCGGCCGCGCCTGCCGTTCCACCGTTTCCGGGGCGTGCAGGCAACGGCACAACTCTACTGGACGAACCGGCGCCAGCGCAAACCAGGACGTCCAGCAAAGTAATGTCGTGGGTCACGAACTACTGGCAGGTGAGTCCGTCGGTGGGGACAGTGTCCTTGACCAGGTAGTCTTCGACGGCGCGCACGACGCACTGGTTGGCGCCGCGCCGGTAGGCGGTGTGGTTCCAGCCTTCGACGGTGATGAGGACGCCGGAGTCGAGCTGGCTGGCCAGCGCCTCGGCCATCGGGTAGGGCGTGGCCGGGTCGTGCGTGGTTCCGATGACGAGGATGGGCGCGGCACCGGTCGCGTGGATGGGTGCCCGCTCGGCGTGCTCGGTCGGCCAGGCTGACAGCCCGGCGGAGGGGTAGCCGACGTAGCGGTCCAGGATGGACAGTTCACTCTTGAGCGCGTCGGCGCGGGCGATCCACTCAGCGTCCGTGCCCGCGGGCTTGTAGTCCAGGTTGTTGATCGCGTTGATCGCGTCCGTGGAGTTGTCCGCGTAGGTGCCGTCGGGGTTGCGCGAGTTCATGAGGTCAGCGATCTCGAGCATCGCGGTGCCGTCGTTTCGGCGCGTGGCGTCCGAATAGGCGTTGGTGAGCTCGGGCCACCACTGGGTGTTGTACATGGCGCCGATCATGGCGGTCACGGCGAGCCCTTCGGTGAGGGGGCGGTCCGGGTCATTGGTTGGCAGCGGGCTGGCTTCGAGGGATTCGAGGAAGCTTCGCACGTTGGCGATGCCTTCGTCCTTGGTGCGTCCCATCGGGCACGAGGCCTGGGTGGCGCAGTCCGTGATCCACTGTTGGAGGGAGGCATCCAGGCCGCGCATCTGCATGGAGGAGACTTCGTCGACGCTCAGGGAGGGGTCGAGGGCACCGTCGAGGACGAAGCGTCCGACCTGGGCCGGGTACAGGCCGGCGTAGGTGGCGCCGAGGAAGGTGCCGTAAGAGTAGCCCAGGAGGTTGAGCTTGTCCTGGCCGAGGATGGAGCGCACCATGTCGAAGTCGCGGGCGGCGCTGACCGTGTCGATGTGCTCGAAGATGGCGCCAGAGTGGTCGCGGCATCCTTGCGCGAATTCGCGCGAGTCTTCCTGCACTTCGGCGATCGCGGACTGCGGGCTGTCGGCGTCCGTGCCTTCGGTTTCGGAGCCCGCGTTGTATTTGTCCTTCTCCGCGTCGGTCATGCAGAAGACGGGGGTGGAGTCTCCGACGCCGCGCGGGTCGAGGGCGACGATGTCGTAGGCATTGACCACGGCCTCGCCGATGCCCTGGCCGGCGTAGTAGGGCAGCGCGGAGACGACGGCGCCGCCGGGGCCGCCGGGGTTGACGAACAGCGCGGGCGCGTCCTTCTTACCGGAGCGGTGGATGGCCAGCGCGAGGGAGATCTGGTCGCCGTCGGGGTTATCCCAGTCCAGGGGGGCCTTGAGGAAGGCACACTGGTATTCGCTGGGGTCGGAGCTGTCGACGCCTCGGTAGCTGTCGAAGGTGCCGGGCGCGCACTTGCCCCACGTGATGCCCTGGTCGTAGAAGGCTTGGACGGAGCCGCCGTGGACGTCGATCGGGGCGGACGAGGCCGTGGCCGTCTGGGTGGGCGCGGGTCCCTTGCGGCGGTGGATACCGAAGTACCCGATAATGGTCAGGACGATCGCGACGACCGCGAGGATCGCGACGGCTGCGGCCGCGATGGAACGTGTTTTCATGGCCCCGATTGTAACGGAGTTTACGCGTGGGGTTCCTATGCCTGCGGCCGCAGGGAGATCGCCATGTCTTCGAGGACGAGGAGGGGGTTGCCGTTGGCGACCAGGCGCTTGCGGGCGGTTTCGATGTGGTCGACGCGCGCCAGGGTCTGGCGGGGCGTGGAGTCGTCGGCGATCTGGCGCACGAGGTCGGTCAGGTCGGTGTTGATGAGGTCGCTGTCGCCGCCGACCTGGACCATGAGGACGTCGCGGTAGATGGCGAGCAGGTCGATGAGGGCGCGGTCGATCGCGTCGGTGAGGGCCCGCTTGGAGCGGCGCTTCTGGTCTTCCTCGAGCTGGCGGATCATGGTGCGCGAGGCCTTGGTGGCGCTCTCGCCTTCCTCCATGCCCAGCTGGCGCATCAGTTCGGCCTTTTCACGGGCGTTGCGTTCGCTGACCTGCGCGTCGGCCTGTGCTTTGGCGGTTTCGAGCAGGCGGTCGGCCGCCATGACGGCCTCGCCGACGCTGCGCACGGAGGCGGGCGCGGTGATGATGTCGCGGCGGCGCTCGCGCATCTGGGGGTCGCGGGCGAGGGCCCGGGCCAGGCCGATGTGGGACTGGGCGGCGCGCGCGGCCTCGAGGGCGACCTCGGGGGAGGCGACGCCCTCGCGCACGAGCAGGTCGGCGACGGCGGCCGCGGCGGGGATGCGCAGGCCCAGGTGGCGGCAGCGCGAGCGGATCGTGGCGATCATGTCCTCGGGGCTGGGGGCACACAGGAGCCACACGGTGTGCTCGGGCGGCTCTTCGATGGCTTTCAGCAACGCGTTCGCGCCGGATTCGCCCAGGCGGTCGGCATCCTCGACAACGATAACGCGCCACAGCCCCTGGGAGGGCGAGGACTGCGCCTGGAGCACAAGGGAGCGCGCGGTGTCCACGTTGATGATCGAGGTCTCGGTGGCCGCGAAGAGAACGTCCGCGTTGGTGCGGCCCATCGTCGTGCGGCACCCGGGGCACGCTCCACACCCGGGGGTCTCGCCGGTGCACTGCAGGGCGGCCGCGAAGGCGCGGGCTGCGACGGAGCGTCCCGACCCGGGCGGGCCGGTGATAAGCCAGGCGTGGCTCATGGAGCGCGCCTCGTCGGTGGCACGCCCGCTGCCCCGGGAGGCGACGATGGCACGGGCAGACGCCGCGGCCTCGCTGAGCTTAGCGACCGCCGCGTCCTGTCCGACCAGCGAGGACCAGACGCTCATCATTCATCCCACAGCGCGCCCTGGGACTCGCCCAGGGCTCCCACCATGGTCGCCGGCTTACGCGAGGACCGTTTCTCGGTGCTGCCCTTGTGCGAGGCCTTGGCGGCGCGGTGCTTCCGGGTGGCGGCTGTCGCGGGGGTGTCAACGAGGACGGGGGCTGCCTCGTCGGTGGCGGTTTCCTCGTCCGCGGTGTCGGGGGCGTCGGTGGGAGAGGCTTCCTCGGTTGACGCCTCGGGGGAGGCAACCTCGGGAGCGGTATCCTCGGTCTCAGCGGGAGCCTCAGCAGGAGCGTCAGCGCCAGCCTCCGCGGCGGTCACCGATCCGGCGGAGCCGTCCACGGCCTCGTCGATGGTGGCCACCCCGCCGTCGAAGCGCTCGACGAGGACACCGCGGATCTCGGAGAAGACCTCCTCGATCGTGCCGACCGCGTCGATGACGACGATGCGCTCGGGCTCGGCGTCGGCCAAGCGCAGGTACTGGTGGCGCACGCGCTCGTGGAAATCCATGGACTCGCGTTCCATGCGGTCCGGGGCGTCGGTGCGGCGGCGCGCGCCGACCTCCGGGGGCAGGTCCAGCAGGAAGGTCAGGGAGGGGTACAGGCCGCGGGTCGCCCAGGCGCTCAGGGACGCGATCTCGTCCACGCCGAGGGAACGGGCGGCGCCCTGGTATGCCAGGGAGGAGTCGATGTAGCGGTCCCCCAACACGACGGCGCCACGCTCGAGGGCGGGGCGGATGACCGTGGCGACGTGGTAGGCGCGGTCGGCGGCGTACAGGAGGGCCTCCGTGCGCGCATCGACGTCCTCGGGGCCGTTTTGGACCAGGCGGCGGATCTCCGTGCCCAGCTCGGTGCCACCCGGCTCGCGGGTGACGATGACCTCGCGGCCCCGGCTCTCGAACCAGTCGCGCACGGACTGGATCTGCGTGGACTTCCCCGAGCCGTCGCCGCCTTCGAAGGTGATGAACACTCCTCGCGCTGCCATCAGCTGTCCTTCTTCGTCGCGGCCTTCTTGGTGGCCGTCTTCTTCGCCGTCGTCTTCTTGGTGGCCGTCTTCTTGGCCGCCGTCTTCTTGGCCGCCGGCTTCTTCGCGGCCGTCTTGCGGGTGCGCTTAGGGGCGGGGCCCTTGGCGCGCTTGTCGGCGAGGAGTTCGTAGGCGCGCTCGGCCGTCAGGTCCTCGACCGTCTCGGCGCGCGGCACCGTCACGTTGGTCTCCCCGTCCGTCACGTAGGGGCCGAAGCGGCCATCCTTGACGGTGACCTTCTTGCCCGAGATCGGGTCCTCGCCGAACTCGCGCAGCGGCGGGCGGGCCGCGCCGCGGCCTCGCGTCTTGGGCTGCGCGTAAATGGCCAGGGCCTCGTCCAGGGTGATGGTCAGCAGCTGGTCCTCGGAAGCCAGCGTGCGCGAGTCCGTGCCCTTCTTCAGGTAGGGGCCGTAGCGCCCATTCTGCGCGGTGATGACCTCGCCCGAGGCCGGGTCCGTGCCCACCTCGCGCGGCAGGGACAGCAGCTTCAGGGCGTCCTCGAGGGTGACCGTGGAGATGTCCATGGTCTTGAACAGGGACGCGGTGCGAGGCTTGGCGGCGCTCTTCTTCGCCTTCTTCGCGCCCTCCTCGCCGCCCTCGGCCGCCTCGGGCAGGACCTCGGTGACGTAGGGGCCGTAGCGGCCGTCCTTGACGATGATCGTGTGGCCGGTTGCGGGGTCGACGCCCAGCTCGCGGCCGTCGTCGGCGGCGCGCGCGAAGAGCTGGTCGATCAGCTCGTCCGTCAGCTCGTCGGGGGCGACCTCCGGCGGCACGTTCGCGCGCGTCCCGTCGGCCTTTTCCATGTAGGGGCCGTAGCGGCCCACGCGCAGCGTCACGCCGCGGCCCAGGTCGATGGAGTTGACGGCACGCGCGTCGATGTCGTCGCCCAGGGAGGCCACGTCGTGGCGCAGGCCGCCCTTCTCGCCCGTGCCGTCGGGGCCGAAGAAGAAGCCGGTCAGGAACTCCGTGCCGTTCTCCTGGCCCGCGGCGATACGGTCCAGGTCGCCCTCCATCGAGGCCGTGAAGTCGTAGTCGACCAGGTTCGCCAGGTTCTCCTCGAGCAGCCGCGTGACGGAGAAGGCCAGCCACGTGGGCACCAGGTACTGGCCGCGATGCGTCACGTACCCGCGGTCCCCAATCGTCTGGATGGTCGCCGCGTAGGTGGAGGGACGGCCGATGCCGAGTTCCTCCATGGTCTTGACCAGCGTGGCCTCCGTGTAGCGGCCCGGGGGCTGGGTCTCGTGGCCGTCGGGGGTGGCCTCGGTCAGCGTCGCGGCGTCCCCCTCGGCGACGTCGGGCAGGGTCTTTTCCGCGTCGTTCTTTTCCGCGTCGTAGCGCCCCTGGTCGCGGCCCTCCTGGTAGGCCAGGCGGAAGCCCGGGGAGGTGATGACCGTGCCCGAGGCCGAGGAGATCACGTCGTGACGCGCACCGTCGACCTCGATGCCGGTGAGCACGCGGATCGTCGCCGTATAGCCAAGGGCGTCGGCCATCTGCGAGGCGACCGTGCGCTTCCAGATCAGGTCGTACAGGGCGAGCTGCTGCTTGGACAGGGAGCCCGCGACTTCGCCGGGCGTGCGGAAGTGGTCGCCGGCCGGGCGGATCGCCTCGTGCGCCTCCTGCGCGCCCTTCGACGTGGTGCCGTACAGGCGCGGGGACTCGGCCACGGCCTCGGCCCCGTAGAGCTGGGTGGCCTGCTCGCGGGCGGCGTGGATCGCCTGGCTGGACAGGGCCGTGGAGTCGGTACGCATGTAGGTGATGTAACCGGACTCGTAGAGGGACTGGGCGGTGCGCATCGTCGAGGAGGCGTTCCAGTGCAGCTTGCGCGAGGCCTCCTGCTGGAGGGTGGACGTCGTGAAGGGGGCGGCCGGGCGACGGCGGTAGGGCTTGCGGGTCACCGAGTCGATGACCGAGGCCGGGGCCTCGGACAGCGCCTGCGCATAGGCCCGCGCGGTGGCCTCGTCCAGGTGGAGGACGCCGGCCTTGGCCGCCTTCGCGCTCAGCTCGCCCTTCTCGCTGAAGTCGGAGCCGGTCGCGATAGAGTGGCCGTCCACGGAGGACACGCGCGCGCCGAAGGCCTGGCCCGCCGACGTGAAGGCCGTGTCGATCGACCAGTACTGGGCGCTCACGTGCGCCATGCGGTCGCGTTCCTTGGCGACCACGAGGCGCGTGGCCACCGACTGCACGCGGCCGGCCGACAGGGAGGGGCGGATTTTGCGCCACAGGAGGGGCGAGACCTCGTAGCCGTAGAGGCGGTCGAGGATGCGGCGCGTCTCCTGCGCGTCCACGAGGTTCGTATCCAGGTCACGCGTGTTGTCGAGCGCGCGCTGGATCGCTTCCTTCGTGATTTCGTGGAACACCATGCGGCGCACAGGAACCTTAGGCTTCAAGACCTGCAGGAGGTGCCACGCGATGGCCTCACCCTCGCGGTCCTCATCAGTTGCCAGGAAAAGTTGGTCGGACTCCTTGAGGAGCTTCTTAAGTTCGGTGACCTTTTTCTTCTTGTCCGGGTTCACCACGTAATAGGGCGTAAAACCCTCGTCGACGTTGACGGCGAAGCGGCCGAATGGCCCCTTTCATGTCTTTGGGCAGCTCGGAGGGCTGCGGGAGGTCGCGAATGTGGCCGATAGAAGCGGTCACGTGGTAGTCGGGACCCAGGTATCCCTCAATGGTGGCTGCCTTCGCAGGAGACTCCACGATCACGAGCTTCGTCGCTGACATTACCTGTCCCTTCCCATAACGCTTCCCCAGTATTTGTAGCACCTCGTCGGCGAATCCACGCTCCGAGGTATCTTGGAAGGACCTTACCGCGTCCCGCCCACATCTGTGTACCAAGGCCATCTCCGCGCGTCTCACGCCACTCGGTTTGACATTGACGAGGCCGTGGCTGATTCTCGCGCGCGACGACACCCGGCGCACGCGGCCACAAACGGCGTTTCGCCTGGGTTCCGGGACGAGAGGCACAGTGCTAACAAAATTAGACCGTTATGATCAGATTCATGAGTTCTCGTCACACAGTGCCTGATGCTCAGCCAGTGTCGGCTGATCCTCCGTCGCGCTCATCGCGCCCGTTCCTGCGCCGAGCATGGATATGGATCGTGGCGTTCATCGTTCTGGGAGCCTTCGCACTCCTATATGTCATGAGCGATTCACGGCTGGTCACCGCAGGAGCCACCCCCGGCTATCGCGGGGCCGCGCAGGACACCGGCTACCTGGCCGATGGCTACGCAAACGGCGTCGGCGTTGCTTGGCAGATGAACGCGGCGGACGCTGGTCTGGACCGCATCGACGACTACGCAGCGGCCGACGGACGCCTCTACCTGACGGGGTACAGCGGCACCCAGCGCGTCGCAATCGGCTACGACGCGAGCAGCGCGAAGCCGCGCGAGCTGTGGCGTACCAACCTCACCGACGACGAGCCCGGCAGCTACTGGTGGGAGGGGGACCTCCTCGTGGGCAACACGCTGGTGTCCGTCGCGGACGGAACAACGACCACGGGCTGGCCGACGCCGACCGCCCGCTTCGATCACTCCTCGTACTCGCGCCCCACGCTCAGCGGGTGGACGAGCGCGCCCGTGGGGTCCGTGCGCCTCAACTGCCCCGACCCCTCCACCCTCCAGTGCGAGGCCTGGGATAAGAACGTGACCCGCGCGTGGGATTTCGACGCCTCGCGCGGCGACTTCCCCACGACGGATAAACCACTGGAGGGGTGGGTTCCGCTCAGACGCACGACGTACGCGATCGCCCGTATGGAGACCCGCGACGCAGGGGCTCTCGTGGGATTCCTCAACGTCAACACGGGCGAGCGCGTCGGCGTTGACGCCATCAACGAGGCCTGCTCCCCCATCGAGATCCGTGGCCTGACCGAGGAAGATCGCTGCCCACTGACGGGAACGGGATCCTTCAAGGTCGCGATCATCCGAGCCTCGGACGGGTGGCTGATCGGCGACGAGGATGGAAACGTGGCGACCGTGGCCCCCGACGGGTCCAACGCACAGCTCTTCCCGATGAGCAGCGAGGCGATCGAACGCCTGCGCTACCTGGAAACCTACTCGGGCACAAGCCAGCCTACGCCTCCCACCACCGAGGAGCTGATGACCTACGCCTCGACGGGCGCGCACCCCTGGGAGACGACGATCAGCCTGACCCCGGCCACGTCAGACTCGTTCAATGCCGCCATCACAATCAACGATCGCGATCCCATCGTCACCTCACAGAGCATCTTTCCCAGTTCGAGGAATTCCCCTGAGACATGGTGGCGCCGACCGGCCATCAGCCGCGACACCTCCGTCATCCTGCTGGCCTCCATCGACCAGGAGAAACCCCATTCGCAGTCCAAGCTGCCCGAGGCGCGCCCTCTGCTGCTGAACGTTACGGCGCATGAGGACGCGCCCGCCCCGGCCTCGGCCCTCAACGAGTACGCGGTCCCGGCGTGGAACGACTACCAGGCGACCGAGGCGATCCCCCTCTTCGACGACCTCATCATCGCCCGCATATCCCCTGAGACATCACCGTGGTACAAGCGCTTGCTTGGCCTGACTCCTTCCTCCGGCGACCACATCGTCGGCTTGATCCCCACCACCAACACCACCCGGAGCACGCAATGACATCCACCGCCTCCCACCGCCCGAACAGGCGCCGGATCGGCACCACCATCGGCGCTGCGCTCGCGGCGGCCGCATTCCTCGCGGCTTGCACGGGAACGCTCCCCACCCCCGGAGCCTCGGACTCCTCCAGGTCCGCCCAGTCCACCGGATACTCGGGACAGGCCCTGCCCTCCAGGTTCCTCTCGACCGACTTCTCGGGCGGCTTCGAGGTCGCCTGGGAGATGAGCGCCACGGACCTGGGTGCCAACGAGACGGTCGCGACGACCGCGGTCGTCGACGGGACTCTCGTCGCCCTCACCGGACCCTACGGCTCGGAGCACACCCTCATTGGCCTCGACGTCAGCGGGCCGACACCCACCGTCCTATGGACCCACCAGTTCACAGGCGAATACCCAATCGTCCTGGCGTGGGGCGACTCGCTCGTCGCCGGAAACCAGACGATCCGTGCCTCGGATGGGACCGTCACCGCGACGTGGCAGACACCGCTGCCCAGCGAGGCCAGCAGCTACATGCCCGGCCAGCCCCTCCTGCTGGTCGGCGAGCACATCGTCGACCAATACGAGCCGCGCATCGTCCCCGTGGCCTGGCCCCTCGCCGTCACCTGCCTGGAGTCAACGAGCTCCTCGGGCCGACACGGCGCGGACTACGACTGCGCGGGCTGGCGCCAGGACGGCACCCAGGCATGGACGTACACGGCGACCAGCACCTATTCCAACACGTCGCTGCCCGGCTTACCCTCACATACACGCGCCGCCAACGGGTACATTCCGATCTCCCGCACCGGCTCCGCAGACATCGCCCCCATCTCCCAGTACCTGCGCCTGGAAGACGGGACCATCACGGAAGGAGCAACCCTTGAGGCGCGCCACTACCTCATCGCCAGCGACGGCTACATTTCCAGCGGCGTGACGAACAGGCAGCCCCGCGAAACCGCGCTGGTGACCGTCTCGCCAGACGGGACCGAGCAGTCGACGAGTGCCGTCGCCTCCACGGCCATGCCCCCCGAGGATCTGGCCGCCCTCCTGTGCTGGTCGGAAGACGGCACCGAGATCATCCCCACGGTCGAACAGGCCACCGAAACCATCGCCACCGGCCAGGCCCCCTGGGCTACCCTGTGCGCCACGCGCAACGGAATCGGCTCCCTCTTTGCGATCACGGCCATCAACGGACGCGATCTGACGGTCACGAGCACGGACGGCAAGCCCATCAAGGGCGCCTACGCCACCGATTTAATTCCCTCGAGGGACGGGTCCCTCATCCTGTCGCGCGAGCCTGATGGCGCCGGTGAGAGCGACTCTGTCCTCCACCGCCCGCACAACCTCTACGCAGTTCCCTCCGGCACCCAGCTCGCGACCCTGGAGGAGTTCGGGGTTCACGGCGTCACCGCCGTGTACGAAGACCTCCTGGTCGCAGTACCGACCCCGAGCTACGCGACGCGCAACTCCCCCAGCCCCTCCCATCGCAAGGACACGGTCTTGATGGGGATCACGCCGAAGCGGGCGGGCTGAGTTGTCGTCATTGACGAGGCCTGGGCCCCTTGGGTGACGCGGCTGCCCGTGCGCTCATCTCAGGGGTGGCGCCCTTGGCCCTTCACTGCGCACGTTAACCCTATGGGTGGCAGTGTGGGCAGGGCGCCCACACTGCCACCTCAAGGGCCCAGCTGCGCACAAACGGGCGGGCACAACCACCTGTCGCGACCCCTCACGCGCGACGACCCACAACACCCGGCCCCGGCCTCGTCTGGCCTGCGACGCCAGCACAATTACCCGGTTGCTAGCGGATGCAGTTACGATCAGGTCCATGAGATTCCCAGACGAAGACGACTACGCCGAGGCCGGGTCCATCACCCGCTTCTGGTACAAGATCATCTGCCCCTTCACCTTCGGGGCACGCCTGTGGATGGTGACAACGTCGATCCTGTGCGCCCTCGCGGTCATCCAGTCGGCGAACGGCTCGTGGGGCTATCACGGCCGCGCCCAAGACACAGGATTCCTGTCCTCCAACTACATCAACGGAGTGCGCCTCGCCTGGGAAATCGACGCGGCGGACGCGGGCCTGGACCGCATCGACGACTACATCGCACGCGACGGCCACCTCTTCATCGTCGGCTACAAGGGAACCCAACGCATCGCCATCGGCTACGACGCCTCCCACTCCACCCCCCGCCAGCTATGGAGCGTCGACGTCGACGACGAACCCGGCGTGCACTGGTGGGACGGCGACCTCCTCGTCGGAAACACGCTGGTGTCCGCAGCGGACGGTCACACAACTACCGGATGGCCTACCTCGGGAGTTCGCTACGGAGTTTCCCCCTACGAACACCCTTCGCACACCGGCTGGTCAAGCGCCCCGATCGGCCCGATCCGCCTCTACTGCCCCGATCTCTCCACCGGACACTGTGAGGCCTGGGATAAGACCGCAACACACGTGTGGGACTTCGACGCATCCAGCGGCTCCTTCCCCGACACCGTGACTCCCGTGGACGGCTGGATCCCCATCGTCCACGCTGATCATCTTTCGAGGTATCAGCTGACCGGATTCAGCAGCACGTTTCTGCGCGGATTTCTGAACCTCTCGACCGGTGAACGCACCGGAATCGATGCCATCAAGGAGGCATGTGGTCCAGCAACGACCGAACTCGATGACGGAACCACGTCGTGCCGTATCACATTCCCCTACATTGGCGCACCACCCATCATCCGCGCCCAGGACGGTTGGGTGATCAGCAGCGGGTACATGCACGCAGCCACGGTCGCGCCCGACGGATCGAATGCGCAGGTCGTCACTCTTACGCAGGAGGCCGTCGCGCGCATCAACTACCTGAGCACCTATCCACAGACGAAAGCCTCACTACCGACAACCGAACAGATCGTGCACTACGCAGCCACAGGAGACCACTCGTGGGACACAACAATCACGCTCACCGAGGGCTCGGCGATCATCGTGAACGACAGCGTCACGCTGGCTACGCATCAACAATACCTTGACGTTTTATCCTACGACGCGTCGTGGTGGTGGGCTGCGCCCGCGATCAGTCAAGATACTTCTGTCCTGCTCATACCTCATCTCAAGGGCGCTTCGTCCAGCGACCATGACCTGGACTCGTGGCACCCTTCGCTCATCAATGTATCGGCTGCGGCGCAGGCGTCGACACTGCCCACAACATCATCCACTTACAGGCTGAGTAACGATGCGGTACATGGCTGGAACAACCTCAGGGTTCGCTCGGCAACTCCACTCTACGACGACCTCATCGTCGCCCGCATATCCCCTGAGACATCACCGTGGTACAAGCGCTTGCTTGGCTTGACTCCTTCCTCCGGCGACCGCATCGTCGGCCTGACCCCCGCACCCGGACCGATGAGGAGCGCCCGATGAACCTCCCCAAGAAGCTGACTTCCTTGCGAGAGGCCCTCCCGATCCTCCTGCGCTGCCTCGCCATCGCACTGGCCGTCGCCCTCGTTAGCACGCTAGCCGTCAGTGCTTCCTGGCTCATGCACAGGCCGGTCGGGTATTCGGGCAACGCACGTGTCTCCTCCTTCATTTCCCCGGACTTCGCCTCGGGCTTCGACGTCGCGTGGGAGATGACGTCCGCAGAGCTGGGGACAGACGCTCCCATCCAAGAAATCGTGCAGATCGACGGAACAGCCGTCATCTTTGCCTCCACACGTGTATCCTCTGATGATCCACTTTCCGGGACACTCATCGGCATCGATGCGAGCGGACGTACTCCCACGGTCCTGTGGCGTCATGACATCCACAACGGCAACATGAATCTTCTGATCTGGGAGGACTCTATCGTCGCCGGTGACGAAACAATACGCGCCGCTGATGGCGCAGTCACCGCTACCTGGGAGACGCCCTTACCCACGACCCTGAGGTTTGGCTACTACGCAGACAAAGCAGTTCCTGCAACACTCGTGGGTAGCGTTCGCCCCATCAGAGAAGGGTCACGTTTTGTGCAAGTGACGTGGCCTGTCGCGCTGGTCTGCGCACCAACCGACACGAGGTTCTTATACAATGGCCCAACGACGGAATTCACATGCACGGCGTGGCACAAAGACGGTAGCCAGGCGTGGAGCTACGTCACGAGCACAGAAAAAGACCATCAACGCGGACCCATCAATACCCCAGCTGTTGATGGGCACATCCTCGTCGGCCACTACAGTGACTACAGAAGGTACGACGGTGACGGGTTCTTAAACCTCGCTGACGGCACCTACACGCGCGGTGACACACAGGACGGCATCAATGCCACGATGCTATTCCCTGCGAGCGACGGATGGATCTATACCGCCTCATCTGGCCCCTATTGGCAAGATGAAGAGTTTGTCGTCTACAACCCGAACGGGACTGAACGCGAGCGCACTGCGCGCTCGCTCGGTTCCCGAGACTGGTTGAAGATCCTGCACATGACGTGCTGGGATACGACAGGGCACATCATCACCCCCACAGCCGAGCAGGCCCTCGAAACTCTCCGCTCAGAGGAGGTATCCTGGGCTCCGCTATGCACACAACCACCGACCTATTCTGAAACGGACATCGGTTTCATCAACGGCAGGCCCCTGATGTCGACGAACGAGGACGGCTCACCAGAGACGGATAGCTATCCCGATGATTCGATCCTCGCATCGGACGGTTCACTGATCCTGTATCCATCTTCGACCTGGTCAGCCGACGAGCCGAGGCGGCGTGCAACCTACGCGTCACAGCCCCTCTACTCCGCCCCCGAGGGTGTAGCTCTCTCGAACCTCACAGAGGTCGGTGCCTACGGTGCCACCCCACTCTACGACGACCTGTTGATAGCGGAACCCAAGCATCCCAACAGCTCCTGGCACCGATACCTCGGCACCTACCCCCACTCGGACACGGTGCTCATGGGCATCACGCCAAAGCGGGCGGGCTGAGTTGTCGTCATTGACGAGGCCTGGGCCCTTCGCGCTGCCACCCGCGCTCCGCGAACGGACGTGACCCGCGCAAACCCGGCCCCGGCCTCGTCTGGCCTGCGACGCCAGCACAATTACCCGGTTGCTAGCGGATGCGGTTACGATCAGGTCCATGAGATTCCCAGACGAAGACGCCTACAGGTACGCGGGTGGATTGAAACGCCTCTGGTACAAGATCATCTGCCCCTTCACCTTCGGGGCACGCCTGTGGATGGTGACAACGTCGATCCTGTGCGCCCTCGCGGTCGTCCAGTCGGCGAACGGACCCAGTGGCTACCACGGCAGCGCCCAAGACACCGGTTTCCTCTCCGGGAACTTCGTCAACGGCGTGCGCATCGCCTGGGAAATCAACGCGGAGGACGCGGGCCTGGACCGCATCGACACCTTCCGCGTTAGTGACGAATACATCTATCTGGTCGGGTATAAGGGGGCTCAGCGCAGCGTCGTCGCCTTCGACGCCTCCTATTCCACCCCGCGCGAGCTGTGGCGCACCGACATCAACGACGACGAGGAAGGGGTGAACTGGTGGGGCGATGACCTGCTCGTGGGCAACACCCTGGTGTCGACCGCTGACGGGTCGACGCGCTCGGATTGGCCGACCCCGGGCGTTCGTCTAGTGGGCTCCCCCTATCAGCATCCCTCGGGAGAGGGACCGAGCACTGGGCCGATCGGACCGGTTCGCCTGTACTGCCCCACCCCCTCGTCCGCTCCCTGCCAGGCCTGGGACAAGACCGGGACCCACGTGTGGGACTTCGATGCCTCCACCGGCTCCTTCCCCGACTCCGTCACCCCGCTGGAGGGCTGGGTGCCCCTACGCGCGTGGGAGCCATCGTCGGCCGGCCCGGTCATGGGATATACGCTCGACGAGCTTACGGGCTTCCTCAACTTGGAAACCGGAGAGCGTGTCGGCCTGGACGCCATCGAGGAGGCGTGCGGGCCCGCCACGCTGGACAAATCGTCCGGCGAGCCCTATTGCCGCGTCACCGCGAAATCTAAACAGCAGCACCTCATCCTGCGTGCCTCCGACGGGTGGATCGTCGGCGACGACGTTGGATACATCGCGACCGTCGCCCCCGACGGCTCGAATCCGCAGGTGATGCACCTGGATGCACAAGCCTCGAGACGCCTCATATTCCTGCGGAGATTCCCCGATCAGGGATCCGCGCAGACCCCCACGATCGAAGAGTTCATGCACTTCGCAGCAACTGGCGAAGCGTCGTGGGATTCCTCGATCACAGTGTCGCCGGGAGGCCCGGGAGGCTACGACACTCCACTCGTCATCAACGAGCACACAAAGTTCAACACGGGAATGACGTACTACGGATCTGACACCGAGAACCCCAGTGTGTGGCTGGGTAACCCCGCGCTCAGCAAGGATGCGTCCGTCGTGTTACTCCCCCACGTCAACGTGGCCTCCGCCTCCTTTATCCCCAAGTACGAGTGGAACCCAGTTCTCGTCGACGTGAATGTGGCCGCCGATGCCACGAGCACCGCAGCCGATTCAGACAAGTACGCCATCAGTTCCTACGCTGTCCCCGGATGGGAGAACCTCCACATGACGTCGGCGACAACAATGTTTGACGACCTGATCGTCGGCTTCTCGTCGCCGGCCCAGGCCCCCTGGTACAAGCGCCTTGCAGGCTTGTCTGCAGCCCCCGGCGAGCGCGTCGTTGGCCTGACCCCCACCCACAAAGCGTCAAGGAGCGTGCGATGAACCTCCCCAAGAAGCTGACTTCCTTGCGCGAGGCCCTCCCGATCCTCCTGCGCTGCCTCGCCATCACACTGGCGGTCGCCCTCGTCGGCGCGCTGGCAGTCGGTGCCTCCTGGCGCGCGCACAGGCCGGTCGGGTACTCGGGCAGCGCTCGGGTTTCCTCGGCGCTTTCCCCGGACTTTGCCTCCGGTTTCGACGTCGCCTGGGAGCTGACGGCCGCGGACCTCGGCGTGGGCGGATCGCTGTCGGCCTACGTGAAGATCGACGGGCGTCTCGTCGCCTTCTTCAGAGGGCAGGACCAGCCTCCCACGCTCCTCGGCCTCGACCTAAGCGGCGAGAAGCCCTCGGTCCTGTGGCGCCGAGAGGTGCCGGATGCCGATTCGCCGATGCTCGCATGGGAGGACTCCATCGTGGTCGCAGGCCAGACGATCCGCGTCGCCGACGGGGAGGTCACAGCCACCTGGGACACGCCGCTCCCCGCGGACTCAACAACGCGCTTCGTACCGCAAGACACGGCGGCCTTCATCAACGTGGGAGGCGACCCGGTCGATCCCGGGTACACAGGTTTCTCACGCGTGACGTGGCCCGTCGTTGTCGTCTGTTACGCGAGAGACATGGCACGCGCCGTTCAGAATTTCGACTACCTGTGCCTGGGATGGAACAAAGACGGCACCGAAGCGTGGAGATATGAAGTGACCTTGTCCTCCAAGGACCTTCAGGGTCCGGGCATCCCGTTGCCCGTGACGGCGGTCGACGGCTACGTTCCTGTCTCCCGGAATTTCGAGTACGAGGATCGCAAGGTCGGCGGCTTCCTTCACCTGGCTGACGGAGTGCTCGTCGAGAGCGCGACCTACTATGCGGATGCTCTGGTGCCTGTTGCGGACGGATGGCTGCTGGAGGGAGGGACGAACGATCCCAGGCAGCGCCTCCTCGTCACGCTGGCCCCTGACGGAACCGAGGTGTCACGCACTCTCCTCGCCGATCCGCTCATACATGTGTCAGACGTCGGATCCGCCACGTGCTGGGATGAGGAAGGCCGTGTCGCGCGACCGACGAGCGAGCAGGCAACATCCACTCTCACCTCTGGGGAGTTCCCCTGGGCGTCCGTATGCGTACAGAGGAATCAAAACTCCACAAAGGGTTTCTCCATGTTGAATGGCCATCGTCTGATGGCGACGAATGGAGCGGGCGGGGCCGAGAACGGCACCTATCCGGAGAGCCTAATCGCAGCAACGGACGGCTCCCTGATCCTCTCCCAACCCCCGGAGGATAAGGACTCGACGGACAAGAACCCACCGATGAACCTGTATACCGCCCCCTCGGGCATCCAGCTGGCCTCGCTGGAGGACATTGGAGCACACCACGCGCAGCCCTTCTACGATGACCTGCTCATCGCATCCCCCACGCGATCGGATTCGTGGCTTACTCGCTTGCGCGCCCTCCTCGGCACCTACCCCCACCCGGACACGGTGCTCATGGGGATCACGCCGAAGCGGGCGGGCTGACCAAGGCTGATCCACGAGGCCGGGGCTGGGACACACAACCCGGCCCCGGCCTCGTCGAACACCCGATAGGATCACACCATGAGATTCCCAGACGAAGACGACTACAGGTGGGCAGGGTCGCTCAAACGCCTCTGGTACATGATCATCTGCCCCTTTACCTACGGCGAACGCCTGTGGATAGTCACCACATCGATCCTGTGCGCGCTCGCGGTCATCCAGTCAGCGAACGGACCCAGCGGCTACCACGGCAACGCCCAGGACACCGGCTACCTATCCCCCAACTACATCAACGGAGTGCGCATCGCCTGGGAAATCGACGCGGCGGACGCGGGCCTGGACCGCATCGACAACTACCTCACGCACGACGGACACCTCTTCATCGTCGGCTACACAGGCCTCCAACGCGTCGCCGTCGGCTACGACGCCACGCACTCCACCCCACGCCAACTCTGGCGCACCCCCGTCGACGACGAACCCGGCGTTCACTGGTGGGACGGGGACCTCCTCGTCGGCAATACCCTCATCTCACCAACCGACGGAACAACGACAACCGGATGGCCATCTCCGGGGATCCGTGTTGCCGACTCCCCCTACGAACACCCGTCCATACGCGGTAGGAGCACGGAAGCCATCGGCCCAGTCCGCCTGTATTGCACGAGTCCCGCGACCGTCCCCTGCCAGGCCTGGGATAAGAACGCTACCCACGTGTGGGACTTCGACGCCTCCACCGGCTCCTTCCCGGAGTCCGTAACCCCCGTCGACGGGTGGGTGCCTCTGCGTACGTGGATGGATGAGCACGCGGGACCCGCAATGGGCGAGTCGCTCGGTGACCTCACGGGATTCCTGAATGTGAACACCGGCGAGCGCGTCGGCCTGGAAGCCTTAAACGAGGCCTGTGCCTCCTACGGGCACAACATCAACGGAGACTGCCGAGTCGCCGACTCGTACACGCTGCGTGAACGCCTCGTACGCGCCGCCGATGGATGGGTCATCGGAGGCGACTATGGACTTGTCGCATCTATGGGCCCCGACGGCTCCAATCCTCAGGTCATGGTCATCACCGAACAATCATTGGATCGCCTGGCGAACCTGCGCACGCTACCTGCCACGAACACCGATGCAGCGCCCACGATCGAGGATTTCCTGCACTACGCTGTCACAGGTGAGGCCTCCTGGGAGAGCTCCCTAGCCGTTGAGCCGAGGAAACGTGTGGTCAACCTGGTCATCAACGATGAGACGAGCGTGCCCACGGGTCAGCTAATCTTCAGCGATGGTCTCAAAAACCCGAGCGCACTGCTGAGTACCGCCACCGTGAGCAAGGATTCCTCGCTCATTTTTGTGCCCTACGTCGAGTTAGATTCCCCTCCCGGTTCATCCGACGTGTGGGGTCCAGCTCTCGTTAACGTGGGGGCGGCTATCGATGCTGGCTCCCGGCCCTCAACTCGACTGTCAGACACATTATTGGGAGTCTCCACCGTCCACGGTTGGCGCAGCTATGGCCTGCTTGAAGCCTCTCCTGTTTTCGACGATCTCATCGTCGGACTCGCTTCACCATCATCTCCCTGGTACAAGCGCCTAGCCGCCCTGTCTCCTGCTCCCGGCGAGCGCATCGTCGGCCTGACCCCTGTACCGGACCCGATGAGGAGTATGCGATGACGCTAGCTGACACACCGGCTTCCCAACGCAAGTCCCTCCCCTCCTTCGTGCGCCGCCTCGCCATCGCTCTTGTCGTGGCGCTCGTCGCTGCGGCGGCGATCTGCGTGTGCCACCTCACCCACCGACCCGTCGGCTACTCGGGCAACGCACGCATCTCCTCGTTCATCTCCCCCGACTTCGCCTCGGGTTTCGACGTCGCCTGGGAGATGACGGCCTCGGAACTGGGAGTAAGCGGACAGTTGTACTCTCACGCGAAGGTCGACGACACTCTGGTCGCGATCTTCAGGGACAAGGACCAACCCCCCACGCTCGTGGCCATCGACCTGCGCGGCACGCAGCCCTCGGTCCTGTGGCACCGCGAGCTGGCCGAATCGAGTGCGCCGATCCTGACGTGGGACGACTCGATCGTCGTCGACGGACAGACGATCCGAGTCTCTGACGGCCAGGTCACGGCCACGTGGGACTTCCCGATCCCTGACTCCGTCACCTCCGGCATCTCCGACAAAGGACTGCCCCTCCTCGACGTGGGACAGGACCTGGACAGAAGCGAGAAGATGCATTTCGTGGCGGTGCAGTGGCCCGTGGCCGTCATGTGCCACGCGGGGGACATGCCCAAAACGTTCCAGGATTACGATTACATGTGCCTGGGGTACAACAAGGACGGCACCGAGGCATGGCGATACGCCGCCGACGTCCGTGGCTTCGAACCCGAGAAGCCGGGCGTCCCCATGAACGTCCCCATGGTCAACGGATACGTCCCGGCCAAGCAAAACACCTTAGTTCCCGGGACTGACGTGAACCGTTTCCTCAATCTCCTGGACGGTAGTGTCACGGAACCCGTGTCCGCCGACTTCACCACCTTGACCCCAGTGACCGACGGCTGGGCGTTCAGCGGGACGATGGCCGATGACTCCGAGGCACCCGCCCTCGTGACAATCACCGCGAACGGCACTGAGGTCTCGCGCATCCCTCTGACAGACAACGCCATACGCATGAAGGGCCCCGACACCGTTAGGTGTTGGGACGAGACCGGCCAGACCGTAACCCCGACAAGCGAGCAACTGGCGACAACCCTCATCTCGGGCGAGGTCACCTGGGCACACCTGTGCACGCATACGGGCGACAATGCCCTCCCCTCACGCATCACCGCCATCAACGGCAGGCGCCTGCACGTCACGAACGAGGCGGGAGGGGCCGATCGTGTCTCCTACCCGAAGACAGCAGCCATCTCGACGGATGGATCCCTGATTCTCTCCATTCCCCCGACACACGACGATCGGAAGGAACCCGCTCCTCCAGAGACCCTCTACGCCGTCCCCTCGGGCATTCCCCTGGCATCGCTCGATGAGGTCGGCGCGGCCAACGCGTCCGTCTTCTACGATGACCTGCTTATCGCGACCCCCGTCCCCGAGCGCAGCATTTTCCTGCGTTACCTCGGCACCTACCCCCACCCGGACACGGTCTTGATGGGGATCACGCCGAAGCGGGCGGGCTGAGTCGTCGTCATTAACGAGGCCTGGGTCCCTTGGGTGACGCGGCTGCCGGTGCGCTCATCTCAGGGGTGGCGCCCTTGGCCCTTGACTGCGCACGTTAACCCTGTGGGTGGCGGTGTGGGCAGGGCGCCCACACCGCCACCTCAAGGGCCCAGCTGCGCACAAACGGGTGAGCACGACCACCTGTCGCGACCCCTCACGCGCGACGACCCACAAACCCGGCCCCGGCCTCGTCGCGCGGTCTCCAAACCCACCCCGCCTGGGTATCGTCGACGCTCGCGCGCCTCGACAAGAAGGCCGACGAGGACACCTACGCGTGGGAGAAGCGCTGGCGCATCCACCGCCTGCTCAATAACGACCGACGCGTCCAGAGCGTCGACTTCGCCGCGTGGGACTTCATCCGCGCGGCCATGCTCACGCGCATCGGTGCCGGCCTGGGCTGGCTGAGCGAGGACGAGGCATGGGACACTCTCGCGGTCATCAACCACGCGCTGCAACTGAGCTACTCCTCGTGGGACGAGGCCTGGGATGCCTTCCGCACAACCCGCTGGTTCTGGGCGGCCGAAGGACAGGCGCAGGAGGCCACCAACGACCTGCACGACCGCCACCGAGGCGAGATCCTCATCGGAAAGAATGGCCTGTGGACATCGATCCCCTGGAACGCCCCCTACCCCGCGCCCCGTTTCCTCATCCTCGACGCGCTCGCGCCCACAAAGCAGTTGAGAACGCTGTCGCGCCAGAAGCGTGAGCGCTCCTCGCGCTGGGAGCTAGAGCTCGACGACCAGACGAAGCTACGGATCGCCCCTCGACGCTGACGCACCTGCGGCCCCGGCCGAGCTCCACCATCCGGAAACCGGTCGGGGTCCGCGCGCTCAGCCCTGGCCTCGTCCCCACCCCACCCGCCTTGAGGTTGTGTGGGCGGTGTTTCATCGGGCACAATCGTGACCGTGATTGCGAATTTTGTGTCCGACATTCCCTTCCCCGTATGGTTCGCCACCGGGTGCGTCATCGTGTTTTTGCTGAATTACTACGTCAAGCAGGCGATCGCTCGCTCGAAAGGCGCCGTTCCCGCGCCGCGCGATGTGCGCAAGGCCGGCAAGGAAAAGGACTGGAACAGGCTCAACGAGCATCACACACCGAAGCTACGAGGCTCGCGCAAGGCCCTGGCGACCGACGCCCGCGCGCGGCTGCTCGCCCCGTCCTTCCCCTACGCCCTGTGCCACGGCAACCCGGTCGACGCGCTCGCAGTCACCGAGCCCGGCTCGACCAAGGACATGCTCGCGCGCGACTGGGGAATCACGAGCCGATCCGACCTGCTCCACCAACTCTATTGGCTCCTCCGGGAGGGACACCGCAAGGACTTCGGACGCACGCGCGAGCAGTGCAACAATCCATCGTGGCTGAAAAACCGCCTCGCGCGCCTCGACGAGATTGCCGACAAGCAGACGGACGCGTGGGAGGAACGCTGGCGTATCCACCGCTTCCTCAATAACGAACGCAGCATCAACGACGTGGACTTTGGCGCGTGGGACTTCATCCGCGCGGCCATGCTGACGCGCTCCGGCGCGGCCCTCGGGTACCTGACGGACGAGGAGGCCTGGGACACCCTCGCTCTCATCAACCGCGCGCTGCAACTGAGCTACTCTTCATGGAACGAGGCCTGGGATGCCTTCCGCCTCACCCGCTGGCTGTGGGCCGCCGAAGGTGTGGAGCAGGAGGCAGAGAACGACCTGCACGAGCGTAACCGCGGGGAGTTCCTGATCGGCGCCAACGGCCTGTGGACAGCGATCCCGTGGGACACTCCTTCCGTCGCCCCTCGCTTCCTCCTGCTCGACGCGCTCGCGACCGAGGGCGGCCTGCACCTGCTGTCGTACGCGAGGTGGCAGGACGCCTCGGCGTGGGAGCGTGAGCTCGACATGCAGGCCCGCACCCGCGCACCCCTGTCCATCGGCGGCAAGCCAATCGTCCAGTAACAACACGCACCCTTGTAGGAGGCCGCAATGTCCGACCAGAACAAGCCTGTCTACAACGACGGCCACAAGCCCGGTGGGAACACCGGTTCCGTCCACGGCGAGGTCCCGCTCATCCGCAAGAAGGAAGACCTGACGCCCGAGCAGTACAAGCGCCAGCGCAACAACCTCATCCTCATGGGCCTGATGATGGTCCTCATCATCGCGGGCTTCGTTGGCTTCATCTTCCTCAAGGATGCCCTGCTGGGCGGAGCCGCATTCGTCACCCCGGCCTCGGCGGTGTTCCCGCTGCTGTTCTGAGGATCTCTCAGTAGTCGCCGTTCCTCCCCCGCGTGCCCCAACGAGGCCTCGCGGGGGAGTACTTTGTCCAGGTGTCCTCCCACATTCATGTCGTCCGTCGGCAAGCCGTTAGTCTTATCAGACAGACCCGGGAGGACGCCCCCATTTCCGTGCAGAACTACCGCGCCTGCGCGCCGTTGCCGGTATAATGTCCCCATGGACTCCTGACATTGCGCCCCTGCCCCATTCCTTCTGTCCTCGGTGCGTCATGTCCACGATTGTCTTTTCCCACGTCTTCTTTTCCTACGGCACGCTTCCCGTCCTCACTAACGTTTCCTTCACGTGTGGGCCCGCCGACCGCCTCGTCGTCGTCGGCCCGAACGGGATCGGCAAGTCAACGCTGCTGGCCCTCGCGGCGGGCCGACTCGAGCCGGACTCCGGAACGATCTCCGGCCCGACGCTCTCCGCGACCCAGCTAGTTCCCCCAATTCATCGGCCCGCGGCCACGCGGTCAGCACCGGGAGTCCCTCTGGCGTCTCTCCCTCCGCTCGCGGGGGACAAGGAGTCCCGCACCGTCGCACAGCTCATCGATGCCGCCACGTCGGACACCCGCGAGCTGGCGGCGCGCTTCGACTTCCTCACCGAGCGCCTCGCCCGGGACCCCTCTCCGCGCGACGAAGCGGAGTACGATCGCGTCCTAGCGGCGATGATCACGCGGGATGCGTGGACCATCGACACGCGCCTCGAACAGACCCTGGAGGCCCTCGACCTAGGAGGCCTCGACCGCTCCCGCCCCCTCGCCTCCCTCTCCCCGGGGCAGCGTGCCCGCCTGCGCCTGGCCCTCACCCTCGTCGATCGACCAGAGGCCCTCATCCTGGACGAGCCGACGAATCACCTGGACACTGACGGGCGCGAGCACCTAGCACACACAATCGACAACTGGCAGGGGCCGGTGCTCATGACCAGCCACGACCGGGCCTTCATTGAGCGCACGGCGACGGCGCTGCTCGACCTGGATCCGACACCGTGGCGTGCGGTGGCAATCTCCAAGGGAGAGCCCGCGGACTTCGGGGCGTACAGGGTACGAGGATCCTACTCGGACTACCTGCGCAACAAGGCCGCCGCACGCTCGCGGCACACCGCGATCCATGCGGATCAGCAGGCCGAGAAACGCCGACTCGTATCTCACCGGCGGGATTCGACGGTGGTGGGGCATGCGCGCTTCAAACCCCGCACCGAGATACGGATGGCACAGAAGTACTATGCAGACCGCGCCCAAACTGTATCGAAGAGGCGCATCAACGACGACTCCCAGAGGCTGTCGGTTCTCGCGGCACACGAAGTCCCCAAGCCCCGCTATGACGAGGTCGCCTTCTCTTTCCCCCGCGCGATGAGGACCACCACGGGCGGGACATCACCGCACCCACGCGCAATGGGTATCGCCCTGGCCGTCCGCGGCGCGTCGGTGGAGGGGCGCCTCGCACCGACCTCCTTCGAGGTGCGCTACGGCGAGCACCTCCTCGTCGCGGGGCCCAACGGGTCGGGCAAGACCACCCTGCTGGAGTGGATCGCACGCGGGGCCCCCAGCGGGGCGCACGGATGCATCGACGCCGCCTCCGGGGTCGTCCTCGTGCCCCAGGTGCTCCCGCGGCCCGGCGACCCCCTCATCCCCGAGAATGCGTGGCACCTGGGCATCGGGGAGGCCGGCCAGGGATTCGTTCCCCCAGCGGCGTGGAACCGGCCGCTCGGTGAGCTCTCCGCGGGAAACCAACGCAGGGCTCAGCTGGCGTTCGCAGCGCGGGCCGACGCTCAGATCCTCGTGATCGACGAGCCCACGAACTACCTGGACCTGAACGCCCTGGAGTCCCTCGAAGAGACAATGCGCGAGTGGGAGGGAACCCTGGTTATCTCAACGCACGACGAGTGGCTGATCACCCGCTGGTGGGGCCGCCTCCATCGGCTCGACGAGAGACGATAGCGCTGAGGGCAGCCCCCGTGCCAGCAGTCCCGTGCCAGCATTCCCGCGCCAGCAGTTCCGCAGTACCTGGCCCCGCACGGAGGCGTTACCCCCGCGCGTCACCATCCGACTGGAGACACACACCCTCATTTCCTGTACACTGTTCTGTACATAGGTGAGCAGAGGAGCACCCCATGAAAACCATGACCTACACCGAGTCGCGCGCACGCTACGCCGAGGTCCTCGACCAGGCCGTCAACGACCGCGAGGAAATCGTCATCACCCGACAGGGGCACGAGAGCGTTGTCATCATCGCCCTCGACGAGTACGAGTCCCTCATGGAGACCGTCTACCTCATGCAGTCCCCCGCGAACGCCCGCCACCTGCGCGAATCGATCGCACGTCACCGCGCTGGCGAGGGCGTCGTTCACGACCTCATTGAGCTCGACGAGGACTGACCATGCACATCACATGGGACGAGGAGGCCTGGAACGACTACGTGTGGTGGCAGTTCGAGGATCGCAAGACCCTCAAGCGCATCAACGCACTCATCAAGGACATCCAGCGCAACGGAAACGAGGGGATCGGCAAGCCTGAGCCTCTTCGCTACGAGTTCTCGGGGTACTGGTCACGCCGGATCGACTCACGGCACCGCCTGATCTACCAGATCAGCGACGACGGCAAAGCCCTCTGGATCATTTCCTGCCGCTTCCACTACGGCCAGTAAACATCCACGAGGCCCGGGCTGATTCCACCCCGAAAGACGAGTGACAACGCCCTGACGCCAAGCGCCGCGGCTGCCCGTGCAGCCGCGGCGCCCACGCACACAACACCGCTCAGTACGTCAAGAGTCCCCAGCGGATCAGGTCACGCAGGGGAGCCTCAGCCTCGCCGCGCTCGGACCGCATCGAGTGCCTCCGCCGCCTCGCGAGCGTGGCGCGTGGGTGCGTGGGGCAGGGCGTCCAGGGCGCGCAGGGCCTTGGCCATCGCGCTCGATCCTTTCATCTTCGGGCGCAGCGCCTCGGGCACGGGCACACCCATGCCGTAGTCTCCCGCGAGCGCCACCAGGGCCTCGACCAAACTGTTGGAGGCCCGCACCCCCGCCAGGGAGGGCAGCAACGCCGCAATGGTCTGAGCGACGCGGTAGCCGGCCAGCGCCGAGATGGACGCGCAGTCGGTCAGCGTCTGGGCGACCCGCCCAGGACCGAACCACCCGTTGCGCAGCAGGTAGCCGAACTCACCAGCCATGGCCGCCGGGTCGTATCGTCCGGTGTCGGCGAGGCCCGCGATGGCCTCGGCGGTGATGGCCCGGTAGGGTGCCTGCGCGGCGGTGGACGCCCACGCCAGGGCCGAGTAGGTGGGCGCGCCCGGCGCCCGCCACCCCTCCCCCAGCGCGCGCACGATCACCTCGAAGGGCGCAATCACCTGCGGGAACTTGACAAACGCCCCCTGGAGGACAGGCATTGCGTGGGCGGCCAGAATGTCCGGATTGTGCTGGAGGGCCCAGGCAGCCCACGCGTAGGCGATGCCGCTCGACCGGTAGTCCCCGGATTCCAGGAGCCGCCCGGTGAACTCAGGAGCCACCCCGGCGACGTCGGCGAGGGCGCCCGCCAGCGAGTCCTCGCCGGTTGCCAGGGTTTGACCGGGGATGACCCACGTCTCGTGCATGTCGTCGTTCTTTGTGTACTCGCCGCGCACGACGCGAACCGGCTTCTGGTAGGGAGCCCGGATGATCTGCCGCTCCCACTGCACATCTATGGGTTCGAGCGGCTCGGTCAGGATAGGGTCGAAGCGGTACGCGTCCTGACCGTTCGGCTTGTCGTAGGGCTTGTCCCCCAATGCGACGCGCAGCTGTTCGTGCAGGAGGCGGACCGGGCCGCGGTGCTGCTCCCACTCGCTGCCCTTGCGCCGGTAGCCGCGGAAGTGGCCGACCTCGGGCGCGTCCTTGACCTCCACGTCGCGCAGGAGGCGCGAGGCCAGGTAGGACAGCTGGTTGGCGCCCTTCCAGTTGGGGGCGCTCCGCCAGTATTTGGCGAGCAGCGCCTTGTCGGCCTCCGCCAGCTCGATGCCCCCGCCGCTGATGCGCGTCAGGAGCGCGGGCAGGGCGGCGCCCGCGGCCGCATCCTCGAAGAGGGCGTGCAGCGCCGCGACGACCGCGTCGTTATCGTCGGGCAGCTCGGCGACCCACTCGGCGCGTGGCAGGTCGGCGGCGGGGGTGTCCGGGAACGTCCACGAGGCCTGGGCCCCCACCCCGGTTTCGCTTCCCTGGGCGCTCGCACCGGGGGCGGCCGTACCCGCGGGCCCAGCCCCGGCCTCGTCCCCACAGTCCCCGGAACCGTCAGAGTTCCCGGAACCAGCGGGTGCCCCGACGAGCGCGGCGGCCCGGTCGCGCAGGTCGAGGGGGAACTCAGCCTCAGCGACCACGTCGCTAACCGCGGACGCGCAGCCGGGATGGGCCTTGACGAGGGCGGCGAGCAGGCGCAGGTGCGCGCGCAGCAGCTTCTTCTCGGAGCGGGCAAGGACCTGGGCGCTGGCCTGCACGAGCGCGTCCACCTGCTCATCCGTCAGCTCCCCGACGAGGCCGAGGAGGGCCTTGTGGGCCAGGGTGACCGTCTGCGAAGGCAGGGCCCCGAGCAAGGCGATGAGGTCCGAGGCCGCCGCGAGCTTTTCCTCGCGCGTGGGTGCGAGCGCCTCCCAGGCCAGCGAGAAGGCACGGGCATTGTACGCGGAGAAGTCGCGCCGCTGGGCTGCCAGACACTCGGAGAGGATGCGGGGCCGCAGATGCGGGAGGTGCGTCGCCATGTAGCAGATGAGGTCCTGGCTGTGTAGGCGCTCGAAGTCGCCGCCTGGCGCGGAGGGGTCCTCGCGGTACATCCATACAAAGAGGGCTGAGCCGGGCAGGGCTCCCTCGACGCGGAAGAGCTGCCAGAACTCGTGGTCGAGGAAGGTCGGGTTCTCCTCGAAGAAGAGTCGCGTCTCATCCGAGGTGGGGTGGGGCGCGGGAATGATCCTGCGCGCGAAGTACTCCAGGGAGGGCGCGGAGGCCAGGTACGCTCCACGCTCGGCCAGGAGGGAGCGGTAGGTGTGCCAGAAGTCAACGCCGCCGGGGCTCCCGGCGGCCTCCTCGAGCCACTCACTGCTGCGCCCAGCCGCGCCGCGCCTGTGGGCGGCGAGCAGCCGTTCCAGGTCCACCCCCTCGCGCGGGTCACCGCCGCGGCGGCCCGACCACCGGGCACCGTAGTCGTCGCCGGCGTCATCGCTCCCGGCCAGGGCGGCGCGCAGGAACGCGCACATGCGCACCGTGTCCTCAGGGACCGCGTCCCACTCCCACTCGACGGCTGGCGGGACGAGGCGCGCGAAGGGCACGGACTTGAACAAGGAGCGCCGATCCTTCTCCGAGGCCCCCTCCAACACTTCCTCGTAGGCGTCGATGGAGGTCTCCCCGGAGGCGAGGAGGCATTTGAGGGCCGCCCTGCGAGCGGGGAGCGTCATCGGCGAACTCATTGACCCATCTCCTTCAGTGTGCGCGCGTACTTGGCCGCCTGTGAAGAGCCTCGGAAAAGGCCAAGCCAGCCGATACACTCCTCACCAAGCGGCGGCGCCCACCCCTCGGCCTGCGCCCGCGCGTACTGCGCGGTGACGACGCCCAGCAGCTGCCCGATACCCGCGCGTCCACGCTCGAGCCCAGGAAGCAAAGCGAGCGCCAGGTCCAGCGCGAGGCGCGGATCCACGTCCCCCAGATCCTCGAAGGCCTGCGCCCACCGGTTCAGTTTCACGGTGTGCGCCACGGCCGCGAAAGCGGCCACGGCCTCGTCAAAGGCGAGATCCCCGCGCGCCACCAGGGAGGCGAGGGTTTCCACGCCGAGGGCGCGCGACTCGACCTCACGTTCGCCCATCGCCTGGCCGAGGAGCTGGGCAGACAGCGAATCCCAGCGCCCGCCGTGCTCACACAGGACCCGATAGCAGTCGATGGTTAGCTGCGTACTGTCAAGCACATACCACTGCGAGGCGATCAGGCAGACGGCGAAGTGACGCACCGACGCGGGGTAGAGATATCGGTGGGCAGTAAAATCACCCGAGGCGCTCGCAATATCCGCGAGCGCGCCCAGCTCAGGGCCTGTCGCGCCCGTATCTGCGCCGACAACGCGCGGGAAATAGAAGGCATAGACCGGCGATCCGTCGCGCGCGACCTCGGGCTTCCCGCTGCGCGACTCATAGGCGGGTCGCCCTTCCCACGTCACGGCGAGGGAGGACAGGTAGCCCTCGGCCCGTCTGCGCACCGCGCCCGTGAGCGCGAGACGGATGCGAGCCGCGGCGGGCAGCTCCGCCTCCCGCTCCTCCACAAGCGCAAGCGCGGCCGCGCAGTCCGGATGCTCAACGTCCACACGCAGCAGTGCCTGGGTGAGATCGGCTCGAAGCGGCGAGGCAGCCCCATTGTCCAAAGCACGGCGCACGAGGACAAGCGGGTTCACGGCTCCGCGATCGTCGGTGGGCGTGGCCAGGAGGTGGTAGCGCCGTCCACGCTCGACCAGGCCCGCAACTTCGATGATGCGCTCTCGCAGAAGGGCCGGCATATTTTCCGATTCCAACCAGGCGGTGCCAGCGGTCAGCGGGTTCTCCGCGCCCTCCCCTTCCCCATCGAGGGCTATCTGCAGGAGAGTTCCGAGCATGCGCTCGTACCCGAATCTGCGCGTAGTCAGGCGCCGCACGAGCGGGCGCAACGATTCCAGCGCACTCGGGTCGAACTCGGGGGATGCCAGGAACGCGAGCAGCGCCTCGTATTCGAGCCCCATCTGCGCGCCCTGGGCCAGGACGCCGACCCTCCCGCTCACGTCGTCGGCGCTCATGGGAATCAGGTCGGCCACCTCCCGGGGCGGCGGCAGGAAGGCGGCGGGAGCCTGCTCGCCCGGATCATCCTCGGGGACGAGGTCGGGGTCGGCCTGGTCGGTCGCCGCGTGCCCGGGGTCGAGGAGGTCGAGCGTGGCAACGACGAGCGGGTCCAACTCCGCGTCCGACAGGAGGCGGCCGACCACTGCGGAGCCGAGGAGGCCCGATCGCAGCGCGTCACTCGCCAAGTCGATGGCCAGAGCCTGCACCTGCGCATGCGGGAAGGAGAGGGCGACGCCGAGCAGGGGTTCGAGGTCGGCGGACTCCACGGCGCCGAGGCCATCACGCAGGACCCCGAGCACGCGCAGGGCGTTCGCCTTGGACCCCATGAGCGCGCCCTCGCAGCTGCGCGCGAAGAGCTCCAGGTCGAGTCGCCCGGCCTTCGAGAGGGCGCTCAGCTGCCCGACCGCCAGGGTGACGGTCGCCCCGACGGGCGCGGACATGAGGGCGCACAGGGCCCCCTGGCGCGCCTCGGCCTCGTCGAGGGTCATGGACAGCATTCGCAGTGTACGCGAGTACCATCCGGCGCGCCCCGACGGCAGGTCGGCCGCCAGCATCTCCAGGAGGGCGTCGAGCAGGCGGTCACGCTCGATGAGGCCCTCGTCGATGCTGGCGGCGAGCGTTCGCGACCAGCCGGGCGTCCGCTCCGAACCCATGGTGGCAGAACGGTCGGAGGCAGACAGCGACACGCCGCGGTTGCCCTCCTGACGCAGCATCCCCCACACCAGCTCCTCGCGCAGCTCCCTATCAGCGCGCATGAGGGGCAACTGCAGCCCGGGTTCGAGAGCGATCAGCGCCGTTAGGTACCGCTCGTCATGGTCGAGGGCCAGGTCGCCGCGCAGTTCAGCCAGACGCAAGAAGCCGATCCCCTTGAGCCAGGCACCGGTGACCCTGGAGCTGACGTCCAGGTCATAGAGCGTGGGCGGCCCCTCGTTGAGCTCGAGCATGCGCGCGTAGACCTGTTCGAGCGTCCACTCGCCTGGGTGATCTGTGATCCACAGGTGCAGCCTCCAAAAGTCAGCGCATTCCTCCAGGGTCTCGGGACGCCAGCTCTTATCCGATGTCTGACTCATTGATCCTCCTTGATCAGAGTGGAGACGGCGAGGACGTGCTTGCAGGGGCCTCGCCCACCCCTGTGTTTCATCCACCACGGGCAGGTGCAGCGGTACTCGCCGATGGCGTAAGGGTCGGCGGGTGCCTCCACCCGGTAGCGGTTCGCGCCCGAGGACACGCGGAATCGCGCGCCCTCCTCCCGTGTGACCGCGCCGCGCTCAATGAGCGCGCGCGCCCCTGCCAGGCGCGGATGCATGGCGGTGAGCGCGTCGGGACGCACGGGCAAGGGCCGATGGAAATAGGCCCCCTCGGTGACGTCGAAGCCAACCTGCCCGCTTGAGGCCAGGAGCGCCAGGCCCCCGGCGACCCGATCCGGGGCCAGGCCTGCGCGAGCGGCCATGAGCCGCGTGTCAATGCGCGGCTCGAACGAGAGCAGGGCGGAGAGCATGTCGGCGTCCTCCTCGACGCGCGGGTCCCCCAGGGAGGCCAGGACCGCGCCCTCCCCCGAGAATCCGCGCGACTTGGCGGGGCTGAGCCCAATGGAGAGACGCGCGCCGGGCATGCGGGCAACCCACAGGGAGGCGACCGGCTCGCTGCCCGCGTCCACGTCAGGACCGTAGGCCTCAAGACTGCTCATGTGGTGGAGCAGCGGCTCGAACACGCGCAGGCGCTCCGGCCCCGCCACGCACGCCGCCCCCGGCGCGGGCCTGGTTCCCAAGCGCAGCCCGCGCACAGCCCGACCCGCCCACATGACCGTGCCCGTCGCGCTGGACCTGGGCAGGCCTCGAACGAAGGCGCGCGCCTGCGCAGTATTCAACACGTGGAGGGGCATCATCGCCGAGGAGAGCATCTGGGTCTCCGCGAATCCCTTGAGCCAGCGCAGGGACAGGGGAACCCGCTCCTCGCTCACCTCCCCATCCAGGGTCGTGGCTGTCAGGCCCTCCGACCCCACATCCAGGTGCAGGGGCTCCCCGGCGCGGAGCGACGCCAGGGCGGCGCGCAGCGGCTGGTTGACGTCCACATTGGTCACGCCGACTGCGCGGTGGGTGGCGTCCAGGGCCGAGGCCTGCACGTCGAGCCGGGCATACACGCCGCAGCACACGCTGAAGGACTCAAAACGCAGGCCCTCCGCCGTGCTGGTCACAACCGGGTCGAGCATCCCGATCCGCGTCAATCCCCCACCGGGGGTGGGAACCATGCCGGGCGGCACGTAGAAGCGCGTGCGGGCCACGCGCGCGACCGCGAGCAGCCCCGCGGCCACCACGTCGGGGCGCTCCATGAAGCCCGAAAAGAAAAAGGGATGCGCCGCCTCCCCCTCGGGGGTCGAGCCTCCCGAGGTCGCCAGCTCGAGGCCACCGCCCTCGTCCAGGCGCGAGGCCGCCGCGTAGCGGTATGCGAACTCGTAGTCCATGTCGCTCCTTCGCTGAATCGTGGCGCCAGGCTAACACAGGGGTCCCACATCTGGAGTCAGCCCGACTCGCACCCGCCACCACACTCGCCAAAAGCCTGGAATAGCAACGAAAAATCGCGACTATAATGCGGGGTGCCGCGACCGATCACGGCCGCGGCACCCCGCATACAGGCGAGACGCTCAGTACGTCAGGAACCCCCAGCGGATCAGGTCGCGCAGGGGCGCCTCGACCTCGGCGCGCACGTCGTCCACCTCGGCGGAGGTAAGCATCGCGACGGCCGCCACGATCTGCCCGACCGTCAACTCCCCATCAGAGGCTCCCACGACCGCGGACACGGCCGAGGAGACGGGCACAGACCGGCCCAGGCCACCGCCCTGATGCAGGATCAGCAGCTCCGGATCCGAGCTGCCCGGCACGTAGTGGCGCTCCTCGCGCACATCCGAGGCCCGCGTCAGCGCCACCTCCCACAACTCCGGGGCGCGCAGGGAGGCCAGCGCCCACGCCACGTCACACCCGCGCGGGGCGTGCCCATCGAGGGACAGATCAAACGCACGCACCCCACCCGAGGCGGCCTCGGCCTCGTCGAGCCTGCGAAGCGCCACGAAACCCATACCGATCGCGCCCGTGCCCGCGCGACGGAAATCCACCAGCCACGAGGTGAACGCGCGCTCGTAGTCGGCGCGGGCCATGAGCTGGCCACCCGAGTCGCGGATCCACATGTCCACGTAGCGCGCGGGATCGAGGACGTCGCGCTGGACGACCCACGCGTCCACGGGCAGGTCTTCAAGCCACGCGTCGATGCGCTCGAACCACTGCGTATCCGGGTTGCGGCTCGCGGGAATCTCCCAGTTCGCGAGCATCTGCAAGGTGCCCCCCTCGGCCAGGCACGCGGGCGCACCGCGCAGGACCGCGCGGACCAGGTTGTCGCGGTCCATGCCGCCGTCGCGATACTCGAGCAGGCTGGCCGCGCCGCGCACCGAGTCGGGAGTGATCACGAAGGGCGGGTTGGTGACGATGAGGTCGAAGGTCTCACCCACGACCGGCTCAAAAAGGGAGCCCTCGCGGACATCGATGACGGCCTCGTTGAGGGCCGCGTTGAACTGCGTGAGCGCGCACGCCCGCGCCGAGAGGTCGGTGGCGACGACGCGGCGCGCGTGCGTGGCCAGGTACAGGGCCTGGATGCCGCAGCCGCACCCCAGGTCGAGCGCGGAGTCAACAGACTCGCGCACAGTCATGCCCAGCAGCGTCCGCGTCGCCCCGCCGACGCCCATCACGTGATCGTCCGCCAGGGGCTTGCCGGTGCGCATCTCCCCCGGGTCCGAGGTCACCCACCAGTCGCGGTCCCCACCGGGCAGGGTCGCCGCGTGGGGGCGCAGGTCGTACAGGGCGCTCATCCACGGGTCCGACTCCACCTCGAGCTCGGGCGCCTCCTCGTCAGGGTCGTGCATCGTCGGCAGGGTCGGCGTCTTCGGGGACGAGGCCCCCTCGCCCGCCTGCGCATCCTCACGCTTGGGCGCAAACTTGCCGCACCCGCGGGTGACGACGAGAGCGGAAGTGGCCTCGGCCTCGTCGATAGTGGCCGCGAGACCAAGGGTTTCCAGACCCGCGGCGCCCAGCGTCGGCAGGGACGCGTCCAGGGCCGAGGCGCGCTCTGGCTGGCCGAGGACGAAGAAGCGCGTGAGGGTAGCCGCCGGGTCGGTGACGCCCGCGAGCTCGACGAGGGCGGGCAGGCGCGAGTCGCGCATGAGGGCGGACAGGGCGCCGTCACTGAGCAGCGTCTCAAGGGTGTCAGTGGTCCAGCTTGCCGCGATAACGTCGAAGCGCAGGCGGGCGATGAGGTCACGATCGAGGGCAGGAACGGGTGCGGAAGTCGTCATGACTCTAGACTATCCCCGCACGTACAATGCGCGTAACGACACGAGGCCCCTCACGCGAGGCCCATAGGAGGAAAACCCATGTCCGGAGGACTTGTCGCCCTACTCGACGATATCGCGACCCTCGCGAAGGTCACGGCCTCGTCCATCGACGATGTTGCGGCCAACGCCGTCAAGGCCTCGTCGAAGGCGGTCGGCGTCGTCATCGACGACACGGCAGTGACTCCTCAGTACGTGTCGGGCCTGAGCCCCGAACGTGAGCTACCCATCATCGGCAAGATCGCGCGCGGCTCCCTTATTAATAAGCTGTTCATCATCCTGCCGATCGCGCTGCTGCTCACCTGGTTCGCGCCGCGGGTCCTGCCGTTCCTGCTGGTCGTGGGCGGCGCGTACCTGTGCTTCGAGGGCGGGGAGAAGGTCCTCGAGAAACTCGGCTGGCTGCCCGGCCACCACGAGGGGCACGAGGAGGGCGGCGCTGCCTCCGCCGAAGAGCTCGAAAAGAGCATCGTGTCCTCCGCGACCCGCACCGACCTGATCCTCAGCGCCGAAATCATGCTCGTGTCGATGGCGGGCCTGTCGAATGAGCACGGCGCGATGCGCGTCGCCGTCCTCATCGGGGTCGCGTTCTTCATGACGTTCTTCGTGTACGGCCTCGTCGCTCTGCTCGTGAAGGCGGACGATTTCGGCCTCCACCTGGCCAAGGGTGCCATCAAGCCCGAGGACAACCGCCCCGGCCCCGTCGACAACATGGGCCGCACGATCGTGCGCGTCATGCCGCACATCTTCAACGTCATCGGCGTCGTCGGCACGGTCGCGATGCTGTGGGTGGGCGGCCACCTGGTCATCGAAAACCTCGCCGAGGTCGGCGTCCCCGTCTTCCACCACATCCTCGAGACCGCCGAGCACGCGGTCGCGTCGGTCGGCGGCTTCGTCACCTGGCTGGTCGAGACTCTCCTGTCCGGCGTCTTCGGTGTCATTCTCGGCGCGATCGTCGCGTGGATCGTCGTGGGCGCCTCGGCGCTCGTGCGTCGCGTGCGCGGGAAGGCCTGAGTTTTCCCCTCTTTTTCACGAGGCCGGGGCGGGTTCGAGCGGACTAGCCCCGGCCTCGTCGTTGATCGCAATCCGCGAAAGGTGACATGAAACCCCTACGCAAGTCGGGACTTAAGTACTACCCTTGGAGGTAGCAACAAAACGACGAAGACGCCCAGGAGGAGCATCATGACCGTCTACACCCTGCCCGACCTGCCCTACGATTACGCCGCCCTCGAGCCCCACATCTCCGGCCGCATCATGGAGCTGCACCACGACAAGCACCACGCCAACTACGTGGCCGGCGCGAACGCCGCCCTCGAGAAGCTGGCCGCCGCCCGCGAGTCCGGCGACTTCGCCGCGATCAACCTGTGGGAGAAGAACCTGGCCTTCAACCTGGGCGGCCACACCAACCACTCCATCTTCTGGACCAACATGACCGGCGAGGGCGCCTCGCGCCCCGAGGGTGAGCTCGGCGCCGCGATCGACGAGTTCTTCGGCTCGTTTGAGTCCTTCCAGGCACAGTTCGCCGCCGCCGCGCTGGGCCTGCAGGGCTCCGGCTGGGCCGTCCTCGCGTGGGACACCGTCGGCAAGCGCCTCGTGACCTACCAGATGACCGACCAGCAGGGCAACATCCCCGTCGCGACCGTGCCGCTGCTCATGATCGACATGTGGGAGCACGCCTTCTACCTGGATTACCTCAACGTCAAGGCCGACTACCTCAAGGCCTGGTGGAACCTGGTGAACTGGGAGAACGTCGCCTCTCGCTTCCAGGCCGCCCGCCTGTCCTCCGGCCTGGTCAACGCCCACTCTGCGCTGACCGACCTGGGCACCCACGCGGTCGACACCGTCAAGGGCTGGTGGAAGAACTGAGCGTTCGCGTTGACGCGTCCGCGGCTGGGGCGCGCTGATTGAGGCGCTGACCGGCGGCTTGCAGGCCCTGGTCGGCGGCTCGCAGGCGACGAGCCAGGCGCGTCGGCAGCTTACCCGCGGCAGCAGTGAGGCGGGACCCTGCGGGGTTCCGCCTCTGCTGCATCCCTGGAGGTGCAGAGGAGCAGAGCCTGTGAAGGGGCGGCCAGTGAAGGGGCGGGGCCAGTGAAGGGCGGGGCCTGACAGAGGGGCCCGAAAGTGACGGAGGTAACCACCCTCCCAAAAGTCGCACGTAATTTAATGCGGTCATTTTTCGAGATAGGCCACAAACGTTGCAATTCCAACGATCGAATTTCAAACCCTAAAATACAGGCATGGGAATTACGTGCGACATTGCTGGGGAACCACTCCGAACCGCGGTCTGGCAGCTCACGAAGTATCACCAGGGCACCCCAACATCCACGTGCGGACCCTCTAATACGCACGTTGACCTGCTAATACGAGCCTGGACAGCCCCACCCACGCGCTAAATTGCGGGTTTGCATGCGATATTGCGGGTTTAGGCTCGCAACATCGGGTTCACGTGCGAACAACACACCACGATTGATACCAAATCCGCCAAAGTGTAGACCCATTGCGCCAAAACGGCCTATTTTTAACTGTTTTCACCCAATGGGTCTGCAGTTTGGCGGCAACACCACCTCGAACCGCGATCTCAGCACCTCCCAACGGGGGAAATGGCGTCATTTGAGGCGGGACCCTGCGGGGTCCCGCCTTTTTGTACCCTGCATCGATTCGCCCCTGGCCCAGCCACCGCTAGGACCGACGACGCCAACCAAGCCGACCACACTGACGAGGCCCGACGGCACGCCCCCAGCATCGCGAACCTACGCTCACAACGTCGTCCACTTCGCCCCAAACACCCCCTTTTCGGCGCATCCGGCCGAGGTGGACTGCACGTTGAGCACAACACCAACAACCCACCGCACAACCCAGTGCCCATCGGGGGGTTTACTACCATAGAACCCCCATGACGGCGTGTCGCCGGCGTGTCGCAGCCCTATGGTCGCAATTCCCCCCAGACAACAAGAACAAACGCGGCAACAGGGCACGACAGCACGCATTACACCGGTTAGGGAGCACTACACCACTATGCGGGACGCTACTGTGGTTCCTCAGAAATGTCGCACGTAATTCCCCCACACGTATTTCAAGTTTTGAAATCACATCGTTGGAATTGCAACGTTTTGAGGGTGTTGCAGAAAGTTCGGGCACCCGAATTACGTGCGAGTTTGGGTTGCGAGGCGCGTGGATCGAATTCCTGTGTTCGGTCGTCGGTCCAACACGCTCTTCATGGTGCCCGGGACGCATCAACCCGCATGCATATCTGCGGACCCACGCACAGAATCATGGATCAACGTGCGCAAACGGCGCCCGCACGACAGCACGACCACATGCACCAACTAAAATACCGACTTTCCCGCACCAAAAAGCCGAAAAGCCGCCCTTCCAGCAACACGCAGTGTCCTATAATCCCCAAGTTGGCGACAACCAACTAAAATAACGACTTTTCCGCATCAACAATCCGAAAAGTCGCCACCAAACCAACACGTTTTGTCCTTTAACCCGCAACCACCACTAGAACCTAGACCGGGCATAACAAAACCGCCCGGCCCCAACTGGGGCCGGGCGGCAGTGGCGGTAGCGCTGGGATTTGAACCCAGGGTGGCTGTGACACCACACAGCATTTCGAGTGCTGCACCTTCGGCCGCTCGGACACGCTACCTTACCCGGATACTCTACTACACGAACCCCCCCGACTACGCAAATCGACCACCCACGCTGGGAGCAGAGCCACACTCCTAAGCCCCGAGTCCGCGCACCCACACGCACAAGCCGCTACGCGATCGATTCCAACTCACCACGACCACCACGACCACCACGAACGTCAGGCAGTCCCGGCAAGGCCTGACAGTGCTCGACAACGCTCCGGCAGCAGTTGCGGCCACATCCAGGAGCATCCGAACAACACTCCACTCTCGCCCACCACACCACAGGCCCTCACGCAACGCTCGAAGAAGCAACCGCGCGCTTGCCCCGAACCCGGACATCCACACCAACACCAGGACCCGATAGTGAAGGCTTACCTTAATGACACCCCGTTCATCATTGGCTCGGCCACACGATTGCACTACGCTGGCAGGGTATCTATTCAACGCAGCGAGAGGAATATTCGTGTCTGCGCCACATGCGACTAAGGAGACGTCGCTCAAAGAACTTACGCTACGCGGCATTATCATCGGCGGAATTATCACGCTGGTGTTCACGGCCGCGAACGTGTACCTGGGCCTGAAGGTTGGTTTGACCTTCGCGACCTCGATCCCGGCGGCTGTCATTTCGATGGCAGTGCTGCGTTTCTGGGGGGACCACACGGTCCAGGAGAACAACATCGTTCAGACGATTGCGTCGGCGGCAGGCACGCTGTCGGCTGTCATCTTCGTCCTCCCCGGCCTCGTGATCGTGGGCTGGTGGACGGGCTTCCCCTACTGGCAGACCATGTTCGTGTGCGCCGTGGGCGGCACGCTGGGCGTCATGTATTCGATTCCGCTGCGCCGCGCGCTGGTGACAGGGTCGGATTTGCCATACCCGGAGGGTGTGGCTGGCGCGGAGATCCTGAAGGTCGGCGACGCCCAGGATGCGGGCGAGGACAACAAGCGAGGCCTCCTGGCGATCACGTGGGGCGCCGTCGCGGCGGCCACGATGACGCTGCTGGGCTACCTGAAGGTGGCGGCTTCCGAGGTGGGCACGGCTTTCAAGATTGGTTCGACGGGCACGATGATTTCGACGTCCCTGTCGATGGCGCTGATCGGCGTGGGCCACCTGGTTGGCATGACGGTGGGCGTCGCGATGCTCATTGGCATGGTCATCTCCTACGGCGTCCTGCTGCCCCTGTACGCGAACGGCCAGCTGGAGGGCGCGGGCGACCTGACCGACGCCCTGTCGACGGTGTTCAAGTCGGACGTGCGTTTCATTGGCGCGGGCGTCATGGCGGTCGCGGCCGTCTGGACGCTCATTAAGATCATGGGCCCCATCGCCCGCGGCATGTCGGAGTCGCTGCGTGCCTCGCGCACAGCTCAGGACGGTGGCGCACAGATCGACCGCACCGAGCAGGATATTCCCGGCAAGTGGGTCATCATTTCCATCTTCGTGGCCATGATTCCGATCGCGGGCCTGCTGTGGTGGTTCATGCGCGGCACGCAGATTGAGCACAACACGGCGGTCCTGATCGCGATTTCGGTTCTCTTTATTCTGCTGGTGGGCCTGCTGGTCGCGGCGGTGTGTGGCTACATGGCGGGCCTGATTGGCTCGTCGAACTCGCCGGTGTCGGGCGTTGGCTTGCTGGTTGTCGTCATCACGGCAGTCGTCATTCTGGTGGTGCACGGACGAGGCTCCACGACGGAGGAGAATACGGCGCTGATCGCGTACACGCTGTTCACGTCGGCGATTGTGTTCTGCATTGCGACGATTTCGAACGATAACCTCCAGGACCTCAAGACCGGCCAGCTCGTGCAGGCGACGCCGTGGAAGCAGCAGGTTGCTCTGGTGATTGGTGTTGTCTTCGGCTCGCTGATCATTCCTCCGGTCTTGCAGCTCATGCAGAACTCGTTTGGTTTCCAGGGTGCGCCGACCGCCGGCCCTGACCCGCTGGCGGCGCCGCAGGCCTCGCTGATCTCCTCGCTCGCCAAGGGCGTCCTCGGCGGCGGCATCGACTGGAATCTCCTGGGCATCGGCGCAGCGATTGGCGTCGTCGTGATCATCATCGACGAGGTTCTCCGTAAGGTGAGCGGCGGCAAGCGCGCGCTGCCTCCGCTGGCGGTGGGTATGGGCATGTACTTGCCGGCGTCGCTGACGATCATGATCCCGATTGGCGGCATGATTGGCTTCTCGTACAACCGTTGGGCGGCCAAGCAGGCGGATCCGGATCGCGCGGTGCGTTTCGGCACGCTGGCGGCGACGGGCCTGATTGTCGGCGAGTCTCTGTTCGGCGTCGTCTATGCGGGTATCGCGGGCGCGACGGGCTCGGAGTCGCCGCTGGCGCTGCCTTTCATCGGCGATGGTTTCGAGCCGGTCGCCACCGTCATCGGCATTGTCTTCTTCGCGGGTGCGACGTCGATGCTCTACCGTTTCGCGCGCAGGATTACGCGCGACGCGGATCGCGATTCGGCAGCGAAGGCAGCCGAGTAGGCCGCTGAGGGCTGACCTGATCGCTGACCCGTCCCCGGCCTCGTTCCTGTTCTCAGGGACGAGGCCGGGGTTCCTTATGCGCTCGCCCGGGCCACGAGGCCGGGGTTCCTTATGCGCTCGCCCGGGCCACGAGGCCGGGGTTCGTGATGCGCTCGTCGCCTGTCGGCGGGCGCGAACTTGTGCCCATTCGGGCGGCCAATAATCTCACGATGTGAACACCGAGTGTCTTTGACAGCTGAGAACTAACTGCATGTCAAGGCATATTTGACTGCATTCCAGCAAAATTGATGCTTTGCTGACTAATTGAATAATGATACTTTAATAACATGAGACACATCCTGGAACCGGACGTCACGTGGCTGCGGGACCCAGGGGCGTCGGTGAACCGTTTGACGGTGCACGCGACGTGGAGGTCACGCAGGCCACTCCAGCTGCTCTCAAGCACCTGGCAAGTTACCGGTGCCACTGGCACCGCCTCGGAGCTCATTGAGAGGGCTCCTTCTTATCAACATTTCGGCGCGACATCTGTGCCCGGCATCCTCGAGCTGGACGGCTCGTGGATACGCGGTGAGGGTCAGGCCCGCGAGGAGGACGCCTCCCGTGTCGGCGACGAAGAGCCCTCCGACCTGGTGCGCGCGTCGATTCTGCGCCGCGAGTTCATCTGTGACGCCCCCCTGAAAGAGGCGGTTGAACGCGGCTGGATGATGACCGTGACCTTCGGGGGTTTTTCGGGGCCTCTCTACGCGTGGGTTGATGGGACGTTCGTTGGTTTCTGCGCGGACGGTTTCATTCCTGCGACCTTCGACGTGACCGGCGCGTTGCAGCCTACTCACTCGCATACGCTCGTCGTGTTGCTGATGGATTCGCCGGTGTGCTGCCACGGTTTGTTCCGCGAGGTGTCGTTGGAGGCCAGGCCTCCGGCTCACATCGTGGACGTGGTGCCGGTGGCTTCCCACGATGGTCGCGCGGGCGCGCTAACGCTGCGGGTCGAGACCACGGGTGGTGTCGAGGTTCACGCCGCGCTCGTGAACGAGACCGAGCAGAAGAGGCTGTGGTCGGCGGTCGCTTCTCCTGATGAGGTTGTGACCGCGCGGGGTCTGGACGTGATCCCGTGGAGCGCCGAGGAGCCGGCGCTGTACCGGCTGATTGTGACGCTGCGCGACGAGGAGGGGGTCAAGGACACGGTCTCCCTTGACCTCGGCTTCCGCGACGTTGAGGCAACCTCCCAGGGGGTGAGCCTGGCGGGCAAGGCGCTGGCCCTGCGGGGAGTGACCCGCAACGAGTGCGACGGGCGCACGGGCCTGGCCGTCAACATCCCGGAGATGCTCGACGACATCGTGTGGTGTAAGCGCCACGGCGTCAACACGGTCGTGATCGCTGACGCGCCCGGGCACGCCCGATTCCTGGATCTGGCCGACGAGTACGGCCTGTACGTCATCGACTGCGCGTCAAACCTGTACGGCCCGGGGGTGGCACGCGACGAGGCCATCGAGGCCGCGCTCCGTCGGGATCGCGCGCACCCGAGCGTCATCGCCTGGGCGATCGGGGACGAGGAGGACGAGGTCCGCGCCGCCCACGCGCTTGATCCGACGCGCCCGGAGTACTCCCAGGCGCATTTCCCGGACCTGCGCAAGGTGCGAGGCGAGGAGTTGCACTACGCGCCGGTGACGGTGGCACCCTCGTATTCGGGGGTGACGGTACGCAACCACATGACGTTCACGTCCACGTCGGATCTGGAGTTCCTGTGCCGCGTCATCGACGAGGGGCGCGTGACGTGGGAGCACTCGGCCTCTTTGAACGTTGAGCCGGGCGAGACGGGTTTCCTCCCGGTACCCTGGCCGTCCTCGGGCATCCGCGAGGTCTCGGTGCGTCTGTCGTACAGCACGGGCTGGGCGTCGGCGGGCTTTGAGATCGCGCACGGAGCTTGGTGATGTAGCGCGCGCCGCGCCGAAGGCGCGCTTCGAGCGCGGACGTGGGGGTGACTCGAACGAGTCACCCCCACGCCTGTGTATGAGCGACGAGGCCGTGGCTGGGAATCGGGGAGGCCCCGCCGAAGGCGACGAAACCCGGGAAACCAGCCCGGGCCTCGTCGATAGCAAACGGCCGCTTAGCGGAACGCCGCCCCCCTGCGCGGGATCGTCGGCATGCCGAGCATGACCGAGCTGGACCCGCCGCACGACGCTGGCTCTTCGGCGTCGACGAGCTGGAGAACCTCGCTGTCGCGCGCCTCCGGGTCCTGTAGGGCGGTGGCGAGCATGAGCTTGATGCGGTTGAGCTGGTTGACCTCGGAGGCGCCGGGGTCGTAGTCGACGGCCACGATGTTGGCCTCGGGGTATCGGGTGCGCAGCGCGCGGAACATGCCCTTGCCGACGATGTGGTTGGGCAGGCACGCGAAGGGCTGGGCGCAGATGATGTTCGGGCATCCGTGTTCGATCATGTCGACCATTTCGGCGGTCAGGTACCAGCCTTCGCCGGCCTGGTTGCCCAGGCGGGCGATGTCCTGGGATCGCTCGATCATCTCTTCGATGGGCCGGTGCGCCTCGAACTTGCCGTTCGTGGCGGCAAACGCGCGGTGCACGGGCTTCTCGTACTTCTTGAGCGCCCACAAAACGATCGGCATGATGTAGCGCTGTTTGCCCTCGATGCCCAGGTTCTCCTTATCCCAGGCGGCGGTGGCGACAGAGTTGTGGAAGAACTGCATGAGGCCGGGCAGTTCGGCCTCGCAGCCCTCGGCCTCAATGACGTCGACGGCGTGGTTGTTGGCGTCGGGGTGGAACTTCACGAGGATTTCGCCGACGAGGCCGACGCGCGGCTTGCGGGGAATGTCGCGCAGGGGGAGGGCGTCGAAGGCGCGCACGCACTCTCGGATGATCTTTCCGTAGGACACGCGTCCGCCGAGGGCGGCCACGCGTCCCGAGGTGATCCACTCCTGGACGTAGCCGTCCCACGTGCGGTACAGCTCCATCGCGGAGCCGGGGGTGGCCTCGTAGGGGCGCACGCGCAGCAGCATCGACTGGATGGCGTCGCCGATGACGAAGGCCTGGATCGCCTTGTGGATGTGGGTGACGCCCAGGCGGAAGCCCGGGTTGTCCTCAAAGCCCTGGACGGACAGGGCAATGACGGGGACCTGCGGGTATCCGGCGTCGCGCAGGCCCTTACGCAGCAGGGCCGCGTAGTTGCTGGCGCGGCACATGCCGCCCGTCTGCGTGATGCCCACGGCCGTGCGGTCGGGGTCGGCGCGCCCGGAGATGAACTCGTCGAGGAGCTGGCCGATGACGACGATCGCCGGGTAGCACGAGTCGTTGTTGACGTATTTCAGGCCGACCTCCATGGAGGTGCGGCTCGTGTGCTCGAGGACGCGCACTTTCAGCCCCGCGCTCGCGAACAGCGGGGTGAGGAAGCGGAAGTGGATCGGGGACATCTGGGGGGCGAGGATCTCGTATCCGGCCTCGCGCATCTCCTCGGTGAAGACGGCGCGCGGCTTGATGTGCCCGGCCTCCTCCTCGCGGGCGGCGTCCCCGGAGGGGTCGCGCAGGGTGGCCGTGTCGACGGAACCCGACACCAGGCCCACGGACGAGGCGGGGGCCAGTCCCGCTCCATCCGCGCCGTTCTCGCCGTCCCCGGCCCCGGCCTCGTCGATCGCGGAGGCGAGGGAGGCGCGCTCGGTGATCGCCGCGTCGAGGGAACGCAGGCGGATCTTGGCGGCGCCCAGGTTGGAGACCTCGTCGATTTTGAGGACGGTGTGCACGTCGCCGCGGCCTTCGAGGATCTCCTGGACCTGGTCGGCGGTGATCGCGTCGACGCCGCAGCCGAAAGAGTTGAGCTGGACCATCTCGAGGTCGGGCTCGTCGCCGACGCGGGCGGCGGCCTCGTAGAGGCGCGAGTGGTAGGACCACTGGTCGAGGACGCGCAGGGGGCGCTCGAGGCGGGCGTCGATGATGGAGTCCTCGGTGAGGACGGCCATTCCCAGGCCCACGATGACCTCGGGAATGCCGTGGTTGATCTCGGGGTCGAGGTGGTAGGGGCGGCCCGCCAGCACGATGCCGCGCACGCCGTGCTCACGCATCCACTCGATGGTTTCGACGCCCTTCGCACGGATTTCGGCCTTGACGGCGGCGTCTTCCTCCCAGGCCTTGTCCAGGGCGGCCTTCATCTCCTCGACCGGGATGTCGTAGCCGTATTCCTTGAAGGTCTTGGACAGGTGGGCGGGCAGGTAGTCGCGGTTGCCGAAGTTGACGAAGGGGCTGATGAACTTTGTGCCGGGCTCCGTCAGGCGCTCCATGTTGTTGCGGATGACCTCGGGGTAGGTCGCCACGATGGGGCAGTTGAAGGAGTTTTCGGACTCGGTGAGCTTCTGCTCGAAGTCGACGCAGGGGTAGAAGATCGTCGTGACGCCCTTGTCCAGCAGGGACTCGATGTGTCCGTGGACCAGCTTGGCCGGGTAGCACACGTTCTCCGAGGGGATGGACTCCATGCCCGTCTCGAAGAGGTCGTGGTTGGAGCGACCCGAGATCATGACGCGGAAGCCCAGAGCGGTGAGCATCGTGAACCAGAAGGGGTAGTTCTCGTACATGCCGAGCACGCGCGGGATGCCGATGTCGCCGCGGAATGCCTTTTTTTCGGTGAGCCGGCGGTAGCCGAAGATCCGCTTGTACTTCCAGTCGTAGAGGTTGGGCAGCTCCGACTTCTTGGGCACGCGCTCCAGGGACGCGCCGCGCTCGCAGCGGTTGCCCGACACGTGGCGCTCGCCGTTGGAGAACGTCGAGATCGTCATCTGGCAGTGGTTCTGGCACAGGCGACAGGTCTTGCGGGTCGTGTCCACGCTGAAGCCCTCGAGGGCCTCGATCGTGGCGAGGGACGAGGTCCCCTCCCCCGTGTCGTGCATGCGCGCGGTCAGGGCGGCGCCGTAGGCCCCCATGAGGCCCGCGATGTCGGGGCGCACGACCTCGCGGCCGGTGAGCAGCTCGAAGGCGCGCAGCACCGAGTCGTTGAGGAAAGTGCCACCCTGGACGACGACGCGCTCACCCAGGTCCGAGGGCTCCTTGAGCTTAATGACCTTGTAGAGGGCGTTGCGCACGACGGAGTAGGACAGGCCTGCGCTGATGTCGCGCACGTCCGCGCCTTCCTTCTGCGCCTGCTTGACAGAAGAGTTCATGAACACGGTGCAGCGGGTGCCCAGGTCCACGGGGGATTCGGATTCCATGGCCATGCGGGCGAAGGAACGCACGTCGGTGCCCATCGTCTGCGCGAAGGTCTGCAGGAAGGAGCCGCAGCCCGAGGAGCAGGCCTCGTTGACGGAGATGGAGTCCACCGCGTGGTCGCGGATGCGCAGGTACTTCATGTCCTGGCCGCCGATGTCGATGACGGAGGTGACGCCGGGACAGATGAACTCGGCGGCCCGGTAGTGGGCCATCGTCTCGATCTCACCCTCGTCCATGGTGAGGGCAGCCTTGACGAGGCCTTCGCCGTAGCCGGTCGCGCACGAGCGGCCGATCTCGCAGCCCTGCGGCAGCGCGCCTCGCACGGCGCGCACGATGTCGACGGCCGCGGCCACGGGGTCGCCCTCGTTGGAGGCGTAGTGAGTGAAGACGATGCGGTCCTGGGAGTCGATGACGACCGCCTTGATCGTCGTGGAGCCCGCGTCGATACCGAGCCAGCAGCGGCCCTCGGCCTCGTCGAGGCTGGCCTTGGGGATGACGTCGAGGCTGTGGCGGGCCATGAACTCCTCGCGGTCCTCCGGGGTGGCGAACAGGGGATCCATGCGCGGGGACTCGACCTGCACGGGGGCGGCGGCGAGGCGCTCCATGAGGGTCGTGAGCTTCTCGCCGCGGGTCTCGACGGAGGTCGCGCCCGCTTCCTCGGCCTGGCGTTGTTTTTTGGCGGCCTCCTTCTGCGCGAGGAGGGCCGCGCCGATCGCGACGTAGAGCTGGGCGTCGTCGGGGGTGACGAAGGAGTAAGCCTTGGGCAGGAGGGCCTTGTAGGCCTCGCGCAGGGCGGGCAGGAAGTGCAGGGGGCCGCCGAGGAACATGACGGTTCCGCGGATCGGGCGCCCGCACGCCAGGCCGGCGATGGTCTGGGTGGCGACGGCGTTGAAGATGGAGGCGGCCAGGTCCTCGTGGGCGGCACCCTGGTTGATGAGGGGCTGGATGTCGGACTTGGCGAAGACGCCGCAGCGCGAGGCGATCGGGTAGAGCTGGGTGTGGCGGGTCGCCAGCTCGCCAAGGCCGGAGGCGTCCGTGTGCAGGAGGGTCGCCATCTGGTCGATGAATGCACCGGTGCCGCCCGCGCAGGTGCCGTTCATGCGCTGCTCGGGGGTGGGGTGCAGGTAGGTGAGCTTGGCGTCCTCGCCGCCCAGCTCGATGACGACGTCGACCTCGGGGTGGAGGCGCTGGGTGGCCTCGGTGCCCGCGATGACCTCCTGGACGAAGGGGATACCCATGGCGCGGGCGGTCGTCAGGCCGCCGGAACCGGTGATGGCCGCGTGGACGCGGGCGCCGGGCAGGGCGCGCTCAACGTCGGCGAGGAGGGCTCCCAGGGATGCGCGCACGTCGGCGTTGTGACGACGGTAGTCGGAGAAAAGGCGACGGTTTCCATCCAGGACTACGGCCTTGACCGTCGTCGAGCCGACGTCGATGCCGAGCTGGTAGGGGCGCGCTGCCTCGTGATGGCGCTGCGTTGTCATGGGACCTCCTAGAATCACCCAACAACATAGGTCGCAGGTGTTGTCACGTCAAAGGTATGGCTACCCTGATGCGGACCGGCCACTAAAACGGCATAGATCCGGGGAAAATCACCAGTGAACCCGCGTCCATCCGGCGAGAGGTGGGCGACACATTCGATGAGAATTACAACATGTGAACCGTTTCGAATTTAAACCCCTCGGCAAAAACCCCGCACCGACCTCGTCGCGAGAGCGCATGTGAACCCGCTCAGTGGAGAGTTAACCCGACAGGTGGCACCCGCAACCCCTCAATGCGCACGTTAACCCCTTAGGTGGAGCATGGGCAGGGGTGCCCACGCTCCACTAGTAGGGCCCAGCTGCGCATTGAAGGGTTAACACAGCCACCCATAGGGCCCAGCTGCCGCAGCTCACGTGATGAAACAGTCCCTCACAAGGCCCGACGCGAGTAGGTCACCCGATGAACGCACCGATCAGGAGCCGACCGCGACGGGGATCGCCCGAACTTGGGTGGCCTTGACGCTGACCCAGAGCGAATCACCGACGACGAGGCCTAGGTCGGCCCACGCGGACGCGGTCACGCGGGCGGTTACCGAGACCCCACCCGCGAGCGCGACGCGCACGGTGACGAGGGAACCGTCGACGTCGATGCCTGCGACGACGCCGGGTAGGACAGAGCGCGGCGAGGCGTGGGCTTCCTCGCGGGACAGGACCACGGCCTCGGGCGGGAAGGTGAGGGCGACGCGGCCACCCCGGGCATTCTCCCCGGAAGCGGTGGAATCGTCCGCATCGCCAGGCGACACGTCGACGACACCAACACTGCCTGAGTCGGACCCAGACAGGTCGGCCGCCCATAGCTCGCCCTCGCCGACGCGCACGCCGACCAGCCCGGACCTCGCCAGGGCGTGGCCGCTGACGATGTTGAGCCCCGCCAGGCGCGCAGCGAACACGGACGACGGCGATGCCAGCACGCGGGCGGGTTCGCCCTCCTCGACGACGCGCCCCTCCCCCATGACGATCATGCGGGAGGCGAGGGCCAAGACCTCGGCGATGTCGTGGGAGACGAGCAGGGTCGTGATTCCCGCTCCGGTGAGGCGTTCGCGCAGAACGGCGGAGACCTGGGCGGTGGCCTCGACGTCGAGGGCGGCGGTGGGCTCGTCGAGGATGAGGACGTCGGGACGGAAGACGAGCGCGCGGGCGAGGGCGACGCGCGCGGCTTGCCCGCCGGACAGGTCAGAGCCGCGGCGGTAAGCAAGGTCGGCGATGCCGACGGCCCGCAGCTGCTCGAGGGCGGCGGCCCGGGCCTGCGCGCGCCGGACGCCGCGTACGCGCAGCGGGAAGGCGACGTTGGCGACCACGCTCATGTGGGTGAAGATGCGCGGGGCCTGGCTGACCATGGCGACGCCGCGCCGCCGCGCGGGCACGAAGGTGGCGGCGTCATCGACGACGCGTTCCCCGATGCGCGCGCTCCCGGAGTCGAGCCGCAGGGCCCCGGCGACGACCTGCGCGAGGGTGGACTTTCCGGCGCCGTTGTGCCCGACGACGGCGGTGACGAGGCCCGGGCGCAGCCGCGCGTCCACCGCCCAACCGCGCTCATGGACGCATCCGTCGACGTGGACGGGAACGCTACCCGCGTTCTTGGAGTCCGTGGGGACGAGGCCGTGGCCGCCTCTGGCGGACAGGGGCTCGTCGGTGGGACCGGGCCCCGCGCCCGAGGCCGGGAGATGAGCGCGAACAAGCCCCGGCCTCGTCGATGCCAGCCGCGAACGCACGAGAGCAGCGAGGCGCCCCCATGGGGTTTCGGTGAGCGCGACGACGAGGGCGGCGACGCCCAGCAGCACGACGCCGAGGGCGAGGGCGAGGGCGGCGTCGGACTCGCGGGCCAGGTAGATCTGGAGGGGCATCGTGCGGGTGACACCCTGCATGGACCCGGCGAAGGTCAGGGTCGCGCCGAACTCGCCGAGGCATCGGGCCAGCGCGAGGGCCGCGCCGCGCCCGAGGCCGGGCAGAACCGTGGGCAGGGTGATCTGCCAGAACACGCGCGTGGGCGAAGCACCCAGGGAGGAGGCCATCTCGTCGAGGCCCGGCTCGCGGGCGCGCAGCGCGGATTCGAGGGTGACGATGAGGAAGGGAAGGGAGACGAAGACCTGGGCGATGACGACCGCGGTTGTCGTGAAGGCAATGTCGAGGCCGGCGCCGGTCAGCAGCGCGCCCAGCGTTGAGCGCCTGCCGAAGGCCGACAGCAGCGCGATACCGGCGACGACGGGCGGCAGCGACAGGGGCAGGGCCACCAGGATGCGGGCGGCGCGCACGCCGCGCCACGAGCGCGAGAGCAGGAGGGCCGCCGGAACCCCGAGGAGCAGGTCCACGCCCAGGGCCACGCCGCACGTGCGCAGGGAGAGGGCGAGGGCGGAGGAGGCCTCGTCGGTGGCGAGCGTCGAGGCCAGCGCCGCCCAGTCGACCCGGCCGAGCATGAACGCCAGGGGCAGGGTCAGGAAGCACAGGGCGAGGCCGCCGAGGCCTCCCGCCCACAGCGGCAGGGGGCTGGCGGCTGGGGTTCGACGCGGCCGCACGCGACGCTACTTGTTGACAGGCGTGAAGCCGGCCTCGCCGAGCAGTGCCTGGCCTTCGGGGGACAGGACCAGGTCGATCCACTTCTGGCCGGCGTCCTTCTTCGTAGAGGCGGTCACGAGCGCGATGGGGTACTTATTGACGGCTTCGTCGGCGCCCGCGATGTCGATGGTTTCGACGGCGTCGCCTTCGGCCAGGGCGTCGGTCTTGTAGACGATGCCCGCGTCGGCTTGGCCGGAGGAGACCTTACCGCGCACGTCGGTGACGGCCTGTTCCTCGGAGACGGGGCTCAGGGTCACGCCGAGCTTCTCGGTGAGGGTCTGCGTGAGCTTGCCGCAGGGGACTTCGGGCGCGCAGATGACCAGCTTGACGCCGTCGAGCGAGGAGTCGAGGCCCGTGACGCCGGCCGGGTTGCCGGGCGTCGTGATGAGGGTGAGGCTGTTGGACGCGAAGAGGGTCTGCGCGTCGACCTGCCCGGCGTCGGCGGCTTTCTTCATGGTGGACTCGTTCGCGGTGGCCAGGACATCGACGTCGGCCCCCTCGCTGAGCTGGGCGACCAGGTCCTGCGACCCGGCGAAGTTGAAGCGCACGTCCACGTCGGGGTAGGCGGCCTCGTAGGAGGATTCGAGCTCCTCGAAGGTCTCGGTCAGTGAGGCGGCGGCGTAGACGTTGAGGACGAGTTCGCGGGAGGGGACCTGGGTATCGTCGGACGAGGCCGTGGTGTCGGCCTGCGGGGTCGTGTTTCCTGAGCAGGCGGCCAGCGCCAGGGCGGCGGCGCCGATGACGGGGAGGATACGCGGGGAGCGCACGGGCATCTCCTTTTGAGAGGGGATTGAACGACATTAATCTAACAATGGTGTGAGCAAGGGGCAACAGGCACCCTCACCTACACCAATCATCGTCTGAAGGTAGCGCCATTGCGCCGATAACCACTTCCCCATTTGAGCGTAGTCAAACCATTTTTAATGAGTGTCCGACGCCCGACAAACCCCCACGCCGCCCAGCCAGGCGCGCGCAGACCGGCTCACCCGGCAATTGCCTCGGACCCGACGGGCATAAATCGCGCGACCCCGCCCACACAACCGCCCCACCCACGGACAAGCAAGGGACTAGGATCACACTCATACGCACGAATATCCACACGGAGGACACCATGCCCGCGCCCGTCGACTACGCCCTGAGCCAGATCAGCACCCACATCATCATCTATTCGGACCGCGTCCACACGGGCGCAAAGGAGGATCGTACGACCCCCGCGTGCGTCGTCGCGCTGGCCGAGGCGGGCCTGGGCCCGGTGTCGATCATGACGACTCCCGAGAGTGACACAATCCTCGAGCTCGAGATCCGCAACGCGCTTGAGGCGGGCGCTCGCTTCATCCTGATCTTGGGCGGATCGGGCTTCGGGGTCGGCAACTACGCGCCCGAGGTAGTCCGCTCGATCATCGAGGTCGAGATCCCCGGCATCGCCGAGCAGATCCGCGCCCACGGTCTAGCCAACACCCCGCTGTCGCCCCTCTCGCGCGAGGTCGTGGGCGTGACCGCGCGCGACGCCTCGGGCGCGCTCATCATCTCCTCGCCGGGTTCGCGCGGCGGCGCGCTCGACACCCTCGAGGTGGTCACCCCTCTGTTGGGCGCGATCTTCCACCAGCTAGACGAGCAGCGCTGACCCTCCCTCTCCCCCCCCTCCTCGCCCGCGCCCCCCAAAAAGTCGCACGTAATTTGGTTCCCCTTAGTTTTCTAAGGTATCGAGATTTCCGCAGAATATCAACGATGCGGTTTCAAATCTTGAAAGGTTTACATGGAAATTACGTGCGACATTTGTGGGGAACCATGGCCGGGGCAGAGCAAGAGACGAGGCCGTGGCGGCCACCGCGGCGAGGGTGAGGATGGCGGTGCGATAGGGGCGTGACGACATCTGAGCTGCCTTTCGTGCGGGAATGATGTCTTCAAAGCACAGAGAGAAGCGCCGCTCACCTGCGTTTTCAGCGGTGAGCGGCGCTTCGTCAGAATCTCCTGCAATGCCCGTGGGGCGTGTCAGGAAGCGTATCCGGTCCAGTGGCCGTTTTATTCAGAGTGTCGTGGCGACAGCTGGTCGAGCCATGCGATCAACTCAGGCATATCGCTCCAGGGCGCCTCGTCCCACGCTGTCGCACCCTGCGCGAAGCTTGCCCGCCGTCGCTGCACCCGTGAACAGGCCTCGTCGGTGTGATCGATAAGCCACTGAGGAATTTCCGTTGCTTTCTCATAAGCTCCCCGTTCCCACTTGCTCTTGAGTTCCTCAACGACAGCACTTGCGGTCCGGCTCGAACAGACGTCCGCGCAGTGGTAGACGAACCACGCCTCAATACAGGGATTCGACAGTGCCACTGCGCGGAGATACCCACTGACCCCAGCCAACCAGTTCTCCAGATCATGAATATGGGGGGCGTTATCATCCACGTCACAGACGATCCAGGCTCCAGCAGCACCATCACGCCCAACATCATCAGCCTTCCGCTTGATACTGACGATGAGATTCTTCAGCGACGACTTGTCTCGATTGCGACAGAAATCGAAGGCGAAAGCTCCCCGATAGCGCCACTGGTTGAGCGCCTTCAGGTATTCCCTCTCCGTTGCCCCCTCGACGGCGAGAATAACAACTGGCCGAGGGGCCTTATCGAAGGATTTCCCTCGTTTTCCCCGAGAGGAGTGCCTCGTCGGCGCCTGCTTCTTCTTACCCATGACGCCCCCTAGATCCGTGGGACGCCACCGAGGCGACCCGACATGTATATCCGCGGTAGGTCACTGCCCTTTCGAAGCACGTCGGAAGGAAAGTCAGTCAGCCGCGTCAATTCAGACCGGTGTTCGTTCTTCTCGACCAGCCAAATCTCATCGCGCCGCAGCAGGTCGGCACGCAGGAGGTGGAGCTCGTGCGTCGTAAAGATCAGCTGACGCTTCTCTCGCCCGGCCCCGATGAGTCAAGGAACAGCCGAAGCAGCTCCTCCGTCAGCTTGGGATGAAGAGAATCTTCGAGTTCGTCGATCAGGTAAACCCCCGAGTGCTGGCTTTTTCCCGCCCAGTACAGGATGGGCAATAGATTCAGGTAACGAATGCTCCCGTCGGATTCCTGCTCGAGAGGAAGACGAAACTCGTGAGCACCGTCCTTATGGACGGTCACGAGGCGCTCGTACACGACGTCACCATCATCACCGAGCCGAGCACGAAAAACAGCCCCGCTTTCAGCAGTAAGGTATGCTTCGGAGGTCTTGTCGGTCAGCTGATCTTCGATCTCTTCGAGAACCTTGTCTTGTGCCGGAACCTTGTCCCGAGGAACGCTCGTGTAGCAAATACCTGAAATACCGGTGTCGGCAACCGTCAACCCCTGCCCGACGGCAGCACGAAATGCATCATCGTGGGCAATCTGCTGAGGCATGAGGATGTAACGCGCTCCCCGTTTAAGGATCGTCAGGCGTTTAAACCAGTCGATGACAGAACCCAGCAGGCTGTTCTCATCGTCGACCAAAGCTGCATTGAAGCAGGTCTCGAGGAACAGACGATTGGGCTGGACTGTCTTCGAGGCGGCATCGAGCGACGAATCATCTTCCAGATCACCATAAAGAGCGATGTCCTGCCCCTGGCGCACGAAGACCGCCTCCTCGTCTTCCGAGCGCAGGCGGTAGAGGACTTCCTCGACGATTGCATCCGCATTGAAGGCTACCTCGTAGTAGACGATGGCCTTTCGATCCGAGGTCGTGTCCTGCACATCCAGGACGATTTCGACCCCAATGACGCTGGGCCGATCCGTCCCGAAGAGCTGATGCGGGTGATAGTGCAGGCGCTGCCCGCGCTTGCGTGGCTCGCGCAGCATGACCTGCAGGTGAGCCAGAGCATCGAGCAGGGTCGACTTCCCGCTGCGTTTGCACCGTAGATTGCCGCAACGGGCAGGACACGGGACTTTCCGTCACGATAGAGAGTCCCACCGTAGCGACTCTCCTTCCCCGCAATCATCGTAAAGTCGACCGGCTCCGAAAAGGACTTCCAGTTGTCGAGGTGAAGGACCCGCAGCATCGCACTCTCACTTTCCACTTTAGATGTAAAAATTCTACATCTTCCCCGGAATGAATTCTAGGTGCTCTGCACCACCCACCCCCTTTGAACAATCAACACACCACGAAAAACGCTACATATATAAGCGCCGCCCGGCCGCTTCCATATGCGGCCGGGCGGCGCCCAGGCAGGATATTCGCGAAGAGATCCTCGACTCGTCAGGAGGCGTATCCGATCCAATGGCCCGAGGGGTCGAAGGTAGATCGCCGCCCGTCGATGTTCCGGGCTCCCGTGGCCATGGCTCCACTGGCGGGGTCCATGTAGTACCAGGCGCCGCCGTCGCGCAGCCAGCCGGTGCTCAGCGCGCCGGAGGGAGCCAGGTGATACCAGGAGCCGCCCACTCGGATCCAGCCCGAGGCCATGGCCGCGCTGGCGGGGTCCATGTAGTACCAGGTCCCACCGCTGGACACCCACCCGGTCGCGGCGCGGCCTGCGCTCAGGTAGTACCAGGAGCCGTCGATGCGGGTCCACCCGTTGCCCGAGGGGTGGCCGTCGGCGTCGAGGTAGTACCATGCTGTGCCGTCGTTGATCCACCCTGAGGTGGCCATGGCGCCGCTCGCGCCCAGCCAGTACCACTGGCCGCCGCTACTGAACCAGGCAGACGAGATCATGGCGCCGGTCTCGTCCACCCGGAACCAGTGCCCGCCGTCGCTGACCCAGGCCGAGGCCTCGGCGCTGGGCTTGCCCGCGAAGTAGTACCAGGAGTGGGAGGGGGCGTGCCACCAGCCGGTCGTGGCGGCGGGGCGTCCGGCCTGGAACCACCAGGCGCGCGGGGTTTCGCCGTCGTATTCGTGGCCCCAGGAGGCGCTTGTCAGGTCGTTGGTGGTGATGCCGGAGGGGGCGAAGGTGGTGATGAGGGAGGGGATGCGGCCCCTTTCCCACAGTTCTTCCATGGGGACCCACAGGTCGGAGCCGTGGATGACGTCGGTGGTGAGGCGATCGGGGCTGAGGGTTTCGGAGCCGGTTTGCACGATCATGGAGGGGCTCAGGGCCGCCATGAAGGGTTCGAAGTTGGAGCTGCGCTGGCCGTGGTGGCCCGCTTTGAGCAGGTCGACGTGGCCGACGGCGGAGGCGACGCGCGCCTCGAATCCGTTGTGGGTCACCCAGTCGGCCTCGGTGTCCATGAGGTCGGCGGCCAGGAAGGCACTGTGCCCGAAGGCGGTGACTTTGGCGCCCCACCCCATGAGGTTGGCGTCCGTGGTTCCCTTCTTCTTGTAGGTCTCCTCGGGGTCGAAGGGGATGATCTGGACGTCCATGTCACCCAGCTGCACGTGCGTGTTGTAGCCGTCGACGTGCTGGATGAGCTGCGCGCCGTAAGTTTTCCGGGCCCACGTGGCGGCGTTGATCATGTTGTCGTAGATCCACTGGTTGTCCCACAGTCCGTTCGGGTTCGTGATCCACTTGTCGGAGTATTCGGGGCTGAAGATGGCCTTGGGCCGGAAGGTGCGGATGATGTCGTCAGCGTTGTCGATGTGGTCGGAGTGGGCGTGCGTGCCCAGGTAGAACGCGAGGTTGGAGGAGGTGACGCCGTGGTCGCGCATGTAGGTCAGGACCCAGTCGGTGTCGCCGCGCTCGGCGGGGGTGATGCCGGGGCGCAGGGGTAGCGGGGGTCGGAGCCGTCGGGCGCGCCGACGCCTTCGCCGCCGTCGATCATGCCGAAGACGCCGCGCGATTCAAGGAGGATCGCGTCTGCTGTGCCCGTCGTGGTGATGATGTGGATGCGGGTCGGGCCGTTTGTTCCGGGATAGGAGAGGACCGTGGCGCTGACCTGGGTTTCGGTATTCGTTTCCTGAGAGTCGCTGGGGGCCGCGAACGAGGCCGGGGCGAGACTTGCCGCGACGAGTCCTGACAGGACGGTCATACCAATAAAACGCAGTACTTTGCCGTGATAACTGTTCACGTGCACACCTTGAAGACATGTTTTGACTAAAAGCTGACCACGTCAATCTACACCCGCACACACGTTACCGACAAATCATAAAGTGTGTCAAGTTACTAAACAGCCTAGTATGCAGCGTTTTACGAGAATGACTCCATTCTGTCAAATAGCCCGTGAAAGCCCAAATGACACCGCCGCAAGCGCGCAATGGCGCCACTCTCTAACAGGCCGGTCAGCCATCCCGACGGCACGCGGAGACACGACGAAGGCTCCACTGAGCCCGCCACCCACACGCCCGACTCACGTCAGTCGTCCCACGTCAGGGGGCAACACAGCATCCGATGACAGCACCACCAGACGACGCACCCCTCAGGCCTCATTCGCCCACGATGTCACGCGCAATGCGCCTGCACGGCTCAGCCGAGGCGGGCCCCCCACCAGGCCAGATCCTCGGGGGTATCGACGTCGCGACACACGTCCGCGCTCACATCCACCCGCTCCAGCGTCAGGGCGCGCAGAACACGGCGCACCCCCATGCCGCGCACGCTCCCGTGCCGCGCCACGGCCTCGTCGATAACCCGGCGCAGCGCGCCCGCGCGGTAGACGCCCATGAGGTACTGATCGAAAGGCTCGGGATCCCCGCCGCGCATGATACGCCCGTCGCACCCCGGACCCGCAGGATCGCGGAGGAGCCCGCGCAGGACCTCGGCGATGCCCGGGCAGTCCACGGACACGACGACCACCCACGTGTCGGCCCCCACGGACAGGGCAGCCAGTCCCGCGTCGATCCCGGCGAGGGGACCTCCGCCAGGAGGGTCCTCAAGAGTCCGCCCCACGCCGACAGGCACGCGCACGGTCGGCGGAACGACGGCCACCACGCCCGCCCCAGCCACCTCGCCCAGGGCCGCGCACACGCGGTCGATCAGGCGCACACCGCCCAGCACCAGGTCAGGCTTGGAAACGCCACCCAGGCGCTCACCGCCCCCACCGCCGACGACCATCGCCGCCAGCTGCGCGCGGGGCACGCCCGTGCCGTACGACAAGGCCGCCCCCACGCCACTCACTCCCACGGCGCGAAGGTCAGCACGTCCGTACGCTGCGTCGCCGCATCCACCATGAGGACGCGGCCGATAAGCGGCTCGCCGAAACCGACCAGCACCTTGATGGCCTCGGTCGCCATGGCCGTGCCCGCCTGGCCGACGACCGGGCCCAGCACGCCCACCTCGGGCGAGGCCGGCGTCGCCCCCGGGGGAGGCTGGACCGGGTGCAAGCTCCGCAACGTCAAGGCCGGGACGGGAGCGGGCGCGGCGGACCAGAAGACGCTGACCTGGTAGGCCATGCGCACGACCGTGCCCCACACGAGGGGCACGCCCGAATCCGCGCAGTAGTCAGCCACCAGGTACTTCGCGTCGAAGCTATCCGTACACTCGACGATCAGGTCCCACTCGCGGCCATGCTCATCCAGCCACTCGCGCGTCACATGCCCGAAGCGCTCAAAATGCACCATGGAATTGAGACCAGACAGGTGACGCACCGCCGAATCCGGCTTCGGGATCCCCACGTCGGCCTCGCCGTGCAGCAGCTGGCGCTGCAGGTTCGAGGTGTCGACGACGTCGGAGTCGCAGATGCCGATCGTCCCGACGCCCGCCGCCGTCAGGTACAGCAGGACGGGCGAGCCCAGGCCGCCCGCGCCCACCACGAGAACACGCGAGGCCGCCAGACGCGCCTGACCCGCCTCGCCGATGCCGGACACCAGCCAATTGCGTCGGAAACGCTCCAACGCAGGATCCCCGGCCTCGTACGGGACGGGCGCATTGATCAGCGGGAGCGCCACGCTGCGGCCCGAGACGGCCGCCTCACGCGAATAAGGATCGCCGATCGTCATCGTTTACAGGCCCGACCAGTTGTGAGAACCGTCGGTCAGCTCCTGCTTCTTCCACACCGGCAGCTTCGCCTTGACTTCCTCGACGATGCCCTCCACCGCGCGGAACGCCTGGGCGCGATGTTCGGCGGCCACCGCCACCACCATCGCATCCTCGCCGATGCCGAGGTGTCCGACACGGTGCCACGCGACGATGCAATGCACACCGGGCCGATCCGCGAACTCGCCGACGATCTCGCGCAAAATCTGCGAGGCGGACGGATGCGCCGAATACTCGATCGCATCCACCCCTTCTCCCCCGTCGTGGTTACGCACGGCACCGATGAAAGACGCGACCGCGCCACACGTGTCGCGGCGCGCACTGTCAATCAGTGAGCGCGAGTCGAGGGGGTCGTCAGTAATACCTGTTGCAATCTCTGCTGACATGGGATCCTCCAGGAACGGGAGATGCTTACTTCTATTTTACGTGGAAACAGCCAGGATTTTATGTAAACCCTGACCGTTCCACTCGAATGCTAAGAATCTCTCACCCGCCAGCAAAGGGCGGCAACACGTCGACGCGCACGCCCGGCATCAGGTCCGCGTCCAGGCGGGCCGAACGCTCGTTGACCAGGAAGCTCGACACGTCGAGGATACGCCCCAGATCCGGGTTGCCATCACTCAGGTACGCAACCAACTCGCCGAGGGTCGCGGGCGTCTCCGAGGACGCCAGCTCGCGCATGTAGCCGCCGGCCGCCTCAGCGGCCCCACCGAAGAAATGCACCGTCGTCGACAGCGGCTTCGGGTTCGGCTCATCCAGCGGGCGCAGGAACACCGTCAGGCGCAGCGGGTCGATCGGATCGACCTCCACCGACCAGCTCGCCGTACCCGTCGCCGTGCGCTCGAAGACGCGCTCGACAATGCCGCGACGCAGCTCAAGGGCCAGATCGTCAGGCGCACCGGGCTCCGTGAACGGGCAGGCCGTCAGCACGACCGCCATCTGATCGCTCTCGTGAGGCACCGAGGCGAAGCCCATCGCATTCATGAACAGGCGCACTTTGCCCAGATGACCAGCGATGTTGAAGTTCTCACGAGCGACGCGGCGCGTTGCGTGACTGTGGTCAGGCACCGACATCGTCTCCAAGGCAGCGTCCGCCCAGCGGGCGCCGATCTCACGCACCGACGCAGCCGGGTCCGCGGCGTCGGCGCGCAGCCACGCGAGCAGGGACGAGGTCAGCTGCTGCAACATCTGAGCCGCGAAGGACGGGTCCGCCGGGGTCGTCGTCGAATAGCCGAGCGCCGGACGGCCGCGCCCCGACGACGGAAGCTGCTGCTTCTCCACGAGGCCCACGCCAAAAAGACCCTCCAGGGTCTCGCGCACGCTGGACACGTGCAGGCCGGCCTCCTGAGCCAACTCCGCGACGGTCACAGGCGTCACATGCTGCGAAATACGCTCCAACAGCGCGTGCTGGGCGGGTGTGAGGGCAGCCATTGCCTCGAGCGTCTCGGCCAGAGTCCGAGAATGGGAGGTGTCAGTCATATCTATCCTCTCTCCCTCTTAATCAGCGGAAATACACAACGATGGCATCCCCGTACGGCTTTAACTTCCTTACATTACTTACAAATCAAACACAATTTTACCCAGCTCAACGGCCAACACGCACGACCAATGTCACTCATCGGAAACATTTGAAGGGGTCATAGAACACAATCACAGATCAGGCCACAGCTCCCTCCATATACGACGAAGGGGCGAGCAAACGCCCGCCCCCGCGCGCTGCGCCCGCCCAGCCCCGGCCTCGTCAATCGAGACCGGGACCGAGCCGCGCCATTCAGTCCGACATACCGCCGCGCGTGATCTCGTGCGTGCGGCGCTCGTCGCGCGACCGGTAGATCACCGGGGGACGCGCCACGTAGCCGACCGGCGCGCTCACCGCGTGCACGAGGCGGGTGAACGGCCAGATGCAGAAGAGCAGCAGACCAGCGATGATGTGCAGCTTGAAGCTGAGGGGCACGTCGACCATCAGGTGAGCCTGCGGGTGCAGGTAAAAGATCGACCGGAACCAGACGGAGATCGTCTCGCGGTAGTCGTAGCCCTCGTGACCGCCGAGCACCTGGTTGAGCAGCGTCGCCGCGCCGCCCAGGAGCACCGGGATAGTCAGCATGACGTAGGTGACGATATCCATGCGGGTCGTCGCCACGCGCACCGACTTGACCACCAGGCGGCGGTAGATCAGCAGCGCGAGGCCGAGGATCGTCATGAGTCCGGCGATCGATCCGGGGATCGTCGCCATCAGGTGGTAGACGTGCTGAGGCACACCGGCCGCCTCGGTCCACGTCTTCGGGATCACGAGGCCCATGACGTGGCCCACGAACACGAAGAGGACACCGAAGTGGAACAGCGGCGACGCCCAACGCAGGATGGTCGGCTCATTCCACTGCGAGGAACGAGACGTCCAGCCGTACTGGTCGGTCTTGTAGCGCCACGCGAGGCCCACAATGAGGATCGCGAAGGACACGTAGGGCAGGACCACCCACAGGGCAATGTCCAGGAAGGACAGCGACTGCGTCTCGGCTGCAGACGCGGCATGCATAAGTGCGGATTCCATGAACGTTACCGTCCCATCGTTGAATCGGAAGTCGGGAAGGGCGTCGCGGACAGATCGCCCACGCCCACCAGCTCGGTGGGCGGCCCCTGGCTAATGAGCTTACGGAAGCCCTCAATGGTCTTTTCGTCCGGCTCGGGCAGCGTCGCGACCAGCGCGTCCAGCAGCGGCGCGTACGGGGAGTCCGCAGCGCGCAGCGCCGTGCGGATCACCTCGATACCCTCGCGGTTGGAGCGCAGCAGCCCCTCGGCCGTGCCCGTCTCATCAAACGCGGCGAACTCCAGGACCACCGGCAGGTGATCGGGAAGCTCCTCGCGTTCCATCTCGAAACCGGCGCGGCGCAGGACCTCCTTGAAGGCCAAGATGGCCTGACCGCGTCCGCGGGTGTCGCCGTGCGTGTAGTACGTCAGGCCGAGCGCGCAGCGTCGGCGCTGGTCGAACGTCTCCACGTAGGTGGTCTGCATGGCGCGCAGGCCAGCGGCGCGAGCGTAGCTCACGAACGTGGCCAGGGACGCCGAGGCCGTCTCCGGCAGGCCCGCCAGAGCCTCCTCGACCGCGTCCAGCTTGGTCTCGAAGTCATCCCCCGGGTAGTCCAGGAGGACCGAGACCGCCATGCGCACACCGCGCGCGTCCTGCGGATCCATCTCCGTTTCCGGAGCGGCCGTAGGAATACGCGGAATGCCGACGAAAGTACTCATCGAACGACCTCAAGGGGGAGCATCTGGCGTCCCTCCGGCGACGAGCCACCCATCGGGCGGTTCGACGTGGCGGGGGCCAGGCCGTGGAAGGCCTCGACGTCGTAGGACACCGGGCAGCCCTCGAGCTCCTTGATGCCGCGCGGCATCTCGGGGTGGGCGGTCGGGATGACGAAGCGGTCGTCGTACTTGGCGATCGACAGCAGTCGGTACATCTCCTTGACCTTCTCCGGGGTCATACCCACGGAGGCCGGGATCTCCTCGTTCGTCGGGTTGTCGACGAAGACGTCGCGCATGTAGGAGCGCATCGCGGCGAGGCGACGCAGCGCCAGCTCCACGGGAGCCGTGTCTCCGGCCGTGAACAGGCCGGCCAGGTACTCCAGCGGGATGCGCATCTGCGAGATGGCGGACAGCAGGACCTTGTGGTCCTCGCCGTCGCTGCCGGACGCGGTCACCTGGTCGACGACCGGCGAGAGCGGCGGCACGTACCAGACCATCGGCAGGGTGCGGAACTCGGGGTGCAGCGGCAGGGCGACCTCGTACTCGGTGATGAGCTTCCAGATCGGGGACTGCTGGGCGGCCGTGATCCACGAGTGGGGAACGCCGTTGGCCTGAGCCTGGGCGACCACCTGCGGGTCGTTCGGGTCCAGCAGGATCTCGCGCTGGGCGCGGTACAGGTCACGCTCGTCCTCCTGGGAGGCGGCCCAGGTGACGCGATCCGCGTCGTAGAGCAGCACGCCCATGTAGCGCAGACGACCCACGCAGGTCTCCGAGCAGATGGTCGGCTGGCCGACCTCGAGGCGCGGGTAGCACAGCGTGCACTTCTCGGCCTTGCCCGTGTTGTGGTTGAAGTAGACCTTCTTGTAGGGGCACGCGGAGACGCACATGCGCCAGCCGCGGCACTGATCCTGGTCGACCAGGACGATGCCGTCCTCGGAGCGCTTGTACATCGCGCCCGAGGGGCACGCCGACACGCAGGTCGGGTTCAGGCAGTGCTCGCAGATGCGAGGCAGGTAGAACATGTACGCGTCCTCGATGGTCTTGGCGACCTGGAGGTTCATCTGGTGCAGGACGGGGTCCTGATCCAGGGTCTCCATGGAGCCACCGAGGTCATCGTCCCAGTTCGGGCCCCACTCGGGCTTGTCGATGTGCTCGCCCGTGATCTTGGACTTCGCGCGGGCCGTCGGGATCGCGCGGGAGTTCGCGGGCGCCTGGAGCAGCTTGTCGTACTCGTACGTCCACGGCTCGTAGTAGTCCTTCATGGTCGGCTGCGTCGGGTTCGCGAAGATCTTCGCGAGCGAGGCGACGCGTCCGCCCTGACGGGGAACGAGGCGGCCCGTGGCGGTGCGCTTCCAGCCACCCTTCCACTTCTTCTGGTCCTCCCAGCCGCGGGGGTAGCCCACGCCGGGACGGGTTTCGACGTTGTTGAACCAGATGTACTCGGTGCCCTCGCGGTTCGTCCACACCTGCTTACAGGTGACCGAACAGGTGTGGCAGCCAATGCACTTGTCGAGGTTCATCACCATCGCGATCTGAGCCATGACCTTCATCAGAACTGCACCTCCTGGGAGCGGCGGCGGATAACCGTGACCTCGTCGCGGTTATTGCCGGTGGGACCGTAGTAGTTGAACGCGTAGGCGAACTGCGCGTATCCGCCGGCCAGGTGGCTCGGCTTAATGAAGATTCGGGTCAGCGAGTTGTGCGTACCGCCGCGCTTGCCGGACTCCTCGTTCAGCGGGGTGTTGATCTGGCGATCCTGGGCGTGGTGCATGAACACCGTGCCCTCCGGGATGCGGTGGGAGACAACGGCGCGAGCCGACACGGTGCCGTTACGGTTCTTCGCCTCGATCCACTCGTTGTCGCGCACGCCGATCTTCTCGGCGTCCTGCGGGCTCATCCACACCGTCTGGCCACCACGACCCAGCGTCAGCATGTACGGGTTGTCGTAGTACTGGGAGTGGATGGCCCACTTGTTGTGGACCGTCAGGTAGCGCACCGCGACCTCGGCCTGACCCGGCTGACCGGGACGATGGTCGCCGACGGGGCGCTCACCGTAGATGTGCGCCAGGTCGAGCGGGGGACGGAAGATCGGCAGGGACTCGCCCATGTCCATCATCCAGTCGTGGTCGATGTAGAACTGCGGGCGACCCGTGAGCGTGTGCCACGGCTTGCGGCACTCGACGTTCTGCACGAAGGCGCTGTAGCGGCGTCCGCCGTGCTCGGAGCCCGACCACTCGGGGCTGGTGATGACGCTGCGCGGCTGCAGGACGGTGTCCTGGTAGGTGATCTTCTTTTCTTCGTCACCTTCGGCCAGGAACGCCATCTCGTTGCCGACGCGCTTTCCAGCGTGCGGAAGCCCTGAACGGCCAGCGAGCCGTTCGTGGTGCCCGAGAAGCGCAGCGCCATGTTCGCCGCCTTGATGGCGGTGTCGCACAGCGGCATGCCCTCGCCGGCGTTGCCGTCCATGGGGGCGCGGCCGTTGAGGTCGCCGAGCTGCTCGTACGCCTCCTGCATGTTGTACGCCACACCCTTGGAGGCCAGGCCAGCCTTGGGCACGAGCGGTCCGATGCGGTCGTACTTGTAGCCGACCTGCGTGTAGTCGCGCTCGATCGCAACCAGCTTCGGCATGGTCTTGCCGGGCGTCCACGTCTGCTCGGGAACGACGCCATCCGCCATGGTCATGGCGTCCGGGGAGTCGTGCCCCAGCGGAACCGCGACGACGTCCGTCTGGGTGTCCAGGTGGCCGGGGGCCATGCGGCCGACGAGGCGAGCCAGGGTCTGGAACACCTCGAAGTCAGTGCGTGCCTCCCACGGCGGGTTCACGGCCTCGTCGAAGCAGTGCATAAAGGGGTGCATGTCCGTGGAGGACAGGTCGTGCTTTTCTCGTACCACGTGGCGGCGGGCAGCACCACGTCGGAGTGCAGCGTCGTCGAGGTGTTACGGAAGTCCGCGACCCACATGAGGTCGAGCTTGCCGGGGTGAGCCTCACGCCAGTTGACGGACGCGGGACGGTTGCCCTCTTCCAGCTCCTCGGCGTTGACCTCGTTGCCGGTACCCAGCATGTGACGCAGGAAGAACTCGGTGCCCTTCGCGGACGAGCCGAGCAGGTTCGTACGCCAGTTCGCGAGGATCTTCGGGACGTTGTGATGGGCGTCCGGGTCCTCGATCGCGAACTGGAGGCGACCCTCGCGCAGCTCCTGGGACACGTATTCCGCGGGGGCCATGCCCGGCCTCGGCGGCCTCGCGGCCCAGCTGGGTCGAGCCCTTGGAGAACGTCGGGTAGCAGGGCATCCAGCCGCGCTGAACCGACTCGACGAGGGTGTCGACCAGCTGCTTGCCGTCCAGGTTCGAGGACTTGATCGGGTTTCCCATGGCCGAGGCCGCAGCACCGTCGTAGCGCCACTGGTCCGTGGTCATGTAGTACCAGCCGGTGGAGATCATCTGGCGCGGCGGGCGTGCCCAGTCCAGGGCGAAGGTGAAGGAGCCCCAACCCATGATCGGGCGGACCTTCTCCTGACCCACGTAGTGGGCCCAGCCGCCGCCGTTGCGGCCCTGGGTGCCACACATTTCCGTGAGCGCCAGGAACGTACGGTACATCTCGTCGGAGTGGTAGTAGTGGTTCGTGCCGGCGCCCATGAGGATCATGGAACGGCCCTGCGTCTCAACCGCGTTCTGCGCGAACTCGCGGCCGATCTTGATGGCTGCGGCGGCGGGAACCGACGTGAACTCCTCCTGCCACGCAGGGGTGCCCGGCGTGGAGGCGTCCATGTAGTCGGTGGGCCACTCACCCGGCAGGCCCTCACGCTCGACGGCGTACTGGGCGAGCAGGATGTCGAACACGGTCGTCACGAGGCGACCGTTGACGCGGCGCGCGGGCACGCCACGCTTCACGTAGCCACCGCCGACCGAGGCCTGGCCGGGGGCCGCGGGCAGGTCGAAGCGCGGCAGGGCGATCAGGGCGGCTTCCCACTCGTCCGTGTCCATGATGGACATGACGGGCTCGACGCCATCCAGGTTGAGGTTCCAGTGGCTGGCGCCCTCCTCACCGAAGCGATCGGCGAGCGTGCCGCCCGGGTCCTTGACCGTGCCGTCGGCCTCGATGACGAGGGGACGGAACTGGTTGTTCTCGGTGCGCTCGGTCGTGCCTGCGGGCATCTTGGCGGCCGTCAGGAACTTGCCGGGGACCAGGGTCGTCGGGGCGACGCCCTCGTGGGCACCCTCGCCGACCTCGTTAATCTCCACCAGGAACGGGGAGTCGGTGTAGCGCTTCATGTAATCGAGGAACATGGGCTCGCGCTTGCCGACGTGGAATTCCTTGAGGATGACGTGGCCCATCGCCTGCGCCAGGGCGCCGTCCGTGCCGGGCTGGACGCGCAACCAGTCGTCCGCGAACTTCGTGTTGTCCGCGAAGTCCGGGGACACGACGATGACCTTCTGGCCGTGGTAGCGGGCCTCGGCCATGAAGTGAGCGTCGGGGGTACGGGTCAGCGGCAGGTTCGTGCCCCACATGATGAGGTACTGCGAGTTGAACCAGTCGCCGACCTCGGGCACGTCGGTCTGGTCGCCGAAGACCTGCGGCGAGGCCGGGGGCAGGTCCGCGTACCAGTCGTAGAAGGACAGCATGGTGCCGCCGATGAGCTCGTGGAAGCGGGCGCCCGCACCGTAGGAGATCATCGACATGGCGGGGATGACCGAGAAGCCGGCGATACGGTCGGGGCCGTACTGCTTGATCGTGTGCACGTAGGCGGCGGCGACGATCTCCATCGCCTCTTCCCACGACACGCGGACCATGCCGCCGCGGCCACGCTGCGACTTGTAGGCGCGCGCCTTCTCCGGGTCCTCGACGACCGCGGCCCACGCGTCGACGGGATCCCCGAGGCGCTTCTTGGCCTCGCGGAACATGTCGAGCAGGACGCCGCGCACGTAGGGGTACTTGATACGGGTCGGCGAGTACTCGTACCACGAGAACGCCGCGCCACGCGGGCAGCCGCGGGGCTCGTACTCGGGCATGTCCGCGCCGGTCGACGGGTAGTCAGTCTGCTGGGTTTCCCAGGTGATGACGCCGTCCTTGACGAAGATCTTCCACGAGCACGAGCCCGTGCAGTTCACGCCATGGGTGGAGCGCACGATCTTGTCGTAGCTCCAGCGGTCGCGGTAGAAGGAGTCGCCGTCGCGGCCGCCCTCGAGGAAGAGCTGGCGCGCGTCGGCGGACGCCTTGCCGCGACGCAGCCACGAGCCGAGCGCAAACAGGGTCGCGCCGGTCGCGGGCTTGACCTCGCCGCCGTAGGTCGGGAAGGTCATATCGGATTCGAGATTCGTCATGGGGTGCTCCTAAGAGTCGATTGACGAGGCGGTGGCAGGTCCGTCGGCACCACGCAGTGCCGGGTGGATCAGCCGGGGAACGGGGCGTTCTTGCGCGCGTACATGATCCAGCACAGGACCGCGCACAGGGCGCAGAAGATGGCGCAGCCCGCGAAGAAGACCGGGGCGCTGATAGCGGAAAGCGCGACGCCGACCAGGAAGGGGCCGAGGGACGCGATCGCCGCGGTGAAGCCGATGGCGCCGCCGGCCTGGCGGGCCGGCATGATCATCGGCATCTGCTTGAAGGTACCGGCGTTACCGAAGCCGGAGAACAGGAACATGGCGAGCATGAGGCCCAGGAAGATGTTGAAGTCCGTCTTGCCGGTGGGGTTGGTCAGGACCCAGGCGATGCCGCCCAGGGTGATTGTCATGCCGACGGCGGAGATGAAGGTCCAGATGGCACCGCCCATGCGGTCGCAGAAGATACCCCAGGACATGCGGATGAGCGAGCCGATGAGGGGGCCGAGGAACGCGTAGGTCGCGCCCTTGACGCCCAGGTTGAGGGTCGACTGGTCACCGAACTGGTTGTTGATCAGGAGGGCGAAGACGGCGGAGAAGCCGGAGAACAGACCGAAGGTCATGACGTAGAGGATGGTCATGTACCAGGTGTTGGGGTTGGAGAAGATGTCCAGCTGCTGCTTGAGGTTGGCCTTGACGGGCACGTCACGCAGCCAGATGAAGGCGAGGATCGCCGCGAGGATGCACCACGGAACGAAGAAGATCGCTGCGTTGTAGACCCAGATGCTCTCACCGACGTGGTCGCCGGCGACCTGCTGCTGGGGCGCCAGCCAGGTCAGACCGAAAAGACCAAAGCCCATCAACACAGGACCAACAAGCAGAATGACGGACATGCCGAGGTTACCGATGCCGCCCTGCAGGCCGAGGGCCGTGCCGACGAGGCGCTTGGGGAAGAAGTAGCCGGTCGAGGGCATGTAGCCGGAGAACGCGCCGCCGCCGATGCCACACATGAAGGCGAGGGTCAGGAGGACCCAGTAGGGGGTCGTGTTGTCCTGGACCGCGAAGAACCAGCCGGCCATGGGGATGATGCACAGCAGGGAGGTGATGCCCACGAGCTTGCGGGTGCCGATGAGCGGGGGCAGGAACATGTAGATGAGGCGCAGGATGCCGGCGGCGAGGCCGGGGAGGGCGGTCAGCCAGTACAGCTGCGACTTATCCAGGTTGAAGCCGAGAAGCGTCAGCTTCGGCGCGATCGCGCTGGGCAGGAACCACACGCAGAAGGCCAGGATCAGCGAGTAGGTCGTGATCCACAGCGTTCGCCACGCGAGTTTTGAGTCCCACTTGGATTCGTCGTTGGGGTTCCAGTCAGTGAGCAGGTAGCGGCTCTTCTTGGCCGCGGGTTCGGTCGCGCTCATGGCTCTCCTCGTGTCTGAAGGGAGTCCGGGCGCGGGCGTGCGCCGGACATTCTTTAACACGGAGGCTACCAAGCGAAATAACAGACCATTGACGCATCGTTTTGTGGCGTACGCCACCCTTGTAAAAACAAGGAAAACTAGGGTTTCCGCACAGATTCTCCGGGCACCCCAGGCCTCTATCGACCGCTGTTACAAAACACCGGTGTTACGCAATTAGCGGGGGCGTTACCCGCCAATACGGCTCATGGTGCGCGACGGGCGCGCAAAGGCATCGATATTGAGGCCGTGCGCGGCCGGTTTGCCCCACATGGCGTCGGCCCATCGAGCGGCGATCTGCGCGTCATCCCCGCCACCGCGCAGCAGGTCACGCAGCGAGGTTTCCTCCGTGGAAAACAGGCAGGAACGCACCATGCCGTCCGAGGTCAGGCGGGTACGATCACACGCCCCACAGAAGGGCTCGGACACGGAGGCAATGACGCCGAGCATCTTGGTCGGATCGCCGTCCACGATCCAGCGCCCCGCGGGCGAATGTGGGTCCTCGCGCTGCGCGGGGGTCAGCGTGTGGCGAGTCCCCATGATGTGCAGGATCTCGTCCGCCGTCAGGATGTTCTGACGATCCCACGTGTCCGGAGGGCCGATCGGCATCTGCTCGATAACGCGCAGCTCAATGCCCCGATCCAGGCAGTAGTCGACCAGGTCGGGCAGGTCGGCCTCGTTCATGCCGCGCAGCACCAGGGTGTTGACCTTGATCGGTGTCAGGCCCGCGCGCGCGGCGGCCTCGATCCCCTCGAGGACGTCATCGAGGCGGTCGCGGCGGGTGATCGCCGCGTAATGCTCACGATCCAGGGAATCCAGGGAAATGTTGACGCGATTCAGGCCCGCGTCCTTCAAGCCCTGGGCACGCTTGGCCAGGCCCAGCGCGTTCGTCGTCAGCGCCAGGTCGGGCGTACGCCCCTCGTCGGTCACAAGCTGGGCACACTCCGCAATAATCGTCTCGAGGCCTCGGCGCAGCAGCGGCTCGCCGCCAGTAAAGCGGACCTGGCGGATACCCAGCTGCTCGACACCGATGCGAACGAGGCGCACAACCTCCGCGTCAGTCAGCGTCTCCTCGACCGGCAGCCAGTCCAGCCCCTCGGGCGGCATGCAGTAGGAGCAGCGCAAATTACAGCGATCCGTCAAGGAAACTCGCAGGTCACGGGCCACTCGGCCGAAGGTGTCGACGAGTCGCAACGGCGCGTCATGCGCGACCGCTCGGGTCGCGCGCGCGGCGGATACAAACTCGACTGACATGGCGACACCCTACCGCGTTTTACCTGGTGTTCGCCCCTCGAAAAACGCCGTGTGCCCCGAAACCGCGCCAAAACCTCGTCACCTGAGAGAAAGGGAACAATGGACAGCGGCAACGAAAACCTCTCAACCGGGATAGCGTGAACGTAACAGAGCCACCCGAGCGAGGAGCACCATGCGCGCCGTCGTCATGCACGAACCCGGCAACGTCACCGTCGAAGAGATGCCGATGCCCACCATCCTGGAACCAACGGACGCCATCATCAGGCTGGCGGCCACCTGCATCTGTGGCTCGGACCTGTGGCCCTACCGCGGCGCCCAGCCCGTCCACGAGCAGCGCATGGGCCACGAGTACGTCGGCACCGTCGTCGAGGTTGGCTCGGCCGTCATCACCGTGCGCCCCGGCGACTTCGTCGTCGGCTCCTTCTGCATCTCCTGCGGCGAGTGCGCGATCTGCCGCACCGGCTACCCCTCGCGCTGCGCGACCGCCGCCGCCCAGGGTGACCCTTTCGTTGGCACGCGCGCTGGCGGCACCCAGGCCGAGTACGCGCGCATCCCCCTCGCGGACGGCACGCTGGTCAAGACCCCCGGCACGCCCACGCGTGAGCAGATTCCCTCGCTCCTGGCCGCCTCCGACGTGCTGGGGACCGGTTGGTTCGCCGCTGACGAGGCCGGGGCTGGTCCCGGCACAACCATCGTCATCGTGGGTGACGGGGCTGTGGGCCTGGGCGCGATCATCGGCGCCCGCCAGCAGGGTGCCTCGCGCATCATCGCCATGTCGCGCCACGCGGACCGCCAGGCCCTGGCTCGCGAGTTCGGTGCGACCGACATCGTTGAGGAGCGCGGCGAGGAGGGCATCGCCCGCATCAAGGAGATGACCGGCGGACTGGGTGCCGACGGCGTCGTGGAAGCGGTGGGCAACGAGGTGGCTTTCAACCAGGCGCTCGGCTGCGTGCGCCCCGGCGGTCACCTGTCGTTTGTGGGCGTGCCGCACGGCGTCTCCCTGGATATGAGCCGCATGTTCGCCGCCGAGGTGCACATGTTCGGCGGGCCCGCCCCCGTGCGCAAGTACCTGCCGACCATGATCAACATGATTTACCGCGGTGAGATCAACCCTGGCGCCGTCTTTGACCTGTCGCTGCCGCTCGAGCGCGCAGCCGACGGCTATGCCGCCATGGACGAGCGCCGCGCCACGAAGGTCATGCTGACCGTCTGACGCCGGCGGCGCTGCGGGCGTTGCTGGCGTCGCGGGCGTCCCGGGCGCGCCTAGCCTTGCTGGCGTCCCGGGCATCGCTGGCGTCCCGGCCCCTATCCGCACGCAAACCCCCTATTCCGAGCGTGGGCGCCCCCGCCCACACCGTCCACTTGAACGAGTCCGGCCATTACGCCAGACCTTACCCGTCCGCTTCGAAACCCCGACAGCATGAGCTGCCTGCGTGAAGTTCAAACCATCAGCAAGAGCCCGCACATACTCCCGATGCCGAGCCTGACACGCCTCACGACGGGAGGGGTACTCAACCCCCTGAAAAACACGACCAAGATTGGCCACAACAAACTCCTTCACCAAGAACCGTTGCAACCACCACTAGAACCTAGCACCGCCACTACGGCCCACCCACAACCGCCACCACGGCCCGCCCAAACGCCGATTGACTATGACCTGGCACGCACACAACAACCACACGCCACCCCTGCACGCCCATCCGCGGCTCCACCACCGCGACTCGGCCACGCCGACGGGGGTTTTACTACCATAGACACCCCGCCACGGCGTGTCGCCGGCGTGTCACAGCCCTATGGTCGCAATTCCCCCCACGCACCCACCCACAACCGCCACCACGGCCCGTCCAAACGCCGATTGCCTATGACCTGGCACGCACACAACAACCACACGCCACCCCTGCACGCCCATCCGCGGCTCCGCCACCGCGACTCGGCCACGCCAACGGGGGGTTTTACTACCATAGACGCCTCTCCACGGCGTGTCGCCGGCGTGTCACACCCCTATGGTCGCAATTCCCCCCACGCACCCACCCACAACCGCCAACCCTGCGCCCGAGCAACAACGCAGCACCCCGCACACCCCTCGCCACGCCCATACACAACCTCGCCACCGCAGCATTCGCAGACGCCACCTCGACACCATCCACACCAACGGGGGCTTTTACTACCATAGACACCTCTCCACGGCGTGTCGCCGGCGTGTCGCAGCCCTATGGTCGCAATTCCCCCCACACACCCACCCACAACCACCAACCCTGCCCCCGAGCAACAACGCAGCACCCCGCACACCCCGCGCCACGCCCATACACAACCTCACCACCGCAGCATTCGCAGACGCCACCTCGACACCACCCGCGCCTATCGGTGAACCCAAGCTGCGCGCATACCCATACGCGGACTCGCTGCCATCCGCCCCATGTCCAACCGCCACCGCAACGCCGCCCACGCCCACCACCGAACCCGAGTTGCAAGCGAGTGCCCAACCACGGCCTCGTCCCTCACATAATGGCCTTTACCTGCAACAACTAGCTATTGGATGCCGCTTAAAGAAATCAGACCGATTCAGTTTGTGCAAACTGCAACGAACAGAGAATTAACGAACTAGAATCTATGCATGAGCCCAACAGACGGGAGCATCGAGGCTCCCTCCCTCCTCCGTGCCGTTGAACGCGCACTCATACGAATTCCTCGCTCCAGCCACCACGGCCTCACGAAGACACCGACCGCAATACGGATCGCGGGCAGGACATACCTCGATCTGGCGCGGCTGGGGAACATTGCTGCCGTACAGGCGCCGGAGGTTGTACTCGCCGCGCGGCTATACCACCTCGCCTACACCCACCGCTCCATGGCCGTCACCGGTCAGTGCGCGCTATGGGCAAGCGGCCGCGCCAGCGACCCGCCTGTCCCTCCCATTACCATCGCCACACCAAAGCCAACGCGCCCGATCAAGCTACCCGCGGTGACCATCGGATCTCACAGGTTCCCACCAGTCACAGTCAAACCCCGCCACGTCCATCTTTCGACGCACGTCGCCGATGCACGCGGGCTCCTGATCGAAAACCTCGAGTCGGCGCAGGTTACCGTCGCGAGGACATCGAACAACCCACGAGCCGCATTCACACAGCTATGCATGATCGGCCACGTCTACACGCACTTTGACAACTTCCACCTTCCCGTGTCCCGCGGCAACGAGGAGGCCTGGAAGTTTTTGCTTGAGCGCGAACTGAAAGCGCTCGGAAATCGAGCGCACGGGCGAGCCCAGGCCCGCTGGATCATCGACCACGTGGATGCCGGATGCGCATCTCCCGGCGAGGCTCGACTGCTCTACGAGCTATGCGTCGCAGGCCTTACTGGCATGCAGACTCAGGTCGAGGTACATACGCACGGTCACCGCTACTTCATCGACTGCGCGTTCCTGGCGGAACGGATCGGCATAGAGTTCGACGGTCGCGCCAAATACGGAGAGACCCCTTCAAGTATTCATGCGTCGCTCGCCCGCGAGCGCGAGCGCCAACGGCACCTCGAAGCAGAGGGCTGGCACATCATCCGGGTCGGCTGGCGCGACCTCGAACACCCGGCCGAGCTCATCGCACAGATTCGCGCCGCGCTCGCCGCCCGCCAGGGGTGAGCGACGGCCCCCGCACAGCTTCCCAGCCGCGCCGACGGGGGGTTTTACTACCATAGACACCCCGCCACGGCGTGTCGCCGGCGTGTCGCAGCCCTATGGTCGCAATTCCCCCCGCGCACCCACCCACAACCGCCAACCACACATCCACAGCAGGCCCAGCCACGCACCCACAGCAGGCCCAGCCACGGCCCCAGCACAGCCGCCAACCCACACCAACAGGGGGTTTTACTACCATAGACACCCCGCCACGGCGTGTCGCCGGCGTGTCGCAGCCCTATGGTCGCAATTCCCCCCACACACCCACCCACAACCGCCAACCACGCCACCTACAGCAGGCCCAGCCACGACCGAACACAACCACCATCCACACACCCACCCACAACCGCCAGCCACGGCCTCGCCCCTGTAGATTTCGCGCCACGAACCTCCGGTTGCCACTGCGCACGCCTCGCGGAGTGCTCCCCTGCGCAGCATGGGCACCTGGCCACCCTGGCGACATCAGCTCCCTCTCAGGCACCCGCAGACTCGGCGCGCCCCTACACTGGTGTCATGCATGATCCGACGCTGTCCACGATGGAGCACCGCGACCTGATTGAGGCGCTCGCACTCAGCCATATTCTCCCGCACGACATGGTGCCCGCCGAGGAGTGCTTGGGGCGGCGCTTGGCCGTGGACCTGAGCGCGCGGATCCCGTTGCCGCCCTTCACTAACTCGGCGATGGACGGTTTTGCGCTGCGTCGGGCTGACCTGGAGGGTGAGGGGCCGTGGACGCTGCCGGTCGTGGCGGACGTTGCGGCGGGCGACACGCGCGAACACCACCTGGAGCCCGGCCAGGCGATGCGCATTATGACGGGCGCCGCGCTCCCCGACGGCGCGGACACGGTCGTCAAGGTCGAGCACACGGACCACGCGCCCGGCATTGCTCAGGCACCCGCGACAGTCCAGATTCGCGTCGCCCCGAAGCTGGGTGCCAACGTGCGCATCGAGGGCGAGGCCATCGAGGCAGGGTCCCCGGTCCTCAAGGCGGGCCACCTGCTGGACGGCACGGCCCTGGCGGCGGCGATCTCGGTGGGCCACGGGACGCTGCCTGTGTTACCGCGCCCGCGCGTCATCGTGGTCTCGACGGGGACGGAGCTCAAGCGGGCGGGCGAGGCCCTGGAGCGCGGCCAGATTCCTGACTCGAACGGCATCCTGTTGCGCGGCCTCGTGGAGGATGCGGGTGGCCGGGTGGTCGCTCACCTGCGCACGGGTGACACGCCGGCCGAGCTCCGACGCGCGCTGGATGCTGCCCCCGACGCGGACCTCGTGATTACTGCGGGCGGCATCTCGGCCGGCGCCTTTGAGGTCGTGCGCCTGACGTTGGGCACGGACGCGGGCTTCCACCACGTGGCCCAGCAGCCGGGCGGCCCGCAGGGCGTGGGTTCGACGCCGGTGGGGCGCGAGGGCCGCGAGACCCCGATCATTTGCTTGCCGGGCAATCCGGTGTCCGTGTTTACGACCTTCCATATGTACGTCGCCGGCGCGCTGGCGGTCATGTCGGGCCTCGTGCTCCCCGAGCGCGGCGCGACCGTGCCGAGCGCGGTCATGGCCCGCGCGCGCGTGGGCTGGGATTCGCCGGAGGGGAAGACGCAGTTCATTCCGCTTCGTTTCGTCGACGAGGCCGTGGCTGACTTCCCGGGTCAGGCTCGCTCGCGTTGGGTGGAGCCGGTGCACGCGATGGGCTCGAAGTCGCATCTGGTGGCATCGCTGGCGCACGCGCAGGGCATTGGCGTGGTCGCACCGGAGTTCGCGGCGGTCGAGGAGGGCCAGGAGTTGGCCGTCGTGCAGCTGGTCGGCTGACGCGCGAGGACCGGGCTCAGGCGGGCCCCGCTCCCGCGGACCGCAGGCCACAACCGGCAGCCCACAACCAGCAGGTCACAAGCTGACACTCGCGCCGGTCGCCGCCCGGCCAGCGCCCCCAGCTCACAACCCACAGCCCCCAAGCGGCAGCCCGCACCCCGCAGGCCGCAACCCGCAGCCCCCAACCCACAGCCCACAGCCCACAGCCCACAAGCTGACACTCGCGCCAGTCGCCGCTCGGCCAGCGCCCCCAGCTCACACTCACAATCACAATCACCATCGGCACTCACCGGTGTCGCCCTAGTGAAAGGACAATCATGAAGTTCACGCATCTGAATGAGGAGGGCGCCGCCTACATGGTGGACGTGACCGCGAAGAGTCCGACGGTGCGTCAGGCGAGCGCGGTGTGCCGCGTGGATTGTTCGCCCGAGGTCATGCAGGCGCTGCGCGACGGCACGGTCCCGAAGGGTGACGTGCTGGCGGTGGCCCGCGTGGCGGGTATTGCGGCCGCGAAGCGCGTCCCCGAGCTGCTGCCCCTCGCGCACACGATCGGTGTGCACGGCTGCGCGGTGGACATCTCGCTGGAGGATGATCACGTGTCGATCCGCGCGACGGTGCGCACGGCTGACCGCACGGGCGTGGAGATGGAGGCGCTGACGTCGGTGACGGTCGCTGCCCTGGCGATTGTCGACATGGTGAAGGGTGTGGATCGTTCCGCCCGCATCACCGAGGCGAAAATCGTCGCGAAGTCGGGCGGTCGCAGCGGCGACTGGGTGCGCCCGGAGGACTGATCGGAGGCCACCGACGAGGCCTGGGCCGCCCGGGGCGTTCACGCTCGCCGGGCGGTCGCCTCGCATGAGGGCCCGCAGTGGCGGGAGAACGGTGGCGGGGGCACACTGGCGGGCTCATGCAGCAGGCGAGGCACGGTGGCGGGTCCGCAGCGGCGGAATCGCGGAGCGGCCCGCACGCAGGGGCGCGCTCACGCGCGCGGGTGGTCTCCGCCTGCGAGCTGGTCGAGGATGTGGGCGACGAGGGGGCCGATGACGGCGACGGCGTCGGTGACGCCGCCGCGGGAGCCGGGGGCGTTGACGACGAGTGCGCCCGCGTCAGATCGCGCCGTGACGCCGACGAGGCCTCGTGACAGGGCGGCGGAGGCGACGGTTGTTTCTCCGCGGCGGCGGATAGCGTCGGCGAGTCCGTCGATGCGGGTGGCCAGGAGGGGTTCGGTGGCTTCGGGGGTGACGTCGCGGGGTGCCAGTCCGGTGCCGCCGGTTGTGAACACGAGGCGGGCGCCCGAAGCGGTCGCGGAGATGATCGCGGCGCGGATGGCGTCGATGTCGTCGGGGATGATGTGGACGGACGCGCTGACGCCGTGTTCGGCGAGGAGGCGCGCGGCGAGGGGGCCGGAGAGGTCCTCGGCGGTGCCCGCGTGGCAACGGTCGGAGACGGTGATGACGCGTGCGGGGATCATGTTAGTGGCGGGCGTTGCCGCGGCGGCGCGAGGATCGGCGCACGCGGATCCCGGAGGTCACGGGGTCGACGTCGCTGAACTGGCGCGGCGAGAGCTCGTAGTCGACGCGGCGCGCGGTCTCGGGTTCGAAGGCTTGCGGCAGCGGGCGCTGGGTGCGCGTGGTGGTGCGCTGCTGGGCGCGCTGGGGGAAGACGGGCGGCGCGGGCGGCACGGTCTCGGCCACGACCTCGACGACCTGAGGGGCCTCGACGACCTGAGGGGCTTCGACGACCTCGGGCTTGGCGTCGGTGCGCTTGGGCTGGGCGGGCGTGTAGATTCCGGCGGGCACGGTGGCGGTGGGGCGCACGTGCACGGGGCGGATCTGGGGCACGGACTTGGTGATGGGGCCGCGCGTGTTGCGGGGGGGCGACGGCGGGCAGGAGGGGCGCGGCGCTGCGGTAGGGCGGCTGCGAGGCGGGCGCGTTCTCGGCTGCTTCGCCTGCGGCGATGTCGGCGGGGTCGTCGCCGTTGCCGGAGACGCGCTCGGAGAAGGGGCGTCCTGCGCGGCGCGGCAGCGGCGCGGCGGTGTCGGCGCGGTGGCTGGCGGGCGTTGCGGGGAGGAGCGCCTGTCCGGTGCCCGCGTCGTGCTTTGGGTAGGCGCGCTCGGGGGCCTCCTCCGGGGACGAGGCCTTGGCGGGCTTGTCCGCGCGCGCAGCCTTGGCGGGTGCGGGGGCGGGCAGGTCGCCGGGCTCGTGGACGGGTGCCTCGATGACGGGCATCTCGTTGGCGGCGCGACGGCCGAGGAAGAAGGAGCGCAGCTGCATGGCGGCTTCCTGGGCGAGGACGCCGCCGATGACCTCGGTGGGGTGGGGCATGCGGGCGTCGCGCAGGACGTCGCGCAGGGAGCCGGCTGCGCCGGCCTTGGGGTCCCAGGCGCCGAAGACGACGCGGTCGACGCGCGAGGCGAGGATGGCCCCGGCGCACATGGTGCAGGGCTCGAGGGTGACGATGAGCGTGCAGCCGCTCAGTCGCCACGTGCCCAGGGCGCGGGCGGCTTCTCGCAGGGCGACGATTTCGGCGTGACCAGTGGGGTCGTGGTGGGCTTCGCGGCAGTTCCAGCCTCGACCGATGATGTGACCGTCGGCGTCGACAACGACGGCTCCGACGGGGACGTCTCCCGTTTCACGGGCGCGATTTGCCAGGAAAAGGGCCTTGCCCATCGCTTCACGGTACTGCTCATTCACTGTCACCCTCCTAGCTTACCGGCCAAATCAACATTGGGGGAACCGGAGCTAACGGTGGGGCGCGAGTCGATTGTGGCACCTGAGTTTGACAGTTGGTCAGCCTGCGACCTGCATAGACCGTCACCGTTTCGCGCGGACCGGCCGGGGCCTCGTCCCTCGGTAACGGGGTGCGCGCCCGTATGCGAACGAGGTAGCCTATAACCATGCGCCTCCACGTAGCTCATCACCCCCTGATCGCCCACAAGCTCACCGTCCTGCGCGATCGCAACACGCCATCGGCGACGTTCCGCCAGCTCGTTGACGAGCTGGTCACCCTGCTCGCCTACGAGGCGACCCGCGAGGTCGCCGTGTCCGATACCCCAATCGAGACACCCGTTGCTCCGACCATCGGCTTGACGCTGTCCGAGCCTCGCCCGATTGTTGTGCCCGTCCTGCGCGCGGGTCTGGGCATGCTCGAGGGCATGACCCGCCTGCTGCCCACCGCCGAGGTCGGCTTCCTGGGCATGCGTCGCGACGACGACACGCTGGAGATCGAGACCTACGCGAACCGACTGCCCGATGACCTGTCGGGTCGCCAGTGCTTCGTGCTCGACCCCATGCTGGCCACGGGCCACACGATGGTTGCGGCGACGAATTACCTGTTCGAGCGCGGCGCGAAGGATGTTACCTGCGTGTGCATCCTGGCTGCCCCCGAGGGTGTCGCGACACTCGAGGCCGCGATCGGTGATCGCGCTGACGTGAACGTCGTCGTCGCCGCTGTCGACGAGTGTCTCAACGATAAGTCGTACATCGTGCCCGGCCTGGGCGATGCTGGTGATCGTCTGTACGGCATCATCGACTGACGCCCGGTGGCTGCCGCGCGGGAGCGCCCGAAGGGGCGTGAGTGAGCGCGGGATTGACAAGAAAACCCGTGTGGGGGGAGGGACGGAAGTCCCTCCCCCACACGGGTATATTCACAGGTCACGGGCCCAAAATATACCGAATCGGCTATTTTTCACACGTCTTGCCTGACAGGACACTCATATGACCTTGAGCACGAAGAGGTTCAAAGTCTCGAAATTTCAACTAGCTGCTTTCATGCTTGTCACATGGCACTCATTCAGACCAATCCCAAGCGCCGCAAGTATGGCGTCGCAGCACTCGCAGGTGTTCTCGGAGGCATCGTCTCCGCGATCGTGAAGTTCGGATGGGAGGTGCCACTGCCCCCGCGTACGCCCGTCCGCAACGCAACCAACCCGCCACAGCAGCTCCTCCAGCAGCTGGGCGTCCCGGAGAGCGTCACTCACCTGAGCTACACCTACAACGGCAATGAAGGCCTCCCCTGGATCTCCTTCATCGTCCACTTCGCCTTCGCCATCGGCTTCGCAGTCATCTACTGTGTGCTCGCCGAGCGCTTCCCCCAGATCAAGCTCTGGCAGGGTGCCGCCTTCGGGATCGTCGTGTACGTGGGCTTCCACGTCATCCTCATGCCGCTCATGGGCACCGTCCCCGCGCCGTGGGACCAGCCCTTTGCGGAACACTTCTCTGAGTTCTTCGGCCACATCATCTGGCTGTGGGTCATTGAAATCTTCCGCCGCGACCTGCGCAACCGCATCACCCACGAGCCGGACGCCGAGTTCCCCCTCGAAACGCGCACCAACTGATTCGCCCCGCAACTCGCGGCACAACAAACGGGTGGGCCCCGGAACCTCACGGTTCCGGGGCCCACCCGCATCAGTGCTCAGCCTTCGCGCGACCAGCCCGTCGGATCACCGGCGGTCCACCCGCCGCGCCCTCACGCCAGAACGCGCCCCGGCCTCGTCAATGAATCAGAACGCCGGGATGACCGAGCCGTCGGGCCAGGTCTGCTCGATGTACTGCTTGACCTCGTCAGAGTGCAGGAGCTGCTCCAGCTTGGCGATGGTCTCCGCCTTGGCAGAGCCGTTCTTCCACACGAGGACGTTCACGGCCGGATTGTCGACCGGGGACTCGACGACGAGCGCGTCGGAGGAGATGGACTTGCCGCCCTCCTGGGCGAAGTTGCCGTTGATGACCGCGTAGTCGTAGTCATCGAGCGAGCGGACCAGCTGCGGGCCATCAACCTCGGTGAAGGTGAAGTTCTTCAGCTTGGTGACGGTGTTGATGTTGACGTCGCCGTCGCCCTCGGGGATCTCAACGAGACCCTGCGTGGCCAGCAGCTCCAGGGCGCGCGCCTGGTTCGACGTGTCGGAGATGATGCCGATCGTGCCGCCATCGGGCAGCTCGTCGAGCGACTGGTGCTTGTTGGAGAAGATGCCGAGCGGCTCCAGGTGGATGCCCGCTCCCGCCTCGAAGTCGTAGCCTTCCTGCTTCTCAGCGTTCTCCAGGTAGGGGACGGTCTGGTAGAAGTTGGCGTCGAGCTCATTTTCGTTCAGCGCCTTGTTGGGCTGGACGTAGTCGGTGTACTCGACGACCTCGATCTTGATGCCCGCATCCGCGGCCAGGTTGTCGTTAATGTAGTTCAGGATCTTCGCGTGCGGCGAGGGGGTCGCGCCGACCTTCAGGGTGTTGACGTCGGAGGAGGTGGAGCCGCCGGAGCAGGCCGCCAGGCCCAGGGAGGCAACGGCCGCCAGCGCGAGGGCCGCGACAGAGCGATGACGCATAGTGGTTCTCTTTTCTGTGTGTCGATGGGATGGGACGAGGCCGGGGTGGCCTCAGGTGGATGAGATGGTGTCCGCGGTTTCTCAGCTTCTCAGCGCGCGCGGTGGTCGAGACGACGCGAGATGAGGTCGCCGATCAGCTGGATGACCTGGACGATCACGATGATCGCGACGACGGTCGAGATCATGACGTCGTCCTGCCATCGGTTGTAGCCGTAGTTGATAGCCATCTGGCCCAGGCCGCCGCCGCCGACGGCACCCGCCATCGCGGAGTAGCCGATGAGGGTGATCGCCAGGGTCGTGATGGACTGGACGAGGGCGGGCATGGCCTCGCGAATGAGGACTCCCCAGCGGATCTGACGGTTCGAGGCACCCATCATCTGGGCGGCCTCGACCTTGCCGGGGTCGACGGCCAGAAGGTTCGTCTCCACGAGTCGCGCGAAGAATGGCGCAGAGAGGATAACGAGCGGCACGACGGTGGCCAGCGAGCCCGTGGATTTGCCGACGATCGCCCTCGTGACCGGGATCAGCATGATAATGCCGATGATGAAGGGCAAGGAGCGCACGATGTTGACGACGAAGGACACGGCCTGGTAGACACCCTTATTGGGGGTCAGGCCACCCTTGCCGGTCTGGACCAGGACGAGGCCCAGCAGCGTACCGATGATGACCGCGAAGAGCGTGGACAGGCCCGTCATCATGAGGGTTTCAAGGATCGCTGGGACAAACTTTTGGGTCAGTGCCGGGTTGTCGAACCACGTCGGGTCGCCCTTGCCTGTGGGCACGAGCGCCTGCGCGGCGGCCTGCGCGGTCGCACTCGCGAGATGTGCGGTGATCATTGGTCCCTCACTTCCGCGTGGACGTTGTTCTTGCGCAACTGCTCGATGATCTTGTCAGCGTGGTACGCGGGGACGGTCAGGGCCAGGCGACCGACCTGCACGGATCCGAGGGATTCGAAGGTTCCCGCGGTCACGTCCGCGCCCATGGACGAGGCCAGGTGCAGCACGGTCGCACCCGTGGGCACGCCCGGGTGCGAGGTGAAGACGACGTCGAGGAGGACGCTGTCCTTCCAGCGACCGTCAAGGGTGGCACCCCCGGCGGTCGACTCCGATTCAACGAGCGGCATGGGAACCAGCTCGCGAGCAAGCGGGGTCCCCGAGTCGGCGACGACCTCTTCGAGGGTGCCGGTCTGCAGGACCTGGCCGTGGCCGAGAAGAGTCACGGAGTCGCAGATCTCTCGCACGACGGACATCTCGTGGGTGATGATGACGACGGTGACGCCGGCGACATCGCGGATCTCGCGCAGCAGCGAGAGGACCTGCGCGGTGGACTCGGTGTCAAGCGCGCTGGTCGGCTCGTCGCACAGGAGCACGGCGGGCTCATCGGCCAGGGCGCGGGCGATGCCGACGCGCTGACGCTGACCGCCGGACAGCTGGGACGGGTAGGAGTCGCCGCGGCCCTCAAGGCCGACGAGCGCGAGGAGTTCCTCGACGCGCGCGCGGCGCTGTGCAGCGGGGACGCCCGCCAGCTTGAGGGGGTAGCCGATGTTCTCGGCGGCGGTGCGCGCGTCCAGAAGGTTCGCGGCCTGGAACACCATGCCGATACGGCGACGCGCGGCGCGCAGTGGCTTGCCGGACAGGGCGGCCAGGTCGTGGCCGTCGACGACGATGTGTCCCTCGGTGGGCTTCTCGAGGGCTGTCAAACACCGGATAAGGGTGGACTTGCCTGCGCCGGATCGACCGACGATGCCGTGGATCGAGCCACGGTCAACGTGCAGGTTCACCCCATCGAGGGCGACGACTTGGCCGCCGTTTTTCACGGGGTAGACCTTAGACACCCCGGTGAGGTCAATCATGAGCTTCTCCGTTACTGGGCCGTTCGGCCCGCACAATCAGCATATGGGGGCGCCACGCGGGCGCGCTCGGCATGCCGTTACAAAACTCCGTATCGTGGTTAAACCCTCACTGATCGGCCCACATGTCGGTTCCGCCTCCCCGAACGCCGGTGCCCGGGACGCCCCGGCCCCGGCCTCGCCCCGGCCACCAGGTCCCAGCGATGCGGAGTCTCGCCCCTCTCCAAAAGTCGCACGTAATTTGGGTACCCTCACTTTTCTTAGGACTCGAGAAAACGTTGCAATTCCAACGATCCCATTTCAAAACTTGAAATAACCGCGAGGGAATTACGTGCGACATTTTTGGGTAACCACCTCATGAACCCCGGCCACCAGGTCCCAGCGATACGGAGCCTCGCCCCGGCCTCGTCCCCGTCGCCTCTCGACCCCGGCCTCGCCCCGGCCTCGCCCCTGGCCTCGCCCCGGCCTCGCCCCGGCCTCGCCCCTCCCAAAAAGTCGCACGTAATTTGGGTACCCTCACTTTTCTTAGGACCCGAGAAAACGTTGCAATTCCAACGATCCGATTTCAAAACTTGAAATAGCTACGAGGGAATTACGTGCGACATTTTTTTGGGTAACCGCCTCATGAACCCCGGCCACGAGGTCCCAGCCGTCGATACGGAGTCTCACCCCACCTCAACCCCGCCCCAGCCTCGCCCTCCCAAAAGTCGCACGTAATTTGGGTACCCTCACTTTTCTTAGGACCCAAGAAAACGTTGCGATTCCAACGATCTGATTTCAAAACTTGAAATAGCCACAGGGGAATTACGTGCGACATTTTGGGGTAACCAACCGCGGAGGGTACGACGTCACCGAGAGACCGATCCGCCCGGAAAATCGCCCCGGAACGTCAAGCCACCGCGATGCCCACGAGCGCCGCACCCCACGAGGCCGCCCACGTGCCCAGCGCGAGGACCAGCGCTCGGCCGCGAAACCCGTCGCCCCACAGCGTCACCGCGTCCAGGACCGCCGTCGAAAACGTTGTGAAACCACCCAAAAAGCCGGTGGACACGATCGGCATGACGGCCGCGGGCACCAGCTGCGTCGCCACGCCAGCCAGGAAGCAACCAACAACGTTGACGACAAAGATGCCGAGCTTCGCCGCCGCAGGCTCGCCCCACGACGACACGGCGCGCTGCACAAAACGATCCAGCCCGAAGCGCGCGCACGCGCCCACACCGCCCGCCAGCGCCACGCCGAAGAACACGATGCCACTCACGCTTCCTCACCTCCGCGCGCGCCGCCGCCCACCGGCGGACACACCCACGCCCCCACGCGCACACCCGCCCACGCGCACGCTGCACCCAGGGCAAGGAGACCCAGGGATTGGGCCACGGCCTCGACAATGCCGTTGAGCGAGACGTACCCCGCCGACGCCACAATATACGTCCCGTACGTCGTGAACGCGCCCGCAAAACCGGTGCCAATCAGCAGTTTCAGGGCCTTAAGGCTGGCCGTATTCCCGTCGCCGCGCGCGAGTCGGCCGGTCACCCACGCGGCCAGCACGCCCAGTAGGAACGCGCCCACGAGGTTGACCGTCAGCGTCGACCAGGGCAGGAAGAGGCCGCGCACGGGGGAGGCCTTCGCCGCCTCGTCCAGGCCCGCGCGCGCAGCCGTGCCCGCGACGCCGCCCACGAAAACCGCCAGCCAGTCGGGGATCCGCATGTTTGCCATGCCTCCCACTGTACGCGTCCCGCGGCACGAGGCCCGGGCATGTTCCACGCATGACGCGCAGCCGGGCGCAGCGCCTCTCAGACGACGACGGGCGGCACGAGGCCCGGGCAGCTCCCGCTCATCTCGCGCAGCCGGGCGCAGCGCCTCTCAGACGACGACGGGCTCGGCGAGTGTCACGCAACGGCCCGCGCGCACGCCGCCGGTAGGGAGGGCAGCCGCTGCTGGGGAAAGCCGCTGCTGGGGAGAGCCGCCGACGGCAAGACGGGCCCCGCCCCGTCCTCACTCGCGCGCGGGAAGGTTCACACGATGCCTGGCCCTCCTCAACGATGGTGACGTCCTCACTCGCGCGCGGGGAGGCTAATGCCGCCGTTTGGTTTGGCGCTTGTTTCTGCGGTCCTCACTCGCGCGCGGGAAGGTGGGTCCCGGGAGGAGGCCATGGCCTCGTACACTGAGGCCATGACGAACACCGGACGATTCGCGCCCTCCCCCACGGGCGATTTCCACCTGGGCAACCTGCGCACCGCGATCCTCGCGTGGGCGTGGGCGCGCACGACCGGGCGGCGATTCGTCCTGCGCATCGAGGACATCGACCGGGAGCGCGCGGGGTCGGCGCAGCGCCAGATCGCTGACCTGGAGGCCATCGGCATCGACTGGGACGGCGATCCCCTCATCCAGACCGAGCGGGCCGACGCGCACGAGGAGGCGTTGGCTTCTCTGGCCGCACGCGGCCTCATCTTCGAGTGCTACTGCACCCGCCGCGACATCCGCGAGGCCGCGTCCGCCCCGCACGTGCCGCCCGGCCACTACCCGGGCACGTGCCTTGGTCTGCCCGAGGAGGAGCGCGCCCGCAAGCGCGAGGAGCTCGCCGCGTTGGGCCGCGAGCCCGCCCTACGTCTAGCCGCGCCCTCGCCCGAGTGGACCGTGTTCGACGAGCTGCACGGCTCCTACACCGGGGCTGTTGACCACTTCGTCGTGCGCCGCGCGGACGGCGTGCCCGCCTACAACCTGGCGGCCGTCGTCGACGACGCGTTCCAGGGCGTCGACCAGGTTGTGCGCGGTTTCGACCTGCTCTCCCAGGCGCCTGCCCAAGCTCAGCTCGCCCACCTGCTGGGTGCGCCCGTCCCCGTTTATGCGCACGTGCCGCTCGCGCTGGCCTCGTCGGGTGCTCGCCTGGCCAAGCGCGACGGCGCGGTCACGCTGGCCGATTTACGAGGCCTGGGCTGGTCCACGGCGGACGTCGTTTCGTTTATCGGTTCCTCGCTCGGTGTGCCCGGGGCGCGTTGCGCCGCCGACATTGCGGATGTGCTGGGGATTTCCGGGCTGCGCTCGCTGCCCACCGACCCGTGGGTCGTGACACCGCCGAACGCGTAGCGACGGGCGGCGGGCATCGGGCGGCAGAGGAGTCCCGACGGGGCGCGTGACTGGGTGATAAATCTTGTTGTGTTGCTGGGGTAAGCCCCTGATGCGGCGGATAGGTGTAATGAGCTCGGGTGCGATCGACGCGGGGTGGTGCCGTCGGCCGCAGGGATGGCGGCATCGGCCACAGGGACGGCAGGATCGGCCGGACACGTGGATGCCTGGGCCCCTTCACTGCGCAGGTTAACCCCACAGGTGGTAGTCCAGGCGGGCCGCCCACACTGCCACCAATAGGGCCCAGCTGCGCAGGAACGGGTTACCACTACCAGCAAAGGGGCCCACGCGCACAGTCCCGGATAGGTGGATACCCGGGTCCTTCATGCGCAGGTTAACCCCACAGGTGGTAGTCCAGGCGGGCCGCCCACACTGCCACCAACTCGCGCGTCGGCCGCTCCGCGCCGATCACCACGGGCGACTTCGGATATGAAAAAAGCACCCCCGCAGGAGTGCCTTTTCAAAAATGCAGAACCCCCACCGGTGGATCGCACCGAGGGGGGCCGCTGCGCGCCCGGAGGGACTCGAACCCCCAACCTTCTGAACCGTAATCAGATGCTCTATCCATTGAGCTACGGGCGCTTTGCCGTTTGGCTGAGCATAAGCTTACACGCTTCTCACCGAGATGCAAAATCAAACGATGTGGCTTGAAGCACACCCTAGTTTTGCGTCCTGCGGCCGACCGAAACCGAGCAGCATATACAGAGATCCTCCGCGCACCCGGCAGCGCACCCTTATCCTTGCTGCATTCCTGCCCTGGGGAGGTTCGGATGATACCGTCACGCGGAGGACCGGCCACCAGCATACACGCTTTTCACCCTCGCGCGCAGCCGCTCCTCATCAGATCCACAAAAGAGCACGCATAACGGCGGTTTCCTGCGAACAATCAGCCGATCACCACAACCTCGGAACAGGATCCGTCACCCGTCGATTCCTGAGAGCCCCCTGGGACTCCCACCCAGAACCCCGCCGTAGCATTTTCCGCCATCACGTCCGCCGCGAGGCCACCGTAACCCCGCCCGTTACCGACTCTCGCGCTTCGACCCCCAGCCGCGACACCGCGATGCGCACCCTACGCTGGAGGTATGAGCGACATCAACATTCCCGGCATCGGCTCGCTGGAGCCGCGTCCTGCGTTGGATCATCTGGATTTGCTTGCGCCGCCGGTCGCCGCCACCCTCACCGCACTGGCCGAGCGCGGGGTTGCCACGGCCTCGTCGGCGTTGGTAGTGGCGATCGATCCGGAGCTGGCGGACACGGAGACGATGACGCGCGAGTTCGGCATGGACCTGGCGCTGTCGTCGAATTGCATCCTGGTCGCGGGCAAGCGCGCCGGCGAGGAGCGGATCGCGGCGTGCGTCGTGCGCGCGACGACGAACGCGGACGTGAACCACGTCGTCAAGAAGCGGCTCGACGTGCGCAAGGCCAGCTTCTGGCCGCAGGAGCGCGCCGTCGAAGCGTCGGGCATGGAGTACGGCGGGATCACACCGGTGGGCGTGCCCGGCTCGTGGCGCCTGCTTATTGATTCGGCGTGCGCGTCCGGTTGGAGCTGCATCGGGTCGGGCTTGCGCCGTTCCAAGCTATTCGTCACCGGCGAGGTCCTCACCGCACTCCCGGGCGCGGAGATCGTCGAAGGCCTCGGGGTCTGAAGGGACGAGGCCTGGGCGCGCGGCCACCGCAGGGTGACGGCGCGATCGCCATCGACTCACGGCGTCGACACGTCGGAACGAGGCCTGGGCTGGGCTCCGCTCTCCCCCTCCGTTTCACGCGTGTTTCACGGGGAACGAGGCCGGGGCGGCAGCATTGGCCACAGGGATGGCAGGATCGACCGGACACGTGGATGCCTGGGCCCCTTTACTGCGCAGGTTAACCCCACAGGTTGTAGTCCAGGCAGGCCGCCCACACTGCCACCAATAGGGCCCAGCTGCGCAGGAACGAGTATGCGTGGCGGCAGCTGACAGGCCTACCACTCGCGGATAGGTTTCGCCTTCGCGGATAGGTTAGGCGCTTGCGGATAGGTTAGGCGCTTGCGGATAGGTTACGAAGCTATCCGCATGTTCATAAGCTATCCGCGTGCTCGCTTCTTATCCGCATGCGCTAGTAACAAGCTCAACCGCGGCGACTTGCGAAGGCGATCGACGCAGGGATGGCGGCATTGGCCACAGGGATGGCAGGATCGACCGGACACGTGGATGCCTGGGCCCCTTTACTGCGCAGGTTAACCCCACAGGTGGTAGTCCAGGCAGGCCGCCCACACTGCCACCTATCGGGCCCAGCTGCGCATCAATGGGTTAAGGCCGCCAGCAAAGGGGCCCGCGCGCACAGCTCCAGCCCCGCGCCCGCATGCACCAGGCCCACGCGCGCATGCACCAGCCCGCGCACATACTCCCAGGCACACACCCACATCCGCAGTCACATGCACATCCGGGAATACTAAAACCCCGGAACCTCAACAGGTCCCGGGGTCCGGTGGCGGAGGATGGGGGATTCGAACCCCCGAGGGCTTGCACCCAACACGCTTTCCAAGCGTGCGCCATAGGCCACTAGGCGAATCCTCCGTGCACATCGTGCCGAACAATCATAAGCAAGAAACACCCCTCAGCGCCAATCCAAGTCAATGGAGCCGGTCACAGATGGGTGTCCGGGCATTTACAAGTAGACGATGATGAGCATCCCGAGGGCCCACAGGACGTCGTAGGTGAGGATGGCAATGGACTCGCGCTTGCCGATGTTGTCGGGAAGGGAGAATGACCGGACCAGGCCGATGATCGCCAAGACCATGCTGACGATGGTCGCGATGCCAAGGGCGATGAAACCGAAGACGGCGAACCATAGGGCGACGCGTACGATCGGGTTGGTGATCGGCTTGGGCGAGGTGTACCCGCCACCGGCGAACACGGCCTGCACGTCGACGTGTTCTGTGCCGGGGAAGCGACTGGGGCCTGCGGGTGCGGCGGACTGGGTGGTCGGCGCGTAGCCGTAGGGGTCGCCCGGGGTGGGTGCGCCGACGATGGTGGCTGGGGCGTTCATTGACGAGGCCTGGGTGCCCAGCTCCGCAGACGCGCCGCTGGGTGCGGGGGCAGGGGCGGGGTACGGTGCGCTCATGTCTCCACTATCGCATAACGGAAGGGGCGTCCACCACACTTTGCCCGCGGAGGCGGTTTTTCGGCGTCAAATCCCACGGGACGCGGGCGTAACGCGCTACCCTGTTGTCCCGACCGGTATGGCCATCCCGCCCATCAACTGATCGGATTTGAACGCTTATGAGCGAAACGAAGACCTCGCTGTTCCGTTGGAAGCTTCACGGTAACGGCACGTCCATTAATCCCGGCGACGTCGTCCTCCCGGGCGAGCGGCTGTCGTGGCCGCGCACTATTGGCATTGGCGCCCAGCACGTGGTCGCAATGTTTGGTGCCACGTTCCTTGTTCCGTTGTTGACAGGTTTCCCCCCGTCAACAACGCTTTTTTTCACCGCGATCGGCACCCTGCTGTTCTTCCTGATTACGGCGGGCCGTCTGCCCTCGTACCTGGGTTCCTCGTTCGCGCTGATCGCGCCGATCCAGGCAGTCAGCTCCTCCCTGGGCCCCTCCTACGCGCTCGGCGGCATCATTTCTGTGGGTGCGACGCTCGCGCTCGTCGGCCTGATCGTTCACTTCGCGGGCGTACGCTGGATTGACGCGGTGATGCCGCCCGTGGTGACGGGCGCGATCGTGGCGCTCATCGGCCTGAACCTGGCGCCCGCCGCATGGAACTGGGTGAAGCAGGGTCCGATCACGGCCGTCGTGACGATCGTGTCGATCTGCCTCGTGACCGTCCTCTTCAAGGGCATCCTCGGTCGCCTCTCGATCCTGATTGGCGTGCTGGTCGGCTACCTGGCAGCGATCTACCAGGGCGAGGTCGACTTCTCCAAGGTGAGCAACGCCGCGTGGATCGGCTTCCCCGAATTCCACACTCCGGCCTTCTCCGTCTCGACCCTCGGCCTGTTCCTGCCGGTCGTCTTCATCCTGGTCGCCGAGAACGTCGGCCACGTGAAGTCGGTGTCCGCGATGACGGGCGAGAACATGGACGACCTGACGGGCCGCGCGCTCGTCGCGGACGGCCTCTCCACGATGCTGGCCGGCAGCGGCGGCGGCTCGGGTACGACCACCTACGCCGAGAACATCGGCGTGATGGCTGCGACCCGCGTGTACTCGACGGCGGCGTACATCATCGCGGCCGGCGTCGCCCTGGTCCTGTCGATGCTGCCGAAGTTCGGTGCCCTCATCGCGACGATTCCCGCCGGCGTCCTGGGCGGCGCTGGCACGGTCCTGTACGGCATGATCGGCATGCTGGGCGTTCGCATCTGGGTGCAGAACCGCGTGGACTTCTCCAACCCGGTGAACCTGAACACCGCCGCGGTCTCCCTGATCGTCGCGATCGCGAACTTCACGTGGACCATCGGCAACATTTCGTTCGAGGGCATCGCGCTGGGCACGGCCGCCGCTCTGCTGATCTACCACGGTATGCGCCTGATCTCGAAGCTGCGCGGCACGAACCTGGAGGCGGCGACGCCCGCGTCTGCGCCGTCGGGTTCGGAGCTGGAGGGCGAGGCGTACTCGAAGCGCCACCGCTCCCCCGCGCCGCAGGCTGACGCCTGATCTGACGCGTTTCATTGACGAGGCCGGGGCCTGGTCGCTCTCTCACCGCGAGGTGGGAGCGTGGCTGGGCCCCGGACTCGTTTGTCCCCATAATTCCGCACGTAATTCCCCCAGCGCGCCGCGATCCTCGTCAGCGCAATGCTTGAAATTCCAACGTTTTCAGGCACACCCACAAAGTGACCGGATGAGAATTACGTGCGAGTTTTCAGAGGAAGGCGGGGGCCACAAGGATGCGCGCGACAACAAAACCCCCGCACATCAGTCGCCCGAAGTCCCCTCGCCGCGCAGCTCGTCGAGCATGCCCGCCGTGATAATGCCCGAGGGCAGGGCGACGACGGCGACTCCCATGAGCGAGGAAAGCATGGCGATTGTGCGCCCAATGTCACTGGACGGGTACAGGTCTCCGTAGCCGACGGTCGTCAGGGAGACGACCGCCCAGTACACGGCGTCGAAGAAGGTATCGAAAGTTTCCGGCTCGACGTTGAAGATCACGAGGGCACTGACGAGGATGTAGCCAATAGCAAGGCAGAGGACGGCGAGCAACGCCTCCCTCTGCTTCTCGAACACGGCGGCGATGGCGGAAGTGCTCTTCGAGTAGCGGATGAGCTTGAAGGCCCGCAGCGTGCGGAAGAGGCGGAGGACTCGCAGCGTGCGCAGCGCGTCGTTGAGGGCACTGAAAACAGGCAGGATCGACAGTAAGTCGATGATGGCCATGGGGGTCAAGGGATAGATCAGGAACGACAGCGCGCCCTTGCGGAGCTTGAGGTCGGCGGTGGCCCACCGGGCCAGGTAGTCGCCGATGAACACGAGGACGCAGCCGTACTCGATTGTCTCGAGCACGGGGCTGGATTCCTTGAAGCACAGGGGCAGGAGGCTGGCGACGATCAGCACGGTCATGACGCGGCCGAACCACGCAGCCAGCGCGTCGTCGCCGTCGAGCACATTGTAGAGACGCTCTCGCACTTATCCACCCCTTCGTCGATACTTGGCACTGTAGCACCGCGCTCGTCGGAGGTCCTTCACACACCGCGCATGCCCGCCCCTCAGGCGACCCGAGACGCGCACTTTCGCACTGACAGCCGGAGTAACACGCATCAACGTGAAGACTTGACACGAGAAAGCGCAACCCACTCATCACGCTAGATTTTCCGCATAAATAGGGCAATCAGTTCACGATGGGCGCAACGAATCAACCCTCACAGAAGCCAGACATGGAAACTATTTCGCGATAAGCTGATGCGCATGGCAACACATCCGTCGGCCCTGTTCATGGCCCTCGTCGGCGCGGAGGTCCGCGCCTGGAACGCGCTTGACGCCGCCCTGCGCGACGCCGGAAACCCGCTCTCACTCGGCCGATTCCTCGTCCTGCGCACCGTCCGCGACACCCCCGCCTGCCGCATCCAGGAGGTGGCAGCCAGTCAGGGGATCACGGTGGGGGCTGCCTCGCGCCTGGTCGAGCGCCTCGACCGCAACGGCCTGGTGCACCGCACCCCGTGCGAACACGACCGGCGCGCCACGATCCTGACGGTCACGCCGCTCGGCATGGATAACCTGGCCGCCGCCCAGACAATCGTCGACGCCGAGCAGGCCCGCCTCTTCGCGCCCCTCTCCCCCGACCAGCGCGAGCACTTGGCCCGCGCGCTGACTCTCATTGACGAGGCCGGGGATCCCTCGTGGAAGGACGCGCCGGCGGCGAGGGCGAACAGGAAGGGACGCGCATGATCCGCTTCGATCACGTCTCGAAGACCTACCCGGGCGGCACGCGGGCGGTTGAGGACTTCTCTCTGACCATCGAGCAGGGTTCGACGACGGTGTTCCTGGGCACCTCGGGCTGCGGCAAGACGACGCTCATGCGGATGGTGAACGCGATGGTCACCCCGACCTCGGGCACAGTGTTTGTGCGGGGCCAGGACGTCGCAGGCGAGGATCCCGTGCGCCTGCGCCGCTCGATCGGATATGTCCTCCAGGAGGGCGGCCTGTTCCCCCACCGCACGATCGCAGACAACGTGGCGACCGTCCCCCGCCTGGAGGGCGCAAGCAAGCAGGCCTCCCGCGAGCGCGCCCTTGAGCTCCTGGAGCTGGTTGGCCTGGAGGCGGAGATGGCTGATCGTTACCCCGCGCAGCTCTCGGGCGGGCAGCGTCAGCGCGTGGGGGTTGCCCGGGCGCTGGCGAACCGCGCGGACATTCTCCTCATGGACGAACCGTTCGGCGCTCTGGATCCGCTTGTTCGGGCGGATTTGCAGCGCGAGCTGAAGGAGATTCAGCGGGCGCTGGGCACGACGATTCTGTTCGTGACGCACGACGTGGACGAGGCGTTCACGCTGGGCGACCAGGTCGCCGTCCTGTCGACGGGCGGGCGCATCGAGCAGGTGGGGGCGCCCACCGAGCTTCTGACCGCGCCCACCTCGCCCTTCGTCGCGGACTTCGTGGGGGCCTCGCGGGCGGCGCGCCCGGTGCGCGTGTCGGGCCCGGGCGGGCTCGTCGTGGACGAGGCTGGGACCCCGGTGGGCACCCTCGCGCGGGGCGGGCACGAGGCCTCGACCCCCTCGGGCGCCTCGCCCGCGCCGGTCCGCGGGGGGCGCCCATGACCTGGCTGTCGTCGAATTGGTGGCTGATCGGCGAGCTCGCCGTCGCGCACCTGTGGATCGCGCTGCCGGCGATTCTCCTGTCGGTCACGCTCTCGGTTCCGGTGGCGCGCTGGGCGGCGTTTTCGCGCCGCGGCGGTTGGGTCCTCTCAGCGCTGTCGGCGCTGTACGCAGTGCCCTCACTGCCCCTCCTGGTCGTGGTTCCGGTAATTATCGGCGTCGCTCTGCGTTCCAACGCGAACATGATCGTGGCGCTGACGCTCTACGGGGTCGCGGTTCTCGTGCGTCAGGCCGCCGAGGGGTTCCGCGCGATTCCGGGCGCGACGCTGCGGGCGGCCAGCGCGTGCGGGTACTCGCTGCCGCGCCGCTTCGTCGAGGTGGAGCTGCCGCTGGCCACGCCCGTGATTGTGGCGGGTACGCGCGTGGTCGCCACGTCGACGGTGTCGCTGGTGACGGTGGGTGCGTTTATCGGGGTGCGCTCGCTGGGGACGCTGTTTACGGATGGTTTTCAGCGCGGCCTGATTGCCGAGGTCGTGGCCGGGTTGGTCGCGACCGTCCTGTTGGCGCTCGTGGTGGACGCGGCTGTGCAGGGGGTCGGCTGGTTGCTGACCCCGTGGACGAGGAGGGAGCGCGCATGAGTATCCTTCTCGGCGCATTGGCGTGGCTGGCGACACCGGCGAATTGGCTGGGCGAGTCGGGGATCCTGACGCGCTCGGCGCAGCACCTGGGGTTGACGGCCTTGATTGTGACCCTCGCGGCGCTGATCGCGGTGCCGCTCGGCACGTGGATCGGGCACACGGGACGAGGCCGGTGGTTGGTGAGCGCGACGGGCGCGGCCCGAGCGGTGCCTACCCTCGGCGTTCTGACGCTGGCGGGCCTGTGGCTGGGTATCGGACTGGCGGCTCCGACGCTGGCGCTCCTCGTCCTGGCGATCCCGCCACTCCTGTCGGCGACCTACTCGGGCATCGCCTCGACGCCGCGTGCGACCGTGGACGCGGCGCGAGCGATTGGACTCACTGAAAAACAGGTCCTCGCGCAGGTCGAGGCCCCGCACGCGGCTGGCCTCGTGGCCGCGGGCGTGCGCTCGGCGACGCTCCAGGTGATCGCGACGACGACGCTGGCGGCCTACACGGCGAACTACGGCCTCGGCCGTTTCCTCTACGAGGGGCTGAAGACCCGCGACTACGCGGAGATGATCGGGGGCGCGATCATCGTCGTCGCCCTCGCACTGGCGACCGACGCGCTCCTGGCGCTGGTTGCGCGACGCCTTCGGGCCCGCACCCATTCTTTCTTAGACAATGAGGACAACTCACTCAAGGAGTCACTATGAAACGCACGATGATGACGATGGCCACCATCGCCGCTTCCACCCTGGCGCTGGCCGCCTGCGGTTCCGCAGAGTCGGTCGGCGGGAACGCGAGCACCGAAAGTTCGGAGAATGGCCAGACGACGCTCGTCGTGGGGTCGCAGGACTACTACTCGAACGAGATCATCGCGGAGGCCTACGCGCAGGCGCTCGAGGGTGCCGGGTTTGCGGTCGACCGCCAGATGCGGATCGGCCAGCGCGAGGTCTACATGCCCGAGCTTGAGGCCGGCTCGATCGACGTCTTCCCCGAATACACGGGCAACTTGCTGCAGTACCTGGACCAGAACGCGAGCGCACGTTCCTCTGATGAGGTGTACGACGCACTACGCAGCACCCTTCCCAAGGGGCTGCGCGCCCTCGAGCAGGCTGGCGCAACCGATCAGGATTCCTACGTGGTGACGGCCGACTTCGCGACCGACCACTCACTGACGTCGATCGGCGACCTCGCGAACGCGGGCACGCTCACCCTGGGCGGTAATTCGGAGCTGCGCACGCGCCCCTACGGTCCGACGGGGCTGTCCGACCTGTACGGCGTGACCGTCAACTTCACCCCGATTGAGGACTCGGGCGGCCCCCTCACGGTCAAGGCCCTGAAGGACGGCGACATCCAGCTGGCGAACATCTACTCCTCGGATCCGGCGCTTGCGGACGGGACGCTGACGGTCCTGACGGACCCGAAGGGCCTGTTCCTGGCCTCGCACGTGGTCCCCCTGGCCTCGTCGAGGGTGAACGACGACGCCGCCGCGGTCATCAACCGGGTGAGCGCCGCGATGGATGCCGAGGACCTGGTCGAGATGAACCGCGCGTCGACGGTCGAGCAGAAGTCCGCCTCTCAGATCGCCCACGACTGGCTGATCTCGGAGGGCCTGCTCTCCTGAGTGCTCCTCGATGGACGAGGCCGGGGCTGAGTGTGCGTGAGCGCGCTCCCAGCCCCGGCCTCGTCTCGTATGACACTGACCACAAACAGGGATTTTTATGTGACCGGCACCATTATTTGACCTTCTTTTTACATTTGTAATCAAAATGTAATGCGCACATGATGGACAGGCACGGTGTCTTCCACACCCGACGGGCTACCCTCAGATCATGACCCAGGGCACCGACCCCGGTCCCATCCATCAATCAGGAGGAAGTAACCATGAACCTGAAGAAGGCATGGCTCGCCATTCCCGTCGGCGCTGCGCTCGCACTGACTGCCTGCTCCAGCGGAATCAACCCCAACGCCATCGTCCTCAACGGCTCCGAGCCGCAGAACCCGCTGCTGCCCGGCCAGACCGCCGAAACCGGCGGCGGCAAGATCCTGACCCAGATCTTCAGCGAGCTCGTGCGCTACGACGTTGACGGCAACGCCGTCCTCGACGTCGCCGAGTCCATCGAGCCCAACGACGACAACACCGTCTGGACCGTCAAGCTCCACCAGGACCGTAAGTTCTCCGACGGGACCCCCGTCAAGGCTGAGAACTTCACCCGCGCCTGGAAGCTCATCACCTCTGAGAACCAGCAGCAGGCCTCCTTCTTCAGCGACTTCGCAGGCACCGACGAGGCGGGCGTGGGCGACCTGTCCGGCGTTGAGGTCGTCGACGACTACACCTTCACGATCACGCTGAAGGCACCCAGCTACGACCTCTTCAGCCGCCTGGGCTACACCGCCTACGCGCCGCTGCCGAACTCGACCCTGGACAACCCCGAGGCCGGCGGCCAGAACCCGGTCGGCAACGGCCCCTACAAGCTCGCCTCGAAGAACGCCTGGGAGCACAACGTCAAGATCTACCTGGTTCCCAACGAGAACTACGTTGGTGACGAGAAGGCCCAGAACGAGGGTGTCCTCATCAAGTTCTACCAGTCGATGGACGCCGCCTACAACGACCTCAAGGCCGGTAACCTCGACGTCATGGACGCCATGCCCTCCGCGGCCATCGGCTCCTACCAGGACACCTTCGCGGGCCGCTCCGTCAACCAGCCCTACGCCGGCATCATGACGCTGACGATCCCCCAGTACCTGGATCACTTCCAGGGCGAGGAAGGCCAGCTGCGCCGCCAGGCCATCTCCATGGCCATCAACCGCGACGAGATCACCGATCAGATCTACTCGAAGACCCGCACCCCCGCCAAGGACTTCACCGCCCCCACCCTTGAGGGCTACTCCGAGAACCTGGCCGGCAACGAAGTCCTGAGCTACAACCCCGACAAGGCCAAGGAACTGTGGGCGCAGGCCGACGCCATCGCCCCGTGGGACGGCACCTTCGAGATCGCCTACAACTCCGACGGTGGCCACAAGGAATGGGTCGAGGCCACTGCTAACTCCATCAAGAACACGCTGGGCATCAGCGCCGAAGGCAAGCCCGTCGTCGACTTCAAGACCCTGCTCGCGCAGGAAGATGACAAGACGATCGGCGCAGCGTTCCGCTCCGGCTGGCAGGCCGACTACCCGTCGATCTACAACTTCCTGCAGCCCCTGTACGTGACCAAGGCCGCCTCGAACAAGGGTGTGTACTCCAACCCCGAGTTCGACGCCCTGATCACGCAGGCCGGAAGCGCCGCCACGCCCGAAGATGGCATCGCGATCATGCAGCAGGCCGAGGAGATCCTCCTCAAGGATCTGCCTGTCATCCCGCTGTGGTACTACAACGCCAACGGTGCATGGTCCGAGAAGGTCGACAACGTGAACTTCGACTGGCGCGGTCAGCCGCTCGTCTACGAGATCACCAAGACCCCGCAGGACAAGAAGTGAGTTCCTAGGAACTAACCTTTCACAAGGGGGGTGGGCGGCCTAGCCGCCCACCCCCCTCGTTGTACACAGACTCGGCAACGCTCAGGTCAGCGGCGAGCGAAGCCCGCCCCGGCCTCGTCAAGCGCCCGACATGTGAACCGCACTTTCGCCTACAAAAGAAACGAAAGTGTTTGATGCTCCGGCCACATAACGAACCCCATACCTCATTTGCTCATTCTTTACCCTATGATGGGACACATAGGCAGCCCCGCCCCCAGCGGGGCGTACGCTCGGGAGCGGCACCGCGCCCATCCCTCGACACGAATCTAAAGGATTGCCCATGCTCCGCTACATCGGACGGCGACTCCTCCAGACCATCCCGGTCTTCTTCGGAGCCACCTTTCTGATCTTCGCGATGGTCTACCTGATGCCAGGTGACCCCGTTGCCGCGCTCGGCGGCGACCGCGGCCTCACCGAGGCGGCCGCTGCGAAGATCCGCGCCGAGTACCACCTCGACCAACCTTTCTGGATGCAGTATCTGCTCTACCTCAAGGGTGTGTTCACCCTTGACTTCGGCAAATCCTTCAACCAGCAGCCCGTCATCGACGTCATGGCAAGGGCCTTCCCCACCACCATGGCCCTCGCCGTCTACGCCCTGGCCATCGAATCCATCTTCGGTATCACGCTGGGAACCATCGCCGGCGTGCGCCGCGGCGGCTGGTTCGACTCCACGATCCTCGTGTTCTCGCTCCTGCTGATCTCGGTGCCCACCTTCGTCCTCGGCTTCGTCCTGCAGTTCCTCCTCGGCATCAAACTAGGGGTCCTACCAGTCACAGCCAGCGTCTCTGTTGACTTTGCGTCCCTCACCATGCCAGCCATGGTGCTCGGCGGTGTCTCACTGGCCTACGTCATCCGACTGACCCGCCAGTCCGTCTCCGAGAACGTCTCCGCCGACTACGTGCGCACCGCCCGCGCCAAGGGCCTGACCAACCGCGCCGTCATGACGCGCCACATCCTGCGCAACTCCCTCATCCCCGTCGCTACCTTCCTCGGCGGCGACCTCGGCGCGCTCATGGGCGGCGCCATCATCACCGAGGGCATCTTCAACATCAACGGCGTCGGCGGCACGCTGTGGCAGGCCATCCGGCTTGGCGAAGCCCCCACCGTCGTGTCCATTACGACCGTGCTCGTCCTGGTGTACATCCTGGCCAACCTGATCGTTGACCTCCTCTACGCCGTGCTCGACCCGAGGATCCGCTATGAGTGACATCATTCCCTCCGCCAACATCACCCGTACCCGCGCCGGGCAGGACCACTACGTCTCCGACATCGACGAAACCGGCCTCGGCGCCGTCGACGCGGTGCCCGACGAGGGCGCCCCCTCCTCGATGTGGGGAGAGGCCTGGAAGCGCCTGCGTCGCCGCCCCCTCTTCTGGTTCGCGGCCACGATCATCTTCTTCGCCATCACGATCTCGCTCTTCCCCTCGCTGTTCACCAGCCAGGACCCGCGCTACTGCGTGCTCTCGCGCTCACTCGGCGCCCCCGAGCTGTGGAGCCACCCCTTCGGCTTCGACAAGCAGGGCTGCGACATCTACTCGCGCGTCATCTACGGCGCCCGCGCCTCCGTCTCCGTCGGCGTGCTCACCACGATCGCGGTCGTCATCATCGGCGGCACCATCGGCGCCATCGCCGGCTACATCGGCGGCTGGATCGACTCCCTGCTCTCGCGCATCACCGACGTGTTCTTCGCGATCCCACTGCTCCTCGCAGCCATCGTCTTCATGCAGATGTTCAAGGAGTCCCGCTCCATCGCCATGGTCGTCGTCGTCCTGTCGACCTTCGCCTGGACGTCCATCGCGCGAATCACCCGAGGCTCCGTCATGAGCGCCAAGAACGAAGAATTCGTCACCGCGGCGCGGGCCACCGGCGCCTCGCGCGGACGTATCCTGATGAGCCACATCATCCCCAACTCGATGGCCCCCATCATCGTGTACGCCACCGTCGCGCTGGGCACCTTCATCGTCTCCGAGGCCTCCCTGTCCTTCATGGGCATCGGCCTGCCGACCACAGTCGTCTCCTGGGGCGCCGACATCTCGACGGCCAAGGACCAGCTGAGCGACGCCCCCATGGTCCTGTTCTACCCGGCCACCGCCCTGGCCCTGACCGTCCTCAGCTTCATCATGATGGGTGACGCCGTGCGCGAAGCCCTCGACCCGAAGGCACGCAAGTGAGCGAAACGAACAACACGCCCCTCTCCGAGACGGAGATGGAAGAGATCGTCGAACGAGCCGTCGCCCCCAACGCGGCCACGGCCTCGTCCCCCGTCCACCCGGACGACGCGCAGCCCCTGCTCAAGATCACCGACCTGGAAGTCACCTTCACCTCCTCGACCGGCGTCGTCCCCGCCGTTCGCGGCGCGAACCTGACCATCTACCCCGGTCAGACCGTCGCCATCGTCGGCGAGTCCGGCTCCGGTAAGTCCACGACCGCCGCCGCCGTCATCGGTCTGCTGCCCGGCACCGGCAAGGTCGCGGGCGGAAAGATCGAGTTCGACGGCCGCGACATCACCAACCTGACCACCAAGCAGTGGGTGGAGCTGCGCGGATCCGGCATCGGCCTCGTCCCCCAGGACCCCATGAGTAACCTGAACCCCGTCCTGCGCGTGGGCTTCCAGGTCAAGGAGGCCCTGCTCGCGAACAACGTCGTGCCCAAGAGCGAGGTTGGCGAACGCGTCAGCCAGCTCCTCGAGGAAGCCGGCCTGCCCGACGCCGAACGCCGCGCCAAGCAGTACCCGCACGAGTTCTCCGGCGGCATGCGCCAGCGCGCCCTCATCGCCATCGGCATGGCCGCGCACCCCAAGCTGCTGATCGCCGACGAGCCGACCTCCGCGCTCGACGTGACCGTCCAGCGCCGCATCCTCGACCACCTCGGCAAGCTCACCGCCGAGATGGGCACCGCCGTGCTGTTCATTACGCACGACCTCGGCCTGGCGGCCGAGCGCGCCGAGCAGCTCGTCGTCATGCACCGCGGCCGCATCGTCGAATCCGGCCCCGCCCTGGAGATCCTCCAGCACCCGCAGCACCCCTACACGAAGCGCCTCGTCTCGGCCGCGCCCTCCCTGGCCTCGGCCCGCATCGAGTCCGCGCACAAGCAGGGCATCTCGGTCACCGACGAGGAGCTGACGGGCGCCGGCAAGGGCGCAACCTCCACCGATGCGATCATCCGCGTCGAAGGCCTGACCAAGGAGTTCGACATCCGCGGCGCCAAGAAGGGCAACGACACCTTCCTGGCCGTCGACGACGTGTCCTTCGAGCTGCGTCGCGGCACGACCCTCGCGGTCGTCGGCGAATCCGGCTCCGGCAAGTCGACCGCCGCGAACATGATTCTCCAGCTGCTCGAGCCCACCGCCGGCAAGATCTTCTTCGACGGCGTTGACACGTCCACGATGAGCCGCACCGAGCTGTTCCATCTGCGCCGTCGCCTCCAGGCCGTGTTCCAGAACCCCTACGGTTCGCTGGATCCGATGTACTCGATCTACCGCCTGATCGAGGAGCCCCTCAAGATCCACGGCTACGGCACCCTGGAGTACGCCAAGCAGGAGATCGCGCGCGCGGAAGCGACCGGCCGCGAACCCGAAGAGTGGATGACGAAGCTCGTCGAGGCCTCGGAAGGATCTCGCCCCCTGTCTGCCGCCGAGAAGCGCGAGCTCAACCCGAAGAAGCTGCGCGTCGAGCGCGCCGCGGAGCTGCTCGACATGGTGGCCCTGCCTCGCTCGGCGATGCGTCGCTACCCCAACGAGCTGTCGGGCGGCCAGCGCCAGCGCGTGGCCGTGGCGCGCGCCCTCGCGCTCAACCCGGAGGTCATTGTCCTGGACGAGGCCGTGTCCGCCCTGGACGTGCTCGTGCAGAACCAGATCCTGTACCTGCTCAACGACCTGCAGGCGCAGCTGGGCCTGTCCTACCTCTTCATCACGCACGACCTGGCTGTCGTCCGCCAGATCGCCGACGACGTCATCGTCATGGAGAAGGGCAAGCTCGTCGAGGCCAACACCACCGACGAACTGTTCAACAACCCCGTCGAGGATTACACGCGCGAGCTGATCGAGGCCGTCCCCGGCCGCAACATCCAGCTCAACCTGTAAACTCACGCGTTGACATGAGGGGTCCGAGGCGCCGCGGCGCCTCGGACCCCCCGTTGTATCCGCCTGCCTCCGCCCCGCGCTCCCCTGCTTGGTCCGGCCTGACCTCCGGCCCGCGCTCCCCTGCTTGGTCCGGCCTCGTCCCCGGCTTGGCCCCCGCCTCATCCTCTGGACCGACCCAGGCCTCGTCCCCGGCTTGGCCCCCGGCCTCGTCCCCCGGTCTGACCCCCGCCTCATCCTCTGGACCGACCCAGGCCTCATCCCCCGGCCCCTCGTTGTATCCGCCTGCCTCCAGCCCGCGCTCCCCTGCTTGGTCCGGCCTCGTCCCTGGCCTGACCCCCGGCCTCGTCCCCGGTCTGCCATGTGGCTATGTACTGATCAGTCATGCCCGCCAGTCACCAATGTCGCACGTAATTCCCCTCCACATATTTCAAACTTTGAAATCGGACCGTTGGAATTGCAACGTTTGTGGGCCATCTCGAAAAATGACCGAGTTAAATTACGTGCGACTTTTGGGAGGGACCCACCAACCACGCACGAGCCCCTTCCCCGCCCCGACCTCACACACCCTGGTTACCCAAAAATGTCGCACGTAATTCCCCTCCATATATTTCAAACTTTGAAATCAGACCGTTGGAATTGCAACGTTTGTGGGCCATCTCGAAAAATGACCGAGTTAAATTACGTGCGACTTTTGCTGGGACGGTTACCGCCGTCACTCTCGGTCCCCTCTACCGACAACGCGAACCGCGACCAAGATTAGCTACAACGAACTCCTTCACCAAGAACCGTCGCAACCATCACGAGAACCTGCAGAGCGCGGCGCCCCGCCCCCACGGGCCCCTACAGAACGCATCCACGGGCCCCTCCGGCGCTCGCCGCACCGGCGGTGGGGGTTTTGCAGCATTAGAAACTCCGCCTCGGCGTGTCGTCGGCGTGTCACACCTCTAATGATACAAATTCCCCGATTGGCGGTGGTGAGGCCCCGACGTGAGGCGGTGCAGTCGCCAAACTGCAGACCCATTGGATGAAAACAGCCAAAAATGCGCCGTTTTTGCTGAATGGGTCTGCACTTTGGCGGAATCGGTGGGTGCACGTGCGTTGGTTGGTTGATACTGCGCCGTCGAGTCGCGTGCTCGCTGCGGTCCTGGCAGCCGGGCCCTTCTACTGGCACCCTTAACCCGCTCATGCGCAGCTAAACCCTATGGGTGGCATGGTGGGCAGCCCGCCCAGGCCACCACCTATCGGGTTAACGTGCGCAGTAACAAGCGCGCGAGCGACGACAACGACGAACCAGAGCAATTTCGCACGTAATTCCCCTCCGCATATTTCAAACTTTGAAATCAGACCATTGGAATTGCAACGTTTGTGGGCCATCTCGAAAAATGACCGAGTTAAATTACGTGCGACTTTTGCTGGGACGGTTACCGCCGTCACTTTCGGGCCCCTCTACCGACCACGCGAACCGCGACCAAGATTAGCTACAACGAACTCCTTCACCAAGAACCGCAACCATCACGAGCACCTGCAGAGCGCGGCGCACCCCCGCCCCCACGGACCCCTACAGAATGCATCCCCGCGCCCCCTGACATTTGTCATGGCTCCTCCTGCATCAAAGGACACTTCCGGCCCCATTAATACGAGCGCAAACTGGGTGCCATGAACGCACAAGCAACGCCCGCCCTCCAGGCGACGAACATTCACCAGTCTTTCGGCCACGTCGACGCGCTGCGGGGCGTGGACCTGACCCTTATGCCCGGCGAGATCGTGGCGCTCCTCGGCGTCAACGGCGCAGGCAAGAGCACTTTCCTGGACATCGTCCTCGGCCTGGCCACCCCCACGCAGGGGGACATCAGCGTCTACGGCATGAGCCCGCGCGAGGCCGTGCGCCGCTCCCTCGTGGGCGCGATGCTCCAGTCCGGGGCCTTGCCGCGCGACGGGAAGGTCCGCAACACAATCGACCTGGTCGCCGCCATGCACGCCAACCCGATCCCCACCGACGAGCTCCTCGAGCGCACGAACCTGACGAAGCTCGCCAAGCGGCCGCTCAACAAGCTCTCCGGCGGCGAGGTGCAGCGCGTGCGCCTCGCCCTCGCCCTGTCCGGCAACCCGGACTTCCTGATCCTCGACGAGGCCACGGCCGGCATGGACGCCCTGGCGCGGCGCGCATTCTGGGACACGATGCACGCCGAGGCCGCGGAGGGCCGCACGCTCCTCTTCGCCACGCACTACCTGACCGAGGCCCGCAAGGAGGCCGATCGCATCGTCATCATCGACGCCGGCAAGGTCCTCGTGGATGCGCCGACCGAGCAGGTCGTCGCCGACAACGAGGACCTCGAAGACGTTTTCGAGCGCATCACGTCCCACGCGGACGCCGAGTGAGCGAGCGGGGCCACGTGCCCCCACTCGCCCGCCACAGCAGCTCCTCCGACACCCCACGAGGCGCACGAGGCCCGATAAACCAGCCCAGGCCTCGTCCCCCACACGCAACACAAGACACGAAGAAGGAATCATGACCACCCACGCACCCGCGCGTACCACCGACCGACCGATCCCCTTCCCCTTCACGGGGGCCGGGAAGCTGTGGCGCGCGACGTTCCTGTCGCACATCCTTAACCCGTGGAACATGGCGTTTGCCCTGCTCCTGCCCCTGTTTATGTACGCGATGTTCGGGATGACCGATGTTGCGCGCACCACGCAGACTGGGCGCGGCAACGTGGCCGCCGCGATGGTCGTCATGATGACCACGTACGGCGTCATCCTGGTGGGCGGCTCCCTCGGCGCGACGCTGTCCGTCGAGCGCACAACCGGCATTTCGCGCATGTACGCGCTGACGCCCATCCAGCCGTGGGTGATTCTCCTTGTGCGCCTCACGGCCCTGGTGGCGCTGAGCGCGTTCATCGCGCTCATCTGCTTCAGTGTTGGCCTGGCCACCGGCTCGCAGATGACGGCGGGCGCGTGGGCGGCCAGCGCCGCGGTCGTCATCGCGCTGTCGGCCCTGGGTGCGCTCATCGGCCTGGCGTGCGGCTACACGATTAAGGGCGAGAACGCCTACAGTGCCTCGGCGTTCGTCATGGTGTTCGGCGCGTTTGTGTCCGGCATGTTCATCCCGCTGGAGCAGATGCCGCCCTTCGTCTCCCACGTCGCGCCCTTCACGCCCCTGTACGGAGCCGTCCAGGCGATCTACGCGGTCGCCGGTACCGTCCCGATGCCGACGGCGGCGTGGCTCAACATCGTCGGGTGGGTGGTTATCACGGCGGGCATCGCCTGGTGGGGCGCGTCCCACGACACGGCTCGCTAGGCTGGTGTCATGAAGGAGCGCTTGATCTCCCTGGCGTGGGCGGCCCCGTGGATGCTGTTCATGGGGTTTCCCCTCGCCTACGCCCTGGAACTGCCGGATCCGACCCAGCGCGCGGGCCTCATCGGGTTGTGCGCCCTCGTCGCGGTCGTGAACTCGGCGACGTGGCTGGCCAATCCCCTGCCCGCGCGCAACTCCTTCACGAGGCCGTTCATCCTCTCCCACGCGGCGCTGGCGGCGGCGACGGTCGCCTACCTCGTGTACGCGGTTTCCGTTGACACGCCTCACGCGTTCATGCTGACGTCGTATCTGCTGGTCGCGTGGGTGTTTCAGGCGCCGGGCAGGTTCATCGTCGCGGGCCTCGTGCCGGTGACCGCTATCGCGGGTGTGGCCGCTTACGCGCAGGGTGAGCCCCTGTGGATGGGCTGGTACCTGGTGCTGCTGTGTGTCTTCGTGGGGGTGGCGCGTTGGCGCATGGAGCGTTCGGCCCGCGAGCATCTGCGCCGCCAGGACGCGATTCAGCGCGCAAAGGCCGCCGAACGGGCGCGCCTGAGCACGGATCTGCACGACATCCTCGGGCACTCACTGACGGGGATCACGATGGTATCCGAGCTGGCGGGTCGCCTCCTGGAGGCGGGGCGCGTGGAGGAGGCGCGCGAGCAGATTCGCGCGGTCACCGCGCAGTCGAACGAGGCCTTGGCTGACGTCCGCCGCATCGTGGCGGCCACGCGGGCCCTGTCTCCGGGAGAGGAGCTCCAGGAGGCCCGCGCCCTCCTGGAGGTCGCGCACATCGACGCGGACATCGCCAGCGAGGGCGAGCCGCCGTCGGGGCCTCGTTCGGCCGCTGCCGCTCACGTGATCCGCGAGGGGGTCACAAACGCCATCCTGCACGCGCGCCCCTCGTGGGTTCGTATTCGCCTCTCCCCTGGCGGCGTGACCGTCACCAACGACGGCTACTCGGCCACCTACGCCGCGTCGAGCGCGGGATCGGGGTCGGGCCTGGCGGGCCTGACCAAGCTGGTCGGCGACGAGGGCACGCTCACCTGGGGCGCGTCGGGCTCCACGTGGACGCTCGCGCTGTCCTTCGACGCTGCACCCGACGCCCACTCGTCGTGACCTTCGACGCCGCACCCGACGCTCACTCGTCCTGATTGTCCGAGGCCGTGGCCCCATCGACGAGGCCGTGGCCCCCTCCCAGGGCCCCGCGCGGTCCCGGGAAGGTGAGTCGGCCTCGTCCTGAGAGGTGAGCACACCCGAGAGATGATCCTGCGACCTGCGCTAGCCTAGTACCCCAAGCGCAGGCAGACAGGAGGGTGACGTGACGATTCGGGTACTCGTGGCCGATGACCAGGCGATGATTCGCGGGGCGTTGGCTGGGTTGCTGGACCTGGAGCGCGATATTGAGGTTGTCGCGCAGGCCGCGGACGGCACGCAGGCACTCGATGAGCTGGCGCGCCTGGCATCGGCGGACGCCCCTGCCCACGCGAGTGCCCCCGTCGACGTCGCCATCATCGACATTGAGATGCCTCGCATGGACGGCATCACGGCCACGCAGGCGATTTGCTCCCGTTTCCCGGGCGTGCGCGTGCTCATCGTGACGACGTTTGGACGCCCGGGATACCTGCAGCGCGCCCTCGACGCGGGGGCGACGGGCTTCACGGTGAAGGACGCGCCGGTCGAGACTCTCGCCGAGGGTGTGCGCACGGTGGCCTCGGGAGGCCGCGCGATTGATCAGAGCCTGGCCCTCGAGGCGCTGGCGGCGGGGTCTTCTCCCCTGACGGATCGCGAGGCCGACGTGTTGCGCGAGGTCGAAGGCGGAGGCACGATCGCCGACATCGCCCGTTCGCTCCATCTCAGCCAGGGCACGGTGCGCAACCACGTGTCCTCGTCGATGCTGAAGATGAACGCGCGCACCCGCGCCGAGGCCGCGTCCCTGGCCCGCGCCGCCGGCTGGCTATAAAATCCTGGACCCTACGCACGTGGTATCAGAGTGATACCATGTATGCATGGCTATGACGCTCCGCCTCGACGAGGAACACGCGCGCAAGCTGGAAGAGCTCGCGCAACGCTCCGGCACGTCAAAACACGATGCCGTTCTGCGCGCGATCGACGAGGAATTCAACCGCATGACCCACCGTCAGCGCGTCACCGACGCGCTCAACCAAACCGTCGAGCGCTGGGGAGACGCGCTGGAGCGACTAGGACAATAGCCGTGCAGTGCGAGTTTTTGTCGCTCGAGGACCTGCTCGATATTGTGGCCGCGCTTCGCCTCGGGCCGGTTCGAGACCTCGGTCTCCTCAACGCAGCAGCACTGCGCCCCCAGACCACGCTCATGGGCCACGAGGCGTACCCGCCACTCTCGGAGAAAGCCGCGGCTTTACTCGAATCGCTGACGAAGAATCACGCACTCGTCGACGGCAACAAGCGCCTGGCGTGGGCAGCCTGTAGCGTCTTCTTGTCCCTCAACGCAGCCGTCATTCGCGAGTCAGTCTCCAACGACGACGTGTACGAGCTTGTGATCGCGGTCGCGTCGTCTCAGGCGACGCGCGAGCAGGTGTGCGCCGCGTTGGAAGAGTGGACCTCTACGCGCCCATGAAACGCGAGTTGCGCGCGAACAGGGGCAGGAGCCGTACGCCCAGGTAGGTGCCCAGCGTGTTCGTGATGAGGTCGTCGATGTCGACGACGCGGTAGGTGCAGGGCACGAGGCCGAACAGGCCCGTGTACTGCGTGAACTCAATGAGGCAGGAGAGCGCAGCGCCGATCAGAAGCCACACGAGCACGCGTCGGCTGGGGATTGCGCGGGCCAGGCGCCCGCCGTCGGTGGGCAGGTTCTCGCTGGCCGTACGGGAGCGCCGGATCCGCCACGTCATCTCGGCCAGGGCACCCAGCGGCATGAACAGGATGATATTGAGCAGGATCGACAGGGCGTACAGGGTCCCGCGCAGCTGCTCGCCATCCCGGAATTGTTCGGCGACGGCGCTCAGCGACCCGAAGGGCGTGTAGTTGTCCCAGTGCAGAATCGCGGCGCACGCCGCCTGCGGGTCGGAGGGGATCGGCAAGAGCACGAAAATCAGCAGGCCCGCCAGGTAGAGGATCCACGCGAGCGGGAGCGCGCGCGGCAGCCTCCACATCGACGAGGCCATGGCTGCGACCACGGGGATCTCCGCGGTCCTGGGGGTATCTGGGTTTTCCTCGCGCTCCAGGAGAGCGCCGGTGTCCCGTGAGCGCCGATAGATGAGGGGAAGGGCCTTAGACACGGTCAAGTGAGAGTGTTTCTGACTGTCGGTCTCGGCGTCGTGGGCGGAGGCGTGCGCGGCGAGGCGACCGTCGCGCAGGCGCTTGCGGTCGGCGCGCCGACCGAGGATCCACCACAGGGCGCACGTAAGCGCGCTGAATCCTGCGTAGAATCCCAGGTCCATCGCCCAGTTGATTGCCGTATACATGTCACTCCTCTTCCTGAGGCGAACATTACCGGCGTTGCTCGGGAACGTACACGACGTTGCGGGGTGTTCCACATTCGATGGACACATGTTGAGAAATTGCCTGAGATTCGCCTTGAAATCGCTTGGTCAGACGCGCATGAATACCCCTGTCATGTATGTGAGCATCACGCACGTGCCAATACTTCAAACAGGCTGACAGTTTCGGACTAGCAATCACCCCGGACAGGTCGCCAGCTGGGTCGCCAACGCATCCTGTTCGGCCTGGGTGACGCTGAGCCCGTAGGAGTTTTTCACCGCGATCTGGAGTTTGACGTAGTCGCAGCGGAAATCGGCGTTGGGCGGCAGCCACTGGTCGGCTGACGCGGCAGACTTGTCCTGATTCGCCTGGCCGTCGACCGCGAGGAGGTTGTTGGGGTCGTTGGCGAACTCCGTTCGGCGCTGCTCATCCCACTGCCACGCGCCCGAGCGCCACGCATCGGCCAGGGCGACGACGTGGTCGATCTGGACCAGGGACGACGTCTTCTCCCCCCCCTCTCGAACTGGATCGTCTGTCCCGTGTATGGCTCGGCGAGAGTGCCGGACAGGACCACGCAGTCATGCGTCCCGGGCTTGAAGGTGGGACGCGCCAGGTCACGGGCCAGGATGTCGTTGCGAGTGTCGCAGCCATTGTGATTCGTGTCCGCCCAGCGCTGCCCGAAGGCCTCGCGGTCGTATTCCGGGACGGCCGCGGACTGGTCCGGGGAGCGGATCGTGAGTTCGCGCAGCTGACGCGCCGCCTCGCTGTCGGGCAGTGAGGACAGGGCTTGACCGCTGCGCATCGGCGGCCACCCCAGGCGCGTGCGCAGGTCCAGCAGATCCCAGCCGACGCCGGGCGCGAACGCCCACACAAAGGCAGCGAGGATCAGCAGGGCACCGACCTTATCCCCGATGTTCCTGCGACGCCGACGTCTGCGTGCCATGAATCCTCCTTACCGTGCGCCATTCCCACGCAGCCAATGTACATGGGGGCACCACGACGATTCGTCGGGGTGCCCCCATCATGGACTAGGCCGCCTACATCTGCGTACCGGCCGAGGTCCCGTGCGTTTCCGCTACTTCAACGAGCGCACAAACTGACGCCCGAAGTAGATGGCCACGATGATAAGCGTCAGCGCGCCCATCGAGACCAGCTGAGCCCGCCCCTCGCCACTCATGAGCATGAGGACGGCGATACCTCCCAGCCCCACGAGGACCAGCCACGGCAGCCACGGCCAGCCTGGCATGCGGATCCCCAGGTTGCCAGAACGCTCCAACGAAGGGTGCAGGCGGATCAGCGAGATGATGATGAAGGTCCACACGATCAGCAGGACCATACCGATCGCGTTGATGAGCATCGTCAGGATCGAGCCCGGCAGATACCAGTTGCCCACCACGGCCAGGAGGGCCAGCAGAACGACGAGGCCCACCGCGCGCTTCGGGGTACGCCCGGCCTCAATGTCGCCTTCCAGCTCGGCGGCCAGGACGGCCTCGTCATCCTCGAGGGCGGCCTCGACGACCGTGCGCGAACGCTCCTTCGTGGCCGCGGGCGCCCCGAGCAGCCAGCGCGGGCCCATGTCACGGGCGGACAGGGAGTAGACCATGCGCGAGGACGCGTAGATGTTCGCGGAGAACGCGGAGACAAGCGCCATGAAGATGATGACGTTCATAATCGTTCCGACGGCCCGAATGCCCGCCATCTCGAGGATCGTCTTAAAGGCGTCAGGACCCATGGCCTCGCTATCCCACGGCAGCAGGGCAATCAGCAGAAGGACAGAACCGACGTAGAACACGAGGATACGGGTAACGACCGAGCGGATCGCGCTAGCCATGGCAGCGCGGGGATCCTCGGCCTCGGCCGCGGCAATCGTGACGATCTCGAGGCCACCGAAGGAGGTAATCACCGCGAGCAGCGCGACCGCAATGCCGGACAGCCCCGTGGGTGCAAATCCGCTGTGTCCCAGGATGTTCTGCAAGACGCCCTCATGGCCGGGCAGCGGCCCGACGAAGACTGTTCGCGCTACTAGGAACACGCCGACGGCCAGGAAGGCGATGATCGCAATGATCTTCACCATCGACAGCCAGGCCTCGATCTCGCCGTACTGACCGGCGGCCAGCAGGTTAATGCCGCCGATGACGACGACAATGACGAGGGCGATCACCCACTGGGGCACCTCAGGGAACCACTTGACGAAGTACTCGGCCGCACCCGTGACCTCCAGGCCCGAGACCATAATCAGCATGACCCAGTACAGCCACCCGATCGTAAACCCTGCCCACCGGCCGATCCCGGCCTCGGCGTAGGACGAGAAGGATCCCGTCGACGGCAGGGACGAGGCCAACTCGGCCAGGGCCAGCATGACCGACACGACGATCATGGCGGCGACCAGATAGGACACGAGGACGGCGGGGCCGGCCTGCGCGATCGCGGAACCCGTACCCACGAAGAAGCCGGCGCCGATCGCCAGGCCCAGGGCCATCATGGACAGGTGCCACGTCTTGAACTGCTTGCGTGCAGGGGCGCTAGCCGTCGACGCGGCGGAGGACGTAGAAGGAGATGTTGATTTGGGATTCACACCGCCATACTAACGCCTGCCCCTGCGCAGAGCTTTCAACTGCGAATATGTGAGAGTGATCGTCCATTCACGGGTCTGCGGCAGCCTCCAGCGCCGCCAATGCGCCATACCTGTAAAGACCAGACCCACGACGATGGAAGCACCCATGCCGAGGACCGGCTGACCCATATACCAAAACACGACCGTGACGACCGAGCAGACGAAGGCCGGTGTCGCGTACAGGTTATTGCCTCCGAAAACCCGGGGCACGAGGCCCGCAGAAATGTCGCGAATCATACCGCCGCCGATCGCGGTCATGACGCCCAGCAGGATCGCGGGCATGATCGCGAAGCCGGCATCCAGGGTCTTGATCGCGCCCGTCGCACTCCAGCAGCCCAGCACCATGCCATCCGCGATGACAAGGAGAACCGACCACGCGCGCGAGTTCATGTGGAAGGCCATCGCGATGAGCGCACCAAGAATCGCGAACCACAAATAATAGGGGTCGGTGATCGCCACGGGAGCGCCCGTGCGCGTCGACAGGAGCATGTCGCGGACCATGCCGCCCGCGAGCGCAGTCATGATCGCGAGAATACAGAAACCGACGGCGTCGAAGTTGCGTTCGCGCGCAACCTTGCCGCCGAGGATGCCATTGAGAAGAACGCCCATGAGGTCAATGGCTCGGAAGACCTCGGGCAGGGATTGGTTCAGCGCGTCGAGCAAGTGCATGGCAATCCGAAACGTCGGTGAGTGCGGGTCGTCCTCATGGTACCGCGTCGCCTCGCTCGGGTGCGCGCAGGTGGACGGGGCGGCCTCGTCCCCGCGCCCGGGTCCCGCCCGCTTCCGCTTGACCCCGCGCCCGGGTCCCGCCCGCTTCCGCTCGGCCCACCCGCGCCCGGGTCCCGCCCGCTTCCGCTTGGCCCCGCGCTCGCGTCAGCCCGGCCCCGGCCTCGTCCCCGCGCGCCTCGCCCACCCGCCCGGGTCCCGCCCACTTCCGCTCGACCCCGCGCGCCTCGCCCACCCGCCCGGGTCCCGCCCACTTCCGCTCGTCCCCGCGCGCCTCGCCCACCCGCCCGGGGTGCGACAATGTCACCATGACTGCTCTCTTCGCTGGGCTGACGACCCTGGATGTCCTTCACCGCCTCGACCACGTGCCGGATGTGGGCGTGAAAGTGACGTCGACGGGGTTCACGATGGCGGCTGGCGGCCCGGCGACGAACGCGGCGGTGACCTACGCGGCGCTGAGTGCGGTCGTGCTTTCACTCTCCATCGACGAGGCCGTGGCCCCCTCCTCGGGTCCCGCTTCCTGCGAGGATGGGCCAGTGCTGTTGACGGCGCTCGGCTCGGGCCCGGTGTCGGCTTTTCTCGCGGCGGATTTGGCGGCCGCGGGCGTGACAGTCCTGGACGCGACGACGCCTCTATCGGCCGATGCCGCGTCTCCCGGCGACCACGCGACAGCGTCCCCCGCCTCGCACCTTCCTGAGCCGGGCGAGCGCGGGCCGACCCAGGCCTCGTCCCCCACGAGTCGGGAGCCCGCCGTCTCGTCGATCATCGAGCACCCGGCCGGGCGCATGGTCGCCTCGACGAACGCGCGGCTGGAGGCCGATCCCGCGCGCGTCGCCGCCGAGCTGCCGCGGCGCGTCGGCGTCGTCCTGATCGACGGGCACAACCCGGCGCTGGCGCAGGCGGCACTGACTCTGGGCGTGCCGGAGGTCGGCGGTGACGATCCTTTCGCCCAGCTCGAGGCCCGCCCGCCGCACCTGCGCGTCCTGGACGGCGGATCGTGGAAGGACTGGCTGCCCGCCCTGCTGGGCTTCGTCGACGTCGCCGTCGTGTCGGAGGATTTCGCGCCGCCGCTCGTCGCGCGCGCCGGCGGGGAGGAGGTCGCGGGCTTCCTGCGCGGCTTCGGCATCACGCGCACCGTGCGCACGCGCGGCGAGCATCCCGTCCAGTATTGGTGGGACGGGACCCATGGCGAGGTTCCCGTGCGCGAGGTGGCGCACGCCTCGACGATGGGGGCTGGCGACGCGTTCCACGGCGCGTTCGCGTGGGCGCTGGAGCGCGCCGGGGACTCCGACCCGGAGCGCCTTATCCGTTTCGCGTCGGCCGTTGCGGGGGTGTCGGTCTCGTCTTTCGGTACGAGGCAGTGGCTGGCTTCCCCGGACCTGGCCGAGTTGGTGCGCGGCTGGTAGGCGCGCGGCCTGCTCTCGCGCGCGGATCATTCCCCGCGAGACCCATTCCCAGCGAAGCCCAGAACCGCTGATTGCCGCTGGGGGCACCACGCCGGAGCACCGCTGGGGGCACCACGCCGGAGCACCGCTGGGGGCACCACGCCGGAGCACCGCTACGCGGCGCTCCCCAAAAGTCGCACGTAATTTAACTCGGTCAGTTTTCGAGACACCCCACAAACGTTGCAATTCCAACGACACATTTTCAAAGTCTGAAATATTCACGAGGGAATTACGTGCGACATTTTTGGGAAACCATGCCCTTGAGGGGCGAGGAACCCCGACAGCTAGCGCCCCACGGGCACCCACCGACTCGCCCACTGCACGGCGACGTCCGGCAGCTCGGGCAGACTCGCGGCGGAGGAGGCGCGCAGGGCGCGCGCCACGGCCTCGTCACTGACGGGCACGCCGTCGACCGGCGTGTACTCGCCGACGATACCGGCGGGCGGCTCGGTCATTTCGACGAGGGACCCGACGGGCAGCAGATGGAAGGCGTCGCGCGTGCGGTCGACCAACCCGGTTTCCTCATCGAAGCTGTCGTGCGTGATGAGGATGGGCGCGGTCACGCCACGCAGGGCCTTCTCGCCCGAGACCATGGACATGTCGGCCAGGGTGCCCTTGTTGATGGTGAAGTGGCGACGCACGGAGCAACTGTCGTCAGGCACAGTGGTGGTGCCATGGCGCTCGAGGTCGGATAGCTGCACGTCGGAAAACACCAGGTCCCAGTCGTAGGACAGCGGCCCGAGCACCGGCGAGACCAGCACGTAGGTCTGCACGGAGGGCGCGTTGGCGCGCAGGGCGACGGTGGCACCGAATTCGTGGCCGACGCAGATTTGACGCCCGAAGCCCTGGTCGGCCAGCCAACCGGAGGCCGCGCGGAAGTCCTCAATGAGCGGGTCAAAGGTGATGATTTCGTCGCCGGATTCCCCGTGGCCGGAGAAGTCGAAGGCGAGGGTCGCGTAGCCCGCGCGGCGCAGCGCGCACCCGAGGGAGTCGAACATGCCCGATGCGTGACGATCCGACAAAAAGGTGTGAGAAAAGATCACCGCGGCGTCGCGGGAATCCACCGGGCGCGTGAAAGTCCCGGAGATGAACACTCCCCGGGGCGTCTGAATCGTTATCTGGCTCACGTATTAAACATAGCGCGTTTGCCGCCCCGAAGGAAAGGGGATGCCCACAGTGCGCGCAAATGTGACAAGGGGACGAGGCCTTGGCTGAGCTCCGAGAGAAATCTCCCCTAGGCGGCAGGAGCGTGCGTGCGGGGGCGGGCCGCCACTAAGATAAAGGCTGAATATGCGCGGGTGAACAGGCCCGCGCGAGGGCGTTGACCCTGATCTCGGGGCGGCGCCCCCACGCAGCGAGAGAAGGACACTCATGGGAACCAAGACCGGCATCCTCATCGGCGTTGGCATCGGATACGTTCTGGGCGCGCGCGCCGGGCGTGAACGCTACGAGCAGATCCGTGCCGGCGCCTCGAAGGTTCGCCGTTTCCCGATCGTCGCGCGTCCCTTGGACGCCGCGGGCCAGAAGGTCTCGGATATCGTGCGCGCTGGCGGCGAGCAGGTGACCGATAAGGTCGCCGACGCCGTCAAGGAGCGCCTGTTCGGCGCGCCCGCCTCCCAGCCGACGACGGTCGATGCGCAGGCTACCTCCTCGACGACCCAGCGTTGAGCGCACTGGGGAACGAGGCCTCGGCAATGAACGCGGACCAGGTGGCCTCCGACCGGGAGCCGACGCGCGCGCAGATTAAGCGCTGGCGCAAGCACCTGGCGGAGGAGCGCATGGAGGCGCGCACCTACCGTGACCTGTCGGAGCGACGCACGGGCGAGGAGCGCGCGGTCCTGCTGCAGTTGGAGGAGGCGGAGCGTCGCCACGAGGAGTATTGGCTGGCGCGCCTGGGTGAGCGGGCCCTGCCTGCGCCGAAGCCGCCGCTGCGCACCCGCGCCGCGTCGGTCCTGGCGCACCTGTTCGGCACGATTTTCATTCTGGCGATGGCCCAGCGCGCGGAGCAGCGTTCCGCGCGCGACGTAGATGATGACGTGCCGGCGCACATGCAGGCGGACGAGCACATTCATGCCGAGGTCATCCGTTCCCTGGCGGCCAAGTCCCGCGAGACGCTGGCGGGCACGTTCCGCGCGGCGGTGTTTGGGGCGAACGACGGCCTCGTGTCAAACTTGGCGCTTGTGCTGGGTGTGGCGGCGTCGGGCATGGAGCCGCACGTCGTATTGCTGACGGGCGTGTCGGGCCTGCTCGCGGGTGCTTTGTCGATGGGTGCTGGCGAGTGGGTGAGCGTGCGCAGTCAGCGCGAGCTGCTTGACGCCTCGATCCCGGATCCGGACGCGCATCAGGCGGTCCCGGATTTGGACGTGGACGCGAACGAGCTGGCCCTCGTGTTTCGTGCGCGCGGGGAGAGCGAGGAGGAGGCGGAGGCTCACGCGAAGCAGGTTTTCGCGCGTCTCGCTAAGCCGGCGACCGGCGAGTCCGGCGCGATCGCGGTGCGCGCCGCGCTGGGCGGCAGCCCCGAGTTGGACGGCGCGGGCGAGCAGGTGGGTACGCCCATGAAGGCGGCACTGTCCTCGTTCTGTTTCTTCGCGGCGGGCGCGTTCTTCCCGTTGATTCCGTATATTGTGGGCCTGACGGGCCTGACGGCTATCGCCGTCGCGGCCGCGATTGTGGGCGTGGCCCTGCTGTTCACGGGCGGCGTGGTCGGCATCCTGTCGGGCCAGCCTCCGATGCCTCGCGCACTGCGCCAGCTTGTCGTGGGTTACGGCGCCGCGGGCGTGACCTACCTGCTGGGCTTGTTGTTCGGCACGACGGTCGCCTAACGCTCCGGCCGGGACGGAACAGGACGAGGCCGGTGCTGCCTCGCGCGTTCCCCTGGCCTCGGCTGCCCGCGGAGGGCAGGTGCGGTCCGTACTTTCCCCCACCGTCACGTTTGCACAAGCAACTGTTGTGCCAGGGCACCGGCTAAGTTTCAGGTCGCCACGGCCAGTAATGCTGACCTTGCTTCGGGCTAGGCTGTAGCCTGTGCCCGTATTCCCCGACGACCTGATCGAAGACGTCGCCGGAGTCGACGATGTCAAATTGCCAGCCGAGACGACCATCACTGCTGTGTTCCCACGTGCCTGGCTTGATGCGGAAAAGGGCACGCGTGACACCTCGATAAGCGGCAACGGCGTACTCAATGCCCTCCCCCTGAATCGAATTCTCGCTTAAAAACCACCACGAGCAAGTAGACTCACCGATTTCTTGGTAGTGCTGTTTGCGCACGGAGGACTCAAGCCACTCCCGTTTGTAGCCGTACCCCTGACGGGTTCCTCCTCCTGGAATGTCAGACTCATCGTCCACCCAGTCCCCTAACGTAATAATGAGCAGCGGCTCATCGTATTCGAGCACGGGAATAGCTTCCTCATCTTTTGTCACAGACATCATTGTTCGCCTCTTTCGTTAGAGGAATTGGAGTACCCACAATTTTACAGGTAGGCTACGACCTTCGCTGTGTTCATCGGTGCCGTTTGCGAGGCGGGCAACGCAGGCATGGACCCAGGTACGTACGGCCTGTGGCACACTGTGGGGATGGTAGATTTTCTTTCTCGCGCACGCGGTGCCCTGGTGGGCCTCGCCGTCGGCGACGCTCTAGGCACCACGAACGAGTTTCAGCCCGCGGGCTCCTTTGAGCCGATCACGGACATGGTCGGCGGAGGCGTCTTCGACCTCGAACCAGGCCAGTGGACGGACGACACGTCGATGGCGCTGTGCCTGGCGGACTCACTACTCGCATTGAACCGCTACGACTCCTACGACGTCATGGAGCGCTACGACCGCTGGCGCAAGGACGGGTACCGCTCCTCGACTGGAACCTGCTTCGACATCGGCAACCAGGTGATGCGCTCCCTGTGGGACTTCCACGAGAACCCGCGCATCCCCGAGGGCGCGTCCCGCTCCACCAGCGCAGGCAACGGCGCGATCATGCGCCTGGCGCCCGTCGTCATCGCCGGCTTCGAGGAGCGCGAGATCCGCGAGATCGTTGTGACCGCTGGCCTGAGTGCGCGCGAGACCCACTATTCGGTCGAGGCCGAGGCCGCCACCGAGGTCTTCGCCGCCCTCCTCGTGGGCGCACTGCTGGGGTGGGCGCCGGAGCACATCATGAACGTCGGCTGGGCATCAACGGGTCCCGCTTTCGACGAGATGGCCGCGCGCGTCATCAGTGACGACCCGGCCGAGCGCGCCTCGTGGGAGTCAGAGACCAGCGGCTACATCGTCAACGGCCTGCGCCTCGCTGTTCACGGCCTCCTGGATTTCCCGTCCTTCAAGGATGCAACCCTGGCGATCGCAAACCTTGGCGGGGACGCGGACACGAACTGCGCGATCTACGGCCAGCTGGGCGGCGCTTTCTACGGGATCGAGGCCATCCCGGCCTCGTGGAGGTCCACCCTGTATCAGGGCGAGGAGATCGACGCGCTTGCCCGCGCCCTCGTGGAGCTGCGCCTGGAAGAGCCACTGACGCGTTTCGACGAGGACCTGTAAGCCCCCGCTGCCCGCCCCCGCGTCGTCGCTTCACCGCCCGCTGCACCCACACCTCGTCAACCTACACCCAACAGATACCCAACAATGTCGCACGTAATTCCCCCACCACTATTTCAAACTTTGAAATCAGACCGTTGAAATGACGCGGATTTAAGCCGCACCCAAAAACTGACCAAAGGGAATTACGTGCGACTTTTAGGGCGCGGCCCCCTCCGGCTCCCCACGCGCTCGCACCTCACCGCCCGCTACACCCACACCTCGTCAACCTACACCCAACAGATACCCAACAATGTCGCACGTAATTCCCCCACCCCTCTTTCAAACTTTGAAATCGGACCGTTGAAATCATGCGGATTTAAGCCACACCCAAAAACTGACCAAAGGGAATTACGTGCGACTTTTGGAGTCTGAGCCCCTTCCGCCGCATCCCACGCGCCACTCAGCCACCGCCTCTGGCCAGCGACTAGACTGGCGGCATCATGCCTGACTCTCGCCCCACGCCTTCGTCCGACCCCAACGCACGCCGCCAACGCGCGCGCAACACGGGTCGCGGTTCCGACGATCAGCACGGCCCCCGTCCCACTCGCCGGACGGGCCGCCCGCAGCGCGAGCACGCGCGCAGCAACGACAGCAACCGCGTCGACCGCGCGAACCGAAGCAATCGGCGCCCGCGCGAGCACGCGCGCCCCTTCAAGCCCTTCACGCCGGAGCAGCTCGCCGAGCGCGCAGCCGCGATCCCGGTTATCGACTTCCCCGACCTGCCGGTGAGCGCCCGCCGCGACGAGATCGCGCGCGCCATCCGCGACCACCAGGTGGTCATCGTGTCGGGCGAGACCGGCTCGGGCAAGACGACGCAGCTGCCAAAGATCTGCATGCAGCTGGGCCGCGGCGTCGTCGGCATGATCGGTCACACTCAGCCGCGCAGGCTCGCGGCGCGCTCGGTCGCGGACCGCATCGCCCACGAGCTGGGCCAGACCGTGGGCCGCGAGCGCGGCCAGGTGGTCGGCTACCAGGTGCGTTTCACGGACGAGGTCGGCCCCACGACCCTCGTCAAGCTCATGACGGACGGCATCTTGCTGGCGGAGATCCAGTCGGATCCGATGCTGCGCCGCTACGACACGCTCATCATCGACGAGGCCCACGAGCGCAGCCTGAACATCGACTTCATCTTGGGCTACGTGGCGCGCCTGCTGCCCGCGCGCCCGGACCTGAAGGTCATCATCACATCAGCGACGATCGACTCGGACCGTTTCGCGCGCCATTTCGGCACGTGGGAGGGCACGCCCGGCTCGGGCCGCCTGATCGAGCCCGCGCCGGTCATCGAGGTCTCGGGCCGCACGTACCCGGTCGAGATCCGCTACCGTCCCCTCGGCCCGACGACGCCCTCGTCATACACGTCCGAGGCCTCGGCGCAGCAGGCGGACGAAGCCGAGGAAAGCGCAGACGCGCAGAGCTCCGGCCCCATGCAGCTGGTCCTGGAGGACCCGGACGACGAGCTGGCGACGCTGGGCTACGGCATGGGCGAGGACATCGACGTGGAGACCGCGATCTGCCACGCGGTGGACGAGCTGAGCGCGGAGGGCGACGGCGACATCCTGGTCTTCCTGCCCGGCGAGCGCGACATCCGCGACACGGAGGCGGCCCTCCTCGATCACCTGAAGGGACGAGGCCGGCGCGCGGGAGACGACAAGGGCGCACGCCCGGGGGACATCGAGATCCTGCCCCTGTACGCGCGGCTGACGGCAGCCGAGCAGCATCGCGTCTTCGAGCCGCACCGGCTGCGCCGCGTGGTCCTGGCGACGAATGTCGCGGAGACGTCGCTGACGGTGCCGGGAATCCGCTACGTCATCGACCCGGGTTTGGCGCGTATTTCCCGCTATTCCAACAAGACGAAGGTGCAGCGCCTGCCGATTGAGCCGGTCAGCCAGGCGAGTGCGAACCAGCGCGCGGGCCGATGCGGCCGAGTCGCGGAGGGTGTGGCGATCCGCCTGTTCTCCCAGGCCGACTACCTCTCGCGCCCGCGTTTCACCGAGCCGGAAATCCTGCGCACGTCGCTCGCCAGCGTCATCTTGCAGATGGCGTCCCTCGGTCTGGGCGCCGTCGAGGACTTCCCGTTCCTGGACGCCCCGGATCGGCGCGCGGTGCGCGACGGCGTGGCCCTCCTCGTGGAGATCGGCGCGCTCGCGTCCGGCGAGCCGCAGGAGCGCCGAGGCCGTGGCGACCGTTCCCGCACACGCGACGAACGCGGCACACACGACGCAGGCAACGCGCGGGATACCCGCGCGGATCAGGACGCCTCGGGCACCGCGCCCACCGCCCGGGACGCTGAGCAGCCGGACGCGGCCCCGGCCTCGTCCCAGTACAGGCTCACCGGCATCGGCCGGGACCTCGCGCGCCTGCCGATCGACCCACGCCTGGGGCGCATGCTGCTGGAGGCCGAGCGCCTGGGCTGCGCCTCGGAGGTGCTCGTCATCGTGGCGGCGCTGTCGATCCAGGACGTGCGCGAGCGCCCGGCCGAACACCAGGGGACGGCGGACGCCTCGCACGCGCGTCTGGCGGACCCCCATTCGGACTTCATCACCTACCTGAACCTGTGGCGCTACCTGGCGGTGCAGGCCCGCGACCTGTCGGGTTCGGCGTTCCGGCGCATGTGCCGCGCGGAGTTCTTCCACTACCTGCGGTGGCGCGAATGGCGCGACGTCGTCGGCCAGCTGCGCCAGATGGCGCGGGCGCTGGGGATCGGCGTGGGGCCGGTGGGCGAGCCGTCGACGGGCGACGTCGTGGAGGCCGCCCGCTTCGGCGGCGCGCAGGACGCGGCCGTTCGCGCGGTCCTGGCCTACGGGCAGGGCACGGCGAGCGTGGACGCGGACCAGGTGCACCGCTCGCTGTTGGTCGGCCTGCTGTCCTATCTGGGGTCGTGGGACGAGACGAAGCGCGATTACGAGGGCGCGCGCGGCACGCACTTCACGATCTGGCCGGGCTCGGGCGTGAGCGGGCACCCCGCCTGGGTGATGACGGCGGAGCTCGTGGAGACCTCGCGCCTGTTCGCCCGCACGGTGGCCCGCATCCGCCCGGAGTGGGTGGAGCCGGCGGCGCGCGGCCTGCTCAAGCGCTCGTATTCGGAGCCGTTCTGGTCGGTCGGCAAGGGCGCGGCGATGGTCCGCGAGCGCGTGACCCTCTACGGGCTGACGCTGGCGGCGGACCGCGAGGTGCTGCTGGGGCGCTTGGGTGACCTCGTCATCGACGAGGCCGTGGCCGCCTCGCGCTCTCATGCTCCGCGCGCGGGGTCGCTGGAGGCGCTGGCGGCCGGGTTGGTCTCGGCGTCGAAGGATCCGCTGTCGTCGGGGTCGTTTGAGCCGCGTCATTTCGAGGAGTTGGCGGCCGCGCGCGAGGGGACGACGGCCCGCGAGCTGGCCCGCGAGATGTTCATTCGTAACGCCCTGGTGGATGGCCAGTGGAGGGAGAGGCACGGTTTCCAGCGCCGAAACGAGGCCCTGGTGGAGCAAGCGCGCGAGGTTGAGCGCCGTAGCCGCACCCACGGCCTCGTCGCGGACGAGCAGGCTCGCTTCCGTTTCTTCGACAACCTGATCCCCGAGCACGTCACCAGCGCGGCGGCGTTCAACCGCTGGTGGAAGGACGAGCGCCGGGAGCATCCCGATTTGCTGATCTACCCGGCGTCCCTGCTGATGCCGCGTGAGGCGACCTCGGGCGAGGGCTTCCCGGATCGTTGGCAGTGCGGCGAGCTGTCGCTGCCCTTGAGCTACGAGTTCGCGCCGGGCAGCCCGCGCGACGGCGTCTCGATGCGCATCCCGATCGAGGTGCTCGAGCGCGTCAGCGATGCGGGCACGGACTGGCTGGTGCCCGGCATGCGCGAGGACCTGCTGACCGAGGCGATCCGCGCTCTGCCCAAGGGCGTGCGCCGGCTGCTGGCCCCCGCGCCGGACGTGGCCGCGTCGGTGGCGCGGTGGATCGAACAGGCGGGCGACGAGCCGGCCGAGGCCGTGGTGGCGTCAGCGGGTTCCGACGCTGCGGGGTCCGGCGGTGCGAGGGCCGGCGGTGCGGGGTCGGCGAAAGGCGGCGGGAAGAAGACCGCCCAGTCCGACGAGCCTGACCCCCTGAGCCTGGATGCCGCGATGGGACGCCTGGCCGCGTGGGGCGCGACCTCGGGCCGAGTCTCGACGCGCAATTCTCCCGCAAAGGCCTCCAAGAAGGGCGCGCAGAAGGCCACCGCACGGCAGGCCTCGGCGGGAGCGAGCGCGGGCGCGACGCGCACAGCGGCGCAGCCGGGCGCGAATCCCACGACCGGCGCGATCGTCGGCACTGGGAGTCACGCGGGAGCCGTCGCATCGGGCGCGGCGACCGGCGCGGGCGCGACGCGCACAGCGGCGCAGCCGGGCACGAATCCCACGACCGGCGCGATCGTCGGCACTGGGAGTCACGCGGGAGCCGTCGCATCGGGCGCGGCCAGCGCGGCCACACCGGCCAACGCCTCCGGCACTGCTGCCCCCATGCGCCGCACGCTCACCGACGGCCCCGTCCTGGACGCCCTCGCTCACGCGGTACGCGTCCTGCGCGGCGTAGACCTGTCCGACTCCGACCTGGCGCACGCGCGCGCCCACCTGCCTGACCACCTGCGCATGACCTTCGTCGTCACCGACGCGTCGGGCAAGGAGCTGGGCTCGGGCAAGGACCTGGCCTACCTGCAACGCTCCCTGGCCAGCGCCGCCAACAAGGCGGTGCGCACGGCCGTGCGCGCGGCCCTCGAGGAGGCCAGCGAGAAGCAGGCCCGCAGGAACAAGCGCGGGCGCGGAGGTAAGGGCTCCGTCAGCGACGGCGCGAACCGCGCCGCAGGTGGCGAAACATCCCCCACCGGTGCCACCCAGAGGGCACGCGGTGGAGAGAACTCCCCCACTGCCACATCGCAGAAGGACGCCGCCACGAAGGGCACAGGAGGGGAGGGCGCGGCCCAGGCCTCGTCCCCGGACCCTACCTTCCACGCGGACGCCATCGCCGAGATGCCGACGCTGCCGCGATCGATCACCCAGACCTCGGGCGCGATGACGCTGCGGGCCTTCCCTGCGCTGGTCCCCCAGGGCAGCGCCGCGGCCCCGGCTGCGGGCGTGCGCGTCATGGCCAGCGCCGCCGAGGCCGACCGTGAGCATCGCGCCGACCTCGCCCGCCTGCTGCTCACCCGCGTCGCCCTGGCGACGAACCGCGTGACCACGCGCTGGACGGGCCGCGAGGCCCTCATGCTGGCAGCCTCCCCCTACGCGGACACGGCGGCCCTGGTCGCGGACGCGCAGCTGGCCTCGGCTCTGTCCCTCGTCGACGAGCTGAGCACCCCCGCGAACGTGCGTGACCCCGAGGCCTTCGAAACCCTCGTCGCGGCCGCGCGCGACGCCCACGAGGACCGCGTCTACCAGATCCTCTCCCACGTCGTGCGGGCCCTGGAGGCCAGCGCCGAGGCCGACGCCGCCGTGCGCTCCCACCCCCAGGCCTCGCTCGAGGAGACGACGCGCGACGTCGCGGCGCACGGGAAGACCCTGCTCTACGAGGGCTTCGTGTCCGCCACCCCGGCCTCGGCGCTGCCGCACCTGGGGCGCTACCTGCGCGCGGGGGCCGTGCGCATTGAGCGCGCCGCTTCCTCGCCGGGGGCGCTGGGGCGGGACCTGGAGGACATGGACCGCATCCACGAGGCCGAGGCCGAGATCGCCGCCACGCGCGAGGCCCTGGAGCGTCGGCCCTACGACGCCCGCGCTGCCGCCGCGCTCACGCAGGCGCGGTGGATGGCCGAAGAGCTGCGCGTCTCCATGTTCGCCCAGACCCTGGGAACACCCAACAAGGTCTCCATGAAGCGCCTGCTCGGCGTACTCGCGGGGGCGCGATGAAGCTGGCCAACATGCGTGCCTCCTTGTCCGCCCAGACCCTGGGCACGCCGGGCAACGGCTCCCCGAAGCGCCTCCGCGGCGTACTCGCGGGGGCGCGGTGAAGCGGGAGGAGGCGCGCACCCTCGCGCGCTCACTCATGGACGCCTCCGGCCTGCACGAGTGGCGTTTCCGCTTCGATAACGCGAGGCGCCGGGCCGGGGCATGCACGCACGCGACGCGCACGATCAGCCTGTCCGGGCCGCTCACCGACCTGTACGACGAGGCCACGATCCGCGGCGTCATCCTGCACGAGATCGCCCACGCTATCGTCGGCCCCGCGCACGGGCACGACGCCGCGTGGAAGCGGGCGGCCCGAGCCCTCGGTGCGCCCGACTCGGCGCGCCTGCCCTCGTCCCTACCCTCCCCAGACGCTCCCTGGGTGGGCACGTGCCCGCGCTGCGGCGCCACGCGACGCCTCTACCGGGCGCCGCGCCGCGTCTCCTCGTGCGGGGTGTGCTCGCGCTCCTTCGACCCCACGCTCATCCTCGCGTGGGAGCATCACGGGACCCCGGCCTCGCCCGGGCGCGCCTACGAGCGCGAGCTCGCCTCGATCCGCCGCTCTCGCCGCTGACCGCCGCCCACGCCGCCCTGAAACCCACGCTGCCCGGCGCCCACACCACATCCGGCTTCACACCCAGTTACCCAAAAATGTCGCACGTAATTCCCCCCTCACTCTTTCAAACTTTGAAATCGCACTGTTGGTATTTCAACGTTTATGGGCAGGTTAAAAACTGACTCGACGGAAATTACGTGCAACTTTTGGGGAGGGACCCACCAACCACGCACGAACCCCTTCCCCACCCAGGCCTCACACACCCCGGTTACCCAAAAATGTCGCACGTAATTCCCTCCTCACTCTTTCAAACTTTGAAATCGCACTGTTGGTATTTCAACGTTTGTGGACAGGTTAAAAACTGACTCGACGGAAATTACGTGCAACTTTTGGGGAGGGACCCACCAACCACGCACGGACCCCTTCCCCACCCCGGCCTCACACACCCAGTTACCCAAAAATGTCGCACGTAATTCCCCCCTCACTCTTTCAAACTTTGAAATCGCACTGTTGGTATTTCAACGTTTATGGGCAGGTTAAAAACTGACTCGACGGAAATTACGTGCGAGTTTTGGGGAGGGGCCTCCCAGGGCCGGCCTCGGGTCCCGCCTCGGGGCCTGCCGGTGCCGGAAAGCTGCCCGCGGCGTGCATCTGCCCACGTCACAGGGCCGAACACAGCCAAAGGCAAGCAGACACACACCCCCCGGGGATACCCTTGATCCCAACACCCCCCGAGAGAAGGAAGCCATGGGTACCATCGCCAGCCCCGACGCCAGCACCGCTCCCGACCGCGAAGTCCTCACATGGCAGGGCTTCGGCGACGCATCTCGCGAGCTCACCCAGCAGATCATTGACTCCGGGTGGATCCCGGACCTGATTGTCGCGATTGCGCGCGGCGGCCTCATTCCCGCGGGCGCGATTGCCTACGCGATGGACGTCAAGGCGATCGGCACGATGAACGTCGAGTTCTACTCCGGCATCGGTGAAACCCTCGACGAGCCCATGCTGCTTCCCCCGCTCATGGACGTCTCCGCGATGGATGGCAAGCGCGTCCTCGTCGTCGACGACGTCGCCGACTCCGGCAAGACCCTCAAGATGGTCATGGACCTCATCGACGAGCACGGCCTCACTCTCGACGGCTCCGCCGCCGTGCGCGTCGAGGCGCGCAGCGCGGTGATCTACAAGAAGCCGGTCTCCATCATCGACCCCGACTACGTGTGGTCCCACACCGACAAGTGGATCAACTTCCCCTGGTCGACGCTCCCCGTCATCAAGCCCTGAGGCAGGCGCAGATGGGCACCGAGGCCATGGCAGGCACAGTGGAATCGCAGCAGGAGGGCGGACCCCGGGAGGGCGCGCAGGCCTCGTCGATGACCGCTCGCATTGTCGAGGCCGTGGTGCGCCGCGCCCGCACCGGTGACCCCGTGCGCGTGTTGGGGCTGACCGGCCCGCCGGGGACGGGCAAGACGACGATTGCGGCCGAGCTGGCTCGCGCCCTCCCGCAGGCGGGCATCCCGGTCGCAGGGCTCGCGCCCATGGATGGCTTCCACATGTCGAACGCGCTGCTGGCGGCGCGCGGACTGGCGGACCATAAGGGTGCGCCCGACACCTTTGACGTAGGCGGATACGTGGCTCTCCTGGGGCGCGTGCGCCGCGCGAACGGCGTGGTGTTGGCTCCCGATTATCGGCGCGACCTGCACGAGCCGGTTGCCGCGTCCCTGCCTATCGAGGTCGAGGGCGTCGTCATCACCGAGGGCAACTACCTGGGTCTCGAGCTGCCCGGCTGGGCCGACGTGCGAGGCCTCATTGACCTGCTCGTTTATATCGACACCCCTTTTGACGAGCTGGCCTCTCGCCTGATTGAGCGACACATGAGTTTTGGGCGCGATCGCGCAGATGCGGCGCACTGGGTGCGCACGGTGGACGCGGCGAACATGGCTCTCGTGGAGCGCACGAAGGCCCGCGCGGACCTCGTCCTCTCCCTCTAGCGCACGCCCCCGCGCCTGCGAGCCTGCGCCCCCGCACCCCCGCGCCTACACCCCTACGCCTCCACACCCGCGCCGCCACACCCAGTTACCCAAAAATGTCGCACGTAATTTTCACCGGGTCAGTTTTAGAGTATGGCCGAAAAGCGCATGATTTCAACGATCCGATTTCAAAGTTTGAAATTCTCGGGAGGGAATTACGTGCGACTTTTGGGAGGGACCCACCAACCACGCACGGACCCCTTCCCCGCCCCGGCCTCACACACCCCGGTTACCCAAAAATGTCGCACGTAATTTCCACCGGGTCAGTTTTAGGGTATGGTCGAAAAGCGCATGATTTCAACGATCCGATTTCAAAGTTTGAAATTCTCGGGAGGGAATTACGTGCGACTTTTGGGTGTCGGGTAATTAACACCAACCCAAGCCCAGGATTTTCACACCTCCAGGCGCCACGTCGCGCACATTTCCACCCTTTACAAGTAAGGTGAACCTATGTTCCTTTTGCTTGGTCTTCTTGGCGGTCTTGTCACGGGCATTTCTCCGTGCATTCTTCCCGTCCTCCCCGTCCTCTTCCTCGGCGCCGCCGGGGGACGCGATTCCGCAAAGGCCGCCACGGCCTCGTCCCCTGAGAACGCGAGCAACAGCGTCGATCCCGGGCTCTTCCGCGTCGCGCCGGGCGTGAGTCTCGGGAAGGGCGGCGGCTCCCCCAAGGTCGCCGCACGCAAGGCCGACGACGACTCGCCGAGCGTCGCGCGTCGTCCCCTGCTGATCGTCGCCGGCCTGATCACCTCGTTCATGCTGATCACGATTGCAGGGTCGGCGCTGCTGAGCCTGCTGCACCTGCCGCAGACCGCGATCCGCTGGGCGGGCATTGTGCTGCTTGTGGCCGTGGGCATCGGCATGATCATTCCGAAGGTTATGGAGGTCCTGGAGCGCCCGTTCGCGCGCCTGGCACCCCGCACGACGGGAGACAGTGCGGGCTTCGGCCTGGGCCTGGTGCTGGGCGCGGCGTTCGTACCCTGCGCGGGGCCGGTCCTGGCCTCGGTGATCGTCGCTTCGAACACGGGCCAGTTCACCTGGCACATTGTGGGCCTGGCGATTTCCTTCGCGGTGGGCCTGTCGATTCCGCTGCTGGCCGTGGCTCTGGCGGGATCGGGCGTGGCCGCTAGCTTCCTCAAGGCCCGCCAGCGCCCGCTGCGCATCGCCGCCGGCGTCGCCATGATCGCCCTCGCGCTCGGCATCGCGACCGACGCGCCGGCCACCCTCCAGCGCATGATCCCCGACTACACGGCGTCCCTCCAGGCGGGCGAGGGCGAGGCGTGCGAAACCGGCGCCTGCGACCCCGAGACCGAGGTCGAGGCCCGCGGCGACTTCGCCCAGTGCGCGCGCGACTCCGGCTCCACCAAGGACTGCGGCGCCCTGCCGACCATCAACGCCTCCGAGTGGATGAACGCCCTCGGACAGCCCTCCGGCACGGTGACGCTCGTGGACTTCTGGTCGAGCTCGTGCACGAACTGCCAGCGTGAAATCCCCGAGCTTGAGCGCATCTACGAGAAGTACAAGGACTACGGCCTGGTCGTGGTCGGCGTGCACTCGCCCCAGCAGCCCCACGACCGCGACGCCGCCGTGGTCAGCGGCGCAATCACGAAGCTGGGCATCACCTACCCGGTGGCGCTGGACCCCGAGCTCGAGGCCTTCCAGGCCTACGGCGCCACCGCCTGGCCCACGCACTACATCGCGGGCGCGGACGGCCAGCTCCGCGAGGTCGGCCGCGGCACCAAGGGCGTCGAGGAGCAGATCCGCACTCTTCTCGCCGAGGCCGGGGCAGCTCTCCCGGACTGAGCGACCGGCTCACTGCGGTGAGCAACTTAGTGACAGCGGGCGGCTACCCTCTCGGGTAGCCGCCCGTCGCATGTACCCGTACCATCCTGCCGAGCAGGCGAGCTGAGCACGCTGTCGCGCCTCTCGCGCCTCTCACGCCGACCGTACCTGCCAGCCCAGGCCTCGTTCGCCGATCCCTCGCTCCCCAACCCAGGCCTCGTCCCCCGGCCACGGCTTTTCTCCACACCCTCAAAGCCCAGTTACCCAAAAATGTCGCACGTAATTCCCCCACAGCTATTTCAATTTTTGAATTCAGATCGTTGAAATTCCGCGGTTTTCAGAGGACTCCAAAACTTACCATTTTAGAATTACGTGCGACTTTCAAGGGCCGCCGAGCATGGCGGACAGACGGGATATCAGCCGCACAGATCCACGTCCCACGCGACCTCGCGCCAATCAGTGCCACTCGGCGTTACCGACAGCCCAGGTACCGTCCTCCTGCTCGACAAGGGTCAGGAACACCAGCTCGTGGACCGGCTCGTGCGAGTCGTCCGCGTAGGAGCGCGTGAAACTGACGAGCCTCACCCACTCATTACCTTCGCGGCGGGTCGATTCCCTGCCTTCGACGCCGATGTTCTCAATCCTGACAGTCGTGTGGGAATGATTCGGCACCAGCGGCAGGAACTCACCCTGCCCTCTCTCCAGCTCAGGGGTCGGCGTGTGTTTACGCTGCAGCTCGGGCGTTTCGTAGACGCTCGCGCGGATGGACGCGAACGCGTCCGTGACGTCGCGCGATGCGTCCCACGTTTGATTGGTGATGACGTAGGCGGAGCACACCGCGTCGGCATCCTTGCGATCAACGGTGGACGGGTCGGGTAGGAGGTCGTCGAGCCACTGAACCGATGCTGGGTGCAGGCAGGTTCCGTCGGGCGCAGAGGTGCCGTCCTCACACGGGGGCATGCTCGAGGCCGTGGCCTCCGGGGTGGGAGCCGCCTCGGACTGCGGCGCGGTGTCGGGCGCCTGTGAAGTCTCGCTGGGCGAGGACGAGGAGTCGCCACTCATTCCTCCGTTGGAATCGGAGCTCGCCTTCGAGGCCGTGGTTCCCGAGTCCGCGCTAGTCAGGAACGTACGTGCCATGAAGAAGCCACCGACGCCCAGGACGAGGGCAACGGCTGCGACAAGCACAATGACGATCATTGTCGTCCGCTCGCCACGTGCAACTCTTTTCAGTGCGTTCATATGCATCCTTAGTTCGTGTCGTGTATGCGCGCGCAATCGCCTGTGGCGTATGACCGCTCAGCGGCGTCGTCGTGCGCGACCAATACTCGTGCGTGAGCGCCCGGCATGACACGCTCGACGAGGTCCCACCAGGATCCTCGCTACCCGCAGGCCGTGCAGCTGCTGACCGAGAAGTCAACGATCCCACCTTAGTCCGTGACGCGAGCAACAAACAACCTCATCCCATTGGTAAGACACGTTTGTCGACGGCTTCACCAGCCCCGCACTCGGCTCCGCCATGGAGTTGTTTCCAGACCCAGGCCTCGTCACCCCCTTCACCCCGACCCACGACGCCCGCCCCACGAGCCCCGAGCCCGGACCCACGCTTACCCAAAAATGTCGCACGTAATTCCCCCACCACTATTTCAACTTTTGAATCCACATCGTTGAAATTCCGCGGTTTTCAGAGGACTCCAAAACTGACCATTTTGGAATTACGTGCGACTTTCTGAGTTATCCACAGATTTTTCAAACTACACGCACGAACCGCCATAAAGGTGCACAATAAGCCCATGGACCTCAACGAAGAGCTTCGTAAGCGACATGGAATCACACGAATCACGAGCCTGCACCACGCAGAGCTCACACCGGCGATGCTGCCACAATCCATCGGACACTACCGGGGCTGGATCTATGACAAGAACAGCTTCACTCTCGATCGGGTACGCGCCTTCGTCTACAACGCGTGCATCTCCTGCGTGAGCGCCGCGCAAATGTACGGGCTTCCGATTCTCATGGAGGACCGCCCGCACAAGACCCACCTGTCGGTTGCATATAACCGAGGAATGCACCCGTCGAAACTACGACGCTTTGACGACGTGCTCATTCACAGGGAACCCATCCTGAGCGCCGAAGAGGAACGCACGCACGTAGCCAGCATCGGCACAGTCTTGGAGCGAGTGCTCGTCTGCATGCCTCTCAAGGTATCCCTACCGATGCTCGACGCCGCACGAAACCAAGGCTTGTACGACATCTCAACCCTGACGTTGCCAACGTCCGGCAGCAGAGTCCCCCACCTGCGCGAGGCCGCCCTGTCGACTGACCGCGCGCGGTCGATCCTGGAGACGGTTGCGCGCCTGATCCTGATCGACATGGGACTGAACCCGCAGGTGGGCGTATGGATCGAGGGGGTCGGCGAGGTCGACATGATCATCCTCGGCTTCATCGTCATCGAGGTGGACGGCTGGGCTTTCCATTCCTCGAAAGAACAGCGTGAGAAGGACCTGAAGCGCGACCGCGAGCTCCTGCGTCGCGGATACGTGGTCCTGCGTTTCACCTACGACGATGTCATGAACGGCGATTTCGAGAGGGAGGTGCCCGAATCGGTGAAGGCGATCCGAGGCCTCGTGTCGTACGAGGACGCCGAGGGAGCTCGCGCGGCCGCCAAGAACATCGATTTCCTGCAGATCCTGGGCGGGCTCTACCTGCCGCACCACGGCCTCGGACGGGCATCTTGACGCCCACACACCACGCTTACCCAAAAATGTCGCACGTAATTCCCCCACCGCTATTTCAACTTTTGAATCCACATCGTTGAAATTCCGCGGTTTTCAGAGGACTCCAAAACTTACCGTTTTGGAATTACGTGCGACATTGGGGGAAGCGCGCTCAGCGAGCCAGGTCGAGGATGACCGGCGTGACTCGCTCGATGACCTCCAGGGTGTCCAGGAAGTCCTGGTGCCCGCCGTACCACGGGTCGGGCACGTCGCCGCGCCCCGCGGGGTCCAGGTCACGGTACAGGCAGATGCGTGGTCCCGCGCCCTCGTCGCTCACCGGAGCTCGGCCAGACAACGAGCCTGCTCCACCCGCAGGTCCCCCGCCTGCGCTCGGCGCGCCCCCGTACTCAACCCCCGCACGATCGGCGAGGCGCTGCAGCACGTTCAGGTGCCGCGAGGTCATGGCCAGGATCAGGTCCCACTCCCCCAGCTCGCTGGCTCGGATCTGGCGCGCGCGGTGGTCGGGCACGGTGTATCCGGCGTCGCGCAGGACTCGGGCGGCGCGACGGTCGATGGGGTTGCCTTGTTCTTCGTCGGAGACACCGGCGCTATCGACGACGATGTCCACGCCGGCGCGCGCGGCTTCCTGCTGGAGGACCGCGTGCGCCATCGTCGAGCGGCAGATGTTGCCGGTGCACACCATGAGGACGCGGGCGGGGCGGGGCTGGGTCATGTGGGTTCCCTTCTGTGTGGGGTCTGTGGGACGAGGCCTTGGCTGAGTCACCGGCACCCGTTTCCTTGCGGCGGTGGGACGCCCGCAAGCCCTCTTTACAGCAGGCTCAGGTACGCGCGAACGGCTTCGGCGCTGTGTCCGGCGGCGCGCTGTCCGTCCATGTGGAAGGCCTGGTCGGCGCCGGGCCCGCACAGGTCGGAGACGGCGCGCAGGGAGATCCAGTCGACGCTGGAGGACCAGCAGACTTGGGCCATGGCGCAGGTTTCCATGTCGGCGCCGATGGCGTCGGGGAAGCGTTCGCGCATGGGGTCGGCGACTTGTTCGGTGCAGAAGGAGTCGGAGGAGACGATGCGGCCTTCGCGCACGGTGTGAGCGATCAGCGCGGGCAGTTCGGCCAGTCGTGCGACGGCGGCGTCGGAGGAGGTGTAGTCGACGGGCATTTGGGGGACTTGGCCCATGGCGTAGCCGAAGGCGGTGGCGTCGGCCTGCCCGTAGATGGCGGTGGTGCCGACGGCGATGTCGCCGACGTTGATGTCGCGGGCGAGCCCGCCGGTGGTGCCGGCGGCGATGACGATGGGCGCGTCGACGAGGGTGAGGGCGCGCGCGGTGGCGGAGGCCGCGTTGGCCAGGCCGATGCCGGAGGTGACGACGAGGACGGTCTTGCCGTCGAGGATGCCGAGCGCGAAGCGCTGCGTCTTGTGGGTGCCGGCCAGCACGGCCTGCGGGGTTTCGTCGTCGCCGATGGGGGCGAGCGCGTGCAGGAGGGGCGCGGCCTCCATGTCCATGGCGGCTTGGATGATGGCGTCAACGCGGGTGCGCTGGGGGAAGCTGAGGTTCATGGGTCCATGGTAGGCGACGAGGCCGACTCGGGTCTCGCTCGCCTCGCCCGTGGGGTGCATGGACGAGGCCGTGGCGTGTTTGTCAGGCCCGTCCACTCCTGGGTCCCCCAAAAGTCGCACGTAATTTAACACGGTCATTTTTGGACATAGCCCACAAACGTTGCAATTCCAACGATGCAATTTCAAAATCTGAAATACGCACAGGGGAATTACGTGCGACATTGTTGAGGAACCACGGGGCCGAGCCCCGGCCTCGTGCCTGTCAAGCGGCGCGGCGACGCGCGCGCGTTTTTGTCGTCCCGAGGGACGGTGGTGGAAGGGGCCTGGTGGGAGGTCCGTGATCACTGGTCATGTCCGTCGGGGCCTGACTGACAGGCCCGCCGCTCCCACGTCTCTCGGCGCGGGGCTCCTACTCCTTGCCGCGTTCCTCGAGCATCTTTCTGAGGGCGGCGGTGCGCCCGGCGTCGATCTCGTCATCGGTCATGGTCGCGGTCTGCGTGATCTGTTCGGCGCCCGAGAGCTCGGAGGGGGCCTCGACCGGCGAAGGCTTGTCCTTCCTGCGCTTGCGGGACACGATCCACAGGACGGTGGAGACGACGATGATGAGGGCAACGGCGGCGAGAACGGCGATCATCCAGGGCTTCATGACGGCGCCCTTGACCTGCGCGGCTTCGGCGGCGACGGCCTCTTCGTCCATGGGCACGCGCTCGCCGGTGACGAGGAGGCGGTGGGTGTTGATGCCGTAGGGCGTGCAGGTGATGAGGGTGGCCAGGTCCTTGCCTTCGACCTTGTTGAGGGTCTCGGTTTCGTTGGGCAGGACGACGCGGATGTCGGTGACCTGGTATTTGAGGTGGCGGCCGGGGACTTCGATGTAGAAGACGTCGCCTTCCTTGAGGCTGGTGAGCTGGTCGAACATGGTGGCGGTGCCCAGGCCGGTGTGTCCGGTCAGGACGGTGTGCGTGGATTCGCCGCCGACGGGCAGGGCGGTGCCGAAGAGGTGGCCGATGCCCTTGTCGAGGGTCGCGGTTTCGGTGCCGTGGTAGATGGGGAGGTTGACGTCGATGGAGGGGATCTTGACGGTGGCCATGACGTCGTTGATGTTGAGTTGACTCAGGTATTCCTGGTAGGCCTCGGTGCCGGGGCGCTGCGCGTCGAGCCAGGGGTCGAGGATCGGCGACTCGGCGGCGTTGGCGTTGTATTCGTCGGCGCGGCGCAGGTTTTCTGCGACGGCGTCGGGGCTGGCGTCTTCGGCGACGGCGCTGAATTGGGAGGCGATGGATTCCTGGCGGTAGTTGTTGTACTGGGTCGCAAAGACGGGGTACAGGAGGACCAGGATGCCGGCGAGGAGCAGGATGGGGGGCGCGATGGCGAGGAGGCGCCGCTTGAGGGGGCTCTTCTGTTTGTCGGGCGCTTGGGTGCTCACGCTTTCTCCGTTCATTGCCGAGGCCGTGGAAGTTTGTCTGGTTACAGGGTAGTACCGCTGGGGGCGGTGTGCGGGCAACGCGAGGGGGTGTGGACCCGCGGGTCCACACCCCCCTGTGTGTCGCTAGCTAGCGAGGATCAGGCGTCGGCCTGCTCCTTGCGGCGCTTGTTGGCCAGCGCGATCGCACCGGAGCCGCCCACGAGGAGGGCGCCAGCGCCGATCAGCACGCCGATGCCGGCAGCACCGGTCAGCGGCAGGTTGAAGCCACCGTTCTTCGGGACGTCCTTGACGGTCGTCGCGAGGGTGTAGGTGTTGTCTTCGGTGGAGTTGGACGTGAGGACCTGGAAGGCGATCGGGCGGGTCTGGAGCTCGAAGCCGTCGGGGGCCTTGACCTCGACGAGGCAGTACCAGCCGGGGTTGGTGACGGCTTCGTTGTTCTCCCAGTCGTTGTTGCGCAGGCCGTCGATGGTGACCACACCGTCGGTGTCGGTCTCGAAAGTGGTCGTACCGGCGGGGCTCAGCTTAAGATCCAGGGTCGCGTCGACGGACTCGAAGTTCGTGGTCGGGGTGGACTGAGGCGTGCACTTGTAGACCTCGAACTGGGCGCCCGAGAGCTTGGTGGCGGGGTCCTTGGACGAGACCTTGGTGATCTTCACCTTGCCGAACTTGGAGACGACCTCGGAGTTCGGGTAGTCCGGCGGGGGAACGGTGCCGGAGTCGGGCTTCCAGCCGTTGGAGGGGGCGTTGGGGAGCAGGATGGCCTTGTTCTTGAACAGGCCGTCAGCCTCAACCTTGTCCTTGACGGTGCCGACCAGGTCCATCTGGACCTTGGTGGTGTCGTCCTTACGGTTGTCGAGCAGCTTCTGGCGGCCCGCAGCGGTGAACTCGGCGGTCCAGAACTTGGTCTTGCCGTCGGTGCCGTCAGCGGAGATCAGCTTGTAGTCGGTGTCCTTGACCAGGGCGACCTCGCCGGTCTTGCCGTCGACGATCTTCAGGGTGACGCCGGCTTCGGGCAGCTCGACGCGCTTGTCGTACTGGTCGACGACGTCGTAGTAGTCGAGGGCCTCAGCGGCGGGCACGTCGGACTTGATGGTGTAGGAGATCGCGGAGCCGATGGCGGGGGTGTCCGCGTCGTTGACCGTCTTCTCGACGCCAGCCTTGGAGTTCTTCGGGTAGGCGTGGACGTCGTAGACCCACTTGTTGAGGTCGGTCGGGTGCGTCATGGGCACCGTGATAATGAAGGGCTTGGAGCCGACGTAGCCCGCGGGGGTCTCGATCTCGGTCACGACGTAGGCGCCGAGGCGGAGGCCGTCGAACTTAGCCAGGCCGTCGGCACCGGTCTTCTTATCGACGGCAGCGTCAACGCCGTCGTTCTTCGCAGCAGCAACGTTGCCGTCGTAGCTCGCGAGCTTCTCCCAGCCGGCCTGCGTGGTGAGGTCGATGTTGGTCAGGCGCTCGACGGTGAACTTGGCGTTAGCCAGCGGCGTGCCGTGATCGGAGGTGTCCTCAAGGCCGTTGCCCTCGGTGGTGCCGTTGTCGGCGTCCTTCACGTACTTGTGGATGGTGATGGAGCCGGTCCGGGTGGCGTCGAGGTCGACGAGCGACGGGGCGCGCTCGGTCGTCGCAGCGAGGCCGAAGGCGGGGGCAGCCTGCGTCGCGGAGGTGGCGGCGGGCAGGGCCAGCGCGCCGGCGGCGACGGCGAAGGCTGCGAGCAGGCTCAGGCTGCGGCGGGTCTTCGTGGTGCTCATGGGTTTTCTTTCTCCTGTGTGTGTGATTTCGGGAGTTTTTCTTGATGGTGGGTCACCGTGGTCACGGGACCTCATGGGTGGCTCAGGCGAGTGCCTTACGCCGCTTGGTGGTGACCACAGTCATCACCATCGCCCCGGACATGAGCGCCGCTGCGACGCCGATGTAGGGGAAGATTCCGGTGCTGCCTGCCTTGGGCAGCTCGCCAACCTCGGTGTCCTTGACAACGATGGTGGCTTTGCGGGTTCCGGCAGCCAGGAAGCCCTGGGGGCCCGGCGTGCTACTGTCCGACGCGAACGCCTGAACGGCGCTCCTGGCCCACTTGGACTGGTCCGTGAGGTCGGACGCGAGCTCAACGTTCGTGCCGGATCCGTCCGCGCGGGCGGTGGTCAGCTTGAACTCGAGGGGCTGGGGCAGCAGGGAGTGTCCCGCGGGTGCCTTGGTCTCGACCAGCCAGTAGGCGGTGTCAAGATCGAGGTCGTTGACGCTCCAGTAGTATCCGTCGGTCGCGTTGGCCTGGGTCAGGGTCTTGACCACGGTGGCGTTCGCATCCGTGTTGGGGTTGGACTTGTAGATCGCGAACTCGGCGCCCTTCAGGGGGTACATGGCCGCGTTGTTCGGACCGATGTACTGGTTCGAGGCATCCGCGAAGGTGGAGCCGGTGTTCTGCGTGCCGGCCTTCACGATCACGAAGTCGTGGGGGACGGTCGGGCCACAGGCCTTGTTGTTGCTCGTACCGTCACTGTCCTTGCCGTTCTCAGCCAAGACCTCGTTGAAGAGACCCTTGCCGGGAGCGAGCTCGTTGTTTCCGTTGACGGAGCAGGCCAGGTCGGCTTCCGAGTATCCGGCGGCCGCGGGGTTGCGGGTCACCGAGAAGCGGATCCAGTATTCCTTGGTGGCCCCGGCGCCGAGCTCGACGCCGTCGGTCAGCGTGTAGACGCCGCCGGTAGCGGTCGCGTCGGCCGCGGTGTCCAGGCCAGCCTGGGTCTCGGCGATCTTCGCGGACTGGATCTCCAGGCCCTTCGCGAAGTCAGGCTTGTCGGTCAGCTTGCCGGTGTTGGCGGCCAGCGAGCCGTCGTTGGTGGCGACGATCTTGTAGTCCACGTTGAAGCTCGTGGCACCGTTCGCGCCGCCGTTAGCCTCGATGGACTTCTGGACGCGCAGTTTGGGAGCCTGGTATTCGTTGACGAACGTACAGGTGATGGGGGCTGCCTCGTCGGACGCTGCACCGCCGACGTTCTTGAAGCTGACGCCGCGCTCGGTCTTGGTCACGGCGACGTCTTCACCGATGCCGTTGACGCACTTGATGTCCTTGAGGTTCCACTTGTCCTCGCCGCCGGTCGAGATGTCCTTCTCCGTGATGGTGAAGTCGGAGTTACCGACCTCGAAGGGGATGAACGTCGAGTCGTACTTCGCCTGGGCCTCACCGAAGGCGGTGGGGGTCAGCGTCGCGGCCGGGTCGGCTGCGGAGATGTACGAGGCCTTGGCGGGGGCGGAGGAAGCCGTGGGCTTCGAGACGGTCACCGTTCCGGTGGTCTCCGGGGTGCGGTCGGTGTTGTCGCGCCAGGTGTCGCCGGTGGTCACCGCGAAGTTGGCGGCGGGGATCGTCGGGTTGGCACCCGCCGGGTCCTCGACGGCCTTCGCGATGCGCACGCTTCTCTCCTCGGTGATGACACCGTAGAGGCAGGCGTAGTTGACCGAGAGCTCCTGGGTGACGAAGTAATCGGTGGGCTTGGCGTCAGCCGGCGGGGTCGCCGGGCAGTCGGCGGTCGGGATGGAGTTGAAGTTGTCCGGGGTCAGGAAGTTTGTCGCATTCGTCGCAGGGGTGAATCCCCGCAGCTGCAGACGGTAGGTGCGGCCGTTCTTCGTGAAGGTACGATCCGAGACGGTCTTCTGCAGCTTGACGGTGTCGGAGACGTAGGGGTTCTCGTTGACGTTACCCTTGGCGTCCGGCCAGAAGCGAGGCGTGACCTCTTCCTTCACGAGCTGGTTGTGAGGCTGCTCTGCACCGCCGTTGTAGTACTGGCTGTACAGGTCGTAGTCACCGTTGCCCTCGCCCACGTGCTTGACGCAGTACATGCGTCCGGAGCGAGATTCGGGCTTATTGACGTAACCCTTGGAGCGGTCGGAGGGGTCGATCGGATCCGGCTCATAGGCGGGACCGATGAAGGCGCCGGAGGGCGTGTATCCGGGGCGACCGTAGGTGTCGCCCGACAGGACGTAGTCACGGGGAAGCTTGGTGCCGAACCTCTGGGTGGCATCCCAGCCGTTGATACCGAAGTCCGTGGAGCAGGTGCCCGTACCCCGCTCACCGGCCGTCTTTACGTAGGCGCCACCCTTGCGGTAAATGATCGTCGAGGCCAGGGTGTTGAAGGTCTCGTGGTTGACGAAGGGGAAAGCTTCTCTCTGCTGACCCGCGGGGAGTCCAGCAAATTCCAGGTTGATGTTGCCCTGAAGGTAAGGCTGGCCGAGACCACCAGGGGCAGCTGCCTGTCCGATGGGCAGGTTATTATGGCGGATCGCGCCAAGAAGGAAGGTCTGACCCGGCTCGACCTCACCAGGTTTATTCGGCTTGAAACCGATAGCGCTCTGTCCATTCACCCAGATCTTCTTGGGGTCGGCAGCCCACTTGTCGTAGTGCTCCTGCATCCAGGCTTTACTGGCTGCAGTGTCACCATAGTCGGCGGTCTGGTTATCCCACTTCCACGGCACACCTCGAGCAATGTACGCCCACGCATCCCTATTCTTTGCGGTTGTACCACTCAGCCACGCGCCAACGGGCTGATCACCCGTGAGCAGGCGATTCTCCGACATTCCGGTAACAACACCGTACCTGATGCTGTCATTCAGGTGCGCACCACCCTCGGTTTCGCTCGTGTAGCCACCGTTAATCCATACGGAAACCTCGCCAACATCAATCTTGGAGGCGGCAGGCTCCTGGGCGGCCTGGGCAGCCTCGGGAGCGGCGACCTGAGAGGCGACCAGGGTGCCGGTGGCGGTCGCGACGACGGCCAGGGCGGCCAGGGCGCGAGTTGCGTACCCCATTCGCGTATGCCGCGCGTGTCCTGCACGTGCTCGACTCGTTGCCATTGATCGTTCTCCTCGGTCCCTTGCTTCTGTGTTGTCCCGGTGGGATGTCCGGTTCAGTTTTTCCACAACCTTGATGACACCCAGCCTACGACGCGGTTACTGAAAAATGCAACCCGATTTTCACGACTTTCTTCGTGGCTTACGTTACAGACTAACAGTCAAGACATATTTCCGCAAGATTCTGCGCCTCTACCAACTGGTATCAATTCAGATTGTTACAACGAATGTCGCCATTTTGTTATTTTTAACGGCTGGCAACAAATAACATTGCGGAACTATACAGAGCTTGACACCCTACAAAAAATCGGCACCACAAGGCCTTTCATGCCCCCCACTCGACCCCCGGACGCCGCCCACCCCTTCACCACCCCACCCCAAAAGTCGCACGTAATTCGGCTACCCGAAAATTCAACACCGCCCACAAACGTTGCAATCCCAACGGTCTGATTTCAAAGTTTGAAAGGTTTACATGGAATTATGTGCGACATTTCCGGGCAACCACCCCGATACTCGGACGCTGCCCGCCCGACACCCAGGCCTCGTACTCGACTACCGCCCACACCCCGCCCACGCCTCGCCCGGCCCCCCTTCACCGCCCACACCCGAAAAAGTCGCACGTAATTCGGCTACCCGAAAAATCAACACCGCCCACAAACGTTGCAATCCCAACGGTCTGGTTTCAAAGTTTGAAAGGTTTACATGGAATTATGTGCGACATTTCCGGGCAACCACGCCCAACGGTGCCCACACGCCCGCACACGCCCGCACACGCCAACACGCCAACACGCCAACGCAGCTCCGCACCACCGAACCCCAGGGCGCCCACACCCCGCCCCGGCCTCGTCACACGCGAGCGCCCGCCCGACGCCCCGGCCTCGCCCACACCCCGCCCAGGCCTCGTCACGCGCGAGGGACGACAGACCTGCACAATGGTGCGCATGGATCTTCGCCCTGTCGCCCTCGGCGCGCCCGTCACCGCTTATGACCCGTCGCGCCCGACCCCCGCCGCCATTGTCTCCGGCGAGGTTGCCGCGCACGACGCGCCGCATCCCCTGTCGGTCTTCGACATGTTCCGCATCGGGATCGGGCCCTCGTCGTCGCACACGGTGGGGCCGATGCGCGCGGGCCTGGCGTTCACGACGGAGCTGACGGCGCTCACCCCGCCGTCGCACATCACGATTGACTTGTTCGGGTCGCTGGGGGCGACGGGCCGCGGACACTCGACGGACCGCGCGGTGCTCCTGGGCCTGGCGGGCTACGATCCGGAGACCGTGGACATCGACACGGTCGAGGCGATCCTGCCGACCCTGGCCAGCACCGGCACGCTGACGCTGCCGTCGGGCACGCGCGTCCCCCTCAGCGTCACCGACGACATCCGTTTCATCCCGCGCACGGTCCTGCCCTACCACGTGAACGCGCTGACGATCACCGCGAGCGGCGGCGACGGCGAGACGATCCTGCAGCGCACCTACTACTCGGTGGGCGGGGGCTTCGTCATGCTCCAAACCAACGAGGACCCCCAGCATCCCGAGGTCTCCTCCCTCGCCTCCAGCCAAACCGGCGTCGGCATCGACATTCCGGCGCCCTACCCCTTCGCGTCGGGCGCGCAGCTGCTCGCCCAATGCGAGGCGTCCGGCATGTCCATCGCCCAAGTCGTGCGCGCCAACGAGGAGGCGGTGCGCCCCCGCGAGGCCGTCAACGCCTACCTCGACCGCATCGCCGACACGATGTTCGACTGCGTGGACGCGGGCACGTCGGCGGCGGGCATCCTGCCGGGCGGCCTCGACGTGCCGCGCCGCGCCCGTGCGCTGGCCGGCAAGCTCGCGCGTCGCCTGACGGGTGCGCCCGTTTCTATGGACGAGGCCGGGGCTTCCCAGGGCGGTCACGCGTCCTCTTCGGGGACGTCCGAGGCCCGGGCGTGGGCCGCCACAACAGCCGATCCCATGCGGGCCATGGACTGGGTGAACCTGTTTGCCCTGGCCGTCAACGAGGAGAACGCGGCGGGCCACCGCGTCGTCACCGCACCGACGAACGGCGCGGCGGGCGTGATCCCGGCGGTCCTGGGCTACCTGGTGACGCACTGCCCGGAGACGGGTTCGACGCCGGGCGTGGCGGCGGGGCCCTCGACGGACGATGGCGCGGTCGCGCCGCTGTGCCACATTCGCATGACACGTGACGCGGCGTCTTGTTGCAACCCCGCGGAGGGCGCGGATTCCGAGGACGCGGCCCAGGCCTCGTCCCACGCGTGTGCCGCTCAGCGTCGCGCCATCGTGCACGAGTTTCTGCTGGCCGCCACGGCGATCGGCGCACTCATTAAGACGAACGCGTCCATCGCGGGCGCGGAGGTGGGCTGCCAGGGCGAGGTCGGGTCGGCCTCGGCGATGGCAGCCGCGGGCTTGGCGCAGGCGCTCGGCGGCACCCCGCAGCAGGTGGAGAACGCGGCGGAGATCGCGATGGAGCACTCGCTCGGGCTGACGTGCGACCCGGTGGCAGGCCTCGTGCAGGTGCCGTGCATCGAGCGCAACGCGATCGCGGCCGTTAAGGCGATCAATGCGGCGCGCATGGCACTATGGGGCGACGGTCGGCACACGGTAAGCCTGGACGTCGTCATCGAGACGATGCGCCAGACCGGCAACGACATGCTCTCGAAGTACAAGGAGACCTCGGAGGGCGGCCTGGCCGTCAACGTCGTCGAGTGCTAACCGCGCCGCCCCGAGCCGCCGCGCCCCGAGCCGCCCCAAGCCACCGAGCCACCGAGCCGCCGAGCCGCCCCAAACCCCCGCGCCACCCCAAAAGTCGCACGTAATTCGATTGCTTAAACATTCAACAAAGCCTGGAAACGTTGCAATTCCAACGATGCCAATTCAAAGTTTGAAAGGTTTACATGGAAATTACGTGCGACATTTTTGGGAAACCATCCCCCTGACTGGGCGAGGCGGAGCCATGACTGGCGAACACCCACACACCCTCCCTCCTAAAAGTCGCACGTAATTCGATTGCTTAAACATTCAACAAAGCCTAGAAACGTTGCAATTCCAGCGATGCCAATTCAAAGTTTGAAAGGTTTACATGGAAATTACGTGCGACATTTTTGGGGAACCATCCCCCTGACTGGGCGAGGCGGAGCCATGACTGGCAGACACCCGCACACCCTCCCCCTAAAAGTCGCACGTAATTCGATTGCTTAAACATTCAACAAAGCCTAGAAACGTTGCAATTCCAACGATGCCAATTCAAAGTTTGAAAGGTTTACATGGAAATTACGTGCGACATTTTTGGGGAACCATCCCCCTGACTGGGCGAGGCGGAGCCATGACTGACGGACGCCCAGAAGCCCCCCAAGCCGCGAGCACCACCACCAAGCCCTCCCAAGCCACGAGCGCTACCGCCAAGCCCCCGAGCCGCGAGCACCGCCAATCCCCCAAGCCGCGAGCGCTACCGTCAAGTCTGACCCCTCCCCCATCAGCACCGCGTCCATCCAGAATGTCAAACGGAGTGCCCACCGCACAAACACCTCGAACGATGGCGATAGGCCAGCACCAACAGGCCCATTTGACTATCCGATCACTCTGAAAACCACCCTGCTGTGACAAATGTTTGCAGGTGCTCACCAACACAGCTAGCATGGCAATCAGTTAGTTTGGCGATAACCACGGGGGCGCAGGCTTCCCCGGCACGACGGAGCACGCATGGGACTTGAGGCAGCACACAACCGAGACTCCTTGCGCGGCAGCAACCGCGCGTCGGGGAACGACACAGGCGCACGCCTGCGCCTCTCCCCAACGCCCGGGCACACACCCGGCATGCAGCCGACCGGCGCCGATCGAGCACGCGCCGCCCACACAGCGCCCACACATCGGGTCCTACGAACCCTGGCCGGAACGTGCGTGGCGGCGCTGACGGTGGGAGGCCTCGTCGTGGCAGCCCCGAGCACCCCGCCCGCGCAGGCCGCCCAGGAGCCCGAGGGCGCGGCAACCTTCACAATCAACAACGTCGCCTCGATTTTCACGGACTCGGTCGTCAACAATTCGCCGACAGAGCGCACATACCCCTTCATCGACCCCAGCGACGAGCCGGGCGTGTGGGACTACAACTTCCGCCGCCTGGTCTACTACGGCACGGTCGAAGATACGCGCAACCAGGTCGACCGATACGCCTACATGGAGACCTACAAGCCGAATATGTGGTCGCGCGACGGCTGGGTCAAGCCCCTGGACCAGTGGGGGCCGTGGCCAGGCGGCTCGCTGCAGGACGGGTCGGGCTGGAAGCGCGCCCAATGGCTGGAATCCTCCCTGGCGTCGCAGGGCTACTGGAGCTACACGACGCGCTCGCTGCCGTGGGGCGAAAACCCGGAGGAGAACGGCGTCATCTTCTACAACAACGAGACCACCGTCCAGGGCAAGATAGCGCCCTGGAAGCAGACAGCGGTCGGCTTCCAGCCGGCCACGCCGGGCACGGTCGCGGCCGGACAGCCATTCCTGCTGGGCACGCTGCGCAACAACAACCTCCCGATTTTCAACAACTTGGAACGAGGCACAGGCAGGAACCAGAAAACGCTGACCGATGTGGGTCCTCAGCGTTTCTTCCACGGGGACCTGAACCTGCGCATCCAGGGTGACGGTTTCGCCATGCAGGGGGCGATCCCGTGGGACGTTGAGGAGTCCCAGGACGACACGGAGACGACGGTCGTGCCGCGCGCGGGCGGCGCCTACACCATCGTCGCCAACAGCGTGTGCGACACGAACCCTGACGGATCGGTGGCCGCGAACGGTAGCCGCCGCAAGATCAGGGGCAAGTTCACGGGTCCAGCACGCCTCTACAACCCGGAGGGCCGCAATACCGACCAGTGGCTGACAGGTCAGACCGTGTGCGCCCAGCACGTCGGCGCTGGCAACGGCACCCACGACCTGTACAACAAGGGACAGAAGGGCCACATCAACCAGACCGCGGGCTGGGCGAAGGCACAGCGTGCGGAGAACGACTGGCCGGACGCCGTCGATATCTCCCTGCGCACCCCGGCCTCGAACGACACCGTCTCTATCTCCACCTCCACGCTGCCGGACACGGTGTGGGAAAAGGACGGGATCCGCTACCGCATGACGATCTGGGGCTTCACGGACAACGGCCGCAGCGCCTCGTGCCCGGCCGCTCCCCCGGAGGGCGCGCAGCCCGTGACGAGCATGAGCACACCGGAACTCAACATGAGCTTCGCGTGCCTGTACGCCTCGATCACCCAGGAGCGCTACGTGCGCATCCACAAGGTCATCACCACGGACGGCGGCCGCACCTACGCGACCCAGCCGTCGGCGACCTTCACCTCCAGCGCCACCCAAGACGCGGTTGACGCGCCGGCCGGCGCCACGGCCTCGTCGACGACACCGGACGGCACGGCGGTGTCCGGCTGGGTCCAGGACGGCTCCTTCAACCAGACGATCACCCCCGCCGGCGTCGGCGCGGACAAGAAGGGGTCCATGGCCTCGTACCAGGCGTTCCTGGTGGGCCACTCGGACTTCACGATCACGGAAAGCGGCGTGACCAGCCCGGACGACCCCGACGAGCAGTGGACGCTTGAGTCGATCTCGTGCGTCAACGGCGCGGGCGAGGCCGTGGCCGCGACCGTGGACACCGACGCGAAGAGCGTTAATTTCGCGGGCGTCGGGTCGGTGGCGAGCGCGGCCGCGCAGACGATCGACTGCACGTTCACGAACCACGCGAAGAGCGCGAACGTGAGCGTCAAGCAGGAGCTCGTGACGAGCGGCGGCGACGGCCCCGTGACCTTCGACGTGGATTACAAGGTGACCGCGACGAATAGCGGGTCGCTGGATGCGGACACGGGCGCCTTGCAGGTCGCGCCCGGTTTCCCCTCCAGCCTGACGATCAACTCGGTGCGCGTGGCCGCCACGCAGGAGGGCTTGGACGCGGGGACCGAGCTGGCCGCCGCGGGCGGGCGCTACCAGATCACCGACGGCGACGCGCTGCCCGCGAACTCCTCGCGCGAGTACTGGGTGCGCATCAACGTAACGCGCTCGGAAGCGGCGAACGTGGACGAGTCGCGATTCTCGTGCCGCTACCTGGGGCCGCCGCGCTCGGGATACGGCCTGTACAGCGAGGTCATCGCCGCCGCGAACCGCGATTCGGACGGCACCGATAACAACAAGGCGTGCGCCCCCGTGCGCGTGCGCACCGTGATCATCGCCAAGGCTGGCCGCCAGTTCACGAACCTCCAGTGGCCCGAAATCGCCAACGAGTACGTGGACGCGCAGGGCTACTCCTACTATCCGCTGTCCGGGTCCGAGTTCGCGATCTACGACGTGGACCCGCGCGTCGACGGGTCGGCCACCCCGGTCGTCACCCTGGATTCGTCGAACGTCACCGACTGGCAGTACTACTGGAAGGTGACGACGCTGGCGACGGACAAGAAGTACTGGCTGGTCGAGACGAAGGCCCCCGACGGCCACCTGCTCCTGCCCCAGCCGATCCCTTTCACGCTGAGCGCGCAGCTGGGCGACGGCACGGGCACGAACGTCATGCCCGACACCGAGATCTTCGACCAGAACAAGTGGACGAAGGCCTCCGTCCAGGTCTACAACTCCGGCTACAACGACCTGAGCCTGGACGTGCAGGGCATGATCGTCGACGGCAAATTCATGGCCACCATCATGGTCGCTGACCGCGAGGCACCGGTCCTGCCGAACTCGGGCGGCCCCGGCCTGTACCCGTACCTGGCGGCGTCGGCGGCGTTCTTCGCTTCCTCGCTGGCGGCTCGCCGGGCGGCCCGCAAGCGCGCCGCCTGACGGCGGGGCACTGCCTGACGCGGGGCGGGGCGCCGCCTGACGCGAGGCCCACACAAACACGAGGCGGGGGCGCTGCGGGATAAACCCGCAGCGCCCCGCCATTCAACCACCAGCATTCACTCGGTCGCCAGCGCCTCCGAGGGACTGACCTTCGCGGCCCGGCGACCCGGCAGCCACGACGCGACCAGCGCACTCAGCACGGCGACGACGCCCACGCCGACCAGCTGCAGCCACGGCACGCTCAGCACGGGAGTGGCCCCCTCGACGGGCAGGCTCATGACGCCGACCCACCCGAAGGCGACGCCCATGCCGACGCCGATAGCCGCTCCGGTGAGTGACAGGAACAGCGCCTCGAGGGCGAGGAGGCCCTTCATCTGGCGTCGCGTCAGGCCCAGCGCCCGCAGCAGGCCGTTCTCACGGGTGCGTTCGGCGACCGACAGGGATAGCGTGTTGGCCACGCCCACCAGGGACACGAGGACGGACACTCCGAGCAGTCCGACGAGGATGAGCATGAGCTGGTCGATGATCTTCGTGTACATCTGGCGCTCGAGCGCGGATCCATTGACACTCAAGTGCGAGTCCTTGAGCAGCGCGGCCTGCACGGTCTCGGCGTCGGCCCCGTCGGCCATCTTGATGATGATCGCCTGACGCTGCGGCGACGTCGCGATGGATCGCAGGGTCTTCTCGGAGACCTGGGCCTCCCCGACACTGCCGTTCTTGTCGTAGGTCGCGCTCAGGTCCACGCACGTGTCGGCGCACAGGCGCAGCGTCTGCCCGGCCAGGGCCTCGTCCCCGACGCGCACCTGGCCATCGCCCAGCTGCGTGACGGTCGAGTGGGTAACGCCCGTGTAGTCGGGTTCTCCGGTGATCATGACCGACGAGGCCTGGGCCTCGTCCTCCGTGCCCGTTCCCTCTCCGGGGGCGTAGGCGGGCGCGCCCGAGGTGGTCGTGAGGGTGCCGGGGGCGGCGTACTGGGCGACGGTGGCGGCGACGCCGTCGGTGGCCGCGATGGCGGCCTGCTGGTCGTCGGTGATCGCCCCATCTGTAGACACGGCCATGAGGTCGAAGGGGCGGGCGTCGTTCACGGCGTTGGTCAGGGTGGTGCGCACGGAGGCGGCGCCGACCATGATGGTGACGACGAGGGTCACGCCGATGATGATCGCGGTGCCGGTCGCGGAGGTACGGCCGGGGTTGCGCATCGTATTCTCGCGGGCCATGGCGGACAGGGTGCCCGGGAAGGCAGCGCCAAACGCGCGGGTGAGGGCGGGCAGCAGCACAGAGGCGACGAGCAGCGCGCCGAGGAGCGCCAGGAGCGACCCGGCGAAAGCCCCAAGGAATTTCGTGCCGCCACTATCCGAGCGCCACGCGAGGGCCACAGCTCCGCATCCGGCCACCGCGATGAGCGCGCCGATGACGAAGCGGACGGTGTGCTTCTTCCGGGCGGCGGCCCCGGCCTCGTTCACGGGGGCGAGGGCAGCGACGGGCGCGACGCGGGAGGCAGCGCGGGCCGGGAAGACGCCGACCAGGGTCGTGAACAGGGTGGCACCGAGCCACGTGAGCGCGAGCTGCCAGACGGAGGCACCCGCCAGCGCCGCGACGACGCTAGAGGCCAGGCCGGTGCCCGCCTCCGCGAGCGCGCCAATCAGCCAGCCGAGCGCGACGCCAATCGCCGACGAGATCGCTCCAATCGCGAGGGCCTCGCGGGTCACGAGCGAGCGGACCTGTCGCCTGGTCGCTCCCAGCGTGCGCAGCAGCGCCAGTTCGCGGGTGCGCTGCGTGAGCACCACGCGGAATGTCGAGGAGACGACGATAGAGGCCACGAGCGCCGCGATCGCCGGGAAGATCAGCATGATTCCCATCGTCATGGTCGCTCCCAGGCGCGCCTGGTCGAGGTCGTCCTGGATTGCCTTGTGCACGCTGGTGACGGTCACGCCCGAGATGCCACTGAGCGCAGAGTTTGCTCTCGCCACCCATTCGTCCTGGGTGGCGCTGGGAGGGTTTGCGTTGCTGTCCGTATCCGCTCCGGACGTCGCGACGATGAACCGGCCGGACGCGGTCGTCCCGAAGATCGAGGAGAAGCCACCGTCGGTCACGTAAGAGGCGGGGATGCCCATGCTGATCGTGTTCGAGCGCGTGGTGCCGACGATGGTGAGGGTGCGGTAGTCGCCCTCGGTGAATCCTGCGCGCACGCGGACGGTGTCGCCGACCTTCACCGAGAGGGCCGAGGCCGTGTGCTCGGGGATGGTGATCTGGTCGTCGGCGGTTGGCTTGGTTCCGGCGCTCAGGTCGATGTCGGCGAAGGGCTTGGCGGCCAGCGGCGAGACGTAGAGTTGGCCGCGCGTCGCGTCGGTCTGGGCGTCGGCGGGCCACTGGGCCGTGTGCTTGATGGTGGTGACGCCGCTGGTTGCGCTCAGGGTTCTTTCGGCGCTCTCGATGGCGCCCTCGGGCGCGTCCTTGTCTTGGGAGACGACGATCGTGCCGCCGCGATACTGCTGGTAGACGCTGGAGGTCAGGCCCGAGGTCATCGCCGTCATGACGATGAGAGTGATGGCGATGAAGGCCGTAGAGATGGCGACGGCCAGGCCGGTGGAAATGTAGCGGCGGCCGTGGGAGCGCAGGTTAGCGTTCAGAAGAGAGGTTGTTGCAGACATGTGTGTGAGCCTTGAGGGGTGTGTGGATACGCTCGGTGACGATGAGGCGAGCTCATGCGTGCTTGTCAGCGCAGCGCCGCGGTCAGGGAGTCGGCGGTAACGTCGCGCAGGTCGGAGACGATGCGTCCGTCGCGGCACACGAGGACGCGGTCCGCGTAGGCGGCGGTGGCCGTGTCGTGGGTGACCATGATGACGCTCTGGCGCAGTTCGTCGACGGCACGGCGCAAAAGGTCCATGACCTCGTCGGTGGAGTGGGAGTCGAGGTTGCCGGTGGGCTCGTCCGCGACGATGACGGCGGGGCGGCTCATGAGGGCGCGGGCGACGGCGACGCGCTGCTGCTGGCCGCCGGACATCTCGGAGGGGCGGTGGCTCAGTCGGTTCGCGATGCCCAGGGAGTTGACGATGAGGTCGAACCATTCCTTTTCGGGGGCTTTTCCGGCCAGGCGCATGGGCAGAAGGATGTTGGCGCGGGCGTCCAGGGTGGGCACCAGGTTGAAGGACTGGAAGACGAAGCCGATACGGTCGCGGCGCAGCTTGGTCAGCGCGGTGTCTTTCAGGGTGGTGATGTCGGTGTCTTCGACGAAGACGCGGCCCGAGGTGGGGGCGTCGAGGCCGGCGAGGATGTGCATCATCGTGGACTTGCCGGAGCCGGAGGGCCCCATGATGGCGGTGAATTCGCCGGCGCCGAAGCCGACGCTCACGTCGTCGAGGGCGCGCACCTGCGCGTCGCCGCTTCCGTAGATCTTGGAGACGCCCTGGAGTCGGACGATGGACGAGGCCTGGGCCTGTGCGGCCGCAGGGGCCGTGATTGTTGTGTTCGTGTTCATGTATCCATCGTGCGCCTGGGGCGTGCGTCACCGCTACGGAGGTTTCCCCTGATTCGCCCCCGAGGCCACCCGGGGTCGTCTCGGGGTCGCTCCTCCCACCCTAGGGGTGCGACCGAAATTCCCGTGTTATGTGCTTGCGGTGCCCGTGGGCAGGGCCCGGCTGCGGTGCCTGCGGACACACCCCACAGACCCCCAGGAGTGATGGCAGACATACATACCCAAAATCTCGCACGTAATTTCCCTTGGTCAGTTTTTAATTACCCCCACAAACATTGCAATTCCAACGATGCCAATTCAATGTTTGAAAGGTTTACATGGAAATTACGTGCGAAATTGCCGAGCGCACAATAGCCGCGCTGGCCCGACTACAGCACCCAGGAGTGATGACAGACACACATACCCAAAATCTCGCACGTAATTTCCCTTGGTCAGTTTTTAATTAGCCCCACAAACGTTGCAATTCCAACGATGCCAATTCAAAGTTTGAAAGGTTTACATGGAAATTACGTGCGACATTTTTGAGGAACCATGCCGAGGCCAGGGCGAAGCGGGCAGCCGAAAGCTAGGCGGCCCGGCGCATCGAGGAGGCCGCCTCGCGCACCTGGCCCAGCAAGGCGCACAACCCCGCTCCGGCCTCATTCCCAAACTATCCACTCAAATCCGCCAAACTGCAGACCCATTGCCTCAAAATGACCGGTTTTCAGCGTTTTTTGCCGAATGGGTCTGCACTTTGGCGGCATCCCCTAAAATTGACAGCAGGTCGAAGGAGACACGATGGATACGCATACGATCCACACCATTGCTACGCATGCTCACACCGCCACGGGGGCCGACAGCACCAGGCGGCATGCCCTCGCCCAACGAGCAAAAACAGGCGACCTGGTGAGGATCGCTCCAGGCTACTACCTCGACACCGAGGCAATCACCACGCATCCTGCCCCGAACGTGGCCGTCGATCTGGCGCGATTGCTGGCCATTCAGCACAGGCACCCGCACCTGATCGCATCCGGCCCCACCGCCGCGTGGCTCCGGGACTTACCGCTTCTGCGCGAGCATCCACTGCACGTCACCACGACCTCGGACCATCACCCGCGTCCGGTCACGCTTCCCGAGATTCAGGCGGGCCTCCTCCATGTCCCAGCCGTCACGGTGCGCCCGCACCGACCGCGCGGCGGGCGATCGCCAGCCATGGTCCGCTGCGGCGGGGAGATCATCAGCGCAACCCTCGAGGACACAATCATTGAGTGTGCACTCACCCTCAAGCAGGAGGAGGCTTTTGTCGTAGCCTGCGCCGGCTTGCATGAACTGGCACGATATCGGCGTTTCTACCGCGATGATTCCCGTCGGCGCGAGGAGAACAACCGGTCTCGATTGCTTCGCTTCATCGGTTCCATAGGACCGCATACACCGGGAAGAACCTCTGCACGCTGGGTGATCACACACGCGGACGCAGGGTGCGAGAGTGCGGGGGAATCGCGCTTGCTTTACCTGCTGATGCGAGGTGGCCTGCAGGGGTTGGAAACTCAGTACCCGGTTTCAGCAGCAAATAAGTGGTACTTCATCGACATCGCACTGCCTGAGGCGCGCATCGGCATCGAGTTCGACGGCCGTGGCAAGTACGGTTCCGATGTTGACTCGGTCCACCGTTCCATCGAGGCCGAGGAGCGCCGCCAGCGCTTACTCGAAGCGCAGGGCTGGCAGATCCGCCGCTTCCGATGGGAGGCTCTCGCCCACCCCGATGAGATCCTCGGGCAGATCCGCACGCTCCTCGGTGGCCAGTAAGCCGCGCGTCTCGGTTGTCGCACCGGACAAGCTTCAGCGCGGGGTCCGGGGCCCGGTGTCCAGGGTCCGAGGTCCGAGGTCCGAGGTCCGGGGAAGAATACGTCATGCACCGAGGGACGAGGCCTGGGCAAGGTTTGTGCATCGCATACTCCCACACCGCTTGGATACCCCCGCAGGGGTTCATCCTTGCACCATTTGTCGCACTCGCAACCACAATCCGCCAAACTGTAGACCCATTGCCTCAAAATGACCGATTTTCGGCGTTTTTTGCCGAATGGGTCTGCACTTTGGCGACTACATCACCTCAAGTCGCGGCCTCACCGCCACCGAACAAGGGACATTGCATCATTAGAGATCGAACACGCCGACGAAACGCCGATAGCCTGCTTCAAATGCGGCGAAACCCCCACCACAGCCGGTGCGGAGGGCACCGTAAGACCGGAGGGCACGGCTGCGGTGCCCGTGGGCGGCGGCGGGGCCTGGCTGCAGCACCCATGAGTGTTGGTAGACACACATATCCGAAATTTCGCACGTAATTTCCCCTGGTCAGTTTTTAATTAGCCCCACAAACGTTGCAATTCCAACGATGCCAATTCAATGTTTGAAAGGTTTACATGGGAATTACGTGCGACATTTTTGGGAAACCATGCCGAGGCCGGGGCGGAGCGGGCAGCCGAAAGCTAGGCCGCCCCGCGCGTCAAGGAGGCCGCCTCGCGCACCTGGCCCAAAACACCCCAAAAATGCCCATTTCCACCGAAGTGGACTGCACTTTGAGCACGCATCACAAAAGTCGCACGTAATTTCCCTTGGTCAGTTTTTAATTAGCCCCACAAACGTTGCAATTCCAACGATGCCAATTCAAAGTTTGAAAGGTTTACATGGAAATTACGTGCGACATTTTTGGGGAACCATGCCGAGGCCGGGGCGGAGCGGGCAGCCGACAGCGATTACGACTCGGCGACCTCAGGGTGCGGCTCACCCGAAGGCTCCGCACCGGCCTCGTCCACGGACACCGCGCCGCGCGGCTCGCGCAGGGAGAGCCCGCGGTATCGGTTGATGGCGGCGCCCACGTCGATGAGGCGCGGGCGCGCCAGGAACGCCGGGTAGGCTCGGGCCCCGAACTTGCAGACGGCGTCCAGGCCCTCGGAGGCGAGGCGTCGGCCGAGCTTGGCCATGAGGTCGGGCATCGATTGCTTGCCGGCCATCTCTTCGAGGACGCCGCGCACACACCAGGCGATGGCCTCGGCCTGCCCGGGGTCGACGACTGCGGCGACGTCAGAAATGTCGACGGTCGAACGGTCGATCGTCAGCACGGACGTGCCCGAGGCCTTGGTGCGCGGGCGGTCCACGCGGGCCTTCGCGGCGGGTACGCGGGGTGCGGCCTCCCAGGAGGTTGGGGCGTCGGTGCGGGGGCGCGGCAGGTCGGCGACGACGGAGCGCGCGCGGGAGGTGACGTCGAGGCAGTGGTAGTTGTCCATCATGAGGACCCGGTCGGCGGCGTCGAGGAAGGCGCCGGAGCCGCCGACGACCATGATGAGGGAGACTCCGGCCTCGGTGAGGGAGGTGACGCGGTCGACGAGGGGCGTGATGGGTTCCTTCTCGGCGGCGACGAGGTCGCGCATGCGCGTGTCGCGGATGAGGAGGTTGGTGGCGGAGGTGTCCTCGTCGATGAGGAGCGTGCGCGCGCCCAGCTCGAGGGATTCGATGATGGAGGCGGCCTGCGAGGTGGAGCCGGAGGCGTTCTCGGTGGAGAAAGACGTGGTGTCGGCGCCGCCGGGCAGGTGGGTGATGAACGGCGAGATGTCAACGCCGGTGACGGCTCGGCCGTCGGCGGCGCGCACCTTCGTGGCGGTGGGGTCGGTGGCGACGAGTTCGCGGCCGTCGCCGGGCACGTGCGCGTAGACGCCCTGGGCGATGGCTTCGAGGAGCGTGGACTTGCCGTGGTAGCCGCCGCCCACGATGAGGGTCAGGCCCGGGGGGATCGCCATGCCGGACACCTCGCCGGCGTGCGGCAGGGTGACGGTGGCGCGCAGGGACGCGGGGGCGGCAAAGGCGACGACGCCGTCGCCGGCCAAGGGCGCTTCGGACACGCCGGAGCGGCGCGCGAGCATGGCCTCGTCGGCGACGAAGGACACCCACCCGCGCTCCTCGAGGATTCCTTGGAGGGCGCGGTAGTCCTCGTAGGCGGCGACGTGGCCGAGGAGGCGGGAGCGTTTGCGGGTCGTCGCAGAGTCCTCGGAGACGAAGTCGAAGCAGTCCATGACGATGTTGGGCACGTCCACGTCGAAGAGGCGGGCGGCGCTCTTGCCCAGGATCGTGCGGCCTCGCGCGGGGAGCTTGACCTGGAAGCGGACCTCGACACGGTCGGGCATGACGGTGGCGTAGGAGCGCTGGAGGATCAGGGCGCCGGCGCGGGCGATCGACACGTCGCGCGCGCCGCGGGCGCGGATAGCCTCGTCGAAGGCGCGGGCAATGAAGTCGGCGGCGGCCAGGCGGGCGTCGGACGAGGCCAGGGTGGCCTCGGGCAGTCCCATGGCCTCGGGGCGGGCCCAGGCTCGCAGGGATGAGGGCGGGGCGTAGGGGTCGGCCTGCACGTGGTCGATGGCGAGGGTGAAGTCGCCGTAATCCCAGGTGCCGAGGGTGTTTTTGTAGAAGCCGTAGGGTCGGCCGTCCGCGTGGCGGAGTTGGTCGAGCAGGTCAGCGTCGGTTCCGGAAATCGAGCGCGAGGGGGCTTCGTATCGGGGAGTCATGCCTTTAAGAATACAGGCGGAGCCTGCGGGAACGGGTCACCGTTCCCGCAGGCTCGCAGGTGTGATGAGTCGCGGCGCACGCGGCTCTCGGGAGCGCGCTCAGTCGAAGATGCCAACGATGATCGCCACGAAAACGAGGAAGAATATGAAGCTCGTTGCAATGATCGTGACAATCTTCGAGGCCTTCGTGATGGAGAGGGTCGGAGATGGGGCACCCATCCGCTCGGCCTTCGAGTGATTGATAATTGCCCAGACCATCGCCGGGATCGTCAGAATGAGAGGCGCAAAGAAGAAGCTCACCACCGCCAGGACCATCGCGAAGATCGCCTGGGTCCTCATGCTGTCGAATTCGCCGGACATCGCCGATGAGTACATCGGGGACCCATAGACAGGCTGGCCGTAGCCGCCCTGTCCATAGCCCGGCTGGCCGTAGCCGCCCTGTCCATAGCCCGGCTGGCCGTAGGCACCCTGTCCGTAGGCGCCCTGGCCGTAGCCCGGCTGTCCGTACCCCGGCTGGCCGTAGGCGCCCTGGCCGTAGCCCGGCTGAGCGTACCCGGGCTGTCCGTAGCCGCCCTGAGCGTACCCGGGCTGACCGTAGCCAGCTTGGTCGTACCCTGCATTAATGGCCTGGCCGTCAGGGGACTGCCCATACATAGAACCCGACGCGTAGGGGTAAGCGGGGTCGCTCACGATCGTCTCCAAATAATGCCGTTGACTATGACGGACCACATCCTAGCAGCGAGGGAAGGAAAGGCGCGGGCCCGGGGAAACCAGACGTTTCCCCGGGCCCGCGCCTGTCAAGCGTCATCAGTGGGAGGATGCTGCCGCGCCGATAATACCGAAGAACAGGAAGAGCAGGAAGCCACCGACCATGAACACGATCTGAATGCTCGCGCAAATCTTCGCGGTCGAACGAGCACCCTCCACGTCGCTCATCACGTCCATCGGGGCGCCGTACATCTGGGCATCCTGCACCAGCTTGTTACCCCAGATCCACATGCCACCAGAGAGGAAGAGGCCGCCAAACAAGAAGCTCAGGAACGACAGCAAGCGCACCGTCGACGCGTTCGAACGCAGACTCTGCACCGCCGGGTTCATGGCGTAGACGCCCGGCTGGCCGTAGGCCGCCTGGCCATAGCCCTGCTGGGGTGCTTGGCCGTATCCGGGCTGGCCGTAGGCCGCCTGGCCATAACCCTGCTGGGGTGCTTGGCCGTAGGGGCCCTGGTCGGCGGGGCCCTGCTGCATGTAGGGGTTAACAGGATCGCTCATGGGAAACTCCAAATGGATGTGAAGTAAATGCAGGATTCATCCTAGCGCACGACTCGCACGAATCAACGAGGCCGTGGCCAATTCCTCCTTGACGGGCAGGTGAGCGGCGGCCCGAGCGCCACCCCGCCTCGCCTCAACGCGCCCCGGCCTCGTCCCGCGCGCACAAAACGGCGCGGGGGCTGGCTTCCCGACCCCCGCACCACCCGACAAACGGGCACCACGTCACAGCATGCAGGACACGCAGCCCTCAACCGCCGTGCCCTCCAGGGCCATCTGGCGCAGGCGCATGTAGTACAGAGTCTTAATACCCTTCCTCCACGCGTAGATGTAGGACTTGTTCAGGTCACGAGTCGTCACCGTATCCGGGTAGAACAGCGTCAGCGACAGGCCCTGGTCCACGTGCTGGGTGGCCACCGCGTAGGTGTCGATGATCTTCTCCGGGCCGATCTCGTACGCGTCCTGGTAGTACTCCAGGTTCTCGTTCGTCATGTACGGCGCCGGGTAGTAGACGCGGCCGATCTTGCCTTCCTTGCGGATCTCCACGCGGGACACGATCGGGTGGATCGACGACGTCGAGTTGTTGATGTACGAGATAGAGCCCGTCGGCGGGACCGCCTGCAGGTTCTGGTTGTACATGCCGTACGTGGCGACGTCGGCCGCCAGGGCCTCCCAGTCCGCCTGGGTCGGGACCTTGATGGACGAGGCGGCGAGCAGCTCACGGCACTTGTCCGTGGTGGGAGCCCACTCCTCGTCGATGTACTTGCGGAAGAACTCGCCCGACGCGTAGGTCGAGTCCTCGAAGCCCTCGAAACGCTCCCCGCGCTCGCGCGCGATTGTGCACGAGGCCTTGATGGCCTCGAACAGGACCGTCATGAAGTACATGTTCGTGAAGTCCAGGGCCTCCTCGGACCCGTAGTGCACGTGCTCGCGCGCCAGGTACCCGTGCAGGTTCATCTGGCCCAGGCCAATCGCGTGGCTCATCGCGTTGCCGCGCGCAATCGACGGGACCGAGCCGATGTCCGAGAGGTCCGAGACGGCCGTCAGGCCGCGGATCGCCATCTCGATCGTCTTCGAGAAGTCCGGGGAATCCATGGTCTTCGCAATGTTGAGCGAGCCCAGGTTGCAGGAGATGTCCTTGCCGACGTGGTCGTACGACAGGTCGTCGTTGTAGGTCGAGGCCTCGGACACCTGCAGGATCTCCGAACACAGGTTCGACATGGTGATGCGGCCCTTGATCGGGTTCGCCTTGTTCACCGTGTCCTCGAAGACAATGTAGGGGTAGCCGGACTCGAACTGGATCTCCGCGATCGTCTGGAAGAAACGACGAGCGTTGATCTTGCGCTTGTGAATGCGCCCGTCGTCCACCATCTCGTGGTACTTCTCCGTCACCGAAATCTCGGAGAAGGGCACGCCGTACACGCGCTCCACGTCGTAGGGGCTGAACAGGTACATGTCCTCGTTCTTGCGGGCCAGCTCGAACGTGATGTCCGGGATGACGACGCCCAGGGACAGCGTCTTAATGCGGATCTTCTCGTCCGCGTTCTCACGCTTGGTGTCCAGGAACTGCATGATGTCCGGGTGGTGCGCATGCAGGTACACGGCACCCGCGCCCTGACGTGCGCCCAGCTGGTTCGCGTAGGAGAAAGAGTCCTCAAGCAGCTTCATGACGGGCACGACGCCGCTGGACTGGTTCTGAATCTTCTTAATCGGGGCGCCCGACTCACGCAGGTTCGTCAGCTGCAGGGCGACGCCGCCGCCGCGCTTGGACAGCTGCAGCGCGGAGTTGATGCCGCGCGCGATCGACTCCATGTTGTCCTCGATGCGCAGCAGGAAGCAGGAGACCAGCTCGCCGCGCGCCGCCTTGCCGGCGTTGAGGAAGGTCGGGGTGGCCGGCTGGAAGCGGCCCGTCATGATCTCGTCCACGAAGCTGCGCGCCAGCTCGATGTCGCCGCGCGCCAGGTACAGGGACACCATGGCGACGCGATCCTCGAAGCGCTCCAGGTAGCGCTTACCGTCGAAGGTCTTGAGCGTGTACGACGTGTAGTACTTGAACGCGCCCAGGAACGTCGGGAAGCGGAACTTGTGGGCGTAGGCCTGCTTATACAGCTCCTTCACGTCTGCGAAGTCGTACTGGTCGAGCACATGCTGCTCGTAGTAGCCCTCGTCCACCAGGTACTTCAGCTTCTCCTCCAGGTCATGGAAGAACACCGTGTTCTGGTTGACGTGCTGGAGGAAGTACTGGCGAGCGGCCTTACGGTCCGCGTCGAACTGGATGTGTCCGTTCGCGTCGTACAGGTTAAGCTGCGCGTTCAGCGCGTGGTAGTCAAGCTCCGGCGAGGGAGCTTCCTCTACGCCTGTGTCGGTGTAGTTTCTGCCAAAACTGTTCCAGTCCTTCGCGAACTCTGGAGACATCCTCGGGCGTGCCAAGGAGCTCGAACTTATACATGTGGGGGACCCCCAGCTTGGCCGCGATGATGTCGCCCGCAATGCAGTAGGCCTTGCCGAAGTTAGTGTTACCCGACGAAATGACGCCCCTGCACAGGGCCCGATTGTCAGGATTGTTGAGGAACTTGATGACCTGCTTGGGCACCGCGCCCTTGAGGTTACCGCCGCCGTATGTGGGCACGATCAGCACGTACTCCTCGCGCACGCGCAGCGGCTCATCCTTGGCAAGCAGCGGAATCCGCGCGGCCGGGAAGCCGAGTTTTTCCACGAAACGGCGGGTATTGCCCGTCGCCGACGAGAAGTAGACGACGCTGCCCATAGTGTTCCTTCCGACTTGTCGAGACGGTGAGTTTCTAGTGTCTCACTGACGAGGCCTTGGCGGGGGCGCCTCGGTCGCGTGTCCCCGTGTGGGATGGTCGACGCCGCATCGGACCCGGTGTGCGTGCCTGTTTGCGGCTGGTGTGCTAGCGAGCAGATGCGACCGTTTACGCTGGTCGCACAGCGTGTCACGCACGGCCACCCCGAGGGATTCCGCGCCGTTTGCGCGAGGGGACCACGGCCTCGTCAATGCCCGGATATGCGAAAGCCCCGGCCGGGCGGCCGGGGCTTAGCGGCGCGACTCAGGCCGACATCGCCAGGGCTACGGCGGCGATGGCCTTGATGCGGTCGGGGCGGAAGCCGGACCAGTGGTCCTCGCCGGCCACGACGACGGGGGCCTGCTGGTAGCCGAGGCCCTTAATGAAGGCGAGGGAGTCCGCGTCCTGGGTGACGTCGATCTTCTCGTAGGAGATGCCCTGCTTGTCGAGGGCGCGGTAGGTCGCGTCGCACTGGGGGCAGCGGGGCTTGGAGTAGACGGTGATCGACATGTTCGTGTCTCCTTGCGGCCTGGGGCCGGACGTTGCTTACCTAATTGGCTTTCTGGCGGCTCGTTCGCCGCGAACACCACAACACTACACCTTGGGGCCACCTGCGCAACCGACCCCTAGATGTTGTGTGCAACGCTCCTGGGGACAGCCAATGGGAACACCCTGTGGACAGAGCGGGCGGTCAGGATCACACCCGCCATTCGCGCACTTGTCGACCCCCTGACGAAGGTCCCCTCAGATGCGCACAAACACGTGGGTTTATCGCTAACCCTGCACCACCTGAGCACCCTCGCGCGGAGCCCCCACACCCCTGTGAGCACTGTGGACAGTGTCGTCACCAGCCTGTGCATAACCGCATGACAAACAGTCACTTTGTGACGAGCGCTACACTTATTCGAGAAGGCTTGGGCGTGTCGCGCCCGCACATCTAGGGGTCGTTGGCAGACAAGTACCCCTAGATGTAGGGGTTGGGAGCCATGTCGGACGAATGCCTGAAATGCCGCGGAAAGCTGCGCGGGGCACTCGCCACGGGGAATCCAGAAACCCCTACAGCCCCAGGAACGCCTTGATTGCGGGCATCTCCCGCACGGCCTGAACCAGGCCGGCTCGGTAGGTGGCTTCGAGGCGCTCGCGCCGCGACTCGGTGTTGTTGATCCACAGGTTGTCGGGAGCGAACACGTAGGCCTGGCCTCGTTCCTCGAGTTCGAAGAGGAAGCGGCGTCCCGCGTTGTAGCGGTCGGTGCGCAGGGCGACGCCCTCGAAGACGGACGGGAATGAACGGTAGGCGGTGCGCAGGAGGGCGCCGACGCTGGCGGGCATGGGGTCTTTGACGAAGTCGCGGGGACGGGTGAGGACGACGAGGAGCTTGCGGTATCCCTCGCGTAGGGGCTGGTCGAAGGGCAGGCCTCCGTTGGGGCCGAGCGCGCCGTCGACGTAGGTGTCGCCGTCGATTTCTACGGGCGGCATGAGGATGGGCAGCGTGGAGGAGGCTCGGATAATGGGTCCGAGCGTGTCCAGGGTGCTCATTTCTTCCTTGGAGAACCAGCGTTCTTCGCCGCGCGATGCGTTGAAGGTGGCGACGCGCGTGGTGGCCGGGTTCGCCAGGAAGGTGTCCATGTTGAAGGGCAGCGCGCCGTCGGGGTAGCAGATCTGCTGGTAGATGTACTCGGCGTTGAAGTAGCCGTGCCCCTTGCGGAAGTGTTTGAGTCCGCCAAACTCGGGGTCTTCGACGAGGTCAACGAAGGTGTCGTGAGAGCGCTGAGCGTCGCGGGAGGTGAAGTTGCACAGGTGGCTGGAACCCGCGGAAACCCCGGAGATGTGGGGGAAGTTGATGCCTTCGGCGATGAGTCGGCTGACGAGCGCGGCCGTGTAGGCGTTGCGCATGCCGCCGCCTTCGAAGACGAGGGCGGTGTCGTCGATGGTGACCATCGTGGCGATGGATTCTTCGGGGGTCGGGTAGTGCTCTGGCGTTTCCTTCACGTGTCGACCCTACCGCCGCGCCTCGAACCTACGCGCGCGTACCCCCGGTGAAGACCACGTAGTGATAAAAGTAGAAGCGGAACGCGGTGCCCAGGGCGAAGCCGACGACGTAGACGGCGATATTGTCGGCCAGCGCCGAGGTGAGCCCGAGGACGTGGTGGGTGAAGAGGAGGCAGAACTGGGAGATCCCGATGCCGCAGGCGTTGGCGAAGAGGAAGAGGATGGCCTCGCGCGTGGCATTGTCTCGGGTGCGCCCGCGGTAGGTCCACAGGCGGTTGGCGACCCACGAGTACAGGGTCGCTATCACGGCGGCGATGAACTGGGCGGTGTTGGGGTGGCCGGCGAGCACGCCGAGCGGGCCGCGCTGCAGGAGGTTGAACAGCCCCATGTCGATGACGAAGGCGGTCGCGCCGACGAGCCCGAATTGGATGAATTCGCGCACCCAGGCGAGGAGCCGCTCGGTGAGGCTCAGGGACGAGGCGGGGGCCGCTTCCTCGTTCACCTGTCCGCGGGTGCCGGGCTGAGTGAGGGACGAGGCCGGGGCGGGCTCCTCGTTCACCTGTCCGCGAGTGCCGGGCTGGGTACGAGGAACGGACGGATCCGCGAGCGCCGCGGGTTCGAGCGCGGCAGCGGATCCGCGCGAGGATTGTTCGTCGATCACTCCCCTAGTGTCGCATGCCTGCCCGCTCGCTTCTACCGTCAGTTCAGTATGTCGGCATCACCACGCCACCCCCCCAAATTTCGCACGTAATTCCCTTTCTCCCCCTTTCGCCTGCCACCCACAAACCGCAGAATGGCGATCTGATCATCGACAGACTTAAAGGGTTTGGGCTCCATCGCTCTCCTCCAAAATGTTAAGACCGGCCCTGGACCCTCGTCGGGCGGAACCGGTCATTGTGGTCTCATCGTATCAGGGTTATAGGACATTTCGTGTTGCTGGGGGTAGGCCACAGGTGTTGTTGTAGGGCTTGGCCGCGATGACGGCGGGCGATGGCAGGCCTGGCCCAGACAAATTTCGCACATAATTTAAGACGGTAATTTTTCGAGACCGCGGGAAAACGTTGCAATTCCAACGATGCAAATTCAATGTTTGAAGGAGCCGCAGGGGAATTACGTGCGAGTTTACTGAGTATAGGTGCTAGAGGACGAGGGTTATAGGACGAAACGTGTTGGTTGGGGATAGGCCACAGGTATTGTGGGAGGGCTTGGCCGAGCTTCGAGCCGACGCGCCGAGCAAAGCTCGCGGGGCAGAAGGCGAGCGGGGCAGACCGCCACCCTCCAGCAACACGCAGTGTCCTATAACCCTCGTATCACGGCAGCCGCGCACACGCACTGGGTTTGTCCATCCGAATGCAGTCATGCTGCACGTTGTGGACGAACACTGCGGCCACCTCACCATCCTCCCCGTCACCGCCCCGGGCCGCTCAACCATCCTCCCCGGCACCGCCCCGGGCCGCTCAACCACCCGCCACGCCCGGGCCCGCACGCCGCCAGCCCACACCCACGGCGACCCGGACCACGCCCGCCTCTAAGATGGTCCCCATGACTGAGACGACCCCACACCACGCACCCCAGGCCTCGCCAAACACTCCCCCGGTTGCCCCGAAACGCTACGGCTACCGGGTGCGCGACCAGTTCGGGCAGCATTTTGATGACCCGTGGGATTGGTTGCGCGATGCAGACAACCCCGAGGTCCGCGCGCACCTGGAGGCGGAGAACGCGTGGGCGGACGCGGTGACGGCGCCGACGCGCGAGGCGGCGGCGCGCCTCGTGGAGGAGGTCAAGGCCTCCACGGCGCTCACCGACGTGACGGTTCCGATCCGCGAGGGCGAGTTCTGGTATTTTCGGCGTTTCGCGGAGGGCCAGTCCTACGCGACGCATCACCGCGCGCCGGTTCAGCGCGACGAGGCAGGCGTCCCGATCCTGCTCGTCCCCCAACCGGGCGTGCCCGCGCGGGGCGAGGAGCTCCTCGTCGATGAGAACGAGTGGGCGCGCGGGCAGGAGTTTTTCCGCTTGGCGGACATGTACCCGTCCCCGGATGGGCGCCTGATCGCGTGGGCGCGGGACACGAGCGGGGATGAGCGCTACACGTGGGTCGTGCAGGAGGCCTCGGGGCGCGTCATCGACGAGGCCGTGGCAGGCGCCGGGTACGGCTTCGCGTGGGCGGATGATTCCGATTCCTTTATCTACATGGGCGTGGACGACGCGTGGCGCGCGTGCGACGTGTGGTTGCACCGCGTGGGCACGCCGCGCGAGGCCGACGAGCTGCTGTTGGTCGAGCCGGACGAGGGTTTCGAGATGGGGTTCGCGCCCTCGGGCTTCCCGGGCCACGTAGTCATTCATTCCTCGTCGTCGACGGCGGGCCGTGCGTGGCTGTGGCTGCCCGCCCACCCGTCGGTGCGCCCGCTGCCGCTCATGCCGGTGCGCCCGCGCACGCTGGTGTCGGCGGATTCGGCGGGCGACCGCCTGTTCATCGTGCACACGGGGCTGACGCAGGAGGGCTCGCTCGCGCAGGCGATGCTGCCCGAAGGGGGTTCGCCCGAGGCCTTGGCGCGCCTCGGCGTCACGTCCTCCTCCGCGTTCTCGCGGGGTTCCCTGGCGGATCGCACGCCGGGCACGCCCCTGCCGGAGGACGAGCCCGCACCCCTCGCGCCGTTTGAGTCCTGGGAGCCGCTGCGCAGCCCCGGCCCCGGCGAACGCATCACCGACGTCGAGGCTCACGCGGACTACGTGGCGCTCTCGCTTCGTTCGGGCTCGCTGACGCAGGTCGACGTGTGGGATCGCCGCGAGCAGACGCCCACGTGGCGGCGCGTAGAGGTGGACGCCCCGGTGCGCACGATCGCGACCGTGCCGACCCCGTGGGCCGACCCGCTGCGCGTGGAGTTCCAGTCGCAGACCGTGCCGCCCACGGTCGCCGAGGTGTCCCTGCCAAACCCCACCCCCGCGAGCACCCCCGCCCCGGCATCCCCGGAGGGACGCGGAACCGATAACACGGCCCAGGCCTCGTCCCCCGAGAACCCGCACCCCGAGAACCCCGAAGGCACGGCGCTGAGCGTGCGCACCCTGCGCACCCGCGAGGCGCCTGGCTGGGACCCCGCCGAGTTCGTCGGGCAGCGCGTGTGGGTGCTCGCGCGCGACGGCGCGACCCGCATCCCCGTCACCCTCATTCACCACCGCGACGCGCGCCCGGACGGCACGCACGCGGGCTGGCAGATCGGGTACGGCTCGTACGAGGTCAGCTACGACCCCGAGTTCGAGACCCTGCGCCTGCCGATCCTGCGCCGCGTCGTCTACGCGATCGCGCACGTGCGCGGCGGCGGCGAGATGGGCCGCGCCTGGTACGAGGACGGCAAGGAGCTGGTCAAGGAGCACACCTTCACGGACTTCATCGACGTCGCCGACTGGCTGGTCGACTCCGGGTGGGTGGCGCCCGACCGCCTGGTCGCGGAGGGCCGCAGCGCCGGAGGCCTGCTCATGGGCGCGGTCACCAACGCCGCCCCCGACCGTTTCCGCGCGATCCTGGCGGGCGTGCCCTTCGTGGACGCGCTCACAACGATCCTGGACCCGACCCTGCCGCTCACCGTCGGCGAGTGGGAGGAGTGGGGAAATCCGCTGACCTCGCGCGCCGTATTCGACGCGATGAGCCGCTACACGCCCTACGAGAACGTACCCGACGGCGCGCTCCTGCCCGCGATCATGGCGACGACATCGGTCAACGACACGCGCGTCGAGTTCATCGAGCCCACCAAGTGGGTGCAGCGCCTGCGCGAGGCCACCGGCCAGGTTCCCTTCACCGGGGACGAGGCCGGGGCTGGGCAGCGCTGCAATTGCTGCGATTCGGGGGCGGCCGGGGATTCCGGTGCGGTCGGCGTCGACTCCGGCGGCGGCGAGAGCACGGGCGCGGAGGCCAGCCACGGCCTCGTCGCCGCGCGCGACCCGCGCGAGCGTCCGATCATCCTGCGTACCGAGATGGTCGCCGGGCACGCCGGCCCGTCCGGGCGCGAGGGCCGGTGGGCGGCGCGCTGCGAGGAGTTCGCCTTCGCGCTGGGCCAGGTGGGCGTCACGGTGTAACAGGTGGGGGCGGTCTTCGTTGGAAGACCGCCCCTCTCGCGTTGCGTCACTGTGCCGCGCGGCTGCACGCGTTACTGCGCGCCACCGTCCCAGCCGGGGCGCAGGGTGAAGCTTCAATCTCTCGCACGTGGCTATCGAGAAAGCTCGGACTCTCGAGATAGCCCGCCAGTTTGGAAGTCGTCCAGACCACGCGCCTCTCTCCGCTCTCCCACGGTGTGAAAGACAGGGTGACGTGGTGATCGTCCCAGCGATCCTCGAGCGCGTAGACGCCCGTCTCAGTCACTTGGAACAACACTCGCGAGGAGTCCTCCATTGTGTGCGAAAACAGGTAGCGACCTCGCCCACTCGTCAGGTCCACTGTAAACGCATCCCCGTCTTCGCTGATGAACCGGTACTCGTCACCAACCTGGACCCCTCTGTAGTGAAAAATGCTGCGGTCCCTGTTCACTTCGATGGGATTTTCCTGTTCATCGATCACGGGAACGATCGTGCGCTGTCCGGTCGACAGGTCCCAGCGTTCGAGAACCATCGTTCCTTCCTCTCTCCCTTCTGCCATCACACGCGTGGCCCGAGAGTCGCCCGTTTGGACGCTCGGTATCGTGATCACGTCCCCCTCGCAGGCGAACTCTCGCTGCCCCGACACCAAGCCGTCGATCATTGGCGCGACACCAAGGAGTCGAGGAGTATCACCATCACGATCATTCAACTGAATGACGACAGACAGCTCCTCCGGTTGCTCACCATCGCCGCCCGACTGTGCGGAGTAAGCCTCGAAAGCCTCTGACTTCATGCGCCAGAGCTGCTTCGTGTCAACAATCGACAGGATCCGGTCCCCGCACTGCCCCACGTCCCCACGCGTTCCGGGAGTTGACACACTCGTCACGCTTCCATCAAGTTCGATCGTATCGACTCGATAAGCCAGGTCCATCTCGTAAGAAACCACGATGATTCGGCCGTCCGACAACTCATAACGCTGGACCTCCGAGGAATTCCATCCGGATCGTTTGTCCCGACGCGTTCCGTGCTCCGTCGTCAGATAGTCCCACTGCTCGGAACCGTAGGAGATCCCACGTTCGGTCCACAGAAGTTCGCCAACATTTTCTTCTTCAAGAAGAGCAGCTGTGTGCTTTCCTTGAGCGTCCAGAAGCATGATCCAGTTGTCATGAATCGGCGCGCTCAGACCGGACTGCGATCGCGCTTCACCCATGCGAATAGCAATCACAGCCTCACCCGTACTCAGCTCATCCACCGACGAACTGATCAGGTAGCCCTTCGGAATGCAGCTCCACATGAGCAACCCAAGCGCGAAGGCAAGCGCGAGGAGACCCCACGGGCGGGACCGCTTCCGCTTCGCCGAACCACCTCCCTCTCGCTGAGGCGCATTCGTCTCGTGCTGTTCATCGCTGCGAGTGCTCATGGTCGTCTCCGTCCTCATCGTTGCGGCGAAGGGCGCTACCACGCCCACCCCCGATTTTAGAGCACGAGGCAGAGGCTGCCCCGGCCTCGTCCCATTGCCCGAACGAGCCGGGCCTCGTCCCCGTTCCGATCAGGCAAGCGCGATGCCGATAGGATGACGCCATGACGATTACGGCGGCAGCAGACGGTTCTTCCCTCGGCAATCCCGGGCCCGCGGGGTGGGCCTGGTACGTGGACGAGGACACGTGGGACGCGGGCGGCTGGCCGACGGGCACCAACAACCTCGGTGAGCTGACCGCTATTCTGCGTCTGCTCGAGGCCACGGCCGAGACCGGCGAAGAACTGCACATCCTCGCCGACTCGCAGTACGCCATCAACGTCGTATCCAAGTGGCGGCTCGGCTGGAAGAAGCGCGGCTGGACAAAGGCCGACAAGAAGCCCATCAAGAACCTGGAGCTCATCCAGGAGATCGACCGCGCCATGGAAGGGCGCCGCGTCACCTTCGAATGGGTCAAGGGCCACGCCGGGCACCGCATGAACGAGCGCGCCGACGACCTCGCGCGCGCGTGCGCCGAGGCCTACCAAGCCGGGCGCACACCCGAGCCGGGCCCCGGGTTCGGAGGCGGCAGCGCGCGCGTCAGCACGAGCGCAACACAGGCGAACGAGGGCGACGCCGACGCACCCGCTGCATCTCCGTCAGCAACCCCTCACGATGCCACCGCCGCCGATGCGCCAGCGACTGCATCTTCTTCGCGCGGCAGTTCCGCCGAGGATACCGCGCCCTCTTCGGCAAAACCGGCACAGCCGCAGGGCATTGCCACCTCTGACGTCCCCGCGACCGAGCCACCTTCGCGCAGCGCGTCGGCAAATGACGCGGGCCCGGCCACCACGGCCTCGGCCGCTGCACCCGCTTTTCGTTCTCATCCCAGTGTTTTCTCCGTATCCACACAAGCGCGCGGACCAGCGGAGGAAGCCACGGCCTCGTCGACGAGCGAGGCCTCGGAGAGCGCGGCGTCAGTAAGCACCGCCGACGCCCTCGCCCGCGAGCGCGAGTTCATCCTGGCGTGGACCGGCGGGGACGAGGCTGCGCTGGCGGCCATGACGGACGCGCGCACGACGCGCATCTGGCCGGGCGGCGCGGCGACCACGACGCTGGGAGGGCCCTCGCCCGCCTCGCCGTCCGTGGGCCGCATCGACGTACAGGACTTGGGCGGCGCGTTCCTGACGCGCTACCGAGTGCGCTGGGAGGGTGGCGCGTCGCTGGAATCCAGCGTGTGGGCGCCGGCGACTTCTGGTGAGCCGCGCCTGGTCATAGTGCACCACCAGTCGACGCTGATCTCCTGAGCCGGGCTATCGCGGGCATTCGCGGGCGGACATTCGTGGGCGGACATCCGCGGGCGGACACAGCTTGCAGGTACAGGGTGCGTCGGATAATCCCGCGGGGCACTGCTTCGCGGTCATGCGCGGTACGTACAACCCTCTCTTGCAATCTCGCACGTAATTTCCTCCGGTCAGTTTTCGCCTACGCCCAGAAACGTTGGAATTGCAACAACCATATTTCAATTACTGAAAGATTGACAGGGAAATTACGTGCGACATTGTTGGGAAACCACTCCATGGCCGTGGCCGCGACGCGGAGAGGTTGCGTCTTGACAGCCAGTGCACGCGTCCCCACCCCTGGAGCTCCAGTCGGCCGAGTGCACCTCATACGGATAGGTTGCGCACATGCGGATAGGTTATGCACACGCGGATAGGTTATTAACCTATCCAGATGCTCATAACCTATCCGCGTAGCCGTTTCCTATCCGCGAGCCCCACACGCTTACAGCTTGGCGCCCTCGAAGCTGAAGATGTCAAGGAAACGACGCGCACGATCCGAGGAAGGGTCCGCGAAGAACTTGCGCGGCGGGTCGACCTCGACGATGCGGCCCTCGTCCATGAAGACGATTCGGTCGGCGATCGCGCGGGCGAAGCCCATCTCGTGCGTGACGATGAGCATGGTCATGCCGGTGCGCGCCAGTTCGAGGACGACGTCGAGGACCTCGCGCACCATCTCCGGGTCGAGGGAGGCGGTGACCTCGTCGAGGAGGAGGATCTCGGGGTCCATCATGAGGGCGCGCACGATGGCGACGCGCTGGCGCTGCCCGCCGGAAAGCTGACGCGGGTAGTCGTCGGCGCGGTCAGCCAGGCCGACGCGCTCAAGCAGTTTGTGCGCCCGCTCCTCGGCGTCGGCGCGCGATTCTCCCGCGACGAGGCCGGGGGCGAGCGTCAGGTTCCCCATGACGGTCAGGTGGGGGAAGAGCTCGTAGGACTGGAAGACCATGCCGATGCGGCGGCGGACCTCGGGCCAGGAGACGCCGGGGGCCGCCAGGTCGTTCCCGTCGAAGAGGATCTGCCCAGAGTTGATGGGCTCGAGGCCGTTGATCGTGCGCAGCAGCGTGGACTTGCCGCAGCCCGACGGGCCGATAATGACGACGACTTCACCGTCGGCGACGTCGAGGGAGACGCCGCGCAGGGCGTGGTGCCCTCCCGGGTAGGTCTTGTCGAGGTCGACGAGGCGCAGCTGCGGGTCGGAGGTCAGTTCTGCCATGTTTTCTCCATGTGGCGTGAGAGGAGCGATATGGGCCAGCAGATGAGGAAGTACAGCGCGAAGATCAGGCCGTAGATCCACAGCGAGGCGGTGGGGTAGTTGAAGCGGTTGGCGTCGATGATCTGCTGTCCGACTTTGAGGACTTCAACGACGCCGATGAGGACGACGAGGGAGGTCGTCTTGATCATGCGGGTGATGAGGTTGACGGCCGGGGGCGCGAGCCTACGCAGAGTTTGCGGCAGGATAACGCGGCGCATGGTCTGCCTCGGGGAAAGTCCCAGAGCGTAGGCGGACTCGTACTGGTGGCGCGGGATCGCGACGAGCGCGCCTCGCACGAGGTCGCCCATCTCAGCGCCGCCCCACAGGGTGAAGACGAGGACGGACGCGGTGATGCCGTCCAGGTTGATCCCCGCGACGCGCGTGAGCCCGAAGTAGGCGACGAACAGGAGGACGAGCTGGGGCATGATGCGCACGAACTCGAGGTAGAGCTGCATGAGCCAGCGCAGGGGCCGCCACCGCGAGCGCATGCCGAGGCCGACGAACACACCGAGCACCAGCGACAGCACGACGGACAGCGCGGAAATGCCGACGGTGACGCCCAGGCCCTCGAGGATGCGCACGAGGTTGCGGCCCTCGAAGATGACGTTAATTCCCAAATCCGCCACGGCGCACCTTCTTTTCGATGAGTCGGGCCGCGATGGACACGGGCAGCAGGATCACCAGGTAGGCGATGACCAGGAGGACCAGCGCTTCGGAGGTGTTGTAGGACATGCCGATGAGGTCTTTCGCGACGTACACGAGGTCGGGCAGCGCGACGACGGAGACGACGGAGGTTTCCTTGATGAGGAAGATGACGTTGGCGGCGAGCGGCGGCACGGAGGTCGCGATGGCCTGCGGGAGGGCGACGTGACGCAGCGTCTGGGTGCGCGTGAGGCCGAGCGCGGACGCCGACTCCCACTGGATCGTGGCGATCGAGTCGAGGCCGGAGCGCAGGGCCTCGGCCATGTAGGCGCCGCCCAGGAAGATCAGGCCGACGATCGCGCAGGTCTCGCCGCTCCACTTGATGCCCACGCGCGGCAGGCCGAAGTAGATGAAGAAGAGCTGCACGAGCAGCGGCGTGTTGCGCGACAGCTCCACGTAGGCGGCGCCGATCTGGGTGGCGACGGGGATCCGGTACTGCCGGATCGCAGCCACGAGCAGGCCGACCGCGAGGGAGCCGACGATGCCGATGGCCGCGATCCTCAGGGTGAGGATGGCGGCGTCGACGTACAGGGGCGCGTATCGCGCCAGGATCTCAAGATTCATAAGCGAAATCTGGGACGAGGCCGTGGCCACGCCGGGCGATCACCCGCGGCGGGTGGACCCGTGAGGGGGCCACGGCCTCGTACCTGAATCAGTTGGTGGAGGTGGTGTCCACGCCGCCTTCGACGACGAGGTCGTCGGGGGTCGCGGCATCACCGTAGACGGGGGCGAGGGTCTGCTCGTAGTCCTTGTGGAAGAAGTTTTCCTCGCCGAGGTCCACGAGTTCGTTGTTCAGCCAGTCGAGGAGGGCGGTGTTGCCCTTCTTGACGGCGGCCGCGATGTAGCTGGTCTCGCCCAGGCTCTTGATGCCGACGCTGAAGCCGGGGTGCTGGATAGCCCAGGCGATGACCTCGGTGTTGTCGGTGGAGAAGGCGTCGCCGCGGCCGTCCTCGAGGGCCTGGTAGGCGTCGGAGTACTGGTCGAACTTGAGGAGCTTGACCTCGGGGTGGTTGGCCTCGAAGTAGGATTCGGCGGTCGTGCCCTTGGTGACGATGAGGGTCTTGCCGGCCAGCTGACTCACGTCCGTGATTTCAGCCGAGGTGGGCGAGACGACGCCGAGGGAGACCTTGAAGTAGGGGTTCGCGAAGTCGACCTTTTCGGCGCGTTCGGGGGTGACGGTGAAGTTGGCGAGGGTGATGTCGACCTTGTTGGAGGCGAGGACCTCGGTGCGGGCGGCGGCGTCGACGGGGACGTACTTGGCGGTGACGCCCAGGTCGGCGGCGATGCGGTCGCCGTAGACGACGTCGTATCCGGCGGGCTTGCCGTCGGCGTCAATGTAGCCGAAGGGGGCCTTGTCAGAGAAAATGCCGATGACAATTTCGCCGGATTCCTGGATCTGTTCGGGGGTGCGGTCGCCGACCTGCGCGCCCGAGGAGGACGAGGAGGTGGCCGCGCCACCGGAGCATGCGGCCATGCCGAGGGCTGCGACCATGGCGACGGCGGCCGTGGCGAGTCGAAGGAATGGCTTCTTGCGTGCGTGAGTGGCGCTCATGAGGGCTCCTGATCTGCGGATTGAATGAGGGACGCCGAGGCTGGTGGCACCTCGGCGTTGACATTGATCCTTCCACCACCTGGAAGGATTTGCGAGGGGCTGGTCCACTTTTGACACAATGTGACAGCCGATAGACACGTGAATACCCCTTTATATAAGATGGGACTTAGGACCCACAAAAACGTGGAAATCATCACGTGCATGCGCGCCCGCTCGCATATGCACGGGCTAACGCGCCAGAATTGCACCCGTGCCTCAGCCATTCCACAGCGTGAACGTCCCCATGCCGGCGAGCCCTACCCGCGTCGAGATCATCGAAGGTCTGCGCATCACGGCTCCCGTCGCGGCTGGCTATATCCCCCTCGGCCTGGCGTATGGCCTACTGGTCGTCCAACTCGGCCTGCCCTGGTGGATCGCCCCAGCCCTCTCCCTGGCCGCCTACTCGGGGTCAGCCGAGCTGCTCGTCGTCACCCTGGCCTCGCACAACACGCCCCTGGCGGTGATCGCCGTGACAATGCTGCTGGTGAATTTCCGCCTCCTATTCTTTGCGTTCTCGTTCCCGCTCCAGGTCGTCGAGGGACGCCTCGCGCGCCTGTTCTCGATGTACGCCCTGGTCGACGAGGCCTACGCCCTGACCGCCGCTCGTCCCAACGGCTGGACGAAGCCTCGCCTGCTGGCCATGCAGGTGCTCTTCCATCTCACGTGGCTCATCTCGGGCCTCGTCGGGGTGCTCGCGGGAGGCCTGATCCCCACGCAGATCCAAGGCCTCGACTTCGCCCTCACGGCCCTGTTCATCACGCTGACGCTGGACTCGGCGCGCTCGGTGCGCGAACTCCTCTCGGTCGCCCTGGCCGGCGCCTCCTTCGTGGTCGCGATGGCGGCGCCCCCGTCCCACCGCCTCCTCGTGGCGCTGCTGATTTTCGTCGCATGCCTGGCAGTGCGTCACGTCCTCAATCGACGAGGCATCCTGCACTCCCCCAATCCCCTTCCCCCGGAGGACGGGTCGGCTTTCACGCGCAAGGGGGACGCCTCATGACGACGTCGCTCACCTACCTGCTGACGATCCTGGTCCTGGTTTTCGTCATCGACTTTACGCTGCGAGCGCTGCCCTTCAAGATACTGGAGCCGCTGCGCGGCTCACGCTTCGTCTCCGACATGGCGGTGTGGATGCCGCCGGGGATCATGCTGATCCTGGTCCTGTCGACGCTGACACACAACGCCCACACGGCGGGAGACCACTGGTGGGTAGCCCTGGCCGCCACGGGCGTGACGGTCGCCGTCCACCTGCTCAGCGGGCGCAAGCTCCTGTGGAGCGTCGGCGCCGGAACGCTCGCTACATCGCGCTGCTGAACTGGCTCTGATGAACTGGCTCTGAGCCCCCTCTCCCAACCTCGCGCCCCCTAAAAGTCGCACGTAATTTAACTTGGTCATTTTTCGAGACACCCCACAAACGTTGCAATCCCAACGACACGATTTCAAAGTCTGAAATACTCGCAGGGGAATTACGTGCGACATTTTTGAGGAACCATTCGCGACAGGCCCCCACTAGAGTCCCGGCGAGAGCGCGCAGCAAACCACCCCGCCCGAATGCCGCCCGACAACAAACGGGCACAACGGCACGGCGGCAAACCCGCTACCATTGTGTCCATGCACACAGAGTCGTACATTCACCACGGTCACACGGTTTACGAGCACCGCCTCCAGGTCCCCCTGGATCACCTGCGCCCCGCCGGCGAGGACAACCCGACGATCGAGGTGTTCGCCCGCGAGGTCGTGCGCAAGGGCCGCGAGGACTCCCCCTACGCGGTGTTCCTCCAGGGCGGCCCGGGCTACCCGAGCCCGCGTTTCGGCACGTTCACGGGCGGGTGGATGAACCGGCTCCTCCAGGACTATCGGGTGGTGCTCCTCGATCAACGAGGCACGGGCCAGTCGACCCGCATGGACGCCCAGGCGCTCTCCCACCTGGGCACGGACGAGGAGAAGGCCGCGTACCTGCGCCACTTCCGCCAGGATCAGATCGTGTACGACGCGGAGGCGCTGCGCCGCGAGCTGTGCGGGGATGACCCGTGGACGACGCTCGGACAGTCTTTCGGCGGTTTCATTACGACCTCGTACCTGTCGCTGGCTCCCCAGGGCCTCAAGGCCAGCCTGATCACGGGAGGCTTGCCCGGCCTCGTCCATGTGGACGACATCTACCGCCTAACGTATGAGCGCACGGCGGCGCGCAACCGCGCGTACTTCCAGCGCCACCCGGGCGACGAGCGCACAGTGCGCGAGCTGTGCGCGCACCTGGCGGACACGGAGGAGACGCTGCCGACGGGCGAGCGCCTCTCCCCCGCGCGCCTGCGTATGATCGGCATGATGCTGGGCGGCCAGGGCAACACGGATCAGCTGCACTACCTGCTCGAGGGCCCGTGGACGTCGGTTCGAGGCCAGCGCCGCCTCTCGTCGCAGTTCCTGGCGGCGATCGGCTCGCAGGTGGACGTGGCGCCGATTTACGGGCTGTTCCAGGAGTACATCTACGCGTGCGCGACGCCGGACCTGGTGGGTACGGCGACGGGGTGGGCGGCGGATCGCCTGGCCGAGGAGGTCCCGGGCTTCGCGAAGGACGCGGACCCGCTCGACGACAAGGAACCCTTCTACCTGACGGGCGAGCACTTCATGCGCCGCGTGTTCGACGAGGATCCGGGCTTGGCGCCGCTGAATGGCGTCGCGGAGATCCTCGCGTCGACGACGGAGGCGGCCCCGGTGTATCTGCCGGACGTGCTGGCGCAGAACACGGTGCCGGTCGCGGCGGCCGTGTACTACGACGACATGTTCGTGCCGCGCGAGCTCTCCCTGGACACGGGTGACCTGATCGGAGCCCGCCACTACATCACGAACGAGTATCAGCATGACGGCTCCGCCTATTCGGGCGGCGCGGTCGTCTCTCACCTGCTTGACCTGCTCGCGGATTGATCCGCTCAGGTGTGGACCCCCGCGGTATCCGCGGATTCTGACTGAAAGGACTGGCTATGGCCTCGTCTCACTCTTGCCCCTGCTCCTGCCCGTTTAAGGACAACCCGACCCGCACCGTGGGCCTCGCTGTCGGCGCGGGCGCGACGCTCGCCTGGTACGCGCTGCCCGATTACGTGCGCTCTCGCCCGTTGCGCGGCCTCATCAAGACGGGTCTGCTGGGCGCGATCGGCTGGTCGATCGTGGCGATGATGCCCGAGGACGGCGAGCTGCCGCCCTACGACGACGAGACGGACTGCTCGAAGGGGTCGCCGGTGGCCGATGACCCGCTCGACGGCGTCACGGAGGCGGAGCCGCGCGAGCTGGCGGTCTTGGCGGGCGCGGCGCTGGGCTCGGCGGTGCTGACGGTGGCCGTGGAGCGCTGGCTGTTCCGCCGCGGTGAGCGCCGCCGCGCCGAGGGGGTTCGCCTGGCCCACACGAGGCAGGGGCTGGCTCTCGGGGCCCTGGAGGCGGTTGCGACCGTGGCGACGCTCGCGGGCGAGGGACGGGGCAGCTGCTCGACGAACGCGTAAGTAATCGGTGCCAGGTCACGAGGCCTGGGCGAGCAATGCGTGACCCGCGCGGCCGACGGCGCTCCGGTTTCGGGGTTCCGCGGCCGCGCGGGCGTGTGTGTACACCTTGGCGTGTGTCTTGCGCGGGGACTGTGCTGCGCGTCCGTCAGCGCCGATACGTCCGAACGACCCGGAGGGCTGCGCGTGCCAGGCCCAAGCCGCAGGCCATGATGAAAATCGGGAGACCCACGGCCGCCCACCACGACGAGGCCCTCCCAACGAGCGCCAAGACCGCCCAGATGAGCGGAGGCAGGATCATCATGATGGTGGCCAGTGTCGCCATGATCGAGCTGACCGGGAGCTTTTCGTAGATCCTGATGAAGGCTGCGCGGGGACTCATTCCGAGGGCTGTGCCGAGCTTCGCGGTGTCTGCTTTGAATGAGCGGGCCACGCGAGAAACAAAGAAGAGGGAAGCAAGCAGGCCGATCACGACGGCGACCGTGCGCAGGCCGACAGCGTACACCAGGCCGGCAAGGAGCCACGCGACAGCGTACCCAGTGAGCACGTACACGCACGCCCTGAGCATGTTCCCGAAGACCATCCAGTTGAGTTGGAGCGCAATATCACCCTGGTCGGGGTCTGTGGCGAGGATGTCGGTATAGAGGCGGGCGCTCTCGTCGGCGTTGTCCTTTTGCTTGATCCAGGCGAGTGCCTTGCGCGCGTGAAGGTTGTCGGGTTCGATCTCGAGGACGCGCGCGTAGACCTCTTCGGCTTCCGGGGAGCGCCGCTCCTGGAGGACGTCTCCGAGTTTGCTCAGCACGTAGACGTCTTCCGGGGCTTGACGCGCGGCTTCACGCGCGACGGCTTCGGCTTCTTCCATCCGACCGTTACGCAAGAGGCTGATCGCGTGGAGGGACTGGTAGGGGATCCAGTCGGGATCGAGTTCGATCAGGCGCGACGTGTGCTGAAGGGCGGCCGCATCGTCCGGCTCGACGATGGCCAGCCAATAGAGCGCGGTGTCGTTGTTGGGTTCTGCTTCGAGGGCTCGCCGCGCGCAGGCGTACGCCTCGTCTCTCTTGCCCATTCCCGCGAAGGCGACCGCGAGGAAGCAGTTGACGGCCGCAACGAGAAGAGGGGTTGTCTGCGGGATCGTGACAAGGAGCTCGATGGCTTGTTCCTGTCGCCCAAGGTCGATGAGCGCGTGGGCGCGCTTAATCTGCTCGCGAGCGGAGCTTTCGTCTGTCATTGTGTTCTCTCAAGGGCAGGTACCAGGCCCGCAAGGGCACTCACAGCAGCTTGTTGGCCTTCATGTAGGCGGCCAGGTCGTCGTATTGGCCGTCACGGTTGCCGTACTCGACAATGTTGCGCGCCGAGGAGAACCACGGGCCCGCGCTGGGGCGCACCTGCTTGAGGGCGTTCGCAAAGTCCTGCATAGTCATCATGCGGACGGTGCCGGTGCGCAGGGAGTCCATCATGGCGAACTCGGCGGCGCTGTCGACCAGGTGGGCCAGGTCCGCGCCGGTGAAGCCGTTGGTCTGGCGCACGAGGACGCCCAGGTCGATCCCCTCCATGGGCCTGTCCTTCAGGTAGTGGTAGAGGATCGAGTGGCGCGCGGGCGCGTCGGGCGGCAGGACGGCGACGGATCGGTCGAAGCGCCCGGGCCTGCGCAGGGCGGGGTCCACGTCCCACGGCGTGTTCGTGGCTGCCAGGATGAACACTCCTTCGTTGTCGGCGCCGATGCCGTCCATTTCCATGAGGAGCTGGTTGGTGACGCCTCGCCACGCGGCGCTGGTGGATTGGCTGCGCTTCTGCCCGATGGCGTCGATCTCGTCGAGGAAAAGGACGACGGGCGCGTGCTTGCGGGCGGTGACGAACAGGGAGTGGAGGTTCGATTCGGAGTTGCCGATGAACTGGTCGAGGATGTCGGTGAGGGTGACGGTGATAAAGGACGCCCCAATCTCACCGGCGAGCGCACGCGCGATGTAGGTTTTGCCGCATCCCGGAGGACCGTAGAGCATGAGGCCGCCCTTGAGGCTCTTGCCGTAGAGCCTGCGGAGTTCGGGGTTGCGCAGGGGCGCCAGGAACGCCATGTTGAGGCGGTCTTTGACGTCTTGCATGCCGCCGACATCGGCCAGGGTGGAGGTGGCGGTTTCGACGTCCCACACGTCCTCGGCGGCGGGCGGCGCCTCGTTGTAGACGGGTTCGGTGCCCTCCACGAAGGCGGGCGCGGGGCCGCCGACTTGCTCCTCGGCGCTGCGCCAGTCGAAGGTCTGCGACTCGCCTCCCTGGGTGGGTGTGTTCGACGAGGCCGGGGTGGCCTCGTCTGCTCCGCTGCCCGAGGCCGGTGCTGACTTCTGGGGCGCGGGCGCGGTCGGCGCGGGCTGAGGGGTCGCGGCGGGGGCTGCCATGGCCTCGGCGGTGGGAGCGACCTGCGCGGGGGCCTCGGGAACGCCCAGGGCCGAGCGCATGAGGGCGGCGGCGCGCTCGTTGGTCGGCTCGGAGGCGAGGACGACGCCGAGGTGGGGAACAGCGTCGGCGCCTCGCCCGTCGGCGATCAGGAGTTCAGCGAGGTGCAGGCGCAGCGGGACGTCCCCTGGTCGATCGCTAACGACGGCCGTGAGGGAGTCAATGAGGGGATTCGTCATGCCCCCAAGCCTACCGGGCGGTCCCCTCATCTCCGTCCCGAATGCGGCGGTGGGCTAGCCTACCCGATGCCGATCATGATGCATATGAGGAAGAAGCCGACAATGGCGGCGATGTACACCGAGGTGACGGCGTTGGAAAAAAACTCGGGGAATCGGCTCCACAGGCGCATGAAGGACAGTCGCACGCCTCGCGGCAAGGTTCGGTTGAACGTGGAGATCTGGACAGCCACGTAGACGCGAATGCTGACGACCGAGGCGACGTACAGCAGGAAGACCCCCCAGTAGGCGCCGGGGAATAGGAATCGGGCGACGAACAGGTCGAAGAGTAGGCAGAACAGGCCGGAGATAGCGGCGACTTTCCCGCCTTTGGGCAGCACGGTGCGGATGCGGCGCAGCATGGTGCGGTAGGCGGCGGAGACGGCGGGTTGCATCTCGATGGCGTAGGAGGAGCGCACCACTCCCTTGAGGGGGCAGGCCAGGGAGTCGAAGGCGAACTTGGCTTCGTCCAGGTCCGGGTCATTGTCCTTGGCGCGACGGAACGCCCACTGTGCGACGTTAGGATCGATGGGCTCCCACAGGGCGCCGTAGGCCATCAGGAACTCGACGTCGTCAACAAAGCTATTGACGGCAACCTGCGAGACGGGCAGCGCCTCCTCGTAGCGCCCGAGGTCAACGAGGCACAGGGTCAGCTCGCGGGCAATCTCGGGAGATTGGGGATGGAGGCGCATGCCAGCCGAGGCCACCGCCGCGGCGTCCGCGGCCAGCCCCTGTCGGCGCTGGGCCCGGGCCATGAGGGCGAAGGGCTCAGCCATGTCGTCCCCGTAGGCGCGGGCGCGCGTCGCGTATTCCTCACACAGGGGATAGCGGCCGAGGCGGTCGGCGCAGGCGGCGGCCTGAATGTCGCGCCGGTAGCAGGCGTCCTCGCCGATGACGTCGATGGCCTCGAGGATACTCAGGGCCGCCCGGTAGTCGCGGGCGGCAATCGCGGCATCAGCGTCAGCAAAGGTAGGCGTCGTCATGGCCGATACGATACCGCTCCACCCGGCGTCTCGTGGGTGCGTCCACGAACAACTCATCCGCGTCCGTGAGTGTGTCTACGAGACTCGGCCGAGCGCTTAAGAGCACCCACCTCACCCCACGGGTATCCTGGTGGGAGCACGCGAGGTCGCCCCGGCCTCGTCCGTCCGACACTGTACGTAGAGGAGCCCCCATGGCGACCGAGCCCGTGTTCGAGGCCATCAACTGGAACAAGATCCAAGACGACAAGGACCTTGAGGTCTGGGATCGCCTGACGGGCAATTTCTGGCTGCCTGAGAAGATTCCGCTCTCCAACGACCTGCCGAGCTGGAAGACCCTCACCAAGGACGAGCAGCTCATGACGAACCGCGTGTTCACGGGCCTGACCCTGCTGGACACGCTCCAGGGCACGGTCGGCGCGGTGTCACTGATCCCGGACGCGCGCACCCCGCACGAGGAGGCCGTCTACACGAACATCGCGTTCATGGAGTCGGTGCACGCCAAGTCCTACTCGTCGATCTTCTCCACCCTGCTGTCCACGGAGGAAATCAACGAGTCCTTCCGCTGGTCGAATGAGAACGCGGCCCTGCAGAAGAAGGCCGAGATCATCAAGTCGTACTACGACGGCGACGACCCGGAGAAGCGCAAGGTCGCCTCGACGATGCTCGAGTCCTTCCTGTTCTACTCGGGCTTCTACGCGCCCATGTACTGGAGCTCGCACGCCAAGCTGACGAACACGGCCGACCTGATCCGCCTCATCATCCGCGACGAGGCCGTCCACGGCTACTACATCGGCTACAAGTACCAGCTGGCCGTGAACGAGTCGAGCCAGGAACGCCAGGACGACCTGCACGACTACACGTACTCGCTGCTGTACGAGCTCTACGAGAACGAAGAACAGTACACGGAGGACCTCTACGATCCGCTCGGCCTGACCGAGGACGTCAAGAAGTTCCTGCGTTACAACGCGAACAAGGCGCTCATGAACCTGGGGTACGAGGCCCTGTTCCCGCACGACGCGACCGACGTGAACCCCGCGATCCTGGCGGCCCTGAGCCCCAACGCGGACGAGAACCACGACTTCTTCTCGGGTTCCGGCTCGTCCTACGTGATGGGCGAGGTCGTGGACACCGAGGACGAGGACTGGGACTTCTGATCCTGCCAACGCGGCCGGGCGCGCGCCCGGCCGCGTCGTGTGCCCGGCCACATTGTCTGTGCACGCTCCCTTTCCTCGGCTACCCACCCAAAAGTCGCACGTAATTTAACACGGTCATTTTTCGACATAGCCCACAAACGTTGCAATTCCAACGACCCGATTTCAATGTTTGAAATAATCACAAGGGAATTACGTGCGACATTGTTGAGGAACCACGGGACCACGACTGCAAGAATCTGGCATGTGCCCGGCCGCGTTGTCTGTACGCTTCCCCTTTCCTCGGCTACTCACCCAAAAGTCGCACGTAATTTAACACGGTCATTTTTCGACGTAGCCCACAAACGTTGCAATTCCAACGACCCGATTTCAATGTTTGAAATAATCACAAGGGAATTACGTGCGACATTGTTGAGGAACTACGGGACCACGACTGCAGGAATCTGGCGTATGCCCGGCCGCGTTGTCTGTGCGCGCTCCCTTTCCTGGGTCCCCCACCCAAAAGTCGCACGTAATTTAACACGGTCATTTTTCGACATAGCCCACAAACGTTGCAATTCCAACGACCCGATTTCAATGTTTGAAATAATCGCAAGGGAATTACGTGCGACATTGTTGAGGAACTACGGGACCGCGACTGCAGGAATCTGACGGGCGCACGACGCGGATGCAAGACGCGGGTGCATCGTGCGCACGACACGGGCGCACGACGCGGCCGCGTTGTCTGTGCGCGCTCCCTTTCCTCGGCTACTCACCCAAAAGTCGCACGTAATTTAACACGGTCATTTTTCGACGTAGCCCACAAACGTTGCAATTCCAACGACTCGATTTCAATGTTTGAAATAATCGCAAGGGAATTACGTGCGACATTGTTGAGGAACCACTCCATGGAGCCGCAGAGCCATGGAGCCGCAGAGCCGCGGAGCCGCAGAGCCGCGGAGCCGCAGAGCCGTGGAGCCGCGGAGCCGCAGAACAACGGGGGTGCCCGCCGATCGGCGGGCACCCCCGGTGCGCGACGCGCAGCGGCCTATCAGGCCATCACAAGGCCTCTGCGACGCATCCACCCGCAGCCGGCGGCCGTACCGACCAGGGCCGCGGCCACCGCGAGGTAGGGGTAGATGCCACCGGCGCCAGCCTTGGGCAGCTCACCGACCTGGGTGTCGACGACACGGATACCCGGCAGGGCGGCGTCACCGCTCGCGTCAGCGTCGGCAGGCAGGACACGCACGGAGGTGAAGCCTTGGTCCGGCCCGTAGTCGGCCACGACGACGGTCGAACGCGCGTCATCGGTCCCAACCTCGATATGGAAGGGAACGGGGCGCGGCAGCAGGACGTGACCTGCGGGCGCGCGGGTCTCCACGAGCCAGTAGGTGACGCCCTTCTCCAGGGACGAGACCACGAAGCTGGATCCACCATCAAGTACGCTGACCGGGGTTCCGCTGAGCTCCGCGTTGTCGTAGATCGCGAAGGCCGCGCCGTTGAGCGGGTAGGTGCCATCATCGTTAGGCGTGCCCACGGGCTGGGTTCCGGCCTTCTCGATGCGGATCGAGCGCGGGCGAGCGGGCGCACAGGCCTCGTTATTGGCGGAGCCATCGTGGTCCTTGGGGCCGGCGACCTCGTTGTAGAGGCCGTGGCCCGGAACGAGGCGCTCGTTCTCGGTCCGACACTCGAGCAGCGTTTCCTTGTAGCCCTCGGCGCTCTTGTCGCGCGCGACGCGGAAGCGGATGAACCACGTGACGGAGGCGCCCGGCTCGATGTCGGTCCCCTCGGTCAGGACGTAGTTTTCGGTCGGGGCCAGCTCGGGGACCCGATCAATGTCCTCCGGCTCGGTGGTGATGCGCGCGGATTGCACGGTCAGGCCCGGCGCGAAGTCGGGGCGATCCACCACCCAGCCCGTCGAGCCCTTCACGTTGCCATCGTTGGTCGCGGTAATGCGGTAGGTGACGGTGATGTCGTCGGTCGTCGCACCATCAACGCCGTCCAGTTCCTTTTTCAGGCGCAGATTCGGGGATTGCAGCTGGTTGGTGAAGGTACAGGTGATCGGCAGTGCCGCGGCGGACGAGGCCGGGGCAACCTCCGAGAAGTCCACGCCGCCGGTGGTCGCATCGCGGGTGACATTCACGCGCTCACCCACGCCATTCAGGCAGGTCACATCCGTCATGGCCCACACCGGCGAACCCGACAGCTCGCTGGTCTCCCAGGTGGGGCCGAAGTAGCCGGGCTTCGGGGAGTATCCGGGCAGGACGGGGCCGGTCTCGGCGATGACGAACTTCGACTGGCCGGGGATGAAGGCTTTGTAGCCGGAGGTGGCGGAGCTGTTCTCCCCGTAGCCCGTGGGGGTGAGCTGAGACTCCGAGAAGGAGCCGTCAGCCACGAAGCCGTCGGCGGCCACCAGCGTCGTATCCGGGGTTCCGGTCATGCCGCTCCAGCCATCGACAGCCCGCGTCGTGAAGGTGAAGGGAGGGATCGTGCCGCCCACGCCCTCGGAGTCCTCCGTGATCGCCTTGGCGACGCGCACGTAGCGCTCCTGCTGGAAGTAGCCATACATACAACCGAAGGAGGAGGTGTTTTCCTTCGTCGTAAACGTCGACACCGGCTCCACGCCCGCCGGGGGCGCGGCGGGGCAGTTGCCGTCCGCGTTGGGCACGAAACCGTAGATGAAGAGGCGATGCGGAATGCCGTTGATCATGACGGTCTTCTCAGACGTGGTCTTACGGATCGTCAGGATGTCGTCAGAATAGGGGGTCTGGCCCGGCTCGCCCTTGCTGTTGGGATACTTCTTTCGATCGTTGGGATCGTCAGATTTCTTGTAGATGTCGACACTGCCCTTGCCCTCGCCGACGAGACGATGGCAGTACCACCTACTCTTATCTCCGCGCTTGCGAGCCTTGTAGGGAGCTCCGGGGTAGCAGCCATAGCCGTTAGGAACGGACGTCGTTTCCTCGTAGGCACCACCGGCGCGGGGCACCGCGGTCGTCTCCGTGTCGTTGTCGGTTTCCTTCTGGTCGAAGGGGAAGGACTCCTCCAGGTCTCCGATGCGAATATCGAAGGTAGAGTGCACCCACTCCTGCTTCGTGAAGATGGGGAAGTTGTTGTGTCGCACGGCCCCGATCAGGAAGGGCTCGCCCAGCGTCACCGTTCCAGGATCGTTGGGCTTGTAGCCCAGGGCGCTCGTCGTGGAGGCAGAGATCCGGCTGGGGTCATACTCACCCGTATAGCTCCTGCCGTAACGGAAGTGATCATAGGCCTCGCCACGGGCAATATACGACCAGTAGTCACCACTGTCGGCCACCGATGCTGTCAGCCACGGCTGGACCTGTGTGGCGCTGGTGTGCCTGATCGATGACTGGTTCCGGTCGCTCGGGTTGTAGCGCGACTGGCCGCGCACAACACCGAAGTACCCCTTGTCTTCCACGAAGGTGGTGCGATCTCCTTCAACATTGTTGATGACGGTGGCACCGATACGTCCCTCGGCACGGTTGAAGGACGTCGTGTTCGCGCCCGGCGTTTCGAGCGGCGCCTCGGCGCGCGTCGGCTCAACGGTGGCCGTCAGCGCGGGTAGGGCGGCCGCAGCGGCGACGAGGCCCGCTGCCAGGGCGCGGCCGATATATCGGCGCGGTCGTCGCACCGGTCGAGACCGGTGCTGAATGGGTGTGATGTCGTTCATGGTTCCCCCCCAGGATGCCAATGGTTACTGACTCACCCTATCAATTATCTAATAATCGTGCGCCAGACGTGGGCACATCTCTCATTTTGCCCCCGACCTGCACGTTTGTGACAAGCCTTTCAATACTTCCAGCCCTTGCCTTTTCCATACAATTAACCGCACGATGACAATGACACAAAGGATCCTGACCACCCTCACAATTCCATCGCCACAAGCGATAGCGCGGCCACCCTGTCAACACCACACGCAGACACACCCCACAAAGACTTCAACCACGCTCCAAACAGAACAAGGTCGCAACACTCGCTCGATCAGACCCGGATATCCTGTTACCTCCCACACACTTATCGTCACACATGCACCACCTGCACCATGTGCAACAAGCGCATCACGAGCGAGTATTCCCCGACATAACGGGCATCTCGCTAATAACACCGAGCAAAAGCCGATCGCGAACATCCCGACACTTACAACCCAACGACCAGCCGCGACAGTTAGACTGGGACAGGGAGCGCATAGCTTCCACACAGTCCGCACGTCGCGCACAAGGCGCGGGGGAATGAGGAGTGCACGATTATGAGTATCTTCGACCGCTTTGAGAGCGCCGTCGAGAGAGGCGTCAACGGCGCCTTCTCGCGCGTGTTCCGGTCGGGGATTAAGCCCGTGGACATCACCACGGCGATCCGCCGCGCCATGGACGATTCTGTCCAGGAAGTCTCCGCGTCGCGCATCATCGCAGCGAACCACTTCACCGTCTACGCCTCACGCGAAGACCTTTTCTCCCTAGAAGCGTCGCTCGACGTCCTCGCCGACGAATTCGCCCAGCAGGCGACCGAGCACGCCTCCACCAACGACTACTCCCTCATCGGCCCCGTCAGCGTCGAATTCGTCGCCGACCCCTCCGAGCCCAGCGGGACCCTCAAGGTTGCCGCGGAAAACCGCAGGGGTGCCGCCGCCCCCGCCACGGCCTCGTCCGCTTCCCCCGAACACCCCATCATTGACGTCGACGGCGACAAGTGGCTCCTCACCGAGCCCGTCACCGTCATCGGCCGCGGCTCCGAAGCCGACATCGTCGTCAATGACTCCGGCGTCTCGCGCCGCCACCTTGAACTTCGCATCACCCCCACCGGAGTGATCGCGACCGACCTGGGCTCCACCAACGGATCCTTCGTCGAAGGCCACCGAATCGACGCAGCGACTCTGCTCGACGGCAACCAGATCGTCATCGGACGAACCAAGATCCTCTTCTGGACCCACCCAGACCAGAGCGGAGTTTAATGAAGTGACCACAGACCTCGCATTTACCGTTTTTCGCATCGGGTTCCTGGTGCTGCTCTGGCTCCTCGTGCTCGCGGCCGTCAACACGCTGCGACGCGACATCTTCGGCACCGTCGTGACCCCGCGCGGCAAGGGGCGCGACAAGGCCGCTTCGCGCCGCAAGGCCTCGCGTACCAAGCGCAAGAACAAGAAGCGCACGTCCTCCAACCCCCTGGCCCCCAAGGACCTCCTGGTCACCGGCGGGCCGCTCGTGGGTACCATGCTGCCCCTCGGCGAAGCGCCCATCGTCATCGGCCGATCCCCCGCATGCACCCTCGTGCTCGAAGACGAGTACGCCTCCAGCCGCCACGCCGCGCTCACCCCGCAAGCCGACGGCTGGTGGATCGAAGACCTCTCCAGCCGAAACGGCACGTTCATCGACGACGAGCGATTGAGCGCACCGCGCCAGCTCAAGACTGGCGACATCATCCGTATCGGCCAGACGACTCTCGAATTGGTGGGTTGATATGCCAGGAAAAGCCGTTCAATTCCACTACGCTGCCCGCTCCGACGTGGGCCTCGTTCGCTCCAACAACCAGGACTCCGGCTACGCGGGCGCAAACCTGCTGGTCCTCGCCGACGGCATGGGTGGCCCTGCCGGCGGCGACATCGCTTCCTCGGTGGCCCTGGCCCACCTCGTGCCCCTCGATACGGACTCGCACCCGGCTGACTCGATGCTGCCCCTCCTGCGCGAGGCCCTCCTCGACGCGCACGAGGAACTCACCGACCGCTCGAGCCGCGACCGCGACCTCGAAGGCCTGGGCACCACCTGCATCGCCCTCATGCGTAGCGGCAACCGCCTGGCCATGGTCCACATCGGCGACTCGCGCGCCTACGTCCTGCGCGGCGACACGCTCACGCAGGTCACGACGGACCACTCCTTCGTCCAGTACCTGGTCGACACCGGCCAGATCACGCCCGAAGAGGCCGAGCACCACCCCAACCGCAACGTCGTCCTGAAGATCCTCGGCGACGCCCAGGCCGACGTCGCCCCCGACGAGACCATCCGCACGGCCGTCGTCGGCGACCGCTGGATGCTGTGCTCCGACGGCCTGTCCGGCCTCGTCTCCCCCGAGACCATCGGCCAGGTCATGGCCGACTTCAAGGACCCGGGCGAGTGCGCCGAAGAGCTCATCCGCCTGGCCCTCCTGGGCGGCGGACCCGACAATATCACGTGCGTCATCGCGGACATCGTCCCCGCCGGCACCTACCCGCCCGCGCCCCCACAGATCGTCGGCGCCGCGGCCATCGACCGCAACGCCAAATCGCGCGGCGGCGAAGGAGCGGCGGCGCGCGCTGCCGCCCTGGGAGCCAAGGCCTCGGGCCACGGCACCGACGACGATGACGCGCCCGTCGAACTCAAGCCCCGCACTTCCTGGTGGACACCCATCTTCGTGTCCCTCGTGACCGTGCTCGTGGTCGCCGCCTCCTGGCTGTCCTGGAAGTGGACGCAGACCCAGTACTACGCGGTGGGCCAGGACGGCTACGTCGTCATCTACCAGGGCATCCCCCAGGCGATCGGCCCCTGGCGCCTCTCCCACGCGATCGAGGTCTCCGACGTCGCGCTGTCCGACCTGTCCCCCGTGGACCGCCAGCGCCTCGACACGCCGGTGCTACGCTCCACGCGCCAGGAGATCGACGAATACATCGAGGGCCTCAAGCGTTCCTCCGTCACGCCCTCTCACGAGACCAACCAGCCGGGCCTCCAATCCGGCCAGAGCCAATCCGGGGTCCAAAGCGGAGAGGACTCCTAATGGCAACAGTCTCGATCGCACCGGCTAAGCCGCGCCGTTTCTTGAGCTGGGCCTCATGGCCCTGGCCCTTACCGTCGGCATTTCCGGCTACGTCCTGACCTCGCTCAACGTCACGGATACGATCCCCGCGAACCTGCTCCCGCAGATCGGCGTGCTCGTCGCGCTCGCCATCATCGGGGAAATCGGCATCCACTTCCTGGCCCCCTACGCGGATCCCGTGATTCTCCCGATCGCGGTGGCCCTCACGGGCCTGGGCCTGGCGATGATCTACCGCCTCGACCTGGCGTATGAGGCTGGCGCTGTCGGGGACGTGGTCGGCTTCCGCCAGGCGCTCTTCGTGGGCGTCGCGATCGTCATTGCCGCCATTATCTTGATCTCGCTGCGCGACCACCGTATGCTGCGCCGCTACACCTACACGTTCGGCATTCTCTCGCTGTTCCTGCTGCTCCTCCCGATGGTCCCGGGCCTGGGCCAGGAAACCTTCGGCGCGCGCGTGTGGATTCGCCTGGGCCCCATCTCGATTCAGCCCGGCGAGCTCGTCAAAATCACGCTGGCGATCTTCTTCGCCGGGTACCTGGTCACCAACCGCGACAACCTGGCGATCGGTGGCCGCAAGTTCCTGGGCATGCGCCTGCCGCGCGCCCGTGACCTCGGCCCCATCCTGGTCGTGTGGCTGATCGGCATCGCCATCCTGGTCCTGCAGCGCGACCTGGGCACCTCGCTGCTCTTCTTCGGCATGTTCGTCGCCATGCTGTACGTGGCCACCAACCGCGTGTCCTGGCTCTTCATCGGCTTCATGCTGTTCGTGCCCGCCGTCGCATTCGCCGTCAAGTTCTTCACCCACGTGCAGACGCGCTTCAACGGCTGGCTGTACGCCCTCGACCCCGAGTACTACCACGGCACCTCCTACCAGCTCGTCCAGGGCATCTTCGGCCAGGCGTCGGGCGGCCTCATGGGAACCGGGTGGGGCCGCGGCTACCCGCAGCAGGTTCCGCTGGCGAACTCCGACTTCATCCTGTCCTCGCTGGCCGAGGAGCTGGGCCTGGTCGGCATGGCCGCGATCCTGATCCTGTACCTGATTCTCGTCCAGCGCGGCCTGCGCGCGGCCCTGACGGTGCGCGACGGCTTCGGCAAGCTTCTGGCCACCGGCTTGAGCTTCTCGCTGGCCATCCAGCTGTTCGTGGTTCTCGGCGGCCTCACGCGACTCATCCCGCTGACGGGCCTGACCGCCCCCCTTCCTCGCGGCCGGCGGCTCCTCGATGGTGTCCTCGTGGATCACCGTCGCCCTGCTGATTCGCGTGTCCGACGCTGCCCGCCGCCCGGCGTCCACCCAGTCTCCCTGGACCTCTGGAATCCAGGCGGCGCTGGGGGTGAGTGAGTAGGCATGAACGCACAGATTCGCAAGATTTTCGTCGTCGTCCTCATCATGTTCGCCATGCTGGGCCTGGCGGTGACGAACACGCAGTTCATTTCCGCGCCCTCTCTGAACGCGGACCCGCGTAACGTGCGCACCAACCTGCACGCGGCCGAGATCGACCGCGGACCCATCATCGTGGAGAAGACGGCCATCGCCTCGTCTGAGCTCGACGACGACAACCACTACACGCGCGTCTACGACCAGGGCTCCCTCTACGTGTCGGCCACCGGCTACTTCTCGTCGGTCGGTTACGGGTCGACCGGCATCGAAGCTGCCCAAGAGAACGTCCTGGACGGCCAGTCGCAGACCCTGCTCGGACAGCGCCTGCGCAACCTCCTGACGGGCGAAAAGCGCCAGGGCGGGGGCGTCGAGCTGACGCTGCGCGCCTCCATGCAGGAGGCAGCTGCCGCCGCGCTCGGCGACCGCAAGGGTGCCGTTGTGGCCCTGGACGCCAAGACCGGCGCAATCCTGGCCCTGTACTCGTCGCCGTCCTTCGATCCGAACGCACTGGCCTCCCGTGACGCCGGCGAGGTGCAAGACGCGTACGCGACGCTGGACGCCGACCCGAAGAACCCGATGCTCAACCGCACGATCTCGGAACGCTACGCGCCCGGCTCGACGTTCAAGGTCCTCACCGCGATCGCACTCATCGAGAACGGCATTGCCAATCCCGATACCCGCATGGACTCGCCCGTGTCGACGACCCTGCCGGGCACGAACACCGAGGTCTCCAACATCGAATCCTCGACCTGCGGCGACGGCAAACCGACGCTCACCGAGGCCTTTGCACGCTCGTGCAACACGACCTTTGTGCTTGCCTCCGAAAAGCTCACCACCCAGCAGCTCACAGACGTGACGAAGCGCTTCGGCTTTGGCGACGAGCAGGAAATCCCGCTGACGGTCATCCCCTCCGTGTTCCCCTCGGACGCGGACAGCGCGCAGCTCGCCATGAGCTCCATCGGCCAGTACACGGTCCAGGCGACGCCCATGCAGATGGCGCAGGTCGCGCAGACGATCGCCAACGGCGGCCAGATGATGAGTCCCTACCTGATCAAGCAGATCGTGGACGCCGATAACCAGACCATCCGCAAGACCAAGGCGACGGAAGCTGGCCGACCGATCTCCGCCGACACGGCCTCGAAGGTCACCGGCATGATGCAGGCGGTCGTCTCCCAGCCGTACGGCTCTGGAACACCGATGGCCCTGCCCAACGTCTCGGTCGCTGCCAAGACCGGCACCGCTGAAACCGGCGACGGCGACCGCGCCAACGCGTGGGCCATCGGCTTCGCGCCCGCGGACAACCCCCAGATCGCGTTCGCCGTCATCGTCGAAGGCGATGAGACGAACCCCACGCCGCACGGCGGTGACGTTGCCGGACCGGTCGCCAAGGCCGTCCTGGAAGCGGGGCTCCAGTGAGTGTTCCACGGATGACATCAGGCGCCGGGCGCGTGCTCGGCGGACGCTACACCCTGCTCACCCCGATCGCTCAGGGCGGCATGGGTGAGGTCTGGAAGGCCCGTGACCGCGTCAGCGGCCACATCGTGGCCGCCAAGGTCCTGCGTCCCGAGCTGGCGGGCGAGGAGCTGTCCCTGTCGCGCCTGCGCCTCGAAGCGCGCAACTCGATGTCGATTTCCCACCCGAATATCGCGAACACGCAGGACTCGGGCGAGGAAGACGGCATCGGCTGGATCATCATGGAGCTCGTCGACGGCTACCCGCTGACGGACTACCTGCGCGGCGGTTCCCGCATCGAGCCCGAGTACCTCATGCCGATCCTCGTGCAGGTCGCGATGGCACTGGGTGCCGCCGCGCGCGCGGGCGTCGTGCACCGCGACATCAAGCCCGCGAACATTATTGTTCGCCCTGACGGCATGGTGAAGCTGACGGACTTCGGCATCTCGCGCGCCAGGGACCAGGTGAACCTAACCGCCGCGGGCATGGTCATGGGTACCGCCCAGTACCTGCCGCCCGAGCAGGCCATGGGCGAGCTGGCCACGCCGATCGGCGACCTGTACGCGCTGGGTGTCATCGCCTACGAGGCCGCCGCCGGTCGGCGCCCCTTCACGGGCGAAACTCAGGTCGACATCGCGTTCGCGCACGTCAACGACCCCGTGCCGCCCCTCCCCGACTTCGTCCCGGAACCGTTGGCCGACGTCATCTTGCACCTGCTGGAGAAAGATCCGGCCAAGCGCCCCGAATCCGGCTCCGCCGCCGTGCGCGAAATCGCCGGCGCCGCCAAGGCCATGGGTATCTCCGTGACGCCTCGCCCACTGCCGCTGCCCAAGGCCGCGCAGCAAGCCACCGAGACACGCACCCCCGTGCAGCCCTCCGTGCCGATCCTCGCCCCCGTGCGTCACCTGACCCGCCGCACGCTGCCCGACGAGATGCTCCAACCCCCGTCAGGCCTCGTTCCCCGCGTCCGCTCCGTCACGGGCCGCCACGCGGTCGTCCCGCGCATCATTGACGAGGCGACCACGATCGCCCCGTCCTCCACGATGATTCCGATCACCGGGCGCCACCCTGTGCTCCCGCGCATCATCGACGAGCCCGCGCCGCCGCCGTCGCCCAACCCGCTCTCCCCGCCAACGCGGGTGCGCCGCATCATCCCCGATACCACCGGCGAGCAGCCCCAGGTCTCAGGTTCGAAGCCCTCCCTGACGTCGACGGGCCGCCACGCGGCCGTTCCCCCGGCTCCCCAGGGTCCAATCTCGGCGTCCATCCCCACGCGCGTGGTCTCCAAGCCCCCCGCGGCTGCCCCAAGCCCCGCCATGCCCGAGCCGCCCGTGCCCCGGCCCATCAAGTCCTCCCCCCCGAAGGCCAAGGAACCCTCAACGGTCACCCCCATCGACCCGCGACAAGAAGCAGCGCCCACCAAGCCTGTGAAGCGCGGCAGGAACGGCAAGCCCGTATCGGCGCCGGACCAGGCAAGCCCTGCGTCCTCCGATAGGGCGCGCACCGGCTCGGCACCCACGGCCACCAAGCCCGCCGCGGCCAAGTCGGCGCCCACAAAGCCGGCCGCACCCAAACCCGCTCCCGCTCAGCCTGCGGCTGCCAAGCCCGCCACGGCCTCGTCGGCACCGGTCGACCAGACCGCCGAACGCCGCGCGGCCCTCAACGAGCGCCTGCGTCAGCGCGCACAGCACCGCCAGGCCGAGGACGCCGCCGAAGAGCAGCGCCGCGCCCAGATCGCGCGCGAGGAGGAAGACCGCCAACGAGAACTGCGCGAGGCACGCGAAGCGCGCCAGCGCCGTGAGGCCCGCCAGCGACGCGAGGCCGAACAGGCCCAGCGCAAGTCGGCCCGCGCCGGCGCAACGAGCGTGCCCCAGCCCACCAGCAACGCAGGCTCGGATCGGCCCAAGGCCGCCAAGGCCTCGTCGAAGAAACGACGAACACCGGCTCCACGCCACGCGTGTACGGGACCGTCCCGCAACCCGGCAAGAGCAAGAAAAACAATAAGAAGGCGTCCACACGACCGCGCCGCTCGGTCTACGAACCGAGGCCCGAGAAGACCTCGCGCGGCCCGCAGTGGCACGAGCTCGACGCCCGCTCAGCCGAGCGCAAGCGGCCCGCAGCAAAGACCGCGTACTCGCGCAGCGTCGTCGCCCCGCCGGTCCCTGCATCTAAGAAATTAATCCGCATTGCGGTCATCGCACTCATCGTGATTGCGCTGACCGTACTCGCAGCCTTTACGATCAAGTCCATGCTGAGCTCCCTCATCCAACCTAACGCGGGGGCAACCATTACCGAGGAGGTTAGGACATGGCACAGCCCATGGCCCACCGTCTAGCCGGCCGATACGAGGTCCGCTCGCTCATTGGGCGCGGCGGAATGGCCGAAGTCCACCTGGGCTTCGACACTCGCCTGTCGCGCGTCGTCGCCATCAAGATGCTGCGACGCGACCTGGCGCTGGACTCGATCTTCCAGGCACGGTTCCGCCGCGAGGCTCAGTCCGCTGCGTCGCTGAATCACCCGAACATCGTCGCCGTGTACGACACCGGCGAGGAGATCGTGTCGGACGCGACCAACAGGTCCCTTGCCATCCCGTACATCGTCATGGAGTACGTCGAGGGGCACACGGTCAAGGAGCTCATCTCCGACGGCACGGCCGTGCCGATCAACGAGGCCATCGAGATCGTCTCCGGCGTCCTGTCCGCCCTGCAGTACTCGCACGCCAACCACCTGGTACACCGCGATATCAAGCCGGGCAACATCATGCTGACCCCCGAGGGCAAGGTCAAGGTCATGGACTTCGGTATCGCGAGGGCCCTGACCGACTCGCAGGCCACCATGACGCAGACGAACGCTGTCGTCGGCACCGCCCAGTACCTCTCCCCCGAGCAGGCCCGCGGTGAGACCGTCGACGAGCGCTCCGACCTGTACTCGACCGGCGTCGTCCTCTTCGAGCTGCTCACGGGCCGCCCGCCCTTCAAGGGCGACTCGGCGGTGGCCGTCGCCTACCAGCACGTCGAGCAGATCCCGCCCACGCCCTCGTCGATCCTGTCCGACATCCCGGAGTCCCTGGACCGCGTTGTGCTCAAGGCCCTGGCGAAGAACCGCGACGACCGCTACCGCAGCGCCGCCGAGATGCTCTCCGACCTCCAGCGCGTCGCACGCGGCATGGACGTGGGCGCCCCGCCCGCCGACTCGTGGGCGACTGAAGTCCTGCCCTCCGCCGGCCTCGTCGGTGCGCGCGCTGCGGTGCCCGCGGCCACCTCCACGGTGAGCGCGCCCGCAGCCGCAGTCTCCTCGACCTCGACGTCGCTGCCCGCGGTCAGCTCCGACGGGGACGCCGCCAGCAAGGCAGCGACGGCCCGCAAGCGCCGCACCGCGATCATCATGACGCTCGTCGTCATCGCACTTCTCCTCATCGGCGGCAGCGTGTGGGCTCTGAGCCGCAGCGCCGCGACGCCGGAGGCCGTCTCCGTACCCAACGTCGTCGGCCTGTCCCAGGCGGATGCGAAGTCCCAGATCGAGGCCGTCGGCCTCGAGTGGGAACTCAACCCCGAGAAGGTCGCCTCCGACACCGTCGAAAAGGACGCGGTCGCCTCGACCGACCCCGCTGGCGGCACCCAGGCTGAGAAGGGCTCGACCGTGCGCGTCACGATTTCCTCGGGCCCCGACTCGGTCACCCTGCCCGACAACCTGGTCGGCATGAGCCCCGACGAGGCCCGTCAGGCTGTCGAGGCCTTGGGCCTGAAGTGGGAGGTCAACTCCAGCAAGGTCGCCTCCGACACCGTCGCCGAGGGTAAGGTCGCCCAGACCAACCCCTCGCCCGGCTCCAAGGTCAAGGCCGGCCAGACGATCACCGCGTACCTGTCCTCCGGTTCCGACCAGGTCGAGGTCCCCGACCTGGTGGGCATGAGCCAGGACCAGGCGCGCAGCGCCCTGAAGGCCGTCGGCCTGGAACTGGGTAACGTCACGACCGTCGACTCCGACAAGGATAAGGACCGCATCGTCTCCCAGGATCCCGAGACCGGCTCCAAGGTCAAGAAGGGCACCACGATCGCCGTGTCCATCTCGACCGGCAAGGCCGCCCAGGTTGAGATCCCCACCGTCGTCGGCATCAGCCGCGAGGACGCCGAGGCTCAGCTCAAGGCCCTGGGCCTGACCGTGACCGTCGAGGAAGTCAGCGGCAGCCAGCCCAGCGGCCAGGTCACCGCCGTCGAACCTGGCGAAGGCTCCAAGGTGGACAAGAACTCGACCGTGAAGCTCAAGGTTTCCAAGGGTTCCGCATCTCCGACGCCCAGCCCGTCGCCCTCCACCAAGAAGTGAGCCCCCACTCACCCAACGATCAGGGCCCGCACCGACAGGATTCTTCCTGGGGTGCGGGCCCCGTCGTATGCGCACGCCGAATGGCGGGCGTGGAGCGAGTGCTGCGGGGCGGGGTGTTGTGTGCGGGGTGGCGCGGGGGCATGTATGAGCGCGCAGTTTCAGGCACGAGGCCTGGGTTGCGTTCCGGGTTCGTGGCGGCGCCCTCGGTCGTCTCCTCAGCTGACTCAGCACGAGGCCTGGGTTGCGTTCCGGCTTCGTGGCGAACGCGCTCAGCTGCTGTGGTGTGCGGGACGTGTGACCGGAGCGTTAGCCCGATAGGTGGCGCCATGGGCCCCTTGATGCGCACGTTAACCCGTTTGGTGGAGCGTGGGCGGGGCTGCCTACGCTCCACTCATGGGACCTACGCTCCACTCATGGGACCTACGCTCCACTCATGGGGTCCACGTACCACTCATGGGGTCCACGTACCACGATCCCAGCACAAGCTCGCCGACGGGCACAAAGCCAACTCCGATTCCGCGCCAGGCGCGACCCACGCGGATAGGTTATGCGTTCGCGGATAGGTTATTAACCTATCCACATGCTTCAAACCTATCCGTGAGCCGATTACCGGCTCTTCGCATTGTGGGGTGTGGGGGTGGTGTTCAAAGCGTCCCGGGGATCGTGGGCAGTGTCGTGGGACGACGACCGAACACAGGAGCTCGCCTCGGGCGCCTCATTAACCAAAACTCGCACGTAATTTGGGTACCCTAACTTTTCATAGGTATCGAGAAAACCGCAGAATTCCAACGGTGCAATTTCAATGTTTGAAATACATGTCGGGGAATTACGTGCGACATTTCTGAGGAACCACAGCATGAGACGCCACAAAGACCCAAGCAGAAGACAACTCAAGCCCAAAAGACATCCCAAGCAGAAGACAACTCAAGCAGAAGACCCCCACAACCCCGACAGCCGTCACAAGCACGGGGGCGGTGCACCCGTTACGTGGCGGTGCACCCGAACAGAAGAGGTGCATTGCCTACGGATCGGGTGCAGTGCCCCAACATACAAGAACAAACGCGGAACTGGCACACCGAACCACTCACCGCCGCACCCCTCCATGCGCAGCTGGGCCCTACTGGCGGCAGGACGGGCACGCCGCCCACGCCGCCACCTGCACTCCGGCCCACTCCGGCCCAATCCGACACCTCCTACACCCTTACATGCAAAGAGCCCGATTACCTATCCGCATACAACCACCCACAAGTGCGATCGCTGGCGGAGATTACATGCCGCAACGCGCCGACCGGCGCGCCCACGAATCCGGCGCTCGACGTCCCGCAGACCAGCAGCCCTCAGCTTGATGAACCTCAGATCAACGAAATAGCGGCTGCGGACCCGATGGGAGACAGCTGCGGGGCCAGCGGGCCGGAACCCGCACCAAACGGCGCGTCGGAGGAGCCCGAAACGGAAGAAGCCCCCACGCAACCTACAGCCTGAACCGATCCGCGACGACGGGCTTGAGGGACACGGCCCGCTCGCGCGCGGACACGTCGCCGCAGGCGGCCAGCCAGTTGGCGAACATGAGGTACCCGGACTGGGTCATGACGGACTCGGGGTGGAACTGGACGCCTTCGAGGGGCAGGGAGCGGTGGCGCACGCCCATGATGATGCCGGACTCGGTGGTAGCGGAGACCTCGAGTTCGTCGGGCATGGTCGCGGGGTCGATCGTGAGCGAGTGGTAGCGGGTGACGGTCAGCGGCGAGGGCACGCCCTCGAAGACGCCGCGCCCGTCGTGCGTGATGACGGAGGTCTTGCCGTGCATGAGCTCGGGCGCGTGCCCGACGGTTGCGCCGAAGAGCTCGCCGAGGGACTGATGCCCCAGGCACACGCCCAGCATCGGGATCTCACGCTCAGCGCAGTCGGCGATGGTCTGCAGGGAGGCGCCGGCGCTCTTGGGGTCGCCGGGTCCGGGGGAGATGAGGACGCCGTCGTAGCCGGCCTCGAACCACGCGGGATCCACGACGTCGTTGCGCACGACGTCGACGGTGGCGCCCAGGTGGCGCAGGTAGCCCACGATCGTGAAGACGAACGAGTCGTAGTTGTCGACGCAGAGGATTCGTGCCATCGTCGGTCCTTTCATGTACGAGGCCGTGGCCCCTTCTCCGGCCTCCATCGTAGGGCGCTCCCCTAGTGGGCGCGCGACCGCTGTCCGACAAACGGGCGGTGCGGTGCGGAAAGCGGAGGCATAGAAAGCGGCGACGCATTCACGAATGAGAGACGGGAGACCGACCCGCGCCCGTGGGACAGCCGAGCAGAAATTCCCACATCCACGGTTCGCAACCCCGCCCAACGCCCACGGATACGGCACGAGGCCGGGGTGGCCCCGGCCTCGTCCCTTCCCAGAGTGAGCGGCTCAGGCTCAGCCGACGGAGGACTGCCCCAGCTCCAGGTAGGACTGGACCCAGGGGTAAACCCAGGTGAACAGGGCGGCGACCGCAGCGCCAATCAGGATGAGAGATTCAATGACCTTGAACCAGGTGGGGCCGGGCAGGTGGCGGAAGATCCATGCGTACATGTGGGGTCCTTCAGTTCGTGGGTTCGTCGACGAGTTCGGCGGGGACGCCCGTGTCCTTGGGGGTCCAGGATTCGAACTTGAGGTGGACGATGTAGCGCTGCCAGTTGCCGTATTCGGGGTGGCAGGTGGTCATGGTCATCCAGCGCTCGGTGGGGGTTTCGGACCAGGAGACGTCGTCGATGACGGGGGCGACGACGCGCATCTGGGTGGGGTCGGTGGCGTCGATGATCTCGGAGGAGACCATGGAGTAGACGAGGTAGCGGTCGTCGACTTCCACGACGACCTTGTCGCCCTGGGTGAGGCGGTCGATCCAGCGGAAGTTGTTGCCGTAGGTGCGGCGGTGGCCGGCGACGGAGAAGTTGCCGACGCCGCCGGGCTGGGTGGTCATGTCGTAGTGGCCGACCCATCCCTGGTCGAGGACGTAGGAGGTGGTGCCTTCGGCCAGCGGGATCTTCATCCAGTCCCAGGTGGGCACGTGGATGAGGCCGTAGACTTCGCCGTCGCCAACCTCGCGGTCGAAGGCGGGCGGGTCGTCGGTACGGACTTCACCGAGGGTGCGCTTGGCGGGCTGGTGTTCTTCTTCGTACGAGGCGATGGTTTGTTCGACCTGTCCGGCGACCTGGTAGGTCGTCCAGTAGAGCTGCCAGACGGAGAAGAGCCCGATGACGACGGCGAAGGTGATGAGCAGTTCGCCGATGACGCCGACGATGTTCCAGAAGATGCTGGAGCCTTTTTTCTTCGCGGGCGCGTTTCGTGCGACGTGTTCACCCATGCGTTTCCTCCACGGTTGCGTAGTTGACAGTGAGCGAGGTTGCGGCAGGCGCGAAGCTCAGAGAGTCCTTTGTCTGCATGTCCCACCCGAGTCCATATTTTGTCACGTAGGCCTGGTAATTCACCATACGTGGATTTGCGGTAACCGTCGCGCGCAGGGTGTCGGGGTCGCCGATTGCTTGGATCACATAGGGCGGGGAGAAGCTGGTTCCGTCGACCAGGATGACGTTGCCGATGCAGCGGATGACGGTCCGGTTGGTGATGCGCACGCCTTGGACGGTCATGGCTTCGGCGCCGCCGGCCCACAGGGCGTTCATGGTGTCCTCGATGTCCTGTTGATGGATGACGAGGTCGTTGGGTGTTGCGCCGGCGGGGATGCGTCCGGGGGGCGCGTCGGAGAGTGTGATTTGGACGCCCGGGCCGCTCACGGGCCTCGTGGATAGGGCGGTGAAGGCGTCCTCGTGGGGCGCTGCGGAGGCGGAGGTGGAGGAAAAGCCTTGGACTTGGGCGTCGAGGGCGGCGACCTCGCTGTCGAGGACTGCGACCTGGGCCTGTCGCGTGCGCACGAGGGTTGCGAGGTCCGAGGTCCCGGCTGGGTTTTTGCGTTCGTTGAGGGAGGAGACGGAGAAGAGCAGGCCGGACGCGATGGTGACGGCGAGGACTCCGGCCACGTGGCGGGCTTTGCGTGAGGGCATTGTTCCCCTTCCATGGCGCTGCGTTTTGGCACTTCCTAGGTCCGAGACTACGCTAGAGTATCGACTAATTCATCACCGCCGGGCGGTTTTCTTCCCGCGCGGGCCAGTAGAGAGGACCCGACGTGGCCGAATCGAAGAAGCGTAAGAAGAATGGGCACGAGGTCGAGGACGATACCGAGATCAAGAGCTGGACGGATGGCATTCCGCTCAGCCCGGCCTGGTGGGCGCCCACGTTTGTGACCCTCATGATTGTGGGTCTGCTGTGGGTTGTCGTGTTCTACATTTCCCAGGGCATTTACCCGATTCCGAAGATTGGCCAGTGGAATATTGCGGTGGGTCTGGGCACGATGATGGTGGGCTTCTTGATGACGTTGCGCTGGCGCTGAGCGCGCATCGTCGTTCGATACGTGAGTGGGGCGTTCCGGCTGCGGCCGGGGCGCCCCACTTCTTGTCATGGACGAGGCCGGGGCGGGCTATGCGGACATACGCGCCGCCATGACTGCAAGTCTGGTAGCGTCGTCACATGGATACTATGTCACGCAACACATATGGATGTTGCGCTGCCGATCCTCTACACCCACGCCACTCGTCAAGAGGATGGCATATGCCGTACTACATCGGGTTTGACTGGTGATACCGCTCACCGCTCCCAGGTTTCGTCTTCCTGATGACAAGACCCCTCCCACGCCGCGCGCGCAGGATCGGCGGAAGTGGCGCATGGTGCCCGTGGGTGTCGCAATCGTTGCGATCGGGATTGGCGCCGCGCTCGTTGCGCAGTGGGCCGTGCAGAACCATCGTCTTCAAGGCTCACAGTTCTCACTCACATGTCTGTCACTCTATGCCGCCGCTACTCTGCCGAATATAGCCGAGCGAAGTCTTCATCCGATGTCCAGACCGCGCCCACGATTCATGAATTCATCAATTGTGATTCCCGGGAGCTACGAGCAAATAGGGCTTGTTCTGACGGGCTGCTTGCTGTGGTTGTCGACCGTCGTCACGCTCGTGCTGGGTTTGATGATGCGCCAACCATTGAGCGCCATCGCCGTGGCGTGCGCGACCGCGTGTTTTGCATATATGTTCGGTACGAGCTCGCCGCTCGCGGATCTGCGGATAGCCTTCGGTGACCGGCAGACGACGACTCTGACTGAAGAGGGGATTCACTTTCACTATCCACCCCTCCTGTCGACTGAGGAACACAAGCGAAACACGGAGGTGTGGGTCCGCTGGAAGGACCATCTCGCCATCGGCTCGGTAGACGACGTGAATATTCTGTTTTCCGGTGATCTCACCCATCAGGGACGTTGGACGATCTCCTCTCACCATCTCGGGCTGCCCTACACGGGCCTTGATGCCCTCATGCGTCACTTCGGCGCGCATCCCGAGGACCGTCCCCTCCTATCCTCGCCCGAAGGAGTCACCCTGGTCACGCGCATCCTCAAGGATGCCCGCGCAAGCCTGGCAGGAGGCGCAGAGGAAGGGGCCGACTAGCCACGCATGGCCCGCGTCCCGTCACAGCGCGGGGCTCGGGGGCCCCGGACCGCGGTGTGGGCGCCGGAGACGCACGCGAAGACACGAGGCCATGGTTGCCTCATGCGCGCCTGAGGGTCACGCTCGGCTGAGCTGGACTCGCATCCCAGCGTCGTACATGCCGTGGAGGGTGAGCCCGGCGAGGCCGTCTTCAAGGCGGTCGGGATGCGCGCTCGCGAAGGACATGACGGTCGTGGCGCCGGCCTGCAGGATCGCGGGGGACGCGGGTGCCGAGGGCCCGAGGACGACGGTGTGGGCCTCGGAGGCAAGCGCAAGGAGGCGCGGCATGGTCTTGTTGACGAACGCGGAGCCGGAGATGAAGACGTAGTCCATCTCGGGGAGCAGGTATTCGCACGCGGAGTTCAGGAAGAGGCCGGGGCGGGCTATGCGGACATACGCGCCATCGTGACAACAAGTCTGGTAGCGTCGTCACATGGATACTATGTCACGCAACACACATCCGGACATTGCGCCACCCGTCCTCTACGCCCCGATCGCTCAGCGGGAGGACGGCGAGATCAGGTTTGCACTGGCGCACATGTTTGACACGACCCGTGTACTGCTCGTCTACACGTCGCTTGATCGGCTGCTAGATGGAATGGGCAAGACACAAGGCTGGGCACTCATCGAGACGAATCGGCTCCCAGAACTCAAAGAGGAGATTGGCTTCGACAAGCTTGAAGTCGATCGCTACATAGATCCTGAAGCACGCATAGCGAGGGCACAATGAGCGCAGAATTACGCATTATGGAACAAGTAATACAGGCACAAGTGGATTCCCATAATGGCCGGAGTGAGAGAGCGACACAAAAGGCGCAGGATCTCCCCATTAAGGTCGATGCCGGAGTCGCAACTGATATCATCACCGACATCATGGGCACGCTCGACTGTTCTGGATCAGGATTTGCTGACAAATCCAAAGAATTTGCAGAAAACCTAGAAATTCTACTGAAAAAACACCAAGAAAGCGACGACACTGCCACCCAGTACTTCATTAAAGCAAAGGATCAACTCAAGGAAGAATCGTCGTCATGAGTTTAATTTCAGGTAACGGAAGCAGTCCAGAGTTTTCAACCAGTTCCATTGATACGAGAATCTATGGAAATCCCGAAGAAATCCGCGATGCTGCAGCAAAAGTCTACGAGCTATACGACGTTCTACACGACGCGTCCTACGACATGGCACTGCCTCATGCTCATTATACCGAGTATTACTGGTCAGGCATGACAGCAAACGCATACTGGGAGGCGATCAACACTTTCGAAAAGCGCACAAGAGATAATGCTAACTACATCTATGAGGTGTGGAATGCCCTACGAGCATATGCGCAACAGCTCGACTATCACTACCGCGACATGGAGACAATCCGCACCAATGCCCTACGTTGCGGCCTCACTATCGCCAATGATTACGACATTTTGGCTCCCGAACCGGCCGGAACGCCGCCGACAGCTCCCCCAGTGACCGCCCCAATGCGCGACCAGGACCTCTATCGCGTTGAGCTTGCAGAGCACCAATTCCAGATCCAAAAGGCTATTGATTACGACGGCCTGTCGCGCGAAACGCAGCTAGTCCGCGACGACCTAGACGATTGGGTTCGCAAACATTTACTCAATCTGCAAGCAAATCCTCCAAAAGGCTTTCTTAGTTACTTAGACGAGAGCACGCACACCTACGTCGAGCGCCCGTGGCAGACACTAGTAATCGCAGGCGATGGAGGCTTTGCCCTTCGTGCAGCTTCTCGACAGAAAGCACTTGAGCAGAGCGCATCTGATTTAGCGCAACTGACGAAGCTACCCGGCATCCACCAAGTGCGTCCATACATGGACGCTAAACTTAGTCAGTACCTCGAGAGTAGTGCCGCTGCGCGTTCAGCAGCTTCACACTCGTCAATAGCAACGAAGGTTACCACGGGATTGTCTACTGCAGTTCTCGCCTACGATGTCGCCACATCAGACGAACCGACGAAAGAGGCCGTATCTGGCGGCGCCGCAATGTATCTAGGAGCAGCAGCCGGAACATTTGTTGGCGGATTAGTCACGGTCGCTTCTGAGCGTCCTCAAGCTGGTGTTGTTGCTGGAACTGCTACCAGCGTTGTAACTGAAAATATTGCGAAATCAATCATTAAAGTTACCTATGACCAGATTCCATTAGAGTATCGCGAACGCATAGATAATACCTTGTGGCATTTGCCGTACTACATCGGGTTTGACTGGTGATACCGCTCACCGTTCCCAGGTTTCGTCTTCCTGATGACAAGACCCCTCCCACGCCGCGCGCGCAGGACGCGAGGGCGCGGCGAATACTGCCCTCCTGTGCGATACTCGTCGCGTGTGTGATTGGCACCGCACTCGGCGCACGGTGGGCTGCTCAGAATCCTAGTTATTCGATCTGGCAGTTCGAACTAGCGTGGGTGTCACTCAACCTTGGAGCGACACTGCCGCACATTGTCGAGCGAAGCCTTCACGCGCTCTTCAGGCCGCGCCCACGATTCATGAATTCATCAATTGTGATTCCTGGGAGCTACGAGCAAATAGGGCTCGTTCTCACGAGCTGTGTGACATGGTTGTCGGCCGCCTTCATGCTCGTCTGGGCCACGATGATGCATCAGCCGGTCTTCGCTGTCCTTACTGCGTCCGCAACCGCAGTACTGGCCTTTCTTGTGCTCGCGTCGCCCGCTCGCGGATCTGCGGATAGCCTTCGGTGACCGGCAGACGACGACTCTGACTGAAGAGGGGATTCACTTTCACTATCCACCCCTCCTGTCGACTGAGGAACACAAGCGAAACACGGAGGTGTGGGTCCGCTGGAAGGACCATCTCGCCATCGGCTCGGTAGACGACGTGAATATTCTGTTTTCCGGTGATCTCACCCATCAGGGACGTTGGACGATCTCCTCTCACCATCTCGGGCTGCCCTACACGGGCCTTGATGCCCTCATGCGTCACTTCGGCGCGCATCCCGAGGACCGTCCCCCTCCTATCCTCGCCCGAAGGAGTCACCCTGGTCACGCGCATCCTCAAGGATGCCCGCGCAAGCCTGACAGGAGCGACAGAGGAAGGAGCCGACTAGCCACGCATGGCCCGCGTCCCGTCACCGCGCGGAGTTCGGGGGCCCCGGACCGCGGTGTGAGCGCCGGAGACGCACGCGAAGACACGAGGCCGTGGCTGGCTATCGGATCTCAGCCGAGCGAGCGGGCCACAGCCTCGTTCTCGGGTCACGGCCTGCTGAGCTGGACCCTCATGCCGACGTCGTACATGCCTTGGAGGGTGCGCCCGGCGAGGCCGTCTTCGAGGCGCGCGGGGTGCGCGCTGGCGAAGGACATGACGGTCGTGGCACCGGCTTGCAGGATCGCGGGCGACGCCGGGGCGGAGGGGCCGAGGACGACGGTGTGGGCGTTCGCCGCGAGCGCGAGGAGGCGCGGCATGGTCTTGTTGACGAATGCGGATCCGGAAATGAAGACGTAGTCCATCTCGGGGAGTAGGTATTCGCAGGCGGAGTCGGGGTAGTCGCCGTCGAAGACGTTGCGTTCGAGGATGGTGAGCTCGGCGGCGTCGGGCATAGCAGCGGGCGCGAAGGGGAAGTGGCCGATGACGGCGACTCGTTTGCCGGCGACGAGGGGCGCGTAGGGGTGGAAGGTGCGTGCCCAGTTGTTTTCTTCGCAGGGGCGGAATCCGTGGGCGAGGGCGCGTACTGGGTGGGAGTGGTAGGCGTTGACAGCTGCCATGCCGATGCCGGCGTCTTCGAAGTTCCAGGATTTGGCCAGGGCGGCAACGTCGCGCAGGGGGCGACCGACGAGGTCGGAGGGATCGTCAGTGAAACGGGGACGGGATTGGACGTTCATCCCGAAGGCCATGCCAACGCCGTTGTCGCTGGTGGCAACGCGGCGCCACTTGCCGTCGGTGTGGATCTGGGCGACGGTGATGTCGGCGGGGATCTCGTCGATGAGCTGGTCGTACAGGTCCCAGGGGCTGGTCATGGTGTCTCCTGTGGGGGCGCATGAGGAAGGGTCCGGCACTATTTGCCGGACCCTTCCTATATTAGGTCATCCTTAGATGTCATGCGCCTGACGACTGTTGACCCGTCACGCGCCGTGGACCTCGAGCAGGACGCGGAACGCCAGCGCATTGACCGCAATCATGCCCGCGATCATGCCGAGCGCTACGAGCGCCTGACGCCGATTCTGCGCGGCTTCCGTGACGCCCGGACGCGGGCGGGCCATGCGCACCAACACCCACGTGGCAGCCACGCCGGCGATCGCCCCGCCGAGGTGCAGCTGCCACGCGACTGCACTGCCCAGAAAGCCGAACACCAGGTTGATGCCGAGCAACACCAGGATCGGCCTGGTGTCAGCGCCACCCAGGCGTTGCAGGACGAAAATCGCCCCGAAGAGGCCGAACACCCCCGCCGACGCACCCGCCGCCGACGCGAACGCGTACTGCGGCTGCAGCAAACACCAGGCGAGGATGAACGCCGATCCGCCGAGCGCGCTCACCAGATACACGATCAGGTAGCGCCACCACCCGAGAACAGGCTCAATCGAGCGACCCACCACGTACAGGGTGAGCATGTTGAACACGATGTGGAAGAACCCGATATGAACGAACGCCTGAGTCAGGATCATCCACGGGTGCGACGCGAGGAGCGCGGGAACGAGTGCAAGTGACGCCCCGACGCTTGGCGCCAGCAAGGTCAGCGCGTACACGAGGACGCAGATCGCCATCATCGCGTAGGTGACGACCGGCGCCCCAGCCGCAGCCGCGCGCGAGGCCTGGCGCGCCCAGCCGCGCTTGGATGACGTGCAGTCCACGCAGATCGAGCGCACCTCGGTGGGGATCGCGCAGTCCACGCACATGGGGCGGTTGCAGCGCTTGCAGTAGTCGACGCTGCGCACGCCCGGGTGGCGCGGGCAGTCGGGGGCGGCGCGCGGGTCAGAGCGCTGGCCGTAGCTCGGCATGCTCATAGCTTCCCTTTCGACGGGGAGATAAGGGACGAGGCCGGGGCGTACCATCCCGGTCACTGCAGTGAGCAGCGGGGGCGGCCCCGGCCTCGTCGATGATGAGGGGAGAGGGTCAGTCGACGATCTCGATCGAGTTGATGACCTGCTCCGTCACGGGGCGGTCCTGGAGGCCCGTGGGGGTCGTGGCGATGGCGTCGACGACGCGCTTGGACTCCTCGTCGGTGACCTTACCGAAGATGGTGTGGTTGCCGAGCAGCCACGGGGTGGGGGCAACGGTGATGAAGAACTGGGAGCCGTTGGTGCCGCGGCCCATGCGCTTGCCGGCGTTGGCCATGGCGAGCAGGTAGGGCTCGTTGAAGTTCAGCTCGGGGTGGATCTCGTCGTTGAACTGGTAGCCGGGGCCGCCGGTACCGGTGCCGAGGGGGTCGCCACCCTGGATCATGAAGCCGGGGATCACGCGGTGGAAGATGGTGCCGTCGTAGAGGGGACGGGACGTCTTCTGACCGGTCTTGGGGTCGACCCATTCGCGCTCGCCCTTGGCCAGCGTCACGAAGTTGTTGACGGTGTTGGGAGCGTGGTTCGGGAACAGCTCGACGGTGATGTCGCCGGCGGAGGTGTGAAGAATAGCTTTCATGACTGTAATGGTCGCATCTTTTCCTGGTGGTTTCCTGACCGTCGTTCAGCTCACGCCCGCTAGTGGGCTGCACATCACAGGCGGATGTAGCACAATAGGACGTGAGTGGCGCATGTGCGCCCCCGTTAATGTGGACAGGATCGGAGACAACATGGCTACCTCGCCGACTTTCGATGCAGATAAGCTGCGTGCTACCTCTGAGCAGCTTCGCGACGCCGCCGCCGTTTACGCCGGGAAGGTTGCCGTTCGGGCTGCCGATCTGGCGAATCAGGGCGTTGATTGGGCAGCGCCGCGCGCTCAGGCTGCGCTGACCAGCGCGATCGAGCACGCGACCCCCGCAATTGAGAACGCCGCGGCTCGCGCGCAGGCCGCCGCCGCGCACGCCGGCCCCGCGATTGAGAACGCTCGCGAGCACCTGGTGGATGACTACCTGCCGCGCGCGTCCCTCGCTGTGAACCAGGCGGGCGCCGCCCTGACCGCTCGCGGTTCGCTGTCGGATCGCGCTCGCCGCGCCTCCGAGGTGTCGGCTGTCGCTCTGACGACCCCGACCCGTAAGCGCCGCAAGTGCCGCTTCCTGCGCGCCTTCGGCCTGACCGCACTGGTCGGCGCCGCCGCCGGTGCGGGCTACATCCTCTGGAAGCGTTCGCAGCCGATCGAGGATCCGTGGGCCGAGGAGTACTGGGCCGATCTGGATACGGATTCCTTCGTGCCGGAGACGGACGCCGAGAAGGCTACCTTCGAGGGCTGACGCTTCGAGGTTTTAGCTGCTTGGTGTGGGGGCCGCGACGCATTGCGTCGCGGCCCCCACCCGTTGCGTCGCACCGTGATTCACAAGTTGCCAAACACGACGATGCCGTAGGCTCCGCCCATGATGAGCCAGAGCATCACGTTCAGGATTATTCCTTGCAGGCTCATCATTTTTTGCGTACGGGTCGTGGACGTGAACAGACGGATGCACCCCCAGAGGAATCCGATGACGGACAGGGCAATGAGAGTCAGGGTGAGCAGGAAAAACTCACCGAACAACTGCGTCCTCAGCATGCTGATCAGTACCACGACGATGACTAATCCGGCTATGCCGCACCCAGGCGAGACCATGTCGACTACGCCCGCCCGCGACTGGCGCCGACAGGTTCCCGGGACTTGCGTGGCTGGCTGGGAGTGGCCGCCAGGATGCGGCTGCTGGCTCGCTTCAGCCCCCAATCGACCTGCGTGATACCGGTGGTGTGGACCCGCGGGCGTATTCGGAGCACTCATGATTCACCTTTCATTCAGCTAGCGGCAGCGCTGCGCGCCCGCAGCAACGCTGAACGCCGACGGATCTGCCCCTAGCGGGCCGGGGCCGGGGCGGCGTCACCCAATCCTCGTAGCCGTGTATACCTGGAGCAGCATATAACCAACGACAGCGATCACCCATGGCGCAGCGTTCAGGATGACTCCCCACCGACACCAGGACTTCTGACGCTGCGTGATGCTCGACCCGTAGCCGACCAGCCCGCTCAGTCCTCCCACGAGATTGAGATGGAAGAGTAAACCCCCTCCCCACACGAAGGGGACATAGAAAGCAAGAATCGCGAGTTCGGAATTCGGCCCGTCTAGTGACGCCAGATAGAGGAAGAATCCGACACAGATGAGCAGGGCGATCAGCACCCATCCCGCGATGCCACACCAGACGCCAATCTTGTCGTTTGCACGTAGTTTCACCAGCCGAGGGTCAAACCCCTGCCTCTGGTAGACACCCGGGTGGGGCATGCCGGGCTGGTAGGGCATACCCCCATAATTGCGTGGATCCACCCCATTGGTATGCCATTGACTCATGTTCTTTTCCCTTGCACCTAGCACGACGCTTCACGCGGCGGTGATGATCGCCTCATGAGGAGGAGCTTCGACGTTCTCCTCAAAGGCTACGACGGAATCAACGGCAACACGAGCATGGCGACGAAGAAGATGACATGCGGGCTCGCGTTCAGGATGATTCCGAGCCAGTTCAGCTTCCACTTCGTCATCTTGTCCCCCGCGCGCACCAGCCCGGTGATCCCGCCGACCAGGTTCACGGGTATCAAGAAAATCGAGGCAAAGAGCGGGTAAAATCCGATAACTTCCTTGCCCGAGGGATCCGGGTCGGATTCGGTTGCGAGTATCGACAACCACATGAGCAGCACAGTCAGGCCGATAATCACCCAGCCGGCGATACCCAGGCCAACGGACAGCTTGTTGACCCGCGGGGGCAACTGCGTATAGGGGCCGACCGCATAGGCCTGTGGATACCCCTGATAGGGCGCCGCACCCGGGTACGGGTTCGCCCCCTGCAGCGCAGGCTGTACGGGCATTCCCATCTGGGGAGCTCCCTGCGGCGCGGGCTGCCCCGCAGGCTGCTGACAATAAGGCGTGCTCATCAAGTCCTCCTCTGTTGCACCGACATGCGGCAACGAGACTGTGAAGATCCCACACATCCCCCGTACCGAAAAGTCTTTCAAGAATTGAGATTAACGGTAAGTTCCTACCGGCGCAACGGACACTCACCCGAGGAGAGCACGCAACACCTGGGCAACCCCGGCCTCGTTATTGGAGGGCGCCACGAGGCATGAGGCCTCCTCGCGTCACGCGACTACACCATCCACGTCCAGGTGCCGACAATGATCCACGGCAACACATTGAGAAAGAGCGCGAGGCAGCTCTGCATGACCTCTCTGCGGGTGCGACACCGAAGGAGGTTGACGAAACCGACGAGAGCACCGATGACGTTGATGACGAAGAGCACGAGGGGCACGAGAACCAGGAGGACAACGGCAAAGAAGAAATGATAGTCTTGAAGCACTGCCCCGTCTTTGTTCGCGGCCATAAGGATGATGACGACACCCAAGATGATCGTAACAGCGATCAAAAGCCAGCCGCCGACCCCGCACGCCATGGACAGGGTCCACGTACTGCGCGTACGCACCCGCCGAGCGGCGACAGACCCGCTGCCGTCGGAAGCTTCCATGAACACCCCTCACTCCGACAAGTATTTTAAGTACTTGAGACTAATGGAGAGGAGGCGCTCACGCAAGGAGGACGATCGAAAGCGCATCGTCCTCGACGACATTCTTACGACGCCTCAGTGACCCACTTGACAAACATCAGAAGATCATGAGGACGGTGAAAACACTGAGACGATAGCGTCGATCATGGCAAGGACGGAGGGCAGGAGGAAGATGACGAGCGGTGCGACGCTCAGCCAGAAACCGATCCTGTTCATGATCAGCTGCTTGCGCGTCATCAGGCGTTTCTTCGCTGACGCGCCGGTGGCCACGCCGCAGACGGTGAGGGGCAGCACGACAAGCGGGGTCCCAACCATCGGGATAATAGCGATCACACCCCCCGCGGAGGTACTCTCGCCGGTCGAATTCGCTATCATCAAGGCCGTCACGCCGACGATCAGGAGGATCGCCACCCAGGTCGCGATCCCGAAGAAGAAGGCAGCCGGGATCTTCTTTTTGCTTGCCTCAGTACCCACCCCGCCGTAGAGCTGTGGAATACCACCCGGGTAGGCGGGTCCTCCCGTCGGATTCCCCGGATACTGCGCTGCGTACGGCTGTGCGGGGCCCGCCTGCGGCGGCCTGTCTCCATATTGCGTGTATCCGGGCGTGCTCACAGGGTCCTCCATCTAGCGGGTATTTCAAGAATTGAGATTAACGGTAAGGTCCTACCCGCGCAACGGACACTCACCCGAGGAGAGCGCGCAGCACCCCGGCTGCCCCACGTATGTCGGTCACCGCGTTTTCTGTCGTCCAGCAACAAACAACATGAGGCCGCAGAGTGCCAGCACCAACCCAAAAGGCACCACATCGAGGAGGACCATGACACCGAGCCAGGCAAGTCCATCTCCGCTGTCCCCATGATCGCCGGGAACGAACTCGATCCCCACACAGACAACGACCGACAACACCAGCCCTACCCCCGAGGAGCGGGAGTACCAACCTGCGTCGAGACGGCAGGAGCCGGTGAGACGTCACCCACCACAGTCATCGTCTACTCCTCACACATTCACTACCCGGGATGACGCATGTAGTAGTTGACCATCTCCCGAATCCACTCGGCCCCGAAGGCGAGCGCCAGCAGTATCCAGTGAGTGACACTCAGACGCTTACCGAGCTTGCTCATTGTGAATTCCCGCGGGGTGGATGCGTAGGCCATGCCCTGAGCCCCAGCGCTGAATCCCATGACGGTCAGGACGATGAGAACGGGGAGGATCACCATTGGGGCGACGAAGCCGATCCACCCGAGTCCACTGGCATCACGCATCGCGCGCGCGGTGAGCACGAGGGCAACAGCGCCCACGATGGTGAGGACCGAGACGACCCATGCGGCGATTCCGCACGCGAGCGCCTTACGTGCGAAGGCCGAGGGATTGGGCGGACGCACCGGGAAACCCTGCGGATAGCCGGGCTGAGGGTACGTACCCGCAGCCTGTTGCGGAGCAGCAGGTCGCTGATCATTGGACATGCCGGATTCCCCTTCATCATCGCGGGGAGCCGACGTCGTCTCCCCAAAAGTATTTCAAGAATTGAGATTAACGGTAAGGTCCTACCCGCGCAACGGAGCGCTTCACCAGAAGCGCACGCTCACGACCTACGAGAAAAACTCCGCCACAGCCCCGGCGATGTACGCGATAAAGAAAAAACACAAACCGATGACGTACGGGCTCGCATTGAGGATAATTCCCAGCCTGTTGAGCTTCCATTTCGCCGGCTTCTCCTTCGCCCTTGAGGATCCCACGATGACACCGATGAGGTTGAACGGACCACCGATGGCCAGCACAAAAAGAGGATAGAAGCCGACGATAGCCGCCCCGCTCGCGGACACGTCTGGTGAGTGCATCAATCTCCACGCGTCCAGCACTAACAGCGCGATGAACACCCATACACCAATTCCAAAGACGAGGGAGATGTAGTTAACCCGCACTTTCACAGGCCCCTGGGGCACGGGCGCATAGCCCGGCGCAAATCCCTGGGGCACCGCCGAATACCCCTGCGGCACGGGCTGCGCGGGCGCTCCCGCCTGGGGCACAACCTGCGGCGACCCTTGCGGCGCGAGCTGCACAGGCTGCGCGGGAACTGCGGGCTGCCCCGCAGGCTGCTGAGGATAAGGCATACTCATTTACTTCCTCTATCTCATTAGCGTTATTCGCATACGACAGTCATCCGAGGGTCAGTAGGGCCCCAGCAGTACCGGAAAACTAGGCATTCAAATCCAGACAAGGAGACCAACAGCGATCACCCACGGAAGAACATTCAGGACGATACCGAGCAAGCTCCACATCCGCTGTCGGCCGGATACCGAGGGCCCCACCTTCTGGGAGCCAGTAATCAGACCAATAAGATTGATGGGCAGAAGAAGGCCCATGTACACAGCGAACGGGATGATCCATACAAAGCCACCGTTTTCGGGATGGGCACTGTGCACAGCACTGTCAACGATATAGGCGCAGTACAGGAGTGACGGAGCCAGGACACCCAGACCGATGATCGCAAAAATGAAGGACAGCCTACTGATCTTTTCCGGGACCTGGCGCTGGGGCGCCAGCGAATATTGCACTCCCGCCTGGGGAACCCCCTGATATGCCGGCTGCGCGGCCTGCGCCAGCTGCGCGGGAACTGCGGGCTGCCCCGCAGGCTGCTGAGGATAAGGCATACTCATTTGCTTCCTCCACTCAATGGGCGCTATTCGCAGACAATAGTCATCCGAGAGCCATCACGGCGCCAGCAGCACCGGGGAAGCTCGACGTGCGAATCCAGGCAAGAAGAGCTGCAGCGATCACCCAGGGAAGAATATTCAGGCCGATACCGAGCAGGCTCCACATCCGCTGTCGGCCAGAGACCGAGGGCCCCACCTTCAGGAAGCCAGCAATCAGACCGGCGAGATTGATGGGTGGCAGGAGGCACATGTATACAGCGAACGGAATGATCCATACAAAACCACCGCCTTCGGGATGATCACTGTGCACAGCAGTGAAAACGATATAGGCGCAGAACAGGAGTGACAGAACCAGGACACCCAGTCCGATGATCGCAAAAATGAAGGACAGCCTACTGATCTTTTCCGGGACCTGGCGCTGGGGCGCCAGCGAATATGGCACGCCCGCCTGGGGCACAACCTGCGGCGCGGGCTGCGCGGGCATTCCCATCTGGGGAACTCCCTGCGGCGCGGGCTGCCCCGCAGGCTGCTGAGGATAAGGCGTGCTCATCAGATTCCTCCTCTGTTGCACCGACATGCGGCAACGAGACTGTGAAGAACCCGCACATCCCCCGTACCGAAAAGTCTTTCAAGAATTGAGATTAACGGTAAGTTCCTACCGGCGCAACGGACACTCACACGAGGAGAGCGCGCAACACCTGGGCAACCCCGGCCTCGTTGTTCGAGGGGGCGATGAAGCGCGAGGCCTCAATGACATCCTGGGAGGCGTTGGCCATCGCGAAGGACAGGTCCCCCTCGCTCATCATGGACAGGTCGTTACCGGCGTCGCCGAAGACGGCGGTCTGGGAGCGCTCGACGCCGAGGAAGCGCTGGAGGTCGCGCACGGCGCTGCCCTTGTCGACGCCGCGGATCTGCAGGTCCGCCCAATTCGCGCCCGAAATAGCGTACTGATGCGTGTCGGCGAAGTTGGCCAGGGTGGCCTCCGCGAGCGCCTCGACCGGCCCAAGGACGAAGACCGCTAGCTTGACGATCGCATCGTCGATCTCGCCGGCCTCGATCCCGTCGATGATGGCGACCTGGTCATCCACGCGCTTGGTGCGGTGATAGTAGGGCATGACGCCATCGACGAAACGGTCGTCGGTGCGCTCGACGTAGGCAAATTGCTTGCCGCACATGACCAGGCCTCCGTCGATCCCGTCCGGACCCGAGGTTGCCTCGCGGACGAGACGGATGACCTCGCGCACCGTGGGGGTATCCACCGGGTGGGAGGAGACCTCGACGCCGTCGCGCATAACGATGCCGCCGTTCTCGCCGATGACCGTCATACCGGGGCGCCCGGGGAACATGTCGATGAGGGTCCACACCTGGCGACCCGACGCGGGAGCGAAAGTGACGCCGCGCGCGTCCATCTGGTCGAGCAGCTCATCCATGCCGGGCGGAAAGTTCTTGTCATCGTCCAAGAGGGTGCCGTCCATATCGACGGCGGCCAGGCGCAGGTCGGCGCCCGCGTAACGCGCGGGGTCAGTGGGGGTCATCATGCGTCCATTGTGCCTGACCGGGGGCACGGGCGCTCACGCCCGGGGACGAGGCCAGCCTTGGTCACGAGCCTGAACGGGTAGCACCGCCCCGTTGAAGTGCCGACGCCGCCCCCGCGGTGCTCGGTTCTATCGCCGTCAAATAAGGACGAGGTCGTAGCCATACAACAAGTACATGACGCCGCCGACCAGCGCGGCTATGACCAGGAGGGGCAGCAGCCACAGTCGGACGGTTATACCGTGTATCCGCCATTCGTCTACCATCCACATGACGCCCTCAGTGATCGCGACACACAACGTCAGGGCCACCAGCGGGGGAGCCGTAAATATAACGAAGACCCAGTGCAGCCCGTATAGCCAGTATGTTCCGTCACCGTTGTCGGTGTGATCCCCCGGCTGCAAGTCGAGCACGAATTTCACGATTGCCGGGCTCACGAGGAGCAGGATTGTCAAGAGGGCAAAGATGAGCCAGATCTTGGGCACCCGCGGCTTTGTTCGAACACGGCGAGCTGGCAGAGTCGGAGGAACATAACCCGGCTGCCACGCCATGTCCGAGACGGGCCTACCGGGGCCGGGAGGGGACTGGATCAATCCCATCGGCGGCATCTGTGCGGGCATTGGGCGGGGCGTCCTCATCGTGTCATCGTTCATCGTCGAACCTCCTCGTTCGCAATGGATTGATTCCTACAAAAACCGGAACGCAGGTCCCTCACAATCCATGCTCACGTCCCCGCCCTTCAACGACGAAGGAGAGGGACACAAGATCAAGCCAACACACTGCGTGGAGGTCGCGCGTTCCGATACAACTCGATGCTACGCCAGCCCAGACGCATGCCGCCGGGGTTTGACACTGCAATTGTGCGGATCGTCGCTCGGGCGACCACGGCCCACTCCCCGAGCATGGGTCTCAGCTAACATCGGAGACCCAAGCGAAGGCCAACATTACAAATGCGCCACATCATAAACAATGTGTTAGTGTAGTCACACCCTAAATTGATCGACAATCGCATTTCAAGGAGAGAAGCATGGGACTGGAAGATCTGAAGAAGCAGGCCGAAGAAGGCTTCGAGAGGGTCGTTGACGCGGCCAAGGAGAAGGCTGCAGAGGCCAAGGACAAGCTTGCTGAGCTCGCTGGCGACGCCAAGGACAAGGCGGAGGACGCCAAGGACAAGGCCGAAGACGTCGCCGAAGACGCCAAGGACAAGGCAGAGGAGATCGCCGAGGACGCCAAGGACAAGGCCGAGGACGCCAAGGACAAGGCAGAGGAGATCGCCGAGGACGCCAAGGACAAGGCCGAGGACGTCAAGGACGAGCTCGAGAAGTGAGCCACCAGAAGGGGGGCGAACCAAGAGGTTCGCCCCCCTTCTCCATGCACTCGCGCCCCGACGGTTTTACATTCCCCCGCAGCTCGGACCCGCGCGACTGACGACGAGCGCTCTACTCCCGTCCCTCGCGCACACCTGCCAGGATGCGGCGGCGCAGGGGCACGGTCGCCTCGGAGGCGGCGACGATGAGGACAACACCCGCGAGCGCGGAGGCGAGCGCAATGAGGAAGCCCTTTCCCGCACCCGCCGCAAGCATCGGCGACATGAACACCATGCCGAGCAGCATCGAGCCGACGATCATGACGAACGCGGGAATCGCGACCTCAAGTCGGCGACTACGGTCCATGAATCCCCTCGGCGACCCCATGTAGGACAGGGCTCGTACCTGGTCGGCTGAGTCGAGGACGCGGATCGACTGGTTGACCGCCGTCGACACGGCGCCCAGGGCGAGGGTGATCGCGAAGGTCAGCAGCATGCCCCGGTTGATGTCGCCGATGACGATGCGGGCGACCTCGTCCGCGCCATCCCCGCTCATCGAGATCGCGGAGGAGGCCGGATACATGATGCCCACGAGGAACCCGACGAGGGCAACCGCCCCGAAGGAGCGCCACACCGCCCGCGGGTCGTCGGCCATGCGACGCCCGGCCACCATCATCTGGGGGCTGCGCGAAGCCCGAGCCATCAAGCGCCCCATGAGGCTGATCGACCAGACGCCCACCAGGTTGACGATCAGGAAGATCGCGCCCATGAACCCCATGAATACGGCCATGCCGATAGCAGTCCCCAGGTTCATCGCGAGGGTGCCGACGGTCAGCCACACGACGAGGAGGACCAGTCCGAGGACGGGGCCGACCGCGCTCACCCGGCCCGCCTGCGTGCGGCGTGCGACGCCCAGGGGCGTGATCGCGACTGTGCGCATGGCCAGCCACGAGGACAGGGCAGCCAGGAGGATCATGGCGAGCCCCTCGACGAGGAGAGCGACGACCCCCACCCACATCTCACTGGCCCCCATCGGGCGGCCCTGGAAGGACAGCGCACCCCACGCGGGCAGCGTCACGGCGTACAGGATCGAGCCGACGAGAACGCCGACGGCCGCAAACACGCAGGTTTCGAGGATGCAGGCGAGCTTCGTCTTGCCCGGCGCGAGGCCGACGAGGCGCAGGACCGCGAGGTCGCGCTCGCGCCTGCTCATGCCCAGGCGCGCGGCCGCTGCCCCCATCGAGATGATGGGAACGATCAGCAGGGTCGCCGCGAAGTACGCAAGCATCACGTAGAAGGGCGCCATCCCGTCGAGGGTCGACGGGTCATCGCCCGTGGCGGACGCGGCAGCCACGGCGGCTCTCGCCCCAAAGGCCATGACGCCGCCGGTGACCGCGAGTAGGAACGCGTGCGGCAGGGCGAAGGCCGCGACCGTGAGGACACTCGTCGCCCGGTCACGCGACCGCAGGAGCGCTCCGGCGGCTGTGCGCACGGCGCTCATCGGGCCACCCCCTGGCCCGCCGCGCCGGCCACCGTGGGGGTGCTCAGGGTCGTTCCCGACGAGGCCGGGGCCGGGCTGGGCGCGCCACTGCCTCGTCCCTCGAGGGAGATTCGACCGTCGCGCACATGGATCGTGTGCGGCAGGCGCGCGGCGACGGCGGGGTCGTGGGTGACGAGGACGAGGGATGCGCCGGTGGAGGCGCAGGCGCTCGTCAGGAGGGACATGACCTCGCCGCCGGTTGCCTGATCGAGGGCGCCCGTGGGCTCATCCGCGAAAATCACCGAGGGATTGGTGGCGAGCGCGCGCCCGATCGCGACGCGCTGGGCCTGGCCGCCCGAGAGCTGGCCTGGCCGGTAGGGGCTGGCGCCGTCGAGGCCGAGGTTCGTCAGGATCTCGCGTGCGCGAGCGATCGCCTGTGATTTCGGCGTTCCCGCGAGCATGAGGGGCATCGCGATGTTCTCCTGCGTGGGGAGCTCGGGCAGGAGCTGGCCGTCCTGGAACACGAAGCCGAAGCGGCGCAGGCGCAGGTTGGAGAGCACCCGCTCCGACATGGTCGTCATCTCTTCACCGTCCAGGGTGATGGACCCTGAGCTGGGGCGCAGCACGCCCGCCAGGCAGTGCAGGAGCGTGGTCTTACCGGAGCCCGAGGGACCCATGATCGCCACCTGCGTGCCCTGCGGGAGGGTCAGGTCGACGCCTGCCAGGGCGTGGACGGGAGTATTCCCGCGCATGTATGTCTTCGTCAGTGCTCGGGTCACCAGACCCGCCGTGTCGTGTGTCATGTGTGAACGATAGGCCCGCAGCCCCACGCATTTCTATGAGGGACCGCCCTGGTCGCCCCCTGGCTCATCCCCGACATTGACGCCGCAGTTGCTACGTTTGACGCATGAACCGCGCCCTGGATCCACTCGCCGCCCAGCTGCTGCTACGCGCCTACGCGCGGGCCACGAACATGCTCATCGCGGGGCGTTCCTTCACAACGGACGACCCGACGCTCGCCGCCCTGCTGCGCGCCTTCGGCGCCCACGTACGCCCGCTGTCGGGCGCCGAGGCCACCCCGGCCTCGTCCCCGGTCGTCTTCGCGCTCGAGGAGGATGCGGCCCCGAGGCCCGGGGCGATCACGGTCCTGGCACCTGGAGGCGTGTTCCGCGCGGTCGTCGCCCCCGATGGGCGCACCATCACGGGCCGGGCGACGAGGAGCGCATCGAGTGGGCGCGCGCCCACATGCCCGTCACCGAGGCGGCGGCGCGCGCCCTGGCTCCCCTGGTTGCGGGCCGAAGCGTGGGGCTCTCCCTCGTCCTGGAACCGAAAACAGCCTCCCTGGCCCTCATGCTCGCCGAGGCCGGGGCGCGCGTCAGCGTCTTCGGCTGGGCGTCCGAGACCCGCGAGGACGTCGCGGCCCGCCTGCGCGACGCCGGCATCCCCGTGTTCGCGGACTCGGCAGCCTCCCGCGAGCGCGAGTGGGAGCTCGCGCGCGAGTTTTTGGCCCAGCGCAGCGAATTCCTTCTGGACGACGGCTCCCACCTGATCCGCCTGGCGCACGACACGGAAGACTGCCCGGGCGTCCTGGACGCGCTGGTCGGCGCGGCGGAGGAGACCACCTCGGGGCTGCGCCCCCTGCGTTCTTTCGATCTGCGCATTCCGGTTATGGCCTCGAACGATGCGCGTTCGAAGACCCTGTTCGACAACGCCTACGGGACGGGTCAGTCGTGCTGGACGACAATCCTGGACCTCATCGACCCGCGCGGCGTCGGCGCGCCCGTGGCGGGGATGAGCGTCGTCGTCATCGGCTACGGCGACGTGGGTCGCGGCTGCGCGCGCTTCGGCGCGGCGCTCGGCGCCCGTGTCACCGTCGTGGAGCTGGACCCCGTGCGCGCCCTCCAGGCGTCGATGGACGGGTTCGCCGTGGCCTCGCTTCAGGAGGCAGCTGCGAGCGCCGGCATGCTGATCTCCGCGACGGGCGAGCGCTCGACGATCCCGCTGAGCGCGCTGGAAGCGGCACCGGGCGGCGCGATCATCACGGTCGCCGGCGGCGTCGACGGGGAGGTGTCCATTGACGAGGCCGTGGCCGCCTCCTGGGTCATGGTCGAGTCGGGCGATCCCCACGTGCAGACCCTGACGAGCCCCTCCGGCAAGACGCTGCGCGTCCTCGAGCGCGGGGATGGCATCAACTACACGGCGGGCGAAGGAAACCCCATCGAGATCATGGACATGAGCTTCGGCGTGCAGCTGGCATCCCTGCGCGAGCTCCTCACCCACGAAGGCGAGCTGACCCCCGGCCTGCACGGCCTGCCGCGCAAGGCCGACGACGCGGTGGCCACGGCAGCGCTGAGCGCCCTGTCCCTGTCATAGTCGCAGCTCACGTCCACCGGCGGGCGGGTGCGCCCACCCCACTTCTACACTGTTAGTCAGCGTTCCCCCACTGAAAGGTCCCCCATGAGCGACGTGGTCGTATGGTCCGCCGGCATGGTCATCCCGATCACCGCCCCCTCGATCCTCGACGGCGCTGTCGCCGTGCGCGACGGGCGCATCGAGCACGTGGGAGCGCGCGACTGGGTCATCAACACGCTCACGCAGCGAGGCCTTTCCTTCACGGAACGCCACTTTGACGGCGTGCTGCTCCCCGGCCTCGTCAATGCGCACACGCACCTGCAGTACACGGGCATGGCCTCCGTGGGCGCGGGGCAGTATCGGGGTTTCGACGACTGGGCGCGCGCCTTCGACGAGGTCTACGACGCGGGCGGCCTGGACTGGGCAGGGGACGCGGCCGCGGGCGCGCGCCTGCTCCTGGAGGGCGGCACGACCGCCGCCGCCGACGTGGTGACGGACGCCGCCGCGGCCTCGGCCCTGCACGACGCCGGGCTGCACGGCGTCGCCTACTGGGAGGTCATGGGCTGGTCGAACGAGGAGTGGCGGGCCCGAGGCGAACGCGAGGTCTCCGCGTCCCTGGACGCCATGCCGACCCCTCCGGCCGTGGGCATCTCCCCGCACGCCCCCTACTCCCTCGATGCCGAGCCTCTACTGGACCTGCCGGACATGGCCAGGCGCCGCGGCATGCGCATCCACATCCACCTGGGCGAATCCCACTCCGAGGCCGAATGGTCCGAGACGCGCACGACCGCCCTGGCCGACCTGTGGAAGAGCGAGCACTCCTCGTCGTTCACGGCGATGCGCTCGCGCGGCGGCGGCTTCTCGTCGACGCAATTCGTCGATCAGCTGGGCGTGCTCGGACCCGACTGCCACGTCGCCCACGGCGTGTACATGCGCGCCGACGACCGCCGGCGACTGCGCGCCCGCCAGACGGCAGTGGCGCTGTGCCCGCGCTCGAACCGCGTGATCGGCCTGGACGCGCCACCCGTCGCCGCCTACCTCACCGAGGGCAACATGATCGCGGTGGGCACGGACTCCCTGTCCTCCTCCCCGTCCCTCGACCTGCTCGAGGACGTCGCCCTCCTCTTCGACCTGGCGCGAGCTCAGGGGTATGCGGACCAGGACCTGGCGCGCCGCCTCCTGCAGGCCGCGACCCTGGGCGGCGCCACCGCGATGGGGCTGGCGACCGGCCCCGACCGCCTGGGTCAGCTCCAGTCGGGCGCGGTCGCCGACATGTGCGTCGTCGACGTGCCCGTCACCTCGATCGTGGAGACCATCGACACCGTCGCCCGCCGCGGCGCCGGTCACGTCGTCGAAACCGTCGTATCCGGGCGCGTGCGCTACTCGGCGTCGCGCTAACTCCTTCGTTTCCCTTTCGCTCAGCCTCCCCTTCCCTTCGTTTGGAGTGTCGCATGACCGACGTGTCCCCGCTGATTGACGCCATGGGCCTCGCACCCCACCCCGAGGGCGGCCACTACCGCCGCACGTGGACCGCGCCCGCCCGCGTGGACACGCCGCGCGGGAGCCGCCACAGCGCCTCCGCGATCATCTTCCTTCTCGAGAGCGACGAGGAGGCCCGCTGGCACCTCGTCCACTCTGACGAACTGTGGATCTGGTCCGGCCCCGGCGCCCTCGAGGTACACCTGGGAGGCAGCGGTGACGCCCCCTCGGCCGACCCCACGATCGTCACGCTCGACTCCCCGGCAAGCGGGCAGGCCTCGGACGCGTCCAACCCCGTGCAGATCCTCGTGCCCGCCGGCACCTGGCAGCGCACCTTCGCCCGCGGCGACTACGCGCTGGCCACCTGCGTGGTCTCCCCCGAGTTCACGTTTGACGACTGGATGCTCGCCGAGGCCAACTGACGCCAACGCGCCCGCCTCCCTTCCTCCCCCACCGTGCAGGGGCGCCCCCAACGGCGACGCGAGGCGTTTTCACTGCGCACCCACGGGCACACAGCCCCTAGGATTAGCGCATCCGCCCGGATCACTCGGGCGGCTCGATTTCAAGGAGGACACATGGGTCTGGAAGATCTGAAGAAGCAGGCTGAAGAAGGCCTCGAGAAGGCCAAGGAAACTATCGGCGAAGAAAACGTCGAGAAGATCGTTGAGGTCGCCAAGGACAAGGCGACCGAGGTTGCCTCCGGTCTCAAGGACAAGTTCCAGAAGTGACGACACGCTCAGGGGGTCGGGCCGCCGCGGCCCGGCCCCCTTTGTGCACCTCCGCGTCACTGTGGCCCATTCCCTAAGCGCCCACGATCCGCGATGTTTCAACGATCCTTCCCGCTCTGTCGTGTTTCATTGTTTCGTGCCTCGAAACGTTATCAGCGCAGGTCGCGACGCGTCGATACGCTCATCGAGTCAGACCCGCTTCACGGGCGGGATTCCCACGCCACAAAGGGAGGCCCCATGCGCCGCTCTGTCCGTTTCCTCGCAGCCGTCGCCGCCGTCGCGGCCCTCGGCCTCGCCGCCTGTTCGAGCGGCACGAGCTCCTCTTCTTCCGCCGACGCCGAGCAGACCTACGGTCCCGGCGCGCTGCCGACCGTGACGGAAGGCAAGCTCACCGTCGCCACCTCCGATCCCGCCTACTCGCCGTGGATCCTGAACAACGACCCGGCCTCGGGCGAAGGCTACGAGTCGGCCGTCATCTACGCACTGGCCGAGGAGCTGGGCTACAGCGCCGACAACGTCCAGTGGGTGCGCGCCACCTTCGAGTCGTCAATCACCCCCGGCGCGAAGGACTGGGACCTGAACATCCAGCAGTTCTCCATCACCGAGGAGCGCAAGAACGCCGTCGACTTCACGTCCCCGTACTACACGACCTCCGAGGCCATCATCGCCAAGGCCGGCACCCCCGCCGCCAACGCGACGTCCATCGCCGATCTCAAGGACGTCCTGATCGGCGTCCAGGCGGGCACGACGTCGCAGCAGTTCGCCTCCGAGACCCTGGAGCCGGGCCTGTCCCAGAAGCTTCAGATGTTCAACTCCTCGGACGACACGGTCCTGGCCCTGCAGACGGGCCGCGTGGACGCGATCGTCGTCGACCTGCCCACCGCGTTCAACATGATCGCCACGCAGGTCGATAACGGCGTGGTCGTCGGCCAGTTCGCGGACGCTCAGGACGGCGAGAACTACGGCATCGTCCTGCCCAAGGGATCCAAGCTGACCCCCACGGTGTCCGCCGCCGTTGATAGCCTGGCCGAGTCTGGCAAGCTCGCCGAGCTGCAGGAGAAGTGGCTGAACGAGGCACAGAACGTGCCGATCCTCAAGTGAGGCCCCGGGCTCATGAGTGACTACTCGAGTGATGCGCTGGCCACGCCCCCCCGTTTCGGCGGTGGAGCGTGGCCGGCGCGCTTATCGGCGTAAGCAGACGGTCCGCTCGGTCCTGGTCTCGTTGGCGTCGACGATCGTGGTGGCGGGCATCCTCGTCGCCGTGGTCGTCAACTCCGACGGGTGGGAGGCGACCCGTCAGACTTTCTTTAGCAGCAAGTATTTCGTCGAGGCTCTGCCCCAGGTCATGGTCGGCCTGTGGCTCAACATCCGTATTCTGCTGGTCGCGGTGCTCGGCGTCGCCGTGTTCGCGACGCTCCTGGCGGCCGCGCGCACGCTGGGCGGGCCGGTGTTTTTCCCGATCCGTTTCCTGGCGGCGGCGTACACGGATATTTTCCGAGGCGTGCCCTTCCTGGTGGTCCTGTACCTGATCGGCTTCGGTATTCCCGCGCTGAACCCGACGACGCGCATCCCGACCGCGGTGTTGGGCACGGTCGCGCTGGTCTTGACGTACTCCTCGTACGTGGCCGAGGTGCTGCGCGCCGGCCTGGACTCGGTGCACCCCTCCCAGCGTTACGCTGCCCGCTCGCTGGGCCTGACCCACGGGCAGACGCTGCGCATGATCATCGTGCCGCAGGCGATCCGCAAAGGTGACGCCCGCCCTCATGAACGACTTCATTTCGATGCAAAAGGACGTGGGCTTGATTTCGGTCCTGGGCGCGGTGGACGCGATCCGCTCGGCGCAGATGGTCCAGGCCAAGACCTACAACATGACGTCCTACGTGGTCGCCGGCCTGCTGTTCATCATCTTGTCGTTCCCCTTCATTCGCCTGTCGGACTGGTACACGGCCCGGCTGCGTAAGCGCGAGCAGATGGGAGGTACCGTCTGATGTCGGTTCCCGATACGTACGAGGCCTTGGCTGGCTCTGCGCAGGAAGGCACTCCGGTCCTTCGTGCCGTGGGAGTCGTGAAGCGTTTCGGCGATAACGTCGTGCTGCGCGGCCTGGACCTGGATGTTGCCTCGCACGAGGTCGTGGTTCTCATTGGCGCGTCCGGCTCGGGTAAGTCGACGCTGCTGCGCTGCGCGAACCTGCTGGAGCGGGTGGACGACGGCCAGATCTTCCTGGCCGGCGAGGACATTACGGACCCGCGTGCAAACGCGGATCAGATCCGCGCGCGCATCGGCGTCGTCTTCCAGCACTACAACCTGTTCCCGCACATGTCGGTGCTGGACAACGTGACGTTGGCTGCCCGCAAGGTGCACGGCTGGGAGAAGGACCGCGCGCACGAGCGCGGCATGGAGCTGTTGGAGCGCATCGGCTTGAAGGACAAGGCGAAGGAGTTTCCGGATCGCCTGTCGGGTGGCCAGCAGCAGCGCGTGGCGATTGCCCGCGCTCTGGCGACGAACCCGGAGCTACTGCTGCTTGACGAGATCACCGCGGCTCTGGACCCGGTCCTCGTGGGCGAGGTCTTGGACCTCGTGCGCGAGATCAAGGAGGCGGGCTCGACCATCCTCATGGCGACGCACGAGATCAGCTTCGCCCGCCAGGCGGCTGATCGCGTCGTGTTCCTGCGCCACGGCCAGATCGTCGAGCAGGGCCCGCCGGAGCAGGTGATCGATGATCCGCGCGAGCAGGCCACCAGGGACTTCCTGGCGCGCATCCTGCGCTAACTCCTGAGCGACACGGAAGGGGGCGACCGGTTCACAGCCGGTTGTCCCCTTTTCTGGCTCTTCGCATTGTGGGGTGTGGGGGTGGTGTTCGAAGCGTCCCGGGGGTCGTGGACAGTGTTGTGGGACGACGACCGAACACAGGAGCTCGCCTTGGGCACCTCATCAACCAAAACTCGCACGTAATTTGGGTACCCTAACTTTTCATAGGTATCGAGAAAACCGCAGAATTCCAACGATGTGATTTCAACGTTTGAAATACATGTCGGGGAATTACGTGCGACATTTCTGAGGAACCACAACATGAGGCGCCACAAAGACCCCACGCGGAAGACAGCCCAAGCGGAAGACAACTCAAGCCCAGAAGGCCCCCGCAACCCCGACAACTGAACTGCGCCCCGAAACTTGGACGCGTTTAATGGTAGCCGTTATGCGGCTTCTCGTAGGGCCTGATCCCGGTATTCTGCCGGGGTCAGGCCCTTGAGCTTTACTTGGCGTCTTGTTGTGTTCCAGTGTGTGATGTAGGCGTCGAGGTCGGCTTTGAAGCTCTCGAAGGTCTGCCAGTCTTGGCCGCGGAAGAATTCGTCCTTGATGTGACCGAAGACCTGCTCGGTGGCGCCGTTGTCGATGCAGTTGCCTTTGCGTGACATGCTCTGGATGAAACCGTTCTCGGCGAGCGTTCTGATGTAGGTCTCGTGTTGGTACTGCCATCCCATGTCCGAGTGCAAGATCGGCTCAGCTCCTTGGGGTTTGGCGTCCATGAGTATCTGGAGCATCTCTTGTTGCTGGGCGAGGTTGGGGCGCATCGAGATGGAGTGGGCCACGATCTCTTTGCTGGCAAAGTCGTAGACCGGAGCGAGGTAGGCCTTACCGAAGGAGAGCTTGAACTCGGTGACATCGGTACCCATTTTCTGCCAGGGCCCATCGGCTGTGAAGTCGCGGCCGATGATGTTTGCGAAGCTTTGCCCCACGTCCCCCTTGTAGGAGTTGTACCTGTGGTAGTTCGTCTCGCGGCGTATGCCGCAGCGCAGCCCCATCTCGCGCATCATCTTCAAGACCGTCTTGTCGGCGATGCGCTCCCCGTCCTCAGCGCGTAGGCACATGGCGACCTGCCTGTGACCGCACCCGTTGGGGGTTCGCGAAAAGATTTGGGCGACCTTGGGACGTAGCTGCGCCCTGGTCACGCCCTTGGGGTGAGCCAGCGCGTAGTAGTAGCTCGACCTGGCAAGGCCAGCGGCCTCGAGGAGATCACCCACCGCGTGTCCGCGCCCTGAAAGCTCGGCGACCGCTAGGGCTTTGTCCCGGTTTGGGAGCGCCTCTGCGCCTTCAGGGCAATCGATTTTTTTAGGTACGCCACCTGCGCCTCAAGCTTACGCACGCGCTCGGCGAGTTCCTCCTCACGCGTTGGGGGCACCGCCCGCACCGACCCCTTTGGCCTGCCCTTGGGCTTGGGCTTGAGGGCCTGTGCGCCGCCCTCGCGGTACAGCCTGCACCAATTCTTCAGCGGTGTCGCGCTCGCAATACCGAAGCGCACCATCGCCTCAGGTTTACTCATCCCGCCATCAACCACGGCCCTGGCTGCGGCGACCTTGGTCTCATAGTCGTATTTGGCCTGCTTCGCTCCCATGGCAAGAAAACCGTCCCTCCCGATCACGCGGTACGTCTTCTGCCAGTGTCGCACGGCCTCAGCAGGCACACCCAGCCTCTTGGCGGTCAAACGATAGCCAAATCCCCGCTCGAACATCTCCACCGCCTGCTCCCGAAGCAAACGATCATGCCTCAACCGCAGATCCACAGACATGAAAAGCCTCCCATTCCCTGGACTTCAATTTCGATGTCCAAGAAACGGGAGGCAGTTCAAACCCGCCACAAGCACGGGGGCGCTGTACCCGTTACGTGGCGGTGCACCCGTTACGTGGCGGTGCACCCGTTACGTGGCGGTGCACCCGAACAGAAGAGGTGCATTGCCTGCGGATCGGGTGCAGTGCCCCAACACACAAGAACAAACGCGGAACTGGCACACCGAACCACTCACCGCCACACCCCTCCATGCGCACCTGGGCCCTACTGGCGGCAGGACGGGCACGCCGCCCACGCCACCACCTGCACTCCGGCCCACTCCGGCCCACTCCGACACCTCCTACACCCTTAAATGCGAAGAGCCCCTTTTCTCGTACCCGCGCGTGGAACCGGAAGGTGGCCACGGCCTCGTCCCGACATGCTAGAGTACGATCTGTACGGATATATTCCGTACAGATGAGAGGAGACAACCGATGAGCACCACGAAGACACGACGCCTGGACCTGCGCCTCACCGAAGAACAGGATGCGCTCATTCGTCGGGCGGCCGAACAGGACGCCCGTAGCATCAGCGATTTCGTTCTCTCCGCCGCCACTCTGGAGGCACAGCGACGTCTCGCCGACCAGCGCCTCTTCCTCATGGACGACGAACAATACGCCCGCTTCGAAGAGATCCTTCAGGCCTCGCCGACGGACGATCCCAAGCTGCGCAAGCTCTTCGAGCGCCCCTCGCCCTTCGGCACGCACATCGACCTGAACGCCTCACGCGCACTCGAGAACTGATGTACGTATCAGCCCTGCAAGAACCTCGGCCGCTCGAGCGGAGGGACGACCGGTCACGCTTCCAATCGGGCAACTCAGAAATAGACGACTGGTTCCACCGATTTGCGTGGCAGAATCATCGAGCCGGAAACGCTCGCGTCTTCGTCACAACGCAGGAACCAGAGACACTTGGTTTCTACGCCCTATCGATGGGGGCAGTGCAGCGCAGCAAACTCCCAGATGCCCTGAAGCCCAGTCAACGCCCCGAGCCCTGCCCGGTACTCCTCCTTGCGCGCCTCGCCGTCGATCAGCGCGCGCAGGGACGAGGCATCGGCGCAGCCCTGCTCAAAGATGCACTCTTGCGAGCCTACAAGCTCAGCAATGAGGTGGGATTCGCTGCCCTCCTGGTCCACTGCGCCAACGACCAGGCGCGCGAGTTCTACCTCAGCCAGTCCTCACACTTTGTTCCCTGCCCGGGAGCGGAGAACCACCTGATGCTGCCGCTGCGCGCTATGCGGGAGTTTATCGACGCTCTGTGAGGCACCCCTATTGGGCGTCAATACGTGAGGGCCCGGGATCGCTACGATCCCGGGCCCTTTCATGCGGTTGATTCAGTTGGCGCCCTCGGTGACGGTCACCTTGAAGTCGGTGGTGATGCCGTCCTTGTCGGTGAGGGTCACGGTCACGGGGTCCGCGTCCTCGCCGGTCACCTTGAGCGGATGCAGGGTGATGATGTTCTTGTCGGGCTTGCCCGCGGAGAGGGTCTCGGGGTCCGAGATGTCAACCTTGTAGTCGGCTGCCATGTCGGACTCGGGGAGCACGACCTTCAGGTCGCGCTTCTCGGGGACCTTGACACCCTGATCGCCGATTTCGGCGATCGTGTTCGTGATGGTCTCGACGTTGCTGGGCGTCACGTAGTTGGCGCCGGTGTTGGAATTGCAGCCGGTCAGGGCGGTGACGCCCAGGCCGAGTGCGAGCACTGCAGTGAGGATGGAACGCTTGTTCATACCCCCATCATAGGCAGCGGAGCTCACGCCGATGCGCCACCATGCCACCTTTTGGGACAACGTACACATAGGTCACAGCGACCAGACGAGCGCCCCCGACTCAACCTCCGCCCAGAACGAGCTCGCCAGGCGCGCCCATTCCTGCGGGAACTGCAGCTGCGCACTGTGCGCACCCCCGCGAATGATGCTCTCGCGGGCACCCAGGTCTGCGGCCTCCTCGGCGTACCACGAGGGCGGCCAGATCTCATCCTGGTCCCCGTACAGGACGTGCACAGGCACGCCCGTAGCCGCCAGCGCGGGGGTGTCGGGGCGCAGCTGGGAGAGGATGCGGGCGATGCCCACCAGGTTTTCCGAGGCCGTGTCCAGCGCGCGGACACGTTGGAATTCCGCCCATCCGACGCCGGGCTCGTCAAAGTTCATGTCCGGGAAGTAGGCGCGCAGCACCTGCTGGCGCGCGCCGGGGCCCGTGGGCAGGGGGTCGAGGATCGTCAAAGTATTCATCCGGTCGTGGACGGCGCGCCCCGAGCAGAACAGGGTGACGGAGGCGAAGAGGTCGGGGCGGGCGACGACGGCCGCGCGCGCAACGATGCCGCCGAAGGAGTGGCCCACGAGGTGCACGCGACCCGTGGTCCCAGCCCAGGCCTCGGCGACGGCGATGAGGTCGCCGACAAAGTCGCTCATCCCGTACGCGCCCAGACCGGCAGGCGCGGCGGACCCGCCCTGGCCTCGTTGCGAGTAGGCGAGCACGTCCCAGCCCGCCTCCCCGAGGAAGGGCAGGACCGGGGCGTAGTCTTCCTTGGAGCCCGTGTAACCGGGGACGAGGAGCGCGCGGTTCTCCCCCGCGGCGCCCGGGGCCGAGGCGGGCGAGATCGCGGGGGTTCCGTCGACGAGGCCGGCGGCGCTCGGGCCGGTCAGCAGGCCGCTCAGCTCACCGGCCGGGGAGGGCACGGCCACGGCAGTTACGCGCGAGTCCAGAGCGAAGGGACCGAAAGGCTCTATCTGTTTCACGCACCCAATCGTAGAATGAACGCATGACAAACGAGACGATTGCGAGCCAGCTCGCCCACCGCACGATCCGCGCCTACAAGGACCAGCCCCTCACCGAGGCCGAGGTTGAGACCCTCATGGACGTGGCCCGCCACACCGCAACTTCCTCGTTCCTGCAGGCGTGCACGGTCCTGCACATCACCGACCCGCAGGTGCGCGAGGCGATCGGTGCCGCGTCCGGCCAGCCCTACGTGGGCGGCACGAAGGGCGACCTGTTCATCTTCGTCGCCGACCTGTACCGCAACAGCCGCATCCGCGCCGAGCAGGGCGTCTCCTCGGAGGCCCTGTCCTCGATGAACCTGTTCCTCACGGCACTCGAGGACGCGCTGCTGGCCGCTCAGAACGTGGTCGTGGCCGCCGAGTCGATGGGCCTGGGCACCGTCTACCTCGGCTCGATCCTCGCCGATCCGCGCCCGGTCGTGAAGGCGCTGGAGCTGCCGGAGCTGACCTTCCCGGTTCTCGGCCTGCTCGTGGGACACCCGGACCAGGAGCCCGGCCAGAAGCCGCGCATGCCCCTGTCGGTCGTCACCGCGAAGAACACGTACCCGCGCGTCGAGTCCTACACGGAGACGCTGGCCGACTACGACCGCGAGGTCACCGAGTACTACGACCTGCGCTCGGGCTCACGCCTCGAGTCCTTCACCCACCTGGTCGCCACCAACATCGGCGTGGGCGGCGCGCACGTCTCCCCCATCATGGAGGTCCTCAACGAGCAGGGCCTGTGCCTGCGCTGACTCTCCGTCATTGACGAGGCCGTGGCCTCCCCTCGTGGTCACCCGACCGCCCGGGGTGCCGCGGCCTCGTCGCATGACCGGCTGGCCCGGCGCTTACAATGAGCGCATGGCTGAGCTTGGTTTTTCCACCTACGTGTTTATCGAGCGCATCGCCGCGAACGCGGCCGCGCTGCATCCCTTCCCGGAGCACAACGTGGCGCTCGTGCGGGACGCACTGGCGGACGCCGGCTTCGACATCACGCTGCTCGGCCCGGACGCGCCGAGGGTCGGCGAGGGCGTGTACTTCCAGCCCGAGCCTTTCAGTGACGAGGTCATCGGGCTTCTCGCGGACGCCCTGACCCTGCGCGGCATCGGCGCCTACGGGTACGCGCTGGTAGATTCGTCGCTGGGCGGCGAGCTAGCCGACATCGCCCTGTTTATGCGCGTGGGTGACGTGTTCCCGCGCCACGGGCGCCACATCCTCATGACGCGCATGTACATTCAGCGCACCCCCACGGGAGCGGGCAACAAGGCCGTGACCTGGGCGTTCGGCTCCCCCGCCGACCTGGAGGAGGCGAACCGACTGCTGTCGGAGAAGTTCGAGACCGAGCCGGTCACGGACCCGCGAGGCATGGCCGCCATCGAGATCCGCCACCCCGAGTTCGCGGCGGGCACGGCCGAGCCGATGGTCCTCCTCGACGACATCTTCCAGGTCCTGGGGGCCGCCGGTTTCGAGGGCATCACCATGTGCAACGACCCGGGCCAGCCGTCCGCGGTCTAAAGCCCTCAACCGTTACGAGGTTTGTCTTGTGTCGCTCCCGCAGCACGACCAACGAACAAGGACGCCGCTTAGAAACGTTCGTGCAGCTCACCTAGGCGTTGTAGCGCCCTTTTGAGGCTGTCACTTCGTTTCGCGGCTCTGTCGATATTCCACTCATCAGTGATGAACTGCGTCAGAATTGTTTCGTAACGCGCACCGAAAATGAAGGCACGCCCACCATGGCTTTTGCTTTCCTTTCGTACAAAATCCTTGATATTCTTCTTCCCATACTTCGACACACAGGCCAACATTCGCTCCTTCGCATCCACCCCGTTCGGTGACTCAACTTTTGCAAGCGGCATGTTGAAAAACCTGGAGAGACCCACGTCATCCGCAAGAAGCCAGCTCTCAATCTCATCGTCGCACACACGAAGAACAACAGTATCCGCGCTTCCCTTTGGCAGGAGCCGCCTTCTAATATCGACAGGACAATCCCCATCGGCATCTCGCATGAATATCCTCGGGACTGGGGAAGGAAGCCTAGCCTGTTCCCTTAGCCTAGCCTCTAGCTTCTTAGATCCTTTCAATGATTTTACTATGAATTCCTCACATTCCCAGCCCGCAGCCCTCATGACGGCATGAACCACGGGGATGTCTGTCTTTCCCTCAACGTAAACCAACGCCCTCGGTATCGATGCACTCATGATCAGAGCGTCAGACTTGGCGTCCCATCAGCGCCCATGAGAACACTAATGATCTCCGAGAACGGTGTCTCAATCTCGAGGTAACATTCGGCGTCATCACGATCACTGAGAAGACTCCCATTCGTCCCATTCGTTCCGGGAAGGAGTACGAGGACCTCATCCGCGCCGACCGTCTCATCATCCACTATCTCAGCGGAATGACTCGAGAGGATGATCTGCACGCCACCCTTCACCTGTCGCCTTGCCTCTGCGAAAACAGATGGTAGCTCAGCCACGAGCGCGGAATGCAACGAAAGCTCCGGCTCCTCAAGGAGCAGCACGCTCGAACCATCGGCAGGAGTTGAGACCAGCGCCCAGAGTAACCCCAGCAGTCGCAGCGTTCCGTCCGAGAATTGCGTCTCGTTTTGCCAGGACGGACGCACCCGCCAGTTTTTGTAACCCACCTCCAAGTGGGGCACACCCATGGCATCCTTTTCGAGCTTCAGCTCTTCAAACTCAGGAATAGCCCGTTGAAGGGCAGCCTGAACACGCCTGAGCCTCGCTTTCCGCGTTCGATCAGGCGTTTCACTGATCTGTTGAATAATATCGGAACCATACGGGTCAGAGGTCCGTATATCATTCCCCGTTAGTCCTCTAATTACTTGCGGAACGGGATGGAAGTACCTGATCTGACCAAAGAAGTCAGCAATCTTTCGAAACTCTTTATTGGTGACCTTTTGCTCCAGATGCGTCTGCGTCAGCAGCTCCACATCATCTCTATCATCCTGTGACGGACGGCTGAGCAAGACCCTTCCGTTACATTCAACCCGTTCTTCCTGAACAAGAACCCTTCGATGTCCGGACTTCTCACATTCGATGACCAGCACATACCGCCACGTGTCGTCTCCGTCCCGCATGGACACATCGATCCTCGGGTACGGTGCCCGACGACCAAAGAGGCTCTGTATCTTCCGGTACCCTCCCCTTTGATCGACAGCCTGAACCATCCCACCCCCGGGCGCAACAATATCCCGAAGGAAACGGAACACATCAAGAAGATTCGACTTACCGACGGCATTCGGCCCAACAATAAACAGCCGCGGGCCGACATCAAAACTCAGATCCTGGAAGTTCTTCCAGTTCTTGATGTGCACATGCGAGAACTCCATGCGGCTACCTTCATTGGATCGAGTACATATCGTATGCAGCAGGATACCGTTTGTGACAGTAGTATCACAAGCGCCAAGCCAATCGAGCTCCTCAACACGATCCTTCTGGTGTCCGGTGCCTCCAACTCCGAAAGAAACACGATGTGCAAACAACCCGGGCGAGCGGAGCGCCCAAACCGATGCAGGCACACGGCACCACTGCACCGCCCCTCCAACAGATCAAGCCGTGCCGCCTGGCAATTGGAGCCTCGATCAAGGAACACCCCAACGTGGTCGGCACGGGCACCGGGCGATACACCGGCCCGCACTACTGCGTGGCACAGCCGGTAGACCCGTGGCCAGGCCGACGCGTAGGAAGGGCATCAAGGCGCGCGGACGCAGCCTGACGCCCGCGCGAGGTGGCTACGGAGGAAACGATGGGTACGCTGGCGAACCCATCGAACGTGAGCAATCAGATGTTCCTTTCCTACGCACTCGTCGAGTGGAGCGTCGTCGCATACCTAGCCGCCGACGCCTACGTCTTCGTCCACATCAAACTGGGCAGCTGGCCTCCCAGCCTCTACCACGATCGACTCAGCCACGAAGCACGCCAGGTGCCGACGAGGGCCGCCGCGCAACCATCGTTGGTTGTGCGGCGGCCCCTCGCTTGAGGGTTTAGCGGATCGCCTCCGTGGCGCCCGCACCGTCGTGCACAATCACGTCGGGCAGAGGTCGACGTATGCGTTGGGGACGGTGTCGGTGAGCTGGTCGCACGCGGCCATGCATGGCTCCTCCAGATTCGACGGCTTACGCATGGAGCAGTCGCGTCTACCTCGACAACGAGACAGATACTGCACAGCTGGTCAGTACCGTGTGCCGCGAGTCATACATTGAGCACAGTGTCAGCAATCGACAAAACTGAATCCCACCCCCTTGCGGCAACACACCTCCGCTCATGGTCACCCACTTGTGGACATCAACCCCCGTCAGTCCAGCGCACACGCGACACCAACGCAACCCCCTATAACATATACGAACACTCAGGTTTCACCGCGAATATACACACTTCTTGGGCGACTAGATGCGACGGCGCATCACACATACGGAAAGAATGAAAAACATTGAAATCTCAAGCAAAATATATACATTTGTTACATTTGTAAAACTTGACCACGCGCTCACCTTTGTATACATTTAAGGCACGTCAGACAGGACATTCTGACGTCTTAAGCCCACCAGATGGACTGGGAGCTGACCGGAAGAAAGAGGCAACAATGTTTGCACAGATCACCGAAGTTATTAACGCGTTCCTCGCCTTTGTTGGCAGCATTCTCGGCATGCTGCCCTGATCGATCCGTCGATCAGGCACGGTACGTGTAGTTTTGCTACGACAGCAAAACTTCGGCTGAGCCCCAGTTCCCCTGGTGAGGGGGAGCTGGGGCTCACTGCACGACCGCGACGGCCACGCGCACTCCCACCGCGATCGTGCCAACCTCCGACATGAGGAACACCGTCGTGGCAGCAAACGAGGCCGCCGCCCACCATCGTTGGTGGGCGGCGGCCTCCTCTCGCAGCTCAGCGGATTGCCGCCAAACTTAGCGGATCGCCTCCATAACGCGCACGCCGTCGAGCACGGTCACGTAGGGCAGGGGGTTCACACCGGACTCGAGGACGTACTCGGTGAGCTGGTCGCGCACGACGGTGCGCAGCTCCTCGGGGTTCCAGGGCTTGCCGATGTAGTAGTCCAGGCCCGCCTGGTTCAACGCTCGGATCGTGTCGGACTGGTCGGCCTGACCGGTCACCAGCACCGTACGAGTCGCGCCGAAACGCTCATCCTTCATGAGCTCCACGAGGAAGTCAACGCCGGACTTGCCAGGCAGGCGGTGATCCGACAGGACAAGGGCCAGCTCGTCGCCGTCCTCTTCGATCTCGTCGATCACGGCCCACGCGTCGTCGACGTCCTCGGCGACCTCAAGCCGGATCTTGTCCCAAAACTCTTCAAGATCACGCTCAAGCGCGTCTCGCACGTCCGCTTCGTCCTCGAGGGACAGGATTGTCAGGGTCATGATTCCTCCTCTTGTGGTTGAGTGGGCAACGAGATCCGCATAGTGGTGGACCCCGGGTCAGAGCAGATCACGAGAGTCCCCCCCATGATCGGCGATGATGCTTCGGACGATGGACATGCCCATACCCAGCCCGAATCGGACGCGCCCCGCCTTAGTGGTGAAGTGCGGCTCCATAATCTTCTCGACGATTGCCGGGTCGATGCCCGGCCCGTTATCGAACACGGTGACGGTGATTCCCTCAGGCGTCGGCCGCACGGTGATGCGGATCAGCGCCTCGGCCTCACCGCGTGCCGGCAGCTCGGGCACACCGCCCGACGCCTCCGCCGCCGCGATCAAGTCGGTATTCTCGTCTTCGATGGCCTCGGCCGCGTTCACGATGAGGTTCGTCCACACCTGCTGCAGCTTCGCCGGGTGCGCGCGCACGAGCGGCACGTCCTCGTAGTCGCAGTCGATGCGGATGCCTCGCACCCTGTGGGCGGTCAGCCGCAGGACATCGTCGATGCCCTCGCGCACGTCCACGGGCTTGAGGTCCTCGGCGTCCGGTCGCGCGTATCCCTTGAGGGACTGGGTCAGCTCGATGACGCGGTCACCCGCGGCAAGCACCGAGCGCAGGGACCCGCCCAGGCGCGCCCCGGCCTCGTACGCCTCGATGCCGCCCGGGATCTGGGCGAGCGCGCGTGCACCCTCCGCCCCCTGGATCCCCGCGCGCACGAGGCGACGCGCGAGCGTGCGGTCGCCGACGACGGGCAGGAGCTCCTTCATGAGAGCACGCTCAACCGACGTTGAGCGCGGGGGCGCGGTCAGCGCCCGGGACATGGCTTCCCGTGACGAGGCCGTGGCTGGGGCCGCGAGGGCCGCATCGACGTCCTCGTGCAGGTGTTTGGCGGCGCGCACAAGGGCGGTCACCGGGTTGTTGAGCTCGTGGGCAATGCCGGCGCTCAGCTCACCGAGCATCGCGAAGCGCGCACGTTCGACCAGCTCGGCGCGAGTCGCGCGCAGGTCCTCAAGGGTGGCCGCCAGGGCTTCCTTCTGGGCCTCAAGGTCCTCGGCGAGCATCGCGTTTTGCAGGTGAAGGTCCTCGGCGCGCATGAGGCGGCGGGTGAGCGATCGGATCGCCAGAGCCGTCAAGGTTCCACCAATCGACGGATCCTCGGAAATGACGATCTGGAGCTGCTCGGTCGTCAGGCGCACAACCGTCGCCTCGGTCGCCGTCTCGCCCGTGAAGAAGGCGTCCTCCGCCCGGGCGAGAGACACGAGGCCGATCAGCGGGCCCGAGGTGGCCAAGTGAGACAAGACCTCGCCCTGCGACGAATCCCTGTGCAAGGACACCTGACCCTCGAGCACCAGGTAGACAGCACCCACCGGCTGCCCCTGCGTCACCAGCTGCGTACCCTCAGGGACGATGAGGCGCGGCCTCTGGCCAAGCACCCGCTCCACGCCCGCCAGGAGCTCCATGACGACCTCACGCTCATCGCGATCCAGGCCCTCCAAGAGCGGACCCTGCACCGCAAACGGCGGCGGATCAGCGATCAGGTTACGGATCTGAGGCTGCGAATAGCCGCACCCACTCAGGTAACGCACCATCGTCGAATAGGCCTGACCCGCCAGCAGCGGCACAGTCCACGGCGCCTTCAACACCGAGGACAGAGCCCCCGACTGCATACAGCGCGTGAGATCACGATGCTCCGACTTATCCGTGACGACCACCCACTGGACGCGCTCCAACACCGGGATCGCAGCCGCATGAGTAATCATCGCGTCAATGTCGCCGACCTCCGAGGTCACCAAGCCCATGAGCACGTGATCGCCGGGGCGCAGGCTCGCCTCGTAGGCCGCCAAGTCCCCAATACCGTCCACTCGATCCAGGCACAGCCTCGGGAACGCGTGGGCCAAGTCCCTGGTCACCGGGCCGGCAATATGCCTCGAATCGTCACCGACCACCAACATGTGGATCGGGTACCCCGCGCGGTGCCCGCCGCCGCGCACATCCGTACGAGCCAGCACCGTAGCGTCCTCCGCCATCGGCCCCTGCGTCCACCCGTGGGCCAGCCCCGGACTCGGGTTACTGGTTGCACCCGAGCCGGCCACGGCCTCGTCCATGGACACGTCACATCACCCCGATGAATCCCCAGGTCAGGGGCGCGACAAACGCCAGGAGGATGATGCCCACGACGCCCACCACGATGCCGACGACCACCATCTCGCGCGTCGGGGTGGTGCCCGTCGAGTAGGCGATCGCGTTGGGCGGGGTCGAGATCGGCAGACACATGCCCAGCGAACAACCCAAGGCGATGACGATCGCGATCTCCGCTGCGCTCGTGGACACCGTGGTCGCCAGGCCCATGCCCATCGGGATCAGCAGGTTCGCCGACGCCGAGTGCGAGATGACATTCGAGGTCACCCAGCCGACGAGCGCCAGCACGAAGATCAGGAGGATGCCGGGGATCGAGGCCCACTGGATCGATCCGAGCATCCACTTGTCGAGGCCCGTGGCGGCCACGCCCGAACCCAGCGCAATACCACCCGCGACCAGCCACAGCACCGGCCAGTCCAGGGCGCGCAGGTCATCCCCGCTCATCACCTTCGTCATCAAAAGGACCACGACCGGCAGGAAGCCCACGACGTTGGCGGAAATGTGGTGCAGCGACTCCGTCATCCACAGGAGGATCGTCGCTCCCGCGACCGAGTAGAAGATGATCGCGCTGCGCGACTTTTCGAAGCGCGCCGACGTGTCGATGTTGAACGTCGCGTCGGCGGGAATGTAGCGCCACGCGATAAACGCCCACGACAGGGCCAGGAGCACCAGCATGAGCGGCACGGCCGCGAGCATCCACTGCAGGAAGGTGACCGTGACGCCCGCGTTCTCCAGGGCGCCCAGGGCGATCGCGTTGGGGGGCGTGCCCACGGGGGTACCCATGCCGCCGACGTTCGCGGCCACCGGGATTGACAGGGCGATGCCGGTGCGCGCCTTGCCCTCGGGCAGCGCCATGATGACGGGCATCATGACGGCGAACATCGTCGCCGTGGTCGCCGTGTTCGACATGAACATACTCATGATCGCGGTGATCAGCATGACGCCCATGACCGTCAGGCGCGGCTTGCCCATGAAGGGCTTGAGGAGGACCGCCGACAGCGCGCGGTCAAGCTTGTACTTGGCGGCGCCGTCGGCCACCATAAAACCACCCAGGAACAGGATGATGACCGGGTTGGCGAGCGCCCCAAAGAACTTCGTGTACGCCGGGGCTCCCTCACCCACGCTCAGCAGCGCGTGGTCCGAAATGAACAGGACCTCCAGGAAAATGACGAGGACCGCCGTGCCCGCCAGGGGCACCGCCTCCGTCACCCACAGCAGAATCGCCGCCAGGAAAATACCGAACATGCGGGTACCTGACACATCCAGTCCCGGCAGCTGAATGAACAGGGACGTCACGATGCAGGCCAGCGCACCGACGGCACCGAAAACCTTGACCGGACTGATCGACTGCTTCTTCTTCGCGATTGCAGCCGGTCGCGTGGACATATTCTGAGCGGAGCGCGGATTGATTGACACCGCACCCTTGGAGCGTCGAGCCATTACAGAGAGACCTCGTCGTCTTGCGTTGATACTGTCCAATTAGTGTAGGCCAGCGCACACAGAAAGTGAAACCGGGGTGGGGGCCTTCCGATACCCCCACCCCGGCCTGACGCTGTCACCGTCAACAGGTCTGCGTCCCGTCAGGCCCAGACGCTCAGTCACGCTTGTTACAGCTCAACACCGCGACAATCATGCAGCTATGTTCCCGCCGCCGCCCCGCGCAGGGCCCAGGTCTCACGCCCCGAGCACGGGCCCCACTCGCGGTGCCGTGACCTCCTACTCGGCCACGACCTCGTCAATGTCGTAGCCCGTCGGGAGGGCTCCCGAACGCGCCGGCTCCCATCCGAGCGACGGGGCCACATACTCTGCGAAATTGCGGATGATCGACCAGTTTTCCGGCTCTTCGCATTGTGGGGTGTGGGGGTGGTGTTCGAAGCGTCCCGGGGATCGTGGGCAGTGTCGTGGGACGACGACCGAACACAGGAGTTCGCCTTGGTTACCTCATCAACCAAAAGTCGCACGTAATTTGGGTACCCTAACTTTTCATAGGTATCGAGAAAACCGCAGAATTCCAACGGTGTGATTTCAACGTTTGAAATACATGTCAGGGAATTACGTGCGACATTTCTGAGGAACCACAACATGAGGCGCCGCAAAAGACCCCAAGCGGAAGACAACCCAAGCAGAAGACGCCCACATCCCCGGCAACCACTACCGGGCCCGGCTCAACGTCGCTCGTCCAGCAAGCAGAAGACGCCCACATCCCCGGCAACCACCACAAGCACGGGGGCGCTGCACCCGATAAGGGGCACTGCACCCGTTACGTGGCGGTGCACCCGAACAGAAGAGGTGCATTGCCTACGGATCGGGTGCAGTGCCCCAACATACAAGAACAAACGCGGAACTGGCACACCGAACCACTCACCGCCGCACCCCTCCATGTGCAACTGGGCCCTACTGGCGGCAGGATGGGCACGCCGCCCACGCCGCCCACGCCGCCCACGCCGCCACCTGCACTCCAGCCCACTCCGGCCCAATCCAACACCTCCTACACCCTTACATGCGAAGAGCCGGTTTTCGCGTCCGTCCGCTGGGTTGCGGGTCTCGCGGAGACCTGGAAGGGCCGCAGGATGCCGAAGTGGCCCCGCTGGCGCAAGAGGTGATCACACCTCACGAGGGCAAGCGCGCGCAGCGCGTGCGGCAGCCGCGACAACTGGACATTAGGTCAGCGACTGCTGTATAGTTCAGTGCATGCTGACCATTGCTTCGCGTCTCGACGTCATGAACCGGCTCGGCCGGGCCATGGCCGACCCGACGCGTTCCCGGATCCTGATGTCCCTGCTTGACGGCCCGAGCCACCCCGCGGTGCTCTCGCGCGAGCTGGGGCTGACCCGCTCGAACGTGTCCAACCACCTGACCTGCCTGCGCGACTGCGGGATCGTGGTCGCCGAGCCCGAGGGCCGCCAGACTCGCTACGAGATCGCCGACCCGCACCTGGCCGCGGCGCTGACGGCACTGGTCGATGTGACCCTCGCCGTGGACGAGAGCGCGCCGTGCATCGACCCGGCCTGCTCGGTGCCGGGCTGCTGCGCCGCGAGCAGTTCGGGGGGCGCCTCGTGAGCGCCGCCTGCGGCTGCGACGAGCCGACGACCAGTCCCGCGGACGAGGCAGAGGAGGCAGAGCGCCCGTGGTGGCGTGATCCCGGCCTGGTCGTGCCGATCCTCTCCGGCGTCGCGTTCGGCACCGGCCTGGCGCTGGAGTGGTCGGGGCTGCACATCGCGGCGCTGGTCGCGTTCTGGGCGGGCCTGCTGCTGGGCGCGTACACGTTCGTGCCCGGTGCGATCCGGAATCTCGTTGTGAAGCGCAAGCTCGGGATCGCGCTGCTGATGACGATCAGCGCCGTGGGCGCGGTGATCCTCGGCTACGTCGAGGAGGCGGCCGCGCTGGCATTCCTCTTCTCGATCGCCGAGGCCCTGGAGGACAAGGCGATGGACCGCGCCCGCGGCGGGCTGCGCGCGCTGCTGAAGCTCGTACCGGAGACCGCGACCGTGCTGCGTGACGGGACCTCCGCCTCGATCCCGGCCAGGGAGATCGCCGTCGGCGACGTGCTGCTGGTCCGCCCTGGCGAGCGGGTCGCGACCGATGGGCTGGTCCGCTCGGGCCGGTCGAGCCTGGACACTTCGGCGATCACCGGTGAATCGATCCCGGTCGAGGTCGCGCCCGGAGAAGCGGTGTCGGCGGGCGCGATCAACAGCGCCGGCGTGCTGGAGGTCGAGGCGACCGCCGCGGGCACCGACAACTCGCTGACCACGATCGTGGAGCTGGTAGAGCAGGCCCAGGCCGAGAAGGGCGACCGAGCCCGGATCGCTGACCGGATCGCCCGCCCGCTGGTGCCCGGCGTGATGATCCTCGCCGTCCTCGTCGGCGTGCTCGGGTCCCTACTCGGCGACCCGGAGACCTGGATCACCCGCGCCCTGGTCGTCCTCGTCGCGGCCAGCCCCTGCGCGCTGGCAATCGCGGTGCCCGTCACCGTGGTCTCCGCGATCGGCGCGGCGACCAAGTTCGGCGTCGTCATCAAGAGCGGGGCCGCCTTCGAGCGCCTCGGCGGCATCCGGCACCTGGCCGTGGACAAGACCGGCACTCTGACCCGCAACCGGCCCGAGGTAACCGCCATCGTCGCCGCCCATGGGTTCGACGATGCGCAGGTGCTTGCTTGGGCTGCCGCCGTGGAGCAGCACTCGACGCACCCACTCGCCGCCGCCATCGCCGCCGCGGGCCGGGGAACCCCCGCCGCGCAGGACGTGGCCGAGGAGGCCGGGCACGGCATCGGTGGCCTGGTCGACGGCCGCAGGGTGGCGGTGGGCAGTCCGCGCTGGATCGACGCCGGTCCGCTCAAGGCCCGGGTCGAGGACCTGGAGGCCGAGGGGCAGACCTGCGTGCTCGTCACCGTCGACGGCTTCCTGGCCGGGGCGATCGGCGTCCGCGACGAGCTGCGCCCCGAGGTCCCCGAGGTCGTGCGGACCCTGCGCGACCAGGGCGTCGAGGTGAGCATGCTCACCGGCGACAACTCCCGCACCGCTGCTGCGCTGGCGAAGCTGGCCGGGATCGGCGACGTGCACGCCGAGCTGCGTCCCGAGGACAAGGCTCGTATCGTCGCCGGGTTCTCGGAGACGTCGCCGACCGCGATGATCGGCGATGGCATCAACGACGCGCCCGCCCTGGCCGGGGCGACCGTGGGCATCGCGATGGGCGCGACCGGCTCCGACGCCGCGATCGAGTCCGCCGACGTCGCCTTCACCGGCCACGACCTCGGCCTCATCCCGCAGGCTCTGCGCCACGCCCGCCGCGGCGGCAGGATCATCAACCAGAACATCGTGCTGTCCTTGGCGATCATCACTGTGCTGCTGCCGCTAGCGATCACCGGCGTGCTCGGCCTGGCAGCGGTCGTCCTCGTGCACGAGGTCGCCGAAGTCGTCGTCATCGCCAACGGACTGCGGGCTGCGCGTGCCCGCAAGCAATAGGTGTTCCGTCCAACGCCATAACTCAGACATGCGCTAGCGCATGTCGATGACGCCGGTTCCGACCTCGATGGCCTTCGTGCGCGAGGCAATGGCGGAGAGAAGCGGCATCGGCGCGGCCGCTTGCGGGGCGAAGTGGTGGACGCGGAAGAAGGCGCCGGAGAGCCCACGGCTACCGGACCCGAAGTGCCCGTAGGCGGTGGGAGGGCCTGGCCGCGACGACGGCGGGCGATGGCAGGCCTGGCCCAGACAAATTTCGCACATAATTTAATCTGGTTATTTTTCGAGACCGCGGGAAAACGTTGCAATTCCAACGATGCAAATTCAATGTTTGAAGGAGCCGCAGGGGAATTACGTGCGAGATTACTGAGTATGGTGCGAGAGGACGAGGGTTATAGGACGAAATGTGTTGGTTGGGGGTAGGCCACAGGTGTTGTGGGAGGGCTTGGCCGAGCTTCGAGCCGACGCGCCGAGCAAAGCTCGCGGGGCGGAAGGCGAGCGGGGCAGACCGCCACCTTCCAGCAACACACAGTGTCCTATAACCCCAGGAACGAGGCAAACACGACCAACTAAAATAGTGACTTTCCCGCGCGACAAAGCCGAAAAGTCACCCTGCTAGCAACACGATCTGTCCATCCTCATAGTTGGTCCCAACCAACTAAAACACCGACCTTCCCGCACCAGAAAGCCAAAAAGTCGTGTTATAGGACATCACCTGTGGGTCGGTGGTCAGTCCCAGGAGCAGCGGACGGATGTGCTCAGTTCAGGGGTGGCCTCATTGGCTCCAGGGGTGGCACCATCGGCCGGACAGGTGGCTGCTTGGGCCCCTTCATGCGCAGGTTAACCCCACAGGTGGTAGCCCAGGCGGGCCGCCCACACTGCCACCTATCGGGCCCAGCTGCGTAGGAACGGGTTAAGGCGACCAGTAAAAGGACCCACGCGCACACCAGCCTCCCACCCCTCAGAGGCCAGAGAGCGGGCACCACAGGAAACGCCAGCCCGCACCAGAAAGCCGAAAAGTCACCCTTCCAGCAACACGATTTGTCCATCCCCATAGTTTGTCCCAACCAACTAAAACACCGCCTTTCCGGCACCAGAAAGCCAAGAAGTCGCCCTTCCAGCAACACGTAGGGACTATGGGTCACGAACGGTGCTTAAGTTCCGTGTTTAGGTTGGGATTGCGGGCGAAAGTCGCTGTTGGTTGGGCAGTTGTCCAGCACCTTCCTTGACTTTCTGGGGTGATCGTCGTGTGGTGGGTGAACGATCGAATCGTGCTCGGTTGCCAGTGTGCTGTGCAAATGAAGAAGAATAGGACACACCGCGGCGGAAGGCGCTCAGCGGTGGAAATGCACCTCGTGCGCCCTGCAACCACATGTCCCATCAGGGGGTGCGCCGACACGAACAGCAATGAGCTGGCAGACTTCATCGCGTGGGGCGACGTCTCAGCACCAGACGAACAGAGCTCAGCGCGCTTTCCGGCGTCGTACCTGTTGGTGCTGGCAGGTGCGGTACCTCACCGCCACCGTCACCGGGCAGGTCACGATCAGATCTTCGTGACGGCATGCTGTCAGGCGGGATGGTGCTGCTGATCGCCCGGACAACGAGCATGCTGGGTGGCGTGGAGCGGCCAACGGGCTCAGGCGTGTTCGGTGTCTGTGTATCCGTCTTTAACGAAAGGTTGATGCATGATGAATTGATGATGATGTTATTGGCTCGCGCTGAGTGGGCGTGAGACGGTGGAGGAAACTTCGCAACTCGGGGCGTTGGATGCTGCGTTGTTTGAGCGTCTTGATATGGCGAGATCGAGATGACAGGCAGCGGGCTTGTTGCCACGCGTTGCTCAAGGAGGCGGAGCGCGGTTGGCCGCAGAGCTGACCAGCACCTGGGGTGTGAAGGGCAGACCAGCGCAAGCGCTCGGGTTTGAGGAACGGCACGACCGGAAGACCGTGATATCAGGGTGGGCAACTGAGATCGAGTTCCCCAGGACCGACGGGCTCATTCACCCGCCTGGTACACGTAAAGGATGGCAGCGCCTCGATGGCTTGGATACGATGATTATCAGCTTATGCCAGAGGATGACGGTGCGGTATCGCCATCACCAGCCTCCCACACAGGCGTGGAGGTCAGCGCCGCAACGATTTCACGATCACTGACGCGGTATGCGGGTACGGCTCTTGGAGTAGCAGCACCGCCCTGAAGCGTTCTGCCGGTGATCTACTGGACGCGATCGCATCAAAGGTCGACGCGATCGGGGTGGAGAACCGGGCCGCTTCACCTGGCGGTCGGGTGGACATGGAGGCATCAGCACGTGCTGGGCATCTGGTCAAACCGATGAAGGAAGGCTTTGGGCCACGTATGCGCCGAGCTAGCCAACCGAGGCCCTGCATGTGTCTGATCGTGCTTGCGACAGACCCGTTGTGCCGAAGCCATCAATGACCTGGCCCCAGTCCATGGTCCAAACCTGCGTCGTTCACTTAATCCACGCCTCCATGCACGTTTCGTGTCCCTACAAGGACCGCAGAACGTCGCCGCCGCCCTCAAGCGGATCTACAGCGCAATGAGAAAACCGCCCGAGAGCCACTCGAAAGGTTTACTGACCTACAGCGACCTGGGGAGCGCGCTGCTGACCGTTGCCACCTGGCGGCACGCCTGTGACGCTTCACGCCGTTCATGGCGTTCCCGCCCATGCTACGCCGCGTCGGTATGCACCACCAACGCTATCGAATCGTTGAACTACCAGCTGCATTAAATCACCGAACCGCCCGTTTTCCCCAGCGAAGAAGCCGCCGTCAAACTCCTATAGCTCGCCATCACCAACATCGAACAAACGCCGTAACCCTCACAGACGCAAGCCGCCCCAACAAAACGAACAGGACACACCGCCTCATCAGGACCACACCACCACCAACTGGGTAAGCCCTCACAACTCTACCGCCTACCCCGACCAGTCACCCCTCTAACCCCCATACACGAAGGTGACAGGCTCCCAGATACGCGCAGGCCTACATTCTTGAACGCCTCGCTCTGCCGATGTAGATCACCACCGACGGGTGCCGCAGGCGCCTTGGCTATCGCGCACCTGGCCCTCCACGCGCGCGATGCAACTGCCTGGTCCACGTTCATCGTGACATCATCACGACCTCACCATGCATCCCCAGAACCGAACCCGCACGAGGCGTTGCTGGCCAGCCTTGTCACGACGGCCCAGCGAGCATCACCAGCGTCAGCCAAGCCAGCGTGGTTGACGATGCTCACGACTTTAGGCACCTTCCGAGAATGGATGTCTGGCGCACCTTCGCCGCTCAAGACCCTGCATGGGCGTCAAAACCGGTAAAACCTGGTGGTACGCGAACGCGCACGCGCCGCTCTACCGACGCGGCGCTGGCGCCGGGTGCGTTACCTGACCAGCGACGGCACCAGCCGACCCGCAAGCCCTGCGCCCGCCACCAACCACGTCGATCCATCGCGCTGTCGTTGCGTGAACTCCTCCCACGCTCACCCGCGGTGCCAGTACCTACCAAGCCGTCATCGCCCAATGGGCTCTCCTCCTGCACTTGTTGACCCCACCGGGGTCCTGACCCAATGGGAACACGACGGGCGCCCCACACCCGCCGGATCCCACACCAAAACACCCAACCCACCGATCAAGCATACGGAATCCCGGAACCCCACCCAGAAGGAAGGACTCTGTACACAAAGGCTGGGCCGGACGCGCCCACTAGACCCACTACACGCCGTCTAAAGCACCACGTTTGCGCCTATAGCCCGCAAAGGCTGGGCCGGACGCGCCCACTAGACCCACGACACGCCGTCTAAAGCACCACGTTTGCGCCTATAGCCCACACGTAGTGTCCTATAACCCAAAATCGGTACCGCGACACCTCCGCCCCAACCAGGGAAAACAAAAACCGCAGATCCCGAAGGATCTGCGGTTTCATCGTGCGCGAGGGGGGAGTTGAACCCCCACTCCATCACTGGAACACGGACCTGAACCGTGCGCGTCTGCCTATTCCGCCACTCGCGCGTACCCAGAAAGAATAGGGGGTTTTGAGGCCCCACGTCAAATCAGCGCAGCATGACCCAGGACACATAATTCACCATAATGGGCACTAATGCCCGTAGTTGCAACGAAAAATCGACGCGCACCCTAGCGCATCAACGCGCATGCAACGACGCCAGCCACACCCAACAGGGTCGCAGCGATAACGCAGGCATCGACCAATCCGAGCCTGGTGCGACTCCGGGGCGAGCTCTCACAGCCCCCGCCCGAGGCTTCGAGGGCACCGCGCATGGACATGGCTCGCCCGGTTTCGGCCGCCCCCCGCGATGTCGCGGACAGGACCGCCGTGATCACGTCGACGCTCAGGCGCACGTAGCCGCCGGGCGACAGGGTGGCAATGTCCCGACCGAGGCGCAATTTGGCCGTGTCGAGAACGGCCTGCGCCTGGTCGCGCAGCATCGGCAGGCCTCGTAGGGCCGAGGCCATGACCAGCGACCACTGGTCCACGGGCGCCCCAAAGAAACGCAGGGGCCGCACATAAACGCGCAGCGCGCCCGCGAGCGCGGCCGTGGGCGTCACCCACGCAATGAGGGCGGAGCCCCACAGGACGACGATGGCCAGCACGCAGATGCGCAGGAAGACCTCGAGCCCGTCGCCGAGCCAGGCACCGATGCAGCCGCCGATAAAACCGGAGATCATCCACATGGGCGGGCGCGGGGCGACGCTGAGCGGCAGCCGAATGGCGATCGAGGCGACGGCGAGGAGGGCACCGACGATCCCGAGGGTCGTCCAGTGCGGCTGCAGGATGACGCAGGTGGTCAACACAGTCCAGCAGGCGATGAGGGTGCCGGGCCACGCGCGCCCGAGGACCGTGGGCCACGGCAGGGGCCGAGGCAAGGGGAAACCCGAGGCCCTGCGCGGCTTGCGACGGCGCGCAACCTCGCCGCCCAAACCAGAACCAGAACCGGAGAAGCGGCGAGAATCGGGATCCGCAGAAAACCAACCGTTGGTGGCACCGCCGCCGGGGCCGGTCGCCCCGCACGAGGAGTAGGGATCATTCATGCGAGCACCCCCTGGCGCAGGTGTCGGTGGGCGTCGCACAGGGCGTCCATGCCTTCGAGGTCGTGGGAGATGACGAGGATGGACAGCCCGGCGCGCCTGCGCTCTTCGAGGACGGAGATCAGCAGGTCGCGCGAGGCCATGTCGAGCCCGGCCATGGGTTCGTCGAGGATGAGGACGCGCGGTTCGCCGGCCAGCAGCCCCGCCAGGGCGACGCGTCGCATCTGCCCACCGGACAGGTCGTCGATGCTGCGCGAGGCCAGGGCTGGGTCAAGGCCGACGAGGTCCATGGCTTGTGCGACGATTCGGTCGCCGTCCTCGCGGCTCAGCCCCTTCTTCGCGGCGCGCCCACCCCCGCTGCCCACGCCGGGCCCGTGCCCGGCGGCGGCGAGGATGTCGGAGCGCACGGAGGGGCGCTGGAGTTGGAGGCGCGCAAATTGCATGGAGAGGGCGACGTCGCCGACGCGCCGTTGCATGGGCGCCCCTCCGAGGGTCACGTTGCCCCACGTGGGCTCGAGCAGCCCGGTGAGGATGCGCGACAGTGTCGTCTTACCCGACCCATTGTCTCCGGTGATGAGCATGGCCTGGCCGGGGTCGAGAATCAGGCTGACGTCGCGTAGGACGGGCTTCTCCCACGGGGTGCCCAGGTCGTAGGTGTGCGCTACTCGGTCGGCCCACAGGTGCTCTGTATTAATAAGGGTGGGGGCTCCCCACACGCGCTCGCCATGTGCCCCAATGGACGAGGCCTGGGCCGGCTCACGGGTCACGCTATCCTCGGGCCTCGCCGCGCTGGGTGCTCCCCGTGGGGGGAGCGAACCCGGGGAGGGGGCCTCGGCCTCGTCGATGGGGGCGGTGCGCTGCCCGGGGCGTTCGTCGGAGACGATGCGCCCGCCGTCGATGGTGATGACACGGTCGGCGCGCGCGGCTTCGGCGGGGTCGTGCGTGATGTGGATGACGGCGATGCCCGAGGCGGGTAGGGCGGCGAGAAGTTCAAGCATGGCGGCGCGGCCCGCCCGGTCGATCATTGCGGTGGATTCGTCGGAGATGAGCAGGCGCGGGGAGCGCGCGAGGGCGCCCGCGAGGGCGAGGCGCTGGAGCTGCCCACCGGAGAGGGAGCGCGGGTCGGCGTCGGCCAGGCCCGCCAGCCCGACTCGCTCGAGGAGGGCGTCCATGTCGAGGGCGTGCGCGTCGGCGGCGCTCATGCCCCAGGTGATGTCCTCGGCGACATTTTGGCCCAGGACCAGCAGTTCGGAGCGCTGCCCGACCAGGGCGGTGCCGCCGACCGCGCCGAGCATGCCTCCGCCGCAGCGGGCGCCCTCGCCGGGGGTGGCACCAGCGAGGAGCAGCGCGAGGGTGGATTTGCCGGAGCCGTTGTGCCCGACGACGACCGCGTATTCGGGCTGCTCGATGCTGAGGGTGACGCCGCGCAGCGCGGGATGGTCGGCGCCCGGGTAGGTGAAGGCGGCGTCGGTGAGCGTCAGGGGCAGGGGGGACGAGGCCGTGGCCGCTTCGTCGGGTCCGCTCCCCTTCCCCGACCTGCCCCTCTCCGCGGGGGTGGCGTCGGCGCGGGTGGGTGCGTCTAGGAGGGGGTCCCATCCGGCGTCGAGGGTGATGCGGCGCAGGATTGCGCCGAGGAGCCAGCGCGCGGCGAGGACCAGGAAGGCGACGCCGATGAAGCGTGTGATGGGGAGCCACAGCCACCAGTAGTCGACGACCCATTGGCCGAAGGCGTGCCCGACGTCGACGAACCAGCCGGATCCGGGGATCTGGCCGACGAGCTTGAGGAAGCCGTTGAGGGTCTTCTGGATGCTTTCGAGGCCGAGGTTGCGCAGGTCGACGAGGATCCAGAAGGCGATGCCGGTGCCCACCCCCCAGACGAGGCCGAGGCCGGCCGCAACCGCGCTGACGCTGAGCCAGGACGCGCGTTTCTTGTGGAGGAAGCCGATGATGAGGCCGATGAGGGCGGCCTGGAAGGCTCGCCCTGCGGTGGCGAATCCGCCGACGGCGATGGCCAGTAGGACGGTCGAGGCGAAGGCTGCGACGGAGGCTCGGGGGCGTAGTTTGAGGGAGACCATGGCGAGGGGGACGGCCGTGGCCACCTGGAAGAAGAGCTGGAACACGGGCGTCACGGCGGCTATGAGGCCAAAGGTCACGGCCAGGCCCGAGAGCGCGCCGGCGGTCGCCACCTCGACGGGGGTGAGGCGGCGGGCGTCGCGCGCGTGGTTGCTCATGTGCCTAGTCTCCCAGGCCCCGCCCACATCTGCGACCGCCGGGCCGGGCGACCCGAAGGTTCGCCGACACCCCTACTCCCGGTTGATCTCACCGAAGGGGATGTGGACGCTCGGAGTTGAGGGGGAGGCGCCGTCGACGTGGCGGCGCTGGTCGTCGAAGAAAATGTGGGGCTGCAACGCTTCTAGGATGGACCCTTTGGGGAGTCCGCCCAGGAAGAAGGCGTCGTTGACGCGCAGTCCCCACTGCCGGATCGAGTTGATCGCCCGCTCGTGGGCGGGCGCGCTGCGCGCCGTCACGACGGCGACGCGCACGCGGCGCTGAAAACCCTGGGGATCACTCACGCTGCGAGCGTCCTCGATCCCCTGGATCCGGTTGATTTTCTCCAGGAAATCAGCCATCGGCCCGCGCTCGAGCGGCACCTCGGCCAGGGCGCTCTCACTTTCCTGATACTCCTCCAGCCCCCGGTCCTGGAAGACGCGCTCGGAGGAGTCGCCCGCCAGCACGCCGTCGAAGTCGAAGGCGATGCGCAGGTCGGCGTCCCCGTCGTCCGGCACGGCGCGCCCCACGACATGCCCGGCCGCAAACCCCAGCTCGGTCGCCTCGCGCACGTCGGCCTCGTTCGCGGAGAGGAACAGGGACATCTTCAACGGCCCCATATAGAGGTAGGGCGCGTGGCCCTGCATGAAGATCGCGCGCGTGATGTCCAGGCCGTGGCTCCGGACCGACCGCATGACGCGCATCCCAGTCTCCGGGTCGTTGCGCGAGAGGATGACGACCTCGACGAGGCGCTCGTTCTCCGACAGGGCGTTGAGGTCCAGGAGGCGCCGTATAAAGGGGAAGGCAACGCCGGGCGCGAGCACGTCGTTCAGGTGTTCGCGTTGGTAGGCCCGATACTCCTCCTCCCCCTTCTCGCGAAACACCGCGTCCGACTCCGCCAGGTCAAACAGGGCGCTGGACGCCACCCCGACGACGAGGGCACGCTCCAAGTCCAGAGTCTCACCCATGACACGCTCCTTCCACTCGCGCCGGGCCCCTCGCCCGACACCGTCAGGCTACGAGGAGGCATGCACATCTGCGTCCTCTCCCCGCAAGACGATCGACGAGGCCGTGGCCGCGTCTCGCGCACCGACAGCACCCGCGAGAAACCAAGGAAAAAACACCGCGTCATATCCCCACACTCACCCTTGTGAGGGGCACCTAATTCTGTGTAGTATTCCCCTCATAATCCACAACACATGAGAGGACCCAATGAAAACCCGCCTCGCCACCCTGACCGCGATCCTGGCCACCGCCACCCTGGCCCTCACCGCCTGCGCGGGCGGCTCCGGCTCCGCCACCCAGTCAGAGCAGACCACCCAGGAGGCCTCGGCCTCGTCGACGCGTACGATCACCGACCACGCGGGCAACGAGGTCGTCCTGCCCTCCACAATCACCCGCGTCGCCATCGACCAGATCCCCATCGAATCCACCTACCTGGCCTACTTCGACGGCAAGGCCCCCTACCTGGTGGGCATGAGCGCCGCCCGCGTCAAGGCCATGAGCCAGACGATCGCCGCCGAGATGGCGCCCGAAATGATGCAGGTGGACACCAGCTACTACGACAAGGGCGAGCTCAACGCCGAGGCCCTCCTGAACCTGAACGTCGACGTCGTCTTCTACAACGCCTTCAACAAGGAACACGGCGAAATGTTCCGCAAGGCCGGCATCCCGGCCGTCGGCTTCACGACGCTGGGCAACCCCTCGGAGACCTACGCGGAGTGGATGGAGCTCCTCGAGGACGTCTTCAACGAGGACGGTCACATGGCTGACAAGATCGCGCTCGGCAAGGACCTGGTCGCCGACGCCCGAGCCCGCACCGCGAAGGTTCCCGAGGACCAGAAGGTCTCGACGATGGTCCTCATGGGCGCGGCCGACGGCCAGCTCGCGGTCGCGGGCGGCAAGGACGGCTGGTTCACCAACGAATGGGCCGACTCGCTGAACTACACGAACGTCACGCGCGACACCGACACCTCGCACACGCCCGTCACCTTCGAGCAGGTCCTCACGTGGGATCCCCAGGTCCTCCTCGTCACCGGCAAGGGAATGTCGAACATGACGGCGAACACCGTCCTGACGAACTCGGTCGAGGGCGTGGACCTGTCCACCCTCAGCTCCGTGAAGTCCGGCCGCGTCTACTCCACCGGCCTGGGCATGTGGAACTGGTTCACCCCCAACCCGGATTCCCCGATCGTGGCGAACTGGATCGGCGCCTCCCTGTACCCGGAGCAGTTCTCCGACGTTGACCTCGTAGCCATAACGAAGGACTACTACCAGAAGATGTACAACTTCACGCTCACGGACGAGCAGGCCCGCACCATCATCAACCCGGACGCCGCGTCCTGATACCTTGCCCCGGCCTCGTCTTCCCTATCGACGAGGCCGGGGTCACTTCTGCGTGAAACACCCGGGTCCCGGGGGAGGACACTATGACATCTGTTCTTACCAAGAATGGGCGGCTGCGCGTGTGGGTGGTCCCCGCGCTGATCGCCCTCATCGTCGCCTGCGCCGCCGGCGCCATGTTGATCGGCCGTTTTTCCGTGTCCCTGGACGACGTGGTTGCGGCGCTGCGCGCGCGATTCTGGGGAGGTCCGGCGGTGCCCCCGCGCGTCAACTCCGTCGTGTTTGACCTGCGGGCACCGCGCATCATCGTGGCGATCCTGATCGGCGGGGGCCTGTCGGTTGCCGGCGCCTCGTTTCAGTCGCTCTTCTCCAACCCCCTGGCCACACCGGACACCCTGGGCGTCGCGGCGGGCACGTGCGTCGGCGCGGTCATCGCTCTGCTGTTGGATTGGAACCTGATCGGCGTGCAGGCGGCGGCCCTCGCGGCGGGCCTGGCGACGATGGCTTTCACGACGGCGATTTCGCGTACGCGAACGGGTGCTTTCAACGTCATCACGCTCGTGCTCGGAGGCGTCATCGTCTCCGCCCTGGCCAACGCGGTCCTCTCGCTCCTCAAGCTCACGGCCGACCCCACGAGCCAGCTCCCGGAGATCACCTACTGGCTGATGGGCTCCCTCGCCGCGGTGACCTACCACCAGATCGCGCTGGGCGCCCCCTTCATCATCGTGGGCGTCGTCGTCATCGTGGCGCTGCGCTGGCAGCTCAACATCCTCTCCCTCTCCGAGGACGAGGCCCGCTCAGCCGGCGTCAACGTCTCCCTCATGCGCGCCATCCTCATCGTCGCCTCGACGGTCATCACGGCCTCGGTCATTTCGATGTGCGGCCAGGTCGGCTGGATCGGACTGCTTGTGCCGCACTGCGCGCGCATGCTCTGCGGGCAGAACAACCGCGCGGTTATCCCCGTGTCGCTGCTGCTCGGGTCGGCGCTCATGATCGTCATCGATACGCTCGCGCGTTCCCTGTCGGCCTCGGAAATTCCCATTTCGATCCTGACGGCCATCATCGGCGCCCCCTTCTTTATCGTGCTGCTGCGTCGGACGGGGGGAGCGCGATGATCAGCGTCGAAAACGCGACCTTCACCTATCCGGGCGCGCCCTCCCCGATCCTGCGAGACGTGTCCTTCGAGGTGCCCGAGCGCTCGCTCCTGGCGATTCTGGGGCCAACGGCGCCGGCAAGACGACGCTACTGCGCACCATGATCGGCCTACAGAAGTGGGACAGCGGCCGCACCCTCATCGACGGTACCCCCATTTCGTCGATGTCGACCCGCGCGCTGGGCCGCGTCCTGTCCTACGTGCCACAGGCCCGCAACGCATCCAACGTGGCGCTCACCGGCCTCGAAATGGTGATGGTCGGGCGAGCCCCGCACATGCGCACCCTCGCACAGCCCGGCGCGCGCGAGGAGCGCATGGCCCGCGACGTCCTCGACGAGGTGGGCGCCTCCCACCTGGCCGAGATGCCCTGCGCGACCATGTCGGGTGGCCAGTTCCAGATGATCCTCATCGCCCGCGCTCTCGTCGCCGACCCGCGCGTCCTCGTGCTCGACGAGCCGGAGACCGGCCTCGACTTCCGCAACCAGCTCATCGTCCTGGGACTGCTCGAGCGCCTCGTGAAGGACCGAGGCCTCGCGGTCATCATGAACACGCACTACCCGGCGCACGCCCTGCGCGTCGCGGACCAGGTCGCGCTCTTCTCCTCCACGCACGAGGCCGTGGTCGGCCCCGCGTCCTCCGTCATGAATGCGGACACCCTTGCGAGCGTCTTCGGGGTGGACGTGGCGATCGGGAGCGTCGCCTTCGAGGGCCAGGACGTGCGCGCCATCGTACCGGTGCGGCTCACACCTCAGAACTAGGGGCCGACAGACACGATACTTCGTCACGTTTTCGCAGGTGAGACACATTTTGGACCAATATGCGGTACCTTAAGAGTGTGATTCCACACGCTGCGCGCGGGTACGTGAGAGACGCCGGGCGCGCGAGCGGGATTGCGTCGATCCCTGCAGGCGGGACCGACCGGTGCCCCAGCGTTGGGGCGAACACGAAGGAGTGCCCATGGCTACCGGGACCATCAAGTGGTTCAATGACGCCAAAGGCTTCGGCTTCATCACTCCCGATGGCGAATCCAGCGACGTCTTCGTGCACTATTCCAACATCATCGGCCAATCTGGGCGACGCACTCTACTAGAGGGCGAGAGGGTCGAGTATGAGGTCTTCGAGGGGCCTAAGGGCCTCCAAGCTCTCAACGTGACACGAGCCAATTGACACCGTGTGCCCGAGTGGATAGCCCACTCGGGCACACTTACACGAAGTGGCAGGCTCTCACTCGTTCCCACCCCTGATTGTCCCCCTCAAGAACCTTCCTTTAATTACTATTGACTTCATCCTGTGCGGTCCCTAACAAGCACTTGTGCGGTATAGACCGCGCGGTTACTTGAGCGTAGAATTGGTGATGCACCAACGGGGGCGACCACAAGTCGGCCCCGTTTTTTGATGCGGTCGCCCTCCCGGGCGACGCGGGCCAATCGGCCCACACAACACGCTGGCGTGCGGGGCGCGCTTCGCGCATCCGTGCGAAGACACTCATAAGGAGAACCCCATGAACAACATCGTCAAGGCTGAGACCGCCCCCACCATGAGCCAGGCCACCACCTCGGCCTCCGTCCTCATCGCCCTGATCGTTGTCCTCGCCGGCCTCGGCATGACCGCCGCCCTCCAGGTCGGCTCGATCGCCTCGACCGTCCTGGCCGTCGTCATCGCCCTGACCGCCCTGATCGTCTCCCCCGCGATCCTCTCGATCGCCCGTACGCGCGCCTGAGACACTGCGGGGCGCGTGAGTTCCGCGCGCCCCTCCCCCACCAGCGTGGCACCACCGAGGTGTCGCGCTTTTTCTTTACTTTTCTCGCCCCCTCCCCAGCGCCGAGGAGCAAGTGACAAAGACGCACGCCGCCGCCCCCACCTCGACATTGGCTGCCTCACAAGGGGGTTGCCTTCTCCATGCGACCATGGCAGAATGCAAAGTTAGCTTCCAATCGGTTGAAAGGTATCACAGTGTCCAACCCCAATCTCGGCGGCCAGGCTCCCCACCCGGGGCAGCCAAACGGCCAGTTCCCGGGCCAGGTCCCCCAGCAGGCAGGTTTCAACGGTCAGTACCAGGGCCAGATGCCTCAGCCGGTGCGACCCAACGGTCCGTTCCCGGGTCAGATGCCCCAGGCACCCCGCAAGAAGAGCAACAAGGGCGCGGCGCTGATCGCAGCTATCGTCGCCGTTGTCCTGGTCGTCATCGGCGGCGGCGCCTTCGCGCTCACCCGCTCGGCCTCTGCGCGCGGTTTCTCGAGCCCCGACGCTCTGGCCAACTCCATTAACTCGGCCTTCGACTCCAACAAGCTGGCAAACCTCGCTCCCGCTCTTGCTCCCTCTGAGCTCGAGGCAGCGACGCTCTGGCAGAAGGACTACAAGGCGAACGGCAAGGCCGACTGGACGAAGCTGATGAGCCCCGAGGCCCTGGCCGACTACGTTGACCAGATCGACATCAGCAAGTCCACCATCGAGCACACCGTCGACGAGAAGTCGGACAATCTCAGCCTCATCACAATCACGAAGTGGGAGGGCGAGGTCACGGTCAAGCCCGAGCTGGCTGACAAGTTCCGCGAGAACTACGAGAAGGCCAAGGGCGACAAGCTCACGGCCGACGAGTCCAAGATGTTCGACGATTTCAAGCGGGAGATCGAGAAGGAATCCACCTTCTCGGGCAACATTCTGCAGCGCCTCTTCCAGACGGACAAGCTCACGCTCGTGTCCGTCAAGGAAGGTGGTAAGTGGTACATTTCGCCGACCATGACCATCGCGGAGCAGATGGTAGCGGACAGCTCGATCACGCCGAACTACGGCGCTGACTTCACCAACGTTGAGGGCGCGAAGTCGCCGGAAGAGGCCGTCTCCGGCATGGTCGATGCCCTGCGTAACGGTGCCGGTATCGGCGACAAGGACTTCTACCGCTTCCTTGACCTGCCCGAGCGCCGTGTCGCCGCGGTGTACGGTTCCGCCGGTTCCTCCAACTCCGCCACGTCGTCCGCGAACATCGGCGCAGGCATCCAGGTGAACTGGGGCCTGAAGTCCACGAAGGTGAGCGGCGGATCTGTCGTCAACTTCGGCACGACGTCCATCACGATGGACGGCGGCTACAAGGTTGAGTTCAACAACGACACGGTGACCTACTCCTACCCCGAGTACTCCGCCTACGGCTACAACTCGCGCAACACGACCCCCCAGACCCAGAGCCAGACCGTCCGCTTCACGGAGGGCCTGGTCAACCCCGAGCGCCTGGGCATCTTTACCGTGAAGGGCGACAAGGGCTGGCACGTGTCTTTGATCGGCACGGTCGGTAACCTGAACCTGCTCGAGGCCACGGACGCCGCGGTCAACGACGCCGTCAACGGCTTGAGCGGCTTCGCGGGCTCCAGCACCGAGGTCTCGGCCAACGAGCTGCGCGACATGGCCACGACCAACAAGCCGGTCGGCGCCATGCTGGTCATCGCGTGGAACTTCATGAAGAGCTCCAACTGACGCGCCGCGCACGCCTGTGAACTGCGCACCGGGGGGTGGGAATCCGAGAGGGTTCCCACCCCCGTTCATGTCCGAGGCCGGGGATCCTCCCGGCACACCGAAAGGCTCCCGCTCGTAGTTTCCTCGCCGGCAAACCAGCTCTTCGCATTGTGGGGTGTGGGGGTGGTGTTCGAAGCCTCCCGGGGATCGTGGGCAGTGTCGTGGGATGACGACCGAACACAGGAGTTCACCTGGGGCGCCTCATCAACCAAAAATCGCACGTAATTTGGGTACCCTAACTTTTCATAGGTATCGAGAAAACCGCAGAATTCCAACGGTGCGATTTCAATGTTTGAAATACATGTCGGGGAATTACGTGCGACATTTCTGAGGAACTACAACATGAGGCGCCACATAGATCCCAAGCGGAAGACAACTCAAGCAGAAGACAACCCAAGCACAGAAGACCCCCACAACCCCGACAGTCGCCACAACCGCCACAAGCACGGGGGCGCTGCACCCGTTATGTGGCGCTGCACCCGTTATGTGGCGGTGCACCCGTTATGTGGCGCTGCACCCGATAAGGGGCGCTGCACCCGTTATGTGGCACTGCACCCGTTACGTGGCGGTGCACCCGAACAGAAGAGGTGCATTGCCTACGGATCGGGTGCAGTGCCCCAACAAACAAGAACAAACGCGGAACTGGCACACCGAACCACTCACCGCCGCACCCCTCCATGCGCAGCTGGGCCCTACTGGCAGCGGGATGGGCACGCCGCCACCTGCACTCCGGCCCACTCCGACACCTCCTACATCCTTACATGCGAAGAGCCGGCAAACCACATCCTGACGGAACATTGCTCAATTTTTCATACGGTAATATAGTGCGAGGCAGCAGCGTGTCGATGCGCTAGCGCGAATGATCATCATGACCTCGAATCAGAACCTCGTTGAAGTATGTCCGGTCACTTCCCAGCCCGAAGGTCCGTCTATCAACGTGCCAAACGGTCCGGTGGACCCCTGGGAGTCTTGGCGGGGGGAATCATCGGAGGAGTGGTCGGCGGGATGGCCGGAAGCTGGGCGGGCTCAACGTTCTCCGACATCGCTAACGATGGCATCAGTCACCTATTCCACTGGGGAGCATCATCATGAAGTCGTACATCGCAGCGATCGTGGGCCTCCTCCTGGGCGGCGGGATTCTCCACGCCTGGTGGACGGAAACGTACACGGATTCCGCCCTAGCCATCATGTGGAGACGGATTTCTTCGGCCACAGCGATTGGGAGAAACTCCCAGGCCGTCACGCGCCCCCTCATCGCACTTTCACTGATTGTGGGTGCCCCTCTCGCTGTTGCGAGCGAACTCGGTGCTCCTGACGCGGTCATCACAGTGCTCTCGCTCTGCTTCATTACTCCGCTCGTCGTAGGTCTTATTTATCTCCTCCCCTTCCCGCTCCCCCGCCTCGTCGACGCTCACTACCAGTTCTGTAAGCGCCACAACCTGCTGGATAAGAACGGCACACCACTACCCGACGACGTGATCGGACGCTATCTGGCCGAGTACGACGACTGCGACACGAACGGGCGGCAATGAGCGTCTCGGCCAGGGCGCGCGACGTCTCCGTACACTAGGGGAGTGAGCACCCAGAAGAACGATCCACGCGCACTTGCCCTCGGCGGCGAGGGGGCGGGAATCCGACAGGATTTCCGCCCCCCTCGCGTGTTGCCAGCGCGGGCTACGCGACGCGGTCGATCACTCGGGCTGAGCTGCAGCAGCAGCCTGCGCGGCCGCCGGAGCCGCGGCGGCGATGGCGTCCAGCTCCGCCTCGCCGTGGGCGCCGGACACGAACCACACCTCGTACACCGAGGGCGGCAGGGCCACACCCGAGGACAGGAACGAGTGGAAGAAGGGGGCGTAGCGCCACGCCTCCTGGGCGCGCGCCTGGTCGTAGTCGTACACGCCCGAGGAGGCCGCGGCCTCGCCGAACATGACGGAGAACAGGGACCCCGTGCGCTGGACGCGGTGGGCGACGCCGGCAGCGCTGAGCGCGTCCGACACGATCGTGCTGATCTCCTGGGCCGAGGCGTTGACGCGGTCGTACACGCCCTGATCAGCCAGTTCGAGGGTACGCAGGCCGGCGACCGTTGCCAGGGGGTTGCCCGACAGCGTGCCAGCCTGGTAGACGGGTCCCAGGGGAGCCAGCAGGTCCATGACGTCCGCACGCCCGGCAACGGCCGCCAGGGGCATGCCGCCGCCCACGACCTTGCCGAAGGTCACCAGGTCGGGCACCCAGTCGGCGCCCTCCACGCAGGAGGAATCGACGAAGCCGGCGCTGTAGCGGCCCGCGGGCGCGCCGTCCACCCATCCGGCCACGGCCTCGAGGCCCCACCAGCCGGCGGGGTCAACGCGGAAGCCGGTGAGGACCTCGTCGAGGATCATGAGCGCGCCGTGCGCGGTGCACAGGCGGCGGATCTCGCGGTTCCAGCCGGGGTGGGGCGGGACCGTGCCCATGTTGGCGGGGGCTCCCTCGAAGATGACGGCGGCGATGTCACTGCCCGCCTGCTCAAAGCACGCGCGCAGCGCATCGATGTCGTTGTAGGGCAAGACAATGGTCTGGGCGGTGATGGCCTCGGGAACGCCGGCCGATCCGGGCAGGCCGCCGGTGGCGACGCCCGATCCGGCGGCGGCGAGCAGGCCGTCGGAATGGCCGTGGTAATTGCCGGCGAATTTCACAATCAGGTCGCGCCCGGTGGCGCCGCGCGCCAGGCGGATCGCCGTCATCGTCGCCTCGGTGCCCGTCGACACGAAGCGGACGCGCTGCGCGAAGGGCACGCGCTCGCGCACGGCGCTGGCCAGCAGCGTCTCAGTTTCGGTGGGTGCACCGAAGGACAGGCCGCGCGAGGCGGCCTCCTGAACGGCGGCCACCACCTCGGGGTGCGCGTGGCCGAGCAGCGCCGGACCCCACGACCCGACCAGGTCCACGTAGGAGCGCCCCTCCACGTCGGTGACGCGCGCACCGCTCGCGCTCGCGATGAAGCGCGGGGTGCCGCCGACGCCGCCGAAGGCGCGCACGGGCGAGTCGACGCCGCCAGGGATGACGGCTTTTGCTTGGGAAAATGCGGTTTCGTTAGTGGTCATAGCTACCTTCATCAGGGTAAGAGGGATAGCGGCACGCGGATGCGCGCTCAGCGGGCCCGGCGGGCGACCTCGAGGGCCCAGTAGGTGAGGACGGAGTCGGCTCCCGCCCGGAAGATGCCGGTGAGGGACTCGTCGATGACTCGGGTGCGGTCGATCCACCCGTTGGCGGCGGCGGCCTCGACCATCGCGTACTCGCCGGATACCTGGTAGGCCGCGACGGGAATGTCGGAGGCGGCGGCCACGTCGGCCAGCACGTCCAGGTAGGGGCCAGCGGGCTTGACCATGAGCATGTCGGCGCCCTCGGCCGCGTCGAGCAGCGCCTCAAAAAGGCCCTCGCGTCGGTTCGCGGGATCCTGCTGGTAGGTGCGGCGGTCGCCCTTGAGCGTGGATCCGACGGCCTCGCGGAAGGGCCCGAAGTAGGCGGACGCGTACTTCGCGGAGTAGGCGAGGATGGCGACGTCCGCGTGTCCCGCCTGGTCGAGGGCGGCGCGGATCGCGGCGACCTGGCCGTCCATCATGCCCGAGGGCGACACCATGTGCGCACCCGCGCGCGCCTGGGAAATCGCCATCGCCTGGTAGAGCGGCAGGGTCGCGTCATTGTCGACGCCACCTTCGGAATCGAGGAGGCCGCAGTGCCCGTGATCGGTGAACTCGTCCAGGCAGGTGTCCGCGCACACGACGAGAGCGTCGCCGACCTCGGCGCGCACGGCGGCGAGGCCACGGTTGAGGATCCCGTCCTCCGCCCACGCCTGGGAGCCGATCGCGTCGCGGCGGGCGGGCACGCCGAACAGGTCGATGGCACCCACGCCCGCTTCGGCGGCCTCGGCTGCGGCTCGGCGCAGCGAGTCGATCGTGTGCTGGTACTGGCCGGGCATTGCGGCGATCTCGCGGGGTTCGTCGATGTCGTCGCGCACGAAGACGGGCCAGATGAGCTTGGCCGGATCGACGTGGGTTTCGCGCACGAGGGCGCGCATCGCGGGGGTCGAGCGCAGGCGGCGCGGGCGGATCGTCGGGATCGGGGAGGAGTCCACCCCGGCCTCGGCGAGGTAGGAGGTAACGGATTCTGGGACGGTGGTCATGAGTCTCTTTCTTCGGGTGCGTCGGCTTGGGCGGGGTGGTCGAGGGCGTCGATGAGGGCACGGACGATGGCTTCGGGTGTGGGGGACGAGGCCTGGGCCGCGACCGCGATCCCCTGACGCCTGGCGGTGGAGGCGGTGGGTGCGCCGATGGTCACGACCCGGGTTGAGGGGGGCGGCAGGCCGAGGAGCGGGGAGGGCGCGTGCCTGGGAGGAGGCGGTGAGGACCGCCGCGTCGTAGTGCCCCACGGGGAAATTCCCCGCGATATCGGCGTCAATATCGTCGGCGGCGGCGGGAGCGGTGGTGTAGGCGTCGATCGCCTCGACGCTCCAGCCCAGCGCCCGCAGCCCGCCCGGCAGCGTATCGGGGGCGAGCGCCGAGCGCGGGATGAGGACCGGGCGCGCGCCGGAGGCCGGGGCAGGGAAGCACTCGAGCAGCGCGGCGGCGGATCCCGCGCCGGTCATGTCGGCGCTGACTCCCGCGTGGTCGCTGACCCATCGGGCCGTGGCCTCGCCGACGGCGGCGACGCGCGTGCCGCGCGAGCGCGCTCGTGGCAGGACATCCGCAACGGCGCTCGCGGCCCTCCAGGAGGAGAACACAACCCACGCGAATCCGCCGTCAGCGAGCCGTGCGCGCGCCGCGTCGAGCTGCGCGGAGTCCAGCGGCGTCGAGACGGTGAGGGCGAGAGCATCCACCTGCGCCCCGGCGAGGCACAGGGCGCGCGCGATGGCGTCATCGGACTTGGCGCGGGTCAGGAGGACCCGCCGCCCGGTCAACTCCGCGTTCACGGAGGGTGCACTCGCGTGGGGCTCGTTCACGAGGGTTGCCTCGGCGCTTTCGTCGCCCCCAGGTCGGTGACCTCGGCGGCGCCACCATCTCGCAGCTGGCGCGCCACCTCCTCGCCGAGTCGGGCTGCCTCATCCAGACCAACCGAGTCCGTGAGCGCGAGCGCACCGCTCGCCTCGACCCGCTCGCGCCCGTCGACGCTCATCACGCGCGCGTCGAGCAGGAGGGCCGAGGAGGCCTCGTCCACCCGGGCAAACGCGCCCACGGGTGCCGCGCACCCCGCGCCCAGCGTGGACAAAACGGCGCGCTCGGCGGCGGCCGCGAGCGCGGTCGGCCGATCGTTGAGCGCATCGAGGAGGGCTCGCAGGAGGGGGTCCAACTCGTCGCGCGTTTCGATGGCGAGGGCGCCCTGCGAGGGGGCGGGCATCATGATGGCTGGGTCGAGCACGTCGGTGGCGTGGGTATCGAGGCCGATGCGCCGCAGCCCGGAAAGGGCGAGGACGACCGCATCGAGACGCTCGCCCGTACCGAGGGCGGAGGGCGCGGTGCCCGCGTCGGCGCCCAGGTCGATGCCACGCACGCGTGAGAGCCTCGTGGGGACATTGCCGCGCAGGTCGCACACGCGCAGGTCGGGGCGCGCGGCGAGCACCTGGGCGGCGCGCCTGGGTGAACCCGTGCCGACGAGCGCACTCTCGGGCAGCGACGACAGCGTCTCCCCGTCGGCCGCGCACAGGGCGTCGCGGGGGTCCTCGCGCTGCGGGACGGCCGCGATGCGCAGCCCCGGCGTGGGGGCGGTGGGCAGGTCCTTGAAGGAGTGGACGGCCAGGTCGCACTCTCCCCCAAGGAGGGCGAGCCGCAGCTGCGCGGCGAACACGCCGACTCCGCCGAGCGCAGCCAGGGGTGCGGCGGACACGTCGCCGTGCGTGCGCACGACCTCCAGCTCGACGCGCACGTCCTCGCCGAGGCGAGCCCCGGCCTCCTCGATCGCCCGCGCGACGGTGGTCGATTGGGCGAGCGCCAGGCGCGATCCCCTGGTTCCCAGAACAAATACCCGCGTAGTCATAGCAGTCCTTTCGCGCCCGCGCGGGCGTGGGAGACGACGGAGGCGATACCGGTTCCGGCGACCCAGGCGCCCGTGAGCACCACGCCGCCCAAGGGACGCACCTGTTCCTCAAGAGCACCGACGCGGCTGCGATACTCGGGGGGCAGGGGTGGGAGCGTGCCGTTCCAGCGGGCGAGCAGGTGGTCGGTGACGGCATCGGCGGCGATGGTGACGCCTGTGAGCGTGCGGATGTCGCGCAGGGCCTCCTCGACGGTGACGGCGGGTTCGGCCTCGCCGAGGCGCCCGTAGGACAGGCGCAGCAGGTGCGTGTGGGGCGGGAGTTGGTCGGCGAGCCAGGGCCACTTGATGGTGAGGTGGGACAGCGCCTTGGCCGCCACCGGCCGCTCGTTGGCGGGCGCGGGCGCGACCAGGAGGCCCTGGGAGACGGGCCCGTCGTCCAGTTCGGGGGCGCGGACGGCCAGGGTGAGGCGCGCGATGGGCGCGCCCTCGGGAACGCTCACATCGGGCACGAGGCCGGGGATGCGCGCCTCGGTCAGCAAGCGCAGGGCGGCGCTAGCGCTGCAGGCGAGGACGAGGCGCTCCGTCGTCACGTTCACGCCCGGCCCGCTCGGCACGGGTTCAGCTCCGGGGGTGGGCCCGGGCTTGGTCGGCCCGCACTCGAGGGTCCATCCCGAGGCCGAGCGAGCCATCGCGAACGCGCCCGTGCGGGTCAGGACGGTTCCCCCGGCCTCTTCGATGGCGGCCTTCAGCGCGTCGACGAGGACGAACATGCCGCCCTCGACACAGGCTTCGGGCGTGCGGCGTGATCCGGCGGCGGCCAGGCGCGCCGCGACCGCAGCTGCCAGGGATCCATGACGGGCAGTCTCGGCGCGCAGGCCGGGGGCAACCGTGTCGGTTGCCAGCACGGAGGGGTCGGCCGTGTAGATGCCCGCGATGATCGGCCGCACCGAGCGATCCAGCACGTCCTGCCCCATGCGCGCGGTCACGAAACCGGCCAGGGTCTCCCCGGCCTCGTCCATGCCGACGCCGCCACCCATCGACTGATCCTTCAGCGCCCGGCGCACCCCGGCCTCGCCGAGTACGTGTACGCAGTCGGGCGCGTCCGGGTGGGCCGGGATTCCCAGGAACGAGTCGCGCAGGAAGGGGCGCAGCTCCCAGCCCCCGCGCAGGGAGGGGGCGTACAGGCGGGCGCCCGAGCCGGCAGGCTCGACCGAGGTCAGCCCCAGGGCCTCCACGATCGACGAGGTGTCGGTGCCGCGCACGACGTATGTCTCCGCCCCCAGGTCCACGTTCGCTCCGCCGACCGTGCCGCGGGCGATGAGGCCGCCCAGGTAGCCGCGCGCCTCGACGAGGAGGGGACGCACGCCCGCGCGAGCCAGTTCCCATGCGCTCACGAGGCCGGCGATGCCACCGCCGACGACGACCGCGCCGGGGTGGGTGGGGATGGCCGAGCGGGGGTTCATCGTTCGTCACCCAGCTCGCGGACCAGCTCCACGATGCGCGTCAGCACGTCCGGGTCGGTCGTGGGCGGCACGCCGTGCCCGAGGTTAAAGACGTGACCGGGGGCAGAGCGCCCCGCGTCGAGAATATCTCGAACAGCCTGTTCGATAACGTGCCACGGAGCCTGAAGAAGCGCGGGGTCCAAATTCCCCTGCACGGCCTTTCCCGGCACCTGCTCGATGGCCCACGACAGGTCCGTCTTCCAGTCCACGCCCACGCAGTCGACACCGACCTCGGCCATGTCGGACAGGATCGGCGCACTGCCCGTCCCGAAGTGGATGAGCGGAGCGCGGCAACCGGTCACCGGACTGAGCTCACCGGCGACGCGCTGCGCAACCATGCGCGAATACGGCGCGACGGATTCCCTATAGGTACGAGGCGAGAGGGACCCCACCCACGAGTCGAAGAGCTGCGCGGCACTGGCGCCGGCCTCGATCTGAGCGGTGATAAAGTCGGCGCTCACCCGAGCGCACCAGGTCATGAGAGCATCCCACGTGCCCGGGTCGGACGCCGCGAGCGCGCGTGCGGCCATGTGATCGCGCGAGGGACGCCCCTCGACCATGTACGCGGCCAGGGTGAAGGGGGCGCCGCCGAATCCGATGAGCGGCGTGGAGCCGAGTTCGCGCACCGCCGTTGCGACGCCGTCGCGCACGGACTGGGCTCCCTCGCCGCAGTCGCGCGTGCGCCCGGTGGAATCGGTCCACGACCCCTCCCCGTACCGATGACTCAGGAGCTCGTCGATGCTCTCGCGCGTGCGATAGGGATGATCGAGGACGGGGCCGACACCGGGCTCAATCTCGACGCCCACCCCGGCCAGGCGCAGGGGGACCATGATGTCCGAAAAGAAGATGCCCGCGTCCACGCCGTGGCGCCGCACGGGCTGCACCGTTGCCTCGGCGGCCACGTCGGGGCGCAGGCAGGCCTCGAGCATGGGCAGGCCGATATCGGCGCGCAGCTCGCGGTACTCAGGCAGGGAGCGTCCGGCCTGACGCATGAACCACACGGGGGTGGGCCCGCGTTGCCCGGTCAGGGCGGCGATCAGCGGGGGCGTCGTCATGTGTCTCCCTTAATTAAATGATGTTTTCATGCGTTAATTCGCACATTTCCGTCGTTTTCCAGTTTAGTTCAAGACAATTTCTCACACGTCGCAAATGCCTGGATTTACGTGCCTTTATATCCATTTATCAGCGGGAGAGAGCCATTTGTTTCGCCGATATCCCGAAATGACACGACGTCACCAACATAAATAGGTTCACTCCTCTGCCAGCGCTACCCACGTGCCCTTAAATGGACGCGTTGTGACTATTCATGTGCTCTCCGCGGACCACCGCTACACCCCCCTCGACGACATCGCCCAGCTCTCCAGCGCGGACGACCTGGGTCCTACCCTCGTGCGTTCGCTGCCGAACGCGCGCGGAGTCATGGTCCTGCGCACCTGCAATCGCGTCACCATCTACGTCGACGCCCCGGCCTCGGCCAACCCCCACGCGCTTAAGGACACGGTGGAGCGCGAGCTCGCCCAGGCCTCGCACGCGCAGCGCGAGGACGTGCACCTGCGTCACCTGTGGGGTCGCGACGGCCTCGTCGATCTATTTTCGACGGCGGCGGGACTGGAGTCCATGGTCATCGGCGAGCGCGAAATCGCCGGGCAGATGCGCCGCGCCGCGCGCACGGCCTGGGAGGACGGGACCCTCAGCTGCGACCTGGGGCGCGCCGCCGAGCGAGCATCGGCCACCTCCCGCCGCGTCGCCACCGAGACCGGACTGGCCGGAGCGGGACGATCCGTCGTCGCCGTCGGCCTCGACATGGCTGCGGCTCACCTGGGGCCGTGGGAGGCCACCCGCGTGCTCATCGTCGGCACGGGCGCCTACGCGGGGGCGACCGTCAGCGCCCTGCACGCGCTCGGCGCATCGGACGTGTCCGTCTACTCGACGTCTGGGCGCGCACGCGAATTCGCCCAGGGACGAGGCATCGGCTGGGTTAGCGCCGCAGACCTTCCCTCTGCTCTGGAGCGCGCCGACCTCGTGGTGACGTGCCGAGGGCTGGGAAGTCCCATCTTGACGCGCGACATGGCCGCGGCATCCGGGCCCACCGTGGTCCTGGACCTCGCGCTCATGCGCGACACCGAAAGCTCTGTCGCCTCACTCCCGAACATCACTCTCATTGATCTGCCGACCATCCAGGCCTCGGTCCCGGCAGCCGATGCTGACGCGCTGACACGCGCCCGCGCCATCATCGACGAGGAGGTCTCCTCCTTCGAGCGCGGCCTGGGTGCCCGATCCATGGACCCGGTCGTGCGGCACCTGCGCTCACGCGTTTTCCGCATCGTTGAGGAGGAGATCGATCGCCTCGGCGAGGCTCCCCTCTCGACCGACGACGCGGCCCGAGCGCTGCGCCACCTGGCCGCGCGCCTCATCCACAACCCGACCGTCATGGCGCGCCGGGCCGGCGAGGAGAGCCAGCAGGAACGCTACCTGGAGGCCCTCGGCGTGGTCCTCGGCATCGACGAGACCACCCTGATGTCGGGAGACGACGCGGCCCCTCACACTTTCTCGCCAGGTGATCACGGCCGTTCCCGCGGCGGCGTCTGCCCACACGATGTTCATACACTGGGTGCATGAGCACCCAGAAGAACGATCCACGCGCACTCGCCCTCGGCGTTTCCTGCTACGTGATCTGGGGTTTCTTCCCCCTATATTTCTCGCTGCTCTCCCCCGACGGCGCCGTCGAGGTGATCGTCCACCGCGCGGTGTGGGGCCTGTTCTTCTGCCTGGTCGCACTCGCCCTGACGGGTTCGCTGGGGAAGATCCGCGCGCTGATCGCCGACCGGGGAGCCCTGTGGCGCCTCGCGGTGGCGGGCGCGCTCGTCGTCGTCAACTGGTCGGTGTACGTGTACGCGGTCCTCGCCGGCCACACGACCGACGCGGCGGTCGGCTACTTCATCAACCCCCTCGTGACGGTCGCGCTGGGCCTCATCGTGCTGCGCGAGCGCGTCACCCCGATCCAGAAGGTCGCCCTCGCCCTCGGCGTCGTCGCCGTCGTCATCCTCGTGATCGGCCAGCGTTCAGTCCCCATCGTCTCGCTCACGCTCGCCCTCACGTTCGGCCTGTATTCCCTCGTCAAGAAGGACGTGGCCGCGCGCGTCGACCCCCTTGCGGGCATGGCGATCGAGACGGCCGCGGTCTCGCCCGTCCTGCTCGGCTACTACGCCTACCTGGCGGCCACATCCTCCACGTCTTTCCACACGATCGCCGCTAACGACGAGGCCGGGGTGTCCTGGGTGGTTCACCTGGCGCTCCTGGTGGGCGCGGGTGCGTTGACGATGATCCCGCTCATCATGTTCGCCTCGGCGGCGAGGGGCCTGACCCTGGGGACGATGGGCTTCCTGCAGTACCTGGGGCCCACCCTGCAGCTGCTCGTCGCCGTGTTCATCTTCCACGAGACCGTTCCGACGTTCCGCTGGATCGCGATGGGCGTCGTGTGGGTGGCGCTGGGCTGCCTGAGCGCCGACTGGTTGCTTTCCTCCGTGCGGGCCAAGCGCCTGGCGCGCGCGGGGCACCAGGACTGAGGCAACGCCTGGGCGGACCACCCGGCCGCGCCAAGCTCCGCCCGATTGCAGGCCGCCGCGACCCCACTGGTGTGGAGGGCGCCGGAGGACAGGGCTGTGGTGCCCGTGGGTGGCGGCAGGGCCTGGCCAAGTACATGCACACCAAGTACCGCCCGATGGGAGACCGCCGCAACCCCACCGGTGTGGAGAGCGCCGGAGGACAGGGCTGCGATGCCCGTGGGTGGCGGCAGGGCCTGGCCAAGTACATGCACACCAAGTACCGCCCGGTTGGAGGCCGCCGCGACCCCACTGGTGTGGAGGGCGCCGGAGGGTCCGGAGGGCACGGGCGGGCTTCGAGATCGACCACTCCGAGCCGCAGGCTCGCGTGTGGCGATCTCGCGGGCGGCCGGGCCCGAAGGCGCCCGGAACACCACCGGGGCCCGGGCAAGCCGCCCCTTACTCTCCGCCGACGCCGGGCTCGGGGCGTCCCGTGTAGTTGACGAAGCGCGTCATGTCGCCCTGGAAGAGCGCGGTGACGGTCGCGGTCGCGCCGGCGCGGTGCTTGGCGACGATGATGTCGGCTTCGCCGGGGCGGTCTTCCTTGTCGTAGTAGTCGGGGCGGTGCAGCAGGATGATGATGTCGGCGTCCTGTTCGAGTGAGCCGGATTCACGCAGGTCGCTCATCATGGGCTTGCGGTCGGTGCGCCCTTCCGAGTTACGGTTCAGCTGTGAGACTGCGATGACCGGGATGTCGAGGTCCTTGGCCAACAGCTTGAGGTTTCGCGACATCGCGGAGACTTCCTGCTGACGCGACTCGACTTGGCGGCCGCTGGTCATGAGCTGGAGGTAGTCGATAACGACGAGGCCCAGGTTTTCCTGCTGCTTGAGGCGACGGCACTTGGAGCGGATCTCGGAGATGGTGATGTTCGCGGAGTCGTCGACGTACAGGGGTGCCTCGCTCATGCGCGAGGTGGTTTCGGCGACCTTGCGCCAGTCGACGTCGCTCATTTTGCCGGCCTGCATCTTGGACAGGCGCACGCCGGATTCGGCGGAGAGCATGCGCATCGCGATTTCCTGCGAGCTCATTTCCAGCGAGAAAATCAGGGACGTGATGCCGTGCTTCATGGACGCCGAGCGGCAAAAGTCCAGGGCGAGCGTGGATTTTCCCATGGCGGGTCGGGCAGCGACGATGATCATTTGGCCGCCGTGCAGGCCCTGGGTGAGTTCGTCGAGGTCGGTGAAGCCGGTGGGCACGCCGTTGAGCTTGCCTTTGTTCTTCTCGATGTCTTCGAGCGTGTTGAGGACGTCTGAGCTCATCTGGTTCATGGACACATAGTCGGTGGTTTCGCGTCCGTCGGAGACGGCGTAGACCTCGGCCTGGGCCTGGTCGACAATTTCGTCGACGTCGCCGCCGGCGTCCGCGTAGCCGAGCTGGACGACGCGCGTGCCCGCGGTGACGAGGCGGCGCATGATGGCGCGCTCGCGCACGATGCGCGCGTAGTAGGCGGCGTTCGCGGCGGTGGGCACGGAGGCGATGAGGCTGTGCAGGTAGGCGGCGCCGCCCACCTTCGACAGGACGCCCGCGCGCTTGAGTTCGCCGGCGACGGTGATCGCGTCGGCGGGTTCGGCGCGGCCGATGAGCTCAATGATGGTATCGAAGATCGTCTCGTGGCTGGGAAGGTAGAAGTCCTGCCCGCGCAGCATCTCAGAGACGACGTTGGCGGCGTCGGTCGTCAGCATCATCGATCCGAGGACGCTCATCTCCGCGTCGATGTCCTGCGGCGGGACGCGGTCGAACTGGTCGTCGGACATCGTGATCCTCTCGGGTGCGGTGGCTTGCCTGAACGAGGCCGGGGCCGGGTTCGGCGGCCACAAACGGCCTGTGGCCCTGTGGATAGAGGGCCTTCAGGCGAAGACTAACGCGTTGTAGGCGATTGCGCGACCGACGCTGTGCACGGACATGTGCACATATTGTGGATAACCTGTGCACAACGCCGACCGCGCCTGTGCACAGGGCTTAATGACCGCTCTGTCAGGGCAGATATGCTCATCACAGTCACATCGTTGTGATTCATTGAGGCGGCTAGAATTTCTATGTGCACAGTTTTCCACAGGCCTGTGCACATGTTGTGGATAAGAAGTGGAGCGTGTAATGGGCAGTAATCGCGACTGGGTGAACCAGGCGGTGGGCGACCCGGATGAGGCCACCGAGGCCTCGTCAATGCCGAGGATTACGACCGGCAAGATTCTCTCCCTCGCGCTGCCCTCCCTGGGCGCGCTCATCGCCGAACCGCTCTTCACCGTCATCGACTCCACGATGGTCGGCCACCTGGGAACGCCCCAGCTGGCCGGCCTGGGCGTCTCATCGACCGTCCTGAACACGGCGGTCGGCCTGTTCATCTTCCTGGCCTACTCGACGACCTCGCTGGCGGGGCGCCACCTGGGGGCCGGGCGGCGCGACCTGGCGGTCCGCTCGGGCGTGGAGGCCATGTGGCTGGCGGGCGCCCTCGGGGCGTGTGCGGCGATCCTCCTGGCCGTCTTCGCCTCCCCCCTGCTCACCTGGCTCGGCGCCGACGCCGCCACGATGCCCCACGCGCTGGCTTACCTGCGTTTCTCCGCGCCCGGCCTGGTCGGCATGTTCGTCGTCCTGGCGGCGACCGGCACCCTGCGCGGACTCCAGGACACGCGCACACCCCTGGTCGCCGCGTCCGTGGGAGCCGCCTTCAACGCGGTCGCAAACTGGGTGCTCATGTACCCCCTCGGGATGGGGGTGGCGGGTTCCGGCCTGGGCACCGCGATCACGCAGACCCTCATGGCTCTCTTCCTGTCGGCCATGATCGTGCGCGCCGCCCGCCGCGAGGGCGTGAGCCTCAAGCCCTCCGCCTCCGGCTTCTTCGCCTCGGCCGCCGAAGGAACGCCGCTGCTCATCCGCACCCTCGCGCTGCGCGTCGCACTCCTGGCGACCCTCACGGCCGTCACCTCGATCTCCACGCAGGCCCTGGCCGCCCACCAGATCGTGTGGACCCTGTGGTCATTCGCCGCCTACGTCCTGGACGCCCTCGCGATCGCCGCCCAAGCCCTGGCCGGCTTCGCGTCGGGCACCGGCGAGCGCGGCGCCATGGCCCCGCTCCTGCGTACCCTGAGCCGCTGGGGCCTCGGATTCGGCGGGGCTGTCGGCGTGGCCCTCGCCCTCACCGCCCCCTGGGTGACCCGCATCTTCACGACCGACCTGACCGTCATCGACGACGCGACCGCCGCCATCATCGTCAGCGCCCTCTTCCAGCCCGTCGCCGGCTACGTGTTCCTGCTCGACGGGATCCTCATCGGGGCGGGACGCGGGCGCTACCTCGCCGGCGCGTCCATCCTGAACCTCGCCGTGTACGCGCCCGTCCTGTGGCTCATCACCCACTCCTCCGCCCTGGCCGACAGCCCGGCCCTGGCCCTTGCGCTCGTGTGGCTCGCTTACTCCGCCGTGTACACCGGCATGAGGGCCCTGACCAACGGGTACGGCGCGCGCTCGCTGTAACTCATTGACGAGGCCGGGGCGGGGCTCGCCCCCAATCCTCCTGAGTCGGGACCGCGGCCTGCCGCCCGAGCCGGCTCAGGCCTCGCGCCTAGCCAACCCCCACCAGGGGAAACGAGCGGGCGGAGCCGGCCCGGGCCTCGTCCCTGAGAGCCGCGAGCGTGACGGACCCCTCTCGCGAGCCGGCCCGCACCCGTGTAAAATGGGCAGCTGGACTGTCCGCACCCGCGGACCGTTCAGCAGGCCCCCCGGGGCCATACGCAACGCCCTCCTGTCACGGACCGTCCGTGACCGCAGAGACCATAGGAGGTGGGAACCAACGTGCGTAACTACGAACTGATGGTGATCCTCGATCCTTCGATCGACGAGCGCACCGTCGCCCCCACGATGGAGAAGTACCTGGCACCCGTGGCTGCCAATGGCGGCTCCGTCGAGAACGTTGACATCTGGGGCAAGCGTCGCCTTGCCTACGACATCCTCAAGCGTTCTGAGGGCATCTACGTCGTCATCGACATGACCACGACCCCCGAGGTCGCTCTCGAGATCAACCGCCGCATGGGCATCGACGAGACCATTCTCCGTACGAAGCTCCTGCGCCCCGACGCTCACTGAGCCGACAACACCCCTAAGCCCGAGGAGCCGACATGGCCGGAGATACCGTCATTACCGTCATCGGTAACCTGACTGCCGACCCCGAACTGCGGTGGACGCAGTCCGGCGCCGCGGTCGCCGATTTCACGGTGGCCTCCACCCCCCGAACCTACGACCGTAACGCCGGCGAGTGGCGCGACGGCGACACCCTCTTCATGCGCTGCTCCGTGTGGCGCGACACCGCGGAGAACGTCGCCGAGTCGCTGCGCAAGGGCATGCGCGTCATCGTTCAGGGTCGCCTCACCCAGCGCTCGTACGACACCCAGCAGGGTGAACGTCGCACGGTCGTTGAGCTGCAGGTCGACGAAATCGGCCCCTCCCTGCGTCGCGCACGCGCGCAGGTCACCCGCACCGCCCCCTCCGGTGGCGGCGGCTACCAGTCCGACAACCGCGGCCAGCAGCAGGGCGGCTACCAGCAGGCAGCCCCCCAGGGCGGCGGTTACGGCGGCGGCCAGCAGGGTGGATACGGCCAGGGCGGCGCCAACTACGGCGCACCGACCGGCGGCTCCCCCGAGGACCCGTGGCGCACCGCCCCTTCCGGCGGCACCACCTCCTTCGGCGACGAGCCCCCGTTCTAAAGTCGCGCGCACCGGCCGTGACGCCGGAAGCGCCACGTCGAAGACACAACGCTTGGGGCGGGTCAGCCCGCCCGGATTCACTAGGAGACCATCATGGCGAAGCCCCAACTTCGCAACAAGCCCATCAAGAAGAAGGCCAACCCGCTGAAGTCGGCCAAGATCGAGAAGATCGACTACAAGGACACCGCTCTGCTGCGTAAGTTCATCTCGGACCGCGGCAAGATCCGCGCCCGCCGCGTGACCGGTGTCTCCACCCAGGAGCAGCGCAAGATCGCTCGCGCCGTGAAGAACGCGCGTGAGATGGCCCTGCTGCCCTACTCCACGACCGGCCGCTGATAAGGGAAGGACACAGCTGATATGGCTACCACGAAACTGATCCTCACCCACGACGTCCCCAAGCTCGGCCACGCCGGCGAGGTCGTCGAGGTCAAGGCTGGCTACGCCCGCAACTACCTGGTCCCCCGCGGCTTCGCCGCCAAGTGGACCGCTGGCGCCCAGAAGCAGATCGACCAGATCGCCGCTGCCCGCCGCCGTCACGAGATCGCCACGATCGACGACGCCCGCGTCGTGCGTGACACGCTGCAGGCCGGTGTCGTTGAGATCACCGCGAAGGTCGGCAACTCCGGCCGCCTGTTCGGCGCCATCTCCGCTGCTGCGATCGCTGACGCGGTCAAGGAGCAGCTGGGCCAGACCATCGACCGTCGTCGCGTCATCATCGCCTCGCCCATCAAGGCTGCCGGCGACTACACGGTGACCGTCGGCCTGCACTCCGAGGTGTCCGCGAACCTGCGCGTCCGCGTCATCGCCACCAAGTGAAGGCTTCACGCATCGGTTGAATGACTGAAGGGGTGGCCCCCGCTCATGCGAGCGGGGGCCACCTTTTTTGTTGCCTGCGGGGTCATGCGGCTCTTCGCATTGTGGGGTGTGGGGGTGGTGTTCGAAGCGTCCCGGGGATTGTGGACAGTGTCGTGGGACGACGACCGAACACAGGAGTTCGCCTTGGGTGCCTCATCAATCAAAACTCGCACGTAATTTGGGTACCCTAACTTTTCATAGGTATCGAGAAAACCGCAGAATTCCAACGATGCGATTTCAATGTTTGAAATACATGTCGGAGAATTACGTGCGACATTTCTGGGGAACCACAACATGAGGTGCCTCAAAGACCCCAGCAGAAGACAACCCAAGCCCGGAAGACAACCCACGCAGACAACTCAAGCTCAGAAGACGCCCACATTCCCGGCAACCACCACAACTGCCACAAGCGTGGGGGCACTGCACCTGATCAGGGGCACTACACCCGATATGGGGCGCTGCACCCGTTACGTGGCGCTGCACCCGTTATGTGGCGGTGCACCCGTTACGTGGCGGTGCACCCGAACAGAAGAGGTGCATTGCCTACGGATCGGGTGCAGTGCCCCAACATACAAGAACAAACGCGGAACTGGCACACCGAACCACTCCCTGCCGCACCCCTCCATGCGCAGCTGGGCCCTACAGGTGGCAGGATGGGCACGCCGCCCACGCCGCCCACGCCGCCCACGTCGCCCACGTCGCCCACGTCGCCCACGCCACCACCTGCACTCCGGCCCACTCCAACACCTCCCACACCCTTACATGCGAAGAGCCGGATTTAGACCCCAACTACACCCCAATTATGAAGAGCCACTTTTCGGCAAGGCCGTAGGCCACAGTCGACAGCGAAGGTTGCGGCGACCAACTCGGATGATGGAGACGTCGTCTTGCTGGGATCGTATTCCGATCCTCTTACGTTCGGGCGGTGTCTTCGGGCCCGCCAAGGCGCGCTCGTGGAAAGGTTGAGCGTATGCGGATAGGTTATTCATTCGCGGATAGGTTATGAACCTATCCACATGTGCGTAACCTATCCGCGTGTGCGTAACCTATCCGCGTTGGCAGATCACACGGTGACCGCACCCATAGCAAGCAACGGGCCGACCACCACACAGTGACGCCACTATGCGGGACGCTACTCGCCCTGCCTGCGTGTCATTCTGACCCTCAGGACGCCGCTACACAGCTCCAGACACACACTGCGGGCCCCGAGGAGAATCCTCGGGGCCCGCGATGCATGTGCGCGCGTCAGGCGACAGCAGAGCTAGCGGCCGTTGTTACCACCGCCGTTGTTGTTTCCGCCGTTGGCGCCGCCGTTATGACCGCCGTTGCCACCGCCGTTACCGCCGCCGTTGCCACCGCCGTTACCGCCGCCGTTGCCACCGCCGTTGCCACCGCCGTTGCCACCGCCGTTATTGCCGCCGTTATTGCCGCCGTTGCCGCCACCGTTATTGCCGCCGTTGCCACCGCCGTTATTGCCGCCGTTGCCGCCACCGTTATTGCCACCGTTGTTGGAACCGCCGGTCGGCTCAGCGGAGGGCTCCGCGGAGGGGGTCTCCGAGGGGGTCTGGGTGGGCTCAGGGTTAGAGGCCGACTGCGGGGTCTCGATCGTCGCGGAGGGCAGCGGCGCGGGTCCGTAGTTCTGGGCACTGCGGTTCGACTCGACCTTCCAGGTGAAGTCGCTGCCCGGCAGGGTCTTCGCCACGGGCTTCATGTAGTCGATCCACACGTCGACCGGCCAGTCGCCGCCGTGGAACTGATCCAGGCCGCCCACGTCGTCCAGGGGCACCGAGTTACCAGCGTCGTCCGACTGGTACATGGACACGGTGGTCACCATGCCGGGCACGAAGCCCACGAACTGCGCGGACAGCTGGTCCGAGGAGGTACCAGTCTTACCGGCCGTCACCAGGCGCTCAATCTCCGGGTCAACCTTGTTGGCGGTGCCTTCGCCCTTCGTCACGGCCTCGAGGGCCGGCATGATGGAAGAGACTTCCTCGACGTCGAACGCGCGGACGGGCTCAACGTCGCCGCTGTACAGGAGCTTGTCCCTAGAATCCTCAACCTTCTTGACGATGTGCGGGGTGACGCGCTCGCCACCGTTCGCGATCGTCGAGTAGGCGGTCGTCAGGTCAATGTTGTGCGGGGAGGCAGAACCCAGAACGTTCAGGAGCTCGTCATTCAGGCCCACAGTGTCCTCGGGGATGCCAGCGTCGATCGCGGCCTTCAGGGTGTTCTCAGGCTCCACGTCGTCGTTGAGGCCCACAAACACCGTGTTCATCGAGTAGGCGGTCGCCTTCACGAGGGTGACGTTACCAAACGAGTAGCCGCCGTCGTTCATGACCGGGGTGCCCATGCCTCGGAAATACTGCGGGGACTTACCCGAGTAGGTGTCGTAGACTGTGCCACCCAGGCGCGCGTTCGCCAGGAGGGCGAACGGCTTAAAGGACGAGCCCGCCATCGCGATATCCTGCGTGACAGCGTTCTGCTGGCGCTTCTCGTAATCGGGGCCCGCATACTCGGCGAGGATCTCGCCCGTCTCAGGATCCATCGAGGACAGCGCGACGTGCTGGTACGTGGGATCCCAGCCGTCCACCTCGTTCATGCCCTCGGCGGCCGCGACAGCCTGCTCCTGGTAGTCCTTGACGATCGTGGAGGTGATGCGCAGACCACCCTGACCGATCTTGTCCTCGTCGAACTGGCCGGAAGCGAGCAGCTCGGACTTGACCTGCGCCATGAGGTAGCCGTTCGTACCCGTCATCGACTCGCTATTGAGCGTGTCGGGGTCGATCGTCTCGGGGAAAACCGCCGCATCCTTGTCGGCCTGCGTGATCCAGCCGTCCTCGACCATGAGGTTCAGGTCGCGCTCCCAGCGCTCCTTCGCCTTGTCGGGGTTGACGGCCGGATCCCACGCGGAGGGCGCGGGGATGACGGCGGCGAGCAGCGCGGACTCGGACAGCGTCAGCTGGTCGGCGCCGTGGCCGAAGTAGGCCTGAGCGGCGGCGTCGATTCCGTAGGCGCCACGACCGAAGTAGATCGTATTCATGTAGGCGCCGATGACCTCGTCCTTGGACTGCTCGCGGTTGATCTTGATCGCCAGGACGGCTTCCTTGAGCTTGCCGCCGTAGGTATCCGTGGTCTTACCGACGAAGTATCGCTCAACGTACTGCTGGGTGAGGGTCGATGCGCCCTGCCGGGCACCACCGCGCAGGTTGTTGACGAGGGCGCGGAAAATGCCCTTGAGGTCAACGCCGTTGTTCGTGTAGAACGTGCGGTCCTCGGAGGCGACGATCGCCTTGGAGACGTAGTCGGGCAGGGCCGTCGTGTCGATGATCTGCCTGTTGATCTCGCCGAGGGTCCCCATCTCGGTGGTGCCGTCCGCGTAGTACACGGTCGTCTTCTGCGCGAGAGCCAGGTCAGCGGGCGCGGGCACGGCCAGCGTGTTGTACAGGTACAGGAAGACGGACATGCCGGCGATGAAGACGCCCAGGAAGATGGTCAGGATTCCGAAGCCGATGCGCTTGGCCCAGCGGAAACGCTTCTTCGTGGGGCCCGTCTTATCGTCGGACGAGGCCGTGGTGTCCCCCTTCGATGAGTGGGACGCGTGCGCTGCGTGCGATGAGCGACGCGAGGGCAGGTGTTCCTGCCCGGACGCGCCTGATTCGCCCGGTCCGACGATGTCGTTCCAGTTGTTCTGTCCGTTGCTAGTCGCCACGTGTTCGCCCTTTCAGCGGATTGTCTTACTCATAGGTTAACTGCCTTTCCTGAAAGTTCCCCGAAGTATGGGCACAAACACAGGGGGTGGCCGCTGCCATCAGCGCCCACCCCCTGCGCGAGTTGCGTCAGCACTCCCAATTCAGGACCACTGCTCTTCGGGGCGCCCCTCGGCGGCCCACAGGGTGTGGAACACGCCCTCCTTGTCGACTCGGTGGTAGGTGTGCGAGCCGAAGAAGTCGCGCTGGCCCTGGATGAGGGCGGCCGGCAGGCGCGTCGCGCGGATCTGGTCGAAGTAGGCCAGGGACGAGGCGAACACCGGGATCGGAACGCCTGCGAGGGCCGCCTGAGAGACGACGCGGCGCAGCGCGGGCGTGCACTCCTGGAAGCGGGTCGCAAACGGCTCTGCGGCCAGCAGCAGCGGCAGGTCGGGGTCGGCCTCGTAGGCGCGGGTGATGTCGTCGAGGAAGGCCGCGCGGATGATGCAGCCCGCGCGCCAGATGCGAGCCAGGGCACCCTTGTCGATGCCCCACTCGTACTCGGCGGCCCCGGCCTCGATCTCGTCGAAGCCCTGCGAGTAGGCGACGATCTTGGAGGCAAAGAGCGCCTGGCGCACGTCCTCGATGAACGCAGCCCGGGCCTCGTCCGACTCGATGACGAGCGGCGTCGCGTTACCCGCGAGCGTCTGCCCGGCTGCGCGCTGGGCGGGCTCGGAGGACGCGCCGCGCGCGAAGGTCGCCTCGCCGATCGCGGTGACGGGGACGGCCAGGTCGAGGGCGGTCTGCACCGTCCACTTGCCCGTGCCCTTCTGCGAGGCGGCGTCCACGATGAGATCGACGAGGGGCTTGCCGGTCTGCGCGTCCACCTGGCGCAGGACCTCGACGGTGATCTCCATGAGGTAGGAGTTGAGCTCGCCCTCGTTCCAGGCGGCGAAAATGTCGGCAATTTCGGCTGGCGTCGCACCCAGGCCCTCGCGCAGGAGGGTGTAGGCCTCAGCGATGACCTGCATGTCGGCGTACTCGATGCCGTTGTGCACCATCTTCACGAAGTGGCTGGCGCCGTTCGCGCCGATGTACGTGGAGCAGGGGACGCCGTCGTAGGTGCCGGCGATCGCCTCGAACATGGGGCCGACGCGATCGTACGAGGCCGGGGTGCCGCCGGGCATGATGGAGGGACCCCACAGGGCGCCCTCCTCGCCGCCGGACACGCCCGCACCCACGAAATGCAGCCCGCGCTCGGCGGCCCACTTCTCGCGGCGGATCGTGTCGGTAAACAGGGAATTGCCGCAGTCGACGATGATGTCGCCCTCGTCCATGAGGTCGGCGAGCTGGCCCATGACGGCGTCCGTCGCGGGGCCGGCCTGGACCATGATGATGGCGACGCGCGGGGTGCGCAGGGAGGCGACGAAGTCCTCGAGCGTGGAAGCGGGCACGAAGGTGGCCTCGTCCCCGTGCTGGGCCATGAGCTTCTCGGTGCGCGCCGGGGTCCTGTTGAAGACGGCGGTCGCGTAGCCGTTGCGAGCCAGGTTGCGGGCGAGGTTCGCGCCCATGACTCCCAGGCCGTACACGCCGATGTCGGCGGAGGCCTTCTCGGGGGTAAACGTGCTCATGCGGTGACTCTCCTAACGTATAGGTCAGTTGTCACCAGAGTACGTCTGTGGCAGGTGGGGGTGCACCGCGCGCGGGCGTGAGGATGGTCGCGCCGGGGCCATTCATCCGCGCTCACCGGCGCGCACGAGGCCTGCCGACGCATCGCTCGCCGGCTCGGTCGCCGCGTGGCGAGGTCTACTGCTGGGCCTCGCGGGCGGCCTTCGCGGCGGCCTTACGGGCCTTCTTGTCCGCGACTTTTGCCTCCCAGCGGGCCTGTTGTGCCTGGTATTCCTCGGCGAGGGCGCGCACGTCCTCGGAGGCCCACCACTCCAGGAGCGCCGCTCGGGCGCCCTCCTCGCCCAGGGGTCCGCGTTCCATGCGCAGCTCCAGCAGGTAGTCGCGCGCGATCTTGACGGCGCGCGAGGGACGCAGCCCCAGAATGTCCATGATCTGGTCACCGTCGAGGTCGGGGCGGATCGCGTCGAGCTCCTCCTGCTCGCGCAGGGCGGCGATGCGCGCCTCGAGGTCGTCGTAGGCCGAGGACAGGAAGTTGGCCTTGCGGCGGTTGCGGGTCGTGCAGTCGGCGCGCGTGAGGCGGTGCAGGCGTTCGAGGAGGTCCCCGGCGTCGGCCACGTATCGGCGCACGGCCGAGTCCGACCATGCGGCCTCGCCGTAGCCGTGGAAGCGCAGGTGCAGCGCAACTAGAGTAGACACGGCCTCGATCGTGGCCTTGTCGAAGTGCAGGGCCTTCATGCGCTTGCGCGTCATCTTCGCGCCCACGATTTCGTGGTGGTGGAAGGACACGGTGCCGTTCTTCTCGAAGCGGCGCGTCGCCGACTTGCCGACGTCGTGCATGAGGGCGGCGAAACGCAGGACGAAGTCGGGGGCGGGCACGGGGCCGTCCGGGCCGGTCTCCAGGTCCATGGCCTGCTCGACGACGGTGAGCGTGTGCTCGTAGACGTCCTTGTGGCGCTTGTGCTCGTCGACCGTGGAAACCAGGGCGGAGACCTCGGGCAGGACGATGTCGGCGACGCCCGTGTGGACCATCAGCTCGATGCCGCGGCGCGGGTAGGGGGAGATGATGAGGCGCTCCAGCTCGGCGCGGATGCGCTCGGCGGAGACGATCTCCAGGCGCGAGGCCATGGTTTCCATGGCGTTCATGACGTCCAGGTCCACGTCGAGGCCCAGCTGGGCGCTAAAGCGCGCGGCGCGCATGATGCGCAGCGGGTCGTCGTCGAAGGACTGCTCGGCGGACACGGGGGTGCGCAGGTTGCCGTCCGCGAGGTCGGCCAGGCCGCCGCACGGGTCGACGAGGGCCATCTGCGGCAGGCGCATCGCCATCGCGTTCACCGTGAAGTCGCGCCGGGTCAGGTCGCCCTCGAGCGTGTCGCCGAAGGTCACCTCGGGCTTGCGCGAGCCGATCTCGTATTCGTCGGTGCGGTAGGTCGTCACCTCGACGACGACGTTGCCGCGGCGACCGCCGATCGTGCCGAACTCCTTGCCGATGTCCCAGGTCGCATTCCCCCACTGAGCGAGCAGCTCCTCGGTGCGCTCGGGGCGCGCGGAGGTCGTCATGTCAAAGTCGTGCGGGGTCACACCCAGGAAGGCGTCGCGCACAGGCCCGCCGACGAGCGCGAGCTCCTCCCCGGCCTCGTCGAAAATCGTGCCGAGTTCCATAATCGCGGGCGGAAGCGCCGCAAACGTCCTCGTGGCGTTCGCCATGAGGGTAGGAATGTCCGTCGTTCCGGCGTTTTGCGCGGTCACGGGGCCGTTGATCGGGGAAGCTGACTGGGTACTCATCGCCCCTAAGCATGCCAGGAAAGCGCCCTGGCCGACTACCGGGGGCCGCCCACCGGCTAAAGTGGAGTCATGCCTGCACGTTCAGTTGACCGCCGATCCGGGGTTCCCAGACCCCCGCGTCGGTCTGCTTCCATGCGCGCGGGCCGCTCTCATCTGCCGATTTCCGCGGAAACCAGCGCGGGCGGCATCGTCGTCGACGTACGTGACGGACTTCCCTATGCGGCGCTCATCGCCCGACGCAACCGCGCGGGCCGCGTCGAATGGTGTCTGCCCAAGGGCCACCTCGAGGGTTCCGAGACCCCGCAGCAGGCCGCCCTGCGCGAGGTCGCCGAGGAAACCGGTATCCAGGGGCGCATCATCCGCCACCTCGCGTCGATCGATTACTGGTTCTCCGGCAACGACCGCCGCGTCCACAAGGTCGTCCATCACTACCTGATGGGGTATGAGTCCGGCACGATCTCCGTGGACGGGGATCCGGATCACGAGGCCGAGGCGGCCGCGTGGGTTCCCCTGCGTGACGTATCGCGTCAGCTCGCCTACCCCAACGAGCGCCGCATCGTGCGCATCGCCCTCGACCTGCTGTACCGGGACAGCCGTGGCTAGGCGCGGCAGGTGGGTCGCCGCCCTGTGCGCGGCGCTGATGGTTCTCTTCGGTCTCTCGATTCACGAGGCCGGGGCGGCTCCCGCGCCCGCGGAAACCTCTGCGGCCGAGCAGTCTCGTCCCTCCGTCATGGGCACGGTTCCTACGGACTCCGGGCTGGTCGTGACGATTACCCAGCTGTCTCCTCGCATCATCACGACCGAGGAAGAAGTTGTCATTTCGGGGACGCTGCGTAACGATTCGCCGACGACGCTGGCGGCCGTCTCCCTCGAGGTTTTCGTCGCCAACGAGACCCCCATCTCCGTCTCGGCGATGACGACCCAGCTCAGCGAGGACGAGCCCGACGCCACGCACGCCGCCTCGACCACACTCACCGACGTGCTGCGCGGCGTCAACACCGCCTTCGAGATCCGCATCCCCACCGCCTCGCTGCCGCTGTCGGACAGCAACGAGTGGGGGCCTCGCGTCGCGACCGTGACCGCCTCCTCGGGCGAGTTCTCGGGCAAGGACCGCACGATCCTCGTGTGGGACTCCGGCGAGCAGGTCGCCGCCTCCCGCGTCTCCACGGTTGTTCCCTGGACCTCGGCGAACGCCGCCCAGACCCAGTCCGAGCGCTCCGCTCTCCTGTCCCTGGCCGGGACATCGGGCGTGACCCTGGCCGTCGACCCCCTCCTGATCCCGCGCGGCCCCCAGCCCACGACCGCGCCCAGCCCCTCCCCGACCGAAGAGGAGGAGGCGCAGTCTGACGGACAATCCAGCCAGTCGGGCCAGTCCGGCGTGCCCACGGCCTCGCCGAGTCCGTCGACCTCGGCCTCCCCCACGCCGACCCCCGCGCCCACGGCGACCGACCCGGCTCAGCGCTCACGCGACCTCCAGTCCGAGGCTTTCGTGTCCTCCTTCATGTCCACCGCCTCCGAGGTCATCGCGCTGCCCGACGCCGACGCGGACCTGGGCGCCCTGGCCCTGTCGGGCAACACCGGCTTCTGGGGCCTGGCTTCCGAGTCCATCAACGCCTTCCCCGGCACGCCGCGCGCAGCCGGCTGGGTCGCGCCCACGTCTTCGCACAATTCCGGCCCTGCGAGCCCCTCAGCGTCGCCCTCCGCGACCCCCTCGGCCTCGCCCTCCGCGAGCCCCTCAGCGTCGCCCTCCGCGACCCCCTCGGCCTCGCCCACGGCCTCCTCCACCGGGCAGAACGCGAGCACGACGACCCGGCCGGACGCGGGCCCCACGATCCTGCGCAACGTCGGATGGCCCGACGACGCGACCTTCGGCACGACCTTCCTGTCCAACTTCGCCGCGGCCGACCAGATCTCCATTGCCCCGGCCTCGGCCCTGACACCCACCGACGACGTGCCCTTCACCTCCATGGCGCGTGTCAACGTCAACCCGGCGACCGGCGACACCTCGACGAATGGCACCGGCGCGCGCGTCCTCGCCCAGCAGGCCGACATCTCCGCGATCCTGTCGTGGAACGCCAACGGCGGCGACGAACTCGACGCCGAGCAGGCCCTCACCGCGATCACCGCGATCATCGCGCGCGAGCGCCCCTCCTCCTCGCGCACCATCTTCGCCACGGCCGCGCGCGGCACCACGATCAACGACCGCCTGGCCTCCCGCGCCAGCGCGCTCCTGTCCCCCCGCTGGGTCTCCGCCACCTCCTTCTCGGTCATGGCCGCCAGCGAACCCACCGACGTCGACCGCACGACCGTCGGCGCAGGCACCCTCGCCGAGGAGACCGCGACCGCCATCGACGACATGGCCACGTCACTGACCGCGCTCATCCCGCTGGCCAACGCGACCGACGACCCGGACGCCGTCTTCAACTCCATCACCCCCCAGGTCTTGCCCGCTCTCACGGCCGGGCACACCCCCACCGAGCAGCTCGACGCGGCGACCGCCATGACCAACCAGGTCACGACCATGCTCACCTCCGTGACCGTCGAACCCTCCTCGGCCGTCAACCTCATCAACAAGTCCGCAAACTTCCCCGTCCTGGTGCGCAATAACCTGGACTGGCCGGTGTACGTCGACGTCACCCTGATCCCCGACGACCCGCGTCTCCAAGCCACACCTGCGATGTCCCAGGAGCTGGCCGCGCACGGAGCCACGACGGTCGAAGTGCCCGTTGGCGCAATCGGCAGTGGCGACATCGAGGTCACCTACAAGGTCACCACCCCCGACGGCCACGTCCTCGACGACTCCCAGACCGTCATCGTGCGCATGCGCGCCGGCTGGGAAGACGCCATCACCGCCGTCATCGCCGCCCTCTTCGGCCTCCTCTTCATCGCCGGCATCACCCGATCACTGCGCAGCAGGGCCGCACGCAAGGCGCAAGCAGCCGCCTCCGACAGTGCCTCCGGCACGGACGAACCCGCATCTTGCGGTGACACCGAGGACCCAGCCCGGGCCTCGGACACCGCAGACGACAGCACCGACTCAGACACCGCCACGATGAAGGAGACACCATGAGCTCGAAAACGCCTCGCCGATCGATCCTGAGGGCATCGGCGCTGATGGCGTCGGGAACTATGGTGTCGCGAATCCTCGGTTTTATCCGTAACGCGATGCTGATCGCCGCAGTCGGCGCGACCGCCGGCGGCGTGGGCGCGGCCTTCCAGACCGCCAACACGCTGCCCAACACCGTGTTCAACCTGCTGGCCTCCGGCATCTTCGACGCGGTGCTGGTTCCCCAGATCGTCGGCGCCATCAAGCGCCGCAACGACGGCGACACCTACGTCAACCGCCTGCTGACACTCGCCGGCACGGTCCTCTTCGTCGTCACCTTCATCACGATGGTGCTGGCGCCACTCCTCGTCATCATCACGGCCGCGGGCTACACGGAGAGCATCCGCAACCTGGCGATCCTCTTCGCGCTCCTGTGCCTGCCCCAGCTCTTCTTCTACGGCCTGTATAACCTGCTCGGCGAGCTCCTCAACGCCCGCGAAATCTTCGGTCCCTACATGTGGGCGCCCGTCGTCAACAACGTTGTCGGCATCGCCGGCCTGGCCCTATTCCTGGGCATCTGGGGCGGCGCACCCGACGGCGGCATCCCCGCCGACGACCTGACGGGTGCCCAGTTCTGGGTCCTCGCGGGGTCCGCCACCCTGGGCGTCATCTGCCAGGCCCTGTGCCTGCTGTGGCCGATGCGCCGCGCAGGTATCTCCTTCAAGCTGGACTTCCACTTCCGTGGCACCTCCTTCGGGTCGATGCCGCGCGTGGCCGGCTGGACCTTCGCGACCCTCGGCGTCTCCCAGGTCGGCGTCCTGTCGACCAACAACCTGGCCGCCATGGCTGACGGCTACATCGGCCGCTACGGCGCGCAGAGCGGCGTCGTCGGCATCCTCGCCTACTCGACGGCGTTCATGATCTTCATGGTCCCCCAGTCGCTCATCACGGTGTCCCTGACGACCGCGATCTTCACGCGCATGGCCGGGGCCGTCGCCGACGGTGACGACAAGGCCGTCGCCGACAGCTACCACCTGGGCGTTCGCACGATCACGTCGCTGACCCTAGTCGCCGCCGCGATGCTCATGGCCGGCTCGGTGCCCATGATGGAAATCGCAATGGCCGCCAAGGGCGGAGACCCCGCGGCCGTCACCGCCTACGCCCTTGTCCTGACATCCCTCATGCCCGGCGTCGCATCCACCGGCATGGTCCTCATGAGCCAGCGCGTCTTCTTCGCCTACGAGGACGTCAAGCCCGTGTTCCTCATGGGCATCGGCCCCACCATCATCCAGGTGATCGTCGGATGGTCGATGTACGCCGTGACCGGCGCTCAGTGGTGGATCATCGCCGCCGCTCTCGGCGAGACCACGTGCCGCCTCACCCAGGGCGTCATCGCCGTCGTGTGGGTCTCGCGCGAGAACCGCTTCGTGGACCGCACAGGCCTGCTGCGCTCCTACGTGTCCTTCCTGGCCGCCGCCATCGTCGCTGGTCTCGTCGGCTTCGGCGTCCTGGCTCTCATGGGCATCCACTCGGAGACCTCCTCGACCCTGGCGCGCATGGGCATCGCGGCTGTCAAACTCACGATCGTCTCCGCGGTCACCGGCCTCGTCTACCTGCTCGTGCTCCGCTTGGCCTCGCCGCGCGAATCCGCGGCCATGATGCGGCCCCTCCTGACGCGCCTGCACGTTCCCGCTTCTGTGGTGAACATCCTGGCGGCGTCCTCCACGCCCACCGCCAACGCAACTGCAATAATGGCGTCAACCACACCCGCACAGACGGAGGAATCGATGGCTTCCAGGCCCGAACCGACCGGCGACGAGAACAACCTGCCGTCCTTTGACGAGGTCGTCGCTACCTCGCCGATCCCCGCGCCCCCGGCGAGCCCCTCCCCGCACCCGAGGCAGACGTCCCCACGATCCCCGCGCCCGCACCCGCCGAGGCGCCGGTCATCGACCCTTCGTCGCAGGCACACGCTACGAACCCGGTCGCCGAGGCCCTGGCCGAAGTCGGCGTCGAGATCCTGACTGAGGACTCCGAGCCGAACGCGGAACCCACAGCCAGCGTCGACGCCGCCCAGGTTCCCGTCACCCCCTTCCCTGTCGCTCCCCCGCCGCCCAAGCCCGCGGCCAGCGGCTACGAGCGCGAAGGGGATGCCTACGTGACCGATTTCCCCCACCCCGAGCCGCTCACGGACGCACCTTCGACGCACCAGATTCCGCGCATCCAGCCGCTCGCTCCCCCGCCTGCGGATACCGCAGATGAGGCGACGGCAGCCGCGGTCGCCGGAGCGGCCGCTGTCGCGGGCGCAGCCACAGGTGATGCAGCCGAAGCCGATGCCGAAGCCGATGCCGGAGCCGCCGAGTCGACAACCACGATCCCCCCGGCGTTCCCCACCCCGAATCCGGAGTCGGCCGCCGAGCCCGCCCCGGCCTCGTCGCAGGAGAAGAAGAGTCCCGAGCGTTCCGGTCACCTCATCGACCCGACGAAGCCCGCGCTCATCTTCGGCGTCGCCCTGTTCCTTTTCGGCGCGATCTGGGGCCCGTGGATGGCCACCCGCCCGGTCACCGATCTGGACTTGGCCCAGTCCCTGCGCGCCGGCGCCTCCCAGATCCAGTCCGACAACACGCCCGCGCCCAACCTGACGACCACGCCGCCGCCCGCGTCCTCCGTGACGCCCGTGATCTCCTCGGTGCAGGTCCTGTCGTGGAACAACGACGACGGCGACCACCCGGACCGCGCGATCAACATGATCGACTCGAACCCCTCGACGTCGTGGAGCTCGCGCTGGTTCGACAACAACCAGTTCCGCGACGAAACCTCCGTCACCATCGTCGTCAAGCTCCAGCAGAAGGCCACCGTGTCCTCGGTGACGCTCAACATGGATCCGGCGACGTCCGGCGGCGAGCTCGTCGTGCGCAACGTCACCGATCCGACCAAGCCGCGTGAGGGAACAGAACTGGCCACGTCCTCGTTGTCCCCGACGACGACGATCACACTGCCCCAGCCCGTCGAAACCGACTCAATCGCGCTGCAGTTCCGCTCCATGCCCAAGGGCCAGGACGGACGCAACTGGGCGTGGATCTCCGAGCTCACCGTCCAGTAACCCCCAAGGAGGGTACATGTCTTTCGTGACGATTCCGGGCCTCGTGAAGGCCGAGGCCGCCGAGCCCACCATCGAGGCCGCCGAGGTCCAGGTCCCCTCGAACCAGGTCCCCGAGGGCGTGCCCGTCCACGACGTTGTCATCGTCGGCTCAGGCCCCGCCGGTTACACGGCCGCGGTCTACACGGCCCGCGCCGACCTCGCCCCCATCGTGCTGGCCGGCCAGCTGGCCGCGGGCGGCGCGCTCATGAACACGACCGAGGTCGAGAACTTCCCGGGCTTCCCCGAGGGGATTCAGGGCCCCGAGCTCATGGACAACATGCGCGAGCAGGCCGAGAAGTTCGGCGCGGATGTTCGCTACGAGGACGTCGTCGCCGTCAACCTTGAGGCTGACGTGAAGGCGGTTGCGACCGAGGACGAGGTCTTCTACGCGCGCACCGTCATCCTGGCCACCGGCTCGGAGTACCGTCACATGAACGTGCCCGGCGAGGACAAGTTCTCCGGCCGCGGCGTCTCCTACTGCGCGACCTGCGACGGCTTCTTCTTCAAGGATCGTCGCCTGGCCGTCATCGGCGGCGGCGACTCCGCGATGGAGGAGGCTACCTTCCTGACGAACTTCGCGTCCGAGGTCGTCGTCGTGCACCGCCGCGACGCCCTGCGCGCTTCGCGCGTCATGGCCGAGCGTGCCCTGAACAACCCGAAGATCTCCTTCGAGTGGAACGCGACCGTCGACGAGGTCCTGGGCGACGAGGCCGTGACCGGCCTGCGCCTGGCCTCCACCGTGGACGGCTCGGAGCGTGAGATCGCCGTTGACGGCGTGTTCGTCGCGATCGGACACCTGCCCCGCACGGTCTTCCTGCGCGGCCAGGTCGCCCTCGACGAGGCCGGCTACATCCGCGTGGAGGAGCCGTCGACGCGCACGTCCGTCGCGGGCGTGTTCGCGTGCGGTGACGCCGTGGACCACACGTACCGCCAGGCCATCACGGCCGCCGGGTCGGGCTGCCGCGCGGCCCTGGACGCCGAGCGTTGGCTGGCCTCCCTGGGCGACCAGGCGTGACCTCCTCCCCCGCTGCCCCCGGCGCTGCGAGCGCTGGCGCGCCCCGGCCTCGTACATGCCCGTGCGGGTCGGGGGCGCTGCTCGCGCAGTGCTGCGGGCGCTACCTGGACGGCGAGGCCGCGCCCACGGCCGAGGCGCTCATGCGCTCGCGCTACACGGCGTTCGCCCTGCGCGACGAGGATTACCTGTTCCGCACGTGGCATCCGCGCACGCGTCCCGCTCCCCCGTACTGGGTGGAGGGGACGCAGTGGACGGGCCTGACGATCCTGGGGGCCGAGGCCGGGGGGCCTTCCGACGAGGAGGGAACCGTCACGTTTGTGGCGTCCTGGCGCGATGCGCTGACGGGTGAGAGCGGCCAGATGCGGGAACATTCGCGCTTTTCCCGCCGCGCTGGCCGGTGGGTGTACGAGTACGGCGCGAACGACTGACACTGCGGTAGGATTTCAATATGTTTGTTCGTCGACTCCTGTCACCTCCCGTCATCGTCGGGGCCTCTCTCGTCGTGGCGGTGGCCATCGTCGGCGGTTTCATCACGAATCCGCTGCCGATCGACACCGCCGTATGGTCCGACTTCATCGAGTCGCGCTCGCCCGCGTTGAACACCTTCATGACGGCCGCGTCCTGGCTGTTCGACCCCAAGCGCGCCGTCGTGCTGGCATTCCTCGTTGCGGCCGCCGTCTGGTGGTTCATCAAGAAGGTCATGCACGCGCTGTACATCCTGTGCTCCGTCGCGTTCTCGGCCGCGAACAGCTTCATCATCAAGCACGTTTTTGAGCGCCCCCGCCCCGAAGAGGCCTACCGTCTGATCACCGAGGACGGCTACTCCTTCCCCTCGGGCCATGCGACCGCGGTCACCGCCCTGGTGGTGTCGCTCGTTATGGTGCTGACGATGACGCGTTTCGGGCGCCGTATCCGCCACCTGCTGTGGGTTGCTGCCGTTGCGTTCATCGTGTTTATCTGCGTGACGCGCCTGTACCTGGGCGTCCACTGGGTGACCGACGTGATTGGCGGCTTCAGCGTGGGCCTGGGCTCGACGCTGATTCTCTCGCCCTTCATGTTGCGACCCAACGCGCTGCGCTGGAACCGATAGGACTTGTTGCTGCCGGGGCGCCCGGGGCCGTGGCCCCGGGCGCTTCTGCGTGCGCTGAGGGGCTGCGTGCGTTGCGTGCGCTGCGTGCGTTGCGTGCGTTGCGTTCGTTGCGTGCGCTGTGGGGCTGCGTGGACTCCCGCCCGCGTACGCCTCCTCCCCTCTCCCCCAAATCTCGCACGTAATTTCCCTCGGTCAGTATTCGACTACGCTCACAAACGTTGGAATTGCAAGGGGCCAATTTCAAAATTGGAAAGAGTCGCAGGGGAATTACGTGCGACATTGTTGGGGAACCATGAGAGTCTCGGACACAAGCGGATATCCGGATAGGCAACGAACATCTGGATAGGCAACGAACATCCGGATAGCTTACTAACCTATCCGCATCCGCATAACCTATCCGGATACACACAACCTATCCACGTAGTACTCGGACACAGGGCACAATAGCGGCAGGCCGGAGGACGCGGGGTCCGCGCAGGCACCCGGTACACCAAGGGGGTGGGCACCGAAGTACCCACCCCCCGTGACTCAGCCACGGCCTCGTCGAGGCTCAGGCTGAACCAGGCTCAGCCCTGGCGACGGCGGCGCACCCACAGGAAGAGGCCGCCAACGGCTGCGGCTCCCAGACCGGCTGCGCCGACCATGCCGTCGAAGCCGGTGCGTGCCAGGCCTCTGGCGACGCGCTGGCCGATGCCGGGCGCCGGGGTGGCCGGGGCGTCGGGCGCGACGTAACCGAAGTTCACGCCGGTGACCACCTGGTTGTCGAAGCCGACCGTGATCTCGCCGGACATGGAGTCGGCGATGCCGTCCGGGTCCTCGGTCTGGTCGAGGCCGGCCAGGTCTCCGTCGGTGTGGACCTTGACGCGGTAGGTTCCGGCGGGCAGCTTCTCGAAGGAGTAGTTGCCGTCAGCGTCGGTCGTCACGGTGGCGACGACGTGACCGTCCTTGTCGAGCAGGTCGACCGTCACGCCGGAGAACGTCTCTTCACCGTCGGTGTAGGAGCCGGACTTGTCGGAGTCGCGGTAGACGCGGCCCGCGATCGAGTAGTCGGGCACGTAGCCGAAGTTGACATTCTCCTGCAGGGAGTGGTCCGGGCCCATCGTGTACGGCGCGGAGGTGTCGTCGACGGTGGCGTCGGGGTCCTCGGTCTGGTCGTAGTCCTTGATGGACGAGGAGCGCACGACCTTGACGGTGTATGTGCCGTCCTTGAGGTGCTGGAAGGCGTACGAGCCGTCGGCGGCGGTGTCGAGCGTCTGCAGGATCGTGCCGTCCTCGTCCAGGAGCTGGACGCTGACGCGCTCGAGGCCGGGCTCGTCACCGTTGATCGTCTTGTCGCGGTTGTCGTCGCGGTAGACGGTGCCGGTGATCGTGTTGTTGGGGACGTAGCCGAAGTCGACGTCGTCCTTGGTGGGGTTCTTCTCGTCGAGGGTGATCGGCTTAGACGCGTTGTCAAGCGTCGTGTCCGGGTCGCCGGTCTGGTCAGCATCGGCGAGCACGCCATCCTTGACGACCTTGACGGAGTAGGTGCCGTCGGGCAGGTGCTCGAAGGAGTACTTGCCGTCCTTGTCGGTCGTCGTGGTGGCGATGACCTTGCCGTCCTTGTCGAGGAGCTGGACCGTCACGCCGGAGTAGCGTCCTTCGGTGTCGCCCTTCTTTCCATCGCGGTCACCGTCGCGGTAGATGGTGCCGTTGATGGAGTTGTTGGCGATGTAGCCGAAGTTAACGTCCGTTTCGGTGCGGTGGTCGTTGCCCAGCGAGATGACACCGGAGACGGAGTCCTTGGTGGAGTCCGGGTCTTCGGTCTGGTCGAGGTCGGTGAGGGCCCCGTCCTTGACAACCGTGACGGTGTAGTCGCCGGCGGGCAGCTTGGTGAAGGAGTACGCGCCGTCCTGGTCCGTCGTGGCGGTCGCGACGACCTTTCCGTCCTTGTCGCGCAGCTGCACGGTCTGGTTGGCGTAGCCCTTCTCGCCGGTGCCGTGCGACTCGGAGCGGTCACCGTCTCGGTAGACGAGGCCGTGGATGGAGTAGTCGGGCACGTATCCGAAGTTGATCCCATCCTTGGACGGGTTGTCCTCGCCCAGGGTCACGGGTTCGGAGGCGCCATCCTTCGTGGCGTCCGGGTCTTCGGTCTGCTCGGTGTCGGTGAGCTCGCCGTCCTTGACGACCGTGACGGAGTAGGTGCCGTCGGGCAGGTGCTCGAAGGAGTACTTGCCGTCCTTGTCGGTCGTCGTGGTACCAACGACGGTGCCGTCCTTGTCGAGGAGCTGGACCGTCACGCCGGAGTATCCGGGCTCGGTGCCGTCCTGCTTCTCGTTGCGCGAGTCATCGCGGTAGACGGTGCCCGACAGGGAGTTGTTGTTCACGTAGCCGAAGTTGATGTCCGTCTTGGACGGGTTGTCGTTGTTCAGCGTGATGGGCTCGGAGGCGTTGTCCTTCGTGGCGTCCGGGTCGCCGGTCTGCTCGAGGGAGGCGATGGGGCCATCCTGAACGACCGTGACGGAGTAGGTGCCCGCGGGGAGCTTGTCGAAGGAGTAGGTGCCGTCAGCGTCAGTCGTGGTGGTGGCGACGACGTTACCGTCCTTGTCACGCAGCTGCACGGTGACGCCCTCGTAGAGCTTCTCGCCCGCATCCAGCGCGCCGGAGCGGTTGCCGTCACGGTAGATCGTGCCCGTGATGAAGTAGTCGGGCACGTAGCCGAAGTCGACGTTCTTCTTGGTCGGGTTGGCCTCGTTCAGGGTGATCGGCTCGGACGCGTTATCCAGCGTCGAGTCGGGGTCGCCCGTCTGCTCGGTGTCGGTCAGGGCACCGTCCTTGACGACCCGCACGGAGTAGGTGCCGTCGGGCAGGTTGTCGAAGGAGTAGGCGCCGTTCGCGTCGGTCTTGGTGGTCGCAATGACCGCGCCGTCCTTGTCGAGGAGCTGCACCGTCTGCTCGGGGTAGCCCTTCTCGCCGGGGTTCAGAGCGCCGGAGCGGTTGTCGTCGCGGTAGACGGTGCCAGCGATCGAGTTGTCCGAGATGTACCCGAAGTTGACGTTCTCCTTGATCGGGTTGTTCAGCTCGAGGGTGATGTCACCGGAGGTGTTGTCCTTGGTGGCGTCGGGGTCCTCGGTCTGGACGAGGTCGGCGATGGGCCCTTCCTGGCGCACGCGGACCTTGTAGGTGCCTTCCTCCAGGTTGGTGAAGGCGTAGGCGCCGTGAGCGTCGGTGGTCGTGGTGGCCACGACGTTACCGGAGGCGTCGAGGAGGTCAACGGTCACGCCCTGGTAGAGCTTCTCGCCGTCCTCGAGGGACTCGGATCGGTCGGCGTCGCGGTAGATGGTGCCCTTGATCGTGTAGTTCGTGGCGTAGCCGAAGTTCACGTTGGTCACGGAGGGGTTGTCGTGGTTGACCTGGACAACGCCGGAGGTGTGGTCCTTGGTGCCGTCGGGGTCCTCGGTCTGCTCAAGCTTCTTGAGCAGGTCGGAGGGCTCCACCTTGACGATGTACTTGCCAGCGGGCAGCTTGGCGAAGGAGTACGTGCCGTCCGCCTTCGTCGTGGTTGTCGCGACCGTTGCCCCGGCCTCGTCGAGGAGGTTGACGGTGACGCCGTCGAATCCGGGCTCACCGTCGTTGAGGGTCTCGGAGCGGTCCTTGTCGTAGTAGACGGTGCCGGAGACCGTGTAGTCCTCGGCGTAGCCGAAGTTGACGTTGGTGACGTCCGGGTCGTTGCGCGTGAAGGTGATGGCCTGCGAGCGCGAGTCGGCGTTACCCGAGGGGTCCTCGGTCTGTTCGGTGGAGGCCAGCGGGCCGGTCTTGTCGACGGCGACCGTGTAGGTGCCGTCGCCGAGGCCGGTGAAGGAGTAGTTGCCGTCCGCGTCGGTCGTCGTGGTGGCCACGACGGCGCCGGAGGCGTCAACCAGCTTCACGGTGACGCCACCCTGGGGCAGGTCGCCCGTGTTCTTCGTCTTATCGCGGTTCTGGTCGAGGTAGACGTTGCCGGAGATCGCGTGCTTCTTGACGTAGCCGAAGTTGATGTTCTCCTGGACGGGGTTGTCCGCGTTCAGGGTGACGGTCCCGGAGGTGTTGTCCTTCGTGGAGTCCGGATCCTCGGTCTGGTTGAGGTTGGCGATTGCGCCGGCCTTGGTGACCTTGACGGTGTAGTCGCCGACGGGCAGGCGCGTGAAGGAGTAGTTGCCGTCCGCGTCGGTTGTGGTGGTGGCGACGACATTACCGTCGGCGCCGAGCAGCTCGACCGTGATGTCCTTGAAGGGTTCTTCGCCGTTGTCGTAGGAGGAGGAGTCGTTGGCGTCGTAGTACACCTTGCCGGCCAGGCGGTGCTTGACGGTGATCGAGGCCTTGGCGGAGTTGTTGTCCGGGTTCTGATCGTACTCGGGCGGGTTCACGAAGGACGCCGTGTTGTTGAGCGTCTTGCCGTCGGTGCCCTCGTCGAGCTTGACGGTGACGAACAGCGAGGCGTACTGGCCGGCGAGGAGGTCGCCGATCTTCCAGGTGGTGCCGTCGAAGGTGCCGGCGGGGTCGGTGCCCTGACATTCGCCGGGCAGCCCGGAGGTGTAGCCGGAGGCGCACTTGTGCGTCTCGGCGGACACGAAGGTGGTGCCGGCGGGGAAGGCTTCGGCGACCTTGACGTCGGGGGCCTTACCCTGGCCGGTGTTGCCGGCGTCGATGCGGAAGGTGACGGTGTCGCCGGGCATGAGGTTGTCAGCGTCGGAGACGACGGTCTTGTTCAGGGCCACGTCGAGCGCGACGACCAGGGCGACCTTGATGGGCTCGGTCGGCAGGATGGCTCGGTTGTTCGAGGCCTGGGTGGCGGCGATCGCGACGGATTCGTAGGCGATGCCGGTGGCGTTGTCGGGCGCCTTGATGGGCACGATCAGCGGGATGGAGGCGCCCGCCTTGATGGGGGTGGCCTTTCCGTTGATGTAGACGCGGTAGGACTTCACGTCCGCCCACGAGGCCGGGGTGGCGGTCCAGTTGTTGTCGCATCCTGCGGGGGCGGCGGCCATGGCGTCGCCCTGGTTGATGACCTCACCGCGGCAGGGGTTGGTCGAGGTGGAGTACTCGATGGTGACCTGCGATGCGTCGATGCCCGAGCCGGCTCCGATCTGGATGGGGCCGGTCATGATGGGCTCCCACTCGGAGCCACGGTCGGCACCGCCCTGGACGGAGGTGTCTCCGACGTGGGGCAGGATACCGTACAGGGTCATGTCGGACAGGTCCGCGTTACCGGAGTTGGTGGGGGTGATGCGGAACTGGCCGTTTTCGCTCTGGCGGATGATGGAGGGGCCGTCGGTGTACTTCTTGTAGACGGAGCCGGGCACGGAGCCCAGGCCCTCGAGGACGACGTCCGCGCCGGCCTGCTCGGAGACCGTGAAGGTCGAGGAGACGGGGCACACCTGGTCGGCGGTGTTGCCGTCGCCGTTGACGTCGTAAGCGTCGTCGGTGGAGCCGTAGAAGCAGATGGTGGTCTTCTTGGAGGTCAGCGCGTACTCGGGTTCGGCCGCGGAGATGTAGGCCTCGTTCTTGTGGGTGCCGGCGCTCATGGAGGGGCCGACCTTGCCGCGCAGCTGGATGGTGGTGCCACCCTTGGTTTGGTAGCCGGGCCAGGTGACCTGAACGAGCTGGCGGGTGCAGCCGGTGGCATCGGTGACGTCGCGGACGGTGACGGTCTTGTCCTTGCCGGAGGGGCCGCCGGTGACGGAATCCTCGACGAAGGTCATGCCGCAGGGCAGCAGGTCGGAGATGACGGGCTGGGAGTCGACGACGGTCGAGGTGTTGTTCGCGGTGACGCTGAAGGTGACCTCGGAGCCGGGGGACGCCAGGTTGCCCTTGATCGTGGACTTGGCGTTGTAGTACTTGGGCAGCGCGGTGCCCAGGGTGAGGACGTCACAGTAGTCGTCCTCGGGGATGGTGATCGACTTGGTACCGTCGAGGGACTTCATGGACCAGTCGGTGACGCAGTTCTGGATGCGCACCCACTGGTCGGACTTGCCAGCTTTCCAGGCGGCGGCGTTCTTGTCGACGTCCACGTACGTGACGCCGTCCTCGGTGGTGGGCGTGCCCGCGCCGACCGGGCCGGCGACGTTGAGGATGGAGGACTCACCAGCGGGGATCGTCTGCTTGTAGTGGAAGACAGTCAGGTACTCGTCGGCGGCGAAGGAGGAGAAATCGAAGGCCTTGCCGCGGTAGACGGTCTGCGTGCCCGTGGTGCCCTTGTTGGTCCAGTAGGTGATATCGATGGGCGTCGTCGTCTGGGTATCGATCGTGTGGACGCGCATGAGGGGCTGAGAGCAGTCTTTGGAGCCATCGGTCGGCGAGACCAGGCCGCAGGTCATGTAGTCGGTGTACTCCATGACGACGGGAACGTTGGAGGTGTTGGAGTAGCTGTAGAGCCAGTTGCCCTGCTTGCCACGCTCGAACTGGCTCATGGCGCGCTTGTTGAAGCCGCCACCGTAGCGGATTTCGTTGTCGAAGTGGTGCGTGAACGAGGCGTTCGCGGTGACCGTCTTGGTCTCGTTGTGCTTCTCGTTGCCGGTGAGCTTGGCGGTGTTGGTGACCGTGTCGTCGGCGCAGGTGTCGTCGTAGTGGACGGTGACGGACAGGACGACGTTCATGAAGGCGGGGCTGACCTCGCCGATGTTCCAGGTGACGGTGTGGGTCGCGGCGTCGTAGGAGCTGGGGACGGTGGCCGCGGTGTTCGTGATGGTGTTGCCCGATGCCGAGGAGGACACGTACGTCGCGCACTGCGGGAGCGGGTCGGTGACGACGACGTTCGTCATGTTGGTCTTGCCGTTGAGGCCGTCGACGGTCGTGTCGTACTTGGGGGTGATCTGGTAGGTCACGTCGACGTTCTTGGGGGTTGCGACGGGGCCGGTCTTGGACAGGAGGGGTGTGGGCTCGGATTTGATCGTGACTGTGTCCTGAGCCGTGACGCTGGTCTCGCCCGAGGTGAAGGTGGCGACCGGGGTGACCGTGGAGCCGCCCGGGGTAAGGCCTCGGGGAGCGGTGAAGGTCAGGACGGTCTGGAAGGAGGTACCGGCGGCGACGGTCCCGAGGTTGTAGGTGACGAGGCCATCGGTCGTGGCTGTGGGGCGCTTGATCTCGGGCGTGACGACCTTGTTACCCGTGGTTGCGGTGGCGTTGACGCCGTCGGGGGCCGAGTCGGGGTTGGAGTTGCCGTCAGGAGTGATCGTGTGCGGCAGCGAGATGGTCACGACCGAGTCCAGGCAGTCCTCTGTGGTGGAGGCGCACGAAAACTCGACAACGTAGCGCTGCTCGACGCCCGACAGGTAGGAGTCCTCGTCGGCGTTGATCGCCAGCTTGAGGGTCGGGGCTGCCGCGAAGGTGGGCAGCGACGTGATGCCGAGAATGACGAGAGCCGTTGTTACGAGCATGGCAAGCATCTGGGCTGGCCGTGTGGCCCTTGACCACGTGTGATTGAGGTGCACAGCGTTCTCCTGGTCTGCGGGTATAGGGATGAAACAGGCCAATTTTAGCGGTTTTGCAGCAAGTGTGAAAAGGCTGTAACCATCGCAAATTCGGCCGTAAACTGAGGTTTGCTAGGTCAGATTTCGTTTTTTTAACCAATTTTGTGAAACGACCATCCACAAGGTTTATTCACAACTGTGGACATTCCTGTGGATAACTAATGACGCAATAGCAGCTCAAGATCGCCGATCCCACGCTCACACACACGCGTCTCGGATAATCCACAGCGATGACCAGTTGGTCGGACAAATTAATGCGTGGGTCACGTCTGTGAGTACTCTCGCCAGTAACCCGCAGAAATTGTGCAAGCTCACAAACGACGAAAACCCGCAACCATCAGGTTGCGGGTGAAACGTGGAGCTAACGGGACTCGAACCCGTAACCCCCTGCTTGCAAAGCAGGTGCGCTACCAATTGCGCCATAGCCCCGTGGGAGAATCTCAGTCCTCCACGGCGTCCGTGACGGACGTCCACAGGTCGGCATTATCCGAGAGATCAAAAAGAATTTGTCGAACGACGATACCAACGGCCACGACGGATCCGACAGCCACACAACAAGTGACCAACTTCTTCATGATGATCCTCCGCTCATACTAGCCTGCGGATGGTGGGCCTAGGTGGGCTCGAACCACCGACCTCAGTCTTATCAGGACTGCGCTCTAACCTACTGAGCTATAGGCCCAACCGGCACCCTTGCGGGCACTCGGATATAGTACACAGCACCGGGCCCTCCGGCAAATCGAGACTTGGTGACGTCCGACACGCATCCGTTGCAACGACGCGCGGAGCAGAAAAGAGAAGCCTCGTGACCACGATTATCGACTACGTTCGCGGCGCCACGACGCCCCTGCGTTCCGCCCTCTCCCCCGCCGACGCGCTCGCCCTCGCGACACTGACCTACGTGGACTTTCACGCCCTCGCCGGACCGCGATCGCCCAACGGATGCCTCCTTCGCGAGGTCGCCCAGGCCTCGTCCATTCGCGCCCTCTACGACCGAGCGATGGTCACCGACCATAACTGCGCGCTCCTGCGTTCCCTGCTGCGCGCGGCCGGGGGGAAGTCCACGTTTCCTGAGCCTGCGCGTGCGCGACGCCGTCACGAGGATTGGGGTGCAGCCGCTCGCGCAGTTCGGCGCGGTCACCTTCATCGACGAGGCCGGGGCGACCTACGTGGTCTTCCGCGGGACCGACGGCACCGCGGTCGGATGGGCCGAGGACGCACAGTTCGGCCTCGATTTCCCGACAATCGCCCAGCTGTGGGCGGCGCGTTACCTGCGCTACACGGCGGGGCGCGCCCCCGGGCCCGTCACCGTCATCGGCCATTCCAAGGGCGGGAACCTGGCGCTGTATGCGGCCGCCGCGACCCGCGTGCCGACGCTTGATCATGTGTATTCTCTCGATCCGGTCGGCTTCCCAGAATCCGTGATTGACGACGGTTTCTTTTCCGGTATCGCGCCGCTCTCCAGCGTCTACACGCCGGCCGAGTCCTGGGTGAGTCCCCTGTTTCCTCTGCCCACAGGTGCCTCCATCATCGCGTCACTGTGGCCTGGGCCCCTGAGCCACAACCCCTACACGTGGCTGATCGACGGGGACGAACTGGCGCGGGACGATCGGACGCCGTCGCGCTCAGGAGCGGCCCTCGGAGGGCTTGTGAGCCTCATGCTGCGTCTGAGGCCCATCCGCGTCGCCCCAGGCCACTGACGGGCCCTTTCCTGCCCCTGTCGGGTTTTGGGACGCACACGCTAGGGGCCCTCGAATGTTCCCAGAGACATCCTGACCCACTCGGGGTTCTGGGGACGCTGGGAGTGGTGGGAGTGGTGGGAGCTCCGCTCCTGTCGGACGCCCAGACCGGACCTGGCGGCCTGGGCACCACAGGTGGTCGCTGGGCGTGTCAGGTGGCAGCACGAGCCCCTCCACTGCGCACGTTAACCCCACAAGTGGCAGCCCGGGCACGCCGTCCACACCGCCACCTAAAGGCCCGCGACGCTGGCCCTTCCGAGCAACCACGGGGGGTTTTGCGACCATAGACCCCCGACACGCCGGCGACACGCCGCAAAGCAGCGCCTATGGTAGCAATTCCCCCAAGCCACCAACAAAGACAAACCACACCACCACGACAAACACACGAAGACATGTCGAAGACGACCCACGCCACCACACCACCTCAGACATCGGCAACAGCCTCACCCACTGAAACACCCCAAACACCCCATGTCACCCAGATTTCACCGAGGTGGACTGCACTTTGAGCAAGCACTCGGGAGATTTACAACCATAGACCCATCCACGGGCACGCGACGCTGGCCCTTCCAAGCAAGCACTCGGGGGGTTTTGCGACCATAGACCCCCGACACGCCGACGACACGCCGCAACGCAGCGCCTATGGTAGCAATTCCCCCCAAGCCACCAACAAAGACAAGCCACACCACCAGCCACCACGCCACCCCAGACATCGGCAACGGCCTCACCCACTGAAACACCCCCAGCACCGCCCTCGCAGACCCCGCAACACCACACGGAGACGCAACCACGCCCAAAACGTAGTCCACTACACCCCAAACACCCCATGTCACCCGCATTTCACCGAAGTGGACTGCACTTTGAGCAAGCACTCGGGGGGTTTTGCGACCATAGACCCCCGACACGCCGACGACACGCCGCAACGCAGCGCCTATGGTAGTAATTCCCCCCAAGCCACCAACGAACACAAGCCACACCACCAGGACAACTGGACAAGGATGTCGAACACGACCCACGCCACCACACCACCTCAGACATCGGCAACAGCCTCACCCACTGAAACACCCCAAACACCCCATGTCACCCAGATTTCACCGAGGTGGACTGCACTTTGAGCAACCATACGGGAGATTTAGAACCATAGACCCCTCCACGGGCACGCGGCCCTGGCCCTTCCAAGCAACCACGCGGGGGGTTTTGCGACCATAGACCCCCGACACGCCGGCGACACGCCGCAAAGCAGCGCCTATGGTAGCAATTCCCCCCAAGCCGCCAACGAAGACGCAACCGCGCAACCGCGCAACCACGCGCAGGTGGAACACCGCGCGGGTATAGCAAAAGGGGCCGGCATCAGCCGACCCCTTGCGCGAGTGCCCTCACTCGTCCATGAGGGACACCTTGATGCCGCCCACCAGCGAGGCGACGACGTTGTAGAGCATGGCTCCCAGCGTCGACAGGGCGGTGAGCAGAATGACGTTGATGACCGCGACGATGGTCGCGTAGGAGATGACGCGCGGCAGGCGCGCGTAGTCCAGCAGGTCGGCGTAGCGGCCGGCGCCCATGGTCTTGAGGAATTCCTCAATCTGGCTGAAGACGTGCATGGCGTCGACCATGAGCCACAGGACGATCGTAGCGACGACCATTGCGATACCCAGGGCGACGGACAGAAGGAAAGACACCTTCATGACGGTCCACGCGTCGATACGCGCGATCGCCAGGTCTACTCGGCGGGGAGCGTCTGTGCGGGCGCTCGTGACGTGGTCGCTCATGGGATTCCTTCCAGGTCGCACTTCCTACAGGCCAGGCTACCGCATCGCTGGGCCCCGGCGCACAGTCCGCGCCGCTTTGGAATGTTGATCACGGGACGAGGCCGACCCTCGTCCCGTGATCATTGTTCACTTCTCGGTGGTGTTGACCCCTGCGCCGCCTTCGGTGGGTGAATCCTCACCGGAGGGGGTGTCCTCACCGGAGGGGGTGTCCTCACCGGAGGAGGAGTCGGCCTCGGGCGTCTCGGATTCTTCGTCGTCGCCGGATTCGGGGTTGCGGGTGATCGCGATGATGCGGTCGCCTTCGTCGGGGCGGGCGAAGATGACGCCCATGGTGTTGCGGGCGGTGGGTCGCACGTCGGAGGCGTTGACCTGGACGAGCTTGCCGGAGGAGGTGATGACCATGACGTCTTCATCGGGGCGCACGACGAGGGCGCCGACGAGGCCGCCGCGTTCGTCGACGAGTTTGCCGACGCGCACGCCGAGGGTGCCGCGCGACTTGGTCGGGTATTCCTCGACGGGGGTGCGCTTGGCGTAGCCGGAGTCGGTGACGATGAGCAGGTCGGTGCCTTCGTGTGGGACTTCCATGCTGAGCAGCTCGTCGTCGCCGCGGAACTTCATGCCGCGCACGCCGGAGGTGGAGCGTCCCATGGAGCGCAGCTGCTCGTCGGTGGCGGTGAAGCGCACGGCCTGGCCGTCGCGGGAGACGAGGATGAGGTCCTCGTCGGCCATGATGATCTGTGCGGAGACGAGCTCGTCGGGCTTACCGTCTTCGTCTTCGCGCAGGTTGATGGCGATGATGCCGCCGGAGCGGGGCGAATTGTACAGGCTGAGCGGTGTCTTCTTGACGAGGCCTCGCTTGGTTGCCAGGACAAGGAAGTCCGCGTCCTCGTAGGTACGGATCGCGAGGACCTGCGCGATGTGCTCGTCGGGCTGGAATGCCAGGAGGTTGGCGACGTGCTGGCCCTTGGCGTCGCGACCGCCTTCGGGGATCTCGTAGGCCTTGGCGCGGTAGACGCGGCCGAGGTTGGTGAAGAAGAGCAGCCAGTTGTGCGTGGTTGTGACGAAGAAGTGTTCGACCACGTCGTCGCCGCGCAGCTGGGTGCCGCGCACGCCCTTGCCGCCGCGCTTTTGCGAGCGGTAGTTGTCGGTGCGGGTGCGCTTGGCGAAGCCGTCGCGGGTGATGGTGACGACGACGTCTTCTTCGGGGATGAGGTCTTCCATCGACATTTCCCCGTCGAAGGGGAGGATGCGGGTGCGGCGCTCGTCGCCGAACTTGTCGACGATCTCGGACAGTTCGGCAGAGATGATGGCGCGCTGGCGCTCGGGCTTGGCGAGGATGTCGTTGAGGTCGTCGACGCGGGCCTTGAGTTCGGCGTACTCGTCCATGATCTTTTGACGCTCGAGGGCTGCCAGGCGGCGCAGCTGGAGGGCCAGGATCGCGTCGGCTTGGATGGCGTCCACGTCGAGTAGTTCGATCAGCCCGGCGCGGGCCTCGTCGACGGTGGGGGAGCGGCGGATGAGGGCGATGACCTCGTCGAGGGCGTCGAGGGCCTTGAGGTAGCCTTCGAGGATGTGCAGGCGTTCGAGGGCCTTGCGCAGGCGGAATTGCGTGCGGCGCACGATGACGTCCATCTGGTGGCTGATCCAGTGGCGGACGAAGCCGTCGATGGACAGGGTGCGGGGCACGCCGTCGACGAGCGCGAGCATGTTGGCGGAGAAGTTCTCCTGCAGGCTGGTGCGCTTGTAGAGGTTGTTGAGGACGACCTTGGCGACGGCGTCACGCTTGAGGACGATGACGAGGCGCTGGCCGGTTCGGCCCGAGGTTTCGTCGCGGATGTCGGCGATGCCGCCGATTGCACCGTCGCGCACGAGCTGGGCGATCTTGTCGGCGAGGTTGTCGGGGTTGACCTGGTAGGGCAGCTCGGTGACAACGAGGCACTGGCGACCTTGGATTTCCTCAACGTTAACGACGGCGCGCTGGGTGATGGAGCCGCGGCCGGTGCGGTAGGCGTCTTCGATGCCTTTGTGGCCCAGGATGGTGGCGCCGGTGGGGAAGTCGGGGCCGGGGATGAGGGTCAGGAGGGCCTCGAGGAGTTCTTCGCGGCTGGCCTCGGGGTGGGCGAGGGCCCATTCGACGCCGCGCGCGAGTTCGCGCAGGTTGTGCGGCGGGATGCGCGTGGCCATGCCGACGGCGATGCCTTCGGATCCGTTGGCCAGCAGGTTGGGGAAGCGCGCGGGCAGGATGGTGGGTTCCTGGTTGCGGCCGTCGTAGTTGTCCTGGAAGTCGACGCATTCTTCGTCGATGTCACGGACCATCTCCATGGCCAGGGGTGCCATCTTGCACTCGGTGTAACGGGGGGCGGCGGGGCCCAGGTTGCCGGGGGTGCCGAAGTTACCCTGGCCGGCGACGAGGGGGTAGCGCAGCGACCAGGGCTGCACGAGGCGCGCGAGGGCGTCGTAGATCGCGGCGTCGCCGTGGGGGTGGTAGTTACCCATGACCTCGCCGACGACGCGGGAGGACTTGGAGAAGGAGGAGGTGGGACGGTAGCCGCCGTCGTACATGGCGTACAGGACGCGGCGGTGGACGGGCTTGAGGCCGTCGCGCACGTCGGGCAGGGCGCGCCCGACGATGACGCTCATCGCGTAGTCGAGGTAGGAGCGCTGCATTTCTTTTTGCAGGTCGACCTGGCGGATGCGCTCGGTGTCCGAGATGTGCCGCGCGTCGGTAGTGGGCTCGTCGCTCACGAGTGTTCCTTACGTTGTGTCTGCGAGATTAGCCCGCTGCCCGGGACGAGGCCTGGGCTGGGCTGGTCGTGGGGTGTCTCAGATGTCGAGGAAGCGCACGTCGGTGGCGTTGCGCTGGATGAACGTGCGGCGTCGGTCGACGTCGTCGCCCATGAGGATCGTGAAGGTTTCGTCGGCGTCTGCGGCCTCGTCGAGGGTGACCTGTTTGAGGATGCGGCGCTCCGGATCCATGGTGGTCTCCCACAGTTCGTGGTCGTTCATTTCGCCGAGGCCCTTGTAGCGCTGGATGCCGCCTTCCTTGGGCAGTCGGCGGTTTGCGGCGGTGCCGGCGGCGAGGAGCTTGTCGCGTTCCTTGTCGGAGTAGGCGAACTCGTGTTCGGCGTTGGTCCACTTGATGCGGTACAGCGGGGGCATGGCGATAAAGGTGTGGCCGCCCTCGATGAGGGGTCGCATGTAGCGGAAGAGGAGGGTGAGCAGCAGCGTGGCGATGTGCTGGCCGTCGACGTCGGCGTCGGCCATGATGACGATCTTGCCGTAGCGCAGCTTGGAGATGTCAAAGTCTTCGCCGATGCCGGTGCCAAATGCGGTGATGAGGGAGCGGATCGTGTCGGAGGACAGGGCGCGGTCCAGGCGGGCCTTTTCGACATTGAGGATCTTGCCGCGGATGGGCAGGATGGCCTGGCGTTCGGGGTCGCGGCCGCCGACGGCGGAGCCGCCTGCGGAGTCGCCCTCGACGATGAAGATTTCGCACTCGGAGGGGGTGCGCGAGGAGCAGTCGCGCAGCTTGCCGGGCATGGAGGCGGATTCGAGGACGCCCTTGCGGCGCGTGGCCTCGCGGGCCTTGCGGGCGGCGACGCGGGCGGCCTGGGCGGCCTGGCCCTTGTTGATGATGGCCTTAGCGTCGGCGGGGTGGGCGTCGAGCCAGTCGGTGAGCTTGGGAGTAGACCTGCTGCTGAACGAAGGTTCGCGCTTCGGTGTTGCCCAGCTTGGTCTTGGTCTGGCCTTCGAACTGGGGCTCGGTGAGCTTAATCGAGATGACGGCGGTCAGGCCTTCGCGCACGTCGTCGCCGGTGAGGTTGTCGTCCTTGTCGCGGATGATGCCCTTGTCGCGGCCGTAGCGGTTGACGAGGGAGGTCAGCGCGGTGCGGAAGCCTTCCTCGTGCATGCCGCCTTCGGTCGTGTTGATGGTGTTGGCGAAGGTGTGGACGGAGGAGGAGTAGGCGGTGGTCCACTGCATGGCGATTTCGACGCTCATGGTGCCTTCGTCGTTTTCGGCTTCGAAGTCGATGATCTCGTTGTTGATCGTGTCGGACTTCTTCGCGGAGTCGAGGTATTCGACGTAGTCGCGCAGGCCGTGCTCGTAGCGGTACGAGACGGTGCGGTGACCCTTGGTCTTCTTGTCCGAGGCCTCCTCGCCGCCGGCGATTTCGTCGCCTTCGTCGGTGGCGAATTCGCGCTCGTCGGTCAGGGTAATGCGCAGGCCCTTGTTGAGGAAGGCCATCTGCTGGAAGCGCTGGCGCAGGGTTTCGAAGTCGAATTCGACGGTTTCGAAGATCTCCGGGTCCGGGTAGAAGACCTGGGTGGTGCCGGTTTCGTCGGTGGCTTCGCCGCGTTCGAGGGGGGGTGATGGGCGTGCCACCGTTGGCAAACGACATGCGCCACACGTATCCCTGGCGGCGGATTTCGGTGTTGACACGGGTAGACAGGGCGTTGACGACGGAGATGCCCACGCCGTGCAGGCCGCCGGAGACGGCGTAGCCGCCGCCGCCGAACTTGCCGCCGGCGTGCAGGATCGTCATGACGACCTCGACGGTGGGCTTGTGCTCGGTGGGGTGCTCGTCGACGGGGATGCCGCGGCCGTTGTCGACGACCTTGATGCCGCCGTCTGCCTGGATGGTGACCTCAATGTGGTCCGCGTAGCCGGCCAGGGCCTCGTCGACGGAGTTGTCGACGACCTCGTAGACGAGGTGGTGCAGGCCGCGTTCGCCGGTCGAGCCGATGTACATGCCCGGGCGCTTGCGTACGGCTTCCAGGCCTTCGAGGACGGTGATGTCCGATGCGCCGTAGGACTGCTCGCCTTCAGCGGTCTTCTCGTTGTCAGCCACGTGGCTCCCCTCGCATTGCGCGAAATAGATGTTTAACCTTGTAGATTCTACCAAAAATGGGGCTTGTACCCGGGATTGACAGACCCGGAGGGTTACTTTACAAACTGTGAGATTGCAACGAAATAGTGACTGTGATCAGTCGCATTGCGGCTGTTGCTGTGTGCGCATGACACGGGGCCGCCCTCCCGGGTGGGAGGGCGGCCCCGTCGCGCTCATGGGCGCTGAGATGACTGTGAGCTAACGGCGCGTCCGTTTGGGCGCCGAAGGACTCGTGTCAGGCACTCGTTGCAGCGCCGATCACGGCTGCCAGTACCAGTCCGGGATGTCTGCATCAAAGTTGTCAAAGTCGGTCGTCTTGAAGGAGACAACCTCGTTGGGGTAGGGGAGCTTGTAGGCCTTCTGGAAGGTCTTGGTCTGGCCGACGGGCACATTCACGAAGTAGGAGGTGTCGTAGCCAGCGGGCTCCTTGCCCTTGGCGTAGTAGGCGGGGCGCATGTCAATACCCTTCTGCTTGAGAGAAGGGGTGTTGAACAAGTCGGACTGCTCCTCATTGGAGTTGTTGGTCATCGAGTAGGTAACGACGATGGTGTCGGAACCTTCCTTATCGGCGGGGCCCTTTTCGATCTTCGTGATCTCCACGTGCACGCCCGACGCCAGATCGACGGAGTAGGTGCCGTTCTGGTGGGCATTGTTCGGGTTCGGCACGCCGGTCGGACCCGTTGTCGGCTTGCTAGTCGCGGAGCTCGGGCTGGGAGCCGGAGCCGAGGTGCTCGGGCTGGGAGCCGGAGCCGAGGTGCTGGGGCTGGGGTCCGTGGTGGCCGAGGTGGTGGTGTCGTCAGCGTCCGGCTCTTCCTCATCCTCACTGCTCATAAAGAAGTAGAGACCCACAGCGACGAGGATGAGTACCAGGACGCCCGCGATGCCGCCGATGATCAGCGGAAGCTTCGACTTCGGTTCCTCGGGCGTCATGCCGGCCCCGTACTGAGCGGGGTACTGGTCCATGTAACCATTGGACATTTGCTGGGTCTGGTCCACGTAGCCGCCCTGCGCGTATGCGTTCGGGTCAGCCTGGCCGTAAGACTGCTGCGAACCAGGGAAACCACCCTGGCCATTTCCCTGGTTCCAGGGATCCTGGCCCCCGGGAGCGTACGGGTTACTCATAGTGACTCCTCATAGAAATCGCACTGGTGTGCGGGATGACATTTGGAAGCGTAGCAAAATCTGACCGAAATGTGGAGTGCTGCTGACACACTTCCATCTGTCGAACAGTGCCTTGCGCGCGCTTCCGCGCCTATTGAGCCCTATCGATCAACCCGGAGACCCTGTCGTCATAAGGGGCGCGGGGCTCAGGATGTGATCGATTGAACGTCAACAGAACAGGATAGCGCCTTTGTCACATCGCCCTCAAGGGGCAATATAGTGATGCGCACCATAGTTTCAGGGCGTTCCGCGTTACTTTAGGCGGGGCACAACACCCATTCGTCGGTAATGTTCGCCCTACTCCACTGCCGGAACACGACTGGCTCGTCCGGGTACAGGTACTTGACGGCGACCGTGACCTGCCGAATCTCTCCCGGCTTCATTATGTCGTTGGAGGCGGAATCGCTCTCTCGCCGAGACTCGTTGTCTTCCTCCTCGAAGCGAGCCGAACCGAAATAGGTTCCCTTCTGACTCATGGTGGGCTGAAATTCGTAGGGATATTTGGACGTTCCGGACGTGTTCGTGATGGTGAATGTCAGCACCAGCGTCTGCGCACCGTCGTCGTCGACCGGGCCACGCTCAGCGGAATCGAGTGTGACGTGCCCCAGGTTGTCGGGCAGATCCCGGGAATATTGGCCGGTCGAACATTGGTCCAGGCCCGGTGGTTCATGCGTCGTTGAGCGGATGATAAAGATTCCCGACGCGAAGCCGCCGATGAAGAAAAGAAGGAGCACGGCAGCGGCGCCAACGAGAAGCTTTGTCGTGTTTTTGCGCCTCAGTTGGCGAGCTAACTCGGGGGTGACCGGCTTGTAGGTTCCGGTATTGCCCAAGCCGCTCGATCCTTGCGGCATCATCGGATTGTCCATCATGTGTCCTTCACTCATCGTTCACGCGCCGCACTAGGACGGCTGCCAGGTCCACGTAGACAGCTCATCGCCGTCCCAGCCGAAGGTGACGGAGTCACCCACATATATGTACTTGAAGGCGAGCGTGCCGGTCACGCTCTGGCCAGGTGAGACGGAGTCGATGCCGACCGTGTCATGAAAGTCGGCTGGCGCGCCCATGTTGGTCGTCACATAGGCGTAACCCAACGGGGTTCCCTTTTGAGACAGTCCCGGAATGTACTCGTGAAACCTGCGGTCCTCGTCGGTGTTGTTCACGACCGTGACATCGACGAGGAGCGTCTGGGCGCCATCTGCGTCGAGGGGCCCGAGACGGAAGTTGTTGCACGTCACGTGGAGCGTGTTGTCGTACAGGTCCAGCGTGTACTCCCCGGAGTTGGACTGAGCCTGTGACGAGTCCATGTGTCGCCATGGCGATTGATACGTGAACCCGGCATATATTCCAGCGCCGAAGAGTGGAATGACTGAGAGGACGGTGATTGTAACGACGATGATCTGTGTGACGAGGGGTACGCTCGTGCGCGGTGTCATGATGGGGGGTGGTCCGAGGTAGTACGAGGGGTATCCGCCCCCGTGCATCATCGGATATCCGCCGGTCGGTGGCACCGGCTGGTACCCGCCCTGACCAGGGCCATACTGGGTTGGCGGTCTGTGCATGTTGCTCATCTCGCTCCTCGTCGTTCCTCCGTTGGAAGGGCTACGTGAAGAAGCCTAGCAAAGGATGGCCGACCGTAAAAAGGGCCACCTTCCGGGTCTACCCGTAGTCCGCCCGGGGTCCCCGGCCTCGTACCACGTAGGGGCCCTTCTTCCAGGAGGGGGCGACGGGCCCCAGGATGACGAGCTGTTCGACGACGCCGGAGCCGACTTCCTCGGCGATGCGTCGCTCGATCGTGGGCAGGAGGAGCTGGAGCTGTTTGGCCCAGGCGGTGGAGTCGGTGCGCACCACGAGCTTGTGTCCCTCGAAGGTCTCGATGCGCGCGTGCTCGGCGACCTGAGGTCCGACGATGGCGCTCCACGAGGCGATAATGGACCCCATTTTCGTGGGTGTGTCCCACTCGCGGGCCTTGATCGTGCGCGCGAGGATCGCCCCCAGGGAGTTGGCCCGCCGGTAGCGCGGGCGCATGGCGGCCATGCCGGGGGAGCGGCTCCACGAGGCACCGGTAGCCTCCAGGGCTTGGCGCAGCGCGGCGAGGTCGCCTTCGGGGTCCTCGTCGGTGGACGAGGCCGGGGCTGGCACCCCGTTCGCGTGGCCGTAGGCGGCGGCGCGGGCGGCGGCGCGCGCCTGGGCGCCATCGGCGTCGTCCGCGGCGAGTCGGCCGAGCCCGTCGGTTTCGATGGCCGCGTATTCGCTGGAGCCGTCGAGGCTGCGGCGTGGCCGTGTTTCGTCGAGTCCCCAGGAGGGCAGGGTGGAGCGCGTGTAGCCCAGGTTTCGGGCGACGCGCTGGGCGCGTTCGAGGGCGCGCACGACGAACTCGTCGGAGTCTTCCTCGGGGCCGAGGCCGTCCGTGCTGTCCGGGTCGAGGCTCGCGTTGTCGCCGCCCAGGTTTGACGCGGGAGACGAGCCCTCGCGCTCACTCATGGTCGGCCTCGTCGATGACGGTTCCGAGCTCGGGGTCGAGGCGCACGTGCAGGGCGTGGTGGTCGAGGGAGGGCGGCAGGTCGCCGGCGACCGCGCAGGTGACGATGGTCTGTTCGGCTTTCGAGGCCAGGGCGGCCAGACCGGCGCGGCGAGAGGAGTCGAGTTCGGCGAAGACGTCGTCGAGGACGAGGATCGGGGTGTCGCCGTCGTCGCTGAGCAGCTCGAAGGCGCCCAGGCGCAGGGCGAGGGCGACCGACCAGGATTCTCCGTGGGAGGCGTATCCCTTGACGGGCATCGAGCCGAGGCTGAGGGTCAGGTCGTCGCGGTGGGCGCCCACGAGGTTGACGCCGCGCTCGGTTTCCTTCTCGCGCACAGACGTTAGGGCGGCGAGCATCCGCTGCGTCTGCGCCTCGACGTCGGTCAGGTCCGCGGTGGCCGGGTTGTCGGGGTCCGTGCCGATAACGCGGTCGACCGAGGCGTCGAAGGACAGGCGCAGGTGGCGCGGCGAATCGGCCACGTCGTCATAGGAGCGGGCCGCCGGCTCGGTCAACTCGTGGGCGATTCGCACGCGGGTCGCGGTGATGCGCGCGGATAGCGCGGCGAACTGCTGGTCCCACACCTCGAGCGTCGACAGGTCGGGGCGGGCGCCTCGCCGGATCGAGGCCTGGGCGGCCTTCATGAGGGCGGCGCGCTGGCGGGCGACCCGGTCAAAGTCGGAGCGTACCGAGGCGTGGATGGGGGAGAGCTGGGTAGCCAGGTCGTCCAGGAAGGATCGGCGCACCGACGGGTCGCCGCGCACGAGGGACAGATCCTCGGGGGCGAACACGACCGTGCGCACGATGCCCAGGATCTCGCGGGGCTTGACCTGCGCGCGGTTGATGCGGGCCCGGTTGGCCTTGCCGCGCACGATCTCCAGCTCAATGACCTGCTCGCGGCCCTGCGCCACCACCCGCGCGCGGATGACGGCACCACCCGGGGCGGCCTCGGCCTCGTCGATGGGGATGCGCACGAGCGCGCCCTCCGCGCCGACCCTGTGCGACGAGAACGTGGACAGGTAGGCGAGCCCCTCGACGAGGTTCGTCTTGCCCTGACCGTTCGCGCCCACCACGACCGTGGGGCTGGCGGGCAGCTCGACGACCCCATGCTTCCACGAGCGGAAGTCGTCGAGGGCCAGGTGGGAGACGCGCACGTCAGATGCCGAAGCGGATGGGCATCAGCAGGTAGCGGAACTGCGTGACCTCGCCCTCGTCGGCCTTCTTCTGGCCGGTGATGACGGCCGGCTTCGTGGGGTGCGTGAAGCCGAAGCGCACGTAGTCGGTGTCCAGGACCTGCAGGCCGTCGATGAGGAACTGCGGGTTGAAGGCGGTGGAGATGTCGTCGCCGTGCAGCGTCGCCTCGATGGCTTCGGAGGCCTGCGCGTTGTCGCCCTGGCTGGCCTCGAGGACCAGCTGGCCGTCGGTGAAGGCAAGACGCACGGAGGTCTTGCGCTCGGCGACCAGCGACATACGCTTGACGGCCTCGAGCAGGGCGTGACGGTCGACGACCGCCTGAATCGGCGTGGACTCGGGGAAAAGTCGACGCACGGCGGGGTAGTCGCCGTCCATGAGGGTCGAGGTGGTGCGGCGACCCTGGGCGGTGAAGCCGACGAGGGACGAGGCCCCGGGCTGGGATTCGCCGGAGAGGCCGACCTCGACCTTGGCGCCCGAGGTCATCGACTTGGCGACGTCCTGGAGGATGCGGGCCTTGACAAGGGCAACCTCTTCGATCGAGGTGTCGGTGGGCTCCCAATCGAGCTCTCGCATCGCGAGGCGGTAGCGGTCGGTGGCCAGCAGCGTGATCGCCGGGCCGTTGATCTCGATGCGAACGCCCGTCAGCAGGGGCAGGGTGTCGTCGCGCGACGCGGCGATCGACACCTGAGAGACGGCCTGGGACAGCGTGGAGGAGTCGATCGCGCCGATGCCCTTAGGCTGGGCGGGAAGCAGCGGGTACTCGTCGAGAGGCATGACCGCGAGCGTGAAGTGCGAGGATCCGCAGACCAGGTTCACCTTCTGGCCGTCAAGCTCGACAGACACGGGCTTGGAGGGCAGCGACTTGGAGATGTCGGCCAGGAGGCGTCCGGACACCAAGACCTCGCCGGCCTCGTCGACGGTGGCGGGGATGTGCGAGTTCGCGGAGACCTCGTAGTCGAAAGAAGACAGGGTCAGCTCGTCGCCTTCAGCCTTGATGCGCACGCCGGCCAGGATCGGCGACGCCGGGCGCACGGGGAGCGCGCGAGCGGTCCACGACACTGCTTCGGCCAGAACATCGCGGGCGACGGTGAACTTCATAGCTGCCTCCAAAACACAAAACGGAACGAGAACTACTTTACCCACAAGTGTGCCCACGTGGGGCGCAACCGAATGCTTGGCACTCGCGCCGTCAACGCCTCACCGGCGCTGTTGTTGGACGGAAACCTGTGAAAAAAATTTTGTCATTCGACTCTCCCTCCATCATAAGGGTTGTGAGTTCTGTGGATAACTCATTTTTTCGTTGGGAAGTCTTGAAATTACATCTGTGTAATGAGGTGGACGAATCTGTGCACTACGCACGTGGACATGTGGACGGGCGAAATAACAAGTTTTCGTCATTCACAAAGACCGCTGTTTTCTCCACAGGGTTTGCCTGTTCATCCACGCGCTGTCCACAGATCCTGTGAACGGGGCGCGGGCGCCGACTTTCGTCAGCGCCCGCGCGGGTTTCACGACTCCCTGGCCTTCTGCTTGATGCGATTTGTAAGCTCGGACACGTGGTTGAAGGTTTCGCGCTTTTCCTTCATGAGCTTGGAGATCTTCTTGTTCGCGTGCATGACCGTTGTGTGGTCGCGCCCGAAAGCCTGTCCGATCTTGGGCAGCGACAAGTCGGTGAGCTCGCGGCACAGGTACATGGCGATCTGGCGGGCCTCGACCACGTTGTGGCTGCGCTCCGACGATCCCATCTGTTCGATCGTCACACCAAAGTAGACGGCGCACTGGCTCATGATGAGGCTGACCGTAATCTCGTTGTCGTCCGGGTTAGACACGAAGTCCTTGAGCATCATCTGCGCCAGATTCAGGTCGATGCGCTCCTTGTAGAGGGACGCCCACGCGCCGATACGCACGAGCGCACCTTCCAGCTCACGGATGTTCGAGGAGATGCGCGAGGCGACGTACTCGAAGACCTCGGGGGTGACCTCCAGGCCCTCGGCGTCGGCCTTCTTATGCAGGATCGCGATGCGTGTTTCCAGGTCCGGCGGCTGAACATCCACGAGCAGGCCCGAGGAGAAGCGCGAGCGCATACGGTCCTCGAAGCCCTTGAGCTGGGCGGGAGGCAGGTCGGAGGTGAGCACGATCTGCTTGTTCGCGCTGTGCAGCGCGTTAAAAGTATGGAAAAAACCCTCGACCGTCTGTTCCTTATCGCCGATGAACTGGATATCGTCGATGAGCAGGATGTCGAGCTCGCGGTAGCGGCGGTGGAACGCCTCGACCTGCGAGTTATCCGTCTTGTTCAGGCGGATCGCATTAATGAACTCGTTCGTGAATTCCTCGGAGTTGACGTAGCGGACCTTCAGGTGCGGCATCATCGACAGCGCGTTGTGGCCGATGGCCTGGAGCAGGTGCGTCTTACCCAGCCCAGAATCGCCATAGATAAAGAGGGGATTGAAGGCGGTGCCCGGGGTTTCCGAGGCGGCCAGCGCGGCGGCGTGCGCGAAACGGTTCGACGGGCCGATCACGAAGGTATCGAAGGTGAACTTAGGGTTCAGGTGCGTGGGACCGGCGTCGGTGGGGGAGGAGACCAGCGCTGGGGATCGCGCCTCTTTCCTCTTCTCCTGGTACGAGGCCGGTGCGGGGGCCGGGGGAGCGGGTGCGGGAGGGGCTGGCTCCTCCCGAGTTGTCACGAGCTCCAGGGAAGGGTCGACCGTGATCGCGATGCGCACGGTACGGCCCAGATTCACCGACAGAGCGGTCGTCAGCTTGGACTGTGCCTTCTCCTCGATCCACTGCTTGGTGAAGCCGTTGGGGACAGCCAGGAGGATCGTGCCTTCAATATCCCCGAGGGGCCGCGCGGAGCGCAGCATCGACGTCGCGACGGGGCCCAGCTCGTCTGTGGGGACCGTGTCGAGGGCCGCAGCCCACGCGCGTGTGAGGGAATCCGACTCCCACGACAACCTCCGGACAGAAAATACGGTGAGTTCAGTCACGACTGTGGGGTGATGTGCGTGACCCTATGACATGTCCTGAGTGTAGTCCGCACACATGCTTATACACAGACTGGGGATGGAGCTGTGGAGAACTATCACAGAATCACATGCATGTAGTTACAACTTTGGGTCCGCAGCGTGGTGCGGAAAGCAAAAATACGCACTGCCTGTGGATAACTTTCGTCATCCACCGTTGTGGACGAGGTTGCTCCACAGCGATTTCCACAGCTGTGGAAACTGTGTGTGACGCGGTGGGTAACCCCGCCGCGTTGACTAGGCGCGCCCATCCGCTTAGTCTTGGAACTTGTTTGCGCCCATTTCGGGCGTGCGTCCCCGCTATCGCGCCCCGCGCGTCGATAGCCCAACCGATCAACGAGTGGGAAACCACTCCCCGCCGAGGAGAATTGCCGTGACCACCAAGCGGACCTTCCAGCCCAACAACCGTCGTCGTTCGAAGACGCACGGCTTCCGTCTGCGCATGTCGACCCGCGCCGGCCGTGCCATTCTGGCTGCCCGCCGTCGCAAGGGCCGCGCCAAGCTGTCCGCCTGAGACACCCCGGTGCTGCCGCGCGCGCACCGCATGGTTGACCCAGCGGATTTCACCGCCGCGATCCGACAAGGAGCGCGCGCAGGGGATCCGCTGGTCGTCGTCCACGTCCGAGCCGACGAGGAGCGCAACAGCCGCCTCGTCGGTTTCGTCGTACCCAAGCGGGAAATCAAACGCGCCAACGGACGCAACCGCGTCAAGCGACAGCTCCGTCACCTCATGCGCGAGCGCGTCGACGACCTGCCGGAAGGAACCCGGCTCGTCGTGCGCGCCTCCTCCAAAGCCCTCGGTGTACCCTCCACAGAACTCGGCACCCACCTCGACCGCGTCATGGAGCGAGCGTGGCGCAAATGGAACGCGCGATGACCGTCGTGAGGCGAGTGCTTGTCGCACTCGCCTCCGCGCCCATCGTCGCCTACCAGCGCTACATCTCCCCGGCCCTCGGCCCCCGGTGTCGATACGTGCCCACCTGCTCCACCTACGCGCTGACAGCGATCCGCGTCCACGGACCCATCAAAGGTCTGATCCTCGCGTCCTGGCGGTTGCTTCGATGCAACCCCTGGAGCCACGGGGGAGTGGACCACGTGCCCGACCGCGGACGCTGGAAGCCCGACCCGTGGATTCCACCCGAGGACTGGGCCGGGCACGACAACTGGGAACGTCCCGCCCCCATGGGACTGGGCCCCGAATATGACCTGACCGAGCAGCCGACAACGGCCTCGGACAACTAAGGAACAACGAAACAGCGGCGCGAAGGCGCCACGGCGAAAGCGAAAACTATGTTCGACGCAATGCTCCACCCCTTCGCGTGGGCGATCTCCTACGTGTGGGTCTGGATCCACGACCTCCTCGTGCTGCTCGGAATGTCCTCCGGCTCCGGCCTCGCGTGGGTTCTGTCCATCGTGCTGCTCACCATCCTGGTGCGCATCGCCATCATCCCGCTGTTCCTCAAGCAGATCCGCTCCTCTCGCGCGATGCAGGCGATCCAGCCCGAGATGCGCAAGATCCAGGAGAAATACAAGGGCAAGAAGGACCAGGTCAGCCGTCAGAAGATGATGGAAGAGACCCAGGCCCTGCAGCGCAAGCACAAGGTCTCGCCCTTCGCCTCCTGCCTGCCGATGCTCGTGCAGATGCCCGTCCTCTTCGGCATGTACCGAGCCATCATCGCGGTTTCTTCGATCTCCGCCGGCACCTACACCTACCGCGGCGAGGCCACCGACCACCTCGGCCCCCTGACCGCCTCCGTCTCCGAGGAGATCGTCAACTCCACCGTCTTCGGCGTCCCGCTCTCCCACACGCTGCGCGAGTCTGTCAGCCAGCCCAGCGTCGTCGCCGTCTTCGTTGCCGCGATCGTCCTCATGGTCGGCCTGCAGTTCTTCTCCATGCGCCTGTCCTTCTCGCGCAACATGCCCGACATGGGCGACAACCCGATGGCCCAGTCGCAGCGCTCCATGATGTACGTGATGCCGCTGATGTTTATCGTCTCCGGCGCGTTCTTCCAGATGGGTGTCGTCATCTACACCGTGACAGCCTCCTTCTGGGCCCTCGCCCAGTCCTTCTGGACCATCAAGGTGATGCCGACCCCCGGCTCCCCGGCCTACGCCGACCTGCTGTCCTCGCGCGAGTCCGCCTACCAGGAATGGGCCAAGCCCTACTTCCAGAACTACGACCGTGAGCGCGCCGCCCTCGGCGCACCCGGCTCCGACCCGCGCGTTGAGGAGCTCAACGAGCGCACCCTCGCTGAGGTTCGCGCCAAGGCCAAGAAGCAGCACGTCGCCTCCGACTTCCCCGCCTCCATGACCCCCGGCGAAATCGTCACCGTCTACCGCAACCTCGCCAGCCAGTCCTGGACGACCCTGCCCGACGAACAGTGGATGCACGGCCTGACCCTCGCCGTCGAAAAGCGCCTCGCCAAGCAGGAAGCCTCCGCCCAGCGCGCCGAACTGCAAAAGAAGCAGCGCGAGCGCCGCACCGCCGAGCGCGAGGCCACCAAGGCCTCGTCCGAGGCCCCCTCCGAGTCCCAGGAATCCGCGCCCTCGCACAGCTCCCTGAGCGCCGACGAGATCGAACGCCGCCGCGTCGAACGCCGCAAGGCCCGCCGCCGCTCCGGCAAGAAGCGCTGACCCCTTTAGATTCACGGTCCCAGAACCCCAGCGGGTACCCTGGACACCAGCAAGACCCCATTCCCCACCACGGAGGACCCGTCATGAGTGACGACAACGCAGGCAAGCTCACCCGCCTCGAAGAAGAAGGCGAAATCGCCGCCGACTACCTGGAAGAACTGCTCGACATCGCCGACCTCGACGGCGACATCGAGATCGACGTCGAAAACGGCCGCGCATCCGTCGAGATCGTCGCCGACGACCCCGAGGCGCTCGACCGCCTCGTCGGCGACGACGGAGAGGTCCTGGATGCCCTCCAGGAACTGACCCGCCTGGCCGTCCAAACCGAGACCGGCGAACGCTCCCGCCTCATGCTCGACATCGCCGGCTTCCGCGCCGAACGCAAGGAAGAGCTGCAGGACATCACGCGCGAGGCCATCGCCCGCGTGCGCTCCACCGGCGAAGCCGTCAAGCTCGACGCCATGAATCCCTTCGAGCGCAAGGTCTGCCACGACGTCGTCGCCGAAGAGGGCCTGACCTCCGAGTCCGAAGGCGCCGAACCCCACCGCCGCGTCGTCATCCTCCCCGAGGAATCCGACGGTGAGTGAGAACCCGAACGGGACGGGAAGGGGTCGCCAGGTGGGCGACCCCTTCGTCCCAGAAGAGCCCACCCAGGCGGTCCGCGACTTCTTCAGCCCCGCCTTTTCCGACGTCGCCGAATACGCGCGCATGCTCGAGGAGGAAGGCGAGCTGCGCGGCCTGCTGGGCCCCCGCGACATGGAGCGCATCTGGTCGCGCCACATCGTCAACTCCGCGGCCGTCCTCGACTTCATGCCCCGTCGTGAAGGACAGGAAGTCTTGGACGTCGGCTCCGGTTCCGGCCTGCCCGGCATCGTCATCGCCGCATGCCGTCCCGACCTGCACGTTCACCTGGCCGAGCCCATGGTGCGCCGCGTCGAGTGGCTCGAAGACGTCGTTGAAGGCCTGGGCCTGGACAACGTGACAATCCACCAGGCGCGCGCCGAGGAACTGCGCGGTAAAGGCAAGGCGGATGTGGTCACCGCCCGCGCCGTCGCCAACATGAGCAAGCTCGTGCGCATGACCTCCAAGCTCATTGCTCCCGGCGGCTCGCTCGTCGCCCTCAAGGGCCGCCGCGCCCCCATCGAGGTCGAGGAAGCGTCGATGGAACTACGTCGTCACCACTTGCGTGCCACCATCCACGAGGTGCCCTCCATCATGGAGGACGAGTCGACCTACGTCGTGGTCTGTACGCGCATCAAGTAACACGTGTCTCCGGCTGTGAGCCGGGTAGGGGCGCCACGGCTGAGGCCGCGGCGCCCCTTCGTGTGTGTTGGGTGTGTTGGGTGTGTCGGGGTGGCTTGCGGTTGCTTCGGGTCGCTTGGGCAGATTTTGTGTGCGGCTTTTGGGCTGGCTTGGGGGTGCTGTGGTGCTGGCTTGGGGGTGCTTTGGGCTGGCTTGGTGCTGGTTTTGGTGTGGCTGTGGCTTGTGTCGTGATTCCGTGCCTACGTTCCTACGCGTGCTGGGCTGGCTTGGGGGTGCTCTGGTGCTGGCTTGGTGCTGGCTTGAGCTCTGTGGGGGGAATTACTACCATAGGCGCTGCGTTGCGGCGTGTCGCCGGCGTGTCGGTGGTCTATGGTCGCAAAACCCCCCGTGGTTGCTCGGAAGGGCCAGCGTCGCGTGCTCTTTAGGTGGCTGTGTTGGTCGTGTTCGGCTTGTCTTCGTGTGTTTGTCGTGGTGGTGTGGCTTGTGTTCGTTGGTGGCTTGGGGGGAATTGCTACCATAGGCGCTGCCTTGCGGCGTGTCGCCGGCGTGTCGGGGGTCTATGGTCGCAAAACCCCCCGAGTGGTTGCTCGGAAGGGCCAGGGCCGCGTGCCCGTGGAGGGGTCTATGGTTGCAAAACTCCCGAGTGCTTGCTCAAAGTGCAGTCCACCTCGGTGGAATGCGGGTGACATGGGGTTTTTGGGGTGTAGTGGACGACGGTTTGGGCGCGCTGGTTCGTGGCGAGGCGTTTTCTGCGGGGCGGCGTGTCGGGTACGTCGGGCCTCAGTGTGTGCTGCCGGGATGATCGAGCCCACTGTCGGCGTTTTCTGTGGGGCGGCGTGTCGGGTACGTCGGGCCTCAGTGTGTGCTGCCGGGATGATCGAGCCTCCTGTCGGCGCTTGAGTCGCGGTGTGGCGCGGGAGAGAGGCGCATCTTGGTGTCTTGGTGACGTATTTCTGTGCTGTGGCAGGGGAGGTGTTGCCGCGTATGGTCAGGTTTTTCTGCGGCGGGATAGGTTGGGTATCGTGTGCTCGTGTGCTCGTGTGCTCGTGTGCTCGTGTGCTCGTGTGCTCGTGTGCTCGTGCTCGTGCTCGTGTGCTCGTTGGGACCATCGACTGCACTGTCGGAGCGGGAGTCCCGAAGCAGCCTTTCCCCAACCGCTGAAAGTGGTCACGTCGGCGCCATACACGTCGGGCGGTGCCTCTTGGCAGCCGCGTTCATGCGTCGTGGTGGTGTCATAGTCTCGTTCGTCCGTCGACCAGAGCAAGCGAGGAATAGTTCAAGAATTGAATAGTATTTGAAGCGGCATCGACGTCGCTCACCTCACGGCAGTAAAACGTTTGAATGTGACTGAGGCTACGAACGGCTATTGTTTCGTCGTTTTGCTCTGCGCCTCGTGCTCCGGGTGCATCTGATCGACGGATGATGCTGCGCTCTTCATCGCCAGGAGAATCGATCCTACAGAACAACACTTTTGCCGTTTGACGGATTACTTCGGCAATCCTGTGTCCATTCCTGCATCGCGGGATTTCGATGCAGGAAGTGCCGGTGGAGGCCCGTAGACTATAGGCAGTAGCTAGGAAGGTGTCACGTGACTGTAGAAAACACCCCTCTGTCCTCTCAGATCGAACGCAATATCGCCGATTTGCAGATGCTCGCGCACGCTGAGTTCCGCAAGCCGCCGTCGACGCGCATCATCGCGATCGCCAATCAGAAGGGCGGGGTCGGCAAGACAACCTCGGCCGTCAATCTCGCCGCAGGCCTCGCGCTGGGCGGTCTGTCGGTGCTTGTCATCGATGCCGACGCGCAGGGCAATGCCTCGAGCGCTCTCGGCGTCGAGCACCCCGCGGGAACACCGTCGACCTACGACGTGATGATCGGGGGAGCGGAGCTCGCGGACGTCCTACAGCCTTGCCCGGACATTGACGGCATTCTTGTGTGCCCTGCGACGATCGACCTGTCCGGCGCCGAAATTGAACTCGTGGACGTCCCGGACCGCGAGGCCCGCCTCAAGACTGCGCTTCGAGCGTACGTCTCGGAGCACCCCGAGATCGACGTAATCCTCATTGATTGCCCTCCGTCCCTCGGGCTCGTGACGCTCAACGTGATGGTTGCCGCCGACGAGGTGTTGATTCCCATTCAGGCTGAGTACTACGCTCTTGAGGGCCTGAGCCAGCTCTGGAATACGGTCGAGCGCATCGGGGCGAGCATGAACCCCGGTCTGCGCGTCTCGGGCATGCTCCTGACCATGGCCGACAAGCGCACCCGCCTGTCTGAAGAGGTCGAATCCGAGGTGCGCGCGCACTTCCCGGATCACACATTCGACACGGTTATTCCGCGCAGCGTCCGCATTTCCGAGGCCCCCAGCTACGCCCAGACCGTGATTACATACGACCCGCGAAACGTTGGTTCGATCGCCTATCGCAAGGCTGCGCTCGAACTGTGTGATCGGCTTGCCAACACACTGTAAAACAATGTTTCACGTGAAACATTGAATGTCAGCGGCGATTTTATGTAGCTAAGAACGTAATCACCACGACTCTTGACCAAAAGTTCAACAAAGTGATCAAAGCCGCTCATCAGCTGAGCGCAGGGCATTGTTTCACGTGAAACAATGAACGAACGCAATTGAAGGAGTTATGCAATGGCGGATGTAACACCGAAGTCTGAGGGCCGTAAGGGCACCCGTAAGCATTCCGGCCTTGGCCGTGGACTTGGAGCTCTTATTCCCCAGGCGGGTGAACAGAAGTCGCCTGCTGCGCCCGTCGCTCCCGCGCGTCCGCTCGATGTGTTCTTCCCGGAGGGCCCGTCCGCCAAGGGTAGGGGAGGATCCGCAAAGGACCTTTTGCAGCCCAAGCGATCCACGGCCTCGGCGAAAAAGAAGCGCCCGACCATGCCCGGTCTGGACACGGTCGGCACCCGTCGCACGGGCAAGCCTTCCGTCTCTATTGGTTCTGGGGTCAATGGCTCAGCTCCCAGCCCGAGCGGCCCTTCCACCCGTGTCGCTTCCCCGGTGGCCAAGCCAGCCCCTCAGGCTGCGGCGGATGTTTCACGTGAAACATCCGATGAGCATGAGCTTTTGCCGGTGCCCGGCGCGTCCTTCGCTGAAATTGCTATCGATCAGATCGTCCCCAACGCGAAGCAGCCTCGAGAGGTTTTCGATGAGGACGACCTGAAGGAGCTCGCCGCTTCCATCAAGGAGGTCGGCGTTCTTCAGCCCGTCGTCGTTCGTAGCATTCCCGCTGAGGGGCGCTCCGCGAAGCTCCAGGAGTTCCTCGCTGAGAAGCCCGAGGCCCGCTACGAGCTGATCATGGGTGAGCGCCGCCTGCGCGCTTCCGAGCTCGCCGGCGAAACCACGATTCCCGCGATCATCCGAGAGACCGACGATGGAGATCTGCTCCGCGACGCGCTCCTGGAAAACCTCCACAGGGCCCAACTCAACCCACTGGAGGAAGCGAGCGCATATCAGCAGCTCATGGCCGATTTCGGCGCGACTCAGGAAGAACTCGCCAAACGAATTGCGCGCTCACGCCCGCAGATCGCGAACACTCTGCGCCTACTCAAGCTGCCGCCAGTCGTTCAGAAGAAGGTGGCCGCACAGGTCATCACCGCGGGCCACGCTCGCGCCCTTCTTTCCTTTGGAAACGGCCGAAGACATGGAGCGGCTCGCCGAGCGCATCGTCGCGGAAGGACTCTCGGTGCGCACCACCGAAGAGATCGTCCGCCTGGGCAAGGCGAAGGCCACTCCGCGTCCGCGCGCCCGTCAGCAGCGCCCACTGTCGCAGCTGGGGGAGACCGTCGTGTCGGCCCTGTCCAATGCGTACGACACACGGGTGTCCATCACGGAGGGGCGTAAGAAGGGTCGAATCGTCATCGAATTCGCGGGAGCGGACGACCTCCAGCGAATCGCAGACCTCATTCTTCGCTGAGTTTGCTTCGTACGTCTTTTCGCAGATCAGAAGGAGTATGTTCCCAATCATACATTTTCCGTTCTAATCTGTGGCTGAAACTACGTTTAAACTACTCTTAAAGGATCCGACGTCGGACTCTCGCAGTACTAGAAGGAGCGAAAGGCATGCACGCTCAAAGCAGTTCGCGCACCGTGCTTTTCGATGTCGGGGGCGTCCTCGTGGAATCACACCCCGATCCCGCCGTGATCGCCCGCATGTTCGGGGACGAGTCGCGCGGCCTCACAACGCTCGTTGACCAAGCCATGTGGACGCATCGCGGAGAATACGACGCGGGCTTGCCCGACCGTGACTTCTGGGATCGCATCGCAGGTGATTGCGGTCAACCCGAGCCGTCGCATGAGCTTTTGAAGGCACTGGTCGAGCTCGATTCTTCGCGCATGGCCGAGGCAAACGAGCGCTCACTGGCACTCGTTCGCTTGCTGCGCCACCAGGGCGTCCGCGTCGGCATTCTGTCCAACGCCCCATACCCGATCGCCAAGGCTATCCGCCGATCCGAGTGGGGGAGCCTCTTCGACTTTTTCGCGTTCTCCTGCGACTACGGTATCTGCAAGCCCTCGCGCGGCATCTACAGGGACGTCCTGCACCGCTGAACACGCCCGTTGAAGACGTTGCGTTCATTGACGATCGGCGCGAGAACGTGCGGGCTGCGGAACTCATGGGCGTCCAGGGCATAGTCTGGGAGGGCGCCGACCAGGCCGAGGCCCGCCTTAAGGAACTCGGTTTCCTGTTCTGAGAGCCTCCCCCTGTTCGCCTGCGTTCCGGCCGACGCTGGGCCTGCCCGCCCGCGCGATCGCCGCACGCGTGCCTGCGGCTCGGAATGGTCGATCTCGAAGCCCGGCCAGGCCCTCCGGGCCCAACGGCATCCGCCACGCTGGCTTCTCGTGGTGTTGTGCCCGGCTGCACCAAGAAGTGCTTTGTTGGCACCAGTAGGGGTCAAGAAGGCAGTCCACCCTATACGCCAAGCGCGTCGGACAGCCGGATCGCCCTACGAGTGAGGACATTAGGCAGCCCCTTCGGGCAGCTGGATGTCCTCACTTTATATAGCTCGAATTCACCGACCGTGCGCGCCAAGATTGGTCGGCGATATAGCGTGTCCGTCGTTGCATAGTGATGGACTGGCGATTGTTTCACGTGCAACATGTGGGCCCGGGAGGACTGTCGTCCTCCCGGGCCCGGTGCGTCTCGCAGGGTAGTACGCGAGCAAAAAGCCTATGCGGGATCAGTCGGTGACAACATCCTCCACCGGCTCGGCGTTGTCGGCTGCCGCAGCCACATCCCCAGAGACCGCCTCGGCCTCGGCGGGTACGCGTCCGCCAGCCACGAACTCGACGATGTCAGCGCACAGCTGCGCGAACGACGAATCCTCGAGCGCATCCGCCGCCTGGGGGAGAAGCGACGTATCCGTCATACCGGGCGCAACATTGGCGTCAATAAACCAGCACGTTCCATCCTCATCGACGACGAAGTCCATACGCGACAGGTCGCGCAGACCCAGCGTCGTGTGCGCCTCCACGGCCGCGGCCTGCATGTCAGCCAAGGCCTCGGGAGAGAAACGCGCCGGAACGAAGTACTCCGACTCATCCGTCGTGTACCGCGCATCGTAGTCGTAGCGACCATCGTCCGTCACAACCTCGACGGGCGGCAGAGCGACCGGGCCGCCCTCCAGATCCACGACCGACACGGCCACGTCGCGGCCCTCGATACGCTGCTCCACCATCAGACGCTGGCCGTACGCAAACGCATCCACCATCGACCGACGCAGCTGCTTCGCATCATGCGCCGTCGAAATACCCAGTGCCGAGCCACCATCCGTCGGCTTAATGACAACCGGGAACGACACCGACCCCTCAAGCGCAGACAAGACATGCGAAGCGCCCAGCTGACGGAAAATCGCCTGCGGCAGCGTCACCCAACCCGGCGTCGCCAACCCCGCAGAACCCAGCAGCGCCTTCGCCGTCGGCTTGTTCGACGCCAACATCGAATGAACCGACGACGACCCCACAAAGGGGATCCCCAACGACTCCAAGAACGACTGCAACGAGCCATCCTCGCCAATCGACCCATGCACGAGAGGCCAAATCACGTCAGGAGCGAACGACTCAATCGCCCCCGCCAGCGACGCATCCACATCCGAAATGACAATCTCGTAGCCGGCCTGCGCCAGGATATTCGCGACGCGACGACCCGAACGCACAGACACGTCACGCTCGTGCGTCAGACCGCCCGAAATAATCAGAACCTTCGTAGCCACAGTGTGTTACTCCTTCGCAACGTTAACGATGAGACCCAGCCCCGGCCTCGTCAATTGAAGCCGTGCCAAACATGTCGACCATTTCCTTCTCCGCATTGACCACCGTTGACAGGCGGCGCACACCCTCGCGGATATCCTCGGGCGTGGGGTAGCAGAACGACAAACGCATGTGATTCGACCCCGAGCCATCGTAGAAGAACGCCGTACCCGACACGTACGCGACCTGAGCGCGCACCGCGCGCGGCAGCATCGCCTTCGCATCCAGACCCTCAGGCAGCGTCACCCACGTGTAGAAACCGCCATCCGGCACCGTCCACGAGCACGACGGCATGAACTCCTCGAGCGCCGTCAGCATCGAGCGGCAACGCTCCGCGTACATCGAACGGAACGACTTCACCTGCCCATACCAGTCGTAGTTGCTCAGGTAATCCGCGATCGCCATCTGGCCCACCATCGACGGGCACAGGATCGCCGACTCGAGCGCCAGGACCAGCTTCGCGCGAATCGCGTGTGGCGCGTACGCCCAGCCGATACGGAAACCGGGCGCAAACATCTTCGAGAACGAACCCAGGTAGACGACACCCTCCGGGCTGTACGAGGCGATGGCCGGCAGCGGGTCATTGTGGAAGCCGAGCAGGCCGTAGGGATTATCCTCGACGATCAGAACATGCTCACGCAGGCAGATCTCCGCGATGATCGGGCGGCGCTCCGCCGACAGGGTCACGCCCGCCGGGTTGTGGTAGTTCGGGATGATGTAGATGAACTTGATGGTGCGACCCGAGGCGCGCACGTCGCGGATTGTCTCAACCAAGGCCTCGGGAATGATGCCGTGCTCATCCATGGGGACGTGCACGATGTCCGCCTGGCGGGCGCGGAAGACGCCCAGCGCGCCCACGTACGAGGGGGCCTCGGCGAGGATGACGTCGCCCGGGTTCACGAAGAGCTCGGTCACGAGGTCGAGGGCCTGCTGACTGCCCGTTGTTACGACCACGTCGTCGGGGTCAGCGCCGACGATGCCGTCGTAGGCCATGACCTCGGTGATGCGCTCGCGCAGCACCTCCCAGCCCTGGCCGTTGCCGTACTGCATGGCCTGCGCTCCGTGGTTGCGGATCAGCTTCTCCGCGGACGCGGCAAGGCGGTCGAGGGGGAGGTCCTTCAGGTTCGGCATACCGCCGGCGAGGGAGACGACCTCGGGGCGCGAGACGACGGAGAAGAGCGCGCGAATCTCCGACGCGCGCAGGTTCAGTGCGCGGTCCGCGTAAACGTCGTACCAGGGGTCGAGGCGGTTACCCTGCGCGGGCGTGCGCCCGGACGAGGCTGGGGTCGCCCCGTGTGTCGAAGGCTGAGTCAAGGGGGGCCATCCTTTACTTGGAGTCGCGTTATCCGTATAGGTAAAGTGTGCCACTTTCCTGGCTTATCGGGGCGATGAGGACCGGTGATTGGGCGCAGCGTTTCGCGTTTCCTTCGCCGAGGCCATGGTTGGGTTTCCGGGTAAGGCACGGGCGCTGCGGTGTCGTCGCGCGTGACTGTTTCACGTGAAACAATTGATAGTGTTGAACGGTCAGTGCGGACGCACGGCTGCGCCGCTGATGTGTCGTTCCGCTGGCTGGCGTGGATGCCCGTGTTGGCGAGGCTCCTTCGGGGCCGGAAGGGAGCGCGATATGTCTTTTGAGTTCACTGTGTTGTCTGATGATCGTTTCATCGAGATCCTCCAGGCGTGGGTGGATTCGCCCTGGCCTAAGACTGTTGAAGATGGCTACGCCCTGCGCGACCAGTTCGGATGGACACCCTCGGAGAACAAGCCGAATGTTTGCACCTCTGATGTCGTGCCTGATGAGCTTTCCGCTAGCTTCACCAGTCGGCAGGGTGTGATTGGTTCTTTTGACTTTCCGATCACTGATATTGCGCCTGAGGAGGCTCGGGGGGATTCGTTGGAGGATGCTCTGGTGATTTATCGGCATTTCTGTGACATCCTGACGAGTCGGTATGGGAAGCCCAAGCGGCGCAAGAATAGAAATGGTTATTACCGCTCGAATTTTGTGACGTCTCAGGGTGTTGGCGTGAGTGTGGGGGGCACGATCGCTCACGTGAGTTGTGTTGTTGAGTCTCCTGAGGAGGTGTTTATTGCAAGTGAGTATGCGCGTCTGGTCGCCAAGGGTTACATCGCCGAGGATGAGTAGTCGTACCCCGGGAAATTTGGTCGTGCGCGTTGTGTGGTGCGGACCGTCCGCGATCGTAGGTTTCTACCCTTGGTTCGGCTTGTGTTGATGTTTCACGTGAAACAATGTTGTGGGAACGGTGGCCTACTATTTTGTCAATGATCTGCTGTGCTGCACTCGTGAACCTACGTTGTTTGAACGCTTGACAAGTTTCTCGTGTTGGGTCTCATTTGTTGTCATCACAGATATGTCCGGTGTGCATGCGGGTATCGATGAGCGTGTTGCGGCACAGTTGAAGGCGCTCAAAGTCGCGAGCGCCGAAGCAGAGCGGATGGGAGCGGCTGCTCAGGCATTCCTTGATGGTGCCAATGAAGTGGTGGGGCAAGGGTCTGATCCGTCTGGGCGTGTGTCTGTTCGGGTGGATAGCGCCGGGCGGGTCGTGGAAGTCAGTGTGGATGGCGTAGTAGATAGTCGGATTGTCTCCGCTTATGAGGACGCTATTGCTGATCGTGGTGCTCAGTTGGCTGATGTTGCATCCGATGCATATGGGCCGGATTCGCAGCCGGCGAAGGCGCTGTTGGAGCAGTACGGGTCAGCGCGTGAAAGCGCTGGCAAGGAGTCGCACGTGCCCCGCGTAGTTGGGGGAGTACTGCGTGGACGTATGCCTGAGCGCAACCCGTATCGGAGGGGGCAGTGGTGAGCACAGGGGATCTGTCTGTCGATACTGCTGACGTCGTGACGTTGGCCGGTCGAACAGAAGCCGTGAGCGATGCCGTCAGCGAAGGAATTAGCGCACTCAATGCAGCACCTTCTTCAGATGGGTTCGGAATGATCGTGGGAGCGATCATCGGTCCTGTGCTGGGCATGTTTGCTACGTCTGCTCATGATTTGCTTGCTGCAGCTGGTACTCATGCGTCCGATACTGGCGGGGCGCTCCGTGGTGCTGCTGCGAGTTTTGAGGAGACGGAGTCTGACTCTGCAAACTCGGTGAGGACATGGATGCCATGAGCGTCGACTTGGCGGGAGCTGGTGCTTCTACGCGTGTTGCTGGCCGGGGTGCCGGAGCTGCTGCTGGTGCTGCTTCAAGCGGTGTTAGCGCGCAGGATTTGATTGCTACGCGAACCGATACGACCACTGCGGCGCAGGGTGCTGGACTTCTTGAGGACATTGAGTCAATTAGTTCGTCATTGAAGGAGGGATCCTGGCTGGGCGTGGGGCTATCCACGGTCGGCGCTGTGGCGGACGTGGCCTCGGCCGTGACGAACCCGATTGCGACGCTGGTGTCGTGGGGCGCGGGCTTCCTCATCGAGCACTTCGAACCGCTCAAGGGGTGGATGGATCAGCTGGCTGGTAATGCCGATCAGGTTCGGGCGCATGCGCAGACGTGGGCGAATACTGCTGCTGCGATGGGTGGCCAGGCCGATTCCATGGAGTCGGACGTGTCGTCGTTGTTGTGCCGGAGTGAAGGTCAGACTGCCGAAGCCGCGCGCACGAGATGTGGGAAGACCGTTGACGCACTGCGCGGTGGTGCATCGTCTACGGAAGGGGTCAGTACGGCGATCGGCATTCTGGCTGAGGTCGTGGGTATCGTACGAAGCCTGGTTGTCGGGGCGATTAGTGACATCATCGGCCAACTCGCTCAGGCGATTGCGGAGGCAGTCCTGTCGGTGGGGACTCTGGCACCGCTTGTGGCTGCTCAGATCTCTACGAAGGTCAGCGCTTTTACCGCTGATGTGTCCCCGAAGATCAATGGCCTGATCGAGGCCGGGCAGAGACTCTCGCACAGTGTCACCGATCTGTCTGGAAAGGCGACAAGCATGAAGGCCGGCCTGGCTGCGGTGGTTCCGGGCTTCGGCATGATGGGCAAGCGCGGCAAGATCGATGACTTGGTCGACCACGCGTCTTGGGTCAAGGGCCGCCGGTCGCGCTCGACGCCTGACGGGGTTTCAGCCGTTGATCACCTCGCTGACATGAACCAGCAGCGCATCAAATTCCGGGCCACGCGCGTTGGCTTGGAACGTACCGTGGACCGCATGACCTCTCCCTTCAAGAGCGCACTGGATAAGCATTTCCCGAACCGAAACAGCCCGCGTAACCCGCGCTCGCACATGACGGTCAAACGACGCAATGAGAGCATTAGACATCTGCGAGAGCAAGGTGTGGATGACCGTGTAGTCGACGATCTGAATGACACTGCAGCAGATTTGACTGCTGCGCGTGTGGCTGAGGCTCGCGCTGCGGAGCGCATGGGGCACGCCGGTTTGGAGGCTAAGTGGGATGAGATGGGGATCGTTCAGGCCGGCGGCGTGGGCGGTCCGGGCACCGGTCGTAGTCACGTGGACACGATTGGGTATCGGCCTGGGGAGTTGCATGTGGGGGAGTGTAAGGGTGGCACGAGCGCCAAGATCGGGACCTACGAGGTTGACGGGGTCGAGGTCGAGCAGAGTTCGGCTGCCTACGTGGGGGACCGCCTGGCTAAGGACACGGACTTTCACCAGAAGATGCGTGAGAACCCGGCGTTGTGGGAGGCCGTCAAGGATGGGCGTGTCACGGTGTATTCCGACGTCGCGATTGCCCGCAGTGGGAACGCTGGGAGAATAGACTTTAGGACCGAGCCGATTGAGCTGGACCCAGCCCACATCGCCCGCATCGACCAGGCCATCAAGGGCTACTAGAGGAGGATCATGTCTTTTGAGTTCACTGTGTTGTCTGATGATCGTTTCATCGAGATTCTTGAGGCGTGGGTGGATTCGCCTTGGCCTAAGACTGTTGAAGATGGCTACGCCTTACGCGACCGCTTCGGATGGGTACCCTCAGAGAACAAGCCGGATGTTTTCACCTCTGATGTCGTGCCTGATGAGCTTTCCGCTGCCTTCACCAGTCGGCAGGGCGTGATTGGTTCTTTCGACTTTCCGATCACTGATATTGCGCCGGAGGAGGCTCGGGGTGATTCGTTGAAGGATGCCTTGGTGATTTATCGGCATTTCTGTGACATTCTGACGAGTCGGTATGGGAAGCCCAAGCGGCGCAAGAATAGGAACGGATTTTACGAGGCTCTATATGTTTCTCCGCAGGGGGTGGGTATCAATCCGGGAGGGTGTCGTTCCTTCGTTGAATGCTACGTTAAGTCTCCTGAGGAGATGTTTATTGAGAGCGAGTATGCGCGTCTGGTTGCGAAGGGGTATATCTCGGAGGATGAGTAGTACCGGCGCCCGGGCGCATTTGGCCTCGGGCTTACTGCCGGGGTGTGGCTGGCCTCGGTGGTGCGGGGGCGCGGCCGCCTGCTGGCTTGATATGGAGTCCTGCTGTCCTTCGTCTCGCTGTCGGGCTTGGGGACCCTTGGGCTTGCTGCTGGGGTGTGGCCGCCTGCTGGCTTGATGCCGAGTTCTGTCGTCCTCGGGCATACGGTGGGGGCTTGGGTTCCTGTGGGGTTGCTGTTGGGACTGGTTGTGATCCATCCTGTGCGTGAGCGGCGTGCGTGTTGTCGGCGTTGACGAGGCCATCAAGGGCTACTAGAGGAGGATCATGTCTTTTGAGTTCACTGTGTTGTCTGATGATCGTTTCATCGAGATTCTTGAGGCGTGGGTGGATTCGCCTTGGCCTAAGACTGCTGAAGATGGCTACGCCTTACGCGACCGCTTCGGGTGGGTGCCTGCGGAGGATAAGCCGAGTTTGTTTACTTCGGATGTTCGTCCCGACGAACTATCCTCGAGCTTCTCTGTCAGCGGTGGAAACATCAGGTCAATGCGTGTACCGATCACTGATATTGCTCCCGAGGAGGCTCGGGGTGATTCGTTGGAGGATGCCCTGGTGATTTATCGGCATTTCTGTGACATCTTGACGAGCCGGTATGGCAAGCCCAAGCGGCGCAAGAATAGGAACGGATTTTACGACGCTTTTTATGTTTCTCCGCAGGGGGTGGGTATCAATCCGGGAGGGTGTCGTTCCTTCGTTGAATGCTACATTAAGTCTCCTGAGGAGATGTTTATTGAGAGCGAGTATGCGCGTCTGGTCGCCAAGGGGTATATCTCGGAGGATGAGTAGTCGCGGTGGGTGGTCTAGGTGCCCGGGCGCATCTGGCCTCGGGGTTACTGCCGGGGTGTGGCTGGCCTCGGTGGTGCGTGGGTGCGGCCGCCTGCTGGCTTGATATGGAGTCCTGCTGTCTTTAGTCTCGCTGTCGGGCTTGGGGACCCTTGGGCTCACTGCCGGGGCGCGGCCGCCTGCTGGCTTGATACGGAGTCCCTGCCGTCCTCGGTCTTGCCGCGGGGGTTAGCTGGCCTTGGGGTTGCTGTTGGGGCTGGTTGTGATCCATCCTGTGCGTGAGCGGAGTTCGTGTTGTCGGTGTTGACGAGGCCATCAAGGCCCTGTGAAGGAGGATCATGTCTTTTGAGTTCACTGTGTTGTCTGCTGATCGTTTCATCGAGATTCTAGAGGCGTGGGTGGATTCACCCTGGCCTAAGACTGTTGAAGACGGCTACGCCCTGCGCGACCGCTTCGGGTGGGTGCCTGCGGAGGATAAGCCGAGTTTGTTTACTTCGGATGTTCGTCCCGACGAACTATCCTCGAGCTTCTCTGTCAGCGGTGGAAACATCAGGTCAATGCGTGTACCGATCACTGATATTGCTCCCGAGGAGGCTCGGGGTGATTCGTTGGAGGATGCCCTGGTGATTTATCGGCATTTCTGTGACATCTTGAGGAGCCGGTATGGGAAGCCGAAGCAGCGTAGAAATAAGCGGGGTTACTATCGTTCGTTGTATGTTACTTCGAGCGGTGTTGGTATCAGTATTGGTGGTAATCGGTCACTTATTGACTGCTATGTTAAGTCTCCTGAGGAGATGTTTATTGAGAGCGAGTATGCGCGTCTGGTCGCCAAGGGGTATATCTCGGAGGATGAGTAGTCGCGGTGGGTGGTCTCGGTGCCCGGGCGCGGCTGGTCTCGGGCTTACTGCCGGGGCGTGGCTGGCCTCGGTGGTGCGGGGTGTGGCTGGCCTCGGTGGTGCGGGGGCGCGGTCGCCTGTTGGCTTGATATGGAGTCCTGCTGGCCTTGGTCTCGCTGTCGGGCTTGGGGACCCTTGGTCTCACTGCCGGGGTGTGGCTGTGCGCTGGCTTGATGCCGAGTTCTGCCGTCCTCGGGCATACGGTGGGGGCTTGGGTTCCTGTGGGGTTGCTGTCGGGGCTGGTTGTGATCCATCCTGTGCGTGAGCGGCGTTCGTGTTGTCGGCGTTGACGAGGCTATCAAGGGCTACTAGAGGAGGATCATGTCTTTTGAGTTCACTGTGTTGTCTGATGATCGTTTCATCGAGATTCTTGAGGCGTGGGTGGATTCGCCCTGGCCCAAATCCGCCGAAGACGGCTACGCCCTGCGCGACCAGTTCGGATGGACACCGGATTCTCAAGATCCGGCGCTATTTGCCTCGGATGTTGAGCCAGATGAGCCGTCGGCTTACTTTACAGCGAGAAATGACTCGATTAAATCACTGACTTTGCCCATTACTGATATTGCGCCTGAGGAGGCTTGGGGGTATTCGTTGGAGTCGGCGAAGGTGATTTATCGGCATTTTTGTGAGATTTTGACGCGACGGTATGGGAAGGCGAAGCAGCGTAGCAGTAAGAAGGAGCGTTATCGTTCTACTTTTGTTACCCCGCAGGGCGTGGGCGTGAAGGTGGGTGGCAATGATGCTCTGGTCAGCTGCATTGTTGAGTCTCCTGAGGAGATGTTTATTGCGAGTGAGTATGCGCGTCTGGTCGCCAAGGGGTATATCTCGGAGGATGAGTAGTCGCGGTGGGTGGTCTCGGTGCCCGGGCGCATCTGGCCTCGACGTGGGACGCGCAGGCGGATTGTTTCACGTGAAACAAACACCGGCCCTCGGGCCTAATGCAGGAGTGGAGAGAGCCAAGAGATCATCGACACGGCGATAGACGTACTAGACCCAGTCGGCGATGAAGCCGAGGGTCGGTGGTCCGGTCGCCTCATGGGCTTGCCGGTTATGGGGCTCTTCGCATTTTGGGGTGTGGGGGGTGGTGTTGGCATGGGGTCGGGGCCTGCCCGATGATTGAGGTTGCAACACTTCAAACGCTGGGAGGCCCCGACATGCCTCATGCTACCTTTTCTGCTGCGGATATGACGACTTATTGCGGGTTGGAGGAGCTGGGCTTGGTGGCTGTGGGGATGCGCTGCCAGGGGGGCGGGTTCGTCCTGAAGTGCCGTGCGGCTAATCCTGCTCGGCTGTGTCCAGGGTGTGGGCGCCCGGGGTATTCGCTGGGGTCACGTACCCGGCGCTTAGCGCACGAACCGCGAGGGCATCAGCCCACGACGCTGGCGGTGTATGTGGGACGTTACCACTGTCGCGCGTGTTCTCGCTCCTGGTGTGACGACATCAGCCAGGCGGCTCCCCCACGCGCCAAACTCTCCTTTGGGGCCTTGCGCTGGGGGCTTGTGTGCTTGATCGCTGACAATATGTCCATGAATCGGATCGCCGCTCACCTGGCGGTAGCCTGGCATACCGCCAACGAGGCGATACTGGCCTATGGGGAAGAACTCCTGCTGGCGGATTCGACTCGTTTTGAAGGCGTGCGCGTCATTGGGGTTGATGAGCACGTGTGGCGTCATCGGGGTGGGGACAAGTACGCCACGGTGATCGTGGACTTGACCCCTGTACGCGACCATACGGGACCGGCCCGCCTCCTGGACGTGGTGCAAGGCCGCTCCACACGCGTCTTGTCTTCCTGGCTGGCCGCGTGCCCCCAAGAATGGAAGGACACCATCGAGATCGTGGCGATGGATGGGTTCAGTGGCTACAAAAGCGCAGCAGCCAGCCAGCTTCCAGGGGCGGTGGCAGTGATGGATCCCTTCCACGTTGTTCATATCGCTATCGACGCCCTCGAGCAGTGCCGCCAGCGCGTCCAGCAAGAAACCCTGGGGCATCGCGGACGCAAGGGCGACCCCTTGTACGCGGCCCGCAAAACGCTCCTGACCGGTACCGACATCCTCACCGACACATCCCAAGCGCGCTTGGATGCCTTATTCGCCTGCCCCGACCACGCTGACGTGCACGCCACCTGGAAAATCTACCAGGACCTCCTAGCGGCCTACCGTGATCGTGACCCCAGGCGCGGCAAAAACACCCTCCGCCAGCTCATCACGACACTCACCCGCCCGGACTTGCCACACACATGCATCGAACTAGCCCGCATGGGCAGAACCTTCAAACGCAGAGCCGGGGACATCCTGGCCTACTTCGACCACCCCCACACCAGCAACGGCCCCACCGAAGCCATCAACGGACGCCTCGAACACCTCCGCGGCATCGCCCAAGGATTCATCAACCACCGAAACTACCGCCTACGCTGCCTCCTCCACTCCGGGGGATTCCAACACCTCCTACACCCTTAAATGCGAAGAGTCTGTTATCCCTGTGACACCACAGGAAAGACGGTGACATATGCCGCGCGAAGTGTTACGATGCCAGTAGCAAAGCCAGCCGTTGACCCTCCGCTGATATGGAGACGCCGATGACTGGCTTTTAATCTATTGAGGAGCAGCAACGTGGCCAGTTTTTCCGAACGTACAGCGATCCTTGTCGATGGTGGGTTCTACCGCCTTCAGGCAAAGAAACTGTTTGGTGACAAGACCCCCGAGGAACGTGCAGATGAGCTATTTTCATACTGCATACGCCACCTCAACAAGGGGAGTGCTGAAGAGGCAAGCCTCTACCGGATCTTCTACTACGACTGCCCGCCATCAACGAAAGTGGTTTTCAACCCCATCACGAAGCGCCAGGTGAACCTTGCCCAGAGTGACCAGTATCGATGGATGAGCGCATTCTTCGATGCATTGGTGAAGAAGCGCAAGGTTGCCTTGCGAAGAGGCGAAGAGCTATCAAGCGGCGGTGAATACACGCTGCGGCCCGGAGTACTGAAGGATCTGTGTGCGGGTAGAAGGACCGTCGAGAGCTTGACCGATCGCGATATTCGACTCACCATCACGCAGAAGGGAGTCGATATGCGTATTGGTCTCGATATTGCTTCGTTGGCCGAACGTGATCTCGTCACGCAGATCATCCTCATCTCTGGTGACTCTGACTTCGTACCCGCCGCAAAGTATGCTCGGAGACGTGGTATCGATTTCGTACTTGATCCAATGTGGCACAAGGTATCCACAAGCCTGAACGAGCATGTTGACGGTATCAAATCGAGCGCAAGGCGCCCTTCGAAATAACTACGCGAACATCCTTCTTCTTGGATTTGGTACATTGCGAGTTGCTGTCTCAAGCGCGGTTGAGACGGCATGCAAAGTCCGCAGCCCATGAGGGTCTGCGGCTCGTGGCTTACTCCGGCGGAGCCGGGAGTAGCTCAGTGGCGGTCGGCCTTCACGATGTGCTTGGTGTCGGCGAGCTCGTTGAGCTGATCGATGTGGGCCTGGGCAACCATGACGTCGATGGTAGAGAACATGTGTGGGCTCCTCGTGGGATCGTATTTAATGGTGTGTCCCTGTTTGACGAGGCCGGGGTTCGCCCGGCGATTCTCGTACGTGGAGCGTGCCAACGCGGGTGGCGTCGGCGCGACCCTGCGTGTTCAAACAAGAAAAGCCACCGGTGAGCTTGGCAGCTGTGTCAGGCGCTTGATGGTTATAGTCTATCCCTCGAAATTTGAGTATTCAACCGTGCAGACTGTCAGCTGCATCGCAGCCGAAACCCAGCAATCGCAAAGAAAAGTGGCTGTCTGCACAGAATTCACTACATCGTAAATCAGCACTCACAATTCGGGGTGTGTTGGGTGTCGTGCTCTCTCGGAGTACATGTGGGCGGGTGTGGGCACGTTGGGGGACAACATGGTGCAGAGCGCTCAGGAATCTGACCTATTTGTTCACTCTCCAAAAGTTGCACGTAATTCGGTTGTCCGACAAGTTTTCAACAGTCTGAAAACCGCAGAATTTCAACGATGCGGTTTCAAAGTTTGCAATATGGGGGAGGGAATTACGTGCGACATTTTCGGGGAACTGTGTCGTTGATGCTCGGTGATCCGGTGTGTCGCGAGCCGGCGTGCGGAGGATCGACGCTCGGAAACCTGGCGCTTGCTAACGGTGTGCAGTGCTGAGAGAGCGAGGGAGGCGTAACAGGAATAGAATGATAACGATTCTCATTCACTACGTGTTATTCACCTAGAGGACTCCCTCCATGAACCCCACGAAACACAGGAGCCCGGGCCGCGCAGCTGCCCGGGCCTTCGCCGCGATGAGCCTCGCGGCTGCCTCCTTCCTCGCGCCAGCAGGAGCCCACGCTGCCGACGAGGCGAATACGGAACTCGACTCGGCCACCGAAACGGCCGCGACCGAGGCAGCAGCCGACGTAACACATGCGGTCGCGCGTTCCGCCGACGAAACTACCAACGATGCGGCCGCCACCCTAGAAGCCGACGCGGCCACAGCCTCGGCAAGTGGGGGAGTGACCACCTGCGACGCCATGCGCACCCCGCCCGCCGGCACCACGGCCACCCTGGACCGCGGCCACGCCGACATCTTCGACCTCACCTCCGACGCGGCCGGCACTCTGTCCCTCCGTATTAAAGAGGACGCCACCGGCTCCGGCGTGCTGCGCGAGCCCGAGCAGACGCTCCTCGCCGTCTCCAAGGGCACCCTCACTCAGATCCCCGCCGACATCAGCCAGGCAACCGGCGCGCCCGCCGCCGCCTACCTCCTGGGCCAATCCGGCGACAACCAGGCCACCGTGCTGTGGCCAGGGTGGGACACCCTCGGCGTCGCCGCCGGCGGATACGACGCCGCGCGCTTCCACATCACCTACTCTGGGCTGGCCGACGGGCACATTTACGCCTTCACCTCCAGCTTCGCAGAAGGATTGAAAGCAGTCACCGCCGATGGCAGCTACGACCTGGCACCTGAGGGCGACGACATCGACCAGCCCTACGCCGCCCACAAGCACGTCAACTGGCTCTTCACCCGTGCCGGGCGCTACACGCTGACCGTCCAAGCCAGCGCCTGGACCCCCGGAAACACCGGCGAAGCCAACGCTGTCGCCCCCGCCCGCACCTACACGATCGACGTCGCCGACGAAGCCTCGTGCCTCGCCGAGGCCTCCGCCGCCCCCGGCGCCAACGACGCGCCCGCCCCCGGCGTCGGACCCGGAAACGACACCGCCCAGCAGGGCGGCTCCGGGCAGGGAGCCGACCAGCCCGGCGATAACGCCGCGCCTGGCTCCGCCCTCCCCGCCCCCGCGCCCGCCGCGCCGACAACGACCGGCCCAGCCCAGACCTCGGGCACGGGAAGCACCGGGGGATCGGGCAGCACCGGGGGAGCGGGTAGCACCGGGGGAGCGCGCACCACCACGACCCCCACGGGCGAGCGCTGCGTCGCCACCCGCGTCACCCGCGAGGCCACCGAGGCCGAGTCCGCCACCCTGGCCTCGAACAGTGCGCCCGCGAACACCGCGCGCACCACGCTGACCGTGAGCGTCGGCGAGGGCGCCTCCGGCAACGCGACCGACGGGCACTTCGACTTGGGCCCCGCCATCGAAAACGGCACCCTCGTCGCCCGCGTCAAGGACGACCGCAGCCAGCCCGCCCAGTGGGTCGACCCCTCGTCCCTGACCTTCGCCCTCGGTGACGCCGCGCGCATCACCGCGCCCGCCGACCTCGGCTTCGTCGCCACCCCCGGCTCCAGCGTCTGGCTCATCCCCTCCACCCAGATCGCGGGCGTGCCGTGGCTGGGCCTGAACTCCCAGCGCGAAGAGATCGTCACCGGCACCACCGGCGGCGTCCAGTTCACCCTCGATGCCGTCGAAGGCCCCGGCCGCGTCGCGGTCTTCAACGCCGGGTCCCTGGGCTCCGGCGTCGGCGAGCACGTCTTCGACGGCCCCGGCTCCAGCTACACGCTCGGCGCCAACACCCACGCCCACCAGAACTGGGTGTTCACCGCGCCCGGCACCTACACACTCACCATCTCCATGCGCGTTACCCCCGCGGGCGCTGCCCTGACCGGCTCCGGCTTCGGCAGCGGCGGCGAGCTCACCGCGACCGGCACGACCGGCCCCAGCGGTCGCCCCATGATCTCCCAGGTCGTCGGGCGCACCGCCTCCGGCAAGGACTGCGACCTCTCGCTGGCCACCACCGGCGCCGACACCATCCCACTGGCCGTCGTCTCACTCACGTGGGCGCTGACCGGCGCGGCCTGCGTGTGGGTGGGCGCGATCGGCCGCCGCCGAGCGGAGCGTGCGGATTCGTGAGCACTCATTCACGAGGCCCCCTCTCCTTCATCCCCCGCCGCCCCTCTCGTGGGTGGCGGGGGAGTGGGTGTGGGAGCACTGACGCATCGTTTGCGATTATGAGGGGCGTGGCCGTCGTCGGCTGCCTCGCCCTATCCGTCGGCGTCGCCGGGTGCGCGCCCGCGCCCGACCCCGCGAGCGATGGTGAACTGCGCGTCGTCGCCACGACCGGCATCCTCGCCGACCTCGTGCGCAACGTCGCCGGCGACCGCGTCCACGTCACACAGATGGTGCCCGACGGGGCGGACCCGCACTCGTGGGAGCCCTCCCTGCGCACCGTGCGCGACGTGGCCTACGCGGACGTCGCCTTCTCCAACTACCTCATGCTCGAGGAGCACGCCCTCATCCGTGCCCTCGACTCCAACCTGCCCGCCGGCTCGCGCTCCGTCTCCGTCGCCGAAGAGGCCGCCAAGAACGGCGCGACCATCCTCCCCCTCGTCGAAGACCGGGCGCTTGACACCCCGTGGCTCGGCATGCGCGTGTGGGGCGACGGCGCCGACATGGGAGCCACCCGCGCCTCGCAGATCGACCTGACGGCCACCGGCGTCGACGGACCAGGGCAGGCCGCCGCCTACCTCACCACGTCGTTCGGGCAGCCCGAGATCGCCTTCGCGACCTCGGACGGCTTCAACGCCGCCACCGGCTACGACACCGACACTGCGCAGCTGCCCGCCGACGCCCACCAGCACATGAGCTGGTCCTTTACTCAGCCCGGTGTGTACCGCGTCCACTTCCGCGCCAACCTGCGCACCACCCCCGGCGCCACGCCCGTCAGCGTCGGGGAAGGCACCGCCGTCTTCGCCGTCGGCACCCCGCCCGAGGACATCGCCGCCAGTGAGGGCCGCCGCGTCCTGTCCGCCGGTCACGCCGACATCACCGTCAACCTCACCACCAAGCGCGTCGAACTCGCCTCCGACGCCGGAGCACTCAGCGGGGACGAGGCCTCGGCCCCCTGCGTGGGCGCGTCCAGCGCCGCGGCGGCCGTCGCCTCCACCATGGAGTGCACAGACCTCGACCAGGTCGTCATCGAAGTGCCCACCCGCGCGCTCACGACGATCCCCGGCGAGGCCTCGTTCCGCTTCATCGGCGAGCCCGGCGCGAACGTGTACATGCTCCCGCAGGCCGTCCTCGGCAAGCACGTCCACGGTGACATCGACCCCCACCTGTGGCACGACGTCCACAACGCCCAAGCGTACGTGCGCGTCATCCGCGACACGCTGATCTCCGTCGACCCCGACGGCGAGGCCACCTACCGGGCCAACGCGGCCGCCTACCTGACGCGCCTCGACGAGCTCGACGCCACCGTCGCCTCGACCATCGCGACCATACCCGAAGAACGCCGCAAGCTCGTCACCACCAACGACGCGTACGCGTACCTGGCGAACGCCTACGGCCTCACCGTCGCCGGCTTCGTCGCGCCCAACCCCAGCGTCGAACCCTCCATCGCCGACCGCATCAAACTCCAGGCCACCCTGTCCGACTCCTCGATCCCCGCGGTGTTCCTCGAACCCAACCTGGCGCGCACCCGCTCCACCCTGCGCACCGCCGCCACCGACGCGGGCGTGGACATCTGCCCCCTGTACGGCGACACCCTCGACGACCAAGCACCCACTTACATCGACATGATGGAACACAACGCCCGCTCACTGGCACGCTGCCTGGGCGGCAAGGAGATGCCATGAACACCTTCTTTTCTCGTCTGACGTCCGGCCGCCGCGGGTCCTGCCCGCCCGCTTTCTTGCCGTCCCGTGGGCGGCGGCCCGCCCGCGAGATCGCCACACGCGAGCTTCGCTCGGAGTGGTCGATCTCGAAGCCCGGCCAGGCCCTGCCGCCGCCCACGGGACCGAGCGGGCGGGCATCACAGCTCGAAGCCCGGCCAGGCCCTGCCGCCGCCCCCGGGGCTAGCCGGAGGCCTAAATCCGCACGTGTGAGTGGCGATTTCTCGCCCGCTTTCTTGCCGTCCCGTGGGCGGCGGCCCGCCCGCGAGATCGCCACACGCGAGCTTCGCTCGGAGTGGTCGATCTCGAAGCCCGGCCAGGCCCTGCCTCCGCCCCCGGGACAGAGCCGATGGATGACCAGCGCCTTGTCGCGCTCCGCGCGCCTCGGCATGTCGATGCTCTCGCTTCTCGTGTCGGCCTTCCTCGTCATTGCGGGCGCCCCCTCTTCTTTTGCTGACCCGAGTCCCGACCCCGACCTCGCGCAAAGCGTCGCCGCGCACGAGGAGTGGTCGAATGAGGCCACCGAGATCAGCGTCGGGCACGTCGACCTCGGCCCCCGACTGATCGACGGGCAGTGGCGGGCCGGCCTTCGCCACGACGCCGACGGGGGCGCCGTGTGGCGCGACCCCAACCAGACCGTCCTGCGGGTGAGCGACGCGGCCGTCATGACCGCGCCCGACTCCGCCGACTACCCGTTCCTGGCCGACGTCGCCGGCAAGCCCGTCTACGTCGTCCCCCAGACGCAAAACCCGAACGTCGTGTGGCTCGGCTGGAACACGCAGGACCCCGCCGTCACCGCCACCATCGACCGCGGCCTCACCATGCGAGTCGGCCCCGTGAGCGGCCCCGGCCGCGCCTGGCTGTTCCTCCAGTCCGGCACCTTCGGCAAGCCCCTCCTGCTCGCCGACTCCTCCGCCGCGCCCGGCGACGTGTGGATCGACTCGGGCACCCACGTACACGCCAACTGGGCGTTCTCCGCGCCCGGCACCTACACGGCGACCGTGACCTTCCTGGGCACGACCACCGCCGGCGAGGCCGTCAGCGCCTCCACCACCCTGCGCTTCGCCGTCGGTGACGCCGCGTCCGCGTCCGAGGCCCTGGCCATGGCTGCGCCCGCCACCTCCTCCGCTGCGGCCACGTCGGGCTCCGCCGCGCAGGGGGCCGGATCCTCCGGCAGTGCGCCCTCCGGTGGCGCACCCCAGGGGACCGGCTCCGAGGTGTCGAACCCGGGTGCCTCCGCTTCCTCCTCCGAGGGCGGCCTGCCCGACTGGGCGTTCATTGTCATCATCGCGGTCGCGATTCTATCCGTCCTCATCATCGGCGCCCTCGTTGTCGCGCGCTCGCGCCGCAGCCGCGCCGAACAGGCCGCCGCCATCGCCGAGGCCGACTCCCTCCTCGCCCCCCTGCCCACCGCGAAGGGTGAGGGAAGCGGGGAAGCGGCCCCGGCCTCGTCCGACTCCGCGCCCACCCAGGGTGAGGGCTCGGGAGAGCGCGGCCCCGGCCTCGTCGATCGGGGAGGGGAGCAGTGAGCCAGCTGCGCGTCACCGGACTGGGCGCGTCCCTGGGTGGGCGCAGCGTCCTCGAGGGCGTCGACCTGGAGGCCCGGGCCGGGGAGCTCGTCGGCCTCATCGGACCCAACGGCGCCGGGAAGACCACGCTGATCCGCTCGATCCTCGGCTTGATTCCCTCCAGCGGGCGCGTCGAGACCGACGGCGCGATCGGCTACGTGCCGCAGCGGCACGAGTTCGCGTGGGACTTCCCGATCAGCGTGCGCGACGCCGTCCTGCAGGCCGTCACCGTGCGGCGCGGGCTGCTGGGGCGCGCGCGCACCCCGCACTTCCGCGCGGTCGAGGAGGCCCTGTCCCTCGTGGGGATGCGAGACCTGGCGAAGCGTCCCATCGGCGAGCTGTCCGGCGGGCAGCGCCAGCGCGTCCTCGTCGCCCGGGCCCTCGCGATCCGGCCTGCCGTGCTGCTCCTCGACGAGCCCTTCACCGGCCTCGACATGCCCACGCAGGAGATGCTCATGGACCTGTTCCGCGCGCTCGCGGACGGCGGGCGGGCCCTCCTCATGACGACGCACGACCTCATCGGCGCGCGGGCCGGCTGCGACCGGCTCTACCTGCTGCGCCGAACGATCGTCGCCTCCGGGCGGCCCGACGAGCTGGCCGACGCCGACCCGTGGATCCGCGCCTTCGACGTGCGACCCGACAACCCGATCCTCGACGCCCTAGGAGTGCGCGCATGAGCACCGTCATCCACGCGGCCGGCCATGGCCTCGTCCCTGGCCGAGTGGGACTCGTGCCCGCGGCCGACTTCCTGAGCCCCATCGACTTCTTTCGCGACCTGACGAACCCCGCGCTCGCGTTCCTGCCGCGCGCGCTGCTCATCGCGGTCGTCGCCGCGCTCGTGTGCGGCAGCGTCGGCGTGCACGTCGTCCTGCGCGGCATGGCGTTCATCGGCGACGCGGTCGCGCACTCCGTCTTCCCCGGGCTGGCGATCGCCTTCGTGTGCGGCGGTTCCCTGGTGCTGGGCGGCGCGCTCGCGGGCGTCGTGACCGCCGTGCTCGTGGCGCTGCTGGCGCAGAACCGGCGGCTCAAGGAGGACTCCGTCATCGGCGTGCTCTTCGTGGGCGCGTTTGCGCTCGGCGTCGCGATCATCGCGCGGGCGCCCGGGTACGCGGGGAGCCTGCAGGACTTCCTCTTCGGGTCGATCACCGGTATTCCGGCGTCGGATGTGCCCGTGGTGATGGGTGGCGCTGCGTTGGTGCTGTTCATGCTGTTCCTGGCGCACCGGCCCATCGTTGCGGTGACCCTGGACCGCGAGAGCGCGCGGGCGGCGGGCGTGCACGTGCTCGCTGCCGATCTGTCTTTGTACATCGCCGTCGCGCTGGCCGTCGTGATCTCCGTGCAGACGATCGGCAACGTGCTGGTCCTTGCTTTGTTGGTGACCCCCGCGGCCACCGCGCGTCTCCTGTGCGACCGGCTGGGCACCATGATGATTCTGTCACCCATGCTGGGTGCTTTGGGGGGCCTCGTCGGCCTGTACCTCTCGTGGTCCCTGGACGTGCCCACGGGCGCCACGATCGTCCTGGTGCTCACCGCGTGCTTCGTGCTCGCCTGGGTCTTCGCGCCGAGGCATGGGATCCTCGCGCGGAGCCTGCGCGAGAGGCGGGGGTGAAGCTGGTCTGCGGGGGTGGGTTGCCGCGGGGCTTTGCGGCGGTAGGTCTCTGCGAGTGCTGCGCGTGTGGGCGTGGGGCGCTGCGCGTGTGGGCGTGGGGCGTTGCGGGAATGCGCGCGGTGTAGGTGTGCGTGAGTGATTGAGCGGGGTGCTGCCGAGGGGTGGCACCCCGCTTGTTGTCGGTGGTCGTTGGTGCGCGGCTGATGCGTGGTTGCGCGTTTGCGGGTGCGCGCGCCTGTAGGCACAGGTGCCGAATGTTTCACGTGAAACAATGCGAGGGTGGTAACGGGTTCGAACCTGGACTTGTGCGGTTGTGTGAGCGGTGCGCGGTGCTGCTTCTGTTGCCTGTGGTGCGAGTGGTGGAGCAATGAAGTGTGGAGCGGCTGTTTCACGTGAAACACATGTTTGTGGCGCTGGCGTCTGTTCCTGTTGCGGCCTCGAGGTCGTGGCGTCGCTCGATTCTATGAATCATAGATGTCTCTATATGAGGTTCTATGACGCAAAAATGGGGTTCTATGAGATAGGAATGAGCTTCTATGAATTGAGGCGAGTGACGGGCACCAGTCTTTGGGTGACTTGAATTGTGCTATGGACGTGCCTGGGCCTCCTTGATGGTGTGCGTTCCGAAAGCTGCGCTGATTCCGGATGGGGACTTGACGTGGCTTGGCGGTCTCGGGCTGGAGGCGGCGAGCGGTTTGAATCGGCGCCAGAAGGAGGCGCTGGTTGACATGCGTCATGGGCGTACCTGGAGCAACGGGGAATATAGGGAGCATTTTGGTGTGACCGCTGAGGAGGCACGCTTGGATCTGCGCGATCTCATGTCACGAGGCCTGGTGACGTCCACGGGACAGCGCCGCTGGGTGCGTTACATGCTCGCAGGGAAACATTGATCATTACGCAGCGCTGTCCCGGTCGCCTGTGGGGGACCGGCACAGCTGCGGTGAAGGCGTGGGGAGTGTTCCTTGTGTTGATGGATGTGTCGTCGACGGTGGCGACGCGGAGACGGTCGAGTGTTTCACGTGAAACAATGACGTTGGGGCCGCGGCCCGCGATAGTAGGCTGGGGCTTCAGCATATGGAGTGGTGGAGTTGTGGTGCGACAGCTGTATTGTCGGCATCAACAAAGAGAATTGAAGCCGCGGCCTCTCGCAATTTGCGGATGCTGATTTGCGCTGGTTCTTAGTGATCCCAGATGTGGGTGACGATCCATGTATCCCCTCGCTCTTCAAGAAATAGAACGCGAAAGAATGTTTGCGCCTTGGCGCTTTCCTCGTCGGTTACTGTGCTTATGGTTCGGTATTGTTCTGAAGCCTTCTCTGTCGTTGAGGAACCGAATGTCGCCGGCGTTTGCAAATAGGTGAATTCGACACAAATTCCTTGAGTGCCGGCCTTTTTGAGTGAACACTCGTATATGTCCTTTGTTTGAAGGTACTTGTTGGTAAGTGGCGTAACCAGGTAAGAATCTGTGTGCATGAGTTCCAGGTCGTGCGCAAATTCATCGCAATAGCCTGCGACCTGACATACCTTCATGAAGTCTTCTGTGTCCCCGGTATTGAATGCATATGTCCACAGGTCGAGGTACCACTGTGATGTTGCTTGGGCGCCAATTTGGCCACCCGCGTAGAGGTGTGGCGGGGGAGTGGGTTTCGGAACGCTGATGGGTGTGGGTTCCGCGGATTGAGGGGGTATCGCCTGACTGACTGCCGGATTGTGTGGTGCTGTCTGACTGAGCCGATTGCGCGGGAGTCTCCCCTTCAGCGTGTGCTGTTGTGTTAAATGCTCGCAGTCCTAGTAGGGTTGCCGCGATAATCGCAACCGTCGCGACGATCGCAATGATCCAGGGGCGGAAGCTGCGTTGCTGTGCCCGTATGGTCCTCATGGTTCATGCCTCTCCTTAGTGGCCTTGTTTTTCTTCCCAGGTGTCGGTGTTGTTGATAACCAGGTGGGACAGGGGGAACTTGCCTGTGGTCTCCTTGGTTGTCACCAGGCCGCTGATGGTCTGGGTCTCCCCGGTGAAAGGATTTGTGAGCGTTCCGCTCCACGTGGTGGTCAGCGTGATCTCGCGATCCTCATGTGGGTAGGGGCCATCGAGCATGGAACGCCACCCCTGAGGGGGTGTGTAGTAGTGGCGGATCAACCTCGGGTCGGTGTTGAGATCCATGCCTTCTTGCCATACCGAACCCGTGGAGGTGGTGACCAAGTTCGGGGTGCCATCACCCCAATTCCACTCATAGCTCGTCGCGGTAAAAGTGACCGCGATTTCGCGGCCAAACATTGTCACCGTATGGGTTTGTGAGGGACGCGTGACTGCAACGATGGAGGGAATGTATTTGTTCGTGTATGACACCCCGAGTGGACGTTTATAGAGACCAGCACCGTCGGCTCGAACGACAGCCGTAGCGAGATATAGAAGGTCTCGTGTTGTGGGAGCACGGCCCGGGTCCTGATTTGGCCCGCCCTCAGGGTCATCAGGTAGAGGACAGTCATCGACCGTCGCGTCATCAGAGACGATCGGGCTGTTAGCGGCCTTACCGAGAAATACTTGCTTACAGGGCACGGCCTGCTTGTAAGAGACAGAGGCGGGGTCGAGATCCGCCTCATTGGTAAGAGGAGGAATATCGTCAGCCGGATCATGATCGTGAGGGGTGTCGACCGGATCAGACTCGCCATCACCAACCGTGCCATTTACTGTCGCACCACCGTCTTCACTGTGTCCGCTAATCTTGGGGTTTGTAATTTCTAGTGCATTAACGGTGATAGGGGGATAGGAAATAGTGAAAGATAAGGTAAGGAGAATAAAAGCTGCGGAAGTTAAGATCCTAGTTTTCATTGTCGGCCACATTCCTTCCTTGCACCTCTTTCCATTCGCCGTCTGTCCATGTCATGATGAACGTGTTCGTTGATTTATAACTTGAGCTAGATGTCTCTAGTTTGGTCTTTGTGCAGGATGTTCCGTCGTATATTTCAGCGCGGAATTTGACAAGAATAGATCCTTCCGGTACATCCTTACCGTTCGCTTCGACCGGCTCTACGAGGAGTACATGCGTGGTGTTTGATTCCATCCCATAAGTCCACCCGTTGTCATATTGTTCATTCACATCTCTGATATAGTCGGCTGCAAACTTTGACGTTGGAGAGGACATTTCCGCGAAGGGTTGTGTGTCTCCGGTATTCCAGGCGTAGATCAGGAGCGCGTGGTAGTACTCGGCGGCGAGTTCTGCGCCCCGCTCGGTGTTTTCTTTGGCTTCTTCGGGTAGTTCGGGTTTCGTGTAGGTGGATGCGGCGTGTTCGGCTGGGCGCACCAATACGCCGTCGGGGCCGATCTCGTAGCCGCCGGACATGGCAGGTTCGCTCGACACGGAGGGCGAAGGCCGAGCTGTTGGGGTGGTTGTCGCCGCAACGGTGGGTTTCTCACCCCAGGTGTGCCACCAGCCGTAAGCGACACCGTTGATGTAGAGCGAGTAGGATCCGCCGATGAACAAGAACACGACGGCGACGCGGATCCCCCAGTCCACGGCGTCGGCGTCCATCCACGCCCGAAGCCGCGCCTTGGCTCCCTTGGGCCGGTTGCGCTTCACATCAGCCCGATAATCAGCCCATCTCTCGCGCAGCGTGTACCTGCGCGGGGCGGACTCGCGGCGGAACTGCTCCTCGTCCTCCTCGGTCACAGGACGTTCAGACAAAGGTGGAACCATCATGATCTATCACCCTCCACGATGAGGTAGGTGCCTCCAACGCACCCCCGCCATCGGAGGTGCGCCCTGATAGCACGCAAGAATACGCTCAGAACTGATATGAAACACTAAGAATATGAGGTAACCATCATGCACATTTTCTCAAACAATAGTGACAGGTAGCACAGATGTGCAGACGGTGGACGCGCCACCTGCCTGACCTTGTCAAACACCAATCGATGCGTGCGACTTGCGTACTGTATACAGGTAAAACTGTGGGCCATTATTTGGACAGTGGTGCTGATGAGGTGAGAAATGATGTGATTTGGCGGCGTACCGGGGGTTCTGTCATAAAGGAATGGAGTGTGCGCGTGCAGTGAGTTCCTTGATGGGGGAGTGCTCGTGAGTTATCAATTGTTTCACGTGAAACACTCTGACAAGAGAAGCTATGATCCGTGTCAATCTGTGCGTAGTGACTGTGTCGCGCACTTTGTGAGGCATGTGCCGTGTATACCTGTCCCCATGAGGAAGCGCAGTAACCGAGCGGACGTGAAGATGAAGGCCGACCTCCAACGCTGGCTCATTGAATCCGGAGAAGCTGAAGAACTTGTGGCCTTCCTACGCGAGGAGCGGGCGCGACATCCGGTGCCCCCGCCGCGAGTGGCCGTAACCACGAGCCTTGACGTTGATATATTCGACGCCATGATGGCTCGCGCGTCCAGTGAGGGCATCACGTCACGGTCGGGAGCCCTCCGCGCCGCGGTGCGCGAGTGGGTGCGTGATGTCGAGTGTCAGCCCGAGGCGCACGAGGATTGACGAGGCCGTGGCGTGTCCTCGGGTCACAGGCGACGAGTGGGGTGCTGGGTGTGTCGTGAGACAGATGCTCGACCCTCGTGTACACATATGACTATGACGAAGTGTGACGATACAAGCATGGCGGAACAGAACGCCGAAATCCGGCGGTGGGCGGAGGAGAACGGCCTGACGGTCGGGGCGAGGCTGGGGCAGCAGCCGGACGCGGTGGAGCGAGTCGCTCCTCGAGTGCCGGTCGTCGATGTCACGGTGCGCATCGATGAGGACGTGTACGAGGCGGCGATGTTACGTGCGACCTACGACGGATACGACAACGCGTCCGAGGTAGTCGAAGCGGCGCTGCGAGAGTGGGCGCGGGGGTACTAGGCTGCCAAAGATCACTTGATGGCGGAATCCGCGAACGGCTTGAATGCGAATCCGTATCGATGCCTGGTGCATGCTCCTGTCGGACTCTGCTTGCGTTCTGTGGTGACTGCATGGCTGGAAGTCCGCTCATCATCAAGGACCTCGACCTCTATCCGCAACCCTCGACGAACACCTGGTCACTCACACTCAACTCGGAAGAGCCTGTAAACGTTGAATGTTCGCAATAGTACTCATTGCCGAGGGAGTCTATCCTGCGTGCAGGAAACCAATAGGCGGCAGTGTCATAGGGTGTATTAGCTGACGTTGGTCAACCATTGGGTGGCCAGGTCTGTATCGACGGACATCCCGCGGCTTTGAAGGATCGAAATCTGATCACTTATGGTGGTGCCAGGCTTCAGTGACTTGGACATGGTCAACATCTCCGTTGAGTTCCTCATAAAGATCCAGCCCACTCCCAGCATGCGCTGGGGCGGGCTGAACGATTAGCTTCAATCTAGCGTCTATGGGGAGGCTGGGGAGTGGAATCTTGCCATTTGACCCGTGGCTGGTGCAAGTCATGCAGTGCTGATCATCGCTGGCCTGGCCAGCGATAGCGGTTCCCTCGAAACGGAGCTGACCAATCGCCCTCCGGATCGCCTGGGCGGCCAAACGCGCCCGGGGTGCGCACACCGAGTGGTTCTGCTCGATAAAGGTCGCGATCTGGCAGGCGTGTTCGCGGCATATCTAGCGTCGTATTGTGCCACCGGATCCTTGTCGGGACCCCGGCCCAGGGCGCGTCGATCACCTCCACCACCACGCGCCCGTGGCCTTGAGCGATCACCCCACAACCCGGGCACCCCGCCAGCTGGTTGCACGACTCAACATCGAGCACCAGAGCATCTGGGGTGCGAGCCACGCTTATCAGATGAAAGCCCTCCAAACCGACGAGCAGATCACACCGATCACAACGATCAAGCGACGCAGAGCAGCAGCAGGTAGGGTGAGACATTGTCGAGGTCCTTGACGACAGCGGGGGTAGAAGTCCGCTCATCATCAAGGACCTCGACCTCTACCCGCAACCCCCGCTCAACACCCGGTCACCCACACTCAACTATGAAGAGCCCTCAATGCGCTGACCCGTCACCTCCAACCCCAAGCCATCCAGGCGCGTGAACGCGCTCAGATCAGGGCGATCAAAGATAGTATTGGACATGTCGAGGTCTTTCAGATGGACGGTGTCGGAACCCCCATCATCGGAAGACCTCGACCCCTACCCGGCCACGACACGCCCAACCCCGCCAACAACACCTACACCCTCAATTATGAAGAGCCCATTTGGGCACAAAAAAGCCCCTATAGGGCTTGATCCTGACTTGTGGAGTATTCGAATTTTAGCCGGAGTGGGATTTGCTTCCGAGTAGTTGAAGACCGTGGGCGTCTAGGATGCCGTTGGCATCGTGAATTGATATCCCAGGGCACCGTTCAAGCATGAGTAGATAGACGTTGTCCGGAGAACTGTCTCGGCTTAGATGGTTTCCAGATTTTTCCATGAGTTTGGCTGTTGCGTACCCATTGAGGCTCAAGCCGACAGCGATCGCCATCAGTGTCTCTCGCGTGATTGTGCTGAGTTTGTCATGCTGAATCTTGTTGAACAGCGTGTCATAGAGGCCTGTACGTTCGGTGAAGGTCTGCGGGGAGCGGATATCGCGATACTCAAGAAGATCTGCAAGCACTTGACATAGAGACACTCGGCTATTGCTGATGATGTCGTTAAGCTCACCAGCTTCATCGATAGCGGCGCTCATCGTCTTGGTGGCAGCGGCGTAGACTCTCTCATTCTCGTCATCGTCTGGGGTAGCCTGGTGGGTGGGGTCAAGGTAAATGACGCGCTTGTCAATGCCGTACCGCTGTTCTAGATGGAACAGGGAATCGAGGTCCCTATTGAGGCCGACATAGTCTTTTGTGATTACCGAGTGGACGCGTAAGAAGGCCTTCTTAGGGCTCTTCTTTGCGGCTGGCTTGAGTCGGTAAGCACCGTGTGCGTCGACGCGTACATATCTGGTGGAGTTTCTGACGAAGTATCCTTCAATGAATATGTAGTCGCCGGCTCGTACCCACTGGCGTAAGCGTGGATTCCGAGTGAGCAGAACTGCAGCGTCAGCGTGAGTGATTGCAATGAAGTCGTCTGTACCTTCGCCTATGAATCCATAAACAAACTCGTAGTCTGGAAGCTTCGAAATACGGTTCCTTAGCCCCACTTCGAGCAGTCGGTACTTCACAGCAGAACGGGTGACCTGGTAGAGGGCAGCGAGTTGATCCAACAGAGCTCCACAATTCAGTTCAGGTAATGAGTCCATTGCCTCGGTGGCTGCCTGGGTGAACGTGCACTTGGGCATGAGTACCCGCGGAGCAAGACGGTGGGCCTGCCACTCAATCCACTGCAGCTCGGTTTCCCTCCGCCTTGATTTCTTTGAAGGCTCGAAATGTAGCGGATACCCGAGACTTCATCGGCTCCATAGCTTCACCTGTGTTAGCGAGACGCGCATGTTGGATTTGGAAGAATGTGCGGTCCTTCTCCCAATGCAGGATCTCATGCATCAGAACGCCACGTTGTGCTCCTTCACCCATCGACCATTCCGATTGAGGATCAACAACGATGGTGCCTGCAGGGAAAAAGGTCTGAGTGTACTGACCGGTAGTAGGATCATAGGTGGTGACATTGCCATCAACAAGTACACAGCAAGCAAACACATCTGAACTTGCAGATAGACAGGCCTTCTTTATCCGAAGCCCGCTATTTTTGATAAGTTCATCCACCGGGATAGCCGTGGGCGCTTCAAGAGCTTGTGGATAATGCTCGGAAAGGTACTTTTCGGCATAATCATCTAACCGATTCTTGCCCAGGATCAGAGCACCGGTTCGTGGGTTTACGTCAAACACATCAGAGTGACTATGCTTTGCTGTTGGCAACAGATGTTTCTCCTCCGTTCATGTAGTCCAACGGCATCTCATTTAGGGCTTTGTCAGCTTCTCGCCAAGTAGGGTAGTACTTTTCCACCAATTCGTGAAATCTGTGGGTGTGGTTTGCTTCGACCAAGTGGACTAGTTCATGAATAAGCACGTAATCGAGACATTGAGGTGGTTTCTTCACCAACTGAAGGTTTACCCAGATACGACGTTGGGGAATATTGCAGGTTCCCCAACGTGTTTTCATATTCTTGATCCGAAAATCGTCAGCCTCTATACCGGTAACTTGCGTGCAACGCAGAGTAGCAGATTGAAGCACGCGACGAAGCTCACCTCTGTACCATTCCTTCATAACGCGCTCACGTTGCTCGACAGTGTAGCCCTCCGGAACTGTCATAACTAACTTGCTCGCCCGTTTCGTAACCGATGCATGTGTTCCTTCGTAGACCACTTGTAGTCGGTACGGCATGCCCCAGAGGTAGTGGGCTTCGCCTGAGACATAGGTTCGTTTGGTTTGCCGCGGTTGTGATCGCATCAATTCTTGACGCATATAGATCTCGGGGAGCTTTGATAAAAGAAAGATGGAAAGCTCTGCGCTCGTTACGTATGAAGGCGTACTCACGGTAACCTGGCCATCCGGAGGTAGAATTCGCAGGTACGTGTTCTTTAGATTATGTTTGCGAAGCACCGTCACGGAAACATTCCCGATTTGAAGCTCCTCTTTAGTCATCGATATACTCTTCCTGTCTAGTTGCCATTTCGTAGACCTGGTCGACGAGAATGTCAATCTTATCGGCTGGGCATCCCCATTCCCTCAAAGTGACGGAGATGGCACGTTTAATTCGCTGCTGTTTGCCTGTTGGCTAACCAGCCATCCTCGAGTGATTCGATGATTCCGTAATGAAGATCATGTGCAAGGTCGCCTAAATTAGCTCCGTCAAGTACGTCTTGTTCACAGACAAAGTCATACATTGCTCGACCTGCTTGAGTATCTTTTATTTGGTCTGGGTAGTTCTCGGTTTCTTCCGGGTTGTGAATGCGTCGAGAGAGTTCGGTAACTTGACGCAAATATTCGGCATATGAAAGTGCGCCAAGACGGCGCTCGTCAATGAGCCTCTTTAACAGCTCAGACATTTTACCGAAATGCGCCTTGTTGGTTGGCATTTTGTGAATGATTTCGCTGGTCAAGTTCGCTCCGATGATTTCTGCCTTGGCATTGTTGTCCTCAGTTACAGCATTCACGATCGAATCGACTGGAGTGGTAGAGGTGTTGTTGAGCAGCAGCTCTACTAATGGGGTGTCGTCCAGCTTGGAGATGAGTGTGCTATCTTGCGCGCTGACGTATGTGTCCAAGATGAATCGCATGTCCTCTTGGTAACTACGCAGATCGATCCAGTCTTGCGCGGCTAACATGACAGCATCTTTCAACTGGTTGTAGTTGTGAACATCTGTACGAATCCGCGCAACGTCTCGTGGCGTGTAATCGAAGTCTGCAACGAGGCGGTCGGCACAATCTGCAAACGAACATGTTAGTGCCGAGACTAAGCTATAGAAGGTATTGCGCTTGCGAGAGTCATTGTCGGCTTCATCCTCGGCACCAGGAGATGCACAGAAGAACTGAATATATGCAGCATCGTCACGTGGAGCAGGAACTTCAGATATAAGCTGGCGTAGCGAGTCCCGCGCTCCTTCCATCTTGGCCTTTGCCTCAATAGCACGCTGTTTGATCAGCCCTTTCACATCTTCTGGAGCGAAACCATCAAAAGCTTCGCTCGTGTAGTCTACGAACGCGGACTGTACGGAACGGAACAAGTCCTTGTAGTCCACGATGTAGCCATAGTCCTTTGACGGATCATCTGGACGGTTAACGCGGCAGATCGCCTGGAACAGATCATGATCCCGCATGGACTTGTCGATGTACAAGTAGGTAGCACTCGGCGCATCAAAACCAGTAAGCAACTTATCGACAACTATCAGCAGCTTCATCCGTGCAGGCTCGTCCTTGAACAGGCGCTTTGCTTCGTCTTCAAACTCCTTGACTGACTTGCCATCGAGCATGCGCTCATAGATACGCTTTTTGTATTCGTTCTCGCTCTCCTGATCAGGATCAGTCGCAGCGGTTCGAATAGAGGCGTCGGTCGGCTCATACGAGGTAACGACAGCGCAGCGCTTGAAGCCGCTCATCTGGAAGAACTCCCAGTAGCGGCATGCTTGGTAAATACTTCCTGCGACAAGCATGGCTGTGCCACGATTTTGTTTGAGGCGCGGCTTTGTCTGCATGTCAAAGATGACGTCGGAAACTATCTTCTGCAGGCGGTCCTTTGACGAATAGAGCGCGGTAAGTGTGGCCCAGCTCCCTTTCAGTTTGCTTTTCGCTGTCTCGGTTAGTCCAGCAGTGCGATTGTCAAACCACTGGTCTACCCTTGCTTCGTTGGATAGTTCTTGATCAACGTCGCGAGCTTCGTAGCGAAGATCGAGTACAACTCCGTCAGTAACACCTTCGTTGAACTTATAGGTATGAATATAAGGACCGAAGATCTCCAACGTAGTTTTCTTGTCTCGCTTCAGCAGCGGCGTGCCTGTAAAACCGATAAGTGTTGCGCCGGGCATGAGTTGCCGAACGGCCTCATGGAGCTTCCCTGAATTGGTGCGGTGTGCCTCATCAATGAAGGCAACAATGTGTCCCTTCGCCTGGTAGTTCTGGGGCAGACTGTCTAGAAGCTCTCGCCGATATGCCTCGATGTCCGAGCCTTTGCCAGCGCTGTGGCCATACTTGTGGATCAGCGAGCAGACTACCCTGTCCTCTGCCGTATTCAAGATCTCCCGCAGATCAGAGCCACTGGTAGCGCGGCGAATCTTCTCTCCGATGTCAAAAAACAAGTCCCGGATTTGTTTGTCCAGTTCATCACGGTCAGTAATGATTACCACGCGAGAATCATCGATGTGTTCGATGACCCACATGGCAAGCCAGGCCATGATCAGCGATTTTCCTGAGCCTTGTGTGTTCCAAATGATGCCGCCTTCACCGCGTTCGATGAAGGGTCGGGCTGCCAGGTTGGCAAAAAACTGATTGGGCCGGGGCACCTTCTTAATTCCAGCATCGAAAATGATGAAGTCGTGGATGATCTGAAGAAAACGGCGCTTCTCACACAACGAGATAACACCATGTTGCAAGGGGTTCTTCGTCTGCTCGCGTAGTCGGCATACCTCGACGGATGTTTCGTCAGAAGCCTGAGGATCCTCACGCCACTGAAGGTAAAACTTCTCGGGTGTTTCGATAGTCCCGTAGAAAAGCCCTTGAGACTCATTGCCAGCGAACAAAAGCTGCTGAGTGGTGAAAAACCCAGAAATGTACATAGCTTTTTGGTTGGTGATCAGTTGGCGAATGCCTTGGGAAGCCTCTACGCAAGACTTCTTTAACTCGAACATGCCAAGAGCGATCCCATTTACGTAAAGCACGATGTCAGGACGTTTCGACTTGGTTCCGGAAGTATATTGAACCGTAACCTCTTCGGCAACAGCGAAGTTGTTAAGCTCAGGGTGTTCCCAGTCGATATAGTGAAGCCGCTTATCCTTTTGACCAGCCTCACGATAGGTGATGCCGTAGCGCAACAGCGAGTAGATCTTCTTGTTCAGCTCGTAGAGCGACGACACTCGATCCTCAGTCAGATCCTTCAGTTTGTCGATAGCCTTAACCACCGCAAGCCTCGGATATCCGCGATTGTCGAGATATTGCTCTAGTTGTTCGCAGTTGACTGGCTTATTAAACTGATCGCACAAGTTCCCTAGATACTTGTAGCCCAGACTGTGAATTAGACAATCCTTGATCAGTCGCTTTTGGGCGTGGAACTCACTACTGACTACAACGCTCATGCCGCTCCTTCCTCGATCGACAGCCGAATTCGTCCCGATAATAGTTCGTCCAGAGCCCCCAACTTCAACCGTTCAATCTTCATGCGCTCCTCTTCAAGCGAGTGAATCTCTTCACTGAGGCTAAAAAGAATCTTCGATACTTCCGCTTGTTCCAATAAAGAGGATGGTGCCATAAAGTTCAATTCTTTAAGATCTTTGATACAAATGTTTGATGGTGGACCCAGCGGCCAAGGCGCTAATGAAACGCTCAAACAAGGGGGACATAAGGACCCAGTAAAGAAATTCTCTACTAAGCCCCTCTTTCGGCCGAAATACGAAGACGCCGCTATTCAGAGTAGCTGGCCTATTCATCTTCGGTACGCGAGCAACCTTGCCTATTGTGCCGTCTTTAGTTACCAAAACATCGCCAGAAGTAACCTGAATATGTGGATCCATCTCATGTCGCGTGCGAGTAACGAAACTAACATTCTTAAAGTTGATGCTGCCACGATCGAAATCGGTTCCACTGATGAGAGTGCTATATCCCGCAGACAAGTATTCTTCAGCCTTTAGACCTTGCCAGCCAATACGAGCTTTGGGTTGAACCATTTTTTCGAAGTCAATATTCATCCAGGGATCGCGATAAGCGCCGACTCTCAGCCGACCCGTTACGAGGTCTTCAAGTGCGCCATCCTGAATTGCCTTCTTCTTGGTGATCAGATCATCTAAATTCGCAAGGTGCTCATCAAATCCAGCCAGAACATCCGCGATTGCCCGCTGTTCTAGATAAGGTGGAATGAGTAAAACGATCTGCGCAAGATTACTTTTAGATATTTCAAGGAAAGTCGTTCCGATTGCGAGCCGCAACATCTCGTCTTTTTTGGTGGATAAAGCATAGGCCAAGAAAACTGGATCAATATCCGCCTTGCATATCAGATTCTTAAAGCCCTGATTTGTTGCCATTCGCGTTGCAGAAAGAGCTAGCTCCCCAATCGTTGCGCGCGAACACAGCAGAACCGTATCAGCAGGAAGGAGCACTGCAGAACAGTTATCGAGGCCAAGCTGTGAGATCGTGCGGGCGGATGTCGATATGCGCATTCCGCGCAAACGCGTAATGTCGGTCGGTGTAACCCAAGTTATGCCACCATCCCAGTATTCTGGAATTCCTGTACTTGGGGTACCTCCCTGCATGATTGTAGCTACATCCGAGATGGACTTTCTCTGCCAGCCTGTGGGACAGCTCAGCATGCGTAACCCATCCTTTCGAGGCTGTGAATCACGTTTTCTCGTGAAGCCTGCACGGATTTCTCAATGGCTGGGAGGGTACGTTCGTAGCGTCGTGCAATGTCGGTGATGACTGTCACGTACGAGGTGACCTGATCATCGTAAACGTTGGAAATCTCAGCTTTTAGGCATGGAATCCATTTACGGTCAAATAATAAGTGCTTGATCTCGTTCTCAGTGAGCTTGCCATACTGGGCTAACACTTTCTCATTGAGCTCTTTACGGGCAGCCTTGACCTGCTTTTTCGTATCCTTAAACCGGTCCAATCCATCTCGATAACGAGTGAGAGCATCATATTCTTCTTGGTAGGACTCCGGTACCAATGTAGATGCCGCTACGCTCTGGCGCGCTTTCCTGAGTTTCGTCTTTATCAGCCGCCCAGTCTTTCCATACAGGTCCAGTACAGCTATGTCGGGATGTTTGTTGAGAAGCGCGGTAACTTGCTTCATATCTTTCTGGCTGATGTTGTCGATCAGCTCGTCCAAGATCTCAAGTTGCGGCGACTGTTTCATATCTCCAAGCGCTTTGAGTCTGGCGTTGAGTTCCTTTTCAAGGATCTTGCCGTTTGAACTAAGAACTTCAGCAAATACGTTGTCTTCTTCGGGCTGGTCTTCAAGCAGGTTCTCTAATTCGTCTTCAATGCTCAGGAGAGTACGGTGAAGGTTGGCGAGTTGTTCCTGTTCTTGCGGGAAGTATTCGGCCTCAATAATAGTGGAGGGAATCAAGAGACCCTCAAATCCTGTGATCTGCCCTGTGGCTTTGATTTGCCCATCAGCAGTCTTCTCTTGTTTATAGGTATATTCTACTTCGCGGCCTGCTTCAAAACCAAAAGCCTTGATGATGTACGCGTCGTCTTGGAGGCGTTGGTTCCAGTAGTTCATCAGAACGTCAAAGGCCTCGTAGGGGTCGAGCATTTTCGTCGTCCTATAATGCTCGAGGAGTTCTTCCCCGATTTGACGGATAATGACGCGTGGCTCCGTGTCGCTAGCGACGTTAAGAAGTGCAGGCTTTGCGCACTTTTGCGCCCACGAATCAAGTAGGATAGATGCCTCGACAATCTTTTGTGCGGCAAGACTCTCATCTGCTCTGATGTGTGCTGCAAGTTCACTAGGGGTGTGAATGAGCGAATATCGGCCCAGGTCGTGCTTGGAGAATAGGAGCTGCTTCAGGTTTGGTGCCACGTTCCATAGCTTGCCCAGGGAATCGATATCCGCCTTAGGAATTCCTCCTTGGAGGTGTGCAGCGATATTCTGCGGGATCTCATCGCTCGCGCGCCGTAGGTAGCGTGGGACGTTGAGGTTACCCCCGTTGTCGTCGAGAATTTCTTGGTAGCTGACCATGCGTGAGTAGCCGCCTATTTCGCGGCGCGACTTGTAGGTCCGGACAATCCGTTCGATATCTTGCTCGCGCAGGCGATTCTTATTGCCGTCTTTTTAAACCCCTGGCTGGCGTCAATCATGAAGATACCCCGGCGTTCGGCAGCGTTGGCTTTATCGACTACGATGATGCAAGCAGGAATGCCCGTGCCGTAGAAAAGGTTCGTCGGCAAGCTAATTATGCCTGCTATGTACTTTCGTGTTAAGACTTGCTTGCGGATGGCCTCCTCAGCGTTACCTCGGAACAGAATGCCATGTGGCATGATGATTGCCGCTTTGCCGTCGTCATTAAGTGATTTAAGTACGTGTAAAAACCATGCCCAGTCGCCATTCTTGACCGGCGGGATACCGAATCCGTCAAATCGGTGGTAGATATCCTTTTCTGGAGTAATGCCGTCGGACCATGACTTGTCAGAAAATGGTGGGTTCATTACGATGAAATCGAACTTGCGCAACTGATCATGCTCATCGAGGTATTGTGGTGAAGTTAACGTCGAATTCGTCTTAATCTCGCCGGTTCCCTTTTGATGAAGCACCAAGTTCATCTTTGCCAAACCTGCCGTCGCTTTGTCTTTCTCTTGGCCGTAGATTGACACCATTGCATTGCCTTGGCGGTTGACTGGAGCTTCGTCCGCTGCACGGATCAAAAGGGAGCCGCTGCCAGCTGCTGGATCATACAACGTCCATGGGCGTCCTTGGCGCGGTTCGATTTGCGCAATACCTACAAGCCTAGCCATAATTCGAGACACTTCGGAAGGTGTGTAGAACTGACCTTTACTCTTGCCAGATTCTTGAGCGAACTTCATCATGAAATACTCGTAGGCATCGCCGATGATGTCATCGCCGCTAGCGCGGTTGGCTTTGAAATCAATAGCCGGGTTTTCAAAGACCGCGATTAGGCCAGTTACCTTATCTATGAGTTCCTTGCCTCGCCCCAGCTCGTCCTCGTTGTTAAACGAAACATCCGGCAGGGAGCCCTGGAGTTGGTTCTCTTCCATGAAAGCGGACAGGATTTTGTCGACGCGCTCACCGATATTCTTCTTGCCCTTCGCGGCAATCAGGTCATCAAACGATGCACCTTCTTCTACGATGAAATCGCCGTAGCGTTGACCCTTGTAACGATCGGACACGTACTTGAAGAACAGTAGGGTCAGCACGTAGTCTTTATATCGGGCAGGCTCAACACCCCCACGTAGCTTGTTAGCTGCCTCCCACAATGTGGAATACAGTTCTGTCTTTTTGACTGCCATCAAATATTCCTCGGTAGAAAATTTCTAGTAGTTGGTGATGTTGATCCCGGCCTTTATCAGCCGCTTCTGCCTGGAGACGGAGCTTATTTCCGCCACCCGTGCGTTGTTCTTGCGGACGATAGTCGCCTTGTCTTTCTCGGATGGCTTCGTGATGATTTTCGACAAGTGGCCACCCAGGAAGTCCGACATTTTATGGAAGTCCAACGTTGTCGTCCCCATCGCCCCCTCTCAGTGCAGCTCCACAGTCAGACAGCAATGTGTAATGCGATCTAAATAACAATTATCAAGGATAGTACCACCGAGGCTACTCCTTCAACCTGAACTCGGCAGTGTCATAGGGTGTAAGCAATTTGTGTGGTAGCAGTGCTGTTGGCGGGGCTGGTTGTGAGCTGTCGTCGGATGCTGAGTGTTGAGGATCGTGCGGCGATCATGGCGGGGGTGGATGTGGGCTTGTCCCAGGTGCGTATCGCCCAGTTGATTGGGCGTAGCCCCTCGGTGGTGTGCCGTGAGATCGCCCGCCATACGGGTCCTGACGGGCAGTATCGGGCCGAGGAGGCTGGCAAGGCAGCCTGCGCGGCCAGGCGTCGCCCGAAGAAGCGCCTGTTGGATTGTGATGAGGTCCTTCGCGACCGTGTGATTGCTGATTTGTCTCAGGGGCACACTCCCCGCCAGATCAGCGGGCGCTTGCGTGAGGAGGCGTGTGGCACACTGCCCTCCATGGATACTTCTCCCGATGCTCAGGGCCACACGATCAGCCACGAGGCGATCTACACGTGGATCTACGCCCACCCCAAGAAGACACTCATCGAACACGGTATATGCTTGCCCTCGCGCCGGTGGATGCGCAAGAAACCCCCCAGCAAGCGGGCGCAAACCCCCCATCGTTGGGATGCGGCTGATTGATGAGCGCCCTGACATTTCTGATCGGAAAATCCCGGGTAACTGGGAAGGCGACCTGATCATCGGCCAAGACGGGGCCAGCGCGTGCGCGACCCTGGTTGAGCGCACCACCCGCTACCTGATCATCGTCGCCTTGCCTCTGGGTCGGAAAGCCGACCAGGTCTGTGACGCGCTCACCCGCCGCATCCAGGGCCTTCCCGACCAAGCGATGCGCACACTGACCTGGGACCAAGGCCCAGAAATGGCCCGCCACCAGCGCCTCACCCCAGGCACCGGCGTGGAGGTGTTCTTCGCTCACCCCCACAGCCCCTGGGAGAGAGGAACCAACGAAAACACCAACCGGCTTATCCGCCGCTACCTGCCCAAAGGAACCCCCATCACCAGCCACCAACCCTACCTCGACGCCATCGCCTACGAACTCAACAACTGCCCCAGAGCCACCCTCGGCTACCGCACCCCAACAGAAGCATTCAACGAACTCATTGCTACCACCCATTGACACCGCCCTCGCCAACGAAAGAGGTGAACTGCACCTACTCCCTTGGTGACTGTGCGACTCAGTGGTGTGGAACAACCCTATATGCGGTATACGGATGGTGAAGACCGCGTGCTGCAACTTGCTGAAAATCTACCTGGTAAAGAGGGGTTAGGGAGCGGCGGTGGATCGTATCAAATGCGAGGTCTTTGGCTCAGCGGTCGACACATCCGTGATGTCCGACGCTCTGCCCAAAGGCTGTGCGAATGGTGGCGTCCGCGCTGCGGATGATGAAGTCCACGACCTCGACGGGCGTGAAGACGATCCCTAGGTGCTCGCTCATCCGCGGGAAGGCCTGCGAGAAGAAGTGCTCATAGAGCGTGCGCATGATCTCCTGCTTGCCTGCCAGGGTGTGCACGGCCTCGATGCGCTGGACTATCGCCCGGTAGAAGGAATCCAGCTCGCGGTGCTCGTTCTCGAACACCGAGTGCGACGCAAGCGTCTCACAGTCGAGTTAATTGTACGGTTCACAGGGTGCTGCTGTGAGAACGAATGATCTGGGAATATTGGCTCAAACGGCGGAGTGGTGGAATCTGCTTCCGTACCGGGAGGTGCCATGAAGTCGTCGTCGCGCGCAGCAGTCATGCGACCAAGAATAGCGGGTAATCTACGACACACAAGCTAGGTAGCGTTGCGGGTGGGGTACAAGGGGATTACTGCGTGGTGATTGACCCCGATCATCGTGGGGAGGGCATGTGATCCCCTCTTGCGGCGGGCGTGGGAGAACGCGATCAACGTCGGTCTGGAGAGAACTGGCTCTCGTTCTGATGAATGCGTTATTGAAGAGTATTGTTGCGTCCAACATGACCGGTTCCGCTACCCGCTTCACGGCGGGAGTCCAGGGCCGGTCCTTGTTGTCGAAGGTTCGTGTGAACGGGGCTTGGACGCAGATGAGCATGCCCCTCCTTAACGTGTTGCATGTCGACCACGGTGGTCGACAGTGTGACCCAGAGGAGGGAACAGGATGTCTCAGAAATTCACCAACAAGGGAGATGGCAATCAGATCGCTCAGTTTGGTGGCGACCTAAACGGAACACTCAATCAGATCAACGGCTCGCGGACGTTGGCCTCCCTGACGCTGCCCGAACTCGGCGAAGAGTATCTGTTGGCCAGTTCGATTGTGTCGAGGGAACGGAAGTCAAGGTTGAAGACAGCAGCAATCGCGGCGTTGGTGTGCCTCCTGTGCTGTGGTATCACGGTCGTCATGTATCGACTGTTTGGACAGCCGTCCCTCAGGGAAATTGTCTTCAGTCCGACAGAAGGATCGAAACTCGAGTTGAGTATGAACCTCACGCTAGCGATCCCCGTGACCGCAGCTTTTCTGTCGGGGGCAGGCGTATACGGCAGGCTAAAGAACCCCAGTGAACTCGAGGTGGATCGGAAGGGGCATCGAAGGGCGGCTTTCATGGTGGCACGCCAGAGGGGCGTCACCGTGCGAGAGTGGCACAAGGTCGTCGAAGCCGCCAAGCAGCGCTAGACGTCGGTAAGCGCAGGAGGGTGTGCGCACCCACGCCTGCACATCCTCCCGCGCCCGCGCTCATAATCGCACAAATGTGCAGTTATGGTACGCATCACCGCACGAGTGTGCGCCGCTCCGGCAAACAAGAGGGTGATCCGTTGTAGTTGCTATCGGATAATATTTGTCTGGACTAATGCTCCCGCCCATACATCAGACAAATCAGCCCACAACCAGCCCACGCACACCCCGCAACCCCGCCCCGGCCTCGTCCGTCACACTCCCCAAAAGTGAACGCCACCACTCAAAATGCCTTAGGATGGTGGGCGCGCCGACGTACCCCAACGACGGGGACTACCCGGCACACAGCAGTACCCAACGCAGCAGCAACGCACCAACCGCCAGGCCGCAAGGCCAGCAACGCTCCGAAGCATCGTCGCAGACGAGCAGCCCCGAAGCGCAGCGGGGGAGTGGCACCGCAACCCGGCCAGCCGCACCCCCACCGCTTCTCCGCATCGCCGCCGCGCCGCAACCTCAACACCGACGTTGACCACACCCAGAGGAGTCACGATGAAGTCCAGGCTCGCAGCAACAGCACTCGTCACCCTGTCGGCAAGCGCCCTCGCACTCGGCGCCTGCACGATGGACGGTGGTAGCACGACCACGACCCCGGGCGGCAAGGCCGCCGGAGATGGCAACTACACGATCGCCGTCGTCCCCAAGGACGCTACCAACCCGTGGTTCGTCCGCATGGAAACCGGCGTCAACAAGTACGCCTCCGACACGGGCATGAACGTCTTCCAAAAGGGCCCGGCCGAAACCGACGCCACCATGCAGGCCCAGGTCATCCAGGACCTCATCGCCCAGGGCGTTGACGCCATCTGCGTCGTCCCCGTCGACCCGGGTGCCATTGAGCCCGTCCTCAAGCAGGCCATGGACGCCGGCATCGTCGTCGTCACCCACGAGGGCGCCTCGCAGGAAAACACGATGTACGACATCGAGGCCTTCAACAACACGGAATACGGCGCGTTCATCATGGACAACCTCGCCGAGGCCATGGGTGAAGAAGGCGTCTACACGACGATGGTCGGCCACGTCACCAACGCCTCCCACAACGAGTGGGCGGACGGCGCGGTGGCCCACCAGAAGGAAAGTACCCGAACATGACGCTGCTCGAGGCCCAGCCGCGCGTCGAGTCCCAGGACAACGGTGAAACCGCCTACCAGACCGCCAAGGAAGTCCTCAAGAAGTACCCCGAAGTCAAGGGCATCCTGGGCACATCCTCCTTCGACGCGCCCGGCACGGCACGCGCGATCGACGAGCTCGGCCTGAAGGGCAAGGTCTTCACCGCCGGCACCGGCATGCCCGCCGCGAACGCCCAGATCCTCAAGGACGGCTCCGTGTCCACCCTGACCCTGTGGGATCCCGCGAACGCCGGCTACGCGATGGCCTCCCTGGCCACGAAGATCCTCAACGGTGAACAGATCGAGGACGGCGTGAACCTGGGCGTCGAAGGCTACGAGAACATGCACTTCTCGTCCGGCTCCACCAAGGTCCTCGAGGGCACCGGCTGGCTCAAGATCACGAAGGACAACGTCGACTCCCTCGGCTTCTGACCCGCTCTCAGGCGACGACCACCTGGGTGCCACGGCCTCGTTCCGCACTCCAATGACGAGGCCGTGGCCGGGCCATCCCCGCGCGCGCAGTAACGCTCGCGCACGAACCAACCTCCACGAGCGGACGGCACCCGCGCGAGGGGCGGCCCCGGGGCGGTGGCATGCGTCGGAAAGGACACCACATGGACACCCCAGTGCTGGCGGTACGACACGTCAGCAAATCGTTTGCGGGCGTGCGAGCCCTGGTCGACATCGACCTGGAGATCGCGCCCGGAGAAATCCACTGCCTGGCCGGAGAAAACGGGTCGGGCAAGTCCACGCTCATCAAGGTCATTTCGGGCGTGCACACCCCCGAACACGGGACGGTCTTGATCGGGGGCCGCGACTTTACGCGCCTGACGCCTGCCGCCGCCATCGACGCAGGCGTGCGCGTCATCTACCAGGATTTCTCGATCTTCCCGAACCTGTCGGTCATGGAGAACATCGCGCTGGGCAGCGAAGTGGCCGCCGGGCGTCGCCTGGTCAACCGCTCCCGCATGCGCGAGGTCGCGCGCGAGGCCGTGGCGAAGATCGGCTTCGACGTGGACCTGGACGAGCTGGTCGGGAACCTGTCCGTCGCTGACAAGCAGCTGGTGGCCATCAGCCGCGCGCTCATGGGCGACGCGAAGCTCATCATCATGGACGAGCCGACGACCGCCCTCACCAAGAAGGAAGTGAGCGCCCTCTTCGACATCGTCCGCGACCTACAATCCCGCGGCATCGCGATCCTCTTCGTGTCCCACAAGCTCGAAGAAGTCTTCGAAATCGCGCAACGCTTCACCATCCTGCGCAGCGGACACAAGGTCATCACCTGCCCGAAGGAAGAACTTGACCGCGCCAGCTTCGCCCGCCACATGACGGGGCGCGACTTCGCGGAGGAACGCTACCAGCCGGGCACCATTGACGAGGCCCCGGTCCTCCAGGTGGAGGGAGCGACGGTGAACGGTGCCTTCACCGACGCGTCCCTGAGCGTGCGGCCCGGCGAAATCCTCGGCATCACCGGCCTGCTGGGGTCGGGACGCACCGAGCTGGCCCTCTCCCTCTTCGGGATGCTGCCCCTGGACTCCGGGCGCATCCGCGTCAAAGGCCAAGACGTCAAGCTGCGCGGCGTGCGCGACGCGATCGCGGCCGGCATCGCCTACGTGCCCGAAGACCGCCTCACGGAAGGCCTGTTCCTGTCCCGCTCGATCGGCGAGAACATCACGGTCTCCGAGATGGAGAACTTCACGAAGGCCCTCGGCTTCATCGACAAGAAAGCCATCCGCGACGAAGAGAAGAAGTGGGTCAAGCGCCTCGAGGTCGTCACCCCCGACCCCGCCAACGCCGTCAACACCCTCTCGGGCGGCAACCAGCAGAAGGTCGTCCTGGCCAAATGGCTGGCCACCAATCCCTCCGTCCTCATCCTCAACGGCCCCACCGTCGGCGTCGACATCGGCTCCAAGTTCACGATCCACTCGATCCTGCGCGAACTCGCCTCCCAAGGCATGGGAGTCATCATCATCTCCGACGACATCGCCGAAGTACTCACCAACTGCTCGACCATCGCCATCATGCGCGCCGGACACCTGAGCAACCCCATCAGCCCCGACACCCTCACCGAGGCCGAGCTGACCCGGCTCCTGTCCGAGGACCGCGCCCCGGCCTCGTCGATTGAAGGGGGAGAAAACTAATGCCCCGACTCCTCACGAAAGTCCTGCGCGCCAACGAATTCTGGGTCTTCCTGGTCATCTTCGCGCTCACCCTCGTCATCCAGGCCCGCTCCGGACAGTTCTACACCCCGAACAACCTGGTCGACCTGGCGGGCGCCATGGTGGTCCCCGGACTCTTCGCCGTCGCCGCGCACCTCGTCCTGGTCTCCGGCGGGATCGACGTGTCCTTCCCGGCGCTGGCCTCCCTCGCGGTCTACGTGACCACGCGGGTGCTCGTCGACAACGGGTGGAACGGCTCGATCATCGTCCCCTTCCTGATGGCCGCGGCCCTCGGCGCGATCCTGGGTGCCTTCAACGGCATCTTCACGTCGAGGCTGACCGTCCCCACGCTGATCATCACCCTGGGCACCGCCAACGTCTTCAACGGCGTCATGCAAGGCGCGCTCAAATCCGTGCAGATCAACACGATCCCCGAGTCCATGCGCTCCTTCGGATCCGCGTCCCTGTTCGTCGCCCGCAACGAGAGCTCCGGGCTGCAATCCTCGATGCCCGTGTCCTTCCTGATCCTCGTCGCGGTCGTCGCCTTCGCATTCGTTCTCACCCGCTACACGATGTTCGGACGCTCCCTCTTCGCCATCGGCGGCGACGAAGCGCGGCCGCCCGCGTCGGATTCAAAGTGCGCGCCACCAAGTTCTGGCTCTACGTCATCGTCGGCATCATCGCCGCCCTGGCCGGCATGGTTCGCACCTGCTCCATGGGGCAGATGCACCCGACCAACCTGCTCGGCATGGAAATGATGGTCATCGCTGCCGTCGTCCTGGGAGGCACCGCGATCACCGGCGGCAAAGGCTCCCTCACCGGCGTCATGCTCGGCACGCTCCTCATCGTCATCGTCCAAAACTCCATGATCCTCATGGGCATCGAGACGTTCTGGCAGGGCTTCGCCCTGGGCCTGCTCATCATCGTCGGAACCGGCGTCTCCGCGCTCCAGGTCATGCGCGGCCGCCGCAACACAGTATAGGAGGACCACATGTCAACGCTTCTCGCATCCCCGCGCCTCGCTTTCCTCAAGAAGGACAGCTATATGACGCGCCTGGCCATCGTCTTCCTGCTCCTGCTCATCTTCTTCGCCGCCGTGCGCCCCGGCCCCTTCTTCGCCGTGCGCACCTGGCAGTCGATGGCCGTCCAATTCCCCGAATTCGGCCTCATGAGCCTGGGCGTCATGTTCACCATGTTCACCGCCGGCATCGACCTGTCCGTCGTCGCCATCGCGAACGTCACCGGCATCTGCGCCGCCCTCACGCTGCGCTCCACCCTCACGGGGGCCTCGGCCACCTCGTCCTTCGGCCTGGCCGTCCTCATCGCCCTGGGCGTCGCACTCCTCGTCGGAATCGTCTGCGGACTCATCAACGGCATACTCGTCGCGATCCTCAAAATCCCGCCGATCCTCGCCACCCTCGGCACCCTCGAACTCTTCGGCGGCGTCGCCCTGGTCCTCACCGAAGGCAAACCCGTCTCCGGCATACCCCCAGCGTTCGGCAACGTGTTCACCGCGAAGGTGGTTGGCCTCGTCCCCATGCCCCTCGTCGTGTTTCTGGCGTGCGCGGCGCTCGCCGGGTTCATCGTCGCGTGCACGAGCTTCGGGAAAAACATCCTCATGCTCGGCACGAACGAGACGGCGGCGCGCTTCTCCGGCCTGAAAGTCACGAGCCTGCTGATCCGCACGTACGTGTTCTCCGGCGTCATGGGGGCGATGGCCGGGCTGGTCATGCTCGCGAATTACAACTCCGCGAAGGCCGACTACGGCGCCTCCTACACGCTGCTCACCGTCCTCATCGTCGTCCTCGGCGGAGTCAACCCCAACGGCGGCTCCGGGCGCCTGAGCGGCGTCCTCCTGTCCATCCTCACACTCCAGGTCCTCTCCTCCGGCCTGAACATGTTCCCCAACATCTCCAACTTCTACCGACCCCTCATCTGGGGAGGCGTGCTGCTGCTCGTCATCTGCATGAACGAGGGCCTCTTCTCCTTCGCCTCCCTGCGCAGACTCAAGAAAGGACACGCGCATGCTGACAGTTAAAGACAAGCACGTCGTCGTCGGCGCCGACTTCGCCGGGTTCCCCCTCAAAGAAGCCGTCAAAGCCCACCTCGAGGAGCGCGGCTGGACCGTCACCGACCTGACGCCCGACGCTGACACCGCGCCCATGTACCACCGCGTCGGCTTCGCTCTCGGCGCCCAGATCGCCGAAGGCACCTTCGAGCGGGCGTTGGCCTTCTGCGGCACCGGCATGGGCATCCACATCGCCGCCTCCAAGTGTCCCCACGTGCACGCCGCCGTGTGCGAATCCGTGCCCGCCGCGCGCCGCTGCGCCGCCGCCAACAACGCGAACCTGCTCGCCATGGGCGCCTTCTACGTCGCGCCGCGCACCGCGATGGCCATGGCGGACGCGTTCCTCGAGTCCTCCCTCGGGTCCGGGTACGAGGCCTGGGACGGCTTCTACGAGTACCACCGCATCGGGTACGACGAATGCGAGAACTTCGACTACGAGGCTTACAAAGCCAACGGCTTCGAGGTAGTCGACCCGGGGTTTGCTGTCTTGGCGGAGCAGCCCAAGGGGTTGGCGTACTGAGGTTGTGAGCGCTGAACCAGCCCCGGCCTCGTCGAAATGAACGGCGCGTCACGACGAGGCCGGGGGTTCCCGGGAGCCCCCACCGGTGTGACGGGGGTGGGGGTTCCCGGGCTACGACTATGCGTGTATCCGCCTGAGGAGTTCCGGCCTCGTGGCGGGCAAAACGCGCACGCCCCGAAAAGTCGCACGTAATTTCCCTCGGTCAGTTTTCGATATGCCCTGAAAACATTGGAATTGCAACGACCTGATTTCAAAGTTTGAAAGACGTGTCGGGGAATTACGTGCGACATTTGTGGGGAACCATGCGGGTGAGAGTGGGAGGCGGTAGGTGTGCGGGCGCGTCGGGCTGCGGGTGCGTGGTGTGCCGAGGCTGGTGCGTGTCCTGCAGGGCCTGGCCGGGCTGAGCACTCAGGCAATGCCGAGGCCGGAGGTGCGGACGCATCCTTACGCGCGTGATCGTTTTTCGAGAGCGTCGAACCAGGCGGTGAAGAGACGCATCGCAGCATCTGCAAGGTCGTCGATCTCAGAGATTGGTTTGGGGTTTGCTCGAACACCTCCGCGGCATCGCCCAAGGATTCATCAACCACCGAAACTACCGCCTACGCTGCCTCCTCCACTCCGGGGGATTCCAACACCTCCTACACCCTTAAATGCGAAGAGCCGGTAAAGTCCGTGATCCACACGCGGTCCAGGGCGCCTTGATCCCACTGGCGGGCGCAGTGATCCTCATGGGCCACAGGGCCCCGCCCGCCGCGCTAGCCGGGCGTGGGTGCGTGTTCAGGCCTGTCAGGCCCTGGCGGCGCATCGACGCGGCGACCGCACGCACACCCACATCCACACCCGCGCGCGCCAGAGCATGGCGGATGCGAGGAGCCCCATAGGTGCCGCCCGACACCTCGTGTTCCCAGGCCACCGCCTCATCCAAACGCCGACGCACCAGCGCGCGCTCACCCCTGTGGGACGCTCGGTTTTTCCACGCGTCATAGCCCGCGCGCGTGACACCCAAGACCTTGGCCATCAAGGTAATCGAGTAGGAAGCCCTTGTGCGCGTCCATCAGCTCAAAGCGCTGGTGTTTTGGTGCACGGAGGCGAAGAAGGCGCTGGCTTTCCCCAAGAACTCGTTCTCCTTCTCCAGCTCGCGCACCCTCCGGCGCAATGCCGTGATCTCAGCTTCCATCTCGCGTGGATCAGGGCGCCCCTGCGCGGCGGCCTGGCGTCTGTCGCGCTCGAGTTTGACCCACCGGCCCACCACCGATTCCCCCAGCCCTAAATCCCGGGCCACAGACGCGATCGTAGACCCCGTATCCAACACCAGGCACGCAACATCACGACGATACTCCGGCGTAAAACGACGACGAAAAACCATAACAGGCACCTCACTGGCCGCAGGCACACACACCCGCTTCACGAAGTGTCAACAACACTAGCCTAAGCACAGTCCCGAATGCTGAGGAGCTACTACAACAATCCAGTTTCGCTATTGCAGCGATTCAAGGCAATCTCTGAGAGTGTTGGTGCAAGCGACGGAGGAACTGCAAAGGACAAGTTCTTTGCAGAAATTGATGGCCCATTGGATGACAGATACGTTGGCCTTCTCACAGACGGTTCCAATGGGGCATACGGCTACTCGGGCGTTGAGCCTAGCGAAGAAACCAAGAGGGCAGCATGTCAAGCTCTAGCTGAATTCATCTACTGAGTTTGTCATCTGCTTCGTTGCTGGGGCCAGGCGTAAGATACCTGGCCCCAGCCACTACGGAATAAAGTGCCCAAGCACCCACGAAGAAGACCAGGTTTTCCTGCCAGTCCCCGACGAAAATCTCGTGTGTGCGAGTACTGTAATAGAACGAGTTCGTGACAACAAGTAGTAATGCTGCTGCCCCGCTTGACAAGAGTCGTATCCACAGTGCCTTCACTCGCGGTTGCGGCCATCGTCGTGGCGGGTCAACTATCAAAAGAACCAGGCCGGTGAGGAAGGTTCCATAAAGCGGAAGAACCATCAAAAGAGTGCCAGCTGCGGAGAGTCCCGCGGCGGGGATATAGAAAATCCCGAAGCAGATTCCTATCCATGTCGTGTAGGTACGGATCGCGTCCCTGATCGTGTGAGCAGGTGTGACAAATCGGGCGGAGCTGCTCATGAGCATGTGTCCTGCTACTACCGTGAAGACAATCCAACCGAGACCGAAAGATAGGAGCGTCTCACTCCAGTGTTGAGATCCATAGTGGGTGGAAGCAACTGCATCAAACGCGATGAGCATGGTGGCTGCAAATCCTGCACCCAATACTCGGATCAGTAATGCTCGCCAGAGCGGTGGCTCCCATGTTGTTGGCCGATCAATGACAAAAAGCAGCAGCCCGGCGAAAGGTGCAAGCCACAATGAAGTGTTCACCGGGGCGACTTCAGCAGTGAAGAGCAGAGAACCGGGCACTATCGCGAAGCCGAGGATGAGCCCTACCCAATACACGTAGGTCCGAACGAATAGTTTTAAAGGCTCAACCACTCACACCTCCCATGGACTTCAGCACCGATATCATGACGATTCTACGGCGGGGAGGAGACCCATGGTCAAAGATGGCACCAACAGGGGCGGACGCCGCGTGCGCACAGGCCCCGGCCTGCCAGACCTACCTACCCATAGACGAGCACACCGCAATTCTTGTGAATCCGTCGGGTCGGTTCGTTGAGGGCGGGCCGCGAGCCGATACCGGGCTGACGGGCCGGAAGCTCATGGTCGACACCTACGGCGGGCTCGGGTCTCATGGTGGGGGCGCGTTCACCGGCAAGGACCCATCCAAGGTCGACCGGTCAGCGGCCTACACGGCTCGCCTGATCGCTCGTACGATCGTTGATGCCGGGCTGGCCGCTCGCGTGAGTGGAGGGGTGCGGTTCCCGGTTGGGAGCCCCCACCGGTGTGACGGGGGTGGCCGGGGGTTCCTGGCCACGACTATGCGTGAGAGTATCCGCCTGGCCAGCCCCGGCCTCGTGGCGGGCAAAACGCGCACGCCCCTAAAATGTCGCACGTAATTTATCTTGGTCATTTTTCGACGTGCCCTGAAAACGTTGGAATTGCAACGACCTAATTTCAAAGTTTGAAGGACGGTTTGGGGAATTACGTGCGACATTTGTGGGGAACCATGCGGGTGTGCGGCGATCTCGCGGGCCGGGGGCAACCGTTCCTCCTCGAAAACTCGCACGTAATTTCCCTCGGTCAGTTTTCGATATGCCCTGAAAACGTTGGAATTGCAACGACCTGATTTCAAAGTTTGAAAGACGTGTCGGGGAATTACGTGCGACATTTGTGGGGAACCATGCGGGCGGGCAGGCCCCGCGCGGGCCTCAGGCGTAGGAGAAGCGGGCTTGCGGCTGGCCGGGCAGAGAGGCCGGGCCCCGGGCCCACGCAGGGAAGCGGCTACACCCCGTAGCGCCTCGAGAAGTCGTGCTCGAACTGCTCCAGGGAGATTCCCCGCGTCTCGGGCACGATGAACAGGTAGAAGCACAGAGCGACGACATTGATGACGCCGAAGGTCAGGTAGGTCCATGTGGCGCCCAGATGGCCGATCATGATGGGGAACAGCCATGTGACGATGGCGTTCATGATCCAGCCGCAGCCCACGGCAAAGCCCTGGGCGACGCCGCGGATGCGGGCGGGGAAGATCTCGGAGACGAGCACCCAGTTGACGGTGCCGGACTGCTTGGCGAACACGAAGAGGGACACGAGGACGAGGACCAGCCACGGCAAATAAGAAGGAATGTCGGGCGAAATGCTCCCGTCGGCCAGCGTGTAGGGGCCGATGCCGAGTCCGAAGATGAGGGCGAGGGCGAACAGGGACAGGGTCACCCCGGTCTCCTGATAGATGCCGACGTGGCGGCGAGCAAGCTTCGACACGAGGTACAGGCCAAATCCTGCGCCGATGCACGCGACGGCACCCGTAATGACGTTGAGGGTGATGGAGTCGGCGGAACTGAAGCCGGCGGCCGCCAGGATCTTGGGCAGGTAGTACATGGCGGTGTTGATGCCCGTCAGCTGGTCGAAACACGCCAGGCCGATGCCGATAAACAGGAGTCGCCTGGTCCACGCGACCGACGCGGTGCGCCGCAGTGTCCAGTGCCCCTGGCTGGCTTCTGCGGCGTGCAGGGCCACAATCTCGCTGATCTCGGCGGCGACGTCGTCGCGCTGGGGGTCGCGGATCCGCTTGAGGGCACCCACGGCCTCGTAATAACGAGCCTTGGACGCGTACCAGCGCCCCGACTCGGGCATGAGGCGCATCCCGATCCACAGCGCGACCGCGGGGATCGTGGCCAGGACGAGCATCCACCGCCACGCGGACCCGTCGCCGTCCGTGACGACGGCGGTCACGACGCGCGAGGCCTCGTCCCACGAGTACCACTGCCCGGGCGTGAGCGTGCCCGACGGGTCGGCGCTCACGAGGACGCGCGGCCCGCCGTGCGCGTGGGAGAGCGCCGCGTTCATCGAGTAGGCGAGAAGCTGGCCGAACACGATCATGAACTGGTCGAGGGCCACCAGGGCGCCGCGCATGCGGGTCGGCGCGGACTCGGACAGGTAGATAGGCACGGTCGCCGAGGCGCCCCCGACCGCCAGGCCGAGAACGAAACGGAACAGGTACAGCACCCAGATGTTCGGTGCGACGGTGCACCCGATCGTGCCGACGATGAAGACGAGCGCGAGCAGCAGGATGTTGTGCCGTCGCCCGTTGCGGTCCGACAGGCGCCCGGCGCCGATCGCCCCGATCGCGGCGCCGATGGCGAGGATGCCGCCGACCAGGCCCTCCTCGAACTCGTTGATCCCGAGCCCGCCCGGCCACGCTCGGCATGTACATGTACGGCAGGGCGCCCGCGATGACGCCCGTGTCGTAGCCGAAGAGGAGCGATCCGAAGGTCGCGATGGCGGCGAGGAGTTTCACGGAGCGCGCCGGGCCCGAGGCCGGGGTCTCCTCCGTGAGTACGCGCAATTCTTGGTCGGTGGGGGCGCCGATCGCCCCAGGTCGGGTGCTCATAGACTCCATTGTGCGCCAGCGCACGAGGTTGTGCCCGCGAGTCTTACATTCAGGTTTTTCCCAGGAAAGTCATAAGGCACAAATGAAGCGTTCATAGGTTCTTCATAGGGTCGGGTGAGGAAATGGGTTCAACGACGAAAGGAACCCTCATGACCGCCCTGATTCTCATCGCCATTGACCTGGTTGCCATGGCCGCCCTCGTGTTCGGCCTGTACTTCCCTCGGCACCGCCGCGCTGACCTGGTCGCAGCCTTCCTCGGTGTGAATGTCGGCGTCCTCGCCGTCACGATCATCCTTGCGAACTCGACCGTGAGCGCGGGCCTGGGCCTCGGCCTCTTTGGTGTTCTCTCGATCATCCGACTGCGTTCGGATCAGATCTCGCAGACGGAAATCGCCTACTACTTCGCCTCGCTGGCTCTTGGCCTGCTGACGGGCATGTCCTCGGCGGTGACCCCGCTGCTGGGCGGCCTGATCGCCCTGATCCTCGTGGCCTTGGCCTTCGGTGACTCGAAGCTGATTTTCGGCCGCTACACCTCGCAGACCGTCCAGCTGGACCGCGCGATCGCGGACCCCGACGAGCTGAAGGCGGCCCTCGAGCAGCGCCTCGGCGCGTCCGTCGCCTCGGTCAACGTCGTCAAGCTCGACCTCGTGAACGACCTGACTCTCGTGGACGTTCGCTCGAAGGTCGCCTGACCCGCCGGCCAGATACGCGGCCCACCACGGCCTCGGCCCCGCACGCACAGCCCGCCCCTGATGCAAAGGAACAGACTCATGAACGCCACCCTGAACACGATCCTCGCCGACCTCGACTCGATCGGCCTCGATGAACTGAATAAGCGCGCGGCGATGCTGACCCGAGTGGACCGCAAGTACGCGCTGGACGCCGCCACGGCCTCGGCGATCCTGAGCCGCCTCCCCGAGGAAACCCGGGTCCTCCAGATCGCCGGCCAGGTCTCCCAGGGCTACGCATCCACCTACTACGACACGCCCGACATGGACTCGTACATGCTGACCGCGCTCAAGCGCCGCCGCCGCTTCAAGGTCCGCGCCCGCACCTACCTGTCCACCGGCGCGTCCTTCCTGGAGGTCAAGACCCGCGGCCCGCGCGGCCTGACCGTCAAGAAGCGCATGCCGATCTCTTGGGACGAGGCCGGGGCGCCTCTCGCGGGTGAGCGCCGGCAGTGGGTGGTCGGCAAGGTCGAGAAGACGGGCTACGGCCACCTGGTGCCCGCTTCTCGAGCCGGTCCTGGCTGGATCCTACGAGCGCAACACCCTGCTCCTGCCCGGCGGCGCGGGCCGCGCGACGGTGGACACGGACCTGTTGTGGCGCTCGCTGCGCACGGACGGCACCGAGGTTGCCCGCCCCGACCTGGTCATCATCGAAACGAAGTCGGGTGCGACCCCATCCGTGGTGGACCACCTCCTGTGGGAGGGTGGCGTGCGACCCGTCAAGATCTCCAAGTACGGGACCGCGATGGCCGCCATGCACCACCTGCCCGCGAACAAGTGGCACCGCACGCTGGATCGCTATTTTCACGAATACGTGGAGGCCCCCGAGCTCGCGCGCGAGGCGCCCCTCGCGATGGCCGCCTGAGCGACGTCATACCGGCGCGCAGTCGTCGAAATCGCGCGACACGTAAGCGCTGAGCATAAGAAACATAAGCCTTAATTGCATGAAAGAGACATACACATGAAAGCTCTGAAGAAGATCATGACCCCCGCCCGGACGATCGGCGCGATCGCCCTCGTCGGAACGTTGGCGCTGGGAGCCTGCGGCGCCTCGGGCGCTGTGTCCTCCGGTGGTGGCGCGACGAGCGCGACCACTGCCGTCGCGGCTGCCGGAACCAACGGCGACACGACCGCGCCGCCCACCGCGGCCGACGCCCTGGCCTCGAACGCGAAGGCCTCCTACGTGGAGGACAGCGACTGGAAGGCCTCGGATGCCGTCGACGTGACGCTCAGCGGCTCGACCGCCTCCTCCTCGTCCGACGCTGTGTCCGTGAGCGACGGCGTGCTGACCATCTCCAAGGCCGGCGTCTACAAGCTCAGCGGCTCCTTCACCGGCAAGGTCGTCGTGGCCGCCGGAACTGAGGATAGGGTCATCCTGATCCTCGACAACGCGACCATCACCTCGTCTGCGGGCGCCGCGATCGAGGCGACCAGCGGTGACGACCTCGTCGTGTCCCTCGAGGGCACCTCGACGATCACCGACGGCACCTACACGGGGACCGAGGACGCGAACGCCGCGATCTACGCCGACATGGACCTGACGATCACCGGGTCGGGCACGCTCAACGTGACCTCCGGAGCCTCGGACGCGATCACCTCCAAGGACGACCTGTACGTCCTGAGCGGCACGATCAACGCGACCGCCTCGGATGACGGCCTGCGCGGCAAGGACTCCCTGACGATTGCGGGCGGCACCGTCACCGTGAACTCCGGCGGCGATGCCCTCAAGTCCGACCAGGACAACAACGACACCAAGGGCTACGTGTCCATCGTGGACGGCACTGTCACCCTGACCTCGGGTGGCGACGGCATCGACGCGTACACCGATGCGATCGTCACCGGTGGCACCCTGTCGATCACCTCGGGCGGCGGCGCGTCGGCCGGCAAGCCCTCCACGGGCTCGACCAAGGGCATCAAGGCTCAGACCTACATCATCGTCGACGGCGGCACGACCACCATCGACGCCGGGGATGACGCCATCCACTCCAATGGCGCCCTGCGCTTGAGCTCCGGCACGATCACCGCCGCCTCCGGCGACGATGGCATGCACACCGAGGTCGCGGCCGTCCTGGACGGCGCGAGCGTGACCGTCACTCAGTCGAACGAGGCCCTCGAGGGCGGCCTCATCACGATCTCCGACGGCACGGTCGACCTGACCTCGAGCGACGACGGCATCAACGCCTCGGGTTCGATCACCGTCGAGGCCGGCCTGGCGGCTGTTGCTGAGTCCAGCTCCGACACCACCACGACCACCACCACCCAGCAGATGGGCCCGGGTGGCATGGCTGATGGCGGCGGCTCGATGGAGGACACCGGCGAGCAGCTCACCATCACCGGCGGCACCGTGACCGTCAACGCGAACGGCGACGGCCTCGACTCCAACGGCTCGCTGACCATCAGCGGCGGCACGACGACCGTCTACGGCCCGGCCTCCGGCGCGAACGGCGCCTTGGATTCCAACGGCGCCATGAGCATCACGGGTGGTACGGTCATCGCCTTCGCTACCAATGAGATGGTGGAGACGCCGACTACGACCGATGGCCAGGGCTGGGTCTCCGCCGCGGCCTCCGGATCCACCGGGTCGACCGTGACGATTAGCGACTCCTCCGGCTCCGTCCTGGGCACCTACACCTCGCCCAAGGCCTTCGGAAACGTCATCTACTCGACCTCCGGCATGACCAACGGCACCACCTACACGGTGAGCGTCGACGGCACATCCACCGAGGCGACCGCTGGTCAGGGCGGCATGGGGATGGGCGGACAGCCCCCGGCCGGCGGCCCGGGCGGCCAGCCCCCGGCGGGTGGCCCGGGACAGGGCGGTCAGCCCCCGGCTGATGGCCAGGCCCCGACCGCTCCCCAGAACTGACCGCTCCTGCGGTCGGCGGTTCCCGCGAACGGCGGCCAGACTCGACGGGCGGTCGGAGCTGGCAGCCGGTGAGGCACCGGCCTGACGGCCGGACCTGACAATCGCAGGAACGACACCAGTCAGTGGACACTAACACCCTCCAACAACTGCGCCCCGCGTGTTCGTCAACACGCGGGGTACAGTCGCATCCGCGGGATACGCCCACCCGACGAGGCCACCCACGAGCGGGAGGCAGCCACGGCCTCGTCGATGGGAGGGAACGCAGCACGCGTCTGTGGCTGCGCCTAGCGTGCTGAGAATTTCTTCATCTCTTCCTTGTTGAGGTCGAGGCTGGGGTCGGGTTCGAAGCAGAAGGTGATGAACCGGTGGTCGTACTCGCGGGCGCCAGGCGTGATAGCGAGCAGGGTAAAGGTACCGACACCGTCGACGACGGCAGATTTGCCGATGGTGAGATCTGCATTGACCCACGAGTAAGGCCCTTGCCCATTTCCACCTTTGAGAGACGTGCGCTCCTGGTTCCGGTCATCTGGCGAAGAGTAGAAATAGTACGCCGGGTCGGTGTTTGCGGCGCGCGGACGCACGAAAGCCTCCTCCTGAGCCTTGAGGAGATATCCGGCGCATCCGTCCGTTGCGGTCGGTGTGTGCTGGTTGACGTGCTGGTCGGTGTGCTGGTTGACGTGCTGGTCGGTGTGGGATCCGCCTGATGCGTGGTGGGCGCGCAGGCGCCGAGGAGCAGGGACAGACCGACGCAAGTTGCCGCGACGGTGTACAGGGGCTGGCGGAGCGTGTGTGTCATGTGTGTCATGGGTTAGATCGTGCGGGAGACTTCGAAGTCTGGGTCGGGTTCGAAGCAGAAGGTGGCCGAGCCGTGGCCGTAGACGGCCTGTGCGGTCGTGATGTCGAGGAGGTGAATGTGCCGATGGTTGGGACGTGCTTCGGCTCGCCGACGTAGAGGCTGTCGTCGATCCAGCCGGGGTAGCCGTCGGCCCACCCGCCGATGATATAAGCGTACATGGCACCGTTTTCGATGCCAACGTCGGTGATGATGAAGGTCGGGTCGCTCCGTCTCTTTCCGGGGGCGAATTGTGCGGCTTCGCCGACGGTGGTGATCCGTCCGTTGCACTCTGGCATGGGTGTGCTCCTCGTGGGTGACGGCGCGGGCGTTGGGCTCGCGGTGGTGATGGTTGGTGAGGGAGTCGGCGTTGGCGTGGGCCCGGGCGTGGGGGAGGAGGACGTGGGTGTGGGTGTGGGTGTCGGGCGGGTGAAGGGGTGGTGGGCGCGCAGGCGCCGAGGAGCAGGGACAGACCGACGCAAGTTGCCGCGACGGTGTACAGGGACTGGCGGAGCGTGTGTGTCATGGGTTAGATCGTGCGGGAGACTTCGAAGTCTGGGTCGGGTTCGAAGCAGAAGGTGGCCGAGCCGTGGCCGTAGACGGCCTGTGCGGTGGTGATGTCGAGGAGGGTGAATGTGCCGATGGTTGGGACGTGCTTCGGCTCGCCGACGAGAGGCGGTCTTTCGATCCAGCCAGGGGTAGCCGTCGTGCCCACCCGCCGATGATCGAAGCGTACATGGCGCCGTTTCTCGATACCGACGTCGGAGATGATGAAGGTCGGGTCGCTCCGTCTCTTTCCGGGGGCGAATTGTGCGGTTTCGTCGACGGTGGTGATGCATCCGTTGCACTCTGGCATGGGTGTGCTCCTCGTGGGTGACGGCGCGGGCGTTGGCGTGGGCCCAGGCGTGGGGGAGGAGGACGCGGGCGTTGGCGTGGGCCCAGGCGTGGGGGAGGAGGACGTGGGCGTGGGTGTGGGGGCGCGAAGGGGGTGGTGGGCGCGCAGGCGCCGAGGAGCAGGGATAGACCGACGCAAGTTGCCGCGACGGCAGCTAGGAATGGGGACCTATTGCGCATGGCCTACCGACCTCCGATTGCCGTGTTGCCGTAGGTATCCCAATCGCCGACGAGTGTCGTGAGGGAGTCGGCGTTTCCGGGGACGTCGTTGATCAGTGACTCAAAGTATCCGGTCACGATGGCTCCCTTACAGTGGCTTCTTGTGGTCCGAGCTGAACAATGCGGCCCATTGCTGATCGTGATCTTTGCTCTGCTTTGCCGTGTCATGCAGGGCAGTATCGGTCGAGGTGTGCCAGGCCGTGATTTGCTCGTCATTGATGGAAAAGTAAGGCACGGTTCCTCCCCTACCGGTCGGCAAGTCTTGCTCGAAGACTATGAGACAGCACACAAGAAGTCAAGGTTGTCCAACCTTTGTCCCGAGGGTGCCCACCCGACGTTCGTGCACGACGCCCAACTACACTGGTATCAGCAGACGAGGCCACGGCCTCGTCGATGACAACGAAAGGACCCCTCATGCTCCCCTCCGAGAAGCTCGCCGAGCTCGGCCTCGAGCTGCCCGCCGTCGCCACCCCCGTCGCCGCCTACGTGCCCGCCGTCATCGACCGCGGCGTCGTGCGCACCTCCGGCCAGATTCCCGTCGTGAACGGTGAGCCCGTGTGCATCGGAGCCGTCGGCGAGGACGGCGCGGACCCTGAGGACGCCAAGGACGCGGCGCGCGTGTGCGCCCTCAACGCCCTGGCCGCGGCGGCTTCTGTCGCGGGCGGCATTGACAACCTCGCGGGCGTCGTGAAGGTCGTCGGCTTCGTGTCCTCGCGCCCCGACTTCTATGGCCAGGCCGGCGTCATCAACGGCGCCTCCGAGCTCTTCGGTGAGATTTTCGGCAGCCAGCACGCGCGCAGCGCCGTCGGCGTCGCCGCCCTGCCCCTCAACGTCAGCGTCGAGGTCGAGGCCGAGTTCCTCATTAAGTGAACGCGCGGGCACGGCTGAGGCGCGCCTACACTGTATGAGGTTTACCGAAATGGCCCTGCGGGCCGGAGGATAAGGAAAAGACATGACTGACCGTCAGATGTTCAAGCTGGTCGACGCCAACACCGTCCCTTCCGAGGACGGCGGCTGCGGTTGCGGCTGCGGTGGCGAGGGTAAGAAGGAGCGCGCCGAGCAGGCCGCTCCCGCCGAGGCCCCGGCTGCGCAGGCCCCCGAGCAGGGCGGCTGCGGCTGCGGTGGACACGGTGGCGGACACGGCCATGGTCACGGCCACGGCGCTGCCGCCCAGGCCGCCGAGGCCCCCGCTGAGCACGCCGGTTGCGGCTGCGGCGGACACGACGCCCCCGCCGAGCGCCCCCACGAGATGGCCGCCGAGCCCATCGCCGCCGAGCCCATCGCCTCCACGGCAGGCGGTTGCGGCTGCGGCGGACACGACGCCCCCGCCGAGCGTCCCCACGAGATGGCCGCCGAGCCCATCGCCTCCACGGCGGGCGGCTGCGGCTGCGGTGGCCACGGCGGCGGACACGGTCGCGGCCACGGTCGCGGCCACGGCAAGGCCCACCCGGGCGGCGCCGGCGTCATCCACCGCCCCGGCGCGGACGAGCTTGTCATTCACTCGATCCCCCGCGTCGTGCGCCACGCGGTCCTCTTTGCCGCGGTTGACAACCTCCCCATCGGCGAGAACCTCCAGATCTGCGCCCCCCACCAGCCTGAGCCGCTGTTCGCGCACCTGAAGGACTCGGCGCAGCACTACCGCGTCGAAACCCTCGAGGTCGGCCCCGTCGACTGGCGCTACCGCATCACGCGTCTGGCCTGAGCGCACCTCCACGCACGAGGCCGTGGCCGACTCTGCCTTCCCGGTGGGGCCAGCCACGGCCTCGTCGCATTCGAACGCAGATCAAACGCCGTTTTGTGACCTCGTTCGCGTGACGGGGCGAGCGCGACCCGGTACCGTTGAGGTATGAGCATCTTTGACATGACTTCTGACGCCGACGTTGAGGACGACCTGGACCGCGTCGAGACCGACGTGGTCGTGGACTGTGACATTGAGGCCGCGTGGGCGCTCGTGTCGGAGCCGGGCTGGTGGGTCAACGACGGCCCGCTCGGTGACCATGAAGTGAGCCTCGGTGACGACGGCCTCTACCGCGTGAGCGACCCGGACGCCGGCGACTGGCTGATCGAGAAGGCCGAGGAGGACCCTATGGACGTCGTCGCCTTCCGCTGGTACCCGCTCGCCGACGACGAACTGCCCGACGAGTACGCGACCCGCGTCGAGGTCTCCCTCTCCGAGGAGCGCGGCGGCGTCGCCATCCACGTCGAGGAGTCCGGCCTGGCATCGGTTTCCGACGACGAGGCCGTGGCTCGCCAGGCGTACGACGACGCGATCGGCATGTGGGAGCAGGTCCTGGTCGCCGCGAAGAACTACCTCGAGGGCCGCTGAACGTTCGCGCTTCTTCCCTGACGTCGGCACGTCTCGATGCGGCGCGGCATCCGTGGCGTTTCCCCGTGGAAGCGCGCCTGGATTGCGCGCTGAAACAAGATGAATGACAACCCCCGCAGCCTGATGGCTGCGGGGGCGTTCGTTGGGGGTGTTCGTTTCTAGGTTCTAGTGGTGGTTGCAACGGATCTTGGTGAAGGAGTTCGTTGCGGGGCGGCGGTGCGCTGGGGCGGCTTGGTCGTTAGCGGTGTGTGGTGTGCTGCCTGCTCGTGGGGAGGTGTGCATGTCCGCGTTTGGGCTTGTTGGCGTGGGCGGTGCACCCGATCCGTAGGCGGTGCACCCGTTCTGATCGGGTGCAGCGTCCCGCAAGAGGTGTAATACCCAGTGTGGGAGTTGCTGTGCGAACCGTGGTGGAGCTTGTGACTCCGAAGCATTGCGCTATTTCGGGGAGCAATGCACTAGTTGAAGGAGCAATGCACTAGATGGGGGAGCATTGCACTGGATAGTAGCTAGTGCAATGCCCTGCTAAGTAGTGCAATGCTGGCGAAGTAGTGCAATGCCTCCCGGGGTCGAACGCTGCGCGAGCTGCATCGACATGTGCCGGGAGTGGGTGTCAGCCTCCCGAAATTTCGCACGTAATTCCCCTGCGATTGTTTCAATGTTTGAAGTCAGAACGTTGGAATTCTGCGGTTTTGAGGCCTAAACGCGTCTGGCCGTCAGGGAATTACGTGCGGAATTGATGGGGCCCGCCGCGGCTACTCTGTTGCGTGTCCGGATGCCGCGTGCCCGGCCTCGCGCTCCGCCTCGCGCTTCGCCTCGCGTGCCGCCTTCTTGGCACGGGTGTGCGCCTCGACCTCTTCGGGGGTGAGGGGGCCCTGTGTGGTGCCTTCGCTGCCGTCGGTGCGCTCCCATGAAATGGCGAGGCTGTCGCGCGCGCCGAAGCGCGCCAGGTGGATGCCGACGATGAACTCGAGGCGATCGGCGCGCTCGGGCTCCGTGCGCAGCTCAAGCCTCAGATCAGACGCCGACGCGATCACGTCGAAGCGCCCCAGAACCGGACCCTCGCGGTCGAACAGCAGGTATCCGTTGCCCGCCTCCTCGTCCCACGAGCCCGTGATCTTGTGGCCCATGTGGCTCACGAGCTGCTTGCCGTAACGCGCCGCGCGCTCCGTGGACACCGACGCCGTGGCGATCAGAGGGAACGAGGCCGTGGCGGACTCTTCCGGGGTCGCGTCGACGGGCGCGGGGGTGGTGGGGTTGCTGGTGATGGTGTGGGTGTGCGCGGCAGCGTCGAGGGTGTCGGCAGCGCCCTGGGTGCCGACCGTGGCGGGCTCCTCCGGCGCCGCATCGACGGGCGCGGGGGCGGCGGCTTCGATGGGGGCGGTTTCAGCGGATCGGGCGGGAGTGCCCGAGGTGGCCGCAGGGGAGTGGGTGGCCGAGGCCTCGTCGAAGGAAGAGTGTCTCTTTGAGTCCATAAGGCTAACCTAACTCGGCTGTGGGCTGCGTGCCATGCGACACCTGAATTCGGACGCGGGCGGGCCGTTGCGGTAGCGTTGGAGGGTCAAGCGCGCTACGTGCGCGCGCAAAGACCGCGCAAGCGCCGCCCGTGGGCGGCATCGGCGGAAAGGAATACTTATGAGCAGCGAGCCAGTCACGCATGACGAGCCCGGGCAGCAGGGCGGTGAAAAGCTCCAGCGAACGCTGAAAAATCGCCACATTCAGCTGATCGCCATTGGCGGTGCAATCGGAACGGGCCTGTTCATGGGCTCGGGCAAGACGATCTCCGTCGCGGGCCCCTCGATCCTGCTGGTGTACACGATCATCGGCGCAGTCCTGTTCCTCTTCATGCGGACGCTGGGTGAGCTGCTGCTCTCCGATCGCAAGTACGCGACCTTCGCGGACATCGCGCGCGACCTGATCGGCCCGTGGGCCGGCTTCGTGACGGGGTGGACGTACTGGGCGTGCTGGGTCGTCACCGGCGTCGCGGACATGATCGCGATCACCGGCTACACGCACTTCTGGTGGCCGGACCTGCCCCCGTGGATTCCCATCACCGCCACGACCCTGCTGCTCTTCGCCCTCAACGCGATGACGGTCAAGGCCTTCGGCGAGACGGAGTTCTGGTTCGCGCTCGTCAAGATCATCGCGATCATCGCCCTGGTCATCGTCGGTTTCGGTATGGTCGCCATGGGCACGATCGACGAGGAGGGGGACCGCCGCCGCCGTCTCGAACCTGTGGAGCCACGGCGGCTTCTTCCCCAACGGATTCACCGGCTTCCTGGGCGGCTTCCAGATCGCGCTCTTCGCCTTCATCGGCATCGAAATGGTCGGCACGACGGTCGCCGAGACCGACGACCCGGACACCACTCTCCCGAAGGCCGTCAACTCGATCCCCGTGCGCATCATGCTCTTCTACGTGGCGGCGCTCGCGGCCATCATGATGGTGACCCCCTGGGACCAGGTCAGCCCCGAGCGTTCCCCCTTCGTCACGATGTTCTCGTTGACGGGCCTGGGCGCTGCGGCAACGATCGTTAACCTGGTCGTGCTTTCGTCGGCGGCCTCGAGCGCGAACTCGGGCATCTATTCGACGTCTCGCATGCTCTATGGCCTGGCCCGACAGGAGCAGGCTCCCGGCGTCTTCGCGCGCCTCTCGAAGCATCACGTGCCCCTCAACGCCCTGTTCCTGTCTTGCGTGTGCCTGCTGTCGGGCATCGTCATCATGGGGATGGGTGGCTCGATCTCGGCGGCGTTCACGCTGGTGACCTCCGTGTCGGCCACCCTGTTTATGGGCGTGTGGGTGGTCATCGTCGTGTCCTACCTGGTGTACCTGCGTCGCCGCCCCGAGCTACACAAGGTCTCTCGCTTCAAGTCGCCTGGCGGCGCGCTCGGCGCGTGGGTGGTCCTGGCGTTCATGGGCTGCATGGGCGTCATCCTGGCGATGTGGGACGATACCCGCCCCGGCCTCGTCTATTCCCTGGTGTGGATCGCGTTCATCGTGGGCGCGGCTTTCGCGAATCGTCACTACCTGCTGCGTCGCGCGTCGCGCGGAGTCCTGGGCGATGGGGGGACGGGCGAGGGGCCCCATCAGGGCCCTCACCTGCACGAGTAGCGCGATGAATACCAAGTGACTATGCTCGCCATCGTGCCACGGGAGCTCGACGCGAGCTGAGAGGGGACCATCCCCGACCGTAGAACCTGATCCGGATCATACCGGCGTAGGAAGGCTCTTCCCACGTGGCCGCCGTGCAACGCGAAGGGAGTATTCTCGCATGGCTACCACCGCTCGGTCCCTCAGTTGGAGGGTCATCGACATCGTCACCGCCGCCGTCCTGGGCGTCGCGTGCGGCCTTATTTTTGCTGTTTGGAACCAGGTGGGTAATGCCGCTTTGGAAGGCCTCAAGGCCATAACCCCCGGCCTGGACGGACTTGCGACGGGCATCTGGCTGCTGGGCGGCACGCTCGGCGGCTACGTCATCCGCAAGCCGGGCGCCGCGCTCTTCGTGGAGCTGGTGGCCGCGACTGTTTCCATGGGTCTGGGTTCGCAGTGGGCGGTCGAGACGCTGTATTCGGGCCTCGCGCAGGGCATCGGCGCCGAGATCGTTTTTGCGCTTCTCGCCTACCGCCGCTTCAACGTGTGGGTTGTCGCCGCTGCCGGCGCGCTGTCCTTCGCCTGCGAGTGGGCCCTCGAGCTCTTCCTCTACGGCCACATCGAGAAGGGCCTGCTCTACAATGCCATCTATTTGGCGTGCGGCGCGCTCTCGGGCATCGTTCTGGCCGGCGTCCTCGCGTGGGCGCTGACGAACGCGCTGGCGAAGACGGGCGCCCTGGACCGCTTCGCCTCGGGCCGAGGAGCGCGCGAGCTTGTCTGATTCCCGCTCCATGAACGAGGCCTCCTCCGCCTCCCCCCGCCCCGTGTCCTCCCCGGATGGCCGGGTGCCGCTGGGTGAGGGGGCGGGCGCGCGCCTGCGCGCGCGCGGATGGGGATGGCGTCACGCTGGGCGCAAGAACGCCGCGCTGTCGGGCGTTGATCTCGATATTGCGCCGGGCGAGCGCGTGCTGGTGCTCGGGCCGTCCGGGTCGGGCAAGTCGACGCTCATGGGCGGCCTGGCGGGCCTGCTGGGTGGCGCCGAGGAGGGCGAGGCCACCGGCACGCTCACCGTTGACGGCGTCGCTCCGGCGCAGGCGAGGGGCCGCGTGGGCCTCCTCATGCAGGACCCCGAGGCCCAGGTGGTCCTGGCCCGCGTGGGTGACGACGTGGCCTTCGGCATGGAGAACCTGGGGGTTCCCCGCGAGGAGATATGGCCTCGCGTGGCCGACTCCCTGAATGCGGTGGGCTTGGATGTGCCCCTTGATCATTCGACGACGGAGCTGTCGGGCGGGCAGAAGCAGCGCCTGGCGCTCGCGTCGATTCTCGCGATGGGCCCGGGCCTGCTGCTCCTGGACGAGCCCACCGCGAACCTGGACCCGAGCGGCGTCGCCGAGGTGCGCGCCGCCGTCGAGGCCGTCGTGGAACGCACGGGCGCGACGATGGTGGTCGTCGAGCATCGCGTGGACGTGTGGGCGCCCCTCGTGAACCGCGTCATCGTGGTGGCCGACGGTCGCATCGCTGCCGACGGCCCCCTCGACGAGGTCCTCGACCAGCAGGGCGACGCCCTGCGCGAGCGCGGCATCTGGCTTCCCGGCGACGACGTTGCTGCCGAGGTCGGACCCGCCCCCGAGGCCGCCCCGGCCTCGTCCGAAGCCGCCCCGATCGCCCGCGTCACCGACCTGACGATCGGCTACGACAAGGCCTCCCCCGTGCGGTCCGGCATCGACCTGACGATCGAGCGCGGCGTCTCCACCTGCATCGTTGGCGCGAACGGCGCCGGAAAATCGACGTTTGCGCTGACGTTGGCTGGCCTCCTGCCGCCCCTGGAGGGCACGGTCGAGGTCGAGACCTCCGACGGCACGGGCGGCGATCCCCACGAGTGGAGCAGTAAGCAACTCCTCGGCCGCATGTCCATGGTCTTCCAGGAGCCCGAGTATCAGTTCCTGGCGGCAACGGTCGCCGAGGAACTCGCGATCGGCCCGCGCGCGGTCGGCATGACCGACGAGGAGATCGCCCCCCTCGTCGAGGAACACCTGGAGGCCCTGGGCCTCACTAAGCTTGCGCGCGCCAACCCGATGACGCTGTCGGGCGGCGAGAAGCGCCGCCTGTCCGTGGCGACCGCCCTCATCAGCGCCCCCGAACTGCTGATCCTCGACGAGCCGACTTTCGGCCAGGACCGCGGCACGTGGCTGGGCCTCGTGCGCCTGCTGCGCGCCGCCCTCGAGCGCGGCGTCACCCTGGTGTCCATCACGCACGACCCCGCGTTCGTGGCCGCGATGGGACAGCGCGTCGTCGACCTGGGGTTGGTTGGGATCCGAGGCAGGGGAGAGTCGCGCGATTCCGCCGAGTCCGCGCTCGCCTCCCCGCTTGACGAGGCCTACTCTGGTTGCGCGTCCCGCACGAGTGTCGGGTTGGAATCTGGCGATAGCGCGGACGCGACGATAACCGGCGATGCGACGGGTGCTGACGCGCCTGCGGGCGAGGTGCCTGCCAGTGCGGCGACTGCGGGTGCCGCACGGATGTGTGCGCCCACCTCCGCCCGAGCGCCCCGGCGAGGCCTCCTGGCCCGCACCAACCCCGTCGCCCGCGTGCTCGCCCTGCTGGTCGCGACCACGCCGCTGCTGATCTCGATCGACCCCGTGAGCGCAGGGGTCGCGCTGGCCCTCGAGCTCGCACTCATCCCCCTGTCGGGCGTGTCGGCGCGCAGCTTCGCGCTCAAGGCGACGCCGCTGGCGGTGGCCGCGCCGCTGGGAGCGCTGTCCATGCTGCTCTACGCCTCGCCGGGCGGCCGGGTGTTCTGGGAATTCGGCCCCGCAGCCATCTCTGAACACTCGATATGGCTGGCCCTGGGTATCGGCCTGCGCATGTGCGCCCTCGTCATCCCGGCGATTGCGCTGCTCGACCGCATCGATCCCACAGACATGGGCGACGGCCTCGCACAAATCCTGCACCTGCCCGCCAGGCCCGTCCTGGCGTCGCTGGCCGGTGCGCGCATGACGTCGCTCATGGCTGCCGACTGGAAGGCCCTCGAGAGGGCCCGACGCGCCCGAGGCGTCGGCGACGCCTCGCGCATCCGTTCCTTCCTGCGCGGCTCGTTCTCGCTGCTCGTGTTCGCGCTGCGTCGCTCCGGCAAGCTCGCCACCACGATGGAGGCGCGCGGCTTCGGCGCGAAGGGTCAGCGCACGTGGGCGCGTCCCTCGCGCCTGCGCGCCGCGGACGCCGTGCTTATAGCCGTCGCCGTGGCCATTCCCGCGATCGCGCTGGCCGTGAGCGTGTGGGCCGGAACCTTTGCGCTGGTGGGCCGATGACCGGCCAGCGTGGGGCGGCCACGCCCCCCGAGGACGCGCGCAGGGGAGTGGGGGAGAGGGTCACCGTGCCAGTGACCCTCTCCCCCGAAGAGGCCGCGCGCGACCTCGCCCCTCGCCTGCGCGCCCTCGCGAAGGAGGCCGCCGGGGCCTCGTCGATGTGCGAGGCCGCGCCCGCGGGCGTCCCCGTCGTGACGATCGACGGGTACTCGGGGTCGGGCAAGTCCACCCTGGCCGCGGCCCTTGAGCGCCAGCTGGAGGGCTGGCAGATCCTCCACCTGGACGACTGGTACCCGGGCTGGGACGGGCTGGCCGAAGGTGCCCGCGTCGCCCGGGCAATCGCGCACGATCTGCGCGCGGGGCGACCCTCGTCCTACGTCACCTGGGACTGGGAGGCCAGCGCGCCCGGCCACGCCGTGCGGGTCCCCCTGGCGCCCGCGATCATCGAGGGCTGCGGTGCCCTCGAGGCCGAGGCCGACCTGTCCGTGTGGATCGCCGACCCCGGCGAGGAGGAACGCCGAAGCCGCGCCATCGCGCGCGACGGGCAGACCTACGCGCCGCATTGGCAGCGGTGGGCGCAACAGGACCTGGGGCGGCCGGTAAAATAGGCACATGATGCCGCCACATCCTGATCCCCCGCTGTGGGCCTGGCTCCTCTTCGGGGCTTTCGAGTTCGCCATCCGTGCCGTCGCGCTGGGTGTCGTTCCCAAGCACAGGCGCGCGTCGACCTCGAACGCGTGGCTGGTGCTGATTTTTCTCTCGCCGTTCGTGGGTGTGCCGCTCTACTTCATTTTCGGCTCCTGGTGGGCGATGGGACGCCGCCTCGACGACGACCCGGAAGCACGAGAGCTCATCGACGCCATCGTGGCCGGCTCGACCGCGCCTCAAGCCGAGTCCTACGACGTGCAGACCGGTGAGGATGGTCTGCCCATCGGCTCGGACGACGACACCTCGTCCATCATGCGACTGTCGGGCAACCTGACCGGGTTCCCGGCGTCGGTGGGCCGCGTCGGCCAGCTCTACAACGACACGGCCGAGACGTTCCGCGCGATGGCCGACAGCGTCGACAAGGCCACCCATCACGTCAACGTCCTGTATTTCCAGACATCCTGGGACGAATACACGGCCCCCCTGTACGAGGCCCTGGCTCGCGCGAAGGCACGCGGTGTCACCGTGCGCTTCCTCGTCGACCACCACGGCATGCGCACGATCCCCGGCCATAAGGCCTTCCGTCGGCGCCTCGACGACATGGGGATCCTGTGGCACCAGATGCTCCCCTTCGCGCCGCTGAGCGGCCAGATCCGCCGACCCGACCTGCGCAACCATCGCAAGATCCTCGTCATCGACGGGCGCGAGGCGTACGTAGGCTCCCACAACCTCGTGGCCCCAGACTACGACACCCCTTCCTACGCAAAGGCTGGCATACTCTACGACGACACGAGCGTGTCCGTCACCGGCCCCATCGTCTCCCAGATCCAGGCGGTTTTCGCCGTCGACTGGTACTACGCCTGCAAGGAAGTCCTCACGCCCGCCGACCTCACCCCGCCCATCGCGCCCATCGCGCCCATCGCGCCCACGGACGAACAGCGCGAGAATCCCCAGGCCTCGGCGATGCAGATCGTCCCCTCGGGCCCCGCGTTTAAGGGCACGCCGAACCTGCGGGCCTTCGTGCACATGATTTCTTCGGCGCGCACACACGTGACGATCACGAGCCCCTACTTCATCCCCGACGAGGCGCTCATCACCGCCCTGACCAACGCCACCCTGTCCGGCGTCGAGGTCGAGCTCTTCGTCTCCGAGCAATTCGACCAGTTCCTGGTCGGGCACGCCCAGCGCTCGTACTACGGCACGCTCCTCAAGGCCGGCGTTCGCATCCACCTGTACCGCAAGCCGCGAATGTTGCATTCCAAGTACGTCATCGTGGACGGCAGCCTGTGTGCGATCGGCTCGTCCAATATGGATGTGCGCTCCTTCGGCCTGAACTACGAGATGACTCTCGTCGCGGACGACGCGCGCCTGGTCGAGCTGCTGCACGGTAACGACCAGCGCACCCGTGAGCGCTCGCGTGAGTTGACCTACGAGGAGTGGCGCAGCCAGCCCTGGTACGTGCACTACGTCGACGACGTGTGTCGACTGGGCAGCGGGCTTCTGTGAGCGCCCCCGGGGACGAGGCCGTGGCCGACCGCGTGGATGACGCCGCGGATGCGCGTGGGAGCGCGGATTGTGCCACGTTATCGGACGGGGCGTCCGCTTCGCTGGATGTCAACCCATTCGTCGGGGAGGGCGGCGCCTACGACTCGGTGCGTCCCGCCTACCCGGGCGAGGCCGTGGCCGCGTTGGTCGATGCCGCGCGGCGCGCGCGGGGCGTGGATGCGTCGGGCTGGGATGGTTCGCTGCGCGCTGCCGACATCGGCGCGGGCACCGGCAAAATGAGCGAGCTCCTGGCCCGCGCCGGGGCCGTCGTGGACGCGGTGGAACCCTCTGGGGCGATGCGCGCCCAGGCCTCGTTCATGCCGGGCGTGACGTGGCACGCCGGCGTCGCCGAGGAGACGACCCTGCCGGACGCAGTGTTCGATATCGTGGTGTTTGCCCAATCGTGGCACTGGGTTGACCCCGAGCGTGCGGGCGTCGAGGCCGCTCGCATCCTCGCGCCGGGCGGCGTGCTCGCCATCGTCTGGAATCAGATGGCCGTGTCGATCCCCTGGGTGCATCGCCTGACGCGCATCATGCGTTCGGGCGACGTGCACCGCCCCGACAGGCCCCCCACGCCGGGCGGTGGCTTCGCCCCGATGACCCTCACCCAGGTCGCGTGGGAGGACCGGATGACCCCCGAGGAGATCCTCACCCTGGGCACGACCCGCTCCTCGTATATCCGTTCGTCGGAGGCGGGGCGCGAGCGCATGCAGGCGAACCTGCGCTGGTACCTGTACGAACACCTGGGCTACGCGCCGGGCCAGGACATCGCCATCCCCTACACGACCCTCGTGTGGCTGGGGGAGCGGTCGAACGAGCTGTCGAACGCGGCGCCGGGGCTCAGGTGAAGGAGATCTCGCGCTCGGTCTTGTTGTCGAACCAGCGGCGTCGGCCGTCGGGCTCGACGACCAGCTGGATGTCGGAGCCGACCGGCAGGTCGTAGATGCCGATGCAGGCCGGTTCGAGGGCGCACAGCTCGTTGAAGTCGACCACCGTCATGTTGGCCGGATCGGCCAGGTACTCGTCGGTATCGCGGTCGGACAGGATGCGCCAGCCCGTGTCCTGCGGGGCGATGGGCGCCTCGCGGGTCAGCCACTTGATGTTGCCCGTCCGCTCGACGATCTTGCGTGAGACGATCGCAGCCCCGGCGTTGGTAATGTACGTGGTGGTCATGAGCGTTCCTTAGTGTCTGCCGCCGCGCGGGCGGCGAGCGGGTTTTACTCGACGGGGACCATGAATCGGTCCGAGGCCCCCTCGGGTAGGGCGAGGCACTGGGCGCGGGCCTCGCGCAGGGCGGGTTCCAGGATCGCGAGGATCGGGTCCCACGAGCCGAGGGGACGGGCGATGTCCAGGCTCGTGCCATCCTCGCTCACGCACATCTCCTCGAAGACTTGGATCGTAACGCCCGCGAACTCCACGGCAGGGTGCTGGCAGAAGTAGGTCCCGGGCAGGTAGGTGACTTCCTCGAGGTTGAACGTCGGTGCGCCCGCCATGAGGGGTGCCAGGTCGCGCCCGTTCGCGCCCACGATCACCGCGACGAGAGGGGCGCGCAGGTTGTTCGTGGCGATTGCGATGCTGCGTGAGGTCGCCGTCAGTGCGGGCGAGGTAACCACGCGGGCCTGCGTGACGGAGGGGTCGACGAAGCCTCGGAAGGTGATTGCTGGCGTGGGGGGCAGCTTGTTGAGAAGCGACAGGAAATTGCGCGCGCTGTCCTCGAAAGTGGGGTCATGTCATGTGTCCTGGGTCGAAGTGGTGGGGTCGATGCCGAGGCGTGTGGCGATGCGATCGGCCAGTGCCTGTCGGTGGGGCCATCGGCGAGCAACGTCGTACACGGTATCGTGCGAGCCTGTGAGCTGTGCGTCGAAACCGGGGTCGTGCGCGCGTTGCGCGAAGAGAATGTGGAACGGGTTCGTTCCATCCTTGGTGCCCGCATCGAGAACGCACTCGCGGTCTAAGAGGAACTCGCACATGGGGTAACGCTGCGCAGGGTCGATGTTGCTGATCGCCTCAATGAATAAGCTTTTGCCCCAACGCACACGCTTCTCGTCCCCGACCCGGTACAGTCCCATGAACTCGCCGAAGGTTCCCCTGTATGCAACTGTGAATACTGACTTCATAGGCGGCTCCAACCGTTACTCATCGATACGAGCCCTGTTTCTTGATGAAAATTCGACTCTGTAGTTGTGCGCCGGATCGCCCGAGTGGGGGTGTGGCCCCTCCGGCAGGTCTCCCTTTGGGGCGGGTGCGTCGGCCGACGTTTTCGGCGCGGGGGCGTCGCTCGCCATCGAGGCCTTGGGCGGGGCCGCGCCATCAGCGCGAGCTGTCGGCGCGTCAGCGTGGGTGAGGTTGTAGAGCCATTCTTTGAGCGACTTGAGCAGCTGGTCGGCGTTGGTCAGCTGAGCGCCCAGGTTCGACAGGGATTCCTTCAGGGCGCTGATGCGCTTGGAGACGCCGCCCATCAGGGAGGCGACCCTAGTGGAAATCTGCTCCATGACGAGGGGGAATGCCGTCCCGAAAGACGCAACCAGCTCCACCGCATACGACAGGATCGAGCCGACGACCTGGCTGATCGCGTCGCGCACAAAGTCGTGAACGAATTGGATGATGACGGCGCACACGTCGTAGGCGGTGCCCACCGCCCCCGACAGGGTGCCCGCCATTGCGATGCCCGCGGTCGTGGCGCTGGAAGCGGTGACGTAGGCGCTGGCTGTGCTGCCTGTGGACGACCCGTCAGGGAATGAAGCCCGCACGTCTTGTTCGATGTTGTGCGCCGCTGCCCGCAGGGTCGCGGAGATGTTCTTCCAGGTCTGGCCGTTTGCGCGCAGCTGGTCGGAGTCGCCGGCGAGCTGGAGCATCCAATCCTTGAAAGGCTGGATATGGTCGAAGACCCAGCCGATGCCCCAGGCCATGAGGGTTCCGAGGGGGTCGGACACGTACGCGATGGTGTCGACGCCCATGGCGACGCCCGCCAGGGCCTCGCTCACCCACGACTTGTTGGTAATGGCCGAGCTGAGTTGCTCGATATCGTCGAGGAGGCCCGCGCCCGACAGGGTCGAGGTGGTGTCCTGGCGCTCGGCGACGAGAGAATTCGTGCCGTCAGCGGACACCGAGGCCTCCCCGTCCACCCGGACCGACCTCGGTCAGGCTGGCCGCCGAAGCCGCCTCGTGCGCCTCGAAGTCGCGCGCGCTGGCGATCAGGGACTGGGAGAGCTTGTCCAGGGCGATGCTCGCACCGTTGATGGCCAGGTGCTCCCCGGCCTCGACGAGCTGGAAGAGAGGGGCGATGAAAGGGCCGACCATCGCCCCGAAAGCGCCCTTGTTGGCCGAGGCCTGGCGCAGTGCGTCGGAGGCCAGCTCCAGGTCGCCCTGGTAGGAGCTGAGGCGATGCGCGTGCGCGGTCATAGCCGACGGATCGGCCGCATAATTCTCGCTCACCCCCAGGGCCTCCGTCGGCGAACCAGGAGAGTGGAATCATCTTCGGCGGGGTCGTCGGGTTCGGGGATGCCGTACAGTGAGCGCATGCGTTCAATGCCTGTGTACTGGGGGCCGAAAGCCTCCTGGGAAGCTGCGATCACCTGTTCGCCAGCGTTGCGGCGGGCGGCCGCGTAGGCGGCCATGATGGCCTCGCACATCTCGTTGGGCGCGCCCTCGATGCCAATGCCGAGCAGCGTCCCTGCTGAATCGACAATGATCTCAACACTGCTGTCGGGAGAGACGCCTACTCCTTGGACAGATTCGATGCGCTGACGCATCGCGCGGGCGCGTTCCGCCTGCTCTCGTACCTGACGCTCCTGACGGCGAATCAGGTTGGGATCATCCTCGAATAATGACATTGTCACCCCCCACCAATAGACGATATCCATTGTAGATGAAGCCTTAACCTGGTGGCAAGAATACATCTCCGGCCATCACTGGGCACCCCGTTACAATCGCAACCATTTCCGTGCGCTCGCTTGTTACTTGCGGCCGGGGCGAGGGTGCCTCGGGGTGACAGGCCTCGTTCCTGCTCTGAGAGCGCACCCGCCTCTGGCACAATGTCCGCATGGGTTTGTCGTTTCTGGGTGTCATCGCGGCGCTGGCGATGTATGCGGTGAGCGTGTCCCCCTCGCTCATGGCGCGCTCGTGGGCGTGGCACGCCGTTGCCTCGGGAATCCTGGTCGCCTGCGGATATGTCGCCGGCGTCGTCGTGCAGAACGTGGCCCAGCTTGTCATTCGCCTGACCGGCCTGACGATCAGCGCCTCCGAGCCCGTCGAGCTCGGCTTCCGCATCGGAATCGGAGCTCTCTTTGCGCTCTGGTGGATCTACGCCGTCATCCAGTCTTATCGCAGGGCACGCAAGGCTGCGGCGCTCGTGAACATGCCGGGGGAGACCTTCGGCGAATACCTGTTGGGAACCGCGGGAGCGGTCGTCGTGTCATGGATGCTGCTGCGTATCGTTGGAGCCCTGAATGGGCTGTGTTGGATGCTCATCGCATCCCTGGACGCGCACATGCCGCGCCCGGCCGCCATCGTGGTGAGCATGGTGATCCTGTTCGCGATCATGTTCTTCCTGACGTCCAAAGTCATCCTGCGAGGCGGCATCGGTTTCTTTCGCCGCAAGGCCGAGCAGCTCAACATGCGTACGGCGCGCGGCATCTACCAGCCTTTCGTCCCTGAGCGTTCGGCGTCCCCGGCCTCGTCCGTCACCTGGGAGTCGGTGGGTGGGCAGGGGCGCGTCTTCCTTGGGCGCGGCCCCCTCGCGCCTTGACATCGCGCAGGTGTGTGGTGGGGTGGCGATGGAGCCCATCCGCGTCTACTCCGGGATGCCCACGGGCGGGTCGGGCATTGAGCAGGCGGCCGCCACGGTCGTCGCCGAGCTGCACCGCACGGGCGCGTTCGACCGGGCCGTCATCCTCATCGCGGCGTCCACCGGGTCCGGGTGGGTGGACGAGTGGCAGGTCCAGCCCCTGGAGTTCCTCACGCGCGGGAACTGCGCCACGGCCTCGTTGCAGTACTCCTACGTACCCTCGGCGCTGAACTGGCTGACGGGACTCGAGCCCGCGCAGGAGGCCTCTGCCGCGCTGTTTGCCGCCGTGCGCGCCGAGCTGGATCTCATGGACGAGGCCGACCGACCCGCCCTCTTCGTGTGCGGTGAGTCCTTGGGGGCCTTCGCGTCGCAGTCCGTGTTCGAGTCCTTCGAGGACGTCCTGGCGCGGGTGGATGGTGCCCTGTGGGTGGGCACTCCCTCATTCACGCCGATGCATGCGGCCCTGACGGCCGCTCGGCACAAGGGCAGCCCCGAGGTGGCCCCCGTCGTCCATAATGCGCGGCGCGTGCGCTTCGTCAACGAGCCCTCGGACCTGCGTACCGACCTGTATGGGCGCGAGCTTGGGCCGTGGGGGTTCCCGCGCGTCGTCTACGCCCAGCATCCTTCGGATCCGGTCGTGTGGTGGACCAACAAGCTCATCTGGACGCAGCCGGACTGGCTGCGCGAACGCGCCGGGCGCGACGTCTCGTTGAACGTGGAGTTCACGCGATTCGCGACCTACATTCAGGTACTCGCCGACCTGCCCGTCGCGGGGACCGCGCCCGGCGGCCACGGGCACACCTATCACGAGGAGCTCATTCCGCTGTGGCGAGGAATTCTCGGCTTCGATCGTCTTTTCGACGAGGCCCCCGTGCACCCGCGCCTGGCGGCCCTGGATGGGGGCTGGGTTGATGATGCGATGCTTGAGCGCATCGGGATCGTCGTGCGCGCGAACCTGGAGCTGTCGGATCGGCAGTGACGAGGCCGGGGCGGCGTGCGCTTACCGGGTAGACAGTAGAGTGGTTCATTGAAATATTCAGGAATTTAAACGATCTGTGATTGAGAAAACGTGCGCGCGAGTCGAAACATATGTGCATTGGTTAGTTTACCGTTGAAAACCTGCTTAAAAATGGGCTTAGGTGTCACTGAAAGCTCCACGTAATAGCTTGTATCTTGCGGGTGGTAAGTGGGTAATGGCTTGCTAGGTATTCATTTACGCAGTAGCGTTCGTCCTACGAGCCTTAAGCCTAACCGGGCGGTATGGCTCGTTGGATCAACATTGGAGTGAGTATGTCCCAGTTAGTTCACAGGGCGTTCCTGGCGACCTTGGCGACCGGCGCGATGGTGGCGTCCGGTGCAGCCTTCGGAGCCCCCGCGTTTGCGGCGCCCGACCCCGACATGTACGGCCCCACGATTTCTGGTGTCACGACCATCAGTGAGGGGCTCGGCGGTTCCGTCAGCTTCAAGGTCGAGGACAACCCGGGCCTGTCCAGCATCGACTTGCGCGACCCGGCCACCGACGCCATCTTCTATCGTCGCGTCGTCGACTTCCCCGGCAACGTCACCGCCGACGGCGTTCACCACTACAGCTTTGAGATCAAGTTCTCCGACATTCAGGCGGCCTGGACGAAGGCTGGCCACACTGAGGCCTTGCCCGCGACCGTGAAGCTCGTTGCGTGGGGGAGCGACGGAAAGCCCTCGAAGCGTGCCGACGTCGCGATCGAGCCCGTCGCCATGACCTCCCTCGACTTCGGTATCGAGTCGGGTCGGCTCACCATGACTGTTGGTCAGCAGACGATGATCGGCGTCACGCACCAGCCTGAGAACGCCAACATGACGAAGATCAATTGGTCCGGCGATGACATCGACGTCCTGAACGTCGATGATGAGTCGGGCCTCGTGACTGCCCTGAAGGAAGGCTGCTCGGACGTTAGGGCTGTCGCTGACTACATGGATCCGATGGTCTTCGACCCGGTGATGGCCACCGTCAACGTCTGTGCCACCGAGCTGGGCGAGGACGAGATTGCCGTCGATCACCTGCGCGTGGACATGGAGGAGGGTGAGACCGTTACCCTCAAGCCGCTGCTGCCCGAGAAGTTCAAGGACGCGACCCTGACCTGGGGCCTGGAGTATGGCGGTGTGGTCATCCTGAAGACTGCCGAGGACGGCAAGAGTGCGACGATCACCGGCGGCAACGTTGCTGACTGGGATCAGGTGAACCTGACCGCCACCCTGCCCGACGGAACCGAGGCAACGGCGACGACGATCGCCGTTGTGAAGTCCCTGAAGCAGGATGCGACCGCTCCCGCGCCGTGGGTTGACCCGCAGCCGGATCCGCAGCCGCAGCCGGATCCGCAGCCTCAGCCGGACCCGCAGCCTCAGCCGCAGCCGGACCCGCAGCCTCAGCCCGATCCGCAGCCCCAGCCCCAGCCTGATCCGCAGCCCCAGCCGGACCCGCAGCCTCAGCCGGACCCGCAGCCCCAGCCCCAGCCTGATCCGCAGCCCCAGCCGGATCCGCAGCCGCAGCCTCAGCCGGATCCCCAGCCCCAGCCGCAGCCCGCTCCCACGGGCACCTGGATGCAGGACTCGATGGGCTGGTGGTACCGCAATGCTGACGGTTCCTACCCGGCGAACACTGCAGTCACGATTGACCGTCGTGTCTTCCGCTTCGATGCCAGGGGCTACATGCGCACCGGCTGGGTGATGGACCAGGGCTCCTGGTTCTACCACGACGCGAACGGCTACATGGTGACCGGCTGGCTGAACCTGGGTGGCACCTGGTACTACCTGGACGGCAACGGCGCTATGAAGACCGGATGGCTGGACCTGGGCGGTACCTGGTACTACCTGAACGCCTCGGGCGCTATGCAGACCGGCTGGCTGAACCTGGGTGGTACCTGGTACTACCTGGACGGCAACGGCGCGATGGCGACCGGCTGGCTGAACCTGGGCGGAACCTACTACTACCTGAACGCCTCGGGTGCTATGAAGACCGGATGGCTGGACCTGGGCGGTACCTGGTACTACCTGAACGCCTCGGGTGCCATGCAGACCGGCTGGATCAACCTGGGTGGCACCTGGTACTACCTGGACGCCAACGGCGCATGGGTCAAGTGACCTGACGCCTCTGACACGCACCGGCCGGGCCCGGGAACGCAGCGTTTCGCGTTCCCGGGCCCGGCCCGTTTGACAATTCAGTCGGGCTTAACGGGCTCTTCGCATTGTGGGGTGTGGGGGTGGTGTTCGAAGCGTCCCGGGGATCGTGGACAGTGTCGTGGGACGACGAGCGAACACAGGAGTTCGCCTTGGGCGCCTCATCAACCAAAAGTCGCACGTAATTTGGGTACCCTAACTTTTCATAGGTATCGAGAAAACCGCAGAATTCCAACGATGTGATTTCAATGTTTGAAATACATGTCGGGGAATTACGTGCGACATTTCTGAGGAACCACAACATGAGACGCCACAAAGACCCCAAGCGGAAGACAACCCAAGCCCAGAAGACAACTCAAGCAGAAGACGCCCAAGCAGAAGACAACTCAAGCACAGAAGACCCCCGCAACCCCGACAGTCGCCACAAGCGCGGGGGCACTGCACCCGATATGGGGCGGTGCACCCGTTACGTGGCGGTGCACCCGAACAGAAGAGGTGCATTGCCTACGGATCGGGTGCAGCGCCCCAACAAACAAGAACAAACGCGGAACTGACACACCGAACCACTCACCGCCGCACCCCTTCATGCGCAGCCGGGCCCTACTGGTAGTAGGACGGGAACGTGAAACGCTGCGTTCCCGGGTCCGGCCCGTTTGACAATTCAGTCGGGCTTAACGGTTGGGTAAGCGGGATTGAGATTGTCACTCTCGCCTTTTCCGGTAGCGTAGTCTCAGGCGGCTGCGACGTGGGGGTGCCCACACCGGCAGCAGTCGTCTGTGATACTCAATGGAGAAGGCTTATGTCAATGAAGAAACCAGCTTCCCTCCTGGCGTTTGTCGGCGCGCTCGCGCTCGTGGTGACGGGCCCGGCGTCCGTGGCCTCGCCGATGCTCCCAGGCCACTTGCCCGCACAGGACACCCCGGCCTCGTCCCCGGTGGGCGACGTCAATACTGCGCTGACCTCGAAGGACGGGCAGACGCAGGAGGCCGATTCGCCCGGCCAGGACCCGGCGCGTGTCGTCGGCATCATCGTGCAGCTCGCCGATGGGACCGACCGCGCTGCGGCCCTGTCCTCCGTGAACGAGGCCGTGGCCGGGGTTTTCCCAAACGCCTCGGTGAGCGTGGAGCGCGAGTACGCCAACGTCCTGGACGGCTTCGCCCTCAAGGCGCCCGCCGGGTCGCTGGACGCGATCCGCAAGGCCCCGGGCGTCACGGCCGCGTTCCTTGAGCGCGAGGGGCACGTGAGCGACGTGGCCGCCGTCGATGCCGAGGGCGGCACCCGGGCCTCGAGGGTGGAGGGGCAGGACCCTGCGAACCTGAGCGCCCAGCTCATGATGCGCACCGACCAGGTCACCCAGAAGGGCGAGGGCACAGTCATCGCCGTCATTGACACGGGCGTGGACATGACGCACCAGGCATTCACGCCCGCGCTGGTCGCCACGCCCGCCCTGTCCGAGGATGCCGTGGACGCCCTGCGGCCCAAGCTGGGGCAGGGCACGACCGGCGTGTACGTCAACGAGAAGTTCCCCTTCGCCTACGACTACGCGGACGGTGACAACGATGCCTCCCCGCGTGAGGGAGGCTCGGGCTTCCACGGGACGCACGTGGCCGGTATCGCCGCCGGTAACGCCGACAAGATCGTCGGCACGGCCCCCGACGCGCAGATCATCGTCGGCAAGGTGACGCGCACCGAGGACGACGCGCTCCTGGATTCGGCGCTGCTCGCCTCCCTCGACGACATGGTGGTCCTGCACCCGGACGTCATCAATCTGTCGCTGGGGTGGACGGCTGGCATGGACAACGAGGCCGACTCGGTCTACGCGACCGTCTACAAGAAACTGGCGGAGGAGGGCATCACCGTCAACGCGGCGGCTGGCAACGCCTTCTCGACCGGATACGGCAACATGTCCGGCAAGGGCCTGCCGTATGCGTCGGACCCGGATTCCTCCGTTATGGATGAGCCCGCGACCTACCCGTCCGTCGTCGCCGTCGGCTCCGTCGAGAACGCGCTCATCCGCAACGCCTTCACGGCGGCCGGCATGGACATCGGCTACCAGCGCTCGCGCGGCATGAACGGCGAGAAGGTCGCCTACTTCTCCGACCTGCCGGCTGGCACCTACGAGTACGTGGACGCCGGATTCGCCTCCGAGGAGGATGTTGCCGCCCTGAAGGAGAAGTTCCCGAACGGGCTGTCCGGTAAAATCGCGCTCGTCTCGCGCGGCAAGATGACCTACCAGAAGAAGGTTGAAAACCTCTACGACCTGCACCCTGCGGGCGTCCTGGTCTACAACAACGTCTCGGTCGGCTCGCTGATCATCATGAACCTGACGACCCAGGACGTCCCGGCTGCGTTCATCTCCCAGGCCGACGGCCTGGCGATGCTCGAGGCCGCCGACCATCACCTCACGATGACCGAGGGGCAGGTCCTGCCCCAGTCCACGATTTATGAGGCCTCCGAGTTCTCCGCGTGGGGCGTGTCCCCGGACCTGCGGCTCAAGCCTGAGATCGCGGCGCCCGGTGGCAACGTGTTCTCGGCGATACCGAACGGTGCGTACGAGCAAACCTCGGGTACGTCCATGGCGACCCCGCAGATGGCGGGCATTTCCGCGATTGTCCTCCAGCGCGTCCAGTCCGATCCGCTCTTCGCCTCGATGAGTGCGCGCGAGCAGGCTGACGTCGTCCAGAACCTCATCATGGGCACCGCGCGCCCGCTGACCGACGCGGCCCAGACCTCGGGCGCTCTGTACTCCCCGCGCAAGCAGGGAGCCGGTCTGGTTGACGCCTTGGCGGCCACGACCTCGTCCGTGTACCCGACCGTGAAGGGTGCTCTCGAGCCCTCCCGACCCAAGGCGGACCTGGGGGATGGCACCAGGGGCTGGCACTTCGACGTCGTTCTCCGCAACCTTTCCGACGCGCCCGCGACCTACGAGCTCGGCTCCCAGGCGCTCTCGGAGATCGTCGACGGAGGGTTCTTCACTGAGCACTCCACGGATTGGCGAGGCCGTGGCGTGGACATTACGTTCAGCGGCGTCGCCACGTCGGCGGGGGAGGGCGCGAGCGTGACCGTCCCCGCGAAGGGCGAGGCCACCGTCGGCGTTGACGTGACGCCCGGCGCCGAGTTCGCCCAGTATGTCGCGGACAACGCGCCGTCCGGCACCTTCCTCGACGGCTTCGTGCGCCTCACCTCGAAGACCGACGGTCAGCCCGACCTGTCCGTGCCCTACCTGGGCTTCTACGGCGACTGGGGTAAGGCTCCGATCTTCGACGCGCTCGCCTCCGACGGCGGAGCGCACACCCGCGCCTCGGCCATCATCAACGGAAAGACCGGCGACCTCCTCGGCTACAACCCCCTCGTCAAGGCGGCCGACCGCACCGGCAACCCCAACGCCCAGCGCTACGTGATCTCCCGGGCCGAGGCCTCGGGCGCCCCCACGGTCCTCGAACCGCGCACGGGCACACTGCGCAGCGTCCACACGCTGACCAGCACCTACACGAACGAGGCCGGGGAGACGGTCTCGGCGGTGACGAACTACCGGAACTGGAAGTCCATCTACCTGACCAGTACCGAGGAGAACACGTGGGTCGAGGCCTACCACGACCCGACGGCCCTGGATGCCACCGCAGACGCGTTCAAGGATCTGCCCGACGGCCAGTACACGCTCACGATCGCCGCCCGCAACGACGGGCCGTCACCCACCGAGCAGTCCATCTCCTACACGTTCCGCCTCGACACCGCGGCGCCCGTCATTTCCGAGCTGGTGTACTCCGGAAAGGATGAGGGCTTCGTCGTCACCTTCGACGTCACCGATGACTCGCCGCTGGCGGCGGTCGACCTGCACGATCCGGCCGACGGCCTGTGGTTCTTCCGCCACGTCTTCACCGAGGACGAGGGCAGCGTCGGCGCCGACGGTCGCTATGCGTACCACGTGGAGATTCCGATGAGCGTGATCCAGCAGGCGTGGACCGATCAGGGTGGCACGGGCGACGTCATCGCCAACCCGTACATCCTCGCGTGGGATTACGGCTTGAACCCCTCCGCGGTCTTCCCGATCAACCTGCCGAGCGGCAACCCGGGCACGCCCAGCCCGTGCGTGAGCCCCGAGGGCGGCCACTGGGCCAAGGACGCCACCGGCTGGTGGTACGTGTGTGCCAACGAGACCGGCTACCTCACCGGGGGATGGTTCACGATTGACGGCGCCGACTACCAGTTCGGCCCCTCCGGGTACATGATGACCGGGTTCCTCAAGCGCCCGAGCGGCGAGTGGGTCTACGCGGACGCTACCGGGGCGCTGGCGAGCGGATGGGTGCGTGACGGCGTGTATGGAGGGCCCTACTGGTACTACCTCGATCCGGCTACGAACGTCATGCGCACCGGATGGCTGTTTGACCGCGGCTCCTGGTACTACCTGGGATCCTCCGGCAATATGCACACCGGATGGATAGAAGTAGGCGGCTCCTGGTACTACCTGGACTTGACAGGAGCGATGCGCACCGGATGGCTCAAGCAGGGTGACGCCTGGTACTATCTGGGGCCTGACGGAGTGATGCTGACCGATGTGCAGATAATCAGTGGGCGCACCTATGTCTTCGGCCCTTCAGGTGCCCTGATCGGGTAAGCGGAGGGGAAGATATCCCTGCAATACCTGGGTTTGGCGGCGCTTCGTACGGGTGTCGTCAAACCCAGGATTCGTTGTTGAAAAAGTTTGGGAAATGTTAAAAAAGGGCTTTTAGATTCCGCGATAAGTGTTGTACTCTGATCTCCAGTGACCACTAGGTCAAAGTTTGTTCCGGCCCGTCCGGGTCACCGACACCATCATTGGAGTTAGACATATGACACCGAAGAAACCGGCGAAGCTGCTCGCTATCGCCGGCGCATGCGCGGTTGCCATCGCGCTGCCCACGTCCCTTGCGATGCCGGGGTCGTTCATCCACCAGGCCGGCTCTGATGCCGACGCCGCCCAGTCTGAACAGTCAGCCGCCGATGCGGCTGCGGCGAGCGAGCCCGCTCCCGAGCTTCCCGTGGGTGACGTCGACAACGCGCTGACCTCGCCTGACGGCGAGTCCCTCTTCGACGAGGATGCCCCTGCCACGGTCGAGGACGACTCCTCGACCGTCGTGGACATGATCGTCCAGCTGGAGGACGGCACCGACGCGACCGCCGCACTCGCCTCCATCAACGAGGCCGTGGCTGCGGCCTTCCCGGACGCCTCCACCGAGGTGACCCACGAGTACGTCAACACCTTTACAGGCTTCGCGCTGAGCGCCCCCATCGGCTCGATGGACGCGATCCGTGGTGTGAGCGGCGTGCAGAGCGCGTTCCTCGACCACGAGACGCGCGTGAGCGACGAAGGCGATGACACGCCCACCGACGCGGAGGGTACTGGCGCCGCCGAGTCCGACAGTGCCGCCGACGCCGAGAGCAGCCCCATGGCCGCTATGCGCGCCGCGCAGCACGGTGACGTCACGTCCGCCCAGGCCATGATGAAGGCCACCAACATCTCCCAGACCGGCTCTGGCAAGGTCGTCGCCATCATCGACACGGGCGTGGACATGTACCACTCCGCGTTCCGTGGCAACCTGTCCGGAACCCCCGCCATCGATAGCTCCAAGGGCGCTGCCCTGGCGCGCCAGGTGGGCAAGAGCGGCACTACGTGTCCCAGAAGTTCCCCTTCGCCTACGACTATGCGGACGATGACAACGACGCCTCCCCGGCCGGTTCTCACGGCACGCACGTGGCCGGCATTACCGCTGGTAACGGCGGTCAGATCACGGGTATTGCACCCGATGCTCAGATCATCGTCGGCAAGGTCGCGCGCAGCCGCGGCGGTGGCATCCCCGACTCCGCCCTGCTCGCCGCTCTCGATGACATGGCGATCATCAAGCCCGACGTCGTGAACCTGTCCCTCGGCCGCACGGCCGGCATGGATAGCGCGGCCGACACCCTGTTCGCAGGCGTGTACGAGAAGCTGCAGAACAACGGCATCATCGTCGATGTGGCCGCCGGTAACGAGTACTCGGCTGCCTACGGCAACAAGTCGGGCAAGAACCTGCCCTACGCCTCCGACCCGGACTCCTCGACCCTGGGTGAGCCCTCCACCTTCGCGCCCGTCGTGTCGGTTGCCTCCATCGAAAACGCGCGCGGCGGTCGTGGCTCCTACAAGATGTCCGACTTCAGCTCGTGGGGCGTGTCTCCCGACATGCGCCTCAAGCCCGAGGTGACCGCCCCCCGGCGGCAACATCTACTCCGCCGTGCCCGGCGGTGGCTACCAGTACATGTCCGGCACGTCCATGGCGACCCCGCAGATCACCGGCGTCAGCGCCGTTGTCCTCGAGCGCGTCCAGAACGACCCGCTCTTCTCCTCGATGACCGCACGCCAGAAGGTCGACGTGGTGCAGAACCTCACCATGGGTACCGCAGTCCCCGTCACCGACCCGAACGGCAGCAATGGCGCCTACTACTCCCCGCGTAAGCAGGGCGCAGGCCTCGTCAACGTTCAGGCTGCCACGACGACGGGCGTGTACCCGACCGTCAACGGCGCGACCGACGCCTCCCGCCCCAAGGCGGACCTCGGCGACGGCACCAACGGCTGGCACTTCGACGTCACCCTGCACAACGTGTCCGGCACGGCGGCGACCTACGACATGTCCGCTCAGGCCCTGTCCGAGAACATCTCGGGTGGCCTCTTCACCGGCACGTCCAGCGACTGGAACGGCAAGGGCGTCAACGTCACCTTCTCCAAGAACAGCGTGACCGTCCCCGCCAAGGGCGAGGCCACCGTTGGCATCGACATCACGCCCGGCAGCCAGTTCGCTCAGTACGTCTCCGAGAACGCGCCCTCGGGCACCTTCCTGGATGGCTTCGTGCGCTTCACCTCGCGCACGAATGGCCAGGCTGACATGACCGTCCCCTACCTGGGCTTCTACGGCTCCTGGGGCACGCCGTCGATCTTCGACCAGCTCGTCTCCGAGGGTGACGGCCACGCCGCGTCCTCGGGCATCTACAACGGTTCGAACGGCAACCTCCTCGGCTACAACCCCCTCGTCAAGGGCCGCGACCGTCAGGGTCGTCCCAACGCCGAGCGCTACGTGATCTCCCGTTCCACGGCCTCGGGTGCGCCCACGGCCATCGCTCCTCGCACGGGTACGCTGCGAAGCGTCCACACGCTCACCACGACCTACGCGAACGAGGCCGGCAAGAGCATCGCTTCCTTCACCTCCAAGCAGAACTGGAAGTCGGTGTACGACTCCGACGAGCAGCGCATGAGCTGGGTTGAGGAAAACCACGAGTCGCGCTCGATCAACCTCAACGACTACAAGTACTCGAACCTGCCCGACGGCAAGTACACGCTGACGATCGCCGCCACCAACGACGGCCCGTCTCCGACCAAGCAGTCCATCACCTACAACTTCCGCGTTGACACCAAGGCTCCGGTCGTCGAGAGCGCCACGGTGAGTGGATCCACCCTCGAGGTCGTGATCAGCGACGAGTCGCCGCTGGCAGGCTTCACCGTGAACGATCCGAACAGCGGCCAGTACATCTACCGCGACGTCATCCGTAACGATGCCGACCAGACGTACTCCAACGGTCGTTACCGCTACAAGGCAACCGTCAACATGAGCGAGATTCGCGGCGGCGGTTACAACAAGCCCTACGTCCTCGCGTGGGACTACGGCCTCAACCACTCCAAGGCCACCACGGTGGGACAGTCCGCCGGTAACGGCGGCGGCGCGGATCAGCCTGGCGACAACGGTGGCAACACCGGCGACCAGCCCGGCAACGGCGGTAACACGGGCGATCAGCCCGGCAACGGCGGTAACACGGGCGATCAGCCCGGCACCGGCAACGGCGGCAACCCCGGTACGGGCGTGTGCACCCCCTACAAGTCCGGCCGCTGGGTTGGCGACGGAGCGCGCTGGTGGTACGTGTGCAACGACGGCAGTGGCTACCTGCGTAGCGGCTGGTACCTCATCGGCAACCGCTACTACTACTTCGGCCCCGATGGCTACATGTACACCGGCTGGCTCAACCGTGGAGGCCGCTGGTACTACCTGAACAACTCCGGTGCCATGGAGACCGGCTGGGTCAAGGTCGGAAACCGCTGGTACTACATGGGCTCCGACGGCTCGATGTACACCGGTACGCAATCGATCGACGGACAGAGTTACACGTTCGATGATTCTGGCGTGTGGGTCAAGTGACCTGCTAGCTCCTTCCTGACACACCCCTGGGCCCGGAAACGCTGTGATGACTGCGTTTCCGGGCCCAGGCCTCGTTTATGGACGGGCTCCTTGTCAGCACGTGGAACGCTGACGAAGGGCCCTTGTTGTGTCGTGTACCCTACGAGACAATGACCGATGGGTTGAACTTTGCATGACACCTCATCGGTTTTCCATCAACACATGGGAGTTTTACGACTATGACACCGAAGAAACCAGTGGCGCTGCTTGCGCTCGCTGGGGCGTGCGCGCTCGCGCTCGTGGCGCCCGCGGCCATCGCGTCGCCGCCCGCCCCTGCCCCCGTCACCCCACAGCCCGCGCCGTCCGCGACCGAACCGATCATTCCGGTCGGCGACGTCGACACCGCGCTGACCTCGAAGAGCGGCCAGACCCCGGCCGCTGCGCCGACCCAGGCCTCCGCTGCTGAGGACTCCGCGCGCGTCGTCGGCATCATCGTCGAGCTGGCGCCCGGCACCGACCGCGCTGCCGCCCTCGCCGCCATGAACGAGGCCGTGGCTGGGGTTGAGCCGGGTGCCTCCGCCGAGGTGAGCCGCGAGTACACCAACGCCTTCAGCGGATTCGCGCTGAAGGCCCCCGCTGGGGCGCTTGACGCGATCCGCGGCGTGGCCGGCGTGAAGGCCGCGTTCCTCGAGCGTGAGATTCAGGTCGACGATAACGTGACGCCCGACGCCGAAGGCGGTTTCGCGGCCGCGCGCTTGGCGGGTCAGAATCCCGACAACCTGAGCGCCCAGCTCATCATGCACGCCGACCAGGTGTCCCAGAAGGGCGCGGGCAAGGTCATTGCCGTCATCGACACGGGCGTGGACATGACCCACCCGGCTTTCGCCGGTGCCCTGTCCGGGACTCCCGCCCTGGATGCGGGAAAGGTGGCCTCCCTGGCCGCGCAGCTGGGTGCGGGCAAGACGGGCACCTACGTCTCCGAGAAGTTCCCCTTCGCCTACGATTACGCGGACGATGACGCCGACGCGTCCCCGGCAGGTTCCCACGGCACGCACGTCGCCGGTATCGCCGCGGGTAACGCCGGTGAGATCATGGGCGTGGCCCCCGACGCGCAGATCATCGTCGCGAAGGTCGAACGCGACAGCGGCGGTATCCCGGACTCCGCGCTGCTATCCGCCCTGGATGACATGGCGGTCCTGCGCCCCGATGTCGTGAATCTTTCGCTCGGCCAGACAGGTGGCATGGACAACGCCGCCGACAGCGTCTACGCGGGAATCTTCGAGACGCTGCAGGAGAAGGGGGTCGCAGTCGACGCGGCCGCCGGTAACGAATTCTCCGCAGGCTACGGCAACAACTCGGGTAAGAACCTGGCCTACGCCTCCGACCCCGACTCCTCGACCCTGGATGAACCCGCTTCCTACGCCCCCGTGGTTGCCGTTGCCTCCCTCGATAACGTGCTTCAGGCCAACGGTTTCAAGGCGGCTGGACGAGACATCGCCTACCAGCGTGCGCGCGCGGAGAACGGTGACAAGATCGCTGACATCGCCGAGCTGCCCGCTGGCGACTACGAGTACGTTGACGGTGGAATCGCCTCCGAAGAAGATGTGAAAGCTCTCAAGGAGAAGTACCCGGACGGACTGGCCGGTAAGTTCGTGCTCGTGTCGCGCGGTAAGCTGACCTTCGACGCTAAGGTGTCGAACCTTGCAGACCTCAAGCCCGCTGGCGTCCTCGTCTACAACAACGTCCCCGGCGACGCGCTCATGGTCATGAGCCTGTCGACGCTGAGCGTGCCCGCCGGTTTCATGTCGCAGGCCGATGGTCAGGCCATGCTGGCTGCCGCCGACCATCACCTGACCCTCGTTGAGGGCATGACGATCACGCCCAGCAGCAAGCATTCGATGTCCGGCTTCAGTTCGTGGGGCGTCACCCCTGATCTGCGGCTCAAGCCCGAGGTGACTGCCCCCGGCGGCAACATCTATTCCTCGGTGCCTGACGGCGCATACGGGTTCATGTCCGGCACGTCCATGGCGACGCCCCAGATCGTCGGCGTGAGCGCCGTCGTGCTTGAGCGCGTTCAGAACGATCCGCTCTTCGCCTCGATGAGTGATCGTGAGAAGGTGGACGTCGTCCAGAACCTCGTCATGGGCACAGCCGCCCCCGTCGTCGATCCGCTCCAGGACACTGGTGCCTACTACTCTCCGCGCAAGCAGGGATCCGGCCTGGTGAACGTTCTGGCGGCCACGACCTCGTCTGTGTACCCGACCGTGAAGGGTGCCCCCGAGCAGTCCCGACCCAAGGCCGACCTGGGGGATGGCACGAAGGGCTGGCACTTCGACGTTGTCCTGCACAACCTGTCCGACGCCTCGGCGACCTATGAGATGAACTCTCAGGCGCTTTCCGACATCGTGACGGACGGCTTCTTCAGTGAGCGCTCCTCCGATTGGCGCGGCAAGGGCGTGGAGATCGCCTACTCCGGCTCTGCCTCGGCCACCGGCGAGGGCGCGACCGTCACTGTGCCCGCGAAGGGCGAGGCCACCGTCGGCATCGACGTCACCCCCGGATCCGCCTTCGCCCAGTACGTGACAGACAATGCGCCGTCGGGTACCTTCCTGGAGGGCTTCGTGCGCTTCACGTCGCGCACGCAGGGTCAGTCTGATCTGACCGTGCCCTACCTAGGCTTCTACGGCGACTGGGGTAAGCCCGCGATCTTCGACCAGCTTGCCTCTGAGGGCGATGGGCACGTCCTGGCCTCGGGCATTTACAACGGTAGGAACGGAGACCTGCTCGGGTTCAACCCCCTGCGCAAGGTGTCGGAGCGTACTGTTCGTCCCCAGTCCGACAAGTACGTCATTTCACGCTCGACGGCCTCTGGTGCTCCCACGGCCATCGATCCGCGTACGGGCACTCTGCGGTCCGTGCACACGATGACCACCACCTACACGAACGCGGCTGGCGAGGTCGTCGCCTCGTACACGTCTCACCAGAACTGGAAGTCCGCCCTGGACTCGAATGGGGTCATGACTGCGGTGGAGCAAGGCCATGCGTCCAGGGGCCTGGACCTGACGTCCGACGAGTTCAAGAACCTGCCCGATGGCGCGTACAAGGTGACGATTGCCGCCAGCAACGACGGTCCTTCGCCGACCGAGCAGTCTATCTCCTACGACTTCCGCGTCGATACGACGCCTCCGGTCATCGAGCGGGCAAGCGTGGACCTTGGTGATATGGCTGGCCCCGTTCTCGATCTGGAAATCAGTGACGAGTCACCCATCGCCGGCTTTACCCTGCACGACCCCGGAAGCGGACTGTGGTTCTACCGCAGTCTTAATGAGGATGACGCCCACCAGTGGTACAGCGAAGGCAGGTACCGCGAGAGCCTAAGTATCGGTCTGGGTGAGTTTGAGCTCGGTTGGACCGATCAGGGCGGCGAGGGCGACATTATTGCGCACCCTTACCTGCTCGCGTGGGACTACGGCCTCAACCACTCCGAGGCCGTCACGATTGACCTGCCTTCCGATAACGAGGGTCCGATCGCTCCGTGCGTGAGTCCCACGGGTGGACATTGGGCCCACGACTCCACTGGCTGGTGGTACGCCTGTGCGAGCGGCACGGACTACCTCAAGGGCGGCTGGTTCACGATCAACGGCTCCGACTACCTGTTCGGCCCCAACGGCTACATGTCCACCGGTTTCCTCCAGCGTCCCTCCGGCGAGTGGGTCTACGCGGATTCCGAGGGTGCTCTGGTGGGCGGCTGGGTCAGCGACGGCGGCTCCTGGTACTACATGGATCCCGACACCAAGGTCATGCGCACCGGCTGGCTGCTCGATCGCGGCTCCTGGTACTACCTGTCCGACAGCGGTGCGATGGCCGTCGGCTGGGTGCAGGTGGATGGTTCCTGGTACTACCTGAAGGCCTCCGGGGCGATGGCCACCGGCTGGGTGAAGGTGGGCGACTCCTGGTACTACCTGTCCTACTCGGGAGCGATGCTGACGGGCACCCACACGATCAACGGACGCACCTACGTCTTTGACGAGAACGGTGCGTGGGTCGGATGAGAGCGAGGCGCTAGCGCCTGACAATCATCGCCACGAGGCCCGGGAACCTTGCTATGTAAGTGTTCCCGGGCCTCGTCACAGTTTGTCGGTAAAATATTCTCCAATTGTTCCCCAATGTGAAACAAAGTTTGTCAAAAGTTATTCGTGGGGTATGTTAGGTGTGGCGGCCGACACGGCGGAGCCCTTCCGCCCCAGGGACGGCCACTGTCGACACATTGGAGTTACGCACATGACAACGAAGAAACCAACGGCGCTCCTCGCGCTCGTCGGTGCCTGCGCGCTTGCGGCCACAGGCCCGGCGTCGCTCGCAGCGCCGACGACTCCCACGCCACCGCAACCCACCGAGCAGGCCACGGCCTCGTCCCTGCCCGTGGGCGACATCGACACCGCGCTGACCTCGAAGAGCGGGCAGACCAGCCAGGCCGATCAGGCCCAGGCGAGCGACGAGGCCGACTCGGCCGCCGTCGTGAGCATCATCGTCCAGCTCAATGACGGTGCAGACCGCGCCGCCTCCCTCGCCTCCATCAACGAGGCCGTGGCCGGCGCCTTCCCCGGAACCTCCGCCCAGGTGGAACGCGAGTACGACAACGCCCTGCGGGGCTTCGCGCTCAAGGCCCCCGCCGGCTCTCTCGACGCGATCCGCGCGGCGAGCGGCGTCAAGGCCGCCTTCCGTGATCGCGAGACCCGCGTCGAGGATGCCGACGACCAGGTCGCTGGCGAGGGAGCGACGAACTCCGCCCGTACCTCAACCCAGGACCCCGCCAACCTCAGCGCCCAGCTGATGATGCACGCCGACCAGATCACCCAGAAGGGCGACGGGAAGGTCATCGCCGTCATCGACACGGGCGTGGACATGACGCATCCGGCGTTCGCGGGCGCCCTCGGGGGGGACCCCCGCGCTCTCGGCGGACAAGGTGGCGTCCCTGACCCCCCAGCTGGGCGACGGCAAGACCGGCACCTACGTGTCGGAGAAGTTCCCCTTCGCCTACGACTACGCGGATAACGACCCGGACGCCTCGCCGACCGGACAAGCCGGATCGCACGGCACACACGTCGCCGGCATCACCGCGGCCAACGCGGGCGAAATCGTCGGCATCGCGCCCGACGCGCAGATCATCGTCGCCAAGGTCGCACGCAGCGTCGAGGGCGACATCACCGATTCCGGGCTGCTCGCCGCACTCGACGACATGGTGATCCTGCACCCCGACGTCATCAACCTGTCGCTCGGCCAGCTCGGAGGCATGGACAACGAGGCCGACTCGGTCTACGCGACCGTCTTCAAGAGCCTGCAGGACGTGGGCGTGACCGTCAACGCGGCAGCCGGCAACCACTACACGGCCGGATACGGCAATACCTCCGGCAAAAACCTGCCCTTCGCGTCCGACCCGGACTCCTCCACCCAGTGCGAGCCAGCGACCTACTCCTCCGTGGTCTCCGTCGCCTCCGTCGATAACTCGCTGGCGCACAGCGCGTTCACCGTCGGCGACCGCGACATTCCCTTCCAGCGGGCCGGTGGCGCTGACGGTCAGAAGATGCCCGACCTGTCCGACCTGACCGGCGGCCCCTTCGAATATGTCGACGGCGGCATCGGTTCGGCCGAGGACGGCGCCGCGCTCAAGGCCAAGTACCCCGAGGGCCTGGCCGGAAAGATCGTGCTGGTCAAGCGAGGCTCCCTCACCTTCCAGACCAAGTTCGACAACATCGCAGGCTCCAAGCCCGCCGGCTTCATCGTCTACAACAACGTTCCCGGTGACTCCCTCGTCGTCATGAGCCTGGCGACGAACGGCGTGCCCGCCGCATTCATTTCGCAGGCTGACGGCGAGGCCATGCTGGCCGCCGCCGACCATCACCTGAGTGTCGCCCCCGGCAAGGTCGTCGCACCCAGCTCGAAGTACTCCATGTCGAGCTTCTCCTCCTGGGGCGTCACCCCCGACCTGCGCCTCAAGCCCGAGGTCGCCGCACCCGGCGGCAACATCTACTCCTCGGTGCCCGGAGGCACCTACGAGTTCATGTCCGGCACGTCGATGGCGACCCCGCAGATGGCGGGCGTGAGCGCGGTCGTCCTGCAGCGCGTCCAGAATGATCCGCTGTTCGCCTCGATGAGTGCGCGCGAGAAGGTTGACGTCGTTCAGAACCTCATCATGGGCACGGCCGCTCCCATCGCCGACCCGCTCCAGGACACCGGCGACCCGTACTCCCCGCGCAAGCAGGGCTCGGGTTTGACGAACGTCCTGGCTGCCACGACCTCGTCCGTGTACCCGACCGTGAAGGGCGCCCCCCGAGTCCTCCCGACCCAAGGCCGACCTGGGGGATGGGACCAAGGGATGGCACTTCGACGTCACCCTCCACAACCTCTCCGGCGTCGAGGCCACCTACGCCCTGAACACGCAGGCGCTCTCCGAGATCGTTGAGGATGGGTTCTTCACCGGCCACTCCTCCGACTGGCGAGGCAAGGGCGTGGACATCGCCTACTCCGGCGCGGCCGTGAGCGGCACCGGCGAAGGCGCGACCATCACCGTCCCCGCCTCGGGCGAGGCAACCGTGGGCGTGGACGTCACGCCTGGCGCCGCCTTCGACTCCTACGTCGCGCAGAATGCGCCCAACGGCACGTTCCTCGACGGCTTCGTGCGCCTCACCTCGAAGACTGACGGACAGCCCGACCTGACCGTGCCCTACATGGGCTTCTACGGCGACTGGGGCAAGGCCCCCATCTTCGACGCCCTCGCCTCCGACGGGGGAGCGCACACCCTGGCCTCGGGCATCTACAACGGCACCACGGGCCAGCTGCTGGGATACAACCCCCCTGGTCAAGGCCGACGCGCGCACCGGCACGCCCAAGGCTGACCGCTACGTCCTCTCCCGCGCCGAGGCCTCGGGCGCTCCCACGGTCCTCGAACCGCGCACCGGCACCCTGCGCAGCGTCCACACGCTCAATACCGTGTACGCGAATGCCGCCGGTGAATCCGTCGCCTCGTACGTGACCCACCAGGTCTGGAAGTCCGGCGTCAACCCCAGCACCGGCAAGATGACCTGGGTCGAGGACGGCCACGAGCCCACGACCCTGGACCTGCGCTCCGACGCGTACAAGAACCTGCCCGACGGCGACTACACGCTGACGCTCTCCGCGCACAACGATGGCCCCTCGCAGGCCGAGCAGTCGATCTCGTACAACTTCAGCATCGACACGGCCGCGCCCGAGGTCGCCACCCTGGAGTACACAGAGGAGGGCGGCAACGCCCGCCTGCTCGTCACGGTCACCGACAACAAGCCCGTGGCCGGCATCGACCTGCACGACCCGGCCGACGGCCTGTGGTTCTACCGCCACGTCTTCTCTGACACCGACGGTGTCAAGGGCGACGACGGCAGGTACCGCTACGAGCTCGAGATCCCCATGTCCGAGCTCTCCCAAGCCTGGACCGACCAGGGCGGCTCCGGCGAGGTTATCGCCCACCCGTACCTGCTCGCCTGGGACTACGGCCTGAACCACTCCGAACCCAAGACGGTCGACCTGCCCACCGGCAACGAGGGCGTCAAGCTGCCCTGCACCGACCCCGCCGGCGGTCACTGGGCCAAGGACGCCGTGGGCTGGTGGTACGTGTGCGCGAACGGCACCGACTACCTGACGTCAGGGTGGTTCACGATCAACGGCTCCGACTACCAGTTCGGACCATCCGGCTACATGATGACCGGCTTCCTCAAGCGCGCCGATGGAACGTGGGTCTACGCGGACGCTTCCGGAGCCCTGGTGGGCGGCTGGGTGCGCGATGGTGGCTCCTGGTACTACCTGGATCCCGCCACGAAGACCATGGCCACCGGCTGGTTCTTCGACCGCGGTTCCTGGTACTACCTGGGCGACTCGGGCGACATGCACACCGGCTGGGTGCAGGTCGGCGGCTCGTGGTACTACCTGAACTCCTCGGGTTCGATGCGCACCGGCTGGCTGAACCTGGACGGCGCCTGGTACTACCTGGGACCTGACGGCGCCATGTTCACCGGCACGCACACGATCAACGGACGCGTCTACACCTTCGATGAGTCGGGAGTCTGGCAGCGCTAAGCCTGTCTGTCCCTTCCGATTCACGAGGCCTGGGCCCGGGAACGCTCCCCGCGAGAGTTCCCGGGCCCTCCCGTATGCGCGCCCCGGCCTCGGGTGGGTGGGCCGCATGAGGCGAGCGAAGCGCACGTTTGCCTGTATTGGACAAGGCGAACAATTGGTCAGATGAAGGACCCCAAACACGGCTTGTCATGCGTGTTCCTGCGATATGGTGAATGTGGTGGCCGACATAGTCCAGTGTCTCTGCGCGATGAGTCGGCTCCTCACAAACGCATAGGAGTGCACCATGTCAATGAAGAAATCAGCTGTCCTCCTGGCGTGTGTCGGCGCGTGCGCGCTCGCGGTCGCGAGTCCCTCGTCGCTCGCTTCGCCGATACTCGCCTCCCAACCCGCCGCTTCCCCGGTACTGACCGCACGGGCAGCCACGGCCTCGTCCCTGCCGGTGGGCGACGCCGATACCGCGCTGACCTCGAAGAATGGGGAGAGCGCGCGTGCCGAACCCGTGCGAGCGGGCAGTGAGCAGGACCCGAACCTCGTCACCGGCATCGTCGTCCGCCTGGAGGCGGGGGCTGACCGCGAGGCTACCTTGGCCTCCGTGAACGAGGCCGTGACCGCCGCCTTCCCGGAGGCCTCGCTCCAGGTGGAGCGCGAGTACCACCATGCCCTACAGGGCGTCGCGCTCAAGGCCCCCGCCGGATCGCTGGATGCCATCCGCGCGGTCCCCGGCGTCGCGGCGGCGTTCATCGAGCGCGAGACGCGCGTGCGCGACACGGTGGGCGCCGATGCCGCAGGTGGCGTCCGAAGGTCGAAAATCGCCAGCCAGGACCCCGACAACCTCAGCTCCCAGGTCATGATGCGCACCGACCGGGTCGCACAGAAGGGGGAAGGGACAGTCATCGCAATCATCGACACCGGAGTCGACATGACTCACCCCGCCTTTAGCGGTGCCCTGAGCGGGACTCCAGCCCTCGACGCAGACAAGGTGGCCGCCTTACTTCCCCAACTGGGGGACGGCAAGGATGGTACGTACGTTTCCGAGAAGTTCCCCTTCGCCTACGACTACGCTGATAGAGACGCGGACGCCTCGCCGTCCCCCGACGAGTCCGGCACCCACGGGACGCACGTCGCGGGCATTGCCGCGGGCAACGCCGACAAGATTATGGGCACCGCCCCCGACGCGCAGGTGATCGTCGCGAAGGTCTCGCGAAGCCAGAGCGGCGAGTACCCCGACTCGGCGCTGCTTGCCGCCCTGGATGACATGGCCGTGCTGCGCCCCGACGTCGTGAACCTGTCGCTCGGGCAGACGGGCGGTATGGATAGCGAGGCTGACTCGGTGTACGCGAGCGTCTACAAGAACCTGCGAGACGCCGGGGTGAGCGTGAACGCCGCCGCGGGCAACGAGTATTCCGCCGGGTACGGCAATCTCTCGGGCAAGAACGAGCCCTACGCCTCGGACCCAGACACCTCGGTCCTGTGCGAGCCTGCCTCCTACCCCTCGGTCGTGGCCGTGGCCTCGGTGGAAAATGGCACGGCATACTCGGCGTTTTCAGCGGCCGGTCGTGACGTCGCCTACCAGAGTGCGCGCGGCTTCGAGGGCGAGAGCGTCGCGAGTCTTGGCGACTTGGCCCCCGGAGACTACGAGTACGTGGAGGCGGGTTTCGGTTCGGCCGAGGACGCGGCCGCCCTGGCGGCAAAATACCCGGAGGGACTGGCCGACAAGATCGTGATGGTCTCCCGTGGAACCCTGGATTTCCAGGAGAAATTCGACAACATTGCGCCGCTCAAGCCCGCGGCGATCCTCGTGTATGACAATGAGCCCGGCGACGCGCTCCTCATCATGAACCTGTCAACCCTCGACGTGCCCGCCGCCTTCATTTCCCAGGCGAGTGCGCAGGCCATGCTGGCCGCCGCCGACCATCACCTCACCCTCGTCGAGGGCAAGGTCCTGGAGCCCACCAGCTCCTACTGGATGAATGACTTTTCCTCGTGGGGAGTGTCTCCCGATCTGCGGCTCAAGCCTGAGATCGCCGCGCCCGGCGGCAACATCCTCTCCTCAGTCCCCGGCGGCGACTACGAACACTCGTCCGGCACGTCCATGGCGACCCCGCAGATGTCGGGCATCGACGCGATCGTCCTCCAGCGCGTCCAGTCCGACCCGCTCTTCGCCTCGATGAGTGCGCGCGAGAAGGTTGACGTCGTCCAGAACCTCATCATGGGCACCGCGCGCCCCTTGACCGACCCGGAGCAAGCCACCGGCGCCTACTACTCTCCTCGCAAGCAGGGCGCTGGCCTGGTCAACGCCCACGCGGCCACGACCTCGTCCGTGTACCCGACCGTGAAGGGTGCTCCCGAGCCGTCCCGACCCAAGGCGGACCTGGGGGATGGGACTGATGGCTGGCACTTTGACGTCATCCTCCACAACCTTTCCGACGCGCCCGCGACCTACGAGCTCGGCTCCCAGGCCCTGTCTGAGATCGTCGACGGAGGGTTCTTCACTGAGCACTCCTCGGATTGGCGAGGCCGTGGCGTGGACATTACGTTCAGTGGCGCCGCCTCGTCGGCGGGGGAGGGCGCGAGCGTGACCGTCCCTGCGAAGGGCGAGGTCACCGTCGGCGTTGACGTGACGCCGGGCGCCGATTTCGCCCAGTATGTCGCGGACAACGCGCCGTCCGGCACGTTCCTCGACGGCTTCGTCCGCTTTACCTCGCGCACCGAGGGTCAGCCCGACCTGTCCGTGCCCTTCCTGGGCTTCTACGGCGACTGGGGTAAGCCAGCGATCTTCGACGCGCTGGCCTCGGACGGCAAGGGGCACATGCGGGCCTCGGGACTCTACGATGGAGAAACAGGTACCCTCCTCGGATTCAACCCCCTGGTGCGGGCCAGCGAGCGACCCGAGCGTCCCGACGCCTACGGGTACGTGCTCTCCCGGGCCGAGGCCTCGGGCGCGTCCCACGTCCTCGAACCGCGCACGGGCACACTGCGCGGCGTGCATACCCTGCGAACCGTGTATACGAACGAGGCCGGGGCAACCATCGCGTCCTTCGAGCGCCACCAGAACTGGAAGTCCGTGTTTGACGCCCTCACCACACAGGTCTCGTGGGCCGAGCGCGAACACGAAGCCACGTCCTTAGACCTGCGCTCCGAGGCATACAAGGATCTGCCGGACGGGGAGTACACGCTGACGATATCGGCGACCAACGACGGCCCCTCGCCCACCGAGCAATCCATCTCTTACAAGTTCCGCATCGACACGACCGCTCCCGTCATCGAGGATGTGCGCTACTCCGGCGAGGGTGAGGACACGACCCTCACCTTCACGATCGTTGACTCCTCGCCGATGGCCGCCTTCGACCTGCACGACCCGGCCGATGGCCTGTGGTTCTACCGGCACATCCTCTCCGACGGCGACCAGATCGCTGACGCGGACGGCAAGTACCGCTACGAGGTTGAGGTCCCGCTGTCCGAGATATCGCGCGCGTGGACGGATCAAGGTGGGAAAGGGCCCGTCGTGTCCAACCCCTACGTGCTCGCCTGGGACTACGGCCTGAACTACTCGTCGGCGGTCACCGTCAATCTGCCGACCGGGAACCCGAGCATTCCCACGCCCTGCACCGACCCCGCTGGCGGTCACTGGGTGACAGAGAACGGGGGATGGCGCTACGTGTGCGCCGACGGGGTGTCCTTCCTGACGTCGGGCTGGTTCACGATCAACGGCTCCGACTATCAGTTCGATTCCTCCGGCTACATGATGACCGGCTTCCTCCAGCGCGTTGATGGTCAATGGGTCTACGCGGACGCCTCCGGAGCCCTGGTGGGCGGCTGGGTGCGTGACGCCGCGTACGGAGGGCCGCACTGGTACTACCTGGACCCCGTCACCAAGCTGATGCGCACGGGCTGGCTGTTTGATCGCGGCTCGTGGTACTACCTGGGTGATTCGGGCGACATGCACACCGGCTGGGTCAAGGTTGACGGTATCTGGTATTACCTCACCCCGTCGGGCGCGATGCACACCGGCTGGCTGAACCTGGACGGCGCCTGGTACTACCTGGGGCCTGACGGTGGCATGTTCACCGGCACGCACACGATCAACGGACGTGTCTACCGCTTCGACACGTCGGGAGTCTGGCAGCACTAAGCCTGTCTGTCCCTTCCGATTCACGAGGCCTGGGCCCGGGAACGCTCCCCGCGAGAGAGTTCCCGGGCCCTCCCGTATGCGCGCCCCGGCCTCGTTCCCCTCTCCTCATCGCGGGCACTCCAGCGAGCCGACGCGCGACTGAGGTATGTTGGGCGAGGCGGCCAACATAACGCAGGGATCCAAGGCCCGAGGTAGCCGCCCAGAATGACGGAGGAGCACCCCATGTCCATGAAGAAACCCGCTGCCCTGATGGCAGGCGTCGGCACGTGCGCGCTCGCGGTCGCGAGCTGTTCCTCCCCGGCCCCCGCCCCCCAGTCCGACCCGGTTGTCGATTCGTCGCCCTCAGCCGTCCAGTCAGGCACGCAGTCGGGCACGCAGTCGGGCATGCAGTCGGGCCCCGGGTCTGCTGCCCCGACCCTGCCCGTGGGCGACGTCGACAACGCGCTGACGTCCAGGGACGGGCAGAGCGGCCCGGGCGCGCAGAGCGGCCCGGCCGACTCCTCCGGCGACGTGGAAGCCACCGGCCCCGCCGTCTTCGTTGTCGTCCTTGAGGAGGGGGCCGACCGCGCGGCGACCCTCGCCTCGATCAATGAGGCCGTGGCCGCCGCCTTCCCGGGCGAGTCCGTCGAGGTTGAGCGCGAATACGTGAACGCCCTTCAGGGGTGGTCGCTGCGTGCTCCCGCCGGGGCGCTGGAGGCGATTCGGGGCGCGAACGGCGTAGAGTCCGCGTACCTCGATGGCGAGATGCGGGTGCAGTAAAGCCCCCGCGTGACGAGGCCGTGGTCGGGTTGTCCGGTCGCGGCCTCATTTGTTGTCTGGCGTCTGATCGTGCCAGCTGGCCCGCACGGATATCCGACGTGCGAAGAAACAAGACCAGGAGTTGTACACACCGACCGTACCGGCTGTATAGCACTAAAAAGAGGTTTGTCAGATCGGTTCTCGTGCTACGGTTACACCGGAGTTGACAGGGGGTGCGCCGTTGCGTTCCCACGTGGTCACCCACAATCAGAGAGGAGCACATCATGTCATTGAAGAAGTCGTCTATCGTCCTGTCGTGCGTCGCGGGGGTGCGCGCTCGCGGTCGCGAGTCCCTCGGTCGCCGTGGCCTCGCCCGCGGCTCAGGTGGGTGCGTCGCAGGCGGAGGGCGTCCACGCGGCCATGGTTGGAAGTTGGTACCGATCCTCTGAGAGCGTCGAGGTTGTCGTGCGCCTTGAGGAGGGCGCCGACCGTGCGACCGTTCTTGCGTCGATCAGGGAAGCCGTGGCCGAGTTCTTCCCCGGCGAGTCCGTCAAGGTCGAGTACGAGTACGGGTACGTCGTGCAGGGTTTCGGGCTGAGCGTGCCCGCCGGGTCTATCGACGTGATCAGGGGCGTCAGTGGCGTCCAGTCGGCCTACTACGTGCGCTCGAATCGCCTGTGGTAGGCCCGTCCTAGCGTGGGCGCCATTGACGAGGCTGTGGCCGGGTGTTCCGGTCGCGGCCTCGTTTGTTGTGTGGATGCCCGCAGTGGTGCGGCTTGTGGCGTGCGTGCCACGGCCTCTGCCCTCGTTGTGTGCACGCGACGCTGGGAATCGGAACGTGGGTGACTGGCGAAGGAAGCCGTACGTAGTAGCGTCCCGCATAGTGGTGTAACCGTGTGGTGGTCGGCCCGTTTGATATGGGTGCGGTCACCGTGTGATCCTTCGAGAAAGCTCTCTACTTCTGACTCGAAATGATGTGGAGGCACAACGATGACCGCTCCTCATATTATTGACCCTGCTGGCATGCTTGGTGAGGCGTTGTCCCAGGCATCCCCAGATTTGATGCGTTCCTTGCTCCAGCACGTCATTAAGGAGTTGCGTGAGGTGTTGGTATCGCCGCGGCTCTGATGTGGCGAGATGTGATGCGGAGATCCGGTAGTGCGACAGATCGTCTACTAACTTCAAATTTGATCCAAATTTGAAGTTAGTAGAAGTAATCCTGTTGTTTGCGCGCGTGTGGTGGTTCGGGGCGCCCGATTGATCGGGAACGCGGTATCTCACGTCGATGGGTGGCCCCGATCGCTTAGGTGGCGCACGAAGCGCTGGTGCGGCAACGGGCGGGCGGATCGCGGTGCTGCGGGCAGCTGGGCCCGATAGGTGGTCGTACTAACCCGTCTCTGCGCGGCTGGGCCCTACTAGTGGAGCGTGGGCAGGGGTGCCCATGCTCCACCTGTGGGGTTAACGTGCGCATGGAGGGGCCCACACTGCCACCTGTGGGGTTCACGTGCGCAGGGAAGGGCCCAGGGGGCTACGCCTGCGCGTCAGATCAGGTCCTTCTTCTCCATGTACTTCATGGCCAGCCAGCCAAACGGGATGCGCCCGTAGAAGGTGACGAGACGGTAGAGCAGGGCCGTGGCGATGGCGACCGAGGAGGAAACGCCCGCAACCGTCAGGCCCGAGGTCAGGGCCGTTTCGACGGTACCGATACCACCCGGGGAGGGGATGAAGGAGCCTGCGGCGTTGGCCGTCAGGTAGGTGATCGCGACCGTTGAGAAGTTCAGCGAGCCACCCATGGCGACCATGGCGGTCCAGAACGCGCCCACGTAGCCGATGTTCATGAGCAGGTTCCCAGCAACGACCGCGGCGAGGCGGCGAGGCTGGCCGATGATCCACAGGAGGCGGGGGTAGACCTGCTGCCACGTCGGCTGGATCTTCGCCCAGATCCAGCGGCGTACCTTCGGGACGGCCACGATGACGCCGACCGCGAGCATGACGACCGCGACGACCGCGAGGATCGTGCCGTAGGGGAGAGAGACGGACAGGGAGGAGCCTGCGCTGACCATGACGAGCAGCAGCAGGATGATCGTGATGAGCGCCTGCGAGATCTGCATGAGCGTCACCGTGGTGACGGCGGCAGCGGTGGGAACACGGCGCTTACGCAGGTAGCGCAGGTTCAGGGCGGCCGGACCCACACCGGCGGGTGCGACGACCGTGATGATCGAGGCGGCCACCTGCGCGATGAGTGTGTCACGGAAGTGCAGCTTCTCGGGGGACAGGGCCATGAGCGGCACGGCCGATCCCACCCAGATGAGGCAGGCCAGGACGGCGGACGCGGCCATCCACCACGGGTTCGCGCTCTTGAGCGTCGTGACGAGGTCGCTGAAGTTGAGCGAGGACACGACGATGAAGACCGCGATGAACGCGATCGCGATTGTGAAGATCGTGCGCGGACGGAAGCGTTGCAGGTCGGCCGTGGGGGCGGTCTCTGCCTCGGAATTGCCCACGAGGGCGGCGCGCAGGTCACTGAGCAGGTCGGAGCGGCGCAGCAGCTGGTTGACGGATGCGGGCAGGACCGGCTTCTGGATGACGGGCGCGCACGCGATGAGGGTCTCGTCGCCAACGCAGCGGCGACCCGCCTCAAGCGCGCGCTCAGGGCCGACGGCCAGGGCGGTGAGGACCAGCATCTGAGCGATGTCGATGGACTGGTTGAGCTCGCTTGTCGCGACCTCGCCGGAATCCCAGTCCAGCAGCCACACGTCGGAGGAGGCGTCAACGACGACGGCCTCAGGCGTGAGGGCACGGTGCGAAATACCCCGAGTGTGCGCGTACCGCAGCTGTTCCCACGCGCGATCCAAGACCTCGTCCGTGACCTGCTCACCCAGTTCCGTCAGGGGAGTGGTCGGCGGGAGCGCGGAGAGCACCATGATGATCGAGTCGTTCGCCGAGGCGATCGCGATGGGTTCCTGCGTGAAGACGCCGGCGCGCAGGGCCTGCAGGGTCGTGAACGAGGAGCGCTCGGCCTGTGCCTTGAGGGAGGGGGAGACCCAGCGGCTGATGCCGCGCAGGCGCAGGTTGTTCCACATTTCGAGGAGGGTGCCGGTCAGCTCCTGGCCGGGGTCCATGACGATGAGCTCGTAGGCCAACCCGGTGTCACTCCACACCTGGTAGTGGCGGTTGTGGTCGGGGTCGGGGCGGCGCGTGACGGTGATGCCCATGTCGCCCAGGTCGGCGGGCACCTGGGCGAGGCGTCCGCGCGCGTTCTCGGCGACGGCCCACGTCGACAGCGGTTCGGTGCTGGTGTCCAGGTCGGTGCGCACGATCCTCGAGGGCGTGATGCCGATGCCGAGGAGTGCCTCGACGAGGGCGGTTCCCTTGGCTCTCTGGTCGTCGTAGCCCATGATCCAGCGTGACCCGGACCCGAACGCGCGGCCGAGGAACACGGAGATGAAGGCGACGGGCAGGGTCATGGAGGAACGCAGGACGCCCAGCACGAGAATGATCCACACGCCCGTCCAGCCCCAGCGGATGGCTCGCATGGACTGGGCTTCACCGGCGGAGGTGAACATGGCGCACAGCGTGACGATCACCAGGTTGATGGCGATCACGAAGCCGCTCTTGTAGCCCTGTGTGGCGATGAGCCGGTCGACGCTCAGGGGGATTGTGAGGTAGGCGGGCAGCAGTCCGGTGAGGATAGCGATGATCCAGCCGCCAAAGGCGGCGATGATGCTGGTGACGATGACCTGGATGATGGTGTGCAGGCGTCTGCGCAGCGCGAGGGAAACGATCACCAGGATCGGCGTGATCAGGATGATGAGGCCCTCAACGAGGTTGACGGGCAGGATCAGGATCTGGCGGATGAGCTGGAATTGCAGGACGTCCATGGTGACGCCGCGTGTTGTGGCGCTGGCGACGGTGCCGATGGTCCAGATGACGAGGATCGCGAGGATCGAGATGACGACGTCGACGATGTCCTCACGCCGCCGCTGCATCGTGAAAATACGGTCGGCGATGTAGGCGGGCCGGGGAAGGCGCAGCCTGCGCGCGGGGACGGGGAGGGTGACCTCGCCGCTCTTGGCGCGTGCCACCACCTCCGAGGCCGGGGTTGCTTGCGCGTCGGAGGTCTCGTCCGCGTCGGTGGAGGCGGTCGGCTTGGGTGCGGGGGCTGCCTTGGGTTTCGCGTCGTCGGTGGAGGCGGAGGCGGGGGCCTCGGCGGCAGCGCTGTCGTCCGGAGCGGGTGAGTCGGCGGGGGTGGGGGCGTCGGAGGAAGCAGGCGCGTCGTTGTCGGCCGGGGCGGCGCTGGCCTCGGGCGTGTCAGGGGAAGCGGGGGCTCGGGAACCGCGGTGTCTGTGGTGTCGGGTGTGGGGAAGCAATGTCGTCGGGTTCGGGTGCCGGGGAGGTGCGGGCGCGTTCACGATCGACGAGGCCTCGGGAGGGGGTGCGGGCGTCTCCAGCGTGTTCTTGATGACGATGGGGGAGGCCATGGCCGACTCTGGCACAATCACGGCGGTGGGAGCGAAGCTGGGGGGAGTGGCGGATCTGCGCGTGGAAACGGAGGGTGCGACGACGGCGTCAATGATCTCGGTTTTGGCTTCAGACGGGGGAATCTCCTGCGGCTGGGCAGGGGCTGACGATGCCCCGGCCTCGTTGATCATGCCCATCAGATCATCGACCCCTAGTGAGGTCGGATCCTCGGCGGACGAGGGGACGAACAGGATGTTCGTACCGGCGGCCGGGGGGCCGTCGTGTGACTCCTTGCGCTTCCTCATGTTGACCATCCTATATTCGCGGTCAAGAAAGGTAGGGTTAGGGGGACACATTCCCGGCAGAAAAGGGCCTTATCGTGACCTGGTTGACACTCGCGTCAGCATCGGATCCGTCGATGCTTCACACAGTTATCGAGTGGTTTAAGAATCCTGAGACCCTTCTTGACGCGATGGGTCCGTGGGTCCTGTGGGGCACGATGCTCATTGTTCTTATCGAGTCGGGTGTCCTGTTCCCGGTCCTTCCGGGCGAGTCGCTGCTCTTCACCGCCGGCCTGCTGCACGACAAGCTCGGTATTCACCTGCCGACCCTGATCCTCCTGGTCGTGATTGCCGCCTTCGTGGGTGCTCAGATCGGCTACTTCCTGGGTGCCAAGTGGGGGCGCCGCTTCTTCAAGCCGGACGCGCGCTTCCTCAAGACCGAGCACCTGGAGAAGGCTGAGCACTACTTCACGAACTACGGCGGTCGCTCCCTCGTCATCGGGCGCTTCATCCCCTTCGTGCGCACCTTCATCCCGATCGCCGCCGGCATGGCCCGCTACCCCTACCCCAAGTTCCTGCTGTTCAACACGCTGGGCGCAAGCATCTGGGGCGCGGGCTTCATCCTGGTGGGTGCGCTCCTGGGCAACGTGCCCTTCGTGCACGACAACCTGACGCTCATCCTGGCGGTCATCATCCTAGCGTCGGTCCTGCCCGTCATCATCGAGATGATCGGCAAGCGCCGCGCCGCTTCCGACAAGGAGTAATCCATGCTGGCCTGGTGGATGCTGCTCCCGACCCTGCTGGCCATGCTGGTGGCCCTGGTGCTGCCGGGGTTCATGTGGCTGCGCGCGGGCGTGCGCTCATCGTTGGTTGCCATCGGCGCGGCTCCGGCATTCACCTTCGGCCTGATCACGGCGCTGTCGGTCCTCTATCCGGCGCTTGACATCCCGTGGGAGCCCTCCACGGTCATGCCCGTCTTGGGCATGAGCGCCGTCGGCGGCGCGGCCGCGTGGGCCCTGAGCTACTTTCGCCGTGTCAACGGGGGCTTTGCGCTCAACGGCGTTCCCTTCCGCGAGGCCATTGGCGTGCGCGTGCCGATCGGCGGGCGTCAGGCCGCGATCCGGACGGCGACGTGGGGGACGATTGTCGTCGGGTTCCTCCTGGCCGCCTGGCCGCTGATGTCCGTGGCTGACCCCGCGAATCCCGTTCAGCAGTGGGATCCGACGTTCCACCAAAATGGCGTCCACGCGATCCTGTACGGCAAGGATGCCAGCCCCTTTGGTGGCCTCCACGAGCTTTACGGCGGGCGCCGCGTCTACTACCCGACGGGCTGGCACGCTTTCGTTGCTCTCTTCGCCCGCTTCGACTCGGTCGTCCAGACCGCCAACGTGTCCTCCCTGGTCCTCATGGCCGTGTGGGTGACGGGCCTGGCCGCCCTGGTCTCGGTGCTGACGGGATCGCGCACGGCCCTCCTGGCGGCCCCGATTATCGGTGGCATGTTGCCGAATATGCCGGCTGACGCGCTGACCATGTACAACCAGTGGCCCAACTCGACGGGCACGGTCTTGGTCCCCGGCGTGGCCGCGGTCGCGATCGTCGTGGGTCGACGCTTGGCCGCGGATCTGAGCGACGGGTGCGGCGCCCGATCTTTTGCCCGTCGCATCCCCCAAGGGCTCTTCCTCCTCCTGGGCTGCCTGGGCCTCGTCGGCGCGCACCCTAGCGCCGCATTCTCCCTCCTCGCTTTCCTGGCCGCGCCCCTCCTGATGGCGATCGGGTTCTTCGCCCGCACCTCGCTCACGCGCGAGGGACGAGGCCAGCTCGCCGCCCTGCCGTGGATCGGCGCGGGCCTGGCGGTCGTGGTCCTGCCCCTGATCGCCCTGTCCTCCCCGAAGATCCAGGCGATGGGCCGCTACCCGAGGAGAGGCAGCAGCTGGTCGGAGGCCTTCTCCCACGCGCTCTTGCCCTACCCGCCCTTCGCGCAGACCACGGCCATGGCGTGGTGGACGCTCATCCAGGTGCTCCTCCTGATCGCCGGCATCATCGTGACTGCCCGCCTCCACACGCTCATGCGGCGCCCCGGCGTGCGCGACGCGGCGGACGCGAGGTGTGACCTTGACGGCGACGAGGATGAGGCCGCCGTGCTGGTTGACAACGACAAGGCTGCGCCCATGCCGGCCTGGCCGCTCGTCTCCTACCTGATTCTGGCCTTCCTGACCGCCCTCGCCTACGCGCCAGATTCCGTGCTGCGCACCTACCTGCTGGCCCCCTGGTACAAGGACGGGCGACGGATCATGGGCGTCGAAGACATCGCTCTGACCGTCCTCATGGCCGTCGGCGCCGCCGCCATCGTCCACCTCTTCCACGCGGCATGGACCTCCTCCCTGCGACGGATCCTGGTCGAGCGCGGGCTTGACGACAATGTCGAGGCGCCGCGCTGGCCCCTCCAGGTGGGCGTGGGCGCGATCGTCGTGCTCATGTCCAGCTTCGGCGCGATCGACGCGAGAAACTCCGCCGTCGCCTCCGTGTACGATCCCACGCGCCTGGGCAAGTCCGGCATGGCCAGCGAGGATGAGCTCGCGATGCTGCGCCGCATGGCCTCCACGACCGACTCTGACGCCCTCATCCTGGGCGACCCTATCGCGGGCGCCGCCTACGTCGAGACCCTGGCGGGCCGCAAGGCCGTCTTCCCCCAGCTCAGCACGGTGAACGCCGACGGGGCCTCGCAAAAGGTCCTCACCCAGCGCTTCCGCGACATCGCCGACGATCCCGAGGTGTGCGAGGTCGTGCGCAACCTTGGCATCACCCACTTCTACGAGGAAGAAGACGGCAGCTACTACAACATTCAGCGCTCCAACCGCCACCCCGGCCTCTACGGCGTCGATACGTCGAGGGGCTTCGAGCTGGTCGATGAGGGCGGCACCGCCAAGCTGTGGAAAATCACCGCGTGTGGCTGGGTCACCCCCGGCGGAGGAGCGCAGGCCTTCGCCGACGGCATCAGGTCCGTCCAGCCGGGAGCCGAGGAGCCGGAGGGCCCTCAATCAGGCGACGAGTAGGCCACAAAGCGCCCGTGACGTGCGGACAGTGACGACCGTGCTCGGCGCGGGTCGATACCCTTGACTTCATGACGACGAACATTCCCGGCCCCGCGCCCCTGGGCGACAAGCTTCGTATCGCCTTCCTCGGACCCTTCGGCACGTTCACCGAACAGGCCGTCCACCAGGTGGCACCCGCCGGCGCGATCCTCATGCCGATGACGAGTGCCCCGCAGGCGCTCGCGGCCGTACGCCGTGGCGAGGCCGACCGCGCCGTCGTCCCGATTGAAAACTCCATCGAGGGCGGCGTGAATGCGACGCTGGATTCGCTCTCGCACGGCGAGCCCCTCGTTATCGTCGCCGAGATGCACGTGCATGTTGTCTTCCAGCTAGCCGTCCTGCCGGGCACACGCCCCGAGGATATTCGCCGTATCGGCACCCACCCGCATGCGTGGGCGCAGTGCCGCGGCTGGGTCGAGGAGACCTTCCCCGGTGCGATCCACGTGCCCGCCACGTCGACGGCTGCCGCCGCCGAGCTCCTCTCGGACGGCGATGCGTCTTTCGACGCTGCCCTGTGCAACGCAGTCTCGGTCAACACCTACGGCCTGGAGGCCCTGTTCACCGACGTCGCCGACAACCCGGGTGCGATCACCCGCTTCGTCCTCGTGGCCCGCCCCGGCGTGGTGCCCCCGCCGACCGGCGCGGATAAGACGACCATCCAGGTGGCCCTGCCGGTCAACGAGTCGGGCGCCCTGCTGACCCTCCTCGAGCAGTTTTCGGCGCGCGGCGTCGACCTGTCGCGCATCGAGTCGCGCCCCAGCGGTGACGGCCTCGGCAACTACACGTTCAGCATCGACATCGTCGGCCACATTCGCGAGGAGCGCGTCCAGGCCGCCCTCGTGGGCCTGCATCGCTACTCGCCGGAGGTCCGCTTCATGGGCTCCTACCCGCGCGTCGACGGCGTTCGCGCGCGCGTCGAACCGGGCACCACGGACGAGGCCTTCCGCGCGGGTCGCGCGTGGGTCTCGGACCTGCTCCACGGCGGGGATGGCACGGGCGAAGCCGCAGGCAGTGCCCCGTCCTGGCCGCTGGTCTGACACCTTCGCGTCCACACTGACAACGTGCTGCGCCCCGGCCTCGTGTTAGATGAACTGCCTCCCGTTTCTTGGACATCGAAATTGAAGTCCAGGGAATGGGAGGCTTTTCGTGTCTGTGGATCTGCGGTTGAGGCATGATCGTTTGCTTCGTGAGCAGGCGGTTGAGTTGTTTGAGAGGGGATTTGGCTATCGTTTGACCGCCAAGAGGCTGGGTGTGCCTGCTGAGGCCGTGCGACACTGGCAGAAGACGTACCGCGTGATCGGGAGGGACGGTTTTCTTGCCATGGAAGTAAAGCGGACCAAATACGACTATGAGACCAAGGTCGCCGCAGCCAGGGCCGTGGTTGATGGCGGGATGAGTAAACCTGAGGCGATGGTGCGCTTCGGTATTGCGAGCGCGACACCGCTGAAGAATTGGTGCAGGCTGTACCGCGAGGGCGGCGCACAGGCCCTCAAGCCCAAGCCCAAGGGCAGGCCAAAGGGATCAGTACGGGCAGTGCCACCAACGCGTGAGGAGGAACTCGCCGAGCGCGTACGCAAGCTCGAGGCGCAGGTAGCGTACCTAAAAAAATCGATTGCCCTGAAGGCGCAGAGGCGCTCCCAAACCGGGACAAAGCCCTAGCGGTCGCCGAGCTTTCAGGGCGTGGACACGCGGTGGGTGATCTCCTCGAGGCCGCTGGCCTTGCCAGGTCGAGCTACTACTACGCGCTGGCTCACCCCCAGCAGCCAACCAGGGCGTATCTGCGTCCCAAGGTCGCCCAGATCTTTTCGCGAACCCCCAACGGGTGCGGTCACAGGCAGGTCGCCATGTGCCTGCGCGCTGAGGACGGGGAGCGCATCGCCGATAAGACGGTCTTGAAGATGATGCGTGAGATGGGGCTGCGCTGCGGCATACGCCGCGAAAGGGCCTACCACAGGTACAACTCCTACAAGGGGGACGTGGGGCAAAGTTTCGACAACATCATCGGTCGCGACTTTAAGGCCGATGGGCCCTGGCAGAAGATGGGTACCGATGTCACCGAGTTCAAGCTCTCCTTCGGTAAGGCCTACCTCGCTCCGGTCTACGATTTTGCCAGCAAAGAGATCGTGGCCCACTCCATCTCGATGTGCCCCAACCTCGCCCAGCAACAAGAGATGCTCCAAATTCTCATGGACGCCAAACCCCAAGGAGCTGAGCCGATCTTGCACTCGGACATGGGATGGCAGTACCAACACGAGACCTACATCAGAACGCTCGCCGAGAACGGTTTCATCCAGAGCATGTCACGCAAAGGCAACTGCATCGACAACGGTGCCACCGAGCAGGTCTTCGGTCACATCAAGGACGAATTCTTCCGCGGCCAGGACTGGCAGACCTTCGAGAGCTTCAAAGCCGACCTCGACGCCTACATCACGCACTGGAACACAACAAGACGCCAAGTAAAGCTCAAGGGCCTGACCCCGGCAGAATACCGGGATCAGACCCTACGGGAAGCCGCATAACGGCTACCATTAAAAGCGTCCAAGTTTCGGGGCGCAGTTCAAGACGAGGTCGGGGCGCGCTCTATGACGGGGCCGAATTAGCTGGGCAGCAGCTCCATCCACGTGCGCTCGACGGGAACGGCGATGTCGAGGGCGCCGGCCTGCATGCGTACGTGCATGGTGTGGGCCAGGCCGATCGCGTCGCCGTCCACCTGGCACACCTGTGCTTCTTCGGCCGTGACGGACGCGCCCTTCGCCTGGCGGAACGCGACTGTGCCGGTCGAGACGGGCAGGTTGATGGGGCGCAGGCCGATGAGCTGGCCGAGCATTTTCCAGGTCACGTCCGCCCAGCCGAGCAGGCTGGCGTGCGCGTCGACCGCGATGACGTCGATGAGGCCGTCCGACAGCTCCGCGTCGGGGGCGAGGACCAGCATCTTCATCTCGCCCGCGTTCGCGAACATGACGGAACGCGCCTCGACTCGTGTGATCTCATCGGCGGGCGAGCGCAGGGGTTCCGCGCGCGAGGAGGTCGCCTCGGCCTCGTCGATCCTGTCCCCGGCGATCTGGTCGCCGACACCCAGGGGATCTGCCACGCGTGCGGCGGGGGAACGCAGGGTCAGGCGCGCCTTCATGCGCGGCACGCCCATCGCGCCCAGGCCGGCCCACACGTAGGCGATCCATCCGATCCGCTTCTTCAGCTCGGGGTTCGTGTCCGCCATCGTTGCGCCGTCGTAGCCCATGCCCGCGACGACGAGGCATGCGTACTCGTCCGCGCGCGGCTCAATCGACGAGGCCGGGGCGCCCTGGTCCGCAGCGCTGGCTTCGGGGTGTAGCGCGGTGCGTGCCGCGAGGCGAAGTCCGCCCTCGGCGGGCTGAGTGGACTCCTGGGTGACGTCTTCGACGCGCACCCATGCCAGGTCGACGGCGCGGTGGTTGCGGTCGAGCGCGACGGCGAGGGCCTCTTCGGGGTCGTCGGGGACGGAGAGGTTTCCGGCTAGGACGTTGCCGGTGCCCACGGGGATGATGCCCATGCGGACGCCGGATCCTGCCATGCCGGCGGCGACGGCGCGCACAGTCCCGTCTCCGCCCGCGGCGATGACGACGGAGGCTCCCTCCTCGAGGGCGCGCACGGCTTGCCCGGTGCCGGGGTCCTCGCGCGTGGTTTCGCGCCAGTGCACGTGATCGATGCCCAGTTCCTTGGCCTTACGGTTGATGCGGTCCTTGAAGGCCTGGGGGTCCTCGTGCTTGGAGGGGTTCATGATGATCCAGGGACGTGGCCGTCCGCGCGTCGGGTCGTCCACCGATGCGGGGATGTCAAGGGCCTTGCGGCGACGGTGCCGGCGGGTGAAGCAGGTTGCTAGACGCGCGACTCCGATCGTTCCGGCTACGGCGGAGGCTGCGAGTGCCCAGTATATTCCGTCCATGTGCACATCTTAGTGCCCTTGTGGATTGCGTGGTTGTGGACAGGTTGTGGATGGTCTTTTCGTTGCTGTTCATATTGGCTGTGACCTGCTGGCGTGCGCGAGGGCTCAACTTATCCACACGGTTATGCACCAAAGGTGGATAACTTTCAGGTTTTTAATCCAATTGATCGGCTGGTTGGTGCATAACCCTGACCTGCGGTGCGGATTTGGTATCGCGCACGGCAAGGGACACGGCGGGGCTACCTGGCATAGGATGGGAGGCATGATTGATGTGCGTGCCCTGCGTGACAACCCCGAACCCGCCCGCGCCTCCCAGCGTGCCCGCGGAGCCAACCCCGGCCTCGTCGATGAGATCATCACGGCCGACGCCGCCCGCCGCGAGGCCCTGCAGGCCTTCGAGACGCTGCGCGCCACCCAAAAGGAGGTCTCCAAGTCCGTGGGTCGCGCCTCCAAGGAGGAGCGTCCGGCGATCCTGGCTCAGGCCAAGGAGCTCGCCGAGCAGGTGAAGGCCGCCGAGGCCGCCGCGAACGCCGCCGACGCCGAGGCCGACCGCCTCGCGCGTCTCCTGCCCAACCTGGTCGTCGACGGCGTGCCCGTCGGCGGCGAGGACGACTTCGTGGTCCTGCGCCACGAGGGCCCCGCCCCACGCGACTTCGCAGCCGAGGGCTTCGAGCCCCAGGATCACCTCGCGCTCGGCGAGGGCCTGGACGCGATCGACACCAAGCGCGGCGCGAAGGTCTCCGGCGCCCGCTTCTACTACCTCAAGGGCATCGGCGCCCGCCTCGAGCTGGCCCTCATGACGATGGCCATGGACCAGGCGCTGGCCAACGGCTTCGTGCCGATGATGACCCCCACCCTGGTCACCCCGCAGGTCATGGGCGGCACCGGCTTCCTCAACGAGCACTCCGACGAGATCTACTACCTGCCCGCCGACGACCTGTACCTGACGGGCACGTCCGAGGTGGCCCTCGCGGGCTATCACGCAGATGAGATCCTCGACCTGTCGGGCGGCCCCAAGCGCTACATGGGATGGTCCACCTGCTACCGCCGCGAGGCTGGCTCCGCGGGCAAGGACACGCGCGGCATCATCCGCGTCCACCAGTTCAACAAGGCTGAGATGTTCAGCTACTGCCGCCCCGAGGACGCCGCCGAGGAGCACCAGCGCTTCCTCGCGTGGGAAGAGGAGATGCTCGCCAAGGTCGAGCTGCCCTACCGAGTCATCGACACGGCCGCCGGCGACCTGGGCACCTCCGCCGCCCGCAAGTTCGACTGCGAGGCGTGGCTGCCCACTCAGGAGCGCTACATGGAGGTCACCTCGACCTCGAACTGCACGACGTTCCAGGCGCGCCGCCTCGGCATTCGCGAGCGCCGCGAGGACGGCATGACCGCGGTCGCCACCCTCAACGGCACGCTGGCCACGACCCGCTGGATCGTTGCCTTCCTGGAGAACCACCAGCGCTCGGACGGCTCGATCTACGTGCCCGAGGCCCTGCGCCCCTACCTGGGCGGACTCGAGGTCCTGACCCCGGTCGCTCGATGAGCCAAGAGCGCTTCCTGACGGTCCCCTCCACCGGGGAAGTTGCTCGCCCCTTCGAGGTTCTCCTCGACGAGGCCTCGGCCGCCCTGCCCGCCGACTTTCCGACGTCGGCGGGCCAGGTCTTGGTCGCGCTCGACATTGACGGCACGATCCTCACCCCCGCGGGGGCGACCCCGCGCGTCCTCGAGGGGATCCACGGCCTCGCTGCCGCGGGCGCCCAGGTGCTCATTGCATCGGGTCGCGCGCTCGAGGGCGTGATTCCCGTTCTCGACGCCCTGGAGTTCACGGACGGGTGGGCGCTGTGCAATAACGGCGCGACCCTCGTGCGCGTGAGCGGTGGGCAGTGCGAGATCGTCGAGGAGCGCACCTTCGTGCCCGGCCCGATCCTGGAGGAGATCGCCTCGGCCGTGCCCGGCTCGGTGTTCGCGTCGATGCCGCACCCCGACATCCTGCTCTCCGCGCCCTTCCCGAACAATGAGATCGAGGGGAGCGATCATCGGATCGTGTCGATGGAGGAACTCGCCTCCACGCCGACCCCGAAGATCGTCGTGCGCGCCGCAGACATGGATCGCGATGTGTTTGACTCCGTTTTGTCCTCCCTGGACGTCTCGCGCACCCACGAGGTGTTCGTCGGGTGGACGTCCTGGGCGGATATTGAGCCGCTCGGCGTGACCAAGGCAACCGGCCTGGAGTCACTGCGGGCGCGGCTGGGCGTTCCCGCGGCGGGGACCGTCGCCGTCGGGGATGGCACCAACGACATCGCGATGATCGAGTGGGCGGCCTTCGGCGTCGCGATGGGGGGGTGCCTCCGACGAGGTGCGCTCCCATGCCGATCACGTGACGGCGGCCGTCGAAAACGACGGTGCCGCCGCCGTCATGCACGCGATCATGCGCCGCTGCGGGGTTGCCGTCTGCTGAGCTACTTCTCCTTCGGAGGAGCTACCAGCAGATCGATGAACCATGGCATAGCAGAGGAAGGGTTGGGGCCTTTTTCATTGGGGGTAAGGCCTGGCCACGCTTTGCGTGCGCGTTCTATGGCTGCTTCGTAGTTGGCGTGAGGGAACCGGGTAGCGAGAGCCTTCTCATCCGTCACTTTGGCGCGGTGAGCAAGATTGATGCAACCCCGTGATTCGATGTACCCCGTTTGGTTTTGTGTGTGCCAGAGGAGCCAGAGCTCAAAGCAAGGGTTGGAGACGATGGTGTCAACTTCAGATGAATTTCTGCAACTAGTCAATACTTCATCGAGTCGCTGGTGTTGGTCAACATCGACGATAAGGATTGCATGGTCGAAATCGTCTTTTCGTAGTGCTTTATTGCATTCCTTGAGCACTCGTGACGGTTCTCCGCCGATGGCGTGGATTTTGATTGTCGCGTGCTTAGGGCGAATCTGTTGGTATAGAAGCTCCAGGTACTGCCGTTCGGTGACGAGTCCTTCGGTAAATACTGCGTAGCGGATCTTCACATTCTTAGGATTACGTGTTTTGCGTGTACTGCGCCGTCCCATGGTCCCTCATTCCTCTTCGTCAGGCTGAGAGTCGAGTAGGTTGTGAATGAGGGAAGGCGCGGTGTAGGGAACGCCGCCAAATCGACCCTCGAGGTACTGCTTGACAATGTTGCTGCCCTTCTGCAGAGGGAAATCTGCAAGATTGAAGAGTTCACTTGCTCCATCGGCCCCCTTCTCGACGAACCATACCTGCTCGCGTTTGGCTCGGTCTCCGCGGCCGGCGTCGAGCAGTGTCATGTCGTGGCTGGTGAAGATTAGCTGTGCCCCCGTCTTGTTGACCGATGGGTCCTCGAACCAGTCGATGATGAGGCGCGAGAGCTGCGGGTGAAGGCTCGAACCAAGTTCGTCGACGACAAGAACGCGACCTTCGCGAAGAGCATCGACCACGGCTGTCCCCAGGGCAAGCCACGCCATGGTACCGGTGGATTCGTCGGACTCCCTGAGCTTTCGGCTACCTATTCCATGCCGGAATAGGAGATTGTGTGCAATGAACCTACTGAGATTCTCAGCGTCATCGGAGGACTCGCGTGGAGGGCGTTCATCGGCGCTATCGTCTGTATCGTCGGGGGCAGAGTTCAGCATTTGCGCGAACAGTTGAGCTAAGTGAGGGGGGATCGCGCGCTCCTCAACCTCAATGTGCGTGATGCCGGTATCTGCAATCCGTGCGAGGGCCACCAGGTCATCCAAACTCAGGCTTCGGTCACGGAGCTGTCGTGCGATACGATCGAGGCGTTCGCTAACCTCGCGATCTCCGACTCGATAGATGTCAAAACCGCGTGTAATTCCCTCCCAGATGGGCTGAACGATGGGATTGCCGAGTCGAGCGGCGCGCGACAGAGCGAGCTCGCGTGGGGCACCCGAGGGATTCCACTGAGACCCCTGACGTGCCCGCTCTGGGAGCGCCTGTAAATTGTCTTCCATCGTGCGCTGACTTCGCGGAGGGACTCCTCAACAATGGCATCGGTATTGGTTGTGAATCGGTACTCGTAGCGTTGGTCAGCATGGACGAACTCAAGTTCGAATATAGCTGGACCCGACATTGTCTGGGTGATAAGGGCGAATGGAGCACGAGGGAACTCAGGAAGCTCCAGCCATGATGTTGCAGAGAACTCGATCGTCTGAAGCATGTAGTGGAGCGCGTCGAGGATGTTCGTTTTTCCGGACGCGTTCGCACCGTAGATCCCGTCCACGTGGTGGGTGTGCTCCACCCAAGTAGTGCCCTTAGGTGGACGAAGGGTGCTGAGGGTAGAACGTGTTAGGTCAAGGGTTGCCTCATCGCGGAACGAGCGATGGTTCTCAAACGTGAATCGCAGGAGATGCATAAGGATATGCTACATCATCGATCCGATTTCGATAAAAGCTATTGAAAATGAAGCGCTCACGCCATAATTGAATTGCGGAGTGATTTCATTGGTGCTGCCTGCAGCCAGTCGCCCATGATCGCGAAGGCGCGGTCGAGGTCCCCGACCTGGCAGTGTTGCGCCATGCCCGGATCCGTCGCCTCGTGGAAAGCGCGCACATCCAGCGAAGCCGCGTTCCGCAACGCCCGGCGCACGTCATCCAAGCGCTCAAAGGGGACGTACTGATCGGCGTCGCCGGCCATCACCAGGCACGGCTGATGAATCTGCCCGTCGAGCGGCTCCATCGTGTACGCCCCCAGCGCCCGCAGGACGTCGCTCGGCTTATCCTGTCCGGTCAGGTGGCGCGCCTGCTGCAGTTTCCACGCCAGGTCCGCGCTGAAGCGCTGCGCGATCCCCATGAGACCATCGATGAGCCACGCCGGGCGAGCGCGACTGACCACGGCCTCGGCGATGGGGCGAAGGGGACGAGGCAGTGGCATCGTCAGGCCGTCCAGGAGCCGGTACATCATGTCGAAGGCGATCACGCGCGTGATGCGCGGGCAGTAGGCGGCCGCGCGCGTGACGAGGTAGCCGCCAAAGGAGACGCCGAGCGTGGCTGCGCTCTCGATGCCGAAGTAGTCCATCACCGCCACCGTCGGGTGCTCCCACTCGGGCTCGAGGGGCATGCCCGCTGCCGCCGTGTGCCCCTGGCCGGGACCGTCGAAGGTGATGATGGCGAAGGGGCGGGTCGGGAAGTGGGACGCGAAGTCGATGATTTCCTCCGCGTACCCGTCGAAGCCGTTCATCATGACGAGCGTCGTCGGGTACCCGCCGGGGCCTGCGCGCGGTCCGCCGGGTCCGCCTCCCACCGCATCGCGGTGAGTTCCCCGCCGCGATAGGGCACCGCGTGCCGCGTGAGCGCGAGGCCTCGGCGGGCCTCGTCGAAAGAGCGTGACATCGCGTCGATGAAGCGATGCTTACGGGGGTCGTCGGCCCCGAGATAGAAGGCCGCGAGCTCGTAGAGGCGCCACGCAGGATCCGCATCCCCCCTTCCGACTCGAAGCGATCGGCGAGCTGCTGCGCCAGCCTCGTGATCTGCTCCGTCGAGCGAAGTCGGGGAAGTGTGGTGGCTGCGATCGTCTCCATACCCGCGCGATCGAGGATCGGTGCGAAGGTCCGGTTGAGCTGCAGGTCGAATTGGCGATTGCCGGTGTACTCGGTGAACATGCATCGACCGTATCGCCGGTCTACGTGCGGTGGGCCGTACAATAACAAACGGAGTGTTGGATACCGGACGGCACGACCGCTATGCGTAGGATAAGCCTATCGATAGTGGAAAAATGATCGGAGAGCAGAACAGTGTACCTTCGGAGCCAGGATAAGCACGGGCGCGAGGCCGAGAAGAACCTGGACCTGCGCATCCGCAAGACGCGCCGCGCGATCCGCTCCGGCCTCGTCAAGGCGTGCGAGGCTAAGCCCTACGCGCAGGTGAGCGTCGCGGACATCTGTCGCACGTCGATGGTCTCGCGCACGACCTTCTACGACCACTACACCGACAAGGACGCCCTCCTGGCGGAGGTCGTGTCCTTCCTCCTCGAGGAGATCACGCCGGCGCTCGAAGGCCTCTGGTTCGGCGAGGAGCGCGATGCCCGCACCGTCGCCCGCCACCTCGCCGACGTGTACGCGCGCAATGGGCAGGCCCTGACAACCCTGCTGGCGATCCGTGTGGGAGGCGACGGCGACCTGCACGAGCAGCTTTATCGCACGTGCTGTTCGGTATTTACCGATTGGGCGCGCGGTCGCGTCGACGACGAGGTGCTTCCACTGGCCGCGGACGTCTACGCGTCTGTCGTCCTGACCTTCATTGAGCGCAGCGCTGCCAAGCCCCTCACGGACAAGGAGCTGGCCGCCATCGACCGCGCCCGCGAACTCTTCATCGAGGGCTTCGGCGCTCGGTAGGTCAGCGGTAGATGCGTAACCGATGATCGATGTCGATGGCGAGAATCAGTAACTCATCATCTTCGATGGAAGCAACAATTTGATAGTTGCCGACACGGTATCGCCAAAAGCCTGCCAGGTTGCCGGTCAGTCCCTTCCCTCGCGAGCGGGGATCCTCGCCGCTCGCAGTCTCGCGGAGGTAGTCGATGATACGGCGTGCGGTTGGCTTATCGAGCTTGCTGAGCTGATTCAAAGCCCGTGGAGACAGCTCAGCCCTCCAGGCCAAGGGTCTTCACCGCCTCATCGAGGCTCACAGATGTGGCTTGTCCGCTGCGAATGTCCTCGAGTTCCGCCTGCAGCGAGTAGGCCAGCTCGATCTCTTCGAGCGCTGACTCGATGGCGCGATTCATGTAGAACGACTTCGTTCGTCCCGTCCGCTTAGCGAGGGACGTGAGGCGGGCGTCGATCTCGGGATCAAGCTTGACGGAGCGTGCAACCCGTGCTGTAGACATGCGTCCTCCTTAATGGTGACTACGCGTAGTCTACTCCCCCGAGCCGTCAGTTGGAAGGGGACATGTGAGAGGAAGATGGGTGGGTGGGAGTATCGGGCTGATGGGACAACAGCGGCGTGAATAAGGCGCGAATTCGCATATATCGTGCAAAGTGTTCGATAAAGAGTCGCAGGTCCCCGTCGGAGCGTGCGCGAAAGTGTTACCGTTAACGCAACCCCGGCCTCGTCAATGAAGACACTAGGAGTACACGTGACCACCGACCCCCGCGCGCTCATCGCCGCCGCCGACACCGCGCTCGGCATCGAGTTTGGCTCGACCCGCATCAAGGCCGTCCTGATCGGCCCCGACCATGAGGTGCTCGCCACCGGCGGCCACGCCTGGGAGAACCATCTCGAGGGCGGTCTGTGGTCCTACACCCTCGACGAGGCCGTGGCCGGCCTGCGGGGCGCCTACGCCTCCCTGGTCGCGGACGTGCGCGAGCGCTACGACGTCACCCCCACGTCCTACGGCTCGATCGGCATCTCGGGGATGATGCACGGCTACCTGGCCTTCGACGCCGGGGGTCGCCTGCTCGCGCCCTTCCGCACGTGGCGTAACACCAACACGGGGCGAGCGGCGGACGAGCTCACCCGTCTCTTCGGCTTCAACATTCCGCTGCGCTGGTCGATCGCGCACCTGCACCAGGCGGTCCTCGACTCCGAGGAGTACGCCCCGCGTGTCGCCCGCCTGACGACGCTGGCCGGCTGGGTCCATCACCAGCTGACGGGCCGCCACGTCCTGGGCGTGGGCGACGCCTCGGGCATGTTCCCGATCGACTCGGAGACCGGCACCTACGTGGAGTCCTACCTCGATCAGTACGAGGCCCTGGTGGCGAGTCGGGTCCCGTGGCGCCTGCGCGAGGTCCTGCCGACCGTGCTGAGCGCTGGCCAGGACGCGGGCGTGCTGACCCCCGAGGGTGCGGCGCTCATTGACCCGACGGGCATGCTCCAGGCCGGGATCGCGCTGTGCCCGCCGGAGGGTGACGCGGGCACCGGCATGATCGCGACCAACGCGATCGCCCAGCGCACGGGCAACATCTCGTGCGGCACGTCCGTGTTTCTCATGGCCGTCCTCGAGCGGTCCCTGTCGAAGCTGCACACCGAGATCGACATGGTGACCACGCCCGACGGCTCGCCCGTCGCGATGGTGCACTCGAACAACGGCGCGTCCGAGCTCGACGCGTGGGTGGGCTGGTTCGCGGACTTCGCGCGCCTCGTCGGCGCCGAGGTGAGCGTGCCCGCGATCTACGAGGCCCTCTACAACCACGCGCTCACCGGCGAGGTCGACGCTGGCGGCGTCATGGCCTACAACACTCTGTCCGCCGAGCCCCTCGTTGGCCAGGAGGCGGCCCAGCCCGTGTTTACGCACAGCCCCGACGCGCGCGTCACCCTGGCGAACGCGATGCGCGCCCAGCTCATGAGCGTCTTCGCGGCCGTGCGCATCGGCGTCGACATCCTGCGTGAGGAGGGCGTCGGCCTCGACTCGCTCTTCGCTCATGGCGGCCTGTTTAAGACGCCGGGCGTCGCGCAGCAGATCCTCGCCGACTCGCTGAACATCCCTGTTTCCGTTGGCGACACGGCCGGGGAGGGTGGCGCGTGGGGCATCGCCGTGCTCGCGCGTTATCGCGCGGTCCTGGCCGCTGGCGAGTCCGGCCTCACGCTGCCCACCTACCTCTCGGAGCGCGTCTTCGCGGGTGCCTCGGTGTCCACTCTGGATCCGAGCCCCGAGGGTGTGGCCGGCTACGAGCGTTTCCTGTCCTCCTACGGGGCGTCCCTGCCCGGCGTGGAGGTCCTGGCGCGAGGCGCTGCCAGCTGACGAGGCGCGGGCCCGGACCCTGCGCAGGCGCATGCTTACCCAAAAATGTCGCACGTAATTCCCCTCGAGCTATTTCAAGTTTTGAAATCAGATCGTTGAAATTCCACGCTTTTCTCGATGCCTTACAAAACTTAGGGGATCCAAATTACGTGCGACATTGGGGGAGGGGGACAGGAAGGGGGACAGGAAGGGGGCGCCCTGGGGTGCCGCCCGTTGCCCGGGCCGACAGTTGCGGGTTCGCTCTACTCACCCGTGTGCCTCTTGCATGCTTACCCAAAAATGTCGCACGTAATTCCCCTCGAGCTATTTCAAGTTTTGAAATCAGATCGTTGAAATTCCGCGCTTTTTCTCGATACCTTACAAAACTTAGGGGATCCAAATTACGTGCGACATCGGGGGAGGGGGACAGGAAGAGAGCGGAGTGTGGGGGAGGGGACAGGAAGGGGCGGAGTGTGGGGCGCCCGGGGTGTCGCTGACGAGGCAGGGTCTGGGGAGGCGCGGGGGGTGAGTGGACCGGCTCGCCCCGCCCTGACCTCGTCGATTGGGGGAAAACCGCTACGATTACTCCCATGGGTAAAGCTAGCCGCCGTAAGAAGGTCACCGATCCCGCCAAGCTCAAGGCGTATCGCCCGCCGATCCCCTTTGTTGCACGCCCCTACGAGGGTCTGCCCAAGGAGATCGAGCTGGTCGCCATGCGCGAGCTCATCCCGGCGGCCACGCTGACCGCACGTACCGACGCCGACCACGGCGCCATTGAATTTGACTTCGTCACTCTCCTGCCCGAGGGGCAGCCCGCCATGGTGCGTCCCGACGGGCGCATCCTCGTCGCGCTGCAGACCCGCTCGAACTCTGCGGATCTGAGCCACGACGCGGGCGCCGCGCTGCTCGCGGCGATCGCCGCGAAGGAGGCGGGCGACGAGGGCGTCATCTCGATCGACGTGCGCGAGCCCTCCGAGCGTCTCCAGGACATCGTCGACACCTCGAGCTTCACGGACATGAAGCTCGAGGAGGACTTCTCCTTCTGGTTCGACCCGGCCGAAGAGATCGACGAGCAGACGCGCCGCGCGCTCGAGCAGAACCGCGACGAGATCATCCCGACCGAGCCGGTGCCCGGCGTGCCCGGCGCGTACTGGTGCGAGATGAACCGTAACTTCGTGCGCTTCCTGACGGACAACGACGAGACCAAGCTCTTCGACGCGCTGGCCCGCCTGGCCGCGCGCGGCGAGGCCAACGTCGGTGAGGGCTCGCGCTACGTGGGTTCCTTCCGTGCGTGCGGCCTGATCGTCCCGGTTTTCGAGCTGCCCGAGGGTGCTAGCGCGGCCGACGTCGCGCCCGGCACGCAGGCCCTTGCCAAGGCTCTCGCCGAGGCCCTGACCGTCACCGAGCGCCTGGATGACAAGGAACGCCGCGCGCGTCAGGGGCTTGTGTCCCGCGCTGTGACGATCCGCTAAGCCTATTTTTACCTGCCGTTTAGGCGGGCTTGTCGCTCACATTACGGGTGGCGGGGCGCAATCGCGTCCCGCCACCCGTAAACTATTGTGGTGTGAACTATGCCAGCGGATCTCGAAGTTCCCACCCGCAGCGCGTCGCTGCAGTCATCGCTGCGCACAACGTCGGCCGTGCCGTTGCGGCCACCGTGCGTGCGTGCCGCGCTATACCGGGCGTTGACCTTCTCATTGTCGTTGATGACGGGTCGACGGATGATACTGGCCGCGCTGCCCGGGCTGCGGGCGCTGTCGTCGTGCGTCACTCCGTGGAGCGTGGGCGCGCCTCGGCCATCGAAACGGGCGTGAAGGTCGCCGCCATGCGCGACCGCCCCGACGGTCCTCCCCGTCACATCCTGCTGCTGTCGCCCGACCTGGGCGAATCCGCGGTCGAGGCCACCGCGCTGGTCGAGGCCCTCTTTGCCCGACAGACGGACATGAGCATCGCTGTTCCCGCCACCGGGCGCGAGTACTCCGGCTACGGCCCCGCTGTCATGCGCCGCCTCATTCGCCGCAAGACCGGCTGGTACTGCCATTACCCGCTGAGCTACCAGCGCTGCCTGACGCGCGAGGCTATCGATGCCGCCATGCCCTTTGCGGGCCGCTACGCTCTCGAGGCTGCCATGACGCTCAGCGTGCTGCGTGCAGGATTGTCTGTCATGGAGGTCCCCTGCAACTTCACGCACTCGGGTGCGGACCGATCCCTCGGATCCCTCAACCGCCCGGCGCGCATGTTCGACGCTGTGTGCGCGACCGTCAGCCAGGTCTTCCACTCGGACGCTCGTTCGAAGCGCCGCGCCGACCACGAGCAGGGGATCGGTGTGCCCTACCCGGCCCCGGCCTCGTCCCGTGACGAGGCGGAGGACAAGGATGCGGCAACGCGCCGCTCGGAGATGGTCAGGTGAGGTTCCCGGTTCGATCGGGCGTCGCGCGTGCCGTCTCGGCGTGGTGGCTGCCCGCTGTGATCGCCTGCGCGGTTGCGGCCCTGTATATCTCCTTCTCGCTGGCGCAGTGGCGCACGCTCAGCGACCCCTCGTGGGACCTCGCGATTTCACCGAGGCGGCCCAGTCCTACTCGCGCTTCGAGGCGCCCATCGTTCCGATCAAGGGGCCGGGTTACAACCTGCTGGGTGATCACTTTCATCCGATCCTCATCTTGCTCGGGCCGATTTTTCGCTTCTTTCCGTCGGCTTTCACCCTCCTGATCGTCCAGGATCTGCTGATTGCGGCGTCGGTGCTGCCGATCGCCCGGCTCGCGCAGCGCTTCGTGGGGCGCGGGGGTGCGGTCCTCGTGGGGCTGGCCTACGGGCTAGGTTGGGGCTTGCAGGGTGCGGTCGCCGCTCAGTTTCACGAGGTCTGTGTGGCGGTTCCGCTGTTGGCGTGCGCGGGTGCCGCTTTCGTTGAGCGGCGCTGGGGCGCGTGTATGGCGTGGTTGGCGCCGGTCATCCTGGTCAAGGAGGACCTGGGCCTGACGGTCTTCGTCGCGGGCTTGGCGCTCGCGTGGCGCAGGCGGGGGTGAGGATCGTTCCGGGATGCTTGCGTCCCTGGCGTACGCACTGTTCGGTATTGTTGCGTTTGCCGTGACTGTGAAGCTGTTTCTCCCCGCCATGAACCCCGCCGGAACGTGGGCCTATTCGCTCGATGGTTCGGCGACGGGGGCGGGCACGGCGATGGCGGGGGCGACCGCCGCGCGTGCGGTGCCCTCGCTGTGGCAGATCCTCGCTGTCCCCTCCGTCAAGATCGTGACGCTTGCGGTTCTGCTCGCGGGAGCCGGTGTCGTGGGCGCGCGCTCTCCGTGGTTCGCGCTCGTGCTGCCCACTCTCGCCTGGCGATTCGCGGGCTCGGTCGACGCCTATTACCAGTGGAGCTCGTGGCACTACAACGCCGTGTTGGTACCCATTGCCGCCTGCGCCCTCCTCGACGTGATCGCCGGGTGGCTTGCGCCCACGGACGCGCCCGCCGGTCTTGCTACCGCGGGCGAGACCGACGCGGATTGCGCGAACCCAGCCCCGGCCTCGTCCGGCAGGCGCCGCGCGCTAGTGTGGGCGGCTGCGTGCGTGCCCGCTATCTCCCTGGCGCTCACCGCCACGTCCCTGCCCCTGTGGAAGCTGCCCGTCCTCACGGATAGCCCGCGCCTGGACGCCGCTCAGGGCGCGATCGATGCGGTGCCTGTGGGGGCGTCCGTCGAGACGGACACGACGCTGCTCGCGCGCCTCGTGCCGGGCCGCGACGTCTACTGGGTGGGCACGACCGTCGGCATGGATGCCCCGCCTGAGTATGTTGTCGTCGACCGGCAGTCCTACGCGTGGGGCGGTGCCGAGGTTGACGCCGAGTCCTGGGCCAGTGCTGCTCACCCTGGCCACACCTACGCGACCATATACTCCGCGCAGGGCTTCCGCGTCGCGCGTCGCACCTCGTGAAACGAGAAGTGCCGCGCAGCCGGATGTCCGGCCACGCGGCACCGCCGTTATGGCGTGCTCGGGAGCGCCAGTTTTTAGGTGAGTCTGTCTGTCATCTGCTGCCGAAGACTAGTTGCTCGTTGTCATATGCGTAAAGAACATCGGTCATAGCACGGTCAGAGACGATTAGGGTTCCGTCGTTATTTCGTTCGAAGTCCTCGTCTGGGTCGAGAATGGCCTGAACTTCGATGTTGTAGGTGTTGAGAATGGAATAGGCTGTTCGGTTTTCCTTGGACGTCTCTCCCTCTCGCGCTTTCAGGAGCCAGTTGGATACGGCTAGAGCTCGCTCTGCCATCGGTGTCATTTTCTCTTGCATTTCCTCTTCTTTCGATCTGCCTAGTTTGACTTATGTCAAACATTGTCACCGTATCGGCGAAGTGGGAAAGTCGTCAAAAGCTCAGCCGATGAATCAATCGGTGGCATGATGCGAAGAATCTAGTCGTGTTTTACCGGTGAAGGTGCTGCGTATGGCTGCGGCTAGAGAGTGACAGTCAGACCCACAGTGTCAGGTGTTCAAAGTGGGGGTGACAGGTGTGCCGATGCGGAATCAGGTGGATAGTGCGCGTCCGCGAAGGTGCTTGTTGAAAGTGGCGCTGCACCCGATCAGTGGGAATTGCACCTCTTCTGATCGGGTGTAGCACCCCACATCGGGTGCAGCGCCCCGTAAAGGGTGCAGCGCCCCGCATCGGGTGTATTGCGTACTGAGAACACAGGACGCGGTTGCTCTGTCGGCTTCGTGCTTGAGTCACACATGCTGCGCGGCTGAGAAATAATGACTGACGCTTCGATACGTGTGTGCAAGTTCTGCCAGAACTGCTCGCGGTGATGTCTTACAGGGGGGATTCACCTTCGGGAGCGGCACCTTAGTGGCGGTGTTAACCCTTCAATGCGCAGCTAAACCCGATAGGTGGAGCGTGGGCACGGCCGCCCATGCTCCACTTAAGGGGTTAACGTGCGCATCGAGGGGCCCAGACTGCCACCTAAGGGGTTAATGTGCGCATCGTCGAGGGTGCGCGGTATGAACTGTTGACAGTGAGGGGCTCGGGGTGAGGCCGCACCCGCATTGCAGGTGGCGAACACCGATGGGGTAGGGGCCGAAAGTGCCGCGCAGCCGGATGTCCGGCCACGCGGCACTCGTGCCGTTTGTGCGGCTACTTGGCTGTGCGCAGGCGCAGCGAGTTGAGGACCACGAACACGGACGAGCAGGCCATCGCGGCGCTGGCCAGCATGGGGGAGAGCAGTCCCGCGATCGCGAGCGGCACCATGAGGACGTTGTAGAAGAACGCCCAGAACAGGTTTTGCTTGATGATGCGCAGCGTCCGACGCGACACACGAATCGCGGTCGCCGCCGATGTGAGCGAGGAGTTCATGAGCGTCATGTCCGCGACCTCGATCGCCACGTCCGTGCCCGAGCCCATTGCGATGCCCAGGCCCTTCGCGCTCGCCTGCGCGAGGGCGGCCGCGTCGTTCACGCCGTCGCCGACCATCGCGACCGTGCGGCCCTCGGCCTGCAGGTCGGCGACAGTGTCGCGCTTGCCGTCGGGCAGGACTCCCGCGATGACGCGCTCGATGCCCACCTGACGCGCGACGTGTTGGGCCGCGGCCTCGTTGTCGCCCGTCAGGAGGATCGGCTCGATGCCGAGCTCGCGCAGCTGAGCAATCGCATCAGCCGACGACTCCTTGACCGTGTCGCGCACGACGAGCGCGGCGATCGCGCGACCCTCGACGCGCTCGGGAATCACCAGGGACGAGGCCGGGGCGCCCTCCCGCTCTCCGGTGCCCTGGTCGGTGGTGCCCCGGGTGGGGGTACCGGTATCCCCGGTCGCGCTGTCACCGGAAACGGGTGCGCCATCGGCGGTCGCGGCCTCGCTGCGCGAGGTGATCTGGCCGGAGTACCCTGCCGCGGCCACGACGGCCTCGAGTTCCTCGTCGGTGTGCGGGGAGGTGAGGGTGATGCGCGCGGATTCGGTGGCGAGGTTGACCTCGGCTTTGACGCCGTCGAGCTTGCCGAGCTTGCGTTCGACGCGGCGCACGCAGGACGCGCAGGTCATGCCGCCCACGCTCATGGTGAGGGTCGCGAGGGGCAGCTCGGCGTCCGGGCCGGGGAGTGCGACGGATCCGGCGGTGGCATGCGGGGTCGTGATGGCCGAGTCGGCGGTCACGCGCGCGGCGCCGGGGCCGTCAGTGCGAGATTCTGCGGATCCCAGGTTCGGCGCGAGGGCCGCGACGACCGCTGAGGCGCCCGAGGCCTCGGCCTCGCGAACGGCGTCAAGGAGAGAAGAGGGAACATCCACTCCCAGGGAGGCGAGCCACGACGGGCGACCGACCAGCACGCCGCCGCGGGCGGTGAGGCCGACGACGCCGAGTCCGGGCTGGTTCGCGAACGCGGTCACGGGGACGAGAGAGAGACCCCGGGAGGATGCGCCCGCCGTGATCGCGCGGGCGACGGGGTGTTCGGAGAGGGATTCGACGGAGGCGGCCAGGGACAGGGCCGAGGCCTCGTCCGCCTCGGGAGAGTCGCCCGCAGAGGGAAGCGCGACCGACTCGAGGGACATGACGCCCGTGGTGACCGTGCCCGTCTTGTCCAGCAGCATCGTGTCGATCGAACGCGTCTGCTCGAGGATTTCCGCGTTCTTGATGAGGATGCCCAGCTGCGAGGCACGCCCCGACCCGACGAGAATCGCGGTGGGCGTGGCCAGGCCGAGTGCGCACGGGCACGCCACGACCAGAACGGCGACGGCCGCCGTGAACGCGGCCTGCACGCTGCCGCCCGCGAGCAGCCAGCCGACCAGGGTCAGGACAGAAACAAGAATGACGATCGGCACGAACACGCCGGAGATCTGGTCCGCGAGTCGCTGGACGGGGGCCTTGCCGGCCTGGGCCTCGGCGACCATGCGCCCGATCTGCGCGAGCGTCGTGTCCGAGCCGACGCGCGTGGCGCGCACCAGCAGGGACCCCCACGTGTTGACGGTCGCACCCGTCACCGCGTCGCCGGGGGCGGCGTCCACGGGCACGGACTCGCCCGTCAGGAGCGAGGTGTCCAGGGCGGAGGAACCTTCGATGATGACGCCGTCGGTTGCCACCTTCTCGCCCGGGCGCACCGCGAACAGGTCGCCGACCTGCAGGGACGAGGCGGGCACGACGCTCTCGGAGCGCTCGCCGGTCGCGGGGTCGACGCTCACGAGCGTCGCCTCCTTGGCGCCCATGCGCAGCAGCGACCGCAGCGCGTCGCCCGCGCGGTAGCGTGCGCGCGCCTCCAGGTAGCGGCCCGTCAGCAGGAACACGACGATCATGCACGCGCCCTCGAAGTAGATCTCCGCGTGCCCGGCGTGCGCCGCGCGCGGGATCAGGCTCATGTGCATGCGCATGCCGAGCTCTCCGGCGCCGCCCCACAGCAGCGCCCACCAGCTCCACAGCGTCGAGGAGATGACGCCGAGGGAGACCAGCGTGTCCATCGTCGTCGATCCGTGGCGACCCGCCGCGAAGGCCGCCCGGTGGAAGGGCCACGCGCCCCACGTGACCACCGGGATAGAGGCCGCTGCGACGACCCACTGCCACCCTGTGAACTGCCAGGCGGGCACCATCGACAGGAGCATCGCGAGGATGCCCAGGGGCGCGCAGAAGATGAGGCGTCGGCGCAGGTCGGCGGCGTGGGCGCGGGTGCCCTCGCCCACCTGGGGGGTGGGGGCCGAGGCCTGGGGTGCCCCGTGCGAAGAGGCGGTAGCTGTGTGGTCGTGCGTCACGGAATCAGTGGACATAGGTACCCTCCGGGGGTATGTAACAAGCGAAAGGAAACGAGGCCGGGAAAGGTGCCCCGGCCTCGTCGGTGAGGCGTGGAAGTCCTCAGAAGTCGCGCGAGATTCCGACGAGCGTGAAGCCGGCCTCGGACACCGCGTCGCTCAGCGCCGCGTCGTCCAGGGGGGTGTCGGTCAGGACGGTCACCTTGGAGGTGGCGCCCGAGTTGAGGATGACGTCGACGTTCTTGACGCCGGGGATCTCGCCCAGCTCTTCTTTGACGCTCATCACGCAGTGGCCGCAGGTCATGCCGTCGACGGACAGCTCGATGGTGCGATCGATTTCGGTGGTCATGGTGTCTCCTTGTGGTTAGGACTTGATGAGGCGCGCGATGGCCGCCGCTGCCTCGTCGACTTTGGCCTGCGCGGCCTCGTCGGATTCGCGCGCCGCCGTGACGACGCAGTGATTCATGTGGTCTTTGAGCAGGTTAACCGCGACGGAATCGAGCGCGGACTGCACGGCGGAGACCTGCGTGAGGATGTCGATGCAGTACTCGCCCTGCGAGATCATGCGCTGTAGGCCGCGCACCTGACCCTCGATGCGGCGCAGGCGCGCGAGGTGGTTCTCGGTGTTGCCGTGGTAGCCGTGCTCGGTGCTCATGCCAACGAGAGTACCCCTAGGGGGTATCCATGTCAAGGGTGAGTCTCGTCATGGGGTCACCTCCCCTCGCGCCCAACTCGCAAACCCCCGTAGGGTGGAGTCAGGACGGACCGCTAGGAGGGGACATGAAGCGACGCTCGCGCCGACGCTATCGTGCGATCCGCCGCGTCCCCCAGGCCTATTCCGGCCTGTACCTACGCCTCAAAGTCGCCCCCATCGTTCCCGCCCTCGCAGCAACCGTCGCCGTCGGTAGCCTCGCCGAAATCCCCGCGCTGCCCGGCCAGCTGCGCACCCGTGCGCGCCGCGCCTCCGATGACATGGGCACGGCGATCTCTGAAAAGTCCCAGCGCATCTTCTTCGATAACCCCGGCCTCGATACACTCCTCATCCGCTCCCTCTCACACGTGGCGCGCCGCACCGCGAGCGTCGGGCGCGTGTGGGCGAACGCGGTCATCGCGGTCGGCGCCGACAGGGATGGGCGCATGGCTCGCATGATTCCCCTCATCCCCAGGCGCGGATACGACGCCCTCATGACGGGCATGCTCACGGTCGGCACGGCGGTGGGCGCGCTGCGCGGCGGCGAAGTCCACGTGAACCTCCTGCGCGACTCCGAGGCCGACCCAGCCTTCCAGGATCCGCTGCCCGGCCACCCTGAGGCGCAGATCCGCCGAGTGGACGCCCCCGCGATCCTGTCCGACATGTGCGCCGACATCGACGAGCTCTACTGGTCGCGCACGATCGGTCCCGCCGTCAAGATCACGCGCGTCGGCGAGGGTGAGGCCCGCCGATGGCTCCTCTCCCTGGTTGGTACCGAGTCCATGGCCTTCCGTTCGACGAACAACCCGGCCGACATCGAAACGAACATCCGTCTCATGCTCGGCCTGGAGAGTGCGATGAGCGTCGGCGTTGTGAGCGCCCTGCACGCCGCCATGGCACGCGACGGCGTCCCTGCGAAACGCTGGTCGGTCGAACCCGTCCTCATCTGCGGCCACTCCCAGGGCGGGGTCGTCGCCGCCGCCCTCGCCTCGGTCCCACCGCACGAGGCCGGGGTCAACGTCGCGGGCATCCTGTCCACGGGTGGCCCTAACCGCCGCATCCGCGTGCGTCCCGATGTGGTGACCGTGGCCGTCAACCATGACCAGGACGTCATGCCGAGCCTTGACGGCTCGCCCGACCGCGCCCCCGACCGGCGCGTCACCGTCGGGCGGAGCCTCGTGCGGCCTCGGACCCGCCCCCTCTACTACGCGCACTCCTCCTCGACCTACACGGAGACCGTGCGCCTCCTTGAGCGCAAGGTGCGCGTGACCCCGTGGGGTCGGTTGGCCTCGTCGATGGCGGCATTGCAGGATTTCCTGCCCACCCCGGGGGAGTCCACGCGCGTCATGCACTACGAGATCTGGCAGGACCTCCTGACACCCACCGCCGATGCCGCGTGGGACACGGTTGCCGCGCTCGAACGCGGCGGCGCGTACACGGCCGCCACCTATCCCATGGACTACGTGACCACGGTGCCGCGCCTACCGCGCGTCGCCCGCGCCCGGCGTCGCCGCACCTTTGCGCTCGGCACCGCGCTGCGCGCTCTCGTCCCCTTCAGAAAGGACCGCTCATGAACGAGCATCACGCCCCCCTGCGCGAGGTGCGCCGCTGGATGCGCGTCTCGACCCCCGTCAACAAGGCCGCCGCGTCCGGCCTGCGCGGTCAGCTCCCGCAGATCGCCGGGCCGCTCGTGATCGGCGCGCTCGGCGTGGGCGCGATTGGCGCCGGCATCGCCTGGCGAGCCCTGGCCTCGACGAGGGGAACCGGACGCACGCAGCGCTTCGTGGAGCTGGTTTCCTCGGCACTGGAGGCCGCCTTCCCGGAGACGTTCATCGACGAGGCCGGGGCTGACTTTGGTGAACAGGTGGCCGGTGAGCGCACGGCCGGTGAGCGCCGCGTCGTCAACGTCGAGGTTGGTGAGGGCTTCGGTCGCCCATCCCTGGTGTCGATCGACGTGGTCGCCCCGGCGTCGGATGAGCTGACAAACATCGAGATTGCGGCCCAGGCACTGGACGCCGTCACCGCTGCGGCGTGGAACAATCCCGAGATGGCTCCTCTGAGTGTGCGTGCCCGCATCCTCTTGGCTCGAGACGGTGTTCATGCCGATGATGACCGCCGCGATGGGGAATATGTGGGGGCTCCCGGCGCTCAGACCGAGGTGGTTGTTGACATGACGGCGCTGGGATTCGAAGACGAGATCGCGCGCCCCGATGAGCTGTACGCGCGCTATGGCGCGCCCGACTGTGACCCCGCCTGGAGGCCGTAGCCCACTTGTGGTTGTTGTATAACACTCTTGCCCGATCTGCGACCCCTTGGTAGTGTCTCCTGTATCACTGTTGATGATGTGGGCAAGGAGGACCGCATGGCTGGCGATCTGATTATCGAAGAGGGGGACCTCGAAGTCCTGCGCGACCGCACGAATGGAAGCGCTGACGACCTGGAGCCGGTGACGGTCGCGACGGCGGGGGGCTTCTTGTCATCCGCGCTTGGCGGGGGAGAACTGGCGACGCGGGGGCACGCCGCGGCTGACAAAATCGACTCTAACGTCAGCACCATTATCCGGGATCTGCGCGACTATTCTGCCTCCGTGAATGACTCGATACACGCCTACGCGGCCAATGAGAACGATTCTGCTGTGTCCTTCGACGTCACCCCGCACGGCAGGAGAGGGCTGACCGGTGCTGACCTGGCAGAGATGAGGGTGGCACAATGACGGTGACCTGGGCCGATATCCAAGAATGGCGCAGCGACTATGTGAACGAGGCGCAGCAGACAATCGAGGACGCGCTACGCACCGCGCGCGAGATTGTTGACGACCTTGAGTATGCCGCGAATGACATCCGATCCGAGGGGCAGGGGCCGGACCAGATGCGTCAGCAGCTCTCCGCGATCCAGGACAGGCTGGCCTCGCGCATCAACGAACTCACCGAATATGCGCTGGCGACTGCGGAGCTGCACGGGTACGTGAGTCGCGTCGTCGCAAAGAGGGAGTCCGCGTGGGAGGTTGCGGCAGAAGTTGGGTATGACATTCCGGAGAGTGGTGTTGTTCAACCGTCACTGCCTGAAATGAGGTTCGAGCCGGTAGCGAGTAAGTTTGCTGAGCTACGCGATTGTGTTGACGATGCAGTGAGAATTGCGACGGAAGCCGAGGAAACGGTGGGGCCCCGATATAAGGCTCTGGCCGACGGGCAGTACACTATGTCCGAGGGACGCCACTCGGAGTCCGCGGGCCTGGCAAATGATGCCGACCCCTCGTGGAGCCCCGAGGAAGTCTCCGTGTGGTGGAAGCTGCTTTCCGATTCCGAGCGCGAGGCGCTGATCAACAAGGATCCCGAGAAATACGGCAACCTGGACGGCATTGATATGGCATCGCGGGCCAAGGCAAACGACCTTGTACTCTATGGGCGCCGAGACGCTGCGGGAAACCGTATCGCGGGAACCGGCCTTCTTGAGCAGGCTCGGCAAGAATACAATGAATTAGAAGCAGAGTTTAAGGCGGAGCAAGAAGCTACTCGGGGCGTCGTCTCGCCGAAATTACAAGAGCTCGGGAGGCGTAGGGAGCCTGCAAGAATTCGCATGCAGGATCTAGAGGCGCTTGATAAGGCACTTCAAGCGGATTCGGACGTATCACTTGTTACCTTGCAGGCTGGGGAGCCAGGGAAGAATGTTCTCGCAGCTCTTGCTATTGGAGATGTCGATAACGCAAAGCATGTAACGACCTTCGTTCCGGGTATGACCACGTCGTGTCGTAAGAGTACTGACCTCAACTTGAGGTACGCGCGTAACTTGATCGACGCAGCGGAGAATGCGGGTGATGCAGAAAAAGGAAGTGTCGCAGCGGTCGCGTGGATGGGGTACGAAGCGCCGCCGGGTCCAGAGACAGGGGACCTGTCTGTCGCGTCTCCAGGCAAGGCACAGGCCGGAGCTGAGAAGCTGAACGGCTTCCTGACAGGAATCCACTCGTGGCGCTCAGAGCGGGGAATGGATGTGCACCAAACTCCGGTCACGCATTCCTATGGGTCCCTGACGGGCGGCTTCGCGATGCGTGATATTGGAGAGGGCGTCGTCGATGACTTCGTGTACACGGGTTCCCCGGGCTCAGCGGTGAATTCTGTCGGGACGCTGGGGGTAGACCCCGAACACGTCTGGGTGTCGGCGATTCCGCTACACGACGAGGTGCAGGGGATGGGGCTCGATGGTTACTTCGGTCGCGACCCCAAGGAGCTGGAGGGCATCGGGCACCTCTCGGGTGACGCGACCGGGGGAGACGGATACAACTCAGATCCAAACGCCGGCAAATATGCGAATCACTCCGCGTATTTCTATAAGGCGAAAGATGGCCAGCATAACAACTCTCTTGAAGACATCGGCAAGGTCATTGCGGATAAGAGGGAGAGGTAATGAGTCGGAAACAGCTGGTCACGCTACTGGGTGCTGCCTGCGCCTCTCTGGTTCTGGCGGCGTGTATTCCGAGCCTGCCGGATGATGCTGAACTGTATTTTGGTCGCAGCAGTGGGAGTATCCCGATCTCCGAGGGGCAGACGACGGAGGTTCACATCAGGGATACCCTGCCCCGGTATCTGGGCATCATCGAGGAGGTCGTCGTCGAGTCCGGTGGCGTGCTAGGAGTCAGTGGCAAGAATCGAGTTGACGGTTGCGCAACGACGGACACGACCGACATGGAAATCCAGTGGATGACGATGTATATTCCTGCGATCGATTATGAGGATTTGCGTCGGATTGTCGTGGAGGGGGCGCAGCGTAACGGCTTCGGATATTCGTGGGATCCGGTACGCAGAGATAAACTCAACTCTCGCACGGTTACTGTCGGGGATGGCTACGGGAATAGTCTGATTTTCTATCACCACGAGGCTCATGACCGCATTATCATTAGTTTGTATTCGGGGTGTATGTTCCCGTCCCAGCCTCTCGATCCGGACGTCCCGCGCTCGTCTTATCCGCTGCCTAGCCCCGAAGAGATGTTTCCGAATCTGACAATCGTGCAGGCCTATGACGATAACGGCGGTGAGAATCCTGAGTTGCGTCCGCAGTCGGGGGGGCAGTCCGGAGCGCAGTCGGGGGAATGAACATGGCAAAGAAATGGACCCCGGCACGCGTGGGTGCGTGGTGCGTCGTGGTGGTGGCCGTGTTGGGTGGGTGTCATGCAGCCAAGTCACGCGATGCTGAGTTCGTTCCTTTTCCTGAGCGTGTGAGCATTGAGGAATACATCAGCCGTCAGCTGCCGGAGATATCGCGCATGGCTGTGCCGGTGGCTGCCGAGACCGGTGGTGAGCTGACGGTGATGGGCCTGCCGTACGTACAGGTGTGTGGCACTGGTGATACCCAGGGGTATCGGGTGGTTGGCTACACCACGGTGGCTCCGTCGATGTCCTTTGAAGGGCTCGAGAAACTGGTGACAGAAAACAAACCCGATTGGGCGGTGGCCGTGCAGGTTGACAGGCAAATCGATAGGGATGCTACTCGGGGTATTCAGCTGATCGACAACTATGGCGGCCTTGTCGAGTTCAAGTTTTCGGAGGAGTCTATCGCCGTGAGGTCGCGCTCCGCGTGTTTGCCGACGGATAAGCCCCTGGATGATCCCGGTCAGTTCGTTCTGCCGTCGGTGGAGGAGGCGTTCCCGGGCGTGCATGTGACGGTCAGTGACAACACGAACCCGGATCTGCATCCGGTTCCTACGCTGACACCGGGTGCTAACGTCACCCCCCAGTCCGGCGCCCAGTCGGGCTCGTAAACCCGCCCCGGCCTCGTCGATACAGGGCAGAAACGGGAAAGGCGGCGAGGCGCGGACCAACCGCGCACCCGCCGCCCCAACCGATAGAGCTCAGGCCTCCCAGCGCGCCAGGCGCTCGGACAGGCCGATGTAGGTTGCGGGGGTCAGCGCGAGGAGGCGTTCCTCCACCTCGGCCGGCAGACCCAGGCCCGCGATGAACTCACGCATGTCTTCCGCGCCCACCTCGTGGCCGCGCGTCAGCTCCTTGAGACGCTCGTACGGGTTCGCCATGCCGGTCGCGCCCGCGATCGCGGCGGCGCGCATCGCCTGCTGGACGGCCTCACCGAGCACCGCCCAATTCGCATCCAGATCGCGGGCCATACGAGCCGCGTTGATCTCGATGCCATCCAGGCCGCGCACCAGGTTGTCGTAGGCCAGCACCGCGTGACCGAACGCGACGCCCACGTTGCGCTGCGTCGTCGAATCCGTCAGGTCGCGCTGCATGCGGCTGGTCACCAGCGTCGCGCCGAGGGAATCCAGCAGTGCGTTCGACACCTCCAGGTTCGCCTCCGCGTTCTCGAAGCGAATCGGGTTGACCTTGTGCGGCATCGTCGACGAGCCCGTCGAGCCCTGCGCCGCCAGGTTCTGATGGAAGTAATCCATCGAAATGTAGGTCCACGCGTCCGTCGCCAGGTTGTGGGCGATACGGCCCGCGCGCGCCACGTCCGCGTACAGCTCGGCCTGCCAGTCGTGCGACTCGATCTGCGTGGTCAGCGGGTTCCACGTCAGACCCAGGCCCTCCACAAACGAGCGGGCCAGCGTCGGCCAGTCCGCGCCCGGCACCGACACGACGTGCGCGGCCCACGTGCCCGTCGCACCGTTGATCTTGCCCAGGTACTGAGTGGCCTCGACGCGCGTGATCTGGCGCGACAGACGGTGTGCGAACACCGCCATCTCCTTGCCGACCGTCACGGGGGTCGCCGGCTGTCCGTGCGTGTGCGCCAGCATCGGGACGGCCGCCCCGGCCTCGGCGAGGCCGCGCAGCCGATCCAGGAGCGCGCGGATCGCGGGCAGCCACACCTGCTCGGTCGCCGCCTTAATGGTCAGCGCGTACGCCAGGTTGTTGATGTCCTCGGAGGTACAGAAGATGTGGACGACCTCGCGCAGGGACGGCAGCGACGTGCCCTCGCCCAGAACGGAGGAGGCCGCCTCCAGGTATTCGCCGATCAGGTACTCGACGGCCTTGACGTCGTGGCGGGTAACCGCCTCGAACTCGCCCAGGCGCTTGATGTGGTCGGCGCCGAAGTCGCGCGTGAGGGCGCGCAGGTAGTCGCGCTCGGCATCGGTCAGCGTGGGCGCGCCCGGCAGAACCGAGTTGTCGAGCAGGAAAATCAGCCACTCGATCTCGACGTGCACGCGCGCGCGGTTCAGGCCCGCCTCGGACAGGTAGTTCGCCAGGGGCGCGGCGACCGCGCGGTAGCGGCCGTCCAGCGGGCTGAGCGGTTCACCCCCGCCCGCCAGGTCCGAATAGCCGTGGGCAGTGGAGAAGAGTGTCATCGTGTCGCTCATACCCCTATCTTCCCAGAACGAGGGGCCGTCGGGACGCCCAGTCCGCTCGGCGATTCGTGGCGTGGATAACGTACGAGGCCGGGGCTGGGTGCGGGGGTCGCCTCCGCATTCGTGCCGGTGACTCCGTGAGATATCCACAGACCAACGCGGGCGGCGTCTATCCACAGGGGGTAGTTCGTGTCGCCCGCTATCCACAGGGCTGTCCGTGCGGGTAGAACCAGCCACGGCCTCGGGCGTAGCGTGCGTCCTGTAACAACACCGCTTCCGCTGAGGGGAGTCCCCATGCCTATCGATACAGCCGCCGTTTCCGTGTCCCTGAACAGTGCCTACGCCCTCGTCGATGCTCTGCGATGCGCGCTCAGGGGGTCCTCCTGCCCGCAGTGGACGGGCACGGGAGGCGATTCCTACCGCTTGCGTAAAGACGAGGTCGTGGCTCAGGCCCAGGGAGTCCTCGACGATATTCAGGCGGCTCTGGACGCCGTACCCACCCTTGAGGCAAACGCCACCGCATTCCTCGTGAGCACTGCCGCCGCAGTGGCGAACGGATACAACACGGCAGTAACCCTCGCAGACCTCTACGGCACCGTTCTGACTTCTACCGCAGCCGCGGTCAGTGATGACTTGCTAGGGAGGCGGTAACCGTGGCCTTTGACCCTCATCGTCACGTCACGGTTGCCTCCGGTGCCTTCAGCGTTGACGTGAACGAACTGAACGTCGCGCACGCGGCGCTGACCTACGAGAAGCTGCTCGCGATTGAGCCATCCAAAGCCGCGCTCACCTGTGCACAGTGGGAAGTCGACCTGGTCCCTTTCGATACAAGCAGCGTCACCAGCGCGATCAACACCGCCCTGAGTTCCCTGGATGACCTGGGTGCCGCTGTCGATGATCTCCTGTGGAAGCTGCGTGATGCTGCCCTGACCTACGACGACGCAAACAGCTTTGCCTCGGTGTGGGAAGTTCTTCCCGGCAGTGCATCGGGGCCGCAGCTTACCCCGCTCGGCATGGCCAGGTTCTATGCCACGGGAGGCCTCGCGGGCGCGGTGTCGAGCGCCCTCTTTCACAGTCAACAGGACGTGGCAAATAACCTGGGGGTTCCCTGGTTGGCGACGGTACTCAACCCTTTCACAGCATCGTTTGTGGGAACCAGGGATCTGATGAACAGCGGAATGGACGGCCTCCTGTTTTACGTGCACAAGGACGACATGTCGGGCGCGCAGTTCCAGCGTGACCTCGGCCGTTTCGCGCTCGACGTCAACTCGGTACCCGTATTCAGGAACGTTGCGCGTGGCCTCTCATTCTTCGGCGTCAGCCAGGACCTCAACTCCACATCGACGGCCCCGGCCTCGGGCTTGGCGGCACTGACGGTGCTGGGACTTACTGCTTGCGGACTCGGGAGCGGACCGAGCTACGGGGTCGCAATCAAGGCAGCCGACGGACATACGCGCGTCCACGCTGGCGGGATCGGACTGTGGCTATCGCCCGATAGGTTTCAAGAACGAAAGGCCACGACGCTGGCGTCGATGCCGGACGCTGCACCCGACACCCACTACGAGGGCGCTGCCACCAGCGCAGACGTCATCGAACACATCATCGACATGCACGGGGGAGACGCCGACAACGGCGAGATCGCCATCGAGGAGCACGTCACGGTGGAAGAGGACGGGACACAGACACGCTCATGGACCGTCGACATCCGTGGCACGCAGTCCTTCGGCGCTGGGAAGAAAGGCCCGCAGGACATGCTCACCAACTTCCAGGGCGTGGGCGGCATGGCTTCCGACCAGCTCTACGCCATCCAGGAGGCGATGGATGACGCGGGCATCGCGCCGGGCGAAGCCGTCGAATTCGCCGGACACTCCCAAGGCGGCATCATGGCCGCCCAACTCGCCGCAAACCCGGACGTACGCTCCCGCTACAACGTCGTCTCCGTCGTCACCGCCGGATCCCCAACGGCCACCATCGCCCCCGCCGACCTACCCGTCCTGTCCTACGAGAACTCTGGCGACATCGTCCCAGGCCTCGACGGCTACGCCACACAGGGGGATAACGTCACGACCGTCATGTTCCGCGACTACGAAGCCACGTGCGACGTCTCCGACCCCGTCCCGTGCTCACACTCCGCCTCCGTCTACGTCGATGAGATCAGGAGCTCCCTGAGCGCAGCCGCGGCCTCGTCCGACCCGGGCCTTGGCGCACTCGCGGTCGCCGAGGCCCGCCGCACCCACGCGCTCGGCCTCACCGAGCGCACCCAGACCACGATCCACCACTACCAAACGAGGCGCATCACCGACAAGTGATGCGCCTCGAGAAAGGGGAAGCCAGCTCAGTCGCGGTCGGCCTTCTTGTCCCGCAGGACGCCCGACACGACGGAGGCAACCAGCGACGTGATAACCGCGCCCGCCAGGCAGGACAGGAATCCGCCCGTCGTCATGGGAATGCCTAGCGACGTGGACAGCCAGCCCGTCAGCGCGAAGAGCAGCGAGTTGGTCACCAGTGCAAACAGACCGAACGTGAGGAGGTACAGAGGGAACGCCAGCGTCTTGATGACGGGCTTGATAATCGAGTTCACCAGGGTGAACACGAAGGCGATGACCGCCAGGGCAATGACAGTCTCCGATGCCGTCGTCGACGTGATGGAGATCGACGGAACAAGGAGGGTCGTGACCCACAGTCCGGCCATCGTGGCAACTAATCGAGCAATGAAATCCATTTGTTCATTCTTGCGCAGTGGGATGTTGCTTGCATGGCGCACCCCCATGGGATAGGACTACACGCATGACCAACTTGCGCTTTCGACCTGCCGTTTTGTCCCTGCCACGCTACAAGCCCAGCAAGTCGGCGCCCGACGCCGTCAAAATCTCATCCAATGAGATGCCGACCCCGCCCAGCCCCGCCGTCTTGGAGGCGATCGCCCGCGAACTTCAGACGATCAACCGCTACCCCGACCTGACCGCCGCGCCCCTGCGCCAGGCCCTCGGGAGCCGCTTCGGCGTCGGCGCCGACCAGGTGTGCGTCGGCACCGGATCCTCGGCGATCCTCGTGGCCGCACTGTCGGCCGTGTGCCAGCCGGGCACCCAGGTCGTCTTCCCGTGGCGTTCCTTCGAGTCCTACCCGATCGCCGTCCCGACCGTGGGGGCCGACCCCGTTCCCGTGCCACTCCTCCCGGATGGCAGCCACGACCTCGTCGCGATGCACGAAGCCATCACGGCCGACACTGTCGCGGTCATCGTGTGCTCGCCTAACAACCCGACGGGTCCTGCCCTGACCTACGAGGACATCGCTGCCTTCGTCGCGGACGTTCCCGACGACGTCATGATCATCGTTGACGAGGCCTACATCGATTTTGCGACCAAACCCGGCGTGCGCACCGCAGTACCGCTCATCGAGACCCACCCCAACGTTGTTGTCATGCGGACCTTCTCCAAGGCACACGCCCTGGCTGGCGTGCGCGTCGGCTACGCGATCGGCGATGCCGAGGTCATCGGCGCGATTCAGTCCCTCCTCGTGCCCTTCGGCGTCAACTCCCTTGCGCTCGCCGCCGCCCTGGCCTCGCTCACAGACGCCGAGGGTGTTCAGCGCGCGGTCGCCGACATCGTCGTTGAACGCGAGCGCATCGTCCCCGCCCTGCGCGACCTCGGATACGACATCCCTGACACACAGTCGAACTTCTACCTGCTGCGCGGAAGCGTCTACGGCCTCGTCGACGAATGCGCCCGCGTCGGCCTCATCGTGCGTCCCTTCCGCGAAGGCGTGCGCGTCTCCGTGGGCAGCCGCGAGCAGAATGACCTCTTCTATTCGGTAGCCGCCGAGTTCGCGCGAACCCACGACATCGGTGCGTAGGTACCTGTTAACGCGTGGGCGCGCCCGACCAGTCGGACACGCCCACGCAGGGGGCGGATGCGGTTACGGGACCAGCAACACCACGAACAGCAGAGCTGACCAAGCGATCTCGGTGAAGCCGATCAACCTGGGGGAGAGGGGACGCTGGCGGGTTCGGCTCAGCGTCGGCATCACCCACGCGCGCGCCGTCAGGCACACCCACACGAGAACGGGCCACATCGATAGCGCGCCGAACCACCACGCTGCGGTCACGCCGAGCGTGCAACAAGCGTGAAACAGTACCGCCCCCGTGGCCCAGCGCGAGTCCTTGCGGCCACGGATCATCGAGCGCACCAGCGGCACCGTGCCAACATAGTGCAGCGTGAACACCGTGCATGCTGCCCACGCGTGCGGGGTCACCGCCGTCGGCGAGCCATCTGCTGTCGCCAGCGAGAAAGCGACGGGACCCATGATGCCGCCCGCCAGAATCGAGGCCGCGCGGGCACCCAGGGAGCGTTCGCGCCCCTTCCAGACGAGGAAGAGCGCGGACGAGGCTAAGGGAGCGAACGCGATTGCCCACCACAGTAGCTGCGGGCGCATCGCCAGGAGGGTGATGCCGGGAACGGCTGCGAGGACGCTGTAGGTCAGGATCGCGGGCACGATGCGACCGCGGCGCTTGGCGGGAGTCTTGACCCACAGGCACACGGCCGAGAACATCTGGAACGCCATCGCCCACGCCACCAGCATGAGGACGACCATCCATACGAAGGTCAGGGACAGCGCCCATCCGAGCAGCGGTGGGAGGGCCATCATCGTCCATGCGCCGTGCTGGTCGGAGATCCAGCCCTTGCGCTGTAATTCGCGCATGCGGGAACTCTTGTGCTGCCGCGTCTGTGGGTGCTTGTGGGTGCGCCCGCGCGTGTTGCCCTGGGATGTCTTCGGGGCGCGTGCGGAGGCGGGGCGTGTGGTCGGCGCGGCACTGTGCATACCCTTAGTTTAGTGATAGTCACCTGGCAGACTCAAGACCCGGGGACGCGATGAGACAGGCGCGAAGTGGTGCCCTCATCGGTGAGGGGCAGTGTGTGCGCTCGGGTCTGGAATGACGAGGCCGTGGCTGGGCCGGGTGCCGCCCGCACTAACAGGTCGGGCAGCGGGCGACATACGCGAGGGAGGGATGACCCATTGGGTCATCCCTCCCTCACACGCCTGACGACGTTAGCGGTGTCACTTGTTGAGGCCGTTGCTGATGCCGCACAGGGAGGCGAGCGCGTTCGCCTTCGTGGAGGCATCGCTCACGGCGGCGGAGTATTCCGTGTCGCCGCTCATTGCGCCGGCGGGATCCATGTCCTTGAGCTTGTCCAGGGACTCCACGTAGGGATCAAGAACGTCCTTGACCTCCTTGTTGCTGACCTTCTTGGCGGCTTCCCTGAAGGTATCGGCAGTCTTGGCCATCTGATCCTTCAGCGCCTGCGGGTCCGTCAGTGCCGCGCTGGAGGCAGAGAAGTCCTCGACGACCTTGGTGGCAGCGCCCTGGACCTCCTTGCAGGCGTCGGCCTTGGACTGAGATCCACAGGCGGCCATGCCGAGGGGAAGCAGGGTGACGAGAAGGGCTGCAGCGATGCGACGCTTCATGGGAATACTCCTTGATGTGATGTGGGTTGAAGCAGTGACAGCTTACCGCGTTTCAAAAAAGCAGGTGATGCTGCGTGCGTCTACTGACTGCTAGTTATTGAAATCCCAATGCAGGTTGCAGGCCTCGGATTGTCCCTTCCGATAGACTCGACGGCGTCGTCATTGGCGCGTCAGCTTCCAATGTCCCATCCGAAGCCGCACAGGTCGCTGAGTTTCTTCCCGTGATTCTCCATGTCTGTCATGGCACTGTCGAACTCCTTGGAAGAGAACATGGTATCGCCGTCGTCGTAGAGCTCGATGATCCTCTCCATGTCAGCGATAAAGCTCTGAAAAACAGGCTTAACCTTCTTGTTCTTGACCTTTTTTGAGGCCTTCTTGTAGGAAGATGTCAGGTCAGCCATCCGGTCCCTGAGGACCTTCGGATCTCTGCTGGTGGTCTGCCCTTTCTTTTCCGCCTGCTTGTTGGCGCTAGTCACAGCATTGTCGATTTCGCGACAGGCGGCCGCCTTGGATTGGGAGCCGCAGGCGGCCATGCCGAGCGGGAAGAGGAGAACGAGAGTAGCTGCGAGAATGCGCCGTTTCATGAGAACGTTCCTAGGGGCTGTGATGACGGTACGCCGAGAGTCTATCGTCTTTCGCAGACGCGGTACAGGCCCTCTCATGCTGCGACTATCCGCCATGTCGAGGTGGTCGACAGTGCCTGGGCGTGGATAGCGAGACTGTCAGCGGAACGTCATCGATCCCATGAGAAGCCGCACAGCTCGTTGAGCTTGTCACCGTGCTCGGTCAGATCCTGCGTGAGGGCCAGCATCTCGTCGGAATAGTAATCGAACGTTTCAGCGCCCATCGCCTCGTTGATCTTATCGAGGTCGGCAAGCACATCCTTGTATGCCGCCGACACCTCCTTGTTGGACACATTGTTGGCGGCGTCCTTGTAGATGCCCACGAAGAGATCCATCTTGCTTCTGAAATCGTCAGCGTCGGTTGTCGAATCCAGGGAATCGGACTGCTCCAGAACAGCGTTGCGGGCCTTCTCGATCTCTGCACAGGCGTCGGCTTTGGACTGGGAGCTGCAGGCGGCCATGCCGATCGGGAGGAGAAGAACGAGGGCTGCGGCTGCAAGGCGGCGCGTCATGGGTACTCCTTGATGTGTGACGATGAACGCCTGAAAAGTCTATCGTCATGAAGAAGTGTGGGCCAGGGGCGCTGCCCGCACTGGGTCAGGATGCGAAAGGAGGGAGCCACTGGGGCTCCCTCCTCACGGTGTGGATGGTACTAGCGAGGCGTCACTTGTCCCATTTGAAACCGCAGAGATTGTTCAGCTCTTCGCCGTGCTTGGTGAGATCGTCCCTGACAGTCTCGAGATCAGAGGAGTTGGACAAGGACGAGTTGGTCAGCAGGTCGACGTACTTGTCGAGGTCATCGAGCACAGCCTTGTATGCCTTCTTGACCTTCTTGTTCTTGACCTTCTTCAGCGATTTCTTGTAGACGTCGGTGATCTTCTTGAACTGGTCCTTGAGAGCCTTCTCGTCGGTGTAGTCGATGTCCTTGCCCTTCTGCGTCTCGGCGAGGGCAGCGTCGCGGGCCTTCTCGATCTCCTTGCAGGCGGCAGCCTTGGACTGCGAGCTGCAGGCGGCCATGCTGAATGGGAAGACGAGGACGAGGGCAGCGGCGATGATGCGACGCTTCATGGGAGTGCTCCTATGTGTCGTGATGATCTGTACGCTGAAAGTCTATCGGTTGAAAACAATTTGTGGGGTGGTTACTGGGTGATCCGTGGCACCACTCTGTGCGGTGTCGCTCAAGGGGCTGCTCGGTGGAGTCTTCCCCGAGCGAGCCTCTTACCAGCGTTGGGTTACCGGTCCCACGTGAAGCTGCAGAGGTTGTTCAGTGCCTCCCCGTGGGTGTCCATGCTGTCCTGAATAGACTCATAATCGGGTGACGCGCTCGCGTTTTCGTCGGTATTCAGTAGGTCAATCAGCTTGTCGAGGTCGTCGAGGACGTCTGTGAAGGCAGTCTTCACGTCCTTGTTGGTGACCTTCTTTGCGGATTCCTTGTAGATGCCAGTCATCTTTGTCAGGAAATCGGCGTACTCCTGCTGGCTGGCACGGGGAGGGGTTAACCCACCTCGGGCACCCCTCCCGGCATGGTGTGCGCGTCAGCAACTGCTCACCAGTCCAAGGTAAACCCGCAGAGGTTCTTCAGTACCTTTCCGTGGTCGTCGATGTCTTGCTCATTCTGCTCGTATTCCGGCGACGTGGTAGGAGTGTCGTCCCTGTAGAATTCAACGTGCTTGTCGAGGTCCTTCAGGACGTCGTTGAAGGCAGCCTTGACTTCCTTGTTGCTGACCTTCTTGCCGGCGTCCCTGTACATGTCCAGCAGCTTCTTCAGATGATCTGGGACTTCGTCGAAAGGCATGTCCAGAATCGAGTGTTCGGCCGAGTACTGGTGAACGGAGGTGCGTGCCGTCGAGATTTCCTTGCAGGCGTCAGCCGTGGACTGGGACCCGCAGGCAGCCATGCTAAGCGGGAAGATGAGGACGAGAGCGGCGGCAGTAAGACGACGCTTCATGGGTGCTCCTAGATGTCGTAAGAATGGATGCACTCAAAGCTTATGACGTGGAAGAGATTTGTGTCGCAGGCCTCTACATTGTGGACGTGGCTGCCGTGTTCGCGCGGGGCCTCGGCGGCCGTGCTGATGATGGGTAGGATCGCTGCTCTCTATCGTTCCCGCCCTTTGCATCCAAGCTGGCAGTTGATTCGACGATGCGCATATTAAATCGCCGGGACCTTGCGGTCCCGGCGACTCACCGTCGGGGTGGCGGGATTTGAACCCACGGCCTCTTCGTCCCGAACGAAGCGCGCTACCAAGCTGCGCCACACCCCGGTGCCGTACGAGTATAGCCATACCTCGCCGAAAATCCCAAACCGAGATGAACCAGCGGAGGGAAGTGTGTGCCACGTCGCAGTTGCGTGGCTGTTGGCTGCCCCTCGCAGCGCCCGCTACGCGGGATGCACGTGGATGAGGGAGGCCTCGGGCCGCGTCGCAATACGCACCTTGGCGTAGGGCGACGTCCCCAGGCCCGCGGAAACGTGCAGCCACGTAGAGGAGCCGTCGGGCGCCTCCCACCGGTTCAGGCCCTTGGCGTAGCGCCGCGAAATGTCGCAGTTTGTGATGATCGCACCCACGCCCGGGATCCCGATCTGGCCGCCGTGCGTGTGGCCAGCGAGGATCAGATCTGCCCCGTCGCTGGTGAGCGCATTGACGACGCGCGTGTAGGGCGCGTGCGTCACCCCCAGTCGCAGAGCCCCGGGTTCGCTCCACGACGAGGCCGGGGCGACCAGGCGGTCACGCTGAATATGCGCATCGTCGGTGCCCAGAAGAGAAACGGTCCCTCCGGGCAGCGACAGCGTGCCGGACGCATTCGACAGATCGACCCACCCGGCGTTGCGCATATGGCGGACCATCGGCAGGTACGGCAGGTCAGGAACTACACGCGCGGGGTGGGGCTTTGATCGAGACAGGTAGCGGCTCCACCGCTTCGCGATGGGCGAATAGTAGTCGTTCGACCCCAGGACGAAGGCACCCGGATACGACAGGAATGGGCGGTAGGCGTCCATCACCAACTCGAGTCCGTCGATGGACCCGAAGTTGTCGCCCGTCGCCACAACCATGTCGAATCGCTCAGAGGATGCAACATCCGAGAGGAATCGCAGCAGGAACTCCTGCCCCGCAAAGAGGTGCAGGTCGGCGATCTGGAGGATCGTCACCTCGGGAACGTCGCGCTCAACCGGCACGTCGTAACGTCGCAAGGTTGGCATGGTGCGCTCAACCGAGCCCCACGCCAGCGCCGCTCCGCCCGCCGCAATCCCCGCGAGCCCCAGCCCCCCAATGACCGCGCCCGTCGTGCGCAGGAGGTCACGGCCTCGTCGAGGGGACGAGGCGGTGACAGTCGTGAACGTGGAAGCCATATCAGTTGCCGCTGCTTGTGGCCGAGGGTGCGGGGTTCGGAGTCGGGTTCGAGCGGGTCGTGGCGGCACCGATGTTCGCGCTGGAGACGTTCTCGACGGGCGTACCGGCGAGGACCTGCGTCATGTAGGGCGCCCAAATGTTCTGGCCGACGAAGGTCTCACCGTAAATCTCGCCGTAGTACTTGCCGTTGATGGTCACAGCGCCGACTTCCTGCGAGGAGTTCGCGCCGTGGCCCACCCACGCGGACGTCACGACCGAGGGAGTGAAGCCAGTCAGCCACGTGTTCGCGTGACCGTCGGTCGTACCCGACTTCGCGGCGAAGGGGCGGCCGTCACCCAGGCGGGTGGAGGTGTAGTACTGGCCGGCCGAAGCGGTCAGCAGAGCCGCCGTCTTGTTGGCGACATCGGGGGAGATGACCTCCTTGCAGTCCGCCGCGAACTCCTTGAGGACGTTCTCGTCGCGGTCGGTCACCGACTCGATGGACTGCGGCGTGCACTGCTGTCCGGAGTTCGCGATGGCGCCGAACACGGAAGCCATCTGCAGCGGGGAGGAAGACACGGAACCCAGGATGTTGGCGGGGAAGGGTGAGGGGACCTCGCCGTCCTCGGTGATGCCCATGTTGTAGGCGGTATCGAAGATCGCGCAGAAGTCCACGCGCGACGCCATGTTGACGAAGGCCTGGTTCACGGACTGGCCGGTTGCGCGCACGACGTTCATCGTGCCGGTCTTACCCGCGAGGTCGTTGACCTGGTAGCCGTCGGTGTACACGGGGCGGCCACCGCACTTGAAGGAGCCGTTGCCGTAGAAGGTGTTGTTGGATCCCACCGTCTCGTAGGCGGAGTGGCCCTCCTTGAACCATTCGAGCAGAGTGAACACCTTGAAGGTCGAGCCGACCTGGAAGTTGCCGTCAGCCGAGTAGTTTGACATGGTCTCGCCGGTCTCGATGCCGTAGGTCGTGTTCTGTGCCATCGACAGGACACGGCCGGAGCGCGGGTCGAGCGACACCAGGGCGTCGTTCAGGCCCGAGGGGTCACCCACGGGAATCGTGTTCGTCAACGAGGAGTACGCGGCGTCCTGCATCGTGGGATCCATCGTGGTGCGGATCGTGATGCCCTGAGTCTTGAGCATGCGCTCGCGCTCGGTGCGAGTCTCACCGAAGGTCGGATCCTCCAGGAACTGGGCCAGGACGTAGTCGCAGAAGTAGGCCTTGGACGACTCCGCGCCGGAGCAGCCCTCCGAGGAGATGCTCGGGTGCAGCATCGATTCGATCGTCGTCGCGGTGCCCTCGTCGTACTCTTCCTGCGTAATGACACCCTGCTCAAGCATGGCGGCCAGGACCGTGTCGCGGCGTTCCTTGGCGGCGTCCGGGTGGGCGAGGGGATCGTACTGGACGGGCGACTGCACGAGGCCCGCGAGGAGCGCGGACTCCAGGTAGTTCAGCTCGGAGGCCGACTTGGAGAAGTAGCGCTGCGAGGCGGCCTCCACGCCGTAGGTGATGGGGCCGAAAGGGGCGATGTTCAGGTAGCCCGTGAGGATCTCGTCCTTAGACTGAGTCTTTTCCAGGGCCAGCGCGTACTTGATCTCGCGCAGCTTACGCTCGGTGGTCTGCTCGGTTGCGGCGCTGACCTGGTCTGCGTCGCCCTCAAGGTAACCGCGCTCAGCCAGCGAGTTACGCACGTACTGCTGCGTGATCGTCGATGCGCCCTGGCGGCCAGAATCTCCCAGGTTCGTCACGAACGCACGGGCGATGCCGGTGGCGTCAACACCGTTGTGCTCGTAGAAGCGCTTGTCCTCGATCGCAATGATCGCCTTCTTCATGACGTCGGAGATGTTCGCGCTGGGAACGACGATGCGCTGCTTGTCGTAGAAGTGCGCGATCACGGCGCCCGACGAGTCCAGGAGCTGCGATTCTTCCGCTGGAGCGACCGTCTGAAGGTCTCCAGGCAGTTCGTTGAACACGGAGGGGGGCGGACTTCGCCACCAGCGCGGTGGGGCCAGCGACGGGCACGAGCATGCCCGCCCCGACGACGCCCATGAGCGCGGAAACGCTCAGGAACGCCAAGAGGAGGGCGAACAGCTGGGTGGGCCGGACAGCACGGGAGTGAGAGTGCGACATGGTCCTAGCTTACGTGCAGCCTCGCTCATCTGACAGCTGGTGGCGCGTGACAATTGCCTGATCGGTCACCTGTTATCGCTTTAATGGCTAGTCGCACCGTTTGCACCCACAATGGTATGTGTGTATGGTCACATGTAGGGCTCAGAGTAGAGTGAAGTGGAGATCTTCGATGGCAACCCACGGCGACGACCAAAGTTGGGTCGCGCGCGCCTTGTGTGCGTCCATTGAGCCGGACGCGCTCTTCGTACAGGGTGCTTCGCAGCGTCAGGTTCGCCTGCGCTGCTACGAGTGCGAGGTGCGCCTTGAATGTTTGGCTGACGCCCTCCAGTCCGAGGCCAACTACGGCGTGTGGGGCGGCTTGACAGAGCGGGAGCGTCGCGCGATCTTGCGCCATTATCCCCATGCGGAGGATTGGCTGACGTGGCTTCGCTCGTCGGACGATACGCTGGCTCGGGAGTTGCGCAGTCCGCACGTCCCCAAGGTCTTGTCGTACGTTCGCCCCCAGATGGCAGGTAGGATGAGCTCATGACTAAATGGGAATACGCAACGATTCCGCTGCTCACGCATGCGACGAAAGCAATCCTTGACCAGTGGGGTGCCGACGGGTGGGAACTCGTCCAGGTGATCCCGGGCCCGACGGGCGGTGAGAACCTGGTCGCCTACCTGAAGCGCCCTATCGAGGGCTGATCAAGTAGCTCACAACTGACAGTGCGTCAGTAGGGACGAGGCCGTGGCTGGCTGTGCGCACATTCGTGCGTGAGCGGGCCACGGCCTCGTCTGTTTCCGGCTCAACGCCGTGAGCGCCGGGTTATAGGACACTGCGTGTTGCTGGTAGCGCGACTTTTTGGCTTTCTGGTGCGGGAAAGTCGGTATAGAAGGTGGTGGCATCTGCTCGCGTCTTTGTGTGGGCAGCGTCTGTACATTAACCCCGTGATTCTGCGCGCGGGCCTGGGAATGTTCGCCTGGGCCCCTTTGCTGGTGGTGGTAACCCGTTCCTGCGCAGCTGGGCCCGATAGGTGGCAGTGTGGGCGGCCTGCCTGGACTACCACCTGTGGGGTTAACCTGCGCATGAAGGGGCCCAGGTATCCACCTGTCCGGCCGATCCTGCCACCCCCGTGGATGATGCCGCCATCCCTGTGGGCGATGGCGCCACCCCTGTGTCGATTGCCTCCGTAAATGGCCGCGGTTGAGCTTGTTGCCCTCGCATGTGGATAGGAAGCGAGCATGCGGATAGCTTATGAACATGCGGATAGCTTCGTAACCTATCCGCAAGCGCCTAACCTATCCGCGAAGGCGAAACCTATCCGCGAGCGGCAGGCCCAGTCAGCTGCCGCCACGCATACTCGTTCCTGCGCAGCTGGGCCCGATAGGTGGCAGTGTGGGCGGCCTGCCTGGGCTACCACCTGTGGGGTTAACCTGCGCATGAAGGGGCCCAAGCAGCCACCTATCCGGGACTGTGCGCGTGGGCCCCTTGACTGGTAGTGGTAACCCGTTCCTGCGCAGCTGGGCCCGATAGGTGGCAGTGTGGGCGGCCTGCCTGGGCGACCACCTGTGGGGTTAACCTGCGCATGAAGGGGCCCAAGCAGCCACCTGTACGGCCGATGGTGCCACCCCTGGAGCCAATGAGGCCACCCCTGAACTGAGCACATCCGTCCGCAGCTCCTGGAACTGACCACCGACCCACACGTGATGTCCTATAACACTGAGCGCGTGTTTCCTCAAGTGGCGTGAGCGCGCCGTGGACGCACGGAGGGCCCGACACCGTGAGGTGTCGGGCCCAACCCTGTGTAGGCTGCGGTCAGCGGGCGCGGCGCGCCAGGCGATCGACGTCGAGGAGCGTCACGGCGCGACCCTCCAGGCGGATCCAACCGCGCGACACGAAGTCGGCGAGCGACTTGTTGACGGTCTCGCGAGAAGCGCCGACCAGCTGGGCCAGCTCTTCCTGCGTGAGGTCGTGGGGCACGTGGACGCCCTTGTCGGTCGCGGTGCCGAAGCGGTCGGCCAGGTCCAGAAGGGCCTTGGCGACGCGGCCGGGGACGTCGGAGAACACGAGGTCAGAGAGGGACTCGTTGGTGCGGCGCAGGCGCTGCGCAAGGGCGCGCAGCATGTGCTTGGCCAGCGTGGGGTTGGTGTCGAGCACATGCATGAGATCCTCGTGCTCGAGGTAGAGGAGGGACGCCGGAGACACGGCGGTTGCGGTGGTCGAGCGCGGACCCGGATCGAAGAGCGTGAGCTCACCGATGATCTCGCCGGGGCCGAGGACGGCGAGCAGAGACTCGCGGCCGTCGCTCGACGTGTGACCGAGCTTGACCTTACCCTCGGTCACGATGTAAAGGCGATCGCCGAGATCACCTTCGTCGAAGAGGGTCTCTCCGCGGCGCAGGGTCGTGTGACCCATCTTCTGCTGGAGGGACACCTGTTGTGCATCATCAAGGCCACCGAACAGCGGCACCTGGCTGATGAAGTTGCCGTCACCGATCATGGTGCGGAGCTCCTTCCGCTCGTGCCCGATTGCTCGGGCGTTCCGATTGAGGCTGCGCGGCGAGTCCCATGCGTTAGACCGATCACTAGGGGGTACCGCGTATCACACCATTATGCCCTATCTATCAGATGAAACATGTTTCATTCTGGGATTTGTGTGAGCTGTCTAATGAAACAAGCTAAATTGCGTGCGCTGCGACGTGCTCAGCCAGGGCGTCGGCGACTGTGGAGGGTGCTTCCTCGGCCAGAAAGTGCCCGGCCTCGCGAATGACAATCTGCGTCAGGGGTGCGTCGACAAACTGCGCGTCAGCTGCGTGATCGAGGGTGGACCACGCGCCGTCGTCGCGGCCGACAAGAGATAGGACGGGGACCTGCACCGGCTCAGCCAGGGTGCGGCGCAGTTCCCGGGACAGCGATCGGGTGGCGGTCAGCCCACGCAGCGCCGTGTGCGCGGCGAAAGGACGCCGTAGCGCTGCGCGATAGGGGCCAGACTGGGAAACAAGAGCGTCCACGGACCCGGGCGAGGCCCACGCGCGGAACACGGTCGTCACGAGCGAGCCGGAACGCAGGGCACGTTCCCTGCCCGTCGGCAGGGCGAGGCGACCCTGGAGGACGCGCCCGCCCGCCCAGGGGACGCGTCCGATGACGGGCTGTGTGCCCAGAGGGTGGGGTGCCGACAGGACGGCGACCGAGCGAAGTTCGAGCGGCGCTAAAGCGCCAATCATCCACGCGACACTCCCGCCCACGCCAAGCCCGGCCACCGAGAAAGAGGCAACGCCGAGCGCGCGCACGACGCCAATGACGTCGAGAGCCATCTGTTGCAGATCGCAGTCTCCGCGCGTCAGGTCTGAGGTGCCAAAGCCTCGTAAATCGAGGGCGAACACGCGCGACGTCGACTCAGCCAAGAGGGGCAAGACCTCGCGCCAGGACCACCAGTGCTCGGGGAAACCGTGCAGCAAGACCAGGGCATGGTCCATGCCCTGGCCCATGTCTGCGACGTGGAATGCAGCTCCGCCAGCGCTCACGTGCCGGTGGGTCCACGGACCCTCGAGCTCGATCGCGCTGGCGGGGATGAGGGTGTTCACTTGCGCTTCAGATCCTTCGCGGCCTTCTTACGCGCGCCCTTGGAGTAGAAAGCGCCCGCCGGGTTGATGGCCTCGATGGAGGTACGCAGCGCCTCCTCTGCGCGGCCCTTGCGGCGCGCGGAGTGGGACACGTAGCCCAAGCCCATCAGGACGATGGCCAGCAGCGCGAAGCGGCCGGAGTAGCCGGAGGCCTGCAGGTGGTGTGCGAGGTTCGAGCCCAGGGAGCTGGTGTTGGCCAGGACCGTGAGGGGATCCAGCAGGGTCGAGGCCGTGATGCCGGGAGTAAGAACCCACGGCAGGCCCGCGAGCAGCGTGATGAAGCCCATGAACCACGCGCCCAGCGAGGAGCGGCGCGCCGTGGCGCACAGGATCACGGTGATGACGATCGCGCCGAGAAGCTCGCCGAGCGCCAGGATCGAGGCGACGCCCGTGAACATGGGGGCGGCCTCGGACAGCGTCATACGCGAGCCCGCGTCGGCAGCCAGGTACCAGCCGACCGGGACGAGGATGAGGAACAGGAGGAACGACAGGAAGTGGGCGCCGCTGCGCGAGGGCATCTCGGTGATCTCGGGCGTGGCGCTAAACAGCTCGTCGTCCAGCCGGGAAGCGGGTGCCTTGTCGCCGCGGTCGCGGCCCTGGCTGGCGATCGCGGCCAGGGTGGCGGCGTCGCGATCATCCTCGTCGGTGCCCAGCACAGAGCGGCGCTGGGGACGCTCCTCCTCGGCCAGCGCCGACGCGCCAGCCGCGGCGGCAACTCCAGCCGCGGCAACGCCGACCGCGGCCGCAGCGCCATCGCCGGACTCGGCCTGTGCGCTCGCCTCGTCCTGCTCGTCGAAGGAGTACGAGGGCGTGGTGGCCATGCGCTCAGCCAGGCGTGTAGACAGCTTGCGCGTGGGCACGTCGGTGTAGGCGGACTCCTCCGCATCCGTGTAGTTGGGCAGCTTCTTGGTGGGCACGTCAACAGTGGAGGAGGCCTGCGCCTCGTCCACGGCCTCCTGCGCGCTCTCGGCGGCGCGCGCTTCCTGCGCGGCAGGGCTCAGCGCGGGGATGGAGGGAGAGAAGGGCTCGTCGTCGCCGAAAATCATGGAACGGCGCGAGGGCAGCGAGGGGGCGGCCTCGGCGGCAGCGCCACCGACCGCGGAAGCGCGCTCGTCGCCGTGGGACGAGGCCTCGGCGGAGTGCTCGGGGGCGTCCTCGATGGGGGCGGGTTCCTCGGCGGCGACGGGTGCCGCTGCCTGCGGCTCAACGCGTTCCTCGCGCGCCGAGTCCAGGTTCAGGCCGAGGGCTGCCGCTGCCTGGGCGGGCGTCATGATGGGGGAGCGCACGGGCTCGGACGAGGAGAACTTCTCCTCGGCGACGGGCGCCTCGTCGGCAGGCTCCGCGATGACGTGAGCCTTGGCGGTGGGAACGTCCACCTGCGAGGGCTCCGCGATGACGCGAGCCTTGGCGGTGGGAACGTCCACCTGCGAGGGCTCCTCGACGGCGCTCTCCTCGGCGGCTGCCTCAACCGCGCTTTCCTCAACCGCGCTTTCCTCAACCGCGGGCGCCTCCACCTCCGAAGGCTCCTCGGCGACCGGCTCAGCGTCGGCCTCATGCTCGGAGACAGCGTCCGCCTGGGGGGCCTCAACGGACGCATCCACAGGCTCAACCTCGGAAGCGGAAGCGAAGTCGGCCTCGTCGGAGGGAACGCTCGGCGCGGAGACGACGGGCAGCTCGCCCGTGGAAATCTTGTCCTCGATCGTGGGCTTGAGCGGCGCGGCGCCAGGGACGCGGCCCGTCAAACCGCCGATCGCCACCGACTCGATCTCGCCGGTGTTGATGGGCTCGCTGGCCTCACCGATGATCGCCGCTGCGTCGGAACCGTCACCGGGCAGCTCAATCTCTTCGCCGGTCAGGACCACGTTGTCGCGGGCATCCTTCTCGTTGCCGCGGTGGACGTCAAACTCGTTCTCGGACATGCTTCCTCCTTATATCTGCCCACATATTACGTTTTAAGCGCCCCTGCGCGCGCATTAGACCGCGGCAGGCCCCTCATTGTGAGTCGAATCCTCGACCGAATCGAGTCGGCGCACCGCGCGCAGCCGCGCCCACAGGATGCCCAGCGACGCGCACCCGGTCGCCATACCCAGGGCCGCCAGCATCGGCGAGGCCAGCGCCACCTTCGTCAGGATCGACGAACCCGGAACAATCACGTTCCCGGTCAGCGACTCCCACACGGGAAGAATCACATAGCTGGGCAGCACCAGGATCAGCCACGTCGCCAGCTGCGCGCCCGTAATCGACCATCGGGCGCTGACCACCAGAACGGCCAAGGCCACGCCTGCCGACAATGCCAATCCGTGGCCCATCCCGTGCCTCACCAGGACGCCCTCAAGCCCGAGCGCGGCCACGTTCGTCGTATCCGAGGGGGATGCCGCGATGATCAGCACCGCGACGGCGAGCGCCGCAGGGACCGCGATCGTCGTGCCGAAAGCGTGGCGGTGTACCCGCGCGAGCGGCATGCGTGTCGTCTGACCGGCGCGTACGCGCACCGACTTAATCGTCAGCGCGCACGCGCCCAGCATCAGCGACAGGCACACCGGATACAGGCCCCACACGACGCCAGCGAACATGTCGTCGGGCTCGACCGAGGACTTCATGAGGAAGGGGATGCGTGCGACACCCAGGAACTGTGTCGCACCAACGACGAGCGACCACGCGAAGGTGACGACCATGCCCACGCTGGACACCTCGCAGTTCAGCGCGATCAGCGCCAGGAGGAGGGAAGCCAGCGCCAGGCCGATGAGGCCTTCGACCGAGGCCAGGGGCTGCCCGACGGCTGCGAGCGCCTGCACGTCCACCATCGAGGAGCCCAGGAACACCAGGGCAATGGGGGCGAAAACGAACGCGAAGAGGCCCGAGCGCAGGCGCGCGGAGAAGTTTCGATGCTGCAAAAGCGTCATGCCCCTAGTGTAGAGGTGTGAGTATCGAAGCCCTCATCGACCCCGCGCCCTCCGTGTTGCGCGCCGCCGCCGTGCGCCCCGATGTCGCCGCCGCCATGGACGAGGCCCACGCCGCCCTCGCGGATCTGCGCTTCGCCGAGGGCCTGCGCCGAGGCTGGGAGGAAGCACGCGCCGAGGCTGCAGTCCGAGAGGCCGCCGCCCTGTCCATCGTGGAGGGCGCGCGCACCACCGTCGACGACGTGCGCGCCCTGTCCATGGCTGACGCGGGTGGAGCGGCCTCGGATCCGGGGGCCGCGCTCGCGCTGGGGATCTGGCGCTCCCAGTGGAATCTCGCCTCGCGCTTCCCGGCCCTCAACACGCGCTCCCCGGGCGGGCCTCGCGTGGCCCCCACGCCCCTGCCCGCCCTCATCGCGGGACTGCACAGGGACGCGTGTTCGGGGTTGGTCGCCGCCGGCCTCGTTGAGCCTCGCGCGATCGCCGTGCCCACCGACCCCGCCGCGCTGGCGCCCGCGCTCGACTACGCGCGCTGCGACGCACCCGCCCTGGCTGTCGCCGCCGCGCTCACCGCCCACTTCCGATTCCGGCGCGTCTTCGCCCCGGCCTCGTCCGTCGTCGGCGCGGGGCTGGCCCGGTGGATCCTGGTCACGCGGGGCGTGGACCCGACCGGCGTGTGCGTGCCCGGCGCCTACGACGCGCTCGACCCGGCGCGCGCGGGGCGTGCCCTGGCCGGGTGGGTCAGCGCCGACGAGGCTGGCCTGGCCCGGTGGATCACCCACTACTGCGCGGGGATCGTCTACGGCGCCCAGGTCGGGCGCGACGTCGCCCGCCACGTGCAGGCGGGCAGGCTCTCGTAGGGGCGCTTAGCGGCGCAGCAGCGCGCAGGCCGCCGCCCCCACCGCCACCCCGGCCATGAACGGCACGGCGACCTTCGCGGGCGTGGGCACCCGGCGCGGCAGCACCCGAACAGTGGACAGGAACGTCAGGGTCGGCCAGCCCTCGCGCTCGGCCATCTCGCGCAGGGCGCGGTCCGGGTTGACCGCGTACGGGTGCCCGACCAGGCGCAACAGCGGCGCGTCTGAGACCGAATCCGAATACGCCGAGCACTCCGACAGGTCCCAGCCGCGAGCGCGGGCCAGGGTCTCGCAGGCGTCCGCCTTGCCCTGCGCCTGGTTGAAGTGCGTGACCTCGCCCGTGAAGCACCCGTCCTCGTCCGTGGCGGCTTTGGAAGCCAGGACCTCGTCCGCGCCGAGCATCTTGGCGATCGGGCGCACCACCTGCTCCACCGATGCCGACGCGATGACGACGACGTCGCCGATGCTCTTGTGGTAGGCGATGCGGCGCAGGGCCTGCGCGTAACAGACGGGTTCGATCGTGCGTTCGAGTGCGTCCTCGACGGTCGCCTCCAGGAACGCCGCGTTCCAGCCGCGGGCCATGCGTCCCATGGCCTCGGCCATTTGTTCCATGCGTGACTCGTCCGCGCCCGACAGGAGGTACGGCAGCTGCACGAGGAAGGAGGTGATCGCGGTGCGGCGATTCATGAGGCCCGCCTCGATGAAGGGGCCCGACAGCGCCACGTTCGACGAGGTATCCAGGACCGTCTTGTCCAAGTCAAAAAATGCCGCGCGTACCATTTGTTTACTCCAGCGTCGGGATTATCCACAGGGCCCGCCATCGGACCGCTCTATGCACAGGGTGGCATTTCGTGTCGGCGTTGTCCACAGGGGCGCGCGTGCCGGTAGACGCTCGCGCGTGTGGCGGCGCACCGTTGAGGGATGAACGCAATCGTCGAATGTGTCCGCGGCCCGGTCGCCCTCGTGGGCTTGACCTCTGCCGATCTGTCCTACGCCCGTGATGCCCTCACGCTGGCGGGCGCGCGTGCGTGCTCTGAGCCCTCGCGCGCTGCCCTGGTGCTCGCCGCCCCGGGCGCGCCCGTCCCCGCGCTGGTTCCGTGCGTGCGCGTCGGCGAGGGCGGACAGGTGAGCTTGCCCGGGGACACCGCCTTGCTCGTCTCTCTTATCGCCGAGGCCTCCTGGCGTTCCTCCCGATCCGGTCCCGTCTGGATGGTGGCCGGGATCGCCGGGGGAGTGGGGGTCACGTCGCTCGTGCGCCTGCTCGCCAGGAGCGGCGCGCGGCGTCCGTGGTGGGGGCGCGTCGCTGGGTGGCTCGGGCGAGTGTTGCCGGTGACGAGGCCTGGGCCGGGTCGGTCGCTGTCCGACGACAGAGGGAGCGGTGCTGAGGACAGCTTCGGTGCGCAACGAGATTCTCTTGCGGATGACGTCCCCGTCGTCATCGACGCCTCCGGGTCCGTGCCGGGCTTTGCCGGGTCCGGCGATCACGACCTGCCGGGCGTGCGGTGGGCGGATCTGGAGGCGAGCGAGGACTCCTACCTGCCCTCCCTGCGCGACCACCTGCCCGTCATCGGCGGCGTGCGGGCACTTGTCGGGGACTGTCGCGGGGGAGCCAGCGCCGATGACCCGCGCGTGGCGAGCGCGTGCCGTTCGATTGGGGCCCCGCTTATCGTCGACGCCGGCCGGTGGGACGCCCGGGCTGCCCGCCTCGCCGAGGTGATACGCGCCGACGTCATCATCCTCCTGACCCACGGTGACATCGAGGGGGCTGCATCTGTCGCCGCGTCCCTGGCGATAGCTCCCGCCCCCGTCCCCGCGCTCACGGCCGTGGTCGGGGATCGAGCGCGGCGCAGCCCCGGCCTCGTCGAGTGCGCTCCCGCGCCCATCCTGCACGCGCCCACCCGCAGGGGGCGAGACCTGCGCGCGCTACTGCGAGCCCTACACGCGTGCGGGTCTGCGAGCGCGAGCGGACGGGTCAACGCCTCCTTCGATGAGCCCGAGGGCCCCGACTGGCTGCGTGCGCTGGAGGCCTCCCATGCGTGACGCCCATCGGTTCTTGGCGCGTGGCGACCCGCCCGCCCGCGCCGTCTCGCGCGCCGCCCGGCCCGGCTGCGGGGCCTCCGAAGCCGCGCGCACCCTCGACGACCTGAGGGCCAGGACGCGCGGCATGAACCCCGCCCTGGCCTCGGTCATAGAGGCGCCCGGAGTCACCGACGTCCTCATTAATGGGGGACAGGCGTGGGTCGACCGAGGCGGGGGCCTGGCGCGCGTCGACGTCGGCATCCGCGGCGAGGCCGACGCCCGGCGCGCGGCGATCCGCATGGCCAGCGCGTGCGGGGTGCGCCTGGACGACGCGAGCCCCATCGCCGACGGAACGCTGCCCGGCGGCGTGCGCCTGCACGCGGTCCTCGCGCCCGTGTCCGGCTCGGGCACCCTCATCTCCCTGCGCGTGCTGGGCACCCGCCGCCTGGGCGTCGCCGACCTCGAGGCGCGCGGCACCCTGCCCGGCCCGGTCGGCCCCCTCCTGCGAGGCCTCGTCGCCGCGCGCGCGAACGTCCTCATCTCCGGGGCCACCGGCAGCGGCAAAACGACCCTTCTCAGTGCCGCGCTCTCGCTTGTGGGGGCGGATGAGCGGATCGTGTGCATCGAGGAAGTCCCCGAGATCGCGCCCGCCCACCCGCACTGCGTCCACCTCGTCGAACGCAAACCCAACATCGAGGGCCGAGGCGCCATCACCCTGCCCGACCTCGTGCGAGCGGCCATGCGCATGCGCCCCGACCGGCTCGTCCTGGGCGAATGCCGCGGCCCCGAAGTGCGCGACGTCCTCACCGCCCTCAATACCGGGCATGACGGCGGCTGGGCCACCCTGCACGCCAACAGCGCGGCGGACGTGCCCGCCCGGCTCGCGGCACTCGGCGCGCTCGCGGGCATGAGCGAGGCGGCGCTCGCCGCCCAGGCCTGCGCCGCCCTCGACTCCGTCCTGCACATGCGACGATCCCCGTCAGGACAGCGCTGGGTCTGTGAAGTCGGCGTCCTCACCAAGGACCGCGGCCCCCTGGAGTGCGCGCCCGCGCTTCGCGTCACCTCCGATGGGCGCGTCATCAAGCACGAGGCCTGGGCCGGCCTCGCCGAACGGGCGGGGCTATGAGGTGGGTGTGGATTGCGTCGGCGGGGGTGCCCGCCGGGGACGGCGCGCGGCGGCCATGCCTGCTTGCTGCGCGTGTCCTTCCACCATCGTGGGGCGAGTGGGTAGCTGGCGGTCCAGTCGGTGAGGGCCTCGCACCGGTTAACCTCGCCGAAGGAGCAGGGAGCCACCGCCTGCTCTGCGTCCTTGTCGCCGTCGCGCTCGCGGTGTGTGCGGCGCGGATTGCGGCAGGAATCCTCGCACGGCTCCTGCGCGCACGCCGGGAACGCCGCGTCGTGCGCGCCTGGGCGGGCTCCCGCGGGGCTCCTGGGCGGGCTTCTGGGCGGGCTCCTGTTCGCGCTTCTGGGCGGGCTCCCGAGTGTGCTCCCGGTGAGGCTTCTGGGCGGGCTCCCGAACGCGCTTCCGGTGAGGCTTCCGGTCGGGCTTCCGGTCGGGGTGGGACGTCGCCGCGCCCCCGCGCTCGCTTCGCTGCTCTTTCGCGCTGTGCCGTCCTTTCGCGCTGTGCCTCCTCCACTCGCCGAGGCGAGGCTGCCCACCACCGAGGACGCGCACAGCGCCCTCCCTCAACGCGCGAACTCGCCCTCCTGACCGCCGAGGTCTCCACGCGACTGCGCGCCGGCGCCCCGGCCTCGTCCGCGTGGGAGCGAGCCCTGGAACGCATCGGGGTGGGCAGCGCGGTCGGGACCGACGACGTTTATCCGCGCGCCTTCGACGAGTGGGCACGCGAGCCGCCGCGGTGGCGCTCCCTCCTGATGCGCGCTCGCAGCCCGGACGCGGCAGCCGCCCGGGCCAGCGCCGCCTCGGTGGTCGTCGCATGCCGATTTAGCCACGGCCTCGGCGCGCCCCTGGCCGACGTCCTCGACGCGATCGGGGACGCGATCGACGACGCCCAGGCCGTCGAGGAGGCCCGCCGAGTCGCCTCCGCCGGTCCGCTCATGTCCGCGCGCGTGCTCGCGGGGCTGCCCCTCGTGGGGGTCGCGGCCGCGCTGGCGCTCGGAGCCTCGCCGTGGGGCTTCTACACGAGCGGCACACCGGGGGCCGTCTGCGCGAGCCTCGGCGTTCTCGCGTGGGTGGCGGGCGTCGCCTCGTGCCGACGCATTCTCGCCCGATGCCGACGTGCGGATGCGAGCGGCGGCGACACGGACGCGGCGCTGGCGTGCGACCTGATCGCCTCGGCCCTCGCGTGTGGGGCCTCGATTCCCAGAGCCCTGGACGCCCTCGCCGACGCCTGCGCGCAGGAACCCCTCGCGTGGACCGCCTCCTCCCTGCGCCTGGGGGCGACGTGGGAGCAAGCGTGGGAGGAGGCGCCCGCGTGGGCCGATCCGCTCCGTGACGCCCTCGAGGCCTCGTGGACCGCCGGCACCGCGCCCGAAGGAATGCTCGCGCGCTGCGCTTCGTGGGAGCGACGCGCGCGCCTGGTCGACGCGAAGACACGCGCCGAAGAACTCTCCGTGCGCCTGGTTGGCCCGCTCGGCGCGTTCTTCCTGCCCGCGTTCCTCCTCCTCGGTATCGCGCCCCTCCTGGCGCACCTCATGGGCACCGTCGCAGGGTAGGCGGCGTCGCGGGGACATGCCGTCGTGGGGACGATCGCGAGGTGGGGGTGATGCGCGTCGGGGCCCTGACGCCACGATACCGGGGTGCTGAGGTTCCGCGGCGGCGACCGCACAATCGGGGTGATGGTGGAGGTGGTGCAACGCTGGGGAGATGCTCGTCGGGGCATCGCAGACCTGGTCACTCGATATCCACAGGGGCGCGCTCAATCCCACTTATCCACAGCCCCTCCTCGTGTCGCCCCGCTATCCACAGGGGAACAAATCCACCTGGAGCGCGGCTACGCGAGGCGCGCACACTGGCCCTGCGCGCACCCCGCGCGCACGACGAAAGGACAGATCAATGACGATTATCGAACGCATCGACCGCGCCGCGACCAGGGCGCAGCTCGCCGCCATGGGGACCCTGCGCGAGGCCGCCCAACACCTCCAGGCGGCCAAGGACGACCCCTCCTCGGGCGACCCCGAGGAAGGCGCAACCACCGTCGAATACGCGATCGGCACCATCGCCGCCGCCGGATTCGCCGGGCTGCTCATCGTGATCCTCAAATCGGACGCGGTACGCTCAACCCTCGAATCCGTTATTCAGGAAGCGCTCAACACCCGATGAAACGCGACGAAGCCGGATACGTGACCGTCGAGCACGCCGTGTGTTTCGCCGCAGTCACCCTCGTCGTCGGCGTCATCGCCGCAGCCGCCCAGGCAGGCTTGACGGGATCCTCCCTGTGCCAAGCCGTACGCGAAGGTGCCCGCGCCGCCTCGATCGGGGAAGGGAATCCGCAGGAGGCAGCCACGGCCTCGTACCCCCAAGGCTCCTATACGGTCGCGCGCGGAGACGGACTCGTGACCGTCACCGGAACCGCCCCCTACCGCGGCGCCGCCGGGTGGATCGGGGGACAGGCGCGCTGCGCGGTCACGACCATCGACGAGGCGGACCTGCCGTGAGACGGTCGGGCGAGGCTCCCGCGAGGATGGGTGAGGAAGGGTCCGGGACGGTCAACAGCGTCGGGCTCATAGCCTTGGCGCTCACCCTCGCGATTCTCCTTGCGGGAGTCGGCGGCGCTCGCACCGCGTCGGTGCGGCTTCAAGCCGTCGCGGACCTGGCGGCGTTGGCCGGGGCCGAGCGCTCTGCGACCGCTCCCTGGGAGGATGTTGGCTCGCGCCCCTGCGAGGCCGCCAGCGAGGTCGCGGCCGCGAATGGGGTGAGCGTCGAGTCCTGCGAAGTGCTCGGAACCGACTGCCGCGTCGTCGTCAGTGGGTCCGCGACCGTCATGGGAGTGTCGCTCGAGATACGCGCGCGAGCGCGCGCCGGAACCGCGGAATGAAAAACTCACAGGAAACTATCAGGTTCGTTCAATGCTTCCCACAGGTGGGCGCTCTACATTAGTAGTCATCAAGCTAAAGGAATCGCTTACAGGAGCGATCCGGGAAAGGGAATGCATCGGGAGACTTGCACTGTGTTGATGGGATGCTCGAAGGGGTCAGCCGTGAGGCTGGCCCCTTCGAGTTTGTTGAGTGCGCAGACGGGGCGCGCGTGGGACTGGGACTGCGCGCGCGGGCCCTTTTACTGATAGTGGTAACCCCTTCCCGCGCAGCTGGGCCCTATTGGTGGCAGTGTGGGCGGCCCGCCTGGGCTACCACCTGTGGGGTTAACCTGCGCAGTGAAGGGGCCCAGGCATCCATCTGTCCGGGAATGTGCGCGTGGGCCACTGGACGACGGGGTGCGCCTGTCCCTGGCGCTGGAGGTCCGGGAATGTGCGCTCGGGCCAGTGTCTGGGCGCGTGGGCCCTTTTGCTGGTAGTGGTAACCCCTTCCTGCGCAGCTGGGCCCTTTTGGTGGCAGTGTGGGCGGCCCGCCTGGGCGACCACCTGTGGGGTTAACCTGCGCAGTGAAGGGGCCCAGGCATCCACCTGTCCGGGAATGTGCGCGCGCGGGCCAGTGGACGACGGGGTGCGCGGGGCTGGAGCTGTGCGCGCGGGCCCCTTTGCTGGCGGCCTTAACCCATTGATGCGCAGCTGGGCCCTATTGGTGGCAGTGTGGGCGGCCTGCCTGGACTACCACCAGTGGGGTTAACCTGCGCAGTGAAGGGGCCCAGGCATCCACGTGTCCGGTCGATCCTGCCATCCCTGTGGCCAATGCTGCCGCCCCTGCGTCGATCGCCTTCGCAAGTCGCCGCGGTTGAGCTTGTTACCCGCGCATGCGGATAGGAAATGAGCACGCGGATAGCTTATGAACATGCGGATAGCTTCATAACCTATCCGCAAGCGCCTAACCTATCCGCGAAGGCGCAACCTATCCGCGAAGGCGCAACCTATCCGCGAGCGGCGAGCCTGTCCGCCGCCGCGACGCTCATCTGTTGTGCTGTCGATCGGTCTGGGTGGCTGGAAGCCCGCTCGCTCAGGTAGGTCAGCAGCGTGATGGCGCCCGCCTTGGACAGGGGCTCGTTCCCGTTGCCGCACTTGGGGGATTGGACGCAGCGTGGGCACCCGTCCTCGCAGTCGCAGGAGGATACGGCTTCGAGCGTGGCGGCCACCCACGACTGCGCGCTGGCAAAACCTGCGAGCGCGTGGCCAGCGCCGCCCCGGAACGCGTCGTGAATGAACACGGTGGGTGCGCCCGTGTCGTCGTGCAGCTCGGTCGACAGGCCGCCCAGGTCCCAGCGGTCGCAGGTGGCGACCAGTGGCAGGATTCCGATCATCGCGTGCTCAGCCGCGTGCAGGGTTCCCGCCAGGTTGGCCGCCTCGATCCCCATGGCCGCCAGCGCGGTCGGGGTGAGGGTGAACCACGTGGACTTCGTGGGCAGCGTGTGCGTGGGCAGGAACAGCTCGATGTTGCGGATGAACTCGAGCCCGGGCAGGCGCAGCAGGTCGTAGTCGGTGACCCGCGTCGACACGTTCGTCGGCCCGTGATGCCAGGCGACCGTCCCGTCGGCGCTCACCCACGTGTCCTCGACCGCGCACACCTCGACGCTCGTGTGGGTCGCCGAGCGCGTGCGCAGGGGAGTGCGCACCTCCTCCACCAGGGCGACGCGCGCGTCGTCGGCGCGTGCGGGCGGGATGATGATCGACGAGGCCCGGGCCGCCTCCCGCTCCCCGCCCCCGAGGTGCTCGCTTCCCCGGGGGCCGCCCGGCGCCTCGGGCAGGAGTGCGCGCGGCCATCCCTGGGCGGCGGGCGCGGCGGGCGTGGTGAGGGAGTTGAGACTCAGGACGTGGAAGGTGCGCCCCTGGTGGATGTAGATGGCGCCGGGGAAGACGTGGGCGTCGGCGGAGGCCTGGTCGATTGTGCCGATGACGGTGCCGGTGGCGGCGTCGACGATCTGGACGTCCCCGGCGGCTCCCCGCAGGTCGGTGAGGTCGCTGGGACGCTCGGGGCGGGTGGCGTCCCAGAAGAATCCGGCTGGGCGGCGCTTGAGGTATCCGTCGGCGACGAGGCGTCCCACGACTCCTCGTAGTTCCGGTCCAAAGTAAGAGATATCGGACGGCGTGATCGGTATCTCTGCGGCCGCCGCGGCGACGTGCGGGGCCAGCACCCACGGGTTGGAGGGGTCGATGACGGAGGCCTCGACCTCACCGAGAATGTGCTCCGGGTGGCGCACCAGGTACGCGTCCAGCGGGTTGTCGGAGGCGATGAGTACGGATGTGCCCGGCGCGCCCGCGCGACCCGCACGCCCGATCTGCTGGCGCAGGGATGCGCGCGTGCCCGGCCAACCCACCGTGATCGTCGCGTCCAGCCCGGAGATGTCCAGGCCCATCTCGAGCGCCGACGTCGTCGCCAGCGCCCGCACGCCTCCGCTGCGGATCGCCTCCTCAAGTGCCCGGCGCTCCTCGGGCAGGTAGCCGCCCCGGTACGCGCCGACCCGCCCGGCCAGAGCCGACCCCCGCGACGAGAGGCGGTCGCGCACCTGAGCCGCCACGGCCTCGGCCCCCGCGCGAGAACGCACGAAGGCGAGGAGGTGCGCCCCCTCCTCGACGAAAGCGGTGGCCAGGTTGGCGGCCTCGACCCCGGCGCTCCGCCGCACGATCGGGACCTTGAGGGTGGCAGTGCCGGGCGGCGCGTCGAGGGCCTCCAGGAAGGACGAGATGTCGACCTCGGACTCGTCGGCCATGATCGCGCCCTGCCACAGAACCAGTTCGTGGGCGCCCGCAGGCGATCCGTCCTCGGTGATGGCGACCGCGTCGCGTCCCGTGAGCGCGCGGCCAACAGCCGCCGCGTCGCGCACGGTCGCGCTCAGCATGACGACGCGCGGATCCGCGCCCAGGTGGTGGGCGACGCGCAGCAGGCGACGCACAACCAGCGCGATGTGCGAGCCGGTCACGCCGCGCCAATGGTGAGCCTCGTCGATGACGATGAGGCGCAGCGACGCCAGGAAACGTGACCACCGCTGTTGCGACGGCAGCATCACGTAGTGCAGGAAATCGGGGTTCGACAGGATCAAGTCCGCGCCCGCCCGCGCCCACTCCTTCGCCTCGCGCGGCGTGTCCCCGTCCACGGTCGTCGCGCGCACACGACGCAGGCGCTCGTCGACGAGGCCGGGGCTTCCTTCCGGGTCCCCGTCCCCCTGTGCGTTGTCGGGGGTCACGTCCTGGCCCAGCAGCGACATGAGCGAGGCCAGCTGATCCGCCGCCAGAGCCTTCGTCGGAGCCAGGTACAGGGCGGTTGGGCGGCGGTGAATCGCGGAAATACGTGATGAGTCCTCGGCCTCCACCAGGTCTGAGAGGATTGGCGTCCACGCGGCCAGCGACTTGCCCGAGCCGGTCCCCGTCGCGAGCACGACGTCGCGGCCCTCGCGCACAGCGTCAATGGCCTCGCGCTGATGAATCCACGGGCGCTCCACGCCGCGCCGCGCCCACGCGTCCACGACCACCGGCGACACCCATTGCGGCCAATCCACGATCCGCCCCGAGCGCCCCGGCAGCGTCACGTGGCCGAGCAGGCGATCATCCCCGGCGCTCAAGCGCTCCAACACGCCGAGCAGGTCAGTGGGGGAGGGAGAGGACAGGGACGCGGCGCGCCCGGAGGACGCGCCTCCCGGCTGAGTGCGGACGGTGGGGTCGCCAGCGCATTGGGCAGACGTGTGCTGCCGAGAAGAAGGGGCGTCCCCAGAGCGCGCGCGATCGGGCGAGCCCGCCACGGCCTCGTTGGAGGAAAACTCAGAAGGGGAAGGGGAAACTGAGCGCGCGGAGTCCGAAGAATCCGAAGAAGACGGCGAGCGGTCAGCGCTCATCCGACTCCGGGTTCACCCACCCCAGGGCCTCGGTGGCCGACTCCTTGACGTACTGCATCGCCGCGATACCCGTCGAAATGCCCGAGGCAATGACGTCGCGCAGCTGATCGTTAGACAGGCCAGGCTTCGTGTCCACCACGAAATCCGCGTACACGCCCAGCTTTCCCTCGGGGGTCGTCGCCGTGTAGACGGTCGGGAAGTACTTCTCGCGATTCCAGTTGTCCGCGGTCGCGAACATTGCGTGCTCGCCGGTTTCCGCCGGAATATCCGGCTCCCACAGCGCGCGAATCGACAGGAAGCGCCCGGCCGCGTCGAAGGACACCAGGAAAGGAATACGGTCGAAAATCGCACCGCCGGCGCGCCCCTCCTCGATCACGTCCAGGGCGTAGCCCATGTCGCGAATCCCCGCCACCACGCGCTCAAAGTCGGCGGGGTAGGGCGTCGTATCGTCCTCGGGAACCACAAAAGGAACGTTCATTGCTGCGCCTCCGCACTCTCGCCCGCCCAATCCACGAACCCGGGTAGCGTCACCTCAAGGTCCGCGAAGAACCCCATGATCATCGACATGGAGGTCTCGAAAAAGTGATCCAGCTGCGTCTGCGTCAACCCGGACAGGACGACGATGTTGCACTCGGCGATCAGGCCGTACTGCGTGCCGTCCTCGAGGGGCGCCACGTAGGCCTTGGGGCCGGTGCGCGTCGAATTGCAGGTCGCGACTTCGCGGGCCAGCTCGCCGAACTGCTCGGGCGTGCGGGCGATTCCGCGCCACTGGGCGCGCAGCTGCAGAATCTGAGGGTTCGTGGCATTCCAGAAACGCGGCGTTCGGCGTCAGGTACGCCAGCTCACCCTCGTTGTAGTCGCCGAAACGTACGTCGCGAGACCGCAATAAATCTCGAATACGGTCAGTGCTGACAGGTGAAGAAGCGGCCACTGACAACTCCCGAGTGAAACGTGCAGAATCGGACACACCCACTCTAACCGAGGCCCCTCACGTGCGCGCGCCCACATCCGCCTCACCACTCGCCGCGAAATCGCTTGTGACGAGGTCGTGGTTCGCACGTCGGGTAGCGTCCATTACCGCTGGTCCAGGCTTTGAAACGCGTCTCCAAGCCATGATCGGCACCGACTAATCCGCGAAGTCGCGCCACACTCCACTACAGTGTGTACCGACATCACCGCATCGACACGAATGGAGGACAGTTTGGACGACCCTAATTCCGTGCTGCCCTCCGACCCGACCGTCGACGAGTCCTACACGCGACACTCGCGCCCCGTCAAGCCTCGCGCACGCTCCGGCGCTCGCGCCGCAGGCGAGGAACGCGGGTCCGCGGCTGGCGCTGCCAACGCCGCCGGGGCCAAGGGGCGTAAGGCCGCCACGGGCACCGCCTCCGCCAAGGAACGTCCCACTCGCGGGCGCACGAAAGCCGACCCGAGCGTCACCACGGACGAGGCCGGGGCTGAGCCCACGCCTCGTCCCCTGAGCGCCGATGGCTGGTATCGGCGCAAGCTCTGCCGACGCCTCGTCGGCGTCGTCTCCTGCATCGCGGCGACCGCGCTCATTAGCTACACCGCCCTGAGAGACGCGTACGGGCAGGTGCTCGACACGATCCTCATGGAAGGGACGATGAGGTCGGCCCGCCACTATGAGGCTTTCTCGATGCTCGTCACCGGCCTCGTGTCCGTGCCCGTCCTCGTCGGCGTTGGCGTCGGCGTCGCTCTCCTCGCGGCTGTCCGGCGGCGCGCCACCCTGGCCGGGCGAGCCCTCGGCGCTGTCATTGGCGCCAACGTCACCACCCAAATCCTGAAGGACTACGTCCTCACGCGCCCCAGCCTCGGCGTGACGACCGGCGTCGTGAACTCCCTGCCGTCTGGCCACACGACCGTCGCCGTGACCCTCTCTCTGGCCCTCATCGTCGTCGCACCCCAATGGTTCCGCGGCCCCTCCGCCTGGATCGGGTGGGCGTGGACCTCCCTCATGAGCGTGTCCGTCATGATGGAAGGCTGGCATCGGCCCTCCGACGCCATCACGGCCGCCCTCATTGCCGGCGCGTGGGCCCTCGCCCTGTCGCCCATTGAGCGGCGACCCCGCCACGGCGTCAAGATTCAGCGCGCCATGGTGTGGGCGTGCCTGGGGCTCATCGTCATCGCGGTCGTCGCGACCATCGCGGCCATGTGGGGTTTCAGCATGTCCTCCGCGGCTCCCGGATCCGGCTACGGGTTCGAGGACTTCCTGGAAATCCGACCCTGGCGCTCTCGCGTCCTCGGCGTCGCCGCCGTCGCCTGGGTGAGCGCGATCTGCGGCCTCATCATCCATGAGGTCGACCGCCTCGCGGGCGAATAATCGCTGCTGTCTGCGACAGCCCGGGGTCCGCGTTTTCTCGCTTGCCTGCGTGTGGTGCCTGGGGGCGGCGGCCCGCCCGCGAGATCGCCACACGCGAGCCTGCGGCTCGGAGTGGTCGATCTCGAAGCCCGGCCAGGCCCTGCCGCCGCCCCCAGGCGCCCTAGTTGGGCTGCTCGCGGGTGGACTGTCTGCATGCCTGGCCAGGCCCTGCCGCTGCCCCCAGGCACCCTAGTTGGGCTGCTCGCGGGTGGACTGTCTGCATGTCCGGACGCCGCCGTGGCCTCACTCCTGGGATAATGGGCGGGTCCAATCCTGCCTCCTGAAAGAATCGCTATGGCTCCCGCCTCTGCTGTTGTTACGTCCAAGCCTGCGCGCCTCATTCTGGGCCTGCTGCGCCTCGCGGTTGGCTTCATCTTCCTGTGGTCGTTCCTGGATAAGACCTTCGGGCTGCATTACTCGACCGGCCCGTCGCGCGCGTGGATTCGCGGCGGCACGCCCGCGCAGAGTTACCTGACGGGCGCCACGACCGGCAAGCCTCTGGCCTCCTTCTTCGAATCCCTGGCCGTGCCCGCGATCGACTGGGCGTTCATGCTGGGTCTGCTCGGCATTGGCGTGGCGCTGGTGCTCGGCATCGGTACGCGCCTGGCGGCCTTCGCGGGCGTCGTCATGCTGGGCTTCATGTACGCGGCTGTCGCCCCGTGGGTGTGGGGCTCGCTGAACCCTGTCGTTAACGAGCACCTGGTCTACGCGCTCGTCCTGATTCTCATTCCGCTGACGAGCGCGGGCGACACGCTGGGGCTGGGGCGGTGGTGGAAGGGCCTGGGCCTGGTGAAGAAGCTGCCCTTCCTCATCTGATCCGCATCCATCGACGAGGCCGTGGCCGGTTCTCCGGTCGCGGCCTCGCTGTGTGTTGGGAGGCTGCGGTGTCGATGGTCGTTGTGTCGTGATTTCCCAACAATCTCGCATGCAGTTCCCCGTGATAGTAAGCGGGAAAATGAGGTCAGGGTCACGGTTTCCCAACAATCTCGCACGTAATTCCCGCGCACATCTTTCAAACATTGAAATCGGCTCGTTGGATTTGCAACGTTTGTGGCGGTTGTTGAATTGTCAAGCAAACGAATTACGTGCGAAATTTCTGACGCGGGGGCTTGGGGGTGCGGGGAGTGGACTACTCCGTCGGTCGGGGCGTGGTTGCGCAACGGGACGTTAGTCCTCGATGGATGTCGAAAAAGTGCGCGCGTGGCGAGGGGAACAGGGTGACTCGCGAGATGAGCACATGTCACTCGAATGACACTAGATATTGTGGTGACTGTTCGTCGGAAATACTAGATCTAGTGTTTCGTGGTGGCCATGCCCTACATCTTGTGGAGGCTCGCACCGGGCGGAGGGCAGCGCCTCCACCCACAGTGCCACGGCCTCGCCCCACAAGGGCGGAGCATCCACGACGTGTCGAACACGCATCCGAACAGCACCGGCGCCCACAGGAGTGCAGGGCCCGCGGCGGCACCGAGATGAACAGCAAGCGCCCAGAGCAAACGTGCGGAAACGCAGAAAAGACAGGACCAGGAACATGACTAGCGCACCCCGCTACGACGTCGACGCCATCGCAACCGTGCAGGAGTACCTCGACCGCTCCGACTGGCGGGTGAACGCCAACGCGAACCAGGGGTATTCGCTCGGCGGCCTGATCCTGAACTCGGCGGGCAAGATCGTCGCCAACTACTGGCTCGAACACGTCTACACGCCCGAGATCGGCGCCCCGCACCGCGAGGGCGACTACCACATCCACGACCTCGATATGTTCGCCGGCTACTGCGCCGGCTGGTCCCTCAAGCGCCTCATCCAGGAGGGTTTCAACGGCGTGGGCGGCGCGATCGCCTCGGCCCCGCCCAAGCACTTCTCCTCGGCGTGCGGCCAGATCGTCAACTTCCTCGGCACCCTCCAGAACGAGTGGGCGGGTGCCCAGGCATTTTCCTCCTTCGACACCTACATGGCACCCTTCGTGCGCCTGGACAACATGGAGTACGACGAGATCGTTCAGTGCATGCAGGAGCTCATCTACAACCTGAACGTGCCCTCGCGCTGGGGCAGCCAGTGCCCCTTCACGAACCTGACCTTCGACTGGACGTGCCCGGACGACCTGGCCGACGAGTATCCCCTCATCGGCGACGAGGTCGTCGACTTCACCTACGGCGAACTGCAGCGGGAAATGAACCTCATCAACCGCGCGTTCATCGAGGTCATGACGGGCGGCGACGCGGACGGGCGCGTCTTCACGTTCCCGATCCCGACCTACAACATCACGCCCGACTTCGACTGGGAGGGCGAAAACGTCGACGCCCTCTTCGACATGACCGCGAAGTACGGCCTGCCCTACTTCCAGAACTTCATCAACTCCGACCTGGACCCGCACATGATCCGCTCGATGTGCTGCCGCCTCCAGCTGGACCTGCGCGAGCTCCTTAAGCGCGGCAACGGCCTCTTCGGGTCGGCCGAGCTGACCGGTTCGATCGGTGTGGTCACGCTGAACATGGCGCGCCTCGGCTACCTCTACAAGGGCGACGAGGAGGGCCTCGTCGCGCGCATGGACGAGCTCATCGACCTGGCCTCGAAGTCCCTCGAAATCAAGCGCGAGACCATCCAGTACCACATGGACCACGGCCTCTTCCCCTACTCGCGCCGCTACCTGGGCACGCTTGATAACCACTTCTCGACGATCGGCGTCAACGGCATGAACGAGATGGTGCGCAACTTCAGCGACGATGCCTACGACCTGACGGACCCGCGCGGCTTCGACATGTGCGTGCGCGTCCTGGATCGGGTGCGCGAGCGCATGGTCCAGCTCCAGGAGGCCACCGGCCACATGTACAACCTGGAGGCCACCCCCGCGGAGGGCACGACCTACCGCTTCGCGAAGGAGGATCGCAAGCGCTTCGCCGACATCATCCAGGCGGGCACGCCGGACGAGCCCTACTACACGAATTCCTCGCAGCTTCCCGTGGGCTACACGGACGACCCGTTCCAGGCCCTTGAGGATCAGGAGGTCCTGCAGGGCAAGTACACGGGCGGCACGGTCCTGCACCTGTACATGGGTGAGCGCGTGTCCTCGGGCGAGGCCTGCAAGGAGATGGTGCGCCGCTCGCTGACTGCCTTCAAGGTCCCCTACATCACGATCACGCCGACCTTCTCGATCTGCCCGGTCCACGGCTACCTGGCTGGCGAGCACTTCACGTGCGAGAAGTGCGCGGCCGCCCACCCCCACGCGGAGCCGCAGGCCTGCGAGGTGTGGACGCGCGTCATGGGCTACTTCCGCCCGGTCCAGTCCTTCAACATCGGCAAGAAGGGCGAGTACCACGAGCGCCAGATGTTCTCCGAGAGCGCTGCGGATGCGCACGGCGAGCTCGTCAGCGCGTTCCCTCCCGCGGGGAGCCGCTGACGTGAGCGCTCGTCCCCACGACGACGAGGCCGGGGCGACCCGGGAGGGCACGCTGAGCCTGAGCGTCCCCGGCCTCGTCAGGGGGCGGGATGCGCGCGAGTGGGCGCCGGACGACCTGCAGATCGCGGGCCTCGTGCCGATGTCGACCGTGGACTGGCCGGGGAAGTTCGCGGCGTCCCTGTTCTTGCAGGGGTGCCCGTGGGCGTGCCCCTACTGCCATAACAGCGCGATCATCGACCCGCGCATCCCGGGTGTGGTCGCGTGGAGCGCGCTCGAGGACCTGCTGGCGCGCAGGCGTGGCCTTCTCGACGGGGTCGTGTTTTCCGGCGGCGAGGCGACCCGCCAGATCGCCCTCGGCGCGGCGATGGCGCGCGTGCGCGAGCTCGGCTTCGGCGTTGGCCTGCACACGGCCGGCCCCTACCCGCGGCGCCTTGAGGACCTGCTGGGCGCCGGCCTCGTGGACTGGGTGGGCATCGACGTGAAGGCCACGCGCGATAACTACGAGGCCGTGGCCGGTCGACCGGGTGCCGGGGCGCGCGCATGGGAATCCCTGGGCGTCGTCCTGGACCATCCCGAGGTCGACCACGAGGTGCGCCTGACCGTTTATCCAGACGGTCCGGGCGACGGTTTGGCCGTTGCTCGCGCGGCTCGACGGATGGGCGTCAAGTCCTTTGCGCTCCAGCAGGCACGAGAATTCGGTACCCCGGAAGGTTTTGAGGCCTCGCGCGGCGGATGGGACGATCAGGTGTGCGCGCTCGCGGCCGATATCGAGGAGCTTAATTTTGACACCTTCGTCTTCCGACATAACTTGTAGGGGTTTTGTCAAGTGACAGAGCCGTATCGTGGTCAGGAAACCGGACAAGGTTTCACTTGTGGCGCGTGAGCGCGGTATTGTGGAATAACCGCGTGACCGATGAAGTCTGGAGCACCGATGGCAGAAGAGCTGCATTTCGATAATCCTGCGGCGGCAGCCCAGGACCCGTCGACCGACGCCGAGGCGCTGCGCCAACTGGCGTACCGCTACCCCGAGCTGCGTCCGGTCGTGGCCGCGCATCCCCGTGCTTACCGTGGGCTGCTGGACTGGCTGCACCAGTTCAACGATCCGGCGATTAACGCCGCCCTTGAGGCGCGCGATGACTATGACGGCTACATCGACTCCAACGGCTACCTCGTCATGCACGGCGACGTGTCCGGCGCCGTTGCGGGTTCGTCGATCCGCACCTCCGAGTCCGGCATGTACGTGCTGGGTCAGGGCGGCGTGAATTCGTACTCCCAGGTCGAGCGCACGACCCCCTACACCGCTGTCGCGGGCGCGAACAAGCCGGTCCCGAAGGTGGGAGCGCGCGAGCAGGTCGTCGCCCAGGTGCAGCGCCAGTCGATCATGGGCAACACGGCCGCGCAGGATCCCGATGCGACGGCCGTGTACCCGTCCCCCGTGGTCTCCTCCTCGTACCCCACCGCTGGGGGATCGCCTGCCTCGGCCTCGGCGAGCACCCAGACCACCCAGCAGATCCCGCAGCCCGTGCCCACCGCCACCCCGGCCGCCCAGTCGGCGGCTCAGTCGGCGGCCAGCAAGGCTCCGAGTGAGCGCCGCCCGCTGTCGATCATGGCGATCGTGCTCGTCAGCCTGGGCGTCATCGCGGCGATCCTCCTGGGCATCGTCATCTTCGTGTTCACGCGCGGATACGAGGGCCCCGCGGGCGGTTCGAACCCGACGTCCTCGGCGTCCTCCTCGACGAGCCCCCAGCCGTCGGCCAGCGCCACCACCAGCGAGCCGGTCAAGTACCCGGCTCCCGCGGGCGCGGTGAAGGTCGATAGCTTCACCATGCCCTCGCGCAACATCACCTGCTCCTTCTCGGACACCGGCGTCAGCTGTGGCATCGCCGAAAGCAACTGGGCCGAGGAAGGCTACGCCTCCTGCACCGGCGGCAAGGTCGGCGTCCTGAAGGCCACGAAGGACGAGTCCACCCAGTCGTGCGAGAGCTCTATGCCCTCGGGTGGGGACACCATCGCGCACGGCGTGGCCGCCACGAAGGGCGACTACGCGTGCCGTTCCACGGCGGACGGCGTGACCTGCTGGAACACCAAGTCCGGCAAGTCCTTCGCTCTGGCCCGCGCCGGCTGGATGACCGGCTCGACCGGCGAGATTTTCCCCTCCGACTTCGAATGGAACCAGTAACGCGACGCGATTGTGAGCGGACCCCGAGGATGTCCTCGGGGTCCGCTTCTTTGGTGGTGCTCGAGGCCCGGGCGGGGCCACGCTCGCAGCGTACCGGCGCGCTCACGGCCCCGGGCGGGGATTCACCGTGCAGCGGCGCCCGGCCCCGGCCTCGTCCCCGGGGACGTTACTGCGGCTTCTCGATGGGACCCAGGATCAGGTTCGCCCACGCGGCGTGCAGGGACTCCTGGTCGGAGGGCTGGAACAGGCCGGCGAGCGCGTCGCGGTACAGGCGCGAGAGCTCGTGCGTGTTGTAGTAGGCGCTGCCGCCGCACGCGCGCATGGCCTGCTCGACGGCGCGCAGCGTGGCCTCGGCGGCCGCGTTCTTCGCGGCGGAGAGCTGGGGCATCCAGGAGCGGCCGCGGTCCACGCCCGCGTCAATGTCGCGAGCCAGTTCCCGGATCTGGGGGCCGACGGCGTTCATGGTGAGGGCTGCCTCGGCGATGCGCCAGCGGATGTCGGGGTCGTTGGAGTAGGTCGTCTGGTTCTTCACGGAGCGGCGGCGCGCCACGTGCTCGGCGGCCACCTCGACGGCGCGCTCGCCCACGCCCTGGTAGGTGGCGGCCAGCAGGATCTCGAAGTGGGAGAAGATGCCGAAGATGACCGGGTCGGCGCTCGGTCCCGGGTCCGTGATCGTCAGGATACGATCGGCGGGCACGGTGACGCCCTGAAGGAGCGTCGTCATGGACTGGGTGGCGCGCATGCCCAGCGTGTTCCAGTCGTCCTTGATCGAGTAGCCTTCGTCGTCGCGGTGGACGATGCCGAACACGGACTTGGGGCCCTCCTCGGTCTCCGCGCGGCCGAAGATCAGCAGGCGCGTCCACACGGGGGACAGGGAGGTGAAGATCTTGGTGCCCTCGAAGGAGTATCCGCCGTCTGCCGTCGCGGTCGCGCGCGTCGTCGAGCCGAAGAGCACGAGGTCGTTGCCGGGTTCGGAGATCCCGAAACCGAAGACCTCGCCGGCGGCCGCGTCACGCAGGATCTGCTCGCCGCGCGCGTTGCCTGCCGCGACCAGGTAACGGCCGAGCCCGACGATGATCTGGTGCATGTTGATGCCGAGCGCGGTGCCGGGGGCTGCCTTGGCGAGCGTCGTCTGTTCGGCGGCGATCTCGGTCAGGCTCAGGCTGGCACCCCCGAACTCGGTGGGGACGAAGGCCGCGAGGTAGCCGGCGTCTCGCAGGTCGGCGAGATCGCGCTCGGGGTAGGTGTTGGTCGCGTCAGCCTCGGCGGCGCGCTCGTGGATGCGGGCAAGGAGGTCGGTGTCCAGGAAGCTCATCGCGGTCCTTGTGTCGGGTTGTTTTGGGGACGAGGCCGGGGCCTGATCTTAGGGTGCCCTTACTGTATCGCGGGGTGGGGTGTGGCGAGATGTAACGCTCCCGACGGGGCGTTGTCTGGCCTCGGGGTGCTCCTATTCGATAGTGTTGAGACCGTGAGTACACCGAATGAGCCCAGCCCTGCCCTCACGCCGCGTCAGCGGTTCCTGCGCGAGCGCCAGCAGCGCCAGAACCTGACTTTCGCGATCGTGGGTGTCGCGCTGATCGCTATTGCGTCAGCAGCGGCCCTCGTGTTCTCGGGAATCGTGTCGGTTCCCTTCGGTAACGACTTCTCTGTGAAGGTCAAGTACGCCGAGGTGGGCGACATCCCGTGCCCGACGGCGGACTCGAAGCCCGTGTCCCCTTCGCAGGTGTCGGTCACGGTCATCAACACGACCCAGCATCAGGGCCTGGCCTCCAAGGCCACGGACATGCTCACGACCGCCGGATTCCAGACGGAAGAACCCAAGAACGACGACATCGAGTACACGGGCAGGGTGCGCATCACCGCAGGCCCGAACGGTGTCGACAACGCCTACTCCGTGGCGCGCTTCTTCCCGGGCGCTCACGTGCGCCTGACCGATTCGCAGGACGCCGCCGTCACGGTTGAACTCGGTACCTTCTACGACGACGCGATGAGCGCCGAGGACGTCCAGCGCGTCCTGAAGTCCACCGACCCCATCGCACAGCCCGCGAAGTGCCGCCCGATGTCGGGCTCCTGAGACCGGAGGAATAAGCAACGCGGAAGGCCGCCCCTCGGGGCGGCCTTCCTGCTTGTCGGGGCGGTGGGCGGCGCGCGTCCCGCCCCTCCTCAGTGCTGGGAGAGGGGACCTGCTGTGCCCCGGCCTCGTATATTGTCGAGCAGCGCGTGCCCGTTCGACCCGTACCACACGGGGATGCGCTCGGGGACGGTCCACAGGGCGTCGGGCACCATGGCCTCGAAGCTGCCGTGCGCCATGAACTGCTCGATTTCGGACAGGGAACGGATCGCGATGCCGGCGACGCACTGGGGGTGCTCGCGGGCGAACTCCGCGTAAATCTCGGGGTCGTGCTGGCCGTCGTCGCCCACGAGGAGCCAGCGCACGTGTGGGAACATGCGGGCCAGGCGGCGCAGCTCGCGGCGCTTGTGTTCGGGCCCCGAGCGGAACCAGCCCGTATTCGAGGGGCCGAAGTCCGTCATGAGGAATCCACCCGCCGGGTAGCCGGAGCGCTCCAGGAACGAACGCAGCGTGGGCACTACGTTCCACGCGCCGGTCGACAGGTACATGATGGGGGAGTGCGTGCCTTCCGGCACCCCTTCCGATGTTGCTGAGGAGGTCGTGAGGGTCGTCAGCAGGTCGGCCATGCCGGGGACGGCCTCGCGGGAGGAGACGCGGTCCAGGAAGGCGTGCCTGGCGGCCGTGACCAGGCGCGGGAGCATCGACACCATGACGGTGTCGTCGATGTCGGAGACGACGCCGAAGTGTTCGTCGTCGGAGATGATGCGCACGCGCACGCGGGCCGGGCGCCCGGCGCGGATGCGGCCCTTGCGGGGGCGCTCGTACATCGCCGAGGGCGGGGCCGGCAGGGGGGTCGCGGTGCGCAGCGTGGTAGCGAGTTTGGAGGCCGTGTCTTCGGAGAGGCCGAGGGCGCGCACGTCGCCCGCGTGCAGCACCTGGATGGTGGCGTTGTGCCAGCCGGGTTCGAGGCCGTGGCCGAGCACCGTCATATCGACGAAGCCGCCGCGGTCCGCGAAGGCGAGCCTGCGGGCGGTGCCCACCGTCACGAGGACAGGCTGGCGGGGGACCTGCGCGTTGAAGAACTGGCGCCATCCGCGGCGGTTTTGTAGCCACGTGCGCGACTCGTCGCCGCGGGCCATGAGGACGCGGCCGAGGATGCGGGCGCTGCGCTGGGAGCCGATGCCGCCAAAACCGACGACTCCCGGGTAGAACCAGCCTTTCGACATGGCCGCGACCAGCAGGGTTGACGCGAATTCACCCGCGCCGGCGGTCAGTGCCAGGGCGAGTGAGGGGGACTCGTCGTCGATGAGAGGGGGTCGAAGCAACATCAGGGCAATCATAGGGCCTCGCGGCCCCGGTGGCGCAAGGATCGGGGATTTTGGGAGCGAGTGGCCCATGGTAGGCTGACCGTGTAGGAAAAGGGTGTGAAGATGCATGTGACAGGTCTTTCCCAGCGTGGGGAATCGTCGCTGCAACTGGAGGGGAAACCATGCGACTACTGCTGCAATTAGGCATCGTCGTCTGTCGATTCGTTAAACGTGGACCGGGTGCCATTGTCGGGCTCGCTCTCCTGCTTGCGTGCGGGGTCGGCCTGGCATCCTGGTATCGAGACCTGCCTGTGACTGAGCCTCAGACTCCCGAGACGCTCGCGCGCGAGTACGTTGATCTAATCTTCACGGGTCGCTACGCGGAGGCTGAGGAGTACGCGAAAGTCGAGTCGCGCACGTGTTCTCGTGGTGACTGCTTTCTCGATCCATCGCTCGCCACGCCCATTGAATATCCGCAGCTGGTCGAGCTGACGGTCAAGCCAAGAAGCGCGGAGCGGAACAACGAGAGCTATCAGGTGCTCGTTCGATACACCCTTGGGGGAAAGGAATCGTGGGGCAGCTTTACCATCGTTAAACAGCCTGAGCACTACCCGACCCCGGGAGTGCGAACGGTGGGCGGATGGATGATTGATAAGCCCTGGCAGAGTCAATCAATGATCAGGATCGATGATGTCTTTGCGTCTGCGAGTGTTGGCGACCTTGAGGTCTATCAGGGGCATGGCATTGGTTCCGGGCGGAGAAGCAACTCGTGGGAGTACATCACGATGCGAGGATATCCTGCCATGTACGACCTCAACGTCACGAAGATTGCCGACCGGTGGCTTGTGCTGATACGCGATCGGAATAATCAGGAGGTGGATTATGGCGACTATGATTCTGTCCCCTTCTCTTTGGGGGAGGAAATGTCAATCGAAGCGGTCATGGCACCCGAGGACTACGACGAGCTGTACGTTCAGGTTGAGCGCGAGCTCCGTGCCTGTCTGCGTGGCGAGCCGTCCCCTGTGTGCACTCGCCAACTGTCCGGGAAGGGTGAGGAAGGGGCTGTGCTGGCGGTCGGTACCCGTCTTCGGAACCGCCCGAGTCTTGACTCTGTGACCGAGGAGGACACCCTCTCGGTGGAGGTGACATTCCCCGATGGACGCAGGGAGTTTGTTCGGGTGAAGTGGCGATACTCGCAAGACTCGACGGGCACGGTGAGCATCACGTTGGAAACTGATCTCCCCCCGTGGGAGAAGGAGAGAAGGGGATGACGATGAGGCTGATGCGCTATGTCAAGCGCGGGCCGGGAGCGTTTGTGGGGCTGGCACTCCTGCTGGTCCTCGGGGTCTTGGGATGTACCGCGTATGGGGACTTTCTGCGTTCTCAGATCACGCCTGAACAGGCCGTGCGAGCCTACGTCCAGCTGATCATCGACGGGAAGTACTCGGAGGCTGAAAAGGTCATTCCCGCCCGGGACAAGCAGTGTGGCGGAAGGTCGTGCAGGGTTGGCGACGACATCTCGGAGCTGCGCGTTGAAGCCCCGCAGCTGCTGGATGTGACGGTGAACAAAGATTGCGGGGAGAGGCACGTCAGGTGCAGTGCGAAGGTCCGCCTGCTCGTGGGAGGTGTCGAGCAGGAGTACCAGTTAAGCCTCACTCGCGATGAGAGCGAGGGATCCCCCGTGACGGGATGGTGGCACCTAGATGGGGCACTATACGGAGAGTCAACGGTTGTTCTCGACTCGGTCTTCGCGGCGGCGACGTTCGGAGACGACTACGAGTTCGCGCAAGTGGGTCCCACGGCCCTCAGCGGGTCACAGTGGCGTATTATTCGATCGGGCTACCCCGGGGTGTACGAGCTTCGCGTCTTCCCGCTCGCTCATCACTGGCGCCATGTTCTGAGCGACACTCAGGGCAATGAGTGGTGGTCCGGGGAATCGGATAGCATCCCCGTTTCCCTCGGTGGAAACTATCAGCTGAGCGCTGTTTTGTCGGAGCGTGACTACAACGATGTTCACGTGGATGCCGAGCAGGAAATTCAGCGGTGCGTGCGCGGCGAGGAATCTCGCGTGTGCCTGCAGCGCCTGCGTGGGCACAGCGCCGAGGGCATGAGGGTGTCCTTCGATGATTCATCCGAGGACGTCGCCGTCTGGAAATCCCCAATTGATCTGCACGAGACCGGGGTGACGCTAGCCTACGCGGATGGGACGTCGAGCCACTTTACCCTCTGGTGGCGCTTCGCGGTCGATGGAGACGACGTGCACGTTACCTACACGTCTGGCCTCTATCAGCGAGCCATGCCGGCCGGTGGCTCGGGTTCGACGATGAACGAAAGGGCGTTCTGATTCATCGGTGCCGCCGGTGTTCGCGAAGTGCGAGCGCCGGCGGCACTGTCGTGCGCCGATTAGTGGCTCTTCGCATTGTGGGGTGTGGGGGTGGTGGTCGAAGCATCCCGGGGGTCGTGGACAGTGTCGTGGGACGACGACCGAACACAGGAGTTCGCCTTGGGTGCCTCATTAACCAAAACTCGCACGTAATTCGGGTACCCGAACTTTGTGCAGCGCCCCAAAACGTTGCAATTCCAACGATGCAATTTCAATGTTTGACATACATGTCGGGGAATTACGTGCGACATTTCTGAGGAACCACAACATGAGGCACCACAAAGACCCAAGCGGAAGACAGCCCAAGCAGAAGACAACTCAAGCCCAGAAGACCCCCACAACCCCGACAGTCGCCACAACCGCCACAAGCATGGGGGCGCTGCACCCGTTACGTGGCGCTGCACCCGTTATGTGGCAGTGCACCCGTTACGTGGCGGTGCACCCGAACAGAAGAGGTGCATTGCCTACGGATCGGGTGCAGTGCCCCAACAAACAAGAACAAACGCGGAACTGGCACGCCGAACCACTCACCGCCGCACCCCTCCATGCGTAGCTGGGCCCTACTGGTGGCAGGATGGGCACGCCGCCCACGCCGCCCACGCCGCCCACGCCGCCACCTGCACTCCGGCCCACCCCGACACCTCCTACACCCTTAAATGCGAAGAGCTGCCAAAGCCGACGACTCCCGGGTAGAACCAGCCTTTCGACATGGCCGCGACCAGCAGGGTCGACGCGAATTCACCCGCGCCGGCGGTCAGTGCCAGGGCGAGTGAGGGGGACTCGTCGTCGATGAGAGGAGGTCGAAGCAACATCAGGGCAATCATAGGGCCAATGCACCGGGGAAGCGCAAGTGTGGGAAGGCATCGCCGGGGCGGGAACATCTGATATGCTGACCAGGTCGTTAAATCAAAGGGAGGTGCCTTAAAAGTGGCGAATCCAACTGCAGCCGGTGGGCCGAAGACGAATGCTGAGGCGAAAGCAGAGCGCGATAAGGTGATCGTTGCTGCAATCACCTATTACATGTATTGGGAGGGGTATCTTGACAGTGGAGGTGAGTATCGCCGGAGCGATACAGTTGAAGATACTATCGTTAGCGATAAAATCGTTAATCGAACTGTGACAATGCCTGACTCTTCAGGGAATGGTGGAGGTGTCTACCATGAAGACTCTGATGCGAAAGATAACGTAAAACTACGAGATTTTGCTGGCGAGTTTGCACAGATTCGGGAGAGTATTACCTCGACTCTAAAGTCTTACGTCGATCTTCCGAATACGGCTGAATTGGATGATGTTGCGAAGCGGATTGCGAGCGCTCAGGATTTCCTGGGAGAAGGTTCGGTGCTTCGATCTGATGTGGACGATCTAAAGAATAGGATAAACCGAACTCTTGTCCGAGGTCAGGTTGCTGAAGTATCCAAGCATTATGCGAGTCATATCGAGGGTGTCGTTGCGAACATTGCAAGCTTGGTGGATGTTCTTCCTCTGCGGTAAAGAAGAATCATGAGGCGATGACGCTGTTAAAGTCAAGTCGCGATGCAGTCCTTGCTGATGCTGCCACGAAGTTGGCGGATAGGAGGGGGGATATTTCCGCGCTTGTTGGCGTCTTCGAGTGGAGTCGTAGCATGGTGACTAGTGCAGCAACCAAGGATGTAGCCGGCGTTGTTTCTGGTGTTCTTAATGCTGCGTCAGCAATCGATTCGATGTTGACCTCCTCTAAGGATGATACCGACCATGTCGGCCGAGGACTTAGTGCTACTCCCGATATGCTCGCGAAGTTTTTGGATCAGTCAAATTCTGCTCTTCGCGATGCAGAAGAATCGATTGCCGCATGTGTTGATAGTGCCTATGTGGAAGCTGCGGGCGATGTGGCAAAGCCTAATTTTTCAATTGATCTTCAGGGAGCTGTAAAAAAATATAGTGTCAGCACTTCGAATCTTGAGATTGAGGATCTTAGTGATTTGAAGTTGATTACTGATCCTGGACTTAGGGAGCTGAGTGATAAGTTCCGTGAAGCGGAGAAGATGATCTCTGATTTCAGTTACATTTCAGGTTTTTCTCGCGGTGCTGGCATCGGCTTGGGTACTAAAGGCATTCAGGATAGCTTCGTGGCGGTTCAGAGACTCGCGGGAGATCTTCTTCGTAATCTGGCCGACGAGACGGATAATTTGCGTTCGTGTCTAGAGGTGTTCGAATCCGATGCGACTCTGACTGAAGAGAATAGTGCTGCAGCACTCCGTCGTGCTAGTTCCCCTGTGACCTACCAGCCCTTCCGTTCGGAGGGAAAGGTGCGAGGCGCGCTATGAAGAATTCCGAGCAACTTATGGGTGAGTCTGAGAGCCCACTATTTGAGGAAGTTTGATGCTCAGAATTTGTCGTTTCATCAAGCGTGGTCCGGGTGCGATTCTCGGGATGGTGCTCCTTGTGGTGGTCGGGATCGCCGCGTGCACCTGGTATCGGGTGAATGTCGTGTGGGAACGGATCGCGCCCGAGCAGGCGGCGCGAGCCTACGTGCAGATGATCGTCGACGGTGACTTTGAGACGTGGGACGAACTGAACCCGCCGGACCCAGTCTGGTGCCACAACGGCAGGTGCATCATGACGCTCACTGAGGTGTCTGCGCAACGCGAGCAGGGCCCCCAGCTCATCGATCTGAGTGTTCGCCCCACCTACTCCAGCAAGAAGTACGAGGCCGATGTGCGCTTTGACGTCGGCGGCGAGGAACGGTCGTACTCGATGATCCTCACCCGAGGGGATACCGGCTCGGACCTGACGGGATGGTGGAAGGTCAAGCAGGCACCCGAGGACATGACAGAGGTCTGGGCCGACCAGGCGATCTTGTCGGTCACCCACATCGATGGACAAACCTACACCCAGCCTGAGGAGTCACGGAACCGCAGTTGGCCGACGGATTGGCGACTTGCCACCGCGACGAGTTTCCCGGGCGTCCACGACCTCAGCATTACGAAGGCGACGGACCGCGGTCGTGTGATGGTGCTGCATCAGGACACCGGCCAGTGGCAGGACGTGGATGGAGAACACATCACGATCACCACCTCCGGGGTCTATCAGATCGCTGTCGTGCCGACCGCCCAGGACTTTGAGGAGGTTCGCGCGCTCGCCGAGCAGGAGATGCGCCAATGCCTGAGCGGGCAGTGGTCGCACATATGCGACGGGAAAGTCACCGGCACCGGAGATGATGGCGTCACTATCGAGGTCAGCCTGGACCAGGAGCGCGAGCCCGGTATGTCGATCTTCCGCGAGCGCGGGGGGACCGTTTCCGTGACCCTACCGGACGGGACGCTTGTGAATGAGCCCTTTAGCTGGCGCTACGCCGTCGATGACCAGGGGCAGACGCACGTGAAGTTCTCTTAAGGAGTCTCGGCTTGACGAGGCCGGGGTGCCTTGGGTGGGACGCGTGCGGCCGCGCTACACCAATTAGTCGAGGGGCAGCGGCGGGGTCGGCTGGGCTTCGCTCTTGCGCAGCGCGGGCAGGCCGATCAGCATGAGGACGACCATCGCCCACCCCGCACCGGACATGGTGAACAGGCCGCCGCGTGCGCCGATCGCGTCGATCGCGGGTCCGGCGATCGCCGTGCCGAGCGAGGTGCCCAGGTTAATCGAGGTGGACATCCAGGTCAGGCCCTCGGTGAGCTTCGCGGGGGAGACGGACTTCTGGATGATGACGTTGACGTTCGTCATCGTGGGAGCGCAGGTGAGGCCCGTAATGAGGATGACGATGACCATCGTCCAGACGTTGAAGGCCACGGGGAAGAGGCTCATGCCGATCGCCATCGCGATCACGCCGATCACGAAGAGCTGCCAGGTGGGGCGCCTCCACGTGCGCGCCCCGTAGAACAGGGCGGCGGTCAGCGAACCGATCGAAAAGAGCGCCAGGAGGATGCCGCCGAGGGCGGGGGTGCCGAGCTCCTCGGTGAAGCTGACCATCGATACTTCCATCGCGCCGAACGTCATGCCCATGCCGATGTAGGTCGCGGCCATGACGAGGACGACGGGCTTGCGGATGACGGACTCGCGAGGGGCGTTTGGATCGTAGGGGATGATCGCGGGCTCGGAGGAGCGGCGCGAGAGGAAGAGCGCGCCGCCCACCGCCAGGCTGACGATCGAAATGATGAGGCCGGTTGCGGGGTGCAGGGCGGTGCCCAGGACCGTGGAGAGCACGGGCCCCACGATGTACACGAATTCGTCGACCGCGGACTCGAGGGCGTAGGCGGTCGGTAGCTGGCCCGGCTTGTGCAGGATCGTCGACCAGCGCGAGCGCACGAGCGCGCCGGGCGCTCCCCACGTGGCGCCAGCGAGGGCCGCCGGGATGAACAGCAGCCACTCGGGTGCATGCATGAGGGTGGCGGCCACCAGCGCGGACATCGACAGGACCGAGATCGTCCACGCGGGGCCCATGACGCGCAGCTGCCCGTGGCGGTCGACGCGGCGCGCGAGGATGGGCGCGCAGAGCGCCATGACGATGATGTTGACCGCGGCAACGGCGCCGGCCAGCGTGTAGTTGCCGTACTCGGCGCGCACCATCAGGATCGTCGACAGTCCCACCATGGACATCGGCATGCGTAGCACAAGTCCAGCCGCGGAGAATTTCCAGGCCTGACGGTAACGCAGAATGTCGAGATAGGTACCCAGCATCCCCTTATTCTATCGTCGGTCGGAGGGCGGCAATGCCGGTCGTGATGGGGTGTAGCTAACCCCTTACCGCGCGCGAGAGCGGGACGCAGCCACGGCCTCGTCGAAAGGGACGAGGCCGTGGCGGGTTATCGGGGACAGGCTCAGTCGGTCACCTCAAAGACGCCGGTCTGGCCCTTTTCCGCCAGGGAGAGAGCGTGGTTGACGAAGGAGTAGTGGCCGGCCTCCAGCGGCGTGAACTCGACGAAGCCGCCCTCGGCGGCGCCCAGGGTAAGGACCTGGCCCCAGCCGCCGCCGGACCCGCCGCCGCGGATCACGTAGGCGCCCTCGCGCCACACGGTGTCGAACTGGGTGCCCACGACGTGGAAGGTGGTCGCCAGGTTGGGGCCCGCGTCCATGACCCACACGCGCACGCGCTCGTTGGTCTTCATCTGGATGGGGTGCGCCTTGTACTGGAAGGGCACGCCGTTGAAGGCCATCGCGTTGGGCGCCAGGGCCGACAGGAGGGAGGCGTCCGCGCTCTGTCCGTCCGCGCCCAGGTAGAGCTCGGAGGCGACCATGACGTACTCGTGGTCGACCTTATCCAGGTCGGTCGGGTCGATGATGACGGCGCCGAACATGCCGTTCGCGATGTGCATCGACATGGGTGCGGTCGAGCAGTGGTAGAGCCAGATGCCCGCGTTCTTCGCGACGAAGGTGTACTCGAGGGTCTGCCCGGGCTCGATGGAGCGCATGACGTTGTCGGGGGCGACGAGGCCCGCGTGGAAGTCCAGCGAGTGGCTCATCGTCCCGTTGTTCACGAGCGTGATGTGGAAGGTGTCGCCGATGTGTCCGCGCAGGATCGGGCCGGGCGCGTCCCCGTTGAAGGTCCACGACTCGCGCGTCAGCGAGCTGGTGACGTTCACGGTCTGCTCGGTGACCGTGAACGTGTAGTGATGCTCGGTCTCGTTCGTGGCTGGCGGCAGCACCGGGTCGCGCGCGTCGATGGTCGCCGCGTAGTCGGTCAGGGCCGTCGGGGTGGCCGGTCCCGCGGCGGCGTCCTGGCCGTGGTCGTGCCCGTGTGCGGTGTGGTTGTGCCCAGCGTGGCCGCCCGAGGCCGTGGTCCCCGCGGAGGACGAGGAGCCCGAGGAGGCGCCCGTGGCCTGCACGTGCAGGGTCATGCCCATCTCGCGGTGTCCGGGCAGGGAACACCAGCCCTCGACGTCGCCGGAGATGACGCCGAGGTCCAGTTCCTTCGTCTCGCCGGTCGCCAGAGACCCGGAGGTCACGCCCGTCTCAAACACCAGGTCGTGGCGCTGATCCCCCGAGTTCGTGAAGTCGATGATGAGGCGGTCGCCGACTGGGACCTCGATGTGGTTGGGCGTGAATGCCATCCCATCGACGCCCACCGACACGCGGGTCGTGTGTCCGGTCGGCGTCACGGACGAGGCCGTGGTCCCCGTCCCCGTGCCCGTGCCCTGCGTCGTGGGCGCGGACGGGTTGGACAGGAAGATCGCCAGCGCGAGCGCCACGACGGAGACAACGCCGATGATCGCGCCCGCCGTGCGGCTCACGGGCGAGTGGTCGCCCGCCGGATTCATACGCAGCTTGGGGGTTTCTTTCGGCGCGGGCCCTGTCGGTGCGGATGCCTTCGGGTTCTTGCCTCTGGGCGATGGCGAAGCAGACAGGTTCAGGTCAGCCACGGCGGCCTCCTTGTGTGGTGGGGGATGAAGCGGTGGCGCGCTTGGCGCGTGCCTGGGCCACGCCGCAGCGGGCCAAGAGGACGATGTCGACGACGTAGGTGGCCAGCAGGACCACCCACGCGGCGATGGTGAGGCGTTCGGCGGAGGTCCCGCCCAGGGACGTGACGGCGAGCGCGAGGATTGCGGCCACGTTGCGAGCCGCCTCCCGGATGGGGGCTGCGGCCTCGAGCACGCCGACGCCGACGCGCACCGCGGATGGGCCGCCGCCGATGACGACGGGCATCAGGTAGGTGAGCGCGCCGACGAAGAGCTGGCCGAGGCCCGCCGCGCCCAGGATCGGCATCCACGCGAGGAACGCCGAGCGTAGGCCGGTCGCGTCCGCCGCCTCGAAGGCGCGTAGGGAAGCCCCGGCGCCGGCGACGAGAATCCAGGCGGCGCCCAGCATGAGGGACCATGCGCCGTATTCGGCGGGGCCCTTTGCCAGCGCCGCGCGGACCAACGGAACGCCCACGCCCAGGGCGGCCGCACCCACGACGACGAGGAGACCGACGGAGGCAACACGCATCGACCCGGTCACAGCGCCCGTGCCGGCGACGAGAAGCGCGGCCACCCACATGGGCAGGGCACTCGTCGCGAAGGACACGGCTCGCGGATCCATGCGCGTGCGCATCGCCGTTGGCCCCAGCGTCACCAGGGTCCCGCCCATCGTCAAGCCCACCCACCCGGCGACTCCCGCCAGCGCGTGGGCGACCGTCAGGCGGTCTCGGGCCTCGGCCAGCCACGCGGGAGCGTCCGCGTCGAACATGGCCACCGTGACGAAACCGGCCAGCGTCGCGCCGACCACCAGGAAGAACGCCGCCGCGATGTAGTAGCGGATAATGACGGCAAAACGCGAGGCCAGGCGCTCGCGGGAGGCGGTGAGCAGCGCCCACCCGTGCCAGGCCGCGATCGCGCCGACGACGGTCGCGCCCGTGACGGTCGCGTGCCACAAGCCCGCCCACATGCCGCCGATGAGGAGCAGGAGGGAGAGATTAAACGCCGTGATGCGCACGGTGTTGTCGCGCCCCGCGCGTCGGTCGTCCGGCGCCAGGTGGGCAAGTGCGCGCGTGAAGTACCAGGACCACTGGAAGATCCCGTTCGACAGGACGCCGAGGGTCACCAGGTGGATCATCGTCCACAGGTTCTGCGGGATGCGGCCTCGGGCGACGATCGTGACCGCCGCGGCGACGGCCGCCGTGCACATCCAGATCGTGGTCACGCGGTCGGTGCGGGGAACGCGGGGCTTGGTCATCGGGCCTCCCGTCCGCCCGAGGACGCGGGAGCCGCAGGCCTGGCCCCGGCCTCGTCCCCGGGCCCGATCTCGCGCGAGGCCGCGCGCGCCCGGCGAATCGTCACCGTCAGCGTCGTGCCCACGAACAGGAGCATGCCGACGACCCCGAGGGTGCCGCCCAGGCGCCACGGGTAGGCGGCCTCGCGCGTGCCCGCGAGGAGACGGACGAGGAGGGAGAGCTGCAGGAACGCGAAGGGGACCCACATGGCGACGTGGTAGGGGACCTCGCGCCGGGCGACCGCCGGGATGATGACGGGCGCGTGGGCCAGCAGCATGGAGACGACGAAGCCAATCGTGATCGCGTGGACGCCGGCGTCGTAGCCGTATCCGTCGAAGGCGGGCGGCGCGATCACCCACATGAGTGCGGGCACGAGCGCCCATGCGTAGCCGCTCAGCATGCACACGGCCGCCAGGCGCGGAAGGCCCTTCATGCGCACGGTGCCGCGCGCGACGTCGTGCCACGCGGTGTCGGCCATGAGGACACCCAGGCTCAGGCCGATCAGGGGGTAACCGATCGTGGGGGAGTAGAGCGCGGCGGTCAGTCCCACCATGAGTGCGGCGCTCTCGGCGGTGATGCGCCGTTCGGTGGAGCCGGACGCGAAGGCGAGGCGCGCGAGTTCGACGCGCTCGCCGATGATCGTGACGATCAGGAAGGCCAGCCACCAGGGCACCGCGCGCGGCGTCTCGAGGCCTCGCCACCATAGGAGGATGCCGCCCAGGCCGATGAGTGCGCCCATCAGCTGGATGAGGACCGCGTGGGTGGCCTGCCGGCGCGCCCACACGTAGCAGTAGATGGCCGTCAGCAGCGCCATGCCGAGGGTGATGAGGAAGCCGGGCATCATGCGCTCGGGCGCGAAGCCGCTCAGGTGGGCGGCCAGGTAGCGGGGGAGCGGAAGGCTCGCGAGGGTGGTGCGCGCGGCCTCGTTCAGGGAGATGACGACCGCGCTGATGCCGCCCGCACCGGTCAGGAGGGGAGCGGCGTAGGCCCACGGGCGTCGTCCGTCGGATTGGAGGGCGACCGCGCGCTCCAGGCAGATCGCGGTGCCCAGGAACCCGTAGATCATGAGGAGTCCGTGCACGGTCCCCAGGCTTGTCGAGGCCACGGGCGCGAGGGCGCCCAGGCGCACAAGTGAGGCGTTCAGGCCTGTGAGCAGGGCCGCGCCCGCGAGGATCAGGAAGGCCAGGCGCGCCTTGGGAAGGGGTGGGATCGCTGGGCTCGTGCGCGGTTTCTTGACGAGGCCGGGGCGTGCTCGCGTGGTCCGCCGTCTCGGGCGGCGGGGCTGGGTGCCTCGCTCATGTGGGCGCTCCTGGTGCTGGTGGGAGGCGTCGGCTCACCGACGTATCGAACTACCACCACGGTAACGGCCAGCGTCCCATATTTCTATGGGTAATCGCCGTGAAAATGGGGACTATAGGTCACGAACGTGGTGCTTAAGTTCCGTGTTTAGGTTGGGATTGCGGGCGAAAGTCGCTGTTATTTAGGTTCGGGCGGTTAATCGCGCAGCTTCCTTGACTTTCTGGGGTGATCGTGTAGTGGGTGAGAACACGATCGAATCGTGCTCGGCGTTGCCCGGTGTGCGCTGTGCCGATGAAGAAGAATGGACACACCGCGGCGGGCGCTCAACGGTGGAAATGCACCTCGTGCGCCCTGTCAACCACATGTCCATCAGGGCGTGCGCGCCGACACGAACAAGCCGATGAGCTGGCAGACTTCATCGCGTGGGCGACGTCTCGGCACACCCAAGACGAACAGGAAGGCTCAGCGCGCGCTTTCCGGCGTCGTACCTGTTGGTGCTGGCAGGTGCCGGTACCTCACCCGCCCGTCACCGGGCAGGTCCACGATCAGATCTTCATTGACGGCATGCACCTGTCAGGCGGATGGGTGCTGCTGATCGCCCGAGACCGCGAGCATGTGCTGGAGTGGCAGTGGGCGGCCAACGAATCCGCGCAGGCCTACACGGCCCTACTTGAACGCCTCGCTCCTGCCGATGTGGTCACCACCGACGGTGCTGCAGGCGCCTTGGCGGCTATCGCGCACCCTATGGCCCTCCACGCGCGTGCAACGCTGCCTGGTCCACGTTCATCGTGACATCATCCGCGACCTCACCATGCATCCCAGAACCGAACCCGCACGGGCGTTGCTGGCCTTGTCACGACGCTTGACGAGCATCACCAGCGTCGACCAAGCCAGCGCGTGGTTGACGATGCTCCACGACTTTGGGCACACCTTCCGAGAATGGATGTCACAGCGCACCTTCGCCGCTCAAGACCCTGCATGGGCGTCAAAAACCGGTAAAACCTGGTGGTACACGCATGAACGCACGCGCCGCGCCTACCGACGCTTGGCACGACTGGCACGCCAAGGAGTGCTGTTCACCCTACCTGACCAACCCCGACGGCACACCAGCCGACCCGCCGGCCTGCGCCACCACCAACCACGTCGAATCCATCAACGCTGTCGTGCGTGAACTCCTCCACGCTCACCGCGGTGCCAGTGCCTACCACCAAGCCGTCATCGCCGAATGGGCTCTCCTCCTGCGCACCCCACAACCCCCGACCCCCACCGAAGTCCTGACCCAATGGGAACACGACGGGCGCCCCACACCCCGCCGGATCCCCACACCAAAACACCCCAACCACACCGATCAGAAACGCCACGGAATCCCGGAAGGAACCCCCACCCCAGAAGAAGGACTCTGGCCACGCAAAGGCTGGGCCGGACGCGCCCACTAGACCCACGACACGCCGTCTAAAGCACCACGTTTGCGCCTATAGCCCGAAAATGGTCCCCGCGCGCCAACTGGGCCCAGCAGATAGCACGAAACCCCCAACCCGCAGGGAAGGGGGTTTGCAGGACGTGGTATCAGTCTGCCGCCGCGAAGGCTTTTTGTCCTTGGGCACTTGATCACCGGGTTTCGCGGTCATCATCTAACAGCTCGCGCTGCCAAGTATCCGTTTCAGCCCTTGTCCTGCCTGCCAGTATAGCCACCGTGGTGCGTGTGTGCCGCGCATAGCTGCCGTCGATTCGCATGTGAATGTGTTGAGGCATAGGCCTATTGCGTGCAGGCCACTGCCCCCGAGCCATCGTTATAGCCCGGACACCCAGCGTGACATGACAACGGGGGCGGCGCTCGCATGAGCGCCGCCCCCCTCAACCCGCCTCAGGCGGGCCTTGTCAACGTGTTCAGCCGTTCAGGGCGTCGGACACGACCTGCTTGGCGGCCTCCTGGACCTCGGCCAGGTGCTCGGCGCCCTTGAAGGACTCCGCGTAGATCTTGTACACGTCCTCGGTGCCCGACGGGCGAGCCGCGAACCACGCGGACTCTGTCGTCACCTTCAGGCCGCCGATGGGCGCATCGTTACCGGGCGCGCGCACCAGCTTCGCGACGATCGGATCCCCGGCCAGCTCGGTCGCGGTCACGTCGTCCGCGGACAGGGCCGCGAGCTTCGCCTTCTCCTCGCGGGAGGCAGCCGCGTCGATACGAGCGTACGCGGAAGCGCCGAAGCGCTCCACCTGCTCCCTATGCAGCTGCGACGGGGTCTTGCCAGTCACGGCCAGGATCTCCGAGGCGAGCAGCGCCAGGATGATGCCGTCCTTATCGGTCGACCACACGGTGCCGTCCTTGCGCAGGAACGAGGCTCCCGCACTCTCCTCGCCGCCGAAACCGACGGTGCCGGACAGCAGGCCGGGCACGAAGTACTTGAAGCCCACGGGCACCTCGATCAGCTTGCGGCCCATGGCGGCCACGACGCGGTCAATCAGTGCGGAAGACACCAGGGTCTTACCCACGGCCGCATCCTCGCTCCACCCGGGACGGTGCGTGAACAGGTACTCGATGGCCACAGCCAGGAAGTGGTTCGGGTTCATCAGGCCGTCGGGGGTGACGATGCCGTGGCGATCCGAATCCGCGTCGTTGCCGGTCGCGATGTCGTAGGGGGTGTTGCCCTCGGCGTCGGGGGTCATGGCCTGACGCAGAGACGCCATCGCGTAGGGTGAGGAGCAGTCCATGCGGATCTTGCCGTCCCAGTCCAGCGTCATGAACGGCCACGCCGGGTCCACCTCGGGGTTGACGACCGTCAGATCCAGGCTGTAACGCTCGCCGATGGCCGCCCAGTAGTCGATGGACGCGCCGCCCAGCGGGTCGGCGCCGATGCGCACGCCCGCGTTGCGGATCGCCTCAATGTCGACAACCTGGTCCAGCTGCGAGACGTAGAACTCCAGGTAATCGAAGGGCTTGATGTTCGGGTCGTGCAGCAGCTCGGAGCCGGTGACGCGCGGAACGTCCTTCCACTCGCCCGAATCCAGCAGCTCGTTCGCGCGCGCCGCGATCCAACCGGTCGCGTCCGTGTCAGCGGGGCCGCCGTGAGGCGGGTTGTACTTGAAGCCGCCGTCGCGCGGCGGGTTGTGGCTGGGGGTCACGACGATGCCGTCGGCCAGGCCGTCGCCCTCGGTGCGCAGATTCGCCGGCGCGCCGTTCGCGCCCAGGATCGCGACAGACACGGCGGGGGTCGGCGTGTAGGAGCCGCGCGAGTCAATGCGCGTGTCGATGCCGGCGGCCGCGAGGACCTCCAGGGCGGTACGCCACGCGGGCTCGCTCAGGGCGTGCGTGTCACGGCCGATGAACAGCGGTCCGTTGATACCCTGCGACGTGCGGTACTCGATGATCGCCGCGGTGATGGCGATGATGTGCGCCTCGTTGAACTTACCGTCCAGCGAAGCGCCGCGGTGGCCCGACGTTCCGAACGCGACGCGCTGTCCCACGTCGGTCGGGTCGGGGACGATGTCGTAGTAGGCGGAGATGACATCGTCGACGTTGATGAGGTCTTCTGGAAGGGCACGTGTGCCAGCTCGATCATGCATAGGGACAGTGTTGCACGTAACCTCCACTTCTGCGTAGGTCCGTCCACGGCGTGAAACAGCTCATTTCTTTTCCTGGTACGAGGCCGTGGCCGAGCGGGCGCAAAACCGCAGGTCAGCGCATATTGCGCCCCGGCCTCGTCCCCGATTGAGGAGCGCGTGGATGGACGTATTCCCAAATGAGGGAGGGAGCGACTATCCTATGAGAGGTCGGTCACCGCAGACCGTGGCTGTTTTGGCAGGAGGAACATCGTGGGATGGTTTGATTCCATCGAACATAACCGTTGGCTGAGCACCAACATGCAGGCGCTCATTGAAGAGGCCGAGGGGTCCATCGTGGCCACCGGCTTCGCGCACCTGGACGCAGACGGCAAACCGGACCTGACCAGGTCCATCGACCTGGCCGTCACAGGACGCATGGCGTACATCTTCTCCCTGGGTGCCCTCATGGGCCTGCCCGGCACCCGCCGCTACGCCGACCACGCTGTCAAGTCGCTGACCAAGTACTTCACCGACCCCGTCAACGGCGGCATGTGGTACCAGATCAAGCCCGAACCCGACGAGGATGGCCACGGCGTCCCCTGGGATGAGGCCTCCCGCGTGAAGTCCCAATACCACACCGTCTACGCCCTGCTCGGCGTCGCCGCCGCGACCGTCGCCAACCGGCCCGGCGCCCACGAGCTGCTCGAAACCATGCTCCAGGAGCAGAAGGACTACTGGATCGACGACTACGGTCTCGTGTGGGATCAGTACGACGAGGCCTTCACCGAGCCTGAGCCCGTCCACGCCCTGGGCACTCTCATCCACACGATCGAGGCCTACATGGCCGCCGCCGAGGCCACGACCGAGCCCGAGTGGCTGGATCGCGCCGAAAAGATGGCGGCCTTCGCCCACAAGGTGGCCTCCAAGAACAACTGGCGCCTGCCCGAGTACTACAACGAGGAGTGGGAGCCCAGCCTCGAGGCCGGCAAGCTGTGCAACGACGGGCGCCGCTACCACGAGGGCTACGTCACCGGTCACTCCATGCAGCTCGCGCGTTTCGCTCTTCAGGTGCGCGCCGGCCTGCGCTCGATGGGCTGGGCCGTCCCCGACTACCTGCTCGAGCTCGGCACCGAACTCTTCGAACGCGCACGCGTCGACGGCTGGCGTCGCATCGACGGCGCCCCCGGCTTCTCGACCGGCGTTGATGACAACGGTGATCCTGTGCCCGGCGAGGACGAGCATCAGCAGTGGGTCGTGTGTGAGGGCGTGTGCGCGACCGTCGCCGTGCGCCGAGCCATGCTCGACGACGGGCATCGCATCGACGAGGTCGAGCACTTCGAGCACTGCTACCGGTCCTTCATTGACTACATCCACGACTACCTGATCACCCAGCCCGGTCGCTGGATTCGCCGCCTCGGTCCTCACAATGAGAGCGTCCAGCCCGCCAAGTCCTCGCGCTGGGATGTGTACCACGCGATCCAGGCGATGCTCGCGATCCGCGTGCCGCTGTGGCCGCCGACGGCGCCCGCGCTTTCGCGCGGCCTCCTCGACCATCCCGAGGAGCCGGCGCCCGACAAGAAGTCCTGGAACTTCTTCGGCCTGCGAGGCTGAGAGCGCGGCTCAATTGCTGCGGATGGGCGGGGCCCGGGGCACACGCCCCGGGCCCCGCCTCTTTGTTCGCGCTGCGCGGTGAGCGCCGGAGCGATCCTGCAGATGTGGTGCGCGCCCGCCCCAACCTCTCCTTCTGCCGCAGGGTGGGCGGTTCCTGTGCCCGTACCGTCGGCTTCGCGTGTGTGAGGCTGTTCCTGTAGGATGAGGCAGGTCTGGAGGGCTGTCTGAGTGGCCGAAAGAGACGGTCTTGAAAACCGTTGTGTCAGCAATGGCACCGGGGGTTCGAATCCCTCGCCCTCCGCCATGTCGACAGGTTCTCGGGCGTGTGCGGCGGGTGCGGTTCGCGTTCGCGGCAAAAATGTCCTAGAGTAGTCGGCACTGGAGACGTCGCATAGTCCGGTCGAGTGCGCCTCCCTGCTAAGGAGGTAGGGGTGCATAGCCCCTCGCGGGTTCAAATCCCGCCGTCTCCGCTCCCAGCCCCGGGATTCCGTTGGAATCCCGGGGCTTCGTCGTTGTCTGTTCCGGGCGCGGGATCTGTGTGCCTGGGTTCTGGCTGGGGATTCTGTGTGCGTGGGTTCGGGTTCTGGGCGCGGGCTGGCGTTTCCTGTGGCACCCGTCGTGCGGGCGGATCCGGTCAGGTCTTGTGGGTGGTTGCTGAACAATGTCGCACGTAATTTCCCTGTCAACCTTTGAAGAATTGAAATAGTGATGTTGCAATTCCAACGTTTCAGGGCGCAAGTGAAAACTGACCAAAGGAAATTACGTGCGACTTTTGTGTGGTGACCGCTCTCTGGCCCCTGAGGGGTGGGAGGCTGGTGTGCGCGTGAGCCCTTTTACTGGTCGCGTTAACCCGTTCCTGCGCAGCTGGGCCCGATAGGTGGCAGTGTGGGCGGCCTGCCTGGGCTACCACCTGTGGGGTTAACCTGCGCATGAAGGGGCCCAAGCAGCCACCTGTCCGGCCGATGGTGCCACCCCTGGGGCCAATGAGGCCACCCCTGAACTGAGCACATCCGTCCGCCGCTCCTGGAACTGACCACCGACCCACACGTGATGTCCTATAACACCAGGCGTCCGCTTCCAGGTGCCCGTCGCTTGCGGATAGGAAACGAGTATGCGGATAGCTTATGAACATGCGGATAGCTTCGTAACCTATCCGCAAGCGCCTAACCTATCCGCGAGGGCGCAACCTATCCGCGAGGGCGCAACCTATCCGCGAGGGCGCAACCTATCCGCGAGGGCGCAACCTATCCGCGAAGGCGCAACCTATCCGCGAAGGCGCAACCTATCCGCGAAGGCGCAACCTATCCGTGAGGGCGCAACCTATCCGCAAGCGCCTAACCTATCCGCAAGCGCCGCTCAGTAGATCGTCACGTAGGTGCCCGAGGGGATCGTGTCGTGCAGCCACTTGGCGTCCGAGTAGCGCAGGCGCACGCATCCATGGGACACGTGCCCGCCGAGGGTCCCGTCCAGTACCGACATGGTGCCCTCGTGGTAGAGAACCGAGTGGAACAGGTAGTCGCCGTGGAACTGCGTCCACCAGTAGGCGGTGTACCCGTGCCCGAAGGAGTGGCCGCGGTTCTTGATGGAGAAGGTGCCGGTGACGGTCGGGGTGGAGGGTTTTCCGACGGAGCAGGGCATGTCGGTTAGTGGTTGCCACGAGTCGGCCGCCCAGTAGAACGTCATGCAGTGCGGGGCGTTCGTGTCGACGACGATCAGGTAGTTCGTGGGGCTGTACAGGGTCTTCGCGTAGTTCCAGTCGGCCTCGAAGCTGGCGCGCCCGGACACCCAGAAGCCGCTCCACCGGTCGAAGTAGTTCCAGCTGCCGTCGACCATTGCCCAGGAGGTCGCCATCGCGCCCCCGGAGTTCGGGTCGAGGTAGTACCAGTTCGCGCCCTCCTGGAGCCATCCGGTGGCCATGGCACCCGAGGATCGCAGGTAGTACCAGGAGCCGTCGCGCAGCCATCCGGTGGCCATTGCGCCGGACGAGTCCGCGTAGTACCAGCTGCCGCCCGCTTGGAACCAGCCGGTGGCCATCGCGCCGGAGTCGCCCAGGTAGTACCAGGCTCCGGCCCAGACCCACGCGGCTTCGCTCATAGCGCCGGAAGCGTCGAAGTGGTACCAGGTGCCGGCGATTGTGGTCCATCCGGTGGCCATCATGCCGCCGCGGTCGGGGTCGAGGTAGTACCAAGCGCCGTCGGAGACCTGCCATCCGGTGGTCATGGCCCCGGAGTCGGTCAGCAGGTACCAGGCCGCGCCGTCGCGGTACCAGCCGGTGCGCACGCCGTTCTCGGTCGACGCGTACCAGGCGCCGTCGGGCGCGCGGTACCAGCCACGGGGCACGAAGCCGTCGGCGTTGAAGGCGTAGCGCACGCCGCCGACGTCAAAGACGCCGTCCTTGAGCCAGGTTCCGTCCGAGCTCTCGTAGCGCCAGCCCTCGGCGTGGTGCACCCACTGGGAGGTGACGGGTGCTGGGGGTTCGGGTTCGACGGGATTATCCGGCGCGGGTTCGGCGGGGTCACCCGGTTCGGGCTGCGCCGGGTCGGGCGTCGGGGGAGCATCGTCCGACGAGGCCGGGGTGGCCTCGGGCGTCGCGGAGGCTGTCCGGTCGGGGGTGGCTTCGGGCGAGGCGGGGGGTGCCTCGGGCGTGGCTGGTGCGGTGGGTGTGCTCGCACCCGACTGTGTGCCTGATTGTGGGCCGGATTGGGCGGCGGCTGGCGTTGCGGCGTCTGCGTCGACGTCGGTGGCAGCGGCTGATAGGGGGAAGAGGCCAACGCAGGCGAGCGTGGCTACCGATGCTCCGATGCATCGGATGAAGCGGATGCGGATCCTATTCATAATGGCACCTCACTGGTGGGGATGACTCAATCTTAGGCGTCCAGTGGCGGGATGAGTGGCACGTTGGCGGTGGCATTGCGCCGGAGGAATAGGCCGTGCCCGCGCCGGGCAGGGGCGTGCCCTGCGCGGGCGTGCTGGCACGGAGAAGCGCCTGAAGGCGTTGTGTCCCTACCTAAATTAGGCTTATGATACTTTTATAAAGCTCGTCAACACTTGTTCGTCTCGAAGGAATTATCTCCGTGTCAAAGAAGGACATCATTATTCCCCTCGTGCCCGCGGCGCTCAGTGCTGCGCTCCTCGCCGGCGGGGTCACCGTGTTCTCCGCTTGCGAGCCCAGGCCGGACGGCACCTGGATGCACTGTCACCAGTGCCAGAACTCGGTGGCCGCCAGCGCGGCGGGCCTCGTCGTGTTCTTCGGAACCGCGGCTTTCGTCAAGAATAAGGGCGTGCGCCTGGCCCTCCAGGCCCTGTCGCTGATCGGCGCGATCGTCGTCTTCTTCATCCCCGGCGTCATCTGCCCGCTGTGCATGATGAAGACGATGCGCTGCCACACGGTGTTCCAGCCCTTCGTGCGCATCATGAGCGTCCTCGTTGCCGGTGGCGGCGTCGCCGCCCTGGTTCACACGCTCAAGAAGGACCGGGCCTCCCAGGCCTGATGTCGAGGCGGTGACACGCGCGCGCCTGACCCAGGCAACCATCAGGAGAGGAGCCGTCGCACTCGCGGCGGTTCTCCTCGTGTTGTCCGCGGCCTTCCTGGGCTACAACCATCACCGCGGCTCGCGTTACGCCGAGGCGGTCCGACTGGCCGAGGCCGGGGATACGACGGCGGCCTACGAGATCTTCACGGGTCTGGCGGGTTACTCGGACGCGAAGGAGCGCGCGGCGGGCCTCGTCGAGAAGGACCCGGCGCTGCCCTACCGCAAGGCTGCCAAGGGGGACCTGGTGACCTTCGGGTCCTTCGAACAGGATGGCGATGAGCTCAACGGCCCCGAGCCGATCCAGTGGATCGTCCTGGAGCGCTTCGGCGACAGGCTGCTGGTCCTGAGCGCCGATGTGTTGGACGGGCGCCAGTACAACCACGTGCCCTTCCAGGACGTGACGTGGGCGGACAGCGACCTGCGCGCGTGGATGAACGGCGACTTCTTCGATGCCGCGTTCACGCCCGCCCAGCAGGGGATCATCCCCTCGGTCCTCAACGACAACGCGGACCAGTCCATCACCGGCGCTGCGGGCGGCGCGCCCACGCAGGATCGCGTCTTTGCGCTGAGCGAGCAGGAGAGCGTCATCTACCTGAGTACGTCTGCCGCCCGCTCCGACATCGGCGCGGCACCCGCCAGCCAGGCCGCGGCCTCGGGCACCCTGTCCGTCAGCGAGGAGGGGACGGCCGACTGGTGGCTGCGTTCGCCGGGCACCTACCCCTTCGCCGCGCAATACGTCGACGCCGCGGGCACCCCCGCTCCCCAGCGGCGCGAACGTCGACGTGCTCTACGGGGTGCGCCCGGCCCTGTGGATCGATTGCGCCGAGGTCGGCGGAGGCGGGCAATGACCCGTGCGTTCGCGCTGCGCCTCGTTCCCCTCAAGAACCTGCGCGCACACCCGGTGCGCGCCGCGATCATCCTCATTCTCGCGCTCGCCCAGGCCGCATGCGTCTTCGGCGGGCTCGTCGCCCTCGACGGGATGCGCGCCGAGCTCAGCCTCGCCCAGCGCAGGCTCGGCGCCGACCTCGTCGTCTACCCGACGTCCTGCCTGAACAAGGTCGACAAAAAGAGCGTGACGATGCTGGGCACGCCCGCGCTGTGCGACCAGCCCAGATCGGCCCTGTCGCGCATGGGCGCCAACGAGGACATCGCAGCCGTCTCCTACCAGCTCACCATCGCCGACCAGACGCACGGCGACGATCCCCTGTGGGTCGTCGGTTACGACCCGGCGACCGACTTTGTGATCTCCCCGTGGATCGCCGAGGGCGAGGGAGTATCGCCCCAGGTGGGCACCGTCGCCGTGGGTTCCGCCGTCCCCCTCACGGACGCCGGCGACGTCACCATTTTCGGGCGCCAGTGGCCGGTGGGCGCCCACCTGGAGGCCACCGGCACCAGCCTGGATGCAGCCGTCTTCGTCTCCATGGACACCCTCAGCCAGGTCATCGCCGCCTCCACCCAGGCCGGCGTGGACACCTACGCCTCCCTGAACCCCGCCGAGGACTACACGGTCGCCCTCGTGCGCGTGGCTAACCCGGCAGATGTCCAGGCCGTGACAGAGTGGATCAACCTCTACGTGCGCAAAGTCAGCGCCGTACGATCCGACCTGACCGTGGCCACCACGGCCTCGGACATCCGGGCTCACCGAACGGTCGTCCTCGGCGTCCTCGGCGCCGCCTGGCTGATCCTGCTGGCCGCCCTCATGCTCGCCCAGCTGACCCTCATGAACGAACGCCGCCACGAGATCTACGTGTGGCGCTCGATCGGCGCCTCGCGGCGCGTCATCGCCCGCGTCCTGACGGTCGAATCCCTGCTCGTCCACGTCGTCGGCGCGCTCGCGGGTGTCCTCGTCGGTGCCTGCGTGCTGCCCCTGGTCGGCGACGCGCCCGCGCTGGCGGCGCTGGCCTCGCCGGGCCGGTCCGTGCCCCTTGCCGCGCTCACCGTCGCCCTGCTGGTGGGCGCGGGGGTCGTGGGAACTCGCCTCGCCCTCGCGCGCGTCTCCCGCGGCGCCCAGGGTAATAAGCTGGCCCCCATCTAGGGCTTCGACAGGAGGAACAACATGTATTCGCTCGCGCGACTCCCGTGGATGAACCTGCGCGGCTATCCGGTGCGCACGGGGACCCTCATGCTGTTCTCCGCGCTCATGACGATGGTCATGTTCGGTGGAACCATGCTCGTCTCGGGCATCGACCGAGGCCTGCGCACCGTCGAGTCGCGCCTGGGGGCCGACATCATGGTGACCCCCGAGCAGGCCGACGCCGACTTCGATGCGCAGACCTTCCTGGTGAGCACCGAGCCCTCCTACTTCTACATGGACGAGGCCATCCGCGACCAGGTGGCCGCCGTCGACGGCGTGGAGGCCGCCTCCGCCCAGCTGTTCCTCGCCACCGCCCGGGCCTCGTGCTGCGCGGGCCGCTACCAGGTCATCGCCTTTGACCCGGCCACCGACTTCACCGTCCAGCCGTGGATCGCCGACACGCTCGGGGAGGCGGGCCTCGGCGAGATGGACGTGATCGTCGGCGCGAACGTGGGCGTGGCCAACCCGGAGAACTTCTCGCTCTTTGGCAACAAGCTGCGCGTCGTCGCCCAATTCGAGCCCACTGGATCGAGCCTGGATAACGCCGTGTACGCCAACTTTGACACCGCTCGGATCCTCATTGACTCGTCGCTGGACAAGGGGCTCAACAAGTACACGACCCTGGATACGGGCCACATCATTTCCTCGGTCATGGTCAGGGTTGCGCCCGGCGGGGACGCCGACGCGGTGGCGGCCGAGATCCAGGCGCGCGTGCCCGGTGTGTCCGTGGCGACGTCGACGACGATGGTCAGCGGGATCGCCCGATCGCTCGAGACTACGTCCCGCACGATCACCGCGCTGATCGCCCTCGTGTGGGGCGTGGGCTTGGCGATGGTCACCCTCGTTTTCGTCATGATGATCGTCGAGCGTAGGCGCGAGTTTGGCACGCTCGTCGCGGTCGGTGCCCACAAGGGCCTGGTCTCGCGCATCGTTCTGTCCGAGGCCGTGGTGGTCAACGCGGTCGGCGCGGGCGCCGGGATCATCGTGTCGGGCGTCCTCATCGTGTCCTTCTCGGGCCTCGTGCGGCAGACCATTGGGCTGGGCTTCCTGGTCCCCTCCATCCCCGTGATCGCGGGGCTGGCGGTGGGGACCGTGGCCGCCATGGGCCTCGTCGCCCTCGTATCATCGTGGATAGCTCTGCGCGCCCTGAACATGAAGGACGCCAGTGCCCTACTCAAGGAAGGCGAGTGACATGCTCATTGAAGCGACCTCCCTCACCAAGGATTTCCCCCGCGGCCGTCAGGGAACCCGCCTCTTCACGGCCGTTCACCCGCTCGACATCGCGCTGGAGGCGGGGCAGCTGACCGTGATCACCGGGCACTCGGGTAGCGGCAAGAGCACGCTGCTGTCCATGCTTGCTGGGATGCTCCCGCCCACCGCGGGCACCGTGTCCGTGGGCGGCGAGGACCTGTATGCGATGCGTGACGAGGAGCGCTCGCGCCTGCGCAACGAGCGCATCGGCCTGATCCCGCAGGGGCACACGGCGCTGCGCAGCCTGAGCGTCCTCGAGAACGTCCTGTTGCCCTCCGTGCTCTACGCGAAGGTGGAGCCGCCGCGCGAGCACGCCGAGGAACTGCTGGCTGCCGTGGGTCTTTCCGAGTTGGCGGATGCGCGCCCCAATGAGCTGTCGGGCGGCGAGCTGCGCCGCGTCGCCGTAGCCCGCGCGCTCCTCATGACCCCGAGCGTCGTCCTGGCCGATGAGCCGACCGCCGGCCTGGACGCGCGTAATGCGACCGACGTCCTGTGCCTCCTGCGTGAGGCGGCCGACGGGGGAGCGGGGGTCCTTATCGTGACCCACGAGCCCGAGGCACGCCGCTACGCGGACCGCACATTCGCGATGGACGCGGGGCGACTGACCTGCGAGGATGCGTCCTAGCGGGGGACGAGGCCGGGGCGGGGGCGCGTCCTTCGCGTCGTCTGGGTGCGCCCGCAGATAATCAACCCAACGATTGGTCAAGGGCATCGATAGAGGGGCGACGTCGTGTGTTCAGCCGACAACATCCCCGCATGTGAGTTGCAACACTCAAATCGTGGTGGATTGTCCCTCCGGTTTCGGCACTAGTGGTCATTATTTGCGCACTCGGTGGCCGACGTTTCCATGATTATTTGATAAATAGGTGCGGGCTGGCGTTTTTCGGCGCTGACCAAGAGTTCAGAGAAGTTGTTATATTGTCGTAATGCCCGGAATCTCAACGAAATACAACGGTGTAGTTGTGGTTGAGGCGATAACTGTCAGACATAGTGGAACTATCTCATCTTTCACTAGGCTGGGACACAAGTCCTGTCCATATTCTGTCGAAAGAAGGAGAAGTCGATGTCTCGACTGCGTCCGTTCCGCGCCCGTGTGGGCGTTGCGGGTGCTGCCAGTCTGGCTGCTCTCTCGCTTCTCGTCACGTCGCTGACACCCCTCGCCATGCGAGCCAGCGCCGCCGACGAAAGCGCGCAATCGCCTGACGTAGCGTCCTCCCAGGAAGCTACCACGGCCTCGTCCGAGTCTGAGGCCGCCGCCGCGCCCGCCGCCGAGGCCGGGGTTGAAGCCCCCGCCGCCGAGGCCGGGGTTGAAGCCCCCGCCGCGGAAGCTGGCGCCGAGGCTTCCGCCGCCGAGGCCGCCCCCGAGGATCAGCCCCGCACGCGGCGCGCCCGCGCAGTTGCGGACGACCAGGCGACCCTGGCCCTCAACGTCGTCAATGACTCGGAAACCCTGCGTAGCCACGACGAGCAGATCACGACGATTAACTTCTCCTGCTCCTCGGTGACCACCCCCTGTAAGGGCGCGCAGATCGAGCTGACGCTGCCCGGCCCCGTCACGCCGGACGGCCTCAAGCTCGCCGAGCGCGGCTACAGGGTCATCCCCGTGACCGGTGACAGCGTCGCCAAGACCACGAGCTCGACCGAGAAGAATCCCGACGGCAGCCGCGTGCAGCGCTACATCTTCAAGATGAAGGACCCGCTGCCCGCCGGTACGTCAGACCGTATCCAGGTCACCTGGAACTACGACTACTACGATGCACCGAACAACTCGACCACCACGCAGAACGTCGTCTTCTCGGCCAATAATGCGGAGAGTGTCGAGAAAGCACTGACCACCACCTGGACCGCCGATACCGACGTCGCGATCGAGAAGAGCGGCCCCACCACCAAGGCGAACTTCCCCGCCGTTGGTGGCGAGGTGACGTACAAGCTGCGCTACGGCTATCAGCAGATCGACCAGGACAACCCCAACAAGGTCGGTATCCGCTGGAACGGCTCCGCGATGAAGCGCGGCGATCTGAACGGCCTGGGCTTCGTGGGTGTCCAGAACATCAAGGTTGTGGACCCGCTGCCCGCTCAGGCCGTCTTCGTGACCGCCTCCGACGGCGGCGTCTACGATCCGGCGACCCACACCGTCACCTGGTCCTACGACAAGTGGTTCTGGCAGAACCCGATCGAGTCGACCGTCACCGTGAAGTATCCCGAGGGCACGGTCACGCTCGACGACACGGTCACCAACAAGGCGACCATCAGCGCCGAGGTCATGAACGACCCGAAGACCATCCGCACGAAGAGCTCCGAGATTACGCACGGCTTCGCCGAGCGTAAGGTCGGCGGCCGCATCATGAAGACCGGCAACGACTATCAGTACCAGGTTCGTCGCGGTCTCTACCCGTGGCGTTTCGCCGGTATCAACTCGGGTAACACCACCCTTCACTTCCGCTGGGAAGACACCCTGCCCTGCACCTGGTCCACCCAGGACGCCAAGGCCGCCGGCGATTCATGCGACAAGCCCACCATGGTGAGCCCCTACCGCTTCACAGTCTTTTCCAAGTCCGGCTACGAGGAAAATGGCGGCTGGACCCTCGAGTACTGGACCAACAAGGGCAACCACGAGACCGTCAACTACACGAAGACGACCGGCCTGACCCTGCCCGAGGGCGAGTGGATCACCCGCTTCACCATCGACACCGATGCCGTTCCCGGATCCAGCCCTCAGGCGTGGCTGCACGGTACTGCTCCTGCGGATCTTCCGACCAAGGAGCCCGCGGACTTCGCTTCGCACTACAACCCTGTGTTACCGCCGGAGAGGTACTACAACTACGTGGCCTCCCCGGACTACGTGCGCTTCCAGAACTGCGCCACCGGCACGGTGACCGACAAGGACACCGGCACCGTCGTCACCTCGAGCGACGAGCTCTGCTCCTGGATGCGCGTGCGCGACGAGTTCCCCTCCGTCCAGGCCTACAAGGCCGTGCGCACCAACCCCGTGGTCGTGGGTAAGCCCGCCACCTTCTTCATCAACGGCACCGCTAAGGCGAAGTCCGAGGGTGGTACGCCCACTCCGTTCACGATCGTGGACCTCCTCCCCGAGGGTTTTGACGTGGACGATGCCTCCAAGATTGTTCCTGAGAAGCGCTCGACGCTGAAGAACCCCGACGGCACCCCCTACGACCTGAGCAAGGTGACGGTGGAGATTGAGAAGGACTACAACGGATCGGGTCGTACCCTCATCCGTTGGAACGTTCCGGACCCGGTCGAGGGCAGCCTGTACTCGACCTTCGACGTCAACGTTCTCGCCACGGCTCCGGCTGGTAAGAACACGAACGAGGCCATGGCGTTCACGCCCGGCGACGGCGCGAAGGCGACCGCCGAAGACAAGAGCCTGCGCAACACGAACTACTGCATCGGTAGCCGCGCGATCGACACCTTCGACGTGAACAAGAACGGCTCGACCACCGACTACGTGTGTAACGCCGCAACCGACTTCAACGTGGCCACGACCCCGTCGATGGCAATCACGAAGGAAGTCAAGGGCAACAAGAACGCCGACTTCGTTCCGGCCGGTGAGATCGCCGAGATCGACCCGGGTGCGGATGGCGCTTACCGTTTCACGATCTCCAACTCCGGTAATGCCCCCCTGACGAATGTGGTCGCCTACGACGTCCTGCCCCACCTGAACGACGTGGGCGTTGGCCCCGCTTCCTCACAGGCCCGTGGCTCCCACTGGAAGCCGAACCTGAACTCCACGACGTGGGCGTTCGAGTCGGTGAAGGAGAAGCCGGGCCGCGATCCCGTGGTCACTGCTGTTCCGGCCTCGGACATCACGATCCAGTACTCGACGGTTCCCAACCCCTGCCGCGGCGAGGTCCTCTCTGCGGGTGGTGCCATGAACGCTGGACCGGCTGGTTGTACCCCTGACGCGTGGGGCGACGCTCCCGCCGACCTGACGACGATCACGGGCTTCCGTCTGGTGATGAACCGTGACATCGAGGTGGGTGAGAAGATCCGCTTCGTTGCGACCATGACCTCCCCGGTCACCGCGAACCTGATTGCCTGGAACTCCGTGGCCATGTCCGGTGGCTCCATGCAGAACGGCAAGGTGTCCTACCTCCTGCCGAACGAGGCCCCCAAGGTCGGCATCAACGTGTCCTCCGATGTGGAGCTCACCAAGACGGTTGCTCGGGTGAAGATGAACGGTGATGAGCCGGTTCGTGACGCCAACGGCATTCCCGAGACGCTTGAGTCGACCGACCCGATCATGCCGGGTGACTACATGCTGTACAAGGTGAACCTGAAGGCCAAGGGCCCGGCGGTTGCCTCGGGCATGAACGTTGCCGACGCTCTGCCTTCTGGTGTGGAGTACGTGTCCTCCGAGACGCGTGTCTGCCAGGATGGTGCGACGAACCCCTGCACGGGCCCGGTCTACGCCACCGCTTCCTACGATGCGGCTGCCGGCACCTGGAGTGCGATGGAGTCCGGCATTCTCAACACCAACCTCAACGTTGGTGGTACCGAGACGCTGTACGTCCTCGTGAAGGTCAAGCCCTCGACCGAGGGTTCGACCATTACGAACACGGCGACCCTGGGTGAGTTCGATCAGGTCGACTCCAACCCGGACAACAACAAGGACAGCGCGACCTTCAAGGTGGGTGGCACCCTGTCGGGCACCATTTATAACGATGCAGATGCCTGGTGGTACTTCAATGACGCTGATAAGCCTTTCGAGGGTGTGACGGTTCGTCTGCTGGATGCGGACGGCAACCCGGTGAAGGACGCTTCTGGTGTGGACATCACCACGAAGACCGACGCCGACGGTAAGTACACCTTTACCCGTCTGCCGCTGGGCTCGTACAAGGTTGAGGTCGTCCCGGGTGAGGTGAAGGTTGACGGCGCTGACGTGAACCTGGCTGACTACAAGCAGACCTACGGCTACGGCTCGTCGGTGACGCGTGATCAGGTTGGTCAGGGCAAGCTCGTGACGCCCGCGCCGATCGAGCTGACCGCTGCTGCTCCCAATGCCACGGAGATTGATTTCGCGTTCGTGAAGCCTGTGTCGGTGGGTAACTTCGTGTGGTTTGATGCGAACAAGGACGGTATTCAGGATGCGGATGAGGTCGGCGTTGCCGGCGTCACCGTCACCATGGATGGACAGCTGGACATGGATCCGCTCCTCGATGCCGATGGCAACCTCGTCAAGCCCGTGACCACGGATGCCAACGGCAAGTACGTCTTCACGAACCTGCTGCCCGGCTCCTATGGCCTGACCTTCACTATCCCGGCTGGCTACTCCGAGACCGTGAAGAAGGCGGGCGATGATCGAGCCGTAGATTCCGATGGCGCGGAAACCTGGCCTGTTCTGAAGCAGGGTCAGGACGACATGACCGTCGATCTTGGTTTGATTGCCGACGGCACGATTGGTGACACGCTGTTCTGGGACGTCGACAACAATGGTGGTTCCGAGCCCTCGGGCGCGGATAAGCCGCTGGCTGGCGTGACCGTCAAGCTCACCTACACGACCCCCGCGGGCGCGGAGAAGACGCTGACCACGGTCACGGACGAGAACGGTAAGTACTCGTTCAAGGATCTGGCTCCCGGCGATTACGTCGTGACCGTTGACAAGGCCTCCCTTGCCACCGTGTGCCCCGAGTGCACCGCTCAGACCCACGCCCCGTCGGGCAATCTGACGGCCTCGGAGGGACAGGAGCTGTCGCTGACCTCCAAGGTGACGCTGAGCCCGGGGTTGATGTCGAACAATGATCAGGATTGGGCGTTCACCGGTGTGGCTAATACGGCGATTGTGAAGGCGATTGCGGATCCGGTGGAGGTTCCGGCGGGTGGTTTCACCCCTGGTACGTCGGTGACGTATACGCTGACGGTGACGAACGAGGGCCCGAGCCCGGCGACCGGTGTGGTTGCGCAGGATAAGTTGCCTTCTGGTGTGACGTTCCTGTCCGCTGACGGTGACGGTACTTATGATGCTGCTTCTGGTAAGTGGGATCTGAGTGGTGAGGTGATCGAGAAGGGCGCGACGCGCACCCTGCACATCACTGTCACTGTTGATGCGTCTGCTGCTGGTTCGGTTGTGACGAATACGGCCACGATCGAGAAGCAGGATCAGATCGGTGATAAGAAGCCGGACAACACCTCGTCCGTGCCGTTGACCGCCGGCTACACGATCGCTGGCAAGCTGTACAACGATGCGGATGCGTCGTTTAGCTCCAGTAGCTCCGAGGCCCCGTACGCGGGTGTGACGGTTGCGCTCCTGAAGAGGGATGGCACCCCCGTCCTGGATAAGGATGGCAACCCGGTCACGGCTGTGACGGATGCCGAGGGTAAGTACTCCTTCGTGGGTCTGGCCTTGGGCGAGTACTCGGTCAGCGTCGTTGACCCGACGTCTGGTCCGCTTGAGGGCACTAAGCCCACCGAGGCTTACACGGGCCGCTACAAGACGGTCGCGGATGTGACCATCGCTGAGGCGACGGGGTCGGTCATCGACGTGAACTTCGGGTTCGTCAAGCCCGCTTCGCTGGGTGACTACACCTGGATGGACGTCAACCGCGATGGCATTCAGGATGCCGATGAGCTGGCTCTGCCGGGCGTGACGGTGACCCTGACCTACGAGGACGGCTCCGCCGTGACGGATGCTAGCGGTGATCCGGTCGCCGCCGTCACCACGGACGCGAATGGTAAGTACTCCTTCGAGAACCTGCTGCCCGGCGGCTACAAGGTGTCCTTCCAGGCGCCCGCTGGCTTTGAGGCAACGACCTCGGAGGCTGGAGACGATCGCGCTGCGGACTCTAACGGAGCGTCGGCTTCGGTCACCGTGGCTCAGGGGCAGACGGATGACACGATTGACTTCGGTGCCGTTGGTACTGGTGTGATTGGTGATCAGCTGTTCGTTGATGTCAACCAGAATGGTGGGGGCGCCCCCGACGCTGGTGATCGTCCGCTGGCGGGCGTGAAGGTGACGCTGACGTGGACGGGGCCGGGTGGAATCACCCGCACCTACGAGACCACGACCGATGCGGATGGCACGTACAAGTTCGAGAACCTGCTGCCCGGCGACTACAAGGTGAGTATCGATCCTGAGACTCTCCAGACCGCCGAACCGCTGCTCGACGTTCTCACCCACTCCCCTGCTGGAGATGTTGAGAACAAGACCGTGGTGAATGATGCAACCAAGGCTGATTCCACCGCCTTCGCAACGGCCATGAAGCTCACGGCTAACCTGACGTTGACGGGCGAGAAGAACCAGAACCTTGATCAGGATTGGGGTTTTGGTGTTTCGGCTGATACCGCGATCAAGAAGGCGATCACCGATCCGGATGAGGAGGCTCAGGAGTCCTTCGAGTTCACTCCGGGTCAGCGCGTGACCTATACGCTGACGCTGACCAATAACGGTCCGGGCGCGGCCACTGGCGTGACGGCTAGCGATCAGCTTCCCGCTGGTGTTGCGTTCGTGTCCGCGCAGGGTGATGGCTCGTATGATCCGGCGACGGGTGTGTGGGATCTGTCCGATGCGCCTCTGGCCAAGGGTGATGTCAAGACGATTGCGATCACGGTGGATATCACCGGTGAGGGCGCTGGCACGCTGGTGACCAACGTTGCCAGGATTACCCATCAGGATCAGGCGGGCGATGATCCGACCAACAACGAGTCCTCGGCCTCGTTCAAGGGCGGGTTCAACCTGGGTGGCACGATTTACCGTGACTCGGACGCGTCCTACTCCAAGGGCGATGACGAGCAGCGCTTCAAGGGCGTCACGGTCGCGCTGCTGAACGAGGACGGCACCCCGGTGCTCGACGCCAACGGTGATCCCATGACTGTGATGACCGACGAGAATGGTGCCTACCAGTTCGTGGGTCTGGGTCCTGCCTCGTACCGTGTGGTGATCGTTGATCCCGATAAGGGTGATCTGGCGGGGCTGCTGCCCACCCAGGCCTACACGGGCCGGGGCGCCACCCAGGCTGCGGTCACCATCTCTGATGCGTCGGTGCAGGGCGTGGACTTCGGTCTGGTTGCCCCCGCCAGCATCGGGGACCGTGTCTGGGACGACAAGAACGCTAACGGCAGTGACGAGGGCGAGCCTGGCATCGGTGGTGTCACGGTGATCCTGACCGACGCCAACGGTGCGGAGGTGGCTCGTACCACCACCGATGCTAACGGCATCTACCGGTTCACCGGCCTGATCCCGGGTACCTACACGGTCTCTATCGAGGTTCCCGACGGTTACACCGCGGCCACCACGAGCGCCACGGTCACGGTCGGTGAAGGCGAGGAGAACCTGGATGTGGACTTCCCGCTGACCCTCATCCCGGCGCCTACCCCCAGCCAGGCACACAAGGTACTGGTCAACAGGGCCCCCGCCCTGGCCCGCACCGGCACCGACGCCACCATCATCGCAGGCATGGCAACCCTGGCAGCCGCAGCAGGCATCCTCGCACTGGCAACCAAACGCCGCCGCGACCGCGAGGACGCCTAACCCCACACGAGGGGTGAACCCCACAGCGGAGTGAACCCTGCCAAGGTGACGAGGGGGCGCGAGACCACATCGGTCCCGCGCCCCCTCCCGCCGTCTCCACACCCGCACACGCCACTGCTCCCACGGGTGCGATGTCTCGCCCGACTAACCGGTGAAAATAAACCTCGGTCGATAATGCTATGAGGTTGCACATCGGCATAAAAACCGCTGGCGTGTTCAGTTTTATTGCGGCGGTCATAATTCAATAGCGCGATCCCTCTGTGAGAGATGGTTGGTCGGCAATTGCCAGGGCGTTCGTGGGGTTGATGTGCTGACCAAGAGTTCAGAGAAGTTATTACGAAACTGTATCGTTCGCTGACGCCCGTCAAAGCGCTCAATAGTGCCGATTTTCTGGCATTTGTCAGGCTAGATCAGGCCCGCTCTCTTCACTACGCTTAGGTCCCAAGTCCTGTCCACTATTTGCTAGTTGAAAGAGAAGCCGATGTCTCGACTGCGTCCCTTTAGTACCCGTGTGGGTGTGGCGGGGGCTGCCGACCTGGCAGCCCTTTCGCTTCTTGTGACGTCGTTGACCCCGCTTGGAGTGCGGGCCAACGCCGCCGAGGAGACTGCGCAATCTGGCGAGGTCCCTTCTTCCCAGGAAGCAGCCCCGGCCTCGTCCGATTCTGATCCTGCCGCTGCGCCCACCGCGCAATCCGCCGCGGAGGCTCCCGTCGCCGATGCTCCTGCGGCGCAGGGGCCTGCGGCCGAAACCCCAGCGGCTGAGGATGCTCCTGAGGAACAGCCCCGCACGCGCCGGGTCCGCGCCCTTGCCGAAGATCGCGCGGTCGCCGAGGATCGCGCGACCCTGGCGATGACAGTCGTTAACGACTCCGAGACCCTGCGCGCACGCGATCAGCAGGTCACGACGATCAACTACTCCTGCTCCTCGGTGTCCACTCCCTGTAAGGGCGCGAAGATCGAGCTGACGTTGCCCGGCCCCATCACACCGTCCGGCCTCAACCTGACGGACCAGGGCTACACGGTCATCCCCGTCGCCGGTGACACCGTCGCCCGCACCGACAGCCGGATCTTGCACCCGGCAGGCGAGCCTCGCCTGCAGCGCTACACCTTCATCATGAAGGACCCGATCCCCGCCGGCACGTCCGACCGCATCCAGGTGACGTGGAACTATCTCGGTAGCGACGCGCCGAACAACTCGACCACGACGCAAAACGTCGTCTTCTCGGCCTCCAACGCTGAAACCGTCGAGGATTCACGGACCACGACCTGGACCGCGACCACCGACATCGCGATCGAAAAGTCTGGCCCGAAGCAGCCGAAGGACTACCCGCCGGTCGGCGGCGAAGTGACCTACAAGGTGCGCTACGGATACCAGGAGATTACGAGCACCGACCCGAACAGGGTCGGTGGACGTTGGTTTGGCCCCGCCTCCAACGGCACCATTAGCGGCCTCGGCTTCGTGGGTGTCCAGAACATCAAGGTCGTGGACCCGCTGCCCGCCAAGGCGGTATTCGTCGCTGCCTCGAACGGCGGCGTCTACGATCCGGCGACCCACACCGTCACCTGGACCTACGACAAGTGGATCTGGCAGGGGGCGATCGACTCGACTGTCACCGTGAAGTACCCGGAAGGTGTCGTCACCAAAGGACGAGCAGGTGACCAATACTGCGTCCATCACCGCATCGGTCCTCAACGATCCCACCACGACCATGACCAAGAGCGCCGAGTTCACCCACGGCTTTTCTGAGCGCAAGGTCGGCGGCCTCATCAGCAAGGTCGGTAACGACAGGGGATATTCCGTTCGCAACGGCATGAGTCCGTGGCGTTTTGGCGCGAGCAACACCGGTAACACGACGCTGCACGCGCACTGGGACGACACCCTGCCCTGCACCTGGTCTTCCCAGGACGCTAAGGCTGCCGGCGCCGCCTGCGACACCCCCACGTTCGTCGGCCCCTACCAGTTCAACATTTTCGGTAAGTCCGGATATGAGGACAACGGTGGCTGGACCCTCGAGTACTGGACCAACAAGGGCAACCACGTGGTTTCCAACTACACGAAGAATGAGCGTCTAACTCTGCCCGAGGGCGAATGGATCACCCGCTTCACGATCGACTCCGACGTGTCACCCCAGACGAACGCGAGCGTCTTTTTCTTCGGCACGATCAACCCCGCCATCCCGACGACGGAGCCTGCGGACTTCGCCTCGCACTACAACCCTGTGTACCCGCCTGAGAAGTACTACGACTACGTGGCCTCCCCGGATTACGTGCGCTTCCAGAACTGTGCGCGCGGTGTCCTTACCGACAAGGAAAACGGCAACGTCGTTCTCGAGAAGGACGATCTCTGCACGTGGATGCGCGTGCGCACCGAGTTCCCCTCCGTGCAGGCCTACAAGTCTGTTCGCACCAACCCGGCGATCGTGGGCAAGCCCGCTAGCTTCTTCATCAACGGCACCGCGCGTACCCAGAAAGAGGGTGGCACGCCCACTCCGTTCACGATTGTGGACCTCCTCCCCGAGGGCTTCGACGTGGACGATGCCTCCAAGATTGTTCCCGAGAAGCGCTCGACGCTGAAGAACCCCGACGGCACCCCCTACGACCTGAGCAAGGTCACGGTCGAGGTCGAGAAGGACTACAACAACACCGGCCGCACCCTCATCCGCTGGAACGTTCCGGACCCGGTCGAGGGCAGCCTCTACTCGACCTTTGACGTGAACACGCTGGCCACTGCTCCTGCCGGTAAGAACATCAACGAAGCCATGGCGTTCATGCCCGGCGACGGCGCGAAGGCGACCACCGAGGATAAGAGCCTGCGCAATGCCAACTACTGCATTGGTTACCGTCAGCAGGACACCTTCGACGTGAATAAGAACGGCTCGACCACCGACTACGTGTGTCAGGCGGCCACGAGCTTCAACGTTGCGACGACTCCGGGTATGGCCATCACGAAGGAAGTCAAGGGCAACAAGAATCCCGACTTCGTTCCGGCTGGCGAGATCGCCGAGATCGACCCGGGTGCTGACGGCGCTTACCGTTTCACGGTGGCCAACGCGGGCAATGCTCCGTTGACGAAGGTCGTGGCTTACGACATCCTGCCTTACAAGGGTGACGTGGGTGTGGGTCCTGCGGCCTCGCAGGCCCGTGGCTCGCACTGGAAGCCGAACCTGAACTCCACGGATTGGGTGTTCGAGTCGGTGAAGGAGAAGCCGGGTCGTGACCCTGAGGTCACGCCGGTTCCGGCCTCGGACATCACGATCCAGTACTCCACGGTTCCCAACCCCTGCCGAGGCGAGGTCATGGCCGTGGGCGGGGCCATGAATGACGCCCCCGTGGGCTGCACACAGAATGCGTGGGGCCCCGCTCCCGCCGACCTGACCTCGATCACGGGCTTCCGCCTGGTGATGAACCGCGACATCGAGCCGGGCGAGAAGATCCGCTTCATCGCGACCATGACCTCCCCGGTCAACGCGAACCTGATCGCCTGGAACTCCGTGGCCATGTCCGGTGGCGTGGTTGAGAACAGGAAGGTGTCCTACCTGCAGCCCAACGAGGCCCCCAAGGTCGGCATCAACGTGTCTTCTGATGTGGAGGTCACCAAGACGGTTGCTCGGGTGAAGATGAACGGTGATGAGCCGGTTCGTGACGCCAACGGCGTCATCGAGACGGTTGAGTCCGACGAGGTCATCATGCCGGGTGACTACATGCTGTACAAGGTGAACATGAAGGCTAAGGGCCCTGCTGTTGCCTCGGGCATGAATGTTGCCGATGCTCTGCCTTCTGGTGTGGAGTATGTGTCCTCCGAGACGCGTGTCTGCCAGGATGGCAAGGCGAACCCGTGCACCGGCCCGGTGTATGCGACCGCTTCCTACGATGCGGCCGCTGGCACGTGGAGTGCGATGGAGTCCGGCATTCTCGACACCAACCTCTACGTCGGTGGTACCGAGACGCTGTACGTCCTCGTGAAGGTCGAGCCCGGCACCGAGGGTTCGACGATCACGAACACGGCGACGCTGGGTGAGTTCGATCAGATCGACTCCAACAAGGACAACAACACGGACAGCGCGTCCTTCAAGGTGGGTGGCACCATTTCGGGCACCATCTACAACGACAAGGACGCAACCTGGTTCAACGATTCGCCCACCCTCGATAGTCCCTTCGAAGGCGTGACGGTTCGTCTGCTGGATGCGGACGGCAACCCGGTGAAGGACGCGTCCGGCGCGGACATCACCGCCACGACCGATGCGAACGGCAACTACACCTTTACCCGTCTGCCGCTGGGCTCGTACAAGGTTGAGGTCGTTGCTGGTGAGGTGAAGGTTGACGGCGCTGACGTGAACCTGGCCGATTACAAGCAGACCTACGGGTACGGCTCGTCGACCAAGCGCAGCGAGGCCGGCAAGGGCAAGCTCGTGACGCCGGACCCGATCGCCCTGACGAGTGCCGCGCCCAACGCCACGAAGGTCGACTTTGCGTTCGTGAAGCCTGCGTCGGTGGGTAACTTCGTGTGGTTCGACGCGAACAAGGATGGCATCCAGGACGCGGACGAGGTCGGCGTCGCCGGCGTCACCGTCACTCTGACGGACGGTGCCGGCAACCCGGTCATCGACCTGGACGGCAACCCCGTCAAGCCTGTGACCACGGATGCCAACGGTAAGTACGAGTTCACGAACCTGATGCCGAACGTTGATCGGATCGTCGCGAACGCGGGCGAGGAGAACTACAAGGTTATCTTCACGGCTCCCGCAGGTTACTCCGCGACCACGAGCTACGCGGCTGCGGATGGCGAAAAGGACTCCAACGGCGCCGACAGCTCCGTGACGCTCGCCCAGGGCCAGAACGACGAGACCGTCGACTTCGGCCTCGTCGCTGATGGCATGATTGGTGACACGCTGTTCTGGGACGTCGACAACAATGGTGGTTCTGCGCCCTCGGGCGCGGATAAGCCGTTGGCTGGCGTGACTGTGACGCTGACGTACACGACGCCTGCGGGTGTGGAGAAGACGCTTTCGACGGTGACGGATGCCGACGGACACTACTCGTTCAAGGATCTGGCTCCCGGCGATTACGTGGTGACTGTTGACAAGGCTTCTCTGTCTACGGTGTGTCCTGAGTGCACTGCTCAGTCTCATGCTCCGTCGGGCGATCTGACGGCCTCGGAGGGACAGGAGCTGTCGCTGACTTCGAAGGTGACGCTGAGCCCGGGGTTGATGTCGAACAATGATCAGGATTGGGCGTTCACCGGTGTGGCTAATACGGCGATTGTGAAGGCGATTGCGGATCCGGTGGAGGTTCCGGCGGGTGGTTTCACCCCTGGTACGTCGGTGACGTATACGCTGACGGTGACGAACGAGGGCCCGAGCCCGGCGACCGGTGTGGTTGCGCAGGATAAGTTGCCTTCTGGTGTGACGTTCCTGTCCGCTGACGGTGACGGTACTTATGATGCTGCTTCTGGTAAGTGGGATCTGAGTGGTGAGGTGATCGAGAAGGGCGCGACGCGCACCCTGCACATCACTGTCACTGTTGATGCGTCTGCTGCTGGTTCGGTTGTGACGAATACGGCCACGATCGAGAAGCAGGATCAGATCGGTGATAAGAAGCCGGACAACACCTCGTCCGTGCCGTTGACCGCCGGCTACACGATCGCTGGCAAGCTGTACAACGATGCGGATGCGTCGTTTAGCTCCAGTAGCTCCGAGGCCCCGTACGCGGGTGTGACGGTTGCGCTCCTGAAGAGGGATGGCACCCCCGTCCTGGATAAGGATGGCAACCCGGTCACGGCTGTGACGGATGCCGAGGGTAAGTACTCCTTCGTGGGTCTGGCCTTGGGCGAGTACTCGGTCAGCGTCGTTGACCCGACGTCTGGTCCGCTTGAGGGCACTAAGCCCACCGAGGCTTACACGGGCCGCTACAAGACGGTCGCGGATGTGACCATCGCTGAGGCGACGGGGTCGGTCATCGACGTGAACTTCGGGTTTGTCAAGCCCGCTTCGCTGGGTGACTACACCTGGATGGACGTCAACCGCGATGGCATTCAGGATGCCGATGAGCCGGCTCTGCCGGGCGTGACGGTGACCCTGACCTACGAGGACGGCTCCGCCGTGACGGATGCTAGCGGTGATCCGGTCGCCGCCGTCACCACGGACGCGAATGGTAAGTACTCCTTCGAGAACCTGCTGCCCGGCGGCTACAAGGTGTCCTTCCAGGCGCCCGCTGGCTTTGAGGCAACGACCTCGGAGGCTGGAGACGATCGCGCTGCGGACTCTAACGGAGCGTCGGCTTCGGTCACCGTGGCTCAGGGGCAGACGGATGACACGATTGACTTCGGTGCCGTTGGTACTGGTGTGATTGGTGATCAGCTGTTCGTTGATGTCAACCAGAATGGTGGGGGCGCCCCCGACGCTGGTGATCGTCCGCTGGCGGGCGTGAAGGTGACGCTGACGTGGACGGGGCCGGGTGGAATCACCCGCACCTACGAGACCACGACCGATGCGGATGGCACGTACAAGTTCGAGAACCTGCTGCCCGGCGACTACAAGGTGAGTATCGATCCTGAGACTCTCCAGACCGCCGAACCGCTGCTCGACGTTCTCACCCACTCCCCTGCTGGAGATGTTGAGAACAAGACCGTGGTGAATGATGCAACCAAGGCTGATTCCACCGCCTTCGCAACGGCCATGAAGCTCACGGCTAACCTGACGTTGACGGGCGAGAAGAACCAGAACCTTGATCAGGATTGGGGTTTTGGTGTTTCGGCTGATACCGCGATCAAGAAGGCGATCACCGATCCGGATGAGGAGGCTCAGGAGTCCTTCGAGTTCACTCCGGGTCAGCGCGTGACCTATACGCTGACGCTGACCAATAACGGTCCGGGCGCGGCCACTGGCGTGACGGCTAGCGATCAGCTTCCCGCTGGTGTTGCGTTCGTGTCCGCGCAGGGTGATGGCTCGTATGATCCGGCGACGGGTGTGTGGGATCTGTCCGATGCGCCTCTGGCCAAGGGTGATGTCAAGACGATTGCGATCACGGTGGATATCACCGGTGAGGGCGCTGGCACGCTGGTGACCAACGTTGCCAGGATTACCCATCAGGATCAGGCGGGCGATGATCCGACCAACAACGAGTCCTCGGCCTCGTTCAAGGGCGGGTTCAACCTGGGTGGCACGATTTACCGTGACTCGGACGCGTCCTACTCCAAGGGCGATGACGAGCAGCGCTTCAAGGGCGTCACGGTCGCGCTGCTGAACGAGGACGGCACCCCGGTGCTCGACGCCAACGGTGATCCCATGACTGTGATGACCGACGAGAACGGTGCATACCAGTTCGTGGGCCTGGCGCCGGGGGCCTACCGCGTGGTGATCGTTGATCCCGATAAGGGTGATCTGGCGGGGCTGCTGCCCACCCAGGCCTACACGGGCCGGGGCGCCACCCAGGCTGCGGTCACCATCTCTGATGCGTCGGTGCAGGGCGTGGACTTCGGTCTGGTTGCCCCCGCCACGATCGGGGACCGCGTGGGATGACAAGAACGCTAACGGCAGTGACGAGGGCGAGCCTGGCATCGGTGGTGTCACGGTGATCCTGACCGACGCCAACGGCACCGAGGTGGCTCGTACCACCACCGACGCTAACGGCATCTACCGGTTCACCGGCCTGATCCCGGGTACCTACACCGTTACCATCGAGGTTCCCGACGGTTACACCGCGGCCACCACGAGCGCCACGGTCACGGTCGGTGAAGGTGAGGAGAACCTGGATGTGGACTTCCCGCTGACCCTCATCCCGGCGCCTACCCCCAGCCAGGCACACAAGGTACTGGTCAACAGGGCCCCCGCCCTGGCCCGCACCGGCACCGACGCCACCATCATCGCAGGCATGGCAACCCCTGGCAGCCGCAGCAGGCATCCTCGCACTGGCAACCAAACGCCGCCGCGACCGCGAGGACGCCTAACCCCACAGCGGGTGAACCCCCACAGCGGGGCAAGCCCTGCCAAGGTGACGAGGGGCGCGAGACCACACCGGTCCCGCGCCCCTCCCGCATACCCACAACCCCGCGCCCCACCCCGCCCTAACCCCATGACTGCGCTCCGGCCTCGTCAATGAACGAAGGCCCCCAGCGCGTGTGGTACGCGCGGCGCGGGACGCAGATGAGGGTGGGAACAACTAGGCTTGGAGGGTGACCACAGCTCTGTATCGCCGGTATCGCCCCGACACCTTTGACCAGGTGATCGGCCAGGAACACGTGACGGAGCCGCTCAAGGCGGCGCTGCGCGCGAATCGCGTGACGCACGCGTACCTGTTCTCGGGGCCGCGCGGATGCGGCAAGACCACGTCGGCGCGCATCTTGGCGCGCTGCCTGAACTGCGCGCAGGGCCCCACGGACACCCCCTGCGGGCAGTGCGAATCGTGCCGCGAGCTGGCCACCGGCGGCCCCGGCTCGCTCGACGTCGTCGAAATCGACGCGGCCTCGCACGGCGGCGTCGACGACGCGCGTGACCTGCGCGAGCGCGCCACCTTCGCGCCGGTGCGCGACCGCTACAAGATCTTCATCATCGACGAGGCCCACATGGTCACGAACCAGGGCTTCAACGCGCTGCTCAAGCTCGTCGAGGAGCCGCCCGAGCACGTCAAGTTCGTCTTCGCGACGACGGAACCCGAGCGCGTCATCGGCACGATCCGCTCGCGTACCCACCACTACCCGTTCCGCCTGGTGCCGCCGGACGTCCTTGGCCCGTATTTGACGACCCTGTGCGCCGAGGAACATATCAGCGTGGGAGAGGGTGTCCTGACCCTCGTCATGCGTGCGGGCGGCGGCTCGGTGCGAGACACCCTTTCGGTGCTCGATCAGCTGATGGCCGGCGCGATCGACGGCCAGGTCACCTACCGGACGGCGGTGGCGCTGCTCGGGTACACGGATTCTGCGCTGCTCGACCAGTCCGTCGACGCTCTTGCGGGTGGTGACGGCGCCGCGGCCTTCCGTGTCGTCGAGCGCATGGTCGAGTCCGGCCACGACCCGCGCCGCTTCGTCGAGGACCTCCTTCAGCGTCTGCGCGACCTGCTCATCATCGCGGTCGCCGGCGACGGCGCGCGCGACGTCCTGGCGGACACCCCGCACGACCAGTTCGAGCGCATGCAGCGCCAGGCGCAGAACTGGGGGCCCCACGGTCTCTCACGCGCCGCAGACCTGACCGACGAGGCCCTGCGAGCCATGACGGGCGCGACCTCGCCCCGCCTGCAGCTCGAGCTCCTCGTCGGCCGCATCCTCGTGCCGACTCCCACCGCCGCGCCCGCCCCCGGCCCCGTGCAGGGCACCGTCGGCATGACCGGTGGGGGGAGCGCCGCGCGAGGCCTCCTCCGCTTCATCGCCCGAGGCTTCCTCGGGCCGTTTCGGCGCCCGCGAGGCCCGCGAGGCCCTGGCCCGCAAGAAGCAGGAGCGCGCCGAGGCCTCGGCCCCCTCCGGGCAGGCACCCGCCCCCGCGTCGTCCTCGCCCGCCGCGCCCGCCGCGCAGGGCGTGCCCGCGTGGGGGAGCGGCCCCGATTGGGGCTCGTCCAGCCCCGCGCCACGTTCGCCCGAGGCCACCCCCGATCCCGCGTATCGCCCGGCACAGGAGCGCCCAGCTGGGGCGGGCGACGAACCGCCCGCAGGCGATCGATTCGGGCGTCCCGCGAGTGACCGTCCTCGAACGAGCGTCCCTGAGGCCCCCGCGCAACGGCCGTCTCGGGAACGTCCCGACGCGCGCAGCCACGAACCGGCGCGCCGCGAGGCTCCCGCTGCCCACGCCCCCGGCGGACGCGAGGCCGACATGCTGCGCGGACGCTGGAACGAGGTCGTGGAACGCCTGTCCTCCATCAGCCGCGTGACGTGGTCGATGGTCGGCGGTAACGCCCAGCTCGGAGCCGTTGACGGCTCCACCGTCGTCCTGCTCTTTCCCGTCGAAGCGATGGTCAACGCCTTCTCGCGCGGCCCGCGCGGTGCAGACGTCGAAAAGGCCATCCGTGAGGTCACCGGCCTGACCGTCACCGTGTCTGCCCAGGTGGGGCAGGCCTCGGGCGGATCAGCGACGACCGGCCCGTCGGCCCCCGCATCGCGTTCCAGCGGCCGCCCCGCGCAGTCACAGCCCGGTGGCTGGGTCTCGGAGCCGCCCCCTTTTGATGAGGCCGCCGCGCAGGCGGCATACCACGACGAACCCGCTCCCGAGCCCGAGGACGATGGGTGGCCCGAGCCTGCGCGCGGACCCAAGCCAGTGCGAGGACCCGAGCCCGTTCGCGCCCTCGAGTCGGACGATGACGGCGGCTGGCCCGAACCCGCCCGCGCGCCGCAACCCGCCCGCGCGCCGCAACCCGCCCGCGCGCCGCAACCCACCCGCGACGCGGTGCGCCCGCCCGCCCAGCAGGAATCCGCGTGGCCCGCAACGGCCACGGTGACGCCCCTGCGCCGCGAGGCGGCGCGCGCGGAGGAACAGCCCTGGCACGATGCGCCCGCCACCTACGGCGGCCCCACCTCGTACGAGAGCGGGTCGGCGCCCCAGAAGTCCGCCGCGCCCGGCGCCATGTCCGCCCAGCAGGAGCGCCCGGCTCTGCCCGAAAGGGCCGCCCGAGCCCTCGCCCAGGCGCCCGCCGCAGACCAGGTCACCGCCGCAGACCAGCAGCGCGCAGGCTCCGCCGCGCCCTTGGCCCCGGCCGCGCCGCGCAAGCGCTCCTTCACAGTCTTCACCTACCCGGGCGACCCGGAACCCGCCGACCAACCGTCACCTGCACCCGCGCAGGCCGACAGCGTGGTCGATGCCCCGGCCTCGTCCCCAGTCTTTGACGACGCGCCCATCGAGCCCGCCGCCTACGCGCCCACCACGCCGACCGGCTGGGGCGACCCCGTCGTGATCCCCGGCGGAGCGTCCGTCTCCTTCGACGACGGCGCCGCCGAGTGGACCCCGCCCGAGGAGCCCGAGTCGGCACCCGAGGCGGCCCCGGCCTCGCAGGAATGGACGCCGCAGGCTCCCGCCCAGCGGGACGCGGGCCCCCAGGAATGGACGCCGCTGGCCTCGGTCCAGCAGGCTACCGCCTCGCAGACCCCGTCGTGGCTCGCCGCCGCGCCCGATCCGGCCGCCTCGGGCTCCTCGGCAACGCCGTCCACCACGGACGCCCCGGCGACCCCGGAATGGCAGGCCGCCTCGGAGTGGACGGCGACTGGAGAGGCCAGCCCTGCCCAGTCGGGCAACGACGCGCCTGTGACGGGGCGCGCCGCCGCGGAGGCCGCCCTGCGCGACAAGGCTCAGCGTTCACGGGACACGGGCGCGCCTCGCACCCACGCGGCCGACGACGATAGCGCCAGCATTGACGACGAAAACATTGAAAACTCGCAGAAGATCGGCCTGGCGGCGATCCTGGAGATCCTCGGCGGACGCGTCATCGAGGAAAAGATGACCGAGGGAGGATACTGACATGTACGACGGCGCCCTGGCCGACCTCATCGACCAGTTCGGACAGCTGCCGGGTATCGGCCCGAAGTCTGCGCAGCGCATGGCGATGCACGTCCTGGACGCGGAGCCCGAGGATGTCGCGCGCCTCGTCGACGCGATCAATGCCGTGCGCGGGCGCGTGCGCCACTGCGACATCTGCGGCAACCTCACCGAAGAGGACGAGTGCTCCATCTGCCGCGACGTGCGCCGCGACCCCAGCGCGATCTGCGTGGTCCAGGAACCCAAGGACATCCAGGCCATCGAGGGCGCGCGCGTCTTCCGGGGCCGGTACCACGTCCTCGGCGGCGTCATCGACCCGATCCACGGGGTGGGGCCCGACCAGCTGAACATCGCCTCGCTCATGAGCCGCCTCGCGGATGGCACGGTCACCGAGGTCATCCTGGCGACCAACCCGAACGTCGAGGGCGAGGCCACGGCCGCGTACCTGGCGCGCATGCTCTCCACGATGGGGGTGGAAACCTCGCGCCTGGCGATGGGCCTGCCCATGGGCGGCGACCTGGAGTACGCCGACTCGGTGACGCTGGGCCGCGCGCTCGAGGGGCGCCGCCGCCTCTGAGCCTTTATCGACGAGGCCGTGGCTGCCTCGCGCGTGTCGGTGCGCATAGCACCCGGCTGGGCGGCCCCCGAGCGGGCCTGACGTGCGATGTGTGCCGCCAAGCGTGTCGACACGCCTTCACCGACTGATGTACGTGTGACACAATCGAGGGGAAACGCTCCGACACACGAGGAGGCAATGATGGCGACCTACACGAGCGGCGGCACACCTCGTGTGCTTGTGGTCGACGATGAGGCCATGCTGGCGGACCTGCTCGCGCAGGCGCTCCGGCACGAAGGCTGGGAGACGGACACGGCGAAGGACGGGCTCGACGCGCTGGCGAAGGCCGCGAGCTTCCACCCCGACGTCGTGATCCTCGACGTGCAGATGCCGCGCATGGACGGCCTCGAAACGCTGGAGCGCCTGCGCGCCCGCGACCCCGAGCTGCCCGTCCTCTTCCTCACCGCCCGCGATGCGGTCGCGGATCGCGTGCAGGGCCTGCGCGCGGGAGCGGACGACTACGTGACCAAGCCCTTCGATCTGGACGAGGTCGCGGCCCGCGTCGAGGCGCTGCTGCGCCCGCGCGGGGCGGACCCAGCAGAGTGTGTCGCCCGTCCTCACAGTCGCCGACCTGACCCTCGATCTGGAGTCGCACGATGTGCGCCGTGGCGGGGAAGACATCACGTTAACGAACACTGAGTTCGAGTTGCTCCGGTATCTCATGGAAAACGTTGGAATTGTGCTGTCGAAGCAGAAGATTCTGGACGCCGTGTGGAGCTACGACTTCGGCGGCCAGGTGAACGTCGTGGAACTCTACATCTCCTACCTGCGCAAGAAGATCGACGCCGATCGCCCGGCCCTCATCCGCACGGTGCGCGGGGCCGGCTACATCATGCGGGAACCCCAGTGAAGCGTCGGCCCTCCCTCGCCGGGCGCCTGTCGCGCGCGCTCGCCGCCTGCGTCGCGCTTGCCCTCATTGTCATGGTGGCGGCCTCCACGCTGGTCATGCGTTCGTGGATGCTGGCCAACGTGGACTCCGAGCTGCACCGCCTCTCCCAGCGCGCGGGCGAACACCTGGATGTCGAGGACGCGCCGGAGGATGGCGAGGACGAGGAGTACGGGGAGAGCGACGACGATGACGACGACGCCGCCCGCCCGCCCGCACAGCCCTCTGGGGCGCCGCGCCCCGGCGGGCCGGTCGTCCCCGGCGGGCCCAAGGGGCCGGGGTTTGGCGGTTCCGGCATCGCCGAGGGCACCCTCCAGTACGTGAGCGAGGATGGGCAGGCGGCCGGTGCGGTTGTCTCCAACTTCTCGGTGACCTACCTGAATGAGCCCGCGTTGGAGATCCTGGCGCATGTGCCCACCGATGGCGCCCCACACACTGTGCACCTTAAAGAGTTGGGTACGTTCCGAGTGACTTCCCAGGTCGTCGATGACAAGACCGTTCTCGTCGGCGTGCAGATGGACAGAGTCGATGACGTGGTCCTGATGCTTGTCGCGGTCGAGGTCGGCCTGTCCCTCGTCGTCGCGATTGCCGCCGGGTTCGCCGGTCGGGCGTGGGTGCGTCGCGAGCTGCGTCCCCTCGGCGTTGTGCGTGCAGCAGCCGCTGACATTGCGAGCCGCGATCTGGCCGACGATGCCGAGGAACTGGCACGCGTCGGCGAGGAGGCGACCTCGGGCCCCGTGGAGGTCGCCGACGTCGCGGGTGCCCTCAACTCGATGATCGACGCGGTCGAAGACGGCATGGAGCGCCGCGCCCGCAGCGAAGCAAAGCTGCGTCAGTTCGTCGCCGACGCCTCCCATGAACTGCGCACGCCGCTCGCCTCCGTGCAGGGCTACGCGCAGCTCGCGCGCCGCGACATTGACGAGGCCTCCCGCACCCAGGCCCTCGAGCGCATCTCCTCGGAGGGGGCGCGCATGGCGTCCCTCGTGGAGGAGATGCTGACCCTGGCGCGCCTGGACGGAAACAGAACGCTCAAACGGGACACAATCGACGTTATCCCGCTGATACTGGACGCCCTGTCAGACGCCCACGTGGTCGCCCCCGACCATGCGTGGGAGCTCGGCGAGGCCGCGGACGTACCCGTCCTCGGCGACGAGGCCGCGCTGCGCCAGATCCTCACGAACCTCCTCGCCAACGCCCGCGTACACACGCCCGCGGGAACCCGCGTCGTCGTCTCGCTGACCCGGAGCGACGACGAGGCCGTGGCCGCTTGCGTGCGCGCCCGCGGCTGCGCGAAGGGGCAGGGAAAAGCGGAGGGCGCCCAGGCCTCGCCGATGGTGACGATCCGCGTTGCGGATGACGGGCCGGGTATCCCCGCCGAGATCCGCGACCGCGTGTTTGACCGTTTCGTGCGCGGCGACTCCTCGCGTACCCGCGACGGGCACGGCTCGTCGGGTCTGGGCATGTCGATCGTCGAGTCCTTGGCGCGCGTCATGGGCGGGTCGGTGCGGCTGGTTGACAGCGAGAAGGGAACTGTCATCGACGTGACACTGCCCGCGGCGTAAAGCGAGCGCGAGTGGGTGTGTACCGCCCGGCGTGCCCCGGCCTCGTGCCGCTTTCTGAAGAGTCGCGAGACGGAATCGAGCCGCCTGACTGGCCCCGACCTCATCCGTTGTGTGTGCCCGCTCGCAGTCGCGCGTTCAATGTCACCCCCGTTTATCCGTTCATATACCGGAAGTTCCCAGCGGGATCGCACGAGCGCCGTAGGATTGAAACGGCGGCGTGTGCCGCCCGAATACGTGCAGACCCTGCATATACCGATAGAAATGAGGGTCCAGTGGCACTGATCGTGCAAAAGTACGGCGGTTCTTCCGTCGCCGACACCGAGGCCATGAAGCGCGTCGCCCAGCGCATCGTGGACACGCACAACGCGGGACACCGCGTCATTGTCGTCGTATCGGCCATGGGCGACACGACGGACGACCCTGCTCGACTCGGCGGCCGCTCTCACCGACAACCCGCCCGAGCGCGAGATGGACATCCTCCCTGTCCGCTTTACGAACGCATCTCCATGGCCCTGCTGGCGATGGCCGTCAACGAACTCGGCGTCGAAGCCCGCGCCTACACGGGCGCCCAGGCGGGCATCAAGACCGACAGCCACTTCGGCGCCGCCCAAATCATCGGCATGGTCCCCGAGCGCGTCGCCCGCGCCATCAAGGACGGCCAGGTCGCCATCGTCGCCGGCTTCCAGGGCATCTCCAAGGACGACGACGTGACCACGCTCGGCCGCGGCGGCTCCGACACGACCGCCGTCGCCCTCGCCGCAGCCCTCCACGCCGACGTGTGCGAAATCTACACGGACGTCGACGGCCTCTTCTCCGCCGACCCGCGCATCGTCCCCAAGGCCCACCGCCTGCGCACCCTCACCCAGGAAGAAACCCTGAAATGGCCGCGCACGGTGCCAAAATCCCTGCACCTGCGGGCCGTCGAATTCGCCCGCCGCTACGGGGTCCCCCTCCACGTGCGCTCCTCGTTCTCCGAAAAGAACGGCACCTGGATCTCCGACGCCCCCGCAAACCCCGAACTCAAGGGCCTCGTGCCCGACGCCGCCCTGAAGTCCCCAGAGGAAAACGCCATGGAAAAGCCCGTCATCTCCGGCATCGCTCACGACCGCTCGCAGGACAAGATCACCGTCACCGACGTGCCGAACAGCCCCGGCGTCGCCGCCCGCGTCTTCGCCGTCGTCGCCGAGGTCGGCGCCAACATCGACATGATCGTCCAGAACCTGCCGATCTCCGACCCCACGAAGGCCAACATCACCTTCACCCTGCCCGAAGGCGACGCACAGAAGGCCCTCGACGCCCTCGAAGCCCACCGCGACGAGATCGGCTTCAACGAGCTGCGCTACAACCCCAACATCGGCAAGCTCAGCCTCGTCGGCGTCGGCATGCGCACCAACCCCGGCGTCTCCGCGCGCCTCTTCTCCGCCCTGTCCGACGCGGGCATCAACATCGACCTGATCTCCACCTCCGAGATCCGCATCTCCGTCGTCACCCGCCTCGAGGACCTCGACCGCGCCGTGAAGGCCGTCCACACCGCCTTCGGCCTCGACGCCTCCGAAACCGAGGCCGTCGTCTACGGCGGCACCGGCCGCTGATCGTTCATCGACGAGGCCCGGGCCGGGCTCTGCGAGTCCGCGCGGTTCCGGTGCTCCCGGGAGTGCGCCCCGGCCTCGTCCCCATAGATTTCATCCAGCGTTCGCCCCGTCGTATGGGCGCGCGCACCAACACAAGGAGAACACCATGAGTGGATTCAATGTCGCCGTCGTCGGCGCCACCGGCCAGGTCGGTCGCGTCATGCGCACCCTGCTGGAGGAGCGGGGCTTCCCGGTCGAGACGATTCGCTTCTTCTCGTCCGCGCGCTCCGCGGGCACCACCCTGCCTTGGAAGGGGCAGGACATCGTCGTCGAGGACGTGGCGACGGCCGACTACTCGGGCATTGACATTGCCGTGTTCTCCGCGGGCGCCACCGCCTCGCGCGAGTACGCCCCCAAGTTCGCGGCCGCCGGCGCGGTCGTCGTCGACAACTCCTCCGCGTGGCGCAAGGACCCCGAGGTCCCGCTCGTCGTCTCCGAGGTCAACCCCGACGACGTCGACAACCGCCCCAAGGGCATCATCGCGAACCCCAACTGCACGACCATGGCCGCGATGCCCGTCCTCAAGCCCCTCGTGGACGCTGCGGGTGGTCTGACGCGTCTCTTCGTGTCCTCCTACCAGGCCGTTTCCGGGTCGGGCCGCGCCGGCGTCGCCGAACTGACCGGCCAGATCGAGGCCGGCGTTAAGCAGGACCTCGCGGGCCTGGCCCTCGACGGCCGCGCCGTCACCCTGCCCGAGCCCGGCGTGTATGTCGCGCCCATCGCCTTCGATGTCGTGCCGCTCGCCGGCTCTATCGTCGACGACGGCTCCGAGGAAACCGACGAGGAGCAGAAGCTGCGCAACGAGTCGCGCCGTATCCTGCACATCCCGGACCTTGCCGTGTCCGGCACCTGCGTGCGCGTCCCTGTCTACACGGGCCACACCCTCACCATCCACGCCGAGTTCGCCGGCGACATCACGCCCGACCAGGCGCGTGCCCTGCTGGCCGACGCTCCCGGCGTGCGCGTCGTCGACGTCCCGACCCCGCTCGAGGCCGCCGGCCGCGACGAGGTCCTCGTGGGCCGCATCCGCCAGGACCAAGCCGTTGAAGGCAACCGCGGCCTCGTCCTGGTCGTCTCCGGCGACAACCTGCGCAAGGGCGCTGCCCTGAACGCGGTCCAGGTCGCCGAGGTGGTGGCTTCTCGCCTGCGCTGAGTGCTCGGCCTCTCGACTGTGTCGAGTGTGTGAACTAGTTGCGTGAACGCGCGGCGGCCCGGTGGGCTGCCGCGCGTTTGCGTTTGCGTGGTTGCTTGTGGCGCCGCGGGTGTTCCGGGCGCCTTCGGGCCCGGCCGCCCGCGAGGCTAGGCGTCCTCACTTCGTTCGGCGCCGCGCCTCGAAGCCCGCCCGTGCCCTCCGGACCCTCCGGCGCCCTCCACACCAGTGGAGCGTGGTCGCTGATGTTGCTCGGCGCATCATCTCGAAGCCCGGCCAGGCCCCGCCGCCGCCCACGGGCACCGCAGCCAGGCCCACCGGTCCCTCCGGCGCCCTTCACACCGGCGGCGTATGTAGTATTGCGGTTGCCGAGTAATGTCGCACGTAATTCCCTCGCGGTTATTTCATGATTTGAATTGTGATCGTTGGAATTGCAACGTTTTTGAGGCTTTGTTGAAAGTTCAGGCAATCGAATTACGTGCGACTTTTCTGGGGGCTTGGCCCCGCCGCCGCCCATCGGCGCCGCAGTCTGGCCCGCCGGTCCCTCCGGCGCCCTTCACACCGGCGGCGCGTGCAGTCCTGTGGTTGCCGAGTAATGTCGCACGTAATTCCCTCGCGGTTATTTCATGATTTGAATTGTGATCGTTGGAATTGCAACGTTTTGAGGCTTTGTTGAAAGTTCAGGCAATCGAATTACGTGCGACTTTTCTGGGGGCTTGGCCCGCCGCTGCCCACGGGCATCGCAGTCTGGCCTGTCGGTCCCGCCGGTGCCCTCCACAACAGTGGCGCATGGTGGCTGATCGATGGCTGGGCGCGTCGTCCAAAGCCCGGCCAGGCTCTGCCGCTGTCCACCAGCCCCCGGCCTGGCCCTCCGTGCTCTCCGGCGCCCTTCACACCGGCGGCGCGTGCAGTCCTGCGGTTCCCGAGCAATGTCGCATGCAACTCGGTCGCCCGAACTTTCAAAGCGTCCCCAAACCGTTGCAATTCCAACAATGTATTTCAATGCTTGAAAGGTTTGTGTGGGAATTGCATGCGACTTTTGGTTAATTTTCGGTGGCGGTGATGGTGGCGGTGGTGGTGTGGGCCGGGCCTCGGCCTTCCGGTCTACGCCCCGTGCCTCCGCGGTAGGGGCCCGAATGCCAACGTGGTGTCCAAGTCGCCCACCTACGCCCCGCGCCTGGTGGGGGGAATTACTACCATAGAAGGTTTCTGTCGGCGTGTCGCCGGCGTGTCGGGGGTCTATGGTAGTAATTTCCCCCGTTTGGCGGTGGGTGTGCCGGACGCTGTGCTCAAACTGCAGACCACCTCGGCGAAAAATGCCGAAAATGGGGTGTTGTGGGCGAGGTGGACTACGCTTTGAGCAGATGGGCTCTGACATGGCGCCTGCGCGGTAGGGGCCCGAACGCCAACGTGGTGTCCAAGCCGCCCACCTACGCCCGCGCCTGGTGGGGGGAATTACTACCATAGAAGGTTTCTGTCGGCGTGTCGCCGGCGTGTCGGGGGTCTATGGTAGTAATTTCCCCCGTTTGGCGGTGGGTGCGCCGGATACTGTGCTCAAACTGCAGACCACCTCGGCGAAAAATGCCGAAAATGGGGTGTTGTGGGGGACTATAGGTCACGAACGTGGTGCTTAAGTTCCGTGTTTAGGTTGAGATTGCGGGCGAAAGTCGCTGTTATTTAGGTTCGGGCGGTTAATCGCGCAGCTTCCTTGACTTTCTGGGGTGATCGTGTAGTGGGTGAGAACACGATCGAATCGTGCTCGGCGTTGCCCGGTGTGCGCTGTGCCGATGAAGAAGAATGGACACACCGCGGCGGGCGCTCAACGGTGGAAATGCACCTCGTGCGCCCTGTCAACCACATGTCCATCAGGGCGTGCGCGCCGACACGAACAAGCCGATGAGCTGGCAGACTTCATCGCGTGGGCGACGTCTCGGCACACCCAAGACGAACAGGAAGGCTCAGCGCGCGCTTTCCGGCGTCGTACCTGTTGGTGCTGGCAGGTGCCGGTACCTCACCCGCCCGTCACCGGGCAGGGCGTGTTCAATTGTCTGTGTATCCGTCTTTTGTTTGAAAGGATTGATGCATGATGAATGATGATGATGTTGTTGTGGCTCGCGCTAGTGGGCGTGAGACGGTGGAGGAGCTGCGTCGCTCGGGGGCGTTGGATGCGTTGTTTGAGCGTCTTGATGCTGGCGAGGTCGAGATGACGGGCAGCCAGGGCTTGTTGCCCGCGTTGCTCAAGGAGGCCTTGGAGCGCGGGTTGGCCGCTGAGCTGACCCAGCACTTGGGGTATGAGAAGGGTCAAACCAGCACCCAGGCGCGCTCGAACACGAGGAACGGCACGACGAAGAAGACCGTGATATCGGAGGTGGGTGCCTTCGAGATCGAGGTTCCCCGGGACCGGGCAGGCTCATTCACCCCGCGCCTGGTACGTAAAGGACAGCGGCGCCTCGATGGCTTGGATGCGATGATTATCAGCTTGTATGCCGGGGGGATGACGGTACGCGATATCCGCCATCACCTGGCCTCCACCCTGGGCGTGGAGGTGGGCGCTGGGACGATTTCCACGATCACTGACGCGGTATGCGAGGCCGTCTTGGAGTGGCAGCACCGCCCCCTAGAAGCGTTCTACCCGGTGATCTACCTGGACGCGATCCGCATCAAAGTCCGACGCGATCACAGGGTAGAGAACCGGGCCGCTCACCTGGCGGTGGGAGTGGACATGGAGGGCGTCAAGCATGTGCTGGGCATCTGGGTCCAAGCCGATGAAGGAGGGGCTTTTTGGGCCCACGTGTGCGCCGAGCTGGCCAACCGAGGCCTACGCGATGTCCTGATCGTGTGCTGCGACGGACTTACTGGCCTGCCCGAAGCCATCGAAGCGACCTGGCCCCAGTCCATGGTCCAAACCTGCGTCGTTCACTTAATCCGCGCCTCCATGCGTTTCGTGTCCTACAAGGACCGCAAGGCCGTCGCCGCGGCTCTCAAGGCCGTGTACAGCGCGCCCAATGAGGAAACCGCCCGAGGGGCGCTGGAAGAGTTTGCGGCCAGCGACCTGGGAGCGCGCTACCCCCAAACGGTTGCCACCTGGCAGCGCGCCTGGCAGCGCTTCACGCCGTTCCTGGCGTTCCCGCCCATGCTGCGCCGCGTCGTGTACACCACCAACGCTATCGAATCGTTGAACTACCAGCTGCGTAAAATCACCAAGAACCGCGGGCATTTCCCCAGCGAAGAAGCCGCCGTCAAACTCTTGTGGCTCGCCATCTGCAACATCGAAGACAAACGCGCCGCCCAACGCCTCACAGACGCTGGCAAACCCCCCAACAAACGAACAGGACACACCCGCCTCATCCAAGGACACACCACCACCAACTGGAAACAAGCCCTCGCCCAACTCACCACCGCCTACCCCGACCGAATCACCCCCTACCTCTAACCCCCATACACAGAAAAATTGACAGGCTCACCGGGCAGGTCCACGATCAGATCTTCATTGACGGCATGCACCTGTCAGGCGGATGGGTGCTGCTGATCGCCCGAGACCGCGAGCATGTGCTGGAGTGGCAGTGGGCGGCCAACGAATCCGCGCAGGCCTACACGGCCCTACTTGAACGCCTCGCTCCTGCCGATGTGGTCACCACCGACGGTGCTGCAGGCGCCTTGGCGGCTATCGCGCACCTATGGCCCTCCACGCGCGTGCAACGCTGCCTGGTCCACGTTCATCGTGACATCATCCGCGACCTCACCATGCATCCCAGAACCGAACCCGCACGGGCGTTGCTGGCCTTGTCACGACGCTTGACGAGCATCACCAGCGTCGACCAAGCCAGCGCGTGGTTGACGATGCTCCACGACTTTGGGCACACCTTCCGAGAATGGATGTCACAGCGCACCTTCGCCGCTCAAGACCCTGCATGGGCGTCAAAAACCGGTAAAACCTGGTGGTACACGCATGAACGCACGCGCCGCGCCTACCGACGCTTGGCACGACTGGCACGCCAAGGAGTGCTGTTCACCTACCTGACCAACCCCGACGGCACACCAGCCGACCCGCTAACCTGCGCCACCACCAACCACGTCGAATCCATCAACGCTGTCGTGCGTGAACTCCTCCACGCTCACCGCGGTGCCAGTGCCTACCACCAAGCCGTCATCGCCGAATGGGCTCCTCCTGCGCACCCCACAACCCCCGACCCCCACCGAAGTCCTGACCCAATGGGAACACGACGGGCGCCCCACACCCCGCCGGATCCCCACACCAAAACACCCCAACCACACCGATCAGAAACGCCACGGAATCCCGGAAGGAACCCCCACCCCAGAAGAAGGACTCTGGCCACGCAAAGGCTGGGCCGGACGCGCCCACTAGACCCACGACACGCCGTCTAAAGCACCACGTTTGCGCCTATAGCCCGTTGTGGGCGAGGTGGACGACGCTTTGAGCAGATGGGCTCTGACATGGCGCCTCCGCGCAGGTGTGCTGTTCCTGGCGATGGTCCGCACCCCCGCATATTCGCAGGTGCAAGCGATACTTCGCGGGAATTGCCGCTCGCGCAGGGAGGTGGCATAACAAAACCGCCCGGCGCTCGGCCGGGCGGTGGAGCGGGCGACGGGAATCGAACCCGCCTCTGAAGCTTGGGAAGCTTCCATTCTACCGATGAACTACGCCCGCAATTCATCGTCCCAAAGGAATCGACCTGTCGATCATAGCCTCACGGCGGATGGGCGCGCAACCGGCGCGTCTCGCCCGACAATACGACATGCGCCCTCCGAATCGTTTTGGCCGTGCACCCCGCAAGCCGGCCCGCCGCTCACTGTCGAGTGCCAGGTCCAGCGTGCTCACCCGCCCGCGCGCCGCTTGCCCCTCCCGCCGAGTCCCTGCCCGCGACCGTCCGCTCCCGTCAGGAGGTACCCGGCGCGGATACACTGAGGGTCGTGTAATCGATTGGAGGGCCCATGCCTCGTCCCGTGGTGGCAGCAGCCATCGTTGACTCGTTGGAGAATCCGACCGTTCTGCTCGCCTGTTCGCGCGCGTACCCGGAGGAGCTGCGCGGCCTGTTCGAGCTACCCGGCGGCAAGATCGAGGATGGCGAGGATGCGGTGGGCGCGCTGGAGCGCGAGATTTCAGAGGAGCTTGGCGCGCGCCTGACGATCGGTGAGCGCGTGTGCCCCGATGGTGGTCTGTGGTGGCCGATTGTGGGCGGGCGAGTGATGGGTGTGTGGCTCGCTGAGGTTGCTCCGGGCTCGCCGGCTCCGCGCGCGGGCGCCTCGCACCTGGAGGCCCGGTGGGTGCCCATCGCTAACCTGGCGGACTTGGCGTGGATCGCCGCCGACCTTCCCATCGTCGAGGCCGTGGTTGCGCACTGTGGCCGATGATGCCTCGTGCGGCGGGCTCGGTCGGTGCGGCGGGCGGGGCCAGGAGTGCGCGGAGGTCACCCGGCCTCGGGCGGACGGGGCCAGGACAAACCCGGGCCAGCGTGCATGAGGTGAGGGTCGCTTTCCTATCATTTGACGACACATAGGGGCGAGGTGTCAGAATGAGCGCATGCCGAAGATTATTGGCGAGTCACTCGCCTCTCACCGCGAGCTGACTCGCACCCGCCTGTTTGAGGCGCTCGGGTCTCTCATGGCCGAGCAGTCCTTCGAGTCGATCACGATGAGCCAGATCGCCGAACGCGCCGGCGTGGGTCGCACCGCAGTCTACAACCACTTCGCGGACAAGGAAGTGCTCCTGCTCGCCTACATGCGCCAGGTGACCGAGGAATTCACGGCGGTGCTGACGCAGCGCCTCGCGGCTGAGCCCGATCCGCTCATGCGCCTGCGCCTCTATATTCGTTCGCACCTGCAGATGACGAGCCGCTACCACGTCAAGGCTGGTATGGGGTTGCGTCGCCAGATGTCGGGCCGAGGCGCCTCCCACCTGCATGATCATGCGGGGCTGGTGGGTGAAGTCCTCATTGGGATCCTTGACGAGGCCATGGATCGTCACCTGATCGTGGCTCAGAATACGCTGGGGGCGGTTCACCTGATCCACGCGACGCTTGCGGGCCAGCGCCTCCCCAAGGACGCGGCGCATCGTGAGTCGGCGCTGGTCCTCGTGGAGACCTTCATTTTGCGAGGCCTGGGCGCCTCGGAGGAGAACGTGCGTCACGTCACCGCTTCGCCTCTCCCGTTGTGGGAATAGCGGGCTCGCCGGGACCGTTGATTCAGACAGAACACAGGGGCCGCCCGGCCTCGACCAACTTGCCGACCAGAGCGTCGGCGCTACAAGGAGAGATATGGCTACCGTTACTCTGACGCAGGAGAACTTCGAGCAGACCGTGTCGTCTAACGACATTGTTCTGGTTGATTTCTGGGCGACCTGGTGTGGCCCGTGCCGCCAGTTTGGCCCCGTCTTCGAGGCGGCTTCCGAGAAGTACCCGGACGTTGTTTTCGGCAAGATTGACACGGATGACCAGCAGCAGCTGGCGATGGCCGCGCAGATCACGTCGATCCCGACGCTGATGGCCTTCCGTGATGGCATTGCGGTTTTCCGTCAGTCCGGCGCTCTGCCGCTGTCCGCTCTGGAGGACCTGGTTTCGCAGATCCAGAACCTGGACATGGACGATGTGCGAAAGAAGATCGCCGAGGCCGACCAGGCCGAGTGATCGCGTCATAGCTGATGACGGGCCCCGAGGCGTGCGCCTCGGGGCCCGTTGTTATGTCCTATCACCCTTGTGTCTGCTCACAGTGCAGTCCACGTCGCCCACATCACCCCTTGTTTGGCATTATTCGCCGAGGTGGTCTGCACTGTGGGCGCGGTGTCCATCGCTCGCGCGTGTAAATGGGGGGAATTGCAACCATAGGCCTCCGACACGCCGGCGACACGCCGACAGAGATCTTCTATGGTTGCAATTCCCCCCAATCGCGCAGGCGTGGGTCGGGCTGTGTGGGTGAGGCGGCAGGTGGCGCTAGTGTCTTGCTGGGCGGCAGGTGATGAACTCACGGTCCGCGTGGTCGCCGACCATGAACGAGTATTCGCCGACGATCTCGAAGCCGTGGCGCGCGTAGAAACGCTGCGCGCCGTAGTTTTCGCTCCACACGCCGATCCACAGGGTGCGCGGCCCCTCACGCTCGAGCCACTCCAGCGCGGTGCGCAGCAGGAGGGTTCCGCGGCCCCCGCCCTGGTACCCGCGCAGGATGTACAGCCGCTGGATTTCCCCGTCGCCGGGCGCGACGTCGGGGTGGGGCAGGTGCGCCGGGCACGCGGTCACGTATCCGATGGGGGAGCGCTCGGGGGACGAGGCCTGGGTGTCTTCCCCGGCCCGCGCGGTATCGGGACCGGCGGCGTCGTGGCGCTCGTTCGCGTTGATGGTGGAGGGGGAACCGGAGGACACGTGAGCGAGGGACCCGGCCTCGTCCTCCTGGGAGGGGGAACCGGGTGCATCTTCGAAGAGGAGCCAGGTTGCGTACTCAGGGTCCTCCAGTTCGGCGCGAAGGACGGCGGGGGAGTAGGCCTGGTCGAGGAAGGCTGTCAAGTCTTCCGCCGTGTAGAGGTGACCGAAGGTTTGGGTGAAGCACTCGCGGGCGAGCGCGGACAGGACGGGTGCGTCGTCGGGCGTGGCGCGGCGGATCATGGTGTCCTCTCGGTCGGGGTACCCCCATCGTAGGCAGGAGGTTGCGGGCGCGCTCCCATTGCCGAGGCGCCGGCTGAGTGTCCGCCCTGTCGGCCGTGACCGCCGGGCTGGAAGGGCTTCCAAGCTTGCCGGTCTGGCAGGAGCTCCTCGCCCCGGCGCGGGCAAGGTGGTAGCCGCTGTCGGCCGCGCCCCAGACACGCCCGTCAAGCCGCCCCGAGGCTCCCCTGATTGTTCCCTGACACGATGTGTCAACCCTTGCTCTGCAAGTGATCCCTACCATACAATTGGCTGACTGGCGCACATCGAAGGAGACGGACGTGGCACGTAAGACCCGCACCGCGCAGGTGCTCGATATTGTCAAGGCGCTCGCGTGGGTCGTTATCGCGGTGTCCCTGGTGAAGTTCGCCTTCTTTCCCGCGGCGGCCGAAGAACAGACGAGCGACGGCATGGACCCGGGCGGCACGTTTGGGCAGATGACGATCCCGGTGGGCCGGGCGGACATCACGAACACCGTGAGTCTGACGGGTACGATCCAGGCGGACGAGCCCGTCAACGCTCGCGCGACGCTGGACGGCGCGGTCGTGCGCGTCTACGTCAACGACGGTGACACGGTCGCCAAGGGTGACGCCCTCATCCAGATCCGCAAGGAAATCCCCGGCGAACCAAGGCAGGTCACCGACGAGGACGGTAACGTCACGACGGAAATCGGACAGCCGACCTATAAATACGAGACGGTTGCTGCCCCCGGCGACGGCAGGGTGTCGACGAGTGTTCTGGTAGGGCAGCAGTTCGCGATCGGTGACACGGTTGCGTCGGTCGCACCCTCCACGTTCTCGGCTGTCGCAGCCCTGAGCGCCGACCAGATGTACCGCCTCCAGGAGGCCCCTTCCACCGCGACCGTCACCATCAAGAACGGCCCGGCGCCCTTCGAGTGCTCCGACGTCAAGCTCGTCAGCCCGACCGGCAAGACGCAGGATCCCAAGAACCCGGGGGCCTCGGATAACTCGGCCACGGCCTCGACGGACTTGAAGGCTCGCTGCGCGATTCCCTCCGACCAGACGGTGTTCGCGGGCCTGCAGGTCAGTATCGAGATGACGACGGGCTCGGCCACGGGCGTGCTCGCCGTCCCAGTCTCCGCGGTTGAGGGCCGCTACCAGACCGGCACCGTCTACGTGCCGACCTCCGACCCGGCCAACCCGGAGAAGCGCTCGGTGACTCTGGGTCTGACGGACGGCAAGATGGTCGAGGTCAAGGACGGCCTGGAGGAGGGTGAGGAGATCCTCGAATTCACCCCGACCGCGACGAAGGACAACCAGGACGATCCCTACGGCCCGGGCCCCGGAGCTGGGATGGACGGCGGGGCCATGGACGGAGCCGCGGACGCGTCCGACGGGACGGGCGCGCGATGAGCCTGGTGTGCCTGCGGGGCGTGACCCGAACGGTCACCCTGCCTGACGGCGAGGACCTGCACATTCTGCGTGGTGTCAATCTGGACGTCGCGGCGGGAGAACATGTCTCGATCGTCGGCCGGTCGGGCACGGGTAAGTCGACGATGCTCAACATCATCGGCCTGCTGGATACCCCCACGTCGGGCACCTACGAGCTGGACGGCGTGGATACGACGCGCCTGAGCGAGGGGCGTCGCGCCCGCATGCGGGGGGCGGATTTCGGCTTCGTCTTCCAGCAATTCAACATTTTCGCGGCGCGCACGGCCGCCGAAAACGTCGAGGTACCCCTCATGTACGCGTCGGGTGCGCAGCTGCTGCGCAGGCGCGCGATCGCTTTGGACATGCTGGAGCGCGTGGGCCTTGGGGACCGCGCGGACTCTCACCCGGGTGAGATGAGCGGCGGCGAGCAGCAGCGCATCGCGATCGCCCGCGCCCTCGTGCGCCGCCCGCGCGTGATCCTCGCCGACGAGCCGACCGGCGCCCTCGATCCAGACACGGGCCGCGCGGTCATGGCCCTCCTGGAGGAGGTCGCCCGCGAATCCGACTCGGCGCTCATCGTCATCACGCACGATATGGCGGTCGCCGCCCGCGCCTCGCGCGCCTACGAACTGTATGACGGTGTCCTCCACGAGGTCGCCGATCCCTCCGCCCTGATCCAGCGCGCAGAGGCTGGACACATCGAGCCCGCCGGGACCGAGATCAGCGGCAACGTGTCTAGTGTCGCCGCGCCCGCCGACCTCGAGTCCGCCCACTTTGGGGACGAGGCCGTGGCCGCCTCCGCTCTCGTCTCTCCTCCTCCGTCGCCTCCCGCGCAGGTCCGTGCACCGGAGCCGGGTGCTCCTCGCGCGGCGAGTGGGACGGTCAGCGGGACGGTCAGTGACGCGGCAAGCGGGGCGGAAAGTGGGGCGTCGGCGCGTGCGCAGGCCTCTCGGATCCCGGTCCCGCCGCAGGCCGAGGCCCCCTTGGCCGAGGTGGTCGGCGCGGGTGAGGAGGGCGCATCGTGAACGCTGTGAGCCAGGTCGTGGGAGCCCTCATCGAGGCGTGGGGCGAGGTCAAGGTCCAGAAGGCCCGTGTGGTCCTCTCCCTGGTGGGAGTGGTTGCCGCGGTGGCCGCCATGACGGTCGTCATCGCGCTGGGCGACCTGATCTTGCAATCCTCGCGGGAATTGGCCGAGCTCTACGAGGGGCGCTCGGTGACGCTGCGCCTCGCTCCGGAACAATCATCGGCCAGCCAGGGAGGCCCCTCGAATGGCGGACCCTCCCAGGAGGCCGGAACCGGGGAGGGCGCCCAGGCCTCGTCGAGTGTCGCGCGACCCGACGAGAAGGACCCGGTGAGCGACGCGATGAGGACGCTCGCGGACCGACACGACATCCGCTACTGGTCGCGCCTGTCCAGCTCGGGCGGCGAGATCGTCGAGGTCCGCCAGGCCCGCACGTCCGGGCAATTCCGCGGCTACCCGGTGGTGCGCACGCAGGATATGTTCAACGACGTCACGATCCAGTCGGTGGACCCCTCGTATGAGGTGATTTTCCGCACCCGCATGCTCGCCGGGCGTTGGGTGGCCGCGAGCGACGCGGACCAGCGCTTGACCCCCGTCGTCATCTCCGAGGTCCTGTGGAATCAGCTCGGACGCGCCCCCATCGACCAGGTCCCCATCGTCCTACACACCACCGACGGCACCGCGCTGCGCGTCGTCGGCGTCACGAAAGCGAAGAGCCGCTTCGACATGCCGACCCTCTACGTGCACTATGACGCGGCGCGTGCCGCCCTGCCGCAGATGGGACAGCCCACGATGATCGCGTGGGTCGGCCCCGAGGATGCCGAGCAGGCGCGCACGGTGCTGCCGCGTGCCCTGGCCTCGATCCTTGGTGACGGATGGCGCGTGAGCGTCACCGGCGGCGAGCATCAGGACACGGGCGAGGAGCAGCTGGGGACGATCTCCCGCGTCATCATGATTATCGGAGGCATTATCGTCTTTCTCGGTGCGCTCGGCCTCCTCAACGTCGCGATCGTGACCGTGCGCCAGCGCGTGCGCGAAATCGGTATCCGCCGCGCCGTCGGCGCCTCCGCCGCGCGCGTCTTCTTCGCTGTCTTCATGGAGTCGGTGGTCGCGACCTTCGTCGCCGGCGTCATCGGCGTGGGGATCGCGGTCGTCGTCGTGCGTTTCTTGCCGCTCGAATCGATGGGAATCGCCCTCAGTGAGACACCGGCCTTCCCCGCCGGCGCGGCCATCGCGGGCGTCGCCATCTCCACGAGCATCGGTGCTCTGTGCGGCATCATCCCGGCGCTCGCGGCCGTGCGCATCAAGCCAATCGACGCGATTAGGTATTAGTAGTCGCCGAGGCCGTGGCTGGCGTCCCGATGTCGCGTGGGTTCGCGGTCGGGGAGTGGGCCTCGTCCGTGGTGGGCGAGTGGGAGGTTGGCGTCCCGTGTGGTGTCGCGGTGTGGCGTCCGGGTCAGCGGGGAAGCGTCACTCGCTTGGTGTCCTCGTTGAAGACGATCATGCCTTCCTTGAGGAGGGCACGGTAGACGCGGGTGGGCTGGTAGCGGTCGCCGCCGTCGAGGCGGGCGGCGTCGAGGACTCGGCGCTTCGTCAGGCCCTCCCTCCCTTCGAAGTGCGCGGCGCGCAGTGCCTTCATGATGCGGCCGCGGGCCTGGCGGTCGGTGCCCGTGTAGGGCTGGGGCGTGGGGCGCTTCTCATCCTTGGGGAATCCGGCGGTGGCCCACGCGCAGTGTTTGTGCATGATGCATTCATCACAGCTGGGGGAGAGCTGGGTGCAGACGAGGGCCCCGAACTCCATGAGAGACAAACTGACCTCCGCGGCGAGGTGTCCATCTGTTGGGAGCAGGGTTGCGGCGCGCGCGGTTTCTGATTTGGAGGGCGTTGAGCGGGGAGGGAACTCCCGGCCGTCGAGAAATCTGACCAGCACTCTACGGACGTTCGTGTCCAGAACTGGGACGCGGATTCCGTGGCGGAAGGCGAGCAGCGCGCTGGCTGTGTACGTGCCCACGCCCGGCAGAAGAGTCAGCTCTTTCATGGTGAGGGGCACCTGACCGCCGTGTTTCTCGACGATGGTGCCCGCACAGTTTTTGAGGCGCAGCGCGCGTGACGGATAGCCCAGATTTGCCCAGGCTACAATGATATCTGCGGAGGATGCGTCGGCCAGGTCTGCGGGTGTGGGCCATCGGTGCATCCATTCAATCCAGATCGGCTGCACGCGCGACACCGGGGTCTGTTGGCTCATGATCTCGAAAACGAGGGTGCCCCAGTCGGACACGTCGTCGTGTCGCATGGGCAGGTTGCGCTTGTTGGATGCGAACCAGCGGGGAAGGTCATGGAGCAGTGTCTGCGAGGCCTCGGCCGTTGGATTTATGAACACCCTGTCAGTGTAGAGAGAGTTGTCTGATGCCTGCGCTCCCAGCGACCCAGTCTGTGAGGTGGAGCATAAAATTCGTTGACAGTTGTATAAACGGTAAAGGTCCGCTAGTCTGACCGTGCTCTCAGAAACGCCCCGCGCCTTGCGGGGTTCCATCAACAACAGGAGACATAATGTCCGCTCCTCAGCAGCCCGGTTACGGCCAGCCCGGCTTCAACGCCCCCGTCCAGGGCAAGTCCCGCATGACCACCGGCCTTCTCAACCTCTTCTTCAGCGGCGTCGGCGCCGGTGACTTCTACCTCGGTCACAAGCAGATGGGCATCATCAAGATCGCCGCCACCGTCGTCTACTGGATCCTGTCTGGCATTGCTGGCGCAACTGAGTCCGCCATCCTGGACATCCTCGTCAGCCTGGTCGGTCTTGCTTACGCCGCCTTCCTGATTGCCTGCATCGTCATGTCCTTCATGGGCAAGTGGATCTACGAGAAGGACGCCAACGGCGTTCCCACCGTCTGAGTTGTGCGAATGCGTCTGAACTGACGCGCACTCAGTAAGAGTGTGGGGCCCAGCTGATGCTGGGCCCCACACTTTTGTATCTAGCCCGGGGTGTGTCGGTCGAGCCAGTCGCTGATGGGTGGGCTGTTGTCGCGCCAGCGTGTGAATGCTGTGGGCGTATTGGCCGAGCGTTTCGCTGCTGCGAGGGCGGCGGCTTGCCGTGTGAAGCGTCCCGGGTTGCGGTGGCAGCTGGGCCCGAGGCCTGGCGTTGTTAGCCCCTTAATGCGCAGCTGGGCCCTATAGGTGGAGCGTGGGCGACCCCGCCCACACTGCCACCCATGGGGTTAACCTGCGCATCGACGGGCGCGCACAGCCACTTCTCGGGCGATCACTCCACCGATCAGAGGCGCACGGCTACCAGTCGGGCGAGCCTTGCCGCCAGACGTACCCGCGCGCGTCGCCGCAGGCGCAGCAGCGTGGGGCGCTGCGCGCGTGAAGGCATGGCACTCCTGCCCCTGACCCAGGTGACAAACAGTCTACGGGTGGATTCGGGGTGACGTCGGGGTGGTTGCGGGTACCGTGATGGGGGCGGTGCCGCTAGGATGTGGCAGTGCGGCCACACAAAGGCCACCCCACGACAATCGAAAGGCTTAGCCATGACGACGCCCGATCCCCTGGCCAACCCCATCAAGCCCGAGGACGATACCCAGGCCTCGATCCCCGCGCCTGAGGCGCCCAGCTTCCCCCAGGCCTCGGCCCCCTCCTTTGACGAGGCGACCGCCACCCCCGGTGCCACCACCTACGGCACCGCCTATGACCCCGCCGGCGCGGCGCCGGAGGCGCAGGCCCAGGACGCGCATCAGCCCTACACTCAGCCCGCGTTCGGCCAGCCCCAGGACCCCCAGCAGGGCTACGCCCAGCCCGCGTTCGGCCAGCCCGCGTTCGGCCAGCCCGCCTTCGCTCAGGGTGTCTATGCGAACCCGCCCAAGCAGTGGATCATTGCCCTGCTTCTGGCGTTCTTCGTGGGTCCGCTGGGTTTCCACAACTTCTACCTGGGCTACAACAGCCGCGGCCTGATCCAGCTGCTTCTGTCCGTTATCGTCATCGGCCTGCCCATCACCGCCATCTGGGCGTTCATTGAGTTCATCATGATCATCATGCGTTCCGGCTCCTACGGCTGCGACGCCACGGGTCAGCCGCTGGTGTGACCTGGGGTGTTGTCGCGGCGCTGAGTATGCGACAATCAAGTCATGCTGCTCAGTGACCGCGACATCAACGCCTCCCTGGATTCCGGCCGCATTCGGCTGGATCCTCTGGATCGTGACCTGGTCCAGCCGGCCAGTATCGACGTGAGGTTGGACCGGCTGTTCTGCCTTTTTGATAATCACCGCTACCCGGTGATCGACCCCGCGGCGGACCAGTCGGACCTGGCGCGCCAGGTGGACGTGGGGCCGGATCAGCCCTTCGTCTTGCACCCCGGTGAGTTCGTCCTGGGTGCCACGTACGAGCTGGTGACCCTCGGCGACGACATTGCCGCGCGCCTGGAAGGCAAGTCGTCGCTGGGGCGCCTCGGCCTCCTCACTCATTCCACCGCGGGCTTCATTGACCCCGGTTTCTCCGGTCATGTGACCCTGGAGCTGTCCAATGCGGCGACGATGCCGATCCTGCTCTACCCGGGCATGAAGATTGGGCAGCTGTGCTTCTTCGACCTGTCCTCCCCGGCTGAGCATCCCTACGGCTCGCAGGGTGCGGGTTCGCACTACCAGGGCCAGCGAGGCCCGACGCCCTCCCGGACTCACGAGCGTTTTACGCGCACCCGTATCGATCGGTGACATGATGACGTCTCATCCTCCTCTTCCGTCCAGGCGTGAGCGCATGCGTGCCGAGCGCGCGGCACGCGGTGCAGCGACCGAGTTAGCTGCGCCGCCCCCGCCGGAAGCGGCGGACCTGCCTCCGGCGGCGCCTCCGCCGCCAGCACCTAGCGATCGTTCCCTGGCTGCTCCGCCTCCTCCCGAAGCGGGTGATATTCCACCGACCGCGCCTCCTCCGCCGACGCCTCCGTCCGGCGTGCCCGCCCCGGGCGCGCAAGGGAGAGAGAATCAGTCCGCGACGACGCGTACGGGCGTGATCACCGGCGTCGCCCTGCCGGGTATGACGCCGCGCCCCGACCAGGTCACCAACCGGGGCGACGAGCCGCCGCCCGCGCCCGTGAGGCGTTCCCTCAAGGAACGCATGGCGAGCGCGCGTCCCAGTTTCGCGGACCCGCTGCTCACGGCCGTGACGGGCAATCCGCTCACGCAGACGCACGCCTCGCTGGTGGGGATGACCACGACGGAGCACGCCTTCCAGATTGCGGCCGATGGTGAGGTCACGGGGGCCGAGGCCGCCGCGCCGATCGCCGCCGCCATTGAGGTGAGTGAACCCGCGGGTGTCATCGACCTGGATGAGGCGCTGAGTAATCACCTCCTCTTGGTGTCCGAGGCGGTGGATCCGGCCGAGCTGGAGGCCCTCGCGATCTCCATGTGGGACGATGCCAGCTGGATCGCCCCGGGTCGCCTGCGCCTGTCGTCCGAGGCTGAGCTTGAGGGCCCGTGGTCGCTCGATCAGCCGACGCGCGCCGAGCTGGGCACCCCGTCCATGCTGACGAACGCGTGGATCCTGCGCTGCCCGGCCTCGCGTGCGCAGGACAAGCCGAGCCCGGTGATGGGTGAGTGGGCGAAGGCGTTTCCCGAGGGGATGCCCATCGGTCTGGAGTACCTTGTCCTCGAGGCGTTGAACCGTATGGCGCGCCGCCTGGCCGGGGGTATGCGCATCGCGGGTAGCGGCTACGTCATGGTTCCCGACGCCGACTCGGCGGTGAACTTGACGGTGTACTCGCCGCGGTGGATTAATCCCGAGGACCTGCTGGCTGCGATGCGCGAGCGCGCCGGATTTGAGCAGATGAAGGACGCGCGCGACATCGTCCCCGACGTTCCCGAAGCTCCCGCGCTCAGCCCCGCGCAGGCCGCGCACATCGAGAAACTGAAGGCGGAGCTGGGGCCTGTTCGCGAGGACATCGCCTCTAAGATCGCCAAGGCTCGCGAGGAGCTGGAGGCCCAACGCAACGAGCCGCAGGTCGTCGACGGCTACGCGCTGATGAGCCCGATCGGTAACCGCTCCGACATGATGATCGAGGTCCACGCGGTCCCCACGCCCCCGCGCGTGCTGCGCTGGGAGCCGTGGACGACGGGCGCAATCATCGAATATCAGGTTCGTTGGCTGCCCGGCCTGACCCCGACGCCCGGCGCGTCCTCGATGAGCCGCACGGCTCGCCTGGAGCGCCTGCGCTCGACGCAGGACGTGGAAAAGGCCGCTGGCTTGATCGCGACGCTCGTGGGTGGCAACGTCATCGACGAGGATGGTTTCCTCGTCGGCTTGGCGGAGGTCACCGACGAGGAGGACGACGAGTAGCTACCTGTAGACGGCGCGTATCCCACCCGCTAGGGTGTCTGTGTTCGCACTCCGGCTCATACGAAAGGGCATACGATGAAGCTCTCTGCACGAAACCAGCTCCCCGGCACCGTCGTTGAGGTCTCTCAGGGCGCCGTGAACGGCATCGTCAAGATCGAGGTCGCCCCCGGCCTGGTCATCTCCTCGTCGATCACGAACGCCGCCATCGAGGAGCTCGGCCTGACCGTCGGCTCCCAGGCCATCGCCGTTATCAAGGCCTCCAACGTCATCGTTGGTGTCGAGGACTGATCCTTTCAAACGTCGTAGTGCGGCCCCGCAGGTTTTCCTGCGGGGCCGCACTGTGTCTGGGGCCTGTGACTACTGCCCGCGCTTGACGGACTCCAGCAACATGACGGCCACGTCGCGCACCTCGGGCAGCTTTCCGCTCGCGGTCATCGACGAGGCCGGGGTGGCCTCGTTGGTCGCCCCGCCCTGGCCGGCGGCGTCGGCCGAGACGAAACCGGCGGACGTACCGGAGGCCGAGCCGAGCATCTGGGAACAGAACGGGCAGGCCGTCGCGACGACGTCCGCGCCCGTGGCCGCGGCCTCGACGATGCGTGCATCCGCGATACGGGTTCCGCGCGTCTCCTCGAACCAGGCGTGCGCGCCGCCCGCGCCGCAGCACATCGCGCGGTCGCGGTTGCGCGGCATCTCGACGAGCTCCACGTTCGGCAGGGAGCCGACGAGCTCGCGCGGCGGCTCGTAGACGCGGTTGTGGCGGCCCAGGAAGCAGGCGTCGTGGTAGGTGACCTTCAGGGGCGCCCCGACCGAGGGAGCGTTGCCCGCGGAGTCAGCCCCGGCCTCGTCCGTGGTATCCGCGCCCGCGGAGTCCGCAGAGGCAGCGGAGGCGGTGGGGGCCACCGGCGTGAGCAGGCCGTCGCGCACCAGCCGGTTGAGGAGCTGTGTGTGGTGGACGACGTCGAAGGAGCCGCCCAGCTCCGGGTACTCACCCGCGATCGTGTTGAAGCAGTGTGCGCAGGAGACGACGATCTTCTGGGGCTTGGCTTCTGTGAGCGTGTCGATCGCCTGGGCGGCCAACATCTGGAAGAGCGCCTCGTTGCCGGCGCGGCGGGCCGGGTCACCCGTGCAGGATTCGCCCGAGCCGAGGACCGCGAAGGACACGCCCGCCGTGTGCAGCAGCTCGGCGACGGCGGCGCTGGTCTTCTTCGCCGTGTCGTCGTAGGCGCCCGCGCAGCCCACCCAGAACAGGTAGTCAACCTCGGAGGCGTCCTCGATGTCCTCGCCGACGACGGGGATGTCGAAGTCCAGCTTCTTCGCCCACTCCATGCGCTTGCGGGCGGGCTGGTTGTAGGGGTTCGCCTTGGATTCCATGCCGCGGAACGCGCGGCCCAGCTCGCGGGGGAACGCGCCCTCCATGAGGACCTGGTGGCGGCGCAGGTCGAGGATGTGGTCGATGTGCTCGATGTCGACGGGGCACTGCTCGACGCATGCACCGCAGTTCGTGCAGTCCCACAGGACCTCTTCGGAGACGACCTCGGGGACCAGGGGAGCGGTGACTGCGGAGACGCCCTCGGGGCCGGTCGCGCCCGACAGGGACAGGGCAGAGACCAGGTCGAAGGAGTGCGGCGAGGCCGGCACGCCCTTGTCGAGGAGGACCTCGCCGTCTTCCAGCTTCTGGTGGCCCTCCGCCTGCTCGACGATCTGCACATTGGAGGCAGACTCCATGTGGTCGCGCAGGCCCATGATGAGCAGCTTGGGGGAGAGAGGCTTCTGGGTGTTCCACGCGGGGCACAGCTCCTGGCAGCGGCCGCACTCGGTGCACGAGTACAGGTCCAGGCGGGCCTTCCACGAGAAGTCCTCGATCGTGCCCACACCGAGGACCGTGTCTTCGGGGACGTCGTCAAAGTCGTCCTCGCTGGTGACGGGCTTGCCGTCGATCAGCATGTGGTCGGCCGGTCCCAGGGACTTTGTGCCGTCGGCGTTGCGGCGCGTGTACAGGTTGAGGATCGCGACGAAGCGGTGCCAGGCGACGCCCATGCCGGTCTGGATGCCGACGACCGTCAGCCAGGCCATGGAGGTGAGGACCTTGAGGGCGCTGACCAGCACGATCGCGTTCGCCAGCGAGGCGGCCGAGGAGGAGGCGGCGGCTGCGAAGAGCGTGCCGAGCCAGGCGGTGAGCGGGAAGTGCAGGGCGGTCGCGTGGGCCTCGAGGCCCGGCGTGAGGCTGAAGAGCGCGTATTCGAGGCCGCGCAGGGCCACGACGCACGCGCACACGATGAGGATGACCCACTCGACGAAGAGCGCCTGCCAGCGGGTCGAACCCAGGAAACGGGAGGGGAGGCCGCGCGGGGAGGAGTCGCGCGGGTGGGGGCGGGACAGGGACGAGGGCGGGGTGCCTTCCGGGGCGGCCGCGGCGGCAGCGGCGTCGGGGTCGTCGTTGGAGAGGGACGCCTCCGCAGCGGTGCCGTGCCCGGCGCGCTGGCGCACGATCATGAGGAGAATGATGCCCGCCAGGCCGCCCCACGCGAAGACCTCGGTGAGCCACTCCCACGGCGCAAAGTGGCCGAGGAGGGGCAGCGTGAAGGTCTGGACGCGCAGCTGGGCGTAGCCCGTGACCAGGGTGAAGAAGAGGATCGGGAAGGAGACCATGACCAGCCAGTGGGCGGCCTTGATCCAGGGGCGCCCCTTGAACTCGCGGTGGGTGAGGGCCGCGGAGACGACGCCCCACGCTCGCTTGCCGACGGGGCCGAGGCGCCCCGGGTCGGGCGTGCCCGCCGAGACCGTGCGCCACATGTGGGTCAGGCCTCGCGCGAACGACAGGACGGCCACAGCGCTCACCAGCAGGGCGAGTCCCCACATGATGGCGCTCAGCGTCGGATTGGCCACGTTTCCTCCTCAAGATTGCTGCACTCCATTGTGTCACCTCGGCCACGAGGCGACCGAATTCCCAGGCAAAGCGTGCGCAATTACGCGCTGCGCGGTGTGGCTGGCCGAGCTTGCATGTGCTCACCACAACGTGGAAATGTGCCACGAGGAGGGAAAGTGTGGGAGAGTGAGAGCGTGCTTCCCGTCTCGCAGCCAGACATGACACTGTCCGACCAGGAACTCTTCGGAGACGATCACCCGCACGATCACTGCGGGGTCTTCGGAGTATGGGCCCCGGGCGAGGACGTTTCCCGCCTGACCTACTTCTCCCTCTACGCCTTGCAACACCGCGGCCAACAGAGCGCGGGTATTGCGACGTCGAATGGCAAGCAGATCCTCGTGTATAAGGATCAGGGCCTCGTCTCGCAGGTGTTCTCCGAGCAGTCTTTGCAGGGCCTACGCGGCCACATCGCTCTGGGCCACGTCCGCTATGCGACGACCGGCGCGGACGTGTGGCGCAACGCCCAGCCGACGCTGGGCCCCACCCCCACGGGCACGCTCGCCCTGGCCCACAACGGCAACCTCACCAACACGGTCGAGCTGCGCGAGCTGGCCGTCGAGATCGCCGACGACGGCGAGGACTTCGAACGCGGCGCCTCCACCGACACCTCCCTCGTGACCGCGCTGCTGGGCATGGCCGACCGCATCCCGGGGCCGACCCCCTTCATCGCGTCGCCGTCCGTGACGCCTTCCGAGACCGATGGGGACGAGGCCGCCCCGGCCTCGTCGATCACCGATCCCGAGCCCGCGCCCCTCGTCGGCGCCGCCCTGAAGGTGCTGCCGCGCATCAAGGGCGCGTTCTCCCTGGTCTTCATGGACGAGAACACGCTGTACGCCGCGCGCGACCCGCACGGCTACCGCCCGCTCGTGCTCGGCCGCCTGGCCTCCGGCTGGGTCGTCGCCTCCGAGACCGCCGCCCTGGACCTGTGCGGCGCGACCTTCGTGCGCGAGGTCGAGCCCGGCGAACTCATCTCGATCGACGCGTCGGGCGTGCACTCGCGCCGCTTCGCCGTGCGCCGCTCCAACACCTGCGTCTTCGAGTACGTGTACCTGGCCCGCCCCGACACCACCATCGGCGGACGCCGCATCGTGGCCGCGCGCCACGAGATGGGCGCTGCCCTGGCCCGCGAGAACCCCATCGAGGCGGACCTGGTGATCCCCACGCCCGACTCGGGCACGCCCGCCGCGATCGGCTACGCGCAGGAATCCGGGATTCCCTTCGCCCAGGGCCTCGTGAAGAACGCGTACGTGGGCCGCACCTTCATCCAGCCCACGCAGTCGCTGCGTCAGCTGGGCATCCGCCTCAAGCTCAACCCCCTGCGTGAGGTCATCGAAGGCAAGCGCCTGGTCGTCATCGACGACTCCATCGTGCGCGGTAACACGCAGCGCGCGCTCGTCAAGATGCTGCGCGAGGCCGGGGCCGCCGAGGTGCACATCCGCATCTCGTCCCCGCCCGTGTTGTGGCCGTGCTTCTTCGGTATCGATTTCCCGACGCGCGCCGAGCTCATCGCCTCGTCCATGAGCGTCGAACAGGTGCGTGATTCCATCGGCGCCGACTCGCTGGCCTACCTGTCGATCGACGGCATGGTTGGTGCCACCGGACAGGGCACGTCCCTGTGCATCGGCTGCTTCACGGGCGCATACCCCGAGACGATCCCCGCCGGGACGCCCGTTCCCGGAACCCCCGAAGCCACCCCCTGCTAGCCTCCACGCCCGCACGCTTCCCCTGCGCCGCGGGCGTTTCACCTGTCCCGAAAACACGACCACGGCCTCGTCGAGCGCCATCCGCGAAAGGCACCACCCATGACCGACACCCCCCTGGACTACGCGACCGCCGGAGTTGACACGGCGGCGGGCGACCGCGCCGTCGAACTGATGAAGAGCGCCGTGGCCGCCACCCACGACTCCACCGTCCTGGGCGCGACCGGCGGATTCGCCGGCATGGTCGACGCCTCCGCGCTACTGGGCATGGAGAAGCCGCTGCTCGCGACCTCCACGGACGGCGTGGGCACGAAGATTGCGATCGCGCAGGCCATGGACGTGCACGACACGATCGGCCAGGACCTGGTCGGCATGGTCGTCGACGACATTGTCGTGATCGGCGCGCGCCCGGTCCTCATGACCGACTACATCGCCTGTGGGCACGTGGTCCCCGAGCGCATCGCCGCCATCGTCACCGGCATCGCGCGCGCCTGTGAGGCCACGGGTACGCCCCTCATCGGCGGCGAGACCGCCGAGCACCCGGGCGTCATGGAACCCGACGACTACGACATCGCGGGCGCCGCGACCGGCGTCGTGGACGCCTCCAAGCTGCTAGGCCCCGAGCGCGTGACGGGCGGCGACGTCGTCATCGCCATGGCGTCGTCGGGCCTGCACTCCAACGGCTACTCGCTGGTGCGCTCCGTCGTCTCCCGCGTCGGCGCCTCGCTGGAGTCCCACGTGGCCGAGTTCGGCCGCACCCTCGGCGAGGAGCTCCTCGAGCCCACGCGTCTGTACACGCGCCTGTGCCTCGACCTGGTTGAGCGCTTCGGTGTCGAGGGGGATTCACGCCTACTCGCACGTGACCGGCGGCGGCCTGGCTGCGAACCTGTCGCGCGTCCTGCCTGTCGGCGCGGTGGCGACGGTTGACCGCTCGACGTGGACCGTTCCCGCCGTGTTCGACTGGGTGCGCCGCGGCGGCGACGTCACCTGGGTCGGCATGGAGGACTCCCTGAACCTGGGTGTCGGCATGGTCGCCGTCGTGTCGGCGTCCGTGGCCTCCGAGGTCCTGTCTGCTATCAACGAGGCCGGGGTGGCCTCGTGGGTCCTGGGTTCCGTCACGTCGGCCGGCGCCGATGGAACCGTGGCCGGCTTCGGTTCGGTCTCGGACTTGAGCGCTGACTCCTCCGGCGTGCGCCTCATCTCCGGCACGAAGGGCGTCCAGGCGGGCGCCGTGCTCATGCACGGCGAGTACCGCGTCGGCTGACCCCACCCGTCCGTCTGATCACAGTGAGGGGCCGAGGCCGGGGTGGCCTCGGCCCCTCACTCTCAGCGGGTGTGCAGCGGAGCGCGGTCGACGAGCCTGGGCAACCGAGGCCTCGTCAAAGGAGCGTACGCCTGCGGGGCCGGGCCCGGTCGCGCGAGCTCCGAGAACGCGCGCGTCGGCTCACCCGGGCACGCCAAATCGGCGGACCGGTGCCCGATCCGCCGGATGGCTGAGCCGTTACTTGGTGGAGGAACCACCCGTCCAGAAGGACTCATCGAGCTGCTTCGGGTCGATGTCGTCGTCCTCTGCCGGGATATCCGCGAAGTCGGCGTATTTCGAGTAGAGGTCGTCGTCGATTGCATCGTCCTCTTCGGGCTCGTCCACAGCGGTATTCGCCGTGTACGAGTCCTCATCCGCCAGCTCGCGCTGAAGTGCGTTTAGGTCGGTGTCGGGGCTGAAATACTTCAGCTTCCGAGCGACTTTCATCTGCTTAGCCTTTTGACGGCCGCGCCCCATGGCGTCGACCCCCTCCGCGTCGTTCGGGTCCGCATCAAGCGGTTCCCTGGGTGTTCAAAATGTTTCGTGGGTCCATCATAGCTAAAGACGGGCCTTGACCTCACCTTGGATCAGCTTTTGCGCGAACAGCGTAGCGGCCCGTCGCGTACGGATGCGCGGAAGCCCGCGGAAAAGCGGCCCAGACGGCTCATTCGTGTGAACGCGGTTACTGGAGGTGGAACGCGCACAAACACGTTCCCCTCGCGCGAGCATCATGCCCGGGCGAGGGGAACGTCAGGATGGGTCAAAGCGTCAGGCTTCCAGGGCCTCGTCGACCTTCGCGAGCGCGGCGAGCGTCTGCCTGGTGGCCTCGCGGCCGATGCGGCGGGCGTGACGGCGGGCGCGGCGAGGCTTGCGGGTGGCCAGCAGAACCAGAACGCCGATGGCACCCACGGTCGACAGGGCGACGATGGCGACCTTCTTGATGGCCTCCGCGTTGCCGCCGATCGCGTCCTGCAGCGTCAGCGACGCGGACTCCTTCAGAGACTCGAAGCGCACGGTCGCCTCTTCCTTCGCCTCCTGGGCGAGTGCGGCGGGCTGGACACGCGCGTACAGCTGATCGATCGTGGCGGCCAGCTCGGCGCGCTGACGCTCAAGGTCGGCCTGGATCTGTTCTTCGGTGCGCGGACCGGAGGGCGCGGCGGTGTGCTCGCCGACGGTCACGGTGCGAGGATCGACGGTGTTGCTCACTTGCCCAGTCCCTTCTGGATGGCTTCCTTCGTGGCGGCCACGGACGCGGCCGGATCCGGGCGGTGCTTCCGCGCGCTCTGGAGGGCGTTCTTACCGGCCAGGGCCAGCACCAGCACGATCACCAGCAGCAGGACGACGACAATCAGCGACGCCGCCCACGCCGGGAGCACGAGGGCCAGGAGGACCTCGATCGTGTGGAGGGTCCACCCCAGCAGGAAGAGAGCGAACACGGCGGCCGTCACGAGGAGGCCCGCGCCCTTACCGCTCTTGGCAGCGAAAGCGCGCGCCTTCGTCTTGTTGAGCTCGATCTCATCGCGCACGATGCCCGACAGCTGGCTGGTGACCAGCGCGACGAGGCTGCCGATGCTGGGGCGTGCCTCGGAGGCGGGCGCAGCGTGCTGCGGCGCGTGCGGTGCGGGGGCCGCGGGCGGCGGGAACTGCCCGGGTTGGGGGATGGACTGGGTCATGGGGACTCCTGCGCGTGCGGGGTGCGGGGGTAGCGAGGCAGCGCCTCGCAGGATAAACCTAGTCTCTCACGAAGGGAGGCGGCTCGCAGTGACCCGTACGCTACTCCTTCGGCGCGATCGAGCCCGGCAGATCCGACAGGATCTTGCGGGCGCGCACGACCAGGTCGGAGACCTCATCCTCGGCCAGTGCCGGGTCGTCGGCGTCAACCTCGGGGATGTTGCGCACCGACGCGTCCGAGCGGTCCTCGTCCGCGGCCTCGTCCGCGCCGATCGGCGCCATGAGCGCCGTCTCGTCCGCCGCGGCGTCCCCAGAGGAAAGCGCCTGTCCACCTGCGGCGACGCCGATCGAGCGGCGGGCCGGGGCCGAGGAGGAAGCGGACGCGGAGGAGCCGGCCACGGCCTCGTCGAAGGGGGAAGGGCCGATAGCGAGGAGAGCGCTGGTGTCCTCGGGGTTGGCCTCCAGGGCGGTCGCGATGATCGCGGGCGTCGGGGCAGGGGCGTCGAGGGACACTCGGCCGTTCGTGAGCAGAATCGCACGGTCCGTGGACGCGGCAAGCTCCGGGGATGGCGTCGACACGACGACCGCGCAACCCGCGTTCGTCAGCGCCCGCAGGAGGGGCCCCAGCTCGGCGCGCGCCTCGGCGGGCAGGGAAACCGGATCCTCGATGAGGAAGACCTCGGCGCCGGACACGATCGCGCGGGCAATGAGCGCCTTGAAACGCTCCCATTCCGTCAGCTCAGAGGGGTACAGGTCCACGCGCTGCGCCAGACCCGTCACCTGGAGGGAACCCACCAGGTTGTCCCAGTCCGCGATCGAACCCGTCGCCGACAGGGGAGCGAGGATGTTCTGGCGGATCGTCAGGGTCTCATCCAGCGGGGAATCCGTGCGGATCAGCGCCACCGAGCCGATGCGGCCCGCCAGACGCGCGGCCCACGAGCGCGACGGCGCCGCGACAATGCGGCTGGCCTGCGGCTCCTCGAGACCCGCCAGGATCAGGAACAGGGCGCGGGCTCGGCGGCCCGTCGGGTCCAGGATGGCGCTCAGCGTGTGCGCGCGGAAGCCCATATCCACGTTCGCCAGCAGGACCGCACCCGTCGCGTGGTCCGTGTAGGTCAGGCCCAGGCCTGCGACCAGGACCTTGCCGCCGCCACCCTTCGCGGCGAAAGAACGGCGCGAACGATACCAGGGGCGCGGCTCGCTCATAGGCATCTGGGCGGAAGGCGGCGCGATCACGACCTCGCCCTGCGTGTGGCGAGGCGTCGGCCGCTGGTTCTGACTGTTCGATCCCTGCCGGTCGCGGGTCGGTGAGGCAACCAGGACAGCACCGTCCTGCGCGCCACCCATCGCCGAGGCCGAGGCCCCCTGGGCGGACGCGTCAACCGCCGCAGCGGCGGCCGGCTCCGAGACGGCCTGCCCAGCGGCGGTCGGCTCCGGGACAGCCTGCCCAGCGGCAGTCGGCTCCGAGACGGCCTGCCCAGCGGCGGCCGTCAGGTCGGCCGCATCCCGGCCATCCGTACCTGCAGGTTTTCACGCGAGTCGTTCGACATGCCCCTATTGTTTCAGGATCGTGTCGATTGTGCCGTAATGGCGCGCGGGAGTGGGACGGGTGATACGTTTGTGACGTCCTGCGAGTGCGTGTGGCGGCTGTGGCTGCCGTGTTCCCCGGGTGGGGATGATCCTATGCAGTGCATCAGGTGGCGCATGGCGAGGGCGTTTCCTCGCGAAACGCCCGGTATTTTTGGGCTTATAGGTCAGGTTGTGTTGGTTTATGGGCTGTCTTTCGTTGCTACAAAGCCGAAAGGTGGGGGTTGGACTCGTTGTGACTTGAGTTCTTGGTTGGCCAGGTCGTGTTGGTTTTATCCCGGTTTTTGATTGATATTCCGCGGTAAGGTCGGGGTTTTGGCCCATAAGCCAAGAAGACGCTCATCGAGCACGGCATTTGCTTGCCCTCGCGCCGGTGGATGCGCAAGAAACCCCCCCACAAGCGGGCGCAAACCCCCCATCGTTGGGATGCGGCTGATCGATGAGCGCCCTGACATTTCTGATCGGAAAATCCCGGGGAACTGGGAAGGCGACCTGATCATCGGCCAAGACGGGGCCAGCGCGTGCGCGACCCTGGTCGAGCGCACCACCCGCTACCTGATCATCGTCGCCCTGCCCCTGGGTCGGAAAGCCGACCAGGTCTGTGACGCGCTCACCCGCCGCATCCAGGGCCTTCCCGACCAAGCGATGCGCACACTGACCTGGGACCAAGGCCGGGAAATGGCCCGCCACCAGCGCCTCACCCCAGGCACCGGCGTGGACGTGTTCTTCGCTCACCCCCACAGCCCCTGGGAGCGAGGAACCAACGAAAACACCAACCGGCTCATCCGCCGCTACCTGCCCAAAGGAACCCCCATCACCAGCCACCAACCCTACCTCGACGCCATCGCCTACGAACTGAACAACTGCCCCAGAGCCACCCTCGGCTACCGCACCCCAACAGAAGCATTCAACCAACTCATTGCTACCACCCATTGACACCGCCCTTGTGGCCGCTCGTATCTGTGTCTGACTAGACTTTCTAGTTGTGCGTCCTTGGTTGTGGGAGTGTGATAAAAGGAGTAGCTTAGGGATAAGCGTTCAACTGTGCTTCCATAATCTGCCTGAGCTGTGTGATGTTTGCACAGATCAGACGGTGTGTTCCCCGCGTGAGCAGGGATGATCCGGCCGACCTGACGATCCCAATCGCGTTCGACGTGTGTTCCCTGCGTGAGCGGGGATGAGTCCTTCTCGGAATAGTGGCACGGTACGCATGAGGGTGGCAGCCAGCCCACCTGGGAGTGATCCCCGGGCAGGTGGGCCACCCTCGTCGCATTATGTGTTTTCCCCGCGTGAGCGGAGATGAGCCGTACGGCGGGCATCTTTCGGGGGCGCACGTCTCGTTTCTCCGCGTGAACGGGGATGTGTCTCCTGCGCCATGCAGAACCCCCAATTCAGCAGATCGTTTCCCATGCCCACGCGGGGAAGATTAGCGGGGAATTGGTCGCTAATCTTCCTTGAGATGTCGCCCCCACTCACGTGGGGTTGTTCGCATTAGGCGGGTGGGGGAGACATGAACCGAGAAGTTTAGGTTGTTCAACGTCACACTAGGTCTATCTTCCGCGATGGCCCTCAGATGTGTTTGAGAGATGCGCGGGCAGTTGGCGGGTGAAGTGAGAGAGGGAGAGTTTAATCTGATGCGCATCTCGGAGATTGCAGCATATTCAAAAACCAAAAATCCCCGAAGCATGAGCTTCGGGGCTTGCTGGTGGCTCCGACCGGCGTCGATCCGGTGACCTTTCGATTTTCAGTCGAACGCTCTACCAACTGAGCTACAGAGCCAAGACCTGAACCGATTAGGTCTGGTCGGCGACCCCGACGGGACTTGAACCCGCGACCTCCGCCGTGACAGGGCGGCGCGCTAACCAACTGCGCTACGGGGCCTTACAATAGGTAAGACCTATTAAACTATGCCGTTCACAACTGCGACCGGCTGGTACCCCCAACGGGATTCGAACCCGTGTCGCCGCCGTGAAAGGGCGGTGTCCTAGGCCGCTAGACGATGGGGGCCTGTTGGCCGTCGAACTGGCGTCCGAAGACGGGATATATCTTAGGCAGAGGTTCGTCGGTACGTCAAAACGAAATCGAGTGACGAGCAACACGTTACATGAAAATGTTGCAATTGTGCGGAATTCACAGGATTTCATCAGCTAGTCGTCCTACCCTTAATCCATGATTCTGTCACCAGTACTCGGTGCCCTCGCCCAAGCGTCCGATGCGCTCACGCTCGCCGCCGCGGATCCGCAATCCGGCGCAGAGGCAGCCGTCGACACCACCATCGACGTCACCCTCCTGTTCCTCGGGCCCATCATCGGAGCCTGCCTGGGTGTTGTCGCGTCGATCGTCCTGTCCGTCCTCGCACGCAGGGCACTTGCTAAGTCCGCCATGGCCTCGTCGATCCTGAACCGCGTGCGCCGCCCCGCCCACTTTGCGTTCGCGACGTGGGGAGCGTGGGTCGGCCTCGGCATTGCGCTCGTGAATCCGCGGTTGACGGATTGGGGTGGCGCCTCCGTCACGACGTTCCTCATGCACCTGCTCCTCATCGTGGGCCTGGCGTGCATGACGTGGATGGGCTACTCCGCCGCGTGGGTCTTCGAGGATGCAGCAAAGGCACGCCAAACATCCGACAACGGCCTCTCGCGCCGCTTCGAGACTCGCGCCCAGGTCCTGCGGCGCTTCGCCCAGGTGGTCATCGCCGTCGTGGGTACGATCGCCATCATCGGGACCTTCGACGCCGCGCGTCATGCCATGACGACCGTCCTTGCGTCCGCCGGTGTCATCTCGGTGATCTTCGGTCTCGCCGCGCAGCAGACCCTCGGTAACGTCGTCGCCGGCTTGCAGCTGGCCTTCACTGACGCGATCCGCGTGGGTGACGTCGTGGTCGCCGGCGATAAGAAGGAAACCGGCTCGGTCGAGGAGATCACGCTGTCCTACGTGGTCGTGCGCATCTGGGACGAGCGCCGCCTCATCATCCCCTGCCGCTACTTCACGCAGACCCCCTTCGAGAACTGGACGCGCCGCGCCGCCGCCCAGCTGGGCACGGTCGAACTCAAGCTTGACTGGTCCGCGCCCATGACGCTGATTCGCGCCAAGGTTGAAAAGCTCCTGGCCGCCACCGACCTGTGGGACGGGCGCACGTGGGGCGTGCAGATCACCGCCTCCGACGAGTACACGGTGACCGTGCGCGTGCTCGCGTCTGCGAAGAACTCGGGCGACCTCTCCGACCTGCGCGCCTACCTGCGCGAGCACCTCATCACGTGGATCGTCACTGAGGAGCCGTGGGCGCGCCCCGCCCAGCGCATCGAGCCTCTCCAGACCGTCGCCGTCGAGCAGGACATGAGTCGCGAGCGCATCGCGCGCCTGGCCGCTGAGCTCGCCGGGATCTCGGGCACGAACGAGGCCGTGGCTGCGACGGGCAGTTCGTCTGTTCTTCGTGGGGCCGAGGCGCGCGAGTCTGCGGGTGGCACCCTGGGTGGCGCGGCCGCCGCGGAAGGCGCCGCGGGAACCGTGCGCGAGCAGCCCAAGGATGCGGCGCACGCCGCGCGCATGGTGGCTGCCCGCCGCAAGGCCAAGCGTGCCCGTCGCCGCGCGATGGCCGACCGTCAGCGCGAACTGGCCGACGGCAAGGCGCCCGCGCCCGACGAGACGCAGGTGATTTCCAAGTCCGCGCTACGCAAGATCATCGAGGCCGCCGGCAACAAGAATCCGCAGCTCACGCAGACCCTGACGGCCACGTCCATCGGCCGCGGTGAGCGCTTCTTCTCCGGCTCCGCCGATGCCGACGAACGCGCGGCCGCCCTGTCTGGCCCCGGCGAAGAGGTCTTCGCCGAGCGCGAGGCCCACTCCCGCCGCGTCAAGGAGCGCCACGAGGCTCGCAAGCGCCGCGCTGACGAGGCCTTGGATGACGAGGCGACTGCGGCTCTGGCCGCCGTCGGCGTCGAGCCCGTCGAGCGCGACCGCGACCCCGAGGCTGGCGAGCAGGCTCAGAACGAGCGCACCGACGCCCAGGCCGAGGCTCCGGCCGAGGGGTCTGCTCCGGAGGCTCCCGTCGCCGTGCCTCCCGCCCCTGCGGTCGCAGGCGCTGGCGCTGCTGGTTCTGTTGCTGCCGCTGCCGTGACCGCCGCGAACGCCGCTGCGCAAGCAGCCTCGGCTCCCGCTGAGGGCGTCGAGTCCGAGCCTGTCAAGGCTGAGTCCGCCTCCGAGGAGCAGGACAAGCCCGCCGAGAGCACGCCCGCCGAGAGCACGCCCGTCGAGACCGGCGAGGTCGAGGAGGCTGCGGCCCCCGTTTCCGTCGAGGACGTCAAGGCCTCGGATGCTGCCGCGGCGGAATCTGTGGAGCAGGTCGAGTCTGCCCCGGAAACCGAGCCGATCGAGCCTGCCGTTGCTGATTCCGAGGAGCTTGTCAAGGCTGAGGATGCTGCCTGCGTGGAGCCCGAGGTTGAGGTTGTCGAGGCCTCGGATCCTGTCGAGGAGGAATCTGTGGAGCAGGTCGAGCCTGCTGCGGAAACCGAGCCGATCGAGCCTGCCGTTGCTGATTCCGAGGAGCTTGTCAAGGCTGAGGATGCTGCCTGCGTGGAGCCCGAGGTTGAGGTTGTCGACGCCTCGGATCCTGTCGAGGAGGAATCTGTGGAGCAGGTCGAGCCTGCCTCGGAAACCGAGCCGATCGAGCCCGCCGTTGCTGACTCCGATGAGGCTGACAAGCCGGAGGACGCGACGCCCGATGAGCAGGCGACCGACGGTGCTCCGGAGCGTGAAACATTCGTGAAACAGGATGACCAGGAGCTCCCGACAGCGGAAACGGGCAACACGGGCACGGCGAACATGGTGTTCGCAGGCAGGCCTGCGCTCGTGCCGCCGCCCGCGCCGACCCCCGCGGAGATGGCCGCCTCGAACGATGGAGCTCCCGCGAATAAGCCGGAGGTCCAGGCGGCACCGGCAATGCCCGTGGCGCAGCCGGAGAAGCCCGAGGCTCCCGCAGCGCCGGTGCAGCCGGAAACACCCGCGGCGCAGCCGGAAACGGCGTCGACGCCCGAGGAGCAGGAACAGCTGGATCAGTCGGAAGCCCTGGCAGCCCCGGAGCCTCCGGCAGTGCCCGCCCAGCAGGAGGAAGCCCCCGCCCAGCACGAGGAAGACCCTGCCCAGCACGAGGAAACCGTCGCCCCGGAGCCGCCGCCAGCGCCTGCGCAGCAGGAGGAAGCCGTCGCCCCGGAGGCAGCCCCGGAGCCGCCGCCAGCGCCTGCGCAGCAGGAGGAAGCCCCTGTGGAGAGCTCGCCTGAGCCTGCGCAGGAGGAACAAACCCCCGACGAGCCGTCCATCCACCCCGGCTGGTACGCGGTCGCCGAAGAGGCGCGCCTCGAGGAGGAAATCCGACCGACGCCCAAGATGGCGCCGCCGCGCGTGTCCATCATGGACTTCTTCCCGGCGGTGGCCCCCACCGGCGCCGAAGCGGCTATGCTGCGTGCGGTCACGGGTCAGATGCCGGTTATCGGGGACCACAAGGAGGACGAGGAATCCGCCTCCACTGACGAGGCCGTGGTTTCCTCCCTTGCATCCGCGGCGTCGGGCGACTCCGCCAAGGCTGACCCCGCCAATGCTGAGCCCACCAAGGCTGAGCCTGCACAGGCGGTTGCCGCGGACAGTGAGAGCACGCAGGTTCTCCCGACGCTTGAGGAGCCTCCCATGCCCGACGAGACCCTCGTGATGGCGACGGCCGAGCAGGTGCCCGCCGCGACGCAAGCCGCGCAAAAGTCCTCTGTGCGGGAGGATGCTTCCACGGAAAAGGCTGCCCAGAAGGAAACCTCTGTGGAGGGACCCGGATCCAGCAAGGCCGTCGAACCCGCCAAGAGCGCCGAATCTGGCGAGGAAAAGTCCGAGAACGCTCCCGCGTCGAAGGGCTCGTCCAAGAAGGGCGGCTCGAAGAAGGGGACCAAGAAAAAGGGCTCGGGCAAGAAGCGTAAGTCCAAGAAAAAGTAACGCTTCTCGCCCCGCTGACATCGAGAGGTGAGCGGACCCAGCCAGGGGCCACGGCCTCGTCGATCAAACCGGCGAACCAACACCGCGCCGCCCGCGGCCGCACCCGAGAGTGCGCGCCCGCGGGCGGCGCGCGACAATGGAGGCATGAACGCCACTGATCCCGCCGCCCGCACCGATGCGGAATGGAAGAAACTCCTGAGCCCCATGCGCTACCACGTGCTGCGCGAGGCGGGCACCGAGCGCCCCTTCACGGGCGAGCTCCTGGACGAGTCGCGCGTCGGCACCTACTCGTGCGCGGCGTGCGGCTCGAAGCTTTTTGACTCGGACACCAAGTTCGACTCGTCGTGCGGGTGGCCCTCCTTCTTCCAGGCGCACGAGGGCGCCACGACCGAGCGCGTGGACATGAGCCACGGCATGATCCGCACCGAGGTGCGCTGCGCGACCTGCGATTCCCACCTCGGCCACGTCTTCCCCGACGCCCCCGGACAGCCCACAGGCATGCGTTACTGCATGAACTCGGCGGCGCTCACCTTCGCGCCCGCTTCGTGAGCGAGCGCCCCTCCGCGCCCGAGCGCACCTTGGTCGCCGACCGTATCCCGCCCCAGCTGTACATCGTCGGCTCGGGCCTCATCCAGTACGTGGGTGCGGCGCTAGCAGTCGTCGCTTTCGCCTCCGTCGAGCCGGCGTCGGTCGCGTGGTGGCGCGTCCTGACGGGCGCGCTCGTCCTCCTCGCGTGGAAGCGCCCGTGGCGCGGCGGCCTGACCCGCTCGGATCTGGCGATTTCCGCGCTGTTCGGCGTCATCGTGCTGGCCATGAACTCCTCGTTTTACGAGGCCATCGCCCGCCTGCCGCTGGGCACCGCCGTGTCCATCGAGTTCGTCGGCCCGGTCGCCGTCGCCGTTGTTCGAGGCCGTGGCTGGCGTCCGCGCGTCGCCGCAGTCCTTGCCTTTGCCGGGGTAGCCAGCATCGGCGGGCTCGCCCTGGATCTGTCGCAGCCGAGTGTGCGCGCGGGCCTGGCGTGGATTCTCCTGGCTGCCCTGGCGTGGGCGGCCTATATCGTGGTGGGGCAGCGGGCCTCGACGACTCGCGACGGGGTGACGAACCTGGCGCTTGGGTGCGCGTGGGGGTCTCTCTTCTTCGCGCCCATCCTCGGGCCGGGAGCGATGGCGGCCACGGCCTCGTGGGAGCTGATCGCTATCGTCATCGGCGTCGGCCTGCTGTCCACGGCGATTCCCTACAGCTTCGAGGCGCTCGCGATGCGCCGCCTGGCAGCGCCCACGTTTGCGCTGTTCGCCGCGATTCTCCCCGCGACGTCCGCGCTGGTTGGGGCCGTCATGCTCCGCCAGATCCCCGGCGTCTTCGAGCTGATCGGCCTGGTCCTGGTGTCGGCCGCGGTCTGGCTGGCCTCGCGCGAGTAAGGGCCAGTGGTGGGCGTTTTGCGGGTCGGGCAGCCTCATCCCAACGGATAGTCGTGGCCGGGCCATGAAAGATGGTGCCTTCCGCTGAATTCATCGCGATGAGGCGCCCGATCTGGATAGGTTGTGATGATCTGGATAGGTTGTGACGATATGGATAGGTTATTGACCTATCCGGATGCGCGTTACCTATCCAGAACATGCCGGTGCGCCGGGCGCGGGTGACGCCGCAACACGGTGGAGGGGTGCTGAAGCTCCTTAGTCGAGGCTGAGGTGGCGCGGTGTGTGCGTGCCGCCGCGGGCGATCACCCAGAAGGCGAACCACGCGCCGACCGAGCCCACGATCATGACGAGCACCATCGGCACGGCGCTGTCGCCGCCCGAGGTCGCCAGGGGAGCGGCGATGCCGTTCGCGATCGACTGGAATACGCCCATCACGGACGAGGCCGTCCCCGCGTGCTCGCGCGCCTCGCTCATGGCCTGCGCGCCCGAGTTGCCGAAAATAAACGCGTTCGCCGTCATGATGAGCGCGAAGCCCACGCACGTGAGGATCAGCGGCAGGTCGAGGAGGAACGTCGAGATCGCCAGCGTCACCACGCCGGTCGCCGCGATCGTGAGGCCGGCGATGATGAGTGTGCGTGGCGTGAAGTGGGAGATCAGGCGCACGTTGACCAGCGCGAAGCCGGTCGACAGCAGCGCGTTAAACGCAAACACCCACGCGAAAGCCATGGGGGACAGGCCCAGCGGCCCCTGCAGCACGTAGGTGGCGTTCGAGATGTAGCCGAACATGCAGAAGCTCGAGAAGGCGTTGACCAGCATGAAACCCACGAAGGGGCGGATGCGCACGACCAGGACGAGGCCGTGGAAGAACCGCGGAATACCGCCGGGGTGGCGGCGCTCCTCGGGCAGGGACTCGGGCACGACGAACCACGCGAGGGACGCCATGAGTAGCGTGAAGGCGGCGAGCGCCCAGAAGACGACCCTCCACGTCGCGTGCGTGATGATGAACGCGCCGAGGACCGGGGCGACCATCGGCGCGAAGCCGACGATCGCCTGGAGGAGACTCATCGCGCGAGCCAGCGTCTTGCCGTGGGCGACGTCGACGAGGATCGCGCGGCCCACCGAGGAGGCGATGCCGCCGCCGAGACCCTGGAAGACTCGGCCTACGAGGAGCACCCAGATGTTGGGTGTGAACACGCAGATCATGGAGCCGACGAGGGCGATAATGCCGCCCGCGACGATGGGGCGGCGGCGCCCGATCTGGTCCGAGATGGCGCCGCCAAGCACCTGGCCGGACGCGTAGCCCACGAAGAAGGTTGTGAGCGTGAAGCCGAGCATCGTCGAGTTTGTCGCCAGGTCCGCCGTGATCTGCGGGAACGCGGCCGAATACATGTCGGTCGCCATCGGCGGCACGGCGTTCTGCACGGCCAGCGTGATCAGCAGGGCAACCGTGAGCGCCCCGCCGACGATTCCGCCGTGGTCCCGGGTGTCGTTAGTCCTCATGATGCGATTGTGTACCCTTGGGGACGCTAAATAGACGAATCGGTCGATTATTTGACGCATCTCGCACGTTTGAGTCTCCCCACCTGCATGGATGTGCTGCCGATGGGGTCGTTCAGTTGGCGGTCAACCGGGTTTGAGCGGCACTCACCCGCTGGTGGTGCTCACTCCCCGTCTGTGCTCGCCTCCAGCGTGTCCGCCGCGGCCTCGCCAGTCGCGTTCGAGCTGGTCAGATCGCCGAGGCGCAGGTCTGTCAGGCGGTCGGCAAGAGGCGCCAGATCCGGGTGGGAAACCTTTTCAATCGCGGCAAGGCTGTGCGTAGAGAAGGAGGTGACCCCATAGAGTGCGCCGATGATAGATCCAGCAATCGCCGAGATGATGCCAGCTTCTCCTCCGAGAGCCACAGACTGGAAAGCGGAAAACCTGTCGGAGAACTGAACGCTGATGGCACAGGCAGCCGGAACCGACTGTGCTGGATCCACGGACGTACCAACGTGGTGACGTAATTGCTCGAAGGTGTCTTTCGCGAAGGTTTTGATGAGGCTGATTGCTCTGCGGGTTTCGGCCAGCACATCTGCTCCAGGGACCTGGATGCCGCGTGGCGGGAGAGTGGCCACGACTTCGCAAGCTGCACGGAGCAGAGATCTTTCGTTGTTACCCCAGTCAAACTTCCAGTCCAGACCAAGTGACACAGTCGCGGCGACCAGTGCTGCCGCCTGGAACTCCTGGCATGTGAGGTCGTCGCTTCCGCAGGCCCGCCATACGGCATCAGCGAAGACTTCCGGATCAGTCGTCAAGGTCACGAGGCCGACAGGAATTGCCCGCAGAATGTAGCGAGAGCCCGCCAGCCAATCCCCGTCCTCGGCCCTGGCCTCGTCCGTGGGATCGGAGGGGGCCTCGCCTAGTAGTCGAGAGGCCGCCGCCAGGACTTCGCGCGTGATCTGCGTGATCGTCCCCGCGGGCGCACCGGGCATGGTGGGGTGCGCAGCGTCGGCGTCCACCAGCTGGTCGCGTCTGTTGTACAACTTTGTGATTTCTTCGGGGGACATGCCCCGGACGGGAAGGGCGACCGCGTCTGCCACGGCAACTCCCGCCAATGCTCCGTAGACACGGTTGCGCCGTCTCATGTAGTCGTCCCCGCGGTCCGTGAGGGTATCCGCCGCGGCCTCGATCTCCTCGCGCGTCGGGCATGAGGCAGCCCCCGGCATGGTCGAGGCCAGGGCACCCGCGCAATTCGCCAGAAGGATGCACCGCTCGAGGGTATAACCCAGGGCGAAACCGGCCGCGAGGACACCCATGGAGGTATGCAGCGCGCCGCGCAGATCAGTGGAGACAACCGTGGGGGCGGGGAATCGGGTGACCTCCCCGTCGGACGAATACTTCTCGTGCACCGCACGTGCGAGGTAGGACTCATGTGTCTGACCGCGGTTCAGCGCGTATTGATGGAAATCCGAGCGGACTTTGTACGCACCATGGCGAGGGTTATCCGTGCAATCGCCGGACGGCCTCTCGTAGGAGACGCTCCGGCAGAGGCTCTCCGCCGAGTCATACCCCACCATGATCAGGACGTTGTCGTTGGGAAGGGAACGCTGACGGACGTGTCCGTGCGACGCGTCGAGGACGACGCGCACGTGATCGGGCAAGTAGGCGAGTGCATGCTCGCACGCCGCCAGAACTGCCTTAGATTCAAATTCAATACCGCCATCGACGTACAGCACGTCTGAGGGGCCCAGAGTGCGAATGGCCTCGTCCCACGCATCTTCGGGCATATCCGTCATGACCGAGCTTATGCTCGCACCGTACTGTTTCACAGGTGGCGACAGGAAGCCGTTGTCACATCCTTCCACGCGGGGTCCAGCGTCGACGACCCCCTCGCGCGCCAAGGCCTCGGCGATGATCGAGGCCCGTGGGCCCTGCCCGATCGGGCTGAGGGAGACGACCTCGACCCCCATGGCGCGGGCGGCGCACATTGCCGTGAAGGGCAGCGCGAGGTGGACATCCTCGCGGGTGGCCCACTCATTCTCGGTGGGCACGTCGTCCTCGGAATGGCCATCGAATCGGAGCAGAAGCTCGGTCATGAAGACGACGCGTCCAGCGGGTGCGTCGCCTCGGGCCGCGCCCAGAGGGGTGGGCGCGCTTTCGGCCTCAAAGGGGGCGTATCGGTTGAGGAGATCGGAATCGGGTTCCTCGAAAGAGGACGGCCCGCTCCTCGGTGGACGATCGGGAGCAAGCCCCGCCGCTCGACGGATCCACTCGAGGGGAGTGTGCACGGACAGCGTCAGGAGCTGGTCGGCGATCCCCAGCACGTCGATGTGAGAAACTCCCGCAACGGGGATGACGTCGAGGTTCCGCAGCGCGCTGTGCGTATCGCACACACCGGTCAACGCCGCGGAGACCGCATCGTACAGCGCGGGGTCACCACTCTCCTCGCGGAACGCTGGGGGCAATTCCTTCGCCCAGAGATAGAGGGCCCGGAAGAAGGCGAGGGGAATGATCCGGTGAGAGGGGGAGATGTCGGCGAGCTTGACCATGAGGGTGCCCGTTCGCACTCGGACGAGAGGAGAGTACGAGTTTGCCGCGACGTTGAGGGCACGCTTGGTCGCAGTAAGGACATCGGTCCCCTCCTGGCGCTCTCCGCGTGGCTTCATCGCAGAAACGACATCAACGGCGTCGCACAGGGGGGTGATGGGGGAGTTGTTCCGATTATTGATAAGCAGGGACACCGCTGCGGCGAGGAGCGCCGCAGACTGGAATTCGTTGCGATTCGTACATCCGCAGGCGACCCACACGGTCTCGGCCAAAGCCTCGGGGTCGATCGTTGACATCGCGATGCCGATGGGGACCGCGCACAAGAGTCGGTCGCGAGCGCTCCCGGCAGGGACGCTCCATTGACCCGAACGTATGGCGTATACGCTGCCCGGGCCTCGTCGCAGCTGGTTGGCGACGGTCAGTGCCGACCGCATCATGTCTGAGACCGTGCCCTCCGGCGAGCCGGACGCTGCCTCATTCGCTGCATCCGCGCGAACCATGCCGGCCAGTGCCCCGAGCGCGTAGGGAAGTCGTGGATCCATGTGTTCTCTCCTTCTCAGGCCAGGTCGCGTGCCAGCAATTCGTCGGCGGCCGCCTCGATGGCGTCTCGCGCGGACAATGAGGTGGGGGTCGCCAGGGCGGCCGCGCAATTGGCGAACAAAATCCCCCGCTCAGGCTGCATGCCGAGCGCGAAGGCCGCCGCTAGGGTGCCGGAGTGGACCCCTGAGGTCTGCAGGGCTTGTTTCAATGTCAACGAAGAGGCCGGGACGCGCGTGAGCGCAGGTCGGATAACTCGCTGATCGTCACGCGTGGGACGCGCGAAACACACCTCGCCACTATCTGCACGCACGGCGACGTGTCGTTCGGTCAACAGCGACAAGGCTGAGGCCTGATGCTCGAGCGGAGCCCTGTGGTCATAGAGGGGGGAGGAGTAGGGTCTCCCTGCTCTGAAATGCTGGAAGAACTCACTGTCATAGGCCCATCGTGAGGCACGCACCGAGATGATGAGGTTGTCGAGGGGGAGACCTGGCACGAATCCCTCGTGCGAAGAAGCATCGAAGACAACGTGGGCGTGCTCAGGGAGCCACCGCACAGCTTCGCTCAGCGCATGTGCGTAACGCTCGTCGGCGAGGAGCGCCCCGTCGATGAATAGTACGTCCGAGGGACCCATTGCAGCGATAACTTCTGCCCACGTGCGGGCTGCATGATCAGGCAGAGCGATGTTCGTCGAAATGTTCAGGTCCGGGCCGTCCTCAGAGGAGGCACGCAGCCGGTATCGATTGTCGTCTCCTTCGAGGCGGGGACCGGCGTCAACGATGCCCTCAAGCTCCATGGCCTGTGAGATCAAGCCGGCGCTCGGACCCCGTCCGAGCGGGCACAGCGAGACGACCTGTACCCCCATACGCCGCGCCGCAACCAGTGCGCTGAAGGTGCCTCCCGGTGACTGTCCCAGGTCCCGTGCCCAGACATCACTACCGCGGTTTGGGTATTCCTCGGTGAGCATGTCGTGATCGATGAGGAGTTCACCGAGGAAGAGCACTCGGCCGGGCTTGGTCCTCCCGCGCAGGGCGCCGAGAGGAGCGGGAGGGGCGACGGGCTCGAAGGAGCTCTGTCGGGAGCGGAGGGAGGAGGCCAAGTCGATGAACGAAGCCCGGGCTGGGGGTACGCAAGACGAGATCTTCTTATCCGCGTCGGGGACATCGTCCGGGTAGGGTACGCGCTTTGAGAAGTATTGTTCTGCGAAGTGCGTCAATTTCCCTGAAAAGGCGGCGTCGACCCGCGCGGACCCGTAGGGTTCAAAGAAATCAGCACCCCGAACGGAACCGACCAAGGCGCCCATGAGGGCCATAATGGCGTGCTTTTGTGAGCCAAGGCGAAGAGGAGCAGAGAGAAGGCGACTGTCCTGATAGTGCGAGGCCAGAGCAAAGGCCAGAGGGATGAGCTGAGTGGCTGAAGCGGAGGCCCCGATCTGCTCAACCAAAAGGTCGATAGGGGAGTTGGCATGCTCGTTGATTCCGCACGCCGCGTTCAAAGCTCTGCGCGTTGTTGCCAGCACGTCTGGTTCCGGGCTCCATGAGCCATACGACTCCAAGGAGGCCGCAAGGTTGACGGACCGGATGAGCGTTTCCTCGACGCGGAAGTTCGCGCTGTCAATGCCCAGAGAGATTGCCGCCGCTACCAGGGCGGCCCCCTGAAACTCCTGACGTGTTATGTCGGAGAGCGCACAGTAGTCCCACACAGCGTTCGAGAATGTCTGGTGGTTGCCGGTCGGTGTCGCAATGCCTGCTTTGATGGCGGAGATGATCAGATCGTACGTTCGACTGCGGCTCCCGCTGAAGGACGCTTCGACGGGATTTCCGTTGGAATCGTCGGCTGTGAGCAGCGTGAGAATGCGTTCGCTGATACTTGTTGATTCCTCGATAGGATCACCGATTGTGTCTGCTGCGATCGCGTGGCCGAACGTCAGGCCTACCATTGCCCCGCAGGCCCGGTTGAAACGAAGATCCATCGGTCATCCCTCCTGTGCGGCCAGCGCGTCGGCGGCAGCTTCTATCTGGTCACGTGTCGGGGACGAGGCCGGGCCAACGACCGTCGACGCCAGAGCGCCCGCGCAGTTGGCGAGGAGAAGCGCCCTCTCCATGGGGATACCCTGCGCGAGGGAGGCCGCCAGGACACCGGAGTGCGCGTCCCCCGCGCCGTTCGTGTCGATTGCCTCAACCCTCGGTGTCGGTATCGCTGTTACGCCATCGGTGGTGTTCACTGCCGGCTGTGCGGACATGCAAACATAGGCGCCCTGTGCGCCTGCGCGCACGAGAACGGGACGATGCAGCAGGCTGGCCATCGCACGCGCCGCTTCGCGAGGCTCACGGCAATGGTCACGAACGCTCGCCTCACCTCTCTGGTGAGCGATCTCCTGGGCCTCCCTATGGTTCATCGACACGATGACCCCGTCGGTGGGCAGTCCGTCCGGGATGCCGATCACGGGGGAGACGTCCAGGATGACACGCACACCCTCGGGCAGGGCGCGCAGCGCTGCTTCTGCGGCCTCCCGGTTCGCTGGGTGATCCATGAGGTAACCGTCGACGTAGAGCGCATCATGAGGGGTCATGGTTCGCGCAAAGTCCGCCCACGCGTTCGCGGGTGCCATCGTCTCGGCTCCCTTTGTGGAGATGAAGGTACGTTCGGCTCTGCGATCGATCAGAGCAACGCAGAAGCCGTTGTCCACCCCCTCCACTCGGGGACCGGCGTCGACGATTCCTTCGCGCGCGAGGGCCTGCTCGATCAGCGAGGCGTTGGGGCCCTCGCCGATTGGACTGAGGGAGATGGCCTCGGCCCCCATGCGGCGTGCCGCCACGAGCGCGTTCAAACCGCCACCCACATGGGGTCCCTTGTCGGTCACCCACTTGGTGTAGGTTCCGTAGAACTCCGTCGTCATCGTGAATACACGGTCCACGAGGATCTGCCCCATGAGGACGACGCGGCCCGCAGGGTCCTTGCCGTTGGTGGTGGCGTGATCGCCGGGGTTATGCGGTCCTGTGGAGTCGTCGTCCCTTGTATTCTTGGAGACACATTCCCGCCGTTCGACGAGGCGCTCGGCCAGGGGAGCCAAAGCCGGGCGGGAAACCTTCTCGATCATGGCAAGGTTGTGCGATGAGAAGTGTGTGCCCCCCCATGTTGCGCCGATGATGGATCCGGCAATCGCCGAGATGATACCTGCGTCTCCCCCAAGGGATACCGACTTGAAGGGAGAAAACACGTCGGCATAGCGTGCGACGAGGGCGAAGGCAGCCGGAACCGACTGAGTTGGATCTGCCGACGTGCCTATCTGATCGCGCAGGCGCTCGTGCATGTTGTCACGGAAGCTACGGACGACGTCGAGCGCCTTGCGCGCCGCCTGCAGCACGTCAGGATCGCTATTCGAGGAGCCACGCGGGGGAAGAGCCGCCACGTAGTTGATGGCTTCTTCCAGGTAGGAAGCGATGCCTGGGAGCCAGTAGTGTTTCCTGTCAATGCCCAACGAGACCGCTGCGGCGACCAGAGCGGCCGCCTGGAACTCCTGCTCGGTGACGTTCTCGTTTCCACAGGCCTGCCACACGGCTTCCGCGAAGGCCTCGGGATCTGTCGTCACGGTCGCGATGCCCACCGGAATAGCGCGCAGGACGTAGCGAGAGCCTGCGAGCTCGTCACCCGTACGTGTTCCGGCATCGCCCTCGGGTGGGAAACCATCGTCCGAGAGCAGCGCCAACGATGACGACAGGACCTCGCGCGTGATCTCCGTGAGCGTCCCGGCGGGCGCGCCCGGCATGGTGGGGTGCGAGGCATCGGCGTCCATCAGCCTCCGTCGCGTCTTGTAGTGTCTCTCAATCTGTGTGGAGGACATGCCTCGGACGGGCAGCGCAACCGCGTCAGCCACGGCGACCCAGGCCAGCGCCTCGTAGGCGTGGGTGCGGCGCTCGAGCTCAACATCGTCTCGCTCTGTCAGGGTGCGAGCCGCGGCCTCGATCTGTTCGCGCGTGGGGCACGAGGACGGACCGGGCATCGTCGAGGCCAAGGCCCCCGCGCAGTTCGCAAGGACGATGCTTCGCTCTATTGCGTTCCCCTCAGCGAGGGCGGCCGCGAGGGTCCCCGTCCAGACGCTGTAAGACCCGTCGTGGTCGGTGGACACGACGGTGGGGGCTGGGAAACGGGTCCGTGGCTTGCTCACCTTGTCCGTCGCGTGCCGCGGTCGAGCGAGGAAGGACTCGTACGTGATCGTGCTGATGAGCGCGGAGCGCTCGAAGAGGGACAGGATGAAACTCGCGGCGTGATCGGGGACGCGGGAGGCGTCGTAGGCGGTGCGATCGGACATGAATCGCTCACCCAAACGCTGTACCGACCGCTGGTCCAGCACCGTCAGTACGCTATCGTTGCGAACATTACGCGGACCGATGAATGCTCCCGACATGTCTTGGATCACTCGCACGTGCTGGGGGAGGTGGGCCAGCGCGTGCTCGGCTGCTGCTAGAACAGGTGGATTGGTTTCGATCCCCGCGTCGATGTAGAGCACGTCGGAGGGGCCCAAGGTGCGGATGACCTCGTCCCATGCGTCCCGTGGCATGCCGGTGATTGTTTCTGTTTCGCCTGGTCCGAACCTTCCGGCGATGGGCGACGTGAACCCACTATCGCCCCCGGTTACCTGTGGTCCGACATTCATGATCCCTTCGCGTGCCAGTGCATCGGTGATGACTGAGGAGCGCGGGCCCTGCCCGATCGGGCTCAGAGAGATGACGTCGACCCCCATGGCGCGGGCCGCCCGCATGACCGTGAAGGGGTGTGAGAGATAGACGCCCTTTCGGGTGGTCCACTCGTTCCCGGCGGGAATGGGGTCCTCCTCGGAGCCCCGGTCGTATCGAAGCATCAGTTCGGACATGACGATGACCCGGCCCGCCCCGGAATCGGTGGACGAGGCCGTGGCTGTGTCCACGGGGCGCGTGCCGGTCGGCGCTTCAGGGGTGTTCGACGTGGTGGGCTTGGAGGATTCCTGCGTGTCCTCGCCAGTACCGATGGGTCCACGCAGTGAGAGCAGAGCTGTGGCGGCCTCGGTCAGGTGGAGCCCGGATACGCTTTCTACCTGGGCGAGGCCGCGGCCGACAAAGACCTCAAAGCCGAGGGCAGCGCCCAGGATTGCGCCCGCGATCGCGCCGATCGTGTCGGTGTCCCCGCCCAGGTTGGCGGCGTCCAGCAGCGCCTGCGGGGGAGGGGTCGCGCGCGAGCAACGCGAAAGCCATGGGGATCGCCTGCGCCGAAGCCACGGACGTGCCCACCTGCTCGACGAGGCATTCCAGGGACGAGGACGCGGGGTTAGCGACCAGCTGCATGGCCCTGCGCGTCGCCGCTACGACGTCCGGGTCGGGGGTCCACGCGCCGCGCTCGGGCAGGGAATCGACGTAGGACACGGCCTTCCACAGCAGGGCCGTCATGTCCGAGGCAGCCGAACGAGGCGTATCGATCCCCATCGACACGGCCGCCGCCACGAGGGCAGCCGACTGGAAACCCTGGCGCGTCGAGTGCGTGACCTGACAGGACGACCAGACGGCATCTGCGAAAGCCTGAGGATCCTCCGTCGAGATCGCGATACCGATCGGGGTGACGCGCATCGCCGCGCCGTTTGTGGTACCCGCCCCGCCCACGCTCAGCGGGTCCTCGCCCGCCCGCACGCGCTCGAGGGCCGCCTTCGTGGAGGGGCCCAGCAGGTCGAGCGACCCGCGCTCGATCATCGAATCTTCCCAGGCCAGCAGTGCGTGGGCGAACTCACCCGCGTCCAGCGCCACGCGACCCGAGGAGAAACCCCGGCCTCGTACCAGGAGAGAAGCAACCAACAGCGCCTGCTCCGTGTCATCTGTGACCGACCCGGCCGGCATCCCCGGCGCGTAGGGCTGCGAGGCGTCCCCATCCACGAGGCCGGTAATGCGCCCGTACACCGCGCGGATCTGCGCAGGCGACATCGCCTGCGTCGGCATGCCCAGCGCGTCTCCGAGAGCCAGGCCAGCCAGGGCGCCATACGCGCGAGAAAAACGAGGATCCATGATGCACCTCCAACGCGGGCGCGCGCCCGCAGATAGCGCGAACGCCCCGGAACACTCCGAGGCGACCAGTAGGCCCAGGGGGACTCGAACCCCCAACCTACGGATTAAAAGTCCGCTGCTCTACCATTGAGCTATAGGCCCATACGCAACATTGTAGAAGGAAGCGGTCCCCATGGCCCAATCGAACACTCCGCGCCGCCCGGCCATGCTCGACGCCGCCCGCGCCGAGGCGATCGTCGGCGACGAAGACCCCGCCTCCCTGTCCGCCGTCGCGCACACCGCCGCGTGGGCACTCATGGGCATCGGCGACGAGACCTTCAGCGACGAGGCCGTGGCCCGGCTGCGCGAAACCGTACGCGCTCGCGGGGTCGACACGATCGCGCACGTGTGGTCGCGCAGCCCCGAGTTCACCCTCCCCGGCGCGCTGTGGCGCGTCTACCTGCTCCACGAGTGGTACCACCGCGACCCGATCCTCGTGGCCGAGCGCTACGCCGAGGGCTCGCGCGCGCCCATCATCCAGGGCCTCGAAGCCCCCGTCGAGCTGCGCCCCCTGAGCCTCATCATGGAGGAGCTCGACTCACTGCTGCGCGGCGACCTGACCGACGACGACCTCGAGTACGTGCTGCGCGAGGCCTCCCGCGCCATGCGCGTCCTCGCCGCCGGCGAGGCCGGGGCCCTGTGGATCGAAGACCCAACCGATCCGCTGGCCCACCGCGTCACCATGCGCCACTCCGCGCTGCTGGTCACCGCCGACGAGCTCGACGTCGCCGCGCGTGAGGCGGCGGTCGGCACGCTCGACTGAGGACCCGCGAGGCCAGCGGGCAGCGCCCGAATCGGCCACGACCTCGTGAAGGTGGCGCGCCCATCAGGGCGAGGGCGGCGCGGGGCGGCTACCCTGGAACCTATGCGTCCGATGCCAGCCCCCCGCCCCCAGCGACTCGTTCGCTCCGCGGGCGCACTTGTCTGGCGCTTCACTGACCCCGCGCGCGTCGCCATCCCGGGCGAACCCATCGACCCCGCGGACATCGAAGTCCTCATGGTCCACCGCCCCCGCTACCACGACTGGTCCTGGCCTAAAGGAAAAGCCGAAAACGGTGAGCCCCTGGTGGCCGCCGCCGTGCGCGAAGTCGAAGAGGAAACCGGCCAGATCATCACGCTCGGCGCCCCCCTGACCACCCAGCGCTACCGCCTGGGCGGCGGACAAACCAAGGAAGTCCACTACTGGGTGGGCACGCCCCTGCCCGCCGGCGACCCCTCCGCGCGCCTGCGTGCCCCCGTCGCCCGCGCGCCGCGCACCGAAATCGACCGAACCACGTGGGCCACCCCCGAGGCAGCCGCCGACATGCTCACCCGCCGAGGCGACCGCCGCCTCCTCGCCGACATCGTCGCCCGCGCCCGCGAAGGCCGCCTCGCCACCTCCGCGATCATCGTCCTGCGCCCCGGCGCCGCCGATGCGGCCCCCGCCGACGAGGCCTCCCCGTCCACAGCCGACAAGCCCGGAACCGCGCCCGGCTCGACCTCCGCCGGACGCCCCACGCCGGGCCCACGCGCCGCCGCTGCACCCACCGCGCCCGGCGCACCCGCACCCCGCCCCGCACCCACTCCCGCGATGGTCGCCTCAGCGGCAGCACGCAGGGCAGCGCAGGTGGAGAAAGCCTCGTCCCTGAAGGCCGAGGCGGCGGCGCGTCACGTCGACCCCCCGCTCGGGCGTTTCGGCGTGCGCCAGGCCTTCGACCTCATCGACCTGCTCAGTGCCTTCGGCGTGGACCGCGCGTTCGCGTCCCCGAGCGCCCGCGCCCGCCAGGTCCTGGCGCCGTGGGCCGCGGTCGGCGGCGGCTCGGTGTCCCTCGTCGACGCGCTCGCCGCGCCCCTCCAGGACGAGGCCGGGGCGGACAAGGACGCCCAGGCGCGCGCCGGACGGGTGCGAGCCTTTGCCGCGCAGCGCCTACGCGAGAGCGCCGGTACAACCCTCGTGTCGGTCACGGGATACGCGCGCGACCTCATTATCGAAGAGCTGCGCGCCTACGGATCGAGCGCCGTCGCGGGCTCGTCGCCCGCTGCTCTGAACCACAGCCAGATCCTGGTCGCCCACGTCGAACACAGCGCCGACGGGCCGGTTGTCGTCGCTGTCGAGACGCACGGCGTCACTACCAAGAATCCCGCCGTCCCGACGCGTAAAGCCTCCAAACGACACTGAGTCGCGCCGCCATGCGCGTGATCTGGTGTCACATGCGGGAGTTCTTAACCGACTGATCCAGCGTGGCGCCATCATCAAAGCCAACGTAACAGGCGATGGTGCGGTCACCGTTGGACCAGCTGCCCACGCTGGGATAGAGCCAGCCGAGGCTCAGCGATGAGCTGCCTAAGGGCGTCCCGACGTAGCGCTGAAAAGCTGCCGTACACTCTGCCTCAGCGGTGTCGCCGAGTTCGGTATCGGAGGGGCGGGTCTTATCGGTGACGGTGAAGGTGTGAATGACCTCGAAGTCATGCGTCTGGTTGCACGCCACGGTCTCCACGTCGTAATCACCGTCCTCCCAGTCCTGGAAGCACTGTCCGACCGACAGGTCAACCTGGTCGGTGCGGGTTTCAGTGGGGCGGTTGTTGCCGTTCGTGGTGCCACCCGGGTTAGCGGCACCGGTCGGATTGGTGTTGGGGGTGGGAGCGGCGCCCGTGGGGATGCCGAAGGGGTTGCCGCCGGAGCTTCCGCTACTGGAGGAACTGGATGATGAGGTGTGCTCCTCGGTGTCCTCATCGTCGTCATCCTTGTCGAAAGGTAGGAACGAGCAGGCCGAGAGACTGAGAATAGCGACGCAGGCGCCGAAAGCGAGTGCGGGGCGGGCAAAGCGGGACATGATCCTCCTTGGGATGGCGGGCAACCCGGGGAGCTGCCTCGGTGGGGCGATCGTGGTGCCCAATGGCTCCATCGCTGTGCTGCAAGCAACTATAACAAGAGAAACCGGGCGGTAAAGATGTGGCGGCCCGGCATCAGCCGGACCGCCACGCGCGCGACCTGGTGTCACATGCGGGAGAGTTTCGCGGATGTGGTCAGCTTGTGGCCATCTTCGTTGTACAAGTAACACAGGAGGCTGTGATACCCCTTGTTCCAGCTTTCCTCGCCGGGATAGAGGGGGGCCGATCGAGAACGTGCTTTGATCAGCGGGGATACCGACGTAGGTCTCAAATGCAGCGGCGCATTGCTCATCGGCAGTCGCGGCCATCACCTCGGTGGCGGGACGTGTTGCGTCGGTGAATTCGGAAATATGGAAGACCTCAATATCGTGAGCCTGGTCGCAGCTCGCATGCAGCATATGGGTGTAATCATCACGCACATCGCTGTAGCAATGCCCGAGCAGCATGTCACCCCGGAAGACGCGGCTCCCGAAGGGCTGATCCTCAGTAGCGTTGGGGTTGGATGAGGCGCTGGCTGTGGGGGTGGTTGGGCCGCTCTCGGGGGTGTCGTTGGCCGACGAGCTGCTCGAGGATGCGGCAGGGGCCGGTGTCTCCTTGTTGTCAGACTTGTCAGCCCCGGGCGAGAATGAGCAGGCAGACAGGCTCAGTAAGGCGGCGCAGGCAGCCAGGGCGAGGGAGGGGCGGGCAAAACGGGACATGATTCTCCTTGGGATAGCGGGCAACCCGGGGAGCTGCCTCGGTGGGGTGATCGTGGAACCCGCGGGCTCCATCGCTGCGCGTCTAACCACTATAACAAGAGAACAACCGAACGGTAAAAACGCGGCGGCCCGGCATCAGCCGGACCGCCACCACGGCGAGAAAGTCGCGGATCACATGCCGGTGTTCTTCACGGACTGACTCAGGGAGTCCTCCGTCAGCGGCACGGCGACGCAGGCGATGATGCGGTCGCCGTTGTCCCAGCTGTTCGAACTCGGGAAGAACCAGGTCGTGTCCAGGGATGACTCGTCGTAGGGGGTTCCCACGTAGTTGGCGAATGCGGGGGTGCAGGCCTCGAAAGCCCTGTCGTTGAGCGTCTCGTAGTCGGGCAGCGTCGAATCCTCAATCGGCGCGACGAAGAACACCTCGCCCCAGTGCGGCGAGGAGCAGTCAACGGTCGTCAGGGGCGCGGAGGGGTCGGCCGGCTTCTGGACGCACTGTCCAACGCTCAGGTTGCTCACGTTAGTGCGGGCCTCGTCGGGAATGATGGAGGCGTCCTGGTCGGCGGGGGAGCCCGCGGTGGCCTCGGCGGGGGAGCCCGCGGTGGCCTCGGAGGAGGCGGACTCGGGCGAGGCGGTGGAGTCAGCCGTGGTGGCAGACGAGCAGGCGGACAGGCTCAGGATGGCCGCGCAGGCGGCGAATGTGAGGGCGGGGCGCAGAGCGTGGGACATGGTTCTCCTCGTGATGGTGGGATTGTGGCAGGGTGATGGGCCACGAGGCCGTGGCAGGCGCGTGGGCACCCGCCGATAAGCCGCGCCCACTATAGCAACAGGTGTGGGCGGCGGCTGTGTGGCGGGGGATGTGCTCTGGGTGCTCGAGGAGTCGAGCGCGTGACAGGTGAGTTTACAGGCCGGAGTCTCGCACAGACGCGGTCAGCTGCTCGTCGTCGGTGCGCACGGCGATGCAGACGATCTCGCGGTCGCCCTTGGCCCAGGTCTGCTTGGTTGGCGACATTGCGGTGTAGTCCAGCGTGGTTTCCTCGGGGGAGGTGCCGACGTAGGCCTCGAAGGTCTCGTAGCAGGTGTTGTACACGAGTTCGTCCATCTCATCGCGCGAGGGCATCGTGTCATTCTTGAGCGTGGTAACGGAGTAGACCTCGCCCGTGTGTGCCTCGGTGCATTCGGTGGTGGCCACCGAGTTGACCTGGCTGTTGAGAGGAACGAGGAGGCACTGTCCCACCGCCAGTTCGGTGCTTTGCGTGCGGTTGTTGAACGGCATGCTGGAGCAGGCGGACAGCGCAAGGCCCATGATGGCGGCGGCGCCGAGGGCAATCGTGGGGCGCAGAACGCGGGACATGATTCTCCTTGAGGTGGCGGGAGCGGCCAGCGATGGGATGACGAGGCCGTGGTAGGCGCGCGGGCACCGTCCGCGGCGCTTTGCCCACTATATAACAGAGGCGATACCGTGCGGTAAACGATCTCGTGCGCAACGCCCCGGTGGCGGTCCGGCCTGAGCCGAACCGCCACGAGCGCGCGTAAAGCGGGGTCACATGTTGGAGTTCCTCATGGAACCGGTGAGCTTCCTGTCGTCCTTGGCGAAGACGTAGCATTGCACCGTGTGGTCGCCCTTTGCCCAGGTCTCTTGATCGGGAAGAATCCAGTAGTAATCCAACGTGGACTCCGCAACGGGCTTGCCGACGTAGTGCTCGAAGATGAGACCACAAATCTCATCGCTCTCCTCGTCCATTTCGTCATCGGACGGAAGGCTTGTGCCTGCGAAGTCAAAAATATGAAAGTATTCCCCATCGTGAGGCTGGTTGCAGTCGACGCTGGTGACGGCACTGTCCTCATTGGGGCCGAACTGGAAACATTCTCCGATGTGCGTCTGCGGGTGAGTAGCCGCACTCGCGGAGGCCGGCGGCGCTGCTGCTGACGACGCGGGTGCGGGCGTGCCTTGCGAAGGATGGGGGGATCCGGACTTCTGCTTGGAGCATGCGGACAGCCCCAGGCTCAGGATGGCGGCGGCGCCGAGGGCAATCGTGGGGCGCAGAACGCGGGACATGATTCTCCTTGAGGTGGCGGGAGCGGCCAGCGGTGGGATGACGAGGCCGTGGTAGGCGCGCGGGCACCGTCCGCGGCGCTTTGCCCACTATATAACAGAGGCGATACCGTGCGGTAAACGATCTCGTGCGCAACGCCCCAGTGGCGGTCCGGCCTGAGCCGAACCGCCACTGGGGCACGAGGTTGGTGTGCCTCGGCGTTGTGCAGGATTACTTGCCGGAGTCGCGCACGGACTCGGTCAGCTTCTCGTCGCCCGTGGGGACGGCGATGCAGACGATGTCGCGGTCGCCCTTGGACCAGGTCTGGCTGGTCGGGTACATCGCGGTGGCGTCCAGAGTGGTTTCCTCGGGGGAGGTGCCGACGTAGTCCTCGAAGGAGTCAAAGCAAGCTGCGGCGATGAGTTCGTCCATCTCGGAGCTGGAGGGCAGGGAGTCCTGGGTGATTGTGGAGATGAAGTAGACCTCGCCGGTGTGCTCTTCGGTGCACTCGGTGGTCACGACGCTGCCGACCTGAGAGCTATCCGGCACCTGGATGCACTGGCCGACCTTGAGGTCGGTGCTGTGCGTGGTGTTGCCGAAAGGCAGGTAGGAACAGGCGGACAGGGACACGCCCATGAGGAGGGTGCAAACGCCGAAGGCGATCGAACGGCGACGTGCGTGGGACATGATTCTCCTTGAAGCGATGGGATCAACGACCGGCTGGATGGGCGCGGCCGCGCTGGGGCGCGGACGGAAAGCCTGTCGACGTTGAACGCGCGCCTCGCACACTATAACAATCCGACTCTTACCCGGTAGAACAAATCGGGTGGTGCCTGGCTCACATGCCAGGCACCACCCGATGATCTTCGGAGGTTCAACGGGCGCTACAGGCCCGAGTCCTTCACCGATTGCTTCAACTTGGAATGGTTCATCGCGAACGCCAGGCACACGATCGATCGATCGTTTTGTGCCCACGAGTCCTTGGTCGGAATCATCCAGGTGGCATCGAGGGTCGAGGACACGAAGCGCTTGCCGACGTAGGCCTCGAAGTTGGAGATGCACTGCTTTTCGGCGAATTTGTTCAGGGCTGACTCGCCGGGAAACTCTCCGTCCTCAGCGGAGGTTACGAAGAATACCTCAGCGTCGTGCTCGCTCGTGCAGCTGGTCGTCTCGATCGTGGTCGCGGTTTGTCCCTCCGGCCGGAGGATGCACTGGCCGACCTGCATGTGCATGACGGAGGTATCCGAACAAGCGGCGAGCGGGGCGGCGAGCGCCAGAGCCGCGACCAGACCGATCAGACGAGAGTGCTTCACTAGTGGACCCCCAGTGGCAGCGCCACGAGCAGGTACACGACGCCCGACACCAGCGCTGCGGCGGGTAGCGTCAGGAACCACGCGATGACGATGTTGCCCGCGACGCCCCATCGAACCGCCGAGAAACGCTTCGTGCAACCCACACCCATGATAGCCGTCGACACGACCTGCGTCGTCGAAATGGGGGCGTGAATGACGTAGGAGCACAGGTACAGGATCGAGGAGGACACGGCCTCGGCCGTGAAGCCACGAGCCGGATCCAGGTCGATGATCTTGCGGCCAATGGTGCGCATGATGCGCCCACCGCCGGCCATCGTGCCCAGCGAAATCGCCGCGGCGCCCGAGAGTTTCACCCACAGGGGCACGTTCATTTCGCCAGTGACGGGATTGAGGATGTTATGCGTCTCGCCGTAGCCGCCGGCCATCAGCGCCATGATGATGATGCCCATCGTCTTCTGCGCGTCCTGGATGCCGTGGCCCAGGGCCATGGCGGCCGAGGAGATGCGCTGGGCGGCACGGAAACGACGCATCGTGCGGTGGTACTGCGCGTTACGCAGCAGCCACAGGACGAGCTTCATGGCAATGTAGCCGATGACGAAGCCGATGATGGGGGAGGCGAACATCGGGATGATGACGTGGCTGACAATGCCTTCCCAGAACACCTTCGTACCGCTGAGGAGGCCCGCGCCGACCATGCCGCCGATGAGGGCGTGCGAAGAGGAAGAGGGCAGGCCGAACCACCAGGTGACCAGGTTCCAGATGCAGGCGCCCAGCAGGGCGGCCAGGATGATGACCAGGCCCTTTTGCTGCATGTCGGGCGAGGTGGATTCGGCGTAGCCGCTAATCTTAATGATGCCCGAACCGACGGTCTTGGCGACGCCGGTGCCCATCATGGCGCCGATGACGTTCATCGTCGCGGCCATGAGGAGTGCAGCGCGTGGAGTCCACGCGCGTGTCGACACCGAGGTCGCGATCGCGTTCGCTGCGTCGTGGAAGCCGTTCGTGTAGCTGAAGAACAATGCGACGGCGATGACGACACAGACGAGGATCAGATTGAGATCCACGGCTCAGGATTCCTTCAGTGCGAGGGACTCGATGACGTTAGCCAGTTCCTCGAAGGCATCAGCACAGGATTCGAGGCCCTGAACGATGTCCTTGAGCTTGATGATCGTGACCGGGTCCAGACCCGAGTCGAACAGGGCGGTCAGGGTGCGGCGGTAGGCCAGGTCGCCCTCGTTCTCGAGGCGGTTGATCTCGATCCAGTAGTCGCGCAGGTCCACGGGGGACTTGAGCTTGGGCATGTTCTGCGCGGTCAGCTCGGCGCAGTTCTTGATGACCTCAATCTGCGTGTTGAGCAAGGAGACGAGGGAAGAGGGGATGTCGGCAATGCCGTAGACGACCAGGAGGTCGCCGGCTTCGTCGATGAAGTCGAGGCAGTCGTCCAGGTGGGAGGCCAGTGACTGCAGGTCTTCGCGGTCGAAAGGCGTGATGAACGAGGAGTTAATGCGCTGGACGATGTCGTGGTTCAGTTCGTCGCCGCGGTGCTCGACCTCGTGGAGCTGATCGCGCAGGGCGATGCGCTCTTCGGGGGAGGCGGCATAGATGTGCGTCAGGATCTCGACGGCCTGCTCAAGCTGGCGTGCCTGCGAGGTGAAGTCTTCAAAAAAGTCAGGGCCTTGGGTCTTGTTTCGGAATCCCATGGTGTCTTCGGTCCTTCCAATGGTGAACGGCACTGTTGTGCTACGAGTAATCGTCGGTCATGGGGTGGTGAGACTTCAAGTTCAGATGCGCTTTTGTTACCCCAATGGTGGTGTTCTATCTCACGGACTGACCTGTGAGGTGTGCTTCGGTCCCAACAACGAGGCCTGGGCGTGCTTTGGGGGCCTCGGAACCTCTTGTGAGTGGGCAGAAGGTCCCTGCAGACCGGGCGTCGTGTGACTCGTTCGACTACGATTGAGGTGTGACCGGGACCAAGCTCCCGCAAGCGCGGGTGTGGGGTCCGGCATGATTGTTTCTGTCAATCGGGGACGCAGATGCGGCCTCGACAATTCAAAATGCCTCAGGAGGCAAAATGTCCGTGACCGAACAGGACGTTCGTGCGGCGGCTCCGGCCAACGCTCCCGAAGATGTTGTCAAGTGGGTTGCTGAAATCGCTGAGCTGACCACCCCTGACGCCGTTGAGTTCTGCGACGGTTCCCAGGAAGAGTGGGATCGTCTGACCGCGCAGATGGTCGAGAGTGGCATGTTCACCAAGCTGAACGAGGAGAAGCGCCCCAACTCCTTCCTCGCTCGCTCGAAGCCGTCCGACGTTGCGCGTGTTGAGTCCCGTACCTTCATCTGCTGTGAGAAGGAAGAGGATGCGGGCCCGACCAACCACTGGGCCGACCCCAAGGAAATGAAGGCCACCCTGCACGAGAAGTTCACGGGTGCCATGAAGGGTCGCACCATGTACGTGGTTCCCTTCTCCATGGGTCCCCTGGGTGGCCCCATCTCCCAGCTCGGTGTTGAGATCACCGACTCTCCCTACGTCGTTGTCAACATGCGCATCATGACCCGCATGGGTGCTGCTGCCATGGACCTCATCAACGAGGGCCGCGTGTGGGTTCCCGCCGTCCACTCGGTCGGCGTGCCGCTCGAAGAGGGTCAGGAAGACGACAACTGGCCCTGCAACGACGAGAAGTACATCACCCACTTCCCCGAGACCAACGAGATCTGGTCCTTCGGTTCGGGCTACGGCGGCAACGCCCTGCTCGGCAAGAAGTGCTTCGCCCTGCGTATCGCCTCGACGATGGCCCGCCGCGACGGCTGGATGGCCGAGCACATGCTCGTCCTGCGCCTGACTCGCGAGTCCACCGGCCAGCAGTTCCACGTCACCGCCGCCTTCCCGTCGGCCTGTGGCAAGACCAACCTCGCCATGCTCCAGCCCACGATCCCCGGCTACAAGGTCGAGACCGTCGGCGACGACATCGCGTGGATGCGCCCGGGCCCGGATGGTCGCCTGCGCGCCATCAACCCCGAGGCCGGCTTCTTCGGCGTCGCCCCCGGCACCTCCTACAAGACCAACCCCATGGCCATGGAGACCGGCAAGGCCAACTCCATCTTCACGAACGTCGCCCTGACCGACGACGGTGACGTGTGGTGGGAAGGCATCGACGGCGACGTTCCGGCGCACCTGATCGACTGGCACGGCAACGACTGGACCCCCGAGTCCGGCGAGAAGGCTGCTCACCCGAACAGCCGCTTCACCGTTCCCGCCTCGCAGTGCCCGATCATCTGCCCCGACTGGGAAGCCCCCGAGGGTGTCCCGGTTGACGCCGTCCTCTTCGGTGGCCGCCGCGCCACCAACGTCCCGCTGGTTGCCGAGCAGTACGAGCCCGCCCACGGCGTGTTCATCGGCGCCTCCGTGGCCTCCGAGGTCACCGCCGCTGCGACCGACGTCAAGGCCGGCTCGCTGCGTCACGACCCCTTCGCCATGCTGCCCTTCTGCGGCTACAACATGGCCGACTACTGGGGCCACTGGCTGGAGATGCAGGACAAGCTCGGCGAGGGCTTCCCGAAGGTCTACCAGGTCAACTGGTTCCGTAAGGACGAAGACGGCAACTTCATGTGGCCCGGCTACGGCGACAACTCCCGCGTCCTGGACTGGATCGTTCGCCGCGCCGCCGGCGAGGTCGAGGCCATTGACGGTGTGACCGGCCGCTACCCGAAGTTCGAGGACTTCAACCTCGACGGCCTGGACATTGACGAGGCCGTCTGGGCGAAGCTCTTCGCGATCGATCCCGACGCCTGGGCCGCCGAGATGGACGACACCGAGGAGTACTTCTCGCAGTTCGGCGACAAGCTCCCCGCCGCCATCACCGAGCAGCTGGCCAAGTTCCGCGCGCGCATCGCCGCCGCGAAGCAGGCCTGATCCGCACGGATTGAGGGTGGGCCCCGGAGGAAACTCCGGGGCCCACCCCTTTTTTCTGCGTGGCTGGGGCTGGGTGAACGGGCTCTTCGCATTTAAGGGTGTAGGAGGTGTCGGATTGGGCCGGAGTGGGCCGGAGTGTAGGTGGTGGCGTGGGCGGCGTGCCCATCCTGCCGCCAGTAGGGCCCAGCTGCGCATGGAGGGGTGCGGCGGTGAGTGGTTCGGCGTGCCAGTTCCGCGTTTGTTCTTGTTTGTTGGGGCACTGCACCCGATCCGTAGGCAATGCACCTCTTCTGTTCGGGTGCACCGCCACGTAACGGGTGCACCGCTACGTAACGGGTGCAGTGCCCCCGTGCTTGTGGTGGCTGTCGGGGTTGTGGGGGTCTTCTGGGCTTGGGCTGTCTTCCGCTTGGGCTGTCTTCTGGGCTTCAGTTGTCTTCCGCTTGGGGTCTTTGAGGCGCCTCATGTTGTGGTTCCTCAAAAATGTCGCACGTAATTCCCCGACATGTATTTCAAACATTGAAATCACATCGTTGGAATTCTGCGGTTTTCTCGATACCTATGAAAAGTTAGGGTACCCAAATTACGTGCGAGTTTTGGTTATTGAGGCGCCCGAGGCGAGCTCCTGTGTTCGGTCGTCGTCCCACGACACTGCCCACGATCCCCGGGACGCTTCGAACACCACCCCCACACCCCACAATGCGAAGAGCCGGTGAACGCCTCATTTCCGTCGTGGACCTGCGCCAGCGGCGCTAGCGTGAGGCTGTGAAAGCCTCTTCTGTCATTTCCTGTCATCTGGTAGGCTCGAACCATCACGATCATGCCTGTCAATGAGGAGTTGTCATGGGTGCCGAGAATGTTCCTGCGAACATGGAAGTCAACTACTACAAGTGGAAGAGCTGGATCGCAGCCCTGCGTGAGGGTGAGGATAGCGTGGCAGCGAAGTTAAACAGGGCGGCAGGAGAACTCCAGAAAAATCTGGATGTTCAGACGGAGGGCAAGTGGGGCGTGGAGGCGGGGCCTGTGGCCTTTCAGGCGCGCTACACGTCCTACCTGACCCAGGAGATCACCGCGCTGAATGCGATGGCTGCCAATGTTCGCGAATTTGCGGGTGCGCTAGAGACGGCTGTCAGGGCTCTTGAGGCTGGGGATGAGGATGCGCAGGCGAACCTGGAGGCGACCCTTAAGACTATTCCGTCCTCGTATGTGTCTGAGGAGATGAAGGCGATCTGGGAAGGGGATACGACCGGGTCGCCTCAGATTCCGCCAGATCTGGACTTCTGACGGTTGGCGCGTGTGCCGTTGTCCGTGTTGGATCTGAGGGAGGATGAATGTGATGGTGTTGCGGGGACGTTGTCGTCGTGTCGTGGCCCGGTGGGTGGCGTGTGTGGTTGCGGTTGGCGCGTGCGTGGTGGGTCTGGGGGTGCCTGCGTCGGTTGGTGATCCGCTTCCTACGCCTAGTGTTCCTGTTGCTGCGTCGCCCGAGACGCCTGTGTTGCCCGGTCATGTCGTGAAGATTATTAGGGCGGTGGTGGAGCCGACCACAATTAAGACTCCTGATGGGACGTATCAGTGGTCCATCCATATGGGGATGGCTGTCTACGGTGAGAAGAGTCAGGGAGAGAAGTTCGCGCAGGAGGACTGTCAGTTTCTGGCTGATACGTTTTGGTCGGGTAGTGCCCCGGACTATTTCGTAAAGGTCGAGTCGAGGGGTGTTTTTTGCAATCTTGATGCGTATTATTTGGGGGAGGCTCGTCACGCGTTTTATTCCCTGGATGAGGCGGGACATGTGCAGGTGCGTGCCCCTATGACGTATCTGACCCAGATCGTTGATTCGTTTGAGGACGCGAGTATCACCGAGTTTGAAGTCAGGTTCACCTCGATCAATAACGCCCACTGCAATGCCGAGCCCTGGATAACGCACTTGGATGATCCCCTCCTTGTTGGTCACCTGTCTTATTGTCAGTGGAGGCCTGACAAAGGCGACACTGTGCCAACGACGGATGAGCCGCTCCTGGAAGGCGACGCCGAGCAGGCGTTCTTTGATTTCGAGCGGGGCACCGTCGGACCCTTCATCGACATGCCCGCACCCATCAATCCCTTCACCATCACACCCACGCCCTCGCAGGCCGAGGAGCCAGCCTCGGGCGCCACCACTGAGGCCGCCGCTTCCGAGTCAGCGTCTGCTTCTTCGCGCGGCCTCGTCATTGCCGTGGGTGCGGGCGCCGCGCTGCTCCTCCTGGCCGCCGCGGTGGGAATCACCTGGGCCAAGCGCCGCACAAGCTAACAGATCGGCAAACACCGGCCGGTACCCATCCCCCTCAGCCCTCACACGTACCGAAGGAGTAGTAACAGTGGCAACGACGTTGAAGGCCCGCGTGGCCCGGTGGGTGGCGTGTGTGGTTGCGGTTGGCGCGTGCGTGGTGGGCGTAGGGGTGCCTGGGTCGGTTGGTGATCCGCTTCCCACCCCTAGTGTTCCTGTTGCTGCGTCGCCCGAGACGCCTGTGTTGCCCGGTCATGTCGTGACGATCAGGGCGGTGGTGGATCCGACCAGAATTAAGACTCCTGATGGGACGTATCAGTGGTCCATCAATATGAAGCTGAGTTTTCAAGGAGGGTGGATGCGGTCGTTGAATATTACGAAGGAGGAGTGTCAATACCTCGCTGATACGTTTTGGTCGGGTAGTGCCCCGGACTATTTCGTAAAAGTTGAGTCGGTGAGTATTTTTTGTGACCTAAATGCGTATTATTTGGGGGAGGCTCGTCACGCGTTTTATTCCCTGGATGAGGCGGGACATGTGCAGGTGCGTGCCCCTATGACGTATCTGACCCAGATCGTTGATTCGTTTGAGGACGCGAGCATCACAGAGCTCCAAGTAAATTTCACCTCCATTAATAACGCCCATTGCAATGCCGAGCCCTGGCTAGCGAGCTTGGATCATCCCCTCCCTGCCGGTCACTGGTCTTATTGTCAGTGGAGGCCTGACAAGGGCGACACTTTGCCAACGACGGATGAGCCGCTCCTGGAAGGCGACGCCGAGCAGGCGTTCTTTGATTTCGAGCGGGGCACCGTCGGACCCTTCATCGACATGCCCGCACCCATCAATCCCTTCACCATCACACCCACGCCCCCGCAGGTCGAGGAGCCAGCCTCGGGCGCCACCACTGAGGCCGCCGCTTCCGAGTCCTCGTCTGCTTCTACGCGAGGCTTGCTGATCACCCTCGGTGCGGGTGCCATGCTGCTCCTCCTGGCCGCCGCGGTGGGAATCACCTGGGCGCGGCGCCGCACAAGCTAACACACCCATCACAGCGCCCTAACCAACACACACCCCCGTCTGACCTACCAATCGAAGGAGTAGTAACAGTGGCAACGATGTTGAAGGTCCGCGTGGCCCGGTGGGTGGCGTGTGTGGTTGCGGTTGGCACGTGTATGGTGGGTGTGGGGGTGTCGGCGTCGGTTGGTGATCCGCTTCCCACGCCTAGTGTTCCTGTTGCTGCTTCGCCCGAGACACCTGTGCTGCCCGGTCATGTCGTGACGATCAGGGCGGTGGTGGAGCAGACCGCTATTGAGACCCCGGCTAAGACGAGGGAGTGGTCCATCCATATGAAGCTGAGTTTTCAGGGAGGGTGGATGCGGTCGTTGAATATTACGAAGGAGGAGTGTCAATACCTCGCTGATACGTTTTGGTCGGGTAGTGCCCCGGACTATTTCGTAAAGGTCGAGTCGGTGAGTATTTTTTGTGACCTGGATGCGTATTATTTGGGGGAGGCTCGTCACGCGTTTTATTCCCTGGATGAGGCGGGACATGTGCAGGTGCGTGCCCCTATGACGTATCTGACCCAGATTGTTGATTCGTTTGAGGACGCGAGCATCACAGAGCTCCAAGTAGATTTCACGTCCATTAATAACGCCCACTGCAATGCCGAGCCCTGGCTAGCGCACTTGGATGATCTTCTCGTTGTGAGTCACCGGTCTTATTGTCAGTGGAGGCCTGACAAAGGCGACACTGTGCCGACGACGGATGAGCCGCTCCTGGAAGGCGACGCCGAGCAGGCGTTCTTTGATTTCGAGCGGGGCACCGTCGGGCCGTTCATCGACATGCCCGCACCCATCAATCCCTTCACCATCACCCCCACGCCCCCGCAGGTTGAGGAGCCAGCCTCGGGTGCCACCACTGAGGCCGCCGCTTCCGAGTCCTCGTCTGCCTCTTCGCGAGGCTTGCTGATTGGCGTGGGCGCGGGCGCCGCGCTCCTCCTCCTGGCCGCGGCGGTGGGAATCACCTGGGCGCGGCGCCGAACAAGCTGAAACGTGGCGCATCGGCCGGAGTCAGCCGACGGTCGACAAGCCTGACATGCCGGAGTGTTCACGCGCCGTCACAAGGCCGAAAGCCCAGCCACGGCCTCGTACCTGGCAAACCTAAAACTGACCAGATTGCGTGCGAGTACGGCGGGCGGGCTACACTGGAACAGCATCCGACCGCGCACGCAAGGAGAACCCCGTGCCCAACTACTTGACGGACGACGAGCTGGCACACGCCAAGAGCCTGCTCGATCGCATGACCACCATCTTTCAGCACACCGTCGTCGGCCAGGATGGCCTGCGTCGCGCGCTGACAGCCTCGCTGCTCGCCGGCGGCCACGTCCTGGTCGAATCCGTGCCCGGCCTGGCAAAGACGACGGCCGCACAGACCCTGGCGTCCGCAGTGTCCGGTAGCTTCCACCGCATCCAGTGCACCCCCCGATCTGATGCCCAACGACATCGTCGGCTCCCAGATCTGGAACCAGGAACGCGGCGAAATGGTCACCCAGCTGGGCCCCGTACACGCGAACATGGTGCTCCTGGACGAGATCAACCGCTCCTCCGCCAAGACCCAGTCCGCCATGCTCGAAGCCATGCAGGAACGCCAGACCACCATCGGCGGCGTCAACCACAAGCTGCCCAATCCCTTCATGGTCATGGCCACCCAGAACCCCATCGAGGAAGAAGGCACCTACGTGCTGCCCGAGGCGCAGATGGACCGATTCCTCCTCAAGGAGGTCATCACCTACCCGACGCCCGTCGAAGAGCTCGAGGTTCTCACCCGCATCGACTCCGGCCAGATGACAACCATCGCCGATGTCGACCCGATCAGCCTCGACGACGTTCGTGTCCTCCAGGACGCGCGCCGCCGCGTCTTCATCCACGAGACCCTCAAGGCCTACATCGTCGACATCGTCAACACCACCCGAGGAGCCGGCCCCAACCCGCTGCCCGGCTGGAAGAAGCACGTGCGCGTGGGCGCCTCCCCCGCGTGGCGGCATCGCGTTCATGCAGATCGCCCAGGCCCTGGCCCTCATGGCGGGACGCAACCACGTCATGCCCGACGACATCAAGGAAATGCGCTACGGCATCCTTCGCCACCGCATCATCCGCACCTTCGACGCCATGGCCGACAACGTCTCCATCGAAGGCCTCATCGACGCCGTCTTCAAAGCGGTTCCCGTTCCGTAAAGAACACCGGTTCCACGCCACGACTCTCTAGAGGAACGCAATGCCTGTACGCTCGCGCGAGATCCACGCGCTCTCCACCCGCATCCAGTTGCCCGTCATGCGCAAACTGCTGTCCATCATGGACGGGCAGCACTCCGCCCTGCGGCAGGGACGCGGATGGGAGTTCATGGACCTGGCCCCCTATCAGCCGGGCGACGACGTACGTGAAATCGACTGGGCGGCCACGGCACGCACCGGTTCACCCATCATCAAGCGTCACGAAGCCACGGCGAACCTACAGGTCATGCTTGTCGTCGACACGGGACGCGAGATGGGCGCGCTCGCCCCGTCGGGAGAGACGAAGGAAGAGATCGCCCTCGCGGCCTGCGAGGCCATCGCCTGGCTGAGCGTGGCCCGCGGAGACCAGATCGGCCTCGTCGCCGGTGACGACGAGCGCGTGCGCTTCATGCCCGCCCGCTCCGGTAACGCGCACGCCGAAACGGTGCTGCGCCGCATCGAGGAAGACATCACGCTCGCCTCCCCGCATGCGAATGTCCCCAAGCTCCTCGCCCGAGTCAGGACAGTCACGCGCCGACGCAGCCTCATCGTGATCGTCACCGACAGCACCCAGCCGACGGCGACGCGCGAAACGGATGACCTCATTAAGTCCCTGTCCGTGCGTCACCAGGTCATCCTCATCAGCATCGAAGACATCGATCCAACCACCCTCGAGAAGGGCACGGAGGTCGTCGACGTCAACGAGGGACCTTTGCCGGACTTCCTGCTGCGCGACTCGCAGCTGGCAGGGGAGGCCGCCAACGTCGTGGCGATGCGCCGGGCCGCAGTCAAACAGTTGCTCGATCAGAGGGGAGTCATCCACGTGGACGTGTCCTCCAGCGAGGAGATCCCCCACGCGCTCATGCGCGCTCTCGAAAGGGGAGCACATGTCCGGTGATATCAAAGACGACCTGTATACCCCCGTCATTTACCCGCACTGGATGTGGGTCCTCGGAGTGGCACTCCTCGTGGCGGTCATCGGCTGGGTTCTCTTCTGCCTGTGGCGCTGGTGGACGTCCCGCGTCGGCGAGGTGACGGAGCTGCACACCATCACGGATGCGCGACGCAAGAAGTACCTGGTCTACGTCGATCAGATCGCGGATCGCTACGCGGACGGTGACCTGGATGCCCGCGGGGTCCACTTGGCGCTGGCCGGCCTCATGCGCGCGCTCGGCACGGAACGCACCGGGCGTGACCTCGAGGTCGCCACGGTCAGCGAAGTGCGCGCGCTCGTTCCCGTCTGGCCGGGCCTGGCAAACGTGCTCGCGGCGTGCGAGGTTTCCAGCTTCGCGGGGGAGAACATTCCGGATGGGCAGCCCTCGCACGATGCCGTGACGCGCGCCCTGACCATGGCTGTTGAGGCGGTGAACGCATGAGGTTTTGGTGGTTGATCCCGCTCGTCCTGCTCGTGGTGGTGGGCGCCACTGTCCTCGGATGGTGGCTGGCACGCCGGGCGGGCCAGCGCGCGGGTAAGAAGGGTTGGGTTGCCAACTCGGGTTTCGTACGAGGCCTGCCCAAGTATCAGGCTCTCGTGCGGCGCACGCGCGCATCCTTGGCAATGGCGTTCGTGTGTTTCCTCATCGCGGTCATCGCGACCTCCGTGTCGGCGAGTGCGCCCGTGGACCGCTACGTCAAGTACGACAAGTCCGCGAGTCGCGATATCGTGCTGTGCCTGGACGCCTCCCCTTCGATGCTTCCCTACGACTCGGAGATCGGCGACGCCTTCAAGCAGATCATCTCCCACTTTGAGGGAGAACGAATTTCCTTGCAGCTGTGGAACGCCTACTCGATGACGATGTTCCCGCTCACCGATGACTACGAGATGGCCGACGACGTGCTCACCGAAATGGCGGGTGTGATCGACCGGGGCTTCTCGACGACGGCCGACGGTTACGCCCATGCCACGCCGGAACTGTACGAGTATCTGGAGCCGACGCTGGCCGCGCGGGACGAAGAACGCGCCTCTCTGGTCGGCGACGGGCTGGCCTCGTGCGTCATGGGCTTCGACCACACGGACAAGCAGCGTTCGCGCACGATTCTGCTGGCCACCGATAACGAGGTATTCGGCAGCGGCTACTACAACCTGCAGCAGGCCATTGCCTTCGCGAAGAGCCAGAACGTGACCGTCACGGCGCTGTATCCCGGCTCTATGACGACCCTGTCGAGCGAGGGCGAGGATCTGCGCAATCAGGTGAAGTCGACGGGCGGCGACTTCTATGATGCGTCGTCTCCCGCATCCGTCGATTCGGTTGTTAAGCAGATCGAGGCCGAACAGAAGGAAGACTTGGATGCCAAGGGCAAGCTGATCGAAACTGATCGTCCGCGCGCCGCCCTGGGCTGGACACTGGTCGGTGTCGTGTCCCTGCTCGGCCTGCTTGCCTTCGGGAGGCTCTGACATGGTTTTTCATCCCGTTATTCACCCGGCGCTTCTCGTCATCATCGTCCTGGTGGCGGCAGCCTTCGTGGTTGTGTCCGCCCGGCGCTCCGTGCGCACGAGCCTGATGGATGTCATCAGGCGTTCCCTGATCGTCGTGATGGTTGCCGTCATGGGCGCGGGGCCCTCCATTCCCGGCAAGGCCGTCGAGGTGACCTCGAGCCTCGAGGTGTACTACGTCATCGACCGCACCGGATCGATGGGCGCCGAGGACTGGGACGGGGACAATCCCCGCATCGACGGCGTGCGCAGCGACGTCGGCATCCTCATGAACTCTCTCACCGGGTCACGCTTCTCGATCCTGTCGTGGGACTCGAACGTGCACGTTGGTATGCCCCTGACGACCGACGCCTCCGCGGTCCAGTCGTACATGGCCACGTTCACGCAGGAGCTATCTTCCTCCTCGCAGGGCTCGTCCCCCCACCGCCCCGCCCAGGAGCTGGCCAAGCTGCTGAAGAAGAACAAGGAACGCCACCCGAACAACATTCGCGCGGTCTTCATCTTCTCCGATGGTGAGACGTCGAACGAGGGCCACTGGTCGACTGCTCCCATGGGGTCCGAATCGGATTGGGACGCCGTCAAGCCCTACGTCGATGGCGGCCTGGTCATCGGCTACGGCACTGAGGAAGGCGGCAAGATGAAGATCCAGCGCCTGGCTGGCGCCGAGGAACAGAGCGGCAGTGACGGATACATTCATGACAAGTCGCAGCCGGGTGACCCCGTCGCCATCTCCCACATTGACGAGGCCGCGCTGAACAATATCGCGTCGCGTCTCGGCATTGACTACGTGCACTCACCCGACAAGGCTGCGATCGAGTCGCACGCACAGTCACTACTCGAACGAGCAACGACGATCGCAGAAGAACGTAACATGCGGTCCACGTACCGCTACATTATTTGGCCGGTCGCCCTCATCCTCGGAGGACTCCTGGCGTGGGAGGGCGCAAACCTGGCGCGGCGCGCACAACAGTTGAGGAATTCCCATGCAATCTAACAACTCTGCACGCGAAGACGACCTCCTGCCTTTCGGTGCCCCCCAAGCAGATGCCACCGACCCCGCGGTGCGTGCCAAGCTGGCCTCGGCCTCGGGCAAACCCCAGCGCTCCCCGCGCGCGCTGCGCCCCCTGTGGTACTCGATCCCCTTCCTGGTGATCGCGCTGGCGATCTCCGCGTACCTGATCGGAATCACCCTGTGGTCACGCTCGTCGCTGGGACACTGGACGAACGAGGAGTACCCCGCCGCTCAGGCCGGGTACGAGGGGCAAAAGTCGTGGACCTCCTCCGGCGTCGAGCAGTGGGTCGCACACTACAACCTGGGTACGACGCTCGTGAGCCAGGACTCGATCGACGAGGGCGTGGCTGAGCTGCGTACCGCCTACGACATGGTCCCCAAAGCCATCGAGGTCCAGCCCGGGCGCCTGGAGCCCTTCTCCTACGAGTGTCGCGTGCGCGTGAACCTCGGTCTGGGCATTGAAATCCAGGGCGATGCGAAGGACTCAGCCGGTGCGTACGGCGAGGCCTACGACCTGTACCAGGAGTCCGAAGACATGGTGGCTCCCTGCCAGAGCGCCAACCAGAGCCAGTCGAACAACCAGGGCCAGTCCGGCAACCAGGGCCAGTCCGGCAACCAGGGTCAGTCTGGCAACCAGGGTCAGTCCGGCAACCAGGGCCAGTCCGGCAACCAGGGTCAGTCCGGCGGCCAGGGTCAGTCCGGCGGCCAGGGCCAGAACGGCGAGCAGGGCCAGAACGGCGAGCAGGGTCAGTCCGGCAACCAGGGCCAGGGTGGCCAGACTAACCACGCCGACGAGAACAAGAGTCGCGTCCAGAAGAAGAAGCAGAACGCCGACAAGAAGAATCGTGGCGAAGACCCGAACGACCCGAACAAGGGCAACAACGGCGGCAACGGCGGCAACGACCCGAGCAACGGCGGCAACGACCCGAATAAGGGCAACAACGGCGGCAACGACCCGAGCAACGGCGGCAACCAGCCGACCACGCAGCCCGGCTCGACCCCCACGCCTGACCCCTACGAGGGCGAAAGCGAGGAGGAGCGCAAACGCCGACAGGGCCTGGAGGGGCAAAACACCAAGCGTGATCGCGAACGACGTGAACACGACGACCAGCAGCGCAGCGGTAACCCGAACGGCGGCTGGTGACACGCGCGTCCACGTCTCATTACCGCTGTGACGTGCACCCATAAAATCCCATGTCGGCCTGCCAGGCCGCCAAAGACCGATAGGCTGGAATCGTGAAGGTCCTTCTCGTTGGTAACGGGGGTCGCGAACACGCGATCGCCCGAGCGCTTGTGCGAACGTCTACCCCCGAGCAGCCCGTGAAGCTTGTCGTCCAGGCCGGTAACCCGGCGCTGGAGCAGCTGGGCCGCTCCCTCACCATGGATCCGATGGATCCGAAGGATGTCGTGCGACGCGCGACCTCCGAGAAGGTCGACCTCGTGGTCGTCGGCCCGGAGGCCCCGCTCGTCGCGGGCGTCGCCGATGCCGTGCTGGACTACGGGATCCCCGTGTTCGGCCCGACGAAGGACGCGGCGCGACTCGAGGCCTCCAAGTCTTTCGCGAAGCAGGTCATGGCCGATGCCGGCGTGGCTACCGCCCGCGCCTTCACCTGCACCACCATGGACCAGGTCGAGGCCGCATTCGACGATCTGGGTGCGCCCTACGTCGTCAAGGACGACGCCCTGGCTGCCGGCAAGGGAGTCGTCGTGACCTCCGACCGCGCCCAGGCCTCGGACCACGCGCGTGCCTGCCTGGCCCGCGACGGGGGAGCGGTCGTCATCGAGGACTACCTCGATGGACCCGAGGTCTCCCTCTTCTGCTTCGCCGACGGCACCACCGTCGTGCCCCTCCAGCCCGCCCAGGACTTCAAGCGCGTGGGCGACGGCAACGAGGGCCCCAACACGGGCGGCATGGGCGCCTACAGCCCCCTGCCGTGGCTGCCCGAGGAAGCCACGCAGCGCATCGTCACCGAGGTTGCCCAGCCCGTCGTCGCCGAAATGGCCCGACGCGGTACCCCCTTCCGTGGCCTCCTGTACTGCGGCCTCGCGATGACCTCGAAGGGCATCCGCGTCGTCGAGTTCAACGTGCGTTTTGGCGACCCGGAGACTCAGGCGGTCCTCGAGCGCCTCGACTCCCCGCTGGCCCCCATCTTGTATGCGGCCGCCACCGGCACCCTGGCCAAGATCCCCGCCCCCGTGTGGAGCGAGGACGCTGCCGTCACTGTCGTCATGGCTTCGGGCGGCTACCCGGGTCCCACGGACACCGGGCACGAGATCACCGGTATCGAGGCGGCCGAGGCCTTGGAGGGCGTCCACGTCATCCACGCCGGCACCTCCCAGGAAATCACCGACGACCCCGCCGACGTCGCGGCCGGCTGCTGCGGCTTCGAACCCACCTACGCGCTGGTGAACTCCGGCGGCCGAGTCCTCGACGTTGTCGCCCGCGCGGCCAGCCTCGACGAGGCACGTGCCCTGGCCTACCGGGGCGTCGACCTCATCCACTTTGACGGCGAGCACCACCGCAGCGACATCGCGACGTGGCCCGCCGACCTGGTCGTCACCCTCGACTGATCCCACGACACTGAGGAGCATCATGCCCGCCTCCCTGCACGGTTGGACCCCCCTGAGCTCGGGGAAGGTTCGCGACATCTACGCTCCCGACGAGGCCGTGGTCGGCCCCGCGCAGGAAACGACGCCCGCCGAGGGCCGCCCCCGCCACGCGAAGGTGGGCCCGGAGGCGCTCCTCATGGTGACGTCGGATCGCATCAGCGCCTACGATTACGTGCTGCCGACCGAAATCCGCGGCAAGGGCGCGGTCCTCAACCAGCTGGCGATCTGGTGGATGGGCAAGCTGCGTCCCCTCGTGGAAAACCACCTGCTGGCCGTGGGCACGAAGGTGCCGGCCGAGGCCTCGATCGCCCTGGAGGGTGCTCCGGCCACGCGCTTCACGGTTCCCGCCGAGGTCGACGCGCGCGCGGTCGTGTGTCGCAGCCTGTACATGATCCCGATTGAGTGCGTCGTGCGCGGCTACCTGACCGGCTCGGGCTTGGCTGAGTACCGCGAGTCCGGCACCGTGTGCGGCATCAAGCTCCCCGAAGGCCTGACCGAGGCCTCGCGCCTGGAGGAGCCGATTTTCACCCCGGCCGCGAAGGCCGAGCTGGGCGAGCACGACGAGAACATCACCTTCGAGCAGACCGTCGAACGCATCGGCGAGGAGTACGCGACCGCGATCCGTGACCTCTCGCTCGCCCTGTACCGCCGGGCGCGCGACATCGCGGCCGAGCGGGGCATCATCATCGCGGACACCAAGTTCGAGTTCGGTATCGACGTGGCGACCGGCGCGATTGTGCTCGCGGACGAGATCCTCACGCCGGACTCCTCCCGCTTCTGGCCAGCCGACAAGTGGGTTGAGGGCCAGGTGACGCCGAGCTTCGACAAGCAGTACGTGCGCGACTGGCTCACCTCGGACGAATCCGGGTGGGACCGCACCTCGGGTGAGAACCCGCCCGCTCTGCCCGACTCCGTGGCCGCCGCGACCGCCGCGCGCTACGTCGAGGCCTACCGCCGACTCACCGGGTCGGACCCCATCCTGTAAACAGACTTGCTCGCCGGGCAAGATGCGCGGCGGGATCCTCACCAACAACACAAGGAGGAACGCCGTGGGGCGAATCATCGTGGAAGTGATGCCGAAGCCGGAGATCCTGGATCCGCAGGGTAAGGCTGTCGGTTCGGCGCTGCCCAGGCTTGGAATCACGAGCTTCGAGGCCGTGCGCCAGGGTAAGTGCTTCCACCTGAGCGTGGACGGTCCCGTTACCGACGAGCTCCTGGACCAGGCCCGCAAGGCCGCCGAAGAGGTCCTGTCCAACCCGATCATCGAGGACGTCGTGCGCGTCGAGGCCATCGACGAGGCCGACGCCCGTTACGCGGGAGGCGTGCAGTGACCCGCGTCGGAGTCGTCACCTTCCCCGGTACCCTTGACGACCGCGACGCCGCCCGCGCGGTTGAGATCGCCGGAGCCGAGGCCGTGTCCCTGTGGCACAAGGACGCCGACCTGCACGGCGTCGACGCGGTCGTCATCCCCGGCGGCTTCTCCTACGGCGACTACCTGCGCTGCGGCGCGATCGCGGCGACCGCTCCCGTCATGAGTGAGATCGTGCGCGAAGCCGGACGAGGCCTGCCCGTCCTGGGCATCTGCAACGGCTTCCAGGTCCTGTGCGAGTCGCACCTGCTGCCCGGTGCGCTCATCCGCAACGACCACCAGAAGTTCCTGTGCCGCGACCAGGTGCTGCGCATCGAGAACGCGGACACCGCGTGGACGCGCGCCTACAGCGCCGGCGACACCATCACGGTTCCCCTCAAGAACGGCGAAGGTAACTTCCAGGCGTCCCCCGCCGAGCTCGAACGGCTCGAGGGCGAAGGCCGCGTCGTGTTCCGCTACGTCGACTTCAACCCCAACGGAAGCGCCAACGACATCGCGGGCGTCACCAACGCCGCGGGCAACGTCGTCGGCCTCATGCCCCACCCCGAGCACGCGACCGAGGTCGGCTTCGGCCCGCTCTCCCTCGGACCCGACGGCGCCAGCCACCACGGCGGCACCGACGGACTGGGCATCTTCCACTCCGTCCTCGCATCCCTCGTCGGCTGACGACGCCACCGCGCCCTCTCCCGTGAGGGTGCCCCGGCCTCGTCCATGATCTTTCGAATGGAAACACGAATGACCTCCGAAAACACCCGCGAGCTGCCCGACACCGTCGAGAACGCCGCCGCGACCCCCGGCCAGGACATGCCCTGGAAGGAACTCGGCCTCAAAGAGGACGAATACCAGCGCATCTGTGACATCCTCGGGCGCCGACCCACGAACGCCGAGCTCGCCATGTACTCCGTCATGTGGTCCGAGCACTGCTCCTACAAGTCCTCCAAGAAGCACCTCGCCGAGCAGTTCGGCGCGCGCACGACGGACGCCATGAGGAAGAACCTCCTCGTCGGCATGGGCCAGAACGCCGGCGTTGTCGACATCGGCGGCGGCTGGGCCGTCACCTTCAAGGTGGAGTCTCACAACCACCCGTCCTTCGTTGAACCCTACCAGGGAGCGGCCACTGGCGTGGGCGGCATCGTGCGCGACATTATCTCCATGGGCGCGCGCCCGATCGCCGTCATGGACCAGCTGCGCTTCGGTGCCGTCGACCATCCCGATACGGCGCGCGTCGTCCACGGCGTCGTCTCCGGCGTCGGCGGCTACGGCAACTGCCTGGGCCTGCCCAACATCGGCGGCGAAACCGAGTTCGACCCGTCCTACCAGGGCAACCCCCTCGTCAACGCGCTGTGCATCGGCAAGCTGCGCCACGACGACATCCATCTGGCCAACGCGACCGGCGAGGGTAACCTTGTCGTCCTCTTCGGCGCGCGCACCGGCGGCGACGGCATCGGCGGCGCTTCCATCCTCGCCTCCGAGACCTTCGAAGACGGCATGCCCGCCAAGCGCCCCTCCGTTCAGGTGGGCGACCCCTTCATGGAGAAGGTCCTCATCGAGTGCTGCCTCGACCTGTTCGAGGCCGACGTCGTCCAGGGCATCCAGGACCTCGGCGCAGCGGGCATCTCGTGCGCGACCTCGGAGCTGGCCTCCAACGGCGACTCCGGCATGCACGTCGACCTCGAGAACGTGCTCCTGCGCGACCCCACGCTCACCGCGGGCGAGATCCTCATGAGCGAGTCCCAGGAACGCATGATGGCGATCGTGACCCCCGAGGATCGCGAGCGTTTCTTTGAGATCATCGACAAGTGGGACGTCGAAGCCGCCGTCATCGGTCACCTGACCGGCGACGGACGCCTGACGATCGACCACCACGGTCACCGTATCGTCGACGTCGACCCGAAGACCGTTGCCCACGAGGGCCCCGTCTACGACCGCCCCTACGCGCGCCCCGCGTGGCAGGATGAGCTGCAGGCCGCGACCTCCGAGGACCTCTCGCGCCCCGCCACGCGCGAGGAGCTCATCGCCGACGTGCGCGCCGTGCTCTCCGACGTCAACCAGGCCTCCAAGGCGTGGGTCACCGACCAGTACGACCGCTACGTGCAGGGCAACACCGCCCTCGCCCAGCCCGACGACGCGGGCGTCATCCGCATCGACGAGGCCACCGGCCTGGGTGTCGCGCTCTCCACGGACGCGAACGGCTGGTACACCAAGCTCGACCCTGCAGCGGGAGCCCGCCAGGCCCTCGCCGAGTCCTACCGCAACGTCGCCGTCGTCGGCGCCGAACCCGTCGCCATCACGGACTGCCTGAACTTCGGCAACCCCGAAGACACGGACGCCATGTGGCAGCTGGTGACCGCCATGACCGCGCTCGCGGACGGCTGCATCGAGCTCGAGATCCCCGTGACCGGCGGCAACGTGTCGCTGTACAACTCGTCCGGCACCGAGAAGGGCCTGCCGAACTCGTCGATCAACCCGACGCCCGTCATCGGCATGCTCGGCATCCTCCCCGACGTCACGCGCGCCAACCCCTCCGGCTTCACCGAAGAGGGCCTCGCCGTCATCCTCCTGGGCACCACCCGCGAGGAGTTCGACGGGTCCGCGTGGGCGCGCATCGCCCGCTCGCACCTGGGCGGCCTGCCGCCCGAGGTCGACCTGAAGGCTGAGGTCGCCCTCGGTAACGTCGTGCGTGCGCTCAGCGCCGCCGACGGCCCCGACGGCCGGCCCCTCGTGCGCGCCGCGCACGACCTGTCCAACGGTGGCCTCGTGCAGTCCCTCGTGGACTCCGCGCTGCGCTTCGGCATCGGCGGCGTCTTCGACGTGGCCGGGGCTGCCCGCCGCGACTGCGTCGGCGACCACGAGATGCTCCTGTCCGAGTCCCAGGCCCGCGCCTTCGTCGCGGTGCCCGAGGCGGCCGTCAAGGCCGTGTTCGCGGCCGCCGAGGCCGAGGGCGTGGACGCCGTGCGTATCGGCACGACGGGCGGCGACATGCTCGCGATCAGCGGCGTGGACCTGCTCGCCGCCGAGGGCGAGGGCTGCGGCTGGATCGCCTCGATCGACGAGCTGCGCGAGCTGAGCGACACGGGACGCAAGCACTTCTGAGCGTCTGAGTTGTAGCGCTGGGGGCGCGGGCCTGCGGGCCCGCGCCTCTGTGCTGTGTTTCTTGTGGTGCCGCGTGGTGTGCTGTCAGGCCGGGCTGCTGGTTGTGCCCGTGGGCGGCGGCCCGCCCGCGAGCCGTCCGCGCCGCGAGCTTCGCTCGGCGCGTCGCCTCGAAGCCCGGCCAGGCCCCGCCACCGCCCACGGGCACCGCAGCCAGGCCCTCCGGTGCCCTTCACGCCGGTGGCCTCTTCTGTGTGAGATACCGGAGTGGTTCCCGAGCAATGTCGCACGTAATTCCCCTGCAAGTATTTCAAACATTGAATTCAGAACGTTGGAATTGCAATGTTTTCGGGCGGTCTCGAAAAATGACCGAAGGAAATTACGTGCGACTTTTGTGGTGATACAGCGGTGGGGGGAATTGCGACCATAGGAGGCTCTGGGCGGCGTGTCGTCGGCGTGTCGCGGGCCTATGGTAGTAATTCCCCCCGTTTGGAGCCGGGAGTTTGCATCGTGAGGGTCTTGGTGGTGGTCCTGGCGTGGGGATCGTGGCGCGCTGCTATGTGCGCTTGGTGTGGAGGTGGCCGCCTGGGCCTGACAGGTGGCCTCCTGGGACCCTTCCTGCGCACGTTAACCCGACTGGTGGCAGTGTGGGCGCGCCGCCCACACTGCCACCTGAAGGGCCCAGCTGTGAACAGAAGGGCTAGCAGTGCTACCTATGGGGCTCAGCTGCGTCGACGTGGGGGGAATTGCTACCATAGGAGGCTCTGGGCGGCGTGTCGTCGGCGTGTCGCGGGCCTATGGTAGTAATTCCCCCGTTTGGAGCCGGGAGTTTGCATCGTGAGGGGCGCGGTGGTGGTCCTGGCGTGGGGATCGTGGCGCGCTGCTATGTGCGCTTGGTGTGGAGGTGGCCGCCTGGGCCTGATAGGTGGTGTCCTGGGCCCCTTCCTGCGCACGTTAACCCGACAGGTGGCAGTGTGGGCGCGCCGCCCACACTGCCACCTCAAGGGCCCAGCTGCGCAGCGTCGGGCTAGCACGACCACCTGTGGGGCCCAGCTGCGCGGGGCGGGCTGGGCAAGCTACGGGCAACCCGTCGCAGACCTCAGTGGGGCCCAGCTGTGCCGACGTGGGGGGAATTGCTACCATAGGAGGCTCTGGGCGGCGTGTCGTCGGCGTGTCGCGGGCCTATGGTAGTAATTCCCCCCGTTTGGAGCCGTGCCGCCGCCGCGGCTCGTTCGACAACGAGGCGCAGCAGTCGTAATTCCCCCGTTTGGAGCCGTGCCGCCATGCTCCGATGCGCCGACGCCCCCGTCGGAGCCCGCGCTCCGCACATTGTTACGTTTCTGAAACCTTGCCAGTACACGCTCGGGAGGGGCCTTGTCGTGCCTGTGCTTGAATGCGTTTTATGCTGTTTCGTCGTGGACGGGCAAAGAACAAGTCGCCCGCGGCAATACAACTATTGAGAGGTTTCCCAAAGGTCTACCGCATTCTCACAAAGATTTGGCATACTGTGGAGCGGAAACAACCCGTAACACCAGGAGCCATCGTGCCCGACCAATCCGTCACCGCAACACATCAGCAGGACGCGGCCTCGGCCTCGTCTTCGACCAAGAAACCCAGCCTCGGCCGCGTTATCGCCGCGTGGGGGGTACACCTCTTCACCATCTCGGGCCTCGTGTGGGCCACGCTCGCTCTGTTCGCGATCCTCAACAACAACACCCCCATGATGTGGCTGTGGCTCGTCATCGCCCTCATCGTGGACGGCGTCGACGGCACCCTCGCCCGCAAGGTCGGCGTCCGCGAGGTCATCCCGTGGTTCGACGGCGGCGTCGTCGACAACCTCGTCGACTACCTGACGTGGACCTTCCTGCCTGCCCTGTTCATGGCGCTCCACCTGCCCTTCGGCCCCCAGCCGATGCCGGTCATCATGATGATCGTCGTCATCGTCTCCTCCCTGTTCTGCTACGCGAACGACGGTGAGAAATCCAACGACAACTACTTCGTGGGCTTCCCCGCCGCCTGGAACTGCGTTGCCATCGTCATGTACGTCCTGCAGACACCCGCGTGGGTCAACATCGCTGCGACGATCTTCCTGGCGATCATGACGCTCGTCCCGCTGCACTACACGCATCCCGCGCGCGTCAAGCGCTTCCAGATCCCCAACATCATTGGCGCGGCTGCCTGGATCGTCGCCTGCGCGTATATGGTGGTCGTCTACCCGGTCCAGCCCCTATGGGCGCTCATCCTCTTCTGGGTCGGCGGCGGCTGGTTCATGATTGCCGGCTTCATCCGTACGGCGACCGGCGAGGACAAGTAGCTCCCGCCCTACGATCACCGACGAACACCCCCGGGCCTGGCGCTCGGGGGATGTTTGTTATGCGAGCCTCGTTCGGGCGGCGACGAGGCCGGGGCGGGGTGGTGCCCGCGGGCGGCGACGAGGCCGGGGCGGGGGCTGCGATTCTCATTGCCCACATGACCCGATCGCGTGCTGGGCCGGTATGCGGCCAGGGAGTGAGAACTCTCGGGATTTGCGCGTGCTCATGAACCGGATCGCACCCTCAGATGCTGAGCCGCGTCGTAGAGGCCACCAACGCTATCGGGCTCCTAAACGACCAGCTGGAGCTGCGGGAGGCTTTGCACCGAGGGGGCCGATGATACGCCAGGATGCGCCTCACATCAGTATTACAACAGATACTTGCTATCTACGCGGGGGCGGGGCACAATCGGTAGTTACTTCCTATCGGTGAAAGGTGTCAACGATGTCCAATCAATACTTTGGCGGCCAGACCGGCCAGCCGGGAAGTAATGGCCAGTTTCCGGGCCAGATGCCCCCTCCTCCCGAGGTGAATCAGTTCTCGGGCCAGATGCCCCCTCCTCCCGAGGTGAATCAGTTTCCGGGCCAGATGCCCCCTCCTCCCGACGTGCATCAGTTCTCGGGCCAGATGCCCCCGCAGCTCGCCCAGAAGCGCAACAAGCCGATGGCTTTGCTCGCCATGATGGTTGTCGCCACCCTGGTCGTCATTGGCGGTGGAGCGTATGCAATTACTCGCGTCCTCTTTCCGTCGGGCGGCTACGCGAACCCGATGACTTGGCTGCGAGTATTGAGACCGCTGTTGAAACGAACTCGCTGATGTCACTGGCGAACGCCCTGCCTCCCTCAGAAGTCTCGATTTTGAAGGCCGCGCAGCAGGTTGACGAAAGTGACGGCCAGTTTAACTGGTCGAAGATGACGAGTCCGGAGGCGCTCGGGGACTATATGAACGAGATCGATGACGGTATTACCTCTATCGATTCTGTGGTCGACCAGAAGTCCGACTCGGTGGCTATCATCACGCTGAGAAACTGGCGGGGTACGATGTCTGTCAGGCCGGGGATAGTGGATGTGATTCGTGAGCACTTCGTGGAAGCGAAGGGGACGAACCTGAGCGCGTCTGAGCAGGATTTCTTCGAGAGCATGAGGGAAACATTCATGCATGACAACTTTTATGCCGATATGCTCGCCGATTTCAAAGATCGTGGGTTGCGCCTCGTGGCTGTCAACGAGGGTGGCCGGTGGTATGTGTCTCCTTCGATGACGATGGTTGAGCAGACGTTGGGTAGTGATCGTAGGGCCGCGCCTCGCTATGATGCTGACTTTACCGACGTTGAGGGGGGCGTCCTCTCCGGAGGAGGCTGTCTCTGGCATGGTGGATGCGCTGAGTAACGGGGCCAGCATGTCCGACAAGGACTTCTACCGTTTCCTCGATCTGCCCGAGCGTCGTATCGCCGCGGTTTACGCAGATGCCGATTCATCCTCGCTCTTCGCGGTATGGAATTTGGGTATGGACGAGTTCAGGAATAATGTTCAGATTGACTGGGGTCTGAGTTCCACGAAGGTCAGTGGCGGCGCTATTGTCAGCGTTGGGACGACGTCGATCACGGCGGGTGATTACTCGGCCTCGTTCAATGGTGACACGGTGACGTACACGGTTCCAAAGTCCGACCGTGGGTCGCGAAGCTCGAGCAGGAAGAGCCAAACCGTGCGCTTTACTGAGGGCCTGGTTAATCCGGAGCGCCTGGGCATTTTCACGGTGAGGGACTCCACTGGGTGGCATGTGTCCGCTGCCCGCACCTCCGGCAATCTACGAATGCTGAAGGTAACGGATGGCGCGCTCGATCAGGCCATCGATGGGGGGGCCGGTGAGTTCCAAGGCTACACCTACGATACCGACATATCTCGAGATGTGATGCGTGAAATCGTCTCTTTACGCGGGGACGCAGGCATCGTCGTTATCGTATGGAACTTCATGAAGAACTCCGACTGACGCGCCGCGCACGCCGACGCACCGGGGGTGGGAATCCGAGAGGGTTCCCACCCCCGTTCGTGTCCGAGACCGGGGGGCTGGGCATGCGGCGAGGCGGCGCTCCGCCCGTGCTCCGCTCGCGGGCGCGCGCAGAACAGCCCGGGGAGGCGGTGCTACGAGAGCTCCGCGAGGCCTTTCTTGACGGCCCGGTCGCGCTGGTAGCGGAAGACCTCCAGGAAGATGCCGCCGAAGAAAATCAGGGCGATGGCGGTCCACACGCCCGGGGGAGCGTGGCGCCCGTACATGAGGAAGTACACGTAGGGGGCGAGGAAGGTGACGGCGGAGGTGATGGCGCCGACGATGCGGTGCCAGAGTTTTTGTCCGGCGACCATTTCGATGAGGCCCCACGTGTAGGGGATGGCGGTGATCATGTCGATGGCCCACAGGATGCGCCAGTCGCCCCGGAAGTGCGGGACGTACATGACGGGCACGGCCCGCGCCATCGAGTAGACGAGGACGACGACGTAGGCGATGAACTTGGGGTTGCGGCACAGCTTGAGGAAGGCCGTGCGCTCAATGATGGAGGCACCGACTGCTCGCGCGGCGCGGGTGGCGCGTGACGCGGTGGAGAGCGTGTCGAGGCCGGCCATGGCGACCCGCATGAAGGCGCGTTGCTCGTCGGTGCCGTCCGCCCACGCCTCGAGCAGCGCGAGGGGGGACAGCGCGATGGGCGTGTAACCGCCGGAGGGGGCGCCGGCCTCGTGAATGACGTCGGAGCCGAGGGCCTCGCGCAGGCGCGGCAGCTGGTCGGTGGGGATCTCCGCAATCCACAGGCGCACGCGGCGTTGGATGGCGTCGTGGAGCTCGTGGGAGAGCGCGTGGCCGGCGGCGGAGTGGGGGGAGAATCCTTCGGCGGCGATGTCGGTGAGGGCGCCGGGCTGCTCGACGATGCGCGTCGTCAGGTCGCCGGCGCGGTCGACGCCGGAGACGGAGATGATGGTGGCGGCATCCCACTGGTAGGTGCGCGCGATCTCGATGTCGAGGATCGAACGCAGCGTGATGAGGGATGCTGTGACGCTCACGGGTGGCCTTTCGTTAGGGGTGTAACCATCCAATTGTGCCTGACTGGCCGGTCGGAATGCGCGCTCAGGCGCTCACGCGGGTGGGACGTAGAATCGTCGCATGGCGAAACGACGCATTGATCCGGCTCAGGGAATGGAGGCGCTGCGCGCGTGGCGCGAGGCGGTTGAGCGGGGCGGGGAGGCGCCGCGCCCGGTGGTCCTGACGGCTGTGCGCTTCACGCTTGAGGAGCTGGGGGCCCTGCACCCGGGTCGCTCGGTCGAGGTGCGTGTGCCTCCCGCGGGCGCGGTTCAGATCCTGCCGGGCACGACGCATCGGCGCGGCACTCCGCCCGCCGTCGTGGAGACGGACGCGCGCACGTGGCTGTCGCTCGCGTGTGGTGTGCTCACGTGGGACGAGGCCGTGGCTGGCTCCCTGGTGAGCGCGTCGGGTGAGCGCACGGACCTGGGGCCCCTCCTGCCGCTCGTGTGAGGGGCGGGGAGGGGATCGGGTCGGTGAGGCTCAGGCTTCGATCTGGGGAGCGCCGAAGCGTGCGATGAGCTTGGGGGCCAGGTACTTCTGGGAGCCCTTGTAGGCGTAGCGCTGGGCGACGGCTGCGACGGCGGCGGTGGAGGCCGCGAAGAGTACCAGCGAGGCCAGGGTGACGTCGTCGGCGTCCTCGGCGGGGACGGGGCGCTTGGTGACGGCCTTCCAACCAAATTCAAAAATCTTGGAGGCCGCGAAGGCTGCTCCGGCGATGACGGCGGTCGTGGCGAGCTTGTCGATGGTGGCGGGATCCATGTGTGTCTCCTGGCGTGGGTTGATTGTCCCTGCGCGGGCGCGCGTGCTTCCATGATGCCCCACACTCCGGTCTTGTGCGAGGCCCAGCGGCTGTCTGTCTTATGCTTAGACGCAACTGTTCCCGTCAGAAGGATTCGTCATGGCTCGCGCCCGCTTTGTTTTTGCGCTGTCAGCCCTCGCGGCTGCTGCTACGGCCCTGTCGGCGTGTTCGTCGTCTGTGTCGTCGAGCGCCCCACAGGATCCTTTCGCGGCGCCGGTCGTTCCCGGCCAGGGTGCCCAGGGCTTGCCCGGTGACTTGCATGGCACGATTAACGCGCCGACGCCTCGCTCAGGTTCGGGCGTGGTGACGGTTGCTCTCGTGGGCGGCGCGCAGCTGCCTACCGAGACGGCGGAGGCGTTCACGAAGGCGACGGGTTTCTCGGTCGCGGTCGTCCCGGTTGATGGCGTGGCCATGGTGCCGAAGGCTGATGCGGACGTCGTCTTAGGCTTGGATGGCGCGGATGCGTTGCAGGCTGCGAGGGCGGACATGATCGCTGGCGCGCCCCCGCAGGACACGATGACTCTCGCGGGGACGGCCGTTGATGGCGCGCCCGCGGCTGTGGCGTACGGGCGCGACGACGTGTGTGTCATTGCCGACAAGTCTTGGATGAGCGCGAATAATCGTCCCTTGCCGACCTCGTTCCACGATCTGTCCGACCCGCGCGTGCGCGCGCTGCTCACGGTCCCCGACCCGGCCTCGTCGTCGGTGGGACGCGCATTTGTGCAGGAGGCTGCCTCTCAGACGGGCGAGGGCCTCGGGCCCTTCGTGCAGTCTCTGAACCCGCGCGTGGACGCCTCCCTGGGCGCGACGATCGGCGCGTGGACGGCCGGCGCGTACGTGTCCGACAGCTATCTGTCCGAGGTCGTGGGTTCTGAGTCAGGCAAGTCCGGTTCCTACCCGCTGGTGGTTGCTCCGCGGTCGCTGGCGGCTGCGGCCGCGACGAATACGGGCGCTGACTCGTACGGCACGGCGGTGACCTCAACGTGCATCGCGCGCATCATGTACGTGGCTGCCACTCAGGCACCCGCCTCTGACGGTGCCGAGTCCCTCATTGCCTGGCTCCAGGGTGAAATCGCGCAGCGTTCCCTGGCCACGACGGGTGCCGCGTACCCGATCGACGGCGTGCTCGCCGCCGACACGAAGGCCGAGTGGCTCATGGGCATCAGCGGAAACGCGGTCGTTACCGACGAGACGATCGGTTCCCTCGACGCGATGAACGCGTGGCTGTCGACGTGGAGCTCGGCCATCGAGGCTCCCGCACCGGCGTCCACGCCCGAGCCGACGACGGAACCTGCGACTGAGCCGCAGACGAGCTCCGCGGTCGACCCCGTGCAGGACGAGGCCGGGGCGGAAGACGACGGGTCGGCGGCCTACGACGACGAGGAGTAGGCACCCCACCGGTGATGGGAGCGGGGACGCGGCAGTGCCGCGTCCCCGCTCCTCGTGTCGGACTATCCGTTCCCGCGCGCGAATGGGGTCCTTCTAGTCGCGCAGCATCGAGGGGCTGACCCGGCACTCGTCGCCGATGCGCATGGGCGCGATGAGGCCCGCTTCGCGCAGCTCGCGCAGGCGCGGGACCGTGCGTTCGACGACCTTCCACGGGTCGATTGTGTTGAGGTAGATGCGGGTGCCGCCCTCGAAGCCGGCCAGCGTCGAGATGCGCCACTTGAGCAGGATCCTCCAGCGCATGGGGGTCGAGACGGTGGGCGGGCGGTGGTACCACTCTTCGTTGGCGGGCACGTCTGCGCCGGTCGCCGCGTGCGCGGCGTGCAGGATGTCGGAGATCCCAGCCATTGCCTCGTCGCTGACCTCCCATGGGTTGCGCGGGGAGTGCAGCGGCCAGATTGCGATGCCGGGGAAGCGGTGACCGAAGCCGGCCAGGGCGACGGCGTGCTCGTTTTGGGCGATGAGGAGCTTGCGGGTGGCAGCGACCGTGAAGATCTGGTCGTAGATGTCGGGCTGGGCGCGCAGGCGCTCCAGCTCGGCCTCGGTCTGGACGGACATGTCGTCGATGGCGACCAGCTGCTTGTGGAGGTGGTCGAAGGAAGCGCCGGCGGGGCGCAGCCAGTTCTGGAAGGTTGCGACGTAGCGCACCGCGGGGCTGAGGTCGTACAGGTCGCGCATGGAGCGGGCTGTGTACGCGGTGTACTGGGCGTGTTCCTCGGGGGTGAGGGTGCCCGAACCGGCCAGCTGGTGGGCTTCGGTGGCGCCGTCGACGAAGTGGCGTTTGCCGATGATCAGGTCGTGGCCGCCGGAGAAGAAGCCGTTGGCAGCCTGGAGGCGTGCGGTCTCGCTGGTCGCGGCGAATTCGCCTTCGCTCATGCCCGAGGCCAGCATCCGTGCGCGCACGACGTTCATCACGTGGTCGTAGCCCGCGTCCGAGGCCAGGTAGCGGGCCATGCGGTGTCGGTCCTCTTCTGAGGGCACGTGCCCGTGGTTGAGGTGCCAGTAGTTGTAGGAGACGATTTCGAAGAGGTTGGGGATGCGCCGGAATTCGGCGACTGTGTCGCCCAGCTTGTCGGCACCCAGGGCGTCGAGCTGCTCCCATGTGCCGTCCTCGCGGCGCACGAGACGCGACTTTTCGGGCGGGGTCTCCAGGTAGCGGCCGGAACAGAACGCGCAGTGGTGTCCGTCGGCGTCGTGGTCGATGGGGTTGTGGTCGGTGTGTGGCGCTGTGAGCGGCCGGTTTCCGCGGCCGGGGACGGTCCATACCTCTGTGCCGGTGAGCAGGTTCTGCTGTTTGACGGTGCCGTCGGCGAGTCGCACGATGGCGCGGTCGGCGCGGGTGAGCTTCGATGCCATGTCTTAATCGTACCTGTCGTTAGAGTCGGTTCATGGTGGCGGGGTGCGAACCCGTGCGTCCAGCTTCGCCTTCGTTGAGGGCGTCGATGCGCGCGGTCTGTCCAGGGTTCAAGCTGAAGGAAAAAGCGTCGATGTTCGTGGCCATGCGCTGGCTGGACAGTGTCTTGGGGAAGACGACGTGGCCGCGGTCGATGGCCCAGCGCAGGGTGACTTGGGCGGCGCTGACGCCCAGTTCGTCGCCGATGGCGCGCAGGGTGGGGTCGGTGATGGCGCGTCCGCGGGCCAGGGGAGACCACGCTTCGAAGACCATGCCGAGGCCCTGGGCGTAGGCGCGCAGGTTGGCGTTGGGGAAGAAGGGGTGTGCCTCGACCTGTAGGACGTGCGGGCGCACGGTGGCGACGGCGCGGACCGCTTCGACGTGCTCGCGCTCGTAGTTCGACAGGCCGATCGCGCGTGCGCCGCCGGTGTTGAAAGCCTCCTCGAGGGCCGGCCAGGGCAGGGCAACGTCGCCCCCGTAGAGGGTGGGTAGCGGCCAGTGCACGAGGAGCAGGTCGACGTAGTCGGTGCGCAGCTCTTCGAGCGACTGGGCGATGGATGCGGCGGCGCGCTCGGGCTCGTGGTTGGAGTTGTCGACCTTGGTGGTGAGGAAAATCTGCTCGCGCGGGATTCCAGAGGCGTCGAGCGCGGCTCCAACCTCGGCCTCGTTGCCGTACATCTGCGCGGTGTCGATGTGGCGGTACCCGACCTCGAGGGCGCGGCTCACGGCGTCGTAGGTGTCCTCGGGGGCGACTTTATAGGTGCCGAAGCCGAGGGTGGGGATGGGTGCGCCCGTCGGGAGTGTGAGCGTGGGAATGGGGGACGAGGCCGTGGTGGCGTCGTCGGGTAATGGGGCGTTCATCGGTGAATCCTCCTAGTCGTTCCCAGTGTAGCCTTCCGCACGCGGCGCAGTTGCCGTCGTCCACACGCGCGCTCGGTCAGTGTGCCGTAGTGTTGTCCTCGTTTCGGAGCCGTGTGATGCACCGGTTGGAGAGCGCAGGAGGAATCATGATCAACGTCTACGAGACGGAGGACGGCGTCGTCTTCGACATGAGCCAGCTGGAGTGCGACGCTCTGCGCTCGTACGCCGATGGGCTCCTGGCTGACCCCGAGCATCCTTTCGTTGAGCTGCTGCGCAGGCAGGGCCTCGTCGTTGGTGACACTCCCGTCCCGCATCTTGCTGTGCTCCTTGAGGCGTTTTCGCAGGCGACGAAGGTGCTGACCGCCTGGGTCGTCGCTCCGACTGGGTGCCGCCGCGCCACCTTCTTTGTGGGTCCGCACTCCGCCGTGGTGTCGCGGTGCGACGAGGGGGGACTGTACGCGGGCGAGGATGACCTGTTGTCGGTGTGGTCTATCGACTCCGCGCAGCTGCGCGAGACCTTTTTCGAACTCAGTGCCTTGGGGGAACCCTCCGGCGATGGGATTGTGCCGACGGCGGTACCGGAGGTGCTTGTCAGCGCGCTCGAACGGGGCGACGACACGAAGATTCTCGTGGAGGTGCCGAAGGCTGCCCGCGAGATCGCGGAGATCATCGATTCCGAGATCGACGAGGCGACGGGAGCCTTCTGGGCGGACCTCGCGGATGACTCGTGGGTGGGGCTCGCCGTCCGGGTCGTCGATGCGGCGGAGTACCCGGATTTGTCGGGTGACAGTTGGCGTTTGATTGGCACCAGCGAGGAGGTATGCGAGGTGCTGGCGGGCGTGGAGTTTACTGAGCTGTACCCCGATGAGGTGCCTCTGCTGGCGGATAAGGACGGTGAATTCTGGGCGGCAGTTGCTTCATCATCGCCGGAGGTGCTCTGGGAAGACATCGAGGACGTACTCGCTGAATAGTCCATCTGTTGATTCGTAGGTCTCATAGTCTGAGATCAGCGGGTGTCAATTATTTACTATCTATCTGGTCAAATACTAGGCGAGGGTCGGTTTTGGTTGCTTTGGGTGTGTCGGGGCGCGAGGTGTGTCATCTCTGACCGCTTGACTTATAAAACATTGCAATTAAGCTGAAAATCCTGTGCGTGATGTCTGCAACATGGTTGGCACTTTTATTGGAATCGCGGTTAATTTGTTACATGTGCCGCGGAATGTCAAAGGCTTGCATCTAACCAGGCGGTAGGGATTTTGTTAGGTAACCCACCGTCATTTGTCCTCACTATGTAACGATTTGGCGTACGATAGATACTGTTCAACTACGAAAGCCAACGCGTCACTACAACGAACGGAGAGTTATGTCGGTTCGCAATGCACTGCTGGCACTCGTCGCGCAGCAGCCCGCGGGTGTCTACCGCCTCAAGCAGATGTTCGAGGAGCAGACGTGTGGAGCGTGGCCGCTCAACATCGGCCAGGTTTACCAGACCATGCAGCGCCTGGAGCGTGACGGTCAGGTTGTGTCTCACGCTGAGACCAACGCGGGCCGTGACTCTGAGGTCTTCGAGCTGACCGACGCTGGTCGCGATGTTCTCAACGCCTGGTGGTCCACCCCCGTTCCGCGCGAGCACCCCGAGCGTGACGAGCTTGTCATGAAGCTCGCCGTGGCCGCTGCCGACCCCACGGTCGACGTCGAGGCCATGATTCAGACCCAGCGTCGCTCGACCCTGGGCTCCCTGCGCGACGTGACCCGCCTCAAGGCCTCGGCCGACGAGGGCGAGCTCGCCTGGAAGCTCATCCTGGAGCGTCACATCTTCGACCTCGAGGCCGAGCTCAACTGGCTCGACCACATCGAGTCCGGTGCGGTCTCCGAGGCCGCGCGTCGCGCCGCCTTCGCTGCCGCGAAGGGCCGCTCGATGAGCTGGGCCCAGGCTGAGGCCGGTATTTCGGAGCGTGCCGGGGTGCGATGAGCCAGCCTCTGCCGCTACCGATCAGGATGGTCGGCGTCGGACATGAGTTCGGCGCGAATGGCGTCCGAGTGAGAGCGCTCGACGGGATCGACCTTGAGGTCGCGCCCGGCGAGCTTCTCGCTGTTATGGGCCCCTCTGGATCCGGCAAGTCGACGCTGCTGTCTATCGCGGGCGGGCTCGAGCGCCCCACGCACGGCAGTGTCTACGTGAACGGAATCGACCTGGCTGGGCTGGACAGTGTGCACCGTGCCGAGGTGCGACGCCGGTCGATCGGCTACGTGTTCCAGGACTACAACCTGATCCCGTCGCTGTCGGCTCTTGAAAACGTTGAGATGCCGCTACAGCTGGATGGAGTCAGTCCCTCGAAGGTGCGCGAGGCTGCGATGGCTGCCCTCACAGAAGTGGGCGTCGCGGAGCTCGCGGATCGCTTCCCCGAGAGGCTCTCGGGTGGTCAGCGCCAGCGCGTGGCCATCGCTCGGGGCCTCGTTGGTAACCGGTCGGTCATACTTGCTGACGAGCCTACCGGCGCGCTAGATTCTCACACTGGCGAACAGATCATGTTGGTGTTGCGTAACCACATAGATGCGGGCGCAGCCGGTATCCTCGTGACTCATGAGGCCAGAATGGCCGCATGGGCAGACCGCACTGTCTTCCTGCGCGACGGTCGCATCGTCGATCGATCGCGCGGTGACTCACTGAGGGATCTGCTGGCAGACGCAGCACCAAGGATCTAATGAGCCGACTCAGCACACGGATGAGGCGATGGGGAGTAGTACTCCGCATCGCCTCTCGTGATGCACGCCAAACTTTGGGGCGCACGGTTACGGCCGTCATCCTCATCTCCCTGCCGATCATCATCGCGATCGGCTCGCTCACTTTCTGGGATGTGACGACCTCCCAGCGCTACCAGGCCTCGTCCTGGCTGGGGCACGGCACCGACGCGCAGGCCGTCACGCTGCGACGTTCCACCACTGCCCTCGACCAAAATGTCACGGCCGACCTTTTCTTCAAGACGTCCTCGGATGAGGAAGTCGACGTGACCATGGAGACTCTCACCCAGTGGGTGCCCCCGGGCGACCAACTGATCGCGGTGGACACTCTCTACCAGCTGCATATGACCGCGCCCGACGGGACCGGCTACACGGTTGACGCAGGCACGCAGACAGCGTCGCTGGACGCCCCGCGTGTCGACGCCGGCTCCATGCACGGTGGGCTCGCCGCCGATCACGCGGTCATTTCCGACGACGTCGCGCGCGCACTCGGAGTGTCGGTCGGGGACACGCTCAGCCTGTCGCTGACGGTCGGGCGCGACCGCACGAGCCAGACTCTCACAGGTACCGCCGTGGTCGACGCGATCATCAAGGGCAGCGGTCGCGCCATCGTCGGTGACGGCACGCTCGATGTGGACCGCCTGGCCGTGGCCGGGCGCACCCAGACGGCCTGGTTCGTCACGGGTCCGGTGCCGGTGTCCTGGGACAAGATCCGCGAACTCAACGCGTCCGGCTTTTCCGTGGTCTCGCGCCATGTGCTGGCCAGCCCGCCCGACGCATCTGCCATGCCGCCCCAGATCGCCCAGTACCAGGTCGCCGAACCCACTCGTAACACGAACCCGTGGCAGTACCTCCTCCTGGTCGCGGGAGTCCTCCTGATCCTCACCGAGATGATCCTACTCATCTCGCCCCTGTACACGGTCGCCCAGCGTTCCGTCATGCGCACGGCCGCCATGATCGTCGCCAACGGCGGAGACCGCTCCGACGGGCGCCGCCTCACGATCGCTCACGGCCTCATCATCGGCGCTTACTCGGCCGGGTTCTCGCTGGCGTTGTCCGGCGCTGCGATGGTCGGCATCGGCGTGTGGTCGGGCCTCGGTATCGGTATCGTCCCGCTATGGCCGGCCGGCCTGTCGGTGCTGCTACCGATCCTGCTGTCCCTCATGGCTTCCGTCTCCCCGGCGCACACCTCCTCCCACATCGACACTTCGGCGGTCATTGGCGGGCGCGTGTGGGAACCCTCCCGCCTGGTGCGCCGCCGCATGATCTATCCGATCTCTCTGCTGGCCGGCATCCCGGTGCTGGTCCTGGCCGCCGCCGCCGGCTCGATCCTGGCGCTCGTACTCGGCGTCGCCCTGCTCGAAGTTGGCCTCATCGGCTCGATCCCCTACGTGTTCACGCGTTGGCGCGTGCCCAACGGCCGCGCGTCGATGAGCATGCGCCTGGCCCTGCGCGACGCCGTGCGCAACGGCCACCGAACGTTCCCGGCCATGGCCTCGATCCTGACGACCGTCTTCGTCGCCTGCTCCTTGCTCATCACCCTGTCCTCCTCGAACGAGGCCGGCTGGAACTCGCGCCCGCACTTGGGCCAGCGCGGACAAATCTTCGTCTCGACGGTTGACAAGACGGAAACGAATACCCGTTCGCGCGCGCTCATGCAGGCCGCGTCCGACGCCATCAAGAACGACCGCACGATCACCTCCGAGGCGGTCCTCACCGGCATGGCGTGGAACAGTGGCCCCGGCGGCCCCAGAACCATGGTCGAAGCCGTCTCCCCGCACGACAACTCGACGTCCCCGGAGGCCTCCGACATGCTCCCCATGGCGGAGCTGGACGTCGCCTACATCGTTGACGACGGCACCTACCTGCGACAGGCCGGCTACCTCAAGGAGGCCGACATGGTCCGCGCGGTTGCCACGCTCAACGCGGGCGGCGTGCTGGTGCCCGAAAAGCAGTACATCGACGGGGCCGGCCAGGTGAGGCTGCGCAGCCTCGACACGAGCGCCATCGCCGAGGCCAGGGCCGCCGGCGTCTCCGAAAGTGAGCTCCCCGACGCGCACGTCATGGCGACGCAGATTTTCCCGGCCTCGCCGCTGACCCGCATCAACGTCATGGTGCTCTCCCCGAGCGCAGCAACGTCCCTCGGCCTCGAGTCGGTCACGCTGGGCCGGCTCCTGACGCCTGAGAAGCCTGTGAGCACCGTGGATGCGCCCGCCTTCCAAGCGACCATCGCCCGCCAGGTGCCCGGCGCATCCGCTCAGGTGATCGGCCCGACCATGCGCTCCCAGGTCCTGCCCTACATCGCGGCCCTCATCGCGGTCGTCGCGGCGGCCGCCACGGTCGCCCTGGTCGTGGCCCTCTCGGCCTCCGACATGCGGCCGGATCTGGACACGCTGGACGCGATCGGCGCGGCCCCGACCATGCGGCGCCACGTCACCACCTGGCAGGGCGTTGTCCTCGCGCTCAACGCGATTCCTACAGCGGTCCTCTCGGGGCTCATCGTCGGCGTGCTCGCCGTCATCACTTTTGCCCGCTCCAATATCTTCCCGACGCTGACCACCACGCTGCAGCCCGTCGTGCCGTGGGGAGCACTGCTCGGCATGCTCATCGGCATGCCACTGCTGTGCGCGCTCGTCGCCATCGTCCTGACGCCGCGCAACCAGAAGCGTATTCGCCGCATCAACTAGGCTCGCCCATGAGTGATGCACCCGAAACGGTTGTGATCCCCCCAGGCGCGCTGGCCTCGTCAAGCGTGCGCGTCGACACGTGGCTGTGGGCGACCCGTCACCTCAAGTCGCGCTCCCAGGCGACTGCAGCTGTGCGCGCCGGACACGTGCGCGTGAACGGCGAGCCCGTCAAGGCCGCCTACAAGGTGCGCGTGGGCGACGAAGTGCGCCTACGCATCGAGGGCTTCGACCGGATCCTCGGCGTCGTGCTGCTGCTGAATAAGCGGGTGTCCTACCCGCAGGCGCGCACCGCGTACGACGATCGCACCCCCGAGCGTCCCCGCGTCCACATCCCCGTCGCCATGCGCGAGAAGGGAAGCGGGCGCCCCACCAAGAAGGAACGACGCGAGCTGGACCGCCTGCGCGGGTACGACTCCCACGAGCATTACTGACCCTGTGCCGAGGCCGTGGCGGGCCCTGGTTGCGGTGCACATACGCGCGGTCCCGCCGCCTGGTGAGGCGACGGGACCGTCAGCGAGAGTACTTACTCGTTGGGGAAGAAGGACTGGGGAATGAGCTTGTAGTAGATACCCCACGCGGTGTCGAAAGGTACGTCGAACGTGAAGTCGGCCTTGTTGCCGTCGGTGGGCACCGTGACCGTGACGGCGTCTTTGTCGACGTGCGTCACGCTCGAATGGTCCGCGTCTGTGGGATGTTCGAGGGCGAGGACGACCGTCGTGTCGCTGAACGAGGTTAGGGTGTCCGCCTTGTCCCGGTATAGCTCCGCGGTGCCACTGCAGGTGGCAACGGTATTGTCGGCGTTGAGCGAGCACTCGCCAGTGACCTTAACGATCTCATCCGGAGTATAGGTGGTCATGAAAACAGCGGTTGTCACGCGCTTGGGGCACTGAGAGTCAATCGACTGTCGGAGCTGCTCGCTGGCGTTTTTGTAGTCGTCGTAGAGCTGCGGGATTGCTTCGGCGTTCGACGCGCTGATCGAGGAGCACCAGGTGTTGGCCCGCGTCTCGGTGGCCTCCGCGGTGGCGGTGGCGGCCTGTTCGGACAGGGAACGGGCCTGCGTCCGATACTTGTTCGCCAGGACGCCGAACGTGATCGCTGCGGCAATCACGAGGATCAGGGTGAGCCCCATGACGCGGTTGTAGATGCTGAGTAGCTTGTTCTTAGCGGGCTTGGCCGTTGACGTGGCGGGCTTGGTGGTCACTGTGCTGCCTCCTGTGCTGCGCTCAGATCGTAGTTGGCGTCGCTGAGGGCCTTCTCAGCCTGCTGTAACTCCGCCGATGCCGCCCGGTACATGCTGACCGTCATGGTGGCACCCGCCGCGAAGCCGATGGTGAGGATCGTTGTGATGACCGCGATGACGACCTGAGACTTCGGGGGCTGGGGGGTGCCCTGGGCCGGGCGTCGGCTCTGCGCGGTCGTTGGCTCGGCGCCCGCAGGGGGGACGTCGGGCGTGGCGTGGCCGGGGGCGTCCGCCTCCTCGCCGGGGCGCAGGACTCGGCCTGTGATGGGGTCGACGCTGGCCGTGATCGGGTGTGAGGCAGTCCCAGTGACGGGATCGATGGTGGGCGCGAAACGGCTGGTGCTGGTCACGGGTCTGGCAACCGATCCGGTGAACGGGTCGATGACGCCCGTGATGGGGTGGGAGGTCGTGCCCGTGACGGGGTCAATCGTGGGTGCGAAGCGACTGACGTTTGGGCTGGGCGCGTCGTAGGAGGCCTCTGTCCTGTAGTCGTCGGTCCAGCCCGTGCCATCCCACCAACGCAAGCGGGGTGTTCCTTCTGGGTCGGGGTACCAACCTTCGATCGGGTTGCTCACGGAAAGCTCCTTTCGTGGTTCCCACCATCACGGGACGGTTGGAATGGGGGTGACTGGTGAGCGACCGGTCTCGCCAGCGTCACATGTTTGAGGGCCACCACGCGGTCATCGTGGCCCCGCACTCTGTATTGTCCGTCATTTGCGGGTCGTAGGGAACTGAGACCGTGAAGGCGAGCGTCGTGCCGGGTGTCAGCGTCGCCGTCGCGTTCCCCTGGTAGGGGGAGGACGGATTGAGGGTCGTGTTCTTCTCCGTGGTGTAGCCGATGACGGTCACATCAAGGGGACCAAACGTAGTAATGGTACTCGATGGCTTGATAGTGAGGGTCCCGTTGACCGTGGTCGTCACCTGATCGGTCGTACATTCGGTGATAGCGATCGTAAAGTCCGCGTTAGACAGCGTCCGCTGGGCGTTGGCCAGTGTCTCCTTGTCGGGGCACTGGGCGTGGATGGTCTCCTTGAGGGACTGGGTGGCCGAATCGTAGGTCTTGATGGCGTCGCGGATCGTGGAAGCATTCGAACGCGAGATTGAATCGCACCAGGTGGAGGCGTCGCGCACGACGCCGACGGCGTCCAGACGAGTCTTGGCGGCCTTGATCTCCTGGTCGAGTGCGGCCTTGTCGGATTGTGCCTGGGCGGCCTGCTCGTCGAAGCTGTGCGCGGCCTGGGTACGCGAGATGTTGACCCAGCTCACCGCGGCGGACAAGACGATGAAGATGACGGCGAGGACGGCTCCCGCGACGGTTGCTGCGCGCAGGGGCACGGGTGCGGTGCTCACTTCTCGGCCTCCTCGATCTGGCGGTTGATGTCGTCGAGCGTGGACTGAGCGTTGTCGCGCTGATCCTGAGCGCTCTGTGCCTGCTGCTCGGCGTCGTGATAGATGCGGCTCGAATCGCCCAGGTGGGACCACGCGAAGACGAGCACACCGATGAAGACGGCGACCAGAATCCACGAGGCGGCGCAGGCGAGCACCCATCGCCCGGTCGTGCGAGCGGGTGCCGTCGTGCTTGCGCTCGCCTCGTGCTCGCTCATTGACGAGGCCTTGGTGCCGTGAGCGCTCGTCGTGGCCTCGGGTGCGGGCGACGGTATTGGCATGGGCGCCGCGTCGGCCCCGCGAGAGGGGGCGTGGCCCTGTTCGTTACCACGCGCGAGGGGAACGGTGTCGGGTGAGGCGGCCATGGCCTCGTCCCGGGTGTCGGCCTCGGTGTGCTGCGCGCGGACGGTGGGGCTGCTGACCGTCTGGTCCTGCGTCGCGTAAGGGACGACGTAGTCGGTCCAGTCACTCCCGCTCCACCAACGCAGCTGCGGCGCTCCGCTGGGGTCCGGGTACCATCCTTGTGCGGGCTCGCTCATCGTGGGCCCCCTTTCCCCTTGCGAATAAAACTGTCTTTCTGGTCAGGAAGTCTAGTCGCAGGACGGATGGTGGGCAACTATCCGCTCAGAGGCCGGTCACCCACAAGCTCGTGATCATGTTGCCGCAGCTGCCCTCGGTCAGGCCATTACCCGGCACTGTCAGCGTGTAACTGGCCTTTCCGCCCTTGGGGATCGTGAACGACGTCGATCCGAGGGGCTTATCTGAGTCTCCGAATTCCTTCGCGGCCGTGAGGTAGAAGTCCACGGTCAGCTCGAGGTCACCCAGGGCGGCCAGCTTCTCGTTGTTGACCCACATCTCGCCCGTAAACGTCACGTCGGTACCGACGAGTTCGCAGCTTCCCTCCGAGGCGAACGCTTGGGACTTGAGGGAATAGATGGCATCCAAGAGCGCCTTCTTGCCGGGGCACTGCTCCGCGATCGCATCGATTTGCTTTTGGGGTTTCGCGTGCAGGCTGGTTGCCTGACTATTCAGCAGCGACGGGCTGGAGTAGGCGGACGTGAACTCGTTGCACCAGGTCTTGGCGCTTTGATCGACCTTCGCGGTGTCGATGTTGGCCCGCACGTCCGTGGTCTGCGTCTCGGTCTCCTTCTTTTTGTCGCGGAGAGACTGCGTGTCGGTACGCGTCTGGTCGGCTTCCGCCTTCCGTGAGCGGGTGCCAGTAACGAAGAACATGGAGGTGGCCAGCAAACACAGGGCCAGCACTGCGGCGATGGCCGTCAAGATCTTGATCGTGCGGGTGGAAGCTCCGTTCGCGGGGCTGCTCATGTCTGTTCCTTTCCGAGGTGCTGCACGCGGTCACGGTCCGGCGTGTGCTCGGGGTGACATCTCGGGAGTGGTGTCCCGTCACTCATGTGTGTACATACCCGTCCGGGACTTGGGTCGGTGGTGGGTAGGGCAGGGATTGCTCACAAGCCGCTCATCCAGATACTCTGCACCTTGGTGATGCACTTCCCGCCGGGTACGCCGGGGTCGGGCAGGTTCTCCGAGTAGGTTGCGCTGCCTCCCGACGAAATGGTGAAGGAGAACGTGCCGATGGGCTTCGCATCCTTCGCCGGCTTCGTTCCCTTCGTGTAGTACAGGTCCACCGTGACGTCGATATCGCCGAGGTCCGACAGCTGCTTGTTCGTGATCGTCATGGTCTCCGAGAACGTCAGCCCTTCGTCCGTTATCTCGCAGGTCTGCGAAGACGTCTCAAACGAACTCTCGGGCGAGGCGTGCAGGGCCTCGACAAATGCCTTCTTCTCGGGGCACAGCTGCGCAATCGCGTCGCGTTGGTTCTGCGTCTTAGACGAGAGTTCCCCTGACGCATTGGTCAGGGACTTAGGGGTGGAGTAGGCGGACGTGAATTCGTCGCACCAGGTCTTGGCCGATCCCTCAACCTTCGTTGAGGTGATCTGCGTTCGTACGTTCGCGGTTTCTGTCTCCGCGTCCTTCTTCTTCGCTCGCAGTGACTCGGTGTCGGCGCGCGTCTGCGCGGCTTTGGTGCTCTGCGAGTGTGCTCCGCTGCCCAGGAAGATGGAGGCACCGAGCAGGCATAGGCACAGCACCGTGGCAATGATCGTCATGATCTTGTACGTGCCGGGAGAAGACTCAACGTTCGCGGAAGGCGAGGCATCATTGGTCACTTCTGGGCCTCCGTCAGTTCCTTCTGAGCCTGCTCAAGGCCGGACTGCGCCTCGTCGTACTCCGCCTGCGCGGCCGCATGCTCAGATTCGGCCTTGGCGAGGTCCTTGCTCGCGCTCGAGTAGGACAATCCGGTGTAGACGGCGGTCGCCGCGAGAATAACGACGAGAATCCATGCGGCGAACATGCCGATAAACCAGCCTTGCCCGGAACTCGCCGTGGCCTTCTTGTCGCTTCCCTTCTGAGCCGGGGTGTCCTCGTCGTCCGAAAAGACCGGTGTCACGCCCGTGTTCTGGTAGGGGTTGGGGTGAACCTTCGGAGCCTGCTGAGAGGATGGCATGCGGGGGCCACTGGGCGCGGACGAGTCCGACTGCGCTGCGCCCTGCTGAGCGGGGACTGGCTGTCGAGGCTGGGGTGCGGGGATTCCCCGCGCGCCACCTTGCTGCATCGGCGCATTGTGCGCTGCGGGCGCGCCAGGGGTGGGCACGGGGACGCTTCGCATGGGTGCGGGAATGGGTTGCTGGCGAAAGTTGGGCATCGGTTGAAACTGCTCGGTCCACGAGCTGCCGTTCCACCAGCGCAGGCGCGGGCTTCCAGCGGGGTCGGGGTACCATCCGGCAACGGGTTGAGACATGGCCATCCTTTCACTTTCTGGGTGCAGTCTATACCCAACCCGTGAGCCTTATAACTCGGTCACCTTTGCGCTTCTCACACCCGTCTCAGGATGTGACAGGTACCCTGAAAGCTATGGCTGGTCTCTTCTCGTCCTCACCCCTGCTCGCGCTGTTTGTCGTCGTTGCGTTGGGTGCGGCGATTGGGGCCATTCGGATCGGCCCGCTGCGCTTCGGAGCGGCGGGTGCTCTCTTCGTCGGTCTCGTCGTTTCGGCCTTCCACCCGGAGATCGTCAGTAACCACATGTCGATCGTCCAGCCGATGGGTCTGGCGTTCTTTGTCTATTGCGTCGGCATTTCCGCGGGCGCGACCTTCTTCCAGAATTTGCGTAAGCAGACGAACCTCCTCGCCCTCACCACGGTCGTGTGCATCGTCGGCGCGGTCATCGCGCTCGTGGGAGGCCGCCTCCTCGGCCTGTCCTCCGGTCTGACGTCGGGCCTGTTCACGGGTGCTCTGACGGCTGCTCCCGCCCTCGACACGGCTACCCGGCTCACCGGGGATGCGAACGCGGCGGTCGGCTACGCCTTCGGCTATCCGGTGGGTGTCATCGGAGGCATCCTCGTCGTCACGATCACCGTGACGAGGAAGTGGGTCGGCCCCAAGGACACGCCTTCCCTCGCGGGGTCCTCCCTGGAGGCCGTGAGTATTCGCGTGTCCAAGCACATCAACACGCGCGACATCGACGCGTGGCGCGACCAGCGCGTGCGCCTGTCCTACCTGCGACGTGACGGGCGCACCCGCGTCACCGCGGCCGGCGAGGACCTGTTGCCGGGTGACCACGTCGTCATGGTCGGGGACCCCGAGTCCATCAGGGAGACGGCACCACTCGTCGGCGAGATCCTCGATCACAACCTCGAGGACGACCGTTCCGACCTTGCCTTCGAGCGCATCGTCGTGTCCAACCCCGACGTCGCCGGCCGCAGCGTCTGCGACCTCAATGTCACCAAGCGATTCGGTGCCGTCATCACGCGCGTGCGCCGTGGTGACCTGGACCTCCTGGCCCGCGACGACCTTGACCTGCAGCTCGGCGATCACGTCGCCGTCGTCGTTCCCACGGACGAGCTCGATGACGTTGCCGAGTGGCTCGGCGACTCCGAGCGCCGCGTCGCTGAGGTGGATGGCATGGCCTTCGGCATCGGCCTCGTCCTCGGCCTGCTCCTGGGCATCGTCTCCTTCCCGCTGCCCGGCGGCCAGGGCTTCCAGCTGGGTGCCGCCGCCGGCCCCCTGATCGTCGGCATGCTGCTCGGCGCCCTGCGCCGCACCGGCCCGCTCGTGTGGACCCTGCCCGCTGCCGCGAACCTGACGATCCGACAGATCGGCCTCATGCTCTTCCTCGCAGCCCTCGGCCTGAACGCAGGCCCGCAGTTCGCGAGCCTGCTCGGCAGCCCCGACGGCTGGCGCGCCGCCCTCCTCGCCGCCGTCATGGTCATCGTCTGCTGCGTCATCCAGGCCCTCGGCGCGAAGTTCATCGGCCTGTCCTCCGCGCGCGCAGCCGGCGGCATCGCGGGCTTCCTCGGCCAGCCCGCGGTCCTGCAGGCCGCCGACGCCCGCGTCACCGACGAGCGCATCGAGGCCGCCTACGCGACGCTCTTCGCCTTCGCAATCATCATCAAGATCCTGCTCCTGCCGGTCATCACCTCCTTCCTGTGAGCGCCGTAGACTAGGGTCATGGCTACCCCCGACTTCGTCCTTGAGCTGCGCCGCCACGTCGGCAACGCGCCCCTGTGGATGCCCGGCACGACCGTCGTCATCTTGCGCCCCGCGCCGGGATGCGCGCCGATCGACTGGGAGACCCCCATCGCGCCTGAGACGGTGGAGATGCTGTGCGTGCGCCGCTCGGATAATGGAGCCTGGACCCCCGTGACCGGCATCGTTGACCCGGGCGAGGAGCCTGCGATCGCCGCCGCCCGCGAGGCCGCCGAGGAGGCCGACGTGCGTATCGAGGTATGCCGCCTCCTGTCCGTCGAGGTCGTTGGCCCCGTCACCTACGCCAACGGTGATGTCACCACCTACCTGGACGTGGCCTTCGCCGCGCAGTGGGTGAGCGGCGAGCCCAGCCCCGCCGACGGCGAAAATAGCGAGACCGCCTTCTTCCGGGCCGACCAGCTCCCACCCATGAACGACCGCTTCCGCCGCGCCGTCGCCAAGGCCCTGAGTGGCCGCCTCGACGCCGACTTCCTCACCGCCTGACGTCCCATCACCTGCGGCGCGGCCCCGGCCTCGTCCTCCCAGCGCGAAAATGCTTGTGTTTGCGTCAAACCCCTTGCGGGACTGAAGTCCTAGTGGTGGAATGGGGGTATGGATACTCCTAGCAAGATTGCATACACCGTCACCGCCGACTCCACGGGCGGCCGCGCCGGTACCTCCTCCGTCCCCGCGCTCGGCATCAGCCACGTCATGCGCATGCCCAAGGAACTGGGCGGCCCCGGCGACGGCGCCAACCCCGAAGCCCTCTTCGCCATGGGCTACGGCGCCTGCTTCCAAGGCGCCATGGGCCTGGCCGCCAAGGAACTGGGCATCGACACCAAGGACTCCGTCGTGCGCACCACCATTGGCCTGGGCCCCGAGGGTGACTCCTTTGCCCTGACCGCCGACATTAAGGTCTTTATCCCCGGCGTCGAACTCGACCGCGCCCAGGCCCTCGTCGAGCGCGCCCACGAGCTGTGCCCCTACTCCAAGGCCACGCGCGGCAACGTGCCCGTCACCGTCACCGCCGTGCCCTCCCTCTGAGGACACCTGTCCGGTTAACGGAACCCCGACCTCGCCGCTTGAAACGGACGAGGTCGGGGTTCCCTCATGCCCCCGTGTGCCCTCCGGGGGAGGTTCTCAAGCGCCGCCGGGGGTGCCGCGCGCACGGCTGCACCCTTCGGGTTTGCCGGGCGCGGGCGTCCCGGGCGTCAGGCGCCCTGCCAGTACGCCTTAAGCGCCTGCGACAGCGTCAGAAGATCATCGACGTGGCTCATCTCGCGCGCCGAATGCATTGACAGCAGGCCGATGCCCACGTCCACCGTCAGGATGCCCAGGCGCGTCGCCGTGATCGGGCCGATCGTCGTGCCGCACGGCATCGCGTTGTTGCCCACGAAGCTCTGCGAGGCCACGCCCGCCGCCGCGCACGCGCGATTCCACAGGGCGATGCCCTCGGCGTCCGTCGCGTAGCGCTGCTTCGAGTTGATCTTGATGACCGGGCCGCGACCCATCACCGGGCGGTTATCCGGGTCATGGTGGCCCGCGTAGTTCGGATGCACCGAATGCGCCGCGTCCGCGCTCACGCACGAGGAAGCCGCCAGCATGCGCTCGAAGCCGTCCTCGTCGCGGCCCAGCGCCGTCGCCGTGCGGCGCAGTACCGTCTCCAGGATCGGGCTGGCCGCACCCGTGCGCGACCCCGAGCCCACCTCCTCGTGATCGAAGCACATGAACACCGTGACGTCGCCGCCCGCAGGCGTTCCTTCCGCGGCCAGGCGCTCCAGGGCCACCAAGCCCGGGTGCACGCTCGACAGGTTATCCTGGCGCGACGCGGCCACGAACTGACCCTTGTCGCCGAAGAAGCCCGGGCCCTGGCTGGGCGTGAGAATCAGGTCGAAGGCCGCGATCTGCGAGGCATCATCCAGACCCGCGGTGCGCGCCACGTACTCCAGCACGTTGCCGTACGGGTTATCCACCGTCCACACCGGATGCAGGTGCTTCTGCGGATCCAGCTTCAGCCCGCCCGGGTTCACGTCTCGATCCAGGTGAATCGCCAACTGTGGGATGCGCGCGATCGGGCCCGTGCGGGCCAGGACGACCTCGCCGCTGGTCAGAACCAGGCGGCCCGCCAGCGTCAGCTCGCGATCCAGCCACGAGTTCCACATCATGCCGCCGTACACCTCGACGTCGATCTGGCCCCAGCCATCCGGCGTCGTCGACTGCACCGATGGCTTGACCGACAACGCCGGCGAATCCGTGTGCGCACCCACGATGCGGAAGCCCGCGTCATCGGCCACTGTTTCGGGGACAAACCACGCGGCCACCGCGCCGGCGCGCACCATCACGTGACCGCCCGGGGACGCATCCCACGCGCCCTTCTCATCCACGCGCGTAAAGCTGGCGTCTACGAGGCGCTGCGCCACGACCTCGGCCGCATGATAGGGGGAAGGAGAATCAAGGAGGAAATGCTGATAGTCCACCGCGTTCGCGTGGACCTCATCCAGTTCAAGCTGTGCCATACCCCCATCGTAGGCCCGTGACAGGGGGCTATGCTGGAGTCATGAGCGGAATTCCGATCTACACGCTGTCCGACGGCCTGACTCTGCCCGCCACCGCGCTGGGCACCTACAACCTGCGCGGCGAGGCCGGAGTCGCCTCCATGATCTCCGGCGTCGAGGCCGGATACCGCATGCTGGACAGTGCCTTCAACTACGAAAACGAGGGCGCCCTCGGGCAGGCCGTGCGCCGCTGCGGCGTCCCCCGCGAGGAGCTGCGCCTGGTCTCCAAGCTCCCCGGGCGCCACCAGCGCTACGACGAGGCCGTCTACACGCTCGAAGAATCCCTCATGCGCGCCGGCCTGGACTACTGGGACATGTACCTGATCCATTGGCCCAATCCCAAGCGCGACCTGTACGTCGAGGCCTACCAGGCCCTGCTGGACGCGCGCGAGCGCGGCCTCATCCGCTCCGTCGGCGTGTGCAACTTCCTGCCCGAACACCTCGACCGCGTGCACGCCGAGACCGGCGAGTACCCGAGCGTCAACCAGATCGAGCTGCACCCCTACTTCCCGCAGGCCTCCGCGCTGGAGTATCACGCGCAGATCGGCGTGCTCACCGAGTCCTGGAGTCCGCTGGGCCGCAAGTGGCGCATCGTCGACGACCCCGCGATCATCGCCCTGGCTGCCGAAGCGTGCGTGGCCCCGTCGCGCCTCATCCTGCGCTGGCACTACCAGCTCGGCGCCCTGCCCCTGCCCAAGTCCGGTCACCCTGAGCGCCAGCGCGAGAACCTCGACATCTTCTCCTTCTCGCTGTCGCCTGAGCAGATGGCTGCGATCAGCGCGCTCGGGCGCCCCGGCGGCCGCCAGGCCGACCAGAACCCGGAGTACTACGAGGAGTTCTGATTTCCAGCGGTGCTTGCAGCCTCGCCTGATCTCCGGCGGTGCTTGCGGCGCCGATGGTGTTCCGGGCGCCGTCGGGCCCGGCCGCCCGCGAGATCGCCACACGCGAGCCTAAAGGCTCGGAGTGGTCGATCTCGAAGCCCGCCCGTGCCCTCCGGACCCTCCGGCGCCCTCCACACCGGCGGCGCCTGGTCGCTGATGCGTGGCTCGGCGCGTCGGCTCGTTGTCCGGCCAGGCCCCGCCGCCGCCCACCGGCACCGCGGCCAGGCCCTCTTGCGCCCTCCGGACCCTCCGGCGCCCTCCACACCAGTGGTGCGGCTGGAATGCGTGGTTAAGCTTGTTGCTTGCGGCTCCGCTGGTGTTCCAGGCGCCGTCGGGCCCGGCCGCCCGCGAGATCGCCACACGCGAGCCTAAAGGCTCGGAGTGGTCGATCTCGAAGCCCGCCCGTGCCCTCCGGACCCTCCGGCGCCCTCCACACCGGCGGCGCCTGGTCGCTGATGCGTGGCTCGGCGCGTCGGCTCGTTGTCCGGCCAGGCCCCGCCGCCGCCCACCGGCACCGCGGCCAGGCCCTCTTGCGCCCTCCGGCGCCCTCCACACCAGTGGTGCGGCTGGAATGCGTGGTTAAGCTTGTCGCCCGTGGGTATTGCACTACTTGGGGAGCCATTGCACCGCTTCGTTGCTAGTGCAATGCTGCGCTACCTAGTGCATTGCCTTCCAAAATAGTCCAGCGGTGTCTACGTCTGCTGCGCATGCGGATAGGTTGTCGCCATATGGATAGGTCATGAGGATCCGGATAGCTTATTAACCTATCCGGATGCGGATAACCTATCCGCATCTTCATAACCTATCCGCGTCGTTGGCTGCCAGGTCTGCCCTTGTGCCCACGTGTGTGTCAGTCAGGCTCCGGAGGCGCGCTCATCGCCTCAAACGAAGCGCCCGCCCTCGCGTCATGCGGGGCGGGCGGCGACAGTGACGGCAAGCATTGCTAGCGTCACATGTGAGGCAAACGGTGAAAACGCGCGCTTACTTCTTCTCGAGCGTCACGCGGTACACGTTGGTCTCGCGCAGTTGGAAGCCGGCGCGCTGGTAGAGGCGGTTCGCGGCCTCACGCGTGGGGCGCGACGTCAGGTCGACGGTGCGGGCACCGACCGTCTTGGCGTGCTCGATGGCTGCCTCCACGAGGGCGAGCCCGGCGCCCTGGCCGCGGGCGGCCTCGTCGACGACGACGTCCTCAACCCATGCGCGAACGCCCGTGGGGATCTCGAAGGTGGCCAGGGACAGCATGCCGAGGATCGGATTGTTGCCCTCGGCGTCGGCCGTCTCGGCGCGGAACACGAAGAGGTGGACGCTGGACTGGGACAGGAAGCGCTCCACGTCGGCTTCGCTCATCGGAGCGGCGGAACGGGAGAGCTGGGGGAGCAGGCGCCCCATGGCCTCGTGGAGTTCGGGCGTGGCGGCGGTGATCAGTTCGACGGTCATGTTTCTCCTAACGGTTGGTCTAAGTGTAGCGGTCGAGGCGCGAGTTCCTATGCGGAAATCGGGATGTGTTGGTCCTCCGCTCGCGCGCGGGCTCACGACGGGCGACACTTAGTTTCCATGGAAACTAGCGTTGCAGTGATGGACGTCATCCGACTCGACGCCCTATGTGAGTGCGCATGGGGATGACGGTGATCGCGACCACGCGCCGCGAGTGCGCCCGCTCCCTCCTGAACGAGGTCGGGGCGTGCTTGCGTGGTTGCCCGACCCTGTGCGCGTCGACTGTGTCGGCTATGCGCCCTCGTGCTCGAGGAGGAGGGCCACCTCGGCGTGGGTCGTGTGGGGGAACATGTCGAAGAGGCGTCCCTCGACCGCGCGCAGGGAGGGCATGCGCGCCAGGTCGGCGGCCAGCGAGGCGGGGTTGCACGAGGAGTAGATGACGCGCGGAGCGGAGCACTCGTTCAGGTAGGCGGCCAGGTCCGCGCCGATGCCTCGGCGCGGGGGGTTCACGACGATCACGTCGGGGACGTCCTCGGGCGACTGGGCGCGTGCCCACGCGGTCGCGTCGTCCGCGATGAAGGATGCGGCCGACCGCGACAGGCCAGCGTGGCGGGCCGCGCTGATCGCCGAGGAGATCGCCCCGGAGGAGACCTCGACGCCGGTCACGTGCGGGAATCCGGCGCGAGCACAGGCGAGCGCGAAGCCGCCGACCCCGCAGTACAGGTCCCACAGGCTCTCGGGCAGCCGCCCGTCGGCAAATGGTTGCGACGCCCACAGCGCCGCCTGCTCGTACAGGGACGAGGCGACGCGCGCGTTCGTCTGCGCGAAGGAGCGAGGCCCCAGCTCGAGGCCCTCCACGCTCAGCGGCAGGGTGCGGGCGCGCGTCAGGATGATCTCGTCGGGGCCCTCGACGATGGCCTCGTGGGTGGGGTGGATGTTCGTGGTGACGACGTGCGCGCTGGGCACGAGGTCGCGCAGCAGCGGCAGTGCGGCGCGGATGTCGGAGACGCGCTCGCGGCTGCGCAGGACGAAGCGGATCATGAGGCGCTCGCCGGCGCCGACGGTGACGAGGATGTTTTTGAGCTCCCCGCGCTTGGTGGGAACGTCGTAGGGCGTCAGGTCCAGGGAGCGGATGAAGCGCTTGAGCCCGGGCGTCGCGCGGTTGATTGCGGGGTGCTGGATGGGGCAGCCGGGCAGGTCGACGCCGCGCCGGTCGGGCCCCAGGATGCCCAGGGTGGGGCGGCGGCGGGTTCCGCCGACGACGAGCTTCGCGCTTGTCCGAAATCCCTTCTCGGGGGACGAGGCCGGGGCCAGCCAGGCGATCTCGTCGGCTCCGGGGACGGCGGAGAGGGTTGCCGCGACGGCCTCGACCTTGCCGTCGAGCTGACGCTCGTAGGGCTGGGGGAGGAGGGAGCAGGACCGGCAGGTCCCGGCGTCAAAGTGGTCGCAGCGCATCCCTCAAGTGTAAGCGGGGGCGGGGCGTACCGTCCGGTACGCCCCGCCCCCGTCTGTGGTGGTTAAGCCCACGCGGTGGCTATGCCTGTGCTCGGCGCGAGCGGCGAATGAAGGCGGTTCCTGCGCCGGCTGCGACCAGGGCGAACGCCCCGGCGAGCAGCCCGTGAGAACCCGTGCGGGCCAGGCCGCCCTTGCCGCCCTGCTCGGGGGCGGGGAGGGGCCGCGGAGGGCTGGGCGCTCGGAGCGGCGCCCGGGTCGTCGGACGGGGCCGGCGCGGGGGGCGCTGTGACCGTCAGGGCGGCCGAGGCCTCGGCGAGGGGAGTGGCGGTGGAGGCGACGACCGTGTGCTCGCCGGCCTCGGTGTCGGCGGGAACCGTCACCTCGGCGGTGAAGTCGCCGTTCTCATCCGTGGTGGCGGTGCCAACCTCGACGGGCTCAGAGTGCAGCGTGATCGTCACGGCGGATTCGGGTGCGAAGCCCGTGCCCTTCACGGCGACGGTCTTGCCGGCCTCGACGCTCGAAGGCTCGACGATGAGGGCGGGGGTCGAGAGCTTCTCGGCCTTGACGGTGACCGCCTTGACGGTTGTGTCCTTGCCGAAGCCCTTGAGGGCGTATGCCGGGTTGTCGTACTCGAGGGTCACGCGCGCGGTCTGGTTCGCTCCGATCGCGAAGGGGCCGACACCGGCGTTGAGGTCCGCGACGGTTAGTCCGCCCTTGACCTGTCCGCCGACGGTGACCTTGTACTTCGCGTAGGAGTCCGTGAAGCCCTCGGTGTCGAAGGCGACGCTCACGCCCGAGGCGACCTTGTCGCCGGAGGTGATGGAGGCCGTGAAGCTGGTCTCGCCGGTCTTGGGGGTGGGGGCCTTGAACTTTTCGAGGCCGGAGGCGGGGATCGTGGTCGCGTCGGTGCCGATGGTGGTCAGGCCGGTGGGCACGTAGTTGGGCGCGCCGTTCGTGGTGACCGTGACGACGGGGAGGATCTCGTCGGGCTGCGCGGGCAGCGTGATGACGAGGTCGTTGCCCTCGACCTTGTAGTCCAGAGCGGCGTCGGAGCCGTCCAGCTTCACCGAGGAGATGTCGTTGGCGCCGGCGCCGCGCAGCGTGACCGTGCCGTCGGCCGGCCACTTCTCGATGCCCAGGTAGATGTGGGAGTCATCGACCATGGTCTTGCCCCAGGTCTCGATGGGGAAGTGGGTCGGGCGCGAGTTGCCCAGGACGCCGGGGTGAGCGCGGTTCCAGTCGCCGACGCCCTTGAGGACAGAGGAGTCCCACGGATCGTAGGAGCCGTCGAACTTGGGGCCGACGTTGAAGAGGAACTGGCCGCCCAGGGCCACGGTCGAGAACATGTTGCCCACGATCTCGGTGGTCTTGGTGTGGGCGCCGCCGGGTGCCTTACGCAGGGCCGTGGTGTTGTCGACCTGCTGGATGTGGTCCCAGTCTTCCTCGGTGTAGTCCGGGTAGCCGGTGTCCTTGAAGGTGGGAGCTGCGTCGTCCCAGTTCGCGTAGCCCCACGTCTTGTGGAAGATCGACACTGCCGACTCCCAGGGGCCCTGGGTCTGCTCGGACTGCATCTCGTTGTCCCAGCCGACCTCGAAGTCCGCGCGATCGTTGCCCACGCGGGAGTTGATCATGATGTTCGGCTGGAGCTCGTGCGCCCACTGGCGCAGCTGGTCGGACTGCTCAGGGTTCGGCTTGCCCATGTCGTACCAGAGCTCGGCGATCTCGCCGTACTTGCCACCGAGGAGTTCCTTAAGCTGCTCATGGATGTAGTCCATGTAGCCCTCTTCGTCGAGCGTGTTGGCGTTCGTCCACGGGTTCTCGGGCTGCTTCTCCCAGTCGATGTTGGAGAAGTAGAGGCCGAACTTGATGCCGACTTTCTGGCAGGCCTGCGACAGCTCGAGGAGCGGGTCGCGGTGCGAGGGGGGACTGCTTCGTGAAGTTGTAGTCGGTCGTGGCCGTGTCCCACATGGCGAAGCCGTCGTGGTGCTTGGAGGTGATGAGCAGCATCTTCATGCCGCTGTCCTTGGCCTGCTGGCACCACGCGGTTGCGTCGAAGTTGGGGGCCTCGAAGGTCTGGGCGGTGGCCAGGTACTCTTCGCGGGGGATGCCCTGCAGGGGGATGCGGGAGTCCCAGGTCTGCTGGTGGCCCCATGCCTTGATCTGCTCGGGGTAGCCCACTTCCTGCTTCTGGCCCTTGTACCAGCCGGCGTAGGAGGAGTAGACGCCCCAGTGGATGAACATGGCGTACTTCATGTCCTGCCACTCGGCTACCTTCGCCTCGCTGGAGGCGGGCACGGCCGCGGGGATCGCGTAGCGCGCGTCATAGACGGCGGGTGCGGCGGGTGTTTCCGGCGCGTCGGCCGGCGGCGTGTCTGCCAAGGCGGGGCCTGCCATTCCTAGTGTGAGTAGGCCAGCGAGGAGGCTGCCAGCCAGTCGGTTTGTGATGCGCATCAAGTCTCCATTGATTGACGGGGACTCTCGAACGGTGAGAGTGCTTCTAGTCTGCCAGACCTTCGATGTGCTGTGCCACTACTCAGCTTTGCGTTTTCTTACGTCAAGCTTTCACGTTACTTACTAATCGGCGTTGTATGTGCTTATTTGCCCTGTGGTGGAGGGGGTTGTTCATACTCTGACAAGCGTGGAATAAAAGCTTGACATTAAAGTTGAGTACAGCAGACTCAAGTTTGGGAGCGGCTCAACCTCTCGAGGGGCTTCGTCAGGGAATAAAACCCAGGCCTCCAAGGTTGAGTGCATCAGACTCAAGTTCGAGGGCTACGGGTTGCGGAATAAAAACCCAGCTCCTAAAGTTGAGTACATCAGACTCAAGGATGTGTCGGGAACCCTCCCGGCACCACATAGACCACACAGACCAACGCAAGCCGCTCCCGAAGCGGAGACGGCCGAGCGAACGAAAGGACAACAACCATGGCACGTGCAGTCGGCATCGACCTCGGTACCACCAACTCCGCTATCGCCGTTCTCGAAGGCGGCGAGCCCACCATCATCCCCAACGCTGAAGGTTCGCGCACGACCCCCCTCGGTCGTCGCCTTCTCCAAGACTGGCGAGGTCCTGGTTGGTGAAATCGCCAAGCGCCAGGCCGTCACCAACGTTGACCGCACCATCTCCTCCGTCAAGCGCCACATGGGCACTGACTGGACCACGGAGATCGACGGCAAGAAGTACACCGCGCAGGAAATCTCCGCGCGCATCCTCATGAAGCTGAAGGCTGACGCCGAGGCCTACCTGGGCGAGCCCGTCACCGAGGCCGTCATCACCGTCCCCGCCTACTTCAACGACGCCCAGCGCCAGGCCACCAAGGACGCCGGACAGATCGCCGGCCTCAAGGTCGAGCGCATCGTCAACGAGCCCACCGCCGCGGCCCTGGCCTACGGCCTCGAAAAGGGCAAGGAAGACGAGCTCATCCTGGTCTTCGACCTCGGTGGCGGCACCTTCGACGTGTCCCTCCTCGAGGTGGGCAAGGATGACGACGGCTTCTCCACCATCCAGGTGCGCGCCACCTCCGGCGACAACCACCTGGGCGGCGACGACTGGGATCAGCGCATCGTCAACTGGCTGATCGACCAGGTCAAGGCCAAGACCGGCGCCGACCTGTCCAAGGACGCGGTCGCCCTCCAGCGCCTCAAGGAAGCCGCCGAGCAGGCCAAGAAGGAACTGTCCTCCGCGACCTCCACGAACATCTCCCTGCAGTACCTGTCCATGACCGCGGACGGCCCCATCCACCTGGATGAGTCCCTGACGCGCGCCAAGTTCGAGGAGCTCACCTCCGACCTGCTCGAGCGCACCAAGAAGCCCTTCCGTGACGTCATGGCCGAGGCCGGCGTGACCGTCTCCGAGATCGACCACGTCGTGCTCGTCGGCGGCTCCACCCGTATGCCCGCCGTCACCGAGGTCGTCAAGGAGCTGACCGGCGGCCGCGAGCCCAACAAGGGCGTCAACCCCGATGAGGTCGTCGCCGTGGGCGCCGCCCTGCAGGCCGGCGTCATCCAGGGTGACCGCAAGGACGTCCTGCTCATCGACGTGACCCCCCTGTCGCTCGGCATCGAGACCAAGGGCGGCGTCATGACCAAGCTCATCGACCGCAACACGGCCATCCCGACCAAGGCCTCGGAGATCTTCTCCACCGCCGAGGACGGCCAGCCCTCCGTGCTCATCCAGGTCTACCAGGGCGAGCGTGAGTTCGCCCGTGACAACAAGCTGCTCGGCACCTTCGAGCTCTCCGGCATCGCCCCCGCCCCGCGCGGCGTGCCGCAGATTGAGGTCACCTTCGACATCGACGCGAACGGCATCGTTCACGTCTCCGCGAAGGACCGCGGCACCGGCAAGGAGCAGTCGGTGACTATCACCGGCGGTTCCTCCCTGCCCAAGGAGGACATCGACCGCATGGTGCGCGAGGCCGAAGAGCACGCCGCCGAGGACAAGAAGCGCCGCGAGGACGCCGACACCCGCAACCAGGCTGAGCAGGCCGTCTACTCGACGGAGAAGCTGCTCAAGGACGAGGCCGACAAGATCTCCGAGGAGACCCGCGCGGCCGTCCAGAAGGACGTCGACGCCGTCAAGGAAGCCCTCAAGGGCGATGACATCGAGGCCGTGAAGACCGCCATGGCGACCCTGTCCGAGTCCGGCATGAAGATCGGCCAGGAGATCTACGCCAAGCAGCAGGCCGACGAGGCCGCCGCTTCGTCCGCCCCCGAGCAGGACGACGTCGTGGACGCCGAGATCGTTGACGAGGACGGCAAGTGAGCACCGAAGAAACCAACGGTTTCTCGGCGCCCAACGAAGACGCCAACGTTGCCGGGGCCGACTCTGTCGAGTCGGCCCCGGCCGACCAGGCGGCCCAGCCCGAGAACCCGATTCCCGCGCCCGACGCACCCGACGCAGCCCAGGCCTCGTCCGAGGCGGCCGACGACATGAGCGCCTTCGAGGAGCAGATCGAGGACTCCGACCTCGCCAAGGCCCTCGAGCGCATCGCCAGCGTCGAGGATCAGCTCGCGCGCACCAACGCCGAGTTGTACAACCAGGGCCAGGAGTACGCCAACTACGTGCGCCGCTCCAAGGAGGCCATCCCCGGCCACAAGACCGCCGGTCAGGACGAGGTCATCGAGTCGCTCATCAGCGTCCTCGACGACATCGCCGCCGCCCGCGCGCACGGCGACCTGGAGGACGGGCCCTTCGCGTCGATCGCCAACAAGCTCGAGGACACGCTCAAGACGCGCTTCGAGCTGGAGCGCTACGGCGCCGAGGGCGACGACTTCGACCCCGCCCTGCACGACGCCCTCATGGCAACCACCAGCGCCGACGTGGACCACCCCGTCATCGGGCAGGTCCTCACCAGCGGCTACCGCCGCGGCGAACGCGTCGTGCGCGCCGCGAAGGTGCTGGTGAACAACCCTGAATGAGAACAGCACGCTCGTAACTGAAAGAGAGGTGACACGCGCGTGAGTGAACAGGATTGGTTCTCCAAGGACTTCTACAAGGTCCTCGGAGTCGACAAGACAGCGGACAAGAAGGCCATCACGAAGGCCTACCGTAAGCTGGCTCGCAAGTGGCACCCGGATCAGAACCCGGGCGACAAGGCAGCCGAAGCCACATTCAAGGAAATTGGTGAGGCCTACGCGGTCCTGTCCAACGACGAGGATCGCAAGCGCTACGACGCTATTCGCGCGATGGCCGGCGGCGGGGCTCGATTCTCCGCCGGGTCGGGCGGCACGGGTGGCTTCGAGGACCTTTTCGGGGCCTTCGGCGGTGCGGGCGGTTCCGGCTTCGGCGGTCCGAACGTGCGCTTCCAGACCTCCGGCATGCCCGGCGGCGGGGCTGGCTTTGAGGACATCCTCTCCGGCCTCTTCGGCGGTGGCGGTGGCGCGAGCGCGCGATTCGGTGGCGACCCCTTCGGCTCGTCCTTCGGTGGCGGTCACGCCCCGCGTAGCGCGCCGACGCCCGAAAAGGGTGCCACCGTGCGCGCGAAGCTGTCGATTTCCTTCCGCCAGGCCCTCAACGGCGCAACCCTGACCATCAAGGTCGGAGGTTCTCCGATCAAGGTCCGCATCCCCGCGGGCATCAAGGACGGCCAGAAGGTTCGCGTCAAGGGCCACGGCAAGCCCGGCACGCATGGCGGTCCGGTCGGCGATCTCGAGGTCGCCGTGACCGTCAAGCCGCATCCCGTGTACACGCGGGAGGGGAACGACCTGGTCATGGATCTGCCCGTGACCGTGTCCGAGGCCATCCTCGGCGCCGTCGTCGACCTGCCCATGGTGGACGGCAACACGGCCACCGTGAAGGTGCCCGCGGGCTCCTCCTCGGGCGCCGAGATTCGCGTGCGCGGCGGCGGAGTCAAGACCTCCAAGGTGACGGGTGACCTGATCGCCCGCGTCGCCATCCAGGTGCCCGCCAAGCCCAGCCGCGAGCTGAAGAAGCTCGCCAAGGAGATGGCGAAGGCCGAAGGGGACGTGGACGTGCGCGCCTCGCTGAGTGCCGGAGCCGAGGAGTAACCCATGGCCGCAACTGGCTCTGACGAGCCGATCACCTTCGTCATCTCGGTCGCCGCCGAGCTGGCGGGGATGCACCCCCAGACCCTGCGGCAATACGACCGCCTGGGCCTGGTCATCCCCGCACGCACGAAGGGGCGCGGCAGGCGCTACACGAAGCGCGACGTGCAACGCCTGCGCGACGTGCAGCGCATGAGTCAGGAGGAAGGCATCAACCTGGCGGGCATCCGCCGCATCCTGGAGCTCGAGCGCCGCGTCGAGGCCCTGGAGGAGGAGCGCGACGCCCTGCGCTCTGCCGTCGCTGCCTCCGAGGCTCGCCGCAACCGCGTGTTCGCGGCCTCCTCGGACGGCCAGGTCATGCCGATGCGCCGAGGTCAGCGCCCGTGGGAGCGCCCTGCGCGCCCCTCGGCATCCGGCGGTTCGCTGACGCTGTGGGACCCGATGGTCGCACGTGCGTCCCTGGCCTCCTCCGAGCCTCCGGCCCGCCAAGCGCTGCCGGGCCCATCCAAGCGGACCGGCGTGCGCTCGATCATCGAGGGTACGATCATCGCTCGCTGATACGCCTGCGCGCCCACTGCTCGACCACACTGTTCCGCCCCGACGCGCCCGCGTCGGGGCGGAACAGTCTGTGGGTGCACGACGGCGATCTTCATCCGGGGCTGGCGATGTGGTCGTGTCTGGGGTGGCTGCTTGGGCCCTTGGTTGCGCAGGTTAACCCCTTGGGTGGCTGCTTGGGCCCTTGGTTGCGCAGGTTAACCCCTTGGGTGGGTGCTTGGGCCCTTGGATGCGCAGGTTAACCCCTTGGGTGGCAGTGTGGGCGGGGTTGCCCATGCTCCACCTGTAGGGCCCAGCTGCGCATCGAGGGGTTAATGCCGCCAGGTCTCTGGGGGTGGTTCCGTTGTCGGCCCCGTTCCCAGCGTCGTCCGTACACACGTGACGAGGCCTGCGCCACTTTGCGTGCGTGTGTGCGCGGCTAGCGCGGGGCGGGCGTTCGTTGCCGGTGTTGGCCTCGTCCTCGCGTGCGTGCTTGGCAGCAAGGCTTGCCGGATAGGTGGTGTGTTCGGCCCGATGGGTGGGTGCTTGGGCCCTTGGATGCGCAGGTTAACCCCTTGGGTGGCGGTGTGGGCGGGGTTGCCCATGCTCCACCTGTAGGGCCCAGCTGCGCATCGAGGGGTTAATGCTGCCAGGTCTCTGGGGGTTGTTCCGTCGTCCGCCCCGTTCCCAGCTTGACCATGGCGAGCACGAGAGAATTGCGAGCCCGAATCTACTGTCTCGACTGAGGCACGGCCCAGAGGCGCAGACAGTCCTGAGGCAGCTTGAGGTGCTGGACTCCCAACTGAGGAGCAAGACGGGTACGGAACCCGGCAAAGTCATGGGTATCTTGCCAGCAGCTGCGAATGACGTGCCATCCCGCGTTCACAAGATCATGCTGCCGACGGAGCCATTTGCCGGTGTTCTCGCGTACCTCCTGCTCCTTGTCGCCAAACTTCGCTTGGCCATCGGGTTCGACGATGACCTTCAGATCAGGAAGGACAATATCCCCGAAATAGGTGTGGTCTCCTATCCTGATGGGACACTGAGTGACGACGCGCCCCGAGTACAGGCTTTTGATGACCCACAGAACCGAGGCCTCGAAAACGTTGTCGCATCCAGCGTCTGCTGCTCGGATGATGCTGTCCGCGCGCTGGCGCCCATGGTGATTTGTATGCCGCGATAGTTCCTCAAGCATTGCGTGACGGACCTCTTCGCCTCGTTGGCGTGACTCTTCCAGTGAAAAGCGGTCAAAACGCGACAGTATGTGCATGACCATGCAAGCTGCGACAAAAGCTTCTAGGGGTTCGTCGTTTAATGCTAGACGTACCGCAGCCTCGATTGGTGATTCAGCTTCAAGTGCTTCGATACAGGTGACTGTACGAGGTTTGGCAGCCCGACAGACGATGTTTGAGCGCGGTACGGTTGTGTGCGGGTGGTGAACAGCGCGATTGGGCGCGAGACGAAGCCGCGCGTCACTGGGCCAAACCTCAACGTCTGGATTGGCGGACCACGTTGGAATACCGTGGAGCAAGAGGGAGCTGTTTCCTGTGAATACCAGGCGTTGTGTGGTTTGATAGACGAGAGCATGAAGTCTCGCAACGTTGACGATTCGCCAAATTTCCCACGGGTGTGCCTGATCGTCTCCGTGGATGCGGATACGGTACCCGCGCCGAATCGTTAGAACGTTCGGGTTGTCGACGACGTTGGAGCGGCTGTGCCGATGGGTGCGGAACGATTCGATGGTCATCATGTAGACGGTATAGATGGCGCGCGCGTCTGCAGTCCAGCCGTTTCTGGACGCTTGTGGATAACTTCGATCGGAGACCTCACTTGTGGATAACTCGGTCTCGAGATTGGTCCTGTGCGCAGCACAGTGGAAGCGATACCCTGCCTCAAGGGCATATGAGTCAGTGTCGTATGCCCGATCACGCATGCGGGCGACGCCTGGTGATTCCGGTTGGCTGCCTGTCACGGCCTCGGCGTGCGTGCGGCCCTGCCGGGAGGCAGGGAACGTCTGGCGGTAGGACTCACCGCATAGGTGGGTGCTTGGGCCCTTGGTTGCGCAGGTTAACCCCTTGGGTGGCAGTGTGGGCGGGGTTGCCCATGCTCCACCTGTAGGGCCCAGCTGCGCATCGAGGGGTTAATGCTGCCAGGTCTCCGGGGGTGGTTCCGTCGTCCGCCCGTTCCCAGCGTCGTCCGTACACACGTGACGAGGCCTGGGCCACTTTGTGCGTGTGTGCGCGGCTAGCGCGTGGCGGGCGTTCGTTGCCAGCGTCGGCCTCGTCCTCGCGTGCGTGCTTGGCGGCATGGCTCGCGGGATAGGTGGTGTGTTCGGCCCGATGGGTGGGTGCTTGGGCCCTTGGATGCGCAGGTTAACCCCTTGGGTGGCGGTGTGGGCGGGGTTGCCCATGCTCCACCTGTAGGGCCCAGCTGCGCATCGAGGGGTTAATGCTGCCAGGTCTCGGTCCCAGTTGCCACAGACGCGCGGCAAGCAGTTCCCGCCGAGGCAAGGGTGGGTCATCCGAACACCACGATGAAACACCCGCTTTCGACACCGACTTCGACGCACCACCAAGCCGAAAAGTCGCCATTCCGGCAACGCGTTTTGTCCATCCTCATAGTTGGTCCCAGCCAGCTAAAATACCGACGTTCCCGCACTAGAGAGCCGAAAAGTCGCTACAAAACCAACACGTTCTGTCCATCCTTCAAGTTGGCTCCCACCAACTTCAATACCGATTTTTCCGCATCAACAACCCGAAAAGTCGCCACAAAACCAACACGTTTTGTCCTTTAACCCGAGGCGGACGCGGGAGGGTGGCGCGCGGTTAAGCTGGCGGTGAGGTCGCGGTTCGGGGCAGTGGCAGCGACAGCGACGCCGATAGTGGCTACTGTGGTGGCGCCTCGACAGTGAGGTAACAAGGAGCTGCGGGACCCACCCAACGGATGAGTCCCGCAGCCTAATTCGATCAAGAATCCAGGGGCACACAGGATCCCTGATCGAAGCCTGGAACAGGCGACAGGCTCTCGCCTGCTGATACAGTTTTACCAGGTCACGGCCGGTTTGGATACTTGATTATTCGGTGTCCGCTCACTTCGCACAAACGTGCAGGCCGTCCGAAAATAGCGTGCGTCTACTACGTTACTATTTTTGCGAAACATGTGCTGACCTGCACGTTTGCCCATCGCCGTTGCTTTTCGTTGAAAACAAGCTGATTGCGGGCCGTGTGCGCCGTGCTGGCGCGTCCCTCGGAGGTGAATATTTACCGATGAGAAATATTGACGCAGTCACAGCGACATGTCGTGGATAACGTCGATATGGTATGCGGCACTATTATCGCAGGTCAGGCCCTACTCGGCGTGTCGCGAGGGGCGACGGCGCCCCCAACCCGGCCACGGCCTCGTCCCCGAGAGGACCACACAGCGTTCTCGGCGGCGCGGGCAGTGCCCCGCAGGCGTTAATCTTGGGGGCATGACGAAAACACCGCATCATCTCTCGGTGCGCTCGCGCGTGGCCAACGCGGCCGGCGCCGCCGCCCGCTTCACCTCCCGGGCCCTCGGGCGAGGATCCGGAGGCATGATCGGCGGAGAGGTCGCCCTGCGCATCTCCCCGAAGTTCCTGGCCGAACTGGCAGCCCCCTTCTCCTCGGTCGTCGTCACCGGTACGAACGGCAAGTCCACGACGACGCGCATGGTGCGCGCCGCCCTGGAAAGCGCCGGTCCTGTTGCCTCCAACATCAACGGTGACAACATGACCTCGGGCGTCATCACCGCCCTGATGCAGGGCAAGAACGCCAGCCGCGCCGCCCTCGAAGTCGACGAGATGCACGTGCCCGCGGTCGCCGCGGACGTGCATCCCGAGGTCTTCGTGTACCTGAACCTCTCGCGCGACCAGCTCGACCGCGTCGGCGAAATCGGCTCGGTGGAAAAGCGCCTGCGCCAGGGCGCGTCCGCTCACCCGGACGCCGTCGTCGTCGCCAACTGCGACGACCCGCTCATCGTCTCTGCAGCCGCCGACAACCCGAGCGTCGTGTGGGTCGCCGCCGGTGCCGGTTGGGGCGGCGACTCCGCTGCCTACCCGCGCGGCGGCCGCGTCGTGCGCGACTCCGATGGCTGGCACCTGATCCCCGCCTTCGAGGGCGAGGAGCTGCCCGCGCTGCGCAGCCGCCCGAAGCCCCACTGGTGGCTCAGCGACGTCGAGCTGGCCCCCGAGGGCCCGTGCGCCACGCTCCACGGACCCGGGGATGTCGCCGTCCCCCTCGAACTCAAGCTCCCTGGCCGCGCGAACCTCGGTAACGCCGCGCAGGCCGTGGCCGCCGCCGTCGCCATGGGCATCGACCCGGCCGCCGCAGCCAAGGCCGTCAGCTCCGTGACCGAGGTCGCGGGACGCTACTCCGTCCACGACGTCAACGGGCGCAGCGCCCGCCTGATGCTCGCGAAGAACCCCGCCGGCTGGCAGGAAGCCATGACCATGGTTGACCCGCGCGTCGATCAGGTCGTCATCGGCGTCAACGGCCAGGTGCCCGACGGCCAGGACCTCTCCTGGCTGTGGGACGTCGACTTCTCCGGCGTCAACCAGCCGGGCAGGCGTGTCATCGCCTGCGGCGAGCGCGGCGCCGACCTGGCCGTGCGCCTCGAATACGCCGGCATCCACTGTGACCTCGTCGATCTGCCGATGGATGCGCTGGCCGCGTGCGAGCCCGGGCGCGTCGAGGTCCTCCTCAACTACACGGCAATGCGCGACTTCAAGGTCCTGCTCGACCGAAAGGAAGGCAAGCGGTGAGTGTTTCCACGCTGCGAATCGGCGTCCTCATGCCCGAGGTCTTGGGCACCTACGGGGACACGGGCAACGCCCTGATCCTGGCCGAACGCGCCCGCAGGCGCGGCATCGACGCCGAGGTCGTCCACGTCGGGTTGACCGAGGAGATCCCCGACAGCCTCGACATCTACACCCTGGGCGGGGGAGAGGACACGGCCCAGGCGCTCGCGGCCGACAAGTTCCGCGCCACCTCCGGCCTGTCCCGCGCGCTCGACGCCGGGCGCCCACTCCTGGCGATCTGCGCCTCCCTGCAGGTCCTGGGCCACTGGTACGAGGACGCGCGAGGCGCGCGCGTGCCCGGCATGGGCGTCCTGGACATCACGACCGAGCCGCAGGGACACCGCACCATCGGCGAGCTGGTGACGGTGCCCCTCGTCGAGGGGCTCTCCCAAGCCCTGAGCGGCTTTGAGAATCATGGCGGAGGAACCGTCCTGGGCCCCGACGCGGCACCTCTCGGGCGCGTCGTCTCCGGCGTCGGTAATGGCACCCCCCAGGGACGCCAGCCCGCCGATGTCGCCTACGACGGTGCCGTCCAGGGGTCAATCATCGCCACCTACATGCACGGACCGGCGCTGGCGCGTAACCCCGAGCTGGCCGACCTGCTGCTGACGCGCGCGACCGGCATGGAGCTCGAACCCCTCGAGGTGCCCGGCGTGGCCGAGCTGCGCGCGCAGCGCTTGAGCGGGGTCCAGCTGCCCTAGGGCCTGCCTCCTCTCGCAGATGGACGTCTCCGATCCGCACGGGGATCGGAGACGTCCCAGTGGTCGCGCAACCCTGTTCGCAGGGGCGGCCGCGTTGTTATGCTGAAACAAATGTCCCATCAGGAAGGCACACTCATGTCGAATCCGTCCCCTTACGATTCTCAGGGCGGGCAGAACACGCCCTGGCCCCAGTACGGCGAAAACGCGCCTACCGCCGCGCCCCAGGGATATTCCGGCGCCGCTTACGGCGGTGGCTACGCTGGCCCCACCGCCGTTGTGATGCCGGATATGCCCAGCCGAGCTCCCGGCGTGGTCACGCTGGTCATTGGTGTCTTGCTGATGATCATTGTCGCCCCCATCGTTCTCATTATGACGATGGGAATGGGCATCACCTCGGCCGCCGAGTCGGTCGGTAACGAAGCCATCCTGCGAAACGGCGACAGCGTGACCGTCACGTCGGAGGGACAGTACACGCTGATGATCGGTGAGGCTGGCGCTACTTCCTGCTCGCTGGTTGACTCGAGCGGCGTGTCCCACCGTATGCAGTCCTACGACGACCAGAACAACCTGTACACGGCCTCGAACCTGTCCAGTGGCACGTACAAGATTGACTGCGACCTCGTGACGTCGGGCACCGATATCTTCGGTTTCAACGGGAATGCTGAGGATGCGGTCATCCAGATGTTCGTGATGCCCTTCGTGTGGGCGACGGTGGTCGGAGTCATCGGCCTGATCCTGCTGATCGTCGGTATTGTTCTCCTTGTCAAGGCGAACGGCAAGCGGCGCCGCCTCGTTCAGCAAACGATGATGTCAGCCATCCGCTGACAAGTATGTCGCGCAAGGCGTGAGGCCGGGAGTCATTCCCGGCCTCACGCCTTTTGTGGCGCATGTTATCTCGCTGCGATGACGCAACACGCTCGGATCGTCAAGTGCGCTCGGTTGCGTCGAACGGTGTTATGCTGAGCCGACATTTCCACCAGAAAGGCACAGACATGTCCACTCCTTCCTATGGTTCCGCCCCGGTGGCTCCCTCCCCGGTGCCGATGCCGAAGATGCCCGGCCGCGGGGCTGGCATCACCACGCTGGTCCTCGGCATCGTCCTAATGCTCTTCATTGCGCCGGCCGTGTTCTTCGGAATGATGATTTACGGCGTGAGCCAGACCGGCGCGAACTCGATCCACGGTGGCACCACAAACAACGGCGATTCCGTGACCGTGACCGCGTCTGGAGACTTCACGGTCCAGGTGCGCGTGGATACGGATCCCGCCTGCTCGCTCGTCGACTCCTCCGGTGCGATGTATTCGCTGCGACCCTCTGCGGACGCCGACGACACCTACACGGCTTCGGGTGTGCCTGCGGGCCCGTACAGGATTTACTGCGCTGGCCTGTCCAACGACTCGTCTTTCTACGCTGTCAATAGCACGCCGGATGCCGTGACCAAGACCTTCGTGGTGCCCTTCGTGTGGGGCTCCGTCGTCGGAGTGACCGGTCTGATCTGCCTGATCGTCGGCATCGTGCTCCTCGTCAAGGTCAACGGCAAGCGCCGCCGCATCATGCAAGAGGCTATGATGGCAGCTGTTCGCTGACTCATAGCGCGAGGGGGTGAGTCCCGGGTTTTACCCGGCCTCACCCCCTTCCTCGTCTCTCACAACCGCGTCCCCCAGCGAGAGGATTTTGTGTGTCTACCCTGTCTTTCACCGGCACTCGCCAGGTGCGTTACCCGGCCCCTGACGTCGCGCGCGGCTTCATGCTGGCCTTGATTGCTCTGGCGAATGTGCCCTTCTGGCTTGCTTACTTCCCGGAGACTCCCCAGGCAGGACACGCGGCCCTCGAGGCGATGAATGGCGCCGACCAGTGGTGGTATCTGGCTCGCACCGTGCTCGTCGATCGCAGGGCCTACCCGCTCTTCTCCATTCTGTTCGGCTTCGGCATGGCGATCATGGCGTCGCGCACGATGGAGCGTGAGCGCCGGGCCGCTTTGGACACCTTCTCTGCCGAGGAGGTCGCCGGCTGGCATCCCGTCCAGCGACAGATTGTCGAGGAGAATATCGAGCGTCACGTTCGCCGCGTGGCCGCGCGCCTAATCCGTCGCCGCGGCCTGTGGATGCTGGTATTCGGCGGCGTGCATGCCCTGTTCTTTTCGGGTGACATCATCGGAACCTACGGCCTCGTCGCGGTGTTGTTTGCCGAAGTCGTCGTCATGAAGCGCGCGTGGCCGCGCGTCTTGGTGGGCTCCCTCGTTGCTGCGCTCAGCCTCCTCGGTTTGTGGGGAACGGGGTTTTCGATGGGTGGCACGCCCATGGTGCTCGAATATCACGGCCCGTTGGCGCCGACGATGTTCTACCCGTTGACGTCCCTGAGGACCTGGTTGGGAGCAACCATCGCAACGGTTCTGCTGTCCCTCGTGGTTCCGTGCGTCATGATCGGTGTGGGCATCGCTCGCTGGGGTGTCCTGCAGGATCCCCGCGGGCATGGGCTCGTCCTTGCCTGTGTCGCCGTCGGTGGTCTGGGCGTTGGTGTCCTCGGTGGTCTTCCTTTCGCGCTCATGCAGCTGACGTGGGCGTTTGCGGGCTCGGCCGCCTGGTCCTACCCGCTCTTCCATGCCTCGGGGGTGCTGGGCGCGTGCGGCTGGCTTGCGCTCCTCGCGCTCGTGGGTGGTGGGCCTCGCGAAAAGCTTGGCTCGGTCTGTGCCTTCCTGAGTGCGATCGGTCGCCGCTCGATGACCGCCTACCTGTCCCAGACGGTGCTCTTCATCCTCATCTTCGTCGTGCTTGGTGTGGCCGGGGTGCGCAGCCTCGGGGTCGCCGTGTCCGGCCTGATCGCGCTCGTTGTGTGGGCGCTGATCGGCATCGGCTGTGTCATTGCCGAGGCATTGGGATCGTCGCGCGGTCCCGCTGAGTGGGCGCTGCGCTGGCTTGTTGCCAAGAGTGCCAGGCGTAGGCCGCTGCCGGCCTTCTTGCCTGTTCTCGCCGGTCAGTCGGGCGCGCCTGCAGAGGCTGTGGCGACATCATCTGACGCGGTGACTGCGGCCGCTGCGCCGTGCGCTGAGAGTGAGACACCTGCGCGGGGAAGTGTTTCCGAGGGCGAGTAAAAATCCCTATTTAATAGAAACTCACGCTGCTTGCAAGGGCTATACCAAAATGTGAGTAACTAGACAATTAGTGGCAGGTGTGCCTGAGTCCCCCGGATGAGCTGCAACGATGGTTCCTCATCGCTCGTCCGATCACTGGCCGCAGGGTTGAAAAGACCCTGCGGCCATTGGTATTTCGCGGATTCTGCGCTACTGTGAAGGTGTCGAGATACACGCACTGATGACGAGATGCGGTGAGTGGAGGAGGTGGCCAATGGGTGTGCATGTGGACATGGTGCGCAGGGGTGGCCGACGCGCTCACGCCCCCGAGTTAACGACGCAGTGGCGCGTCACGATCGAAAGAGACGAGTAGGGGAGTCATCATGAGCTGGCTATGGCGGGCGGATGCCGACGGCGGGACCGACGGTGAGGGCACGCCTCGCCGCGCCGAATCGGCGGACGGTATGCCCTCTGATATGGGACAATGGGAGGAAAGTAACGCGGCAGCGGCGGAAGGAATCGCCACGGGTAACTCAGAGTTTGAAGCTAATCGCTTTGACATGGTTCGTCCCATCACGCAAGAGCGCCTGGGACTCCTTTTCGACTCTGAAGGCTGGGCGTGGCGCATCGATGATGATAGTGACCTGTGTGGATTCTGGGAGGGGCACCTGTTCTGCTTCCGTTTCCTCGGTGATTCGCGCGAAGTGCTGTCGATCGTCGCGTTCATGAAGCAGCTCGTTCCTCTCGAGTATGGGGAGGACCTGCGTGACTTTCTGCAGGCCTGGCACGGGGAGTTCCTGTGGCCCAAGGCCTACGTGGCCGAGCAACTGGAGGGCGACCGTGTCGTCGCCGAGGTGAACGGCGACTACGAGTATGGCGCCACGGATGCTCAGCTGGTCCAGCAGGTCATGTGCGCTCTGGCCACAACGCTCCAGCTCTTCCGCGCGCTCGCGGAGCGCTACGGCATCGAGGATGCCGATGATTCTGGCCCGTCGGGCGGTCATCAGCGCGGCTTCGGCGGACCCGTCTGGCTTCCGGAGGACTGAGCCCAGGCCTCGTTCCTGTCTCCATTTTCAAGTTGAGTGGAATAGACTCAACTTTAGCTTCGTTATGTCTATCAGATACGCCGAGAACCGTCGGCGCGACACATTCGAACTATTTGGAGGAACGATCTCATGGCACGTGAGATGACCACGAAGGCGCAGGAGGCCATCGCCTCCGCGCTCCAGGCCGCATCGGCGGCCGGAAATCCGCAGGTGGAGCCCATCCACTTGCTCCAGGCACTCATCGAGCAGCGCGAGGGCATTGCCCTGTCCCTGCTCCAGGCCGTCGGCGCGGATGCCCGCGCGATCGGCACACGCACTCGCAACGCCCTGGTGTCCCTGCCGAGTACCCAGGGGGCATCCGCTGGCTCAGCCCAGGCCTCGCGCGCGCTGCTCGCCGTCGTCCAGGATGCAGAGGAGCGCGCCCAGGGGGCGGGAGACCAGTACATCTCCACCGAGCACCTGCTCATCGCGCTGGCCGCATCCGACACGGAGGCGGGGCGCATCCTGACCCAGGGTGGCGCCCAGGTCGACGCGCTCACGCAGGCTCTCTCCCAGCTGCGCCCCGACCCGATCACGACGGCTGACCCCGAGGGCTCGTTCGAGGCCCTGGCGAAGTACGGCCGCGACCTGACCGAGGTGGCGCGCGAGGGCAAGCTCGACCCCGTCATCGGGCGCGATAACGAGATTCGCCGCGTCGTGCAGGTCCTGTCGCGCCGCACGAAGAACAACCCTGTCCTCATCGGCGAGCCCGGCGTCGGTAAAACCGCCGTCGTCGAGGGTCTGGCCCAGCGCATCGTCGCTGGCGACGTCCCCGAGTCCCTGCGCGACAAGCGCCTGATCTCGCTGGACGTGTCCTCGATGGTGGCCGGTGCGAAGTATCGCGGTGAGTTCGAGGAGCGCCTCAAGGCCGTCCTGGCCGAGATTGCGCGCTCGGACGGTCAGGTCATCACCTTCATCGACGAGCTGCATACGGTCGTCGGCGCGGGCGGTGGCTCCGAGGGTGCGATGGACGCGGGCAACATGCTCAAGCCCATGCTCGCCCGCGGCGAGCTGCGCATGGTCGGTGCGACCACGCTCGACGAGTATCGCGAGAACATTGAGAAGGATCCCGCCCTGGAGCGTCGTTTCCAGCAGGTCTTCGTCGGCGAGCCCTCGGTTGAGGACACGGTCGCCATCCTGCGCGGCATCGCCCCGAAGTACGAGGCCCACCACAAGGTGACGATCTCCGATGGTGCGCTGGTGGCCGCCGCGACCCTGTCGAACCGCTACATCACGGGGCGTCAGCTGCCCGATAAGGCGATTGACCTGATCGACGAGGCTGCCTCGCGTCTGCGCATGGAGCTGGATTCCTCGCCGGTCGAGATCGACGAGCTGCGCCGCAGTGTGGATCGCCTGCGCATGGAGGAGTCCTACCTGGCGGAGTCCGACCCCGACGGGGCCGACGCCGCCACCCAGGATCGCCTGAGCAAGCTGCGCGCGGACCTGGCGGATCGCGAAGAGAAGCTGCGTGCGCTCACCGCGCGCTGGGAGGCCGAGAAGGCTGGCCACAACCGCGTGGGTGACCTGCGCGTCCAGCTGGACACGCTGCGCACCCAGCTCGAGCTGGCCGTGCGCGAGGGGCGTTGGGAGGAAGCCGGTCGCCTGCAAAACGGAGAGATTCCGGCAGTCGAACGACAGATCGCGCACGAGGAGGCTCGCGCCGAGGAGCAGGATGCCGTAGCTGCCGAGGAACCGATGATCGCTGAGAAGGTTGGCCCCACGGAGATTGCCGAGGTTATCGAGGCCTGGACGGGAATTCCTACGGGTAAACTCCTCCAAACTGAGACTGAGAAGCTTCTTCACATGGAGGCCGAGCTCGGCAAGCGTCTGATTGGACAGAAGGAGGCGGTGCGAGCGGTATCGGACGCCGTGAGGCGTTCGCGCGCGGGCCTGTCCGATCCGAATCGCCCGACCGGCTCCTTCCTCTTCCTGGGGCCCACGGGTGTCGGCAAGACGGAGCTGGCCAAGTCCCTCGCGGAGTTCCTCTTCGACGACGAGCGTGCGATCGTGCGCATCGACATGTCCGAGTACTCGGAGAAGCACTCGGTCGCGCGGCTGGTCGGTGCCCCTCCGGGGTACGTCGGCTACGAGCAGGGCGGTCAGCTGACCGAAGCGGTGCGACGTCGGCCATATTCCGTCGTTCTCCTGGACGAAGTGGAGAAGGCTGACCCTGAGATCTTCGACATCCTCTTGCAGGTTCTTGATGACGGGCGTCTCACTGACGGTCAGGGTCGGACGGTCGACTTCCGCAACACGATCCTGATTCTCACGTCAAACCTGGGGTCGCAGTTCCTGGTGGACGAGGGTTTGACGGACTCGGAAAAGCGGGATGCGGTCATGTCTGTTGTGCGGTCGAATTTCAGGCCAGAATTTCTCAATAGGCTGGATGAGACTGTCATGTTTGACGCCCTGACCCGCGAAAATCTGGGTCAGATCGTTGACCTGCTGGTTGCTGCCCTTCAAACGCGCCTCCAGGATCGCCGCATAAACTTGACAGTGAGTGAGCCAGCTCGCGGCTGGTTGACTCAGGTGGGCTATGATCCCGCCTTCGGGGCGCGCCCGCTTCGCCGCTTGATTCAGCGCGAGATCGGTGATCGGCTGGCTGTTATGCTGCTCGGCGGGCAGGTGCAGGATGGGTGTAGCGTGGAAGTTGACATTAATGCGATGTTCGACGGGCTTGTCATGAATGTTGATAAACCCTAAGATTGCGCGCTACACTGAATACCAGTGTGTATTTCGGACTAACGGTATGTGACGTCCGCAACAGCAGGAGAAGATATGACAACCCAGAGGAAGGCCCGTGGCGCCTATTCCGTAGGACAGGCGACGCGCGAATCCATCCTCTCGGCAGCGATGGTTCTGATCGCGGAGCGAGGCTATAACGGCTTCTCTCTGCGCGACCTCGGTCGTCGAGTCGGTATTTCCCACCCCGCCGTCGTCTATCACTTCCCGTCCAAGGAAGCGATCCTGCGCAGCGCGATCCAGCGTCACGAGGAGATGAACGCCCTCTTCGACGTCACCATCAATGACGAGGCTGAGGGCGGCTTCGACGAGGGCGGCATCACCGCCGGCTCCTTCGTCGACTGGGCGGTTGGCGAGATGCGTTTCGCCATGAAGCCCGGGGCAGACGCCGCTATCGCCTTGGACTGCGTCCTGTGGGCGGAATCCTCCTCGGAGACGCACCCCGCACACGCGCACTACAAGTACCGGACCCAGCAGATGGAGGAGGCGCTCACGGCGATGATCGCCGCCTTCGTCGAGGACGAGGGCGCCGACATCGGCACCACCCCTCGCACTCTGGCGAAGATCCTCATCCGCTACTGGTACGGCTCTGTCGTGTCGGCTCGTTACAACGACGAACCCATCGACGCCCGCGAATTCGTCGCGGACTTCCTGGCCGTGTGCGTGCAGCTCCTGCACCTGCCCGCGCACTACGTCCTCCAGCTCGGCGCGTCCGTGCCCGAGGAGGTCGCGGAAATCTACGCACGCACGCTGCGTAAGATCAGCGAGAAGACCACGGCGGCAGCAGAAGCCGCCGCGGCCGCGGCTGCTCCGGAAGCCACCACCGCGTGATCGGACCGCTGCCGTCCTTCGATGCCGCCCTCGTCCTTCGTGTCGGGGGCGACGTCGTCTACTCGCACGGCGATACGGGCAGAGTGTTCCCGCTCGCGTCTGTTACCAAGCCGATCGTCGCGTGGTCGGTGCTGGTCGCGGTTGAACGAGGCCTGATCTCCCTCGATGATCCCGCGGGTCCTGAGGGGGCAACGGTTCGCCACCTGCTTGCCCATGCCTCGGGCCTGCCTTTCGAGGGGAGGCGTCCTGTCGCCGCTCCCGGGAAGCGCCGCATCTACTCCAACGAGGGCTTCGACGTGCTCGGCGAGGTCGTGGCTGAGGCGAGTGGAATGGGCGTCGCTCAGTGGGTGCGCCAGACGGTGTTTGACCCGCTTGGAATGGGCTCCGCGGACATCCCGGGTAGTCCCGCTCATGCGGGGGTCGCCAGCGCGTTCGATGTCAGCCTTTTCGGCGCGGAACTCGCCCGTCCGACTCTGGTGAGCGCGCCGCTGGCCGCCCTTGCGGGACTCTCACAGTTTCCGACGCTCGCCGGCGTCGTGCCCGGCTACGGGCGTTTTGCGCCCTGCCCGTGGGGCCTCGGCGTGGAGATTCGCGGCGACAAGTCGCCGCACTGGACCGCGCCCGATGCCTCCCCGCGCACCATCGGGCACTTTGGCCAGTCCGGCTCCTTCGTGTGGGCGGACCGCGACCTGGGAGCTAGCGCCGCTTTCGTGGGTGCCGAGCCTTTTGGGCCGTGGCACCGCGACAACTGGTCGGCCCTCAACGCGTCGTTGTTGTCCCTCGCGCGCGAACACGCCTGAGTGAGACGGAACGAGGCCTGGGCACGTGCCCAGGCCTCGACGCGTTGCGGGGCTCGCCCACGCCTCGTCCGGTCCTTCAGTCGACGTCGATGATGACGGGCACGTGGTCGGACGCGCCCTTGCCCTTGCGTTCGTCCCGATCAATCTGCGCGCCGCTCACGCGCGCGGCGAGCGCCGGGGAACAGTAGGCGAAGTCGATGCGCATGCCCTCGTTCTTGGGGAAACGCAGCTTCTGGTAGTCCCAGTAGGTGTAGTTCGTGACGCGCTCGCGCGTGACCTCAACCCAGCCGTCGGACGCAAAGGCGGCGAAGGCCTCGCGCTCGGGGGCGGACACGTGGGTTGACCCCTCGAAGACGGCCATGTCCCACACGTCCTCATCCAGGGGAGCGACGTTCCAGTCGCCGACCAGCGCAATGAGCGCCTTCGGGTCGGCAAGCCAGCCGCGGCCCTGCTCGGCGAGGTTGGTGAGCCACTCGAGCTTGTAGGCGTAGTGCGCGTGGGTGAGCTCGCGCCCGTTGGGCACGTACAGGCTCCAGATCGTCATGGACGAGGCCTGCCCATCCTCGCGCGGGAGCGCGTTGGTCGTGTCGATGGTGACGCCGAGTGCGCGGGCCTCGACGACCGCCGGGTCGCCGAAGGCAGGCTGGGTGGGGAAGTGGTCCTGGATGTCGAGAATCGGGAAGCGCGAGGCCACGGCGACGCCGTTCCACTGGTTGAGTCCGTGGATGGCGACGTGGTAGCCGGCCTCCTCGAAGGGGGCGGTGGGGAACTGGTCGGGGCGGCACTTGATTTCCTGCATGGCGAGCACGTCGGTGCTTGAGCGCTCGAGGAAGGCGATGACGCGGTCAACGCGCGTGCGGATGGAGTTGACGTTCCAGGTCGCGAATCTCATGGGGTCGAGCCTATCTGGGGGACGGGGTACTGGTCGCGTGAAACGCGTGTGAAACGCGCGCGGTGACGTGCGGTTGTCGGACCGATTGTCTATAGTGATAATGATTCTCATCTACAACATAGCTAGAAAAGGCACCCTTATGTCATACCTGCGACGCGTCAGCACCGCGGCGCTGGCCCTCTTCCTGGCGCTGACCCCCGCCACCGCGTGGGCCGGGCCCGACCAGGACAAGGACTGGATCGTCACCGGACAGCACGTGGATGCGCCCATCCCCGTCTGGCACGACGATACCAACAGCTTTAGCCTCAACACCATCAACCTACCGATGGAAAAGACCGCCCTGTGGATCCCCAAGGCGTGGACCGGCACCGGCGAGAAGGACGAGGCCAAATCGCAGCTCGTCGTTCCCGCCAAGCGTCCCGACCTGTCATTCCTCGGCGCCGAAGGAAGCGTCCTGAACGCCGCCCCCCAGACCCCCGGCCCCGGCAACACGCCCATCTGGGCGGGCCTGGGCGCCGGCGAGATCGGAGACATGGACAAGTTCGAGGGTGAGACCTACACGCTCGACCTCATCAGCGTCGACGGCCCGGGCCGCATGGAGATGTTCATCGACAACGGTGACAGCGTCAACCGCTTCCTCTCCAGCCATGACACCGCCTACCGGTCCGTCTACAACCCCCGCCACACGCACCTGTACACGACCTTCACCCAGCCCGGCCGCTACGTCGCGAACTACAAGATGACCGCGCGCAGCGCCGACGGCACCGCCCTCTACTCCTCGCCGATCACCCCGCTGGTCTGGCAGGTCGGCGGTGCGAACCCCGCCGACGGCACGATCAAGGACATTGTGTCCGCCTACAACGCGGCCCGAGCAGAGCGCACTGACGGCAACGCCGCCACACCCACGCTCACCCTGTCCCACCACGCCGAGCGTGAACATCCCGGCGACAACTACCTCACCGACATCACGCTCGACACGGGCGTCGCCACCGACACGGGACGCGCGTGGATCACCGTCAACGGCTACTTCCTCACCGAGGCCGTGGTTGAGGGCGGCCGCGCAACCGTCTCCGAGCTGCTCGGCGCGGACGCGGCGGCCGTCCAGGCGATCTACATCCCCTCCGATTCCGCCTCCGCCCGCTGGGTTTCCCAGGCCGCGCACTACTCCCAGAAGGATACCGAGCCCGTCACCGTCGGCGGATCCGACACAATCCTGGGCCCCTCCAACCCCGACCCCGCTCCCGAGTGGAACCCCGACCGCCTGCCCGTGGCCTCGCGCCGCGTCGACGTCTCCTACGACCTGATCCCCGGCACGACCGACCAGTACACGGCCACCGTCAAGGCGGCAGACCCCAACCTGCGCGCCACCTACAAGATCGAGTTCCTCGAATCCAAGTGGGATTTCAGCCCCTGGTGCTCGATGGAAGGCACGCTGGGGGCCGGCGGCATGGACACGAAGACCCAGGACCTGGGCGTGTGCCAATCCGACCCCATGTACATGCGCGTCGTCCTGCGCCCCCACCCCCTCTCCGACGCGGTCATGACGGTTGCTGATGCCTCCGACGTCACCGTTGGCGACCACGTGGGTCTGACCGCCACGCTCAAGATGCGTGACGGCTCCCCGGCTCCCGTCGAACCCGAGCCCGCACCCGACCCGACCCCCGATCCTGCGCCCAGCCCTGAGCCCGCGCCCAACCCCGGTGGAGGAGACAACCCGGCCCCGGCCTCGTCACTGCTGACCGACCCCGTCCAGATCGGCCGCGGACACCTGGACGTGCGCCTGACCCAGGCGGCTGGCGAGAACGGCACCACCTACGGGCTGGCCGTCAAGGACGACTCGCTCACCAACGCGCGCACCTCCGTGCTGCGCACCCTGTCCTCCACGACCCTGTCCGTCGGACCCAACGCGCGCTTCGTGCGCCCGGCCTCCCTGTCGGACGCGAGCTACGACGTGCTCGGCCCGGTGGGCACCGCCACCTACGTGCTGCCAGAAACGCAAAATAGCGACATCGTGTGGCCCGGCCTGTCCACCGAAGGCATCGACTACGCCGCCCTGCCCGAGGGCGCGGACCTGACCCTGCACCTGGCCGAGGCCCCTCAGGGCGCTCGCGTCGCCTTCTTCCAGGGCGGCACCTTCGGAACCGGCGCGCGCATCCACTTCGACTCGGCCGCGGGCGACGGGGTGGTCCACACGACCGAGTCCACGCACATGCACGGCAACTGGGTGTTCAGCGCACCCGGAACCTACCGCATCGAAGTGGGCACCCGCAGCGGCGAGCGCGTCCTCGCCGAGCCGCAGTCCTTCACCGTCGTGGTCCGCTCCGGCCACCACAACGACCAGCCCGCGCCCACCCCGGGCGACGAGCCGGTCCCGACGCCCTCGCCGGGCCCCGCGCCGACGCCGGAGCCCGAACCGACTCCCGCGCCCGCTCCCGCGCCGACGCCGGCTCCTGAGCCGAGCGTTGACCCGGCACCTGTGCCTGAGCCGACTCCCGCTCCTGAACCGACTCCTGCTCCCGAACCGAGTGGCGATCCGGCTCCTGTGCCCGCTCCCGCGCCTGAGCCGACTCCCGCTCCCGAGCCGAGTGGCGATCCGACTCCTGCGCCCGCTCCCGCGCCTGAGCCGACTCCCGCTCCCGAGCCGACTCCCGCTCCTGAGCCGAGCGCTGCCCCCGTGCCCGCTCCGAGCTCTCGCCCGGGAGGGTCCCCGGCAGTGGCACCCGCAGCTCCTTCCGGAAACAAGGCCGTGGCCAGGGGAGTGCTCTCGAGCGCAACCCGCCCCGCAGCCTCCACATCCGGCGCGGGCGCCCCGGGTACGCAGGCAGTCCTGAGCTCCGGAGCCGCCTCGCGCGGTGGATCGGGCGCTACGACCTCCTCGGGTGGCGCCACCCCGGTCACCGCCCCCAAGGCGGCACCCGCCGCGACCCCGTCTGCGAGTGCCAGCCCGCAAAGCGGTGCCCAGAGCGGTGAGAGCGCCCAGTCCGGCGCCGCCGGAGCCCCCTCGGTGGGCACCAGCGACGCGGCCGCCTCGCTGCCCATCGCGGCGGCGACCGACGCTGGACGATCGGGAGGCTGGAGCCCCTACTGGCTGCTCCTGCTCCTCATCCCGGCGGCCCTCGCCGGCGGCGGAGCCGGATTCCTGATCCGCACGCGATAAAACAGCAGGCCGGGGCGGACTCGCGACACGTGCGCGAGCCCGCCCCGGCTTCGTGCTACCCACACGCGAGCGCGCTAGACTTCCCCCATGGGAACCGCGCTTGTGACCGGAGCAACCTCCGGGATTGGTGAAGAATTCTGCTGGCAGCTGGCCTCCGCAGGCCACGACCTGGTGCTCGTCGCGCGCCGCGAGGACGCCCTGGCAGCGCTCGCGGCCTCGCTCGCAAACGTCGCGGGCGTGCGCGCCGAGGTCATCGTCGCCGACCTGTCCACCGAGGCGGGCTGCGCGCGCGTCGCCTCCCGCCTCGACGTCGGAGGCCCCGCGGACACCGAGAAGCCGGACGTGCGCCCCGTCGACCTCCTCGTCAACAACGCGGGATTCGGCCTGGGAAGCGCGTTCCTCGACAACAGCCTCGAGAACGAAATCAACGGCCTGAACGTCATGGTCCGCGCCGTCATGACGCTGGCCCACCACGCCGGTATCTCCATGCGCTCGCGCGGACGCGGCGCCATTCTCAACGTCGGCTCCGTCGCTTCGCGTACGGGGGCTGGCACCTACTCCGCGCACAAGGCCTGGGTCGTCGCCTTCACCGAAGGCCTGGCCGCCGAACTCGCGGGGTCGGGCATCACCGCGACCGTCGTGTGCCCCGGTCCCGTCGATACGCCCTTCTTCGAGCGCGCCGGCGTCGACATGCGCGCGACCCCCTCCTGGCTCATGGCCAGCCCCGAGCGTGTCGTCACCGAGGCCCTCGACGCCGTGCGCGCCGGGCGAATCCACGTCACCCCCACAGCCACCTACAAGGTCGCCATGGGCATCATGAAGATCGCCCCTCGCTGGGTGACCGCGCGCGCCATGCGCGCTGTGCCCCACATGTGAGGGCGCTCAGACGATAACGAGGCCGGGGCCAGGTTCGCGCAGAACCCGGCCCCGGCCTCGTCGATGGACGGAAAGGATCAGGCCAGGCCAATATCCTCCAGGCCCAGCGCGTAGAAGTACGGGAAGCCTTCGGCCTCGATGCGCTCCTTCGCGCCGGTCGCGCGATCCACGATCACCGCGACGGCGACGACGTTCGCGCCCGCCTCGCGCAGCGTGAGCGCGGCCTCCAGCGGGGAGCCGCCCGTCGTGGAGGTGTCCTCCAGGACCACGACGTTCTTGCCCACGACATCCGGGCCCTCGATGCGGCGCTTCATGCCGTGATCCTTGGCCGCCTTGCGCACGACGAAGGCGTCCAGGTCGAGGCCGCGCGAGGCCGCCGCATGCAGCATCGCGGTGGCCACCGGGTCCGCGCCCATCGTCAGGCCGCCCACGGCCACGTACTCCTCGCCCACCGCGAAGCCAGACTCCTCCAGGAGATCCAGCATGACGTGGCCGATGAGGGGAGCCGCCTCGTGGTGCAGCGTCGAGCGGCGCATGTCGACGTAGAAGTCGGACTCGCGCCCCGACGCCAGGGTGACCTTCTCGTGGATGACGGAGAGCTCCTGTACGAGGGCTGCCAGGCGCGCCTTGTGGGAATCGTTGGTCATGGGGATGCCTTTCCGTGTGGGGGTCAGTGGGCCGCCTCGACGAGCTCAATGAGATCGCCGATGCCCTCGTGGATACCGAAGGGGCGGAAGGGGTAGTTGCTCACGTCCTCGCGGGCCGTGGAGCCCGACAGGACCAGGTGCGTGCGCAGGCCCGCCTCGACGCCGGCGCGAACGTCGGTGTCCATGCGGTCGCCGACCATCGCGGCGCGCTCCGAGTGGGCGCCGATCTTGTTGAGGCCGGCGCGGATCATGACCGGGTTCGGCTTGCCCACGAAGTAGGGCTGCTTGCCGGTGGCCGCCGTGATCATCGCGGCGATCGCGCCGCAGGCGGGCAGCGTTCCCTCGTCGGAGGGGCCCGAGACGTCGGGGTTCGTCGCGATGAACTTCGCGCCGCCCTCGATGAAACGGATCGCCTGGGTGAGGGCACGGAAGTCGTAGGAACGCACCTCGCCGAGCACCACGAACTCGGGGTCCGTCTCCGTCATGACGTATCCGGCGGTGTGGATCGCGGTGGTCAGGCCGGCCTCGCCGATGACGTAGGCGGTCGAGCCGGGGGACTGCTGCTGGAGGAAGGCGGCCGTGGCGTTCGCGGAGGTCCAGATGTTCTCTTCGGGGATGTCCAGGCCCGAGTTCGCCAGGCGCGCCGAGAGGTCGCGGTTGGTGAACACCGAGTTGTTGGTGAGGACCAGGAACGGCATGTTGTTGGCGCGCAGCGCCGCCAGGAATTCGTTGGCGCCCGGCAGTGCGCGGTTCTCCTTGACCAGGACGCCGTCCATGTCGGAGAGCCACGCGCTCACAGGCGGCAACTCACTGAGTGCTGTTGGTTCGTTCATCAGCGGATTCATGCCTCCATTCTACGTTCCCGCTAGGGTGGGATCCGTGAACGAGTTGGAAAACGGGTGTGACATCGCGCGGCAGGGCGCGGTTTCTGGGGACACTGAGGCGTACGAGGCCGGGGCTGGTTCGCGCGCGCAGGTGGGGGTCGGTCCGTGGCCGGGTGGGCAGGCCGCCTGGCCGGTTGGCGAGCACTATGACCGGGAGCTCCTGGAGCACGGGGATCGGCGCAACGTCGAGGACCGATACCGCTACTGGACGATGGATGCGATTCGCGAGGACGTCGCCGCCCGCTCGCTTCCCTTCGAGGTGGCCGTGGAGAACCTGGACCACGACTTCAACATCGGTTCCATCGTGCGCACGGCCAACGCGCTTGGCGCGCGCCGCGTCCACGTCGTGGGCCGCAAGCGCTGGAACCGCCGCGGCGCCATGGTGACCGACCGATACCTGCCGGTGGATCACCGCGCGCAGGTGAGCGAACTCGTCGAGCACTGCGAGCGTGAGGGCCTGGCCCTCGTCGGCGTCGACAATGTAGACGGCTCCGTCGCCCTTGAAGGGGCCGTCTTGCCCGAGCGCGCCTGCCTGGTCTTTGGGTCCGAGGCCTCGGGCCTCAGCGAGGACATGCTCGCCGCTTGCCGCCTTGTCGTCGCCATCACCCAGCGCGGCTCGACGCGCTCCATGAACGTCGGCCACGCCGCCGCGATCGTCATGTGGGCGCACGCCTCGCGCCTTGCGGCACGCCCCGCCCCCCTCCCCTGACCCCGCCACCGCCCCAGCGCGCCACACCCACAAGAGCCACCCCTGCCTCGTGACAGCACCCGCGAGAGACGCGGACACGCAGGCCAGCCCGGCCTAGCCAAGCGCGTACCACACGCGCCCGCTGAATGAAAAGACCCTGTCCGAACGGGACTTCCATCCTTTCCCGATCAAGCAAAATGTGAGACAATCGATCATGACAAAACTGTCACTCGATTAGGAGGCTCCAAGTGCCTATCGCAACCCCTGAGGTCTACGCAGAGATGCTGAATCGCGCACGGGACGGCAAGTTCGCCTACCCCGCGATTAACGTGACCTCGTCCCAGACCATCACCGCCGCTCTCCAGGGCTTCGCCGAGGCCGAGTCCGACGGCATCATCCAGGTGTCCGTCGGCGGCGCCGAGTACGGCTCCGGCTCCACCATCAAGAACCGCGTCACCGGCTCTCTGGCCCTCGCCGCCTACGCCTACGAGGTCGCCAAGAACTACGGCATCACCGTGGCTCTGCACACCGACCACTGCGCCAAGCAGAACATCGACTCCTGGGTCCGTCCCCTCCTCGAGATCGAGGCCGGCCAGGTCGCCGACGGCAAGCTCCCCACCTTCCAGTCCCACATGTGGGACGGCTCCGCGATCCCGCTCGACGAGAACCTGGAGATCGCGAAGGAACTGCTCGCCATGTCCGTCAAGGCCAACACCATCCTCGAGATCGAGGTCGGCGCTGTTGGCGGCGAGGAAGACGGCGTCGTTGGCGAGATCAACGAGAAGCTCTACACCTCCACCGCAGACGGCATCAAGACCGTTGAGGCCCTGGGCCTGGGCGAGAACGGCCGCTACATCACCGCCCTGACCTTCGGCAACGTGCACGGCGCCTACAAGCCCGGCCACGTGAAGCTGCGGCCCGAGCTGCTCGGCACCATCCAGGAAGAGGTCGCCGCGCACTTCGGCCTCGACCACCGTCCCTTCGACCTGGTCATGCACGGCGGCTCCGGCTCCACCGCCGAGGAGATCGCCACCGCTGTCGCCAACGGCGTCATCAAGATGAACGTCGACACCGACACGCAGTACGCGTTCACCCGCCCGGTCGTTGACCACATGCTGCGCAACTACGACGGCGTCCTCAAGATCGACGGCGAGGTCGGCATCAAGAAGCAGTACGACCCGCGTACGTGGGGCAAGTCGGCCGAGGCCGGCATGGCCGCCCGCGTCGTCGAGGCCTGCGAGCGCCTGGGCGCCACCGGCACCCAGATGCGCTGAACACTTCGCTGATGGCCGCATAGCGGCCTGACGCGTGAGCCGCCCGGCCCCTGTGGGGCCGGGCGGCTTCGTTGTGCCTATGTATTTGTGGCTGAGTGTTTCTGCCTGCGTGTTGGTGCCGGTGGGCGGCGCCCCGCCCGCGAGATCGCCACACGCGAGCTTCGCTCGGAGTGGTCGATCTCGAAGCCCGGCCAGGCCCTGCCGCCGCCCACCGGCACCGCGGCCGGGCCCCCGGTGTCCTCCACACCGGCGGTGCGGCGCCCTGCCCGCTCGCCGTCCGTGCCGCGAGCTGTGCTCGGAGTGGTCGATCTCGAAGCCCGGCCAGGCCCTGCCGCCGCGTGGCTTGTTTTGTTGGGCTGGGCCGCTGTGTGTGCCGGTGGGTGGCGGCCCGCCCGCTCGCCGTCCGCGCCGCGAGCTGCGCTCGGCGCGTCGTCTCGAAGCCCGGCCAGGCCCTGCCGCCGCCCACCGGCACCGCGGCCGGGCCCCCGGTGTTCTCCACACAAGTGGAGCAGGGTGTGCTGATGATTGGCTCGGCGTGTCTTCTCGAAGCCCGGCCAGGCCCTGCCGCCGCGTGGCTTGTTTTGTTGGGCCGGGCCGCTGTGTGTGCCGGTGGGCGGCGGCCCGCCCGCTCGCCGTCCGCGCCGCGAGCTGCGCTCGGCGCGTCGTCTCGAAGCCCGGCCAGGCCCTGCCGCCGCCCACCTGCGCGGCGGTCAGGTCCTCCAGTCCCTCCGGCGCCCTCCACACCGGCGGGGCCTGGTGTGCTGGTGTGTTGTTCGTCGTTCCGTAATATCGCATGCAATTCCCCGCCCGCATTGTGCTGGTTTGTATCAGTTTGTGATGTTACGCCACTTGTGTTTGTGAATTGTATGCGACTTTTGCTTAGTGCTGGTCCCGCCGTCGCCCACCGTCACCGCGGCTGGGCCGTCCTAACCTTCCCTGTCCTCCAGGCCGACCAAACCGGCTGCGTACGCGGATAGGTTATTGCGATATGGATAGGTTATGAACATGTGGATAGCTTATTAACCTATCCGCCTGGCGATAACCTATCCGCCTGGCGATAACCTATCCGCATCGGCACAACTATCCGCGTGTGGAGAGTACATCTGTTCGGGTGCTCGCTATTGGGGTCTGGGGGTGTGCGCAAGTTGTTGACAGTTTGTTTATGCGGCTGTTGTCCAGGCTGATTGGTGTAGTTCATATTCGATGGGGGTTTTGCACTACACGAAGCCTGCTGGCGGCATGTCGTCGGCGTGTCGGACGCTCGTGTAGTGCAATTCCCCCGATTGGTGGCGATGAGGTCGCGGTCTTGAGCGTTGTTGCGGCCAAAGTGTAGACCCATTGGGTGAAAGGCACCCAAAAACGAAGGTTTTGGCTGAATGGGTCTGCACTTTGGCGGATTCATTGTCTGGCGCGGCGTGTTGGTCGCACGCGAACCCGCTTCGCGAAGTGTCAACAAGACCAGCCTAAGCGCATCTAGAAACGCTGATCGGCTCCGCAACGGTCTCCTCCGATCGGTCGGGGCTTGCTGTCTGTGCGTTGCCTGCCCTGGCCCTATGAGGATTTCGCGGCGCGTGCGCCGAGCGTGAGGAGGTGCGCGATCGTTGCCGACAGGATGAGAGTGCCGACACACACGTACATGAAGGGGCCGGGTGCCTCTCCGATGAGGAATCCCTCAAGCAACCAGGCGAGCAGGAAGAGCCCGAAGAAGCCCCACGTGCATCTCGCTGCGCTCGCCATCAGCCGGTGTAGTGACAGCGTGTGGCGCACTGTGACAAGACCGAAGAAGAAAGCGAACGGGAGTGGGATGAGCACACCGAGGACTGAAAAAATAGCGCGATACGCGAGCTGCGGATACGTGTCGTACACGTCGGCGACCAATAGGTAGGCCAGTCCTGATGCGCCGAGAACGACGAGGGTGCTCAGGGCAGCGCCAACCCTCACGAGGAGGGATCCTTTTGCTTTTTGTTCCATATCTCAGTGTAAAACTTGATGGCGTAGCGTGGACCGTTTCGGTCGCTATTTTGCGGAGGCTAGGTTCTCGTGGTGGCTGCAACGGGGGACGCCAGGACACGAGGCATGATGGTTTCCCACCAACGTCGCACGTAATTCCCCCGTGGCTACTTAAAGGTATGAAATAGCATCGTTGGAATTGCAACGTTTTCTAGCTATCTCAAAAAGTGACCAGATTAAATTACGTGCGACTTTTTTGGGGGAGGGGTGGGTGGGGTGTGAGAGCGGGGTGGAACGCCAATAGCGGGGTGGGTCACCGACGGCGGGAAAGCTGGGTATAGCAGCGGGGCGGGATCCCGTAGGATCCCGCCCCATATGACGAGCGGCCCGCCTCACGAGCGGCCCGTATCACGAGCGGTCTGTGTCGCGAGCCCGTATCACGAGCGGCCCGTATCACGAGCGGTCTGTGTCGCGAGCCCGTATCACGAGCGGCCCGTATCACGAGCGGTCGCGCCGCGCCCGCGGCACAGGCTGCGCCCGCGTTGTGTGCGAGCCTCGCTCACTGCTGCGGAGGCTTCGGGACGGAGGCGTCGCGCACGCCCTCCGCAACCGCGTCGGAGATAGTCGGGGAGACGACCTTGGCGCCCACGAGCGCCGTGAACATCTGCTGCAGGTCCAGGCCCAGCGAATCGCCGAGGCCCGCGTTGATCTGGCTGATCGACTTCGTGATGTCGCCGACCATCTGAGCGTTGTTGCCCTCGCCGTACATGGTGATCGTGTCGACCTTGGACAGGGGCTCGGCGACGGCGCGCGCCACCTCGGGCAGGGCACGGAAGTACATCTCGAGGACGGCCGCCTGGTTCATCTTCGTCATGGCCTCGGCCTTCTTTTCGAGACCCTCGGCCTCGGCCGTCAGCTTCGCGCCGATCGCGGAGGCCTCCGCGCGGCCTCGAGCCTCGATACCCTGGGCCTCGGCGAGCATGGCCTGCTTGTCGGCGTCGGCCTTCTTGGTGCGCTCGAACGCCTCGGCCTCGGCCTGGCGCTGGCGCGCGTACAGGGCCGCGTCGGCCTTCTTCTCGGCGGCGTAGCGCTCGGCGTCGGCCTTCGCGTTCACCTCGGCCTGCAGGGCCTGCTTGGTGACGACGACTTCCTTCTCCTTGATGACCGCCTGCTGCTCCTGCTTGACAATGTCGGCCTGCGCGGTCTCGCGCTCAATGTCGCGGCGCTGAATCTGCGACTGGATCTCGTAGGCGGCGTCCGCCTTCGCCTTCTCGGTGTCGGCCTCGACCTTCAGAGCCGCCTGGCGCTTAGCGAGGTCCGTCTGCTTCTGAGCGATTTCCAGCTGCGAGGCGACCTGCGCGTCGTTGGCTTCCTTCTGGGCGATGGCGGTCGCCTGCGCGACCTCCTTCTGCGCGTTCGCCTTGGCGATGGCGGCGGTCTTGCGGATCTGCTCGGTGTTGTCGATACCGAGGTTGTCGATGACGCCGTTCTGATCGGTGACGTTCTGGATGTTGAACGCGACGATCAGGAGACCCATCTCCTCCAGGTCCTGCTTCGCGTTCTCCTGGACGCGCTCGGAGAAGGCAGCGCGGTCGGTGATGATGTCGGTGAGCTTCATCTGGCCGATGATGGCGCGCAGGTGCCCCTCAAGGGTGTCGCGTACCTCCTCGGAGATCTCGGAGGTCGTCTTGTAGAGGAAGTTACGCGTCGCTGCCTTGAACAGCGTGTCATCATCGGTCGCGATGCGGACCTTGACGGCCGCGTCGACGCGCACGTTGATGTAGTCGTTGGTGGGAACGAAGTCCGTGGTCTGAGCGTCGACGGAGATCATCGAGGCGGTCATGGTGTCCACGCGCTCGAGAAGGGGAATCTTCCACCCCGTCTTGCCGTGGAGGACGCGCTGGCCGCGCGGGCCGGAAATGACCTTGACTTCGCCCGGGGAAGCGGACACGAAGCTTGCCCACAGGAAGAGGAGGATAAGGACGAGGGCGGCGATGGCGATCACCGCGATAAGAAAGAAGGGCATGATCGTTGCTTTCACGTGAGGGATGCGACGCGCTCGTGGGTGGCGTCGCGTAACTCGTCAGAATACCAGCGCCGGGCCTGTGACTCAATGCATTGTCTCACTATGGGGTGACGAGGCCGTGGCGGGGTTGCGCGCGCACGCTGACCTCGTTGAAAGCGGGCGGCAGGGCTGCTTATGATGGGGGAGCGCGGGGTCGTTGTCTCGCGGGCGGAACGTCCGATGGCGGACTGTGAGAGAGGCGTAGGAGCCATGAAGAAAACAGTGATCACGATCGTTTGTGTCGTTGTCGGGGCACTGGTCGCTACTGCCGCGATCGTCTTCGGCTTGGTTCCCCTGATTGACCCGAATGAGTGCGAGGGTGGGGATACGGCCTGCGAGAATGTGGATGATCCCGTGTCGCCTTCTCCCTCGCCGAGCAGCAACCCCGTGTCGCCTTCTCCCTCGCCGAGCAGCAACCCCGTGTCGCCGACTCCCTCGCCGAGCCGCAACTCCGCACCTGTTGGCAAGCCTGTGTTGTATGTGTATCCCGAGCGTGAGCAGTCGTTGACGGTGTCTCTTGATGTGGAGGGTGAGTTGGGTACGGTGTACCCGGCCCCGGACGCCCTGGAGACGACGGATCGGGGAACCCAGGCCTCGTGGACGGTGACGGCATCGCCGGACGGAACGCTGACGGATCAGGGTGGGCGGACGTATCCGTCGTTGTTCTGGGATGGGGAGATGACGCTGGAGGCTCCGCGCCAGGGGTTCATTGTTGCGCGTGAGGATGCGGTGCCGTTCTTGGAGGAGAAGCTGGCGTTGTTGGGGCTGACCGATAAGGAGGCGGCGGACTTCATCACGTTCTGGGCTCCGCAGATCCGCGCCAACGAGTACACCTTCGTGTCTTTTGATGCGTCCTCGTACACGGCCCACGCCCGCTACAGCTTCACGGACGAGGCCGGGGCGCCGGTTGAGCCCGACACCTTCATTCGGGTGTTCATGACGATCCGTGCGGCGGATGCGAACGAGGAGGTCACGCCTCAGGTCTTCGGGCCCACCCCGACCCGCAGCGGCTTCACTGCCGTCGAATGGGGCGGCACGATGTAATGCCCCGCGCCCCGCGCTTTGAACTGCCTCCCGTTTCTTGGACATCGAAATTGAAGTCCAGGGAATGGGAGGCTTTTCATGTCTGTGGATCTGCGGTTGAGGCATGATCGTTTGCTTCGGGAGCAGGCGGTGGAGATGTTCGAGCGGGGATTTGGCTATCGTTTGACCGCCAAGAGGCTGGGTGTGCCTGCTGAGGCCGTGCGACACTGGCAGAAGACGTACCGCGTGATCGGGAGGGACGGTTTTCTTGCCATGGGAGCGAAGCAGGCCAAATACGACTATGAGACCAAGGTCGCCGCAGCCAGGGCCGTGGTTGATGGCGGGATGAGTAAACCTGAGGCGATGGTGCGCTTCGGTATTGCGAGCGCGACACCGCTGAAGAATTGGTGCAGGCTGTACCGCGAGGGCGGCGCACAGGCCCTCAAGCCCAAGCCCAAGGGCAGGCCAAAGGGGTCGGTGCGGGCGGTGCCCCCAACGCGTGAGGAGGAACTCGCCGAGCGCGTGCGTAAGCTTGAGGCGCAGGTGGCGTACCTAAAAAAATCGATTGCCCTGAAGGCGCAGAGGCGCTCCCAAACCGGGACAAAGCCCTAGCGGTCGCCGAGCTTTCAGGGCGCGGACACGCGGTGGGTGATCTCCTCGAGGCCGCTGGCCTTGCCAGGTCGAGCTACTACTACGCGCTGGCTCACCCCAAGGGCGTGACCAGGGCGCAGCTACGTCCCAAGGTCGCCCAAATCTTTTCGCGAACCCCCAACGGGTGCGGTCACAGGCAGGTCGCCATGTGCCTACGCGCTGAGGACGGGGAGCGCATCGCCGACAAGACGGTCTTGAAGATGATGCGCGAGATGGGGCTGCGCTGCGGCATACGCCGCGAGACGAACTACCACAGGTACAACTCCTACAAGGGGGACGTGGGGCAAAGCTTCGCAAACATCATCGGCCGCGACTTCACAGCCGATGGGCCCTGGCAGAAAATGGGTACCGATGTCACCGAGTTCAAGCTCTCCTTCGGTAAGGCCTACCTCGCTCCGGTCTACGACTTTGCCAGCAAAGAGATCGTGGCCCACTCCATCTCGATGCGCCCCAACCTCGCCCAGCAACAAGAGATGCTCCAGATACTCATGGACGCCAAACCCCAAGGAGCTGAGCCGATCTTGCACTCGGACATGGGATGGCAGTACCAACACGAGACCTACATCAGAACGCTCGCCGAGAACGGTTTCATCCAGAGCATGTCACGCAAAGGCAACTGCATCGACAACGGCGCCACCGAGCAGGTCTTCGGTCACATCAAGGACGAATTCTTCCGCGGCCAAGACTGGCAGACCTTCGAGAGCTTCAAAGCCGACCTCGACGCCTACATCACACACTGGAACACAACAAGACGCCAAGTAAAGCTCAAGGGCCTGACCCCGGCAGAATACCGGGATCAGGCCCTACGGGAAGCCGCATAACGGCTACCATTAAACGCGTCCAAGTTTCGGGGCGCAGTTCACTTGTGCAGGGCGCGCGGGCGGGGCGCACCCTGGCGACAAAGAGGAAGGCAACACCGTGAAACGAGCAGCAAGAGCGATCGTGCTGGGGGTCCTGGGCATCATCTGGGTACTGTTCGTCGTGGTGGTGACGCTCGCCTTCACCGGAGGAATCCATGGAGGCGTCTACAAGCCTGTGTTGTATGTGTATCCCGAGCGTGAGCAGTCGTTGACGGTGTCTCTTGATGTGGAGGGTGAGTTGGGTACGGTGTACCCGGCCCCGGACGCCCTGGAGACGACGGATCGGGGAACCCAGGCCTCGTGGACGGTGACGGCCTCGCCGGACGGAACGCTGACGGATCAGGGTCGGCGGACGTATCCGTCGTTGTTCTGGGATGGGGAGATGACGCTGGAGGTCCCCGAGCAGGGTTTCATTGTTGCGCGTGAGGATGCGGTGACGTTCCTGGAGGAGAAGCTGGGACAGCTGGGGCTGACCGATAAGGAGGCGGCCGACTTCATCACGTTCTGGGCTCCGCAGATCCGCGCCAACGAGTACACGTTCGTGTCTTTTGATGCGTCCTCGTACACGGCCCACGCCCGCTACAGCTTCACGGACGAGGCCGGTAATCAGGTCGTGCCCGACACCTTCATCCGGGTGTTCATGACGATCCGTGCGGCGGATGCGAACGAGGAGGTCACGCCTCAGGTCTTCGGCCCCACCCCGACGCGCAGCGGCTTCACCGCCGTCGAATGGGGAGGCACGGAACAATAGGACGGACAGGTGGGCTACCCGCGAGACACGTCCTTGAAAGGCGGGCTGCCCACCCCGTACCATAGACACATGCGCGCGGGTGACGCCCCACGCGCCAACGCCCAACGATGGGCGACCCGAGAGAGACAGAGACGTCATGAAGAAAACCCTGATCATCGCAAGCTGCCTAGTCGTCGCATCCCTTTCCTTCCTCGCGGGGTGTGACACGCACGAAAAGAAGAGCAACCATGAGGTTCTGGATGAGAAGCCTGTCGTGTACGTCTACCCGGAGGAGGAACAGGGCCTGACGATGACCATCGACGTCAAGGGCACACTCGACATGGTGTACCCCGCCCCGGAGCGTCAGGTGCAGACGGAGGAGGGGACCCGGGCCTCGTGGACCATCAGTGCTGCGCCCGATGGCACGTTGACTGACGCGAGTGGGCGCAGCTACCCGTATGTGTTCTGGGAAGGGCCGGTGAGGCAGGATACGCCGGAGCGGGGCTTCATTGTTGCGCGTGAGGATGCGGTGCCGTTCCTGGAGGAGAAGCTGGGACAGCTGGGCCTCAGCGACAAGGAGGCGGCCGACTTCATCACCTACTGGGCGCCGCGCATCCGCGCCAACGAGTACACGTTCGTGTCTTTTGATGCGTCCTCGTACACGGCCCACGCCCGCTACAGCTTCACGGACGAGGCCGGGGCGCCGGTGAAGCCGGACACCTTCATTCGGGTGTTCATGACGATCCGCCAGGCGGAGGTGACCACGCAGGTGCGGGAGCAGGCCTTCAGCCCGACGCCCCAGCGCACGGGCGTGGTGGCCGTCGAGTGGGGCGGAACGGAAGAACAATAGTCTCATCTCTGACCGCGCGGGCGAGCAAAAGTGCGTGCCACGCGCCACAATGGAACAAAGTGTGGTGAGATGGTGTCACCACGGATAGGAAGGTAGTGACATGGCCCAGGACTGGACCCGCATTGAAGGCATGATCATCGGCCACGAGCTGGATCCCAGCGTCGTCGCGGGCGAGCTGAAGGAACGTTCGATCCTCGCCCAGCTCGAATGGTTCCCCTCCTCGCCGCAGCTGCTCGGCCTGAACGTCGCGATCGCGGATGATCGCGTCGCTACCGTGCCCGCTGGCTCGACCGAGGTGGTCCCCGGCCCCGCCCCCGCGGACTTGGCCGACGAGCTCGCGGTCCTCTTCGATGCTGAGGTACGCATTGGCAACGCCAGCGCCGACCACCTGCCGGAGGGGGACTCCCCGCTCGGTAAGGTGTGGCCCTCGGAGGAGGAAGCCGACGAGGCCGTGGAGGGCACACCCACACGCATCGTCGAGATCGGACGCACCCCCGCGTCGTCGGTGCCGCTGCTGGCGGCCCTTGAGGGCGTCGACCTGGGCGACCTGGAGCTGGCTGACGATCACCGCGCGCTCCTCGCGGAGCTGCCCGCCGAGAAGGAGGGCTGGAACTTCGGTGACTTGCCCCTGGTGACCCTGTCCGTCACGGACGGAGAGTTCCAGGTGTTCCTGGTGACCGACGACCACCTTGAGCACATCGTGTCCCACAACTGGGGCATTGACGCCGCCATCGTCCCCGGCGGCCACGACAAGGCCCTGGACCTGCCCGGCGAGGTCATCGACCTGGTCGGTGATCGCCTGGACCTGCTGGCCATCGCCAAGGCCGTGCCCGGCGCTGACGCGGACGCTCTGTGGGCGTCCGTGGCCACGACCGGCGAAGAATCCGTGTGGAAGGTCGTGCGTGCGCTCGGCCTGCCCGGCTCCGTCGCCGGCTTCCTCCTGGGCACCACCGCCGCCGAGGACGTCGAGGGCGTCACCGTGCACCTGGCGCGCGGCATCTCCAACGCGATCGGCCGCAGCGTGGACATCATGATGGGCCAGCCCCAGTCGGTCGTCAAGCCCCTGTGGAACTCCTACGAGTCCGTGGCCGTCGAGCGCCCGTGGATCATTCACGCCGCCGTCGCCGCCGAGGCCGTCATCGGTACCTCCATGCTGGTGGCCGCCGTGCGCGCACCCGCTCCTCGTTCCGGCTGGCTGCGTTTCGCGGGCATCGTCGGTGGCCTCATGCTCGTCGACTCGATCGCGGAGCTCTCGCTGGCCAAGCACGTCTCCAAGCGCTTCGCGCGCCGTGCGGGCGAGGCGTAAGGACGCCCGGTTCATCTGGACAGTAAACGGGCTCTTCGCATGTGAGGGTGTAGGTGTTGTTGGCGGGGTTGGGCGTGTCGTGGCCGGATAGGGGTCGAGGTCTTCCGATGATGGGGGTTCCGACACCGTCCATCTGAAAGACCTCGACATGTCCAATGCTACCTTTGATCGCCCTGATCTGAGCGCGTTCACGCGCCTGGATGGCTTGGGGTTGGAGGTGACGGGTCAGCGCATTGAGGCAGACCATGCAGTGTTGGCGTGCCGTCTTACTGGTGAGGACCGGTGGTGTCGACGCTGCGGGTGCCAGGGCATTTGTCGTGACTCGGTGGTCAGGCGCTTGGCGCACGAGCCCTGCGGGTGGCGTCCCACGATCGTGCACGTGAGCGTTGGCCGCTACCGGTGCCCAGAGTGAGCTGTCCCGGGGATCGTGGGCAGTGTCGTGGGACGACGATCGAACACAGGAGTTCGCCTTGGGCGCCTCATCAACCAAAACTCGCACGTAATTTGGGTACCCTAACTTTTCATAGGTATCGAGAAAACCGCAGAATTCCAACGATGTGATTTCAATGTTTGAAATACATGTCGGGGAATTACGTGCAACATTTTTGAGGAACCACAACATGAGACGCCACAAAAGACCCCAAGCGGAAGACATCCCAAGCAGAAGACAACCCAAGCCCAGAAGACAACCAAGCCCAGAAGACAACCCAAGCTCAGAAGACGCCCACATCCCCGGCAACCACCACAACCGCCACAAGCACGGGGTGCTGCACCCGATAAGGGGCGCTGCACCCGTTACGTGGCGGCGCACCCGAACAGAAGAGGTGCATTGCCTACGGATCGGGTGCAGTGCCCCAACACACAAGAACAAACGCGGAATTGGCACACCGAATCACTCACCGCCGCACCCCTCCATGCGCAACTGGGCCCTACTGGCGGCAGGACGGGCACGCCGCCCACGCCGCCCACGCTGCCCACGCCGCCCACGCCGCCCACGCCGCCACCTGCACTCCGGCCCACGCCGACACCTGTACTCCGGCCCACTCCGACACCTGCACTCCGGCCCACTCCGACACCTCCCACACCCTTACATGCGAAGAGCCAGTAAACGGCCGGGGTCGCGTCAGCGACCCCGGCCGTTACGTCTGTGAGGGGAGCGGGCGTGCCTACCCCTTAGCGCGCCAAGGCCTCGTCGGGGAAGTCCTGCGGGCGATCGGTGAAGATGCCCGTGACGCCCCACGAGGCCAGCTCGCGGGCCTGATCCACGTCGTTGACGGTCCACACGTTGACCTCGAAGCCGGCGTCGCGCATCGCGCGCACGTCAGACTCGGTGAGGCCCTCAACGCCAGGGTGGATCGCCGCGGCGCCGAGGGCGGCAGCGCCCTCACGCCACTCCTCGGACGCGCGCTCGATGAGCCAGCCGAGCGCAACCGACGGGCAGGCCTCGTGGAAGGCCGCCAGCAGCTCGTGGTCGAAGGAGGATACGAGGAGGCGTGAGGGGACCTTGTCCCCGGCGAGCGTGACGGCCAGGGCCTCGATGAGGCGTTCGCGCAGGCGGTCGCCGCCCGCGCAAGGCTTGATCTCCAGGTTCGCGCCCATCTGCTGAGCGTGCGCGAAGGCGAGCACGTCCGCGGCCTCGGGAATGCGCTCGAAGCGGTACGTGTCCGAGAACCAGCGGCCCGCGTCCAGGCGACGAATATCGGAGAAACCCAGCTGGTAGTACGAACCCGAACCCGTCGTCGTACGGTCCAGGGTGTCGTCGTGAATGACGATCAGGGAGCCGTCACCCGTGACGTCCACGTCGAACTCGAACCAGCGGGCGCCGACCTCCATGGCCTTGGAAAACGCGGCGATCGTGTTCTCCGGCGCCAGCGAGGACGCGCCGCGGTGGGCGAAAATGCGGGGAAAATCAGACATGATGGCTCCTAGCGTGCGAGGGGTGAGTATCGGTACCCCTTCACCATAGGTCGGGGTGCGATGTCGCGTTGAACGAGGAGGAACGCTCCGAAGCGGGTTCGAGTAGGACGGCCTCGTCGCGCTTCGACTGCAGGATGTTGGTGATGTAGGAGGCGAGGGCCTCCTCGCGCGGGACGTCGTGGCCGGCCTGCTGGGCCATGTACCAGCGGTGCTCGAGGTACTCGTGGTACAGCTGCGCGGGCTCCAGCTTGCCCGCCAGCTCGCGGGGAATCGCGCGGACGATGGGGGCGAAGACGTCGGTGAGCCAGTCGTGGGCGGCCTCCTCGAGAGGTAGGTCCTGAAGGTGATTGGTGGCGCGCCACACGTCGATGTCAGCGAGGAGGCGGCGGGCCTGGTGCTCGCCGACGTCCATGCCGGTCAGGCGCATGAACTTGCGGTTGTGGTGGCCCGCGTCGACCACCTTGGGCTGAATGACGAGGTGCTCGCCGGTGTCGTCCGAGGCCATGCGCAGCTCGGCCACGTCGAAGCCGAGGTCGTTGAGGCGCCGGATGCGCTCACTGACCAGATACTGGCGCTGGTCATTGGGCAAGTATTCTTCGGCGGTGACCTCGGTCCACAGCAGGTCGTACTGGGTGCGGATGCGGTCGCCCACGTCGACGGGGTCGGATTCCAGCGGGAAGTAGCCGCCGACCTGCAGGTCCATGAGCTCGCCGATGATGTTTGTGCGGGCCAGGTCCACGTCGTACTCGCGCTGGCCGGGAGTCAGCTCGGGGTGCAGCTCTCCTGTTTCGGCGTCCACCAGGTAGGCGGCGAACTCGCCGGCGTCGCGGCGGAACAGCGTGTTCGACAGGGAGACGTCGCCCCAGTAGAAGCCCAGGAGGTGGAGGCGAACGAGGAGGAGGGCGAGCGCGTCGATGAGGCGCGTCGCGGTGTCCTCACGCATCGACAGGGAGAACAGTGCGCGGTAGGGGAGAGAGAACTGTAGGTGCTCGGTGATGAGCACCGCGTTGAGCTCTTCGCCGTCCGCTCCGACGCGGCCCGTGATGACCGCGACCGGGTCGACCGAGGGTGCGTCCAGGCGCGAGAGGTCGCGCAGCATGTCGTACTCGTGGTGGGCCACCGTCTCGCCGATCTCCTTGACGGCCAGAACGCGACCCGACAGGTTCACGAAACGCACGACGTGGCGAGAGATGCCGCGGGGGAGTGCGGCGAGCAGGGAAGACGGCCACTCCTCCAGAGGAATGTCCCAAGGGAGGTCGAGGAGCGCGGGCTCGGCCGCGGCCGCCGTAATGTCCAAAGCCATGCCCTTATTCTCTCATTTCTCGCGGCTCTCGCATAGCCCGACAGTAGGTCAGGCGCGCTTCGCGGCGTACAACACGTGCGTGCGTCGGCGCGCCCACGAACGAACCCCAGCCTCGTTCGGGAGATGAACGAACGAGGCTGGGGCTGCTAGGGGGTGAGCGCTAGGCGTGCGTCACTCGGGCAGGCGAACGCCCGTGGCGGCCGAGAAGTTGTGCTGCTGGCCCTCGCGGATGCGCACGTACAGGACGCCGCCGCGGCCGGGGGCGGTGCGCGGGGGGACGCGCACGATCAGCTGCTTGGAGGTGCCTTCGGCGCCGGAGCCCAGGCCCTCGCCGTTCTCGTCGCCGACCAGGTGGCCGTACACGTAGGCGTCCGAGCCGAGTTCCTCCACGAAGTCAACCTCGACGGGGATGGTGCCCTTGACGGTCTCGTCGACGACCTCGAGGCCCTCGGGGCGGAAACCGATCTTGATCTTTCCGCCGTCTTCGGGGGTCAGGGCCGCGCGGGTGGCCTCCGACAGCGGCACGCGCGCCGGGCCGATCTTGGCCCACTCGCCGTCCACTGTGAAGGTGCCCAGGTTCATGGCGGGGGAGCCGATGAAGCCGGCGACGAACTCGTTGGCGGGACGCTCGTACATCTCCTGCGGGGTTCCGACCTGCTGGAGGAGGCCGCCGGCGAGGACCGCGATGCGGTCGCCCATCGTCAGGGCCTCGGTCTGGTCGTGGGTGACGTACACGGTGGTGACGCCGAGCTCACGCTGCAGGGAGGCGATCTGCGTACGGGTCTGCACACGCAGCTTCGCGTCCAGGTTCGACAGCGGCTCGTCCATGAGGAACACCTGGGGCTTACGAACGATCGCACGGCCCATGGCGACGCGCTGACGCTGGCCACCGGACATAGCCTTGGGCTTGCGGTCCAGGTAGGGCTCCAGGTCGAGGATCTTCGCGGCTTCTTCAACGCGCTTGTTGATCTCCTCCTTGGGCACGCCCGCGATCTTCAGGGCGAAGCCCATGTTTTCGCGCACGGACATGTGCGGGTAGAGCGCGTAGTTCTGGAAGACCATTGCGATGTCGCGGTTCTTCGGGGGAACATCCGTGACGTCCTTGTCGCCGATGAGGATGCGACCGCCGTTGACGTCCTCCAGACCTGCGAGCATGCGCAGGGAGGTGGACTTACCGCAGCCGGAGGGGCCGACGAGGACGAGGAACTCACCGTCCGCGATGTCGAGGCACAGCTGGTCGACAGCAGGCTTATCGGCACCGGGGTAGATGCGGGACGCGTGATCGAAGGTTACGCTTGCCATGTTCAATTCCTTCCCACCGGCAGGTACGTGCCGGACGATCCGTTGTGGGGTGACCGTGGAGCGTCTTCGCCCACGGGGTGCGTGCCCGGATCTTTCCGTGCGTGCGACCAGAACTGAACCTATCACGGACGCCCGCGCGTGTACAGCCCGGGTCGGATGGTGGATCCGCTCGGTGGCGTTCGGGTGTGGGAGCCGCCTCGTTTTCCTTGCCGAGGCCGTGGTTTGGCCCGCAGCTGGGCGCGCACCCGCGGTAGGACCGGTAGGCTGGGGGGCGTGGAAGAAGGAAAGGACCTAGGAGGCTACCGACTGATCCGCCGGCTCGGAACGGGCGGCGCGGGTACGGTGTGGCTAGCTGAAGACGAGGGCGGCACGCGTGTCGCCCTCAAGGCAATGCACCCTGCGCTCGCAACGTCGGAGGACTCTCGGGCCCGCCTCGAGCGCGAGGTGCGTACCGTTAATTCTGTACGTTCCCCCTTCGTCGCGCACATCGTCGACGCGGAGATCGACGCGAGCCAGCCTTTCGTGGTCTCCGAGTACGTCGAGGGGCCGACTCTGGCGGAGATCCTCTCCTCCGGGCCGATTCCGCTGCGCGGCGTGGCCGCCCTGTCCTATCACCTGGCCTCGACGATCGCGGCCGTTCACCACGCCAACATCATTCACCGAGACATCAAGCCCTCGAACATCATCTGTTCGTCGCGCGGCCCCGTCCTCATCGACTTCGGCATTGCGATGGCGGTCGACGATCAGCACCTGACCCGCACCGGCCTCGTCTCCGGCTCGGCCGGCTACACCGCTCCAGAGCTCCTGCGAGGCAAGCCCGCCACCAAGGAATCCGACTGGTGGGCCTGGTGTGCGACCCTGCTGTCGTGCGCGACCGGGCGCCCGCCCTTCGGTAAGGGCGACGTTATGGCCACCATGATGCGCGTCATCGAAGGTGAGCCCGACCTGTCCGGCCTGCATCCCATGGTCGCCGACGCCCTCGGCGGTGGCCTGTCGGCCAACCCGGACCTTCGTCCCTCGCCGTCCCTGATCGTCGCGCACCTCATGAGCGCCGTTGGTTGGGCGCCCGGCGAGCTCGACTACGTCACCGTCAACTGGGCGCAGCTGCTCGACACCGGCGAGCGCACCCAGTCCATCAACTCTGAGCCGCAGGAAATCGCCGCTCCTCCGGAGTGGGAGGAAATGACCACCTCGCGCCCGGGCAGCGTCGGCGCGCGCGCCGTCACCTACCCGGTCCACCCGCGCCGCGACCCCTCGGAGTTCACGGCCGCCAATGATCACACCGAGCAGGTCGACACCGAATCTGTGTCTTGGGGGAAGGACGAGTGGGAGGATTCCGCCGCGGAAACGGTATGGGACGAGGCCGAGGAGGCCTCGGACACCGTCGATGACGAGGATTCCGCTTGGGACGGCGAGGACGAGGGCTGGGTTGAGTCCGAGGACGCCGAGGGCGAGGACTGGGACGAGTCGGACGAGGGTGAGGACTGGGACGAGGGCACTGAGGGCGAGTCGGCCGAGGAGCTGGGGCCCTACGATCGCGGCTCCCATTCGGGTCAGCCCGGCGCTTACCCCGGCCGGGGAGCCTCGTACGCCGCGGCGAGCGGCGCCTACGCGCCCCTGACTGGCTCACTGTCCGGTCGCCCTGCCCCTATGGGAGCCCCGCGCTCCGGCTTGCCCGCCCCCACGGGAGCCCCGCGCTACGCGGTCCCCGGCGCAGCGGGGGGACCGAACGCCGTCTCTCGTATTCAGGTGCGCCAGGAGGGGCAGCCGGTCTCATGGCAGCCCCGTTCACAGTCCGACCAGGACGCGGAACGCTCGAATCAGCCCTCTTTCTGGGGCGAGGGGGCCTGGATCTCCGGCGGAGTCGTCCTGGTGACGCTCGCGTCCCTGCCCCTTCTCTTTGGTCTGAGTGGCACGCTGATCGTCGGCGTCGCCCTGACCGCCTTCGGGCTGGTCGGCGCGATCGACCGCTGGCTGGAGAAGCGGCGCGCCGTGCACGGACCCAGGTCCAGCGACGATGCGGCCGTCATCGCCATGTCCCCCGTCCTGCTGGCACGATCGCTGGGCGCCACGATCGCAGCGCTCGCCGTCGGGGCGTTGCTTCCGTATCTGATCTGGATCATCGTCTCCTATGCTCACGACGGATCCGTCCAGTGGGGATGGCCCACGCAGATCGCCACCGCCCTGCGCGTACAGCGCAGCTCCTTCTGGTTGAGCGACCCCGCCGGCGCCATCATCGTCTGGGCCCTCGCGGCCGTGATGGTCGTGACAGCATGGCTCATGCCCTTCGCCTCCGACCTGCGCGTGGGTGTGTCCCGTTCGATGCGTTCGCTCATTCGCCCTGTCTGGGGTCGCGGCATCCTCGTGATCGTGTGCGTGGGCTTCCTACTCATCTCTTGGATGGTCGGTACGGGTGGCATGTCGCACTAGGCGAGTTGTTGTGACCGCCGATAATATTGCAATATTCAACTAAGTATGGAAGGTAAGGTCATGGCTCAGAAAAAGAACCCTGCCGTCGACCCCTTGCGCGCTAAAGCAGCTGATATGCGCCTGGCCCAGGAGCGCGCGGATCGCCGCGTGCGCATCATCGTCATCTCCGTCGTCGCCCTCGTCGTGCTGGGGATCGCGGGAGCCGTCGGTGCCGTCATCTGGCAGCAAAAGAACGAGGAAAACACTGCTCGCAATGTCGATGCCTCCGAGGTCCTGGGCGTCTTCGCCGACGGGCGTCCGATTATCGTCAACGGCAACGGCGTGTCCGCCGAGCCTGACCCCAACCTGCCCACGCTCACCGAGTACTTCGACTACTCGTGCCACGCCTGTGCGGACGTTGACTCCATCCTTGGTGAGGACCTGACGACCTGGGCGTCTCAGGGCCACTACAACCTCGAGCTTCAGCCCGTCATCACCGTGAACATGGACTACCTCAAGCCCGCCACGGGCGCCTCCCTGGTCGTCGCCCAGAAGGCGCCGGACAAGTGGATCGAATTCCACCACGCGCTCCTGGCCTACTTCCGCACCCAGTTCCAGTCAGGTAACGGCACGGTCGTTCGGAACATGGATGCCTCCTGGAAGCAGATCAAGCAGATCGCCAGCGAGGTTGGCGTCCCCGAGGATGTCATCTCCACCTTCCCGGTCAATGCAGTTGAGTCCTACCTCAAGGACTCCTCTGCCGCCTGGAGTGGCGCGACCTACGAAGGCCGCGATCCCCAGAAGCTGGGCACCCCCGAGTTCGTCAAGGATCACGCCAGCGTTGTGCCCCTGGGCTCCACCCTGGAAGAGACCCGAGAGTCCTTCAAGCAGCTTTTCGCCATCGATGAGACCTCCACTCCGACGACCTCGATTCTCACTGAGCCCGGAGCGACGCCGCCCGCCCAGAGCGGCGCCGAGGAATCGCAAAGCGGCGAAACGACGACCGGCTCCGACTGAGTCTCTCGTCGCGATGGGGTGGGACCGATGCGTCGGTCCCACCCCATCGTCATATCCATCGGCGTCGCGAGCGCGTCCCCGTCCGAGCGTGAACGCGCGGTGCATCTCATTCCCGCCCGCGCGCACCCACCCCAACCTATGGCACACTAGTGACCGCCGCCGGCTTAGCTCAGTTGGTAGAGCAGCTGTCTTGTAAACAGCAGGTCATCGGTTCGAGTCCGATAGCCGGCTCCACGGAGTCCTCACCGCGGCACCGATGTCGCGCAACCCAGCCACGGCCTCGTCACGAAGACGACGGGCGAGCCTACCCCAGCGACCAATCCACGCCCCGCGCCCCCTGAGCCTCCAGGAGCTCGTTCGCGCGCGAGAACGGGCGTGACCCGAAGAAGCCGCGATACGCCGACAGGGGAGACGGATGCGGGGAAGCGATGATCGGCGTGTCACCCAGGCGAGGCGTCAACGACTGAGCGTCCTTACCCCACAGGATCGCCACGAGCGGAGCAGACGAACCATCCTGCCGACGACGAGACACCAGCGCGTCAATCGCGCACTGCGTGACCTCCTCCCAGCCACGCCCGCGATGCGACGCCGGCGCGCCCGGGCGCACCGTCAGCACGCGGTTGAGCAGGCACACACCCTGCTCGCTCCACCCCGTCAGATCGCCCGACGTCGGCGTCGCACACCCCACATCCTCCGTCAACTCTCGGAAGATATTGACCAGAGACCTGGGAATCTCGACACCCGGGTGAACCGAGAAAGACAAGCCCATCGCGTGGCCCGGCGTCGGATACGGGTCCTGCCCCACAATCAGCACCTTCACCTGATCAAAGGGGTACGTGAACGCGCGCAGCACATCCGTGCCGGCGGGCAAATATCCGCGCCCCTCCTTGACCTCTGCGGCCAACATCGCGCCCAACTCGTGGACGCGGTCCTCGACCGGAGCGAGCGCTCGGGCCCAGCCCGGGTCAATCAAATCAGCCAACGGACGCGGATTGTATTCACTCATGGCACCAGCCTAACCCTGCACATGGTGCCACACACTTCCCGCGTGCCACACGAGCCAGTCCAGCTCTTTTCCGATAGTCTGATGACGTGAGCTCTTCGTACCCCAGGGATGAATTTGACCGTGCCGGTGAAGACATGCCGGTCGGCATGCACCGCCCCAAGCCGTCCACGTGGAAGAACGTGTGGCCCTTCCTGGCCATCCTCGTGATCGTTCCCGCGCTCGGCTGGGCGGCAGCGACCGCCCTGTCGCGCCAGCAGGACACGACCGTCAAAGTGACGCCCGGCCCCACGGCTTCGAGCAGCGCCGCCGCGCCCGCCCCGAGCGCGCCCAGCAGCGCCGCGCCCTCCGCCCCTCAGAGCGGAACCACGCCCTCGCCGAGTCCCTCCTCCTCGGCTGTGTCCTCGCAGCCGGATCACGGCGCGGTCATCCAGGTGCTCAACGGCACCGAAACCCAGGGGTACGCGGCCGCCCAGGCTAGCATCCTCAACCAGGCGGGCTACGCCGGGACCTCCGCGGCCAACGCCGACGGCTGGGCCACGCAGACCTCTGCCGTCTTCTACGAGGATCCCAGCATGGAGGCCACCGCACGAGATATTGCCTCCAAGCTTGGGATTAGCGCGGTCCGCCAGCAAAGCGGCCTGGGTGACCCTGACGTGGTCGTCGTCCTGCGCTAACGCTCACCGTATCGTCACTGAGCCGCCCGGCCCCACGTGGGGCCGGGCGGCTTGTCAAGTCCCGGGTTTGGGGGTATTTGAGCCGTTTCCTGTCGTGTCGTTGTGGCGTGATTCCGCGCGAGGTGGCCTGGGTGTCTTGTGGGCTTGAGTTATCTTCTGCTTGGGGCCCTGTGTGATGCCTTTGTCGTGCCTTACGTTGTAGTGCCTGACGCTGTGGTGCCTGACGCTGTGGTTCCTTTGAGATGCCTTTGTAGCGCCCCGTGTTGTGGTTCCTCAGAAATGTCGCACGTAATTCCCTCGCGTGTATTTCAAGATTTGAAATCACATCGTTGGAATTGCAACGTTTTCTTGGATCCTAAGAAAAGTGAGGGTACCCAAATTACGTGCGACTTTTGGGGAGGGGCGAGGCCGGGGCACCCAAATTACGTGCGACTTTTGATTCGTCAGGCGCGTGGGTCGAATTCCTGTGTGCGATCATCGGCCCAAGACGCTGCCCGCCGCCACGGTTGTGCGTGCTGCCCGCGCACGCGGAGCGCTCGTTACGCCCTGAGCGCATCGGACTCAAGGCGCAGACCTCGCCTTGCACTCGATGCTGGTGAGTGCCAGAATCATACCTAGCACTCCAACATGGAGAGTGACAAGACCACAGGTCCGATGAGGCCGCCTCCAAGCGCGGTCGTCCGTCGCGGGCATCGGACCCGATCCGCATCGCGGAAGGATATATTCCCAATGACCAAGATCATCAAGTTTGATGAGGATGCCCGTCGCGGCATGGAGAACGGCCTCAACCTGCTGGCCGACACCGTTAAGGTGACGCTGGGCCCCAAGGGCCGCAACGTCGTGCTCGACAAGAAGTGGGGCGCCCCCACGATCACCAAGGATGGCGTCTCCGTCGCCAAGGAAATTGACCTCGACGATCCCTTCGAGCGCATCGGCGCCGAGCTGGTCAAGGAAGTTGCGAAGAAGACCGACGACGTCGCGGGTGACGGCACCACCACCGCGACCGTCCTGGCCCAGGCCCTGGTCCACGAGGGCCTGCGCAACGTCGCCGCCGGCTCCAACCCGATCGCCCTCAAGCGCGGCATCGACCAGGCCGTCGAGGCCATCGTCGCCCAGCTGCACGCTGACGCCAAGCCCGTCGAGACCACCGAGCAGATCGCCGCCACGGCCTCGATCTCCGCCAACGATCCCGCCATCGGTAAGCTCATCGCCGAGGCCTTCGACAAGGTCGGCGCCGAAGGCGTCGTTACCGTCGAGGAGACCAACTCCTTCGACACCACCCTGGAGACCACCGAGGGTATGCGCTTCGACAAGGGCTACCTGTCGGCCTACTTCGTGACCGACCAGGAACGCCAGGAAGCCGTCCTCGAGGACGCCTACGTCCTGCTCATGGACTCCAAGATCTCCAACGTCAAGGACATCGTCCCCGTCCTGGAGAAGGTCATGCAGACCGGCAAGCCCCTGGCGATCATCGCCGAGGACGTCGAGGGCGAAGCCCTCGCCACGCTGGTCGTCAACAAGATCCGCGGCACCTTCAAGTCCGTCGCCGTCAAGGCCCCCGGCTTCGGCGAGCGCCGCAAGGCGATGCTGCAGGACATGGCCATCCTGACGGGCGGCCAGGTCATCTCCGAGACCGTCGGTCTCTCCCTCGAGAACGCTGACCTCGAGCTGCTGGGCCGCGCCCGCAAGATCGTCGTCTCCAAGGATGAGACCACCATCGTTGAGGGTGCTGGCGACAAGGATATGCTGGACGCCCGCGTGCGCCAGATCCGCCAGGAGATCGAGAACACCGACTCCGACTACGACCGCGAGAAGCTCCAGGAACGCCTCGCCAAGCTGGCTGGCGGCGTCGCCGTCATCAAGTCCGGCGCGGCCACCGAGGTCGAGCTCAAGGAGCGCAAGCACCGCATCGAGGACGCCGTTCGTAACGCTCGCGCGGCTTCCGAAGAGGGCCTGGTCGCCGACGGCGGCGTCGCCCTGATCCAGGCCGCCGCCGTGGCGCTGCCCACGCTCGACTCCCTCACCGGCGACGAGGCGACCGGCGTCAACATCGTGCGCCTGTCCGTCTCCGCCCCCCTCAAGCAGATTGCTGAGAACGCGGGCGTCGAGGGTGGCGTGGTCGCCGACCGCGTCGCCAACATGGAGCCCGGCCACGGCCTGAACGCCGCGACCGGCGAGTACACCGACCTCATGGCAGCCGGCATCTCCGACCCGGTCAAGGTCACCCGTTCCGCGCTGCAGAACGCCGCGTCGATCGCGGGCATGTTCCTGACGACCGAGGCTGTTGTCGCCGACAAGCCCGAGGCTCCGGCCGCCGGTGGCGACGACGCGGGCGCCGGCATGGGCGGCATGTACTGAGCCACCTAGCTCGACGCTGACACGCCTGGGGGGCGGGACTCGTGAGAGTCCCGCCCCCGACGCGTCAGTAGCACCCGTCGAACAGGGCGGTCGTGTGCGCCTCCGCGTCCGAGTATGTGGAGGCGGCGGACTCGAGCTGGGTCGAGATCGTGTCGAGACTGTCGTGAGTCTGCGTCTGGATGGCCTCCCACTGAGTGATGGTCTCCTGGAAGTTGACCTGTGCCCCGCCCGTCCAAGAATCCTGGAGAGCCAGCAGCTGGGTCATGAGGCTGTCGACCTCCGTTCGGATCGTGGCTGCGGTTGCGCAGGCGCGCGCTGAGGCGGTGGAGATTTCGGCGGCGTCAACGGCGAAAGCGGTCATGATGTCACTCCTTTGTGGGGCCCCGGGTGGGCCCGTCACCATCGACGCTACGCTCGCGAGTGATGCGAGTCGAGCCCCAATCCGTGCCCTGTGGATAGGGGAGCGACACGCGCAGGGCCTGTGCATAAACGAGGCCGTGGCTTGTCCCTGTGGATACGTCCCCCGGGTGGGGGCAGGAAGCCGCTGCGCGGGATGAGTTGGCGTGGGGGTTTTGCAACCATAGAAGCCTTGCGTCGGCGTGTCGCCGGCGTGTCGAAGCTCTATGGTCGCAATTCCCCCCGTCCGTTGGCAGCGCCAACGGACGGGGGGAACGTGAAACAAGCGTGAAACGCTCAGTCGGCGTTGGGCAGGTCCAGGGACTCCACGGCGGACTCGAGGGAGGAGGTGGCTTCCTCGTCCTCGTCGGTGTCGTGCAGATCCTCGATCTTGCGAGGAAGGACGCCGGTCGACGTGACCTCGTTGTCGGGGGACACGACGGGGATGCGTTTCTTGATGGAGCGGCGCTTGATGATGAGCGTGCCCGTCGAGGTCACCGAATCATCCTCGACCTCTTCCACGTCATCGGAGTCATCCGAATCGTCGGCGTCCTCGGTCTGAGTGGCCGCGCACAGCTGAGCCTTCTCGCGGTCGAGGCGTGTCAGTTCGACCTCAAGGTTCGCGCGGGCGGTGTTCTCCCAAGCGGAACCCAGGGGAGACTGGTAGATGGTCTCGTAGCTCAGGAGCTTCTTGACGAGAGCGAGGCGCGCCTTGACAAATTGCAGATCGTCGAGCTCGCTGAGCTCGGCGCGCAGGGATGTGCGCAGCTTCTTGTAGTCCTGCGGGCTGCACGCCAAGCCAGCCAGGTCGGCGTCCACGAGCACCTGCGCGTCGAAGTCGGAGCGGGGAGCGCGGTGGCGCGTGAGGAACGCGATCAGCTCGTCGATACGCGCCACGACCTCGTCGGCGACGCCGAGGTTGGTGAGGCGGTTGTGCGCGTGGTCGATGCAGCGAGTGGCCGCGAAGTTCGCCTGGAAGCCGCCCAGCTTGATCTCAAGCGCCTTGTTGAGGAAGGCGCCGTGGTACCACGCGGCGACGCGCAGGATGTCGGGGTCGTGCGCGGACGACGCGATCTCGTCGATATGGGTCAGCGTGTTCATGAGCCGACGCACGTTGTGCAACTGACGGTTGGGTGCGTTCCAGCGCTGCATGAGGTCTGCGCCCTCATGTTCAAGGTCTGTCTCGGTCGCGGTCGCGCCGATCTGCTGCATGGCGTCGACGAACGACGTCAGCAGCCACTGAGGTGCTTGTGCACCCATGGGCCACTCTCCTAGTTGAGGAATACCCGATAGTTGAGGAATACCCGAGCCATGCTAGTGCGATTTTCCCTCGCGGTCACGTTCGCTGGTAAGAAAACGAGCACAATTTGTGAGGTTTATTGGCAACTGTCGGGCTAAAAAAGGTGAAAAACGTGCGGAAAGCGGGCGCTTGCCTGCCGGTTCGTTACGTCTTTCACGTCATCGGCAGCTCGATGCGCACGGTCAGGCCGCCGCCCTTGGTCTTCGTGAGCGAGGCGTTTCCGCGATGTGCGGCCAAAATTCCGGAGACGATGGCCAGGCCGAGGCCCGATCCGCCGGACCTGCGGTTGCGCGAGGTGTCGGCGCGGTAGAAGCGTTCGAAGACGCGTCCGCGGTCGGTTTCGTCGATGCCGGGCCCGTGGTCGCGCAGCTCGACGATGGCGGTGTCGCCGCTGCGGCCGAGCGCGATTTCGACGGGGGATCCGTCGGGGGTGTAGCGCACGATGTTACCGATGAGGTTGGTAAAGACCTGGGAGATGCGGTCGCGGTCGGCGGGTACGATGAGGGTCATGGGGGGAGTGCGCCCGCTGATACCGGTCAGGCCGACGGTGCGCGTGGGGTCGAGCGCCTGCAGGTCGAAGACGGCGTTGTCTGCCAGCTTGACCAGGTCGATCTCGGTGATGTCGAGGGGACGGCCTTCGTCGAGGCGGGCCAGGGTGAGCAGGTCCTCGACGAGCGTGGCCATGCGCGCGGATTCGGAGCCGATGCGTCCCATGACCTCCTCGAAGCGCTCGGGGGGCACGCCGCCCATGGAGTAGAGCTCGCAGTATCCAGAGATGGCGGCCAGGGGCGTGCGCAGCTCGTGGGAGGCGTCGGAGACGAAGCGTTTGATCTTTTGTTCCGAGGCCTGGCGGGCCTCGAAGGATTGCTCGACCTGGGTGAGCATCGAGTTCAGCGAGAGCGACAGGGAGCCGACCTCGGTGGTCGGGGGGTGTGGTGTGACGCGCTTCGTGAGGTCGCCTGCGGCGATCTTTCCGGCCGTGGATTCGATGGAGCGCAGGGGCAGGAGGGCTCGGCGCACGAGGAAGCGGGCCGCCCAGGCTCCGATGACGACGATGATGGAGCCGGCGACCGCGAAGTACGAGGCCGTGGTGCGCAGGGTGTGTTGGACGTCAGCCAGGGGCAGGGCGATCGTCATGTAGCCGGAGAATGTCCCGGTGTTTTGGTCGTACACGGGCACGACGAGTGCGCGCCAGCCCAGGCCCATCTTCGAGGAGGAGACGGTCACGGGCAGTGTGCGGAAGGAGGAGACCGGCGCGGAGGAGGTGTCGACCAGGTCGGGCAGGAGCGGCGTGCCCGAGGCCTTGAGCGTGTCCTCGGAGTAGAGGTAGCGGTCTTGGCCGTTGGCGTCGCGGATGTGGACGTAGTACAGGGTGGGGATGCCGCCCTGGCCGTCGGCGGCGAAGGTCGCGGAGGACGCGGAGATCTGGATCGTGTGCGCGGTCGCGATCAGCTGGTCGTCGATCTGCGAGGTGAGATGGCGCTGGAGGAGTCCGATCATGACCGTGCCGGACAGAGAGAGGCCGGTGGCCAGCAGGAGCGTGATGAGCGTGACGAGCTGAGAGGCGAGGGGTTTGGCGTCCCACCAGGCCTCGACGCGTTGAGCCAGGCTGGGGTGCACGTTACTCCTCGGCACGCAGGATGTAGCCCACGCCTCGCTTGGTGTGGATGAGTTCGCCGGAGGCGCCCTCGACTGCGAGCTTGCGGCGTAGGTAGGAGATGTAGGACTCGACGATGGCGACCTCGCCGTCCCAGTCGTATTCCCACACGTGGTCGAGGATCTGCATCTTGGACACGACGCGTCCCGCGTTGATGACGAGGTAGCGCAGGAGCTTGAACTCGGTGGGAGACAGGTCGATTTGGATGCCGGCGCGCGTGACTTCGTGCGCGTCCTCGTCGATGACCAGGTCGCCGACGCGCAGGAAGGCATCATCTTCTTCGGAGCCCATGGTGCGGCGCAGGATGGCGCGGATGCGGGCGACGACCTCTTCGAGTCCGAAGGGCTTGGTGACGTAGTCGTCGCCGCCGACGGTCAGGCCCTGGATCTTGTCGCGCATGTCGTCGCGGGCGGTGAGGAAGAGGACGGGGGGTGGTGATGCCGGCGTCGCGCAGGCGGCGCGTGACGGTGAAGCCGTCCATGTCGGGGAGCATGACGTCGAGGACGATCAGGTCGGGGCGCGAGGCTTGGGCTTCGTGAAATGCGCCGCTTCCGTCCTCGGCGGTGACGACGTCGAAGCCGGCGAAGCGCAGGGAGGAGGCGAGGAGGTCGCGGATGTTGGGCTCGTCGTCGACGACGAGCAGTTTTGCCTCTGTTCCGGTGGTGCTCATGGTTGTAGTGTCCCGGACGAGCCTGGGTGTTTCCTGATAGTTGGGTGTGAATGATGGGAGGTTGGGTGTTTGCTTGGTCACAGGCTTGGCGGAGGCTCATTCCTGCCAACAAGAAAAAGCGCGGATAGGTTATGCAAGAATTGAAACATGTCATCTCGAAGCGCAGTGGACATCCTTTCCCCCGAGGGTGTCGAATTTCAACATGTCTCCCCCAAGCTCGCGGCCTTGCGCCTCGGCAATGCTTTTGCCCTGTGTGGCGCCCTGTGCGGTGCGATCTCGGGCCTCGTCCTCATTGTCGACATCCCCGCGCTGTGGTGGCTCATGCTCATCCCCGCGTTCATCGCCCTGTTCTGCCTGTGGCTGATCCCCGCCCAGGTGCGAGCCCTGCGCTACGCCCTGGCCGATACTGACTTCGTGATCCGCCGAGGCGTCATCAACCGCAAGCTGACGACGGTTCCCTACGGCCGTATCCAGTATGTCGACATCTACCAGGGCCCCGTCCTGCGCTTCATGGGAATCGCGACCATCAAACTCTCGACCGCGAGCGCGCACACCGACGCGAAGCTTGAGGGCGTGCCGGTCGACGAGGCGGCCCGCCTGCGTGACGTGCTGGCCCAGCGTGGTTCGCGGAGTTGATGGGCCTATGAGCAAGGACCTGTCCGCGCACGGGATTGCCCCCGAGGACTGGCACTATCTCCATCCGTTGACCTATGCGCGGCGCGTGGTGGGCTCGGTCGTCGGTGCCGTGGGTCTGGCGACTGTGGCCAATGCCTCGGTGATCGGCTCCTGGCTGGCCGGCGATGAGGTTGCCTCGGAGTTCAATATTGGGGCTATCTTCCTGGGCCTCGCGGCGGTCGCCGTGATCGTCGCTGCAGTGTCGTGCCTGTATTGCTACCTGTCGTGGAAGATGACGCGCTATGCGGTGACCTCGACCGCCGTGTGGTATCGCGCCGGTATTCTCAAGCGCACCCAGCGCCATGCACGCCTGTCGCGCATCCAGGCCGTCAATGTGTCGTATTCGCTGCTGGGTCGCCTCATCGGCCTCGGCTTTCTTGATATTGAGGTCGCCGGCGGGGCGGATTCGAGCATCAAAGCTGGGCCTGCTGCGTGCCCGCCGCCTGGAGGAGCTGCGTGCCCTCCTGCTCGCCCTGGCCTCGGGCGCGATTGACGAGGTCGTGGATCCTTCTGCCGATGCCGTGGCCTCGACCGTGGGCCACCGAAGCGGTGCCTCGCCGCTGGAAGCCCCCGAGCGTCGCGTCTTCAAGGTTGGTTTTGTCAAGCTGCTGGCCTCCATGCTGGCGACTTTCGACAACGCCGTTGCCCTGTTCTTCGGTGTCTTCCTCCTGGGCCTCAACGGCTTCCTGGTTGGAGTCGTGGGCGTGACCTCGCTCATGAGCTTCTTCGGTATTCTCGCCGGATCGTTCAGCCTCCTGAAGACCGTCTGGGACCGCTTCGACCGTGAGTTCGGCTTCACGGCCTCGATCGCGGCCGACGGTGTGCATATCAAGCGAGGCCTGACGGCGCGTCGTCACGTGACGATCCCTCCGGGGCGTATCCATGCACTGGAGGTCACCCAGCCTCTTGTCTGGCGCATCTTCGGCTGGTATCGTGTCGAGATCACGCAGGCGGGCAACGCCAAGACGACCAACGATGAGTCGAACAACAAGGATCGCATGCGGGTGGACGTCGCCTCCGACGTTGTGCTGCCCGTCGGAAGCCTCGCCGAGGTCCGCCAGGCCATCGCGATCGCGATCCCCGACCTGGGGGTTGACGATCCCGAGGGCTTCCTGACGTCGCTGCGTGCGGGCACGCGCGAGGACCGCTGGATGACCCCGATTCCGTCCAGCGCGCGCATCCTGGACCCCATCGTCTACAGCCGCCGCGCCTTCAGCGTGACCGACGCGGTGTTCGCGATTCGCGACGGTTTCTTCAACCTGCGGTTCTCGATCATCCCGCTCACGCGCATCCAGTCCGTGTCGCTGCGCCAGGGCCCCATCCAGCGTTGGCGCCGTGTCGCCACCGTGCGTGCTGAACTGGTGCCCGGCCGGGTTGCCTCCACAGCCGAGCACGTCGAGGATGGCCGCTCACTGCGCCTGTTCACGCAGCTGTCCGAGGCCTCGAAGATTCGACGCGAGGCCGAGGCCCCCGAACGCTGGCTCTCGCGCGTCACCGAGATTGTCGAGGCGACCTCTCGGCCGACGGCGAGCGGCGAGTGAGGCGCGGATCGGAGACAATGACACCATGAGCACCCCCGGACGCCTCGGCATCGGCATCATCGGCATGGGCCACGTCGGCCCCGTCATCGGCTCAGCCCTGCGCGCCGTCGGACATCAGATTGTCGCCGTCTGCGCCTCCTCGGACGCCTCGCGCGAGCGGGCCGACGCGATGCTGCCCGGGGTGCCCCTCGCTTCCCCAGAGGAGGTGGCCCGACGCTCCGAGGTCGTTATCCTGGCTGTCCCCGACGACCAGATCGGCCCTCTCTCCTCCGGGCTGGCCGACCTCGGCGCCTGGCAGAGTGGCCATATCGTCATCCACCTGTCGGGGGCCTCGGGCGTCGGGCTGCTCAGCGCGGCTGCGGGCGCCGGGGCGATTCCCCTGGCCATTCACCCGGCGATGACCTTCACAGGCACCAGCGTGGACGTCGCGCGCCTAGTCGGCACGCCCTTCGCGGTCACGGCAGCCGCCCCCTTCCTGCCGATCGCGCAGGCCCTCGTCGTGGAAATGGGCGGCGAACCCGTCGTCGTCGCCGAGGAGGACCGCCCCCTCTACCACGCGGGCCTGGCCCACGGCGCCAACTTCATCGCCGGAATCACCGTGCAGACCATGCGGATCCTGACCGAAGCGGGCATCTCCGACCCCGCCCTGTACGCCCGCCCCCTCCTGGAGGCCGCCCTCGACCGGGCCCTCACCGAAGGAACCGCCGGCATTTCCGGACCCGCCGCCCGAGGCGACGCCGGAACAATCGCCGCGCATGCCCGCTGCCTGAGTGCCCGCGACGCGCTCGCGGGAGAGCGCGACACCTACGCCGACATGACTCGGGCCCTGACCCGGCTGCTGCGCGAGGCTCGCCTCCTCGACGAACGCGCCGCGACCGCCGTCGAAGCCGCCCTCCTCGACCCCGGCGCGTAACCTCCCCCTGTGGGAACGATCCCGCGCGACCCAGCCCAGGCCTCGTCCATAACGCGGGCGTGAGGATAGCGACTCTCTTTCGCGCCCGGGGATCAACATTTGCAAGAATAGAAACATGACCCATCGTCCCATCCTCACCCACACGCGCGCCGAGCTGGCCGACGCCCTGACACGTCTGCCCGGCACCAAGGCACTCGTCATGACCATGGGCGCCCTGCACAACGGGCACCTGCAGCTCGTGCGCGAAGCCCGCGAACTGGCCGATCACGTGATCGTCACGATCTTCGTCAACCCGACGCAGTTCGCGCCCGGCGAGGACTTCGATGCCTACCCGCGCACCCTGGACGCGGACATGGACGCGCTCGAGACGGTGGGCGCGGACCTCGTGTGGGCGCCCGCGCCCCAGGACGTGTACCCCACGCCCGCGACCGTCACCATCGACCCGGGCCCCATCGCGCGCGTCCTCGAAGGCAAGACGCGCCCCACGCACTTCGCGGGCGTCGCCCTCGTGTGCACCAAGGTCGTCAACCTCGTGCGCCCCGACGTGGCCCTGTACGGACAGAAGGACGCCCAGCAGCTGGCAGTCCTGCGCACCGTCTTCACCCAGCTGGACATCCCCGTGCGCGTCCACCCTGTGCCGATCGTGCGCGCGGAAGACGGGGTCGCGCTGTCCAGCCGCAACCAGTACCTGAGCGACGATGAGCGCATCCGCGCCCGTGCCCTCTCTCGTGCGCTTCGTCGCGGCGCCGAGGCCGCCGAGGCCGGGGCCAAGCCCGCGCAGATCGTCGCCGAGTGCCGCTCGGTGATTGACGCCGAGGGCGGCATCGACCTGGACTACATCGCGCTCGTGGACGCGGGCACCTTCGAGATCCTGGCCGGCACCGAGTCCGTGCCCGTCTGCGAAGGCGCCGGACCTGCGACCCTGGCCGCCGACGGCACCCGCGAGGGACGCCTGCTCATCGCCGCCAAGGTGGGCACGACGCGCCTCATCGACAACATGGAGGTGCCGCTGCGCGACGCCTCCGGTCCTGACGGTCGCCTTGCTGAGCGCGCGGGAGACCTCGCATGATGGAAATGACCCGCGAGATGGCGATCGGTAAGATCCATCGAGCCGTCGTCACCGGCGCCGACCTGCACTACGTCGGCTCGATCACCGTCGACGAGGACCTGCTGGACGCCGCGAACATCGTGCCCGGCCAGAAGGTCGACATCGTCGACGTCAACAACGGCGAGCGACTCTCGACCTACACGATCGCGGGCGAGCGAGGCAGCGGCACCATCCAACTCAACGGCGCGGCCGCCCACAAGGTGAGTGTCGGCGACCTCGTCATCATCATGGCCTACGCCCAGGTGCCCGAATCCCTCGTGCGCCAGGTCACGCCCGCCGTCGTCTTCGTTGACGAGGCCAACAAAATCGTGAGCGCTGGCGACCACGCGGGAACCGTCCCCGAGGACTCGCCCCGTGCCCGCGAGCTGGGCCTGAAGAGCTCCGGCGTCTAACCAACGCTTGACAGCATGGGGAAGCGCCCACTGGTGACAGTGGGCGCTTCGCGTATCTGGGGCGCTTTCTGCTCCTGAATGTCGATGCAGTACGGATCGTGGGGACCCGCGACGCCGTGAGTCGCGCTCATGAGAGCGCGGCAACCCGATAGGCGGGAACGCCTGATAGGTGGGTGCCTGGGCCCCTTCATGCGCACGTTAACCCGATAGGTGGCAGTGTGGGCGGGGTCGCCCATGCTCCACTATAGGGCCCAGCTGCGCAGAGACGGGTTAGCACGACCACCCGTGGGGCCCAGCTGCCGTGAAGAGGTGACGCCGGAGCCGAGGTAGGTGCAACATGCGTACCTTTACGTCCGAAACGCGCGCTACAATGCAGCCAAAACATGCGCTAATGTTCGTCCAAAACATGCGATGAAATGTGGCCAAAACATGCGCTACAACAGCTTTATATGCTACTTTTTCCTTGAAAGAGAGGAAAAATGTACCGGTCGCGTATTCTTGATCGCAGCGTCGAATCTGCATTGCGAGCCTCGGGTGGTGTGCTGATCGATGGTGTCCGTGCGTCCGGCAAGACACAGACGGGGCGCCACCACGCCGCATCGGTCGTGATCCTCGATGATGGTTCGCCTAGTGTTGCAGCTGCTCTCCAGGTGGATCCCGCGCTTGCTGCTCGAGGGCGAGACTCCGCGCCTCGTTGATGAGTGGCAGCTGGCGCCCGAGCTGTGGAATACGGCCAGGCATGAGATTGATCGGCGTGGCATGAAGGGGCAGTTCATCTTCACCGGGTCATCGGTTGCCGCTTCGGATGCGATGCGACACTCCGGTGCACACAGATTCGTGCGTCTGCGGATGCGCCCGATGACTCTCGAAGAGCGTGGGCTCGGAGTTGGAACTGTCTCGCTCGGGGGCCTCTTTGACGGTGATCTGCCCACCCCTGCTCTCACCTCGCCGATGGACGTTCCTACAATGCTCTCTGCCCTCGTGCATGGAGGGTGGCCCGCAGACCTTGATGTGGTAGAGAAGGACGCCCAGCGTAATCTGCGCGCGTACCTTGAGGATGTTGCTGTCAGTGACATTGCGCGCCTGGATGATGAACCTCGTCGTAACCCACGAACAGTGACAGCCTTGCTGCGCTCGCTGGCACGCAACCTGTCGTCCGAGCTGAAGGTGACAACGATCGCGGCGGATATGCGAGGCGTGGGTGATATTCAGCCGCGTACCGTGAGCGGGTACATCGGTTCGTTGGAACGTATCTTCCTTGTCGAGGAACAAGACGCGTGGTCTCCGCAGATACGCTCGAAGACTGCTATTCGCTCCGCATCAAAGGTTCACTTTGTTGATCCGGCGCTGGCTGCTGCGGCCTTGGGAGCATCCTCGCGTCAGCTGCTCGCGGACTTGAACACGGCGGGACTCTGGTTCGAATCGATGGTTGTCCAGCACCTGCGCACCTACATGCAGGAGCTTGGGGGGCATGTTATGCACTACCGAGATAAGGCGGGACGCGAGGTCGATGTGGTTGTTGAGCTCCCTGACGGTCGATGGGGAGTGATTGAGGTAAAGCTCGGACAACCCGCGATACCTGCTGGAGCCAAGAGTCTGATGCGATTCCTTGAGGTGGTTGACGATGAGCGCATGGGGGCGCCTTCCTTCGCTGCTGTCGTGACGGCTGATGGTCCAACGATGACGCTCGAGGGCGGGGTTACCACGTTCCCACTGGCCGCTCTCACCGCCTAATGAACGAACGTCGGGGAGTCCCACTGGCAGCGCGAGAAGGAAACGGGCCGGACACTTCGTGATCTGCCCAACCGGGCCACTGCCTCGTCGCGTCCTCATAACCCGCTACGATAGGCGCATGACCGATTCTTCTTCCACCCCCACGCAAGCCCCCGCCGACGACACCCCCGAGCAGGTCAAGGTTCGTGCGGCCAAGCGCGCTCGCCTCATGGAGGCTGGCATCCCCGCCTACCCCGTACTCCTGCCGATCACGACCACCATTAAGAAGGTGCGCGAGAAGTACGCCCACCTCGAGGCCGGCGAAGAGACCGAGGACTACGTGGGTCTGGCTGGCCGCGTCATCCTCGCGCGCAACGGCGGCAAGCTGTGCTTCGCGACCCTCATGGACGGCGAGGGCAACAAGATCCAGGTCATGCTCTCCGCCGCCTCCGTCGGCGCCGAGTCCCTGGCCGCCTACAAGAACGACGTCGACCTGGGCGATCACCTCTTCGTTCACGGCCGCGTGATCTCCTCGCGCCGCGGCGAGCTCTCGATCTTCGCGGCCCCCGCCGAGGTCACCCCCGAAGCCCAGGCCGCCTACGAGGCCGCCTCCGCCGCCCTGCCCGCCCCTGACGCGTCGTGGGCCATCGCCTCCAAGGCGCTGCGCCCCCTTCCCAAGACGTGGACCACCGAGGACGGCGAAGAGGTCACCCTGTCCGAGGATCAGCGCATCCGCCGCCGCGAGCTTGACCTGATCACGCGCCCCGCCGCGCGCGACATGGTCCGCATCCGCGCGGCCGTCAACCGCTCGATCCGCGAGAACTTCTTCCGCCGCGACTACATCGAGCTCGAGACGCCGATGCTGCAGATGATTCACGGCGGCGCGGCTGCCCGCCCCTTCATCACGCACATGAACGCGCTCGACACCGATCTCTACCTGCGCATCGCCACGGAGATTTACCTCAAGCGCGCGGTCGTCGGCGGCGTGGACCGCGTCTTTGAGATGAACCGCAACTTCCGCAACGAGGGCATGGATTCCTCGCACAGCCCCGAGTTCACCTCCCTGGAGGCCTACGAGGCCTACTCGGACTACAACGGCATGGCCGACCTGACCCGCGACCTCATCCAGCAGGCCGCGCGCGACGCCTTCGATCTGTCCGAGGGTGAGGAAATCGTGCGCCTGGCCGACGGCACCGAGTACGACCTGTCGGGGCAGTGGGACCGCATCGACCTGTACGGCTCCACCTCCGAGGCCCTGGGCGAGGAGATCACGGTGGAGACGCCGCGCGAGACGCTCGTCAAGTACGCGGAGCGCGTCGGCCTGGAGGTCGACGACTACGCCGTGTCCGGCAAGATCGTGGAAGACATCTTCGAGGAGCTCGTCGCCTCCAAGCTGTGGGCGCCGACCTTCGTCTACGACTTCCCGGAGGACACCTCCCCGCTGACCCGCTACCACCGCTCGCGCCCCGGACTCACCGAAAAGTGGGACCTGTACGTGCGCGGCTTCGAGACGGGCACCGCCTACTCCGAGCTGGCTGACCCGGTCGTCCAGCGCGAGCGCTTCGAGGCGCAGGCCCTCGCGGCCGCCAACGGCGACCCCGAGGCCATGGTCATGGACGAGGACTTCCTTATTGCCATGGAGCAGGGCTTCCCGCCGTGCGGCGGCATGGGCATGGGCATCGACCGCCTGCTCATGGTCCTGACCGGCCAGGGCATCCGCGAGACGATTCCGTTCCCGCTGGTCAAGCGCCTGGGCTGATTCTTCCGCTGTGAGGGCCTCGGCCTCGTTCCTTCCATGGACGAGGCTGGGGCCCTTCTCGCTGTCAGGTGCGCGTGGGCGTTAGAGGCGCGTCCGGGGGTGCAGGGCGCGCGTGTGGACGAGGTCGAGGAGCTCGTGGGCTGCGCCGTCGTCGAGAACGAGGTCGGTGGCCACTCCGGCGCGCAGGGCACCCAGGAGGGGCAGGGCCTTGGAGGCGCCGGAGACGACGCACAGGCGCCTCGGGATCTTCTTGAGGGTGTCGGGTGTGGGGCCGGAGGCCCGCTCGTTCAGGGGCATGTCGGTGGAGCCGTCTTCACGGATGAGGACGGTACACACGTCGCCGACGACCCCATCGTTTTGGGCGGAGGCGATTTCGATGGGCTCGAGGAAGCCTCCCGAGTAGACGTGGGAGGGCAGGCGCGCGGACATAGATCCGACGCCGAAGAGGGCGACGTCCGTGTTGTCGATCGTGTCGAGGACGGATTGGACGGAGCGCTCGCGCCACAGTGCTTTCTTGGTGTCGGCGTAGTCGAAGAAGGCGGGCACCGGGAAGTTGACGATCCGCCCGCCGATGGCTTTGGCGGCGCGGGAGATGATGGCCTCGGCGTAGGGCATGCCAGATTCCGTGGCCGTCGAGGCGCCGTTAAGCTGGACGACCGTCGAACCCGCGAAGGACACGTGTGGCATGGCCTGAGTGACTTCCGCGGTTGTGTTGCCCCAGGCGATGCCCAGGGTGACCCCGGGGAAGAGCATGTCGACGAGGTGTTCGGCGGCGACGAGGGCGACGTTGTGGAGGCGGTTGACCTCGGTGTGGACGTCGTGGACGGGGACGACGGAGACTTGCACGCCGAACAGGTCGGCGATCTGCCCAGCGAGCGTGCCCTTCGTGCCCGGGGAAGCTGACACGGAGATGCGAACGAGCCCGACCTCTCGCGCGTGTGCGAGCAGACGGGATACGGAAGAGCGCGATATCTGCAGGTGGCGGGCGATTGTCTCCATCGTCTGCCCCTGCAGGTAGTACATCGAGGCTGCCTCGTGCGCCTGTTCGTCACGTATTGTCACGTTTTCTAGTGTGCCATGCACAAGCGTGCAGATGTGTGATTTTGAGTATTCATCCGTGTCGCGATGAAGCTACATTTAGTGCGACAGATGGTCAGGGTCACATATTGGGTATTGAACGAACGTGCATTCAGTTTGGGCTAACGTGCATGTAGTGCAATACTTGGTGTGATCCGTCAACAATATCCGCGTGGATACTGTTCGATGGCACACAGTTATCGGCGGAATACCACCGTGACCCGACGTGAAGGCGCGTCGGAGAAAGATAGGAAACATGCTCTCAACACTGCTCCCAGCAGCCGCAGAGGCGGCTGTCCCTACCACGGGCCAGATTTTCTGGTCTGAGTTCCTCGGCACCACGATCCTGCTGCTCCTCGGTGGCGGCGTTGTCGCCACGAACCTGCTGCCCAAGTCCAAGGGCAAGGGTGGCGGTTGGCTCCTCATTAACTGGGGATGGGGCCTGGCGGTCTTCGCCGGCGTCTACGTCGCGTTCCGCACCGGCGGCCACCTGAACCCCGCGGTGACGATCGCCAAGGTCGTCGCCCACATGTTCGACCCCAAGGTCACCCTGGCGGGTGACATTCCCGTCACCGGCACCAACGTCGCGGTCTACATCGTCGCTCAGTTCCTCGGTGCCTTCGCCGGCGCCGTTCTGTGCTGGCTGACCTTCAAGAAGCACTTCGACGAGGATTGCGACCCCGCCCTCAAGCTCGGTGTCTTCTCCACCGGCCCCGAGATCCGTTCCTACGGCTGGAACTGCCTCACTGAGGCCATCGGCACCGCCGTCCTGATCCTGTGGATCTTCGTCTCCGGCTACACCGAGACCGCAGTCGGCCCGCTCGGCGTCGCGCTGATTATCGTCGTGATCGGTAACTCGCTTGGTGGCCCCACCGGTTACGCCATCAACCCGGCCCGTGACCTCGGCCCCCGTATTGCCCACGCGATCCTGCCGATCAAGGGCAAGGGTGGCTCCGACTGGGGTTACTCCTGGGTTCCCGTCGTCGGCCCGATCATCGGCGCCGTCGTCGGCACCGTTCTCTACTACCTCGTTCTCGCCTGAGAGTGAGCGTGCGGGCGAGGCCGCGGTGGCCTCGCCCGCACCATCCCCAGCGCTGGGGAATAACAAGTTCGCAGGGGCGCTGATGCCCCTCAAGCCGCGCAGGTGGCCCGGCGCGGCACATACAACGACGTGATAACGCCTCCGAAAGGACACTCATGACCCCCACCGAAAAGTTCGTTCTCGCCATCGATCAGGGTACGACCTCGACCCGCGCGATCATCTTCAACCACTCCGGCGAGATCGTCTCCGTCGGACAGAAGGAATTCACCCAGATCTTCCCGAACCCGGGCTGGGTGGAGCACAACCCCATCGAAATCTGGGAGAGCGCCCGCACCGTCGTCGCCGAGGCCCTGCAGAAGGCGGAGATTAACCGCCACAGCCTCGCCGCCGTCGGTATCACCAACCAGCGTGAGACCACGGTCGTGTGGGACAAGAACACCGGCGAGCCCGTCTACAACGCGATCGTCTGGCAGGACATGCGTACCTCCGACATCGTCAAGGAACTCGAGGGCGACGAGGGCCCGGACCGCTTCCGCCAGATCTGTGGCCTGGGTCTGTCCCCCTACTTCTCCGGTTCCAAGATCAAGTGGATCCTCGACAACGTTGAGGGCGCTCGCGAGCGCGCCGAGGCCGGCGACCTGCTCTTCGGCAACACCGACTGCTGGGTCCTGTGGAACCTGACGGGCGGCGTCAACGGCGGCGTGCACTGCACGGACGTCACCAACGCCTCGCGCACCATGCTCATGGATATCCGCACCCTTCAGTGGCGTGAGGATGTCTGCGAGATCTTCGGTATCCCGATGTCGATGCTCCCCGAGATCAAGTCCTCCTCCGAGATCTACGGCTACGGCCGCAAGAACGGTCTGCTCGTTGACACCCCGATCTCCGGCATCCTCGGCGACCAGCAGGCCGCCACCTTCGGCCAGGCCTGCTTCGAGAAGGGCATGGCGAAGAACACCTACGGCACCGGCTGCTTCATGCTCATGAACACCGGCACCGAGCCCGTCTTCTCCGACAACGGCCTGCTTACCACCGTGGCCTACAAGATCGGCGATCAGCCGGCCGTCTACGCCCTCGAGGGCTCGATTGCCGTCGCCGGTTCGCTGGTCCAGTGGCTGCGCGACAACCTGGGCATGATCGTCAAGTCCTCGGACATCGGCGAGCTGGCCAGCACGGTCGAGGATAACGGTGGCGTCTACTTCGTCCCCGCGTTCTCCGGCCTGTTTGCCCCCTACTGGCGTTCGGACGCCCGCGGCGCGATCGTGGGCCTGACCCGCTACGTCAACAAGGGTCACATCGCCCGCGCCGTCGAGGAGTCGACCGCGTTCCAGAGCGCCGAGGTCCTCGACGCGATGAACGCCGACTCCGGCGTGCCGCTCAAGGAACTCAAGGTTGACGGCGGCATGACGCACGACGACCTGGTCATGCAGTTCCAGGCCGACCTGTGCGGCGTGGACGTCGTTCGCCCGAAGGTCATCGAGACGACCGCCCTGGGCGCCGCCTACGCGGCTGGCATGGCGGTTGGCTACTGGGAGAGCACCGACGACGTCGTCGCCAACTGGCAGGAAGGCAAGCGCTGGACGCCCACCATGGAGCCCGCCGAGCGCGACCGCACCTACCGCCTGTGGAAGAAGGCCGTCACCCGCACCCTGGACTGGGTGGACGAAGACGTGAAGTGATCGCGTTCCTGACGGAGGGACGAGGCCGGGGCTGCGCGAGCGGTCCCGGCCTCGCCGTGTGCGGCGCGTGGTAAGGGACTAGAAGGACTCGGTGTGGACGTACCCGCCTGCGTCGCGGATGAGGCGGGTGACGTCGGCGACCATGAGGGGTGAGCCGCACACGTAGTAGTCGGCGCGGGTGTCGATGCCGTGGGCGCGCAGGTAGTGGGTGACGCGACCGTGGAAGGTTCCGGGTGTATTCTCGCGGCTCACGCAGTGGATGACGCGCGGGAGGGGAGTGTCCAGACGCGTTGTCGGGTCCTCGCTCGTGGTGGCCAATCCGAGGAGGAGGACGTCGTCTGCTCGTACGCCCTGCTCGAATTCCGCGAGGAACGGTGCGATACCCGTTCCAGTGGCAACGAAAATGCGTCGTCGGCGGGGAGTGCCGTCCGGGTGGGTGTCGCCGGTTGCCGCGTCGTGGAGGAAGTGTCCGTAGGGGAGTTCGAGGGTGACCTGGTCCCCGGGTGTGGCGTGGGTGGCCCACGCCGCGCCGTGTCCGCGCGTGCGCGTGTCCACGAGGAGCCTGACGAAGCGCCCGGAGGGTGTTGCGAGGGAGTAGGGGCGCCACTGGTAGGGGGCGACCCGCACGAGCGCGTACTGGCCCGGCTCCCATGTCGCGCGCGTGGGGAGTTGGAGCGTGATATCGCGGATGGTGGGCGTTATCCAGCTGGCGCGCTCCACTGTTGCCGTGTATCTGCCTGCCCCGGCGTCGCCGCGTGGTTGCGGGGTTGGGGTGTGCGGCGCACGGTCCCCGGTGGGTGCGGTTCGCAGCGCCCGGTTGATGCGCGGGTATCCCGCGGGTCCCAGGGCCTTGCAGGCGGCGGAGAGTCCTGCCATGGCGGCCCCGACGATTCCGGGCATTCCCGCGTCTTGTCCCGTGAGGATGAGGTTGGTGATGGGGGTCGAGGGCGTGCCGAGGTCTGCGTGGAATCGTTCGGGCGTGAGGGGTAGCCCGTAGAAACAGCCGCGGGCGTGGGACGTGTAGTGTTCGACGGTGAGCGGCGTGCCCACCTCGACGTATCGGACGGCGTCTGTCAGGCCGGGCACGGCGCTCTCGGCGAGGCCGATGAGTGCGCGTGCCATGGATGACGTGAGGGCCTCGTAGTCCCGGCCTCGGTGCTTCGGCCGCGTTCCCTCCCAGCGTTCGAAGGCCTCGGGCGTGACGAACGAGATGATCTCCGCTGTCGCGTGCGCTTCCCCGGACTTGATGCCCGGGAAGGAGATGAACGCCGAGCGCGGGTGCCCGTCGAGGAGGTCGGCGGTCATACGGGCCGGGTCGGCGCGGGCCGTGTCCGTGTTGATCCAGACGTTCGCCCCGGTCACGCCCTCCGGGTAGTGGTCGAGGGTGAGGTAGACGGTGACGGCGGAGCCGCCGTGGCCGAGGCCGGCGACCTGTTCGCGCACGCGCGCGGTCATCCCTCCGGTTGGCCCGGTTGTGGGGAGCAAGCGCTGGTAGGTTTCGCGGGCGCCGATGCCGGAGATGATGATCGGCGCTCGCTCCTCGTAGGAGACGGGTTGGGCGCCGGAGTGGTCGGTGACGCGCACGCCGACGGCGGCCCCGTCCTCGACGAGGATCTCTTCGACGTGTTGCCCGAGGCGGATGCGTCCGCCGGCGCTCGTGATTCCCTTCTCGATCATGCGCGCGATCTGTGAGCTTCCGCCGCGGGGAAACCACGCGCCGTTCATGTAGTGTCCGACGATCATGGCGTGGGCGACGAAGGCGCTGCGCGCGGGTTCGACGCCGTAGTCGCCCCAATGAGTGGTCAGGAGGGCGCGAAGCGCGGGGTCGCGGAATCTGCGTTCCATGTAGTGCTGCGTCCGCTCGAGCGCGTGGCCTGCGAGCGCGCGTTGGGCGAGGCGGACGGCGGGGGCGGCGCGCGGGGGCACCATCTCGCGGGCGTAGTGCAGTGACATCCAGGAATAGGCGCGCTTCACGTCCCTGCAGTAGCGGCGAATGGCTGTCTTTTCGTGGGGGAACAGGGAGGTGAGGAGGCGTTGATACTCGTCGGCGCCGGCGGGAATTGTGACGTCGAGGCCGTGGCCGGGCAGGTAGAAGCGGTCGTAGCCTGCTGGCATGCGGTTCCACGCGAGGGCGCCGTCGGTGAGGTAGTCCATGAGTTGTCGTGGGCGCGATCCGGGTTCCATGTCTCCCACGTAGTGCAGCCCGACATCCCAGGAAGCGCCCATCCGACGGAACGAGTGGGTGAGGCCGCCGGGGGTGGTGTGTTGTTCGAGGACGAGGACGCGCGCTCCGGCTGTGCGTGCGAGCAGGCCGGCCGTGGTGAGTGAACCGATGCCGGAGCCGATGATGATGGCGTCATACATGAGAACTCCCAAAACTTGACAGTGTCTACTTATGGGACCATGCCCAACTAGACGCTGTCAAGTCGCGGGGGTATGTCGGCTACACTGTGATCATGACGCGCTCAACGACTCCCGAGGGTCTGCGCGAGACGATCCTCACAATCAGTCGCGACCTGCTCAACGAGGGCGGGCCATCATCCCTGTCCATGCGCGAGGTCGCACGACGCGCGGGGTGCACCCACCAGGCCCCGTACCACTACTTCCGAGGGCGCGAGGCCATCCTCATCGCCCTCGTCGAGGAGGGATACCGCGCCCTCGAACGGGCGCTGCGTGAGGCGAGGGAGACGAGCGAGGGGCGTACGCCGCAGGACACAACACGCGCCGCGGGACATGCCTACCTCACCTGCGCGCTGGCGAACCCCGGGGTCTTCCGAATCATGTTCCGATCGGACATGTACGACGCGGGCGCACACCCGGGCCTTCACGCGGCCAGCCTGGCTGCGCGCTCCCAACTACGCTCGCTGGCCGCGCTCGCATACGGGACCGACGACCCACGCGCGGAGGTCACCCTGTGGGCCTACATTCACGGCCTCGCGACCCTCGTCCTGGACGGCCCGCCGGCGCTCGGAGCCGGTGAGGAGGCGCAGCGCTTCGCCCACGAAGCGATCGAAGCCCCGTACTTCATCGACGGGGTGTGAGCCGTCCGGCGCTCGAGCCCGCCCCCGGCACTGTCCTAGGACCCAAGGCCGACAGTGGCGCTCGCCGCGTCATCTACAATTGACCCCATGGAAAGCTCTAATAAACAAACGACTTATCTCGTCGTTGACGGCGAAAATATTGACGCGACGCTGGGACTGTCGGTCCTGGATCGACGCCCCAACCCCGAGGAGCGCCCCCGCTGGGATCGTGTCCTCGAGAGCGCGCACGGGCGCTGGCACCAGCGCGCCAAGGGCCTGTTCTTCCTGAACGGCTCCTCCGGCTTCCTGCCGATGGGATTCGTCCAGGCGCTGACCGCCATGGACTACCAGGTGATCCCCCTGTCGGGCCCCTCCGAGATGAAGGTCGTGGACGTTGGCCTCCAGCGCACGATGGATGCGATCGCCTCCCTGGGCTCGGGTGACGTCATCCTGGCCAGCCATGACGCCGACTTCCTGCCCCAGATCGAGACTTTGCTGGACCAGGGTCGGCGCGTCGCGGTCATGTGCTTCAAGGAGTTCCTCTCCTCCCAGCTCCACGACCTGGAGGAACGAGGCCTGGAGATCATCGACCTCGAGTACGACGTGCGCGCCTTCCAGGTGCGCCTGCCCAGGCTCCACATCATCGACATCGACGACTTCGACCCGATGGCCTTCCTGTAAGCAGGACACGGTGCCGGGTGCGCAGCGCCCTCACAGACACCACAACGGCACAGCAAGGCCGGGCGGCCCCTCGCGGGACCGCCCGGCCTGTGTGTCTGTCACGCGGCCAAGGCCGCGCCGCTCACTGCTTGTTCTTCAGCGCGGCGAGGCGAGCCTCGATCTCCAGCTGCGAGGAGTCGGTCTCGAGCTCCGCGAACTGTGCGTCCAGGCTGGAGGCGGCCAGCTCGGCCTTGCCCTGAGCCATGGCCTCCTGGCGGCGCACGCGGTCCTCGAAGCGGCCCAGCTCGCTCGTGGGATCCAGGATGTTGATGGAGTTGAGAGCGTCGGTGACCTGGGCCTGAGCCTTGGCGGTCTTCTCGCGGGCGACCAGCTGGTCGCGGCGGGACTTCAGCTCGGCCAGCTTGTCCTTCATCTGAGCCAGGCCCTTCTTGAGGCGCTCGGCGACCTCGCGCTGGGCCGCGAGGGCGGGCTCTTCGGTCTTGATCTCGTTCTCGAACTGGATCTGCTTGCCAATGGCGACCTTGGCCAGGTCGTCCCACTTGGTGGCCCCGGCCTCGTCACCGCCGGCGCGCAGGGAGTCGGCCTTCGCGGAGGCGGCGGCAGCCTTCTGGCCCCAGTCGGCCGCTGCCTTGACATCCTCCTCGTAGTCCTTCTCAGCCATGCGCAGGTTGCCCAGGGTCTGAGCGATCGCGTTCTCGGCCTCGATGATCGAGTTGGTGTAGTCGCGGATGAGCTGGTCGATCATCTTCTGCGGGTCCTCGGCCTTGTCGAGGAGGGCGTTGATGTTTGCCTTGGCCAGCTGGGTGATGCGGCCCAGGATCGTCTGCTTCTCAGCCATGATGTTCTCCTTTGTGTGGTGTGCGCTCGTGCGCGGGTTGAGCGCGAGGCCATGGCCCCGCAGGTTGGTGGGTGGATGTTGTGGCCCTTACTGGCGCGCCAGGGGCGTGCTCATCCCCTTCCCGTGTGGGAGGGGGGATGGGGAGTGTCCCTGTCCGTGTGGCGCAGGGGGTCGAGGGTGGCGTCCAGCCTGGCTTGGACGCGGCGCAGGCGCTCGAGGGCACCGAGCGGGCTGTCGAGCGTGATGAGGGCAGACTGCGCCGCGGTAATCGCCTCGTGCGCGTCGGCGATGAGCGGCGCGAAGAGGTCGGGGTCGGTCTGGAGGCGTTCGGCGTCGGCCAGGTCGGAGGTGACGGCCGCGATGGCGGCTCCCAGGCGCTCGCGGATCGCGTCCAGGTCGGACTTGGCGGTGAGGATGGCGTCCGTGAGCTGGCGAGCCATGAGGAGCGCGCGCTCTGCCGTGTCCAGGGAGGAGGCTGCTCGCGCGGCGTCCGTGTCGGCGGCCAGCTCGGCGGCGTCCAGGGCGGTGCGGGCGGACTCGAGGAGGGCGGCCGCCTTGTCGGGGTTGGGTTGGAGGGACGCGAGCGTCTTTTCGGGGTAGATGCTCGCGATGCTCGACAGCTCCTCGCGTGAGCGCTCCACGTCTGCCGCTTCTTCGACGAGGCGTTCGCGGGCCTGTGCGATGCGCTCGGGGAGCGCGGCCTGCTGGGATCGCTTGGCACCGAAGGTGCGCTGGGCGTCGCGCAGGGGCACGAGGGTCGTCTCCAGGGCGGTGACGATCTCGGTGGCGAGCGCCGTCTTGGCCTCCGGGTTGTTGGTCGCGTGGATGCGGCCGAGCGTGGCGAAACCGCGGGTGACGGCCTCCTTCGCGTCTGTCACGAGACGCTCGAACTGCTCGGTGGCCGAAATACCGAACTGGGCCCGCGCGTAGGTGCACTCGTTGTCGGCGCGTTGCACCTCCTCGTCAGCCTCAAGCAACCGGCGGTTGGCCTCTTCGACGGTGTACTGCGCCGCCTGCGTGGCGGCCTGCCACCTCTCCTGGGAGGCTCGGGTGGCTCGGTCCTCGTCCTCCCGGTCCTGCTTGCGCTTGATGATCGAGGAGATCAAGCCGAAGACGCCGGCCGCCAGGCCGAACATCGCCCACTTGAATCCGCTACCGGAGGAGGATGAGCTGCTGGACGAGGATGAGGACGATGTGCTGGGGGAGGCGGTCGGGCTTGTGGATGCGGAGCCGGTCGCGGTTGCCGCGGGCGCTGCTGAGGCCGCGTTGCCGAAGGCCTGGGATGCGACGGCCGTGGCGACGGTGGCTGTCCCGTCGGCGCTCAGGGGCTCGACGGCGAACGCGGGAGCGGCGCACGGGAGCATCGCCACTGTCGCAGCAGCGGCGAGGCTGAGGCGTCGGATCCGTGTCACGGTGCCCTCCTGGTTGATGGTGAACAGATTAAAATACACTGTCACGCTAGGATTTGTCGACAGTGCGCTGTATTTTGTGTCACGCTGCCCGGCTCCATGGCTAGTGTACGCGACCCGCGCTGAGTCGACGAGGCCATGGTCGCCACTCGCTCGGCCAACTAGAAGTTGCCCTGGTCGGAGGAGATCCCGTCCCCGCCTCCCGATGAGCCGCCCCAGCTCGAACCCGAACTCCACGAGTCGTGGTCGTTGTCCCACCTGTTCCTGTGGTGGGAGGACGAGCCGGAGTTGGACATGAGGATTGACCACAGGAGCGCCTCGCCGAGTGAGGAGCCAACCGAGGACATCGTCGAGGTGGAGCGCGAGGATTGGCCACTGTTCCAGGGGGCACCGGCCTCGCTCAGGGGCGTGGCCAGGACGCGATCGGCGCTGGCGCGGGCGTCGGATGCCAGGGTCGAGGCCTTGGCGGGGTCTGCGTCCAGGCTCGCGCGCGCGGCCTTGAGGGACTGCTCGGCGGAGTGGAGCGTGGAGCGCACGCTCAGGTCCATGGCGCCGCGTCGGCCCTGCACGTATCGCTGGGCGCGCTCGATGGCGGTTTCTGCCAGGGAGATCTGGGACTGTGCGCTCGCGCGTGCCTTCTGGTTGTTTTCGCGCTGGGTGCGCAGGGGTGCGAGGGCGGAATCGAGCATGGCCTCGGAGGCGCGCAGGTGTTCGAGGGCAGCCAGCGGGTCGCCCGTGTTCATGAGTGCGGCCTGGGCCTCGGCGATGGCGGTGCGCGCGTCGGCAACCAGCGGGTCGAAGACGGCGGGCTCGGCGCCCAGGCTCGTCACGTCCTTTATGTCGGCCGAGATGGAGCCGATAGCGGTGCTCAGACGTTCGCGGATCGCGTCCAGATCGGACTTGGCGGAGAAGATCGCGTCGGTTTGGTGCTTGGCCATCATGAGCGCGCGATGGGCCGTATCCAGCGAACTCTCCGCCAGGGTGCGGTCGCTGTCCACCGCCCGCTGCGCAGCCGCGATGGCGGATTGCGCGGTTGCCAGGAGCGCCCGGGCCTGCTCGGGGTTGTCCTGCAGGGAAGCGAGCATCTGGGCGGGGTAGATGCCGCTGATCGAGACCAGCTCGGTGGACGCCCGCTCCAGGTCGCCGCGCTGCTCGGCGAGGCGCTCGGAGGCCTCGCTGATACGGCGCGGGAGGCTGGCCTGCTCGGAGCGCTTGTGCTCGAAGGAGTCCTGCATGGCGCTAAGGGGGTTCATGTACGTCCCGAGGTCACGCATGATGGCCGAGGCCAGGGACGCCTTCTCCGCGTCGCTGTGGGCGTCCTCCATCCGCTGTTGGGCGTCGAAGCCGCGCGAGACGGCGGCCTTGGCGGCCTCGAGGGTGCGGGAGAACTCGTCCGTTGCCGCGATACCGAATTGGAGGCGCGCGAAGTCGAGTTCGTCGGAGGCGCTGCGCACCTGTTCGTCGGCGGCCAGGAGCTGTCGGTTGGCCAACGTGGCCATTTCTGCCGCGTTCGCGACGGGTGCCTTGCTGGGCTGGGTGGGAGTCTGTGCGGCGGTGGGAACGGAGCGGCGCGAGTTGCGTCGAACAAAGTATGAGATCAGCAAGAATCCAACCAGGATCGAGGGGAGCAAGGAACGTCCGGTGCCGAATAAGCTGAAAGAGCTAGAAGAACTCGAGGAGCGTGAGCCCGTCGAGCTTGTCGTCGAATTCTTGTTGGAAGCGACGTGGTCAATGAAGGCGACGGCTCCTGCTGCGGCGTCGGAGGGCGTCAGGGGGTTGCTGGAGAGTTTCGCCTCAGCGACGGCGCGGGCCTCGGCGCGCACGCTCGATGAAATCGATCCGCCTTTGACGCACGACCCGTCCTTTCGTGTCTCGTAGCCGATGTAGTAGATGATGGTGCCGTTGGAGGCAACCGAGTTCTTCAGGGTCTGTTCACACCACTGAGCCGCGTCCATGTTCGAGAAGTTGTCAACGATGACAACATCGACGGAGACGCCCTTGGAACGGGCGGTGCGCGCAGCGGTCTCGATGGTGGTGCGGTCGGAGTCAGCCAGCCACCCCGTCGGGTCGGTCACGATGCCGGTCGTGGTAACGGGGGAGGTGGCGAACGCGGGGGCACCGAGCGCAATCAGGAGCGAGGTGAGCATAGCGGCGACGCTGAAGCGGCGGATTCGTGACACGGGGTCCTCCTGCATTGTGGTGAACAGGCTAACGTACACCACGGCGCGCGCGTTGGTCAGCGATGTGACGCACTATGCGAAACGTGGGTGCTGCTGAGGGTCAGTGTACGCGAAAGAGGGGGGCAGCGGTGCTGTTCGCTACAGGCAGTCGTAAGGCTCCGACGCCGGGCGGGAGAGCACCCTATGATAGGGGGAGCCCATAGGGCTGAGAGACTATTGAGAGAAGGAGGGGACCATGCCCACCGGTAAAGTGAGGTTCTTCGACGCTGATCGCGGTTTCGGCTTCATCGCGGGAGACGACGGGGCGGATGTCTTCCTCCACTCGTCCGCGCTGCCGGCCGATGCGCGCAGTCCCAGGGTGGGTGCTCGCGTGGAGTATTCGGTGGCCGACGGACGCAAGGGACCGCAGGCGCTCAGCGTGCGTTTCCTGAAGGAGACAGCTTCCGTTGCCCGTGCCAAGCGCCGCAAGCCGCAGGCGATGGTGCCCGTGGTCGAGGACCTTATCAAGCTCCTCGACTCCTCGAGCGCCGCGCTGCGCCGCGGATCCTACCCGGACAACGCGACCAAGATCGCGAAGGTGCTGCGCGCCGTCGCAGAGGAATTTGATGCCTAAGACTGTGGCCCGCACGCGGGCAGTGAAAAAGGACGCCGTCCTGGAGGCCGCGCTCGACGTGGCACGCGCGGGCGCCGAGGCCGTGGCACACCCGCGCCCTGTCGGTGAGCACGTGGGTTTCGAGATGGTGTCGGATCGCCTGGGTACGCACTACTTCGCCTCCACGGATGCGGGCTACGTGGGCTGGTGCTGGGCGGTGACAGTGGCGCGCGTGCCGCGCGGGCGCGTCGCCACCGTGTGCGAGGTCGACATGACCCCGCGCGAGGGCGCGCTCTTAGCCCCCGAGTGGGTGCCGTGGGAGGAGCGCCTGCGGCCTTCGGATATTTCGCGCGAGGACACTCTGCCCTACGTGGCTGACGACGAGCGCCTGGAGCACAGCTTCGAGGACACCAGCGAGGACCCGGACCTGCCGGTCGTGCGCGAACCCGGCATGGGGCGCCCGCGCGTCCTGTCCGAGGAGGGACGCAGCCAGGCTGCGAAGCGCTGGTATGAGTCGGAGCGCGGCCCGAAGGCGGGGCGTCGTGCGCGCAACACCTGCTCGACCTGCGGTTTCCTCGTGAAGATGAGCGGCGGCATGCGCCAGATGTTCGGCGTGTGCGCGAACGAGTGGGCGACCGATGACGGTGCCGTCGTGTCGCTGGATCACACGTGCGGCTCCCATTCGGAGACGGACGTGCCCAAGAATGGGACGGCCTGGCCGGTTCGTCCTTCCCGCGTGAATGAGGGCGCGCTGGACGCCGAGCCGATGCCGCACCCTGTCAAGGAGTCCCCTTCCGACGAGGCCGTGACAGAGTAGGCGCAGGGTGCGCACCACTCCGAGGACACCCCTGAGGAGAGCAGGCAGCGTCAAGCCGACTGAGGCCTCGGCACACGAACTGACAGGAAGTACCCGGGAGGCGACTCCCGGGTACTTTCTCAACAAGTGGGAACACGGCGGGTATGTTTGCGTCGCCGGGCGCGACCAGGCACGATTAACCAGTGAATACCCAAGAAAAGACCGCCCCGTCCCGCGGCGGCTTCACACAGTCACTCGATTCGTTCTTCCAGATTTCCACGCGCGGTTCGACCATCGGTCGCGAAATCCGCGGTGGAATTGTCACCTTCTTCGCGATGGCCTACATCCTGGTCGTCAACCCGTTGATTCTTGGCGAGGCCATCCCCAAAGACGGTCCGATCACGACCGAGGGCATCGCCGCCGGCACCGCGCTTGTCGCGGGCATCATGACGATCCTCATGGGCGTCGTCGCCAACTACCCGCTCGCCCTCGCCGCCGGCCTCGGTCTCAACGCCGTCGTCGCCTTCACCCTGGTGCGCGGCGCGGGCCTGAGCTACGGCGAGGCCATGGGCGTCATCGCCTGGGAAGGTATCCTCATCTTCCTGCTGGTTCTGACCGGCTTCCGTGAGGCTGTCTTCCGCGCCGTTCCCCCGGCCCTCAAGACCGCCATCACGGTGGGCCTGGGCCTGTTCGTGTCCCTCATCGGCTTGGTCAACGCGGGCATCGTGCGTACGGGCGCGACCCCCGTCCAGTTTGGTATTTCGGGGTCGCTCGACGGGTGGCCGGCCCTCGTCTTCGTGTTCGGCCTGTTCCTCATGATCATCCTCCACGTGCGAGGCGTCAAGGGCGCGGTGCTGATCTCGATCGTCGCCTCCACCGTGATGGCGGTCATCGTCCAGTTCTTCGCCGGCATCAAGCTCATCTCCGAGACGAACCCGACCGGCTGGGGTAAGACCGTCCCCGAGCTCACGCACTCCCCGATCGCGGTTCCGATCTTCAACACGCTCGGCAAAGTCGACCTCTTTGGCGGCTTCGGCAAGCTCGGCGTCGTCTCCGTCATCCTCCTGGTCTTCTCCCTCATGCTCGCCGACTTCTTCGACACGATGGGCACCATGGTGGCCGTGGGCGCCGAGGGTGACCTCCTCGACAAGGACGGCAACCCGCCCAAGACCCGCCAGATCCTGGTGATCGACTCGCTGGCCGCCGTGGCCGGCGGCGTGGGCGGCGTCTCCTCGAACACCTCCTACGTCGAGTCCGCGTCGGGCGTCGCCGAGGGCGCTCGCACCGGCCTGGCCTCCGTGGTCACCGGCGTGCTCTTCCTGCTCTCGACCTTCCTGGCCCCCCTCGTGGAACTTGTCCCGACCGAGGCCGCCTCCACGGCCCTCGTGTTCGTCGGCTACCTCATGATGACCCAGGTCCTCGAGATCGACTGGAAGGACCCCGAGGTCGCGATCCCGGCCTTCATGACGGTGGCCTTCATGCCCTTCGGCTACTCCGTGTCCGTCGGCATCGGCGTAGGCTTCGTGACCTACACGGTCATCCAGCTCGTCGTGGGCAAGGCTCGCAAGGTCCACCCGCTCATGTGGCTGGTCTCCGGCCTGTTCGTCATCTACTTCCTGATGGGTCCGATCCAGCGCCTCCTCGGCGCCGCCTGATTGCTCACCTATCGCGTACTTGTCGCCCCGTCGCAGCGTTGCTGCGGCGGGGCAGTCGTATTCTGAAAGAACGCGTACGAACGAGGATCGCGCGCTTCGCCCAGGCCTCGTTCGTGGAGGGGCACAGGATGAGGAGGAAAGACATGTCGGCTACGTTTGCATCGTTGCGCTACGTCAACTATCGGTACTGGTTCATCGCGTCCCTGATCGCGTCGACCGGCGCGTGGCTTCAGCGCGTCGCCCAGGACTGGTACGTGCTCACCGTCCTGACCGACCACGACGCCTCCCAGGTCGGCGTCGTCACCGCCCTCCAGTTCATGCCCATCATCCTGTTTTCCGCCCACGCGGGGGTGCTGGCGGACCGAGTCCCCGGCCGGCGCCTCCTCCAATGCACGCAGGTCGGGGTGGGCCTCGTCTCCCTCATCATCGGTTTGGTCGTCCTGACGGGCACGGGGCAGCTGTGGCACCAGTATGTCCTGGCCTTCATCTCGGGGACCATCTCCGCGATCGACACACCCGCGCGCCAGGCCTTCGTCGGCGAACTCGTTCCGCTTGACAAAATGGCGAACGCTGTCGCTCTGAACTCCACGGCGTTCCACGCGGCGCGTCTCATTGGCCCGGCCTCCGCGGGCTTGTTCATCGACTGGTGGGGTGTTGGCCCGGTCTTCCTCATCGACGCCGGCATGTTCGCCGCCCCCGTCATCGCGCTGATGCTCATGCGCGGCGACCGCCTCTACCCGCGCACGCTCGTGCCGCGCGCTCGTGGCCAGCTGCGCGAAGCCGTAGCCTACGTCCGCCAGCGTACGGACATCCTCATCATCCTCGTGCTGATTGCCATCGTGAGCGCCCTGGGTATGAACTTCCAGATGACCAGCGCGCTCATGGCGACCACCGTGTTTGGCAAGACGGCCGGCTCCTTCGGGATACTCTCCTCATTCATGGCTTTCGGCTCGATTCTGGGGGCGACGGGTGCTGCACGCCGCATCCCTCGTCTGCGCACGATTATCCTGGGTGCCGCCTTCTACGGGTGCGCCGAGATCCTGCTGGGTCTGTCCCCCTCTTACTGGTGGTTCGCTCTCCTGTCAATCCCGACGGGTTTTGGGATGCTGACGATGAACACGAGTGCAAACGCCCTCATGCAGACGCGTACGGATCAGGAGATGCGTGGGCGTGTCATGGCGATGTACTCGCTTGTGTACCTGGGCGCGACGCCGATTGGATCGCCGATTATTGGCCGTGTGGGCGCGGTTTTCGGGGCCCGCTGGGCGATCCTGGTGGGCGGGATCGCCTCCCTGGGTATCGCGCTCGTGTGCGGCGCGTGGGCAATGATCCACTGGAAGGGGCGCGTCGTGGTACGTCCCTCTTTCCCGTGGGTGGGCGTGGAGGGTGGTTCCTCTGTGGACGCACCGCGCCGCTCGGTCGACCCGAGCTGAGAGCCGGGGACCGCGCGGCGGCGCGAGGCGCTTAGAGGACCCGCTCCAGGCAGTAGTCGATGCACTCCAGGAGCGCCTCGACGTCGCCGATCTGCACGCTGGGCCAGGTGCCGATGCGCAGCTGGTTGGCACCCACGCCGCGGTAGGCGCCGATGTCCACGATGCCGTGGGCACGCAGGTGCGCGGCCAGGTCGCAGGCCTTGACGTCGGCGTTGATCTCGATCGTCGCCGTGACGGGCGAGCGCCACGCCTCCTCGGCCACGAACGGGTAGAGCGCCGGGTGTGCGATCGCCCAGTCGTAGACGAGGGACGAGGCCTGGGCGCAGTGGGCGCTCACGGCCTCCATTCCGCCGAGCTCGTTGAGCCACGCGACCTGGCGCTGCGCCATGATGATGGTCGCCAGGGCCGGGGTGTTGAGGGTTTGGTCCTTGCGCGAGTTGTCGATCGCGGCGGATAGGGAGAGGAACTGGGGGATCCAGCGTCCGCCCGGGGCGGCCTCGATAGCGCGGGCGCGCTCGATGGCGGCGGGGGAGAGGATGGCCACCCACAGGCCGCCGTCCGAACCGATGGCCTTTTGCAGCGAGAAATAGTAGGCGTCGACCTGGGTGAGGTCCACGGGCGCGGCACCCGCGATGGAGGTGGCGTCCACGAGGGTCAGCGCGCCGGGCGCATCCACACGGTAGACGGGGGAGGTGACGCCCGTCGAGGTTTCGTTGTGCGGGTAGGCGTACGCGTCGACGCCCTCGGCGGCCGAGCGCGGTGCTAGCGTGACCAGGGAACCCGCCACGGCCTCGTCGATGAGGGGAGCGGCCAGGTGTGGTGCGCGCTCGGCTGAGGTGGCGAACTTCGCTCCGAAAGCGCCCCAGGAGCCGAAGGCCGCGCGCGAGGAGATGAGGCACGCGCAGGCCGCGTCCCAAAACGCGGAGGCGCCGCCGTTGCCTAGGACGACCTCGTAGCCGTCGGGAATGTTCAGGAGCGTGCGCAGACCCTCTTTCAGGTCGGCGACGACGCGGCGCACGGGGGCCGCGCGGTGGGAGGTGCCCATGAGGAGGGGAGTGAAGAGGGCTTCGAGCTGGTCGATGCGCACCACGGAAGGGCCGCAGCCGAAACGGCCGTCGGCGGGCAGGAGGACCGGGTCAATGTCGGGGAAAGCCACCATGTCCACAGCCTAACCCTGCGCGCGGATCTATTTCCATCATGCCCATTGATCGAATTAGGGTGAAAAAGCGCACGTCACGACGCGCACTTTTTCGCATGAGTGTGTCGATTCCATCCAAGAAAAGGAAGGTCACCCTATCCTGGTGTTCGTAGGTGCCCCTTGAAGGAGGACGACGTGGCAGACCTGATTGACACCACCGAGATGTATCTCAAGACCATTCTCGAGCTCGAGGAAGACGGGGTGACGCCCCTGCGCGCCCGCATTGTGGATCGCCTGGGACATTCCGGGCCGACGGTGTCGCAGACGGTCGCGCGCATGGAGCGCGATGGGCTGCTGCACGTGATGGGGGACCGGCGTCTGGAGCTGACCGAGAAGGGGCGCGCGCATGCGACCGAGGTGCTGCGCAAGCATCGCCTGGCCGAGCGCCTGCTGCTCGACGTTATCGGGTTGGAGTGGGCACAGGTCCACGACGAGGCCTGCCGATGGGAGCACGTCATGAGCGACGCCGTCGAGGCGCGCCTGGTGGAGCTGCTTCACGACCCCACGCTCGACCCCTACGGCAACCCTCTGCCGGGCGTGAGCGGTGCTGAGCGCCTGCACTCCGCGGAGCTGGCGGTGCGCTCGTTTGAGTCGGGCGCGCTGACCCTGGCGCGCATCGGCGAACCCATCCAGGCCGATTCTGAGTTGCTGGCCGCCTTCGATGAGCTGGGCCTGCGTCCGGGCGCGCGCGTGGGCTTGTCGGCGCACGGCGACGTCGTGCGCGTCTCCGCGCTCGACGAGGCCGGGGAGGTTCGCGGTTACCTGACCATCGCGATGCCACTGGCCGCTCACCTGTTCGTGCGCGGCGAGTAGGCGCGAGTGTGACGAGGCCGGGGCCCATTCGGGTCTCGGCCTTCGTTTTGCACGGAAACGAGCCTATCTCGGATTATGGAACAAGTGTGACGAGTTAGTGATAGGCCCAGTTTTGCCCGAAATCGCGGGGCTCAAATGTCACGAAATGATAACGGTGGGGTATTGAGGGGTATTGACGTGTTACCGGAACGTGACATTGACCAGCTGTGCAGGCTATAGTGAGTACCGGTCATCAGACCAACCGCCCATCCGGCACCCGAAGTGAGACAACGGATGGTGTGGAAACAGCGTCTCACGCGGGGAACCCATTTCCGGCTCCTCGTAGCCTTGGGGTGAAGCTCGCACGCCGAGCCGGGCCTCCCGCCCGAACCCGACAGCTAACCTCGCAGGGAAACAGGGAGAAAACGAGTGAAGACTTCTAAGCCTGCTCCGCGTCACCGCCTGGCACGCCGCCCCATGACCGCCGCTGTGGTCGAGGGCGTGGCCCCCACGAACGCCGCTCGCCCGATCGCCTTCGCGTCGGCAGCCGGTGTTGCGCTGACCGCGATTGCCGCCGGTGTCGCTAACGCCGCCCCGGCCACCCCCCAGTCCGAGCCGCAGAGCGCGGACCTGAACACCACGACCATTGCGGTCGATGATGTCACCACGGTTGAGGTTCCCGATATCGCGTGGACCGCCGAGGATGACGTCGTCGCGTCCGTCACCGCCGAGGCGCCCCCGGCCCCCGAGCCGGAGCCGGCCCCCGCCGCTGCGCCCGCCGCCGCCAACGACAACTCCGAAGGCGCCGCCTCGCGCTCGGAGACCCGCGGCGAGGCCACCTCGACCGACACCTCCGCCCGCCAGGCCGCCGTGAACGCCGCTGGCTCCGACATCGTGTCCGTCGCCCTGGGCCTGACCGGCATCCCCTACGTCTACGGTGGCGAGACCCTCGCTGGCCTGGACTGCTCGGGTCTGGTCAAGTACGCCTACGCGGCCGCTGGCATCAACCTGCCCCACTCCTCCTCCGCTCAGACCGCTGGCGGCACCATCGTGTCCGACCCGCAGCCCGGCGACATCGTGTCCTACCCCGGTCACGTCGCCATCTACATCGGCAACGGCCAGATGGTTGAGGCGACGGTCCCCGGCCGCCTGTCTCAGATCTCGCCGGTGCGCGGTGGCGCCACCTACGTGCGCTACTGAGCAGCGTTAACTCTTCACAATCGCCGCAGCCCTCGGGCTGCGGCGATTGTCTTGTCTGCGACCTCTTGGGCTTTCGCGCAGCGTCAAAATACGGCACAATATAAGTGACTGCCACCACGAGGAGGACATGATGAGTTCTACCGAAGTCATTCTGGTCGGTGTCGATGGCTCGAAGGAGAGCCTTGCCGCCGTCACATGGGCCGCTGATCGCGGCGCGCGCACCGGAGCGCGCATCCATTGCCTGTGCACCTACGCGCTGGCCTCCTACTCTGCCGCCGCCCTCGATGGCGGGTATGCCGTTCTCGACGACGAGGCCCTCAAGGCCGGTGCCGAACAGGTCGTCGAGGAAGCCAAGGCGCTGGCCCGTGAGCGCGGCGCCGCGCACGTGTCCGGTTCGACCGAGCCGGGCGACCCGGCGGGCGTCCTCATCGACTTCTCCGCCGAGGTCGACATGATCGTCGTCGGTTCGCGCGGTGGGGGAGGCTTCGCCGATCGTCTCCTTGGCACCGTCTCCTCGGCCCTGCCCGCGCACGCCAAGTGCCCCGTCGTCGTGGTTCCGCGCCACACCTCGGGCAAGAAGTTCACGCCCGTCGATCGCATCGTCGTGGGCATCGACGGCACGGACCAGCCCTCGTGCGCCCTCAAGCGCGCGATCGACGAGGCCCGCGTGTGGAAGGCTCGCGTGACCGCCGTCTCGGCCGTGCCGATCGCCGCTGGCCCCTCCGTCATGGCGTGGACCCCGACGGGCGTTGACCACTCGGCGCTGCTCGCCCAGGTCCGCGAAGGCATGGACGCCGCCATTGACGCTGTCCTGGACGGCGACGACATGCACGTCTCACGTCACGCTCTTGACGGCTCCGCGGCGTCGCTGCTCATCGAGTTCTCCACCGCCGTCGACCTGGTCGTCGTCGGCACGCGCGGGCGCGGCGGCCTGGCCGGGGTCCTCCTCGGATCGACCTCGCAGACCGTGCTCCACCACTCCACCTGCCCCGTCATGGTCGTGCCCTCCGCCCACCTGGGCGAGGGAGCGACCGCCGTCCACACGGAGTGGGAACGCCGCTAAGGTGCCACTGACGAGGCCGGGGCGTCCCCGCGAAGGGACCCCGGCCTCGTCTATGTGCGCAATGTCCCGCGCGAGGACGCGCTTCCCGGGGTGGATGAGGCGGCGACGGCGCGCCCACTTTGCTACAGTGGGCGCGGACAACTTGTCACGCCCTCGTAGCTCAGGGGATAGAGCACCGCTCTCCTAAAGCGGGTGTCGGACGTTCGAATCGTCTCGGGGGCACTGTTGAGGGGTTTTCATGCGCAATGCCGTCGGGTACATTGTGACCATTGTGGCCGCCCTCTGCTGGGGCGCCTCCGGTGTGTCCGCCGACTATCTGATGACCGGCCACGGCATTGAGCTCACCCTCATTAGCTTCTGTCGCATGTTCACTGCCGGTGTGCTCACCATCGCCTCCGCCCTGGCTCGCTCGCGTGGGATCACCCCCGCCCATCGTGAGCTCGTCACGAGCGCGCGCAACTGGCGCACCCTCGTCGTCTACGCGCTCTTCGGCCTCGCCGCCTGTCAAATTAGCTACATGGAGGTCATCCGCGCATCGAACGCCGGGACGGGCACCGTCCTCCAATACCTCGGCCTCATTCTCATCGTCGTCTGGGTGTGCCTGAGCCACCGCCGCTGGCCGCGCGCCGCCGAGGTCGTCGCCATCGTCCTGGCCCTGTCCGGCACTTTTCTGCTCTCCACGCACGGGTCACTGGATACCCTCGCTCTCACGCCCGTCACGCTCGCCTGGGGAGCCGTCGCCGCCCTCACGCTCGCGACCTACACGCTCCTACCGGCGCGCCTCATCGCAGCCTACGGCGCACAGCTCGTCGTCGGCTACGGCCTGATCATCGCCGGAGCCGGGGTGGGCCTTGTCGGGCGAGTCTGGCGTTACTCGATCACGTGGACGCCCGACGTTGTACTCGCCATGGTCATCACGGTCGTGCTGGGCACCGCTGTCGCCTTCACCGCCTACCTGTGGGGCGTGGACCGCATCGGACCCGTGCGCGCGTCGCTCGTGGGATGCGTCGAACCCATCGCTGCCACCGGCTTTTCCGCCCTCATCATGGGAAGCTCCTACACGGGTGCCGACATCGTCGGCATGGCCCTCATCATCGGAGCTGTTGTGACCATTTCCCTGGTCGACCTCATCCGGGCGCGCCGCGTCACACAATAAGGGGCTACTGCCGTAGGGTGGAAACGTGGTTCCTAGTATCTTTTCGCGCCGTTCCGCTCCAGAGCCCGAGGTCACCGAGGCCTCGTCCACGTCGACGCACCCGACCACCCTTGTCGGTCAGGCGCGCACCGCGTGGCGCACACGACTCGAGGAGACCATCGCCGCCGACAGCAAGAACCTGCCGACGCTGTCGCTGACCGAGGCCCACCCCGGCGGCCTGGCCCAGCTCTTCACCGAACACCCGGTGCGCCTCAGCCTGCTCATCCGCGAACCCATCGCCCTAGGACGCGCGCTCGGCCGGGCCCGCGCGATCATCGCCCGCTCCGAGGAGCGCTCCGCCGCGCACGGCACCGGGCCCATCCACCTGGCCATTGGAACCGCGTCGTGGCGACACGGGACCGAGATCATCACCGCCCCCGCCCTCCTGCGCCCCGTGCGCCTCGTGCGGCGCGACGACGACGTGCTCATCGCCGTCGGACACGGCGCGCTGCTGGCCCCCGAGCTCGAAAACGCCCTGCGCGGCGCCGGCGTCGACATCGACGGGCGCGACATTCTCGCCCAGGCCACCGGACACCACGGATTCTCCTCCTCCCAGGCCATGAGCGCCCTGCGCCAGGCCTGCGGCGTCCTGGCGCGCTTCGAACTGCGCGACGAGCTGGTTGTCGGCCTCTTCAGTCACCCCGCGGGCCCCCTGTCCGCCAGCCTCGACTCCGACATCGAGGCCCTGGCTGACTCCACGGTCATCCGCGCGCTCGCCGGGGACCAGGACGCGCTGCGCGACCTGACAGGCGATCCCCTGACGCGCAACCCCGGCGACCGTGACCCCTGGGCCGAGAAGGGCGTCGGCGACCTGATCCCCGTCCAGCAGGATGCCGTCGAAGCCGCCTCCGAGGGGCGCTCCGTCCTCATCGACGTTCCCGCCCACAGCGACGACGCCTCCATCGTGGCCGCGATCCTCGCGGACGCCGCCGCGACCGGGCGTTCCGTCCTGCATGTGTCCACCGCGCCCTCGCGCTCGATCGCCGCCTACTCGCGCCTGGCGGACCTGGGCCTGTCCGACGTCGTCGCCAACATTGACGGATACTCCGACGCGAGGCGCTCCCTGGCCGCTCGCGTTAAGGAAGCGATCGACGACATGGCGCCCGTCGTCGACCAGGAGGCCGTCGACGCGATGCGTCAGAGGCTGCGCCATGTGCGCTCCTCCCTGGACTCCTACGCCCGCGCCCTGCACGAGCCATACGGCCGCTTCGGCGTGTGCGCGGCCGACGCGCTGCGTGCCCTGACAGACCTCACCAGCGGTGACGACGCGCCAACGACGCGCGTGCGCCTGTCTGAGCAGGCCCTCTTCGACATCGCCACGGACCAGGGCGAGAGCGCCCGTGCTCTCCTGCGCGAAGCCCTCGACTCCGGCCGCCTGAGCGCAGGCGCATCCTCCGCCTGGTCCTCGGCGATCCTGACCTCAGACGAGCAGGCCTCCGACGCTCTCGTGCGCGTCAACCGGCTGGCTCAGGCCCTGCCTGAGCTGCGCGTCCACATCTCCGCCGTCGCTGGCGAGGCCGGGATCAAGCCCGCCGCGACGCTGGCCCAGTGGGACCGCCAGCTCGCCATGTTCGACGGCATCGCCGACGTCCTCGACGTCTTCAAGCCCCGCGTCTTCGAGCGCAGCGCCGCCGACATGGTCATCGCGACCGCCCCCAAGCAGTGGCGCAAGGACCACGACATCACCATGAGCCGCGCCGAGCGTACGCGCCTGGTCAAGCAGGCCCAGGACCTCGTGCGCCCCGGCGTGCATGTGCCCGACCTGCACCGCGCCCTCATCCGCGTTCAGGAGCGCCGCGACGCCTGGTGCGCCGTGTGCGGCGACGACTCCTGGCCGATCCTTCCCGCCAAGATCGGAGAAATCTCGGCCCTGACCGACGCCGTGCGCGACGACCTCGACGCCATCGCCCCCGTGTTCGTGGCCGAGGAACCCGACCTGGTCGCCACCCACCTGCAGCGCCTGTCGGCCCTCATCGAGAAGTGGGCGGGCGACACCTCCGCCGCCCGCGACATCCCCGCGCGCCTCGAGATGCGCTCGCGCCTGGCCGTCCACGGCCTCGACAAGCTGGCCCAGGACCTGGCCGACCGCGCCGTGGCCGACAACCAGATCGACACCGAGCTCGACCTGGCCTGGTGGGCCTCCCTGCTGCGCGCCATGCTCGCGGCCCAGCCCGCGCTCGGCGGCATCGACCCCGCCTCCCTCGAGGAACTGACCCGCGAAGGACGCGACCTCGACGAGGCCCAGGTGGCCTCGCTCATCCCGCAGGCCATCACGGGCGTGCGCCGCATTCGCACGAACGCCCTGGCCGCTCGCCCCAGCCAGTACGAGGAGCTGCGCGAACTCCTCGAGGACGGGGCGGCGCCCTCCGACCTCGAGCTACTTATCGCCTACCCGCTCGTACGCCACCTGCTGCCCGTCCTCATGACGGTCCCCGCGATGGTGCCGATGCTGGCGCCCACCGGCCGCACCCTCGACATGGTCGTACTGGACGGTGCCGACGGGCTGCCCCTGGCGGAGCTGGCCCCCATCATCGCGCGCGGCCACCAGCTAGTCGTCATCGACGACCTCGCGGTCGCCTCCGAGCACGGCGCGACACGCACCCTGGCCTCCGTCCTGCCGACCCTGCGCGTCGAGCCCGGCCCGCGCCGCCTCAACGACCAGGTCGCGCTGTTGCTCGCCCGCTACGGCTACGAGCACGCGGGCATCCCCGTGCCGTGGACGGCCGCCAACGCGCCCGTGTCCGCCCGCTGGGTCGAGGCCACCGGCATGCCCGCCCCCGGTGCCCACGCCATCGAATCGACCACAGCCGAAGTGCGCGCCGTCGTCGACGCCGTCATCGAGCACGCCGTGGAATCCCCGGAGCGCTCCCTGGCCGTCGTCGCCATGTCCGACCGTCACGCGCGGCGCATCAAGGAAGCGCTGCACGCCGTGCGCTCCGACGAGCCCGGCCTGGCCTCGTTCTTCGACCCCGCAACCCCCGAACCCTTCGTCGTTGTCGGCCCCACCGAGGCGCTCGGACTCACGCGCGAATCCCTGATCCTTTCCGTCGGCTTCGCGAAGACCCCCCACGGACGCGTCATCCACGACTTCGGCATCCTGTCCACCGAGGAGGGAGCCGACGCCCTGGCCGAGGTGCTGCGCGTCGTGCGCGGCGACCTCACGCTCGTGTCCTCGCTGCACAGCGAAGACATCGACCGCGACCGACTGCACCACGCAGGCTCGCGGATGCTCATGGACCTCCTCGAAATCGCCGAAGGGCACGCGGGCGAAGGCATGGACGCCTGGCCGGTCCTGGCCGGGGAACCCGACCGCCTGCTCGTCGACCTCGCCGACCACCTGTACTCCCGAGGCCTCGAGGTCGTCGCCAACGTCGGCATCCCCGGCGGCATGCGCGTCCCCTTGGCCATCGGACACCCGGCCTCACCCGGACGCCTTCTCCTCGCGGTCCTCACCGACGACGAGGAATACCTGGCCGAACCCAGCCAGCGCGTGCGCGACCGCGCCCGACCCCGCTGGCTCGAAGCCCAGGGCTGGCACGTCTACACCGCCCTGTCCATGGCCCTGTTCATCGACCCGGAAAAGGAATGCTCCGCGATCGTCGACGCAGTCTTGGACGCCCTCGACGAGCTGCAGGTTCACGCCGACGTCCCCGCCGTCGCCGTACCCGAGCGCGTGAGCGACGACGACGCGGACGAGGCCCCTGCCGACGCTCCGACCGCCTCCGACGAGGCTGACGACAGCACCGAATCTGAGGAACGTACCGACCCGGTCGATCCCGAGGAGCGCGCCGATTCCGAGGACGACGCCCCGGCCTCGGCGAACAATCCTGACGAGGCCCCCGCCGCCGCCAAGCCGCGCCCGCCCATGTTGGACGACGGCCTCGACGAGGAATCCAAGCGCCGCAAGAAGGCCGACGAGGATACCACCGGCATGCTCCTGGAGATCAAGCGCAAGGAACGCGCCTCCGAGGAGCACCGTGGGCCCCGACCCGCGATCGCCAAGGGCCTGCCCCTGGCTGCCTACTCCGACGACCAGCTCGACGAGATGGCCACCTGGGTGCGTTCCGACGGCGTGGAGCGCACCGACCTGGAGACCGCCGAAGAGCTGCGCGTGGCCCTGGGCATCACGCGACGCGGCTTCCAGTCCGATGCTGTCCTGGGCAACGTCGTGCGCCGTACCAAGCCCGCGTTCAACGCCGCCGACGCGGACGACGAGGGCTACGGCGATGAGTGAGCCCGCTCCGCGCAAGCGCCGCCGCGTCGCGCGCTTCGTGTCCGACGTGGACCGCCGTCTCATCGCCGAGGGCCTGCCGCCCTCCTGGGAAGATCGCGTACGGCCCGAGGACACGCGCCCCGGCTCCATGGCCGACGCCCCCGACCGGGGCGACGGAGCCAACGACGCGCGCCTGCTCGACAACGTGCCCCCGCACGCCCAGGCACGCGCGTAGGGACGTCCGTGCCGCGAGCCGCTGGCGTCGATCCGATGAATATGCTCCGGTTATGCGGCTCGTGTTGTGTAGGCCCCCGCGATGGTTCCCCAACAATGTCGCACGTAATTCCCCCCGGACTATTTCAAATTTTGAAGTCGCATCGTTGGAATCATGCGGTTTGTTGGGGTGCTCAGAAAAGTAAGGGTACCCAAATTACGTGCGAGATTTGTGGGGAAGCGTGCGCGATCGGGCACTTCAATGGGGTGAGAGAGCCAGGCGGGCACTAGGCCGGTGCTCTCGTGTGGTGTTAATACAAAAGCGGCGGGGCCGATATGCATCGGCCCCGCCGCTGTCCCCAGAGGGGGGCAAGGATCAGGCGCGGTCGCCCCTGGCGAGAGCGTCGCGGATCTCGGTGAGGAGCTTGACCTCGTCGGAGACCTCCTTGGGGGCCGCATCCTGGGCCTTCTTCATGCGCTTGGCCAGCGCGTTCATCGGCAGAACGAGGAAGAAGTACAGGGCGAAGGAGATGAGCAGGAAGTTAATGACGGCAGTCAGCAGGGCACCGAACTTCAGCGAGGAGCCGTTGAAAGAGAAGATGAGAAGTTCGGAGAAGTCCGGCTTGCCGAAGAGCATGCCGATCAGCGGGTTGATGACATTGTTGACGAGGGAGTCGACGATGTCCTTGAAGGCGGTACCGATGATGACACCGACGGCCAGCTCGATGACGTTGCCGCGAGTGATGAATTCCTTGAAGCCCTTAAGCATGGGATCTCCTGTCGTGAAGGTGGTCGGCTTTGCCGACAAGACTGGATCGCCGAGAGGATCGGCGTGGCGGGCCGGAGCCGCCGGGGCCTGACGCCACGCGGGCGCGCTGTTACCACGGAGAACATTAGGGGGACTTTGGTCTGAAAGATAGTGCTTAGGGAGTAATGTTCGTCGCACTTTCTGTAATTCGGTCAAAGATTGCTGAAATTGAGCCGAAATGTAATCTCTGAGAGCTGCGTGACAAACGAGTGTCAAGTAAATTGCCGGCCGTTGTGTGGGGCTTTCTTAGCGGTCCTGGACCCATATCGTGCGCGTGGGCGTCATGATCGCGTCGATCGACACGTCGTGGCCTTCACGGGGGATCGTTCCCGGCGCGAGCACCTCGTCGTCAAAGACGACGGCGACCACCGGCGTCGAAGGCGTGCGGTGGGGGAGCGTGCGGTCGTACCACCCTCCGCCCTGGCCCATGCGTGTCCCGTCCGGGCTCGCCGCCAGCGCCGGGACAAGAATCAGATCCGCCTTCTTGAGCGTATCCGCGCCGAGCGCAGGACCGGGCGGCTGAGCGGGAGGCCGCCCCGGCATCACCAACGCCTGCCCAGCCTCCCACAAGCCCCAGCGCGGTCCCGGCAGGGCTGCCCCGGCCTCGTCGACGAGGATTGGAAGAAGCGCGCGAGGGAACAGGTCCAGCGTGAGGGAGAGATCTGGCTCTAGGGGCGTGGGCACGAACAGCGCGGGCAGGGTGACTCCGCCCATTGACGAGGCCAGGGCGCGTACCTGGGAGGCGATTCCTGCCGCCTCGGCGCGGTGGTGTACGAAGGTGTGCGCTTGGTTAGTTTTGGAGGGGGGCGTGATGGTGTCGGTCGCGGCGGCAGCGCGGCGAGCCCTGCGGCGAGCGCGAATCTCCGCGCGGAGAGTTGTTTTTGTGGCCATCGTCTCCCTTTCGGGCGGTTTCTTCGCTACCCTTGCAGTATGTCAGATAAAAATCAGCCCGTCGTGCACGCCGTTGTCCCCTCGGCCGGTCGCGGAACCCGCTTCCTGCCCATCACCAAGTCGGTCCCCAAGGAGATGCTCCCCGTCGTCGACCGCCCCTCGATCGAGTACATCGTTCGCGAGGCCACCGACGCTGGCATCGAGGATGTCCTGTTTGTCACCCGCGCGGGTAAGCAGGCCATCGAAGACTACTTCGACGCCGAGCCCGGCCTCGAGGCCGACCTCGAAAAGGGCGGCAAGACCAAGGCCCTCGAGTACGTCAACGAGTACAAGAAGTACGCGCGCGTCCACTCCGTGCGCCAGGGCCACCCCCTGGGCCTGGGCCACGCGATCCTTCAGGCCAAGTCCCACGTGGGCGACGCCCCCTTCGCGGTCCTGCTGCCCGACGACCTCATGGAGCCCGGCTCGCAGCTGCTGCGCAAGATGATCCAGGTGCGAGGCGCCCTGGGCGGCACCGTCGTCGCCCTGCTCAAGGTCACCCCCGAGCAAGCCACGGCCTACGCCTCGACCGCGGTTGAGGTGCTGCCCGTGCCCGAGGGCGTCGACCTGGAGGAAGGCCAGCTCATGCGCATCACGGACGTCACCGAGAAGCCCCCGCTCGAGGAAGTCAAGTCCGAGTACGCGGTCGTCGGCCGCTACCTGCTGGACCCGGCCGTCTTCACAGCCCTCGAAAACATCGAACCGGGCGCCGGCGGTGAGTATCAGCTCACAGATGGGTACGCGCGCATGATCGACCTCCCCGAAGAAGAGGGTGGAGGGTTGTACGGTGTAGTCATCGACGAGCGACGCTTCGACACCGGGGACAAACTCGGCTACCTCGAAGCTAACGTCACGCTCGCCCTTGAGGACCCGGCGCTTGGAGGGGAACTCAGGGAGTTCCTGCGCTCCAAGCTCGAGGACTGAGAACCATGCGAAGCGTTGCCGACTTCTACCAGGACTGCCAGGCCGTCGCTCACGCGGTGCCCCCGCTCGACGTCAAGCTCGCCGACGCGGTGAGCTGCGTGCTCGCGGAGGACGTGCAGGCCCCCTTCAACCTCCCGGTCGCTGACCTGTCCGCGTGTGACGGGTACGCCGTGCGCGTGCGCGACTGCGAGGGAGCCACCCTGGAGACGCCGGTGACGCTTCCCGTCACCGAGGAGATCCGCGCCGGGGCCGTCGACCCCGCCGCACTCGTGCCCGGCACCGCGATCCGTATCGCGTCGGGCGCGCCCATGCCCTCGGGCGCCGAGGCCGTGGTCTCCCTCGAGTTCACCGACCACGGAGTCGCTCAGGTCGCCCTGCGCACCGCCCCGGCCAGCGGAGAGAATATCCGCCGCCGCGCCGAGGACGTTGCGCAGGGCGACACCGTGCTGCGCGCTGGCACGCGTATCGGCGCACGCCAGATGGCGCTCCTGGCCGGCGTGGGCCGTGACCACGTGCTCGTTCACCCGCGACCGCGCGTCGTCATCATTTCCATCGGCGACGAGATTGTCGAGCCCGGCGGCGAGGCCCGCCTCGGCACCGTCTTCGACGCCAACGGTCACGCTCTGGCCACCGCAGTTGCTGACGCCGGCGCCGAAACTTTCCGCGTCGCGGCCGTCCCCGATGAGCGAAGCCGCCTGCGCGAAACAATCGAGGACCAGCTGGTGCGCGCCGACCTCGTCCTGACGACCGGCGGCATCTCCTACGGCAGTGGCGACACGGTCCGCGAGGTCCTCGGGGCCCTGGGCACCGTGCGCTTCGACAGCGTCGCCGCCTGGCCCGGCCACATCATGGGCGTGGGTACCGTCGGCGCCGAGGAGGGGCGCCCCGGCACTCCGATCGTCTGCCTGCCCGGCGACCCCGTCTCCGCCCAGGTCTGCTTCGAGGTCTTCGTGCGCCCTGCCCTGCGTCACATGCAGGGCTGGACCGCCGTCAACCGCCCCGTCGTGCGCGCCGTCATCGACCGCTCCTGGTACTCCCCGCGCGGCCGCCGTGAATTCGTTCGCGTGCGCCTGACGGGCTCCCCGCGCGCCGGCTACAACGCTTCTGTCATGGGAACCCCGGCCTCGTTGCTGCTGTCCGCGCTCGCGGACTCCAACGCGCTGGCGGTCGTCCCCGAGGATGTCACGAATGTGCGCGCTGGGGACACCCTCCAGTGCCTGGTCCTCGAATGATCTGCTTCCTGCGGCGCTCCAGGTGCGTGTGGGGGCGCGACATCGACATGCTCACGCTGCGCGTCGCTGACCCGGTCGGGCGCGGTTTCCTACGTCCGGGCCCTCCCGGCAGCGCGAACCCGCGCGAGCTCGTCGTGCGTCCCGTGCGCGGCCAGGAGCATCGGACGCTCGATGCGGTGCGTCGCGCCGACGGGCACTGGCTGCGCCCGTGGGAGGCGACGTTGCCTCCGGACTCGCTTGAGCATATCCCCACGTTCTCGCAGTACATGCGCCGCGCCGAGCGCGACCATCGCGAGGGGACCGGCCTGGTTTTTGGCGTACTGATCGATGGGTGTTTCGTCGGCCAGTTCACCGTCTCCAACGTGCACTGGGGTGCGATGTCGTCGGGGATGCTGGGCTACTGGATCGTGTCGGATTGGGCGGGACGAGGCCTGGGTTCCCTGGTTGCTGCGCTCGTCCTTGATCTGGTGGTTGGGGAGCTCGGCCTGCACCGGGTTGAGGTGTGCGTGCGCCCGGAGAATGAGCGTTCGTTGGGCGTGTGCCGAGGTCTCGGCTTGGTCGAGGAGGGGTTGCGTCCCCGCTTCATGCACATTGCGGGACAGTGGGCCGATCATGTGGCGTTTTTTATCGATGCCGAGTCGCTGCCTGAGGGTGGGCTCGTGCGGCGGCGTTGGGGGAGCTCGGCGATTAGCTGAGTGCGCGGGCGCGGGTGTGTGGGCCGCGTTTGACGGTGTGCGTGGCGTCGGCGCGTCGGCGCCGCGCGGATGCTGGCCCGAGGCGTGGGTGTCCACCGTTGTTCTCTACCGTTTGGGAGAAATGTCGTGTTCTCGTGTGGAGAGGGTGGCATGTTTGACGACAGTCTCACGGTGGGTCCCGAAAGGGCGGCTGTCGAGCGCTGACTGCCCCGGCCTCGGCGATACTGGTGGGGCACGTGTTACTACTGTGATAGTTGTTATCGATTCAGAACTTACCGTCAGGTTTGAGAGTCCGACACGCCCAATATGAGCAAACTTGCTACTCACAAACCACCCTACGTTGAGGGGGTGGAAATTGGTGGACTCGTCATCGCAGCGGTATTCGTCTCGCTTCTTGCGACCGTACCGCAGTTGGTCGCGCGCCGAATGGCCATCGTTGAGTCTCGTGAAATTGACCGATTCTCCCCGAGCCTGCGCATGATTCGTACGAATGCGTCAGAATTAGATATGTGCGATCGCGCCAGTGGAACGATCCTGGCTCGGCGCGCACTGACGAGCGGAGGAAGCATGTACACGGCCACCACTGGACGTACCCGGCCCGTCATCGATCGCCGCAATAATAAGGCGGTCCGAGACATCGCCCGGCTGCGCGCCCGCCGCGCAGCGCGCCTCGCCGCCGAGAGCGCCGCGGGACGCCGCCGCATGGTCATCACCGGCGTGTGCGCGCTCTCCACCGTGATCCTTGGCATCGTTATTGCCGCAACCTCGATCGCCTGGGCGTGGATTGCCCTGCCGATCGCCGCTCTCGTTGCCTCGCTGTCGACCTCCCGCGTCGCGGCTATCCGCTCGCAGCGCGCCTCCGAGCGCGAGGTTGAGTTGCTGACCAAGCTGCGCGCCGACGTGCGCGGTGGACGCCCCGCAGCCTCCGCGCCGAAGGCCCGTCCCGCGCAGAGCTCGTTTACGCGCGACGAGGCCGTGGCTGCCCCGCGCGTGTCTGCGTCGTCTGACGCCGCACCTGCGGCCTCCGAGTCTGCTCCGACGACTGGCTCCGTGCCCTCCCTCGTGTTCAACGTCGAGGTCCCCGAGGCCGTCGAGGTTGCCGACACTCCCGCGCGCGCATGGACGGTCGCCCCGATCCCCGCGCCGACCTACGCCTCCCGCGACCGCGTGCGCGGCCGCATCGTCCACGCCGACACCGACCTGCGCGGCATTCCGCGCATCACGGCGGCCATCCCCGCGCGCCCCATCGCGCAGACCGCCCAGGTTGGGGCTCGCTCCACCGAAGAGGTCGTCGCCGACCAGATCGTCGCCCTGGACCTGGACGCCGTCCTGGACGCGCGCCGGGCCCAGTAGGGCTGCTTCTTGCTGTCGTTGCCGCGCCGCGAGCCACCTGGCTCGCGGCGCGGTTCGTTCGCTACACCTTGGCGGCGCTGGGGGAGCGGGGTGTCTTGCTCGGTATCGTCTTCTATGTGGACTCTTCGGTGCGGCAGCTACGGCGCGGCAACTACGGTGTGAAGGCGTGCTGATTTCGGTCGGCTTGCGCGAAGACTTCGGAGGGTGCTAAGGTATATCCGTCCTTGGGGCTATGGCGCAGTTGGTAGCGCGTCTCGTTCGCAATGAGAAGGTCGGGGGTTCGAATCCCCCTAGCTCCACCACATACCGACATCCGATCGCGGATGTCGGTTTTTTGTATGCCTGGGCGCGTTCGTGCGGTGCCTGTTGTTGTGTTGATTGGTGCCGCTGGTGTTCGGGGTGCCTGCTGGGCCGGGTTGTGGGGCCGGGCCGCTGTGTGTGCCGGTGGGCGGCGGCCCGCCCGCGAGCCGTCTGCGCCGCGAGCTTCGCTCGGCGCGTCGCCGCGAAGCCCGGCCAGGCCCCGCCGCCGGCCACGGGCACCGCAGCCAGGCGCTCTTGCGCCCTCCGGCACCCTCCATACCGGCGGCGCTTTGGTGCTGTGTCGCTGATGTGCCCGGCCAGGCCCCGCCGCAGCCCTTCACACCAGTGAGGCCTGGCGTACTGGTCTGCTCCGAGCGTCATCTTGATGCCTGGACAGGCCCTGCCGCCGCCCACAGCACCGCAGCCATGCCCTCCGGTCCCTCCGGCGTCCTCCACCAGGCCGCGGGCTCCAAGCGCGTGCTCGAGCTCCACGGGAACTGGACGAGGCTGGAGTGCACGGGGTGCGGCGCGCGCTCCACCATCGACGACTTCGACGAGGCCCGGGCCGGGCGCGTGCCTCACTGCCCGTCGTGCTCCGCCGTGGTGCGCCCGGACATCGTGTTCTACGGCGAGGCTCTGGACACGGCGACGCTGGAGGGGGCCGTCCTGGCCATAGCGGGGGCGGACATGCTGATCGTGGGCGGCACGTCGTTGGCGGTCTACCCGGCGGCCGGGCTCATCGACTACTACCAGGGCGGGCGCCTCGTCCTCATGAACGCGACGCCCACCCCCTACGACGGGCGCGCCGACCTGATCATCCGCGAGCCCATCGGCCGCGTCTTCGCGCAGATCCAGGGGCACGTGTGAGCAGGCGCCACAGTGCGGCCAGAGTAAGTGGCGGCGTGGGGCAGTTTCGCACCCGGTGCCCACAGCGCTGACTCACGCAATAGCACCCGCTCGCCCCACTGCGCCGCCAGCGCCCATCGATAGGCCCTGGGCGGCGGGACATCACATGGATCAGCCCGCCGCCCTTGGGATTCTGGGACGCCCCGAGCCGCGGCCTACTGCTACCCCTCCTTCCCGTCGTCCATCTTGCCGTCGTCCATCTTGCCGTCGTCCATCCCCCCCTTCATGCCATCGCCCGACATCGACTTCTCCATCTTCGTGTCCTGCGTCATCGACGGCGACGACGGGTTCTCCATCTTGTCGTTGGCGGAGTTCCCACAGGCCGCCAAACCAGCGGCGAAGACGACGGACAGGGCGGCTGCCAGAGCCGCGCGGCGAATACTCATTGCGTGATTCCTTCTGTTGACGGGCGCTCCGTTAGCGCCTTCACCCTCCTATTCGGCGCGAACAGCGCCACGGATCACCCAGCCATCAGTGACATGCAACACACGACATCCGCTGATCCACGACTGCGACTGCGACGAATCAGGAGTAGCACCACACGAAAGGAGCATCATGACAACCCTGGTCCTCATCGGATTCCTCGGTGGCCTCATCACGGGCATCTCCCCGTGCATCCTCCCCGTCCTCCCCGTCATCTTCATGGCGGGTGGCGCCGCTTCGGCGCGCCCCTCCCCTTCCTTCGCTGTTGCTCCGGGCACCGGCATCTCCCTCGGGGGGACTTCCGGCGCACAGGAAGACCACCGCGCGACACGGCCAGTGCCCCGCGCCCCCTCGAAATGGCGGCCCTACCAGGTCGTCGCGGGACTGGTCCTCAGCTTCACAGCATTCACGCTGCTTGGCTCGACACTGCTCACGGCGCTCCACCTGCCCCAGGACTTCATCCGGTGGGCCGGGGTGGTCCTGCTGGTCCTCATCGGTGTGGGCATGATCGTCCCACGGTTCATGCACGTCCTGGAGAAGCCCTTCGCCGTGTTCTCCAAGGCTGGTAGGCGCACGGGGACCAACGGCTTCGGCCTGGGCATCGTCCTCGGCGCCGCCTACGTGCCCTGCGCGGGACCCGTACTGGCGGCGGTGATCGTCGCCGGCTCCACCGGCCGCATCGGGGCCGACACCGTGGCCCTGGCGCTCTCCTTCGCCGCGGGCACAGCGATCCCCCTCCTGGCCTTCGCCCTAGCGGGGCGCCGCCTCACCGAGCGCGTCTCCGCGTTCAGCCGCCACCAGCGGCGCGTGCGCATCGCCGCGGGCGCCACCGTCCTGGCGTTGGCCGCCGGGATCGTCACCGACTTGCCCGCCGTTCTCCAAAGGGCGCTGCCCGACTACACGTCAGCGCTGCAGCGCAGCGCCGATCCGGGTCTGAGCAGGGGCGAAGGCCAGCGCTCAGCCTGCGTCGACGGCGCGACGACCCTGGCGGACTGCGGCGCGCTCCCCCTCCTTGAAACCCACCGCGTGGCTCAACACGGACGGCGGGGCGGCCCCCCAGGGCAGTGGAGCGACCCTGGTCGACTTCTGGGCGTACTCGTGCATCAACTGCCAGCGCTCCATTCCCGGGATCGAAAGGCTTTACGAGACGTACCACCCCTACGGGCTCCAAGTCATCGGCGTCCACTCCCCCGAGTACGCCTTCGAGAAGGAGACCGCGAACGTCCAATCCGGGGGCGACAAGCTGGGCATCACCTACCCGATCGCCGTCGACTCCGACCTGGAGACCTGGACGGATTTCGACAACCACTACTGGCCCGCCCAGTACCTGGCGGACGCGCACGGGCAACTGCGCTACACGCACTTCGGAGAGGGCGGCGAGGCGACCCTGGAGTCACTGATCCGCCGGCTCCTGGCCGACCAGGGCAACGCGCTGCCCGACCCGCTCTTCACCGACGACGGCGTCGAAGGAGTGGCCTTTCACCGCACGCCCGAGACCTACTTGGGCCACGAACGTGCAGCAAGCTTCGCGGGGACGGAGGCCTACTCCGCCGGGACGCGCGACTACGCGGCCCCGGCCTCGTTAGGCGCGGACCGCTTCGCCCTGCAGGGACGGTGGACCATCGGCGCCCAGTCGATCAGCCCCGCCGACGACGAGGCGGAACTGCGCCTCATGTGGCGCGGACGCCGCGTGGACCTGGTGGTCTCGGGCGAGGGCGACCTCACCTGGGAGATGGACGGCCAGTCCCACACCCAGCATGTGAGCGGCACCCCGAACTCGATGACGCTGGTGAGCGGGGACACCGATTCCTCAGGGCTGCTCACCGTCACGGCCAGCAAGGGTTTGGCGCTCTACTCCTTCACCTTCGGGTGACGGCTTGGCCGCGGAGGAACAGGTGGCCTTCGCGGCGCCGCCCCGGCGGAGACCCCGCCCGGCGCCGGGCGCCCCCGGCACCGGGCGCCACGGCGTTCTATCATGAGCACCGTGAATGACACCGCCGCACGCGACCTGGGCCGCGAAGACCTGCAGTTGGTCGCCGAAGGGGACAAACGGGCGTTCGCGAGGCTCTACGATGCCTGGGCGCCCACGCTCTTCGCGCTCATCAGCTGCGTCCTCAAGGACCGCGCCCAAGCAGAAGAGGTCCTGCAGGACACGTTCCTCCACGTGTGGAGGCGCGCCCCCTCCTACGACCCCGGCCGCGGCAGCGTCCGCGCCTGGCTCACCACCATCGCCCGCAGGCGGGCCATCGACCGGGTGCGCTCGGCCCAGGCGGCGCGCGACCGCGAACTCGCCTCGCCCCCGGACGTGGACTGGGACCAGACGGCGGAGGAGGCGGAGTCCCGCATCGCGGGCGGAGACGTCCGCCGCGCGCTCGGCTCCCTGGGGGAGCCGCACAAGACCGTCATCCTCCTGTCGTACTTCGGGGGACTGAGCCATTCGAGGATCGCCGACGCGACGGGACTGCCGCTCGGCACCGTGAAAAGCACGATCCGCCAGGCCCTCGCCCGCCTGCGCACCATCTTGGAGGAACGATGAGCGACCACATCTTCGACGACGACGAGACCGCTGCCCGCCTCGGCGCCTCCCTCGCCCCCGTCGAGCCGTCGGCGCGCGTGCGCGACGCCCTCCTGGCCGCGATCGAGGAGGTCGAGCAGGAGCGGCGGACGGGGGCCCCTGAGGAGGCCGCAGCGGAGGACGGCCCCGGCGCCGGCCCGCGCCTCGTCCGCATGGCGGCGCCCACTGCGGCGGGGGCAGTATCAGAGGCGGGCTCCGGCTCCGGGGTGGCGGCCGAGACCGGGGCGGACTCCGGATCCGGAAGCCGCGGAGGTGCCCACGGGAAGGCCCCCGCGCGCGACCGCAGGGCCATCCCCATGTTCGCGCGCGTCCTCACCGCGGCGGCTGCGGCGGTCGCGCTCTTCGCAGCGGGGATCGGCGTGGGCCGGTGGACCACGATGACCTCAATGGAGTCCACCAGTCACTACGCCGCCCTCAACCAGGCGCAAGACGTACGGCGCTCCACCGACACCATGCCCGACGGGCACGTTGTCACCCTCACCTGGTCGCCGGAAATGGGGATGACCGCGATCACCACGCCTTCGGCGCTGCGGGCACCCGAGGGACAGGTGATGCAGGTGTGGGCGCGCCACGGAAACACCGTCGAATCCTTGGGCGTTTACGAGCGGCGGGGCGGGGACTACTCCTTCGTGGACATCATGCCCCAGCCGGGCAGTGAGATCTTCTTGACCTTCGAGCCCCAGGGCGGGTCCGCCCAGCCGACGGGCGAGCCCCTGGTGGTCCTGCGCGTCGGGGCCCCGGACCCGGCCCCCACCCCGGGAGGGGCGCCCACACCGGACAGCGGACCGGCCCCGGGAGGGGCGCCCTTCCCCTCAACCGCGCCCACCTGGGACGGGGGACGATCATCTGACGGGCAATCGGGCGCAGTGTAGACGGCGCCGCGCAGCCCCGTTTTACGCACACAAGGATCGGAATTACGCAACATGCGACCGCGTACAAGGGCGGAATCAAGCCGTTGTGTGCGCAGTGTGTTTCGGAAATCAGTCCCCTTACGTGCGTGCCCGACTAGGCCGTGTTGTCTGATTCCGGTCCTTTTGTGTGCGTGGTTGTGGGGAGGGGCTGCGTGTGCGGCTCGTTGTCGATGCTTTGGGCGGCTTCGTACGCTGTGCTGCGGGATTCGCTCGCGGTTGCGCGGCTTCGTGCGCCGCTTCACCACTTAGCCCGCCGTTGCACCACTTAGCGCACCGCTACACCACTTAGGGCTCCACTGCGCCACTTAGGCCCAAATGGGCCCTGGTTCTCCCGGCGTGTCGGGGGCCTAAGTGGTGCGGGCAATGCCCAAGTGGCGCAGACGCGGGCGCGCACCCGGACCCAGGCGCCCTTGGGCCAGGCGCAGCCGTGCCGCCGCACCACAGCCGCGCCCTCCAGTGCCCAGCGGACGACACTGGGGCAGGAAACCAAGCATTGGGGCAGGTTAGCCCTCATTGGGGCAGGTTACTAACCTGCCCCAATGACCTGTTTCCTACCCCAATGCGGAACAACGCTTGCAAAACAGCCCGCCGGGTCGGGTCACCTCGCCGACCGGCCACCTGGTCGGGTCGTCGGGAGCCGAGGCCGCGGCATGGCGGGCGCGAGGCCTGGCGCGGGCACCCCCGCCGGAAGTGGGCCTTGCCGGGGGCACAATACCCGAAAGATCCCACCGCACCCGCACACGCGATACGCCCTAGGGGCGCACGTAGTCGACCAGCGCAGGTGTGGAGCGCTCGATAACGGCCAGGGTGTCCACGAAGTCCCCGTAGTCCCCGTACCAGGGGTCGGGCAGGTCCTTGTCCCGGCCGGGCCCCTCGGGCAGGTGCGCGCACTGGGGGTCGAAGTCGCGGAACATGCGGATCTCCGGCGCCCTCCCGCCGGGGCGGGCGCGGTCGCGCAGCCGCGACAGCGCCGCGTAGTGCGACGACGTCATCGCCAGGACCAGGTCCCAGTCGGCCAGCTCGTCGGCGCGCACCTGCCTGGCGCGGTGGTCGGGGACGCCGTGCCCGTGGGCGCGCAGCACTCGGGCGGCACGGGGGTCGATGGGGTTGCCGTGCTCCTCGTCGGACACGCCCGCGGAGTCCACGCGGACGGCGCCGGAGAGCCCACCGGCCGCCACGGCCTCGTCGAGCACCTGGTGGGCCATCGTCGACCGGCAGATGTTGCCGGTGCACACCATGAGGACGCGCATCGAACCCCCCTCACAGCAGGGCCAGGTAGGCGCGGAGGGCCTCGGCGCTGTGGGCGGCCGCGCGTTCGCCGTCCATGTGGAAGGCCTGGTCGGCGCCCGGGCCGCACAGGTCGGACACTGCGCGCAGCGAGATCCAATCGACGCCGCAGCTCCACGCGACCTGGGCGATCGCGCACGTCTCCATGTCCGCGCCCATGGCGTCGGGGAAGCGCTGGCGCATCGGCTCGGCCACCTGCTCGGTGCAGAAGGAGTCCGACGAGACGATCCGCCCGACCCGCACCGGGTGGTTGACGAGGCCGGCCAGGGCGTCGCACCTGGCGGCGGCGCGCTCGGAGGAGGAGTAGTCGACGGGCATCCGGGGGATCTGCCCCAGCGCGTAGCCGAAGGCCGTGGCGTCGGCCTGCCCGTGGACGGCGCTCACGCCGACTGCGATGTCGCCGACGTTGATGTCGCGCGCGAGGCCGCCCGTGGTCCCCGCGGCGATCACGATCGGGGGCTTATGGGTCAGGTTGTGTTGGTTTTTGGGCTGTCTTTCGTTGCTACAAAGCCGAAAGGTGGGGGGTTGGACTCGTTGTGACTTGAGTTCTTGGTTGGCCAGGTCGTGTTGGTTTTATCCCGGTTTTTTAGTTGGTTGGGACCAACTATGAGGATGGACAGATCGTGTTGCTGGAGGGTGGCGGTCTGCCCCGCTCGCCTTCCGCCCCGCGAGCTTTGCTCGGCGCGTCGGTTCGAAGCTCGGCCAAGCCCTCCTGCAACACCTGTGGCCTACCCCCAACCAACACGTTTCGTCCTATAACCCTCGTCCTCTAGTACCTATACTCAGTAATCTCGCACGTAATTCCCCTGCGGCTCCTTCAAATATTGAATTTGCGTCGTTGGAATTGCGCCGTTTTCCCGCGGTCTCGAAAAATAACCAGATTAAATTATGTGCGAAATTTGTCTGGGCCAGGCCTGCCATCGCCCGCCGTCGTCGCGGCCAAGCCCTCCCACAACACCTGGGACTAACCCCAGCAACACGAAATGTCCTATAACCCTGTTATGTGATGGTCGCGTGGGCCTGGGACCGCACACTCGGCCCTTTTGCTGGCGGCCCTAACCCGTTCTTGCGCAGCGGGGCCCTTGTGGTGGCACCGTGGGCGGCCCGCCTGGACTACCACCTGTGGGGTTAACCTGCGCAGTAAAGGGACCCAGGCGTCCGCCTGTCTGGCTGACGCCACCACTTCTAAGTCGACGTTGTCAAAGCGGGCGTAGGTCTGCTCTGGTCGACCATCCGCGCGGTCGATGATGCTGCCCCTGAGCCGCCCACACGCGTCCTCCACACCGGGGACATCCGCAGCAACGCGACACGTCCCATCACCTCGGATTGCGCACGGTTGCGCCGCTGTCCAAGGTTTGGATGAGGTCGCTGTCACATATGCGTCAAGAGTTAGAATAAGTGGTCAGAGAACGAGCTTAGGTCATTGCGATGACGCCGTAACTGAAGGAAGAAATGTGTCTGACGTGCAAGATGAGGTCTTCCAGGAGGCCGTGCCTTCGCCCAGCGCGGCGAATGAGGCGCTCGATAGTTCCATTCCATGTGAGGGTGGGGGACAGGCCCCTAGCGTCCCTCCGGTGAGCGAGGGTGACACTGTCACGAACGCTGAGATCGCGGAACTGCTTGGCGGCTTGGATAAGAACGTGCGGGCGTTGAGTGATCGTTCCGAGTTTTACGAGGACCTGGTGCGCAAGCTGCAGAACCGTGTGGAATCCCTGCAGGTTGACCAGGTGCAACAGCTTCTTGGACCTGTACTGACGCGACTTGCCATCCTTGTTACCCAGTCCGCAGACGCTGCGCAGCTTGCGCGGATTCACGGGGAGGGATACCGAGCCGACGTTGAGTTTGAGTATTTCCACGACGCGCTTCTCGAGACACTTGACCTCGTTGGCGTTGAATCCGTTGGAGCAGCACCAGGGGCTCCATTCGACAGGTCTGTGCATGCGTCTCGCAAGACTGTGCGGACGGGAGAGCGGGGGCTGGATTGGACGGTCGCGAAGGTGCTCCGCCAAGGCCTCGTCCGTGCGGGTGCGGAGCGCGCATTCCTGCCCGCGCAGGTGAGCGTCTACCGCTACGACGCGGACCTCGACAGCTCGGTTGATGAGCCGAACACGAACCAGGAATAAGATCAGGAAGGAACCCTCGCATGAGCGACAAGGTGTATGGCATTGACCTGGGGACGACGTACTCCGCAGTGGCCATGATCAGTGACATCGGCATGGCGGAGATCGTTAAGAACTTCGTCGGAGAAGACACGACTCCCTCGGTTGTGTACTTCAATGATGACGGAACTGTCGACATCGGCAGCCAAGCGAAGCAGACACAGGTGAGCGACCCGGACAACGCCTGCTCCCTTATTAAGCGCCACATGGGCGAGGAATACCCCCTCGAATTCAGAGACCAGGAATACACGCCGGAGTCTATTTCCGCGCTGATTCTCAAAGAACTGGTCAACAACGCGAACAGCCAGAACGGCCTGGATATCAACAAGGTCGTTATCACGGTTCCCGCATACTTCGGAACACAGGAACGCCAGGCCACCAAACAGGCCGGAGAAATCGCCGGGCTGGATGTCGTTGGTATTATCCCCGAGCCGGTTGCGGCCGCCATCGCTCTGTGCTCCCGTCAGGAGGAAGAACAGACGCTACTCGTCTTCGACCTCGGCGGCGGTACCTTCGATACAACCATTCTCAAGACGCGCGCCGCCGAGGTCGAGGTCATCGCCATCGATGGCAACCGGCTACTTGGCGGTGCCGACTGGGACCAGTGCCTAGAAGATATCTTCCTGCAGCGTTTTATCGCGCAGGCGGGCCTTGACGACGATAACGATCCCTCCATGGACGATGACTTTATGACCGAGCTGCGCGTTGCCGTCGAGGATGCCAAGAAGATGCTCACTGTGCGACCGTCGACCAATCTGCTCTTGCGCTACGAGGACAAGAAGGAACGCGTCGAAGTGACCCGAGAGGAGTTCGAAGCGGCTACCTCGCACCTGGTGACTCAGACGGTAGATATTACGCGCCGAGTCATCGACACAGCGCGCGCCAAGTTCCCCGGCCTGGAGATCGACCGCTACCTCCTGGTCGGTGGTTCCTCGCGCATGCCCATGATCAGGAACGCGCTGACCGGGGCAGGGTTCACCGTAGAAAACACGGACTTCGATCTGTCGGTCGCCAAGGGTGCGGCAATCTTTGGGCAGGGTGAGATCCCCGCTCCTGGATTTGCCGACATGGACGGCGGAGCAGAGGCGAGCGCCTCGGGATCGAGCGCCCTGCCGAGCCTCGGCCCGCGTCGCACCGTGGTGACGAATGTGTTGTCGCGTGGGCTGGGACTTGAACTCTCCAGGGAGGACGCAGCCGGTCACTACGTGCAGTATGTGTATTTCCTTGCGCACGCGAACGAGACGCTACCGCTCACTGCCTCGATGACGGCCGGCATTCTCTTCGATGGTCAAACGAGCGTTGAGTCTGCCCTCTACGAGCAGGGCGGCGAAACAGAGTCTGAGAATCCGGCGGACAACAAGGCGATGGTATCTGGGCCGAGCACGACCGTTGATGGCCTGCCTCCGATGTGCAAGGGGGACCCCCTTGAGGTCACCCTGGAGATTTCCGAAGAGGGCGTCGCCACGTTGGTTCTCGTCGAGCCGACGACGGGCAAGTCCTTTAGGGCGCAGGCCGCCGTATCGATCCTGACGCAGGAGGATGTGCAAAAAGCGAAGAAGCAGATTGCCGGGATCACGACCCGGTCCTAGGAACAATCAGAAGGAGTAGGCGACGAGCACGGTGTTCGACAAAAAAGTCTATCGGGACTCTGTCCTTCAGCCCTACAAGGCTAATACTGCCTGGCAATCCTCCGTTGCGGATGCGCTACGAGCGCTGAGCGACACGAGCGACCGCAATGCCCAGATCCAGGCGCTAGCCAAAGCAGATGCCGCTGTGCTCTTCGCTCTCACTCCCACCATATCGAGCGCTGAACTGACGAAACACATCAAGAGCCTCGAAATGTTTCTTAACAAATCGAGGATCCCCGTCGTCCTAACGATTGGTCAGCTGCTCAAGGCCACGAAAACGGCGCTGGGGGAGTCCTTGTACGACCCGACGTTGTGGGCGGCCGTGCACAAACAGGCGTCGGTGGCGGGCAAGGAGGAACTCGACGCCTTTGTGCGGGCCCTCAAACAGGACAACCCGATCGGCGTCCTGACCGAGGAGGACTTGCGCCGTGCCGCAACATCCAGCGGTATCGGTTCTTCGATGACGGATCGTGATTTGTCTGCGGCGGCCGCCGGGCAGGGCATCCGCGTGTGCCCGCGCGTCGATGTCTCGGAGGAATGTAAGGATGCTCTGGCCTCCAAGATCAGGTTGCATCCCTCTATCGAAGCGTTGTGGATGTGCTGGTGCTCCACGAGCGTGCGGTGCGTCCGACGGACATTCGTGTCATCGATGAGCTGAGTGCTGTCATGGGTGCCAACAGGCGTCGCGTGATAGATATGGCGGATCTGCGGCAGTCGAAGTTGGCCGCCAATGCCCGCTCGGATGATGCCTCGGAGATGGCTAAGAAGACGCTTACTGCGATCGAAGAACAGTGCTCGAACGACGCGGATATGCGCGCCTGTGTCCTGGCGTGGTTCGCTGATCAAGCGGAGCGACTGCGGCGCCAGGGACTCACCCCGACGCTAGCGCTGGGCCGCCTGACGTCCTGTGGCCTGGCAGATCTGGACGCGCGACGATTGCTCACGCGTGTCCCGACCAGCGAACCGACGCCGGACCTCGCCAGTGTCACGGACATGATCGCCGCGGGTGCTCTCGCACGCGCGCGCAGGACCTACACCGCGCTGGCCGCCAGCCCCACGGATGACGCGATGAGCGCACTGGCCGCCCAGGTGGGGGGAGGCACTCGCGGCCGCAGAACACCGCAAGAGCGTGGCGATGGACGCCTACCGCCGGGCCCTCTCGATGAAGGATTACGCCGGTGCGAGGATGGCGTTAATCGACGCGCGCTCGGTCGACCGTGAAGACGAGGAAATCTCGGACCTCCTGTTTCAGATCCCGCCTGACCCGCCAGCTGAGGTGAGTGCCGCTTACGATCCCGATAAGGGCGGAGTGCTCGTGTCGTGGAGGGGCACTCGGGACGACGACGTGTGTTTTGCGGTGGTTCGCAGCGAGGCGGGTACTCCCGCGAATCCGACGTCTGGCTTCCAGGTCGCGTCAACTGTGCGCGACCAGCAGGTTCTCGACCAGAAACCTGCGGTGGCCAGGGATGTCCTCTACGCGGTGTTTGCCTTCCGCCAGGGGGGTGAGTACTCCGCTCCCGCGACAGCCCGGGTGACCGTGCTGCCGCCCCCCTTTGAGACCGGAGTCGTTGTGACGGCAACGGAGGCAACCGTGTTTTGGCGGACCCCGGATCAGGCGACCGGAGTGTCGGTGGAGCTTGTTGGTGCGGACGGGGCGCGACGTGCCTTTCCGGTGTCCACGAAGGGGCGCCAGCGCCTCAATGGTCTGCGTCTGGGGCAGACGTATACGGCGCTCCTTCAAGCCCATTACGTTGTCGGTGGACGGTCCGCGCTCTCGGAGACGGTGGCGGTGTCTGTGACTCCGCGCGGCCTCGTGCGCCCCGTGGAGGACCTGCGCTTGGGGAACATACGGATGCCGAACCGCAAGCCGGGGATTCGCGCTGAGTGGACGGATATTCCAGGTTATACGACAGACGTGTGGATGCTCCCCGCTGACGCTCCTGTGTCGGTAGGGGACCGGCTGACGGTGAAGCGCCTTGACGAGCTGAACGGTACACGGGTTGTCGGAGTGATCCGCAGCAGTGCTCACCGGCAGTCGATGGATCTCCACGAGCAGCCAGGCGTGTGTCTCTATGTTCCGCTTACATGGGATGGGGACGAGGCCGTGGCCGGTCGGGCGGTCGTCGCTGGGACTGCGCCCGCGCCCCGTGACGTCAGGGTGGAACGCTTCGGGTCACAGCTGGGCGTCTCGTGGGTCTGGCCGAGTGGAGATTACCTCATGGAGGTCGTGTGGTCGAGCGTCGACGGGCGCACGGAACGCTTGAGGATCGACAAGTTCTCCTACAGGCGAGATGGCGGTGTTCGTATCGCCGACGCGGATACGGTGACAGAGGTGTCGGTGGGCACGGTCGTTGTCGGCCTCGGTAGTGAGAGGGTGTGTTCGCCGGTCACGGTTGAGTTGGACGCGCCGGTGCCCACGATGTCTTACACGCTCAAGCTGCCCCGGCGTTTCTTCGGAGGACGCAACGCGACAGCGAGCGTGACGAGCGAGGGATTCCTCGGCACGGCGGAACTGGTCGCGGTGTTGTCGACGGGGCCCTACATGCCGGCCCGAGCCGAAGACGGCGAGGAGATTGCCCGACTGCAACTGGACTTCTGCTCGGGTCTCACGCAGTCCTGCACGTTTCATGTCCCCTCAATCAAGGGGGCCTACTGGGTGCGTCTGTTCGCGGGCACAACCGCGCGGATCCAGCTCAATGATCCCCCCACCTCGTCCCTGAAAGGATGACCGATGAGCCTGCTGCATGTGACAGCGCCGTGCCCCTATTGCTACACGGACATTGATTTGCGGAAGGTGGCTTTCCGCTGTCCGGGACGGGCGGCTGTTGGCAAGAAGGAATGCGTCAAAGATATTGATCGCGTGCGCGCCACCCACTTTGGCGACCTCAAAGAGTACTATCCGGCCTTCGTGCCTTCCCGTACGTCGCTGCTCAGCGATATGAGGAGGACGCAGTGCCCCGATTGCTTGGGGAGCACGGGTGTACGCCTGTGTCCGCAGTGCCACTCGCGTTTGCCGAGCGGTTTTTCTAGCGATTCCTCACTGTTTGGCTTGGTTGGAGCGCGCTCGTCGGGCAAGACTGTCATGTTGGCCGTCCTCATGCGCGAACTTGCCATGAATGGGCCGGTCGGCCGACGTTTTAGGGACACGATTCGCCTGTGCAAGGCCGGTGATAATAACGGCCAGGAGGTGCGACTGGAGCGCCTGCTCAAGCAGATGGAATCACCGTTGGGTCAGCTGCCAGCGCAGACGCAACAGGCCGACGGCGACAAGACAAGCCCCGTCGTCTTCGAGTGGCAGCGGGCACGACGCGGTATCGCGAAAACGGTGTTCGGTGACTTCACGTCGACGGTGTTTTCTTTCTACGACACCGCGGGCGAGGACCTCGCGGTTGACGAACGCGCACTCAGCATGACCTACCTGCTGGCGACCAATGGGATCATCCTGCTCTTGGACCCCTTCAGCTTCCCAGGCAACGCAGGGCGGGGATCGGCCGCGAAGGACCAGCGGGTCGAGACAGCGCCGGAAATGTTCTGCACGCCATCACGGAGGTGATGCGTCAGAACGAGGCCACGAAACACAACCGGAAAATCAAGCAGCCGGTCGCCATTGTCATCTCAAAGATCGACGCATTCTGGTCGGATATCCCGGAAAACAATCCGATCCGTCGTCCCTCCTCCTCTCTCGGCTACTACGACGAGGCAGAGGGTGCCTCCGTGCATGATCACATTGCATCGATGGTGTCTCACTGGGGAGGCGACGGACTGCTGACAATGCTCGAAACAAACTACGAAAACTACCGCTTTTTCGGCTTGTCAGCGTTGGGATCGGAACCGGATTACGCGATGCAGCGCGTGGACGAACGCGGCCTCATGCCCCACAGGGTGGCCGAGCCTCTGCTCTGGCTGATGGCGCAGCGCGGCTTCCTGCCGAAGCAGGGGTGACGCAATGTTCGACGTCGCGCTCTACACCGACACGCGGGCCAGCGAGGCCATTGACGGGATCGACGGCTTCAACTTCCAAGCAATCTCTGAGGGGATGAACGCCCAGGACCGTCAGGTCATCCGTGACACGTTGCTTCACCGCGTTGTCGTGGGATGGAACGCTGACCACGATCCGCTGGATCACCCGCCCTCCTTCGCGTACTGCGGGCATGCGGGCAGATACTATCTGTCGCGCGGTATTTCCACGGGTGTCACCAACAACGGCCGCCCGGGAAATCTCCTGACCCAGGCGATTGCGACATCCGATCCGGACGACTTCGGGATGATGCGACCTGCGCAGCTGTTCGGCGCGCTCAACTGGCGCCTCGAGAAGGCCCCCGGTCAGAGGATCGACAGGTGGCCGTCTCCGCTCGCGATCACCCCCGAGTACGAGGCCGAGGCGTTGCGCGACATGATTCGAGCAGACGCATGGGCAGTTGAGCACTTCGCGCAGTTCCTCACGATGGTCGAGGAAGTGACCTCCGACAACCCCAAGCGCCTCGTCGTGATCACTGCGGACGAGGCCGTGGCCACCAGGTGGATCGCCCTCGGCACGCTCTTTGTGGAGACCACACGCGCCCTGTCGCTCTCGATCCGAGGCCTCGTCCCCGATCCGATGACGACGAAGGCGGACATTGTCGCCGCGAGCCCGGATTTCGGCCCCCAACCTGACCCGAGCGTGGTGCGCGCGGGCGTCACCATCATTGACCTCGACCGCCGCGTCCTGACACCGATCACCCCGACGGAGTCCGCACTCACTCAGGCGGACTGGTTCCTGCACGAAGACCCCGCCGACGCGCTCGCGGCGATCGAGGTCGCGCGTCGATGGGAGCAGTTCCTTGGACGCGACCTGGCCACGCGAGCCTCAGCCCTGGCTTCGTTCACGAAGGAACGGGGCGGTGTCGGCGACTGGGCCACAGTGATGGAAACGCTGCGAGGCCTGGCGGTGGCTGGACAAGACGAGGAGCTGTTCTTCTACGGGGATCCACTGCTGGACGTTGCCGTCACCTGCGCGATTGAGACTCCCGCCGATGCGGAAGCCGCGGGTGCGGCGGTCGTGGCGCTTGTGGGGACTGACAGCCACGATTTGGCGGGCGGCGTCCTCATGTCGGCACTCGAATCCTCGCGAGATGTCTCGGGTGCCAGCGAGGCTTTGGTAGCAGCCCTCGCCGCCGCACCTGCCCAAGCGCGCTTGCGGTGGGAGGACTACGACGCGCGGGGTCAGGCCGGTGTCCTCCTGACACAGGCAGCGCAGCATTGCCCGAACGATCTCCTGCCAGCGGTGGTGTCGGCCGCTCGCACGATGGACACTCCGCTGACTGCCCCCGCTCGTGCCGACGTCGTGGGCCGACTAGCCCGCGCGTGGGCAGCCACCCCTGCCGTGGGACGCGACCGTGAGAGATGGGCGCATGGCGACGAGATCGACCAGGCGCTCGCGGACGAGCTCTTGCGCCGCTGGAGTGGGGGAGCGCCGGGCGACCTGTCACTGTTGTCGCGGGGAACGTGGGAGTGGCTGGGGCAGTGTTCCGGCCTCGAACCGGCGACGCGACGCGGCGTGGAGGCGTGGCACGAAGCGGTGCGGATCGCGTCGCTCCCCGTTAATCAGCGCGCCGAGCAGCTCTCCGGCGCGAGGAAACTACCCCCGGACAGCTGGCGCCTCGTGTGGAACCGCGCGGCGCTGCCCAACGATTGTGCGCTGATTGACGCGTGGGCGCAGACTCAGCGTGAGCTCACAGGGGCGGCATGTCAGTGGGTCATGCGCCAGGTCAGCGCTGTGATTGCGACTCAGGAACCGGCGATTGCGCTGCGTGAGTTGCTGACTGGCCTGCATCTGTCGGGAATCGTCATCCGTGACGAGAGACTGGCAACGTATGTGGCGCAGGTCTGTGCAACAGAGCAGTGCTGCCGGGAAGCCATCGCGTGTAGGCGCGCGGATAATCCGCACCTGTCGACGCTCATATCCTCTGTCCCGGCGATGTCGGCATTGATGGCGGACTACCTCGGTCGGATCATCCTGACGTGCGCCGACACCGCCGCGGTGACGCGCCTCGCCACAGCCGATGAAGAGTGGGCCCGGCGGTGCGTGCACGTCGCCCTGACAGGTCGCGCATCCACGAGGCGGGGGCTCGCTCAAGCCGTCACGCTTGCCTTGAGAGTTCGCAGAAGCCATCTCATTCCCGCGCGTACCCGGGGAGCCGAGGATTTCCTTGTAGACGTGTGCGACGACCGTGCGCGCAGGAACGAGGTGAGTCAGGCCAGCAAGGAGGGGCTGATCGATCCAGTGTCGTTCGCGATGTTCGAGACGTTCTCGGCGGAGGCGAAGAAAAGCCGTTTGAAGAGACGACTAGAACGAGCCACGAACGGCCTTCTCGGAGGATACGGAAAGGGCACGCAGTGAACAATCGATCATCATACGGAGACGGTGGACTGGCTGCGATCGCGATTGCCGTGACCATCGTTATCGCCATGTCGTGGATCATTATCGCCACGATCATGCGCATGATTGCCTGGATTGTGTGCTACATGCTCGCGTCTTTTGCTCTCGCTCTCGTCGTTGGGGTGGTCGTCGGCGTGAGCGCTCCGCTCCGCGTGCTGATGGGCAGGTCGGTGAGCAAGCCGGACATTGCAACACCGGAGAAGGTCGTGGCACGCCAGGTTATCCGACATCAGCCTGCCGGCTTCACGAAGCACTTCGGTTGGGACAAGGCATGGCCCGAGTACAACCCCTACCAGGCCGTGCGTGATGCAGCCGCCGTCTACAAGGAGATCACGCTGGTGCGTGGCGCGACGTGGAGAAAGGTCCGCTTGTCCCCGAAGTGGGTCATTCTCTACGACGCATATGGAACGCCAATCGGCACGAAGCAGGTGGGCGGTTCCTTCACCAAGCTTGTCTGGGGGATTGCCGTACCGGCTCCGTTCGGTGGTTTCGTCGTCGGAATGTACACCTCCTACGCCCTGTGGCTCCTCGTCATGGGCGTGATTGGAGGGGCCGTCTACCTCTGCCAGCAGGCATGGACGATCACATACCGATGGTGGGATCGCGCCGTGCTGATGCGTGTTCGGGCTCAGGTGAAATGCCCTCACTGTTATGAGACGAATCCACGGCCGAGCTACTGCTGCCCAAATCGGGCGTGCCCTATCATTCACCGTGACATCTCCCCGGGCCCGCTGGGAATTATCAAGCGCCGCTGTGAGTGTGGGACGCATCTGCCGACGACGATCAGGGGCGCCTCGAAGATCCTTGTCGCGCTGTGCCCGAGCTGCGACGAGCCCCTGGCTCAAGGCAGTGGTGCACGCAGGACGATTCAGCTCCCCGCCTTCGGTTCCGTCGGCGCGGGCAAGACGCGGTTCTTTGCGGCGGCAATGACGGCGGCGCGCAAACAGTTGTCCTCCTCCAACGGCTCACTCAAGGGACTCAACACAGAAGCGCGAGGCTTCCTCAAGGCCTCGTCTCAGGCGATGACATCTGAACAAGCCACTGAGAAGACGATCCACACCATGCGTCCTGAGGGACGCCCCTTCGTGCTCACCCAGGCCTCGGGCCAAGTACTTGAACTCCAGATCATGGACGCCGCCGGCGAGAGCTTCACGACCTTTGAGGGGACCGAGGAACTGACCTACGTGAACTCGGCTCGCACGATGATCTTTGTCCTCGACCCGCTCGCCCTTCCTCGTGTACGCGAGGATACGGGTAGCGCGCCGCACGTGGCGGACACGCTGGTTGCAACGGGAAACCAGGAGGCGGCCTACGCCTCGGTGGTGGACAGGCTCCGATCGGAGGCCATTGACCTGTCCAAGAGGAACCTTGCCGTGGTTCTGACAAAGACGGAGATTCTACGCAACTATCCGTCGGGAAAGAACCTGGATCCCACGACTACGGACGGGGTGCGCGACTGGCTCAATGGCGTCGATCAGGATGGTTTTGTCCGACGCATGGAAGGTGATTTTGGGACCGTTCGTTACTTCGCGGTCGATTCCCTGGCGTTGCGCGAGCCGGACGACCCTCTCAACCCCCTGCGGGTCATGAATTGGGCGTTGACATCGCAGAAGGTACCGATTGCGCTCGTTTCTTCCGAGGGGAAGACGCGCCCTGAGACTGTGGACACATCGAAAGTCGTGGATGACGACGAGAAAGCGAGCGTCTCATGAAAGAAGGACTCCCCACCCTGTATTGGGGCTTTCGCTTGTGCTGGAGCGCAGTTCATCTGATCGTGCTCCTGGCACTCCTTGGGTTCTTTGTCTGGTGGGCGCTGACCGACAACCACGGCGTTGATGCGTGTGCCGCACTGATAGACGCTCTCACGAGTGTTCGTCAGACGTTGAGCAGCATCGTTCCCTTCCCATGGGAGGTATTTCGCAGGTAGAGGCTTGGGCCGCCCCCGCGTCGCGCGGGCGGCCCAAGCTGTCGCAACTCACGACGAGGTGAATCGGCTCCGGTAGCTGTCCCACAGAGCGCGCAGCTTCTTACCGTCGGACTCGCGCACGAAGACGTCAAGAGCTGCGGCGGAGCCATTGCCGGTGAGGGCGCTGACGGCGGCCGATGGCGATGAGACGTGCTGGCCGTCGGGCAGCACGATCGTGCCCTCGGGAGAGATGGTCACGACGTAGACGTTGCCGAGGTTGCGCCGACGCCACACGAACGTGTCGCCGGGAGAGATAATGCCGGTCGCGACGACGTCGGCGAGGCGCACCTGGCGACCGCGTGCGGCCGAGCGCTTATCGACCGCCGCCTCCAGCTCGGAGCTGGACAGGCGAGACAGGTCCACCCCGTCGGAGTCCCGGCGAATGTTCCAGTAGTCCAGGATCATGCGCGTCAGGTAGGTCTGGCGGCCTTCCAGGGCGGAGGCGCTGATCCCGCCCCCGTCGGAGGGAAGCGTGCCGACGGTGAAGGCGCCGACCGTGGGTACCTCGTGGAGCGCGCGAGCCACGGTGTCCCAGTCGGGCGCCTGGTTGACGGTGCGCGACTTGATGGTCGTCAGAACCAGGCCGCCCAGGCGCCTGTTCCACGCGCGCAGGTCAATGTCGGAGCCGATACCGCGAATCGGAGCCGCCGGGAGCCCCGACAGGACGCCCAGGCTGCGCGGCAGCCGCGTGGGGAAGGCCTCCTGCTCGGCGACCATCGCGTGGTACAGCAGGACCTTGCGGATCGTGGACTGGGGTAGTGGCCGGGAGATTGTCGCGGCCGCCCGATGGCGAATGTCGTCGGAGACGGCGCACGCGGCGTCGGTCGGCTCCCCGTCCTCGAGGGCAGCGATGAACTGGGTGACGATCAGGGCCCGCGAGCCCGGGACGATCCGCGCGGCGACAGCAGTGCCATACACGCGCTCGAGCGACGTCAGCAGCGACACAGTCTCCTCGTCCGAGCGATCCGCGCTCAGAATCGCCATGGCCGCCGGCTTCCAGTCGGAGGACTCGTACAGGCGCAGCAGCTGCAAGGGCGTGGCCGCTGGGTGCCCGACGAGAGGCTCCAGCGTCGCCAGAGAGTACGCGCGAGCGTTGGGAACCACGACCTCGTCAATGAATTGCTCGCCGCTCTTGGACTCGAAGAACGGCGTGAGGACCTGCTCGCCGAACGCGTCAATGAGGGCGCGCTTGGCGGGGGAACGTAGGGCGAGGGTGAGCAGATGCCCGAAGAACGCGTCCGGGTTCTCCGTGCCAAGGGAATCGATGCTCTGCTCCCACAGGCTCGCGTAGCGGGGGCGGGCGTCGGCGTCGACGTGGGAGAGCACGCGCGCCTTAAAGATGTCGGCCGCCGACAGGGGGACACCGCGCGTGTTCAGCACCGAGAAGATGCGGTGCGCGGCCTGGTAGGAGTCGGTGGACACCTCGATGAGGGAGACCTGCAGCATCAGGTACTGGACGAAATTCTGGATCTCGTCGATCGACAGAACGTCCGGGTCGGCGACCACCTGGAGCATGGCCCGCGCGTTGTCGTGGATGCGACGTACCGACGCCGGGGTCAGGGCACTCGCATCGACGTCGAGCAGCGAGTCGATATTGTCGCCGACAATAAACGTGTCAAAGAAATCACGATCACATTCGCGCACGAGCAGCCGCGGCCGCTCGTCCAACCCCTTGATCGTCGATTCGGCGACGCTCAGGCGCTTGTTGAGGTCCCCGTGCAGGCCGGACTCGGTGCCCGCCAGGTGACGCAGCAGGGCCAGGAGGATGCAGAGCGTCGTCATGCGCTGCTGGCCGTCGATAATGTCGACGTCGTCGCCGCTGGGGTGACACACGAGCACCACGGAGCCCAGGAAGTAGTCGCCGTCGTCCGTGCGCCACGCGCCGAGCAGGTCGTTGACCAGCGCGATCGCCTGCGGCTCCTCCCACACGTAGGGGCGCTGGAAGTCTGGAATCTGGTACTGGCGGTCGCCGGTGAGCAGGGTATCGAGTGACTTCTGTGTCGTCGTGAGGGTCATGGAGGCCTACATCCTCGTCGGGGGACTTTACTCTAATCGGAAGTATAACGATGTTTGTTCGGTATGTGTCTAAGCGGGACGAGGCCTGGGCACCCTCGCTCCTCCGCGCGCCCTGTGTGTGGCGGGGCAGGCGATAGCATGGGTGGGTAGGAGGATCGGTTCCCCCGCGGGGCCGACGACACGGAACGGGGAGCGTCGATGGAGACCATGAGAAAGACGGACAGCCGCCGCGGGCGGATCGCCTACGAGGTCGCGGGCTTGGCATGGCTCGCCGAGGCCTCGGATCCGGGCGCGGCCGTCGTGCCCGTTCTTGATCACGGCGCGACGTGGCTCGAGGAGCCGCGCCTGGTGTCCGTCTCGCCAACCCCTCGCGCGGCTGAGGAGTTCGGCCGTGCTCTCGCCCACACGCACGCCGCCGGAGCCAGCCACCTAGGGGCACCCCCGCCCGGATTCGAGGGAGAGGGCTGGATGGGAGAGGCACCACTGTCCTTACCCGAGCGGCCGCGCGCTTGCGGCGAAGAGGATGGCGCGAACCCCGCGAACCCCGACGAGGCAACCCCGGCCTCGTCCCCTCGCGAGTCCTGGGGAGCGTTCTACGCGCATCAGCGCATCGCTCCCTACGTGAGCTCACGCGTTTTCACTGCCGCCGAACGTGCGCTCATCGAAAAACTCTGCGAGCGCCTCGAATCCGGAGAATTCGACCATGGCCAGCCGCGCCTCGTAGAAGAAGCGAAAAACCGCCACAACAACGTCGGCGCGGCGCGCACCCACGGGGACCTGTGGAGCGGCAACGTCATGTGGACCCCGGGCGGCGCCGTCCTCATTGACCCCGCCGCCCAGGGCGGGCACGCCGAGGAGGACCTCGCGGCCCTCGCCGCCTTCGGATGCCCCCACTACGAGCGAATCCTGGCCGCCTATAACGAGGCCTCGCCCCTGGCGGACGGCTGGCGCGAACGCGTCGCCCTGCACCAGATGCACATCTTCATGATTCACTGCGTCGTCTTCGGGCGCGCCTACGTGCCCGAGGTCACCACCATCGCCGGGATGTTTACATCCTGAGATCCGAGGCGGCGTGTGGAACGAAGTCAAGCAGGTCCGCTAAGATAGCCACGCCCCAATAGCTCAGTCGGTCAGAGCAGCGGACTCATAATCCGTGGGTCGTCGGTTCAAGCCCGACTTGGGGCACAGATGTATCAGTAGTGTCCCGCATAGTGGTGCCGTGTGGCGGTTGGCCCGTTGCTTGTTATGGGTGTGGTCCTTCGAGAAAGTTCTTCTTCTGACTCGAAATGATGTGGAGGCACTCCGATGACCGCTCCTCATGTTATCGGCCCTGCTGGCATGCTTGGCCGGGCGTTGTTCTAGGTATCCCCGAATTTGATGTGTTCCTTGCTCCAGCACGTCATTAACACGCCCAATACGACCGGCTCTTGGACGACGTCCACGACAAGGTCCCCGCCGCCTGTGATCATCTCGATCAAGCCGGGGCTGACTAAGCGCTGCCACCCGCCGTATCCTCATCATCCGCTTCATCGCACGCTAAGCTAGACATGCGAGCGGGTCGCCAGATCGCAAGCACGAGAGGAGAGAGGCATGAGTGGACGCATCACATACCGCGACACAAAACCCTTTTGTGTTCCCGCATCGCTCGATGAGCTCACGGGTCCATCCACGGGCATCGTGCACCTCCCTGTGCGTTTGAGTTGGGCACCAGGAGATGGCTGCTTTAACGTCGACGACGCCGGCGAACGAACGACGGTCTATCAATGCGTTATCGGCGAGGGCAGTGTGGAAGACCAACGCCGCTACCTCAACCGCGACACCCTCACCGACATGTGGCCGACACTGCGCCTTGACCTTGCGATTACAGCCGCATGGGAAAATCGCTTCACAGCCCTGTGTGGGAGGAATAAATGGCTCTCTCTGTACAACAGTCGCAACGTCAGCTAATCGCATGTGCGCTCGAGGTCCTCGCAGACGCGGACTTCGCTCTCGCGGGCTCAGGTGCAATCCGTGAACACGGGATGACACAGCGCCCCACCAACGACATTGACCTCTTCACGGTCATGCACGCCGCCACGCGGTTCCCCAACGCAGTAGATAGCCTCATTGAGCACCTCGCTGCCCACAATTACGATGTCACCGTCGAACGCGCAACCCCCTCTTTCGCCCAGCTCTCCGTCACTCCACCAGACGGGGCACCACTCAGCGTTGATCTCGCCATCGACTGGCGCGCCCACACACCCGTCCGCCTCGACATCGGGCCCGTCCTTGACCTTGCTGACGCCGTCGGCAACAAACTCAGCGCCCTGTACTCCAGGAGCTACCCACGCGACTACCTCGACGTCGATGCGATCCGCTCCACCCGAACAATCACCGATGCGCGCCTCATCGAACTCCTGCAGGAACGCGATGCAGGCTTTGACGAAGCATTCTTCGCAGAGTGTCTGCGCGGAGCAAGCGACATCAGCCTGACACAAGTTGCGGCCTACGGCATTAACGGCCCACAGCTCCACGCGCTCCAACAGCGTTTCCACGCCTGGGCCGACGACATCGACAATCATCGCAACGAATAGCCCCGAGGAATGCGCGACGTTCTCCGAGCAATCCCTCCGCCGACACTGCCGCCCATGCGCGCCGCGCACCCGTTGCTACCGACCACTCCCAGCCCAATCCCCGTGCATCCGCAACGCGGGCGGGGACCCGCCCTCTCAGTGCCCCGAGCTCGCGCTCCTGCCTGCGCCGGGCGAGTGCGCGCGTCACCGTCGTCCGATTGCCCCCAAGGTCGATGCGATCTGCTCATGCGTCATCCCCACCTGACACATCGCTTCGGCCGCTTACAAGCGATCCCCAGTCACCCGCGGCCGACGCCCGCCAACACGCCCCTCAGCTCGAGCATGCGCAAGCCCCTGCGCGTATTCTCCCGGATCGTCGACATCCGCAGTTGGGCCAACACGGCCATGATCCCAATAATCGCCTCACCCATCGGCGTGGACGCATCCTCGTCCAGGAACGGCTCAGTCAATGAGCGGAGCCGCAACCCACGCTTGCCCAGATCCCGAATTACCTCGATAGCGATTCTCTTCGAGCCTGCCAACCGATCCAACGCACGGACAACAAGAACAACACCCTCACGCAGATACTCCACACGCTCGAGGCAAGCCAGGAGTCAATGTTCTGAGCGAGCTCGCACATGTACAGGCCCTGCGAATAGATCGAATCAGCCCCGTTGGTAATGTCAGCTCGCCCATCTCCATCCCCATCGCGCCCATGGGTGGCCCACGTGGCCGGCATGAACTGAGCAATCCCTCGAACCCCGGCCGAGCTCGTAATCTGTGGATCCCATGTATGTGCCGACTCATGGTCAACCTGTGCAGCGATCAGCGACGGTGACACGACATCGCACGCGTGGCCAGCGCGCCACACCACATCCTGGTATTCCTCAGGCACCCCCGACACTCGTCCGCTCCCACCTCGAGCGTTCCCAGCTGGCGCATTCGGCTCACTGAGCATCGCAAGAGGCATCAGAGCCGCGCCAGGAAGCGCAAAAAGCGCGACAATAGAGAACCCCAGCCCCTTCTTCACAGTTCCCTGCCTCGATGAGCCTGCGCCTTGGCCGCAGGAGCGGGCACTTGGACCTGAGCTCCTCGAGCAGTCAGGCGCGCCGGCGGAGCGGCATCAACAATCGCCCGAATCCGATCAGGGCGAAAACCCGCGCTCCTTGACGTGCCATCGTCAAGGATCGGCGCCTGCAACAGCCCTTCACTGCGCAGCTGCTCAACAAGATCCGGACGCTCGCTTAAGTCAACAACCTCGTCAGTGAGACCAGCGCGATCCAACGCCTCGCGCGTGAGATGACACGACGGGCAATTGGGGGGCGTATAGATCGTGAGCGTCGGGGCATCTGGGGTAGGAGTTCATAACTCCTCCTTCCCCCTCCCCGTAACCGCGTGAACGCACGCGCCCCCTTCCGCGTGGCCACGCCAATGTGGCATACTGAAGGGGAGCCGAACAGCCTCACCTGTCCGACTCCCCGGGTATCCGGGCTGGTCTCAGCGCCCGATGAGAGCGCTGAGCAGGAATGCAATCGCCCAGATCAGCTGTGGCAGTGTCGTTACCACTGCTACAGCGATCTGGGCTTTCTGCTTCCCATCCAGACCCAGCCGCCTCACTCGAGACGGCCGATGGCCTTTCGTCATCACCCAGTCACCTCCTCTCGTCGGTGTCAACTCCCCGGCAGGAATACTGCTGGTCCGGGGTTGACGCCGCGGAGGCCCCTCAATTCTCGCACGCACACCCATCAACAGCGCTAACGCTGCATCCCATTGCTGGCAGTGCTGGAAATACCGGCATTGCCGGTGTTCAACTTGGGGTGTTGGAGCCACCTGTGTGGGCCGTGTCAACTGCCTTGCTTGAAAACTAAGCCTACCGTCGCCCCTTGGGGATCCTGTCCGCGGCAAGCGGCTCATACCTGCGCCCACGCTTCTTTTCTGCCGGAGTGAGTGCGGCTGTCATTGCTTCGACGATCCATGCCTCGAAAGAGGCAGGTCCACCCTCGAGCACGCCTTCGATGTATGCAGCGCGACATCTGCCCGCCAGACTCTCACCGACACGAGCGGGGACCTTGACGATTCGGTTCAAGCTCGACTTGGGGCACCACCAACCCAGCCTGGGAGCCGCCCGTCGCTCGGTTCATGCTCTTCCCCCTTGAGGAATCGTGCGCTGAAAATACAGTGAGCCTCCGTCAAGGGGCTCAAGGTAAGGCTTGTTCTTGTTGCGTCCTGTGATCGTGCCGCACGCGATGACCATCCATTCCGACGGATTGATTTGTGCTTGTTCAATGCGGGTGCGCAGCTGCGCGTAGCGGTCCGGGCCGATCATGATCGTCACTTTGGTCGGACCGCCGTTTGATCGACGCAGTCTGATGAAATGTGTGTTCCAGGCGCTTCCTGCGCTGATGTTGAGAATGTGGCCGAAGGCTATGACGATGTGTCCCTTGTAAGGGGCGTTAATGAGTCGGTCGGCGGAGTAAAACAACTGGCGTGCAGTCTTTTGCACATCCCCCAGTTTCACGGTGTCATCGTCATTAATGATGCCGCGTGCGTAGTCCAAGACGGCTTTGCGCACCCCACACTGGAAGGTGAGTGGCCGGTCTCCAGCCGATGTTGATGGGGATCGGCGATTACCGAGAGGAGGATCAACGGTGTGCGTGCTTCCCTGAACTGTCCGAGCTGCCGCACTCTGGGGGCGTCGAAGTGTGATGTGCACAAGCTGATCAGGGCCGCGGGGTGACTCCTGCCCTTTGTGTTCATCAGTATGAATGGCTGCCTCTGGGGAATCGACGCGAGTGGCCCCTTCGGTGCATCCGTCAATGTGGTTGTCGATGCGGCCGACACGGAAATAAGGGTGCTTGTGCTCCGATGACAGGGCGGCCGGGGTGACGGGAGCTGTGCAGGGTGGTGGAGGGTGGCTGTAGTCGCACGTGAGAGCCGCGCCCGCCGCGCGTGTCGGGAGAATCGACCACGGCCTCGTCGATGGTGATAGCCACGGATAGACCCTTGCGGTGTTGTTGATCCCCGTGTGGGGAGGAGCGAGCATATGTATATCTAGGTGCGTATATATCTACCTGAGGCTATCCTGGCTGTGTGACAGCTGAGTGGACGGTTATCGTCTCGCGCGAGGTTCGCCAGTGGTTTGATCAGCAAGCCCAGGCGGATCAGATCATTGTGCGCAAGGTGATCGGCGTGTCATTACGTTGACCACCTTTTCTAAGACTCGCAACAACGAGCGTCGACAAGTGCAGCGAGCGCGTGACGCTCAGAAAGACTATGAGCGGAGGAACGGCTCATGAGCGACGAAATTCCCGATGGTTTCTATGACTTTGACGAGGTGGTGCGCGAAGCACGTGCCACATACACGCCCGAGGAACTGGCGCGGGAACGTGAGTTGGAGGAGCGCGCTGAGGAACAGCTTGAACTTGCTGAACTCGTCTACGCTATGCGTACGGGTGCTGGCATGACCCAGCGTGAACTTGCGGAAAAAGCAGGTAGCTCTCAGCCATTTATCTCGGCTGTTGAACGAGGTGCACGCATCCCGACCTACAACACTGTCCTCAAATTTGCGCGTGCGACCGGGAATCGTCTCCACATCTCTGCGCAGCCGCTCTGATCGGGGGGTGCGTGGTTGTCCAGCCTGTCTCGCGTGGTGGCGACACCTGCTGTCGGTGACTAATATGGTGACCCGCTGGGCGCGCCTCGAGCTCGGCAGGCCGACGCCCAGGTCCCTTTCGTGGGTCGTCGGTTCAAGCCCGACTTGGGGCACCACCACCCCAGCCTGGGAGCCGCCCGTCGCGCCTGACGGAGAAACCGGCCACGGCCTCGTCCGTGAACCCCTGCACATAACACATCCAGCCTTGACTCGCGATGCGACTCACGGTAAACTGAGTATTTGCGCCTTATCATGCCCGAGGTGACCCGTATCCAGCCGTCGTAACAGGCGCTTGACGGACCAGGACGCGTCAGATAATGGGTGATAAGGAAGCGTGCGCACCGTAACAGCAGGGAAGGACCCCCTTTGGCTGCCAACAGCACCGCCAAACAGCCCAGCCACCGCATTTCGTTCGCGAAGCTCCGCGAACCCCTCCAGGCACCCAATCTGCTGGGCCTGCAGGTCGAGAGCTTCGACTGGCTGCTGGGCAACGACGCGTGGAAGGCCCGCGTCGACGCCGCCCAGGCATCCGGCCGTAACGACGTCCCCGACGTCTCCGGCCTCGAAGAAATCTTCCACGAGATTTCCCCCATCGAGGACGTCGCAGGCACCATGAGCCTGTCGTTCCACGACCACCGCCTCGAATCCCCCAAGTACTCCATGGAGGAAGCCAAGGCAAAGGACTACACGTACTCCGCACCCATGTACGTGACCGCCGAGTTCATGAACTACGAAACCGGCGAAATCAAGTCCCAGACCGTGTTCATGGGCGACTTCCCGCTCATGACCCCCCGCGGCACCTTCATCATCAACGGCACCGAGCGTGTCGTCGTCTCCCAGCTCGTGCGTTCCCCCGGCGTGTACTTCGAGAAGCTCTCGGACCGCTCGACCGACAAGGAAACCTTCGGCGCGAAGATCATCCCCTCGCGCGGCGCATGGCTCGAGTTCGAGATCGACAAGCGCGACGCCGTCGGCGTGCGCATCGACCGCAAGCGTAAGCAGTCGGTCACCCACTTCCTCAAGGCCATCGGCATGACCGAGTCCGAGATCCGCGACACCTTCGCGCCGTACCCGGTCCTGCTCGAAACCCTCGAGAAGGACACCGTCGCCACGCAGGAAGAAGCCCTGCTCGACATCTACCGCAAGCTGCGCCCCGGCGAGCCCGCGAACGTCGACGCCGCCCAGACACTGCTCAACAACTTCTACTTCGACTCTCGTCGCTACGACCTGGCAAAGGTCGGCCGCTACAAGATCAACAAGAAGCTGGCCATCGAAGCTGACCCCAAGGCCTCGACCCTCTCCCTCGAGGACATCGTCGCCACCGTCAAGTACCTCCTCGCCCTCCACCAGGGCGACAAGACCTTCGCCGGCACCCGAAATGGCGAACCCGTCGAGGTCCGCGTCGAGGTCGACGACATCGACAACTTCGCCAACCGTCGCATCCGCGCCGTCGGCGAGCTCATCCAGGGTCAGGTCCGCACCGGCCTGGCGCGCATGGAGCGCACCGTGCGCGAGCGCATGACCACCCAGGAAACGGACTCGATCACGCCCCAGACGCTGATCAACATCCGCCCCGTCGTGGCCGCGATCAAGGAGTTCTTCGGAACCTCCCAGCTGTCGCAGTTCATGGACCAGAACAACCCGCTCGCCGGCCTGACCCACAAGCGCCGCCTGTCGGCCCTGGGCCCCGGCGGTCTGTCGCGTGACCGCGCGGGCATGGAAGTTCGAGACGTCCACCCCTCGCACTACGGCCGTATGTGCCCGATCGAGTCCCCTGAAGGCCCGAACATCGGCCTCATCGGCTCGCTCGCCACCTTCGCGCGCATCAACCCCTTCGGCTTCATCGAGACGCCCTACCGCGTCGTCAAGGACGGCAAGGTCACCGACGACATCCGCTACCTCACCGCGGACGACGAGAAGGGCCACTACATCGCCCAGGCCTCGTCGCCCGTCGAGGCTGACGGCTCCTTCGCCGAGCAGGACGTCCTGTGCCGTGTCGCCGGCGAAGACCCGACCCTGATCGCCCGTGATCGCGTCGACTACATGGACGTCTCCGCCCGCCAGATGGTGTCCGTCGCAGCGGCCTTCATTCCGTTCCTCGAGCACGACGACGCGAACCGAGCCCTCATGGGCGCGAACATGCAGCGTCAGGCCGTGCCGCTGCTCACCACGGAAGCCCCGCTGGTCGGCACTGGCATGGAGCTGCGCGCCGCGCACGACTCCGGCGAAATGATCCTCGCCGCCCACTCCGGCGTCGTCTCCGAGGTCTCCGCGGACCTGATCGTCGTCTCCACGGACGAGGGCGGCCGCGACTCCTACCGCCTCGAGAAGTTCGAGCGCTCCAACCCCGGTAACTGCACCAACCAGCGCGTTATCGTGGACGAGGGCGACCGCGTCGAGGTCGGCGATGTCCTGGCCGACGGCCCCGCCACCTCCAACGGTGAGGTCGCGCTCGGCAAGAACCTGCTCGTCGCCTACATGTCGTGGGAAGGCCTCAACTACGAGGACGCCATCATCCTGAGCCGTCGCGTCGTCGAAGAGGACATCCTGACCTCGATCCACATCGAGGAGTACGAGGTCGACGCCCGCGAGACCAAGCTCGGTGAGGAAGAGATCACCCGCGACATCCCCAACGTCTCCGAGGAATCCCTCGCAGACCTGGACGAGCGCGGCATCATCCGCATCGGCGCCGAGGTCACCGCCGGCGACATCCTCGTCGGTAAGGTCACCCCCAAGGGCGAGACCGAGCTGACCTCCGAAGAGCGCCTGCTGCGCGCCATCTTCGGTGAGAAGGCCCGCGAGGTGCGCGACACCTCGCTGCGCGTCCCCCACGGTGAAGAAGGCATCGTCATCGGCGTGCGCGAGTTCAACGATGACGACGACGACCTCAACCCCGGCGTGCGCCAGACCGTTCGCGTCTACGTCGCCCAGCGACGCAAGATCACGATCGGCGACAAGATGGCCGACCGTCACGGTAACAAGGGCGTCGTCTCCAAGATCCTCCCCGTCGAGGACATGCCCTTCCTCGCCGACGGCACCCCCGTCGACATCATTCTCAACCCGCTGGGCGTCCCCGGCCGAATGAACGTCGGTCAGGTGCTCGAGTACCACCTCGGGTGGCTCGCCCACCAGGGCTGGGATGCCTCGGCCGCTGTCGAGGCCGGCGAAGAATGGACGGCACACCTGCCCGCCGACGGCATCACGACCGGTCCGCGCACCCACGTCGCCACCCCCGTGTTCGACGGCCTCGAGGCCGACGAGCTCGCGGGCCTGCTGCGCAACGTGAACCCGACCCGCGACGGTGAGGTCCTCACCAACCACGAGGGCAAGGCGCGCCTGTTCGACGGACGCTCCGGCGAACCGTTCCCGTACCCGATCTCGGTGGGCTACACCTACATGCTCAAGCTCCACCACCTGGTCGACGACAAGATCCACGCCCGCTCCACGGGCCCGTACTCGATGATCACGCAGCAGCCGCTGGGCGGTAAGGCCCAGTTCGGCGGCCAGCGCTTCGGCGAGATGGAGGTGTGGGCCCTGGAAGCGTACGGCGCCGCCTACGCCCTCCAGGAGCTGCTGACCATCAAGTCCGACGACACCAGCGGCCGCGTCAAGGTGTACGAGGCCATCGTCAAGGGCGAGGACATCCCCGAGCCCGGCATCCCCGAGTCCTTCCGAGTCCTCATCCAGGAAATGCGCTCGCTGTGCCTGAACGTCGAAGCCCTCGACGCGGCCGGCAACGTCATTGACCTGCGTGAGCAGGACGAAGACTTCAATGCGCGTGAGGACCTGGGTATCACCCTCGATGCCCGTCCGAACGCTGCGGCGACCATCGATGCGATCTGATAGGGAGAGATAACTTTGCTGGACGCCAAAACGTTCGACAGCCTGAAGATCACCCTGGCCACCGGCGACGACATCGCCGTCTGGAGCCACGGTGAAGTGAAGAAACCGGAGACCATCAACTACCGTACGCTCAAGCCCGAGCGCGACGGCCTGTTCGGTGAGCAGATCTTCGGCCCCACCCGCGACTGGGAGTGCGCGTGTGGCAAGTACAAGCGCGTGCGCTACAAGGGCATCATCTGCGAGAAGTGCGGAGTTGAGGTCACTCGCTCCCGCGTCCGCCGTGAGCGCATGGGGCACATCGACCTGGCCGCCCCCGTCACGCACATCTGGTACTTCAAGGGTGTTCCCTCGCGCCTGGGCTACGTGCTCAACCTCGCGCCCAAGGACCTCGAGAAGGTCATCTACTTCGCTGCCTACATGATCACCGAGGTCGACGAAAAGGGTCGCCACGAGGATCTGGCTGAACTGCGCGCCGAACTCGAGGTGCAGAAGAAGCAGATGGAGAACAACCGCGACGCCACGATCAACGACTTCGCGGAGCAGCTCGAGTCCGACATGGCCGCCCTCGAAAAGGACGGCGCTTCGCAGGCGGAGCGCGAGCGCGCCCGCAAGCAGGGCGAGCGCGAGATGGCCAAGATCCGCCGCCGCTTCGACGGCGACATCGACGGCCTCGAGGCCGTGTGGGAGCGCTTCAAGGACCTCAAGGTCGGCGACCTCGAGGGCGACGAGCGTCTCTACCGCGCGATGGTGGCCCGCTACGGCACCTACTTCAAGGGTGACATGGGCGCCTCCGCCATCCAGAAGCGCCTGGAGACCTTCGACCTGACGGCCGAGGTGGCCGCCCTGCGTCAGACCATCTCCTCCGACTCTGGCCCGCGCAAGGCCCGCGCCATCAAGCGCCTGAAGGTCATCAACGCCTTCGTTGCCACCGGCAACTCCCCGGCCTCGATGGTCCTCACCAAGATCCCCGTGATCCCGCCGGACCTGCGCCCCATGGTTCAGCTGGACGGCGGCCGCTTCGCGACCTCCGACCTCAACGACCTGTACCGTCGCGTCATCAACCGCAACACCCGACTCAAGCGTCTGCTCGAGCTGGGCGCCCCCGAGATCATCGTCAACAACGAGAAGCGCATGCTTCAGGAGTCCGTTGACGCGCTCTTCGACAACGGCCGCCGTGGCCGCCCTGTCGCGGGCCCGGGCAACCGTCCGCTCAAGTCGATCTCGGACATGCTCAAGGGTAAGCAGGGTCGTTTCCGTCAGAACCTGCTCGGTAAGCGCGTCGACTACTCGGGTCGTTCCGTTATCGTCGTCGGCCCGCAGCTGCAGCTGCACCAGTGTGGTCTGCCCAAGCAGATGGCCCTGGAGCTGTTCAAGCCCTTCGTCATGAAGCGCCTGGTTGAGAAGAACTACGCGCAGAACGTCAAGGCCGCCAAGCGCAAGGTCGAGCGTCAGCGCCCCGAGGTGTGGGACGTCCTCGACGACGTCATCCGCGAGCATCCCGTGCTGCTCAACCGCGCACCTACGCTGCACCGCCTCGGCATCCAGGCGTTCGAGCCCCAGCTGATTGAGGGTAAGGCTATCCAGCTGCACCCCCTGGCCTGTGGCGCCTTCAACGCCGACTTCGACGGCGACCAGATGGCTGTCCACCTGCCGCTGGGCGCTGAGGCGCAGGCCGAGGCCCGCATCCTCATGCTGTCGACGAACAACATTCTCAAGCCCTCCGACGGCCGCCCCGTGGCAATGCCGTCTCAGGACATGATCATTGGTCTGTTCCACCTGACCTCGACGCCCGACCCGTCGGTGCCCGTCGAGACGGACGAAGACGGCAACCCCGTGGTGCCCTACTTCTCCAGCCAGGCGGAAGCCCAGATGGCGTTCGACGCCGGCAACCTGGACCTGAACGCGACCGCGCGCATCCGCTTCGCCGACGGCACCGTGCCGCCCGAGGGCTGGGAAGCCCCCGAGGGCTGGGAAAGCGGCGACGAGCTGATCCTCGAGACCAGCCTCGGCCGCGCGATCTTCAACGAACTGCTGCCCACCGACTACCCCTTCGTCAACGAGGTCGTCGGCAAGAAGCAGCTCGGCAACATCGTGAACACGCTGACGCAGCGCTACCCGAACGTGCTCGTCGCGGACTGCCTCGACGCCCTGAAGTCGGCCGGTTTCCACTGGTCGACCTGGTCGGGCATCACGATTGCGTTCTCCGACATCCAGGCCTCGCCGCGTAAGCGCGAGATCCTGGCCCGTTACGAGGCCAAGGCCGCCGAGATCGTCGAGCAGTTCGAGACCGGTATCATCCTCGAGGAGACCCGCTACGAGGAGCTCGTCAAGCTGTGGCTGCAGTGCACCGAAGAGGTCGCCGAGGACATGCGCGCGAACTTCACCGAGCGCAACACCGTGTACCGCATGGTGAACTCGGGCGCCCGTGGTAACTGGTCGCAGGTTCAGCAGATCGCCGGTATGCGTGGCCTCGTGTCCGACCCGAAGCAGAAGCTGATCGAGCAGCCCATTAAGGCGAACTACCGCGAGGGCCTGACGGTTCTCGAGTACTTCATCGCCACGCACGGCGCCCGTAAGGGCCTCGTCGACACGGCTCTGCGTACCGCCGAGTCGGGCTACCTGACCCGTCGTCTGGTCGACGTGTCGCAGGACGTCATCGTCCGCGAGGCCGACTGTGGCACCCGCGCGGGCCTGAAGATCGACATCGCGAAGAAGAACGAGTTCGGTGAGTGGGAGGCGTCCGAGACCATCGAGACGACCGCCTACGCCCGTAACCTCGCTCGAGACGCGGTCAACGAGGCCGGCGAGGTTGTCATGCCTGCTGGCAGCGACCTGGGTGACGACCAGCTCGCCGAGCTCGTCGCCGCCGGCGTCGCGCAGATCGTTGTCCGTTCCGTGCTCACCTGTGAGTCTCAGGTCGGCACCTGCGCGAAGTGCTACGGCCGTTCGCTGGCCACCGGCAAGCAGGTCGACATCGGCGAGGCCGTGGGCATTATCGCCGCCCAGTCGATTGGCGAGCCCGGCACGCAGCTGACGATGCGTACGTTCCACACCGGTGGCGCCGCCTCCGCTGCGGATATTACGCAGGGCCTGCCCCGCGTCCAGGAGCTCTTCGAGGCGCGTAGCCCGAAGGTCGAAGCCAAGATGAACGAGGCCGCCGGTCGCGTCCACATCGACGACGAAGACCCGAGCGCGCGTAAGGTGATCATCACCCGCGACGACGCCAAGGAAGACCTGGTCATCGAGGTGTCGCGTCGCCAGAAGCTCCTCGTGTCCGAGGGCCAGCACATCGCTGCCGGCACCCCGCTGACCGAGGGCCAGCTGGACCCCAAGGAGATCCTGCGCATCATGGGCCGCAACGTGGCCCAGAAGATGCTCGTGGACGAGGTCCAGAAGGTGTACCGCGATCAGGGCGTGGGCATCCACGCCAAACACATCGAGGTCATCGTCCGTCAGATGCTGCGCCGCGTCACCATCCTGGAACCCGGCGACACGACGTTCATGCCCGGCGAGCTCGTCGACCGCATGGCGTACCTGACGCAGAACCGTCGCGTCGCAGCCGAGGGCGGCCAGCCCGCCTCCGGCCGCCAGATGCTGATGGGTATCACCAAGGCGTCGCTGGCCACGGATTCGTGGCTGTCCGCCGCGTCCTTCCAGGAGACCACCAAGGTCCTGACCGAAGCCGCCATGAACGGCAAGTCGGACTCCCTGGTGGGCCTCAAGGAGAACGTCATCCTCGGTAAGCTCATCCCGGCCGGCACCGGCCTGTCGCGCTACAACGACGTCATCGTCGAGCCGACGGCTGAGGCCATGGCGAACTCGAACTACTCCGAGGCCGACTTCAACGACGGTTCCGTGTCCGAGGACTTCCTCGACGCACTGGGTGCCATCGACTTCGGCATGAACTTCCGCGAGTAATCGGGATCGTTCGCCCGTGAGGGAGGGCCCCGGCCTCGTCCGTACAACACGCGACGAGGCCGGGGTCCCTTGTCGTGTCTGCTAACTCTCCTTAAGTGTGCGGAGGATGTCTAACGGCGACGCATCTCGAGCGCGGTTTTGACGGGCGAAAATGACAAGTTCAACCATTTGGAAAGCTGATATGCGGGTGCTAGATTGGTTGCACACTATCCATCAACGCTTAAGGATGTCTCCTCATGCGCCTGTCCAAGAAACTGGTCATTGCTGCGCTCGGCTCCGCGACCCTCGTTCTCAACCCGTTGGCGGCCCTTGCCGCTGGTCCCACGATTGAGGATACGGACGGACCGCTCGTTCGGATCGCCATCTCCGACACCCTCAACTGCTCGATCAACTACAAGGGCGATAGTTATAACGAGTTCTATAACTCTCGATCCGCGACGGGTCCAGCCGACTGTGGAACGTTCCTCGCTGTGGGATCTGAGCTCTTCGGTCCGGGGAAGCTGAATTCGGGTGCTGCGGAGTCGATGGGGGCGATCGCCTGGACGCCGGTCTCGCAATCCAAGTCAGGAACGGGCACGCAAGCCGATCCGTGGGTCCTCACGACTGTCGTTCGCGGCGGCGGATTCGAGATTACGCAGACGGACACCTACTCAACGGGGAATGAATTCTACGCGACGACCTCGTCGGTGAAGAACATTTCGGATGCCGCTCAGGACTTTACTCTCTACCACGCGGCGGATTGCTACCTCCAGGACGACGATCACGGCTTCGGCGAGTACGACGCGAATACGGGGACGGTCATCTGCCGAGCGAAGGATCCGGAAACCGGCGAGCATACGGATCGTGGTCGAGTCGAGCAGTTCGTCCCGACGACCGCCGGTTCGAACTACTACTACAGTACCTATCGCGAGGTCTGGGGTAAGATCGAGGACCGTGCGCCGCTGCCCAACAAGCTCGACCACGCCGATGACAACCGGGACAACGGCATGGCTCTGAGCTGGACTCGTACCCTCGAGCCGAATACGACGGCCGACTACTCACTCATCACCTCCTTCTCGCCGAAGGGCCAGGTCGCGCTGTCCTCCGCAACATGCGCCGTCGCCCAGCCGGGCGCCGACTCCACCGCGACGCGCACCATCGGCGTGACGATCACGAACCCGAACCCGGACGTCAAGTCAGTCCAGACGGTCATCGCGACACTGTCGGACGACGCCACCTACGTTCCCCAGTCGGCCAGCGGAGCCCCCGAGCCGACGGTCGCGGGCAAGGTGCTTACCTTCAAGGATCTCGAGCTTCCCGCCAACGGGTTGGTGAAGTTCTCGTTCCTTATCACCGGCAGCGCTGAGGTTACGCCGCTCGTGAAGATCTCGGGGACGACGACGAGTGGCGCAGCCATCGCCGAGTCCGATACCTCGCTGTCTTCGACGTGCGATTTCCCCGAGCTTCCGAAGCCCGATCAGCCCCAGCCCACTCCCGAGCAGCCCCAGCCCACTCCCGATCAGCCCCAGCCGACTCCCGATCAGCCCCAGCCCACCGCTGAGCAGCCGCAGCCGACTGTCGAGCAGTCCCAGCCTGCGGGCGGCACGAGCACTGAAGGCACCAAGCTTGCCAGCACCGGAGCGAACACCGGCGTTGCCATCGCGCTCGTCGGCCTGCTCGGCGTCGCCGGCGTCGGCCTCGTTGTGGCGAGGCGCCGCGCACACTGATCGGAGATCCGGTCGATAACGGTACAGGGCCCGGTCCCCGCGAGGGGGCCGGGCCCTCGCGCATCCCCTGTCATTTCCTTCGTCGGTGGCGGGGAGAGTCGCTTTCCGCGTAGGCGGCGAAACCCGCGGGGCACCAGGCTGCCCATTCTGACAGATTGTGCTCCCGAACCGACAGAACGGACGGCACCCCACAAGCTGGAGCCAACCGCACGGTTAAATAGGTGGTGGCGCTTCCCATCTGCCCTCTGGTCTGCGGCGACCCATGTCTATGGAGACTCAAACGGGGATGGAGGGGAGCCAGTCTGGTTCTGGGATGCAGGGTTTCGGAACTGAAAGAGGACAATCATCATGCTTTCCATCAACTGGTCTGACGTGTGGAAGATGGTTGAGTCGGTCAAGGTCCCCTTGATCGTCATCGGCGTGGCGCTGGCGCTCGCCATCATCGTCTCCCTCGCGGTCTTTACACTCGACAAGCCCCAACGCAAGCTTGCTCGCTCGACATCGTGGGTCGCTGCGTTCGTCGCGGTCGTCGTCGCGGTCGTCTCGATGATGTACGGAGGCTTCAAGATGGTGCTCGACCTGGCCTCGGGGTCGGGAGTCCTGACCGAGGCCTCGAAGGCGCAGGTGGAGGACCTGGGCAACGACATTGCCGACGAAGGCATGGTCCTGCTCAAGAACGCGAACGGCGCCCTGCCTCTGGCGTAGGGGTCCGCGCTGAACGTGTGGGGGTGGGCGTCCACCAATCCGATCTACGGTGGCACAGGCTCCGGCTCGCTGTCCAAGGACAACCCCACGACGACCCCGCTGGACGGCCTCCACAACGCGGGCTGAACGACGAACGATGAACTGACGAACCTGTACTCCTCCTACCGCGCTGAGCGACCCGAGGTCGGCATGTTCAAGGCTGACTGGTCGCTGCCCGAGCCCACGCAGGACAAGTACTCCGAGTCCCTCCTCTCCGGCGCCACCTCTTTCGGCGACACCGCCGTCGTGACGATCGCACGCTCGGGCGGCGAGGGCTTCGACCTGCCTCGCGACGTGAACGCGGAGACCTCGAATAACCCCTACTTCAGCTACACCAACAACTCCGATGAATACGCGGACTTCGAGGACGGCCAGGGCTATCTGGAGCTCACCCGTCCCGAGAAGGACATGATTGAGCTGGCGAAGCAGACCTCGGATAAGACGGTTGTCGTCATCAACGCGGCGAACGCCTTTGAGCTGGGCGACCTCCAGGACGACCCGGAGATCGACGCGATCGTGTGGGCGACCCCGGCGGCCAAGTTGGTTTCAACGCGCTGGGATGCATCCTTGACGGCGAGGTGAACCCCTCCGCCAAGACCCCCGACACCTTCGCCCGCGACATCAAGGCTGGCCCCGCGGCCAACAACTTCGGCGACTTCCAGTACACGAACATGACGGAGTTCGCCCAGGATGACCCCTTCAACAAGGGCACTCAGACGCAGCCGTCGTTCGTCAACGACAACGACTCGATCTACGTCGGCTACCGCTGGTACGAGACGGCCGCCGCTGAGGGCGTCATCGACTACGCTTCCGAGGTCGTCTACCCCTTCGGCTTCGGCCTGTCCTACACGATGTTCTCCAGTCGATGGGCGATATTTCGGTGGACGAGGCCTCGGGAACCATGTCCGCGGAGACGGTCACGAACACCGGCCAGGTCGCCGGCAAGGACGTCGTCCAGATCTACGACAATCCGCCCTACACGGATGGCGGCATCGAAAAGTCCGCGGCGAACCTGCTGACCTACAACAAGACGAAGCTCCTGGAGCCGGGAGAAACCCAGACGATCACCGTCACCTGGAACCGCGACTCGCTGGCCTCCTACGATGCAAAGGATGCCAAGGCCTACGTGCTCAAGGCCGGGAACTACAAGATCTCCGCACGTGCCAACTCCCACGAACTTCGAGATGAGCGACGCTAACAAAGCAAACTTCGTCGCCACGTCCAACTACGACGCCTCAGCTGACGATGCTGCGAGCACCGCGACGATGCCGACCACGGGAGCCAGCAAAGGCCTCGTCCTGGGAGACCTGGCGGGGCTGGACTACGACGATCCGAAGTGGGACCAGCTCCTCGACCAGCTTACCGTCAAGGACATGAACACCCTGATCTCCAAGGGCGGATACGGCTCCCCTGCGATCTCCTCGGTGGGTAAGCTGCGCGTGTCCGACGTGGACGGCCCGGCCTCGCTGAACAACAACTTCACGGGTGTCGGCTCGATCGGCCTGCCCTCCGCGGTGTCGGTGGCGGCGACCTGATGCTCGCGACGATCGACATGCCGATCGCGACGGTCAACGTGCAGGATGCCGCGGGCGTGAGCTCTCTGCGCCGCGCATCGCACAACATCCTCTACACGGTCGCGAACTCGTGGATGTATGCCAACGGCCAGCCCGAGGTCACCCGCAACGCGTGGGAGTACATCACCTGGGTCGTTGCCGGTGCTGCGATCCTGGCGCTGCTCGGACTCGAGGTCGTCGCGATCCGTCGCTACCGCGCTCGCAAGTCCTCCATTGACGAGGCCGGGGCTGATAAGGCGGACGAGTGACGGTCATGAGGCCGTCAGGATCGCCGAACGCGATTGAGTGTGACTGAGCGTCACAGCCGTGGGGGAGGGGCCCGCAGGCGAGAGCCTGCGGGCCCCTCCTGCGCCACTGACGCGTTGGCAGCGAGGCGTGCCACCGGACAACCCCGGCACCCGCACGTGGAAACGGGAGCGGCGAAACCGGCTCCGGCCTCGTGGATGAGGGGCGAAACACAAAACACATCCTTTGACGCCCAGGTGGATTGCCCGCTATCCTTGAGGGTGGTTCCCGCCTCTGTGGAACCTCTGTGCCCGGGAAACCGGGAGCGGGCTCCGTCCGTCGGAGCTCCGGGCGTCATTCTCTGACCCTCGTGGTTATCATGGCGCGCTGGCCCCCAGCGGACACGTGTGCCCACATGGGGGTGAACGCAGTCGCGGAAGACTGACAATCAGGGCCGCCCCTTAAAGCGAGGGGAGGCCGCCGACGGAAAGAAACTGGAGACCCAGTGCCTACCATTCAGCAGCTCGTCCGCAAGGGACGTGTCTCGAAGCGCGCGAAGGTGAAGACCCCCGCGCTGAAGGGCTCCCCCCAGCGTCGCGGCGTGTGCACCCGTGTGTACACCACCACGCCGAAGAAGCCGAACTCGGCTCTGCGAAAGGTCGCTCGTGTGCGCCTTTCGTCGGGCATCGAGGTGACCGCGTACATCCCCGGTGAGGGCCACAACCTGCAGGAGCACTCGATCGTGCTCGTTCGCGGTGGTCGTGTGAAGGACCTGCCCGGCGTGCGTTACCGCATCGTCCGCGGTTCGCTGGACACCCAGGGTGTCCGCGGCCGTCAGCAGGCCCGTTCCCGTTACGGCGCGAAGAAGGAGAAGAAGTAATGCCTCGTAAGGGCCCCGCTCCCCGTCGCCCCCTCGTCGATGACCCGGTCTACGGCTCCAAGGTCGTGACCCAGCTGGTCAACCGCGTCCTCCTCGACGGCAAGAAGACCGTCGCCGAGCGCATCGTCTACGGCGCACTTGAAACCGTTCGCGAGCGCACCGAGCAGGAGCCCGTCTCCGTGCTCAAGCGCGCTCTCGAGAACATTCGTCCGGCCCTCGAGGTCCGCTCCCGCCGCGTCGGCGGCGCGACCTACCAGGTCCCCGTCGAGGTTCGCCCCGCGCGCGCCACGACGCTGGCCCTGCGCTGGCTGGTTGACTTCTCGCGTCAGCGTCGCGAGAAGACCATGACCGAGCGTCTCGCCAACGAGATCCTCGATGCCTCCAACGGCCTCGGCGCCGCTGTGAAGCGTCGTGAGGACATGCACAAGATGGCTGAGTCCAACCGCGCCTTCGCGCACTACCGCTGGTGATGTAAAGACGAGGCCTGGGCAACCGGGCCTCGTCTCACGCAGCAAATACACCTACCACTTCGAACGAAGGAACCACACTCGTGGCACTAGAGGTGCTGACGGATCTCAACAAGGTCCGCAACATTGGCATCATGGCTCACATCGATGCCGGCAAGACGACCGTGACGGAACGCATCCTGTTCTACACGGGCATCAACTACAAGATCGGCGAGACGCACGATGGCGCCTCGACGACCGACTGGATGGAACAGGAAAAGGAACGCGGCATCACGATTACGTCCGCCGCCGTCACCTCTTTCTGGAACGGTAACCAGATCAACATTATTGACACCCCCGGTCACGTTGACTTCACCGTTGAGGTTGAGCGCTCGCTGCGCGTCCTCGACGGCGCTGTCGCCGTGTTCGACGGCAAGGAGGGCGTTGAGCCCCAGTCCGAGACCGTGTGGCGTCAGGCCGACAAGTACGACGTCCCCCGTATCTGCTTCATCAACAAGATGGACAAGATGGGTGCCGACTTCTACTTCTCGGTTGGCACGATTAAGGATCGTCTCCACGCGACCCCGATCGTCATGCAGCTCCCGATGGGTGCCGAGAACGACTTCGTTGGCAACATCGACCTGCTGACCATGGAGGCGCTGACCTACCCGACCAAGGACGACAAGGGCAACGACACGCTCGGCTCCCTCGTTGTGCGCGGCCCCATCCCGGAGGAGTACCAGGAACAGGCCGAGGAGTACCGTGAGGCCCTCGTCGAGGCCGCCGCTGAGGGCTCCGACGAGCTGACCGAGGCGTACCTGGAGAACGGTGACCTGACGCTCGAGCAGATCAAGGAAGGTATCCGCCTCCTGACCATCTCCTCGCGTGCGTTCCCCGTCTACTGCGGTACCGCTCTGCGCAACATGGGTGTGCAGCCCGTCCTCGACGCCGTCGTGGACTTCCTGCCCTCGCCGCTCGACATCGGCGACGTTCGCGGCTTCCTCCCCGGCTCTGAGACCGAGGAAGAGACCGAGATTCGTAAGCCCGACGAGAAGGAACCCTTCTCCGCTCTGGCCTTCAAGATCGCCGCTCACCCCTTCTACGGCAAGCTCACCTTCATCCGCGTGTACTCCGGCAAGGTTGAGTCCGGTTCCCAGGTCCTCAACTCGACCAAGGGCAAGAAGGAGCGCATCGGCAAGATCTTCCAGATGCACTCCAACAAGGAGAACCCCGTCGACGTGGCGCACGCTGGCCACATCTACGCGGTCATCGGCCTGAAGGACACGACCACGGGTGACACGCTTGCCGCTATCGACAAGCCGATCGTCCTCGAGTCGATGACCTTCCCCGCCCCCGTTATCCAGGTTGCCGTCGAGCCCAAGTCGAAGGCCGACCAGGAGAAGATGGGCGTCGCCATCCAGAAGCTCGCGGAAGAGGACCCGACGTTCACCGTCGAGCTCGATCCCGAGACCGGCCAGACCATCATCGGTGGTATGGGCGAGCTGCACCTCGACATCATCGTCGACCGTATGCGTCGCGAGTTCAAGGTCGAGGCCAACGTTGGTAACCCGATGGTTGCCTACCGTGAGACCATCCGTAAGACGGTCGAGAAGTACGAGTACACGCACAAGAAGCAGACCGGTGGTTCCGGTCAGTTCGCGCGTGTCATCATCGCCCTTGAGCCGCTCCCGGCGGACTCCGAGGAAGAGTACATGTTCGAGGACAAGGTCACCGGTGGCCGCGTTCCGCGCGAGTACATCCCCTCGGTCGATGCGGGCATCAAGGACGCCATGCAGTCCGGCGTTCTCGCCGGCTACCCGATGGTTGACATCAAGGCCACGCTGCTCGACGGCGCCTACCACGAGGTTGACTCCTCCGAAATGGCGTTCAAGGTTGCTGGCTCGATGGCGCTGAAGGAAGCTGCTAAGAAGGCGAACCCCGTCCTCCTCGAGCCCATCATGGCCGTCGAGGTCCGTACTCCCGAGGAGTACATGGGCGACGTCATCGGCGACCTCAACTCCCGTCGTGGCCAGATCTCCTCGATGGATGAGCAGCACGGCGTCCGCGTCGTCAAGGCTCAGGTGCCGCTGTCCGAGATGTTCGGATACGTGGGCGACCTGCGCTCCAAGACGCAGGGCCGCGCTGTCTACTCCATGGAGTTCGACAGCTACGCCGAGGTTCCGCGCGCGGTCGCGGATGAGATCGTCGGCAAGTCTCGGGGCAACTGAGTCCCACCGGGGGCTCGTGGGGGCAGGGTGACCTGCCCCTGCGAGCCGCCTCACACATAAGTAAACCCAGTAGGTCTCAAGCCCCAGTGGTGTTAAAGTGGCACCTAGCCGTAGGCTGAGAATTTCTACCCGAGTCCAGGAGGACACAAGTGGCGAAGGCCAAGTTTGAGCGCACCAAGCCGCACGTCAACATCGGCACGATTGGTCACGTTGACCACGGCAAGACGACGCTGACGGCAGCTATCACCAAGGTGCTGCACGACAAGTACCCCGATCTGAACGAGTTCACCCCCTTCGATCAGGTCGACAACGCTCCCGAGGAGCGCGATCGTGGCATCACGATCAACGTCTCCCACGTCGAGTACCAGACCGAGGCGCGTCACTACGCGCACGTTGACGCCCCCGGCCACGCCGACTACGTCAAGAACATGATCACCGGCGCTGCCCAGATGGACGGCGCGATCCTCGTGGTCGCCGCCACCGACGGCCCCATGGCCCAGACCCGCGAGCACGTTCTGCTCGCCCGTCAGGTCGGCGTTCCCACCATCCTCATCGCCCTCAACAAGTCCGACATGGTCGACGACGAGGAAATGATGGAACTGGTCGAGGAAGAGTGCCGCGACCTGCTCGAGTCCCAGGACTTCGATCGCGACGCCCCGATCATCCAGGTTTCCGCTCTGAAGGCCCTCGAGGGCGACCCGGAGTGGGTTGCCAAGGTCGAGGAGCTCATGGAGGCTGTGGATTCCTACATCCCCACCCCCGAGCGCGACATGGACAAGCCCTTCCTCATGCCGATCGAGGACGTCTTCACGATCACCGGTCGTGGCACGGTCGTCACCGGTCGTGTTGAGCGTGGCAAGCTGCCCATCAACTCTGAGGTCGAGATCCTCGGTATCCGTGAGCCCCAGAAGACCACGGTTACCGGCATCGAGATGTTCCACAAGTCCATGGACGAGGCCTGGGCTGGCGAGAACTGTGGTCTGCTCCTCCGCGGCACCAAGCGCGACGAGGTCGAGCGCGGCCAGGTTGTGGCCCGTCCCGGCTCCATCACGCCCCACACCGAGTTCGAGGGCCAGGTCTACATCCTCAAGAAGGAAGAGGGCGGCCGCCACAACCCCTTCTTCTCGAACTACCGTCCGCAGTTCTACTTCCGTACCACGGACGTGACCGGCGTCATCACCCTCCCCGAGGGCACCGACATGGTCATGCCTGGCGACACCACCGAGATCTCCGTTGAGCTGATTCAGCCCATCGCCATGGAGCCCGGCCTCGGCTTCGCTATCCGTGAGGGTGGCCGCACCGTTGGTTCCGGTCGTGTCACCAAGATTATCAAGTGAATCACCCTCTGAGTTTGTCTCAGGTCTGATTCGCTGCTGATCCAGCGGCATTGAGGGCCCCGCCTCCTACGTGGAGGCGGGGCCCTTCGCTATGCCCGGCGTGCGGCGGGGGAGCGTGGCGCTCCGCGTGGGCATAGTTGCGTTGCTTGCGGATAGGTAACGCGCTCGTGGATAGGTTACGCACATGCGGATAGTCTCATAACCTATCCGTAAGCGGCTAACCTATCCGTGAGTGGCTAACCTATCCGCATGTGTGGGACGTTCGCAATCGTGTCACCACTCCACACGGGGGTGGCCTGGTCTGGTTGTGTGGACCGGGCGTTTTGAGGGTTGTTGGTTGTTACTAGTGGTGTTGTGCCCATTGTCGCGCGTGATGCTGACAGCGGTGCACCGTCGCACGCGGAGCGCTGATGCGAGCATGGGTTTGTCTCGAGAGACCGATCACCCTTGTGCGCGCAACGGGCCCCACACGCGCGGATAACCTTGTCATCACAGGCCAGGCAGGCCTCGTACAACTGCGGTGTGACGCATCCCCACTTGCGACACGCCCGAGTGCGGGGTACGTTAGTTTCTTGGTGACGGTTGCTGCTGCCATTGGCGGCAAACACTGCGCTGACGCCACTCTGTCGGTGGTTTCACATGCGAGAATGAGCCGTTGGGATTGTGCTCGCGGGTGGAACTCTGACAGAATGGCACGGTTGCCTCAGCGTATCTGGGGTGGCCCATGCGTGCCATCACGTATGGGTCGGGCAATATGCCCAAGATCTTTGGACAAGACGTCGGTCCCTCGCGAGGGATCGCGAGCACGACGGGTGCGACACGCCCGAGTGCGGGGACCGGCGGCGAATCTGTACGAGAAGAGGTAAGACGGCATGGCGGGACAGAAGATCCGCATCCGGCTCAAGTCGTATGACCACGAGGTCATCGACAGCTCCGCGCGCAAGATCGTGGACACCGTACAGCGTGCGGGCGCCACGGTCGTGGGCCCGGTGCCGCTGCCGACCGAGAAGAACGTTTTCGTTGTCATCCGGTCGCCCCACAAGTACAAGGACAGCCGCGAGCACTTTGAAATGCGCACGCACAAGCGGCTCATCGACATCATCGACCCGACCCCCAAGGCCGTCGACTCGCTCATGCGCCTCGACCTGCCTGCGGACGTCAACATCGAGATCAAGCTCTGAGGACATCTGCAATGACTAACAAGAAGCAGCACGCTGGCGCGCCCATTAAGGCGCTGCTCGGCCGCAAGCTCGGCATGACCCAGGTCTGGAATGCCGACGGCCACCTCGTGCCCCTGACTGTCGTGCAGGTCGGCACCAACGTCGTGACCCAGGTTCGTACCGAAGAGGTCGACGGCTACTCCGCTATTCAGCTTGGCTTCGGTGAGATTGACTCCCGTAAGGTCACCAAGCCCCTGCAGGGCCACTTCGAGAAGGCCGGGGTTGCCCCCCGCCGTCACCTCGCTGAGGTCCGCACCTCCGAGCACGACTCCTACGAGCTCGGCCAGGAACTCGACGCCGCCACCTTCGAGGCTGGCCAGTCCGTCGACGTCTCCGGCACCACCAAGGGCAAGGGCTTTGCCGGCGTTATGAAGCGTCACGGCTTCGCCGGCGTTTCCGCCTCCCACGGTGCGCACCGCAACCACCGTAAGCCCGGCTCGATCGGCGCTTGCGCGACCCCCGGTCGCATCTTCAAGGGCCTGCGCATGGCCGGCCGCATGGGTGGCAACCGTCGTACTGTTCAGAACCTGACGATCCAGGCCGTGGACACCGAGAAGGGCCTGCTGCTCATCAGCGGCGCCATCCCGGGTCCCAAGAACGGCGTGGTCCTGGTTCGCTCCTCCGTGAAGGGTGCGTGATCATGGCTGACGATCGTAACGTTGACGTCATCGACCTCGAGGGCAAGAAGGCGGGCTCCGTCGTTCTCCCCGGTTCGACCTTTGACGTCCCCACCAACATTCCGCTGATGCACCAGGTTGTCGTCGCTCAGCTTGCGGCCGCCCGTCAGGGCACGCACGCGACGAAGACCCGCGGTGAGGTCGCTGGCGGCGGCAAGAAGCCGTTCCGTCAGAAGGGCACCGGTAACGCTCGCCAGGGCTCCATCCGTGCGCCTCACTTCACCGGCGGCGGCATCGTCCACGGCCCTCAGCCGCGTGACTACGACCAGCGCACCCCCAAGAAGATGAAGCAGGGCGCTCTGCGCTCCGCTCTGTCTGACCGTGCGCGCGCCGACCGCATCCACGTTGTCACCGCCCTGTTCGAAGGCGAGAAGCCCTCGACCAAGGCTGCTCTGGCCGCCCTGCGCGCCATCGTCGAGGACCGCCAGGCTCTCGTCGTCCTCGAGCGTGGCAACGAACTGACCGCGCTGTCCCTGCGCAACGTTCCCGAGGTTCACGTTCTGTGGGCCGACCAGCTGAACACGTACGACGTCCTGGACGCCGATGACATCGTCTTCACGCAGGCCGCCCTGGAGGCCTTCCTCGGTACCAAGGAGGAGACCAAGTGAGCACGATCGAAGCGGGCAAGAACCCCCGCGACATCATCCTGAAGCCGGTCACCACCGAGAAGTCGCTCGCCCTGATGGACCTGGGCAAGTACACCTTCGAGGTTGACCCCCGCGCGAACAAGACCGAGATCAAGATTGCCCTGGAGCGTATCTTCGGCGTCAAGATCGGTTCCATCGCCACCCAGAACCGCAAGGGCAAGACCTACCGCACCCGTAACGGGATCGGTAAGCGCAAGGACGTCAAGCGTGCCATCGTCACCGTGCGTGAGGGCACCATCGACATCTTCGGCGATCAGGCCTGAGAACCGAAGGGACATTTGAACAATGGGAATTCGCAAGTACAAGCCCACGACTCCGGGCCGTCGCTTCTCGTCCGTCTCTGACTTCGTCGAGATCACGCGCGACACCCCCGAGAAGTCGCTGCTGCGCCCGCTGCACAAGACCGGTGGCCGTAACAACAACGGCCGTGTGACCTCCCGCCACCGCGGCGGCGGCCACAAGCGCCAGTACCGCGTGATCGACTTCCGTCGTCACGACAAGGACGGCGTCCCGGCGACGGTCGCTCACATCGAGTACGACCCCAACCGCACGGCCCGCATCGCCCTCCTGCACTACGCGGATGGCGAGAAGCGCTACATCCTCGCTCCGACCGGCCTCAAGCAGGGCGATCACATCGAGGCTGGCGTTGGCGCTGACATCAAGCCCGGCAACTCCCTGCAGCTGCGCAACATCCCCCTGGGTACCGTTGTGCACGCCGTGGAGCTCTACCCGGGTGGCGGCGCCAAGATCGCTCGCTCCGCTGGCACCTCCGTGCAGCTCGTCGCTAAAGGAAGGCCGCTTCGCCCAGCTGCGTATGCCCTCCGGCGAGATCCGCAACGTCGAGGCCACCTGCCGCGCCACCATCGGCGAGGTCGGCAACGCCGAGCAGTCGAACATCAACTGGGGCAAGGCCGGCCGTATGCGCTGGAAGGGCAAGCGCCCGCACGTCCGTGGTGTCGTCATGAACCCGGTCGATCACCCGCACGGCGGTGGTGAAGGCCGCACGTCCGGTGGTCGTCACCCCGTGTCGCCTTGGGGCAAGCCCGAGGGCCGTACCCGTCGTCCGAAGAAGGCGTCCGATCGCATGATCGTCCGCCGTCGCAAGACCGGCAAGAACCGCTGAGTAGGAGTCGATTGAAATGCCGCGTAGTTTGAAGAAGGGCCCGTTCGTCGACGACCACCTGCTCAAGAAGGTCGACGCCGCGAACGAATCCGGCTCGAAGAACGTCATCAAGACCTGGTCGCGTCGCTCGGTCATCACCCCGGACTTCCTGGGCCTGACCATCGCCGTCCACGACGGCCGTAAGCATGTGCCCGTTTTCGTCACCGAGTCGATGGTGGGCCACAAGCTCGGAGAGTTCGCTCCCACGCGTACTTTCCGCAGCCACGACAAGGACGATCGTAAGGGACGTCGGCGCTGAGCCGGCCCCACGGAAGAAGAGGCAGATACATGGAAGCCAAGGCGCAGGCGCGATTCATCCGCGTCACGCCCCAGAAGTCCCGCCGTGTTGTGAACGAGGTTCGCGGCAAGCGTGTTCTGGAGGCCGCCGACATTCTGCGGTTCGCCCCGCAGGCCGTCGCCACCGATGTCCGCAAGGTGCTGCTGAGCGCAGTCGCCAACTCGAAGGTCAAGGCTGAAAACGCCGGCGAGACCTTCAACGAGGCCGATCTGCTCGTGCTCGAGGCATACGTGGACGAGGGCCCGACCATGAAGCGCATCCGTCCCCGTGCTCAGGGACGCGCCGGTCGTATCCTCAAGCGCACCTCCCACATCACCATCGTGGTGGGGACCAAGGAAGACAAGAAGAAGGGAGACCGCTGATATGGGTCAGAAGGTCAACCCCCGCGGGTTCCGTCTGGGAATCACCACTGACCACCGGTCTCGCTGGTTCTCCGACTCCACCACCAAGGGACAGCGCTACGCGGATTACGTGGCCGAAGACGTCGCGATCCGCAAGTTCCTGACCGACAACCTCGAGCGCGCCGGCATCGCCGAGGTGAGCATCGAGCGCACGCGTGACCGCGTTCGCGTCGACCTGCACACCGCTCGCCCGGGCATCGTCATCGGTCGCCGTGGCGCCGAGGCCGACCGCCTGCGCGTCCAGCTCGAGAAGCTGACGGGCAAGCAGGTTCAGCTGAACATTCTCGAGGTCAAGAACCCCGACCTCGAAGCGCAGCTCGTTGCGCAGGGCATCGCCGAGCAGCTCGCTGCCCGCGTGTCCTTCCGTCGTGCGATGCGTAAGGGCATCCAGTCCGCGCAGCGCGCTGGCGCCAAGGGCATTCGTGTCCAGGTGTCCGGCCGTCTGGGTGGCGCTGAAATGTCCCGCTCCGAGTTCTACCGCGAGGGTCGCGTGCCGCTGCACACCCTGCGCGCGAACATCGACTACGGATTCCACGAGGCCCGCACGACCTTCGGTCGCATCGGCGTCAAGGTGTGGATCTACAAGGGCGACATCACCGAGCGCGAGTTCGCTCGCCAGCAGGCCGAGCAGGCCCAGCGTGGCGGCCGTCGCGACGGTCGCCGTGGCCCCCGCCGCGGTGGACGCCCCAACCAGGAGACCGCCGCGCAGCAGGCTCCCCGTGAGGCAACCGCCTCCGAGGCCGCTGCGCCCACGACCGGATCGGAGGCCTGAGCCCAATGCTCATTCCCCGTCGGACTAAGTACCGCAAGCAGCACCGTCCTCACCGCACTGGCTTCGCCTCCGGTGGCACCGAACTGGCGTTCGGCGACTACGGCATCCAGGCGCTCGAGGCTGCGTACATCACCAACCGTCAGATTGAGGCGGCTCGTATTGCCGTGACCCGTCACATTAAGCGTGGCGGTAAGGTCTGGATCAACATCTTCCCGGACCGCCCGCTGACCAAGAAGCCCGCCGAAACCCGAATGGGTTCCGGTAAGGGTGCTCCGGAGTGGTGGGTTGCCCCCGTCAAGCCCGGACGTGTCATGTTCGAGCTGGCAGGCGTCCCCGAGGAGCTCGCTCGCGAGGCCCTCAGCCGTGCCCAGCACAAGCTTCCTATCAAGACCCGTTTCGTGGTCCGAGAGGGTGGTGACATCTGATGGCAGATAAGGGTCTGACCACCGAGGCGCTCGACGCCATGGACAACGCTCAGCTCTCCAAGGAGCTGGAGAAGGCCAAGGCCGAGCTGTTCAACCTGCGTTTCGCGCAGGCCGTTGGCAACCTCGAGGATCACGGTCGCATGAAGACCGTGCGCCGCGACATTGCCCGGATCTACACCATCGCGCGTGAGCGGGAGCTTTGGCTACCGCACCGCCCCGAGCACTGAGGAGTGAGCCTGATGGCAGAAACCACCGCTCGTAACGAGCGTAAGGTCCGTCGCGGCTACGTCGTCAGCGACAAGATGGACAAGACCGTTGTCGTCCAGATCGAGGACCGCGTCAAGCACGCCCTCTACGGCAAGGTCATGCGCAAGAACAAGAAGGTCAAGGTTCACGACGAGCACAACGAGTGCGGCGTCGGCGATCTCGTCCTCATCATGGAGACCCGCCCGCTGTCGGCCACCAAGCGCTGGCGCGTTGTGGAGATCCTCGAAAAGGCGAAGTGACCTTCGCTCACAGACCGAAATCCGTTCGGCAAGGCTCGACCGGTACAATCCGGGAGAGAACCGGCACGACGACAGGAGTCAATAGAAAATGATCCAGCAGGAGTCGCGACTGAAGGTCGCCGACAACACAGGGGCCAAGGAGATCCTGACCATCCGTGTTCTCGGTGGCTCGGGTCGGCGCTACGCGGGTATCGGCGACACGATCGTCGCCACCGTGAAGGACGCCATCCCCGGCGGCAACGTCAAGAAGGGCGAAGTCGTCAAGGCAGTGATCGTTCGCACGCGTAAAGGAAACCCGCCGCCCCGACGGTTCCTACATTCGTTTCGACGAGAATGCGGCCGTCATCATCAACAACAATGGCGAGCCGCGTGGCACGCGTATCTTCGGCCCCGTGGGCCGCGAGCTGCGCGACAAGAAGTTCATGCGTATCGTCTCCCTCGCTCCGGAGGTGATCTGATCCATGGCAGCCAAGATTCGTAAGAATGACCTCGTCGAGGTCGTTCGCGGACGTACGTCCGACGAGAAGGCGCTGGCCAAGCGCAACGCCCGCCGCGCCGAGGAGGGCCTCGAGCCCTTGAAGCCCGGCGATAAGGGCAAGCAGGGCCGCGTCATCCAGGTGTTCCCGGCCGAGGGCAAGGTCCTCGTCGAGGGCATCAACCTCAAGACGCGCCACGTGCGCCAGGGCCAGCAGGGTAGCGCTGGCGGCATCGAGACCATCGAGGCCCCCATCTCGCTGTCCAAGGTCGCTCTGGTCGACCCCGAGACCAAGAAGCGCGTCCGCGTCGGTTTCCGCGAGGACACCGTTGAGCGCGGCGGCCGCACCCGCACCGTCCGAGTCCGCGTGGCTCGTGGTGGCGCGAAGCGCGGCGTTGAGCAGGGCAAGGAGATCTGAGCATGGCCCCGCGTCTGAAGGAAAAGTACAACTCCGAGATCCGCGAGGCGCTCCGTGCTGAGTTCAAGCACGAGAACGTCATGCAGGTCGGCGGACTGACGAAGATTGTCGTCAACATGGGTGTCGGCGAGGCCGCTCGCGACTCGAAGGCACTCGAGGGCGCTATCCGCGACCTCACCGCGATCACCGGCCAGAAGCCCGTGACCACCCGCGCCAAGAAGTCCATCGCGCAGTTCAAGCTGCGCGAGGGCCAGGCGATCGGTGCGCACGTCACGCTTCGCGGCGACCGCATGTGGGAGTTCCTGGACCGCCTCCTCTCGACGGCGCTTCCCCGTATCCGTGACTTCCGCGGACTGTCCTCCAAGCAGTTCGACGGTCACGGCAACTACACCTTCGGTCTCACGGAGCAGTCGATGTTCCACGAGATCGACCAGGACTCGATCGACCGAGTGCGCGGCATGGACATCACGGTTGTCACCTCGGCCACCACCGACGAAGAGGGTCGCGCCCTTCTCCGTCACCTCGGCTTCCCGTTCAAGGAGGACTGACCCATGGCCAAGACATCCCTGAAGGTCAAGGCTGCCCGCAAGCCGAAGTTCGGCGTGCGTGCCTACACCCGGTGCAACCGTTGCGGTCGTCCGCACTCGGTGTACCGCAAGTTCGGACTGTGCCGCGTGTGCCTGCGCGAGCTCGCCCACCGCGGCGAACTCCCCGGTGTCACCAAGAGCAGCTGGTAAAACGAACGTCGCAGGTCCCGGGTAACCGGAGAAACCGCGACGAGGAAGGGGAATAAACCCCCATGACAATGACAGACCCGATTGCAGACATGCTGACGCGTCTGCGCAACGCGAATCGTGCGCACCACGATGCGGTTTCCATGCCGTACTCGAAGCTCAAGAACGCGATTGCGAACATCCTGGTCGAGGAAGGCTACATTGCCTCGACCACCGTCGAGGATGCCCGCGTGGGCAAGACCCTGACGATCAACCTGAAGTACGGCTCGCACCGTGAGGCTGCGATCCAGGGGCTCAAGCGCGTGTCCAAGCCCGGTCTGCGCGTGTACGCCAAGTCCACCAACCTGCCCAAGGTCCGCGGCGGCCTCGGCGTGGCGATCCTGTCCACGTCCTCCGGCCTGCTCACTGACCGCCAGGCAGCCGAGAAGGGTGTGGGTGGGGAAGTCCTCGCCTACATCTGGTGATGAGGAGGCTGAACAATGTCGCGAATTGGTAGGAACCCCATCGCTATCCCCGCCGGCGTCGACGTCGTGATCGACGGCCAGAACGTGACCGTGAAGGGCCCCAAGGGCACCCTCTCCCACGTTGTCGCCGAGCCGATCACCGCGAAGATCGAGGACGGTCAGGTTATCGTCGAGCGTCCGAACGACGAGCGCACCTCGCGTTCGCTCCACGGACTGTCCCGCACCCTGATCGCCAACATGATCGTTGGTGTGACTGAGGGCTACAAGAAGGATCTCGAGATCACGGGTACCGGTTACCGCGTGGTTGCCAAGGGCAAGGACCTTGAGTTCTCCCTGGGCTTCTCCCACACGATCACCATCACTCCGCCCGAGGGCATCGAGTTCACGATTGCGCCGAAGTCCCAGACGCTGTTCTCGGTGTCGGGTATCGACAAGCAGCTCGTCGGTGAGACTGCTGCTCGCATCCGCAAGCTGAAGAAGCCGGAGCCCTACAAGGGCAAGGGCATCCACTACGTGGGCGAGACCATCCGTCGCAAGGTCGGAAAGGCTGGTAAGTGATGGCTTACTCGATCAAGGGCAAGGGCAAGTTCGTCGCTCGCAAGCGCCGCCACCTCCGCCTCCGCAAGAAGATCAACGGCACGCCCGAGCGTCCCCGTCTGGTCGTCACCCGTTCGAACCGCCACATGGTGGCTCAGGTCATCGACGATACGGTCGGCCACACCCTGGTGTCGGCCTCCGACATCGAGGCCGAGCTCGCTGGTGCCGAGGGTACGAAGACCGACAAGGCTCGCAAGGTCGGCTCGCTGATTGCCGAGCGTGCGAAGGCTGCCGGTATCTCCGCTGTCGTGTTCGACCGCGGTGGTAACAAGTACGCAGGTCGCGTTGCGGCCGTTGCCGAGGCCGCCCGTGAGGGCGGACTCGAGCTGTGAACGAGCCGAAAGAAAGAGAGATCATCTGATGGCTGCACAGCAGCGAGACAGGAACGGTTCGGGCGCGGGCGAGAACAACGATCGCCGTGAGCGCCGCTCCGGCCGCGGCAACGATCGCGATAACCGCCGGAACAACGAGAACAAGAACGAGTACATCGAGCGCGTCGTTACGATCAACCGCGTCTCCAAGGTCGTGAAGGGTGGACGTCGTTTCTCCTTCACCGCCCTGGTTGTCGTGGGTGACGGCGAAGGCACGGTGGGCGTCGGCTACGGAAAGGCCAAGGAAGTTCCCCAGGCCATTTCCAAGGGCGTCGAGGAGGCGAAGAAGAACTTCTTCCGCGTCCCGATGATCCGCCGCACGATCACGCACGTGGTGCAGGGCCGCGATACCGCCGGTATCGTCCTGCTCCGTCCGGCCGCCCCCGGTACCGGTGTTATCGCCGGTGGCCCGGTGCGCGCCGTCCTGGAGGCCGCGGGCGTTCACGACGTGCTCACCAAGTCGCTGGGCTCGTCCAACGCGATCAACATCGTCCACGCGACGGTTGACGCACTCAAGCAGCTCGAGCAGCCCGAGGCTGTTGCCGCTCGTCGCGGCCTGCCCCTCGAGCGCGTTGCTCCCGCGTCCATGCTGCGCGCTCGCGCAGAGGGCGAGGCCGAGAAGCGCGCGGCTGCCGAGGCCGCCGAGGCCGACAAGGCCGCTGCAGGGGAGGCTAAGTGATGGCGAAGAACATCAAGATCACGCAGGTCAAGTCCTCTGCTCACGCGAAGCAGAACATGAAGGACACGCTGCGCACCCTCGGGCTGCGCAAGATCGGCCAGAGTGTCGTGCGTGAGCAGACGGATGCCGTTCTGGGCGCCGTTCGCACCGTGCGTCACCTGGTGACCGCTGAGGAGGTCGACTGACAATGGCGGACTCCACGAAGAAGACGCAGATCGTTAAGCTGCACCACCTGCGTCCTGCCCCCGGAGCCAAGACCGCGAAGACCCGCGTGGGTCGCGGTGAGGGTTCGAAGGGTAAGACCGCTGGCCGTGGCACCAAGGGCACCAAGGCCCGTTACCAGGTTGCTGCCGGCTTCGAGGGTGGCCAGATGCCGATCCACATGCGTCTGCCGAAGCTTCGCGGCTTCAAGAACCCCTTCCGCGTTGAGTACCAGGTCGTGAACGTTGGCAAGCTCGGGGAGCTCTTCCCCGAGGGCGGCAAGGTCACGGTTGAGGATCTCATCGCCAAGCACGCCGTTCGCGACTCCGCGCCCGTCAAGGTGCTCGGTACCGGCGAACTGAGCGTCAAGCTCGAGGTCGAGGTCGACTCCTGGTCGTCCTCCGCCGAGGCAAAGATCACTGCCGCTGGCGGGTCCATTTCGGCCCGCTGAGGTAAACGGGGGTGGTCCTGTGAGGGACCACCCCCGTTATCTTTGCCCTCAACGCGCTGACGAGGGGTGTCAAGCGGCCCTTCTCGCGCAAAAGCAACTCGCTGTAGGAGCGGGCTGCGCGCACGACGCGTTTCGTTAAATACGCGAAAGTGCGTTCTTAATAATGATTGGATCTCGCCATTTGTTACCCGTGTCGGGTAAGCTAAGTCAGTCTAGGGGCTTTCGCCCCGCTGCCCATCACCCGTAGGAGGAAGCCTTGCTCGGTGCATTTGCCCAGGCGTTCCGTACCCCCGACTTGCGTCGGAAGCTGCTCTTTACCCTGTTCATCATGGCCGCGTTCCGGCTGGGTTCGTTCATTCCGACACCCGGCGTCGACTCGCAGGCTGTGCAGCGCTGTATGGCGCAAGAGTCTCAGGCCTCGCTGCTTGACCTCGTGAACCTGTTCTCGGGTGGTGCTCTGCTGCAGCTGTCGATCTTCGCGCTGGGCATCATGCCCTACATCACCGCGTCGATCATCATCCAGCTTCTGAGGGTCGTCATCCCGCGTTTCGATGACCTCCACAAGGAAGGACAGACCGGACAGGCGAAGCTGACGCAGTACACACGTTATCTGACGATCTTCCTGGGCATTCTCCAGGCCACGACGACGATCTCGCTGGCCCGCAGCGGCCAGCTCTTCCAGGCCTGCTCCGAGCCCGTTATTCGCGATCATTCGGTCCTGACCTTCATCATGATGATCATCGTCATGATGGCCGGTACCGGCGTCATCATGTGGCTCGGCGAACTCATCACGGAGCGCGGCATCGGCAACGGTATGTCCCTCCTGATCTTCACCTCGATTGCCGCTCGTCTGCCCGAGCAGCTTCTCTCGATCGGCCAGGCTGGCAAGTGGGGTTCGGTCGCTGCGATCGTCGCGCTGCTGCTCGTTGTCGCTATCGCCGTTGTGTACATTGAGCAGGCTCAGCGCCGGATCCCGGTCCAGTACGCCAAGCGCATGATTGGGCGCCGCCAGTACGGCGGAACCACCACCTACATTCCTCTGAAGATCAACATGTCGGGCGTTATTCCCGTCATCTTCGCCTCCTCGATCCTGGCGCTGCCTCCGATGATCGCTCAGTTCGGCAAGCCTCAGGACGCCTGGGTCCAGTGGATCTCTTCGCACTTCACGCAGGGTAGCGGCTTCTACCTGACGATCTACGGGCTCATGACACTGTTCTTCGCCTTCTTCTACACGGCGATCACGTTCAACCCGGACGAGGTCGCGGACAACATGAAGAAGTACGGAGGCTTCATCCCCGGGTACCGTGCGGGTCGTCCCACGGCCGAGTACCTGCGCTTCGTGATCAACCGAATCACGACGGCTGGCGCTCTCTACCTGGTGATCATCGCCCTCCTGCCGTCGTTCGCTATCATCCCGCTGAAGCTGTCGAGCTCGCAGATGCCCTTCGGTGGTACGACGCTCCTCATCATCATCGGCGTTGGTCTGCAGACGGTGAAGGAAATCAACACTCAGCTGCAGCAGCATCACTACGAAGGATTCCTGAAATGACAGTCGTCATCCTCCTCGGCCCTCCCGGAGCTGGCAAGGGCACCCAGGCCTCGCGCATCGCTGAGCGCCTGGACATCCCCGCCATTTCGACGGGCGACATCTTCCGCGCGAACATGGCGGAGGGTACGGAGATCGGCAAGCAGGCGCAGGCTTACATGGATCGTGGCGAGTTCGTTCCGGATTCGGTCACGAACGCCATGGTGAAGGCGCGTCTGGCCGCGCCCGACACGGCCAAGGGCTTCCTGCTGGACGGCTACCCCCGCTCGGTGGAGCAGGCGCACGTCCTGCGTGACATGCTCCTGGACCTGGGCAAGTCGATCGACGTCGTCCTGGAGATTCAGGTCGATGAGGACGAGGTCGTGGAGCGTATGCTCAAGCGCGCGCAGGAGCAGCACCGTACGGACGACACGGAGCCCGTGATGCGTCACCGCCTTGAGGTCTACCACCAGCAGACCGAGCCCGTGGCGACGTACTACGTGGACCAGGACATGCTCGAGGTCGTAGATGGGCGCGGCAGCATCGACGATGTCACGGCCCGTATCTTCGCGATCCTGGATTCGGTGGCGAAGTAACCGATGCCGCACATCGAGCTCAAGACCGTCGAGCAGCTGCGGTGGATGCGCGAGGCTGGCTTGGTCGTCGCGTCGATCCACGAGTCGCTGCGCGCTGCCGTGCGCCCGGGCGTGACAACCCGCGAGCTGGACGAGGTGAGTGCCCAGGCGATCGCCGACGGTGGTGCCACGTCCAACTTCAAGGGCTACTACGGCTACCCGGCGACGGTGTGCATCTCGGTCAACGACGTGATCGTCCACGGCATCCCCGGCGACTACGAGTTGGCTCCCGGCGACATCGTGTCCTTTGACTGCGGCGCGTTTGTCGACCGCGGCGGCAAGCAGTGGCACGGTGACGCGGCGTTCAGCGTGATCGTTGGCGAGCAGTTCAGTGAGGACGCGGACTTCGCGGCCGGTATTCGCGCGTCGGGTTCGATTGCCGGTGTGGACGAGGACCTGCTGCGTGAACGTCGTCAGCTTGACGCTGTGACGCGCGAGTCCCTGTGGGCGGCGCTGGCTGGCCTCGCGACCGGCAAGCGAATCAGCGCGGTCGGCAATGCCGTTGAGACGGTCGTCGCCGAGAACGCCCTCATCAACGGCTGGGAGGCCGGCATCATCGAGGAATTCGTCGGACACGGCATCGGAACGAAGATGCACATGCCGCCGGACGTCCTCAACTACAACGTGCGCGGCATCCAGGCTCGCTTGAAGCCCGGCATGGTCCTGGCCGTTGAGCCGATGCTCACGCGCGGCGACATCGCCTCGCAGACGGATGACGACGAGTGGACCGTGCGCACGGTTGATGGCCGCGACGCTGCCCACTGGGAACATTCGATTGCGATCATGGCTGACGGCGTGAGCGTGCTGACGGCGCGCGACGGGGGAGTGGCCGGCTTGTCGCCCTACGGCGTCACGCCCATCTCGCTCGACTGACGCTTAGCGGAAGGGCCCGGTACTCATCTGAGTGCCGGGCCCGACTCTTCTATCGACGAGGCCGTGGCCGCGTTAGCCGTAGTCACTAGCCGCCCGGGTTCACGGTGCCTTCTGACTCTGGGATCCTGTCTTGGTGCCTGAGGGCCTGCTTGCCGCCGGGCGCCGTGGGGCGCCGCAGGGCCTGCTCTATCAATGTCGCACGTAATTCCCTCGCGACTATTTCAAACTTTGAATTCGCAGCGTTGGAATTGCAACGTTTTGAGACGTAGTCGAAAAATGACCGTGGGGAATTACGTGCGACATTATTCGGTAAGGTCCGGCTCGGGCAGTCCTCGCGCTGGCGCGTGGTGCGCGCTGTGTGGTGTGCGATTCGTGGGCTGACTCATCCACGGCCTCGGCGCAGAATTGCTGTGCGACGGCGTGTGCGAAAAATGTGACGCATTAAACGTGAGCGAGTCGACAGAGTTTAGCACTATCGCCCGAGGGTGCGCATGCCGTAGAGTAGTTCCTTGGGCGTATCCGCATGTCACCATGGCAAAGATGCGCCTAGCGGCATCCGCCGCAACCTATCCGAGACATGTAGAGGATAAACGGAGGATATGGCGAAGAAAGACGGCGTCATTGAGATGGAAGGCACGGTCGTTGAGGCCCTGCCTAACGCGATGTTCCGTGTGGAACTCAAGAATGGCCACGTGGTTCTCGGCCACATTGCGGGAAAGATGCGTCAGCACTACATCCGCATCCTGCCCGAGGATCGAGTTGTCGTCGAGCTGAGCCCCTACGACCTCTCCCGAGGCCGTATCGTCTACCGCTACAAGTGACCCGACACAAACTGCCCACCGGGCAGTGGAGGTAACAACCATGAAGGTCAAGCCGAGTGTCAAGAAGATCTGTGACAAGTGCAAGGTGATTCGTCGCCACGGCAACGTCATGGTCATCTGCGACAACCCCAGGCACAAGCAGCGCCAGGGCTGAGACCCGCTGCGACCCGCGGGGCATCATGCCCCACAGCATCACTCTAAGCGCCCACCCAGTGGGCGACCCTCGGTTCGGAGGCCGAGGCCGGGCTGCTCGCCCGGACTGAGCGATGACGACCTCCGATGAACAACTGGAGCAACATCACCATGGCACGTATTGCCGGCGTCGACCTCCCCCGCGAGAAGCGGCTCGAGATCGCGCTCACATACATCTACGGAGTCGGCCGCACCCGCGCGGCAGAGACCCTCGCCGCCACCGGCGTCAGCCCGGACACTCGCGTGAAGGACGCGACGGAAGAGGAACTCGTCAAGCTTCGTGACTACATTGAGGCAAACTTCAAGGTTGAGGGTGACCTCCGCCGTGAGGTTCAGGCCGACATTCGTCGCAAGATCGAAATCGGTTCGTACCAGGGCCTTCGCCACCGTCGTGGCCTGCCGGTCCACGGTCAGCGCACCAAGACCAACGCGCGTACCCGCAAGGGCCCCAAGCGCACCGTTGCAGGCAAGAAGAAGGCCAAGTAAGGCCTAGGAGAGCCCGCCCCCACGGGGTAGCTTTCCGCGACAAGAAGGAACTGAACCAGAAATGGCAGCAGCAAAGACCTCGCGCTCGGGCAACGCCCGTAAGCCGCGTCGTAAGATTTCGAAGAACGTCACCAACGGCCACGCCTACATCAAGTCGACGTTCAACAACACCATCGTTTCCCTGACGGACCCCACGGGCGCGGTTGTCGCCTGGGCGTCCTCCGGCCAGGTTGGCTTCAAGGGCTCGCGTAAGTCCACCCCCTTCGCCGCGCAGCTCGCGGCCGAGGCTGCGGCTCGTCGCGCCCAGGAGCACGGCATGAAGAAGGTTGACGTCTTCGTCAAGGGTCCCGGCTCCGGCCGCGAGACCGCGATCCGCTCCCTGCAGGCCGCCGGCCTCGAGATCGGTTCGATCCAGGACGTCACGCCTCAGGCCTTCAACGGCACCCGCCCGCCGAAGCGCCGCCGCGGCTGACTTGTGGACGGGAGGGCGCGTCCCTCCCCACGTCTGAACCCCCGGGTTCACACTCCCTTAGCCTGCACCAGCAGGTTCCCATATCCGGTGTCATATAGCGGGCACCGGTCAGAAAGGAATAGACGTGCTCATTGCAGAGCGACCCATCCTGACCGAAGAAAAGGTCAGCGACCTGCGCTCCCGTTTCACCCTGGAGCCCCTCGAGCCTGGGTTCGGCTACACGCTGGGTAACTCCCTGCGTCGTACCCTCCTGTCCTCGATCCCGGGTGCAGCGGTGACGTCCATCCGCATCGATGGCGTCCCCCACGAGTTCCGCACGATCGAAGGTGTGAAGGAAGATGTCGCTGAGATCATCCTGAACATCAAGCAGATCGTCCTGTCCAGCGAGAATGACGAGCCTGTCGTCATGTACCTGCGTAAGGCTGGCCCCGGCGAGGTTCTCGCCGGCGACATCACGCCTCCCGCCGGTGTCGAGATCCACAACCCCGATCTGCGTCTTGCCACCCTCAATGAGAAGGGCAAGCTGGAGATCGAGCTGACCGTCGAGCGTGGCCGCGGCTACGTGTCGGCCGCTCAGAACAAGGATCCGCAGGCCGAGATCTCTCGCATTCCGATCGACTCGATCTACTCGCCCGTCGTCAAGGTGACCTACAAGGTCGAGGCGACGCGTGTCGAGCAGCGCACCGACTTCGATCGCCTCGTCATCGACGTGGAGACCAAGCCGGCCATTACCCCACGCGACGCCCTGGCCTCGGCCGGCAAGACGCTCGTGGAGCTGTTCGGCCTCATGCGTGAACTGAACGAGGAAGCGGAAGGCATCGAGGTGGGCCCCTCCACCACCGACGCCACCCTCGCAGCCGATCTGGCCCTCCCGATCGAGAACCTGAACCTGCAGTCGCGTTCCTACAACGCGCTGCGTCGCCGCGGCATCCTGACCGTGGGCGAGCTGGTTGCTCACTCGGAGGCCGACCTGCTCGACATCCGCAACTTCGGTACCAAGTCGATCGAAGAGATCAAGGAGTCCCTGGCGGCTCTCGGAATGACGCTGAAGGACTCGGTCATGCCGAGCTTCGGCGACTCGGAGTCCGCCGCGATCTTTTCGGACGACCAGTCCATCTGACCCCGTGCGTCCGATGGACGCATTGAATCCGTAGGAGAAACACATGCCCACCCCCAAGAAGGGTGCTCGTCTGGGCGGTAGCCCGGCACACCAGAAGCTGATTCTGTCGAACCTGGCGGCTCAGCTCATCGAACACCGCGGCCTCACGACCACGGAGGCGAAGGCTAAGATGCTGCGCCCCTACGTCGAGAAGCTGATCACCAAGGCCAAGCGCGGCGACCAGCACGCTCGCCGTACGGTCCTGAAGAAGATCCCCAACAAGGGCATCGTCGCGATCCTCTTCGAGGAGCTCGTCCCCGCCATGGATTCCGAGCGCGCTGGCGGCTACACCCGCCTGATCCGCGTCGGCAACCGCAAGGGCGACAACGCTCCCCTGATGCGCATTGAGCTCGTCATGGAGAAGGTCGAGAAGAAGGCCGTCGTGAAGGCTGCCGAGAAGACGGCTGCGAAGGCCGTTGCCGACGAGGCTGAGAAGGCCGCCGAGGCTGCCGCCGAGCGCGCCGAAGAGGCTCGCGAGGAAGGCGATCTCGCCATGGCCAACGAGGCCGAGGAAGTTGCCGCCGAGGCCGGCAAGGAGGCTGACGCCGCCGAGCAGGTCGCCGACGAGAAGTGATCGTGAGTCACTGATCAACTCGAGCATCGGGCCGGGCATCCCGCATGGGGTGTCCGGCCCTTGCCGTATCCGGTAGCCTGGGTGCATGACTCGTGAGATGACCTTGGCGATTGACTGCGGCGGCGGCGGTATTAAGGGCTCCGTCGTGGATGAGCGCGGCACCATGATGGCCCCGCCGCGTAGGGTCCCCACACCCTACCCGCTGCCTCCCGAGCTGCTCGTGGAGACCGTCGTCGGCCTCGCGAGGGAGCTGCCCGCCGCGACCCGCGTGACGATGGGGATGCCCGGCATGATTCGCCACGGAGTGGTCATTGCGACGCCTCACTACATCACGAGGGACGGTCCGCGCTCGCGTGTCCTGCCAGAGCTCGTCGAGCGCTGGGACCATTTCGATATGGGCCGTGCGATCGCGGAGGCCCTGGGCCTTCCTACCAAGGTCCTCAACGACGCGGAGGTCGCCGGCGCGGGCGCGATCACGGGCCGTGGCCTCGAAATGATCATCACGCTGGGCACAGGCCTGGGCAACGCGGTTTTCGACGGGGGAGCGCTGGCTCCCCACGTTGAGGTGTCGCAGGGCCCGGTGCGCTGGGGTCTGACCTATGACGACTACATCGGCGAGCATGAGCGCCTGCGCCTGGGCGACACTCACTGGTCGCGCCGCGTGCGCCGCGTCGTCGATGGCCTGCGACCGATGTACATGTGGGATCGGCTCTACTTGGGCGGCGGTAACTCGAAGCGGATTACCGCGTCGAACCTGCATCTCATGGGCGACGACGTCATCGTCGTGCCTAATGACGCGGGCATTATTGGCGGCGTGCGAGCGTGGGAGCTGTGAGCGTGCGGCGCCTGCGCCTCGACCTGGGTTACGACGGCACTGACTTTCGTGGGTGGGCGGCCCAGCCGGGCCTGCGCACCGTCCAGGGGGAGATTGAAGCGGCGCTGGCCATGGCCTCGCGCGAGGAGGCAACGGTGACGGTCGCCGGACGCACCGACGCCGGCGTACACGCGCGCCACCAGGTGTGCCACGTGGACATCAGCGACGAGGCCTGGGCGCGGCTCGCCCCCAGGGGCGGGGAATCCGATGAGGGGGCCACGGCCTCGTCGATCGTGCGCAGACTGAACAAGATCCTCTCGGGCCGCTACGGCGAGAGGGCGCGTGGGCGCGACCTGGCCGCCGCGCGCGGCACCTGCGACGTGCGCATCTACTCCGCTGCCGTCGTCGACCCCAGTTTTGACGCGCGCTTTTCCGCGCTCGGGCGCCGCTACGCCTACCGGGTCTCCGACCGCCCCGAGCCGCTGGGGCGCTGGGACCGCCTGTGGGTCGAGGATCCCCTCGATGTGGCGGCGATGAACGAGGCCGGGGCCGCCCTCCTCGGAGAACATGACTTCCTCGGGTTCTGCCGACCGCGCGAGGGGGCCACGACCATCCGCACTCTGCGTACCCTGCGCGCCGAGCGCGAGGCGGACGGCACTCTCGTCTTCCGCGTCGAGGCCGACGCCTTTTGTCACTCGATGGTCCGCTCGCTCGTCGGAGCCCTCCTCCTCGTCGGAACAGGCGCGCGCGAAACGGACTACCTGGCCGCCATCCTCGCCGCCCGTTCCCGCTCCGAGGCCGCGCCGATCGCCCCCGCGCACGGCCTGACCCTCGAAGGTGTCGACTATCCCGATCCCAGTCAGTGGGGCGCACGGGCCAATCAGGCCCGGGCCAGGCGTGACACGTGCTGTGGCGACGACGGCTGAGGAATGTGACACAGTATTCGCCGCGCTTTGACCGCCGGGCTACGCACCGATAATATGGCTAGTGCTGTGCGTCAGCAGAGTACCTAGTGTCTCCCACTCGCTAGGAGCGCTCGCCGACGCCTCGCGCGAACCGTTTCATCGCGGATGCCCCCGGAAAAACCGGCGCGGCGTCCCATGACCAACAAGAATTGAAGGTTACGCCCGTGCGCACCTATTCACCCAAGCCTGGGGACGCGGACAAGAAGTGGTACGTCATTGACGCCACCGACGTCGTCCTCGGTCGCCTGGCAGCTCAGACCGCTGCCCTCCTCCGTGGGAAGCACAAGCCGACGTTCGCCCCTCACATGGACATGGGCGACTACGTCATCATCATCAACGCGGACAAGGTTGCCCTCACCGGCAAGAAGCTGGACCAGAAGATGGCGTACCGCCACTCCGGACGTCCCGGCGGCCTGACCGCGACCGCTTACCGTGACCTCCTCGCCGCGACGCCCGAGCGCGCCGTCGAGAAGGCCGTTAAGGGCATGCTTCCCCACAACTCCCTCGGCCGCGCGCAGTTCAAGAAGCTGCACGTCTACGCTGGCCCGGAGCACCCCCACGCCGGCCAGTCGCCGGTTCCCTACGAACTGACCCAGGTGGCTCAGTGACCTCACAGGTCGCTGAACGCCTATAACACTGAGGAGAACCGTGGCTGAGACCATCGTTTCCGCTGAGCTGGACGAGGAAATCGTCCCCAGCTCCTACACGTCCGAGACCGAGTCGGCGCCCGCCGGTGCCGACCAGTCCATCACCGCGCCCGGCGCGGGCCTGGGCCGCCGCAAGGAGGCCGTCGCCCGCGTTCGCCTGGTCCCCGGCTCCGGCAAGTGGACCATCAACGGCCGCACCCTTGAGGATTACTTCCCCAACAAGCTGCACCAGCAGCTGGTGAAGTCCCCCTTCGTCCTGCTCGACATTGACGGCCGCTTCGACGTCATCGCCCGCATCAACGGCGGCGGCATCTCCGGCCAGGCTGGCGCCCTGCGCCTCGGCGTGTCGCGCGCCCTCAACGAGATCGACCGCGACGCCAACCGTCCGGCCCTCAAGAAGGCTGGCTTCCTGACCCGCGACGCCCGCGCCACCGAGCGTAAGAAGGCAGGCCTCAAGAAGGCCCGCAAGGCTTCGCAGTTCTCGAAGCGCTGATCACCTTCAGCACATTTTCTGTTGGTCGCGCCCCGCTCCCGCGGGGCGCGACCTTCTTGTTCCTGTCAACAGCGCCCGCAATGTGAGCGCCGACACTGTCCGGGCCACGGCCTCGTACAAGGTCGAGGGCGCAGTCGGGGTACCCTTAGACCAGTCGTATGACCCACTGAACGGAGACATTATGCCCAGGATGTTCGGCACGGACGGCGTGCGAGGACTGGCAAACGTTGACATCACCGCGGATCTCGCGCTCCAGCTCGGCGAGGCCGCCGCCCGCCAGTTCGGTGGGGCTCGGCGCGCGGACGGTTCGAAGCCCCGCGCGATCATTGGGCGTGACACGCGCATCTCGGGCGAGTTCCTGGATCACGCCCTCGCTGCGGGCCTTGCCAGCGCCGGCATGGACGTTACGCGCATCGGCGTCGTCACCACCCCCACCGTCGCCCACCTGACGGCCACGGAGGACACCGTGGACCTGGGCGTCATGATTTCGGCCTCCCATAACCCCATGCCCGACAACGGCATCAAGTTCTTCGCGCACGGCGGCTACAAGCTGGCCGACGCGGTCGAGGACCAGATCGAAGCCCTCGTGAACACCGAGTGGGATCGCCCGACCGGCGACGGCGTCGGCGAGATTAACGCCGATCACGCGTGGGCACGCGATTCCTACATTTCGCACCTGGTGGAGGCCACCGGCACCGACCTGCGCGGCATGAAGATCGCGATCGACTGCGCGAACGGTGCCGCCCACGAGTTCGGCCCGGCTGTCTTCCGTGAGCTCGGTGCCGAGATCACTGTCATCAACGCTGAACCCGACGGGCGCAACATCAACCTCAACGCCGGTTCGACCCACCCCGAGGCCCTGCAAGCCGCCGTTGTTGCCTCCGGCTGTGACTTCGGTGTCGCCTACGACGGCGACGCTGACCGCTGCCTGGCCGTCGACCACGAGGGCACGCTCATCGACGGCGACAAGATCATGGGTGCCCTGGCCGTCAACGCGCGCGAGCGCGGCGCCCTCGCGCAGGACACGCTCGTCGTGACGGTTATGAGTAACCTCGGCCTGATTCTCGCGATGCGCGAGGTCGGCATCAAGACCGTGCAGACCGGCGTCGGCGACCGCTACGTCCTTGAGGAGATGCTGGCGTCCGGCTACTCGCTCGGCGGCGAGCAGTCCGGCCACATCATCGCCCGCGACTACGCGACGACCGGTGACGGCATCCTGTCCTCTCTGCTCATCTCGCGCATGGTGAAGGAATCCGGCCGCTCCCTGGCGGACCTCACGTCCTTCATCCAGCGCCTGCCGCAGACTCTCATCAACGTGGGTGGCGTGGACCGCGCGGCCGCGTCGACGAACGAGGCCGTGGCTGCGGCGGTTGCTGCTGCCGAGGCTCGCCTGGGCGACACCGGTCGCGTGCTGCTGCGCCCCTCGGGCACTGAGCCTCTCGTGCGCGTCATGGTCGAGGCCGCCACCCAGGAGGAGGCCGACTCCGTCGCCGCTTCGCTGGCGGACGTCGTCAAGGAGAACCTGGCGCTCTGATCGCCTCCGTGACTCAATGCGCCGAGGGCGGGCACCGGTGGGTGCCCGCCCTCTCGCTATGCATGGCCCTCAGTGGTGAGCCGTGGCGGTGACGCGCGCGAGGGCCGCTGGCCGGTGAAGGGGCACGCGGCGGTCGCCTCGTTGGGGGTGAGCGATGTGTTCAGATCTTTGCGGCCTCAATCCACTCCAGAGGGATGCGGGTGAAATATAGGCCCTGCATCTCGCGCTCCCAGCGCAGGCCGAGCGTGCCGTCGGGCAGAATCGTCATGCACTGGTAGACGTAGTGGGCGGGGTTGAAGGTGCGCGACGCGATCCAGGTGCGCCCTCCGTCCTCCGACAGGCGTAGCACGCCACGGCCTCGATAGGGGCGCATCTGCGAGGCGTTGGCGAAGACGACGCGCTCGGGGCACTCCTCACTCGGCCAGGGTAAAGCGTTGGACTGTCCGATTCCGCCGGGGAAGTGGTCGATGAGGACGAGGTGCCCGTTGCGACGGTCCTGGACGACGCGCGGGTGCTGCCGCCTACCCGTCGTGCTGCCGCCTACCCGTCGTGCTGCCGCCTACCCGTCGTGCTGCCCCAGAAAAGTTGCACGTAATTCCCCCGTAAGTATTTCAAGATTTTAAATCTGATCGTTGGAATCATGCGGTTTTCTCGACTCCTAAGAAAAGTGAGGGGACCCAAATTACGTGCGACATTGTGGGGGAACTATGCGCGTCGTGCTGCCGCCCGCGCGTGGTGCTGCCGCCTACCCGTCGTGCTGCCCCAGAAAAGTCGCACGTAATTCCCCCGGGAGTATTTCAGGATTTGAAATCTGATCGTTGGAATCATGCGGTTTTCTCGACCCCTAAGAAAAGTGAGGGGACCCAAATTACGTGCGACATTGTGGGGGAATCATTCGTGGGTGAGTCGCTCGGAGGGCGCTCGGAGGGCGCTCGGAGGTGCCTCGGAGGTGCCTCGGAGGGACGCGGTCGCAGCTGCTGGGGGGCGTTGGCCCGCCGTCACATAGGTGAGGGGTAGAAGCGGGAGCGAAAGCCCTCGAAGAAGTTCATGTTTTTCACGGCGAGTTCCACGAGACGATCCGCGTCCAGATCTGGGTTTGTGAAGAGTTCCTGCACGTCGGGGTGGCCGCTTCGCGTGATGGCACCGAAGGTGCCGTCGGGTGAGCAGTAGAACAGGTCCTTGCTGAGTATGTGCGCGGGCATGGTGTGGAGGCGCTGCAGGATGTCGATGCGGAGGTAGTCCACGAGGCTGACGAATTGATGGGTTGGTGACGTCGGGTCGGCGGGTGCGTAGAAGAGGACGGAACGATCAGGGATCGCGAACAAGAGCCCGTGGGGTGCGTCGATGTGGAGCGTCGAGACCAGGGAGGCGATGTGCGCGGCCTTCGATGCGATGAACAGTGATTCCCCGGCGATTCCCGTGAAGGGGCCGCAGGTGGTGTGCTCGTCGATGGCTTCGTTGTCGGTGTTGATCTGCCCCCAGTGGTAGAGCTCGTCGAGGCTCAGGGGGTACTTCTCGAGGTGCCCGTTGCTGACGGTTGTGACGGTGTTAGGAAAGTCGAGGCACAGGGCCAGAGCAAGGCCGCCGGGGAAGGGACGCGCGTAGCTGAGGTGGGGGTTGGCGGCCAGGTCCGCCGGGATGATGCGGGTGCGTACGCGCTGGCGCAGCTCGTCGGGGTCGGTGACGGACTGTTCGGCGATACGGCCGGACTCCATGATGAACGCCACCCATCGCTCGATGGTGACCTCGTGCTTGGAGGGATCCGTCTGGGCGAGTTCGTCGATGAGGTTCTCCACGTTGATGCGCCTCCACCCGTCGACTTTCAGGTAGATGTCGCCCGTGTGCTCGTCCGTGTGGGGCGTTGCCGAGATCCCCGCGTCGTGCAGCCGTCGCAGGAGGAATGGCAGGGTGCGTTCGGTGATCTCGTGGCGGTCCATGGGTTGATTCTACGGGGGTGTGGGGGATCTGGGACGAGGCCGGGGCGGCCTTGCGGATCCGGGTGCGGCGGGTGGTCGCCTAGTGGGAGAAGAAACGTTGCTCGAAGGCGGGGGAGAGGTATTTCTGTACGCTGACGTGGTAGTTGGTGGAGCTGATGTGGGGATTGCTCAGCAGTTCTTGGACGTCGGGGTCGTCGGCGCGGGTGATGGCGTCGAGCGTGCCGTCGGGCGAGTAATAGAAGATGTCACGGCTCAGGGCGCGGTGGGGGTTGTTGGTCTGCGCGTCGATGATCGGGAATCGGACGAAGTCGACGAGGGAGTGTAGCTGTGCGGAGATGTTGTTGGGGTCGGCGGGGGCGTAAAACAGGAGATGCTGCTGCGGGAGCATGACGAACAGGCCGTTCGGAGCGGTGATCTCCTGTCGCGCGAGCAGCGCGGGCATGTTCGCGGCCTTGGCCGCGATGAACGGCGATTGGCTGGACAGGCATGTGGTCGGCCCGGATGGCTGCACGGTGGTGATCGGTGCGGCGTCGGTGTTGGCCTGCCCGTAGTGGAAGAGTTCGTCGACACTCAGGGGGCGCAGCCTTAAGCCGTCGGTGGTGCACCTGGATGCCCCGGCCTCGTGGACGATGCTCAGGATGAGCGAGAGGCCGGCGCCGAAGGGGCGCGCGTAGGAGAAGTCGGGGTGTTGGGTCGTGTGGCTGGGCACGAGCTCGGTGCGTACGCGTTGGCGCAGCACGTTCGGGTTGGCGAGTTGTGCGGCTTCTATGCGGATGCGGTTGCAGATCCCGTCGGCCCACTGGTTGAGGATCTCCTTGTGCGAGATCGGGGGTGCCTCGAGGAGCTGAACAAACAGGGGTGAGAGGTTGTAGCGGAATAAGTCCTTGATGACCAGAAACATCGACGAGTCGCCCGGCTCGACGACGAGCGAGGCGGTGACGCCGTCGGCCCCGAGCCTACCAATGAGGTAGGGCATGAGGGCGCGCGTGACGTATCCGGGGCACATCGTGCCCACGGGGTGCGTGAAGCTGATGGAGGTGGACATGAAGCCACTGTAGCGGGGTCGGCGGGCGCGTTAGCGCCGCCGGGCGACCGAGGCGCGCCAGACGGGGCGCGTGGGGATGGTTGCGACGGGGATCGCCTGGGACGAGGCCGGGGTTGCCTCCTCGGTCAGGGTCAAGGTCAGGGGGCCGGGGTGGATGCTGTCGGCGGGAGGGCGTCCTTCGATGACGTTGATGATGGAGGTGACGGCGGTGGAGGTCATGTCTTTGAGGGGCCAGTCGACGGTGGTGAGGCCCATGGTGTCGGCGCTGCGGTGGTCTTGGTTGCCAAAGCCGAGGATGGACAGGTGGGTGGGTACTGACAGGTCGAGGTCCGCGGCGGCTTGGAAGACGCCGGGAGCCTGTGAGTCGTCGGCGAGAGCGATGAGTGAGATCGTGGGGTCCTCGGTGAGCAGGCGCAGGGAGGCCTGGTATGCGGTGGATGCTTCCCAGTCGGGCAGGGAGTAGAGGGTGAAGTTGGTGCCGAAGGCGCGTGTGATGGGGTTTTGGCGGGCGTGGTTGGTGTTGGGGCTGGCGAGGAAGACGGCGCGGCCGGATCCGAGGCCAGTGTCCGGGTTGACGAGGGTGCAGGAGGAGATGATGTCGTGGACGCCGGCGCCTTCGTCGATGCGCACGAGCGACGATTCGGAGCCGGTGGGGTTGGCCTCGATCATGGACATGGCGACGACGGGGATGCCGAGGTTGGCGAGCAGGCGCGAGGTGAAGGCCTCGGCGGAGGTGGTTTCGCGGATGATGCCGGCCAGCTGGGTGTCGCCCAGAACTCCTCGGATGACTTCGGCGTCGGAGGCGCCGTCGCCGGACTGGAAGAGGGGTAGGAGGAGGTAGCCGCGGCGCTGGATGTCAATCATGGCTGTCGTGAGGACGGTGTGGACGACGGGGACGAAGGGGTCGTCGGGCAGTTCGGCCATGAGGAGGGCGATGAGGTGGGATTTTCCTCGGCGCAGCGAGCGCGCCGCTGCGTTGGGGATGTAGTTGAGGTCGCGGGCTGCCTGTCGGACGCGCTCGATGGTTGCCGGAGCGATCTTGACATCACGGCCTCGACCGTTGAGGACCAGCGACACGGTTGAGGGGGCGACGCCTGCGACGCGAGCGACGTCGGCCCGGGTTGCGCGCTCCATGATGGGCTCCCAATTCCTCGTGTGTGTTTGCGGAAACACACCAACTATAACGTGTTAGTCTTGGTGTCAACGATCGGAGTTTCGATGACGACATCCGAAAGGCACGCAGACGTGATAATGATGATACCTTCCTACTCTCCCGGCGCGGGCGCCCTCCTGCCGCCTCGCTCCCATCTGGCCGACGACTCGGGCGTGATCAGCCTCGATGGAACCTGGAGCTTCGCACACTTCCGCACAGATCCCGATCCCTTCGTCGACTCTGAGTGCCCCTGGGCCGAGCCGCCGGCCGAGCCCGCTACAGGCGACATCGACGTCCCCAGCCACTGGGTGCTGCGCGAGGACGGGCTCTACGGGCGCCCCGCCTACACGAACGTCGACTTCCCCTTCCCGGTGGACCCTCCCTACCCGCCCGAGGAGAATCCCGTCGGCGACTACCGCCGCTCCTTCGACCTGCCTGACAGTTGGGGGGAAGGGGTCGTCGCCCTGCGCTTCGACGGTGTTGAAAGCCAGGCCACCGTGTGGGTCAACGGCACGTGGGTGGGGATGGCGCGCGGCTCGCGCCTGGCCCACGAGTTCGACGTGACCGATCTGGTCCGCCCCGGCGCGAACACGATCACTGTCCGCGTTCACCAGTTCAGCTCCGGCAGCTATCTGGAGGACCAGGATCAGTGGTGGCTTCCCGGCATCTTCCGTTCCGTGAGCCTGCGTCACCTCGCCCCCGGCGCGATCGAGGATCTGTGGATCGACACCGATTACGAGGCCGGGGTCGGCTATGCGAGCGTCGAGGCCCGGGTGCTTGGCGCTCGCGAGGCCTCCCTGGTGGGGCGACTCGACATCGGCGGCGTCGGCTCTTGCCTGCTGGCCCTTGAGCGGGGCGCCGACGGGCGCTACCGCTCCGAGCGCCTCTCGCTGGGGGACGTGTGCCCGTGGAGCGCGAACGACCCCGCCCTCTACGATGCGCACGTGAGCATCCAAGGGGGAGACGGCCTCGTCAGTGGGGACCGCTCGCTGCGCGTCGGATTCCGGCGCGTGAGTATCGAGGACGGCGTGCTGACCGCCAACGGGGCGCCCCTGACGCTCAACGGCGTGAACCGCCACGAGGTGCGTGCCGACGAAGGGCGCGTTTTCGACGAGGCCTGGGCGCGGGCCGACCTGGTTCTCATGAAGTCCATGGGAATCAATGCGATCCGTACCTCTCACTACCCGCCGCACCCGCGTCTGCTGGACCTGGCCGACGAGATTGGGCTGTGGGTCATGCTCGAAGGTGACATCGAGACGCACGGCTTCGAGGGGTCGGGGGAGTGGATCGACAATCCCTCCGACGACCCGCGCTGGGCCGGCGCCTACCTGGATCGAACAGTGCGAGCCTTCGAGCGGGACAAGAATCATCCCTCGATCATGAGCTGGAGCCTGGGCAACGAGTCGGGTACTGGGGCGAACCTGGCCGCGTGTGCGCGCTGGATCCACGAGCGCACGGGTGGGCGCGCCGTCGTCCACTACGAGGGCGACCACGCCCTGGAATACACGGATATTTACTCGCGCATGTACCCAACCCTCGAGGAGGTCGCCGCCGTCCTCGACGATAGCGATCTCCACGCAGAGGTCGCCGTGCCGACCCACGTGGCAGCGCAGGTCGACGACGCGGCGCGCGAACGCATCCGCCGCGCCCCCTACCTCATGTGCGAGTACCTGCACGCCATGGGAACCGGCCCCGCTGGCGCGCCCGGCTACGCCGCGCAGATGAGTCACCCCCGCCACGCCGGCGGATTCGTGTGGGAATGGCGCGACCATGCCCTGTGGCGCGCCCTGTCGGACGGGCGCCGCGCCCTGTCCTACGGTGGTGACTTCGGCGAGGAGGTCCACGACGGCAACTTCGTGTGCGACGGACTCGTCGACGCGCTCTCGCGGCCCTATGCGGGCACGTGGGCCTGGGTGGCTGCGATGGCTCCGGACGCTCCCGCGCTCGCCCGGGCCATCGAGGAAGCCCGCTGCGGCTCGGCGCAGGAGGAGGCGCGACTGCGGGCGCTCGCGGATGCCCCCATCGCTCTCGAGCCTTCGGCCGAGCAATCCAACGCGTCCTATCTCCTGGACGAGCGAGGTCTCCTCCGGGGTGTTGGCGAGTGGCTCCTGCCGCTTCGCGTCGAGCTGAGCGTGTTCCGTGCCCCCACCGACAATGATCGGGGCCGAGGCCCCGTCGACTACTGGGGGATCGATGCCTCTGACGTGGGACCCCTCGGCGTCGGGCGCGGCGAAGCCGGGATCTCCCACGCCATGCGCTGGGAGAGCGCGCGCCTGCACCTGCTGCGCCGACGCCTCGTCTCCATCGAGGAGGAGGGTGCGGTGCGCCGCGTCGTTGAACGCTGGTCGCCTCCCGCCGCGCAATTTGGTGTCACTCTCACGTGGGAATACGCGCCCTGCCGCGTCGGTGAGGGGTTGGCCCGCGGCGTGTCCGTCTCGGCGCGGGTTGCTCCCTACGGCAATTGGCCCCCGCGCGTGCCGCGCCTCGGCCTGCGCATCGAGCTTCCCGGAGCGTCCTGGCAGGCGTCCTGGCTGGGCGAGACGATGATCGGCTACCCCGACATGTCCGTCCCGGGCACCCTGGGGTGCGGCAGCGCCGACGCCTCTGACCTATGGGACGTTGGCGTGCGGCCCCAGGAAGGCGGGCATCGAGCGGGCCTTGAGGCCCTGTCCCTTCGCGGCGAGGCCGGGGAGTTCCTCATCCTCCCCGCCTCGCCCCTGGGGTGGAGCGTCAGCCCGTGGGACGAGCGCGAGCTGGCCCAGGCCTCGCACTGGGAGGATCTGCCCGAGTCGAATCGTCTGTTCCTGTGGCTCGACGTGTTCCAGGATGGGATCGGCACCCGATCGTGCGGTCCCGACGCGCGGCCCGAGTTCGCCGGGCGCATGCGCGAGTGCGAGCTGAGGTGTGTGATTGCCCAGGTAGGGGATGGTTGCAACTGACGTTGTTATGTTGCGGCTTGATAACGACGCTCGACGCGGCTGACAAATGATGCGTAGAGCACATGAAGTCGCTATGATTCATACATCAACTAACACGAGATAGTTAGTGACTCGATCCCATCGATCGACCAACAAGAACGGACCAATGGAGGTTTCGCATGTTGAAGAAGAAGATGGCGGCAGGCATCGTTGCCCTTGCCATGTTCAGCACCCTCGGCCTGGCCGCCTGCGACGGTGGTGGCTCTGGCAGCGGCGGCGGTGGATCCGCCTCCGGTTCCATCCCGGCACCCGACGTCTCCTGCGACGTTCCCGCGGGCAACATCGACGACTCGACAATCGACACCTCGAAGGTCGAAGGCGAGATCACGTTCCAGACCCAGGGCCTGCAGAACGACTTCGGCGACTTCTTCAAGGCCAAGATCAAGGAATTCGAAGATGCCAACCCCGGCGTGACGATCAACTGGACCGACCAGGGCGGCGGCGCCGAGTTTGACCAGACCATCACGGCCCAGGCCTCGAACTGCAAGATGGCGGACGTCGTCAACGTTCCTTCCTCCACGATCCTCGCGCTGTCCAAGTCCAACTTCCTCATGGACTACGACGTGAAGGCCCCCGGCATCGGCGACAAGTTCGTGCCCTCCATTTGGGAGTCCACTGCCCTGGGCGCCAATGATCACCACACGGCGCTGCCCTGGTACTTCGGCCCCTACATCACCACCTACAACAAGGAGGTGTTCAAGCGCGCCGGGCTCGATGAGAACATGCCGCCCAAGACCATGGACGAACTCTTCGATGCCGCCGCAAAGGTTGGCGCCGATGGGCAGGGCGACTTCGGCATCTACGGCTCTCCCGAGTGGTATATGATTGCTCAGCTGCACGGCATGGGCGTCACCCTGCTCAACAAGGACAAGACCGCCTTCGACTTTGCGGACAACGAGGCCGCCATCAACTACGTGACGCGGCTGTCCGAGCTCTACGCCTCCGGCGCTATCCCCAAGGACTCGCTGACCGGCGAGCCTGACCCTGGCAAGGCATACACCGACGGCAATCTCGCCTTCGGTACCCCCAACGCCTCCTTCCTGAAGTCGGTCAAGAGCAACAATGCGACCGTCTACGAGAACACTGGCGTCGGCCCCTTCCCGACCAACCCCGGCATCAAGCCCGTCTTCGAGGGCCAGTACATCGGCGTCTCGGTCACGACTAAGAATGCCCCCCTGGCCATGAAGTTCGCCGAGTGGATCACTAACGCTGAGAACGAGTACGCCTGGACGCACGATGGCGGCGCCATCATCTTCCCGGCTGCCACCGAGGCTCTCGACAAGCTCGTCAACAACCCGCCGGAGATCGCCGACGACCCCGTCTTCAAGGCTGCCTACGAGGAAGCCGCGAAGGCTGCCGAGGATGCCGAGGCCTACACCGACGTCTTCTACGCGACCGGCGCGGTGAAGGATACCCTCATCGAGAACGTCAACAAGGCCATCCGCGGTGAGGTTGATCCTAAGACCGCCCTCAAGACCGCACAGGATCAGATGAACGAGAAGCTCAAGGCTCTCGACGACTGATTGAACGCGCGGGGGGTCGAGGCTGGGCCTCGGCCCCCCGATGCATCTCATATTCTGCCCAGGGTCGCCGACCCGTGACCGTGCGCATTTCATGAAGGACACTGGTATGCCGATACGTATGAGCGCGAAGGAGCGCTCCCTCAATGGAGCCGCCCGGTTCCGCCCCGGCTGGGTTCCCTGGCTGTGGGTCACCGTGCCGGTCCTCGCCATTATTTCGTTCTACATCTACCCCTTTATCACCACCGTCTACGTGTCGTTCACGAAGACAAAGCCCCTGGGGCGTACCGGACGCTTCGTCGGCATCGACAACTACAGCGCGATCCTCGCAGACCCCGAGTTCTGGGAGGCCCTGAGGAATTCGCTCATCTATGCTCTGTGCGTCGTCCCGCTCATGGTTCTGTTGCCCCTCCTGTTGGCTCTCCTGGTCAAGTCGCACGTTCCCGGCATCGGTTTCTTCCGTGCGCTCTACTACCTGCCGGCCATCTCCTCGCTGGTCGTCATCTCGCTGGCGTGGCGCTACCTCCTCGATCAACGGGGCCCTATCAACAACCTGCTGACCTCGTGGGGGATGGAAGCGGTCCCCTTCCTGTCGAATCAGTGGCTCATCCTGTTCTGTGCCATGCTCATCACGCTGTGGCAGGGGTTGCCCTACTACATGATTCTGTACTTGTCGGCCTTGGCCAACGTCGATAAATCCCTGTATGAGGCTGCCGAGCTGGACGGCGCGGGTCCCATTCGACGCTTCATGACCGTGACCGTTCCCGGTGTCAAGGTCATGATGTTCCTGGTCGCCACGCTGACCACGATCGGCTGCCTGAAGATTTTCACCGAGGTCTACCTGCTGGGAGGGTCGGCCTCGCCCACCAAGACCCTGACGATGTACATCCGTGATCGGATCGTCGACCCAACATTCGGGTCGCTCGGTCAAGGCGATGCGGCGTCGGTGTGTCTGTTCCTCATCACCTTCGGCTTCATCATTGCCTCCCAGAGCCTGCAGAGGAAGGCTGAAGACTCATGAGCACAGTTTCTTCCACCGACACCACCTCCTTCGGCCAGCGATTCGCGCAGTGGCGCAAAGAGCGTCGGCTCGAGCGCCAGGGGCGCAATGTCGCCTCGCGCCAGATGCGCGGCGGAGCACTGGTGGCACGCTACGTCGTCCTGATTGTTGTCGCCATCGTCTTGGTCGGCCCCCTCATCCTGCCTTTGATGGCAGCCTTCAAGGCTCCCGGCGAGTCGGTCTTTGGCCAGGGGGCAACGATCCTGCCGCAGCAGTGGTCGCTCGAGTCCTTCTCCGTTCTTTTCGAGCGTACCAACGTCCTGGGGGCGATCAGGAACTCCGCGATCATTGCTGCCCTGACCGTCGCCTCGAACGTGGTCCTCTCGTGCGTGGGCGGCTACATGCTGTCGAGGCGTGGGTGGAGCGGGCGTAACATCATGTACTTCGTGGTTTTGTCCGCCATGATCTTCCCCTTCGAGTCGATCATGCTCTCGCTGTTCAAGATGATGGTCCAGCTGGACCTGTACAAAACGCTTCCCGGCGTGTGGATGGTCGCGATGATCGGCCCCTTCCAGATTCTCATGATGCGCGCCGCGTTCATGGGCATCCCCGACGAGATCGAAGACGCCGCCCTTATCGACGGGGCTGGGGAGGTGCGCCGCTTCTGGTCGATCTTCCTGCCCCAGGTTCGAGGCACCCTGACGGTCGTCGGCCTGACCTCCTTCATCGGGGCCTGGTCGGACTTCATCTTCCCGCTGCTCATGCTGCCCGACCCGAACAAGCAGACGCTGATGCTCACCCTGACGGCGATCCAAAACTCGCCTCAGGGTGTCACTTACCAGCTGGTTCTGGCAGGCGCTGTCGTGGCGATGGTGCCCGTCGTCCTGGTCTTCGCCTTCAGTCAAAAGTTCTTCTTCCGCGGCATCGAAGATGGCGGTTTGAAGTTCTAATCTCACCCCCGCGGGTGCGCAAGCATCCGCGGGGGCTTTTTCTACCCACAAAGGAGGTTCTGTGACAAAAAGCTAACACGTGTTAGGTATTGCGGGGTCCCGATCGTCAAACGACGGATCCCGGACATTAACCCCATACTGACGAAGGAGTTAAACTCATGGGGAAAAGACCCATTATCGGCGCGTTTGGAGCCCCGATTCTTGCGGCCACGATGCTCGGGCTTGTGCCCGCCGCGGCCATCGCAGCACCCGACGCCCCCTACCACCCGAGTGTCCTGTGGGCGACCTCCGAAGAGAAGGTCGGCGAAGGAGCCCCCAACGGCACCATCGCCGCACTCGTCGATGACGACACCGCCCGCTCCGACGCAACCAAGACGTTCTGGACCACCAAGTGGAAGGGAGGCCTCGACCCCTACCCCCACGCCCTGGCGGTCCAGAACCCGACCCCCGGCACCCAGGTCTGCGGCCTTGGCCTGACCCCGCGCCCCACCTACGATTCCACCCTCGGAAACGATCAGTTCCCGGGCGAATACCGCGTCTTTACCTTCGATGAAGATCCCGGCAACCCCGCGTCTGAGGCCTCCTTCGAGGACTGGAAGGCGAAGGTCGCCCAGGGAACCTGGGACGGTGGCACCGAGGTCACGCACGGAAGCGACCTCCAGTTCGGCAACAAGGAACAGTACGTCACCTTCCCAGCGACCACGAAGCGCGTCATCGCCCTGGCGGGCCTGCGCTCCCTCGCGCCCGGCAAGTCCGACATGGCGCTGTCCGACATTAAGCTCCTGCCCTGCGACGCCGAGGGCAACGCCATCACCTCCTACGGCAGCGACGAGGGCGGCGGACACAACGACGCGACCCGTCCCGTCGTGCCCCACCCCGAGGCCCCCGCGCAGGGATCGGGCGCGTCCGACCTCGTCGTTGACTTCGTCATCGACCAGCTGCCCTATGGCGAACCCGGCAAGCCCGTGGACTTCGCCCCCGGCACCCACACCTACACGGCCACCGGCTACTACCACGCCAAGGCCGTCTCGGCCCGCATCCGCACCGTCGAGGGGGCAACCGTCACCATTAACGACGCGACTCCCGACGCCGACGGGCGCGTGGCTAACCTCGACCTCGAAACCGGTCTCAACGTCATCACCGCGCACGTGGCCAAGGACGGCAAGGAAGCCACCTACGTCGTCAACATTTCCAAGGTGGAGACCGACTTCCGCGGAAACGTGCTGATCCCGGCCACGGCCTCGGCGAATGGCGGAAGCGAGACCGACAACGCGGCTCTGACCGACCTCGACCCCACCACGACGTGGACCTCGGATCCTCTCGTGCGAGCCAATGAGTGGTCCGAGGGCGTCACCGGTATCGAGCTGCACCTGGGCGAGGCCCGCTACGTCCACCGCGTCAATGGCTGGGGCACCCCGACCCTACCCGCCGGCGTGCAGGGGTGGCACGGTGGTAACTCCGTGGCCATCGCCGTGCAGGAAACTGAGGGGGGACCGTGGAAGACGATCGTCACCCACGCCTCGCTCACGCGCGACGCGCGCGGCCTGTGGTACTGGGACTTCAACGCCTACCACCTCGCCACGAACATCCGCATCTGGATGAACGACGAGACCGAACCCCAGACTCCCCAGAACATCGCCACCGCCGTGACCTTCAACGACCTCGAGGTGTGGGGCCTGCCCGTCGGCAAGACCCCCGTCGCCCCGGCGGTCGACAACTCCATGTACGAGCGTTACTCCGGCTTCGACCCGGGCGAGGGCAAGTGGGGCGTCAACCGTGCCCAGGCCCTCGCGCTGCAGTACGGCGTCATGATGCCCGCGTGGGTCCCCTCCGAGGGCTACGGCCGCGGTGGCTTCGACGCTAATGAGCGCGACCTCACCGGCGGGGCCTTCCCGATGTTCTACGACCTGCCCATGTTCAACACCGCCATGATGGAGTCCCTGGGCAAGGGGGCGCCGTGGGCACTGGCCAAGGCTCCCTACGGCAAGAACAGCATGTGCAACGCCGGCGAGCCCGGCGAGTTCATGAACGAGTACATGAAGCCGTATGCCTCCACGCTCGTCGACATTCAGTACGGCGACGAGGGCGGCTTCAACCGCGGCGAGTCGGAGTGTTTCAAGAACTGGTTCGCCTGGTCCAAGCAGAACATCCCCGGCGCCGTCGTCCACGCTAACTCCTGGGATGACCCGTCCTGGTACCGCGACGCGAACCTGAGCTACTATGTCGAAAACGCCCAGCCAGACCTGCTCAGCTGGGACAAGTACTACTGGGGCGCCAACGGAGGCCCGGCCCCGAGCAATGTCGTCATGAACCTGCTCAACACCAACACGTGGAAGAAGCAGCGCGAATACGGCCTCAAGGGCACGAGCGGTGACGGCTCCAGTCCGATCCTGTACGGCCAGTACCTGGACTACAACTGGGACGCCAACGTGTCTGCCTCCGAAAAGTCGATCGTTCCCTCCCTGGGCCTGGCGACCGGCCAGAAGTGGTTCGGCCTGTTCCGCATGGAGTACAACGGCTACGACCGCTCCTCGATCATCGACCACGATGGTGCTCCGACGCGTTCGTTCTACGAGTTCTCCAACATCTTCGGCAACGTCTCCTACATCGGTAACTACACGAAGGCCATGAACTCCACGTTCGTTGCCTACAAGCCCGGACAGTACGCGGCACGCGCCGAGGCCCCGACGTTGAGTGGCTACACCTACGGCAACTTCGCCTCTGGCGACGAGGCCGTGGCCGCCAACGCTGCCGTCGGCCTGGTCGACCTGTCGGTGACCAACGTCGGTTCCGTCAACGACGGGATGCCCGGCGACGTCGTCGTCGGCTACTTCGAGCAGCTGAAGGGCCTCGAGGGCGCCAAGTCCGCCGAAATTTTCGGCGACTCCACAACGGCTCCCGTGGGCTTCATGGTCGTTAACGCCCTGACCGGCCAGACCCGCTACCCGTCCTACCTCCTCGACCCGCGCACCGACAACGGCTCGCTGGCCGAGACCGCGCAGGACATCACGCTGACCGTCAAGAAGCCGAGCGCGGGCGCGCACCTGATGCTCGTCAACCCGGCCGACAAGACGACGCAGGAAATCGAGCTCGGCGAGGGTGATACTTCGCAGGTCGTGCTCCACGCCGTCGGCGGCGGCGACTCGCGCTTCCTGTACTGGGTGACGGTCGACAACCCGACGCCGGAGCCCGAGCCCACCCCGGATCCAGCCCCTCCGTGGACCCGACCCCCACCCCGGAACCGAGCCCCAGCGTGGATCCCACCCCGGCGCCCCAGCCGACCCCGGATCCCGCGCCCCAGCCTCGCAGTGGCCAGTGGAAGTCCGGATACTTCGGCTGGTGGTACGCCTACTCTGACGGCACCTACGCCGCCAACGAGACACTGGTGATCGATGGGCTGACCTACCGCTTCGACGCGAGCGGCTACCTGAAGATGGGCTGGGTCTACGAGGAAGGACACTGGTACTTCCACGGCGCGTCGGGCGCCCAGCAGATCGGCTGGGTCAAGGACCGCGGCACCTGGTACTACTTCGACCCCGCGTCGGGCGCGATGGCAACCGGGTGGACCATGATCGGTGGACAGTGGTACCTGTTGTCCGAAAACGGCACCGTGCGCACCGGCTGGGTGAGGGACGGTGGCGCCTGGTACTACCTGACGCCATCTGGAGCGATGGCCATCGGATGGCAGCATCTGGGCGGCGCCTGGTATCACTTCGGCGCGAACGGCATGATGCACACCGGCTGGATCCAGGACGGACCCACGTGGTTCTACCTGCGTGGTAACGGCTCCATGGCCACCGGCTGGGAGCTGATCGGCGGAACCTGGTACCAGTTCGCGCCCTCGGGTGCCTGGATCGGGTAACCGAACCTGCGCATGATCGACGAGGCCGTGGCCGGGTGTTCCGGCTGCGGCCTCGTTCGGTGGGGGTCAGTCTTTGCGGATCGCCAGCGACTCGACGCGGTGGTCGGGGCCCTTCGTGAAGATGAGGGTCGCGCGCTCGCGGGTCGGCTGGATGTTTTCGCGCAGGTTGGGCAGGTTGATCGCGTTCCAGACGACGTGGGCGGTCGAGACGGCCTCGTCGTCGGTCAGCGAGGCGTAGGTCTTGAAGTAGGAGTCCTCGCGCGAGAAAGCGGTCGCGCGCAGCTTGAGGAAACGATCGACGTACCACTGCTCGATGAGCTTTTCGTCGGCGTCGACGTAGATGGAAAAGTCGAAGTAGTCCGAGACGGCCACCGAGATGGAACCGGGTGCCGAGCGCGGCGGCTGGAGCACGTTGAGGCCCTCGACGATGAGGATGTCGGGGCGGTCCACGTCAACGTAGGTGTCGGGCACGATGTCGTAGGTGACGTGCGAGTACACCGGGGCTTTTGCGTGCGGGTTGCCGGCCTTCACCGAGGCGAGGAACGAAATGAGGGCCGAGCGGTCGTAGGACTCGGGAAACCCCTTGCGGGCGATGAGGGATCGTTCCTGCAGGATCCGGTTCGGGTAGAGGAAGCCGTCGGTGGTCACCAGGTCCACGCGCGGCGTGGAGTCCCAGCGGGAGAGCAGCAGCTGGAGGAGGCGCGCGACCGTCGACTTGCCGACGGCGACAGAGCCGGCGATGCCGATGACGAAGGGGGTTGAGTGGCCTTCGGGTTCGCCCAGGAACGCGTGGCGCTCGGCGGCGGTGCGGCGGCGCCCGTCGATGTAGAGCTGGAGAAGGGCCGACAGGGGCCGGTAAATCATGTCGACCTCGGTCATGTCGATGGGGTCGCCTAGCGAGGCAATCTGGTCGATGTCTTCTTGCGTGAGCGGCAGGGGAGTGCGGTCCGTCAGGCGGTCCCACGCGCAGCGGTCGAAGCGGGCGTAGGGGCTGGGATTGGCCCGCCATCCCACGTTCGGGGCCGCTGTCGACGAGGCCGTGGCTGGGGTGTGCGAGGAGGCGTCAGTGGTGCTCACGGGCTTATTCTCCCCCACATGAGCGCATGTGCGCGCCCCGTGTTCACCTGACGTTCACCACGTGAAGCGACACACGTTGGGTACCGCGGGCGGGGTGGGTGTGTTGAAATTAGTTCCATGTGTGGAATTGTTGGACATGTTGGATGCAAGGCTTCTCAGCGCAGCCGCGAGGTGATCCTCGGCGGTCTGGCGCGCCTGGAGTACCGCGGATACGACTCGGCGGGCATCGCCCTGGCCTCGGACGGCGGCCTGTACGTGCGCCGCGCGGTCGGCAAGCTCGTGAACCTCGTCGAAGAGGTCGACGCGGACAGCCCCGCCGACGCCTACGCCGGCATCGGGCACACCCGGTGGGCCACGCACGGGCGCCCCACGGTCGCGAACGCTCACCCTCACACGAGCCCGGACGGCCGCTTCTCCCTCGTGCACAACGGCATTATCGAAAACGCGGACACCCTGCGTGCCGCCCTCGTCGCCGACGGCGAGACCTTCGCCTCCGAGACCGACACCGAGGTGGTCGTCCACCTGCTGGCGCGCGCCTACGATGAGGCAACCCCGGCCTCGTACACTGGCGCGGTCGCCGGACTGAGCGGCACCGACGAGGAGGTGGCGCGCCGACTGGTTGCGGCCATGCGCGCGGTCACCGACAAGCTGCACGGTACCTTCACGCTCCTGGTCGTCTCCAACCAGTCCCCGAACGTTATCGTCGCGGCCCGACGCTCCTCCCCGCTGGTCATCGGCCTGGGCGAGGGCGAAAACTTCCTGGGCTCGGACGTCCTGGCCTTTGTCGAGCACACGAACCGCGCCGTCGAAATCGACCAGGACCAGATCGTCGTCGTCTCCGCGACCGACGTGACCGTCATCGACCCCGACGGGAGCCCCGTCGAACCCAAGGAATACGAGGTCGATTTCTCCTCCGACCGCGCCACCAAGAACGGCTGGCCGACCTACATGGAGAAGGAAATCCACGAGCAGCCCGAAGCCGTGGGCGCCACCCTGGCCGACCGCATCGACTCCCACGGCCACCTGGCCCTGGACGAGGTGCGCATCCCCGAGTCCGTCCTGCGCTCCGTCGACAAGGTCATCATGATCGGCTGCGGCACCGCCTCCTACGCGGGCCAGGTCGCCCGCTACGCGATCGAGCACTGGTGCCGCATCCCCGTCGAGGTCGAGCTCTCCAGCGAGTTCCGCTACCGCGACCCCGTCGTGGGCGAGAAGACGCTGGTCGTCGCCATCTCGCAGAGCGGCGAAACCATGGACACCATTCAGGCGATCCGCCACGCCCGCGAGCAGGGCGCCAAGGTCGTCGCCATCGTGAATACGCCCGGCTCGACGATCTCGCGCGAGTCCGACGCCGTGATCCTCACCCACGCCGGCCCAGAGATCGCGGTCGCCTCCACGAAGGCCTTCACCGCGCAGGTCACCGCCTGCTACATCCTGGGCCTGTACCTGGCGCAGGTGCGCGGCAACAAGTACGCCGACGAGATCGCCGACTACATGGAGAAGCTCGCGCGCGTCCCCGAGGCCATCGCCCGCATCCTCGAGAGCGGCGAGACGGTCCGCCAGTTCGCCCGCACGATGCAGGACGCGACCTCGGTCATCTACCTGGGCCGTCACGTCGGCTTCCCCGTCGCCCTTGAGGGCGCCCTCAAGCTCAAGGAAATCTGCTACATCCATGCCGAGGGCTTCGCCGCCGGCGAGCTCAAGCACGGCCCGATCGCACTCGTGGACGAGGGGCAGCCGGTCATCGTCATCGTGCCGACCCCGCGCCGCCCCGAGCTGCACGGCAAGGTCCTGGCCAACATCGCCGAGGTCCGCGCCCGCGGCGCCCGCACGATCGTGGTCGCCGAGGAAGGGGACACCTCCGTCGATGAGTTCGCCGAGGTCGTCTTCCGCGTGCCCCCCGTGCCGACCCTGTACGCGCCTCTCCTGACCGTCGTGCCGCTGCAGATTTTCGCGTGCGAACTCGCCTCCGTCAAGGGGCTGGACGTCGACCAGCCGCGCAACCTCGCCAAGTCCGTGACGGTGGAGTAACCACCCGCGCGGGGCACCTGTCCTGCGGACGCGCCCGGGCCTCGTTCCTCATCCAGGGACGAGGCTCGGGCAGTTTTGTGGTCTGGTTTCAGTTCCTCATGCTCGGGGCGACCGTGAAGTCCCCTTGCGTGTTGTACGTGGCAAGCTCTCGACGGCATGTGTGCTCACAATTCAATGCCACCCGGCTACCATGGAGTTCATGAGCGTCGCAGATGATTCCTCCAGGTCGAATGCGTGTCTCGGCCTGCCTGCGGACTTCTATTGGTATGGCGGCGGCATTGGTACGGCTCAAGAGCACATTAGCCTAGCTGTGAATGCTCTCATGGCGGCCATCAAGAAACCGGCGAACCGTCGCTGGAATCCATACCAAGAGGCAATGATCCGAGCGAGTTTAGAAAGCGCCTGGAAAAAGCGGCTCAAGGTAAGCTCCGACCACCGGGAGAGCTGAAATCTTTACGCGGGGGTGCCACTCTCTTTGAGATTCGGTGGCGGGACATCAATGTTCGCGAAGTTAATCCCTTAGGGAATGAATCCTATGTTCAGGTTGAGATTCGCCTCATCCACGCTCAGCCATACGATCAGCTTGGCCTTTGCATACTGGGCCTTCACGCTCATGAGAAGGTAATCGTCGAGGGGGGACCCGGCTGCGACCAAGGCCGCGCAAGACGCTGAGATCGGCATTGCCGAAAGCCTTCTCAACTCGGGATATTCCACATGCTGGGGTGTCGAGCGGCGCACACAACATGACTGAAGTTTGCATAACGTCATCTCACACTTATATAGTTTAATCTATGACTTCAGTGAGTGATGAGATCCTTGAGCGCCGCGCAGATCTGCTGGTCGATGCGAAGGATCGCCTTCTTGAGGATTTGGTAAGCCTCCGCAAGGAGCATAAGCTCAGCCAGCAGACTGTCGCCGAGCGCATGGGTGTCAGTCAGCCGACGGTCGCTGCGTTTGAACGCTATGACGCTAACCCGACCGTGTCATCCATCATCCGATACGCGATGGCCGTCGACGCACTCCTCGACATTAAGGTTGTCGATGACTGTGGTGAGGGTGTGCCCGCTACGTGGCAGATGACCGGAGCCGCCAAGGCGACTGTCCGTGTTCCGGCGACACCGCGTCAGGCGCAGACGATCAGCATTACGCAGGAGCTAGCTCATGTCTGAGACCCTCCTCTTGACGAGCATCGACGAGATGCTTGAGACTGCACAACTCCAGCTTGCAGACATTCGCTTTGACCACATGTCGATTGATCTTGTGGAAAATGCTCCCCAGGCGGGTTCCGATCTCGAAGGCAGTGAGTCGACGCCGATCGAGATCAACTGTATGCTCGGCACTCGCCACGAAGGCAAACGTTTCGGAACGCGATTTGAGTTCCAGTTTAAGGCTACGCAGTGGCAGGCCGTTATCGCGGTCATTACCTACTACGAGGGTTGCCAGGAGTTTGCTCTCGCTCCTGAAGTCCCTGCAGACTTTGCATCGAGAGTCGCGCTCATGGCGGCGTTTCCTTATGTTCGTGAAGCCCTCAGTGATCTGACCACGCGGGTTACCGGCACGGCGGTTGTTCTGCCTCTCCTTCGCCCTGGTCAAATCACTTTCGCTCCCAACAAGTAGTCCATGCGGTTTTCTTATAGGGTCTGTGCCTCGTGAACGATAACGGGCCTCGTTCCTGATACAGGGACGAGGCCCGGGCTACTTTTACGGATCGTTGTCAGATTCCGAAACCTGGGCGTGCGCTGCGTCATGGACAGGGCCTGGTCTGGTGAAAGGCTTCACGACGTACATGTGAAACAGGAGCCAAAACGGCGATGGAGTTTGCGGGGGTGGGGGAAGGGGAGACTAGCGTGGAAGAGGTGGCGGCGCTCCTGCCGCACCCACCAACGTAAATCACCCCGGCCTCGTCAATCGGGGCCGCGACCACCCCAGGAGGTGCGCACATGACCCTGTCCATGATCCTTATCGGAATCCTGCCCTCTGTCTTCTTCGGCGTCGCCACGACGCTGATGGGAAAGACCGGCGGCTCGGACCGCCAGCGAGTCATGGGCGCCGTCCTCGGCGGCCTGCTCATGGCCGCCGTCGCCACCCCCTTCCTGCATCCCGCGTGGACGCCGCTGAACCTGGGAGTCTCCTTCCTGACCGGCCTGCTCCTGGGCGTCGGCGTGTGCGATCAGCTGCGCTCCTACTCGGTCCTGGGCATGAGCCGCACGATGCCCCTGTCCACCGGCGGTCAGCTGGTCCTCATGTCTCTGGCGGGCATCGCGATCTTCGGCGAGTGGCTCCACGGCGGGGCGCTGCCCTACGGTATCGCCGCGATCATCGTCCTGATCGTCGGCATCTGGTTCCTGTCGCGCTCCGAGTCCGGCTCCGACGCGGCCTCTCTCGACTGGAAGCGCGGCGCTTTCCTGCTGACGACCTCTACGCTGGGCCTCGTCGCTTTCCCGCTCATCATCAAGTTCTTTGAGATTCAGCCCGCCGAGTTCCTGCTGCCTCAGGCGATTGGCTACACCGTGTACTGCGCGATCTTCTTCGCGATCCAGGGCCGCGGCGGCGTGGCCCCCGAGGACTCGCTGCGTCACCGCCGCATGTTCCCCTCGACCTTTAACGGCGTCCTGTGGGGCACCGCCATCCTGCTGCTCCAGCTCAACTCCAACAAGCTGGGCGCGGGCACGGGTTTCACCCTCTCGCAGCTGGGCATCCTGATCTCCACGCCGCTGGGCATCCTGTGGCTCCACGAGACGCGCTCGCGCAAGGAGCTGCGCTGGACCATCATCGGCGTCGCCCTCGTCATTGTGGGCGCGGTGCTGGCGGGCGTCGCCAAGACCCTCGACGTGGCCTAAGTGACGCGATGGAGCCACCTCACCGCTCGGTGCGCGACGGCGGTGGCGACCCCGATACTCTCCCGGGCCTCGTTCCTCATTCGGGACGAGGCCCGGGCTGCATCCGCGGGCACTGTGACGTCGTTGCGCAAGCGGGCACCCCGGGCGTGCGCGGTGCGACAGAATATGGTGCATGTTCACGATTGATAGAGCTGCTCTGTCCTTCGCCCACGCTCGGGAACTGGAGAAAAGTGCATTGATCAGGCGGTTTCTGAGGGAGATCTGGACCGCTACATGCTCGACGTCGCGGGCGAGGTTGCGGCCGCGGTCGTGCGCATCATTGACCTCGGCGGACAGTCGCTGCGTTCCATCGAGAACACGCCCGCATGGTCCGAAGTGTTCCTCGCACACGCCCGGATCGACAGCATCGTGGGCACCGGTGCCAAGGCCCGCTCACGGGCGCACTCGCGGAATCCGTGGAGCTCCTCAACAGGCTCTCCGCCATCAAGCCGCGGCCCGTCATCGCGATCGACGTCCCCTCGGGCCTGACCGACGACGATGGCGCGATCACGGATCCGATCCTGCGTGCCACCCACACGCTCACATGCGAAGAGCCGGTTTAACGCGTGTGCAGGTGGGTCCAGAGTGTCACCTGACTGTCCGATGACGCAATCCGCTGGAGCGGACTCTATCGCGCCCTACCGCAGCGTCCGGGACTGACCTCAGCAGTGCGAAAGATTCTATAATCCCGGGCTGTGTTTGTGAATCACGCGTGACCTGCGGATTCGTGGGTAAATGTTTAACGCTTTGAACTTCTTTGATAGGGTCGATATGTGACAGAGTCGCGCAGCGTTGCGCCTGGTAGAGGAGGGACTCGAATGACAGATCTGAACATCGTTGAGGGTGACCTAGAAGTGCTGCGTGATCGAACGCGGATCGTGGGCGAGGATTTGGAGTCCGTCACCGTTGCCGACATTGGCGGCTACGTGACGAACGCGATGCAGGGAGCAACCAGTGTGGGTGAATCGCAGCGCGCGTGCGATCGTATCGATGACGACGTGACAGGCGTCGTCACTGCACTGTCGGACTTCTCCCAATCTGTCGACGAGTCCATCACCAACTACGCCACCACGGAGGACGCGTCCAGCGTGAGCTTCACGGTCCCCGCGCACGTCTACGGGCCGCTCACCGGCAACAAGCTGCGTCAGATGTGGGAGGCCGAGCGCTGATGGGACTGTCATGGGCTGACGTGAAGGAATGGACCGATGCGGGCCTCAATGAGGCCATCGCCATCGCAGAGGATGCTCGCAAGGCCGCGTCCAATCAAGCGGCGGAGCTTGCATCGCATAAGAGTTCTATCGCGTCGACGGGTCAAGCGCCCAGCGACATGCGATCGGCGCTCGATGCCATCCAGGGGAATCTCGATGCGCGCGTCAACGAGCTAAGCGAGCTGATGATGGCCTGTGCCGAGGCCTACGACGGCGTGCGCGTTGTTATCGCGAAGGCGGATTCATGCAAGGAGCTGAGCGCCAGCCTCGGGTGCACGATTTCAGATGATGGAACAGTGTCGGCTCTGGTCAATGACGACGGGGTGAGCAGTAGTAAACACGAGGAGCTGACAGAGCTACTGAGTGAGACGTTGACCGAGGCCGACCGGGTTGACGTCGCCTTCGCGGCGCGGCTCAAGGCTCTCGGGGACGGAACCTATTCGTCGAACGAGAATCACGCGTCGGCCTCACCCGGCCTCGTCAACAATGCGGACTCCACGTGGACGCCTCGCCAGGTCTCGGCCTGGTGGAATTCCCTCACCGAGGCCGAACGGCAAGCCTGCATTGAGGGGAATCCCAAACTGTACGGGAATCTTGACGGCATCGACATGGCGTCGCGCGCCGCCGCGAACGACCTTGTCCTGAATGGACGTAAGGACGCCTCCGGTAATCGCATCCCGGGAACGTCCATGCTGGATGAGGCGCAGGCCGAGTATGATCGCGTGAAGGCGCTGTATGACGAGGCTCAAGCAAATCCTCACAAGTACGATGCTCGTGGTGAGGGGCTGAGGCCAAATCCCCACAAGGATGAGCTTGAAGCGGCGCAGCATAGGCTCGACGAACTCAAGCTGTTGGTAAAACGGCTGGGAGCTAAGGAGAATAAGGGTGCTTCGCTCATTGCCCTTGATGACAGTGGGGACCGTCTTAAGGCGGCAATTGCCTTCGGCGACGTCGATAACGCTGCGCACGTTGCTACCCTGGTGCCCGGAATGGGCACCAACGTACACGATTCGGTTGAGCACTACATGGACACCGCGGAACGACTGCGACAGAATGCGGCGGAACTGGCACATATAGACAAGAGTGATGTCGCGACCATCGCGTGGCTCGACTACGACGCTCCTCCGGATTTCTTTAAGACTGGCGATACCTCCGTGGCTTGGGTGGATCTGGCGAAGGCGGGGGGCCAGCGCCTCACGGAGCACGTGACGGGCATCGACGCCTGGCGGCAGGAACGCGGCATGTCTGTCCACCAGACCGCGGTGACGCACTCCTATGGGTCCACGACGGGCGGCTTCGCGATGCGTGACATCGGGCGTGGCGTCGTCGACGACTTTATCTACTCCGGCTCTCCGGGCAGCGCCGTCCAATCCGTCGAGCGCTTGGGGGTTGAGCCCGGACACGTCTACGTCAGCGCGGTTCCATCGCTGGATGCGGTGCAGGGTATCGGGCCGGACGGATCGTTCGGCAGGAACCCCGATCAGCTTGAAGGAATCGAGCACCTGTCGGGGGACACTACGGGTGCTCAAGACCATAAGAATCTCTTCGAGCCCCGCTATGATCGCTGGTGGTTGGCCCCGACTGCGCTTGGCCCGCTGGCCGCCACCGACATTCCGAATCCTTTCGGGAACCACTCGACCTACTTCAGTCCCGCCGTGCAAGGGCAGCACAACGTTGCTTTTGACGACATTAGCCGCGTGGTTGGAGGTGCCAAGTGATGCGTCGGGTTGTTGGTGTGTTGTGCGTGCTTGCGTGTGCGGCGTTGGTGGGGTGTGTGCCTTCTGGGCGGGAGTGGTTTGATCCGCCTGAGGGTAAGACTTCTTTTGAGAAGCGCCAGACCATCAGTGAATTCATGGAGCACACGGAGCCGGTCTTCGTGGAGTTTATCGCCGATGTTGTGCGGCGCAATAGCGGCGATGAATTGTATTACTTCAGGAATGAGTCGCTCAGGGGGTGTGAGGACGGCACTGGAGCTCGTTTACACTCCCTGCTCTTTGGTGTGCGTATGGATGGTGATGGGCATCTTGCTGAGTCGTCGCACATTTTGGAGGAGGCGGGCTTTGTTCCCCCGCCGGAGTTTGTTGCCGACGAGCACGCGGTAATGCGTTGGGTGCGTCCAGGTGATGCCGACACGATGAAGGTTGTGTATTTTCCGAACGAGGGCTTCAGCATTGCGTACGAGACCGGCTGTCACCCGCTGGGGGAGCTGACCCTGAAGGATTACCGGCAGATACTCGAGGACTGGGATCCGGTCGAACGTTTCCCCGACATGACTGTCATGGAAGGGAGCTTTAGGCAATCCCTTCAATCGGGGACTCAGAGCTGAGGGCTTGTCCGCCAGCCCTCGGTCGTGAACTGGCACATAGGCAGCGCCCCGTTGTGTGAATACCACCATGAGGTGTCTGTGAAACAGTAGACACAACGGCGACGGAGTTTGCGGGGGTGGGGGAGGGGGCTACTAGCGTGGAAGAGGCGCGCACATGGAGCCTGTCCACCGGTGGCTAGCTGATTCTCACGTCCCTGGCGGGCGTCGCCAAGAGCCTTGACGTTGCCTGACGGGCCTGCCCACGCTATGCGTGCGGCGGTATCCCATCCTCGCGTTCGGCAAGAATGCGTTCAATGTCTGCATCCGGGAGGGGCTTACCCGTTGCGTCTAGCAGGCCGTGACGCTTCAAGTACTGATAATACGGATCAGCAAAACGAGGCAGAGGAAACGGCAACAAATACACGACCCCGACCACAAGCGCTAACAAAGCGATGAAGAGCAGAACCCTCACAATACAGACAGGGGCACCAATTGGTTCGAGAAGAAGAGCGATTCCTCCGAAGAAGAACCAGAGGCCGACGCAGGGGCGCAGCATCGCCTGGGCGTTGCGCGTGGGGGACAGTGCCGCGGACATCCTCCGCCACGATCTGGCAAGCGGCGAGTCCGTGTATGTTTCGAACCACCACGCATGAATAAGGAGGCAGCCAAACACCACGCAGCCGATTCCGCTCCACATGTTTCGTGTCCTTTCCGAGCGCCTTGCACGCTCCGTCAGCTGTATGGTCCCTTGAATGGGTACGCGCGCAGCGTTGGGTTATTCCAGTTGCTCATGGTCTCACGTGGGCTCTCTCTGGGATGACTCGAGGTAGCGTGCGGATGCTTCGATGTCGGCTTTATTTTCGTCGTCGATTTCTCGAAATGCACTATCCGCGCCATCTATTCCCTCTTGTATGAAGCCCAGGATTTGCGCGATGTCACTCGCGGCCTTCGTGATCTTGGCGATCTTCTCATCCAGGGAAGCTTGATGTTCGCTGCCTGTTGCAGGTGAATCAAGCGTGAGGCTGTTCAGCGTCGTCTGTGCGTAGTCGGCGTCTTGTTGAGCTATCTTGACTTCCCCGAAGTTCCACGAAATCATGCGCGTTCACCACCCTTTGCATCGTCGGCGGGGGGCGTGAAGAGTTGGGCAAGTTGGCCCCATAGGACGGTTTGAAGGATAGGCTCCATGGTGGGTTCTTCGTCGGTGGTGTTGATGAGGTAGGAGCCTGCGGGGGTGGACAAGACACTCAGGGCAGCCCAGGGGATTAGGCCGTCGGGGGTGATGTTGTCGCGTGTCCACGTGGTGTATTCCCATTGGCGGTTGAGCAGGGCCTGGGAGAAGAGGGAGTCGGAGGGGCCGAAGGTGGTGAGGTGCTCCAAGATGGCTTGTGCGGTGTCCAGATCGCCGTCGGTCGCGGCACTGATGAACTCAGAGGGCAGGTAAGGGGGTCCATCGAAGGCCTCGGGGCGCGGTCGCAGCGGAGAATTCGCGGCGACGACGTGGGGGATCTCCTCGGTGTCGATACGGTAGATGTGGATCTTTTCCCCGCGCGCGCGGGCGACGGTCGCGTAGGGGCGGGACAGCCAGATCCGCAGGTTACGGTGGGTTGGGTGTGTAGGGGTCAGGGACGCCATCGTCATGGTGGCACTTGCACGGTTCATAGACTCCCACAGTGCCTGTGCGGTCTCGCTGAAGGCATTTTCGTCGACAACGGCTGTCGCGCTTAGGCCCAGGTCACGTGCGGTTTCGAGCTGCTCATCTTCGGGGATACGGCGCGATGCCAGGGACAGGAACGACATAGCCTGTTCGACGGGCAGGCTCAGGGTGGGGCGGAAGGAGTCGGTGGGGCTCATAGGGCAACCTCGATGGTGGGAACGATGGTGACGATGTCGTCGGCGACGAGGGGAAACTGGTCAGTCGTTGCCGTCGCCGTCACCGTGATGAGGAAGCGCTGGCCGCCCTGGGTGCGGTGGACCCACGCCCACTGGCACATAGTGATGGGTACGGTTTCTTCGATGTAGATACCCGTGCGTAAGAATGACCCGCGCGGGGCGGCGGGCCACGCCATGTCTTCGAGCATGATGAAACCGCCGATGGTGTCACGGATGAGGCGCGCCGAGTCGGCCAGGACCATCGTGTCGTCCTGGTCGTCGGGGATGGACGAGGCAATGGCTACGATCGTGGCTGCAAAGCTGTGAGTGGGGTCTAGAGGACCGGCCAAGCCACCAAGGACACGCGTGCCTGCCTGCGTGCCAGCCGGGGTAATGGCAGCGAAGGCCTCCTCGGGCAACGCAGACCACCGATCGGGAGCCTGATAAGAACAAGTCATGAGGACGTATCTCCTTCACGTTCGGCAAGAATGCGTTCAATGTCTGCATCCGGGAGGGGCTTACCCGTTGCATCTAGTAGGCCGTGACGCTTCAAGTACTGATAATACGGATCAGCAAAACGAGGCAGAGGAAACGGCAACAGGTACACCACGCCAATAACGAGGGGGACTGAGCCAAGGAACGCGAACAGGGTAATGAGCGGTGTCGGTGCGCCGACCTCCTTGAGGACCACAGCTACTCCTCCGAAGACAAGCATGAGCCCGGTGCAGGGACGCAGCATCGCCTGTGCGTTGCGCGTGGGGGACATTGCCGCGGACATCCTCCGCCACGATATGGCAAGCGGCGAGTCTGTGTATGTCTCGAGCCACCACGCATGGACAATGAGCGCGCCGAGAACCGCTCCCGCAACAGAAAACCACATATCGCTATCCTCCAAACCACTTGGCGACGGGACTCACCACGTAATCGTTAAACACATCAGCAAATACACCGCCGGCCTTGCTTGCTACGACTCCGCCGACGATACCTCCGACGACGCCTCCGACGACAATGCCGACGGGTCCGCCCGCCGCGCCGATTGTGGCTCCCAGCTGCGCGCCGTAGGTCGCGCCGGCCCAGCTGGCGGCACCAGTCATGACTCCCCTGACTCCGGCACGCGTGATCTTCTCGCCCTCGCCCATGTCCGGATGGTTGATGGTGTCGGACTGGTAGGAGTTGTAGGCGTTGATGCCGCCTTCTGCGACGGCTGCGACGACACCGACTACCTTGCCGACCTTTTCGAGTCCTTCGACGGCACCGGGTATCTTCGGAGCCTCGCCCGCGCGGTGCCTCGCGTATCGCGTCCAATTGGACAGGTCGCCCTTCGCGGTGAACTGTTTCCACTTCGATAACTGCGCAAAGTCCTCGGGAGGGGCATAGTGGCCGTTATGGAACCACGCGTGCCCCGCGCGCCACACGTTGCTAGCAAGGTCAGACCAGCCGCTTAGGGCACTCGTCGTCGAAGCAGCGGGGTGTTCGGAATTGGGAATGTAGCTCCCCTTGAGCTGCTCCATGAGCGCCTGAAGGGTTTTCTCCCACACGGATGTGTCCACGTTGGCAAGAGCGGTGGAAAACTCTTGCTCGGCGGTACGGTGCAGGCTTTGAGCATAATTGAGCTGCGAGAGAGCGGAGTAATAGGAGCTCCTGTGATCCGACGGCGCGTTTTCCTGAACTGTGACCGTGCAATTCGTGTAGTCGCCGCTGACCGAGAGGCCACCTGCCTGCGCGTTGGTGACGACCGTTTGATACTTCTCGCGCACGACGCCCATCGCGCCCGCGAAAGCACTAAGGGCTGAACGAAGCTTCGCGGCTTGCGCGCTCACGTCCGCGCATACGTCGGAGAGATTCGAGTAATCGTCCGTGATGGCCGGGACACACATCGCCTGTTGATGCGACATGAGATCCTTCGCCCCTCGAATGTTGATATCGGCGTCGGTCAGATTCTGGTCAAAAGTAGTGAACTGAGAATCAGCTGCCGATGCGGTGTCGGGTTTTACCGAGAAAGCCCACGAGAACGATTGTGCCGCGTTCGGGTTTGGGCCGGGCGAGGGAGATGGCGTACTCATCGTGCTGCCTCACAGAATGTGTGTTCCATGGGGATCTTCCGATTGTCCTGTCGTGCATCAATCCGTGACGCTCAGTACTTTACTCCGTGTTGTCAAACAGGGCGCGGGTCACGTCCATGCTCTGGAACGAGGCTCCGTTTTGTGGCTCTACAATCGATGTCTGCAACGTTTGTTACCTGACTGAGTGGCGCGCCAGCATCCATCGACGCCCTCCGAGTCGGCCAAGACCGCCGCGTCGTCCTGATCGTCAGGGACGGTGGAAGCCACGGTCATGAGCGTGGCCGCGAAGCTGTGCGTGGTGTCGATGGGACCCACCGCACCGCCCAGCACGCGAGTACCCGACTGGGAGTCAGTCGGGGTGATGGCAGCGAAGGCCTCCTCGGGCAACGCAGACCACCGATTGGGAGCCTGATAAGAAAGAGTCATGAGAATGGGTGTCCTTCGCGTTCGGCAAGAATGCGTTCAATGTCTGCATCCGGGAGGGGCTTACCCGTTGCGTCCAGTAGGCCGTGACGCTTCAAGTACTGATAATACGGATCAGCAAAACGAGGCAGAGGAAACGGCAACAAATACACGACACCAATGACAAGGGCGAGCAGACCAGCAGCCCCGAACGAGTACCAGAGGAATGTGGGAGCTCCGATCTTCTCTAGGAGCATCCCAAATCCGGCACCGACGAACATGAGGCCGACGCAGGGGCGCAGCATCGCCTGTGCGTTGCGCGTGGGGGACATTGCCGCAGACATCCTCCGCCACGATATGGCAAGCGGCGAGTCCGTGTATGTCTCTAACCACCACGCATGAATAAGGAGGCAACCAAACACCACGCAGCCAATTCCGCTCCACATTTTATCTACTTTCCTCCAAACCAACTGGCAATAGGACTGACGATACAGGCTCTTCAGAGTTGAGTGTGGGTGGAGGCATCTAGGCCTCCTGCGATGAGGAGCATTCGGAGTTGGTAGTTGGTGGGGTTGCGGTAGCCTCTGGCGGTGCGTCTGCCTAGTTCGATAGTGTCCGTTGATGGCTTCTGTGGGGTGCGTTGCTGGCTCCGGCTGTGTCGAAGTAGGCGTCGAGTGTGTCCTTCCACTTGCGTAGGATTCGGCCCAGGCGTGCGATTTCGGGGATGGGACAGGCTGGTAGGCGCTGGATGAGACGAGCGGCCAGGTGTCGGCCTTCGGCGGGTGTGTCTTGGTGGAAGACCTCGCGCATTCTCCCCCGAAATCCCCCTCCTCACGGCCTGCGTTGCCTAGGTTTCAGTTGCGATGCGACTCCTGAGCTCGGCGAAATTCCGCTAGCCGATGACGATATGTCAAGCGGTAGAACGTCTCGACAGGCGCGCAGCGTAGCAACTGGTCAGGTGAGGGGCAATTGACCGTTTGTTGATTCTGGACGGCCGCGCCCAGTGGAAAGCGCGCGCGGAGGCGCGCGAAAGCATGTGACAATGGAGATATGTTGACTTTTGACGGACCCGCCCAGACGTTCCAGCAGGCGCGCTCTATCGAAGAGCACTTTGTCCGCGAGGCTGCGGAGATCGATGACCCAGACCTGTACATGCGCCAGGTCGGCGACGCGGTCGCGCAGCGCGTTGCCCGCCTCGTCGGTGACACGCCCCCTCTGTTGACCGAACCTCACGAACCCACCGTCCCCGGCCCGCGGGCGGACGTCGTCGCCTTCGTCGGAGGGGGCGACAACGGTGGCGATGCCCTGTACGCATGCGCGACCCTTGCTGACATGGGCTTCAACGTCGCGGCGATCCTGCTCAAACGAAAGCGCCACTCCCGCGCGCTGCGCGCCGCTAAGACCGCTGGGGTCACCATCGTGGACCTCAAAGGGGGCTCGATTACCACAGTTCTTGATTCCCCCCAGCTCGCCCTGGTGGCATTCGCGAAAGTGTGGATCGACGGCATCGTTGGCATCGGTGGCAAGGGGACCCTCAAGGGGAACCTCGCCGAGGCCGTTGAACAACTCAACGACTTCTCGTTCCTCACCCACCCTGCAGTTGTCTCGATTGACGTGCCCTCGGGCCTGACCGATAACGAGGGGAGCGTGAAGGGCGCCGTCATGCGCGCCACGCACACGATGGCCGTGGGCAGCTTCAAGCGCGCCCAGATCCTGGCGCCCGCCGCGCAGTATTGTGGTGCCTTGGAACTCATCGAGATGGAGTGGACCGGACTCGTTGGCCTGACGCCCGCTGACACGGAGGAAACGAGCGGCGAGGTCCCGGTGTACTTCTACGACGGAACCGGCAGTAGTCGATTCGTTCAAGCCCCGGCCTTTGACGACGACAAGTACGCACGCGGCGTCGTCGGCCTCGTCGCGGGATCCGACACCTACCCGGGCGCCGGCCTGCTCGCCACACGCGGCGCGCTCGCGGCCGGCGTGGGCATGGTGCGCCTGAACTCCACCCGCCGCGTCCAAGACCTCGTGCTAGCCGCCGAGCCGGGCGTCGTCATGGTGGGCGGGCGCATCCAGGCGGCCCTCATCGGCCCAGGACTGGACGAAGACCGACGGGAGGACGCGCTCGAACTCGCGCAATTCTGCGGCCAGTCCGGCGTGCCGCTCGTCATCGACGCCGGGGGCCTCGACCTGATTCCGGAGCTGGCGGACACCATCAACCCCGAGACCACCGTCCTCACCCCGCACCACGGTGAGGCCGCGCGGCTGCTGACGAGGCTCGGCACGCCGACAAAGCGGGATGAGGTCGCCGCAGCCCCCCTGCGCTTCGCGAACCTCCTCCACGATGCCACGGGTTGCCACGTCGTGCTCAAGGGCCCGGTGACCATCGTGCGTTCCTTCGAATACGCGGACATGCTCCGCGATCAGGCGCTGCTCGCCAGCTTCATCAACCCGGAGTTGGGTTTCCCCGACCTGGAGAGCATGGAGGACAGCGTGACCCGCTGCGACTGCACGCTGGTCGCGCCGACCACCACGTCGTGGGCTGGGGTCGCGGGCAGCGGCGACGTCCTGGCCGGCCTGATCGCCGGTATCCTCGCCCGCCCCGTCAGGGACGAGCACGCGCTGCCAGGACCGAACGGACAACCGCAGGCCGTCACGCCCGAACGACTGGTCTCTGCCGTGTGGCTCCACGGTCGCGCGGCGAAGCTGGCCGCCGATGAATACATCGGTCGTGCCCCCATTCAGGCGCGTGACATCGCTGACGCGATCCCCGAAGTGCTCGCCGCCCCCGGTCTCTGAGGCGGGAGGGTGCGCCCGCGCAGCGGGGTCGGGCTCGCGTGAGATACTAGGGGAGTGATTTCCACGAACGAACACGGAGACGGACGAGGCTATCCGTCACAAGCAGTCGTCGACCTGGCCGCCATTCGTCATAACCTGGGCGTCCTGCGGGCTGCCGCCCCCGGCGCGCTTCAGCTCGCCACCGTGAAGGCCAACGCCTACGGGCATGGCCTGCTCCCGGTCGCGCTCGCAGCGCTTGAGGGTGGTGCCGACTGGCTGGGTGTCGCCCAGCTCGCCGAGGCCTTCACCCTGCGCGAAGGCCTGGACGAGGCCGGGGTTGCCCGCGCGGACGCGCCCCTCCTCGCGTGGATTTCCACCTCCTCCTCCGACTTCGCTGCGGCCATCGACGCAGACATCGACGTGTCCGTGTCCTGGACGTGGGTCCTAGCCGACATCTGCGCCGCAGCCCGCGCGGTTGGCCGCCCTGCGCGCGTCCACGTCAAGATCGACACAGGAATGTCTCGCGCGGGCTCGACGCTGGCCGACCTGCCCGCCCTGGCCTCGGCCCTGCGCATGGCGGCCGACGAAGGCCTCGTCGACGTCGTCGGCGCGTGGAGCCACATGTCGCGAGCCGACGACCCCAGCGAGGCGGGCAACGCCTCGACCGCCAGCCACGTGCGCATCTTCGAGGAGGGCCTGGCGATCCTGGCCGACGCGGGTATCACGCCGCGCATCCGTCACCTGGCCGCCACCTCCGGGATCCTGTGGCACCCCGAGACACACTACGACATGGTGCGCGCCGGCATCGGCCTGTACGGTCTGAGCCCCGACCCCGCCGTCGCCTCCGCCACCGACCTGAACCTGGTCCCCGCCCTCACCCTGCGCGCGCCCCTCACCTCCGTCAAGGTCATCGAGGAAGGCACCCCGGCCTCGTACGGCGGGACCTGGGTGGCGCCCACGCGCCGCTGGGTCGGCCTGGTTCCCCTCGGCTACGGCGACGGCATCCTGCGCTCCGCCTCCAACCGCGCGCGCGTCACCGTCCACACCGCCTCCGGCCCCCTCGAGGCGCCCCTCATCGGACGCGTGTGCATGGACCAATTCATCGTCGACCTCGGGCCCGCAGACGGCGACGCGGGCACCCCGACCGCGCGCAGCGGCCGCGCCCCCGCAGCCGTCGGAGACCTTGCTGTCCTCTTCGGAGCCGGACACGACGGCGATCCGCTTGCCGACGACTGGGCGCGCGCCGCGGACACCATTAACTACGAAATCGTCACCCGCCTGGGCGCCCACATTCCTCGCGCCTACGTCGGTGAGGCCACCGCGACCCAGGGGAGCACCGCTCATGACTGATCAGCCCATCGCCACCTACGCCGTCTACACCAGCGACGCCGACCAGACGCGCGCGCTCGGCGAAGATCTCGGGCGCGTCCTGGCGGCCGGGGACCTCGTCATGCTCTCGGGCGGGCTCGGAGCAGGCAAGACGACCCTCACACAGGGCATCGGCGTCGGCATGGGCGTGCGCGGGCGCGTCGCTTCCCCGACCTTCATCGTCGCCCGCGTCCACCCCTCCCTTCGCGGAGGGCCGGACCTCATCCACGCGGACGCCTACCGCATCACGGACCTCAGCGACCTGGAGACCCTCGACCTCGACTCCTCCCTCGACGAGGCCGTCACCGTCGTCGAGTGGGGCGACGGCAAAACCGAAGCCATGAGCGAGGAACGCCTCGCCATCGAGGTGCGCCGCGCCAGCGGCGGGCAAGCCCAGCGCGACGGCGACGTCATCGACCTGGAGCACATGGACGACGGTCGCCGCCGCATCATCCTGCGCGCGCACGGACACCGCTGGGATGGCGTCCTTGAGAACGTCGTGGCCGCCCACGGGGGGACGCGCAATGACGAGGCCCAGGTGGCCTCGTCGGATACTGACCCAGCCGCGCCCGCCCCTGACAGCGACGAGCGTACCCGCGACGAGTAGGATCACATCGTGCGAGAGATAGCCCTGGACACCCAAGCAGCCACCGCCGTCGCGATCCTCGAGGACGGCCGGGTCACCGGCCGCGCCCACAACGACTCCGTGCGCCACCACGCCGAATCCATTACGCCGCTCGTGCGCGATGCCCTCGCCGCCGCCGGCCTGCCCCCTGTGCTGGCCGAGAGGCCGGCATCGACCGCATCCTCGTGGGCACCGGCCCCGCCCCCTTCACGGGACTGCGCTCGGGCCTCGTCTCTGCCCGTGTCCTTGCCCGCGTCGCGGGAGTTCCGACTTACGGGGTCTGCTCGCTCGACGTCATCGCCCGCCAAGGCCTCGACCTGCTCGCCCGCGACATGCGCGTCTACGCGATCGCCGACGCGCGCCGCAGCGAACTCTACTGGGGCTCCTACGTTGCCGCCGGGCCCAACGACGTCACCCTCGAAGGGCGCCTCGAAGTCGGTGACGTCTCCACCCTGCTCTCCGCCATGCACAGCGCACCCGGCCTCGTGGTCGCCGGAGCGCCCGTCCCCGCGCACTCAGCCTCGGCCCTGGCGCGCGTCGACGTCGGCCCCCAGGTCGAGCTTGACCCCGCCGTCATGAGCCGGATCGTCGCCACGCGCCTGGGGCGCGGCGAGGACGAACGCCTGCGCACCGACCCGCTGTACCTGCGCCGCCCCGACATTCACGGCCAGCCGGCGGCTCGCCTGTGAGCACCCAGCTGCGTCTCGCCACGCTCGATGATCTCGAGGCCCTCGTCGACCTTGAGGCGCTCACCTTCCCCGAGGACCCCTGGACCCCCTTCATGCTGGCCGACGAACTGATGTCGCCCGCATCGCGCTACTGGATCGCCGCCGACGAGTCCGGCGCGCCGATCGGCTACGGCGGCGTCAAGGTCGGCGGCGACCAGGCCGACGTCATGACGATCGGGGTCGCACCCCAGGCCCGAGGCCGTGGCGTCGGGCGAGCGATCCTCGACGCGCTCCTCGACTGGGCACGCCAGGCTGGCGCCGCCGAAATCTTCCTCGACGTGAGGCCCTCCAACGAGGGGGCCATCGCCCTGTACAACTCCCGTGGGTTCGTCGAAATCGGGCGTAGGCCGCGCTATTTCCGCAACCCGGTCGAGGAAGCCGTCGAAATGCGCGCGCCCCTGACCCGCGCGGGTGCGAAGACCACCACCAAATAGGAACGATACGTGTCACATTATTCGGCTCCTTCAGCCCCGCTCGGGCACGCGCGCAGGGCCGAAAATGTCGCGGCGTACACCGATTGTCCACGCGCAAAAAACGGCGGAAAATAGCGGAAAACTGGGGCAGGGGAGAAGCCTACGCGCGCCGTCTCGTGCCAACGTCCTACCGCCGCCGGGCAACGCGCCGATATGCTTCATGACATGGCCACTCAAAATGTCGCAACGAAGAAGCGCCGCGCGTGGACCACCAGCGTCTTTATTAAGCAGCTGATGGCCGTCTCGGGCTTCGTTTTCGTTTTCTTCTTGCTGTTCCACTCCTACGGCAACCTCAAGATGTTCCTGGGCGCGCAGGTCTACAACGACTACGCGCACTGGCTGCATGAAGAGGCTTTCGTGCCGATCTTCCCGCACGGCGGATTCATCTGGGTCTTCCGCGCGGCCATGGTGCTGATGCTCGTGATCCACCTGTGGGCCGCCGCCTACACGTGGAAGCGTTCGCGTCGCGCCCGCTCCACCCGCTACGTCGTCAAGAAGTCCGTCTCGGACTCCTACGCGGCTCGCACCATGCGTATGAGCGGTGTCCTCATCCTGCTGATCCTGATCTTCCACATCGCTCACTTCACCACCGTGAGCCTGCCCGCGAAGGTCGCGAACTTCGGTGCTGACGTCACCACGCCCTACGCCCGCATGATCGCCTCCTTCCAGTCGCCGGTCCTGGTGATCCTCTACGCCGTGTTCGTCGGCTGCGCATGCATCCACGTCTCCCACGGCTTCTGGTCCATGTTCCAGTCGCTCGGTTGGGTGCGTTCCGCGACCCGCAAGCCTCTGGTTCTCCTCTCGGGCCTGGTCGGTCTGGTCATCTTCGTGATGTTCATGGCCCCGCCCGTCGCCATCGTCACCGGCTTGATCCACTGAGGAAGGGCACGCAATCATGACCGATACACTCATCCACGGCCTCTACCGTGAAGGCGAGAAGATCGCCGACGCGAAGGCTCCCCACGACGTTCCGATCGACCGCCGCTGGGAGCAGCGTAAGTTCAACGCAGCGCTGGTGAACCCGGCCAACCGCCGTAAGCTGCGCGTCATCATCGTCGGATCCGGCCTCGCGGGCGGCGCCGCCGCCGCCTCGCTCGGCGAAATGGGTTACAACGTCGACTGCTTCTTCTACCAGGACTCCGCCCGCCGCGCGCACTCCATCGCCGCGCAGGGTGGTATCAACGCCGCGAAGAACTACCGCAACGACAACGACTCCGTCTACCGTCTCTTCTACGACACGGTCAAGGGCGGCGACTACCGCGCCCGTGAGGACAACGTCTACCGCCTCGCCGAGGTGAGCGCCAACATCATCGACCAGTGCGTCGCGCAGGGCGTTCCCTTCGCCCGCGAGTACGGCGGCCTCCTCGACAACCGCTCCTTCGGCGGCGTGCAGGTCTCCCGTACGTTCTACGCGCGTGGCCAGACCGGTCAGCAGCTGCTGATCGGCGCCTACCAGGCGCTCGAGCGTCAGGTCGCCGCGGGTACCGTCACCGAGCACTCGCGTCACGAGATGGTCGAGCTCATCGTCGACGAGGGCAAGGCCCGCGGCATCGTCGCCCGCGACATGTCCACCGGCGAGCTCCAGACCTTCATCGCCGACGCGGTCATCCTGGCCACCGGTGGCTACGGCAACGTCTTCTTCCTGTCGACCAACGCTATGGGCTGCAACGGCACCGCCATCTGGCGCGCCTACCGCAAGGGTGCCTACTTCGGTAACCCCTGCTTCACGCAGATTCACCCGACGTGCATCCCCCAGCACGGCGACCAGCAGTCGAAGCTGACCCTGATGTCGGAGTCGCTGCGTAACGACGGCCGCATCTGGGTGCCCAAGCGCGCCGAGGACTGCGAGAAGGACCCGCGTCAGATCGCCGAAGAGGACCGCGACTACTACCTGGAGCGCATCTACCCCTCCTTCGGTAACCTCGTGCCCCGCGACATTGCGTCGCGTCAGGCCAAGAACATGTGCGACGAGGGCCGCGGTGTCGGCCCGAAGATCGACGGTGTCGCCCGCGGCGTCTACCTCGACTTCTCCGACGCGATCCAGCGCATGGGCATGGCCGCCGTGTCCGCCAAGTACGGCAACCTGTTCGACATGTACGAGCGCATCACGGGCGACAACCCCTACGAGGTCCCCATGCGCATCTACCCGGCCGTTCACTACACCATGGGTGGCCTGTGGGTTGACTACGACCTCGAGTCGAACCTGCCCGGCCTGTACGTGGCCGGCGAGGCGAACTTCTCCGATCACGGCGCGAACCGCCTGGGTGCCTCGGCGCTCATGCAGGGCCTGTCGGACGGCTACTTCGTCCTGCCCAACACGGTCAACGACTACCTGGCGCACTGCTTCCACCTGCCCAAGCTCGACAAGAACTCGCCGTCCGTCAAGGAGGCCCTCGACTCGGCTCAGAACCGCATCGATACCCTCATGTCGATCAACGGCACCCGCTCCGTGGACTCGTTCCACAAGGAGCTGGGCAAGATCATGTGGGAGTACTGCGGCATGGAGCGTACCGAGGACGGCCTGAAGAAGGCGATCGGTATGATCCGCGAGCTGCGCGCCGACTTCTGGAAGAACGTTCGCGTTCCCGGCAAGTCGATCGGCGAACTCAACCAGTCCCTCGAGAGGGCTGGCCGCGTCGCCGACTTCATGGAGCTGGGCGAGCTTATGTGCATCGACGCCCTGCACCGTGAAGAGTCGTGTGGCGGCCACTTCCGCGCGGAGTCCCAGACTCCCGAGGGTGAGGCCCTGCGTCACGACGACAAGTTCCTGTACGTGGCGGCCTGGGAGTTCGCCGGTGACGGCGAGGCCCCGATCCTCCACAAGGAAGACCTGATTTACAACGACATCGAGCTGAAGCAGCGGAGCTACAAGTGAACCTGACACTGAGGATCTGGCGCCAAAACGGTCCGAACGACAAGGGCGCAATTCATGAATACCAGGTGAAGGGAATCTCGGACGAGTCCTCGTTCCTGGAGATGCTCGACGTTCTGAACGAAGAGCTCTTCGCCCGCGGCGAGGAACCCATCGCCTTCGACTCCGACTGCCGCGAGGGCATCTGTGGTCAGTGTGGCATCGTCATCAACGGCATCGCTCACGGCCCGGAGGTCACCACGACCTGCCAGCTGCACATGCGTTCCTTCAAGGATGGCGACGTCATCACGATCGAGCCGTGGCGCGCGTCGGGCTTCCCGATCATCAAGGACCTGGTGGTGAACCGCTCCGCCCTGGACCGCATCATCCAGGCCGGCGGCTACATCTCCGTCAACACGGGCGCGGCCCCCGACGCGCACGCGACCCCGGTCCCGAAGCAGGACGCGGATCGCGCGTTCGAGGCCGCCGCGTGCATCGGCTGTGGTGCGTGCGTGGCTGCCTGCCCGAACGCGTCCGCGATGCTCTTCACCTCCGCGAAGGTCACGCACCTCGGCCTGCTCCCGCAGGGCAAGCCCGAGAACTACAAGCGCGTGGTGGGCATGCTCAACCAGATGGACGAGGAGGGCTTCGGCTCCTGCTCGAACATCGGCGAGTGTGCTGAGGTCTGCCCCAAGCAGATCCCGCTTGACGTGATCGCAAACCTGAACCGCCAGCTCGGAAAGGCCGCCTTCAAGGGCGTCTGATCCGCCCGAGTGGCCAGGGGCCCGGCGCACGTACGTGCGCCGGGCCCCTTTGCGTCCTCGGCCCGCGATGATCCCCTCGTCAAGCGCCCACGAACACTGTGATCTGCGGCGTATCATGGTGACATCAGTGGGGCTCAGAGAGGAGCTTGCCATGCAATTTGATGAGACCGGCCCGAATACGCACACGCGCCGCTACTGGGTCAGCGCGACGGTCGCGATCGGCGCGATGCTTACCTTCGTGATCCTGTCGGTTCTGTTGGTTTTGGGGGTCGTCTTCGGGCCCCCGACCATCAAGCCCGTCGCCGATTCGCTTATCCCGTGGTCGCTGCTTGTGGCCGCTGTCGCGGGCGTCGCAATGCTCATTGCGAACAAGCGGACCGGGCAGGACTAAGACTCGGACTCGAATGCACACGCCGCGCGCTCGCCGCGTGCGCGCGGCGTCGTCGTGCGCGCCGACTTACACTAGAGGGCGTGAGTGAACCCCTGGTCCTTGGTATTGAGTCAACGTGCGACGAGACGGGCGTCGGCCTCGTGCGCGGCACGCAGCTACTGGTCGACCGCACGGCGACGTCAATGGACGAGTATGCCCGCTACGGCGGCATCATCCCGGAGATCGCGTCGCGCGCGCACCTGGAGTCTTTCCTGCCCACGCTGGACGCCGCCCTCGACGAGGCCGGGGTGCCCCTGGCTGACGTGGATGCGATCGCGGTCGCCGCGGGGCCCGGCCTGGTCGGTTCGCTGACGGTGGGTATCTGCGCGGCCAAGGCCCTGGCCTCGTCGCTGGGCAAGCCCCTGTACGGCGTCAACCACGTGATCGGGCACCTCGCGGTCGACAAGCTGGCGGACGGCCCGCTGCCCGAGCACTTCATCGGGCTGGTTGTGTCCGGCGGACACTCGAACATCCTGGAGATCCGGAACATCGCGACCGACGTTGTCGAGCTGGGCGGCACCCTCGACGATGCCGCGGGCGAGGCCTTCGACAAGGTCGGGCGACTGCTCGACCTGCCCTACCCGGGCGGCCCTCACGTGGATCGACTCTCCCAGCAGGGCGACCGCGAGGCGATCCGCTTCCCGCGCGGCCTGGCCGCCGGCAAAGGACAAGGAGCGCCACAAGTACGACTTTTCGTTCTCGGGCCTCAAGACCGCGGTGGCCCGCTACATCGAGGGCGCGAACGCCCGCGGTGAGGTCGTCAGCAAGGAAAACGTGTGCGCCGCGTTCTCCGAGGCCGTCAACGATTCCCTGACCGCCAAGGCCGTGCGCGCGGCGCTGGACACCGGCTGCGACACGATCGTCGTGGGCGGCGGTTTTTCCGCGAACTCGCGCCTGCGCGCTCTACTCACCGAGCGGGCTGCGGCGGCCGGTGTCCAGGTGCGCATGCCCCCGCTGCGTTTCTGCACGGACAACGGCGCGCAGATCGCGGCCATCGGATCGGAGCTGGTCGCGGCGGGCCTGCCCCCGTCGGACTGGGATTTCTCCCCGGATTCCGGCATGGAGCTGACGACGACCTACGTTCCCCCGCGCGCCTGAGCAGCAGGGGCCCTCTCAGCGCAGGCCTTCCATGAAGGACTCGGCGACCGAGGACCACGAGGTGTAAAATCCGCCCGCCATGTTGGCGCACACCCCGATGAAGGCGGCGCAGGCCAGTGACGTGAAGGCGAGGGAGGTCAGCCGCGCCAGGTAGGTGACGCAGGAGGAGACCGCGCCCGGCATGCGGGCAATGATGCGCGGCATTGGCAGGCGGAAGAGGCGCGATTCGCGCGCCCAGTCCTGCTCGTCCCCGGCCAGGAGGGCGCGCCACGAGCCCGCGAAACGCCACGTGATCGTCAGGCTCATTGCGGACAGCAGCGCCAGGATGGCGAGGGCGGCCGCGCCGTTGGGGGCCGTCGGTCGCACGGAGTGCGTGACGTTTGTGGCCGGCACGATGGAGGCGTAGGCTTCGGATGCCCGCGCGGTCGCCGCCGTCGGGGCAGCCCCCACGGCGGTGGCTACCGCGTCGGAGGATCCCCACCACGCCAGCATCGTCGGAATGTGCTCGCGCCACAGGGGCCCGGCGTGCCCGCCGGTGGGCGGGATGTCGGTCGTCACGGTGTCGGGAGCCTTGACGGCCTTCGCCATCGCAACGGCGGCGGGGGCGCCGCCGGCCCCGTCGTCTGCGGCGGCCATCGCGTAGATGCGCAGCCCGTCGGGGACCCTCTTGGCCAGCATCGTGGAGAGGGTGTTATCCGCCAGGTACTGGTCGCCGAGATTCGTCATCTGCCCTTCGATCTGCGTGTCATAGCCGGAGAGGGAGGCGGCTGCGCCGAAGGTTTGGGGTGTGCGCATCGCCGTCCACACCGCGCAGTAGGCACCCGCGGAGAAACCGCCAAGCATCCACGCGTCGCGCTTGTCGGAGGTGTTCGGGAAATTGTGGCGGATGAACGCGGGGATTTCGTGCGCGGACCACGTGTAGACGGCGGGGCGTCCCTCAATGTCCGCGCAGTCGTGTGCTTCTTCGTCGACGCTCAGGGAGGGGGCGACGATGATGGTGGGCGGGATGATCCCGGCGTCGATGGCGTTGTCGAGGGCTTCCTGGACGTGGGCGCCCTGCGTGGTGCCGTCGGCCTCTCCCGGGTAGCCGTGCAACAGCTCGATGACCGCGTAGGTTTTTCCATCCGTGGGGGAGTAGTCGCGTGGTGCGATGACGAAGACGGGCAGCGTGATGCCGCTGATCGGGCCCGTCCACGTGGTGGTGAGCATCCCGTCCTCGGTCCTGGTGAAGGTCGCGTCGAGGCTGGATGACGCGATCGGCTGGTCGCCGATCGTGACCTCGCCACCAGACTCGGCTGCCGGTTCCTCGACGTTGGAGGCAATGAGTTCCGCCAGGTCGCCGCTTGTCTTGACAAGGCCGAGGGAACGGTTGAGGACGAGCGCGCCCGAAGCAGTCACAAGGAGGATCGGCGCGAGGATGAGGACCGTGCGAGCCAGCCAATGCCTCGTGCGGCGCGGAAAGCGCCTGGGAGCCAACCGCGGCAGGAGGAACGCCCCCGCCAGGAGAGACAGGGCCGCCAGGGCCGCGAAGACCGCGAGGGTGCGTGCTGACGTCAGGGACAGAGAGCCAAGAAAAGACATCGTCATTCCTTCGTGGAAGCGCTGGACGAGGCCGTGGCGGCCTCGCGTGTATTGTCAGGGCCGGGCGAGGCCGGGGTTGGCGCCTTCGGTGAGGCAGCGCGAGCGGCGCGGGCCGAGCGCAGGTCACCCACGCCTTTTGCCGCGAGTTTGGCGAGGCCAGCGCTGACGGAGGCGAGCAGCGTGAGGGTTTGCGTGGGGGACACGTGGGGCACGTAGGCGTGCGAAATGGCCAGGCCCACGGTTGCCAGGGAGGCGGGGTCAGGCACGGCCAGGTAGAGGGGCTGCGTGCGCGGCTTGAACTTGCGTTTGAAGGCGTGCAGCGACGTGAAACCGTAGAGGGGCTCCATGATGGCGGCCAGCGCGTCGGTCAGCGGCCCGAAGGTGGACGTGTCGTCGGCCGAGCGCGTCAGGGGAGCGCCGGACAGCGACAGGTACTCCAGCCCCTCCTCCTGCGCCGCCAGGGCGGCCCGGCCGATGAGGAACTCGATGGCGGGGCGCCACCCGCTCGCGCGCCTGCGCATGACGTCCAAGGTCAACCCCACGACCTGGCCGCCGCGGTAGATGGGCAGCCACGAGGTGACGGCGTGGATCGTGGAGTCGGCGTCGATGGCGACGAGGATACGCGTCTCGGGGATCGCCAGCTCGCGCAGGCCGCCGAGCGTGAAGCCCATCTCGGGCAGTGCTTTGTCCGAGCTCCACCCCTGCGAAATGACGGTGATCTGGTCCTTCCAGCCCTGCGGGCACTCCTCCCACGTGGTCCAGCGGGCCTCGACACCCTCGCGCGCCGCGTGGTTCATGGCGGTGCGCACGTCCTGGTAGGCCTTGCCTTTGAACGCGAGGCCGGGCAGGTCGAGGAGCGATTCCTCGGCGACCTGCATGATCGTCCAGCCGTCGCGCCGGGCGGCCTGCGCGAGGTCCTCGTGGATCGAGTAGAGTGCGGGCGTCAGGCCCGCGGAGGCGGTGAAGGAGGAGAACTCGGCGATGGCCCGCGAGGCCGTTCCCTCCTCGTAGGCGAGGTCCGTGACGGTCAGCGCGACGCCGCCGGCCCCGCGGTAGGCGACCCCGGCCTCGTCGAAGGGAGAGACCCACACCTGATTGCCTTCCCAGGTCTGCATCCACCCGAGGGTGTTGGCCCCGTGCTCGCGTAGGAGGGGGATGAGGTCGTCGACCGGGGAGGAGGCGGGCACGCGGGGCAGAGCCAGGAGCGCGCGCAGCACCAGGAACAGCGTGCCGACCCACGCGACGAGCGGCGTCCACAGGACGGGCGCCTCGGCCAGGAGAGTCATGGGAACGAGCGTGGGTTCGAAAATCGAGGCGGTCGCAGTGGGCAGGAGAACGAGGACGTAGTCGTGGAATACCTGCAGTGGCGTCGCGTTGGGAGCGTCCGATAAATCCTCGCCCGAGGCCAGCGCGGAGAAGGGAATAAACGAGTCACTCGTGAGTAGCCCGAGCACGAATACCACGGCCGCGCACACGACCATGAGAATGAGCCAGCGACGCAGCAGGGTCGACGTTGTCGAGGGCGCGGCGTGGATCGTGAAAGAGCGGCGCACCCACCAGGTAATGGCGCACAGCGTCACGTTGAGGAGGACGGGCATGAGCAGCAGGGCGGCGGCCGTGCTCACCTCGGGGCGCAGGGGATCGTCCGGGCCGTTCCACGCGAGAAGCTCGACGGTGGTTGACGTCACCGTCGAGATGCCGAGGATACCCTGCAGGATGAGCGTCCCGACGTAGGCGAGGCGGCGCCCCCTACGCAGGCCGTAGGCGAAGACTAGCTGGAGTGTGATGGGCGCCAGGCACAGGAGGGTCGTGATGACGCCCGTGCGGCCCTCGAGCCACCAGGCTGGCCCCAGTGACCAGCGCATCTGCGCGAGCGGGCCTTCGGGTGCGGCCGAGACGACGGTGAGAGCCGCCGCGCACGCCCAGCACAGGGCGGCGATCGAGGCGAATTGGCGCCCGAGGGTCACCTCGTCGTCGGTGTCGTCCTCGGAGCCGCGCACGCCGACCAGGCGCGCGGCGACCATGCCGGCCAGGAGCGCCCACACGCGCGCGTAGGAGATCGCTGATCCGAGGATGGCTGCCGACAATACGAGGACTCCGATGAGGAGGAAGCGGGCCCTCCAACGCCAGCGCGACCCCAGGGACTGCACGGCCGCGCCCACTAGGGCCACGAGGATCAGGCTCGTCCCCCACAGGGTTCCCTCGCCGATCGCCTGGCCCCAATCGGCGATCGTGCGCTTGAGGAGCGGCAGGGTTGCCCACGTCGCGGTCACGCCCAGGACCTGGCCCGCCAGCGCCGCGGCCACCCAGGTGCGCGTGCCCAGATGGCGTTCGGCCGCGCCGCCAGCGAGGATCATGGCGCCGATGCCCAGGAGTGCCGTGGCCAGGAAATGGCCGGGAACCGCGCCGACCGAGGAGAAAATCGACCACCAGTGGGAGGGGAGGGGGAAGGGCTGGCCTCAAGGACGCTGAACTGGTCGCGCCACACCAGGTACGAGGCGGACAAGACGCTCAGGGCGACCGTGACGACGGCGGTGGCCGGGGCGTGGGAGAGCCAGCGCACCGTCAGGCGCGCGAGCGAGGAGATCAGGAGCCAGAAGGTTCGCAGCGTCGCCGCAAGTGGGGTGCCGATTGTGCGCAGACGTGCCGCGCGCTGTTCGGGCTCGGCGTGGGGCGACTCAAATTCTTCCTGCGCCACGATGGTGTCCTCTCAGGCCGTACCATTTTCCGCAGCACAGGATACTCCTACGATCTGACAATGGGCTGAGAATCGGCTGGGAAGCGCTCGGCCCGGCCACGAAGCGTGGCCGGGCCGAGGCGTTGAGGTTGCGCGGGCGTTGATGCGCGGGCTGGTGTGGCGCTCTCAGGCGTTGAGCGTCGCGAACTCCGCGAGGGCCAGGGGACGCCCCGCGGCCATCTCGGCGCGCATGAGGTCCACGACGGCGTCGAGGCCCTGGCCGGGTCGGGCGGCCGCGGCGACCGAACGCTGGCGCTCGTAGGAGGCGCCGATCGTCAGGATCGTGTCCAGGCCCGCGAACTCGCGGGCGCATCCCAGGTCGGCGGCCACGGGAGCCAGCTCCTCGCGCAGGCGCGCGATGCCGTCGCGGGCGCTCTCAGTCGCGCCGTCGCGCGAGACAATGAGGGTCGCGTCCATGCCGTATCGGGCCGAGCGCCACTTGTTTTCGGCGACGAACCAATCCGGCAGAGAGGGCAGCGGCTCGCCGGCATCGAACAGGCGCGAGAAGTGCTCGACGAGGACGTGGGTCAAGGCCGCGAAGGTGCCGACCTCGGTCGCGTTCGTCGCCGCGTCGAACACGCGGTTCTCGATCGTGCCAAAGGCAGGCGAGGGGCGGATGTCCCAGCGGACCTCGTCAAATCCCTCGATGACGCCCGTGCTGATCATGTCGTCCGTGTAGGCCTCCAGGTCCTCCCACGTCTCGAACTGTCGCGGGATGCCGGCGGTGGGCAGCTGCTGGAAGACCATCGCGCGGTTGGACGCGTACCCCGTGTCCTGGCCCGCCCAGAACGGGGAGGACGCGGAGATGGCCTGGAGGTGACCCAGGTGAGCGGTCAGAGCTGCCTGGATGGGCAGGATCTTCGCGCGGTCTTCGACGCCGACGTGCACGTGGACGCCGTAGAGTAGCATCTGGTGGCCCCAGTAGGCGGTGCGCTCCACCAGCTGGGCGTAACGCTCCGAGTCGGTCACGCGCTGGCGCCCCGGGCGGGCGAAGGGGTGCGTGCCTGCGGTGGCCAGGTCGATCCGCAGGTCCGAGGCCAGGGGCCGCAGGAAATCAACGCAGCCCGTCAGGTCCGCAACGCACTCGGCGACGGTCGAGCGCGGCTTGGACACGACCTCGATCGTGTTCAGGAGCATCTCTCGGTGAATACCGGGGTAGAGCTGGCCGTTGACCGTGGCGCGGTCGACGATCGCGTCCGCGCTCTGACGCAGGTCGTGCGAGTCGCGGTCGACGAGCTGGAGCTCCCACTCGACACCGATCGTGGAACGCTGGGAGGAACCGAAGGGCAAGGTCATGACGATCCTTTCGCTGATTGCCTCCATTGTGTCAGCCGGGCGCGCTGGGGCGGCGGAGAGCTTCCTTACAGGTTTTCGGGCAACCGCCTGCAGATAATCGCCCGGTGGCGACCGGCAAGACGCGTCGCAATGACCGTCAGCTGGGCGCTGCCGCCGCGAAGCTTGAGAGCTTTACGCAGGTCATCAGGATTGATGTCCGCGCCGCGCTTCTTAATCTCCACGCTGCCCGCGTCTCGGGATTTGAGAGCGGCGGCGATGGCCTTGGCCCGCAAGTTTGTCACCTCGAGAATCTCGAAGCGATCGTAGAAGGGACTGGGCGGCAGATCGTCGCCCGTCAGGTAGGCGATCTTCTCCGACACGATGCCCGCCCCGCACTGGCGTGCGAGCACGCCCAGCAGGCCCGAACGGATCACCGCCGGGTCCGCCTCGGCGACAATAGCCCCGAGCGGGGCGACCTCCACGGACTCGGCGGGCGTATTCGCTGCCATCCCCTCGGGAGAGGAGAGCGCGTGGGCTGCCCCGGCCTCGTCCAGGAGCAGGCAGGAGCGGCCCCGCCCCTCCGGCGCGAGCGCAGGAGACCACAGGGAGGCCTCGACGAGGTCCCCGCCCACGCTCACCCACTGCGCGTGCCAATCGGTGGGAATGAAGTCGTAGGCGATGCCCGGCGCCACCTTGACGCCCACACGCTCAATCGTGCGCGCCCACCCGAGGACCGCGGACAGGGGAGGAGACCACTGCTCTGGATTCGTGATGCGCGCCGATCCCCGCGAAGCGCCCGTGCGCCGGGCGGGATCGGCGAAGATCGCGTCCACGCCCTCGCCCGCCAGCTCCTCAACATCCATGTCCATGACGTCGCCCAGGCGCACCTGCGCGCCCTCGAAATCCCGCAGGTTCGCGGCCGCGGCACCCGCCGTGTCCGGATCGATGTCCACCGCCAGCACATCCAGGCCCAGGCCCGCGATCGCCAGCGCGTCCCCACCGATCCCGCATCCCAGGTCCGCCACGCGCGTCGCCCCGCTGGCGCGGAAGCGCTGAGCGTGGCGCGCGGCCACCACCAGGCGCGTCGCCTGCTCCAGACCATCGCGCGTGAACACCATGTGGGTGGCCACCGGCCCGAACTTCTTGCGCGCAGCCTGGCGCAACGCCAACTGGGTCACAACCGCGGCGGCCAGCTCGGCCTCGACGCCCGACGCGCGCAGCGCCGCGCCCAGCTCGCGCAGCGGCACCGGCTGGGACTCCAGGCGGGCTTGCAGGGACTCCAGCAGCTCCCAGCCGGGAGAGGACAGGATCGGGGTCAGGGTGCTCACAGGCCCATTGTCCCACCTCTTGGGGGACGAGGCCGTGGTGGCTGCGCGCTCGCGGGTCGCGCTCGCGGGAATGGAGGGGAGGGACGGGCGAATCGCCCACGGTGAACGCCCCTGGCACTCGGGTTGCCCGAGTGCCAGGCCCGCAACTACACTCGGGGAGGAAGCGCGGGATCTCCCCGCGACCGGTCCTGCACCTGACCCCCGCGACGGCAGGGAAAGGACGAGCACCTTCGTGACAAAGAAGAAAGGGAGCGACAATGTCGATCTCCATCAAGCCCCTCGAGGACCGCATCGTCATCCGCCAGGTTGAGGCCGAGCAGACCACCGCCTCCGGCCTGGTCATCCCGGACACCGCCAAGGAGAAGCCGCAGGAAGGCGAAGTTATCGCCGTGGGCCCCGGCCGCGTTGACGACAACGGCAACCGTATCCCCGTCGACGTCAAGGTCGGCGACGTCGTCATCTACTCGCGCTACGGCGGCACCGAGGTCAAGTACGACGGCCAGGAGTTCCAGATCCTGTCCTCGCGTGACGTGCTGGCGGTTGTGGAGCGCTGAACGCCTCCGCGCAGACGCATAAAGGGGCGGCCCGGAAGGATCCCTTCCGGGCCGCCCCTCTCTGTCTCTGTTGATGACGGGCTGGACGCGGTGGGTCGCGCCGCCCGCAGGCTCAGGAAGCCGTTTCGGCCAGCTGTGCCAGGACGGTGTTGCGCACGTACGCCGCGTCGCGGAAGCCGGGGATGTAGGCCTTGTTGATGAACAACGTGGGCGTGCCCGTGATTCCGGCCTGGTGCGCCTGCTCCTTCGCGGAGGAGACCTTGGTGACGGTCAGCGGATCGCGCATGGTCGCGCGGAACTTGTCCAGGTCGGGCACGCCGGCCTTGGCCGCGAAGTCAACGAGGGACTGCTCGGAGTACTGGGGGTGCCCGGTCGGGTCGGCGGCCGCGTACACGGCGTCGTGGAATTCCCAGAACTTGCCCTGCTCGCCAGCGGCGATGCCCGCCTGGGCCGCCAGGGGAGAAGAGTCGGTGATCTGCGCGAGGTCGTACCACTCGACGCGCAGCGTGCCGTCTGCGACCAGGTCCGCCAGCTCAGGGTCGATCTCCTGGGCGAACTTCGTGCAGTAGGGGCAGGCGAAGTCGGAGAAGACGACCATGGTGACGGGCGCGTTGACGTCGCCCTTGGCCTGCGGGTCGGCCGCGTCGTGACGCACGAACGACTCCATGATGGCCAGGTTGTTCGGGTTCGTTTGGCTCGGCTCGGCGTTCGTCTCGTCGGCGGGCAGCTGCGCGGAGGCACTGGCCGCCGGGGTCGCCTGGCTCGCGGGCGAGGTGGAGGAGAGCTGGACGCCCATCCACACGCACGCGCCCGCCAGCAGGGCGGTGATCGGTGCGGTGACCATGAACAGGGTCTTGTAGATGGTGGTTTCCTGCTCGGCGGTGGTCTTCTTGGTCGTTGACGAGGCCGTTGAATCGTTGGCGGTCATGCGTCCTCCCGGGGAACGTCGGTCGTGATGGCGGGCGATGTCTGGACAGTAAAATGGTGCGGCATCGCGGGGGCGATGCCGCACCGGCAGTTCGGTTGAGCGTTAGGACACGCGACGTCCGCGTCCGGAGGAGCGGATCTCTTCGCGTCGTTCTTCCTCGGTCATTCCACCCCAGATGCCGTAGGGCTCCTGGGCGGCCAGAGCGTAGGACCGGCACTGCTCGATTACCGGGCAGGTCGCGCAGATCGCCTTGGCGTTAGCCGCGCGGCGACGGCGCGTCGAGCCGCGCTCACCCTCGGGGTGGAAGAACAGCTCGGTGTCCAGGTCTCGGCACGCCGCTTCGTACTGCCATTCCCACGCGTCGATCATGGGTCCGGGCAGACGGGAGACGTCAGTCATTGGGTGCCTCCTTCTTGTCTGTCGTGCCGACACTTTCGGCACACGATGTCCGCAAGGATAGACACTTGTGCGGTAGTTATTCAAGGCCCTTTTTAGAACTATGAGCCAGTTCTCATGCTGGCAAGGTCTGGGCGGTGAAAATGCAGATGAAACCGTGGTGGCGATTATGAACGAACAATGAACAACTTTTTGAATAACTTTGAGATGCTTGACGCATAGCTTCCTGTGGCGCTCACGCGCACAACCGGCAAGAATCAATAGGGAACAACGGCGAAGGGAGAGGAGCAGTCATGCCTCGAGCGATTCTGACGCACGCTGCGCACGCCGACCGTTCCCGCACCGTGTCCTCCGTCGCCGACGAACTCGGCGTCTCCGCCTCCACGCTGCGCACCTGGGAACGCCGCTACGGCCTCGGCCCCGCCCAGCACGAGGCGGGATCGCGGCGCCGCTACCAACCCGAGGACGTTGAGCGCCTGCGCGCAATGGTCAACCACGTCCACGCCGGGCTCCCTGCCGCCGAGGCCGCCAAGCGCGCCCTCTCCGAGCTCTCAACCCGCCCCAGCACCGGGCCCATCAGCGCCGCCCAGCTGCGCGCCGTCGTCCTGGCCGATGATTTCCCCCGCCTCGAGGAAGCGCTCGAAGCCGCCGTCGCCAGCCACGGCCTCGTCCATACCTGGTCGCGCTATGTGGAGCCCACGCTCAAATCCCTGCGCGCCACCCCGGCGGGCGACCCCGTGGGATGCACGCCCGCGCTCATGCTGCTCAACGCCTTCCAGCGCGTGTGCCGATCCGTCCACCTCTCACGCCCCGCCCGCTCCCTCGTGGGAGGGGACCGCGTCGCCCTCATCTGCGACACCCTCCACGAGACCCCCGCCCAAGTCATCGGCGTCGCCCTGGCCTGGTACGGGTGCGACGTGCGCCTGCTGTCCAGCGACAACTACGGGGGCGTGGGGGCTGCGGACCGATTCCGTGAATACGTGCGCGGCGGCGTCCCCGCGCTCACCGTCGTGCTCGGCTGCGGGCCCGCCTGCGCCGACACCGTCCGCGAACTCAACGCTCGCTACGGCGGCCCCACGATCATCGTCGGCACCGACGCCCCCGACGTCCTGGCCGCCCACGTGCAACGGGTGCGCACGATCAGCGCCTGCGTCGAAGAAGCCCTCGCGCTCCTGGCCCCCCAAGCAGACCTCCAGCTCGTCGGCCGTTCCTGACCATTGACGAGGCCTGGGTTCCTCTCATTTGACGACGATCCCACGCGGGGCCGTCGTTCATGCCAACAGCGCTGGTCAGGTGATACCGTGAGAGTACGTACGGCAGGAGAACAGTCATGAACGCCCCCTGGAACAATGAAGATCTACGCCGCGCTTTCGACGCCGACTTCGAGGCGCTGGTCTCCTTCGCGTCCCGATCAAAGGCACGCGTCGGCTTCGCATTCCTGCGCGCCGACGGCCACGTGGACCTCGGGCGACCCCTGGATGCGCGCATCAGCGCGCGCATGACGCACGTCTTCGCCCTCGCGCAGATGCGCGGCATCGAAGGCGCGGCGCACCTGGTTGACCACGGCCTCGCCGCCCTCACCGGACCCCTGCGCGGCCCCGGCGGCTCCTGGTACTCCGAGGTCGTCCCCACCTCCGAAACCAGCGCGACCCCGGTACCCCGCTCCGTCCTGTCCCAGCGCGCCCAGTCCGCCATGATCGGCGCGGCCGCCGCGGCTCTCATGGCCGGGCACGCCGAGGCCGACACCCTCCTGGCCGACCTCGAAACGGACCAGGACCGGCGCTGGTGGGACCCCAACGTCGGGGCCGTGCGCGAAGAGATCGACCCGGCCACCGGCGCGCGCTCGCCCCTGCGCCGACTCTCCACCAACCTCGACACCGCCCAGTCCTACCTGGCCGCCTGGGAAGCCACCGGAAACCGCGTCTGGTTCGACCGCGCCCGCTCCATCATGCGCCTCGTCGGCGAAATCGCGGCCCGCTCCGGCTTCGCCCTGCCCGACCTCTTCGACGAGGAATGGCGCCCCCTGCCACCCACCTCCGACCAGCCCCCGCTCGAACTCATCCGACCCGCCGACACCCTGCCCGGCCTCGGATTCAAAGCAGCACGCCTCATCGGCCAGATCCACGCGATCCTCACCCACATGGGCGAAACCCCCGGGCCCTGGATGCTCGACACCGCCGTCTCCCTGTACGAGTGCGCCCACGCCGACGGCTGGACCGACGACGGCGTCGGCGGCATCGTCTACACGCTCGACGCCACCGGCGTCGTCGTCGCGCCCGAACGCATGCACTGGGTCGTGTGCGAGGCCGCCAGCGCCGCCCGCGTCCTCGCCGAACTGGTCGACCCCGACCGCGTCGAGGACATGGCCGTCGACTACGCCCGCGCAGTCGCCTGGGCAGATTCCCACGCCCGCGCCGGCGTCGGACGCTGGATCCACGAAATCGCGCCCGACGGATCCGTCTCCATGCGGGTGTGGGAGGGACGCCCGGACGCCCTGACCGCCGCCCGCATGCTCGCCCGCGGCGCCGCCCCCATCTACCTGACTGTCACCGGGGCCACCGCTCGGGCCGGGGCTTCCAGGGCCCCGCGCGCCGCCTAACACCTGGGCCCGCGCGCCTCGTGACGTGCTTCCCTCGGGCGCCCACCGTGACGCGCAGGCCAGCTCCGGCCTCGTCCCTGTCACCGCCCCCACGCGCGGGCGGTTACGCGAAAGCACCGCCGACCACCTACAATTGGCCCATGGGAGAACTTTCATCACACGATCCTTTCGGCCTGACCGGCCTCACCTACGACGACGTCCTGCTCCTACCCGAGCTCACGGACGTCGTTCCTTCATCCGTTGACACATCCAGCCGCCTGACAAAGAACATTTCCCTGCGCGTGCCGCTCCTGTCCGCCGCCATGGACACCGTCACCGAGGCGCGCATGGCCATCGCCATGGCCCGCCAGGGCGGCATCGGCATCCTTCATCGCAACCTCTCCATCGAGGAACAGGCCGCGCAAGTCCGCCAGGTCAAGCGCAGCGAATCCGGCATGGTCGAAGACCCGGTCACCGTCGGCCCCGATGCGACCATCGACGAACTCGACCGCCTCTGCGGCCACTACCGCGTCTCCGGCCTGCCCGTCGTGAACGAGGACGGCACCCTCCTGGGCATCATCACGAACCGCGACCTGCGCTTCGTCCCCCAGCGCGAGTGGGCCACCCTGCGCGTGCGCGACTGCATGACCCCGCGTGACCGCCTCGTCGTCGGCCAGGTCGGCATCTCCCGCGAACACGCCAAGCACCTGCTGGCCGAACACCGCGTCGAAAAGCTGCCCATCGTCGACGAGAACGACCACCTGACCGGCCTCATCACCGTTAAGGACTTCGTCAAGACCGAGCAGTACCCCAACGCCACGAAGGACTCGCGCGGGCGCCTCGTCGTCGGCGCGGCCGTCGGCTACTGGGGCGACACGTGGGAGCGCGCCACCGCCCTGGCCGAGGCCGGCGTGGACGTCCTCGTTGTCGACACCGCGAACGGCGGCGCCCAGCTCGCCCTCGACATGATCCGCCGCATCAAGGCCGACCCGACGTTTGAGGGCATCGACATCATTGGCGGCAACGTCGCCACGACCGAGGGCGCGCAGGCGCTCATCGACGCGGGCGTTGACGCCGTCAAGGTCGGCGTGGGCCCCGGCTCGATCTGCACGACCCGCGTAGTCGCCGGCGTCGGCGTCCCCCAGATCACCGCCATCCACCTGGCCGCCCAGGCCTGCGGTCCCGCGGGCGTCCCGCTCATCGCGGACGGCGGCCTGCAGTACTCGGGCGACATCGGTAAGGCCCTCGTGGCCGGCGCCGACACCGTCATGCTTGGCTCCCTGCTGGCCGGCTGCGAGGAGTCCCCGGGCGAGGTCGTCTTCACCAACGGCAAGCAGTTCAAGCGCTACCGCGGCATGGGCTCGCTCGGCGCGATGAGCTCGCGCGGGCGCAAGTCCTACTCCAAGGACCGTTACTTCCAGGCCGACGTCACCTCCGACGACAAGATCGTCCCCGAGGGCATCGAGGGCCAGGTGCCCTACACCGGTTCCCTCGCGTCGGTGATCTACCAGCTCGTCGGCGGCCTGCACCAGACCATGTTCTACCTGGGCGCATCCACGATCTCCCAGGTCAAGGCGAACGGTCGCTTCGTGCGCATCACCAGCGCGGGCCTGCGCGAGTCGCACCCGCACGACGTGCAGATGACGACGGAAGCGCCGAACTACCACTCCTCATCAGCGAAGTAATCGCAGGTCGAGCGTTCGGAACGGGCGGGAGCAGCCGGTGGGTTGCTCCCGCCCGCTTCTTGTATGCAAGGGTGACTCGGGGGCGATGACGCTGTATGAGTTGGTAACGTGCGTGTTTTGTCTTGGAGGCATTCAAGGATTTGTGTTGCGGCTGCGTGGGTGGGGGAGGGTGCAATGAGGGTGGGGAGCTGGGTCTTTCGTTAAGTCGTGGCAGTGTGGCTGCTCTTGTCTTCCGGACTCTTCGGTGGCCTGTCTTGCTGGGTGTGAAGGAGGGACGTACAATAAAACCGACCGACGGTCTGGAATGGAGGTTGTGTGAATCAGGCTGAGAAATCCGAGCGTACCCGGGAAGCGATCTGTATAGCCGCTCGCCAGCTCTTCGCAGATAAGGGTTACGACATGACAACGATGCAAGATATCGTCAGGACAAGCGGCATGTCGAAGGGGGCGATCTATCATCATTTCTCGTCGAAACAGGAGGTACTGCGTTCCGTTGTTGTGGGGGAGTTGCACTATCTGAACGCATTTGTTGAAGACCTGGCTGCACAATCTGATGTATCGGTGACCGATAGGGTAACGGTCCTCGCGGAGCATATGGTCGCGTCTAGTCCGCAAAGTGGTCTTGGGCGCGCCAACTGGGTGAGTGAGGTTCCAGAAGCCTTACTGGAATCATTGCGTAACACGCTGACAAAGCTTGCGCCCCACCTGGAACAAATGCTGCGCCAGGGAATCGAGTCTGGTGAAATCGGCTGTGCATTCCCCCGTGAGGTTGCTGAAGTGTTGGTCCTGCTTGTAGATGTGTGGGTCGATCCGCTGATCGTTGCGGAATCGTATGAGCGAATGTGTCAAAAGGTGGACTTCATCTCTGCTTTCCTCAAGCATTCGATGCTCAGGTGCTCAGTGAGGAAGCTATCGCAGTCATCAAAAACGGTGTAGGTCATTTCTATGAATGAGAGCAATTCCTACTCCATTCTCATGGTGAATCTACCGTTTGCTGGCCATACGAACCCGACGCTCGGATTAGCTCGGGTACTCACTGATATGGGGCATCGTGTCACCTATATTCATTCTCCTGCGTGGCGAGAAGCAGTGGAAAATACGGGCGCGCATTTCGTCCCTTACGATGACTATCCCCTCTTCCCGCGTCCATTCCAGGATCGCATGCGATGCTGGCGTGCGGCTTATCGGACGGTGCTGCGTATCGGCGCAGGCTACGACTGCCTGCTCTACGAGATGCTCTTTGTGTCAGGCAAGGCGCTCGCCGACCGTTTGGGAATAGTCCCCATTAGGATCTTCTCAACCTTCGCGCTTAATGAGCATGTGCTGGAAGACTTCGGTCGAAACGGCGGGTTGTACCTAACCTCGATCTTCCGTTTCCCGCGCCTGAGAGCGCTCATCTCCGCACCTATGAGTAGGCGATATGGCTGGCGATTCCGAGAGCTTGAGGCTGAAATTGTGCGTAATAGCCCTGCTCTCAACATCACCTACACGCCTCGGAGCTTCCAGGTGTACGCCGACGAATTTCCTCAATCTCGGTATGCGTTCGTAGGTGCTTCTATCGATGGACGTCGCCACGAGCCATGTGAACTTCCCGAAGGCGGCGGACCTCTCGTCTACATATCTCTCGGAACAGAACTCAATAAATCCGAGCGGTTCTTCCGTCGCTGTGTAGAAGCATTCGGAGGTACTGGTGTGCGTGTTGTCATGGCAATCGGCAACTCGGTGCGCCCCGAGAACCTAGGGCCCCTTCCTCCTACGACGATGGTTCGTAGCAGGGTTCCGCAACTTGAAGTGCTCTCGCAAGCATCTCTCTTTATTACCCATGGAGGTATGAATAGTGTCAATGAGGCACTCTTCTACGGTGTGCCGATGCTGGTTGTTCCTGTTGGTAACGACCAGCCGACTGTGGCGGGGCGGGTGGAGGAGCTGGGATTGGGTGAAGCGTTGGAAATCCGCGAAGCAACTCCCAATGTCCTCCGTGAGGCGGCTATGCGCGTGCTATCTGATCGTGAGTGCCATGCGCGCCTCTCCGAGTTTCGTCAAGAGACGCGGAGTGCAGGGGGCAACACAAAAGCGGCGAAGCTCATCATCGAACAGCTCAATCGAGTGTGAACTGCGGGCGGGAGCAGCCGGTGGGTTGCTCCCGCCCGCGCTATCCTAGGGGTGCGAAAAACCCACGACAGCGCAAAGGAGCCACCCATGCTCATCCTCATCGATCACGCGAACGTCGATTCCATCAAAAAGACCCTCGAATACCTGCCCATCGACGGCGTGACGACCAACCCGACGATCCTGTACCGCGAAGGCAAGGAACCCCTCGAGGTCCTCCACGCGATCAAGTCCGTCCTGCCCGATGGCGCCCAGCTGCACGTCCAGATCGTCTCCCAGCGTGCCGACGACATGGTCGCCGAGGCGCGGGCGCTGCGCGGCGAAATCGGCGGCAACCTCTTCATCAAGCTGCCCGTCACGCACGAAGGCTTCGCCGCCATCCCGCGCATCGTGCGCGAAGGCATGCAGGTGACCGCTACCGGCATCCACTCCTCGATGCAGGGCTTCATGGCCGCCAAGGCCGGGGCTCGCTACGTCGCCCCCTACGTCAACCGCATGGACAACTACGGAATCGACGGCGTGCGCGTCGCCTCCGAAATCCACCGCACCCTGCGCACCTACGACCTGAAGGCCGACGTGCTGGCCGCGTCCTTCAAGAACTCTGAGCAGGTCCTCGAACTGGTCCGTCAGGGTGTTGGCGCCATCACCGCCGCTCCCGACGTGCTGGCCGCCCTCATCAAGAACCCCGCGACAGACGCCGCCATCGCGGACCAGAACCGCGACTTCGGCATCCTCGTGGGTGAGCGCCGCACGTGGCTGGACCTTATCAACGACAAGTGATCCCTGTGTAGAGGCCCGGAGGCGGCGACTCGCCTCCGGGCTTGTCGTGCCGCCGGGGTTCTTGCGGCTGCGCCGCTGGTGTTTTTGTTGGCTGTGTCGCCGGTGTTCCGGGCGCCGTCGGGCCCGCCCGCCGTCCGCGCCGCGAGCTTCGCTCGGCGCGTCGGCTCGAAGCCCGGCCAGGCCACGCGGCCCCGCCGGCACCCTCCACACGGGTGGCGCGTGGTGTACGTTCCCTCGCCAGGCCCTTCGTTCCCTGCCATACCCTCTGGGCTTATCTGGATAGGTTGTGCGCACGTGGATAGGTTATGCACATCCGGATAGGTTGTGCGCACGTGGATAGGTTATGCACATCCGGATAGGTTATTAAGCTATCCGGATGCTCGTTACCTATCCGGATGTTGCTTACCTATCCGGATGTGTGTTGGTGGCCGGGAGCCCCAGTCCTTTACGCGGGCGGGACCGTGGCTCATCATCGGTGACCGTGACGCATGCACTGACCCTGTCCTTTACGTGGACGGAACTGGAGAGGTCTGGGCCGCGAGGACGGTCGCAGGCATGGTTCCTAGACAATGTTGCACGTAATTCCCCTGCAGCTTCTTCAAACTTTGAATTTGCGTCGTTGGAATTGCAACGTTTTGAGCGGCGCTTGAAAACTGACCGTGGGAAATTATGTGCGACTTTTATTCGGCGAGACCCTGTGGTGCCGCCGGGCCCGCCGACGCCCTTCACACTGGTGATGCGTGGTGTATGTTCCCTCGCCAGGTCCTTCGTTCCCTGCCATACCCTCTGGGCTTATCTGGATAGGTTGTGCGCACGTGGATAGGTTATGCACATCCGGATAGGTTGTTAAGCTATCCGGATGTTGCTTACCTATCCGGATGTGTGTTCGTGGCCGGGGGTTGCGGCCCCGCCAGCGCCCTCCGCACTGGTGGCGTGTAGCGCGTGCTGAGCAGCCGGTCGGCCGCCCACCGGGCGCGGCCTAACCCGGCCACGGCCTCGTACAGGCGCTCTCCAAGCAGCTCGTACAGGCCCCCTGTGTGCGGAGGAGCCTCAGGCGCAACGAAAACGGGGGCCGGTACCTGCCGACCCCCGCCTGAATCGTTCCTAGCCCTGAGAGTCGCCGCGGCCTCGCGGCGTGATCTGGGGCCACTCGCGGTCGATGGATGCGTCGCGGCCCTGCTTGCGCAGGTACTTCTCGAAGTCCTCGGCCCAATCCTGGTGGGCCTGGAGCTGGTAATCCATGAGCTCCAGGGCGCTCATGGAGGCCAGCTGCGGGTACTTGTCGACCATGCCGGCCAGCACGTCGAGCGTCATGGCCACGTCGACCTCGGCCGTGTGAGCGTCGGGGGAGGCGACCGCCCCGTAGACGGGCGCCATCTCCGTCAGCGTCTTCTTGCCCTTGCGGAAGCGGTCGAGCTTGCGGTCCAGGACCAGGGGGTCGACGACCAGCATGGGCGCGCCCTCCAGGCGCTCCTCGAAGGAGCCCAGGCGGTGGCGGCGCAGCTCCTGGTTGACCAGCGTGATGTCGTAGGTCGCGTTGAAGGCTACGACCGGGTAGCCGCGCAGCCAGTGCTCGACGATGGAACCGGCCAGCTCGTGCAGGACCTCCTCGATGGGGCGGCCGTCGCGACGCGCCTGCTCGGTCGTGATGCCGTGAACGGCCGTGGCCTGCTCGGGAATCTCGATGCCCGGGTCGGTTAGCCACGTGGCCACCTGGTCGGGGGCGCTGACCCCGCTGCGGTAGGAGGCGCCGTCGATGCGCAGCACCAGCGCGGCGGTGACCAGGCGGTCCTTGAGCGCGCGCACGCCCGTCGTCTCGGTGTCAAAACCCATCCACGGGTCGTCGATCCAGCTCATGGTTGCTCCTGTCCTTGCCGGTTCCACCAGTGTGGCAGAGGGCGGGCACATCTGCGTCCCGAAGTTGTGTCGATCGTGATTCCTAGCCCTTAGTTGACTTAATATATGATTCGCCAATCTGCGATTCGATTGTTCAGTCAGTATGCATACGATGATGGTGAAGAATGCCGGCACAATTGTGAGAGTTATTGCGGCAGCAATCTTGAATGTTGGATAGGGTGTCTCTGATAATGTTACGGCGATAAAGCTTGTTAGTAGTGTGATCTGAATTCCGTAATGTGTGGTTAGGGTTGTGAGTCGGGGTAAGGATGCTGCGCGTAGTGTCTTTTTCTTCCTAAGTATCCACAGGGGGGCGGAAACTTAGGATGGCTTCCGCTGGGAAATTTCCGGGTCGAAGACATGAACTCTTTCTTTCTGAAAACAGTTCCTTCATATTGCTTGCTATGCCATTTTCCAATCGCCTTTGAAGGTATTGTTTCCTGATGCTTATGTATATGGAAATTAAAGTTATTATTGCGGTTATGGTGAAGTGATAATAGTTGTACGTGGTGGGCATTTCCGAGAATAGTCCATCTTTGATGGAAGTGAGCGCGCATATTGTTAATAGGTATGTCGCTAAGCTATTAATTGCTTCAATCTGTAAATTGATTACTTTGAGTGTTTCTTTGGCGATTTCGTTATTCGAGTGAGACTCTTGGTTCGTTGGGTGTGGCGGTGTGGTCCCCTGGTTCTGTCTCATGTTGTAACATTTCTCCAATGTGTGTGCGAAGGTGTGTGAAACTCGTCCACAGAGGCGGACCTTCCTGCTTTGTTATTGCCTGACATGTAGTGTAGGTCTGGCCTCTGGTTTGTCGACTGGGCGCGCCGATTCTGATGTGACAAGCGTGTGTGTGTCTCTCGGTTCGTTGAAGTTAAGTGTGCTCTGTGTCGCGTTAAGTGCGACTGACAAGCTGGTTTGTGGCAGAGGGCGGGCACATCTGCGTCTCGGAGGCAGTAGAATCGGTTCATGAGCCACGAAGTCGAAATCGGACGCGGCAAGCGCGGTCGGCGCGCCTACACACTGGACGATATTGCGCTCGTGCCCGCCCGGCGTACGCGCGACCCCGAGGACGTTAACGTCGGCTGGCAGATCGACGCCTACCACGTCGACATTCCTCTCATGGCCGCCCCGATGGACTCGGTGATGAGCCCGGAAACCGCGATCGCCTTTGGTCGCCTCGGTGGCATCGGCGTCCTGGATCTGGATGGACTGTGGACCCGCTACGAGGATCCCGAGCCGATTCTTGATCAGATCGCGCACCTCGGCGAGGAGGAGTCGATCGCGACCCTCCAGCGCGTCTATTCGGAGCCGATCAAGCCGGCGCTGATCACGGAGCGGCTCACGCAGCTGCGCGAGGCCGGGGTGGTCGTCGCCGGCAAGCTCTCGCCCCAGCGCGTCCAGCAGCATTGGCGCGCGGTCGTGGACGCGGGCGTCGACCTGTTCATTATTCGCGGCTCCACAGTGTCTGCCGAGCACGTGTCGTCGCGGCGCGAGCCCCTCAACCTCAAGCGTTTCATCTACGAGCTGGACGTCCCCGTCATCGTCGGAGGCGTGTGCACGGACACGGCTGCCCTGCACCTGATGCGCACGGGCGCGGCCGGCGTCCTCGTCGGTTTCGGCGGGGGAGCAGCCCACTCGACGCGCCAGTCGCTGGGCGTCCACGCGCCGATGGCGACGGCGATCGCGGACGTGGCGGCGGCCCGGCGCGACTACATGGACGAGTCCGGCGGCCGCTACGTACACGTCATCGCCGACGGCGGCATCGGGCGCAGCGGTGATCTCGCGCGCGCTATCGCGTGCGGCGCGGACGCGGTTATGCTGGGCGCGGCCATCGCCCGCGCGGAGGAGGCGCCGGGGCGCGGCTGGCACTGGGGGTCGGAGGCGACCCACCCGGATATGCCGCGCGGCCAGCGTGTCCACGTCGGCACAACGGGCACGCTCGAGCAGATCCTCTACGGCCCCTCGACTCGCGCGGACGGCTCGCTGAACTTCGTCGGCGCCCTCAAACGTGCCATGTCCACGACCGGTTACGCCGAGGTCAAGGACCTTCAGCGCGCCCAGGTGGTCGTCTCCCCGTACTCGGCGTCCTGACTGTCGCTCATCGACAGGGACGAGGCCGGGGCTGGCACAGTGCATGCCCTCAGGTCGGGGCCGTAGGTGCTGTATCACGGCCTCGTTGAGTGGCTGTGAATCTGGCATGGTTGATCGTTGTCGTGTCATACGCCTCGGTCCTTGTAAGTGTGATCCTGTGTTGCTTGATGTGCGTGCAGGAATATGCCGAGAAACAGGACACGGGCTGAAACGGATACTTGGCAGCGCGAGCTGTTAGATGATGACCACGAAACACGGTGATCAAGTATCCACGACAAAAAGCTTTCGTGGCGGCGGACTAATGCCACGTCCTCCAACCCCCGCCTTAATGGTCGGGGGTTTCATCTTCGTATTAGAGAGCAGAGCGTGTTGTTTTTGTGGTGGTCTTTCGGCTTTGCAGCGCGTGAAGGCGGTATTGAAGGTGGTTGTTTCATCGTGGGGGATGAACGCTCCCACATGCTCGGTGTGCGGGCGAATGCTTGGCTTGGTGTGGACCCTCAGCTTACGCAGCGCAGCGATAGCGTTGCTCCCCGTGCACTATGATCCAGGCCAGTACTTTCATGGTCAGTGCGTCAGCGGCGACGAAGGTGAAAGGACCAGCGTCATCGAGGGGACGGTTGCGGAACTGTTCGACGTGTTCGTCGAGGTCTGTTGCCATACGTGAGACCTGGGACTTGGACAGTCCTGTGATTCCCAGGGTTTTGACGAGCTTGTCCATGCGCCGTGTCGATACTCCCGCTAAGTAGCAGTGGGCGACCACTGTGATCAACGCGGTTTCACTGCGTTTGCGCCGTTGCAGCAACCACTGACGGGAAGTAGGTGCCTGAACGCAGCTTGGGGATCGCCACGTCAATGGTGCCGACCCTGGTGTCTAGGGGCCGGTAGCGATACCCATTGCGCCTGCCCTGACGCTGCGGATCTTGTTGGCCCCACTGAGTCCCACACACGGTGTCAGCGTCCGCTAAGAGCAGCGCATGAATGACGTGCTGGAGCAAGGAACGCATCAAATCTGGGGACGCCTGGGACAATGCCTGGCCAAGCATGCCACCAGGGTCAATAATATGAGGAGCGGTCATCGTAGTGCCTCCACATCGTTTCGAGTGAGAAGTAGAGAGCTTTCTCGAAGGATCACACGGTGACCGCACCCATATCAAACGAGCCGACCACCACACGGTTACACCACCATGCGGGACGCTACTCCGGGCGGCACCATCGCCCCGGGGTAGGCTCACGCCTTGCTTTAGTAAGGCAGAATAAAAATCCCCTTTATCACCCTATGTTCAAGCACTTGACGAACAGCGGGACGCAGATAGTCTCTTTCGAGTCCGCTGATGATACTCGTGTTCCTGTCCTCGAAGGTGCATCGGCGAGCCTTGGCAAGGCTGACGAATCTCAGATCACCACGAACAGCGATAGTGTCATCTGATGAAATTCCTCGCGTGTAGTGGGGACTATGCCATCCAAGTTCTGCGTCAATATACACTTCTCCGGTTGTTGTAAATGCAAAACATGTGGTCGCGGGGCCGTCACAATGTGGCTTGTGACTTTCAATGAGCCACCCTTCAGATTCAGCTGAGAAGACTGTAAAAGGGGGTCCTAAGCCAAACAATGAAGTTCCTGATCGAATATTTTTGTAGAATCTTACAGGAGGGACTTTATGTTTTCTCAAAAGTTCTTGAAATTCACTAAGCGCTGGATGGTCGGATACGTTAAAATATCTTTCCTGAGCGCGCTTGCGCATACCTTCTTCTACGATTTCACGGCGAACTTCGTCTTCAAGTGATCCCATGGTTCAACGTTAGCAATGTGGGACTGCTGCAGGTCAAGTCCTGTGGAGTGGTGTAATCGTTTTGTGTCCTTCGGGTTGGGTTATGTGGCTCTTCGCATTGTGGGGTGTGGGGGTGGTGTTCGAAGCGTCCCGGGGATTGTGGACAGTGTCGTGGGACGACGACCGAACACAGGAGCTCGCCTCGGGCGCCTCATCAACCAAAACTCGCACGTAATTCGGGTGCCCGAACTTTGTGCAGCGCCCCAAAACGTTGCAATTCCAACGATGCGATTTCAATGTTTGAAATACATGTCGGGGAATTACGTGCGACATTTCTGAGGAACCACAACATGAGACGCCACAAAGACCCAAGCAGAAGACAACCCAAGCCCAGAAGACGGAAGACACCCCAAGCCCGGAAGACAACTCAAGCACAGAAGACCCCCGCAACCCCGACAACCGCCACAAGCACGGGGGCACTGCACCCGTTACGTGGCGGTGCACCCGAACAGAAGAGGTGCATTGCCTACGGATCGGGTGCAGTGCCCCAACACACAAGAACAAACGCGGAACTGGCATACCGAACCACTCACCGCCGCACCCCTCCATGCGCAGCTGGGCCCTACTGGCGGCAGGATGGGCACGGCGCCCACGCCGCCACCTGCACTCCGGCCCACTCCGACACCTCCTACACCCTTAAATGCGAAGAGCCGGCTACCTGCGCGCAGGTGGGTCCAGAGCGCCACCTGACTGGCCGACGACGTGATCTGCGGGAACGAACTCGTCCACCAAGCCGCAACACCTGGAAATGCCCCCACCAACGTGTTCTGTCTAATAGCCCTCGGCTTCCCGACGTCGCCGATAGTGGCTCGTGTGTGTCGGAATCCCCTGCATAAGGAGGCTGGTGGTGTGCACTCCTGTGCGGCAGGGATGCTATTCCTCCGAGTGCGTGGGTGCGGTGTGGATGCGCCCCCATTTGTTTTTTCCGTGCAGTGAGTCGAATGTGTTCTCCCAGGCAGCGATGATCCTGACATCGAGGTGGAGGTGTGGCCATAGTTCGATGAGCAGGGCGTGATTGAGGTATTCGTGTTGCTCCTGCGCGGCTTCTCGTATGTCGTCGCGGGGGGACGGGAATCCTCCCATGTGGTTCCATTTGTGTGCGATTGAGACTACACTTGTCACAACTCGTGTTGCCGTTGGTAACAACGCCCTCGGCACGGGGCCTTGTGCCCCTCACAGTGAGGCGAGGTTGAGAGGAAAACCCGATGACGCGCGGGACTCGGTCGTTAGCTGTACTCGGCGTGCTCACTCTGTCCGCGGTGGGGCTTGTTCCCACCGCCTGGGCGACTGACGCCGGGGCGGAACTTGCGCAGGTTGCTCAGTCGGGCGTTGGATACCCTGCTCAGTCGGGAGAACAACGTGCTCCCGAAACATCCGGTACGCCCGCTGCCCAGGGGAGCGGAATCACCCAGGGGCAGTCGGCCTCGTCAATGACGGGGGACGGGCAGCTGAGCGCCCCCGAGAGTCGTGGCTCTCAGCCCTCCGCCGACGTCGAGACGACTGGGGGCGTGCCCGCGAGCGTGGCCGCGACCCCGGAAGGTGCCGCTGGGAGTGCGGTTGCAACTGCTGAGGATGCCGCGCCAAACGGTGCGACCGTCGATACCCCGATCCCGGACATCCAGGCGGTGGGCGTGGGGGACGACTCGGCGATGGTGGGGGCTACCCTCACCACGGTCGGCGTCGTGACGGCCGCCTACCCGGCGGGGGAATCCGGGCTGGGGGCCACCCTGGACGGCTACACCATCCAAACGCCGGGCAGTGGCGGCACGTGGGATGAGGGGCGGGCCAGCTCGGACGCGCTGTTCGTCTACGCGGGGAAGAACGGCCAGATCCCGGCCCTGGGAACGTGCGTGCGCGTCAGCGGCGTGGTCGGCGAGTTCCCGGCGACGACCGCGAAGGAAAACCCCTCGAGCCTGACCCAGTTGGCTGCCACAGGATTCACGCAGGTAGACGGGTGCGAGGCCGTGGCTCCCACTCCGGTCACCGGCGTGCCCGCGCCGGATCGGGCCGAGGCCTACGAATCCATGCTCCTGTCCCCCCAGGGCACCTGGACGATCACAGACAACTATGCGGCGAATCAATATGGGACGCTGGCGCTCACACCGGGCTCCGAGCCGCTGCGCGCCGCCACCGACGTGGTTGCTCCGGGGCAGGCCGCACGCGACTTTGAGGCGGCCAACGCCGCGCGGGTGATCACCCTCGACGACGGGACGAACACGAACCTGCTGAAGGGCGCAGCGACCGATGTACCCTACGCGTACCTGGCCAACGGGGCTCCCGCGCGCGTGGGCTATCACGTGACTTTCTCCGCTCCCGTCGTCTTGGAGCCGAGGCATGGGTCCTTTGTCTTTCAGCCGACCTCCATGGTCGCCGGGCATCCCGACCGATCGCCCGTGACCATCGCGGGGCAGCGGCCGAGCGCACCCACGGTCACCGGGGACACGCGCGTGGCGACCTTCAACGTCCTCAACTACTTCTCCGACCTGGGCGTCGACGAGGCCGGATGCACGGGCTACCCGGACCGCACGGGCGCATTCGTGACGGCCAAGGCATGCAAGGTACGAGGGGCCTACTCGCGTCAGGCCTTCGCCAACCAGGAAGCCAAGATTGTCTCCGCGATCAACGCGCTGGGGGCCGACGTGGTCGCCCTGGAAGAGATCGAAAACCCCGTCGCCGTGGGGGTGGGGAGTGACCGCGACGCCGCCCTGGCGCGGCTCGTGACCGCCTTGAACGAGGCCTTGGGATCCGACGTGTGGGCATACGTGCCCTCGCCGCCGACCATCCCGGCCGGCGAGGACGTCATCCGCGTCGCCTTCATCTACAAGCCCGCGGCCGTCACGCCGGTCGGGGACTCCGTCATCCACGACGACGCGGCTTTCTCGGGCCTCGCACGCCAGCCGCTGGCCCAGGAGTTCGCGCGGCGCACCACCGAGCGCGCATCCGCCCCTTCCTTCGTGGTGATCGCCAACCACTTCAAGTCCAAGGGGTCCGTGCCGGTCGGGGCCGGGGACGGTAACACCGATAGCGGGGATGGGCAGGGAAACGCCAACGCGATCCGCGTCGCCCAGGCCTCGTCCCTGGCGTCGTTCGCGGCACGCTACGCGGATAAACCCACGTTGCTGGTCGGCGACTTCAACTCCTACTCGCAGGAAGACCCGATCAAGACCATCGAAGGCGCCGGGTGGGAGCGCGTGTCGGGATCGGGCGAGCCCTCCTACGTGTACGCGGGCCGCTCCGGGTCGCTGGACCACGTGTTCGCCAACGCAGCCGCCACACCCCTCGTTGCCGGTGTCACCAGCTGGGCCGTCAACGCCCAGGAGTCCATCGCCTTCGAGTACTCGCGCGCGGGCATGAACGCCCACCTGGCCGTCGAGGCCGAGGGCCCCTACCGCTCCTCCGATCACAATCCCGAGATCATTGGGCTCAGGCTCCTCGAAGGCGCGCCCACACCGGGCGATGAACCAGTGCCAGCGGTGACGCCAGGACCGGAAACGGGCACCACCCCGACGCCCGCGACGAGCCCGGTGCCTGCCGGGCCCCGACCGCATAGCGCCACCACCTCCGCACCGCGCGTGACCACCCGGGCTGCCACGGCCTCGTCCCGCGGAAAGAGACCGGGGAACCGCGCCTCTCCCGCGAGCGCCCGGGCCCTCGCGCGCACGGGTGCCAGCACCGAGCTCGCCATCGGGGCCGGGTTCCTTCTCGCCCTCGCGGGTCTGGCCGCGCGCGGGGCGGCGTGTCGCCGCCTGGGCGCCCCTCAACGTTGAACCATCCCAGTCACCACAACACGCGGCGTTGTCGCCGCGCAGAAAGGAACACACCATGCGCAAACCATGGACACGCCTCGCGCTCGCTTCGGCGTGCGGGCTCGCCCTGGCAACGCTGCCAACAGTGGCAGCTGCTAACCCGCAGGAGGGGGCCGCGCCGCAGGACGAGGCCGCGCCGATCACCCTGGACCTCTACAACCTGACGGACGTGCACGGGCACATCCAGCAGGTCACCAAGAAGGGCGTCGTGCGCGAGGCCGGCCTGCCCGCGATGAACTGCTATCTGAAGAAGGCACGCGAGACGAACCCGAACTCGTCCTTCACGCTGCTGGGCGACAACATCGGAGCGTCCCCCTACATCTCGGGTGCGCTCAACGACAACCCGACTATCGCGGCCCTCAACACCCTGAACCCGCTGGCCTCCACGATCGGCAACCACGAGCTGGACATGGGGCAGGCCGTCTTTAAGCAGCGTGTCGACGGCTCCAACCCGAGCGAGTTCGTGCAGGCGACCTTCCCGTACCTGGGGGCCAACATCGAGGGGATGGGCACCTACGGGGACGGCACCCCCTACCTCGGGGATTACAAGGTGTGGACGTCGCCGTCAGGCATGAAGGTCGCATTCATCGGGGCCATTGCGCAGGACGTGCCCTACAAGCTGAGCCCCGGAACGACGGCGGGCCTGACTTTCACGGACCCGATTGCACGCATCAACTCGCTGGCCGCATCTCTCAAGGGCAGTGGCACGGCAGACGTTGTCATCGCCATGCTCGACGACGACGTGAAGAACAATTATACGAAGGTCGGCAAGGACGTCGATGGCCTCATGGGCGGGGACACGCACGTGCCCTACGAGTTCGACCACGTGAACTCGGTGGAGTCCTTCGAGTCAGCGAACCCGCGCCTGGCGGGTATCGCGTCCGGCTCCTACACGGATAACCTCGGTCTGATCCGCCTGACGATTGATCCTGCGACGCGCCAGGTCACGAGTGCCGACTCGATCCTCATCCCGGCCGCTGAGGTTGCCCAGTGCGGCGCGGACCCCGACACCCAGGCAATCGTTGATAAGGCCGAAGCCGACTCGAAGGAAGCGGGCAAGCGCGTCGTCGCGACCGGCTACACGACACCCTTCATGCGCGGTGTCTTCACGACCCCTGACGGGCTAACCGAGCCGGGCTCGAACCGCGGTATCGAGTCCTCCCTCGGTGACCTGGTGGCCGACTCGCTGCGCGAGACGATCCTCACCCCGGACGGAAAGAGCGTCGACATCGGCATGATCAACGCGGGAGGCCTGCGCGCCGACCTGGTGCCCAACGAGGACGGGACGATCACCTATGCGCAGACCTACGAGGTCGAACCCTTCTCCAACGAACTCGGCTACGTCACCCTCAAGGGATCGGACCTCAAGGACGCGCTCGAACAGCAGTGGAAGAGCGACCTGAACTCGCAGAATTCTCGGCCCATGCTCAAGCTGAGCCTGTCCTCGAACGTGCGCTACACCTACGACCCGGCCAAGCCCGACGGACAGCGCATCACGTCGGTGACGATCAACGGTGAGCCGCTGAAGGCTGATGGGACCTACACGGTCGGGTCCGTGAACTTCCTGTTGGACGGCGGAGATTCCTTCGAGGCCCTCACTCGCGGGGGAGCAACCGTGACGAACGGTAACCTGGACCGTGACGTATTCAACGAGTACCTGGCGCGCCACTCGGGCGTCGCGGACCGGGCTGCGGGCGCCGCGGGCGGCCTGACGCCGCGCGAGGCCAAGTCCTCCATCGGCCTGACCCTGCCCACGGATCCCGTCGCCGACGGCTCGACGGTGACGATCCCGCTGCGCGGCCTGTCCTTCTCCGAAGGCCCCTCGATCACGACGAAGGTGCGCGTGAGTGCGGGCGGTCCCGAGGCCGTGGCCGACGTGGATAACTCCCTCGTGGACGCGCACGCCTCCGACGCTGCCGCAGTCATCACGACGGACGGCGCGGGACAGGCGAGCGTGGATGTGACGGTCGTGGGTGCGTGTGAGGGGAAGGCGGCCGGCGAGGTCGTGAATGTGGCGCTGACGGTCGCCACCGACTTTGCAACGGTCGTCGAGGCCACGGATGGCCTGACGATTCCGGTGACCTGTGCGGGCACCGAGGTCCCTGTGCCGGCCCCGTCCCCGTCGGCCAACGCGGACCAGGGGGCTGCCCCCGGCGCGGGTGCTCCTGCTTCCACGAAGAAACCGAACGCTGGCGCTCCTCGTGGGGCCATCGCCCGCACGGGTGCTGATTCCCGGGGATTGCCTGTCGCGTTTCTGCTGGCCGTGGTTGGTGTCGCCGCACTCTGGCTGCGTCGTTCTCAAATCGTTACCAGCAGGTAAGCGATTTGCCTTGACGTGATGGTGGTGGTGCGGGACACTTGGATACAGCGTAACTGCTGGCTCGCATGATTGGTACTATCGTGCGATAGTGTGAGAAATTCGTTCCCGCACCACCATCAATACGCAAGAGACTCGCGTCGCTAGAGAGAGATATTCATGAAGCAGTCCGTCAAATTTGCCGCCGCTATGGGCGCGCTCACACTCGCCTTGACCGCGTGTGCTGGAAATGGAAATGTGGCCCAGCAGTCTGATGGGGCCAAAGCTGAGCTTCCCTTCAAGGCATGCGCCGTCTCAGACACCGGCGGCTGGCAGGATAAGTCCTTCAACCAGTCCGCCTATGACGGGCTGATGGAGGCCAAGTCGTTCCTGGGGGTGACGGTCGATACCGCCGAATCCGACACGGTGGAGGACTTCACGAACAACGTCGAGAAGATGGTTGACGACAGCTGCACGCTGATCATCGGCGTCGGCTTCCACCTCGAGCCGGCCATCCACGAGTCCGCCTTGAAGCACACGGACCGCAACTACGCCCTTATCGACTCCGGGTTCTCCGACGGCACCAACCCCGTTGTTCTCGAGAACGGTCGCCCGTTGCTCTTCAATACCTCCGAGGCCGCCTACCTGGCGGGCTATGCCTCGGCCGCGATGACGAAGACGGGTAAGGTCGCCACCTTCGGCGGCGCTCAGATCCCCGCCGTGACCGTGTTCATGGACGGATTTGCCGACGGCGTGAACGCTTACAACCAGGCCAAGGGCGCCTCCGTGCAGGTGCTGGGCTGGGATAAGGAAGCCCAGACCGGCGCGTTCACCGACTCCTTCGATGATCAGTCGCTGGGCCTGCAGCAGGCACAGCAGTTCATCTCCGAGGGCGCCGACATCATCATGCCCGTCGCCGGCCCCGTGGGCCTGGGCGCTGCCGCGGCTGCCAAGAGCAATGGAAACACGCTGATCGTTGGCGTGGATACCGACTGGTACGAGGCCAACCCCCAGTACTCCTCGATCGTGCTGACCTCCGTTCGCAAGGAGATCGGTGCCGCGGTCGAGCAGGCCATTCAGGATTCGACCAAGGGGAAGTTCACCTCGGATCCCTACGTGGGTACGCTGGCCAACGGCGGCGTCTCGCTTGCTCCCTTCCATGACTTCGAGGCTCAGGTTCCCATGGAGGTCAAGCAGGAGATCAGCAAGCTGACCGAACAGATCAAGAAGGGAACGCTTGTCATCGAATCGGAGAACGCTCCGAAGTAAGCCTTCTGGCCTCTCGCTGGCGGCCAGATGATCACGTAATCGTTATCAAAGCGAGAACAACCAGTCCTTGACAGGGACTGAGACGGCGCGGGACACTCGGATCAGACGTAAAAGTCGACTCATGCAAATGTTCGCAGGCACGCTGCGAACAGGGTCCGAGCCCGCGCCGTCATTGATTCATCGAAGAATCCGCATCAACAAAGGAACATACTCATGAAGCACCTCACGAAGCTCGTCGCTGCGGCGGGCATTGCATCGCTCGCGCTGTCCGCATGTGGCGGCGGGGGAAGCGCCGGCGGGTCCGGCGGTGGCTCTGGCGAGGCTAAGGACGCTGCGTCCTTCAAGGCCTGCGCGGTCTCCGACGCCGGCGGCTGGGACGACAAGTCCTTCAACGAGTCCGCGTATAACGGCCTCACGAGCGCCCAGACCAGCCTGGGCATCAAGATCAACACGGCTGAGTCCAGCTCTGACACCGACTTTGCTCCCAACGTCGAGGCCATGGTCTCCGATGGCTGCAACCTGATCATCGGCGTCGGCTTCAACCTCGAGCAGGCGATCCACAAGTCTGCGGAGGACAACACGGACGTGCACTACGCCCTGATCGACTCCAGCTTCTCCGACGGCTCCAAGCCCGTCACCCTCGACAACGGTCGTCCGCTCCTGTTCAACACGGCTGAGGCCGCGTTCCTGGCGGGCTACGCCGCTGCGGGCATGACGCAGACGGGCAAGGTTGCCACCTTCGGCGGCATGCAGATCCCCTCGGTGACGGTCTTCATGGATGGATTCGCCGACGGCGTTGACGCCTACAACAAGGCCAAGGGCACCACCGTGCAGCTGCTCGGCTGGGACAAGGCCGCGCAGAACGGCTCGTTCACGCAGAACTTCGACGACCAGACTCTGGGCAAGGAACAGGCTCAGCAGTTCATCTCGCAGGGCGCTGACATCATCATGCCCGTCGCTGGCCCCGTGGGCCTGGGCGCCGCGGCAGCCGCCAAGGCCGACGGCAACACCTTCATCATCGGCGTGGACTCCGACTGGTACGAGGCCAACCCCGACTACTCCTCGATCGTTCTGACCTCGGTCATGAAGGAGATCGGCGCCTCGGTCGAGCAGGCCATCAAGGACTCCGTCGACGGCAAGTTCACCTCGGATCCGTACGTGGGCACGCTGGCCAACGGTGGTGTCTCGCTCGCTCCCTTCCACGATTTCGATGCGAAGGTCTCCGATGAGCTCAGGTCCGAGCTGGACAAGCTCGCGGACGATATCAAGTCCGGCAACCTGAAGATCGAATCGCAGAACGCCCCGAAGTGATGTCCCTGTGGTGGGGCTGTCGGCAGGTGTGCCGGCAGCCCCACCCGGGTTTCGGGAGGCTATCGCGCGCCTGTACTGGGGAAGGTCGAAGGAATGAAACTAGAGCTGCGGGGGATCACGAAGAGGTTTGGTCCCCTCACCGCCAATGACTCGATCAACTTGACGATCGAGGAGGGGCACATCCACGCCCTGCTCGGAGAGAACGGAGCGGGCAAGTCCACACTCATGAACGTCCTGTACGGGATGCATCAGCCCGATGAAGGGCAGATCCTCATCGACGGGGAGCCCGTGACGTTCAAGGGACCGGGCGACGCGGTCGCCGCGGGTATCGGCATGGTTCACCAGCACTTCATGCTGATTCCGGTCTTTACCGTGGCCGAGTCGATTGCGCTCGGCTTTGAGCCGACGGGTCCCGCCGGCATCATCAGCCGCGAACGCGCGCGCAAGACTGTGCGCGAGGTGTCGGCGCGATTCGGATTCGACCTGGATCCTGATGCGCTGATCGAGGATCTGCCGGTTGGTGCGCAGCAGCGCGTCGAGATCGTCAAGGCGCTGTCGCGTCAGGCGAAGGTCCTGATCCTGGATGAACCGACGGCCGTGCTGACCCCGCAGGAGACGGACGAGCTCATGACGATCATGCGTCAGCTCGCCGACTCGGGCACGTCGATCGTGTTCATCACGCACAAGCTGCGCGAAGTGCGCGCGGTTGCCGACGAGATCACGGTGATTCGACGCGGAAAGGTCGTGGGCGAGGCGTCGCCCACCGACTCCGAGGCATCCCTGGCCTCCCAGATGGTGGGCCGCGAGGTGCTCATGCGCGTCGACAAGGAGCCGGCGCGCCCTCGCGGTGGGGGCCTCGTCTTTGACGAGGTGTCCCTGCTGGGGGCGAACGGCGTGCCCGAGCTCGATCGCGTCTCCTGCCAGGTCCAGCGCGGCGAGATCCTCGCGGTCGCCGGCGTGCAGGGCAATGGGCAGACTGAGCTCGCCGAGGCGATCCTGGGTCTGCGTGTTCCCGACAGCGGCACGATTACCCTGGAGGGCGCGGATATCACGCGCGCCAAGCCCCGCAAGTCCCTGGAGGCGGGCCTCGGGTTCATCCCGGAGGACCGCTCGACGGACGGCATTATTTCCTCCTTCTCGATTGCGGACAACCTGGTCTTGGACCAGTTCGATGCCGCCGATTTTGCCGTCGGCCCGGTGCGTAAGCTGGGCGCGGTCGCCCGCAACGCGCGCGAGAAGCAGGAGGAGTACGACATTCGCCTGACGTCGATTACCGACCCGATTTCGTCCCTGTCGGGCGGCAATCAGCAAAAGGTCGTCGTCGCGCGCGAAATGTCACGGGACCTGAAGCTGCTGGTGGCCAACCAGCCCACGCGAGGCGTGGACGTCGGGTCGATCGAGTTTATTCACCGCAGGATCGTGGACACGCGCGACCAAGGCTGCGCGGTGCTGCTGATTTCGTCGGAGCTCGACGAGGTCGTGGCCCTGGCTGATCGGATCGCGGTCATGTATCGCGGCCGGATTGTCGGCATTGTTCCGCCGGACACAGGGCGCGACGTCCTGGGTCTCATGATGGCGGGTGTTCCCCTGGACGAGGCCATGGCGACCTCGTCCACGAGCGGCGTTGGTAGCGACGTGGAGGGGCAGGAGAAGTGATGAGTAAGAAAAACACCGCGTCCCTCGGTGTATTCACGAGGATCGTTGGTTCTCAGTGGTTTGTCTCGGTAATCTCGGTCGTGATCGCGTTCTTGATCGGCGCGATTCTTATTGCCATGACCGGCGCGTCGGTGACGGATGCCTACTATGCGATGTTCCGCGGCGCGATCGTGGACCCGCAGGCATCGACCTTCGTGCGAACGATTAAGCCGCTGATGGACTCGGTGTACTTTGCGATTCCGTTGATCATCTCGGGTCTGGGCCTGGCCTTCGGCTTCCGTGCGGGCCTGTTCAACATCGGCGGTAAGGGCCAGATGATCGCCGGTGCGCTCGCGGCCGTGTGGGTGGGTTTCTCGCTGAGCCTGCCTCCGGTGGTGCACACCCTCGTGGCGCTGACGGCCGCGATCGTCGCGGGCGCCGCTTGGGGTGGCATCGCTGGCTTCTTGAAGGCTAAAACGGGTGCTAACGAGGTGATCGTGACGATCATGCTCAACTCGATTGCGACGCTGGCTCTGGGTTATGTGCTGAGCCAGAAGGCGTGGCAGAAGCCCAATTCGAATCAGCCCATCACTCCCAACGTTGCTGATTCGGCTGCCTTGGCCAAGCTGATGAGCGGTCCGATCAAGCTGCACTGGGGCCTGATCGTCGCGCTTGTTGCGCTGGCGGTGTTCTGGTTCCTGATGGAGCGTTCCACGCTTGGCTTCCAGATCCGCGCGGTCGGCGCGAACGCGGCTGCGGCCCGTACGGCCGGTATTTCAGTCGAGCGCATCACGGCGGTCACGATGATGTTCTCGGGCGCGTTCCTGGGATTGGCGGGTGCGAACGAGGCCTTGGGTACTCTCGGGTACGTCTCTCGTGACGTGGCCGGTTCGATTGGTTTCGATGCGATCACGGTGGCCCTGCTGGGGCGCAACAAGGCGTGGGGAACGTTTGGTGCCGGCCTGCTCTTTGGAGCGTTCAAGGCGGGCGGTTACGCGATGCAGGCCAAAGACGTGCCGATCGACATGATTTTGATCCTGCAGGCTGTGATCGTGTTGCTGATTGCCGCGCCGGCGTTGGTGCGGTGGCTGTTCAGGCTTCCCGACGCCAAGCGCCTGGCAGCCAGTGGAAAGGGGAACGACGATGCACACAAGTGAGAAGGACACGCAGGTTCTGGCCAAGCGCTCCTGGAAGCTTCCTGGCGCGTACGTGGCCGCCAGCGTCTTGGCGCTGGTTTTCAGCGTCGCAACACACGGTGACGTCACGATCCGACTCAACGACAAGTCGCAGTCCTACACGATCCCCGACATCGTCACGGCTGGTGCCCCGATTGTGTGGGTGCTTGCGGCCCTGATCCTCGCCATCACGGCGTGGACGCTGGCCAGCACGATCCGGCGCGTTGAGGACCCGTCGTGGGCCCGCACAGCGGGGATGGTCGTCGTCGGCGTGTCCACGATCCTGGGCTTCCTGCTCTACGCCGGCTCGGATTCGACCGGTGCGGTGACGCTGACCTCGACCCTGGTCTCGACGGTGGCGATTTCGACGCCGCTGATTTTCGGTTCGCTCTCGGGCGTGATCTCCGAGCGCGTCGGCGTCGTCAACATCGCGATTGAGGGCGACCTGCTGGTCGGCGCGTTCGCGGGGGTCATGGCCGCCTCCTACTTCCAGACCCCCTACGCGGGCCTGGTGGCGGCTCCGCTGGCCGGCGCCTTGCTGGGCTCCCTGCTGGCCCTCTTCTCCGTCAAGTACGGGGTGGACCAGATCATCGTCGGCGTCGTCCTGAACGTGCTGGCTCTTGGCCTGACGACCTTCCTGTACGGGACGATCATGAAGGCAAACCAGGGTGCGCTGAATACGAACCGCTACTCGCTCAGCGACATCAAGATTCCTGGCCTGTCCGAGATTCCGGTGATCGGGCCGGTGCTCTTCGACCAGTCGATCCTCGTCTACCTCATGTACGTGGCCGTTATCGCGCTGGCGTTCTTCCTGTTCCGTTCCCGCTGGGGCCTGCGTCTGCGGGCCTGCGGCGAGCACCCGCGCGCGGCCGACACCGTCGGCATCAACGTGGGGCGCACGCGCACGGTGAACACGATCCTGGGTTCGGCCTTCGCTGGCCTGGGTGGCGCGTTCTTCACGATCGGGTCGGGACTGGCATTCACGGACAACATCTCCGCGGGCAACGGCTACATTGCCCTGGCGGCGATGATCCTGGGCAAGTGGAACCCGGTGGGTGCCATGGCAGCGGCCGTCATGTTCGGCTTCGCGCAGGCCCTGGCCCGCATGCTGCCCAACATTGAGCCCGCGATCCCCGCCGACCTGGTCTCGATGATCCCCTACGTGGTGACGATCATCGCCGTGGCCGGATTCGTCGGGAAGTCTCGTGCCCCCGCGGCCGAGAACGTCCCCTACGTGAAGTGAGAGGCACGGTCACGATGACACAGCTCGACTGGGACGCCCTGCTGGGCGCGGCCATCGACGCGATGACCCGCGCCTACTGCCCCTACTCCCAATTCCCCGTGGGGGCCGCGGGCCTGACGGACGACGGGCGCATCGTCAGCGGATGCAACGTCGAAAACGCGAGCTACGGGGCGACGCTGTGCGCCGAGTGCGGCATGGTCTCCGACCTGATCCGCACCGGCGGCGGCACGCTCGTCGCGGTCGTCGCCGTCAACGGGGAGCGCGAGCCGGTCGCCCCGTGCGGGCGCTGCCGCCAGCTCATCTACGAGCACGGAGGACCGGCATGCCAGGTTCTCATGCCCGGGGGCGTCGCCGACATGACGCAGGTCCTGCCCGGCGCCTTTGGCCCACACGACCTAGAGGAGGCGGCATCCCGCCTTGCCCCCAGGCCAGATAGTGCGTCCGACCCGGCCCAGGCCTCGTCGGAAGAGAAAGAAGGAACGAATGGCACTCTTTGATGCCGTTGACATCATCCGCACGAAGCGGGATGGGGGCGTCTTGACCCCCGACCAGATCGACTGGACGATCGACGCCTACACCAAGGGCGTCGTCAAGGACGAGCAGATGGCCGCCCTGGCCATGGCGATCTTCCTGCGCGGAATGGACCGCGCGGAGATCGCCCGCTGGACGGACGCGATGATCCGCTCGGGCGCGCGCATGGATTTCTCCTCCATCGGCAAGCCGACTGCCGACAAGCACTCCACGGGCGGCGTGGGCGACAAGATCACGCTGCCCCTGGCCCCGCTGGTCGCCTGCTTCGGCGTGGCCGTCCCGCAGCTGTCGGGCCGAGGCCTGGGGCACACGGGCGGTACCCTCGACAAGCTCGAGGCCATCCCCGGGTGGCGCGCGCAGCTGTCCAACGAGGAGATCATGACTCAGCTGGGGTCCGGCTGCGGCGCGGTCATCTGCGCGGCCGGATCGGGCCTGGCTCCCGCGGACAAGAAGCTCTACGCGCTGCGCGACATCACCTCGACCGTGGAGTCGATCGCGCTGATTGCGTCCTCGATCATGAGCAAGAAGATCGCCGAGGGCACGGGCGCCCTGGTCCTGGACGTGAAGGTCGGCTCGGGTGCCTTCATGAAGGATATCGACGCCGCTCGTGAGCTCGCCCGCACGATGGTGGACCTCGGTACGGACGCGGGGGTCGCCACGCGCGCCCTGCTCACCGACATGTCCGTGCCGCTGGGCCGCAAGATCGGCAACGCGCTTGAAGTCGAAGAGTCCGTTGAGGTCCTCGCCGGCGGCGGCCCGGCCGACGTCGTCGAGCTGACCTGCGAGCTGGCGCGCAACATGCTGGAGCTGGCCGGCGTCCACGACGCCGACGTTGAGGCCGCCCTGGCGGACGGCCGCGCGATGGACTGCTGGCGCGCGATGATTCGCGAGCAGGGCGGAGACCCGGACGCGCCGCTGCCGCGCGCCGCGCACACCCACCAGGTGCTGGCCGAGGCCGACGGAACCATCGCAGAGATGGACGCCCTGTCCGTGGGCGTGGCCTCCTGGAGGCTGGGCGCGGGTCGCGCCGTCAAGGAGGACCCGGTGCAGGCAGGCGCCGGCATCGAGATCCATGCCAAGCCGGGCGAGCGCGTCACCAAGGGGCAGCCGATCCTGACGCTGCACACCGACGACGAGTGGCGCATCGACCGCGCGCTGGAGGCTCTGTCCGGCGGCATCGGTATCGCCGACGGGGTGGAGCTCGAGCAGCGCCGCGTCGTCCTGGAGACCATCTCCTGACGGCTGGGCCGGGCACGGGAAGGACGGACGTGGACAGGCGCGACGAAGCGGCGATCGAGGCGGTCAAGGCCTACTACCAGCAGGACCTGAGCCAGGCCGAGGTCGCCGCCCGCATGGGCATCTCCCGCCCCACTGTTGCCAAGCTCCTGGCCCACGGCCGCGCCCGCGGGTTCGTGACCGTCGAGATCCATGATCCGCGCGAGGAAGCCTCCGAGCTGGCCTTGCGCCTGCAGGAGCGCTTCGCCCTGGCGTGCGTGCGAGTGGCCCACGGCTGCGTCGCGGACGAGGCCGAGGCTATCTCCCAGGTCGGGCGCGTCGGCGCGGAGCTGGTGGCCCGGCTGGTGCGCGACGACATGAGCGTCGGCATCTCCTGGGGTCGCACGATGAGTGCCGTGGCCTCCCACCTGGCGCGCTCCCCGCGCCAGGGTGTGCGCGTCGTCCAGCTCAAGGGCGGAACCTCCTTCTCCGACCGGGCGACGCACGACTTCGAGATCATGCGCGCCTTTTGCGACGCCTTCGGTGCGCAACCCTGCTACCTGCCTCTGCCCGTTATTTTCGAGGACACGGCCACGGCCTCGATCGTGCGGGCGGACCGGGGGATCGAGCGGATCCTGCGGGAGGGACGCGGCGTAGATATCGCCGTGTTCACGGTCGGCGCGGTCAAGAAGGAGTCGCTCTCGCTGAACCTGGGCCAACTCGAGCCCGGCGAGGTCGACGCGCTGCTGCGCGACGCCGTGGGAGACGCGTGCTCGCGTTTCTACACGCGCGCGGGCACTGTCGCCCTGGCCGCCATCGACGAGCGCACGGTCGGCATCCGGCTGGAGGAGCTGCGTTCGCGCCCGGTGCGCGTTCTCGTGGCGGGCGGGCGCACCAAGACCGCGGCGTTGGAGACGGCGCTGCGCATGGGGCTGGCCACGCACCTCGTGGTCGACCACGACCTGGCCCTCGCGCTGCTGGACAGGCAGGGCGAGGGCACCCCCGTCGAGGGCGGGCAACGACGCCCTCGACGGATGAGAACACTTGTCAATTCAGTCGTTGACACTATGACAATGCAGGGCATAGCCTTGCGAACAGGTAAAGAAGCCGTAACGGAGCCACCGCTCCACGACGTATCGGAGGACACATGCGCTCGACACCGCACATCAACCCCACCGCCCCCATCGCCGAGACCATCCTCCTGCCGGGGGACCCGCTGCGCGCGAAGTTCATCGCCGAGAACTACCTGGAGGACGTCCAGCAGTTCAACGCGGTGCGTAACATGCTCGGCTTCACGGGCACCTTCCAGGGCACGCCCGTGTCCGTCATGGGTTCGGGCATGGGCATCCCGTCCATCTCCCTGTACGCCTACGAGCTGATTCACGAGTTTGGCTGCACACGCCTCGTGCGCGTGGGCACGTGTGGCGCGCTCCAGCCCGACATGCACCTCTACGACGTCGTCGTCGCCCAGGCGGCTTGTTCGAACTCCGCGTTCCTGGATCAGTACCAGCTGCCCGGTTCCTACGCGCCGATCGGTTCTTTCCGCCTCATGGAGGATGTCGTGCGCCGCGCCCGCGAGGCCGACGTCCCGGTCCACGTTGGCAACGTGTTGTCCTCGGATACCTTCTACAACGCCAACCCGACCTTCAATGAGGGCTGGCAGCGCATGGGCATCCTCGCGGTCGAGATGGAGACCGCTGGCCTGTACGCGACCGCCGCCCACGCGGGCGTCGAGGCGCTGGGTATCTTCACCGTCTCGGACTCCCTGGTCACGGGCGAGGTCACCGATGCTCAGGCGCGCCAGACCGCCTTCACCGCGATGATGGAGCTGGCCCTGCCGCTGGCCAAGCTCTGACACGAGAGGAACGTACCCTATGAACAAGCGTGATGTGGCCGCGATGATCGACCACACGATCCTCAAGCCCGAGGCCACGACCGCGGACGTGGCGCGCATCGTCGAGGAGGGCGCCGCCGCCGGCACCTTCTCGGTGTGCGTCTCCCCCTCGATGCTGCCCCTGGACGTGCCCGAGGGGCTCAAGGTCGCCTGCGTGGTCGGCTTCCCCTCGGGCGCGGTCAAGCCCCAGGTCAAGGCCTTCGAGGCCGCCCAGGCCGTCGCCGATGGCGCCGACGAGATCGACATGGTCATCAACGTTGAGCTGGTCAAGGACGCGCGCCTGCACGAGCTGGAAGAAGAGATCGCGGCCGTGCGCCGGGTCGTGCCCGCACCGCGCGTCCTGAAGGTCATCATCGAGTCCGCAGCCCTGAGCGACGACGAGATCGTCGCCGCCTGCACGGCCTCCATGGCCGCCGGTGCCGACTTCGTCAAGACGTCGACGGGCTTCCACCCGGCGGGCGGCGCATCGACGCACGCGGTCGCGCTCATGCGCGCCACGGTCGGCGACGCCCTGGGTGTCAAGGCCTCGGGCGGCATTCGCGACGCCGAGACCGCCCTGGCCATGATCGAGGCCGGAGCCTCTCGCCTGGGGGTCTCCGCCACCACCGCCATCCTGGCAGGGCTGGAGGACTAAGTGATGGAACTGCTCGACAAGGCCCAGCAGTGGGCTGACCATGACCCCGACAGTGCCACGGCCTCGTCCCTGAACGCAGACATCGAGGCGGCGCGCGGTGGAGACGAGGAGGCCCTGGCTCGCGTGGGCGCCGCCATGAACGGCCCCCTCGAGTTCGGCACCGCGGGCCTGCGCGGCGTCGTCGGCCCCGGCGAATCCCGCATGAACCTGGCCGTCGTCATCCGCGCGACCGCCGGCCTGTGCGAGGTCGTCAAGGCCCACGCGACGGGCACCCCGACCCTGGTCGTCGGCTGCGACGCGCGCTACGGATCCTCCGAGTTCGCCACGGCCGCCTGCCGCGTCGCCTCTGCTGCCGGCGTACGCGTCCTCGCGCTGCCCCAGGCCAACCCGACCCCGCTCACCTCCTTCGCGGTGCGCCACTACGGCGCGGACGCGGGCGTCATGGTCACCGCCTCGCACAACCCGGCCCCCGACAACGGCTACAAGGTCTACCTGGGTGGCAGCGTCGTCACCGGCGACGGACAGGGCGTCCAGATCGTCCCGCCCTTCGACGCCGAGATCGCCGCGGCCATCGAGGCGACCCCGCCGGCCGACCAGGTTCCCATGAATGACGACCTGGTCGAGGCCGTAGACCCGCGCGACGAATACGTGGCCGAAGCGGTCAAGCTGGCCTCCGGCGACGAGGCCGCCCGCGCGGACCTGCGCATCGTCCTGACCGCCATGCACGGCGTGGGGGCGTCCATGACCGCGCGCGTCCTGGCCGAGGCAGGCTTTGCGAACGTCTCGCTCGTGGCCGCGCAAGCCGAGCCGGACCCGGACTTCCCGACCGTTCCCTTCCCCAACCCGGAGGAAGCCGGCGCCCTGGACATGGCGATCGAGCAGGCCCGGGCCGAGGGCGCCGACCTCATCATCGCGGTCGACCCCGACGCTGACCGCTGCGCGCTCGCGGTGCCCGACCCGGGTGCCGAGGCCGGGTGGAGTCCGCTCAGCGGCGACCAGATCGGGTGCCTGCTGGGCGAGTTCCTCGCGGCGCGCGGCCTTGAGGGCTCGCTCGCCAACTCGATCGTGTCCTCTCGCCTGCTGGCTCGCATCGCCGAGGCGCACGGCCTGGTCCACCACACGACGCTCACGGGCTTCAAGTGGATCGCGCGCGCCCCCAAGCTGGCTTTCGGCTACGAGGAAGCCATCGGGTTCTGCCCGAACCCGGAGATTGCGCGCGACAAGGACGGCATCGCCTCCTCGGTTGTCGCCGCGTCGCTGTTCGCCGCGCTCAAGGTCGAGGGGCGCACCGCGTGGGACGAGCTGGATCGCCTGGCCCACGTTCACGGCCTGCACGTGACCGGCCCGCTGACCTTCCGCGTCGAGGAGATCGAGCAGATCGCCGCAGGCATGGCTCGCCTGCGCGCCCAGCCGCCGTCCGTCCTGGCGGGCTCGCCGGTTGTTGAGGTATCGGACCTGTCGGAGGGCTACCGGGGCCTGCCGCCCACGGACGGCGTCCTGGTTGTGACCGAGGCCGGGGATCGCGTGATTGCGCGCCCGTCGGGCACTGAGCCGAAGCTCAAGTGCTACCTCGAGGTCATCCTGTCCGCTCCCGAGGGTGAGCCGGTGCCGTGGGAGGCCGCGCGTGAGCGTCTGGAGCTGATCAAGAGCGAGTTCGGTCGGATTATCGGCCTGTAATCGCTGGTGGGGGCCTCCGTCGGCAGATTTAATAGGGGGTGAATCCCTGCGCACAAAAATAGATAACGTTATACTTGCGTATATGTCACCTCGCATTGAATCTCCAACGGAGGCCCTGCCTTTTGCTGACCGGCCCGTGGATAAGACGCCCGGACACTGGGTGCTCGCGCGAGCGGGTAAGACGGTCCTGCGCCCCGGCGGCCTGGCCCTGAGCACGTGGGCACTGAAGCGAGCCGTCCTGCCCGGCGCTGACGTCGTCGAATTCGCCCCGGGCCTGGGGGTTACGGCGAGGGCGATCATTGGCGTCGGACCCTCCTCCTATACCGGCGTTGAGCGCGACCCCGACGCCTGCGCGCGCGTCGATGCCATCGCCTCGGGCGTGGGCCGATGCGTGAACGCGGACGCGGCCGAGACCGGGCTGCCGGACGAGAGTGCGGACGTCGTCGTCGGCGAGGCCATGCTGTCCATGCAGGGCGAAAAGGCCAAGCGCGCCATCATGGGCGAGGCCGCGCGTATTCTGCGCCCCGGCGGACGCTACGTCATCCACGAGCTGGCGATGCGCCCCGACTCCATCGGCGAGGAACCAGCTACCGAGATCAGAAAAGCACTCGCGCGTGCCATCAGCGTCAACGCCCGACCCCTGACCGTCGCCGACTGGAGGCGCGCCCTCGAAGAGGTCGGCCTCATCGTCGAAGAAACCCGCATGGCACCCATGGCTCTGCTCAAGCCCGGCCGCATGATCGCGGACGAAGGCGTGCGCGGGGCGCTGCGCATCGCCCGCAACGTCGTGCGCGACAAAGACCTGCGCGGGCGCGTCGCGACAATGGCGCGCACGTTCAAGAAGTATGACCGCAACCTGTGCGGCGTCGCCATCGTCGCGCGCAAACCCAAGGAGAACGAATGAGCCTCTCGCCCGAATCCAACACCGAGGTCCCCACCCCCATCATGACGGACCTGCAGGACATCGCCTCGATGGTTCAGATCAACGAGGGGGCCACCGTCTCGCGCACTGTCATGCACGCAGAGGGCGTGCGCCTGGTGCTCTTCAGCTTCGACAAGGGCGAGATCCTCAGCGAGCACACCGCCGCGATGCCGGTCATCCTGCACACCCTGGAGGGTGCCCTCGAGATCGAGGCCGACGGCCGCACCGTCGTCCTGACGCCCGGCGACGTCATCCACTTCGGCACGCGCCTGCCCCACGCGGTGCGCGCGCTTGAGCCCTCGAAGTTGGCCCTGTACATGCTGGATCGTCGCGAGCGCCCCACGGCCTGAAACGCTCCAACCAAGCTGGGAACCCCGACCTCGTCTGAGAGCAACGAGGTCGGGGTTCCCCGTCGTTGAGCGGTGCACCGCCCGAGCGCACGCGCTACGTGAGCGAGGCCTTTCCGGCGCCTCGTGCGACCAGCCACAGGCCGACCTCGACGATGAGGCCCGAGACGACGAAGACGAGTGGCACGCTCACACGCGCATCCATGAAGGTCGTTGCGGCCAGCGCGATCCCGTGGGCGGTGCCCAGGACGCCGCCGCCAAAAAGGATCGGCCAGGCAGCGCGATGCGCGCGCTCCCACTCCTCGGAGCCGGGCTCCACGCCCGGCAGGCGCAGGCCCAACGGGGGGCGGCACGCGCCCGCCCGCGCCGTCAGGCCCGAGGAGAAGAGGTAGAGGCCGCCCGCGACGAGCGCCAAGGCAACCAGAACGAAGACGGCGATCAATGCGACGGACACGGGAACCTCCAGAAATAACGAGCGTTTCACGGCTGTTTCACGGGTCGCGTCAGCCGCCCGATCATTCTACCCGGCCCCGGCCTCGTCCCGATGAGGCGACAGTGAGCGGGGCGCCGACCGTGCCCTCAAGCGCGAGACCCCGTCAGTGTGTGGGCTCAGAAATAGCAGGCGATCGGCCCCTTGGGGCCGGGCACAACCGTGACGGGGGTATCGAAGATGTCCGTGAGGACCTCGTCGCGCATGATCTCGCCTGGCGTGCCCATGAAGGCCACTCGCCCGTCCTTGAGCGCGCAGATCTGGCTGGCGTAGCGGGCGGCGAAGTTAATGTCGTGCAGGACGATAACGATGGTGCGCGAGAATTCGCGGGCCGCGCGCTCGAGCATCGTCATCATTTCGACGCTGCGCGCGATGTCCAGGTTGTTCAGGGGCTCATCCAACAGGACGTAGTCCGTTTCCTGGGCGAGGACCATGGCGACGTAGGCGCGCTGGCGCTGGCCGCCCGAGAGCTGGTCGAGATAGCGGCCCTGCAAGTCCTCCAGGTCGAGGAAGCCGATGTAGCGGTCGATGATCGCCTCATCCTCGGCGCTCAGGCGTCCCTTGGAGTGGGGGGAAGCGTCCGAAACCCACCAGCTGACGCACGGTCAGGCGCGAAATGAAGTGGTTTTCCTGCCGCAAAATCGACAGGGTGCGCGCCAGCTCGGAGGACTTCGTCGTGGCCACGTTGAGCCCGCCGACCGTGATAGTGCCCTCGTCGATGCCGAGCAGGCGCCCGATCATGGTGAGCAGCGTGGACTTGCCCGCGCCGTTGGGGCCCACGAGCGCCGTAATGCCACCCGCGGGGATGTCGAGCGAAATCTCCCCGATGCGCACGGAGGACGAATACTGCTTGACGACGGAATCGATGGAGATCACAGGCGGCCCTTCCGCAGAATAGTGACGATGAACGCGAGCCCGCCGACGAACTCGATGATGATGGAGACGACGCCCTGCGTGTTAAACACGTGATTCATGAAGAAATAGGCGGTGGACAGGATCGCGATGCCCAGTGCGACGGCCATCGCGAAGATGTAGCGGTGATCGTGCGTGTCCGAGAACTGGTAGGACAGTGTGGCCACGAGGAACCCGAGGAAGGTCATGGGGCCGACGAGCGCAGTGGATGTGGCCATGAGAATCGACACCAGGACGAGGATGACGACCGAGGTACGCCGGTGGTTCAGGCCCAGGTTGGTGGCGGTCTCGCGCCCGAGCGAGACGACCGACAGGCGCCTCGTCATGAGCACGAGCGCGAGCGCGGAAATCGCGACGAGAGGAACTGCGATCGGGAAGTACTCCTTCTGCGCGTTCGCGATCGACCCGAAGAGGCGCGCGGTGAGCACGTCGAACTCCGAGGGAGTTAAGAGGCGCTGCATGAACGTGGACACCGAGCCCAGGCCGGCACCGAGCATGACGCCGATGAGGAGCATCGCGTGCATGGAGGCGCGCTGGGAGGTCAGCAGCCACGAGTAGAGCACAAGGGTCAGGGCAACCATCAGGGCGAGCTGGCCCGTGAAGTTGCCGACGGTCGCCGACGCGTTGAGCCCAGCCACGCCCAGGAAAAAAATCGTGGAGGTATGGATCGCGCGGTACAGGGACTCAAAACCGAGGATCGAGGGTGTGATGATGCGGTTGTTGGCCACTGTCTGGAAGGCGACGGTTGCCATGCCCTGGCACACAGCTACGAGCACGATGGCCAGCACCGCGAAGGCGCGCCTGTGCGCGAGGCGCCAGAAGACGGGCGTGCCGAATTGCGCGGGGTTCTTCCACACGAGCAGCCCGATGCAGGCCAGGATCGCGACCGCGCACACGGCGCCAAAGGCGATCCACCAGCGGCGTCGGGCAGCCGGGGAGACGAAGGCGCCGGTTCGCCTCGTCGGGCGCTTAAAGGTCGCGGACGAGGCCGTGGCCGGGGAGGCGGAAACGGCCTCGGCGGTGGGGGAGGGGAGGGTGTTCACAGGACGGCCCCCTTGCGCGCCTGGCGCAGGACCAGCGCGATGAAGACGAATGCTCCGAGGATGCCCAGAATGACGGAGACGGGCATCTCGAAGGGAGAGATGATGGTGCGTGCGAGCAGGTCGGTGACCGTCACCAGGGCGATGCCCGACAGGCATACCCACGGCAGGTTCGTGCGCAGGTTGTCGCCCATGGACAGGGAGACCAGGTTGGGGACGATCAGGCCCAGGAAGGGTAGGGAACCGACGACGACGGTGACGACGCCGGTTGCCACGGCGACGAGGCCGGTCGCGATGAGGACCATGCGGTGGTAGTTGACGCCGAGCGAGACGGCAATGTCTTCGCCCAGCGACACGGCGGTGAGTCGGTCGGCCATGATGAAGACGACGGCCACGACGACGGTGACGATCCACAGGACCTCGTATTGGCCCTCGTAGACGGAGGTGAAGGAACCCTGGAACCATATGCCCACGCTTTGTAGCGTGTTGGTTTCCAGCGCGATGAACATCGAGATCGCGGAGACGACGGCGCCCAGCATCATGCCCATGATGGGCACCAGCAGGGAGGATCGCAGGGAGACGCGGCGCAGCAGCGCGAAAAAGACCATGGTGCCGGCAAACGCGAAGGCGATGGCGCAGGTCATGCGCACGAGGATCGGTGCTCCCGGCCAGGCGATCATGATGGTGAGCAGGCCCAGCCCCGCCCATTCGGTGGTGCCCGTCGTGGAGGGCTCGGCGAAGCGGTTTTGGGTGACGAGCTGCATGACCAGTCCGCTCATGGACATGGCGGCGCCCGAGAGGATGAGGGCGATCGTGCGGGGGACGCGCACGGCCAGGAAGATTCGCCAGCCGTCGTCCTGGGACAGGATCGAGTATTCGCCGGTGGACAGGGACACGATCAGCAGCGCTGCGACCGCGAGCGTGGCCAGGATCAGGGGCAGGGGGCGCCTGGACGAGGCCGTGGCTGGCGTGGTCGGTGCAGCTTTCGTGGCGGGTGCCGTGGTGGTGGGCGCGGTGGTGGTGGAGTGCGTCATGAGAAGGGGGGCGCGGGTGCCGCCCGGTGGGGCGGCACCCGCGAGTGTGTCAGAGGATCACTTCTTCGCGGCCTCGAAGGCGTCCGCGAGGGAGTTGAAGATCTCCGTGTAGGTGATGATGGACTCGTTGGTGTAGGTGTCGTTGGGTGCGTAGACGACCTGGCCCGTGCTGATGGCGGTGACGTTCTGAAGGACGGCGTTACCGGAGATCACGGTCTCGGCCGGGGTGTTGGAACCGTCCTTGGTGATGGCGGCGTCGCGGTCGAGGACCAGCATCCATGCGGGGTTGGACTCGGCGATGGCTTCGACGGAGATGTCGTCGCCGGTGTGCGAGTCGGTCGCACCTTCGATCTCGAGGGCGGGCTTGAGGTCGAGCAGGTCGAAGACCGGGCCCCAGGTGCGGCCCTTGCCGGGGGCGACGTAGCCGATGTTGCCGCCGGAGACGTCGACTGCCATGACGGTGGAGGTGCCGTCGTAGGCGTTCTTGGCGCGCTCGATCGAGGCGTTGAAGTCGTCGACGAGCTTCTTGGCTTCGGCCTGCTTGCCGAAGATCTCGCCGAGGTCGGTGACCTGACGGATAAGCTCCTTGTCGAAGGGCTGTCCGTCGCGCGGCTCAAGGTTGATGAGCGGGACGTCGGGGGCGAGCTCCTTGATCTGGGAGTCGAACTTGGAGAAGCGCTGGCCGGAGATGATCAGGTCGGGCTCGGCGGCGACCAGGGCCTCGAGGTTGGGCTCGCGGTGCATGCCCACGTCGGCGACGCCCTCGCCGTTAAACGCGGTGATGGTGGAGGGGATGAGCTTCTTGGGGGCGGCGACCAGCTCGACGTCCCACTGCTGCAGCACCTCGAAGGTGCGGTTGTCCAGGGAGGCCGCGCGGGTGACGGGCAAGTTGATCTCGACCATGCCGTCGTTTGCGTCGATTGTCACCGACGAGGCCTGGGTGGCGCTCGCGGTGTCGCCCGAGGCAGCGGAGGGCTGCGAGGAGGGGGCGGCGCCCGAGGAACAGGCAGCCAGGCCGAGGGCAGCGATGGCGGCGATGGCGGCCAGGGAGGTGGTCGTGCGAGTCATTATTTCTCCGTCATAGTTACTTGTGATGGCACTGAAATAGGAAAAGCTAGGCTTACCTAACTGCCAAACTAACCTTACAGAAATTTGGGCTCGCGTGCGTGTGAGTGTGCGCATAGTTTCGCGCTGTCCTGTCGGGGCTTCGCGTTCACGCGTTCGTCGGCCGCACCTTCCTCGTCGGCCGGACCTTCCTCGTCGGCTGCACCTTCTTCCCGCCGACTGTGGTCGCTTGTTGTCAAGCTCACGCGTTTCAGAAATTTCGCACGTAATTTGGCTAACCTAAGTTTTATTAGCACATTGAAAAACGGCGTATTTTCAACGTTTCTGGTGTGTGATCCCGCGACGTCTCGGGGGAATTACGTGCGAAATTGTGAGTGCTGCTGTGAGTAAGCCTGAGTAAGCCTGAGTAAGCCTGAGTAAGCCTGAGTAAGCCTGAGTAAGCCGAGGGGCGGTGCTCACGTGAGCACCGCCCCGGGAACTAGCTCGGTCAGCCGAGTGAGCGTGAAGTCGGCCGAGCGAGCGTGAAGTCGGCCGAGCGAGCGTGAAGTCAGCCGAGCGAGCGTGAAGTCAGCCGAGCGAGCGTGAAGTCAGTCGAGCGAAATGTCAGGTCAGTCGACCAAACCCTTCACGGCCTCGTCAAGTTCGGCGACCCAATCCGCGCCCGACACGTCCGAGGGCATGCGCCAATCCCCGCGCGGGGACAGGGAGCCGCCGGCCATGACCTTGGGGCCGTTGGGCAGGGCGCTGCGCTTGAACTGCTGGCTGAAGAAACGCCACAGGAACAGGCGCTCCCACTTGACGATCTCCTCGAGCGAGTATGCGACCTTGTCCTCCTCGGGGAAGCCGACCGGCCAGGAGCCGACCGAGGCGTCCGACCAGGCCTTTTCCGCCAGGAACGCGATCTTCGAGGGGCGCGCGCCGCGGCGCAGCACGTAGTAGAGCGTGAAGTCCTGCAGGTTGTAGGGGCCGATCTTGTCCTGCGTGGACTGCATCTTCTCGCCCGGCTTGGCGGGAACCAGCTCGGGGGAGATTTCCGTGTGCAGGATCGACAGGAGGACCTCGCCGACGCGATCGTCGAACTGCTTGGAGGATACGACCCAGCGGATCAGGTGCTGCATGAGGGTCTTCGGCACGCCCGTGTTGACCGCGTAGTGGCTCATCTGGTCGCCCACGCCGTAGGTGCACCAGCCCAGCGCCAGCTCGGACAGGTCACCCGTGCCCAGCACGATGCCGCCCAGGTGGTTGGCCAGGCGGAACAGGTAGTCGGTGCGCAGGCCAGCCTGGACGTTCTCGAAGGTCACGTCGTAGGTGGCCTCGCCCTCGCCGTAGGGGTGGCCGATGTCGGCCAGCATCTGCGTGGCCGCCGGGCGGATGTCGATCTCCTGGAAGGAGGTGCCCAGGTACTGACACAGCAGGGTCGCGTTCTTCTTCGTGCGCTCGGAGGTGGCGAAACCGGGCAGCGTGTAGCACAGGATGTCCGTGCGCGGACGGCCCAGCAGGTCCATCGCGCGGGAGGCCACGACCAGCGCGTGCGTCGAATCCAGGCCGCCCGACACACCGATGACGATTTTCGGGTTGCCGATCGCGCGCAGGCGCTGGACCAGGCCTGCCACCTGAATGTTGTAGGCCTCGTAGCAGTCCTGCTCCAGGCGCGTGGGGTCGTTGGGGACGAAGGGGAAGCGGTTGACGGAGCGCTCCAGGCCCAAGTCGGTGCGCGGCGGGTCGAGCGTGAACTCGACCTCCTGCGGGGCCATGCGCTCGTCGCCCGCGAAATAGCGCTGGGCGTTGTCCGTGAACGAGTTCTGGCGCTTGCGCTCCGTGCGCAGTCGCTCCAGGTCCACGTCGGCGATCGTGATGTGCGCGCCCTCCTGGAAGCGCTCGCCGATCGCCAGGCGGTCCCCGGCCTCGTAAATCATGGCCTCGCCGTCCCATGCCAGGTCCGTGCTGGACTCGCCCATGCCCGCGGCCGTGTAGATGTAGGCTGCCGAGCAGCGCGAGGATACCGAGCGCACCATGAGCTCGCGGTCTGCGCCGCGTCCCACGGTGATGGGGGAGGCGGACAGGTTCGCCAGGACGGTCGCGCCCGCGAGCGCCAGCTCGGTGGCCGGGGTGACGGGTACCCACATGTCTTCGCAGATTTCGATGCCGACGGTTAGGCCGGGCACGTCGTCGGCGGAAATGAGGACCTGGCCGAAGGGCACCCACACGGGCCCGCCGGAAAACTCCTCGATGCCGCCCCACGGCACTTCGATGCGCTCGCAGGCGCGCGGGGGCATGGTGACGAAGTGGCGCTTCTCGTAGAACTCGCGGTAGTTGGGCAGGTGCGACTTGGGGATGATCGCCAGCACGCGCCCGCGGTGGATGGCGACGGCGCAGTTGTACAGTGCGTTGTCCTTGCGCAGGGGCGCGCCCACGATGAGGAGGGGGAGCAGGTCGGCGCTGGCCTCGACGATGGTGGCGAGGGCCTTCTCGACGTTATCGAGCAGCACGTCCTGCAGGAGGAGATCGTCGATGGCGTAGCCGGAGACGCACAGCTCGGGGTAGACGGCGACGGCGACGCCGCGCGCGTCAAGCTCACGTGCTGTGTCAATGATTTCGCGCGCGTTCTCGAAGGGGCGCGCGGGGTGCACGGGCAGGGTCACGGCGGCGACGCGCGCGAAGCCCTGGTCGTAGAGGGAATGGAAGTTCATGGTTCTCCTTTGGTACTGGGCTTATTCTCGCGTACTCGGCGCGCTTGCGCTCTTCATTGACGAGGCCGGGGCTGGGGCGGGTGGTCGGCGCAGGGGTGGGTCGAGAACGAAGGCCGTCTCGTCGACGCCGGGGGCCAGTCGGTACAGGGCGGCGGGGCGCCCGGCTCCCTCGCGCACGGTGGCACCCGTCGCTTTGATGAAGGAGGCTGTTTTCGTTGCTTTTCTGTGGAAGTTGCGCGGGTCGAGGGCCGATCCCCAGATGGCTTCGTAGGTGGTGCGCAGCTGGGTGATCGTGAACTCGGGGCCGCAGAAGGAGGTGGCCAGGGGTGAGTATTCGATCTTGGAGCGTGCGCGCTCTACCCCGTCGGCGAGGATGGTGGCGTGGTCGAAGGCGAGGGGTGAGTCGGGCGTGAGGAGCGCATCGACCGGGCGCCACAGTGCTCCGGCGGCGTCGCCGCCTGCATGCGTGGGTGAAAAAGATGGGGCGAGGAGGAGGTAGACGACGGAGAGGATGGGGCCTCGGGGGTCTCGTCCGATGGGGCCGTAGGTGCGCAGCTGCTCGAGGTGGCCCGGGGGAGTGATGCCGGTTTCCTCTTCGAGCTCGCGCGCGGCGGCTTGCTCGGTTTGTTCACCCTCTCGCAGGAAGCCGCCGGGCAGGGCCAGGTGGTCCTTGAAGGGCTCGATACCGCGGCGTACGACGAGCGTGTGCAGGGTGTGGTCGATGACCGTCAGAGCCACGACGTCGACGGCGACCGGGATGGTGAGGGGTTCAGTCATAGTGTCAGCATAACCTATTTGTGTCGAGTTGACATTAAATGCTGATGTGGATTATCGTCAGTATGACACAAACAAGTGGGAGACCACCCAAGCAAGGAGTCATCATGGGAACCCTCCACCACCACCCCTTCCTCATCCGCTACCAGGGCGGCGCCGGCGACCACGTCGTCCAAATCCGTGCCGGGCGAACCATCCGCTCCGGCGTCGGCCAGTCCTTCTGGCTGCGCGCGGGACGCTGCGCGCTCGCGGAAGTACCCACCGCCAACCGCACCCACAGCTTCCTCGTGCAGGTCCCCTCCGCCGACCAGCAAAACGTCAGCGCCCAAGTCGCCATCACCTACCGCATCGAGGTGGCCGAGGCCGCCGCCGCGCACTACGACTTCGACCTGTACCCCCGAGACGCGAGCAATGATGCGCAGGGGTTGTGGCAGATCGACGAAACCGTCACCCGAATCGCCCACTCGGCCCTGGCCTCGTCCATTGGTAAGATGCCCCTGTCCGAGGCCATCTCCGGCTCTCTGGATCGCGTTGGCCAGATCCTCGAAGAGGCCTTCGAATCGGACGAGCGGCTGCGCGCCACCGGCGTCGCTGTCGTCGACGCGCGCCTCATGAGCCTGCGCCCGGACGAGGGGGTCGAGTCCTCCCTGCGCGCCCCGCTCCTCGAGCAACTCCAAGCCGAGGCCGACCGCGCCCTCTACGAACGTCGCGCCCTCGCCGTCGAACGCGAGTCACAGATCTCCGAAAACGAGATGCAATCCAAGCTCGATCTGGCCCGTAAGCGCGCCGACCTGGTCGACCAGGAAGGCCACAACGCGCGGCGCGAGGCCGAAGAGAAGGCCGCCGCCGACGCGATCGCCGTCGAGGCGGAAGCACGACGCATCGTCGAAAAAGCCAAAGCCTACGAGGCGGATTGGAAGACCGCTGGTGCCGCGCGGACTGCGACCGATGCGTCCTACGTCAGGGCCCTCGGCGAGGCCGGACCAGAGGTGGCGCGCGCCGTCGCCCTCAAGGAACTGGCCAAGAACATGCCGTCCTTCGGCGACATCACCATCACCGCCGACGTGCTCAGCGATCTCGTCTCGGCATTCACCGGCTCCAAGAAGGCAGGCAAGTAGCCATGCGACGACGCGCCGTCATCGTCCGACGCCCCACCGAGTATGACGAACTCATGGACCGCTACTCCACCCGCGGTCAGGTCGAGTTCGTCCTGCGGCGCCGCGGGCGCACCCTCGACGCTGTCGAGCGCGCCCACGAGTCACACGTGGCAGCCCTGGCCCGCGTGCGCGCGGGCATCCCGGAGGGGTGGGCGAGCGCCGACGTGTCGCGCGAGAGCCTGTCGCGCTTCCTCTTCGCCCCCGAGGACGTCATCGTCGTCGTCGGTCCCGACGGCCTGGTCGCCAACGTCGCCAAATACGCGGGCGACCAGGTCGTGGTCGGCGTCAACTCCGTCCCTCAGTCGAACGCCGGCGTGCTCGTGCGCTGCACGCCCGACCAAGGGGTCGCGGCCCTCGGGCGCATCGAGGCGGGTACCGACCTGCGAGTGGACCAGCTGACGATGGTACGCGCGACCTCCGACGACTCGCGCACGATCACCGCGCTCAACGAGGTGTTCATCGGCCACCCGAGCCACCAAAGCGCACGCTACGAACTCTCCCTTGGGTCCAGCGTCGAACGCCAATCCTCATCGGGCGTCGTCGTCTCAACCGGGACCGGGGCGACGGGGTGGGGCGCCTCCCTGAAGCGTGGCCGAGCGATGGGGGAGTTGCCCGCGCCGACCTCGTCCTCGCTCGCCTGGTTCGTGCGTGAGGCGTGGCTCTCCCCCCACACCAGCATCGAGCACACCGAGGGGATCCTGGCGGAAAGTGAGGAGCTGAGCCTTGTTGTTGGATCCGAGTCCCTCGTCCTGTTCGGTGATGGCATGGAATCTGACCGCCTCACCCTCACGTGGGGCCAGAGCGTGCGGGTCTCCCGAGCACCGCGAGCCCTCTCCCTCGTTGATCCCGCGGGCCTGTCGGCGTGACGTGGAGAGGGGCTAGTCTCCTGGACCTGACAGGCATAGGAGGCTCCGATAGACATGGGTAACGCTCGTGTCTAAGATAGGAAGTGGTAACGGAGCTAGCGCTCAGAGTGCCACATCGAAGACCCACGCCCTTGCGGCGTGGGTTTCCGTCTATCTAGCCAAAGGGGGCCAGATGCTGGTTGCTTATCTTGATGAAGTCGCCGAGGCGGGAGCATTTGTCAGCAAGACGCACAAGAACTACAACGGATCGCCAGCTTTCGGGTATGCGGGCTTTGAGGATGCTTCGTTCGCTCGTTGATGAGGCGTCGCTTCAGGGAGAGGATATGAGAACCTGGCTAGGTGAACGACCTACACGTAAGCGCGTCCTGTCCGAATGCGTACCCGGGGTGAGCTACTCGCTAACGCTCAGATGGCCCCCTTCTCGCGCAACTCGGCCATAACTTGGTCGAACGTGCGGGCGACCGGGTCGCGGACGATCAGATCCGCGTGCGCGTCGGCCGAGGTCGGGGTGGCGTTCATGAGCACCAGGTGGTCCCCGGAAAAGTAGTTGATGAGGCCCGCCGCCGGGTAGACCACGAGGGACGTGCCGGCCACGATCAGCGTGGACGCCCGCGCGATGGCAGACACGGCGGCCTCGATGACTCCCTGATCCAAGGATTCCCCGTACATGACGATGTCCGGGCGCATCTGGGAGGCGCACGATGGGCACGCGGGCACGGGATCCCCGTCGACTGCGGCGGCCTCGCCCAGGGGCACGACCATTCCGCAGCCCGTGCACACGAGGCGCTCCCAGTTGCCGTGCAGCTCCCACACGGCGCGCGACCCGGCCCGCTGGTGCAGCCGTCGATGTTCTGCGTGACGACCGCATCCATCCGGCCCGCAGCTTCTAGCGACGCCAGGGCTTTGTGTGCACCGTTGGGCTCCACCGGGCGATAGATCTCGTGGAACCACTCCCAGTACGCCTGCGGATGCCGCTCAAAGAAGTCAATGCTCAGCACCGTCTCGAGGGGAATCTCGCGCTCCTGAAAGTAGAAGCCGTTCGCCCCGCGAAAATCGGGGATTCCCGACTCGGTGGACACGCCCGCGCCGCCGAAAAACACGGTGGACGGGGAAGAAGCGATCCACTCCGCCAGGGTAGAAACATCGTCGTTCATGAGGGCCTCCTCGCTCGCGCTACACTCCCAGGATACGCCCGAGGCCGGGGCCCCACGTGGGAACCCCGGCCTCGTTGGCGCGAAAGAATCAGGCGAAGGTCAGTGCCTGGCGGGCGATTGCCAGCTCCTGGGGCAAGCCTGCACGCGGCGAATGCGCCGTCGGGCCTCATGTTGCCGGTTTGCCTGTGGTGGGTGCACTTGCGCGTGCATGCACGAGCTGGAGGCGAGAGAGATTCTCGGGAGACATGCCGGTCAGGGAGTCCAGGTGTGGCCGAGCTCTGTCGAGAATCCCGATGTGGTGGATGTTATCGATGCTGCGCCGATGGAACTGGAGAGTGGATTCATAAGTGAAACCGCCATGGAGATCACTGAAAAAACTGTCTGCTACCCATCTGTACGAGCTGTTGAGTACCAACTGATAGTCGCATGCGCGGCCAATGAGAGCTGCGACCCAGTCGGCGCACTGGATGTTCGTCGAGAGTTCCGAGTCAATATATGCGGGAGCTTCGAGGATCCGCAGCATCTCTTGGTGTTCCTTGATGCGACTGTAGATGTGGGCGTAGCTGCGTCTCACCTGCTGAAAGCGCTGCTTCTCGTTGATCATGTCCTGAAAGAGGAGGATGTTCTGGTCCTCGTGTTCGGCGTGCCTGCAGAGTCGGTTGATCGCCTCGCTCAAACATTCAAGGGTTCTCTCCTCGCGTTTATTTTCCCAGTTGTTGTCGGTGTTCTTACCCCACACCTGGCCTGGGGAGCCGATTGGTTTTTCGCGCACGAAGTAGAAGAGCTTACCGCCGTACGTGCCTGCAATTCTCGAAAGGAGCGCGCGGAACTCAAGCACCTCTTGGCGCCCTGCACGTCCCATTGCATGCATGCTGAGCAGCTCGGCCCCCTTGCGTTCCCACGTCGGGGTGTACTGTTCACGTTCTTCCTGCTTATCGCCACACAGGAGTGAGTAGAAGCGCTGCTTCGTCAGCGCAACATCGCGGGAGAGAGCGTGAACATGCTCTTCGGGAACGATGAAGCCTGCGTAGCCAAAGACCGGGGAGATATTAAACCTCGGGTGGTTCTTGGAAATAAATGCGCCGGCCTCGCCGACTTCGTCGATGTAAGCGATGAGCATGTTTCTCCTCACTGAGAGACGCAAAGACCCACGGCGCAACGTGTGCGCTCGTGGGCCCGCGGATTGGCACTCTGCGAGGACTTGCTCGCCGTTACCACTATTGATAGTAGTCGCCGTGTGGGGGTGAAGTCAATACGCGCGACGGATACGCGTCAGGCCGGGGCCCCACGTGGGAACCCCGGCCTCGCGCGAAAAACCGATCAGGCGAAGGTCAGTGCCTGGCGGGCGATCGCCAGCTCCTCGTTGGTCGGGAAGACGTAGATTGTCACGGCCGAGTCGGCAGTGGAGACGACGCGCGGCTCGCCGGAGCGGACCTTGTTCGCCTCGACGTCGATCTTGACGCCGAAGGGAGCGAGTGCCTCGGCCAGCTCGCGGCGCACTGCTGCGTCGTTTTCGCCGATGCCGGCGGTGAAGGTGATGACGTCCAGGCCGCCCAGCTCAGCGGTGTAGGAACCCACGTACTTCAGCAGGCGGTTGATGTAGACGTCCATGGCGGTACGGGCGCGCTGCTGGGCCTCGGGGTCGTCATCGTTGTGGATCATGTCCCACACGGAGCGCATGTCGGACTCGCCCGTCATGCCCTTCATGCCGGACTTCTTGTTGAAAAGGGTGTCGACCTCGTCGACGCTCATGCCGGCCACGCGCTGCAGGTGGAACACGACGGCGGGATCAATGTCGCCGGTGCGGGTGCCCATCACGAGGCCCTCGAGGGGGGTCAGGCCCATGGACGTGTCGATCGGCCTGCCGTTCTTGACGGCGGACACGGACGCGCCGTTACCCAGGTGCAGGACGATCTGCTTGAGATCGTCGCGGCCTTCCAGCTTCGCGATCTCCTGGGAGACGAACTGATGGGAGGTGCCGTGGGCGCCGTAGCGACGAACCGAGTACTTCTCGGCGGTCTCGGTCTCCAGGGCGTACAGGGCCGAGCGGTCCGGCAGCTGCTGGAAGAACGCGGTGTCGAAGACGGCGACGTGGGGGACGTCGGGCATGAGCTCACGCGCCACGTCGATGCCCTTGAGGTGGGCGGGGTTGTGCAGGGGTGCCAGCGGGCACAGCTCTTCGATGAGATCGCGGACCTCGTTGGTGATGAGGGCCGGGCCGTCGAAGTGGCGGCCGCCCTGAACGACGCGGTGGCCGACGGCGAGGATGCCGGCCTCGGCCAGGTTCGGGCCCTCCGTGTCGAAGAGGCGCAGAACCTCGCGCATGCCGACGGTGTGGTCAGGAACCGGGAGCTCTTCCTCGGTGACGGCGTCGCCGTGCACGTGCTTGATGAGGCCCATGGGGTCGCCGATGCGCTCGACGAGGCCCTTGGCGATAGCGTCGCCGGTCTCGGGGTCGACGAGCTGGTACTTGATGGAGGAGGAACCGGAGTTAATAACGAGGACGGAGGACGAGGACACGCGTTCGCCTTTCGTGTTGGGGGGATGGGGAGGAAAAGTACGAGGCCGGGGCCCGGTTACCGTCAATAGTAACCGGACCCCGGGACCTGGGTCCCGTCAGCCCTGGGCCTGGACGGCGGTCAGGGCGACGGTGTTGACGATGTCTTCGACGAGGGCGCCGCGCGACAGGTCGTTAACGGGCTTGTTGAGGCCCTGCAAGACGGGGCCGACGGCGAGCGCGCCGGAGGAGCGCTGGACGGCCTTGTAGCCGATGTTTCCGGCTTCCAGCGAGGGGAAGACAAAAACGGTGGCCTTGCCAGCGACGTCGGAGCCGGGCAGCTTCTTGGAGGCGACGGCCGCATCGACGGCCGCGTCGAACTGGATGGGGCCTTCGATGGCCAGCTCGGGGGCCTTCTCGCGGGCGAGGCGGGTCGCCTCGACGACGGCGTCAACGTCCGGGCCTGCCCCGGAGGTGCCGGTCGAGTAGGAGAGCATGGCGACGCGCGGGGTGACGCCGAACTGTGCGGCGGTGCGCGCGGAGGTCACGGCGATGTCGGCCAGCTGCTCGGGCGTGGGGTTGGGGTTGACGGCGCAGTCGCCAAACGCCCACACGCGGTCCTTCATCGCCATGAGGAAGATGGAGGAAACGACGGAGACGCCGGGAGCGGTCTTGATGATCTGGAAGGAGGGAACGATCGTGTGCGCGGTCGTGTGGGCAGCGCCCGAGACCATGCCGTCGGCGTCACCCATGTGGACCATCATGGTGCCGAAGTAGGACACGTCGGTGACCTTCTCGCGGGCCTGCTCGAGGGTGACGCCCTTCTTGGCGCGCAGGCGCGCGAACTCTTCGGCGTAGCGCTCGCGGTAGGCGGGGTCGTCCACGGAGACGACCTGGGCGGCGCTCAGGTCGATGCCGAGCTCACCGGCGCGCTTGGCGACGTAGTCGGCGTCGCCCACGAAGGTGATGTCGGCGATGCCGGCGGCCAGGACCTGGGCGGCGGCCTGCAGGACGCGGTCGTCGTCGGGTTCGGGCAGGACGATGCGCTTGCGGTCGGCGCGGGCGCGCTCGATGAGGTCGGCCTGGAAGGCGAGCGGGGTCACGGCCGTGGGGACGGCGGTCGCGCGCAGGGCGGCGGCTGCTTCCTCGCCGAGGGGGAGGGTGAGGACGGGCAGGTCGCAGGCGACCTCGGGCGCGCCACCGGTCAGGACGACGGCGACGACGGAGGCGGCTGCGGCCTCGGCGCGCAGGCGGGCGGCGGCGATCTCATCGGCGAGCAGTTCGGCGCTGGCACCCTCGGCATCGAAGGCGAGGACGACACCGGCGCGGGTGGAGGCGGCCAGGTTCAGGTTCCAAGCGACGTGGTCGAAGGCGCGGTTCGAGGCCTCGCGGGCGGGGGCGATGAGCGCGTCGTCACCGGCGGCGCGCACAGCTTCGACGGCGGCGGGCAGAGCGGTGGCGGGGCGCAGGGCGGCGTCGGCGGCGCTGGTGCCCGGCGAGGGCGTCAACGGTGGTGACGCCAAGAACGCGGGCAAGTTCTTCGGTGGCGAGGGCGGCTGCCTCCGACGAACCGGGGGCGACGACGATGAAACGAGACACTCGAAATACTCCTTTGGGACGAGAAGATATGCTGCGGCTCATAAGCCTTTCGTTCTATCCTAAACCCGCTCGCGTTCATTTTGTGGCACTCTTTCGGCACGAGGCCTGGGCTGGGTTCGTGGGAACAGGGCGAATCGCGGGCGGATTGTGGCCGATCGTACGCTAGGGTAGGGGACGTGGAGAACGAGGAAAAGACCGTGCGCGCGCGACTGGGCGCGTTTCTCGGTGCTGCCCTGAGCGCTAGCGCAGTCCTCGGAGTTATTGCCCTTGCCGTGACGGATCACCGTCATCGTGCCGTCATGCTGATGGTCGCAGTCCTTGTCGGAATGGGGATTGTGCGCCTGTGGACGCCCGGGCGACCATGGTTCGCGTCACGCGGCCGACTCGCCGACGCGATCGTGTACGTGATCCTCGCCGCGATTATCTGGTATCTAGCTCCGTTCGTGTCCACGATGGCGGTTCGCTGACGCGCGAGGGATCGTTGAGGCTCCAAGGCAAACCCCGGCCTCGTCAAGGATGAGAGATTCGAGGGGGATGCGTCACGCATATCCCGCATCGTGGTTTCGAGTTCAAGTATTCGTAAAGGTCGGGCATGCTGTGGGTGACCCATCGTCCCTATTCTCAAGGTGAAACACATGCGCGCGTTCCTGCGTAAGTCTGGAATCCTCGTGTGGGTGATCGCTGCGATCATCCTCGCGACCGTCCTTGGATCGATCCGTGTCGGCGGCAACCACCTGGTTCCCGTGGAGATCGGCCGTATCTTCGCGACGTTCTCGGCTATCTTCAGCCAGTTCCTCTCCTTCTCTATTCCGCTCATCATCATCGGCCTGGTGACCCCCGCTATCGCGGATCTGGGTCGCGGCGCCGGCAAGTGGCTGGGCATCACGACGGCGATTGCCTACGGTTCGACGCTCTTCTCGGGGTTCCTGACCTTCCTGGTGTGCGCCGCCCTGTTCCCGCGCCTGCTCGCCTCTACGCAGTTGGCCTCTGTCGCAGAGCCCGGAAGCGCCCTGGAGTCCTACTTCACGATCGAGATGCCCGCGCCCCTGCAGGTTATGACGGCTCTGCTGCTGTCCTTCGTGGTGGGCCTGGGCCTGTCGATGGTTCCGCGCGGCGTCCTGCGCAAGGGCTTCATCGAGTTCCGCGCCATCATCACGCGCCTCATCGAGACGATCATCATCCCGCTGCTGCCCCTGCACATCTTCGGCATCTTCCTGAACCTGACCTACACCGGTGAGGCTGCCTCCGTTATCCGCACGCTGCTGCGCGTCGTGGTCGTTGTCCTGGTCCTCGAGGTCGTTATCCTGCTGACCCAGTTCTGTGTCGCCGGCGCGGTTGCTCGCCGCAACCCCATCAAGGCGCTGCTGACCATGATGCCCGCCTACCTGACGGCGCTGGGCACCTCGTCCTCTGCGGCCACCATCCCGGTGACGCTGCGTCAGACGAAGAAGAATGACGTGTCCGACGCGGTTGCTTCCTTCACCATCCCGCTGTGTGCGACGATCCACCTGGCTGGCTCGACCTCGAAGATCTTCGCGTTCGCGTTCGCGATCGTCCTGACCCAGGGCCTGACGGTGTCCACCCTCCAGTGGGTCGGCTTCATCTTCATGCTCGGCATCACGATGGTTGCCGCCCCCGGCGTCCCCGGCGGCGCCATCATGGCGGCCACCGGCCTGCTCAGCTCGATGCTGGGCTTCGACGACGCGCAGGTTGCGCTCATGATCGCCACCTACATCGCGCTGGACTCCTTCGGCACCGCGACGAACGTGACGGGTGACGGCGCGATCGCGCTGGTCGTGGATCGCATGGCCCACGGCTCCATTGGTAACGAGGGTGACCCGGAGAACGCTCGCGAGCTCGCGTTTGACGGCATGGCCTACCTGGACCGCGTGTCGGTCGAGGGCGTCGTCAGCCCCGAGGAGCTCGCCGACTCCGCCGCCCGCAACGGCGCGGACGCCACCGCGTAGGTCCCGTTGATCCGCCCTGTGCGCGCCCGCCGATTCCGGCGGGCGCGCACTTGTCGTTTTCTCGGTAAATGGGAGTTTGGCCCTAGTGGTGGAGGCGCAGGTCACGTAGAATAGGACACGCTAGGCACACTGGGCCTCGCGGCCCGCTCCGTCAATGAAAGATGGCAGAATCATGAGCACAGTCCGTATCGGTGTCCTGACCTCGGGCGGCGACGCCCAGGGCATGAACGCGGCCGTCCGCGCAGTGGTGCGCACGGCGTTGGCGAAGGGCGCGCAGCCCTATGCGATCCTGGAAGGCTGGCAGGGGGCGTGCGACGGGGGCGATTCCATCAAGAAGATGGGCTGGTCGGACGTGTCTTCGATTCTCGCCGAGGGTGGCACCGTCATCGGCACCGCTCGTTCCGCCGAATTCCGCACCTACGAGGGCCGTCATCGCTCTGCCGCGAACCTGCTGGAGCACGGCATCGATCACCTGGTCGTGATCGGCGGCGATGGCTCCCTGTCGGGCACGAACGAGTTCCGTAAGGAATGGCCCCAGCACGTGGCTGAGCTGGTCGCCGAGGGCGTCATCACGCAGGAGTTCGCGGACGCTCATCCGGCCCTCATCATCGTCGGCCTGGTCGGTTCGATCGACAACGACATGGTCGGCACCGACATGACGATCGGCGCGGACACCGCCCTGCACCGCATCCTGGATGCGATCGACCAGCTCACCAGCACGGCGGCGTCGCACCAGCGCACCTTCGTTGTCGAGGTCATGGGACGCCACTGCGGCTACCTGCCCCTCATGGCGGCCGTCGCGGGCGGCGCCGACTACGTCTTCACCCCTGAAGATCCGGTGGGGCAGGGCTGGCAGGACGATCTGGCCGAGCACCTGCGCCTGGGGCGCGAGGCGGGCCGCCGCGAGTCCATCGTCCTGGTCGCCGAGGGCGCGCATGACCGCGACGGCAACGAACTGTCCACCCAGCTCATCGCCGACACGATCGAGGAGTACACGGGCGAGGATGCCCGCGTGACGATCCTTGGGCACGTGCAGCGCGGCGGCACCCCGTCGGCCTACGACCGCTGGATGTCGACTCTGCTGGGCTACGCGGCGGTCCAGGAGATCCTGGCGTCCACGGGCGAGGACGAACCTGTGATCCTGGGCGTTCGTCGCAACCGCATCACCCGCGTCCCCCTCATGAAGGCGGTGCACGACACGCGCGCGGTCAAAGATCTCATCGCCGCGGGCGACTACGCTGCTGCCCAGGCGTCGCGCGGCTCGTCCTTCTCCTCGATGGTGGGCATCTATCACCTGCTGTCCACGCCCCCCGCAGCTGATTCCCGAGCCCACGGGCGACATCAAGCGCGTCGCGATCCTGCACGCGGGTGGCCTGGCCCCCGGCATGAACACGGCGGCCCGCGTGGCCGTGCGCCTGGGCATCGCGCGCGGCTGGACGATGCTGGGCGTCGACGGCTCGTGGAGTGGCCTGGCGGATGATCGCGTGCGCGAGCTGAGCTGGGACGACGTGGAAGGCTGGGCCTTCAAGGGTGGCGCCGAGCTGGGCACGAAGCGCGACGTGCCGCCGATCGAGCAGTTCTACGCGCTGGGACGCGCGATCGAGCGCAACGAGATCGACGCCCTCCTCGTCATCGGCGGCATGAACGCCTACCTGGGCGTCCACGCGATCCAGGCGGAAAAGGACCGCTACCCGGCGTTCCGCATCCCGATGCTGCTGATCCCCGCCTCCATCGATAACAACCTGCCCGGCTGCGAGCTCGCGATTGGCACGGACACGGCGATCAACAACGCGACGTGGGCGATCGACCGCATCAAGGAGAGCGCGGCCGCCTCCAAGCGCTGCTTCATCGCCGAGACGATGGGCCGACGCTGCGGCTACCTGACCCTCATGAGCGCCCTGTCCAGCGGCGCCGAGTACATGTACATCAACGAGGAGTCCCCCTCCCTCCAGCAGATCGCCGCGGACGCAGAGCGCATGGTTGGCTCCTTCAAGTCGGGCCGCCGCCTCTTCTTTGACGCTCGTCAACGAGTCGGCGTCGCAGTATTACGACCGGGATTTCCTGGCCGACGTGTTCAACGCCGAGTCCGAGGGCATCTACGACGTGCGGCATCAGGCACTCGGCCACATGCAGCAGGGTGGCTCGCCCTCGCCCTACGACCGCCTGCTCGCCACGCGCCTCGTGGCACGCGCCTTCGAGCAGCTCGTCGGCCAGTTCGAGCGTGGTGACCGCGGCGCCTACTACATCGGCCAGGTCGGCGCCGCGATGGAGGCGCGTCCTGTCAAGCGGATGTTTGACGATCTGGACATCGAGAATCGCCGCCCCTTCGCCCAGTGGTGGCTCGACCTCCTCCCCGTCCAGCGCATCGTGTCCCTGCAGAACCCGGGCATCGAGGCCACCCCGATCCCCATCGACGACCCCGTCGAGTAGGAAGTCCGTCCCGTTTTCCCAGGGATTGACGAGGCCGTGGTTCCGTGACCGCTCACGGGCCACGGCCTCGTCCGTCGTCAGGGAAAACGAGGGTGACCGAGGGCGCATTGACCGCTAAACTGGGAGTTACATATCCCTACTGTCAGGAGCACCCATGAGTGATATCCCCGTGATCGACCCGACGATGACCCCCGCGTGGGACAAGCTCGACCAGCTGGCCGACACCTTTGAGCCCGATCTGCGCAAGATGTTCGCGGATGACCCCGAACGCACGAAGAAGTTCACCTTCCAGGCCGCCGACCTGCACGTCGACCTGTCGAAGAACCTCGTGTGCCCCACGCTGCTGGACCACCTGCTCGCGCTCGCCGAGCAGACGGGCGTGGCGGACCTGCGCGACCGCATGTTTGCGGGCGAGCACATCAACATCACCGAGGACCGCGCCGTCCTGCACACTGCGCTGCGCCGCCCCGCGACCGACTCCCTGACCGTGGACGGCCAGGACGCGATTGCCGACGTGCACGAGGTCCTGGAGAAGGTCTACGCCTTCGCCCGCCGCGTCCGCTCCGGCGAGTGGGTCGGCATCACCGGCAAGCCCGTCAAGACCGTCGTCAACGTCGGCATCGGCGGCTCCGACCTGGGTCCCGTCATGGCGTACGAGGCCCTCAAGCCCTACGTGCAGGAGGGCCTGGAGTGCCGCTTCATCTCCAACATCGACCCCACCGACGCGGGCGAGACCACGAAGGACCTGGACCCCGAGACGACCCTCGTGATCGTCGCCTCCAAGACCTTCACGACGCTCGAGACCATCACGAACGCCAAGGTCGTGCGCGCCTGGCTGCTCGACGCCCTGCGTGAGCGCGGCCTGGTCACCGACGAGGCCTCCGAGAAGGAAGCGATCGCCAAGCACTTCGTCGCCGTTTCCACCGCCCTGGACAAGGTCGCCGAGTTCGGCATCGACCCCGCCAACGCCTTTGGCTTCTGGAGCTGGGTGGGCGGCCGCTACTCCGTGGATTCCGCCGTGGGTACCTCCCTGGCCGTCGCGATCGGCCCCGAGGGCTTCGCCGACTTCCTCGCCGGCTTCAACGCCATGGACCGTCACTTCGCCGAGGCTGCGCCCGAGAAGAACGTGCCCCTGCTCATGGGCCTGCTCAACGTGTGGTACTCGAACTTCCTGGGCGCCGACACGCACGCCGTCCTGCCCTACTCCCAGTACCTGCACCGCTTCCCCGCGTACCTGCAGCAGCTGACCATGGAGTCCAACGGCAAGTCCGTGCGCCGCGACGGCAGCCCCGTCACCTACGAGACCGGCGAGGTCTTCTGGGGTGAGCCCGGCACCAACGGCCAGCACGCCTTCTACCAGCTGATCCACCAGGGCACCCGCATGGTTCCCGCCGACTTCATTGCGTTTGCGAACCCGACGTGGGCGCTGGGCGACGGGGATGCCGACATGCACGAGCTGTTCCTGTCGAACTTCTTCGCGCAGACGAAGGCCCTGGCCTTCGGTAAGACCAGCGAGGAGGTGCGAGCCGAGGGCACGCCCGAGGCCATCGTCTCCGCCCGCGTGTTCACCGGCAACCGTCCCACGACGTCGATCATGGCCCCGTCCCTGACCCCGTCGGTCCTGGGCCAGCTGATCGCCCTGTATGAGCACATCACCTTCGTTGAGGGCGCTGTGTGGGGTATCGATTCCTTCGACCAGTGGGGCGTCGAGCTGGGCAAGGTCCTGGCCAAGCAGATCCTCCCCGCCATCGAGGGCTCGTCCGAGGCCCTGGAGGCGCAGGATCAGTCGACCCGCGCTCTCATCGAGTACTACCGCGCGAACCGCACGAAGTAATCGCATCTGATCCTCGGGGGCCGCGCCGTCAGGCGCGGCCCCCAAGGTGTATCTGGGGGGGGCGGTGGGAGCGTGAAGCTCCCGCCGCCTCGCTGTTTGTGTGCGTAGGCGAAGTCGCTTAGTGCTCCAGGTGTTCGTGTCCGGCGTGCTCGGGGCATTCGAGCTGGAACGTGGAGTGCGCGATGGGGAAGTGGTGGCACGCGCATTCGCCGAGTTCGTGGACGATGTGGTCGCGCGTGGGACCGTCGGCCTCGTGCGTGACGGTCACGTGCGCGGTGACGGTCACCAGGTGCGAGGAGATGGCTGCCACGTGCAGGTCGTGCACGTCGAGCACGCCGTCGACACCGATCATGTGCGCGCGCAGCTCGGTCACGTCCACGCTGGTGGGGGCCTCCTCCATGAGGATCCCAACGGAGCGGCGCAGGAGCGTCAGCGCGCGCGGCGCCATGAGGGCTGCAATAAGGAGCGAGGCGATCGCGTCGGCTCTGGACCACCCGAAGGCCCACTCGGCCCCGGCCGCGACGATGACCGCGAGAGAGCCGAGCGCGTCGTTCGCGACCTCCAGGAACGCGGCCTTCATGTTGAGGTTCGCCTCGCGCCCGCCCGCGAGGATCACCAACGACACGACATTCGCGACCAGGCCGACGATGCCGACGAGGAGCATGGGGCTGGCCTCGACCTCGGGCGGGGATGCCAGGCGCCACGCGCCCTCCCACGCGACCATGACGCAGATGACGAGGAGCATACCGGCCTGCAGGGCGGCAGCCAAGACCTCGGAGCGCGCCCACCCCCACGTGTGCTTCTCGTCGCGCGGGCGGCGCATGAGGCGCGTGGCGATCAGCGCGATAACGAGGCCGGAGGCGTCCACGACCATGTGCCCCGCGTCCGCCGCCAGTGACAGGGAGCCAGACCAGAAAGCACCGACCAGCTCGGCGACAACGACGGCACCCGTGACCGCGAGCGCCCACCCCAGGCGCGCCGCAGACGCCGACGAATGGGAGTGATCGTGCGAGTGCGCGCCGTGCCCGGCGCCAGGAGAGTGCACGTGATTGTGGGAGTGGGCCACGGCCTCGTCAATATGGGACGAGGCGGGGGCCGATTCTCGCGCGGATCCAGCGCTGGGGGAAGGGCTGGGACGGTTGTCGGACATGGTCCTATTGTACGTTCGAAATGGGCTCTGTGTGGAGAGCTCTACCCCTTTGGTATGTCGCAGATCACTGCTTGGGTGGGTTCTCTTGGGACTGGGTGCCCGGGTCTGAGTGTGACGGACAACGTATCCTAGGAGACAGAGCGCGGGGAACACCGCGACTGAAGGGCACACGCCCACAGGACTGTAAAGGAGCGCCACTCATGGCAGAACCTCGTATCGTCACCGTCACTGGCGCAGCCGGCAACATCGGCTACGCCCTCCTGTTCCGCATTGCTTCCGGCCAGCTGTTCGGCCCGGACGTGCCCGTCAAGCTGAACCTGCTGGAGATCCCGCAGGCCGTCAAGGCCGCCGAGGGCACCGCGATGGAGCTCGACGACTGTGCGTTCCCGACCCTGGCCGGCGTTGAGATCTTCGACGACGTGAACCGTGCATTCCAGGGCACCAACGTTGCTTACCTGGTGGGCGCCATGCCGCGCCGCGCCGGCATGGAGCGCGCCGACCTGCTCGAGGCCAACGCGGGCATCTTCGGCCCCCAGGGCAAGGCCATCAACGACGGCGCCGCCGACGACGTGCGCGTCCTCGTCGTGGGCAACCCCGCGAACACCAACGCCACCATCGCCCAGAACGCTGCGCCGGACGTCCCCGCGTCGCGCTTCACCGCGATGATGCGCCTCGACCACAACCGTGCGATCGCGCAGCTCGCCCACAAGACCGGCGCCGCGAACGCCGACATCAAGGACGTCGTCGTGTGGGGTAACCACTCGGCCGACCAGTACCCGGATGTCTCCTTCGCGAAGGTTGCCGGCAAGCCCGCGACCGAGCTCGTGGACGAAGAGTGGCTGTCCAGCTACTACCGTCCCACCGTCGCCAAGCGTGGCGCCGCCATCATCGAGGCGCGTGGCGCCTCCTCGGCCGCCTCCGCTGCGAACGCCGCGATCGACCACATGTACTCGTGGATCCACGGTACCCCCGAGGGCGAGTGGGTCACCGCCGGTGTCATGTCCGACGGCACGCACTACGGCGTCCCCGCCGGCCTGAACTTCGGTTTCCCCGTCACCTCCGATGGTGGCGAGTGGCAGGTCGTCGACGGCCTCGAGATCTCCGACGCGACCCGCGCCGGAATCGACCACAACATCAAGGCTCTCCAGGAAGAGTACGACGCCGTCAAGGCGCTCGGCTTCATCAAGTGAGGCTACCGCCCTCGTGGCGGTTGGTGGGAAGGGCGCGCGCCCGGCTGATTGGCCGGGCGCGCGCCCGCGTGTGTGTGGGGTTGTTGTGGGGTCGGGCAGTGTTGTTGCGGGTTTTGTATGTGAACGTGGCGCGTCGTGGTGCTTTGGTGACGCGCGGCAGACCCACGTCATGGAGCATTTCACTAGGTGCGGCAGCAATGCACTAGATAGCGAGGCGTTGCACTAGATAGCGTGGCAATGCACTGCTTACTACCCAGTGCAATGCTGCGCTAAGTGGTGCAATGCTACTGAGCAACAAGCCTATGCGCGGGAAGATCTGCTCCATAGCTGCTCCAACAAGATGTCAGCTGAGCCATTCCGGGCACCATGTACCAGTTAGGGAGCATTACACCAGTTAGGGAGCATTGCACGAGCACCGAGCTGGTGTAATACCCCGCTAAGTGGTGTAACACCACTGAGGAACAAGCTTGAGTGTGGTCAGCTGTTGCTAGAAGCGGGCTGTGTGGGCTTATGGGTGTGTGCGTAGTGGTTCCAGGCGGTGGCTTTCGCCAAACCGTAGACCCATTCACCAAAATTCCACGAAATTTGGCTGTTTTTGCTCAATGGGTCTGCACTTTGGCGGAATGGATGCTGCACCGTTATGGATGTGGCTCGTGGTCGGTGCTTGGGACTCAGATATGCGGCGTTGGCGGGAGCGTCGGTGTGTGGGATGGGGCTTAGTCGTGGTGTCCATTCCTCCTACGAAGCGTATCCGCGATAGAGCTTGTCGTCGATGAGGGCGTGCACCCGATCAGTGAGCATTGCACCCGTTCTGATCGGGTGTAACGCTCCTCAACGGGTGTAACGTTCCTCAACGGGTGCAGCACCGGAAAAGTCGCACGTAATTCGATTGAGACTGCTTCAACATTTGAAATCAGAACGTTGAAATTCAGCGCTTTCTGGGGTCTTGCAAATTTGTGGTGTCGGGGAATTACGTGCGAGAGTGTTGGGTAAGTGTTTAAGGGTGAGAGCCTAGCGTGTTGTGGGGCTAGCCGGGGTGCCGCCGTGGAGTGACTCTTTGCTCCAGTCGTAGGCGACGCGCTGCGTGTCGTTGGCGACCGTGATCGATCCACATTCGCGGAATCCGAAGGACCTAAGCGCGCGCCGCATCGGTGCGTTGTCCCCGTGAGTGTCGCAGCGCAGGTAGTCAGCGTGCTCAGCCGCGAACGTGAAGATCGCCCGAGCAACGCCGTGCCCGCGCACCGCGGCCACGCGGTGAATCACGTGGTAGTCGGCGTCGGAATGCCATGCGCCGTCAATCTGGGTGTAGGTCTCGTCTGGCCCGGGAGCGAAAGAGAAGACGGCGAGTGGCCCCTCGTCGTCGGACACGAGGAAGCAGTGCCCGCGCGCGATGTCTTCCTCAGCGTCAATCCGACCTGGGTATCCGTCGGGCTACTGAGTCGCATTCCCATTCGCCTGCATGAACGCGCGGGCGTGATCATATGCCCCCTCAATGAATCCGAGGTCGTCAGGCGAAGCGATTTGAATCTGCATACCATCACCCTATCTGTGGACCATAGCTTGCTGACGAATATACCGACAATGCGGCCATGACAAGCATCAAAGGCCGGTCGCAATCTCATTGCCTAGGTAGTAAGTACCTGTATTCTTAGTCCTGAGGAACAGGCTCCTTGATCCAGTCATATGCAATCCGTGTTGATCCATCTTCTGCTACAAATGTGCCGCACTCCTTGAAACCGAATACCTCGAGTGCGTGACGCAACAGTGTGTTACTTGCGTTCACATCACTGCGTAAATAGTCTGCGTGCTCTGCAGCGTAGTCGAGAATGGTTCGCGCCGTTCCTCGCCCTAGGATAGCTGTTATATTGCTAATGACAAGAAAGTTCCCACACGAGTGCCAACTTAGCTCAGTATCCTCGTGATGGTGCACTGGAGTGGATGACAGTGCAAAAGAGCCGAGAATTGAACTAGGATTGCTTGTGGTTTCAGCTGAAGTGACAATGTAGCAGGAGCCGTTCTTCAAGCTAGTCGCAGCGTCTTGCTCATCTGCAATGTTATTGAATGTGTCCTTATGAAGAGGTATTGCTTCGGCGACGTCTCTCATAAAAGCGGCGCTTTGACGGAGCTGCTCGAGGTTATGAGCTGATGCTTGTTGAATATGAGTTGGCTGCATTTGAGAAGGTAAAGTGCAGGCTGATGCGGAGTAAGCGGGGGTAGGAAAAGTGCCGGTGTCCCATGGTTCGATATAACGGGCTTTAGGCTCCTCTGCGTCTGCATCTTCAAAATGAAAATAATTCACACCTTGATTCAGTTGGGTGCAACGTAAATGATGGGTCTTTTTGGGGGTTGTTACAAGTTCATTTCTTGCTATGTCGAAATCTTCTAGTTTGATTATATAGTTGTTTTCGAAGTGAATTGGAATGTAGGGAAGTTCGATATTTAAAGGTGTTTTGAAAGAGATTGTTATCGGTGGTTCATTCTGCTGTGCAGTAAAGATATTTCCCTGGATTATGAAGTTTGGTGTGTCTTGAGGGTGTTCGCGAAGGGGAGCGTGCGGGTATCTAGCGTGATATGCCCTTTGGTCATTGTTGTTAAAAATGAGTTTCAGGCCGTTTCTGATCCCGCATTCCTCAAGGGTGATTCCCATCTCTGCGTGTGTGAGGTCGAGTTTAACTGTATTTAGTTGACACCTATAAAAGATGTATTCGCTAAATCGTGTTGGTTCTGTGTAGTCAACGTCTGTTATGGTGATATTTGATTCTGTGTAGATAGTTGGGCAGTTGCATTGTGTGGTAACTTGGCGATTGTAGCTATGTTCGATGTTAGGGGGGATTGCAATCGCATTCTCTTCGAGAATGGCATGCCTTGTTGAGAAAAATGCACTCCCTGAACTCTGTCGTGGGGTATGGGGCGTCTTCCTTCCACTCAGGGGTTGGCCTAATTATCAATATTGGTTTTTGTGTTAAAAATGTTGTGTTTTGGAATATGCATCCACTGATATTTCGCGGTATTTCGTCAATCTGAATGGTGACGGGCTTATTGTGCTGTCCGATTTCTACTCCATCTTGAAAGTTTGTGTTGGCCCACATGACGTGTCCCATCTTAGAGTTGTAAATTCGCAATTTGTGTTCGAGATTTGAAGTGCTTAGATCGATTGTTGCGTGAGTCGTTATGTTTTGTATTCTAATGGGAGTTAGGAAACGTGTGTCAGTGAGGCGGATGTGAACTTTGGACCAATCTGCTGTTTCGGAATGGTTTGTGTTGTTGCAGTTAATTCGAGTGAGAATGGTGTCGAGAATTGCGCGTTGGATTTCGGCATGTTCTTGTTCTTTACCTTCGGCAGTTAGGTTTAGGCCCTCGTGGCGAATTTGGAGGCAAAGGGTGTTGATAATGTGTTGGTGAAGTTGTCGGATCTCAGTGTCACTTAGTAATTTGCTATGTTGTGTAGAGTCAGCCAATTCTGCAAGTAGTAATACTGCTGCAAGTCTTATCCTCGGGTTGTTGGAATCCAGAGTATTGAGTGTTTGCTCGCGGCGCTTCCAGTAGTCTTCGCGCTCCACTGCTGCCTGTGCTTGCTTTGCGTTGGTGGCATTGTCATGGCTTCTCTGCTGCCAGGCTGAGAATGCAAGGCCTGCACCAGTAATCGTCATGCAGAGTTTTATCGCGTTAGATGATGGCCAATGAGGTTGGCCTCCCCAGAAGAATGCGACAATGAGGGTCCAGCGTAGTAGTCCTTCTGCAATTGCTAGTGGTGTCCACCAGTGCATGAGCCAACGTGGCATCGGTGTTAGGCGTGGTGCGTCGTTGCTATGTGTTGAAGTCGTGTTATCGGAGCTGGCCTGCTGTTGCGTAGTTTCAGGATGTTGCTCATCGTTGGCGGGGACCATGGTGGCTCCTTTGCTCTGGTTCACTGCTTCGCATCGTAGCAGCCTGTCCAGAGAATTGGTCCCGCGATGATGGCTGAGACAACGTTGCTGTCAAGCGAATGTTCAGGCTGGTTCTCGGCCTCGCAGTTCTATAGCGTGGAGTGTGGCAGCTGGACCTGATGGGTGGCGTCCTGGGCCCATGAGCTGGAGCGTTGACCCGCTTGGTGGCAGCGCTGGCGGGGCGCCCAGGTTGCCACCTAAGGGGTTAACGTGCGCATTATGGGGTTAATGCCGCCACCCATCGGGCTGAGATGTCCCTACTGAGCCGATGTGCGCGGGCTGCGAGCGTGAAACGCGCGTGAAACTGGTGTCGCCAGCCTTGGCGGCTCGTGAAACTCGCGTGAAACGGCAATCGTGCCTGCTCAGACGACCACCCCGCCCGCAACGACGCAACCTCGCCACGTCCAGCAATAGCACCACCCCGCAACCCCGTGGCATCGCCCGCAAACCCTGCCCCTGCCTCGTTCGTGGGTATGAACCTGACTAGACTGGCTCCCATGACTGAAAACGCCAAGCTTGTTGTGACCCTGTCCTGCCCGGATCGCCCCGGGATCGTGCACGCCGTGACCGGCGTGATCGGCGAGTCCGGCGGCAACGTCATCCAGTCTCAGCAGTTCGGCGACTCCGACACGGGTACCTTCTTCATGCGCGTCGAGGTCGACTCTCCGAAGGGCCGCGCGCCCATCGATGAGGGTCTGGCCAGCGTCGCCGAAGAATTCGGCGCCACCTACCGCGTCGACGACCTGGGCCGCAAGCTGCGCACCATCATCATGGTGTCGCGCGAAGGCCACTGCCTCACAGACCTCCTGTACCGCCAGCAGACGCAGGGCTTGCCCATCGACGTGATCGCGGTCGTTGGCAACCACCCGGACCTGGCGCCCGTCGCCCAGTTCTACGGCGTCCCCTTCCTGAACATCCCCGTCACGAAGGACACGAAGGCCCAGGCGGAGCGCCAGCTCCTCTACCTGATCGCCTCCGAGGACGTTGAGCTCGTCGTCCTGGCGCGCTACATGCAGATCCTCTCCGACCAGGTCTGCCGCGCCATGCAGGGCCGCGTCATCAACATCCACCACTCCTTCCTGCCCTCCTTCAAGGGTGCGCGCCCCTACGCGCAGGCCCACGATCGCGGCGTCAAGCTGATCGGCGCGACCGCCCACTACGTGACCGCCGACCTCGACGAGGGCCCGATCATCGAGCAGGACGTCACCCGCGTCTCCCACGCCGACTCCACGCCGGACATGGTGGCCCTCGGCCAGGACGTGGAGCGCCGCGTCCTCGCCCAGGCCGTCCGCTTCCACGCGGAGCGCCGCGTCCTCATGAACGGCAACCGCACGGTCGTCTTCTCGCGCTGACGCCGGGCGCGCGGGGTGTCAAACGCTCGCCTCGCGCGTCGGCGGAGCGTGGCGCCCATCGACGAGGCCTTGGCTGGCTCTCGCGGTGGGCGCCTCGTCACCTGCGCGGATGGGTGCGCCTAGGTTGTATTCAAGCCGGAGAGGCCAGGCTCGGCGTGTCGTGCCCTGTCACCAGAAAGCGTGCGGCCAGGCGGTCATATTTGCCTGTGATTGCGCGCTTCCGCGAAAGTGATTGTCACTTGGTGGGCAACGCTGAGACGTGATCTTTCGGTCATTTAGCGGGTAAGCGTCGCGTTGACCGTCTGATAAATGGCACACTTGTTACGTGGACGAAACGACTCAGCAACGCACTCCTGTTACCGGCTACGTGCCCGGTGGTTTTGACATGTTCCACCAGGGACACCTCAACATCCTGCGCGCGGCGCGCGAGCGCTGCGATCGCCTGGTCGTCGGCGTGACCTCCGACGAGGCCCTCATTCGCATGAAGGGCCGCGCCCCCGTGATTCCCCTCAAGGAGCGCTGCGACCTCGTGTCGTCGCTGCGTTTCGTGGACGCGGTGGTCGTGGACCTGGATCAGGACAAGCGCCTGGCGTGGCGCCTCCAGCCTTTCGATGTGCTCTTCAAGGGAGATGACTGGAAGGACACCCCCAAGGGCGCTCAGCTCGAAGCGGAGATGGCGGAGGTCGGCGCGCGCGTCGTCTATCTGCCCTACACGCCGTCGACGTCGTCGACGAAGCTGCGCCGCTTCATCGCGCCCGAAGATTTCACTGACGAGGCCCCGGCCACGGACGCGGATCAGGCGGCGGAAGGAGAGGCGCAGTGAGTCTCCCCGTCGTGCTTGAGCCGGGCTCCTCGTGGGGCACACGTTTTACGACGTATCGCAGTGCGCTGGCCGCTGCCCAGAAGCCAGGTGCGGGTGTTCCCGCGTACATGCGCTGGGTGAATCGTGGCGCCGCTCGCGTCGTCGCGGCCGCCTGCGCGGCTTTCGGCTGGACCCCTAACTTCGTCAGCTTCATTTCCGTGTGCTTTTCGACGCTGGGCCTCATCGTGCTGGTGGCGGTGCCGCCGACGTGGTGGAGCGGCCTGATCGTGGGCACGGCGCTGGCGGTCGGCTTTATGTTCGATTCCGCCGACGGCCAGGTGTCGCGCGTGACGGGCGCGTCGTCGAAGACGGGGGAGTGGGTGGACCATGTCGCTGACGCCTTCCGCTCGCCGGCGATCCACTTCTGCACGGCAGCCGCCGTCATGGTCTACCGACCCGAGTCCTGGTGGCTCGCCATCGTGGCTCTCGTCTACGGGTGGGTGACGTCCGGCCAGTTCATGAGCCAGATCCTGGCTGAGCAGTTCGTGCGTGCGGCGGGCCGCAAGCAGACGCGCGGCGGTAACCTGCGTTCGTTCATCCTGCTGCCCACCGATCCGGGCGTCGTGTGCTGGTCCTTCGCCCTGTGGGGCCTGGGAGCCCCCTTCATGGTGTTCTACACCTTCCTGGCTGCGGTGGCCGTCGCACACTCGTCGATGTCGCTGCGTCGCCGCTACCGCGACCTGCGTGCGCTGGACGCGGCCGCCAAGCAGGGAGATGGTCGTGCCTGAGCTGTCCGTCATCCTGCCCGCGCGTAACGCCGCGGGCACGATCGCGCGTGCCGTGGCCTCGACCCTGGCCGCCATGCCCAAGGACTCCGAGCTGGTCGTGGGCAACGATTCCTCCTCCGACTCGACGGTCGGAGAGGCGATCCGCGGTGCGTCGAAGGGCGGGCAGGTCGATCCTCGCCTGCGCATCGAAGACATCACGCCCGGCGAGGGCGGCGTCTCGCGCGTCCTCACCCAGCTGATGGAGCGCACGGATTCGCGTCTGGTCGGCCGCATGGATGCCGACGACGTGTCCCTCAAGAGGCGCTTTACGCGTACGATGCGCGCCATCGAGCGCGGCGACGACATGGTCTTCACGCAGATGATCGAGCTGCACGGCTCTCGCCCGGTGCCCCGCATGCCCTACGAGATCACGCCCGAGGACATGGGCTGGCATCTGCTGCTCACCAACCCCGTGTGTCACCCGACCATGCTGGCCACGCGCGACATCATCGACCGTGTGGGCGGCTACCGTAGCGTTCCCGCTGAAGACTACGACCTGTGGATACGCGTCGCCTCTGCGGGCGGCCGTATCCGCCGACTGGCCTCCTGGGGCCTGCTGTACCGGATTCACCCCGGACAGGTCACCGGCAACAAGGCGTGGCGCTCGGACTCGTGGAAGAACCCCGAGCAGGCCCAGGCCTTCGCGCAGCTGTCGGCGCACCTGACGGGCGAGGAGCTGCCTCGCCTCGTCTCCCTCGTATCGCTTCCTCGCGATGAGGCCGAGCGCCAGCTCGACCGATTCGTTCAGGTCTACACTCAGGGGGTCGCGTCTCGACCCTCGACGTCCCGCCGTGTCCTCGAACGGCGGCTGAATGCGCGTGCCGCGTGGGTGCGCTCGAACCTCCAAGGAGAACAGTCATGATCCTTACCCCTCCGCCCACGGGCGGCCAGCAGATCCTGCGTCACGCCCTGGGGCGTCGCTGGAGGACGATTGCTGCGGGGACTGTGGCAGGCGTTCTTGTAGGCGTCGGCGCTGCCTTCGCGATGCCCGTCACCCACTCGGCGACGGTGTCGATGACTGTCACCTCTCCGACGTTGACCCCCGCGCCTGCAGTTCGCGCCTCGCTGTCCAACACGACGGACATGGTCACCGAGCAAGGCATTGCGAAGTCCGCCGCTGTCCTGGACGCCGCGGCCGCGACGATCGGAGGCGGCGTGACCGCAGCCGACCTGCGCGCGAACATGGAGGTGTCGGGCGACACGAACGGAACGATCGTCAAGATCGAGTACTCGGCGCCGACCCGCGAGGAGGCCATCAAGGCCGCTGACGCGATCTCTGACTCCTACCTCAAGCAGCGCACCGCCCTCGTTGAGCAGCGCGCGGACGAGATGGCGGCTGGCATCAACGAGCAAATCGAGAAGCTCGAGACTGAGCTCGCCGGGCTCGATCCCGTCGTGGATGAGGACGGCGAGGTCGTGGGATCGAACCCGCGGGCCGCTAGCCTGACCGCCGACATCAACAAGCTCAAGGAGCAGGCGGCGCAGTTTGAGCCCTACCACGCCAGTGCCGGCCTCGTGATTACGAGCGCCGATGCTTCGGCTGACCAGGTCGAGCCCGCCAAGTCCCGCCTCGTCCTGATCTTCACTGTTGTCGGCATCTTCGCCGGGCTGGTGATGATGCTCCTGCGCGAGACGCGCGCCCGCAGCCTGGATTCGGCCACGCAGCTGGCCGACCTGACGGCCCTGCCCGTGTGGAGCGCCGAGCACGGGACGCCCGAGCCGTGGCTGGCCCCCACTCGCATGCTCGCCATGGCGATCGACCGCGACCACTGGGTCGACCTGATCACCGACGCCTCCGACCCGGAGGCCCGCCAGCTGCACCGCGTCCTGTCGCGTTCCCTGGCCGAGACCCGCGTGCCCGCCCCGCGCCTTATCGACATCTACCAGCCCCTGGCCTCCCTCCTCGACGAGGTTCGCCCTTCCCGCCACGTCCTCATCGCCGTGCGCAAGGGCCACGACCTCAAGAAGCTGCACGGCCTCCTCGATGAGCTCGCGCTCATCAACCGCGAGGTCAACGGCATGCTCTACCTGGAGAGCAAGGTCAGCGCCTCCGCTGCGGACACGGACGAGGACGGCTCCGGCTTTGAGGTCATCGAACCTGAGGACGCCCTGAAGCACCCCGCCGACCCGGACGAAACTCAGAACATGGCGGCCTACCCCGCGGATAACCGTCCTGATAAGGCCACCGAAATGACGACGGTTCATAAGAAGATCGACTCCACCGAAGCGAAGGATCAGAAATGAGCGCCGAGGAGACCCTCGAGATCGACGACAAGGCAGCGTCGATCTGGCACGTTGACCGCACCGCCCGCGTCACCCAGCTCATCTCGGGCGACCCGAAGGCGACGCGCGCGCTCGTCTTGGTGCGCGACAACGGACGCAACTCCGACTTCATCGAGATCGACGGTACGACGCACCCAGAATTCAATTCGCGTGTCTCCAGCGTCGAAGCGGCTGGCCCGCGCGGCTGGGAGGAAGGCGCCGGCGCGAAGGTCGACGCCACCGTCATCATGTGCACCGTCGGCTCGTGCGACATGCTCGAGGACGCTGTGCGCGCCATCCTGGCGCAAAAGCACCACCGCTTCTCCCTGGTCGTCGTGGACAACGCTCCAGAAACCGGCCAGACTCGCGAAAAGCTTGCCAGCATCGATGACACCCGCATGACCATCGTGCCCGCCTCGCGTCCGGGCCTGTCGCGCGCTCGCAACCGCGGCGTGCTGGCCGCGCGCGGCGAGGTTATCGTCTTCACCGACGACGACGCGATCGTCGACCCGAACTGGCTGACCGCCATGATCGACCCGTTCACGGCCTCGCCGTACGTGGCCGCGACCACGGGCATCGCTCTGCCTCTCGAGGAACGCTACAAGCCCCAGCGCTGGTTCGAGTCTCGCGGCGGCTTCCCCAAGGACATGAAACCGCGCGTGTGGGCCGCCGGGGACATCCCGGAGGGCTTGGAGGCCCTGGGCGACAAGGGCGAGGGCGGCCCCCTCTTCCCGATCACGACCGCGCGCGTGGGCGCCGGCGTGTGCATGGCTATGCGCCGTGACGTCCTCATGGAGGTCGGCCCCTTCGATCCCGCTCTCGGCGCCGGCACCGCCACGCGCGGCGGCGAAGACCTCGACATGTTCGCGCGCATCCTGGCCACGGGCGACGTCATCGTGCACACGCCCGACGCTCTCGTCCACCACCGTCACCGCATCGACGAGGCCGGCCTGGACAAGCAGATCCGCGGCAACGGTTCCGGCATGGCTGCCCTGCTGACCAAGGCGATCATCGAAAAGCCTTCCGTGCTGTGCACGCTCCTGGGCCGTGTCCCCGCCGTCCTCAAGCGCCTCAAGCCAGGCGGGGCCCGCGTGGCAGGCACCGACGACGATACGCCCGGCTCGCTGACCAGGTCCGAGATCAAGGGCTTCCTTGAGGGCCCCTTCCTCTACCTGTCGTCACGCCGACGCAACAGGCTCGGCGCGCCCAAGGCACCCACCCAGTCGGAGGGCGCCGCCAGCGCGACCGCGTCGGATGCGTCCGCGCCCGCCCAGGCCTCGTCCGAGGGTAACGCCAGCCCCGAAGGGAGCCCCGGCGCGTGAGTTGGGGCCGCGGAATCTGGAGGAAACCGGCCCCCGCGCGCATCGGGCCGCTGCGGGAGGACGTGCAGGACCTGCCGGCCTGGCCCTTTGTCGTGGCCTACGCGGCGTACCTGCTGTGGTGGGTGCTGGGCTCCGGCGACCTCATGTGGTCGTTCTTCGCGATCATCATGCTCGTGCTGATGCTCGGTCGAAGTGGCCTGCGCTTCCCGCCAGGAACGATCATTTGGACGCTCTTCCTGGCGTGGGTCCTCGCCTCCATGTCGATGCTGGACTCGGGCGGTCGCGTCGTCGGCGCGCTCTACCGTTTCTCGCTGCAGCTTGCGCCGGGCATCTTCGCCGTCTACGCGTATAACGCGCGTCAGACCCTGAGCGTGCGCGTCATCGTGGGCACCATGTGGGGCTTCCTCACCTCCACGACGATCGGCGGCTTCATCGCCATGGCGTGGCCCGAGCTGCGATTCAAGACGCTCATGTACTACCTGGTGCCGAAGCCGCTGCACGCTAACGACTTCGTTCGGGAGTTCACCAGGCGCGCGACCACCCAGTGGAACCCTTCGTCGTGGATCCTGTCCGACCCTCGCCCCTCCGCGCCCTTCATCTACTCGAATACCTACGGCAACGTGTATTCGATGATCTTCCCGCTCGCTCTGATCTTCGCCTACGTGCTGTGGCGCGAACGCTCGAAGTACCGCTTCATCGTCGCGGGCGTGTGCGCCCTGTCGGTGATCCCCGCGGCTGCAACCCTCAACCGCGGCATGTATATCGGCCTGATGGTCATCGTCACCTGGGTCGGCTTCCAGCGCCTGCGCGCCGGTGCATGGCGCACAGTTCTGGGGATCTTCGCCGCCCTCGTCGTCGGCGTGTTCGCGTGGCTAGCGACGCCCGCCTCGAAGTCTCTGTTTGAACGCGTCCAGGAATCCTCCTCGACGGAGGACCGCGCGTCGAACTACCTGGAGACCATTACCGAGCTGGCTGAGTCGCCCTTCCTGGGCTTTGGCGCACCGCGCCCCTCGGCCTCGTCCTGGTTGCCCTCTCTGGGCACCCAGGGGCAGTTCTGGACGGTCATCTTCTCCTACGGCCTCGTTGGCGTCACCCTGTTCATTTTCTTCTTCGTGCGCATGTTCCCGCGCATCTGGCGTGCGAAGGACGTCTACGGCTCGATCTTGGGCGGCATCATTTTGGCCACGATGGTTGAGCAGTTCTACTACGGCATGAACACCGGCCTGATGGTCTCCGTTGTCGCCGTCGCCCTCTTGTCGCGTCACCTTGAGGAGGAGAGCGACCCGCTGCGCGCGGCCGCCGCTCAGGCGGGTCGGCCCACGCCCGGCTCCGTTGCAGGTACGGTGCGTTCTGCGCGTCCGGTTCGTTTGGGCGAATGGGGAAGCCCCGCCGCGAACGACGGGGCTTTCTCCACTCAGATGCTGGCGCGACTCAACAGGTCGGGTCGTCGGGGAACGAGTAACCGGCAAGCTTCCAGTTCTGACCGTCCTTCACAAACCGAAGATAAGTGAGGGCGCGGGTCATGGCCGTGTCGTCCGTGAGAACCGTGCCGGCGTCGTTCAGGATGCGCACTGAGGAGGAGTCCACGCACACCGACACGGTGACGTTTCCGGCCCCGTCATCCTCGATGACCTGCGGGTTCTCGATGGTGGGTGTGCCTTCGGAGTACAGGCCTTCGGTCGTCCACTCCAGGGCCTTGGCGTCGAACTCTTCGAGCGCGGATTCGGTCAGGACGGAGGATAGGTCGGTGGCCTGGGCCTGCTCGGGGTCGGCGTACGCGTCCCATATGGTGGTCATGACGTACGAGGCCTGCGCGCCGGCGTCCGCGTCCGTGCCCATCGAGCCGGTGGTGTTGGCCGGGCCCGCCGACTGCGGCGTAATGGTCTTGGCAATGGATTGCGGGGCGCCGGATTGGCCGGGGCCCACGCTCTGTGCGCCGGACGCGGCAGCGGTCGTGTCGGCCTCCGACGAACCCATCAGGCGCAGGCCGACGACGATGACGAGCGCGACGACCACGAGGATCGCCACTGCGAGGATGCTCTTCTTACGAGCGGGGGAGAGTGAGTTGATGAAGTCCATGTGTTTCCCATCGATCGGTTATAGGGAAAGGCTACCGCGCGGTAGCGGGAAGGTTACTCATGAGTGAGACAAATCAAGCCAGGCGTTCCCTCGCTCGCGGGGGCATCGTCGGCTTCGTCGGCGCCATGGCCTCGGCGATCCTGGGCTTCGCGTTCACCATCATTCTCTCGCGCATGCTGGGCACGACCGGCGCGGGCGTCGTCACGCAGGCGACCGGTGTCTTCGCGATCGTCATGGCCCTGGCGAAGGTGGGCCTGGACTCGACCGCGATCTACCTGATGCCTCGTCTGTCGCTCGATTCACCGCAGGAGATCCGCGCGACCCTGTCCTTCATGGCGACCATGACGGTGGGGGTGTCCACCGTGTGCGTCCTCATTCTCGAGGCCGTGGCTCCGTTGATCTGGAACGCGGAGGTCTCGGGTGCTACCCGCGCGGTCCTGTGGTTCGTCCCCATCGGGGCGCTGACCCTCGTGGCCTCCGCCGCGCTGCGGGCGCTGGGTAACATGCGCGAATACGTGCTCGTGCAGAACCTCATTCTGCCTGGCCTGCGCCCTCTCCTCGTCGCGCTCGCGGCTGCTGTCACTGGCTCGCTGGCGCTCGTGTCGGTGGCGTGGGCCCTGCCCTTCGTCGTTGTTCTCGTGGCGTCCTGGTGGCTACTTCTCAAGCACATGCCGTCGGCCGCGGACTCGGTGGGGCGCTGGCCGAGTGCGCAGCGTCGTCGTCAGGTCGTTTCTTTCGCACTGCCGCGTACTCTCACCGCCGGTCTCGAACAGGCTCTGCAGTGGCTGGATGTCCTGCTCGTCGGCCTGCTCGCCGGGGACGCCGCCTCGGGCATCTACGGCGGCGCGATCCGCTTTATTCAGGCCGGCATGGTCGTCGATACAGCCCTGCGCGTGGTTGTCTCCCCGCAGTTCTCCAAGCTCTTGCACCAGAGGCGCACGAGCGAGCTGCGTGACCTGTACGCCACCGCCTCAATCTGGCTGGTCCTCTTCGCCGCGCCGATCTACACCCTCATGGCGATCTTCGCCCCGGCCCTCATGAGGATCTTGGGCGATGGCTTCGCTCCGGGCGCCAACGTGCTCGTCGTTTTGTGCATCGGCTCGATCGTGACCTTCATGGCTGGCAACATCCACTCCCTGCTCATCATGAGCGGGCGCTCTGGCTGGGCGGCCGTGAACAAGGTTGTCGTCCTGACGTTCAACGTTGTGGGAAACGTCATCTTCATTCCTCGTGGAGGTATGGTGGCCGCCGCGATCGTGTGGGCGGTGTGCATGGTGCTTGACGCTGCGATGGCAACTATTCAAGTTTCGCGTTTCATTGGCGTTACACCAAAATTATCCGAGGTGGTCAAGCCAATCCTCGTTGTTGGCGTTTCTGCGGTCATTCCGGGCGGTTGTATAGCGTGGATTTGTGGGCGCGATTCCTTCGCGGGGACGGTCCTTGGGTCGGCCCTGTCGATCCTCGTTTTTGCTTGTGTTTGTTGGCTTTTGCGAGCGCATCTGCACCTGTCGGGACTTGGGTCCTTGGCGAAGAAAAAGCGGGGATAAGGAAGGGGAATATGATGCGCCTGTGAAAGTGATGCTTGACCGGCCGGTTGATGAAGGATCCCTTGTTGTGTAATCATTGATGCAACAAGTTATTGTCCCCTTGAAAGGTCGTGTCATGGCTTCCGCACTTTCGCGCCTTGTAACCATTGCGTCTGCGCCGATTATTGCGTGTGCCTCCCTTGCGTTTGCGCCGATGGCGCACGCCGATAATGGTGATCAGCCCCCTGTTTCCCCTGGTCAGGCTATTGTTCATGATGGCCTCAGCGCCGCAACCGCCGCAGCATCGTGCTGGGACATCAAGCAGCGCGACCCCAACTCGCAGGACGGCACCTACTGGCTGCAGACCCCCGCGATGGATGCCCCCGCTCAGTTCTTCTGTGACCAGACCACGGACGGCGGCGGCTGGGTCATGATCGGCCGCGGCCGTGAAGGCTGGGAACCGTGGAGTGTCGGCAAGGGCGATCCTGCCAAACTGGCCACCCGCGAGCGCAACACCGACGCCTTCGACGTCGTTCAGCTCTCCAACGACTCGGTCAACGATCTCCTCAATCATGAGAACGTCAAGGATCAGCCGGACGGCGTTCGCGTCCTGCGTTCCTGGAGTGCTTCGGGCCGTTCCTACCAGAAGCTGAACCTGAAGTTCTCCAAGATGACGGACTTCGTGTGGCCTTTCAAAATGGCTCACCCGGCCAGTCTTTCGATTGATGACCGCGCTCCGGTCTCGGGCCTCCTGTGGAACACCCTGGGTTACGACCAGGGTTGGAACGCCTTGCAGGTCTACCCTTCGGGTCGCACCGGCTGGACGGTGGGCTGGGGCTACGGCGCCGGCGCGGCGAACTGGACCGGTGACCTGAGCTCGCCGACCTCCTTCTTCCATAAGAACGGGCAGACGGTCTTCGCCTACTCCGAGGCCTACGTGCGTCCGCGCATCTCCTCGGACTCCTTTACCCCCATCCCCGACGAGGGCGTGGCCGGGTCTACCGTGACCCGCGCCGTGTCCAACTACGCGGCCAAGACCTCGTGGGGCGTCACCGGTAACATCAACGGCTCCTACGCCGAAGGTTCGATCCAGGTCCAGGCGCTGGCGCAGGTCGGCTCCACCATGTACGTGGGCGGCAACTTCACCGGGGTCAAGCAGGGTGAAAATGGCTCCGAGACCGCCTCGCGCGGCCTGGCCGCCTTCGACGTCAATACCGGCGACTGGACCGGCCAGACCTTCGACTTCAATAACCAGGTTAAGGCCCTCCTCGTGCTGCCCGACGGTCGCCTCCTCGTGGCCGGCGACTTCACGCGCGTCAACGGCGAGACCCACATCGGCACCGTCGCGATCGACCCCTCCACCGGGAAGGTTGATCCCTCGTGGGACCTGTCCATCAGGAATGCCATCGGCGGCGGCCTGGTGAGTGTGCGCGCCCTTGACTACTACAACGGCTACGTGTACATGGGTGGCGTGTTCACCCACCTGAGCGGCGGCGGCACCTCCAGCGTCTACGGCCGCAACGCGGCGCGCGTCTCCCTGGATTCGCGCCCCGACCGCAGCTGGAACCCCGAGTTCAGTGGTTCCGTGCAGGCCGTTGGCGTCAGTGAGGACAACGGTTCCTTCTACGCCGGTGGACACTTCACCCGTGCGCACGGCTCCGAGCGCGCCTGGTACGCCGCCAAGTTCTCCACGGAGGCCGGCGCCGCGCAGGATACGAGCTTCGACTTCCAGCCCTCCACCGTGAGCGCCGGCAAGTACCAGCAGACCATCTCTACCGGAGGTAGTCGCGTCTTCATCGGCGGTTCCGAGCACTCCCTGTTCGGCTACGACACGCAGACGAACCAGCGCACCTCCGGCTCGGTGACCTTGAGCATGGGCGGCGACATGCAGGCCAGCACCATCTCCTCCAAGGGCGTCATCTATGCGTCCTGCCACTGCTCCGACGGTGCCTACCAGGACAAGTACGACTGGGCCGTCTCCGACCGCTGGTCGCGCATCGACGAGATCAAGTGGGTCGGCGCGTGGGATGCCACCACCGGCGAGAACCTGCATTGGACGCCCTTCGAGCTCTCCTCCAAGCGTAAGACCGGCGCGTGGGCCCTGACGACCGACACCAACGGCAACCTGTGGGTCGGCGGCGACTTCGACCTGTCCCACATCGACGCCTCGCATACGCAGTGGAACGGCGGCTTCGCCCGCTTCGACAACCGCGACAACGTCGCGCCCGAGACCCCGACGCTCGTGCGTACCTCGGCCTCGACTCCTCAGACCGTGACCCTGGCGTGGGACGGTGTTTCCGACGCAGTTTCCTACGAGATCCTGCGCGACGATCGCCCGATCGCCTCCACGACCTCGACTACCGTTGAGGTTCCGCGCGGCGGCAACAACCGCTTCTTCGTGCGCGCTGTCGACGCGTCGGGCAACCGCTCCGCGACCACCTCGGTCTACGTGCCCCCGGCCCAGGGCGAGGTTGATCCTGCGAACCCGGTCCTGCTGGATGCGGGCGCCACGTGGAGCTACCGCGCCCAGACCAGTGCGGCTCCCGAGAACTGGGCCCAGGCCTCGTTCGATGATTCCCAGTGGTCCACCGGCGCCGCGCCCCTGGGCTACGGTGACTCCCGCATCGCCACCGTCCTGGCGTCCAACATCACGCGCCCCGTGACCTCCTACTTCCGCTCGCACTTCCAGGTGTCCGACGCGCGCGCCCTCAAGGGTGTCACCGTCAAGTACCTGGCCGACGATGGTGCCGTCGTCTACGTCAACGGCACCGAGGTCGACCGCACGCGCATCGACGCTGGCCCCGTCAGCTACACGACCCGCGCCAACGCCGCGCCGAGCTACACGGCTGCCTCGAACTCGGTCTCCGAGGTCTTCGTCCCGGCCGCCCTGCTCACCAGTGGTGACAACGTCATCGCGGTCGAGACGCACGTGAACTACACGCGCAGCGCGACCCTGGGCATGTGGGCATCCGTCCAGCGCGTCGAGGGAACCCCCGATTCGGTGCCCGGCGACGATGCGGTGACGCCCGAGCCGGAGCCTCAGCCCCAGCCCGAGCCGGAGCCGGCGCCCGTTCCCGATCATCAGAAGCTGGAGCCGTCGAACCTCGAGGACGCCACGAAGCCGATCGCCATCAACGCCATGACGAACGGCGAGGTCATTCCCTCGGCCACCACGCAGTGGAACTACTGGACGTCCATGAACGCGCCCGCCACGGACTGGGCAACCACCGCAGACCTGAAGGACTGGTCGCGCGGCGCCGGCCCGATCGGCTGGGGCGACCCGCAGGCCGCCACCAGCCTCGACATCGCCAAGAAGGACCGTCCCGTGACGTACTACTTCGCGCGCGACATCGACCTGGGTACCATCACGCCCTCCACCACGCTCACCGTCAAGGTGCGTGCAGACGATGGCGCAGTCCTGCGCGTCAACGGAAAGGTCGTGGATACGAAGCGTATGTCACCTGGCAACATTACCCACGGCACATACGCGAACGCGGCGGTGACGGCCACGCAGGCAGCCTCTGATCTGCTCGAGGTTACCGTCCCGGCCAGCTACTTGACAGATGGTGTCAATAGGATCGGCGTTGAGGAGCATGTGAACTACAGGAACACCCCGTCGATGACCTTCGACTTGACCGCCACGATGGTCAAATAGAGGAGATTTCGTGCCTCTTCGAGCAGGTTGATGTGACGTTGTGACTAGTCTGGACAGTTTGACCACACGCATATATTCCTGTTGACAAAGGGGAGCCCTCGCCGGTGCGGCGAGGGCTCCCTCGTATGTGGTACAACACTCTCGTTTCTTGCTAACCACGTGGTTGAGCACAAGGGGTTTTCGTGACACTATAGGGGTAACCATTAACGCGATACCTGTGAGGATCCGATGAAATTTTTCCGCCGTTGCCTGGCACTCGGCTTGGCGTCAATAACCGGTTTCGGAGTGCTTGCACTCAGTCCCGTCGCAGCTCAGGCGGCAGTTGATCCGCTCCACGATGGCCTCTCCGAGGCGACCGCAGCGGCCTCCTGCTGGGAGATTAAGCAGAACGATCCGCGATCCGCGGACGGTACCTACTGGCTCCAGACATCCACGATGGAGGCCCCCGGCCAGTTCTTCTGTGACCAAACGACGGACGGCGGCGGCTGGGTCATGATTGGCCGAGGCCGCGAAGGCTGGGAAACCTGGGGACAGGGCAACGGCGATCAGACCCGACTCCAGACCCGCCCGCGCACCGCCGGTGACTTCGAGGTCGTTCAGGCCTCCCACGAAACCGTCAACGGACTCCTCGGCGGCACCAAGGTCTCCGACCTGCCCGACGGCGTCATGGTCCAGCGCGCCTGGAACCACCGTGGCAGCTCCTACCAGACCGTGCGCATGCAGTTCCCCAAGATGAGTGACTTCATCTGGCCGTTCAAGAGTGCTCACCCCGTCAACGTCAAGTTCAACCGGGAGTGGTGGGTTAACGGCGGCATCGTCTGGTCCGGCTTCGGCACCAACGCCGGCTGGGGATACGTCAACCTGACGGCCTCCCCTCAGAACCAATACACGATGGGCTTCGGCTACGGCCCCCTCGCCTCCTCGTGGTACGACACTTCCTCCTCGACCTCCTACTTCCACCGCAACGGGTCGATCATCAACCCCTACGCGGAGGTCTACGTCCGCCCCGAGCTGCGCTCCACGGACTCTTCCTTCCGCGCCATCAGTGACGGCGGTCTGGCCGCCGAAACCCAGAAGGCCTCGGTGTCTGAATTCGCCACCCCCACGACCTGGGGAGTGACCGGCAACCTCAACGGCTCGATCCAGGAGGGCAGCATCCAGGTGCAGGCCTTCGAACAGATCGGCTCGACCATGTACGTGGGTGGCAACTTCACCGGCGTGCAAAAGGGCAAGAACGGCCAAGAGATCACCTCTCGCGGCCTGGCCGCCTTCGACGCCGTGACGGGTGACTGGACCGGCCAGACCTTCGACTTCAACAACCAGGTCAAGGACCTCGTGGAGCTGCCCAGCGGCAAGCTCCTCGCCGTCGGTGACTTCACCAAGGTCAACGGCGAAACCCGCGTGGGCACCGTCCTCATCGACCCCGCGACCGGGCAGATCGACCCCTCGTGGAACCTCCAGGTACGCAATGGCAACGGCGGGCGCGTCAGCGTGAAGTCCGCGAAGGTGATCGACGGACGCATTTACCTGGCCGGTGCCTTCACTCACCTGTCGGGCAACGGCGTTTCCTCCGTCTACGCCCGTAACGCCGGGCGCCTTGACCTGACCGGCACACCCGACCGCTCCTGGAACCCCGAGTTCAACGGCACCGTCGCCGATATCGACGTCGACGAGGCCGACACCTACTTCTACGCAGCCGGATTCTTCACGCGCATCCACGATCGCGTCGCCGAGAACGCCGCCCGCGTTGAGACGTCCGCGGGTGCCACGCTCGACCAGTCCTGGTCCTTCCGCCACTCCTACTTCATCGGCAAGTACCAGCAGGCCGTCACCGTTGGTAACGGGCGCGCCTACTTCGGCGGCTCGCAGCACTCGCTGTTCGGCTACAACACCTCCGACATGAGCCGCACCTCCGGGTCCATCACCATGCAAAACGGCGGCGACCTTCAGGCCACGACGGCCTCCGCGACAGGCGTCATTTATGGCTCCTGCCACTGCTCGGACTACACCTTCCAGGACGCCTACCAGTACCTGGCCCTGGGCAACACCTGGACCCGCGCCGACGAAATCCAGTGGGTAGGCGGATGGGACCAGGCCACCGGCCGTCAGCTCGGATGGACCCCCTACCGACTGTCTTCCCTGCGCTCCACCGGTGCGTGGGCCCTCGAAATGGGAGACGACGGCGCCCTGTGGGCCGGCGGCGACTTCAACTTCTCCTTCACGTCCAAGACGGCCGGCCAGTGGTCCGGCGGCTGGGTGCGCATGCCCGCCCGCAACGCCACCGCCCCCGCGGTGCCCGCCAACCTGCGCGCCTCCGACGGCAACTCCCAGCAGGTGACCCTCAAGTGGTCCTCCGTGCCTGGTGCCGACTCGTACCAGATCCTGCGCGACGATCGCACGATCGCCACCACGACCTCGACGTCCGTCACCGTGCCCCTGGGCGGCAACAACCGCTTCTTCGTGCGCGCCGTCGCCTCCGACGGCCTGGTCGGCGCCACGACCCACGCCTACACGGTCGATGCCAACGGCCAGCCCGCCCGGCCCGACGACGCCACCATCCTCGTCGAGGACGACGCCACCTGGGCGTACCACTGGTCCAACGACGCGGTCGCGCAGGACTGGGCCCAGACCTCGTACGACGACTCCTCCTGGAGCCGCGGCACCGCCCCCATCGGCTACGGCGCCCCCGACCTGGGCACCACCCTCAAGCCCGGCACGCCCAAGACCCGCCCGCTGACCACCTACGCGCGCACCAACTTCACGGTCGCTGACCCCACCGCAATCGGCGGCATCAACGTCTCCGTGACGGCCGACGACGGCGCCGTGGTCTACGTCAACGGCACCGAGGTTGTGCGCCAGCGCATGAGCGAGGGCACCGTCACCGCCGGCACCTACGCGTCCGCCGCGGCGACGACCGCGTCCGCCCGCGCCGACCGACAGCTGGTCTTCGTCCCCGCGTCCCAGCTCGTTGCCGGCACCAACACGCTGGCCGTCGAAACCCACCTGAACTACCGCTCCACGGCCTCGATGACCATCGACGGAACCGTTCGGACCGTGGCAAAGGGCGACGTGCCCGAACCCGAGCCGCAGCCCCAGCCGGAACCCGAGCCGCAGCCCCAGCCCGACCCGGACAAGCCGATCACTCCTGACCCGGACAAGCCGCTTGAGGTCCTGGACGTCTCCGGCGTCAACTTCGGCGAGTTCATGCCCACCGGGGAGTACTGGAACTACTGGGTCTCCAAGGAAGCCCCCGACGCCAAGTGGAACTCCACCGCGAACCTGGCACAGTGGAAGCACGGCGCCAGCCCGCTCGGCTGGGGCGACCGTGACGCCGGTACCCCCTTCGTCATGGAGAAGGCCGACCGACCCATCACGACGTACTTCGCCCGCGACGTGAACCTGGGTACCATCAGCGCCGACTTCGAGCTCACGCTCACCGTCCGCGCCGATGACGGAGCCGTTGTCTACATCAACGGAACCGAAGTCAAGCGCATCAACATGCCGGAAGGAACCATCACCCCGAACACGAACGCCAAGTCCAACGTCTCGCTGGGCACGGCCAAGAACAACCTCCAGACCATCACCGTTCCGCGTGATCTTCTGAAAGATGGTGTCAATCGCATCGCGGTCGAAGAGCACGCGAACTACGCTGGAGCTGTGTCCGTTTCCTTCGATCTCAAAGCAAGCCTGCTGAGGTAATCGACATGACTCTCCAGTCGCCCAACGCTGGCGGCCTCGACCAGAGCGAGGCCGCCGGCGCGGCCGGCCCCAGCGCCGCCGATCCCGCCTTCGACCTGATGGCGCAGCGCGTGCTCACCCGTGGGCACGCCACCACGTGGCTCAACCACTGGTCGCTGCTGCACGCCGACTTCCGTGCGTTGACGCGCATGAACACCGTCGGCTTCGACGGAACGCTCCTGCAGATGCGACTGCGCGCAGCCGGACACGAAGTGGCTCGCACGTCGGCGGACCTTGTCCTGCCCCACGTCTTCTCTCGCCTTGACGACGGCACTCGAATCACCCTGATCGGTGCCGTTCCCGAGGCCGGCGAGGCGGCAGCGCGGCGCCTGGAGCGTTTCGACGTCCAGGTCATCGACGGCTACGACGGACTGCGCCGCTTCAAGGCGCAGCCTTCCGTACTGGCGGACTTCGAGCCCCGGCTCGTGATCGTGGGCCTGGGCGCTGGCTTGCAGGAGGTCGTCGCCTCGGTCGCACTCGGGCTCGTGCCCGAGGCGTCCGTGTGCACGGCAGGCGGCTGGATCGACCAGTACGCCAAGGCTGCCGACGACTACTTCCCCGACTGGGTGCACGCCGCCCGCCTGGGATGGGCCTGGCGCATCGCGCACGAGCCCAAGCGTCTCACCAAGCGCTACACGGTCGAAGCCCTGGACTTCATCGCGCACTGGCCCGAGCTGATTCGTCGTCTCGAGGCCATGGGAACCTTCGACGAGCTCGGCCTCGTCGTGGATAAGAGGGACGCGTCGGCGTGATCGGCGTGCTCTAAGCACTGCTTGCGACAGGCGGGCCAGACCCGTGAGGGTCTGGCCCGCCTTCCCGTATCCGACGGGTACGCACGAGCCTGGGGGTGAGCTGCCTGCGAGACCGGGGGAGTGGGGAGCGCGAGCCTGGGGGAGCGGGGAGTGTGGCCGGTTTGTGTCGTTACTACTCGGCTGGGCGTCTCGCGCACCGGTACGGACGGTGCGTGCCCGAGTGGCCGCGCCGATGGGGCTAACAGCTGTTCGAAGTCCAGGGAGCGACAGAGCACGTGTGCCTCGTCAGGAGACACGGTGACGCGCGAAATCAGCGCGAAACTATACTGTCGAGTGCGTGCTCAAACGCTGACGACACACCTTGAAACGGCGAGCACGAGGTGAGTCTCAGGCGAGGCCCGTGACACTACTTCTGACGCTCCTGTTAGGTACGCAACAACGGTTAGTGGGGTATTGACAGTGTCGTCACGATGCGTTCGGGAACCCGTCAATCAGCAACTGTGTCAAGCATTCGTAAAGTCACCGGTAGCGCCAATCTAGCATGCACGCGGCAATTATCCATTCGTGTTGCATTCCGATGGGGCCGGGGAAAAGTGGGAGTGCTTCGCCTGCGCAACCCGCCTGAGGAGGTGCTAACTGGGAAGGAATCCCAGTGGGCCACGGGGAGCGCTCTGAGGGCTGTTGGAGGCACCTAGGGGGTTTCTTAATGCTCCCTGAGGCCCTCGTAGGGGCAGAGAAGCTCTGGCGTGCGGACTGCCCCTGCGGTCGCTACGAGGCCTGCGCGTGTCTCATAAGCGCTTCCAGGCCTCGCGGGACTTGTTTTTGCGTAGCCTGCACAATTGGCAAAAGGGTGAGGCCCGAGCCTCTCGGCTCGGGCCTCACCCAATCACACACACGCAGAAAGAATCAGTAGGCTCCCTCGGAACGCAGCAGAGCGGGAACCGTCTGCAGCATGATCCACGCATCGAGCGTGAGGGAACGGTGCTGGGCGTAGGACAGATCCAGGTGGACGGTCTCATCCCAGGAGAGGTTGGAACGGCCCGAAATCTGCCACAGGCCGGTGATGCCCGGGCGGACGGCGAACTTGCCCATGACGCGCGGCTCGTACTGCGCGACCTCGCTGGGGAGCGGGGGGCGCGGGCCGACGAGAGACATATCACCGCGCAGAACGTTGAAGAGCTGGGGCAGCTCGTCAATGGACGTCTTGCGCAGGAAGGAGCCGATACGCGTAATACGCGGGTCGTTTGCCATCTTGAACATGATCGAGTTGCCGGCGCTGGCATCGGCCTCGTTGGCCTCGGCCAGAGAATCCTTCATGGCCTCGGCGTCAACACGCATCGTGCGGAACTTAATCATGGTAAAAGTCGTGCCATCGAGGCCCACGCGCTCCTGGGTGAAGAAAGCGGGGCCGCCATCGTTCAGGCGCACTGCTGCGGCGACGATGATCCACACCGGCGTCAGCAGGATAATGCCAATGAGCGAGGCGATAATGTCGCACATGCGCTTGATTGCGTTGTCGGCGGACGCGGCGAAATTGGACGCATGCTCGAACGCGAGAGCCGTCGATGCGGCGCGTGCAGTTGGCTTCGTCAATGTTGTCATCTGTGCGTCTTCCTTCTACTTCTTCAAACTCAAATACTGTAGGTCGGTTAGAGGAGTGAATCCCCCGAACTTCGGGACATTTACTGGGTAAATATCCCGTGAGCGCCTCAGTCACCGTTAGGTGTTAACCCTAGTCTATCCATACGGTTAACTTATTTGCTAACCAAAGGGTTAAGTACAAGGGAAATTGGGCTGTGATTTCATGCACCGGTGATCTTGTCCGGCTCGACCTGTCAGACTGGGTGACCATGTGGTAGTCGTCTGACACCTTGGAAGAATGCGCAGGTCATCGTGGGACGATAGACTTGTACATGCGTCGTGACTGGCGAATTAGGTGGGGAACCACCGGGGAGCGGCGCGCCTGCATCGAGAGCCGCCCGCCTGGGCTTGAAGTTGCGGACATCACATTCGAATGATCAACAGGAGAACCACATGGACTCCCTCAACGACATGACACTGGCGCAGCTGGACCCCGAAATCCAGGCAGTGCTGGACGCCGAGCTGGGGCGCCAGCGCGAGACCCTCGAGATGATTGCATCGGAGAATTTCGTTCCGCGCGCTGTGCTTCAGGCGCAGGGCTCCGTTCTGACGAACAAGTACGCGGAGGGCTACCCCGGCCGCCGCTACTACGGTGGCTGCGAGTTTGTCGATGTTGCCGAATCGCTCGCGATCGAGCGCGCGAAGCAGGTCTTCGGCGGCGACTACGTCAACGTTCAGCCCCACGCTGGTGCGCAGGCAAACGCCGCTGCCCTCATGGCCATGGCCAATGTCGGTGACACGATCCTGGGCCTGTCGCTGGCTCACGGCGGTCACCTCACCCACGGCATGCGCCTGAACTTCTCGGGCAAGAACTACAAGGCCGTCGCCTACGAGGTCGATCGCGAGACCATGCGCATCGAGCCCGAGAAGGTTCGCGAGGCCGCCCTGGCCGAGCGCCCCCGGGTCATCATCGCCGGTTGGTCCGCCTACCCGCGTCACCTCGACTTCCAGGCCTTCCGCGACATTGCGGACGAGGTTGGTGCCGCCCTGTGGGTGGACATGGCCCACTTCGCGGGCCTCGTGGCTGCCGGCCTGCATCCCAACCCGGTCCCCCACGCCGACGTCGTGACGACGACGGTCCACAAGACCCTGGGCGGGCCTCGTTCCGGCATGATCATCTCCTCGCGCGGCGAGCAGTGGGGCAAGAAGCTCAACACCGCCGTGTTCCCCGGCCAGCAGGGCGGCCCCCTCATGCACGCGATCGCCGCCAAGGCCATCGCCATGAAGGTCGCGCAGACCGAGGAGTTCAAGGATCGTCAGCGCCGCACGATCGAAGGCGCGCAGATTCTGGCCGAGCGCCTGGGCGCAGACGACGCCAAGAACGCCGGCATCAAGCTGGTCACGGGCGGCACGGACGTGCACCTGGTCCTGGTTGACCTGGTTGATTCCGAGCTCAACGGCCAGCAGGCCGAGGACCTGCTGCACGAGGTGGGCATCACCGTTAACCGCAACGCGGTCCCCTTCGACCCGCGTCCGCCGGCCGTCACCTCCGGCCTGCGTATCGGCACCCCCGCCCTGGCCTCGCGCGGCTTCGACGCCGAGGACTTCGCCGAGGTCGCCGACATCATCGGCACGACCCTGGCTCAGGGAGCTTCCGGCGCAAACGTTGAGGTGGACGCGCTGCGCGCCCGCGTCAAGAAGCTGACGGACAAGCATCCCCTGTACGCGGGGCTCGAGCAGTGAGGGCTCCCTGGGAGGGGCCCGCGCGGGTTCTCGATGGGACGGCGACCGCCGCCGCTATCAAGGCCGAGCTCAAGGAGCGCGTGGATCGACTGCGCGAGGCCGGGGTCGTCCCCGGGCTCGGCACGATCCTGGTGGGCGAGGACCCGGGGTCCGTCGCCTACGTCGCGGGCAAGCACCGCGACTGCGCCGAGATCGGTGCTGAATCGATCCGCGTAGACCTGCCCGCCGATGCGACGCAGGAACAGGTGGAAGCCGCCATTGATCAGCTCAACGGCGATCCGGCATGCACTGGATACATCGTGCAGCTGCCCCTGCCCCGCGGCATCGACGCGAACGCTGTCCTGGAACGTATCGATCCGGCCAAGGACGCGGACGGCCTGCACCCGATGAACCTCGGGCGCCTGGTTCTTCGTGGCTCCGGCCCCATCGACTCGCCTCTGCCCTGTACGCCGCGCGCGGTCATCGAACTCGTGGAGCGCCACGGGATCGATCTGGCTGGTCAGAATGTGTGCGTCATTGGGCGAGGCGTGACGGTGGGCCGATCCATTGGCCTACTCATGATGCGCAAGGAAGTTAACGCCACGGTCGACATTTGCCATACGGGCACTGCTGATGTGGCAGATCACGTGCGCCGCGCGGACGTTATCGTCGCGGCTGCTGGTTCCGCCGGAATCGTTACTCCCGATATGGTGACCCCCGGTGCGGTCGTCCTGGACGTGGGTGTGAGTCGCGTACGGGGTGAGAACGGCAAGGCTCGGCTCATGGGCGACGTCGCAGACGGCGTGGACCAGGTAGCGTCCTGGCTCAGCCCCAACCCGGGCGGAGTTGGCCCGATGACGCGTGCCCTGCTGGTCACGAACGTCGTTGAAGCAGCGGAACGCCAGGCGGGCCTCGGCCCCCGGTAAACGATCCGCATGCCGGCGGCGCCCGGAGCGACGACAACGCGCGAGAGGCGCGGTGAGGATACCCATTCCTCGCCGCGCCTCCTCGTTCATCTAGACTGAAGAAAACTCTTGTTAAGGAGAAAACGATGACTCTGACGGTGACCACCGTAAACCTCAACGGTATTCGCGCCGCCCATAAGCGCGGCTTCCTGGACTGGCTGGGGGCCTCCGATACGGACGTGCTGCTCATGCAGGAGGTGCGCGCGCCCGAGGAGATCTCCCGCGAGATCATGGGCGAGGCCTGGGAGAGCGTGTGGGTTCCCTGCCGTATCAAGGGTCGTGCGGGCGTGGGTGTAGCCGTGCGACGTGGGCGTGCGGTCCTGGAGGGTGAGCCCCGCCTGATCCTCGACGATGCTGAGACGGACGTGGATTCGGGCCGCTGGCTCGAGGTCGTCGTGCGACCCGAGGGCGGCGATACCCCCGTGCGTGTCGTTTCGGCCTACTTCCACTCGGGCGAGAAGGACACTCCCAAGCAGGAGGCCAAGATGGCGCACCTGCCGCGCATCGGCGCCCGCATGGCCGAGCTCATCGCCGAGGAGGCCGCCGGCGGCATCTCCTCGCTCGTGTGCGGCGACTTCAACGTCGTGCGCTCCGAGGCTGATATCAAGAACTGGAAGCCCAACCACAACAAGCGCGCCGGCGTCCTCGATGAGGAGATCGTCTTCCTGAACCAGTGGGTCGAGGAGGGCTGGCGCGACACCGTGCGCGATTTGGCCGGCGACGTGCAGGGCCCGTACTCGTGGTGGTCGTGGCGCGGGCAGGCCTTCGTCAACAACGCGGGCTGGCGCATCGACTACCAGTATGCGACGCCCGCGCTGGGGGAGCGTGCGCGCTCCTTCGAGATCGGCCGCGCCGACGAATACGCGGAGCGTTTCTCTGATCACGCGCCGGTGAGCGTCACCTACGACATCTGATGTGTCATCGACGAGGCCGTGGCTGGCCTGGGAACGAGCGTTTCCTGGGTGGCCGCGGCCTTTACCGTCCCCGGGTGGCCACGGCCTTTCGTGTCTGCAGGCGACCATGGCCTTTCGTGTCTGCGGGTGACCTGTTGTATGACCTGTGGCACTGTTTTCCAAAATTTCGCACGTAATTCGTTTGGGTGAAGTTTCAATAATCGCTGGAAACGTTGCAATTCCAACAGTGTGACTTCAAAATTTGAAGTAGTCGCGAGGGAATTACGTGCGATATTGATGGGGCCTGGCTGCCGTGCTCGTTGATGATGGTGGCTGTTCCCAGGGTCAATACGCATCCGGATAGGTAATGAACATCCGGATAGCTTATGAACATCTGGATAGCTTAATAACCTATCCGGATGTGCATAACCTATACACGTGCGCGCAACCTATCCGGATAATGCCCTGAAGATGGGGCTGTGGGTCCTGGCGGTGCTTGCAGATGGTGGTGTGGCTTGGGCTAGCTACTAGCAGTAACGAGAGTGCCGGTGTGGAGGGCGCCGGGAACATCGGCGGGTGACCTGTTGTGTGAGCTGTGGCACTGTTTTTCCCAAAATTTCGCACGTAATTCGTTTGGATGAAGTTTCAACAATCGCTAGAAACGTTGCAATTCCAACAGTGTGACTTCAAAATTTGAAGTAGTCGCGAGGGAATTACGTGCGACATTGATGGGGCCTGGTTGCGGTGCCTGTGGGCGGTGGTGGGTCCTGGCGCTGGGCTGCTAGCGGTAACGAGAGTGCCGGTGTGGAGGGTACCGGGAACACCAGCGGGCGACCTGTTGTATGAGCTGTGGCACTGTTTTTCAAAATTTCGCACGTAATTCGATTGGGTGAAGTTTCAACAATCGCTAGAAACGTTGCAATTCCGACAGTGTGACTTCAAAATTTGAAGTAGTCGCGAGGGAATTACGTGCGACATTGATGGGGCCTGGTTGTGGGGCCTGTGGGCGGCGGCGGGTCCTGGCGCTGGGCTGCATGCAGCGATGAGAGGGCGGCGTGAGGCCTGCGGGGCCTGGTTGTGGGGCCTGTGGGCGGCGGCGGGGCCTGGCCGGGCTTCGAGATCGATCACTCCGAGCGAAGCTCGTGTGTGGCGATCTCGCGGGCGGGCCGCCGCCCACAGGCGCAACCGGCCGGATCAAGTGGGCAGGCCTCGCGCCGCCCGAAATGTCAGTGGGTGCGCGCAGCCCGGAAGTGTGGTGGCAATGCTGCCGCACGGGAGTGTGGCGGTGAAGATGGCGCGCGGAGGGCTGGCAGCTGCCAGGAGGCAATCAGCGACCGGAGGCGTCGAAGTCGAACAGGGCCATCGAGGAGTAGATGCCCGAGGGGTCGATGCGGTCCAGGCGGAAGCCGGGGACGATCCACGAGGCCTCGACGGTGGCGCCGATGTCGAGCGCAAGATCGAGGGCGATATCGTCGACGTCCTGAGCAAGCGTCACGTGTGGGTGGTAGGGAAAGCGCGTCTCGTGATCGAGGGGGCCGGATCGGATCTCCTCGGCGAGATCTGTGCACGCGGAGGCGCCTTCAGCCAGCGTCATGAAGGCGACGTTCGAGATGGGACGGAAGGAATCCGTGCCAGACAACGTGACGCGGAAGGGGGCGTGGCGCGAGGCGATGGAGCGCAGGTGGTCGATGACGTCGGCGCGAGCCTCGCGTGCGACGGGGGTGGGTGGCATGAGCGTGATGTGCGCGGGGATGCGCGATCCGGCGAGGTCTCCCAGGCGCAGGCGCAGCTCGGTGAGCTGTGTGACCCACGGTTCGGGGATCGCGACGACGACGCCGAGCCAGTCCTGGCCGGGAAGTCGTTGGGGGAGGAACATGGTGCCTGTCCTGTGTCGCTGGGTGGGCCTCCCACTGTACCGGGGAGCGGGGGTGGGATAGCGCTTGAAGCTTGTGAGGGCGTTCACGTAGCCTTGAGTGAGTGAGACCAAGGAGGATCTTGTGATTGATCTCGTGTGGGCCGACGCCGCTACTCCCGATGAAGGGGCTGTGCAGGCCGCAAACCTGTTCCGTGACGCGTATGGTTGCGAGCCTCGGGGCGTGTGGAGCGCGCCCGGGCGCGTCAACATCATCGGCGAGCACGTGGACTATAACGGCGGCCCCTGCCTGCCCATTGCCCTGCCGCACCGTGCGTTTGTGGCGCTGTCGCCCCGCAGTGATCGCACGGTTCGCCTGGTGTCGACGCAGACGCGCGAGGCGATCGACGTCCTCGACCTCGACGTGATCGGGCCGAAGGGAACCCCCGGCGAGGTGACGAATCATTGGACGGCCTACCTGGCGGGTGTCGCGTGGGCCCTCGAGCAGGCCGGATATGGCCCGCTTCCCGGCTTCGATGCTGCCCTGTGGTCGTGCGTGCCCCTGGGCGGTGGCCTCTCGTCGAGCGCGGCGCTCGAATGTGCGACGGCCGTGGCCTTGGACGAGGTCTGTGGCCTGGGGTTGGCGGGTTCGCTTGAGGATCCAAACGACGAGGGCCGCAAGGTGTTGGTCGAGGCCGCTCAGGCAGCGGAGAATCAGATCGCGGGCGCTAACACGGGTGGCCTGGATCAGACGGCGTCGCTGCGCTGCCGTCAGGGCCACGCGCTGGCCCTCGATTGCCGGGACATGTCGGCGCGTCAGGTTCCCTTCGATCTGAGCGCGGTCGGCCTCGAGCTTCTCGTCATCGACACGCGTGCCAAGCACTCGCTGGCGGACGGCCAGTACGGGTCGCGCCGCGCGGACTGCGAGGAGTCGGCGCGCATCCTGGGCGTGGGACAGCTCGTCGAGGTGGAGGACTTGGACGAGGCCTCGGCTGCGTTGGGCGATGATCGCCTGGTTGCGCGCACCCGCCACGTTGTCTCGGAGATCGCGCGCACGCGCGCGTTCATCGAGCTGCTGGATGAGGGGCCGCTGGAGGGCATGCGCCTGGCGGTCGCGGGCGCGCTCATGAACGACTCCCACGACTCGCTGCGAGACGACTACGAGGTGTCGTGCGAGGAGCTGGACGTGGCCGTGGAGGCGGCGCGCGCGGCGGGCGCGCACGGCGCTCGCATGACAGGCGGCGGCTTTGGTGGCAGCGCGATCGCGCTTGTCAGTGCGGACGCGGTCCTGGATATCGCTCAGGCGGTCGCGCGCGCCTATGAGACGCGCGGCTGGGAGACTCCTCACTTCATCCGAGCCCTGCCGGGTGCGCCAGCCGGGCGACTGGGCTAAAAGCACCCGACACGACCCGAGGGGCCGGTGCTTCAGCATTTGAAGCACCGGCCCCGGCCTCGTTACACTTGATGAAGCAACGAAAACGCGGGAAGGACGCAACATGGGGATCGGCAAACGAGCATGGCAGGTGGCGGGCGCGGCGGCTGGCGGCGCGAGTCTCTTCGGCGGCGGCGTGGCGATCGGACGACTGCTGCGACTGGACTCTCAGCGAGGCGACTACCGCCGCTCCTGGGAGAACCACAACCTGGCCACGCTGGAGCGCCTACGTCAGCTTGACGAACACCCCGAGGGCGAGCGCCCCTACCTGATCGTGTCGCTGGGCGACTCTTCCGTGCAGGGCATGGGCGCCTCGCGCGTCACCGAGTCCTACCCGGCGCGCCTGGCCTCCGCCATTAACGAGCAGCTGGACCGCGAGGTCCTGATGCTCAACCTCTCCCTGTCGGGCGCTACCATCGAATCCGTCGAACTGACCCAGATCCCCCAGATGCGCGGCCTGGGCCTGCTGGAGGGCCCCTACCGCCCCGACCTGGTGACCCTGACGATCGGCGGCAACGACGTCATGGCCGAAGATATGGCCCCCGGCCAGTTCGAGGAGCGCCTGCGCCGCGTTCTCGCCTCTCTGCCTGCTGATGCCCTGGTTTCCACCATCCCGTCTTTCGGCATCATGCCGCAGGAAAGCCGCGCGCAGGACATGTCGGACCGCATCCGCGCCGCCGTCGAGGACTCCGACGCGCACCTGGTCGACCTGCGTTCCCTCACGCAGGAGTACTCCCTGCCGACCTACACCTTCGCCTACCATGCGGCGGACTTTTTCCACCCCAACTCGGCCGCCTACGCCAAGTGGGCCCAGCTTTTCGCCGACGCGTGGGCCGAGTCCCGACGTGAGCCAGCCCCCGTCGTCGAGGACGCTCCCCAGTGGGACATGCTCTCGGCGCGGGTGGCACAATCGGAGTATGACGACTGACGGACCGTGGCTCGTCGTCGGGTTAGGTAACCCCGGCGCGCAGTATGCCTCCACCCGACACAACGTCGGGTATTTGACCCTCGACGTGCTCGCCTCGCGCGGCGGTGCGACCCTGACCTCGCACCGCTCGCGCACGCACACCGCTGACGTTCGCTTAGGGATCGGCCCGGGCGGCGTGCCCGGCCCCCGCGTGATCCTCGCGCGCTCGGATTCCTACATGAACACCTCCGGCGGCCCGATCAGCGCGCTGGCCTCCTTCCTGAAGATTCCCCCGGCCCGCATCCTCGTCATTCACGATGACATGGACCTGCCCGCCCACACGCTGCGCATGAAGATCGGCGGGGGAGAGGGCGGCCACAACGGCCTGAAGTCGCTGACCCAGCACCTGCACACGCGCGACTACGCGCGCCTGCGCATCGGCGTGGGACGTCCGCCGGGGCGCATGGATCCCGCCGACTACGTGCTGGCCCCCGTGCCCGCCAAGGAACGACCCGACTGGGACGTGACCTTCGAGCAGGCCGCCGACGTGGTCGAAGACATCGTCACCAAGGGTTTTGCCCCCACCCAGATGGCCCTGCACACAGGGTCCTGATCGGGCCGCGCGCCCGACCGGGCGCCGCGCCACCCTCACCGCGAAAGGCAGCGCGTGCTTCTCACCGGACTCCTCCCGGACATCACCTCCGATCCCGCGATCGAGACGGCGACCGACTCCCTCGAGGTCGGCCGTTCGGGCACGATCGTCGCTCCCGTCGGCATCCGCCCGCCCCTGCTCGCGGCAGTCGCCTCACGCGCGGCCACGCCCCTCGTGGTCCTCACGGCCACCGGGCGCGACGCTGAGACGCTGACGAATGCCCTGGCCTCGTGGATCCCGGGCGTGGCGATGCTCCCCGCGTGGGAGACCCTGCCCCACGAGCGCCTCTCTCCCCAGGTCGACACGATGGCCCGGCGCATCGCCGTCCTGCGCCGCCTCGTTCACCCGATCGAGGGAGACGACAGCGCGGGACCGATCTCGGTGCTCGTCGTGCCGATCCGCGCCTTCCTTCAGCCGATCATCTCCGGCCTGGCCGACCTCGAGCCCGTGCGCGTGCGCACCGGTGACATCCTGGACCTCACCGAGACCACGAATCGCCTGGCCGAGCTCGGCTACGAGCGCGTCGACATGGTCGAAGGCCGCGGCCAGATGAGCGTGCGCGGCGGCATCCTCGACGTCTTCCCGCCCCAGGAACCCCACCCCCTGCGCGTGGAGCTGTGGGGCGACGAAGTCGACGATATCCGCGCCTTCTCCGTCTCCGACCAGCGGACCCTCGGCGAGGCAACCGACGGCCTGTGGGCCGTTCCCTGCCGCGAACTCCTCCTCACCCAGGCCGTGCGCGCCCGCGCCCGCGAAGCCGCCGACCGCCTGCCCGGTGCTGCCGAGATGCTGACCCTCGCCGCTGAAGGAATCGCCGCCCCCGGCATCGAATCCCTCGCCCCGATTCTGGTGAGCGGCATGCAGTCCCTCCTCGACCTGCTGCCCGCCGGGTCGCCGATCCTCGCCTCCGACCCCGAGCGCATCCGTGCGCGCGCCGCCGACCTGGTCGCCACGACCGAGGAGTTCCTCGCCGCCGCGTGGAGCGCCGCCGCCGGGGGAGCCGACACCCCCCTCGAGGCCTCCAAGGCCTCGTTCCTGGACCTGGCCGACCTCTGGGGGAGCGGGACGCGCCCCTGGTGGGAGCTCACCGACCTGCCGCCCGCCGACCTCGCCTCCGCGATCGACGAGGCCGAGGCCGGGTCCGCGGGTCAGGGAGGCCCCGCACCCGTCGTCGTCTCACCCACCCTCATGCGCGTGGGAGCGCGCGACGTGCACCCCTACCGCGGCGACTTCGCCCGCGCCTGCGCCGACCTGACCGACCTGGCGCGCCAGGGCTGGCGCATCGTCGTCACCACCGAAGGCCCCGGCCCGGGACGCCGTATCCGTTCCATCCTCACCGACGCCTCGTGCCCGGCCGCGCTCGCGGACAGCGTCGAGGAGCGGCCCGACGCGGGCCTCGTGACCATTACGACCGCGCAGGCCGGCGTCGGATTCGTCGCGCCCCACCTCAAGCTCGCCGTGCTCACCGAGGGCGACCTGACCGGGCGCGTGGGCGCCTCCACGCGCGACATGCGGCGCATGCCCTCGCGCAGGCGCAAGGGCGTCGACCCCCTGACCCTGCACCCCGGGGACTACATCGTCCACGATCAGCACGGCATCGGACGCTTCATCGAGCTCGTCTCGCGTTCCATCGGGCGCGGGGACGCGGCCTCCACGCGCGACTACCTGGTCATCGAATACGCCCCCTCCAAGCGCGGCCAGCCCGCCGACCGGCTCTTCGTGCCCACCGACGCCCTCGACCAGATCTCGAAATACACCGGATCCGACGAGCCCTCCCTGACCAAGATGGGCGGCGCCGACTGGGCCAAGACCAAGGCCCGCGCGAAGAAAGCCGTCAACGAGGTCGCCAAGGAGCTCATCCGCCTGTACGCCGTGCGCCAGCAGACCAAGGGCCACGCTTTCGGCCCCGACACGCCCTGGCAGCGCGAGCTCGAGGACGCCTTCCCCTACGTCGAGACACCCGACCAGCTCGTCACCATCGACGAGGTCAAGGCCGACATGGAAAAACCCGTCCCCATGGACCGCCTGCTCACCGGCGACGTCGGCTACGGCAAGACCGAAATCGCCGTGCGCGCCGCCTTCAAGGCCATCCAGGACGGCTACCAGGCCGCTGTCCTCGTGCCCACGACCCTGCTGGTCACCCAGCACGCCGAGACCTTCGCCGAGCGCTACGCGGGCTTCCCCGTGCGCATCGGTACGCTCTCGCGCTTCTCGACCCCGAAGGAAACCGAGGAGGTCAAGGCTGGGCTGGCCTCGGGCGAGGTTGACCTGGTCATCGGCACCCACTCGCTGCTGACCGGCACCGTCTCCTTCAAGAAGCTCGGCCTGGTCATCATCGACGAGGAGCAACGCTTCGGCGTCGAACACAAGGAAACCCTCAAGGCCCTGCGCACCGACGTCGACGTCCTGTCCATGTCGGCCACCCCCATCCCGCGCACCCTCGAGATGGCGATCTCCGGCATTCGCGAAATGTCGATCCTCCAGACCCCGCCCGAGGAGCGCCAGCCCGTCCTGACCTTCGTCGGCGCCTACACGGACGCCCAGGTCAGCGCCGCGATCCGCCGCGAGCTCCTGCGCGACGGGCAGGTCTTCTACGTGCACAATCGCGTCGATTCGATCTCCTCGGTCGCCGCCCACATCTCCGAGCTGGTGCCCGAGGCGCGCGTGCGCACCGCCCACGGCAAGATGAACGAACACCAGCTCGAGGCCGTCATCCAGGACTTCTGGAACCACGAGTTCGACGTCCTGGTCTGTACGACGATCGTCGAGACCGGCCTGGACATCTCCAACGCGAACACGCTCATCGTGGACCGGGCCGACACCTTCGGCCTGTCCCAGCTTCACCAGCTGCGCGGACGCGTGGGACGAGGCCGCGAACGCGCCTACGCGTATTTCTTCTACCCCGGCGACAAGGCGCTGACAGAGACCGCGCACGAGCGCCTCAAGACCATCGCCGCCAACACGGAGCTGGGGGCTGGCCTGGCCGTCGCCCAGCGCGACCTCGAGATCCGAGGCGCCGGCAACCTCCTGGGAGGCGCCCAGTCCGGGCACGTTGAAGGCGTCGGATTCGACCTGTACGTGCGCATGGTCTCCGACGCGGTCGCCGCCTACCGAGGCGACGCCCCGACCGAGAAGACCGACGTGCGCATGGACCTCCAGGTCGACGCCCACATCCCCGAGGGCTACGTGCGCGGCGAACGCCTGCGCCTGGAGGTCTACGCGAAGATCGCGGCCACCTCCACGCCCGAGCAGGAAGCCGACGTGCGCGAGGAGCTGGTCGACCGCTACGGCCCCATCCCGCCCCAGGTCGACCTGCTCTTCGCTGTCGCCCGCTTGCGCGAGATCGTGCGCCGCGCTGGCATCGCAGAGGTCGTTACTCAGGGCAAGTACCTGCGCGTCAGCCCCGTGGAGCTGCGCGACTCCCAGGTGATGCGCCTCAAGCGCCTGCACCCGGGAACGGTCATCAAGACGGCCGTGCGCCAGGTCCTCGTGCCCCTGCCCCTCACCACGCGCATCGGCGGATCCCCGCTGACGGACGGGCCTCTGTTGGAGTGGGTGGAGACGCTAGTGACCAAGATTCTCGTACCTTTTGGCGAGTAGTACCTGTGGTGGAATACACTGGTCCTATTGCGTTGCAAGACATCTGAGGAAGGAACGCACGTGCGCTACACACGTCAGCTCGCCACCGCCGCCCTGGTCGTGGCCGCAGGACTGGGAATGGGGGCCTGCTCGGCCCACCCGGGTGCCGCCATCGTCACGTCGTCGGGGGCTACGTACTCCAACGCGGATATTCACGAAGCCGCCAGCCAGATCAACGTTCTGGCGGGCGGACAGCGGAACTACTCCGACGGCGAGGTTCGCGCCGCGCTCATGAACCAGGACGCCTACGCGGCTGGCGCCGCCGTTGCCGGGATCACCGTGACCGACGAGATGATCAATATGCTCAATCAGGACGCGGCTGCCGCCCGCAACGCTGCTCCCCTCGAACTCACGCCCACGACGCGCGACGCGCTGACGGTGCTCATCCTCGACGTGCAGCTGCACGGGCAGATGCAGATGAACCCCGCTGCGGCCACCGCGATCAACAGTGCGATGAACGAGGCCAGTGCGGCCAGCGGCATGACGCTCAACCCGCGCTTCCCGGTCTCTTCCGTCAATGGGCAGCCGCCCCTGTTCGGAGACGCGGTTGTCGGCCCGCAGGACCCTGATCCGTCTGCGCTGATGGGTGGGGGCCAGACGGGAACCAGGACGCAGTGACGCTTGTGTGAGTATTCGCTCACACCGGGCGGGGACTAATGTCGCTTGTCCGGCGTCGCACACAGGAGCGTTTCGCTCCAAAACATAAGACGTCGCCTCATCGGGGGTGACCACACATGGCGGTCCGTATTACCGTTGTACTGACCGCTTCCACGCAACAACATCGATTGGAGAATGACGTGGCAGTTATTGAAGGCATTGGTGCACGCGAGATCCTCGACTCGCGCGGTAACCCGACCGTCGAGGTCGAGGTCGTCCTCGAGGACGGCACCGCTGCGCGCGCGTCCGTTCCCTCCGGCGCGTCCACCGGCGCGTTCGAGGCCGTCGAGCGTCGCGACGGCGACAAGGACCGCTACCTCGGCAAGGGTGTCCAGGACGCCGTTGACGCCGTCGTCGAGCAGATCGCCCCCGAGCTCATCGGCGAGGAAGCCGACGATCAGCGCTACATCGACCAGGCCATGATTGACCTGGACGGCACCCCCAACAAGGGCAAGCTCGGCGCGAACGCCATCCTCGGCGTCTCCCTCGCCGTCGCCAAGGCCGCCGCGAAGTACGCGGACCTGCCCCTGTACAAGTACCTGGGCGGCCCCAACGCCCACGTCCTGCCCGTTCCCATGATGAACATCCTCAACGGTGGCTCCCACGCGGACTCCAACGTTGACATCCAGGAGTTCATGATCGCCCCCCCTCGGCGCTCCCTCCTTCCGTGAGGCCCTGCGCTGGGGCGCCGAGGTCTACCACACGCTCAAGGGCGTCGTGAAGGACCGCGGCCTGTCCACCGGTCTGGGCGACGAGGGCGGCTTCGCCCCCAACCTGGACTCCAACGCCGAGGCCCTCGACCTGATCGTCTCCGCGATCGAGAAGGCCGGCTTCAAGCCGGGCGAGGACGTTGCCCTGGCCCTGGACGTCGCCTCCTCCGAGTTCTTCAAGGACGGCCTGTACCAGTTCGAGGGCGAAGGCCGCTCGACCGAGTACATGGTTGAGTACTACGAGAAGCTCATCTCGAACTACCCGCTGGTTTCCATCGAGGATCCGCTGGATGAGGACCAGTGGGACGCCTGGAAGGCCCTGACCGCCGAGATCGGTGGCCGCGTCCAGCTGGTCGGCGACGACCTGTTCGTCACCAACCCCGCCCGCCTGAAGAAGGGCATCGAGCTGGGCGCCGCGAACGCGCTGCTCGTTAAGGTGAACCAGATCGGTTCGCTGACCGAGACCCTCGACGCCGTCGAGGAAGCGCACCGCAACGGCTACCGTTCGATGACCTCGCACCGCTCCGGCGAGACCGAGGACACCACCATCGCCGACCTGGCCGTCGCCACCAACTCCGGCCAGATCAAGACCGGTGCTCCCGCTCGCTCCGAGCGCGTCGCCAAGTACAACCAGCTGCTGCGCATCGAGGAGCAGCTGGGCGAGGCCGCCGTGTACGCCGGCCGCTCCGCCTTCCCTCGCTTCAAGTGAGTCTAGGCAACTAGCCGCATAGCTCCGCGCGGGCCCGCAAGGGTCCGCGCGGAGCTTTTTCACGGCGTGGGGTGAGCCAAATTCGCGTTCATAGGGCACGATAGAAGAATGGCTAGTCGTCGTCCCTCCTCCCGCCCCTCCCCGCGTCGCCGCTCCTCCGCCTCGGAGGGAGCGCGGACGACGCGTGAGATCAACGCGGAAAAGTCTCGCCAGCGCAGGGCCGCGGCACAGGCGGCGAAGGAGGACGAGGCCTCGGCGCGCAAGAAGGACAAGGCCGGCAAGGCGGACCGGAAGAAGGCGGCGCGCACGACGGGGGAGAAGTCCTCGGACAGGGCGCGCCGCGACGAGCGCGCCAGGAGACGCGATTCGAAGCGCACGCCGCGCGAGAACGCCCCCGTTCTGTCGATCGGCGGCCTGGACGTCTCCACGCGCCTCGTCGTCGTCATGGTCGTCGCCGCGATCTTGTCCGTCATGCTGGTGCCCAGCCTCTACCAATGGTGGCAGCAGGAGCGCGAACTGGCTCAGATCAAGGCGCAGGTGGCCGAGCAGCAGAAGAAGAACGCTGACATGCAGCGCCAGCTGGACCTGTGGAGCGACCCGGACTACATCTCCACCCAGGCGCGCGAACGCCTCGGATACGTGCGCCCCGGTGAGACTCAATACACGGTCGTCGATCCCGGGCCGCAATACCAGGACTCCGCGATGGCTGCGGCCGCAGCGCCGACCGGGCCCGCGCGGCCCTGGGTGCAACAGGTCGCTATCCTTGTGGGGAAGGCGGACCAGCCGCCCACCTCGAACCCCATCCCATCGGCCGAGACGAGCCAGTCCGGCCAGGCAAACACCACCGGCCAAGAAAGCGGAGAATGAGCCTCGTTAACACTACGGACGCTACCGAAGAGGACCTGGAGGTCCTGCGCTCCCAACTGGGGCGCATCCCCCGTGGCGTCGTCGGTATCGCTGCGCGCTGCGTGTGCGGGCGCCCCACGGTCGTCGCCACTGCGCCGCGTCTGCCCGATGGTACTCCGTTCCCCACGACCTACTACCTGACGCACCCCGCCGCGGTCAAGGGGGCCTCGACGCTGGAGGCCGAGCACGTCATGGAGATCCTCAACGCCCAACTCGCCGAGGATGAGGAGCTGCGCGCCGCCTACGCGCGTGCCCACCAGGCCTACATCGACGCACGCCTGAGCCTGGGCGACGTCCCCGAGATTTCCGGCGTCAGCGCCGGCGGAATGCCCACGCGCGTCAAGTGCCTGCACGCCCTCGTTGGCCATTCCCTGGCCGCGGGCCCGGGCGTGAACCCGATCGGTGACCGCGCGCTCGCGATGCTGGCCGAGCGCGGCCTGTTCTCAACCGAGCGCTGCTCCTGCTGAGCCATTCCCACACGCTAGCCCCGGCCTCGTCCGGGACGACACACGAGAAACGAAGCGATGATCCGCGTAGCTGCCATTGACTGTGGAACCAACTCGATCCGACTACTTGTCGCCGATGGACATATCGGTGAGGATGGCCGTCCTCACCTGGCTGACCTGACCCGCCAGATGCGCATCGTGCGCCTGGGACAGGGCGTGGATGCACGCGGATACCTCGATCCGGCCGCGATTTCGCGCGCGGTGGAGGCGACGGTCGAGTATCAGCGCATGATCGAGAAGCTGGGCGCGACGAGCATTCGTTTCGTGGCGACCTCGGCGACGCGAGACGCATCCAACAGCGCTGAGTTCGTCCGCCAGATCAAGGCCGTCATCGGCGTCGAGCCCGAGGTTGTCGTGGGCACGCAGGAGGCGTCGCTGTCCTTCCGCGGCGCCGTGGGCGGGCTGGGCGAGTCGCTGCCCGGCCCGATGCTGGTCGTCGACATCGGCGGCGGCTCAACCGAGCTGGTCCTGGGCTCGACGAGCGTCAAGCAGGCGATTTCGATCGACATGGGCGCGGTGCGCGTCACGGAAAAGTTCTTCACGCACGTGGATCCGGTCGGCGGCGTGCCCGCGGCCGACCAGGAACGCGCGATCGCGTGGATCGATGAGCAGCTGGACATCGCGGAAAAGTCCGTGGACCTGGCGCGCGTGCGCTCCCTCGTGGGTGTCGCCGGCACGGTGACGACGCTGACCGCGCAGGCCCTGGGCCTGACCTCCTACCAGCCCGAACGCATCCACGGCGCCCGCCTGAGCGCCCCCGAGATCGACGCGGCCGTTCGCTTCATGGTGGATCAGCCGACCTCCGTGAAGGCCTCGCTGGGCTTCATGCCCGAGGGACGCGAGGACGTCATCGCCGCCGGTGCGCTCATCTGGAGTCGCATCGTCACCCGCGTGCTTGAGCGCGCGCGGGCGGCCGGTCACCCCATCGACGAGGTCATCACCTCCGAGCACGACATCCTCGACGGCATCGCGATGTCGATGATCGACCAGGCTTGATGCGCGCCCCGGCCTCCCGTAGGCTGGTAATGCGCTCCGCCCCCGTGGCCCAATTGGCAGAGGCAACCGACTTAAAATCGGTGTGTTGTGGGTTCGAGTCCCACCGGGGGTACTGTTCGTACGTTTTGTTGACGAGGCCGTGGCTCGTAGCGCCCGCACGCCTCGTGGAAGGATGCGTTCGTTGCGCGCATAATGAAATGTTGCCCACGGCGCCTGACGCCGTGCGACACTAGAGGCATTGCATCACTGATGAAGGAGGAAATATGGCCAATCCGGTGATGAACAAGATCGTCAAGGACTGGTCGACCCAGTCGTCGACGCCCGCCGGCTATCCCACGATGCCCGGCTACCAGCCCGCTTCGCAGCAGGCACCCAACCCCTACGCGGGACAGACTCACCCGTACGCGACGCCGCCGCAGGCGGCCCCCTACTCCGCTCAGCCGACCTACGGCATGCCCCAGGAGCAGGCGTACGGCCAGCAGGGCGCCTACGGTGACCCGATGGCCTCCTACGAGGCGATGATGAACGGGCCCGCCGCCGACGCGGTGGATCGTGGGCGCATGACCTACGACGACGTCGTGGTCAAGTCCCTCATGTGCTTCGGCCTGGTTCTCGGCGGTGCGGTCGTCGGCTGGATGGCGGGGATTGTCGTTCCTGCTCTGGCGATGCTCATGGCCCTGGTTAGCTGCTTCGTGACCCTTGGCCTGGGCCTGTGGATTCGCTTCTCGCAGAAGGTGCGCCCGGCCGCGATCATCGCCTACTCGGCGATTGAGGGCTTCGTGCTGGGTGCGTTGTCCTTCGCTTTCGAGACGCTCTACCCGGGCATTGTCGTCACCGCTGTCCTGGCAACCCTCGTCGTCATCGGTGTGACGCTGGGTGCGTTCAGCTTCGGTTTCGTACGTAACTCGAACACGCTCACCCGAGTCGCGGGCATCGGCTCCTTCGCGTTCTTCATCTACTACTCGCTGAGCATTCTCCTGTCGGGCACCGGCCTGGTCGACATGACGGCCGTGCGTAACACCCCCGTGTTCGGCATCCCGCTGGGCGTCATCATTGGCCTGCTCGCCGTGTTCATCGGTGTCCTGTGCCTCGTGCGCGACTTCGACGCCGTCAAGGTCGGCGTCAACGCCGGCGTGCCCGTGAAGTACTCGTGGCTGTGCACCTTCGCGATCATGACGGACGTCATCTGGATCTACCTCGAGATCCTCAAGATCCTGTCCTACTTCATGCGCCGCGACTGACGCGCCGCACCGCATCACCGACACCCCCTTAAGGAAAGACACCATGGAAAACATCTCTGTCACGGGCGAATTCGGCCGCAAGCCCGCCCTCGCCTTCGACGGCACCCCCTCTGACGAGCTCGTCGTCGAGGTCCTGCGCGCCGGCGACGGCCAGGAGGTTGAGGCCGGCGACACGATCACCTGCCACTACTACGGTGCCGTCTTCGGCTCCGCCACCGACTTCGACAACTCCTTCGATCGCGGCGGCGCCCTGTCCTTCCAGATCGGCGTCGGCATGGTCATCCCCGGTTGGGACGAGGGCCTGGTCGGCAAGCGCGTGGGCGACCGCGTGCTGCTCTCCATTCCCGCCGAGCTCGGCTACGGCGCTCGCGGTGTTCCGCAGGCCGGTATCCCCGGCGGCGCGACCCTCGTGTTCGTCACCGACATCCTCGGCGTGAACTGATCGTCCTGCACGCGGGGGCCGACACCATCGTGTCGGCCCCCGCGTGCGTGTGCTGCGCCCCGTCTACTCCTGGGGAAGCGCCGGGCATGCCACGCCCGTGCGCGCGTGGCACTCGTAGCCGCCGGGGTTCTTGAACAGATACTGCTGGTGGTAGTCCTCGGCCTGCCAGAATCGGGCGTTCGACTCGGGGGAGGGGGCCGGAGAGATCACCGTCTGGATCGGGCCGAATCCTCGCGCGCTCAACACCTCCTGGTAGGCGGCGCGCAAAGCGGTCGCGTCCTGTAGCTGGCGCTGCGTCGTCGTCCAGATTTCGGAACGATACTGGTCGCCGATGTCGTTGCCTTGGCCGCCCACCTGCGTGGGGTCGTGAATCTCGAAGAACAACCGAATCAAGTCTGCCGCGCTCGTCAGTGACGTATCGAAGAGGACACGCACGACCTCGGCGTGGCCGGTCGTATGAGAACAGACCTGACGGTACGTCGGATGAGCGGTGTGCCCGCCCATGTAGCCGGTCGCCGTCGTCACGACGCCGGGAGCGTTCCACATCGCCTTCTCCACGCCCCAAAAGCACCCAGCCGCCAGGAAGATAACCTCCTGGCCAGCCCCGGCCTCGTCGCTCATCGATGACCCCAACACGGCGTGCACCGACGGGGACACCCCCGTGCGCGCCACACGAAAAAGCTCATTCATGTATGCCATTTCACCACCTGCGCCTCGCTTGCGCCTATTGAGCGCGTGAGTTCTGGAAATAGATGCGGGGGCGAGTAGGCTGGGGCAGTGAGAAAAGGAGAGCCAGTGGCCACAACACCCAAACGACCTCGGTGGAACCTGTCCGACCTGATGGGGAGGGTGAGCGCGGTAATACCCGCGAAGAACCCCGCCCGCGCGACGCCCCCCGTGCACGCTTCGGCCCCCGCTCCCGTCGTCCTGTCCGTGCGTGAAGAGCGCAGCGACGAAGTCGACGCCTCCGCGCTGGTTCCGCGCAGCTTGCGAGTGGCAGCGGCTCTGTCGTGGCGCATGCTCGTCATCATCGGCCTGGTCGCCGCCTGCATGTGGGTCGGAGCGCACCTGACGCTCGTCATCATGCCGGTCGCGATCGCGCTGACCCTCGCGGTTCTGCTGGAGCCGCTCGTGTCGTGGATGCGTCGGAAACTGCACCTGCCCTCGTCCCTGGCTGCGACCGTCGGCCTGCTCATTTTCTTCGCGGTCGTCGCCGGCGCGCTGAGCCAGGCAGCCGCCGAGCTCATCCAGCAGGTGCCGCAGCTGGCGACTCAGGCCGTGCAAGGCTTCGCCGCCTTGCTCAACGCGTTGGCACACAACGACTACCTCACGAACGGTCCACTCAAGCTCGACACGGCCGTTTTGAATAACATGCTTGAGGCGCTGCGCACCGAACTCGTCACCTGGCTCGACACCAACAAGGAGACGCTGGCGACCGGTGCCATCAATATCACCTCGTCGGTGGGCACGTTGGCCACGTCGGGCCTGACGATGCTCTTCTGCCTCTTCTTCTTCCTCAAAGAAGGCCGCTCCATCTGGCTGTGGTGCGTGCGCCTGCTGCCCGCGCCCGCGCGCGTGCCCGTCCACGAAAGCGCGATCCGCGGCTGGGCGACCTTCGGTTCCTACGTGCGCACACAGATTCAGGTTGCGGCGATTGACGCCACCGGCATCGCGCTGGGCGCGTTCTTCCTGGGCGTTCCCCTGGCCATTCCGATCGGTGTCATTACGTTCTTCGCGGCGTTCGTGCCGATTCTGGGTGCGCTGACGTCGGGCGTGATCGCGGTCTTGGTGGCCGCTGTGAATGGCGGCCTGTCCAAGGCGATCATCATGCTGATCATCATCCTGGTCGTCCAGCAGATCGAGTCGAACATCCTCCAGCCTTTCATGATGTCGAACGCAGTATCGTTGCATCCGGTTGCTGTCATGCTCGTGATCACCACAGGTTCGGCGATTGCGGGCATTGCGGGCGCGGTCTTCTCCGTGCCGATCGCGGCCTTCATCAACGCGACCGTCATGTACCTGCACGGCTACGATCCGATGCCCGAATTGGCCACGGCCCAGGACCGACCGGGCGGGCCTCCCGGAATGCTTGAGGAGCAGATCGCCGCGACGTACGCGGGTAAGGTGGACACGCGCCCCTACCACTCCAGGCTCGATATGGACGAGGCCGTGGCTGAGTCTGAGCCCGTGGTGAAGGTGCGGGTGGAGTCGGGTAAGGCCGCCTCCTCGAGCGATTCGGCCGCGGGCGAGAAGGAGACGTCGGGGGAACCCCCGACGCCGCACGTGGACGCGTGAACACGCACGTATGACGCAGGCGGGTCCCACCCTAGGGTGGGACCCGCCTGTTGCGTGAGTGGGCGAGGCAGCTTCCTGTCTCGCCGGGAGCGCGTCAGCCTTCGAAGGGCTTGGCTTCGATGATTTCGACGTCGATCATGCGGCCGGTGGGGGCTTCGAAGGAGAGCTTGTCGCCGGCCTTGTGGCCGATGACGGCGGCACCGAGAGGGGCCTGCGCGGAGAAGACCTGGATGCCCAGGTCGCCGCCGGCGTCGCGCGAACCCAGGAGGAAGGTCTGCTCGCGGCCGGCCACCAGGGCGGTGACGACCATGCCGGGCTCGACGATGCCGTCGTCGGCGGGGGTCTCGCCGACCTCGGCGTGTTCGAGCATGTCCTGGAGGGCCTGGATGCGCGTCTCGTTCATCGACTGCTCGTTGCGGGCGGCGTGGTAGCCGCCGTTCTCGCGCAGGTCGCCCTCCTGGCGGGCGGCGTCGATGAGTCGGGCGATTTCGACGCGCTTGACCTCGACGCGTTCCTTGAGCTCGTTTGCGAGCAGGTCGTACTGGGCCTGCGTGAGCCACTGAGTGTCGGCCATGGTTCCTCCGTTGACGTGTGTCAGTAAGTTGAGCGCCGACACGTGGGTGTCGGCGCGCACGATGTTGAGTGTAGCAACATTGCGCGTCTCGACGTATTCAGCGCTGTCGGTGGCGCGTCAGCCGCCCAGGACTGCGAGGTAGACGGCGACGCAGTGGCAGGCCCACGCGGCGACGGTAAAAGCGTGGAAGATCTCGTGGAACCCAAACCAGGTGGGGGAGGGGTCGGGCTTCTTCAGGCCGTAGACGAGAGCGCCCACCGTGTAGAGGAGGCCGCCAGCGACGATGAGCCAGACGACGGCGGGTCCGCCCCCGGCCCACAGCTGGGGCAGGTACCAGACGGCCACCCATCCGAGCGCGACGTAGACGAGGGTGGAGAGCCAGCGCGGCGCGGTGGGCCAGAACAGGCTGAGCAAGATGCCAGCGCTCGCCCCTGCCCAGACAACGGACAGGAGGATAGTGGCATCGGAACGGTTCAGGAGGGCGATGGTGAGCGGCGTGTAGGTGCCTGCGATAAGCAGGAAGATGTTGGAGTGGTCCATGCGCCTCCACGCGGTCTCCCAGCGCGGCGCCCAGTAGAAGCGGTGGTAGGTGGCGGAGACACCAAAGAGGATAAGGGAACAGGCCAGGTAGACGGCCGATCCGATCTTGGTCGGGGTCGTGGGGGCCAGGCACACCAGGACGATGGAGGCTGCCAGGGATAGGGGGGCCGCGCCCAGGTGGAGCCACCCGCGCAACTTCGGCTTGATGTGGACGAGCTGTCCGGACGCCCACTGCTTGGGCGTGAGCGATGCAATCTTCATCTCTTCACCTCATCAATTCCTTACGCCACCGTAGGTTACTACGCCGTAAGTTGACTTGAGGGGTTTGTTCTCGCACTGCGAGAGCATTTCTGTTTCCCTGTGGCCAGCGGCGCGATACCCTTAATCCCATAAGCGTACGCCGCGCGCCGCGCCGACACTAAGGAGAGACGACATGGGCCAGTGGAACATGCTCTACGACATGTACGAGCGTCGCCTCAAAGCCGAGCTGTCCGACGCGGCAGTACCCAAGCACGTGGGAGTCATCCTCGACGGGAACCGCCGCTGGGCCAAGTCACTGGGCGCGACCGCCTCGCAGGGGCACCGCGCGGGCGCGGGCAAGATCGCCGAGTTCCTCCAGTGGTCCGAGGACGCAGGCGTTTCCATCGTTACCCTGTGGCTGCTGTCCACCGATAATCTCTCGCGCGACGCGGGCGAGCTGGGTGAGCTGCTGCGCATCATCTGCGAGGCTGTGTCCCTCCTGGCGGATCAGGGCCGCTGGAAGCTAGCGGTCGTCGGCGACCTGGCCCTGCTGCCCGAGAAGGTGGGCGAGGACCTGCGTTCTTCCGTCGCGCGCACCGCGGACGTGCAGGGTATGACCGTCAATATCGCGGTGGGCTACGGCGGCCGACACGAGATCACCGAGGCCGTCCGCGCCATGATGCGCGAGGCCTCCGCCCAGGGCCGCACCCTCGACGAGCTCGCCGACTCCTTCACGGACGCTGACATCACCGCCCACGTGTACACGAAGGACCAGCCCGACCCCGACCTCGTCATCCGAACCTCGGGGGAGCAGCGCCTGTCCGGTTTCATGCTGTGGCAGTCTGTGCACTCCGAGTACTACTTCTGCGAGGTGTACTGGCCCGACTTCCGTCGCGTCGATTTCCTGCGCGCCCTGCGCTCGTACGCCCAGCGCGAGCGCCGCATGGGCAAGTAGGCCCGCGCCACATCGCGCGCACGCACACACTGAACGAGGCCGGACCCCGCTGTGGGGACCGGCCTCGCTCGCGTTGGTGGGGGGAGCCGCCTCAGGACAGTTCGTGCGCCCAGGGCGGGTTCGCGCCCTTGCGTGACACGGTCACGTCGGACACGGCGCTGGCACGGTCGATGATGGCGCGGGCCTGCTCTTCGGACAGGGAACGCAGCGCCTCGCGCGCGTCGGCGCCGCGCAGGCCCATACCCCACATGGCGTCGATCATGCCGCCCATGAAGGAGTCGCCCGCGCCAACAGTGTCGACGACCTTGACCTCGCCTGGCTTCTTCGTGACACGCAGGCCCGAGGCTGTGGCGACGACGCTCCCGTGCTTGCCTCGCGTGACGACCACGAGCGCCGGTCCCATGCCGAGCCAACGCTCCACGACCTCGTCGATGGGGGCGCCGCCCGTCAGCCACTCGATGTCCTCATCCGACACCTTGACGACGTCCGCCAGCGCGATGAAACGCTCGAGGGAGGCGAGGGCCGCCTCGGGTTCGCCCATGATCGAGGGGCGCGCGTTCGGGTCGAAGCACACGAGCGCGTGCTCGCGGCCGCGGGCCAGCGCGTCAAGAACGGCGGAGGCACCCGGCTCGATGATCGCCGAAATCGAGCCCGCCTCGATGATCTGAGCGGTAGGCGGAACGGTGATTGGTGGAGCCGGCGCCCACTCCAGGTCGAAGGTGTAGGAGGCGGCCCCCGACTCGTCCAGGCGTGCCAGCGCCGTCGACGTGTGCGAGGCACCGCGCGAGGCCCCGGTGACGTGCACGCCGGAATCGTACATGTGGAAGTCGATGAGGCGGCCGCGCTCGTCCAGACCGATCCAGGTCGCCAGCGCCACCGGGCGGCCGAGGCGACCCAGCGTCAGGGCGACGTTCGCGGGAGAGCCACCTGGGACCTCAACGGGGAAGTCGGGCTGCTCGTACGTGATGACGACGTCGATGAGCGCCTCGCCGATCGCGAGAATGTGGGGTCCAGATTGCACCGTCATGGTGTCTCCTCGCCTGCGTGTGAGCGGATCTACAGAATGTAGACTAGCGCGCTTCGGGGGTCGGGGGCGTCGCGAGTCCAGAAAGACGCGCCTGCGCACCGTCCAGGATCTGGGAACAGCGCGCCGCCAGTGCCTCGCCGCGCTCCCAGAGTGACAGCGTGTCCTCGAGCGGGGCCTGCCCGCCCTCGAGGGTCTGGACGATGCGCACCAATTCGTCGCGCGCTGCCTCGTATCCGAGGGACTGAGGATCGGGCAGCTGATCATTCGCGGTCATTGTGTTCTTCCTTACCTTGGGTGATTGGTGGGACGAGGCTGGGGCGCAGGTCCCGGGTTACGAATCGGCGGGCGGGGTCGGATTGGTGGCGCCCACCACCTGGGCGACCATGCGGCCAGAGGCGAGGATTCCCTCAATGAGGTCGCCCTTCTTGACCTGCGCCGAGGACGTGATGAGCTGCCCCGATGGCGTCTTGAGCAGCGCGTAGCCGCGGTCCAGCGTCGCCTGCGGGGACAGGGCGGTGAGCGTGGCGCGTGCACGGGTCAGGCTCTGGCGCTCCGACGCCAGGCGGCGCTCGATCGCCGTGCGCAGCGCGGTCACGCGCTGGTCGAGGGCCGCGCGGTGCCCGTCGACGATGGCCCCCGGCCCCTGGAGTACCGGCCGCGACGTCAGGAGCGACAGGTGAGATCGCTCCGCCATGAGGCGACCGGCTAACGCTCCACGCATGCGGGAGACGGCTTGCGTGACGCCGTCGCGCTCGCGGGCGCGGTCCGGCACGATGCGGCGGGCCGCGTCCGTCGGCGTCGAGGCCCGGTAGTCGGCCGCCAGGTCCAGCAGGGGAGAATCGCCCTCGTGGCCGATCGCAGAGACGACGGGGGTGCGTGCGTCCGCGACGGCGCGCACGAGGCGCTCGTCGGAGAAAGGAAGCAGGTCCTCAACCGCGCCGCCGCCGCGCGCGATGACGATGACGTCTACGTCCTCCATGGCGTCCAGCTCAAGGAGCGCGCGGCTCACCTCGGGCACGCAGTGGTCTCCCTGCACGGCGACCTCGCGGATCTCGAAGCGCGCGGTGGGCCACCGGTCTGATGCGTTGACGACCACGTCGTCCTTCGCCTTCGCATTGCGTCCGCAGATCAGCCCGATCGTGCGCGGCAGGAACGGCAGTGGCTTCTTGCGCGCATCGGAGAACAGGCCCTCGGCGGCTAGGCGGGCGCGCAGCGCCTCAATCTGGGCCAGCAGGTCGCCCACACCCTGGAGGTGAATCTCGGCGGCCTGAAGGTTCAGGCGACCCGAACGCTCCCAAAACACGGGCTTGACGCGCGTCACAACGCGCGCGCCCTCCGTCAGAGGCGTGGAATCCATGACGCCCGCCCACGCGGTCACCGTCATCGACGTGTCCGTGTCCAGGTCGCGCAGCGTCAAAAAGTGCATTCTCGCGCCCGGGCGCACCTTGTACTCGACGACCTGGCCCTCCACCCACAGGGGGCTCATGCGGTCCACATACACCTTGATGTTCTCCGTCAGCCTGCGCAGCGGCCACGGGTTATCCCGCGTCGTGTCGGCGGCCTTCGCGGCGGGCGGCTGCGCAGGAGCAGTGCCGGATGCGGGCCCGGCTGCGGGCGAGGAGGGAGAGTAAGGCGAGGTCACTCACACAGGATGCCACACGCCGCCCCCATCTGCGCCGCCGCCCCAACGCGTGTGGGCAGACGACAACGCGGGCGCGCCCCGGCCTCGTCAATAGAGGTGCCAATGTGGGATTTCCGCGCCCACGCGCACGGTCAGCGCCCCGGGCGATAGGGTTGACGCATGAATGAAAACGTCGACCTGCGCGCCAGCGCCGAGACCCCCCTGCCCGAGGCCCACGGCGAAGGCAACGGCCGTATCCTCCTGGCCGCCCCCCGCGGATACTGCGCCGGCGTGGACCGCGCCGTCGACGTCGTCGAAAAGGCCCTCGAGCTGTACGGCGCGCCCGTCTACGTGCGCAAGGAGATCGTCCACAACAAGTTCGTCGTCGAGTCGCTAACCAAGCGCGGCGCGATCTTCGTCCAGGAGACCGACGAGGTGCCCGAGGGCGCCCGCGTCGTGTTCTCCGCGCACGGCGTCTCCCCGGATGTCCACGAGGCCGCCGCCACCCGCCACCTCGCAACGATCGACGCGACCTGCCCGCTCGTGACCAAGGTGCACCGCGAGGCCGTGCGCTTCGCGAAGGAAGACTACGACATCATCCTGGTGGGCCATCAGGGCCACGAGGAGGTTGAGGGCACCTTCGGCGAGGCCCCCGACCACATCCAGGTCGTGGGCACCCCCGACGAGGTCGATGGCGTCGTCGTGCGCGACCCCTCGCGCGTCGTGTGGATCTCCCAGACCACGCTCTCCGTCGACGAGACCCGCGAGACCGTGGACCGTCTGCGCCAGCGATTCCCGCAGCTCATCGACCCGCCGTCGGACGACATCTGCTATGCCACCCAGAACCGCCAGGGCGCCGTGAAATTCATCGCGCCCCAGGTGGACGTCATGGTCGTCGTCGGCTCGGCCAACTCCTCGAACTCCGTGCGCCTCGTCGAGGTCGCGCTCGAGGCCGGGGCGGGGTCCGCGTACCGCGTCGACAAGGCGGAGGAACTCGATGAGTCCTGGTTCGAAGGTGCCCGCACCGTCGGGCTCACCTCCGGTGCGTCCGTTCCCGAAATCCTCGTGCGCGACGTCATCGAATGGCTGCAGGAGCGCGGATTCCCCACCGTCGAGGTGGCCCGCACCGAAACCGAATCGACGACCTTCGCGCTTCCCCGTGACCTGCGCGCCGACCTCAAGAAGGCCGGCATGGCGCCTGCGCGCCCCCACGCGCCCCGCGTGGCAGGGCCCGACCACACCAGCTGAGACCGCCGCGTGCGCGCGTCTGACACTGCGGTAAGCTTGCTGTGAGGGGCGGGGCTCCGCTGATTGTCAAGCGAACGTGGAGGTTTGCGCATGGATCCCATCGAACGAGTGAGCGACGCCGTCGCCGCCCTGGTAGGGCGCGACCTGACGCTCGAGGACGCGCACCAGTTCCTCCTGGATGCCGCGAAGCTGGTGGCACCCGCTCGTCCCGTCATCGTCGGCGGAGGCACATGCGGCAGCGAGGTGCGCTGGCGCCTCGGCGAGCGCACCCTGGCGATCAGCGGGGGACACGAACCCGAGACACCCCTCGTGTCGGTGAGCTTCGTCAACGCCGAGCACGCCGACGACGAGGAATTCCGCGACTTCAAGTGGGGCCTCATGCAAGACGTGCCCTTCCACTGGACGATCCTCACAGGCCCCGCAGAACCCGGGGACATCTGGACCAAGCAGTGCGCATGCCTGTGCTACAACTGGGATCTCTTCGACGAGGTCTTCGATCCCGTCTTCCAGGCCTTGCCCCACGATCTGGTGAAGCTCCCGCCCGCCTGGCGCCCCCAGATCATCTACCAGTGGGACATGAGCGTGACCTCCCTGGGCGTCATCACGGTGCGCGCCACCGTCGACGGGGTCCAGATCTCCTCCGACGCAACCGGCGACTGTGTCACCCTGCCCCCGGGATTCCCAATGGGAATCGGCCGCATCCTCGCGGGCCTGGCAGGAGGAGCACCCCTGCGCGACGTCCGCTTCCTGGAATCCCGCGGATTCGCCGCCGGCCCCACGAGCCTGACGGGGCGCGAAACCCCTGATCTTCTGGAACAGATCGCGTGGATGGAGCAGCACAACTGGGACGAGTTCGCCCCCGACAACGAGCACAACAAACGCCCCGCCCTCACCTTCGACGACCTGCGTACGGCGGTTGCACTGGCCGAGGCTGACGCTGATGAGAAACCCAGGCCTCGTACCACGCGAGACAACGCCAGCCCCATGCGCGCCGGCCTGACTACCCAACACCTGCAATGGATCGCCCAGCAGTGGCTCGGCGGTGCGCCCGTCTCTGATCTCCTGACGCGCGAGCTCGGCGGGACGCCCGGCACCTACCTCAACCAACAGGCGATCGTCGGCACCGATTGGGTGGCCTACCAGCCCGAACACAACGGCGAGTGGGCCATCATCGTCTCGCCCGCCGAAGGGGAGACGTGGACTGACGACCAGGCGCTCGCGGGCGCAGCCTGGGAGCTGAGCGGCGCGCTGAAGGCCATGGTTGGAGCGCCCTTCGCGGGCCAGACGACCAGCCATTTCGTCTACACCCGATTCTTCGCAGCAGGGGAGCGGGCGCTGGCCGTCGACACCCTCCTCGGGCTGCGACTTCGGCTCGGGACCTTCGAGGAAATGAAGGCCTTCTACCCCCGCGCGTCGGCGTAGCACGCCACTCCCGCTCCTCCCTTTCCCACTCGTCCCTTTCCCGCTCGTCCCTCTTCCTGCCTCCCCGCGCGACCGCCTCCCGCGCGCCCGCGCCCCGCGCGCCCCGTGTGGCAGGGCCCGACCACACCAGCTGAGACCGCCGCGTGCGCGCGTCTGACACTGCGGTAAGCTTGCTGTGAGGGGCGGGGCTCCGCTGATTGTCAAGTGAACGTGGAGGTTTGCGCATGGATCCCATCGAACGAGTGAGCGACGCCGTCGCCGCCCTGGTAGGGCGCGACATGACGCGCGAGGATTGCCACCAGTTCATCTTGGAGGCCGCGCAGATGATGGAGCCGGTCAAACCGATCATCATTGGCGGGTCTGAGCAGGAGGAGACACACATTCGGTGGCGCACCCCTGATCGTTCCCTGCGTCTGTCGGTCCGAGGGACGACCATCCACTCGTCGTTTGGCGATACCAGGCTCATCGAAAACGATGAATACTACAACCTGGAGTCGGAGGAACCCGAGTACAAGCCCTACCGGTGGATGATTGCGCTCGGACCTGAGATTCAGGAAATCGACATCAGGTCGAAGCCATGCACCATGTGCTCGTGCTGGGACCAGTTTGACGCTGAGTTCGACCGTTCCATGTCCGACCTGGTCGACGGGCTGGGCATGATGCCGCCGCAGTGGCGCCCGCAGATCCGTTACCAGTGGGATCTGCGCGTCTCCGGCCTCGGTGTTCTCACCGCGTCGGTGAGCGCCGACGGCGTGGAGCTGGCCAGCGACGCGACCGGGGAGACGGTTCTTCTTCCCCCGGGCTTCCCCCTCGGCTTCGGGAGGGTGCTCGCCGGGCTGGCGGGCGGCGCGCGCCTGCGCGACGTGCCCATGCTGGCCTCCGGTGGTCTTGCGGTCACGCCCCTGAGCCCGAACGGTTCGGAGAGCCCCGAGGAGATCGAGGAGTTCGACTGGTTCGAGGAGGAGAACGAGCAGGGGTACGCGCCCGATTCTCAGGAGAATCGTCGGCCCGCCCTCACGTTCGCGCAGCTGCGGGACCTCGCCGCCCAGGTCGCGTCCCCGGAGCCGTCCGCGGGTTCCCGTGACGAGGTGGAGACCGTTCCTATGCGCACCGGCCTGGCCTTCGGCCAGGTGTGCGGCATCGTGGACCAATGGGCGAGGGGCGTGCCCGTGCGTGACGTTCTTGTCGCCAATGGGGGCGTTGCGGGGCAGTTCGACGGCCGCGATGTCTCCTTGGTCGGCGACGGCTGGATCGCGCAGGAGAAGGCGTCGCGGGGAGAGTGGGTGCTCACCGTTTCTCCGACTCCCGCTCGCACGCGCGTTGAGCCGCGCGCGGGGGCGGCTGCCGCCTGGCAGCTATGTCAGACGATGACGCAGATGTTCGGTGCCGCGCGCTTCGGCGAGACTGAGGGCGATGCTGTCTATTCGAGGCTCTATGCGCTCGGTGAGCGCGGCGTGAGGGTCAGGAAGTCTGATGATGTGACGATCACCTTCGGTGGCTTCTTACAGCTGGCGCCCGTCGAATTCGCGCAGTGAGCCGAGCGCCCCGCGCGTCGGCGTGACGTGGCGCGTGGGAGCAACGCCGCCGGGCCCGCTCCGATAGGATGGGGGCGTGTCTCTTACTATCGGTATCGCCGGACTGCCCAACGTCGGCAAGTCCACCCTGTTCAACGCCCTGACCCGCGCGACCGTGCTCGCTGCGAACTACCCCTTCGCGACCATCGAGCCCAACGTCGGCGTCGTGCCCCTGCCCGACCCGCGCCTGAACAAGCTCGCGGAGATCTTCGGCTCCCAGCGCATCCTGCCCGCCACCGTGTCCTTCGTGGACATCGCCGGCATCGTGCGCGGCGCCTCCGAGGGTGAGGGCCTGGGCAACCAGTTCCTCGCCAACATTCGCGAGGCCGACGCGATCTGCCAGGTCACGCGCGCCTTCTCGGACCCCGACGTCGTGCACGTCGACGGCAGGTGGACCCGGCCTCGGACATCGAGACCATCAAGACCGAGCTGATCCTCGCCGACATGCAGACCGTCGAGAAGCAGATCCCGCGCCTCGAGAAGGAGGTGCGCGGCAAGAAGACCGAGCCGATCGTCCTCGAAACCGCGCGGGCGGCCCTCGAGCTCCTGGAACGCGGCGAGCTGCTGTCCGGCCCCGAGGGCGCCAAGCTGGACCAGGACGCGCTGCGTTCCTTCCAGCTCATGACCTCCAAGCCCTTCATCTTCGTGTTCAACATGGACGCCGCCGAGATGGACAACGAGGAGATGAAGGACGAGCTGCGCGCCCTCGTCGCGCCCGCCGAGGCCATCTTCCTGGACGCCCAGTTCGAGGCCGAGCTGGTCGAACTGGACGACGAGGACGCCCGCGAGATGCTCGCCGAATCCGGCCAGGACGAGTCCGGCCTGGACAAGCTGGCCCGCGTCGGCTTCGACACCCTCGGCCTGCAGACCTACCTCACCGCCGGTGAGAAGGAAGCGCGCGCCTGGACGATCCACAAGGGCGACACCGCCCCCAAGGCCGCCGGCGTCATCCACACGGACTTCGAGAAGGGCTTCATCAAGGCCGAAGTCGTCTCCTACGACGACCTGGTCGAGGCCGGCTCCATGGCCGCCGCGAAGGCCGCCGGCAAGGTCCGCATGGAAGGCAAGGACTACGTGATGCACGACGGTGACGTCGTGGAGTTCCGTTCTGGACTAACGTCTGGTGGCAAGAAGTAGGGAGATGAGGAATGATCAAGTCGGCCAACCAGTATCCGGTCCACACCCTCTTCAGTCACGAGGGAAACGTCTCCTACCGGATTCCGCCCTACCAGCGTGAGTATTCGTGGCGTAAGTCGCATTGGGAAGATCTCTTTGAGGACTTGGTCGACGCCGATGGTGCGCACTTCCTAGGCACGATCATCACGCTGGATCAGACGACGGACACGCTTGAGGGCAACATCCTTCAGGTGGTGGACGGCCAGCAACGGCTCACAACATTGACGATTCTCTTGGCGGCGGTGTATGCCCTCCTGCAGGAGCGCCGGGAGGATTTGGACGACGACACTCGCACGGACCTCACCAACCTTGGACGCCTCCTTGTTCGGAAGTCTGACGGGCTGCCGAGAGTTACTCCGCAGAAGCAGGGTCTCAACCTCTTCGACTATCGGAAGGTGCTCCAAGATGCCGGGCTGCCAATCGAAGGCGAGTGGAAGCCCTACTTCCCCAGTCGGCGTATTGCCAAGTGCTACCAGTACTTTCGCACTGCCATTCTCAATCTGGCCGAGACGGAAGGCGTGACTCAGACGGAAGCTGCGCTCAGGGTTCACGAGGCGGCCCTGAAGGCCGTCATGGTGAAGATTGAGGTTGCAAGCCACGCGGACGCCTTCGTCCTCTTTGAGTCACTCAACAACCGAGGCATGCCTCTGTCCCCGGTGGACCTGATCAAGAATCACCTTCTCGCAGAGTCCGAGAAGAAACAGATCATGAATGTTGATCAGGCGTTCAGACACTGGAACGAGATGCTGTCGAACCTCGGAGATAGCTACTCCACCCAAGAGCGCTTTCTGCGTCACTACTACAACGCCTTCAAGGCTGAGTTGCCGGAGGTTGCGAACGCAACCGTTGCGACCAAGTCCAATCTGATCCGTATCTACGAGAAGCTTCTGCAGTCGGAGCTATCAGAGGTCGTTGCGGCACTCGTCGCAGCGAGCAAGACGTATGGACGCATCAACTGTGTTTCGGAGATCGATCAGCCAACGACGCTGGACCGGGCCTTCCAGAGGCTCATGAGGGCCCAAGGTGCCCCGTCATATGTCCTGCTGATGTGGTTGATGGAAAAGCAAGCTGAGATCGGCTTGGAAGATGCTCATGTCGAAGTCGTTACCGACCTGCTTACGAGCTTCTTCGTCCGCCGAAACCTCACGGGCTATCCGCAGACCTACGCCTTGGCCAAGATCTTCATGACGCTCATCGAAGCTCTCAAGAATGCTCGGGGTGAAGCGGTTGTGGCCATCGTTGCCGAGAGGCTGCGTGAAGCGTCAGCCTCCGACGAGGAGTTCCGTTCGCGCCTCATGGGGCGCATCTACGAAGAGAACACCGACATCACCCGGTTCATTCTCGCCACTCTGGCCGAGGATGCGATGACCAAGGAGACGAGAGTCGACCTGTGGCGTCAAGAGAAGAACCGCTTTGTGTGGACTATCGAACACATTCTTCCCCAGGGAGAGAATCTGCCGGCCGCTTGGACTGAGATGCTCGGTGGGGCGGACGTCGCTCACAAGGTGCAGGAAGAGTACAAGCACAGACTCGGCAATCTCACGATCACTGCCTACAACAGCAATCTCGGGAATAAGTCGTTCTTAGAGAAGCGGGATCGTCAGGACTCGAAGGGTCGCTACATCGGGTACCGAAATGGGCTCTCGCTAAACGCCGAACTAGTGACCCGTGCGTCTTGGGTTAGCGATGACATCGAACGCAGAACCCATGAGTTGGCGTCGAAGGTGATGGCTCGCTTCCCACTCCCTGCGAGCTAGGGGCACCGCACTCATATTCGCGCGGGGAACGACAGACGTAACCGACTGAACACCGTCCGAGTTTAGGACAGGGCTAGCATCTAGAAGTAAGAAGTAGCGGCCAAGAGAGGAAGTCTCGACATGAGTAAGTCACTGCTGGAACAGCTGCCAGGCATTGTCGCCGCAGGCAAACGTCAAGCAGCGCAGATTCTGGAGCAACTAGAGGGTCGCAACCGGGTTAGCCTACAGACCCGCGAGCTTGTTATCCCGTCGAAAGCTCGTGAAGGGCTCGATTTAAGGTTCGATGATGGTGAGCGCATGATTCACGCGCCTAACCGACTAATCTACGGCGACAATCTGCTGGCGATGGCTGCGCTTCTCGCAGGCGACGAAGACAGCCCGAGTCTGCGAGGAAAGATCGACCTGATCTACATCGACCCCCCCGTTCGACTCGAAGGCGGACTACCGGACGAAGATTAAACTTCCTGGAACGACGATCGACCAGAAGCCTACGGTCTTGGAGCAGTTTGCCTATTCTGATACATGGTCAGACGGAACTGCCTCTTATGTGGCTATGATTGTCCCGCGCCTCGTTCTCATGCGTGAATTGCTCGCCGAGACGGGTTCTATCTATGTCCATATCGACTATCGCGTCGCGCACTATCTGAAGATTATTCTTGACGAAGTTTTTGGTCGCGAGTCCTTTGTAAACGAGGTTATATGGCCAGGAGCAATCGGCGACTCATCTGCGAAGAATAAGAAGTTCATTAAGTCCCACGACACGATCTTTTTCTACCGGAAGAACCCAAAAAAGATCGTCTGGAACGAAGTCTTCCAAGCGCACGCTGGATCGAATAAGAAGCGTCTCAAGACTGACGAGGCTGGTCAGTACCGCCTCGGTCCCATCGATAACCCTGGTGGCGGAGGGTATGTCTACGACCTGGGACTTGGTGAAAAACCTCCTGCCGGTGGCTACCGGATGCCCAAAGAAACCGCGTTGGAGTGGCTTGAGGAGGGAATTCTCTGGGTCAAGGCGGGCCGCGTACCTCAGAAGAAGATCTACCTGAATCCTGAAGGTGTGCGGTCGCGGGACGTATGGAGCGATGTCCAGACTCTTCAGAAGGGTGAGACTACGGGGTACGGTACACAGAAACCCGGTCGACTCCTTGAGAGAATCATTCAGGCGTCTTCAGACGGGGGTGATCTTGTCGCTGACTTCTTCGTAGGTTCAGGGACTACGGCAGCGGTGGCTGAGCGGCTCGGGCGCTGTTGGGTTGTAACGGACCTCGGGAAGCCGTCGACAATGATTGTTCGAAAGCGGCTGATTGATCAGGACGCAAAACCCTTCCTATACCAGGCCATAGGTGACTATCAAGTGGAGCAGGCGAGATCGACGCTCGGTCGTTCGTTCCGCGTCGGCGACTTGGCCAAAGTCGTGCTCGACCTCTTCGGTGCACTTCCACTGCCTCATGAGGAGAACGTGAATGGAAGCTTGGGTCGGCTCCCAGGTACGCGAACTCTGGTGCTTGCTGACAGCCCCTCTCGGCTCACCACCATTTCGACTCTCAAACGCGCGCAAGGCTACCGAGAGGCGAAGATGGGTGGCTTCGACAAGGTTGTTGTCCTCGGCTGGAACTTCGCGGCAGGGATCGGCCAGGACATAGCCGATCTCAACGACCCAAACCTAGAAGTGCTAGTGATCCCGCCCGATCTTCTTGACAGACTCAAGAAGAAGGGCGCGGACAAGCTCGGCTCCGAAGTGCGCTTCTCAAGCCTCCAATACCTAGAGGCCAAGGTGGTCTCGCGTACTTCGGACGGAAGCCGTGAGTCTTTGGCGGTGGAACTGCAAAATTACATACTGCTGTCGCCAGACGCGATCAACCTCGACCAAGCAAACCGAGCCAAGCTCCAGGAGGTGATGAACTCCGAGCCGCTGGCGCTCATTGAATACTGGGCGGTCGATCCCGACTACGACGGCGAGGTTTTCCGTTCCGTCTGGCAGGACTACCGGGGCAACACCGAGAACGACGGTGACGAACTGCGGGTCGTCACGACCGCAGTGCTCGACTTGCCTCGGGTGGATGGTCCGCGCACGGTCTGTGTGCGTGCCGTTGACGTGTTCGGCTTCGAGTCTGAGGTTGTTATCTCGGGTGTGGAGGTGCAGCCGTGAGCGGTTTTGCTGACTTCCCGCTTGCCAAGGGGCTTTCTGCGGTCGTTGACCCGCTGATCCCCGGGATCGTCGATGGTACTGGTTCGAAGCTACTTGACCAGGTCACTCCGGTGACCGCCGAGCTACTGCGCTTCTGGTTCCAGCAGGACTACTGCGAACTGCGTGAGCTGAATTTCCACGCTGGACAGCGCGCCGCAATCCTCCACATCATCTACGCGCACGAAGTTCTCGGCACGACCCGTCTGCGTGATCTCTACGAGGCAGTCGCTCCGGAGGCGATGCTCGAGGGCGGTGTGCTTAGCGAGGTTACGCGAGACCGTCACGATCACCCGAAGTACGCGGCGAAGATGGCGACGGGCACCGGTAAGACGTGGGTGTTGAACGCCTGCTGGTCTGGCAGTATCTGAACAAGCTCGCAGACCCGCAGGATCCGCGCTTCTCCAGCAACTTCCTGCTCGTTGCACCGGGTCTCATCGTGTACGACCGTCTCCTGGACTCGTTCCAAGGCAAAGAACAGGATGGCGAGCGAGACTTCGCCACGAGCGACATCTACCGTCAGCAGGATCTGTTCATCCCGGACACCTACCGCACGCAGGTTTTCACGTTCCTTCAGTCCTCCGTTGTCACCAAGACCGAGATCGGTCGCAAGGTCACCGGCTCGGGCCTGATCGCGATCACAAACTGGCATCTACTCGCGGGCAAGGAAGACCCCGACTTTCTCGACGATGACGAAGTCGAAGCGCCTGGCGCCGAGATCGACCCGAAGGCCGCAGTCGAGAGCTTCTTCCCGCTCACTCCTGGCAAGAATGCCGGGAATGCGCTTGATGTGCTGGACCGACGGTTCCTGCGGGGCGGCCCACTCCAAGCTCTGAAAGACCTGCCCGATTTGGTCGTGTTCAACGACGAGGCGCACCACATCCATGAAGTGCGTAAGTCGGATGAGGTCACCGACGTCGAGTGGCAGAAGAGCCTGAGTGAGATCGCCTCGACAAAGGGCCGCCGTTTCATCCAGATCGACTTTTCCGCAACCCCCTACAACGAGGTCGGCTCAGGGCGCTCGAAGGGCAAGGCCTACTTCCCGCACATCGTCGTTGACTTCGACCTCAAGTCCGCCATGCGTGCCGGACTCGTTAAGTCGCTTGCGCTCGATAAGCGCAAGGAGATCGCGGCGCTACCATTGGACTTCAAGGCAGAGCGCGACGAGCAGAAGCGCGTCACAGGCCTGTCGAACGGTCAGCGCGTCATGCTCCAGGCTGGCCTGAAGAAGCTACAAATCCTCGAAGAACAGTTCGCCGACGCCGATCCGGACAAGCATCCGAAGCTGCTGGTGGTCTGTGAGGACACCAACGTCACACCGCACGTCGTCGAGTATCTGCAAAGCACGGGGCTTTCTGAGGACGACATCCTGCGTGTCGACTCCGGCCGCAAGGCTGAACTTGGCCCGAAAGAGTGGGAGCCGATCCGCGAGAAGCTGTTCGACGTCGACCGACACAAGCAGCCCAAGGTCATCGTCTCGGTGCTCATGCTCCGTGAAGGCTTCGACGTCAGCAATATCGCAGTCATCGTGCCGCTGCGCTCGTCACAGGCGTCCATCCTGCTCGAGCAGACGATCGGGCGCGGCCTGCGCCTGATGTGGCGCGGCGACCCCTCCATCGACGAGCTTAAGGCTGAGACTCGCGAGCGCATCAGTAAAGGGCTGGAGCCGACCAACTACTTCGACGTGCTGTTCATCGTTGAGCACCCGGCGTTCAGCGACTTCTACGATGGACTGCTTAGTGGCGGACTCATGGTCGAAACCGGTGACGAAGCGGACACTACCGGTGCCACCGGCGACCTGGAGCATGTTGATCTGCGACCTGGATACCAGGCGTACGACTTCGAGGTCCCCGTCATCTTGCGTGATGCCGACGAGGAACTGCGCCAGCCGAGCATCAATCCACTCGAGCTTTCCGCGTCACCGTACCCGCTCGACCTGATCATCAAGACCGTCGGCAAGGGCGACCGGTTTGTCTCGCACGACGCCGAGACGGGCACACAGTACGGCGACTACCGCGTCGACGGCGGCGTGCTGACTGCCACTGGCTACAACGACTACCTCTCGCGCATGACAACGCGCATCACCGAGGCGCTCGGCCGGACGATGACGAAGAGTCAGAGCAAGTACAACGAGAACGCAAAGTTCCCGATTCTCCAGGCGTACCGCCCGCTGCTCACCGGTTGGCTCGACAGCTACATCCGACATCGCCTATTCGGTCAGGAGTTTGACCCGCTGGCCGAAGAGAACTGGCGCGTGCTGCTGCTTGACGACGTCGCGCACAGCATCGCCGGAACGTTCGCCACCAAGCTTGTCGAACTCCAGGACAGCCAGGTTGTGGCCTCCGCCGAGGTACAGCACCGTTCACTGTCCGAGGTCACCACGATCCCGGTTCGCGGCAGCACCGCCGAAGAAGTCAACAAGTGCATCTACCCGAAACTGCCGATCCCGTCCCAAGGCGGCGGGCTTGAACGACGCTTCATCCGCTGGGCCGACAAGGACTCGTGCATCGAAGCCCTGGCCAAGGTGCACGAGTACCGGCACGATTTCCTGCGTCGGCCTTACCTGAAAGCGGATGGCATGCCCGCGCAGTACTCGCCAGACTTCCTCATCCGCACGCCGTTCACCATCTACGTCGTCGAGACCAAGGCACAGTCGGCGCTCAGTGACGAGAACGTGCAGCGCAAGCAGAAGGCTGCGCTGGCATGGTGCGAGCAGATCAACGAGCTACCGGAGGAACAGCGCGACGGCCGGGATTGGGCATACGTGCTGCTCGGCGAGACGATCGTGAATGAGTGGCACAAGAAGAACGCCACGGTGACCGACCTCCTCGAGTATGCAAGGCTACGGAAGGCGAGCTCACCACGACAGGAGCGCATGTTCTAGCTGACGGACTTGTATGGGGTTGAGTTCAGGTTTAATGTTTAATCATTTCTGAACGAGGCAGTGGCCGGGTCGCCTGGGGGCGGCCCGGTCGCTTGCTTGTGAGGAGCGCTGCGTGGCTGGAGTGCAGGATACTCTTGGAATACCAAGGGATCCTCGCCGTGATGGCGAGGATCCCCGTAGTAGAGTGCGCCGGTCCAAGCCCGACGCGATTAGTAGAATGTTAGCATTGAGGCGTGGGGGCAAAATGGTTCTTCCATTCAGGTGAGGTACCTCTCCAAGTGCAGTCGTGAAGGGTGAAGGCCTGGGTGACGCTGGTCCAGAAGGGGTTGAGATCGTTGACTACCACTAAGATTGCTCCGATTCACCCGGGCGAAGTCCTCATGGTGGACTTCATCGAGGGCTTCGGAATTACGCAGCACAAGCTTGCCGTTGCTATCGGTGTTCCGCCCCGTCGTATCAATGAAATCGTCCACGGGAAGCGCGGGATTACGGCTGATACGGCGATGCGTCTCTCCCGCTACTTTGGTACGACCCCGGGGTTCTGGATGAAGCTGCAGATGCGCTATGAGCTCGATCGCGCCGAAGATGCACTGGGGGATACGCTGAGTGGGATCGTTCCCCTTGTGACGGTGGAGGTTGCCTAAATTTCCTCGACCTTACGAGGCGCTAGCCGGGTCGCGCGAGGGCGTGGCCCGGCTTTGCTGTTGGGCAGAGGACACGTGAGCGTGAGCGAGCATCAATAGTCGAATCAAATGATGATGCTCGTGATGCTATCCTGAATGTGGAGGTAGCCATGAGAACCACTGTGACACTCGATGACGACCTGCTCGCGCGGGCCGAGGAGCTGACCGGGATTAGAGAACGATCCGCTTTAATCAGGGATGCGGTAGAGCTCCTCGTTCGCATTGAGAGCGGTCGGCAGCTCGCTGCGCTCGGCGGCAGTGATTCGGCGGCGGAGGCTGCCCCGCGGAGTCGGCAGCGCGCATGAGAGTCCTCGTTGACACGAGCATCTGGATCGATCACCTGCGGAAAACTGAGCCGGTTCTGGTCGATCTGCTCGAGCGCGACCAAGTGTGCATACATCAGAGTGTCATCACTGAACTCGCGTTGGGGAACCTCAAGAATCGGTCGTTCTTTTTGAAAATGCTTGAGCGCCTCATGATTGTCCGCAACGTCGACGATCAGGGGGTCCGGCATCTCGTCGAGGAGCGGCGGCTGTGGGGCAGGGGGCTCAGTGCTGTCGACGTGGCGCTCCTGGCAAGTGCTGTCGTAACCCCCGGCGTGTCACTGTGGACGCGCGATAAGCGCCTGCGTCAGGCCGCGCGTGACGTGGGCGTGTTGGCGGAGCTTGACTGAGGAGTGCGCACTGACGAGGCCGGGGCGCGTGAGCGTGGCTCGGCTTTGCTGTCGGGTGAGTACGCGTATGAATCGTGTCGCCGATCACCTGGGTGGTAGGGTGTGGCCATGACGATGGATAGTCAGTACTCATGGCCGCGCTTTTTCATGGAACTAGCGGACAAACTGCTTGCCTTCAAGGATGATCGGCAGGCTCTTATTGCGACGTTGCAGCATGTCTACGCCGAATTCGGTATGGACCTGCCGACGCTTGACTCCGGCGGTATTCCGACGGATATTGATCCTTTTACGGTCTACGGCCTCTTCAATCGCGGCCTCGCTACGGCCAAACGTTGGACGGTTGCCCGGGGAATCGGTGGAGCCCTCGGCGTGCACGCCCCGCTGCACGATGATTTCGTCGGCGTCCCTACGCTACTCAATATCAATGCGACTCTCTACGACCAGGCGCGTCGGGGCGAGGGCGATATTGAGAGACTCTGGGACCTGTTCACGGTCGCTTTGGCCTACGCGGACCAGCCGACAGAGCAGACAGGGGCGGCATTTTGTCACGCGTACGATGCCGTTCTCAAACAACGTAACGCCAGCTGGAACGTCACGATGGGCCTTTTCTGGGTGCGTCCGTATGCCTACGTTAACCTGAGCTCGCGGGATCGTTGGTTCCTCAGCCTTCCCGATCGTATGCCCCCGGACGTGAACGCCGAGGTTTCCCAGCTCGCATCGCCTCCCGGGGCCTTCGCCTATCTGGCGCTGCGCGACCGTGTTCTCGATGCCATGTCCTCCGGCACCTACGACTACACGACTTTCCCGGAGTTGTCAGCATGCGCGTGGCGAGTTTCTGAACAGGTCAACCGTGAGACGAAGGAAGCTGGCAAGGAGAAGGAAGAGGTCGTTCAGGCCGCCGCCCTCGGCGACGCTGACGTGCAGACCGTGCGCTACTGGCTCTACGCCCCCGGCCGGGGAGCCTGTATGTGGGAAGAGTTCTATCAACGCGGCGTGATGGGGCTGGGGTGGCACCAACTCGGTGATCTGAGCGAGTACGCCACCAAGGAGGACATGCGCCAACGGCTACTCGACACTCGCGACGACAATACATCGCAGACGAATTCGGCCCGGGCGGTCTGGCAGTTCGCGAACGAGATCAAGCCGGGAGACGTCATTTTCGTCAAACGAGGCCTCAAGGAGATTCTCGGCCGCGGCGTCGTTACGGGCGACTACGTCTATGACCCGGAAGGGGGCGAGTACCCGCACCTGCGCAACGTGTCGTGGAAGCGTCGGGGAAGCTGGCGAAGTGATCAGCAGTTCCCCATGAAGACCCTCACTGAGATCACTGACTACCCCGATCTGCTGGCGCGCATTGATGCCTTCTTCGATGACGGCGAGGATGAAGAATCAGTTGCCAATGAGGAAACGCTGCCGGTCTTCCCGGAGTATTCCTCCGAACAATTCCTCGACGAGGTCTTCATGGACGAGGAACGCTATGACGCAACCGTGGGCGTCTTGCGCGCCAAGAAGAACATTATCCTGCAGGGCGCACCCGGCGTGGGTAAGACCTTCGCCGCCAAACGCCTCGCCTACTCGATGATGGGCGTCAAGGACGCCTCGCGGGTCATGCTGGTCCAATTCCACCAGAGCTACTCCTACGAGGACTTCATTGAGGGGTATCGCCCCTCTGGTGCGGGATTCGAGCTGGTGAAGGGGGCCTTTTACTCGTTCTGTAAGAAGGCTGCCGAGGACGAGGAGAACGCCTACTTCTTCGTCATTGACGAGATCAACCGTGGAAACCTCTCCAAGATCTTTGGCGAGCTGTTCATGCTCATCGAGAGTGATAAACGCGGACCGAAGAATAAGCTCCAGCTCCTCTATTCGCGTGAGCTCTTCTACGTTCCCCGCAACGTCCACATTATCGGCATGATGAACACGGCAGACCGTAGCCTCGCGATGCTCGACTACGCGCTGCGACGCCGCTTCGCTTTCGTGGAACTGAGTCCCGCCTTCGACTCCGAGGGCTTCCGTGCCTACCGCGTCGGCCTCGTTAATCCGAGGTTCGAGGCATTGGTCCGTGAGGTGGAATCCCTCAACCGCGTGATCGCCGAGGATGAGTCGCTCGGCGAAGGTTTCTGCATTGGACACAGCTACTTTTGCAACATGGACGCCGATACCTGCACCGACGCGGCCCTGGCCTCGATCGTGGACTACGAGCTCATCCCGATGCTCAAAGAATACTGGTTCGACGAGCCTGGCAAGGTCCGCGAATGGAGCGACAGGCTGCGCAGGTCGCTGCGGTGATCCGCGTCCGCAACGTCTTCCACATGCTCGCCTACGCCTTCTCGGCGCTACGCGAGCAGGGCTACCGTGCCGTGGCCACGGAGGACTTCGAGAACGCGGCCGAGCTGTGCGCCGCCATCCTCGAGCGGGGCGTGTCCCTGCAACTCAAACGAGGCCTTGGGCAGGAGTACGTGAACCGGACCGAGGCCCGTTCCTCCCTGCGCGGCACAATCAAGGTCACCGAGTCCGTGAAATCGCAGGCGATTTGGCGCCGCCAGCTGGTGTGCTCCTACGACGAGCTCAGCGTCGACACGACGATGAACCGCATCATCAAGGCGACTGCCGCGCTGCTTGTGCGCTCGGACATCTCACGGGCGCGCAAGAAGAGCCTGAAGAAGCTCATGGTGTACTTCGCGGACGTGCGCGAGATCGACCTGCACACCGTCGACTGGAACATGCGATACGACCGCAACAATCGCACGTACCGCATGCTGATGGCGGTGTGCTGGCTCGTCGTCAAGGGGCTGCTCCAGACTCAGAGCGACGGCACCACGCGCATGATGGATTTCTTCGACGAGCAGCGCATGAGCCGCCTCTACGAGAAGTTCATCCTCGAGTACTACCGCCGGGAACATCCACGTTTGAATGCCAGCGCCTCGTTCATCGACTGGGCGCTCGATGACGGCGTCGCGGACGGTCTGCCCGCCATGCGAAGCGACATCACGCTGAGCGCTCGCGGCCGCGTGCTCATCATCGATGCGAAGTACTACACGTCCACGATGCAGAGCAACTTCGACAAGAGGACCGTGCATTCGGCGAACCTGTACCAGATCTTCGCGTACGTGAAGAACAAGCAGATCGCCTTCGAGCGCGCGGGGGAGAGCGTCGAGGTTTCAGGCATGCTCCTCTACGCTGCGACCGACGAGGACATCCAACCCGACGCCACCTACCGCATGAGCGGCAACCGAATCAGCGCGACGACGCTCGACGTGGACCGTCCCTTCGAGGAGATTCGCGCTCAGTTGGATACTATCGCCGATAGGATTACTGCTCCGTCAGCTCCGGCTTCGTGAAGGAACGGACCTGGGCGGCGTCCGGGTCGATGTCGGGGGCTGTCATGGTCTTCTTCGACGCTGCCTCGAGGGCGCTCACGGAGCGCGCGCGGGACAGGAGGCGGTTTTCCATCGAGGAGACCGCCTTGTTGTAGTAGTCGACGCTCTTGGCCAGGCTCTTGCCCAGGTTTTCGATGTGGCCGGCGACGACTCCGAGGCGTTCGTACAGGTCACGGCCCAGCGCAATGATGTCGTCGGCCTGCTCGTTGATGGTCGTACGAGACCAGGCGCTGGCGCACGTGCGGGCCACCGCTAGCAGCGTGACAGGGGAGCAGAGCGCTACGCCGCGAGCCATCGCGTCGTCCAAAAGCGCCGCATCCGCGCGCAGCGCGGCGCTCAGCGCCGCCTCCGACGGGACGAAGAGGATCACCAGCTCGGGCGAGGAACCGAGAGCCCGCGCGTAGTCGCGCGACGCCAACGCCTCGACGTGAGAGCGCAGTGCCTTCGCGTGAGCCACCAGCTCGGAACGTCGCCGAGCCTCCGCCATCTCGCCGCCCTCTTCAATGTCGCACGCGCGCAGGTACGCGTCCATCGGAGCCTTCGCATCGAGAGCAAGGAAGCCCTGCCCGGGCAGGTGAATTGTCACGTCGGGTCGCCCGCGGTCAGACGAAGCACGTTCTGCGCCCAGGCCTCGTCCCTGAGTGAGCGCACCAATCGAGCGTTGTTCCGCGAAGTCGACGTGCGGCAGCATCCCCGAGGCCTCCAGGATTCGGGCGAGCTCAACCTCGCCCCACGTGCCGCGCGCACTGCGCGAGCGTAGCGCCCCCTCCAGGGAGGCGGTGGTGCGAGCCAGCTCGGCCTCGCGCTGGGCGGTCTCGCGCAGCTGCTCCGCGAGGGCACCGTGCTGGCGCGCGCGCGTGGCCTCCATCTGATCGACGCGCGCCGTCATCTGCTCCAGCTGCACGCGAACCGGTGCGAGCGCCTGCAACACGGACGCATCACCGGCCGAGCGGGCCTCGGCCGACTCGACGCGATGCGACAGCTCCTCGGCGCGGGCCTGCCACCGGGCGGCCTCCGCACGCAACGCGCCCACGTCCTCGCCCGGCTGCGAGGCGCGGCGCGCCACCGCCCCCACGTACCCGAGCGCAGCGCCCACAACCAAGCCAACAAGGAGAAAAACAAGAGAGATACCCATGCCCGCACGATACGAGGGGGCGTGCACATCTGCGTCCAGCGGGCGGTCCGCAGGTATCCAGCAACCAACCAGGGCAACGGTCAGTCGCCTATCCTGGGTGTAAGACTCACGGGGGAGGGGTATGGAAGCCGTCAATCCGCGCGCGATGCACGTACTGATTCGCGACAGGGACTCGCAGAGCTGGCAGGACTGCACCTGGAAGGTCGCGAAGGCGTGCCGCGACGGGAATCGCGTCGTCGTCACCTACACCAACGGCAAACAGTATCCGTACGGTGAGGATCGTGTGCGCATCTACGACCAGGTCGAGCGCCGAGAGATCGACGCCCTCGACGAGGTTCGTGTGAACGGGCAGCGCTGGAAAAACGCCGAGATCATCTGGACGCTTCGCCGCGCGGGCCACCCGCGTAATCCGCGCTACACGCTGGCGTATCGAAAAGCTGACGGCAAGCTCGCGCTTCGGAGAGGTGGGAGCGACGAGGTTAGAGTGACGTATGCGACCGCGCAGGACCGGCACAACGCCTCCACTCTCGACTATGTCCGCACGGAAGTCCGCGCGCAGGCTCGACGGGCCGGGGCGACGTTGGACACGAGCGGGCGCTATCCCAAGTGGGTCGGTGCGGACCACATGCTGCCCGACGCTATTCTCGCGAACGTGTGGGAGTGGCTCCCGAGCGCCCCGAAAGGCTCCGCCCTGGAGGCTTTCCTTGCGGGCGTCTCCTCCGCGAAGACGGGCGCGAGCGACCGGCTCATCATGCCCTTCCATTCCAACATTGATCAACGCAACGCGATCCGGGCCGCGCTCACTCATCAGATCTCGATCATTGACGGCCCGCCCGGTACTGGTAAGACGCAGACGATCCTCAACCTGATCGCTTCTCTTATCGCCCAGGGCAAGTCGGTGGGCGTCGTCGCAGGCGCCAACTCCGCAGTGGATAACGTGGTCGACAAGCTGACGGAGGAAGGCTACGGCTTCCTGGTTGCAACGGTCGGGAGCGTCGAACGCGTCAAGGAATTCCATCAGCGTGAGGGAATCCTTGAACAGAAGCGCGAGGCCTGGGCTCGCCATGCGTCCGACGGTTCGTCGGGTGCGCCAACCGACATCGACGACGCTGAGCTGCGGGCTGCGGAGGAACGCCTGGTGGGCCTGTGGGAGGATGCGCGCGATGTTCCGGAGTATCGCGCGCGCCTGACTGCGACGCGCCGAGAGCGCCGCCTCTTCGAGGAAAAGGTGCGGGAGAGTCGGCGACTGGTTCCCGATATTTCGACCATGCCCGTCCTTCGGCGGGGCTCAGAAACTATCGCTCACTTGCTTGCCCTTGCGCGCTGTGCGCCGAGGCCTGGGCGGGGTCCGCGGGGCATCGTCGAGCGGGTGCGTCGTTATTTCACTTATGGCTCCCTGAAAGGTATTGACCTGGCGGACACGGACGTGCAGTCGGCGCTCCAATTCGCCTTCTACGAGGCTCGTGAACGCGAACTGACCCAACGCATCGAGGAAGCGGAGGCCCGGTTAGCCCGCCGAGGCCTCGTCGAGGAGAGTGCCGCGTACCGTCAGCGATCCCGCGAGGCACTGGACGCCGCTCTCCTGGAGCGATTCGAGCGCGAGCGCCCGAGTCGCCTCAGCCCCTGTGAGCGGCTCAACCGACAGACGGACATCCTGCTGCGCACCTACCCTGTTGTGGCGTCCACTTGTTTCTCGATTCGCAACAACCTGGCCCAGGACGCGACGCTGGACTGGGTCATCATCGACGAAGCCTCACAGGTTCTGCTCCCGCAGGGCATGGCTGCGCTGAGCAAGGCGCGTAACGCCGTCATTGTCGGGGACGCCAAGCAGCTCGGGCCGATCTTCCAGGGGTGGGACGAGAGCAAGCAGGCGCCTGCCGAGGAACGATTCGACGTGCGCAAGGTGTCGCTGCTCGACTCCGTGAAAATGATGGCCGAGGCCGCGCAGGTGCCCAGCACCTTGCTGAAAGAGCACTACCGCTGCCACCCCGCGATCATCGAGTTCTGCAATCGCATGTATTACGACGGCCAGCTCATTCCGATGCGCGTCCCCGCAGAAGATGCCCCCGATCCGCTTGAAATCGTGTACGCGGCACCCGGCAATCACGCGCGGCGACCAGCGCGCGGCGGTGGGTTCTTCTCACAGCGGGAGATTGAGATCATCGCGCAGCTCGAGGATATGCAGGTCATCCGAGAGGGAATAGGCGCGAAGGAGAAGGACGCATCTGGCGACTTTGTCCTGGGCATTGTGACTCCGTTCCGAGCGCAGGCAACGAACCTGGGTCAGCGAATTCGTGCTGAGCAAGGCGACAGGCAGTACTCGCGTTGGCTGGCGGAAACCGCGCACAAATTCCAGGGGCGAGGCGCGGGAACGGTCATCTTGTCGACGGTTCTCAATGCCGGTGAACGGTCAGCTGCGCGCGAGTTCTACGATGCCGATTCCATGACGAATGTGATTGTTTCGCGCGCGAAGGACCGTTTTATCGTCGTGACAGCGCACGGTGGTGTGCGCTTCAGTCGAAATATCTCGGCGTTGCTTGAATACATTGAGATGTACGATCCTAGTTCTGTCATCCAATCGGACATTGTGTCAATCTTTGATGTCCTGTACAGCGCTTACAGTGAGTCGTTGGAGCGCTATTCGCGCGCTAAATGGGCCGATCGTCGGCGCTCTCCCGCCGAGAACGTCGCGGACCAGTGCCTGCGCGAAATTCTTGCGGAACCGGCCTATTCGCGCTTTGGTTATCAGATCGAGGTGTTCCTTAAAGATGCGCTGCCGAATACGCGTCGACTCAGCGAGGAACAGCGTACCTTCACGTTCACGGATAGTGCGCTTGATTTCGGCGTGTATTCGCGGGTGACCGGTCGCCTTGTCCTCGCCATCGAGGTCGACGGCTGGCAGTACCACGGTGCCAGTGATACTCAGCGCAAGCGCGACGCCCTCAAGGATTCGATCATGGCCGCCTATGGGGTCCCAGTCTTGCGCCTGCCGACAAACGGATCGGGGGAGGAGCGCCTCATCCGGGAGGCGCTGGACAAGCTGCTCTGAGCGGGGGCTTGTGTCCGTTTGGTGGTCGGCCTTGACGGTGGGTCCGTTGGTCGCCAGTGCGTGTGCGTTTGTTGTTTGACGAGGTCGGGGCGGGGTTGGGTGGCGACGTGCACGTTTGTGCGGGTTGGGTGGGAGAACGTGCCGTGGTGCTTACTGCATATTCTTAGTGTTTCGTGTCGGTTCTGCGCGTAATCTGATGTGAATAGGAAGTGCTTCCAGCGTCGGAAGCGCCCAGGAGGAGACCTCACAGGAGAGGTGTATGCATCATGATGGTCCCACCCCTATCCGAACGTCCCGTGACTGAGGAGGACGAGGAGCAGTTCCGCCGCGAGTCCGCCCCGCGCAGGTACACGCTGCGCGAGAGATGGGCTGATTATCGGGCTGATGTGAAGCGCAACCGGCCCAAGGGAGCCAAGGCTCGTTTTCGGGCGTGGATGGACGCCGACGCCGTCGATTGGGGGATCCGCGTGGCGATCGTGTTCTTGTTCATTGGCGGATCCTACTCGCTCTACATCAACGGTGTTGCGTACGGCTGGTGGCACGCCTGGGGTGAAAAGCCCACCGTTGCGGCGACGACTACCCCCGCTGCTCGGCCGTCGCCCTCCGCGTCGAGCGAACCTGCCATGTCGGGCGGCTACGAGATCGGACCCGACGGCGTCCTCGTGCGCCCCGCCGAGCATGCCGCCTCGACCTACACAAAACCAGAACTACCCGAAGAAGCCAAAGAAAACACCGAAAGAGGAGCAGAAGCCGCAGCGGAACATGCATTCTATATTGCAACTCTTTCCTACGCATGGAATACCGGAGACACACAATCCTTATCCAGCTTGTCCGCTGAGGGGGTCCCATTCGCGGACGGACAAATCGAGGCGATCAATGGACTCTATTCCAGCGGCTGGGCGTATGGAAATGAATCAAAAGTAACAAAAATAGTGAAAGTCGAACCTGTTACAGAAGAGTTAGGGGCACAACCTAACACTATTGGAACACTTTTCCACGTCACAACCATCAACGGTGTTTCGTGCAAAGGACAAAGAATAGTTATTAGCGATAATGAATATACTGTCAGCTTCGCACTCTACATGACGTGGCAGAACGAACGCTGGCTTGTAACGGATGGAGATATTCCCCATGAAAATGGCAAATAGACAACTATGCGCATGCGGAGGCATCTTCGGCGTATTACTTCTGCTTTTCAATGTTTCTACAGCATTCGCCGACAACACACCAAGTCCTTGTGATCTTAATCCTGGCATTCAAGCTGGATTGTGCGCTTCTTCTGTCCCGGGTGGCGTCGGTGTCACTACTTGGCTCAATAAGAATGAACAGTCGTCTGGCCAACAGGAGAACGATAGTTCCTCGACTGTGGATGCTCAGAGGGCTCTGGAGACGGCTGGTTCTGCGCCTGATCCTCGTGCGTTGGCGTACGCGGAGTGGGCTCGTTGCAAGGCAGCAGCTCCAGGAACGGGACCTAAAGGCAGTGCTGCCTCTAGCACGAACTATGACGATGCGTGTCCTCTTCCTCCAGCACCGCAACGCGGCAACGATCAAGCCGAGGATCCTGGGCGCCAGCCCACAACGCAGGACATTCTCTACGCCGCCGCCACGGTGATTCACGCTGATGGGGCTGGGTTGTACAAGCGCCCACTGAACGTCTCGTACACGAACAAATACATTCCCTCTATTGTTGCGGTCACCAGTCCCACCCAGACCCACGTGATCAACCTTCTGGGCCATGACATCACGATCACGCTCACGGCCACGAGTTATGAGTGGAGTTGGGGTGATGGGACCCCGAACTTGGTCACCACGTCCACGGGTTCGGTGTGGCAAGACGGAATGGACCTCAACACCGACCCGAGGTTGATCCGCCACTACTACACGCCCCCGCAGGGGTGGCGTTCCATGTTGGACGGCCCATATCCGCATGAGGATCGCGAGATCACGCTGACCACGACGTGGAGTGGAACAGCCACGAATCCCTTCACCGGGGAGACCCAGACCATCAACGGCCTGGTCACCACCACCGAGACCACCGGCAAGTTCCCCCTATCCCACCTCGTCATCAACAACACCGACACCTGGGAAGAAAAACAAGGCCACTAACCCTAGCCGCCCGAGCGAACGTAACCGCTGCACACACGACGCAGGAAACAGGCAAGGCAAAGGAGCACACGCCATGATGGTCCCACCCCTATCCGAACGTCCCGTGACTGAGGAGGACGAGGAGCAGTTCCGTCGCGAGTCCGCCCCGCGCAGGTACACGCTGTGGGAGCGGTGGAGTGATTATCGGGCTGATGTGAAGCGCAACCGGCCCAAGGGAGCTAAGGCTCGTTTTCGGGCGTGGATGGACGCCGATGCCGTGGATTGGGGGATCCGCGTCGCCGTCGTGTTCTTGTTTATTGGCGGATCCTACTCGCTGTACATCAACGGTGTTGCTTACGGCTGGTGGCACGCCTGGGGCGAAAAGCCCACCGTTGCGGCGACGACTACCCCCGCTGCTCGGCCTTCGCCGTCCGCATCGAGCGTACCCGCCATGTCGGGCGGGTACGAAATCGGCCCCGACGGAGTTCTCGTGCGTCCTGCCGAGCACGCCGCCTCCACCTACACCCAACCAGAACTACCCGAGGAGGCCAAGGAGCACACAGAACGTGGGGCTGAGCTCGCCGCGGAGTATCTCATCGACACGATTACCTACGCGTGGAACACAGGAGACACGCGACCATTCGAAGACATCACAGAGCCCGGAAAAGAAGTTCGAGAGACGTACATTCACAACGTCAACGAACTCTATTCCCACGGCTGGATGTACGACAGCAGCTCTACGGTGACGAAAATCCTACAAGTCACTCCGGTAGACACGGAAGAACATCCCAAAGTCGAACCTGACACAATTCTAGTCATCTTTGATATTGAGTCGAGTAATGGCACTGCATGTATTGATCAAAGAATCTTTATCAGCGAAGGCACGTACCCATCAAGAGTATTCCTACATATGACATGGAAGAATGGGCGTTGGATCGATACAGGGATAGGAGTAACTCATGACACTGAAAGCTAGTATTGCACTTTCCTGCTCATTCGCAATAGCTCTCATATGCGCGTGGCCACATAACGCCCAAGCAATTACAAATCCGGTGTCGACGAGCGCTTCGGATCTCTGCTCTGACTCCGGCACTTTAACATTCAACTTCTGTTCAGCCGGAGTTGACGACACCGTAAATACAACTATGCAATATAACAGCAATCAGCAATCTTCGGGACAGGATGGGGATAGTGCTTCGTCGTCTGTGGATGCTCAGAGGGCTTTGGAGACGGCTGATTCTGCGCCTGATCCTCGTGCGTTGGTGTATGAGGAGTGGGCTCGTTGCAAGGCACAACGTCCACGGGTGCGGTGTGGCAAGAGGGCATGGATCTCAACACCGACCCGAGGTTGATTCGCCACTACTACACGCCCCCGCAGGGGTGGCGTTCCATGCTTGATGGCCCTTACCCGCATGAGGATCGCGAGATCACGCTGACCACGACGTGGAGTGGAACAGCCACCAATCCTTTCACCGGGGACACGCAAACCATTAACGGCCTGGTCACCACCACGGAGACCACCGGCAAGTTCCCCCTGTCCCACCTGGTCATTAACAACACCGACACCTGGGAAGAAAAACAAGGCCACTAACCCTAGCCGCCCGAGCGAACGTAACCGCTGCACACGCGACACTGGAAACAGGCAAGGCAAAGGAGCACACGCCATGATGGTCCCACCCCTATCTGAACGTCCCGTGACCGAGGAGGACGAGGAGCAGTTCCGCCGCGAGTCCGCCCCGCGCAGGTGCACGCTGTGGGAGCGGTGGAGTGATTATCGGGCTGATGTGAAGCACAACCGACCCAAGGGAGCCAAGGCCCGCTTTCGGGCGTGGATGGACGCCGACGCCGTGGACTGGGGGATCCGCGTCGCCGTCGTGTTCTTGTTCATTGGCGGATCCTACTCGCTCTACATCAACGGTGTTGCTTACGGCTGGTGGCACGCGTGGGGTGAAAAGCCCACCGTTGCTGCGACGACTACCCCCGCTGCTCAGCCTTCGCCGTCCGCATCGAGCGAACCTGCCATGTCGGGCGGTTACGAGATCGGCCCCGACGGAGTTCTCGTGCGCCCCGCCGAGCATGCGGCCTCCACCTACACCAAACCCGAACTACCCGAAGAAGCCAAAGAAAACACCGAAAGAGGAGCAGAACTCGCCGCCGAGCATGTATTCTCTCTTCTCATATATGCCTGGAATACAGGAGATACACAACCATTCGCAGATATCACAGAACCTGGCGATGGCTTCCGTCAGACGTATATCGATACCATTGAGAATTCCTACGCGAACGGTTGGACATACGGTATGACGTCAAACGTTACACGGATCATCAAAGTCGAGCCCGTGTCAGAGGAGCGGTGGGGAGCTCAACCCAGCACTATCGGCGTACAGTTCAAGGTCAAGACAATCAACGGGGTGACATGCGTCAACCAGAAGATAACTACTAAAGAGAACGAATACGAGTCCACCGTTGTATTATTCATGACCTGGAAAAATGGGGGCTGGACTGTCACAGACGGAGATATTCGCAATGACAAATAAGATTCGTTCGACACTGGTAGTTGCCACTATTCTAGCGACAGCACTGTTGCTAATAAACATGCTCTTCATAATTGAGGGTGTAGGTGTTGTCGGCGGGGTTGGGCCGCACTCATGCCTTACCTCGCAGCGCCTCGGCCTTCTCCAGCTTCACGACAATCTGCTCAGGCATGTGCTTCGAGAACTTCCTCATGGTCATCCATTCTGCCCGGCCACAAGCAGCCGGGACTACTCAGAACAACCCTCTCACAACAAACGGTCCGAAAAACCCAGACCCCTCCACGAGCACTCCTCGAAACGGGAGGATTTAGACTCCAACTACACACCCAATTATGAAGAGCCAGTTATGTCTGTAGGACTTGAGCTTGTAGTAGTACGTGTTCTCTCGAAGGAACGTCCGTGCATCATCCTCCGACATGATGCTGAATGTGATACCGGATTCTCGGAGATGGTTTATCTGCTCATCTAATCCGTAATGGTGCATGCGTTCATCACCTTCGAAGTTGCGCAGTAATAAAAAGGAGGGAATGCGACCAATATGGTCGATCCCCCTCCCGACCCGGCCCGGCGAACCAGGCTAAGCCTACGTTGTACATCGATGATATCACCCCGCCATCTGCGCATGTCAAGCTCAGGCGGCACGTGTCCGTGGAGACGGCCCCCACGTCGACGTGAAACGCGCGTGAAACATGGTCGTGGCCCTACGCCACCACCATGGCTCCCGTGCCCGCGCACATGAGGGTGAGACCCGCCAGGTAGCGACGCGTGAAACGCTCGTGAAACACGGCCGCCGAGAAGGCGACGGTCACCAGGATCGACAGCTTGTCGATGGGTACGACAACGGAGGCGGGTCCGTCCTTGAGCGCGTGATAGTACGCCAGCCACGACGCGCAGGTCGCGGCCCCCGACGCGACAATGAAGGCCAGCTCGCGCGTGGGGATAGCCCGCACGTCCCGAAGTTGGCCCTGCACGCCCACGATCACCCACGCCATGGCCAGCACAACGACCGTGCGCACGGCTGTCCCCAGCGTCGGATCGACCCCCGAAATCCCGACCTTTCCGAGAATTGACGTGAGCGCCGCGAACAGAGCGGAGGCGAGCGCGTACACCAGCCAGCTGCCACCCCCGCGCAGCGCACGAGGCAGGCCCGACAGGTCGGAAGGCTCGACCATGAGGAGCGTTCCCGCCGTGATCGCCACGATCCCGGCCGCCCCCCACGCGCTCACCGGCTCGCCCAGCAGGACCAGCGCCAGGACGATCGCGAGGACCGTCGACAGCTTGTCGATCGGCGCCACGCGGGATACGTCCCCTCGAGACAGCGCCGCGAAGTAACACAGCCACGAGGCCCCGGTTGCCAAGCCCGACAGGACTAAGAACAGCAGCGAGCGTGCGTCGATAGTGCCCAGGGACGACGCCGATCCGACCAGAGCAGCCATGCCCCACGCCCCCGCGGCCACGACGACCGTTCGAAGGGCTGTCGCCACGGTGGAACGTGTCGTCGCGACCCCCGCCTTCGCGAGGATCGACGTGAGCCCGGCGAACAGGGCAGACAAACACGCGGCGATGATCCACACACACCAACTGTAGAGCCTCGTTCTCCGAGGCCGGGGCCGGGCGCGCGTCACGGCGGAAATCAGCCCCGGCCTCGTCAGGCGTGCACGGAGGAAGCGGCCCATTGGCGCTAGAGTGATTGCACCAAGACATGAGCACTCAGCGCGTGCCGAGACGTGGAGGACCATAATGCCCGACAAGATGAACGACGTCGCTGTGGACGCCGAGCTGCGCGGATACACGAACGAACAGGCCTCCGAGGCGGAGCAGCGCGCGATCGAATTCCTCACGAAGGCTGTTCGGATTCCGGGCGTGCGCGTCGACCGTGACAGGTACCTGCGCGAGGCGCTCGACAAAGTCAAGGCAACTGACGACGTGATCGATCGCGCCCTCGCATCGAGCCCCGCGGCCGCGGGCGTCCCTCTGGGAGTCCTCGATTTCCTCGCGGACGAAGCTATCTCTACGAGACAAACAAGTCCGCCGCCTTGTCCTTCGCGGCGGGCATCCCCGGCGGCTTCGCGATGCTCGGCACGATCCCGGCGGACCTGACTCAGTACTACGTGCACGCGCTGCGGATCATGCAAAAACTCGCCTACCTGTACGGCTGGCGCGACCTCCTCGCGGAGGTCGACGCGGGGGAGGACGAGACAATCGGCGTGCTCGCGGTATTTTTCGGCGTCATGCTGGGGGTTGGCGGCGCCGCGCAGTCGCTGACGGCTTTCGCGCGAATCGCCGCCAAGACTGCCTACCAGAAGCACGTGACCAAGCGGGCTCTCATGAGTATCACGTGGTACCCGGTCGTCAAGTACTCGCTGCGCGTCATCGGTATCAACATCACGAAGAACACTTTTTCCAAAGGTGTCTCCAAGGTGCTCCCCATCATCGGCGGATTTGTGTCGAGTGGCCTGACCTTCACGGCGTTGCAGACGCAGTCGTCTCGCCTCAAGGGGCACCTGCGGCAGATTCCCCCTGCCGGCTTCGATGCCGAGGCCTGGGCGCAGCACCTTACCGTCGCAGGCTCGGCACAGAGCAAACAGGTTGTGACGGAGGACGTTCAGGAAACCATGAAAGGCAAGGCGAAGGTCGTGATGCTCGGCGCTAAAAGCGCGGCCTCGGGTATCGCCGGCGGAGCCAGTGCCGTCGCCGGCGGCGTCAAGGGGCGCTTCAACCGACGCAAGTGATCGCTCATTGACGAGGCCGTGGTCGGGTCCCGGCCACACCCGCGCGGTGCGCACCAAACCGGGCCCCGGCCTCGTGCCACCGTGTTTAACGCGCCACTGTTTCACCTCCCCGCCCGCCCACCCGAGGGCAAACCTGCCACCATATGCGGGTGAGTGACACGAAGACACCGGCCCTGCTATCCTCGACGCAAGAGGCTGGACCCCTGATCCTCCAGGCCTTCGCCTGGGATATGACCGCGGATGCGAGCCACTGGCGCTACCTCGCCGAGCACGCGCAAGCGATCGCCGACCTGGGCGTCACCATCATCTGGCTGCCGCCCGCCTACAAGGGCCATGGCGGCGTCAAGGACGTCGGCTACGGCGTCTACGACTGTATGACCTGGGCGAATTCGACCAGAAGGGGTCCGTGCCCACGAAGTACGGGACGAAGGACGAATACCTGGCCGCCATCGACGCTCTGCACGAGGCGGGGATCGCCGTGTGTGCCGACATCGTCCTCAACCACCGCATGGGCGCGGATGCCTCCGAGACCGTGCGAGCTACCCCGATCAACCCCCATAACCGTCATGAGGCCATTGGAGAGCCCGAGACGATCGAGGCGTGGACCCGCTTCACGTTCCCGGGACGCGCCGGCGCCTACTCGGACTTCACGTGGGACTGGACGTGCTTCCACGGCATTGACTGGGACGCGGCGACGGGGCGCGAGGGGACTGTGGCTTTTCGAGGGCAAGCACTGGAACGAGTCCGTCGACACCGAGTTCGGTAACTTCGACTACCTCATGGGCTGCGACGTGCACGTCACTGACCCGCGGGTTAGCGAGGAACTGGACCGGTGGGGCCGCTGGTACGTGGAGACGACCGGCGTGGACGCGCTGCGCCTAGACGCCGTCAAGCACGTGGGTTCGGACTTCTACGCGCGCTGGCTCGAAGACCTGCGCACCTCCACCGGTCGTCTGCTCCCCGCCGTCGGCGAGTACTGGAGCGGAGACGTGCGCGAGCTTGAGCAGTACCTGCGCGAAGTCCCCAACGCGATGCTCTTCGACGTGCCCCTGCACTTCCACCTCCACCAGGCCTCGGTCTCTGACGGCAACGTCGACTTGTCGCGCCTGTGGGAGGGCACGCTGACGGCATCGATCCCGGAGCTGTCCGTCACCTTCGTCGAAAACCACGACACCCAGCCTGGACAGTCGCTGGCCTCCACGGTCGCCTCCTGGTTCAAGGCTGCCGCCTACGCGCTCATCCTCCTCAACGAGGCCGGGGTGCCCTGCGTCTTCTGGGGCGACCTCTTGGGGACCCCCGAGACCGGCGATCTGCCCGCCGTGCGTGAGCTCCCGCTCCTCATGGGTGTGCGCTTCCGCGCCGCGATCGGCCCGCAGCACAACGCCTTCGACGACCCGGACGTCGTCGGTTTCGCCCGCGAAGGCAGGGCGGACGTGCCCGGCACGGGGTGTGCCGTCATCCTGTCCGACCGCCACGCCGCCGAGAAGACCCTCTACGTGGGGCGCCACCACGCGGGCGAAGACTGGGAGTGCATGATCGGAGGCCACCCCGACGTGCGCGTCGCCGACGACGGCACGCTCACGGGCGTCGTCAGTGACGGTGGTCTGAGCGTCTACGTGCCGCGCGTGAACGCCTGACGCTGCTCCGGCCTCGTCCCAATCGACGAGGCCGGGGCCAGCGCGCGCTCGCGGCTTACCGAAGCGGCGGCGCGTGACGGAGGCAGCTACTCGTGCGCGGTACCCAACGCGAGTGCAATCGTTTGCGTCGGCACGATGAGCTGCAACGGGGCGATGGGAGAGACCAGTGCGTCAACGTGATGCGTGTAGAAGTCGCGTGCGTGCTCGTCCTTGCAGTGGATGAGCAGCGCGGCGATTCCGAACTGGTCCGATGCCGCGAAAGTCCGGCGAAGCGCGTCGAGCAGGAGCGTCGCGCCCACACCCTGCCCCTGCACTCGGCGGTCGACCGCGAGCCTGGCCAGGAGCATGCATGGGATTGACCGGGGTCGGTGGGCAGCAAAGTCATCCGGCGACCACTCGCGCCGAATCGTTGCTGCCGCTAGCGCGTAGTAGCCGGCGATACGCCCGCTCTGCTGGCACACGTAGGTCACCGCGTTGTTGGCCCGCTGGTTTTGCCACGCATAGCGGTGAAACCAGGTGTCCAGTTCGTCGTTTCCGCACGTGAAATCACTGCGCTTGTCATGGCGCGCCAACCGGCGGGGAGCGTCGAGCACCGGGATCTCTAGTCCGTCCATGTCAGCGTCGATCCGACGGGGGGAGGGGCGGGCGGCGAGCGCTTGGATTTTTGTCGTCGGAAGCGGCGCGTCCAGGGCCTCCAACAGGCGCTCGAAATCCTCGTCTGTTGCGACGAACTCCGTGCGGTCCGCCAGCGCCTGATCCGCGCGTTCCAGCGCGGACGCGAGGACAAAATCGCTCAGCGACGTCTGCGTAGTGCTCGCGACGTAGCGCAGCTTCTCCTCCTGCGCAGGTGTCAAACGCAGGTTGATACGAGATGACTTTGTGGCAGTTGCGTGCGCAGACATGCTGTACTCCTTTCCACTCGTACATACATTGTATGCCGGATCGGAGCGAGTGGCGACAGCTAAGCGCATAACGAACCCGGGCCTCGTCGACGGGGACGAGGCCCGGGTCCGTGTGCACTCGCGGCTCACCGAAGCGGCGGCGCGGGTGGTTCGGGGAGTTTACTCCTGCGTGCCGCCCAGGGCGGGGATGCGCTCGATCTGATCCTTGAAGAAGGACTCGGCGCTGGTGATGAAACGGTCGATGTTCATGGACACCTGCGAGTCCGTCAGGCCCAGGCGAGCGGTCACGAACTGCTCAGCGCACAGGCGTTGGCGGCCGTCGTCCAGGGAGGCAACGTAGACCTTGGGCCACGTCGCGGACGTATTCCAGTCGTTGCACGCCTGGAGCAGACGCTGGCGCAGCTCCATCGACACCTCCTCGCGAACGGCGCCCCACATGCTCAGGTCAGCGCCGTCGTTGACGACCGAGAACATGTAGAAGCCGTGCGTGAAGCCGGTGTGCAGGCGGTTGTCGTTGACCTCGTAGTTGTAGTCGTTTGCTTCGAAGAAATCGACGATGCGCGCCAGCTCCACCGGGCGCACGATCCGGCGGCGATCCAGCGCACGGTTGCACTGCTCGATGATCTCAGGCGCGTACTCGTTGGTTGGGTCCATCGCGAGGCACTGCTCCAGGTAGGTCAGCGCACTCTCTTCCTTGTCCTGCCAGTACAGGGCGGTACCGATGCGGTAGTACCACACGGGGTCAGCCATGCCTTCGGCTTCGATACCGCGCAGCAGCTCGACCGCGTGCGCGATGAGTTCTTGGAACGAATCCATGTAGGGCTGCGCGTAGTTAATGTAGGCGCGCGCCAGCAACCCCGTCAGCTCATAGTCCAGTGAGGTCGGCGCTTCGCGTTCGATGAGCGCGATGATCTTCTGGTGTTCGTTCTCTTCGTGCAGGCGTTGACCTGTGCGATGAGCTGTGAGCGCGAGTTCACGGTCGTTCCTCCAACGTGAGGTCATGAGTGATTACCGAAACACAAGCATAACAGGGGAGCCATGCTGTCCGAGGCGCAGGAGAGAACGCCACTGTGTAGGGTTGCAGTATGACGGACAACACTGAGAACGAGGAGCCTTGCATCGACGAGGCGCGTGCGCGCATGAGCCCTGGGGATGCGGCTGAATGGGAGGAGATTCAGGGCTGGAAAGAAGAGCAAATGAGCCCGAAAAATCCGCGTGTTATTTCTCGGCGCATCCGCTCGTTCGTCCTGACGCCCGTCCGTCAACTTGTTGCGTTCGCACGCAAGGTCCCCGGCTGCGGCGCCATCATGTCGTGGGTGTCGGGCAAGACGCTGGCCCTGATCGACAAGGCCACGTCCGCGTCGGAGACGTCGGTGGGTCGACGCCAAATCCTGAAGGCCTATCGCAAGGCAGGCTATAACGTCGAGACCATCGAAGATATCCGCACTCTGAGCCTCGAAGAGGTTCGAGCGGTCAAGCCTCACCTGCGAGGTTTGTACGCGTGTGCTGCAGGTGCGGAGGGCGCTGTTAGCGGCGTGATCGCGTCGGGCGGCGCGGTGGCCGCCATCCTTGGTTTGGGCATCGCATCCGCGCCGGGCATCGCGCTCACAACCTCGGCGATCGCCCTCGACATCACGATGTTCCTGGGAGGCGCGACGCGACTGGTCTCCCATATGGCCGCCTACTACGGCTATGACACGACGGACCCCGCCGAGAACCTCTTTGCCACGATGGTGCTGTCGCAGGCGATCGATCCCACGAGCACCGGGGAAGAGGCGACCGTGGAAAAAGAGACGACGATGCGCACCCTCAACAAGGTCATGAGTGGCATCACGAAGCGCGGACCGATGAACGGCGTGAGCAACAACGTGATCACGGCGACTATCAATTCGTTGTTCGCCTCGCTCGGGGTGCGACTGGCAGGTATGAAGCTCGCGCAGATCGTGCCGCTCGTGGGCGTCGTCGTGGGCGTCTATTTGAACGCGTCCCTCATGCGAAGAATTGGAGACACGGCCGATCATCTCTATCGGGAGCGCTTCCTGGCGGAACGCTACGGTTACATCGACGAGGCCGGGGAAGACTCCTCGGGCGCCGTGAGCAACGCGGTGGCTGACGAGATCAGCGCCGACATTGCCTACTACGTGGAGCTGGCAAAGAAGGAGTCTCCCCAGCTCTGACACGCCAATCCTGGGCACGGTTGCTGGTGGCGAGAATGCGAGCGTGTGCCCCACGGTCGCGCTCAGGCCCTCGCGGGTGTGTCGTGTTATAGGACATCACGTGTGGGTCGGTGGTCAGTTCCAGGAGCGGCGGACGGATGTGCCCAGTTCAGGGGTGGCCTCATTGGCCCCAGGGGTGGCACCATCGGACGGACAGGTGGATACCTGGGCCCCCTTCATGCGCAGGTTAACCCCACAGGTGGTAGCCCAGGCGGGCCGCCCACACTGCCACCAATCGGGCCCAGCTGCACAGGAACGAGTATGCGTGGCGGCAGCTGACGGGCCTGCCGCTCGCGGATAGGTTAGGCGCTTGCGGATAGGTTCAGCCTTCGCGGATAGGTTAGGCGCTTGCGGATAGGTTACGAAGCTATCCGCATGTTCATAAGCTATCCGTATGCTCGCTTCCTATCCACATTCGAGGGTTACAAGCTCAACCGCGGTCATTTACGGAGGCAATCGACGCGGGGTGGTGCCATCGCCCACAGGGATGGCGGCATCATCCGCGGGGGGGGGTGGCAGGATCGGCCGGACACGTGGATGCCTGGGCCCCTTCATGCGCAGGTTAACCCCACAGGTGGTAGTCCAGGCGGGCCGCCCACACTGCCACCTATCGGGCCCAGCTGCGCAGGAACGGGTTACCACTACCAGCAAAGGGGCCCACGCGAACATTCCCAGGCCCGCGCGCAGAATTACGGGGTTAATGTACAGACGCTGCCCACACGAAGACGCGAGCAGATGCCACCACCTTCTATACCGACTTTCCCCCCACCAGAAAGCCAAAAAGTCGCACTACCAGCAACACGCAGTGTCCGATAACCCGGTGTGTCGGCGTGCGGGTGTCTCATGCAGTGACGGGCGTTCGCTGGTGCGAACGCCCGTCAGGCTGTCGGTTTAGTTCCTGGAGTTCCAGTTCTGCCAGTCGTCGTCCTGCGCGTCGACGGCGATGATCGGCATGTTGGTGCTGGATCCTGCCTCGTGTTGCGGCGGCGTCGTTGACGCGATGTCCTCCACGTCCTGCTGCTTGCGCCTCCTGGACCAGGGCCACCGCATGCGCTTCTTGCGCGCGTCCGGCTCCTGGCGGACCTCCTCGCTCCACGAGAACTGCGATGTCCAGCTCTCCTGGAAACCTCCCTGCCCCTCCAGAGCCGGGGGAATCTGAGGAGTCGCCGGCGCGGCATCCTGCACAGGACCGTCCTGCGGGGGTGCAGGCAGAGGAACGGGCGGAAGGTTCTCCGCGGGCGGGGGAAGCTGCCCGGCGGGCGGGAAGGGCGTCGCGGGCGGGGAAGCTGCTGCGCGGGCGTGAACCCTTGGCCGGGTGCGGGCATTTGCTCGGGGGTGGCCATGTGCTCGGGGGTGCCGCCCTGGAGGTGCGGCTCCGGCTGGCGCGCGGCCAGGGCGTCCCAGTCGAAGGAGTCCATCTGGTCGGCGTGGGGCATCTGCACGGTCGTGAGTCCGGCGTCGCCCGCGTCTTCCTCAGACGAGGCCTGAGCGGGTGCACCCGAAACTTCCGGCTCAGGCATGACGACCGGCTCGGGGGCGGGGATCACGACGGGGAGGGCACCGCAGCGGAGTCGCGAACGGGGTCGGACTCCGCAACGTGCTCAGGCATAGGCACCGGCGCGGGGGCAGGGAGAAGCTCCGGCTCAGGCTCGGTGACAGCGACCGGCTCGGGTTCGGGCTCGGTGGTAGCGACCGGCTCGGGTTCGGGCTTGGTGGCAGTGACCGGCTCGGGTTCGGGCTTGGTGGCAGCGACCGGTTCGGGCTCGGTGGCAGCGACCGGTTCGGGCTCGGTGGTAGCGACCGGCTCGGGCTCGGGCTCGGCGGCGGGAGCCGCGACCGAGGCCTGTTCGGGGTTGAATCGAAGCAGCTTGACGGTCGGAACGTCGACGTACTCGGGTTTCTCGGGTTCAGCCAGAACCGGCTCGGCGACCGGTTCGGCCACCAGCTCGGCCACCGGCTCGGGTTGCGCGGGCTTGAAGCGGGGGAGTTTGACGGTGAGCATTCCCGGGTCTTCGGGCGCGTCGGTAGTGGTGGCCTCGGTCTGGGGGGTTGCTTCCTGGGGGGCCTCGGGCTGCGCAGGCTTGAAGCGGGGGAGTTTGACGGTGAGCATGCCCGGGTCTTGGGGTGCGCCGGTAGTGGTGGCTTCGGTCTGGGGGGTTGCTTCCTGGGGGCCTCGGGCTGCGCAGGCGTGAAGCGGGGAGTTTGACGGTGAGCATGCCCGGGTCTTGGGGTGCGCCGGTAGTGGTGGCTTCGGTCTGGGGGGTTGCTTCCTGGGGGCCTCGGGCTGCGCAGGCGTGAAGCAGGGCAGTTTGACGGTGAGCATGCCCGGGTCTTCGGGCGCGGCGGTAGTGGTGGCCTCGGTCTGGGGGTTGCTTCCTGGGGGGCCTCGGGCTGCGCAGGCGTGAAGCGGGGCAGCTTGACGGTGAGCATGCCCGGGTCTTGGGGTGCGCCGACAGTGGTGGCCTCGGTCTGGGGGGTTGCTTCCTGGGGGGCCTCGGGCTTGAAGCGGGGGAGCTTGACGGTGAGCATGCCCGGGTCTTTGGGCGCGTCGGCAGCAGGCGCCTCGGGCGTCTCGACCGCACCGTCCTGCGGCCAGGAATCAGTGACGGCCGGGAACGATGCGTCCGCGCCGCGCTCGGCGGAGGGCCGCGCCACGGCCTCGTCAGGAAACACCGTCAAAAACTCGGTCTTGTCGCCGGGCAGGTCTCCCTGCTCAACGGTCTCCAGCAGCTGGGTCTTGTCTTCGGGCAGGCCCCGGTCCTCGAAAGTCTCCAGGATTTGCGTCTTGTCCGCGGGGGAGTTTTCGTCGCCGAAGGTCGTCAGGAGCTCGGTCCGGTCCCCCTGCATGGGCACATCGGCCTGCGCGTGCGTGGCGGCCGCACCTCCGAGCGCGCCGGACTCAGCGAACCCGGGCTGGGGTGCCACGTGCGGCTGGCCCTGGGGAGCAGGCAATCCCGGGTTATCCGAGAACATGCTCATGAGTGTCGTCACCGACTGGTCTGGGGCGCCGGCGGGCTGCGCGGGCTGGCCCTGAGAGGCCGACGCGCGACGACCGAAGCCGAAGCGCTTCTTCTGCGCCTGCTTCGGCGCGCTCTGCGGCGGCGCCTGAGGGGCGCTCTGCTGGGTCGGCACCGGGCCTGCCTGAGGCTGCCACACGAAACCGGTCTCGCGCGGGGTCAGGTCCGCGGACGGGGATTGCGCGGGCGCGTCCGACGAGGCCGGGGCGGGAGACGCTGAGGCCTCGGGAGTGAAAATCTGAACGGGCGGCGTCGTGGGTGCGGGCAGAACGGCGGAATCCTGCGACTTGTGGGCGCGTTTTGAGCGCTTGACGTAAATGAGGACGACAATCGTCACGACGACGGCGATGATGCCGACGATCAGCGCGATGAGCAAGGCGAGAGACGGGGAAGAATCCGACGCGTCCGCGGCCGCCGCCGACAGCGTTGTGAGGCCATTCGCGCTGTTCGCCAGGTCGGATGGAACAGATAGGGGCGCGGCCGCGTAGGTCCCGACAGTCGGGGCCGACACAATGAACAGGGCCCCCAGCGTTGCGCACAGGGTGCGGAAAAGTCGCATGCAATCCTCCTGACGATTGGTCACTCGATTATCGTCTGTTCGAGCGCTCAAAGCAACGAGGAAACAGTGCGCCGAGATTATCTGACCGAATGTCAAAGGAATGAATGGCGTCTGTCAAAGGCTGGAGGGGTTAACTGACAAGGTGTGCGGGGGCTCTTTCGCGTAGGATGACGAGTATCTACCTACAGTCAGGTTTTCGATCCAGCTGTGAGGTGTTATGACGTACGATCGAGGAGGGACGCTGTGAAGTGTCGACCTGCGACAAACGCAGATATCCCAGAGATGGCACGCATTATCACGGAAGGGTTCTTGGATTATCCCTTCCATGTGATGCTTCAACCCCATCTCTACCGCGCGGAGCATTACCCGCAATGTCTGAGCCTGCTCAATCGCATGATGGCGAAAGCCTACGTGGAGTACAGGAATGCCCTCGTTGTCGAGCACGAAGGGGACGTCGTTGCCGTCGCGCTCATGCATGATCGGCCGATTGGCTTCTGGCCTAACTTCTTTGCTGGCGGTTATCAGCTCTTCCGCTACGGGACTCCTCGGCTGCTCATGGACTTTTCGGATGCGGCCGACGTCGGCGATCAGTACGCCCTCGACGCGGGTGACTTCGACTGGTATCTCGAGATCCTCTCGGTCGACCGGCGCATGCGGGGTCGGGGCGTGGGGCGTTGGCTTGTCGCCAAGGTGCTTCCCGACTTTGTGGCAAAGAGAGGCGGGCGCGCGTATGGGTTCGTGACATCGACGGAATCCAACGCGCGTTTCTATTTGAATGGCGGGTGCGAGCTCCTGGGTCGCGGGAGCACGTCTCTGAGGGGGCAGACCTGTCCGATCTGGGCCTTTCAGAAGGAAGCGAAGCTGCTCTGAGTGCGCGAAGGTTAGTCAGTATCGCCGCCGCTGCCTGAGCCCTCGTCGGGCGGTCGCGCATGATCTCTTTGCGCAGGTCGCGGCGCGTGATGCACGTCCCCTGGTTCCGTTTGACTTCAAGGACTTGAGGTCTTTTAGGGTGAAGTCATGGCAGGAACAGGCTCCGGGCGCACGTACTCTATTAAAGAGGTAGCGGCGCTTGTTGGCCTACCCCCCTCCACGCTGCGCTATTACGAGGAAGTTGGCGTCATCCCTGCCATCGCTCGCGATCCTTCCAGTGGCCACCGTATCTACACGGAGGGTGACCTGGAGTTGCTGACGTCGGTCGCGTGCCTCTCCGCCTCTGGTATGGCTATTGCTGATATGCGCGAGTTCGTGCGCTCGGGGTTGGGTGGCGATCGGGATATTTCCGAATTCATTTCCCTTCTTGAGCAGCAGGATGTGCGCCTCCAGGAGGAGGCGCAGATTATCGAGCTGCGACGTGAGTTCTTGCGCACAAAAGTTGAGTATTGGCGTGCGATCAAAAGTGGGGATGCGCTAGAAGCTGAGCGCTTGGATACTCGAGCCCGTGAGCTCGCTGAGCGCCTGAAACTCTGGACCCCTCGGTCATAAGGACCTAGTGGGGTGGGTTCACCGCCTGCTCCGAACCTCGCCCCGCTAGGGGGCACAGGGCCGCGTGCTGTATTGGTACGCGGCCCTTACTCATGCCTGATGCGCACGCCAGCAGGGGACGGTGTGGCTGAGCTCGGCTCTCTCGCCTTCGATGAGGGGAAGAGCTCGCACGCGCGGTGGAACGCGGCCTCGACGAATTTGAGGGAGGCGGGGTAGGAACTGTTGGGCGCGGCAATGTGTGACATAATCATGTGAAACAAGTCATTCTCAATGAGGAGTGTGAGATGCTTTCGACCGACACCGTCTCCCTCAACCCGAACCCCCTCGTGCAGGCGCTCGGAAAGCCTGCCAAGGAGTTCACGAAGGCTGACATCATCGGCTATATCGAAGACAATCGGATCTCGATGGTGAACCTTCGCTATGTCGGCGGGGATGGGCGCCTCAAAACCCTCAATTTTGCGATTCAGTCCAAAGCGCACCTCGATCGTGTCCTCACGCTCGGCGAACGCGTCGACGGATCCTCCCTGTTCAGCTTCGTCGAGGCGACCTCCTCGGACCTCTACGTGGTCCCTCGCCTGTCGACAGCTTTCCTGAGCCCCTTTTCGGTGCTGCCCACGGTGGAGTTCCTGTGTGGCTTCTACGACGTGAGCGGCGCGCCCCTCGCCTCGGCACCGCAGGAGATCCTGCGCAAGGCCCAGCGCGCCCTCCAGGCGCAGACGGGCGCCACCCTGGAGGCGCTCGGCGAGCTCGAGTACTACCTGTTCTCGCCGGAGGACACTCTCTTCCGCGTCGAACCGCAGCGCGGCTACCACGAGTCCGGCCCCTTCTCGAAGTGGGAGAACGTGCGAACGGAGACCCTGGCACACCTGGTGAGCATGGGCTGCGCCGTCAAGTATGCCCACTCGGAGGTCGGTAACTTCGTTGCGGACGGGCGTCAGATGATCCAGCAGGAAATCGAATTCTTGCCCGTGGACGTGTGCGACGCGGCCGATCAGATGGTGCTGGCCAAGTGGGTGCTGCGCGAGGTCGCCCACTCCTATGGAATCGAGGTGTCTTTCTCGCCCAAGATCGCGGTGGGACAAGCCGGTTCCGGCATGCACTTCCACACCCGCCTCGTCAAGGATGGGGTTAACCAGTTCTCCACCGGATCCGGCCTGACCGAGGACGCGCTCAAGGTCATCGGAGGCTACCTCTCCCACGCGGCCTCGCTGACCGCCTTCGGCAACACCGTGCCCACGTCGTTCCTGCGCCTCGTGCCCCACCAGGAGGCGCCGACCGCGATCTGCTGGGGCGATCGCAACCGCTCGGTCCTCGTGCGTGTTCCCCTCGGCTGGCAAAACATCGACGACTCGATGTTCCGCGACGCGAACCCGGGGGAGCCTCCCATCGCGAACCTGCCCAATGATTCCCAGACCATCGAGCTGCGCAGTCCGGATGGCTCGGCTGCCATCCACCTGCTCCTTGCCGGTATTACGGTGGCCGCGCGCATCGGGCTGACGCGCCCGGGCATGGCGCAGTTCGCGCGTGCGCGCAAGGTTGACGGCGACGCCTCGCAGACCCCGGGGCTCGACCAGCTTCCCTCCTCCTGCTTCGAGGCCGCCGGTCGCCTGCTCGCCCAGCGCGACGATTACGAGGAGGGCGGCGTCTTCCCGGCCGGTCTCATCGACTCGTGGGCCGGGCGCCTGGTGGACCTGGGCGATATGCACCTGCGCGACGACCTGGCCGACTCGCGCGTCTCAGTCGAAGAGCTCGTCGAGCGTTACTTCCACATCGGGTAGCAGCACGGCCCCAGCCTCGAAGGAACGAGGCCGGGGCCGCCGTGCGCCGAGCGCGCACCTCATCAGGGGGCCGGGGGAGGCGGCGCGAAGCGCTGATCGACCCCCGGCGCCGGGGGTGCCGCCGGGGGTGCCTCGACGGGGGAGTGGTCCGGCGCCGGGGGCATGTCCGAGGGAGAGACGGCCTGCGGCGCCGGGGGCGCAGCGGCAGGGGGAGGCTCCGGGGCTGGCCGGTCCGAGATGGGAGCGGGGGCGGCGTAGGGGGCCGAGGCCTCGTCGGCTCCCATGGCCAGCTGGCGCTGGGCGGCGCGCATTGCCGCGTCATGCTCGAATTGCGCGTCGGCCGCGGCGCGGCGAGACCTGGCGGACCAGCGAACGAGCGCACCGACAAGGGCGAGGACGAGGACCGCGCCGGTGATCCCCGCAATCATGGCCAGAGACGAGCGCGAGGAACCCCCGCCTCGTTGCGAAGAAGCGGTAGTGGACACCGGAGCAGTGGGCGAGGGGGAAGGAGAAGCGGCCAGATCCGCCGCGTCCGGGCTGACCGTGCCCACCGCGCTGACGTCATCGCGCACATTCGTCCACGTCACCGTGGACGCGTCCGTCCGCGTGGACGCGCCCGCGGAGGAGATGACGCCGCCGTGGGAGGCCTCCACAATCTCGGAGGCGTGAGCCACCAGCGTCACGGACTCGATCGTGGCAACCGCCTCCGGGGAAGAAAAACCCTCCAACAGGGAGGCGGAAACAGAATGAAAATGGAACACGCCGCCATCGTCGACCGTCACGATCTCGGCGCCGGCATCCTCCAGCACCCACGTGAAGCGGCAACCCGCCACGCCATCGACGTCAACCGACACGGTGGAGGATGCGCGCGCACCCGTGCCCATCGACTGGCACTGCTCGCCGAGCAACGGCTGGGTCGTCGACAGCGTCACCTCGTGTGTCGCGCTGACGCCCGGCGTGACGTCGTAGACCTCCACAAGGTGGATCGGGGTCGCCTCATCCGCGAAGGCGGGCGCCCCGAGCGCGCACAGCGCGACCGTGCCCACCGCGCAGGACAGGATGCGGGCGAACCTCACGCGGCCTCGTCCTCGGCGCGCAGGCGAGGAACCGACGTCTTGGAGGGCTTGACGCCCACCTTGTCCGCGTAAAACGCGCGGATCACGTCCATGTCGGCGCGCACGTCGCCCGTCAGACGATACGTCGGACCCCAGCCGAACGTGCGGGTGTTGCGGTCGATGAAGCCCAGCTGAATCGGGACGTCCGCCTCCATGGCAATGCGGTAAAAGCCGGACTTCCAGAACTCACGCGGCGAGCGCGTGCCCTTTGGAGTAATGCACAGGGTAAAGGAGTCGGACTCGCGGATACGCTGCACGACCTGCTCGACCAGGCCGTGCGCGGCGCTGCGCTCCACGGGAACCGCGCCGATCTTCTTGACGAACCAACCCAGCACCGGGGCCTTGACGACGGAATCCTTCACCAGGAAGGAGAACGTGCGCCCGGACTTCCACATGGAAATCGCCATGAAGACACCGTCCCAATTCGACGTGTGCGGGGCGCCGATGACGATGACCTTGTCCGGCAGGGGCTGCGTGGACAGCTTCCACCGGGAAAGAGACAGGTACGCGGACGCGATCGCTGAGGTGAGAGCCATGGGGGCCTTTCTGGTCGGAGCTGCCATCAATCCTACCCGCGCCCGCCTCAGTTGATCGTCTCCACGGCAAGGGTCTGCGTCATGATGTGGGGGTGGCCCGGCCACAGCGTCAGCGCACGCTCGCGCACTGCGGCGGTCTCGACGCACACGAAGTTCTGCCATTCGCCTTCGCCCACGTCGCTCATGCCAGCCGCCCCGGCCGACCAGGGATTCCACACGATCGTCGAACCCGAGCCGTTCTTGTCGACGATGATGCGCCGATCAAGCTTCGGATCGATCACCTGAACCTGCTGGGTCGTTGTGTACACGCGGTCCGTGAATCCCACGAAGCTCAGGTCCCCGCACTGCGTGGAGTAGCGGCCTCGGACTTTATCGAAGTAGCGCTCGCCGTCCAGGCCCTCAACCGTCACGTCCTTGACGTCGCCGACCCGCAGGTAGGTGTGCATGGCGGCCTCGATCGCGAAGGGGTGGTCGTCCTCGTTCGTCAGGGTCAGGGTCATGTTCAGCTCGGAACCCGCAAGGACGTCCAGGCGCGCGCAGAAGGAATGAGGGTAGAGCGCGGAGGTCTCGCCCGTGTGGTGCAGCTCGAAAGAGAACGAGGCCGGGGCGTCGTTCGCGGGTTGCGTGGAGGCCAGGAGCTTCCACGTCGAGGTGCGCGCAAAGCCGTGGGCGCCGGCTCCCGGACCGGGACGCGACGGGGAGTCCTCGGGGCCGCCAAACCAGGGCAAGCACAGGGGAACGCCGCCGCGGATCGCCTTCGTGCCGTCTAAGACGGCGCGCGAGGAGAGCCACAGGACGTCCTCTTCATCCGTTGGGCGCCACGACAGGAGGTGGGCACCGAAGGGGGTGATCTGCGTTGAGGAGGAGGGGACGGTTGCTGAGAGGGTGGCGATATCGCTCATAGTGATCAGTGAAGTGCATGGATAGTTTTGCAGCAAATAGACCGAATGGTCCAGGTGGGTGGGTAGATGACGTGGTGGATGTCGCAGGGTGGCGTGCGCATTGGCCCTCCGTATGCCGATATTCTGGAGAGGTATGTGCGTGGAATCGGTCAGTCGGCCGAATGTCCAAGGGGCTTCTGTGCCCCATCACACGCAATAATAGGTGTCCACATTTGAGGAGTCCAGATATGTCCACGCGTCCCGACCTGCGAAACGTCGCGATCGTCGCGCACGTCGATCACGGAAAGACCACGTTGGTTGACGCAATGCTCTGGCAGTCCGGAGCGTTCTCCGAGCGCGACACGGTCGAAAAGACCGGCGAGCGTGTCATGGACTCCGGCGATCTCGAGCGAGAAAAGGGCATCACCATTCTCGCCAAGAACACTGCCGTCCACTACACCGGCCCCGCGGCCCAGGCCCTGGGCCTTCAGGACGGCGTCACCATTAACGTCATTGACACCCCCGGTCACGCCGACTTCGGCGGCGAGGTAGAGCGCGGCCTGTCGATGGTTGACGGCGTCGTCCTCATGGTGGACGCCTCCGAGGGTCCGCTCCCTCAGACCCGCTTCGTGCTGCGCAAGGCCCTCCAGGCCCACCTGCCCGTTATCGTCGTCGTCAACAAGGTTGACCGCCCCGACTCGCGTATCGACGAGGTCGTCTCCGAGACGACCGACCTGCTGCTCTCCCTGGGCGAGGACCTCATGAACGAGGGCATTGACATCGACGTGGACTCCCTCATGGACGTCCCCGTCGTCTACGCCTCGGCCAAGGCCGGCAAGTGCTCCCTGGACAACCCCGGCGACGGCCAGCTGCCCACCGAGGACCTCGAGCCCCTCTTCGAGACCATCCTGAACCGCATCCCCGGCCCCAGCTTCGACGAGGACATGCCGCTGCAGGCCCACGTCACCAACCTGGACGCCTCGCCGTTCCTGGGCCGTCTGGCTCTGCTGCGCATCCACAACGGCACCCTGAAGAAGGGCGCCGACGTGGGACTTGCCCGCCACGACGGCACCATCCAGCGCGTGCACATCTCCGAGCTGCTGGCCACCGAAGGCCTCGAGCGCGTCTCGACCGAATCCGCCGCCCCCGGTGACATCGTCGCCGTCGCCGGCATCGAAGACATCATGATCGGCGAGTCCCTCGTCGACCTCGAGGACCCGCGCCCCCTCCCGCTCATCACCGTCGACGACCCGGCCATCTCCATGACCATCGGCATCAACACCTCGCCCATGGCGGGTCGCGTCAAGGGCGCCAAGGTCACCGCCCGCCAGGTCAAGGACCGCCTCGACCGCGAACTCATCGGCAACGTGTCCCTGAAGGTTCTGCCCACCGAGCGTCCCGACGCCTGGGAGGTCCAGGGCCGTGGCGAACTCGCCCTGGCGATCCTCGTGGAGCAGATGCGCCGCGAGGGCTTCGAGCTCACCGTCGGCAAGCCGCAGGTCGTCACCAAGGAGATCGACGGCGTCCTCAGCGAGCCCATGGAGCGCATGACGATCGACATCCCCGAAGAGTACCTCGGCGCCATCACGCAGCTCATGGCCGCCCGTAAGGGCCGCATGGAGACCATGGCGAATCATGGCTCGGGCTGGATCCGCCTGGAGTTCGTCGTCCCCGCCCGAGGCCTCATCGGCTTCCGCACGCGTTTCCTGACCGAAACCCGCGGCACCGGCATCGCCTCGTCCATCTCCGAGGGCTACGCCCCCTGGCAGGGCACTATCGAGCAGCGCCTCACCGGCTCCCTCGTCGCCGACCGCGCAGGCCAGGCCACCCCCTACGCCATGACGAACCTGCAGGAGCGCGGCTCCTTCATCGTCGAGCCCTCCTCGGAGGTCTACGAGGGCCAGGTCGTGGGCGAAAACCCGCGCGGCGAGGACATGGACGTGAACATCTGCCGCGAGAAGAAGCAGACCAACACGCGCAGCGCCACCGCCGACGTGTACGAGTCGCTGACCCCCTCGCGCAAGCTCACCCTCGAAGAATCCCTCGAGTTTGCGGCCAACGACGAGTGCGTCGAGGTCACCCCGGAGGCCGTGCGTGTGCGCAAGGTCGTCCTGGATGCCCAGGAGCGCTTCAAGATCGCCGCTCGCGAGCGCCGCGCCAACCGCTGAGCCGACGGGGGGCGCCCCGCCGCCCGCTACAGGGACGGCGGGGGAGGCACCCGCTTACCCGTCACCATCGTGCGGGCATCCACGCGAACCGGCCCCCGCCTCGTCGCCACAGTGACGTGCGTGGGTGCCACCTCGAGCGCCTCTCCCAGGGCGTCGTGCAGCCCGTCGCTCAGGCGATACCGGATCACGATTCTCTGACCGACCTCAAAGCGCATCCACGGCAGGTCGGGAATTGCGCGAGGTGCGCGTGTGGAAATTTGCTCCTGCGCCCCATCGGGTCCCCGCTGGTCGATCGGCGGCATAGCGCCGTTTTCTGCGGGACCGTGGGCGGTGGGTGACTCGGGGCTGCTCATACGTGAATAATAGATACTAACGAGTCTTTAGAACTGACCAGGAGGAACGTCTCATGACCTACGTCATCGCGCAGCCCTGCGTGGACGTCAAGGATCGCGCGTGCGTGGACGAGTGCCCCGTCGACTGCATCTACGAGGGGGAGCGCTCGCTGTACATCCACCCCGAGGAGTGCGTGGACTGTGGCGCCTGCGAGCCCGTGTGCCCCACCGAGGCCATCTTCTACGAGGACGACCTGCCCGAGGAGTGGTCGGACTACCTGCGCGCCAACGTCGACTTCTTCAACGAGCTGGGCAGCCCCGGCGGCGCCCAGAAGACCGGCGTCCAGGACTACGACGACCCGATGATCGCCGCCCTGCCGCCTCAGAATGAGGAATGGAAGGCCGAAAACCTCTGACAGTCGATAGGGTAGGGGCATGAATCTTCACCTGCCCCGCCCCCTTGACCTGCCCGAATTCCCCTGGGATCAGCTCGCGCCCGCGAAAGAGCGCGCAGCTGCACATCCCGGGGGAATCTGCGATCTGAGCGTCGGCACGCCCGTCGACGATACCCCCGCGTTCATCCGCGAGGCCCTGGCGGATGCGTCCAATGCGCACGGGTACCCGACGGTGATCGGCACCGTCGAGGTGCGCGAGGCCATCGTGGCCTGGGGCAAGCGCCGGGGCATGGTGGACGTGGGCATGAACGGCGTCATCCCCACGATCGGCTCCAAAGAAGCCGTCGCGTGGATCCCCTTCCTGCTCGGCGTGCGCCCCGGCGACACCGTCCTGGTCCCCGAGGTCGCCTACCCGACCTACGACATCGGTGCCCGCCTGGCCGGGGCCACCCCTGTCGCCGTCGATCCGACGGATCCGAGCAGCTGGCCGGATGCCGCCCTCGTCTACCTGAACTCGCCGGGCAACCCCGACGGGCACGTCATGAGCACAGACGAGCTGCGCGCCGTCGTCGCCTGGGCGCGCTCCCACGGCGCCGTCGTCGTCTCCGACGAGTGCTACGCCGCCCTGCCCTGGTCGGAGCCCTACGTGAGTGAGGGTGTGCCCTCCCTGCTCGATACGGACGTGTGCGAGGGCGACGCGAGCTCTCTCCTCGTCCTGTACTCGCTGTCTAAGCAGTCGAATCTCGCGGGCTACCGCGGTGCTCTCATCTACGGCGATCCCGCACTGGTTGCCCCGATCGTCAGCGTGCGCAAGCACTCTGGACTCATGGTGCCCGCCCCCGTCCAGCACGCGATGGCCGTCGCTCTCAATGACACGGAGCACGTCGAGCGCCAGCGTAGCGTCTACGCCGTGCGTCGCGCCCTCCTCCTCGAGGCGCTGACTGACGCCGGCCTCGACGTCGACCCCGACAGTGCCGCCGGCCTGTACCTGTGGGTCGCCGACCCCGCCAACCCGACCGACTCGTGGGCGCTTGTCAACCGCCTGGCTGAGCTCGGCATCCTCGTGGCCCCCGGCGACTTCTACGGCACGGCAGCCCACGGGCGCGTCCGCGTGGCCCTGACCGCCACCGACGAGCGCATTCAGGCGGCCGCCAGCCGCATCCGCGAGGCTTGGTCCGCCCGCTAACGAGCCACCAACGGCGCGAGGCCGGGACGCAGTGCGCGCCCCGGCCTCGTGACGATTGCCGACGTCAGTTCGACGCGTGCAGTGCGTCGTTGAGCTCGATGCCCACCACGCCCGCGCGGGCGATGGCCTCGATGCGGCCGGTCTGGGAGTTGCGGCGGAACAGGATGTTCGACGCGCCCGACAGGTCGCGCGCGGCAATCGTGCGCGGCTCGGCCTCACCAGAGGAATCGATGAGCGTCACCTTCGCGCCCGCGGTCACGTACAGGCCCGCCTCGACGACGCAGTCGTCGCCCAGCGCGATACCCAGGCCCGAGTTCGCGCCCAGCAGGCAGCGCTCGCCCAGGCGCACGCGCTGCTTCCCGCCGCCCGACAGGGTGCCCATCGTGGAGGCGCCACCGCCCACGTCCGAGCCGTCGCCGATGACGACGCCCTGCGAGACGCGGCCCTCGACCATCGAGCGGCCGAGCGTCCCCGCGTTGAAGTTGACGAAACCGGCATGCATGACGGTCGTGCCCTCGGAGAGGTAGGCGCCCAGGCGCACGCGCGTGCCGTCGGCGATACGGACACCCGACGGCAGCACGTAGTTGACCATCGGCGGGAACTTGTCGACGCCCTGCACGGTGACGGGGTGGCCGTCGCGGGCGCGCAGGCGCAGGCGGGTGGCTTCGAAATCGGCGACCGCGCACGGGCCCGCATCGGTCCACACGACGTTGGGCAGCACCGCGAAGATGCCGTCCAGGTTGATCGTGTTGGGCGCCACCAGGCGGTGGGAGAGCAGGTGCAGACGCAGGTAGGCGTCCTCCGTGGAGGCGGGGGCCTGCGTCAGGTCAATCGTCGTCGTCGTGACGACCGTGCGCACGCGGCGCGCATCGTCCACGCGCTCCAGGAGAGCCAGCGAGGTCGCCAGCTCCTCGTCGCTCCCGGGCTCGCCCAGGTGCGGGGCGGGGTACCACGTGTCGAGAGTCGTTCCATCCAGGGTGATCGTTGCGAGGCCGACGCCCCATGCAGTGCTGTTGTCCATGCCCCTACAGTACGGGGCTGACGCGGGTCGTTTAGAAGTGAAACTCAGGGGCGCGGCGCATCCCACAGGTCCGGCCAGAACACGCCCAGCTCCGTGGCCATCGCACGCAGCAGCGGCAAGGAGATGCCCACAACAGAGTGATAATCGCCTGTCACTCCCTCGATAAACGGGCCTCCCAGGCCATCGACCGTGAAGGAGCCTGCGACGTGCAAGGGCTCGCCCGTGGCCACGTAGGCCTCAATCTCGGCATCCGAGATGTCGCCGAAGTGGACGAGAGTCGACGCGGAGCGCGTCACGGACGCAGTGACGACGCGCGTGTCACCGTCCTGCGCGGACGAGGCCGGGGCCAGGATCGCCGCGCAGTGGCCGGTCCACAGGGTCGCGGTCGTGCGCCGCATCGCCGCGATGCGCTCGCGGGCGACTTCGGGGGTGTGTGGCTTGCCGAGCATCTGGCCCCCGATTTCGAGCATGGAGTCGCAGCCGACGACAAGGACGGGCTCACCGTCGGGCAGGTCGGGGCTGTTGCGCGCCAGGGCCTCGCACACGTCGAGGCACTTGGCCGCAGCGAGTGCGCTCACTTCGTCTGCGGGGGTGGTTGCGGTGCCCGAGAACGCGCGGCCCCCGGGAAGGGCGGCCAGGACCGCGTCCTCGTTGACGGTGGACACTCGAACGAGTGGCGTGATGCCCGCCGCGATGAGCGTTGCTCGGCGGGCGGGGGAAGCGGAGGCAAGAACGAGGCGCATAGGCTCATTGTGGACCATGGCAGCTACGGGGCGCAGTCAAGCTGAAAATTGGTGCAAAAAACCGGGTTGTTGCAGGTAAACGTGCAAATGGCTGGTGCAAAACAGATTAGTCTACTACAATTGTCTGTATCTGGGGTCATGTGCCAGTGTGACCTTGAAAAGTGATCTACTATACTGATTGTTCGCTGATGTGGTGTTGAGTCAGCCTGACTTGAGGAGGGATTCGCGATGGATGATCGTGCGGCATCGTTCCGTGCAACTCCCGATGACCTCACCGCAACCAGCTACGTTCCTCAGCTGCTCGGTGGTCATCTCACTTACTCCGCCCGCGACCTCGCAGAGGCGACGGGCACTCCGATCGACCGCGTCGTGCAATTCTGGATCGCCCTGGGCTTCCAGGCTCCCGATCCGGACGAGCAGATGTTCTCCCAGCGCGACCTTGAGGTCCTGCACAAGTGGCACGATCTCGTCGAGTCGGGGGCCATCGACACGGCTACGTCTCGCTCGCTCCTGCGCGCCAATTCTCACCTGGCTGACCGTCTCGCCCTGTGGCAGTACGAGGCCCTGGTTGAGGACTCGTCGCGCCGCCTGATGCTGGACGATACGACGGCCCGCATGTACGTGCTCGACCATATGCGCGAGTACATCGACGTCTTCCAGGAAATGTTCGTCTACTCCTGGCGTCGTCAGCTCGAGGCGACCCTGTCGCGTTTCGACCGTGAGGTCTCTCAGCGCGGGCACGAGGAGCGTCATAGTCGCTTCCCCCTCAACCGCTGCCTCGGTTTCGTGGACATGGTCTCCTACACCTCCTCCTCCACGATCCTCGGCGATTCCCTGGTGGGCCTCATCGAGCGCTTCGAGGAAGAGAGTCGGACCGCGGTCATCGAGGAGGGCGGGCGCGTCGTCAAGATGATCGGCGATGCGGTCCTGTACATCGCCGATGATCTGCCGACCGGCCTGCGCGTGGCGACCGCCCTGATCGAACGCTTGAATGCTGACGATGAGATGCTGCCCGTGCGCGCCTCCTTCGTTCGTGGCGACGTGTTTTCCCGCTCCGGCGACGTCTTCGGTCCGACCGTCAATCTCGCGTCTCGCCTCGTGGACATCGCGCCGGTCGGTAAGATCCTCACCGACCCCGCTACGGCTGCTGCGATCGCCGCTGGTAAGGGTGGTGAGGGCTACCGCCTCGAGGAGTTCCCGACCGCAGACTTGCGCGGTTTTGGGCCGGTGTCACCCTACCTTCTCTCGTCTCGCGTGGCCTGAGTCGACCTGTCTCACACCGTTGATATCGGCGTCCGGGCGGGACGCCGATTTGGTCAAGAACGGTGAAAGTTTTGGTTCGGAATTGCTAAGATGAGCGCGTGACTACAGTTCTCCTCGTTGAAGACGATCCGGCTATCTCCGAGCCCTTGACCCGCGCTCTGGGCAGGGAAGGGTACGACGTGCGCGCGCACGCCACGGGCGCCGAGGCCCTCGCCGACATTCGCGGCGTCGACCTGGTTGTTCTGGACCTGGGCCTGCCCGACATGGACGGCCTGGACGTGGCCCGCGAGGTCCGCGCCTCCGGCAACCGCGTGCCGATCCTGATCCTGACTGCCCGCACGGACGAGGTCGACATGGTCGTCGGTCTGGACGCGGGCGCCGACGACTACGTGACCAAGCCCTTCCGCCTCGCCGAGCTCCTCGCCCGCGTGCGCGCCCTCCTGCGCCGCCAGGTCGCCGAGCCCGCCGAGGGTGAGCTGCGCGCCCAGGACGTCCGCATGGACGTCGCCGCCCACCGCGCCTTCGTCGGCGACGTCGAGCTGAGCCTGACAGCCAAGGAGTTTGACCTGCTGCGCGTCCTGCTGCGCGAGGCTGGCTCGGTTGTCGCACGCGACACCCTCATGCGCGAGGTGTGGGGCTCCGATCCGACCGGCTCGACGAAGACCCTCGACATGCACGTGTCCTGGCTGCGCCGCAAGCTCGGCGACGACGCCACCGACCCGCACTACATCACGACCGTGCGCGGGATGGGCTTCCGCTTCGAGAGCGCGCGCTGATCCGTCACTAAAGGAGGGGTGCCATGCGCGCACGCGCGGTGAGGATGATTGTGTCCGTCGTCGCCGTCGTGTGCGTCGTCATGGGCGTGCCCGGCGCGTTTTTTGCCTCGGTAGCCATCTGGACCTCCGAGCAGAACAGCCTCGAGGTATCCGCTCAACGCGTCGTGCAGAACATCGACCGGCGCAGGGCGGCGGGGGAGAGGACCGACAAGGAATCTGTGGCTCCGCTCGTCTCCGAACAGGCCGAGGGCGGTGACCAGATCAGCTACCGCATCATGGTGCCCGGCGAAAACCTCATCACCAATGAGACGCAGCCGACCGGGCGTATCCTCTCCGCGTTCGCCGAGTCCCCCAGCGGCGTCAGCGTGCAGCTGACCTCATCGGCGTCGGTGGCGACCACTCGCATCCTGTGGGCGTGCGGCATGTTTGGGGCTGGCATGGCCGGGTCCATGCTGATCGGCTGGCTGATGGCACGCTCCCTGTCGCGTTCCCTGTCCGCTCCGCTCATCTACCTGGCCGCCCAGGCCGAGCAAATCGGCTCGGGAGGGGTACGCGCCCGCGTGGAGCGCTCGGGCATCGAAGAGATCGACCTGGTCTCCGAGGAACTTGCGCGCACCGGCGAGCGCATGGCCGGACGACTGGCCGCGGAACGCCAGGCGGCCGCCGATGCCTCCCACCAGCTGCGCACCCCGCTCACCGCGTTGTCGATGCGACTGGAAGAGATCGAACTCATCTCCTCCGAGGAAGAGGTGCGCGCAGAAGCTCGCACCTGCCTCGAACAGGTCGAGCGCATGACGAACGTCGTCTCCGAGCTGCTGGACGTGTCCAAGCGCGAGAGTGGCGGCTCCACCGAGGCCATCCACATTCTCGAAGTCTTTAACACCGCCCGCGAGGAGTGGGAGGACCAATTCGAGGCCGCGGGACGGCCCCTCGTCTTCCTCGACGAGGCCGAGCGCCCGATCCTGGCCGACGCTGGCAAACTCGGACAGGTGCTGGCCACCCTCATCGAAAACTCCCTGCGCTACGGCGGGGGCACCACACGCGTGTGGGCGCACGCAGGCTCCTCCAAGCGCGGCGTCATCATCGAGGTCAGCGACGAAGGGGAGGGCATCGACGAGGCCCTGGCCCCCGACATTTTCGAAAAGGGTGTGTCTGGACACGGTTCGACGGGCATCGGACTGGCGCTGGCCCACGACCTGGCTCAGGCGATGGGCGGCCGACTGGAGCTCAAGTCCAATACTCCTGCCGTTTTCACGGTATCCGTGGCCGCGATTCCGGCCTCGCTGGACCCCGATCGCGTCATGCCCGAGGGGCCGCTCATTTCCATGGGACGTCGGTCGCGGCGCTTCTAAGAGCGGGGTAGATTGGGAGGCGTGGAACGCGATATGTTGACTCCTCCCACCGTTGCCGTCATTGGCGGCGGACAGCTGGCACGCATGATGCAGGAGAGCGCGATCGCGCTCGGTATTAATCTGCGAGCTCTCGTCGAGGCCGAGAACGGGTCCACCGGACAGGTGACCGTTGACAAAGCCGCCGGGATCCCCGCCGACCTGGACGCGGTCAGCGCCCTCATTGACGGCGCAGACGTCCTCACCTTCGAACACGAGCACATTCCCGCCCAGACCATGGAAGAGGCGGGCCGCGTCGTGTCCGTCCAGCCCCCGGCCAGTGCGCTCCTGTACGCCCAGGATAAGCTGGAGATGCGTGCGCGCCTGAGCGAGATGGGTATTCCCTGCCCGGCGTGGGCGCGTGTGGCAGACGCGGCCGAGCTGGAACGCTTCGGGGCGGTCATCGGCTGGCCCCTCATCGTCAAGACCCCGCGCGGCGGCTATGACGGCCACGGCGTCGCGGTCGCCCACAGCCCCGCAGACGTTGAGTCCTGGTGGGCAGGCGGCCCCCTTCTGGCCGAGGCCATGGTGCCCTTCACGGGCGAGGTCGCGGCCCTGCTGGCCCGCACGCCATCCGGCGAGATCGCCTCGTGGCCCGTCGCCTCCACCGTTCAGGTGGGCGGCGTGTGCGCCGAGGTCACGGCCCCCGCCGTGGGTATCCGCCCCGAGACGGCCGCCGAGGCGCGTCGCATCGGCGAACGCATCGCCGCCGAGTTGGGCGTCACCGGCGTGCTCGCCGTCGAAATGTTTGTCGTCGGTGAGGGCACGGACGAGCGCGTCCTCGTCAACGAGCTGGCCATGCGCCCCCACAACACGGGTCACTGGACCATCGACGGGGCCGTCACCAGCCAGTTCGAGCAGCACCTGCGCGCCGTCCTGGACCTGCCGCTGGGCTCGACCGACCTGAAGGCCCCCGGCTCCTACTCCGTCATGGTCAACCTGCTCGGCTCGTCGTATACCCAGCCCGCGCGTGCCCTGGCCGACGCGTTTGCGGCCGGGGGGCCGGGAGCGAAGGTCCACCTCTACGGCAAGGACGTGCGCCCGGGACGCAAGCTCGGCCACGTCACCGTCGTCGACAAGGATCCCGGCCTTGCCCTGACGCGCGCACGCGCCGCCGTCGACGCCCTCAAGGGCTCTTCAGCCACCGACTAACCCACCACCGTGCGCGGTCGAGCGGCCAGGCCGCCCCGGCCTCGTCCACCTCCCGAAAGGACACACCATGACCACCGACCTCGACATCCAGCTCACGGCCACTGGACACGCCCCACTCGTCGGCGTCGTCATGGGATCGGACTCGGACTGGCCGACCATGGAACCCGCCGTCGCCGCCCTGGCCGAGTTCGACATCGCCTGCGAGGTCGGCGTCGTCTCCGCCCATCGCATGCCTGAGGACATGGTCGCCTACGGTAGGAGCGCCTCGGAGCGCGGCCTGCGCGTCATCATCGCCGGAGCGGGCGGTGCCGCCCACCTGCCCGGCATGCTCGCCGCCCTCACCGAGCTGCCCGTTATCGGCGTGCCCGTTCCCCTCAAGCACCTCGACGGCGTCGACTCCTTGCACTCCATCGTCCAGATGCCCGCCGGCGTGCCTGTCGCGACCGTCTCGATCGCCGGTGCCCGCAACGCCGGCCTGCTCGCCGCACGGATCCTCGGAGCGGGCGAGGGAGCACGCGCGGAGGGCCTGCGTGCCTCCATGCGCGACTTCCAGCAGAGCCTGCGTGACGTGGCCAGCGCAAAGGGGGCTGTCCTCGCCCATCGCGTCGCCGAGGACTACTGACAAACAACCACAAGCTGCGCGCGGGTGGGCGCGGGGGCTGTGCCCGTCGTATCCTGAACCCATGAGCATTCTCGTTTGTGGCGGCGCCGGCTACATCGGCGCCCATGTTGTCCGCCTCCTGCGTCAGCGCGGGGATCGCGTCGTCGTCGTCGACGACCTGTCCACCTCGAACGCCGCCCGAGTCGGGGATACGCCCCTGGTTCGCCTCGACGTCGCCACGGACGAAGCGCGATCGACCCTGTCCAACCTCATGATGGACGAGGACGTCACGGCCGTCATCCACTTCTCCGCCCGCAAGCAGGTCGGCGAGTCCGTCAAGCGTCCCACCTGGTACTACCAGCAGAACATCGGCGGCATGGCAAACGTCCTGGCCGCCATGGAGGACGCCGGCGTCGACCAGATGATCTTCTCGTCCTCGGCCGCCGTCTACGGCATGCCCAACGCCGAAATCGTCACCGAGGACATGGCCGGTCGCCCCATCAACCCCTACGGCGAGACCAAGCTGATCGGCGAGTGGATGATGGCCGACTGTGAGCGTGCCTGGGACCTGAAGTGGATCGGCCTGCGCTACTTCAACGTCGCTGGCGCCGGATGGACCGACCTGGCCGACCCCGCCATCATGAACCTGATCCCCATGGTCCTCGACCGCCTCGAGCGCGGGGAGAGCGCTAAGATCTTCGGCGCCGACTACGACACCCCCGACGGCACGTGCGTGCGCGACTACATCCACGTCCTGGATCTGGCCGAGGCCCACATCGCCGCCCTCGACGTCCTGGCCGAAGGTCGCCAGCCCGACCACCACACATACAACGTGGGCACCGGCCTGGGCACCTCCGTCCAGGAGATCATCGACGGCCTGCGCCGCGTCATCGGCTGGGACTTCCCCGTCGAGGTCCTCGAGCGCCGCGCTGGCGACCCGCCCAAGCTCATCGGTGATCCTCTCTCCATCGGCGTCGACCTGGGCTGGAAGGCCAACAACGGCCTCGACGAGATCCTGACCTCCGCCTGGGAAGGCTGGCAGGCGGGCCCGCGACCCATCACGGTGCCCGGCGCCTGACGGCCTTTTCTCCGCCTGACAAAGCCCCGGCCTCGTCCCTTCAGTGAGGGAACGAGGCCGGGATCCTTATGTGCTCGCCTGCCCGCGAGGCTGGGGCGGGCTCAGCCGACCTGGTTGAGGTCGGAGGATGTCAGCTTGCCGGTGCGCAGCTTCTCGAAGAAGTCGGGAGCAGTCTCGTCGCGCAGCAGGACCGCTGAGGCGCCCGCGCTGGTCGTGTAGTCCAGGGACTCAATCGGGGGCACGCCCATCAGCTCCTCGGAGGACGCGCTGCGCAGCGCGAGCACGAGCGAACCGACCGTGAAAATCGACGAATCCTCATCGACCGTGAAGGACTTGGAACCTGCGCGCTCCACCTTCAGGGTCCTGGCCGGATTAATCAGGGTCGCGGGCGATGCCGCCGAGGAGACGACCTTGGAGATCACCTGACGCTGACGCTTCGTGCGGCCGATGTCGCCTTCCGGGTCCTGGTAACGCATGCGGGAGAACTGCAGGGCGGTCGTGCCGTCAACCGTATGGCACCCGGCGGTCCAGTTCAGGCCAGAGTACTCGTCGTTCGCGTCGTGGTCGTAGCACAGCTCCACGCCGCCGACCGCGTCCACCATGTCGGGTACCGCGCCCATGCCGATCTGGACGAAGTGATCGACGGTCAGGCCCGTCAGCTTCTCCACGGTCTCAACCAGCAGCTGCGGGCCGCCGTACGCGTAGGAGGCGTTGATCTTGTCCCAGCCCACGCCGGGAATCTCCGCGTAGGTGTCACGGGGGATGGACAGGGCGACGGCCTGGCCGTTAGGCGCGACGTTGACCAGCATGATCGAGTCGGCGCGCTCGGAGCCCTCAAAGCCGTCCTGCACCGCACCGTCCGCGCGCGAGTCCGAACCCGCCAGCAGGTACGTGGTGCCGGGTGTGTCTGCGCTGCCTGTCAGGGCGCTCACGCGACCGATGTTCGAGTTGGCGTCCCACACGAGGAAGCCACCCCATGCGAGGATGAGAACCAGCAGGAGAGACAGGGTCTTGAGGACCAGGTGACGACGGCGCTTGCGGCGAGGCCGCGGGGCCGTCGAGGGAGCGGAGGGCTGCGGCGCGCGCGTCGGTGGTGTGCTAGGCGCGCTCCTATTGACAGTGACCTGATGTCCGCTCGAGCCCGAACCGGGCGCAAAGCTGGGTGCTGCGGAGGTGGGCTGACCCGAAGCGGGCGCAAAGCTGGGCGCTGCGGAGGTGGGCTGACCCGAAGCGGGCGCGTAGCTGGGCGCTGCGGAGACGGGCTGACCCGAACCGGGCGCGTAGCTGCGAGGCGCGCCGGTGCGGCCACCGGCGGTGGGAGCAGAGCCGGGGGCGAAAGATGGGGGATTCGGAGCCACCGTGGTCTCGTCGAGGGAGGCGGCGGGACCCGGCGCGACCGTCGTCTGATCACGGGCGGAGTCCGGGCTCGGCGCGATGCTTGTCCGCTCGGGCGAGGACGACGGAGCGGGGACCTGGGTTGAGCGAGGCGAACGCACGGACTTACGCGGCGCGGACCCCGGGGCGAAAGACGGAGGAGGGACCGGCGCGGAGCGCCGCGGGAACAACGACGACGGATCGCGCTGGGGCTGATCCAGGGTGGGCGGCATCAGCGGGCGCGAGGAGTCGGCGCCGTCCTCAGAAATTCTCCACATCTGGGGAGCGATCGCCTCGGGGGGAGGAACGGGCGCGCCGGACGGAGCCTCCTGTCCGACGACGTGCACGTCATCGGAGCCGGGGCGGCGTCGTTTCGGGTTGGGTTGGAATGAGGGAGGAGTGCTCATTTGTCCTTCGGCGGGCAGATAGCGGCGTTCTTCTGGGCGGCAGCCTCGTTGGCCGCGTTGTTCTCAACGGAAGCGGACTGCGCGGTGTTATCCGTCGTGCTCTGAGCGGAGTCTTCGCTCGGGTCCACGGAAGGCGTCGCCGAGGGTGTGGGCGAGGGGGTGGCCTTGGCGGCCGTCGGGTCGGGGACGACCAGCTGCGCGCCGTTTCCGTCGGTGTAGGCTGTGCCCACGGGAAGGGCCTGGTCCTTCTTGAGCGCGTTCCACACGTTCGCGGCCATCGGCTCCGAGGGCACGCGGCGGTTAGGATCCCAGTCGGGCTCCACCACCGGCAGCGTCACGAACTGCATGTTCGCGCGGTCTGTCTTGGACAAGACGTTGAGGAGCAGGGACGTGTCCGAGCTGGCGTCACCCAGGTTCTGGGACACGTTCACGGCCTGGATCGCGGCCTGCAGGAAGGTGAGGAGGGCGCCGGAGTCCGTCACGTAGTCCTTGGCTTGGAGCTCGCGCAGCATCGCGGAAATCAGCTGCTGCTGGCGGCCGATACGCGAAATGTCGGAGCCGTCGCCCTGGGCCTTGCGCGAGCGCATGTAGGCCAGCGACTGGGTTCCGTCCAGCTTCCAGCAACCCGCGTCGATGAAGAGACGGGCGGACTCGTCGTCGATGCGCTCGGGGATGTTGAACCAGATGCCGCCCAGAGCGTCGATCATGTTGATGAAGCCCGCGAAGTTAACGACCATAAACGCATCGATCGTCATGTTCGACATCTTCTCGACGGTCGACTTCACGCACGCGATACCGGGGGCGATATCCAGGTCGGTGTTGCCACCGTCGGCGCCATAGAACATGGCGTTGTTGAACATCTCGTTTTCGACCGGATCGCTGGTGGATCCGTCGCGTTGCTTGCACGCGGGAATATCGACGAGGGTGTCGCGAGGAATGGACAGGACCTGGACACGCGAACGGTCTGCACTGACGTGAATCACCATCGTCGAGTCGTTGCGCAGGCCGGGGACCTCGTCCTCGTCACCCGCTCCGATATCGCCGGAGGCACCGTTTCGCGAGTCCGTGCCGACAACGAGGATGTTGACGGCGCGTCCCTCGAAGGAGTCCGGGGTCGCCTTGCTCTGATCGCCCGACACGTAGGCGTTGATGTCGACGACGCGGTTGGCGAACTGGGTGCTCAGGCGCAGGTAGAGGAACCCTGCTGTCGAGGTGACGAAAAGGACACCTGCCATCAGAATGGCAAGTGTGCTGCGCAGGAGGCCAAACCGTCCGAAGTTAACAGCCGAGTGCTGGATCGGTCGCAGATTCACGTAACTCATCACTTGTAACCATATCGTTATCGGACGTATTTGTCGGGGAATGTCGCCGGGAAGCGGCGTGTTCCACTTCCAACTGAGCGCCGCCATCCCGGACTGAGTCGCCGGGAGAATCCGGCACGTTCTCGGGGGAAAGCACCCGTGAGAGGGCAATCGTCCGCGCGAGCAAAGCCATGCGAGCCTCCATGCGCGCCTCTCTCCGGTAGGAGGTTACCATCTGCGCGATGAGTGCGACGACGAGGCCGTAGACAATCAGGTTGACCCCCCGATCGACACCGATGGCGTGAGCTGCCCGGTTCGCCAGGGAGGGCACCAAGATGGCGACGAATGCGGCGGCGACGAGCATGCCGATGCCGATGCGCCGCAACGCGAGGGAGGAAGCAGAAGAGACGGGGCGGACCAGCCACCAGGCAGTTGCGCCCAGGGCGGCCAACAGCAGGACGCGGATAGCCAGGTATGTGCTCATCGTCCCCCCAGCGCCAGGTCGACGACGATGTTGACGGAGTTGAGCAGGGGCTGGCCCTTGGCTCGCGAGTAGTCCGTGTAGGAGATCGTCACGGGATGCTCGGCGCCGCGTAGGCCCGAGGCCGCCAACTGCGAGACGATCTGCGAGGCGTGTGCCATGCGCGCATGGGTTAGGTGCACGTGGGAGAGCGCGTCGGCGCGAATGACGCGCAGCCCGTTGTGCGTGTCGGTGAGCGTCATGCCGGTGCGTGCGCGGGCCGCGGCGGCCCCGAGGCGCAGCATGGCGCGTTTGAGGGAACCGACCTGGGAGGGCACACCATCGAGGAAACGGGAGCCGAGGACGAAGGCCAGGTCCTCCTCGCGCGCGCGATCGACCATCGCAGCGGCATCGGCCGGATCGTGCTGGCCGTCCGCGTCGAAGGTGACGACGTAGCGGGCCCCGCGCGCCAGGGCCGCCTCGAAACCGGTCTGCAGGGCCGCTCCCTGGCCGAGGTTGAGCGGATGGGTCGCCGTGTAGGCCCCGGCGGAGCGAGCGATGGCGGCGGTGTCGTCACTCGAGGCGTCGTCCACAACAAGGACGTGGGGGAACGCAGCGCGCACGCCAGTGACGACGCCCCCAATGACGGGGGCCTCGTTATACGCGGGAATCACGACCCACGCGTCCGTACGCTGCTCCATTTCTCCAGTGTCGCACATTGGAGTGTCCGCGCGCCTATAGTGTTGCTATCTGGTGGCCAACGCCTGATCAGTGGGAATGTGCTGATGGGACTACATAAGGGGGATACCGTGATCGAGCCCAGCGCCGACGTTGCACCCAGCGCGCAGGTTGCCTCCAGCGCGCGCGTGTGGCATCTGGCTCAGGTGCGCGAGGATGCGCTCATCGGCGAGGAGACCATCGTTGGGCGCGGCGCATACATCGGCGAGGGCGTCGTCGTGGGGCCTCGCTGCAAGATTCAGAATTACGCGCTCGTCTACGAGCCCGCCTCTCTGGCCGAGGGGGTCTTCGTCGGCCCCGCCGCCGTCTTCACGAACGATCACTGCCCGCGTGCGATCAACGCCGACGGAACCCTGAAAAGCGCCTCGGACTGGGAGGCGGTGGGCGTGACCGTTGAGCGCGGAGCCGCCATCGGGGCGCGCGCCGTGTGCGTGGCCCCCGTGCGCATCGGCGCGTGGGCCTGCGTGGGTGCCGGCGCCGTCGTCACGCGCGACGTTGCCCCCTACGCCCTCGTCGTCGGCGTCCCGGCCCGCCGCGTCGGCTGGGTCGGCGAGGCCGGGGTTCCCCTCGTGTCGGCCGATGACTCGCCCGCGGCCGGCAGCGAGGCCGTGGCGCGCACGTGGGTTTGCCCGGACTCGGGCCGACGGTACGTCGAGCGCGAAGGCACCTTGGAGCCTGAGGGAGCCCAGGCCTCGTCCCCGCTCACCACCACGACACCCGATCCGACCCCTGAGGACGACCAGTGACACGCGCCTTCATCCCGTCTGCCCGCCCGCTCATTGGCGAGGAAGAGATCGAGGCGGTCGCGGCCGTCATGCGCACCGGCATGATCGCCCAGGGCCCGCAGGTGGCCGCCTTTGAGGAAGAGTTCGCCGCCGCGCTGGTGCCCGGAACGCGTGCCGTCGCCGTCAACTCCGGCACCTCCGCCCTGCACCTGGGGCTGCTCGCCGCGGGGATCGGGCCGGGGGATGAGGTCATCGTCCCCTCCTTCACCTTCGCGGCAACCGCCAACTCGGTCGCGATCACGGGCGCAACCCCCGTGTTCGCCGACATCGACCCGCGCACCTACACGCTCTCCCCGGCCGCCGTCGAGGCCGCGGTCACGAGCCGCACGCGCGCCATCATGCCCGTCCATCTCTACGGCCACCCCGCGCCCATGGAAGCCCTCCAGGCGATTGCCGACGCCCACGGGCTCCTCCTCTTCGAGGACGCCGCCCAGGCCCACGGCGCGACCCTGCGCGGGCGAGCGGTTGGCTCCTTCGGCGCGTTCGCGGCCTTCTCCTTCTACCCGACCAAGAACATGACCAGCGGTGAGGGCGGCATGGTCACCTCCACCGACGACGAACTCATCCGCGGCGTGCGGCTCGCGCGCAACCAGGGCATGGAGACGCGCTACGCCAACGAAATCGTGGGCCTCAACAATCGCATGACCGACATCCACGCAGCGATCGGGCGCGTCCAGCTGACGAAGGTTGGTGTGTGGACCGCCCAGCGCCAGGCCAACGCCGCGTTCCTGAACGCCCACCTGCGCGGCGTCACCGTCCCGCACGTCGCGCCCGGAGCTACGCACGTGTACCACCAGTACACGATCCGCGTGGAAGAGGACCGCGACGGGTTCGCCGCTGCCCTGCGCGAGGAGTACGGCGTCGGCTCGGGCGTCTACTACCCGATCCCGAACCACGAGCTGGCTTCCCTGGCCCGCTTCGCCCCCTGTGCGGACCTGCCCGCCACGCGCGAGGCCGCCGAGCAGGTCCTCTCCCTGCCGATCTACCCGTCCCTCACGCCCGGAGAACTGGAGCGAATCGCCGGGGCCGTCAACGCGCTCGCGGAAGCAGGTGCCTGACATGACGATTCGCCTGGGAATCCTCGGCATCGGCTCGATGGGCCGCCACCACGTGCGCAACGCCCGCGCCACCGCCGGCGTGGACCTCGTCGCCCTCGCTGACCCGGGCGGCGACCGCTTCGGCGTCGCCGGGGACCTGCCCGTCCTGGGCGGCGTCGCGGAGTTGATCGAGGCAGGCATCGACGCGGCGATCATCGCCGCGCCCACCGCCCACCACGAGGCCGCGGCCCTGGCCCTGGCCGAGGCCGGGGTACACACCCTCGTCGAAAAGCCCCTCGCCACGAGCGTGGAGGCGGGCCGCCGCATCCGTGACGCCTTCGCGGACGCGGGCCTCGTCGGCGCCGTCGGCTACGTCGAGCGCTGCAACCTCGCCCTCATCGACATGCGCAGGCGCATCGCGCAGGGCCAGCTCGGCGAGATCGAGCAGATCGCGACCCGCCGTCAGTCGCCCTTCCCCGCGCGCATCAGCGACGTCGGCGTCGTCAAAGACCTGGCCACGCACGACGTGGACCTGGCCGCGTGGGTGGCCGACGCCCCCTACGAGAGCATCTACGCGCGCACATCCGCGCGCTCGGGGCGCCCCCACGAGGACATGATGGTCGCCTCGGGCGTGCTTGCAGGCGGCATCCTCGTCAACCACCTCGTCAACTGGCTGACCCCCTACAAGGACCGCACGACCATCGTGACGGGGGAGCGGGGCGCGCTCGTCGCCGACACCGCGATGGGGGACCTGACCTTCTACGAGAACGGCCACGCGCCCCTGCAGTGGGACGCCATCGCCGCCTTCCGCGGGGTGAGCGAGGGCCAGGTCGTGCGCTACGCCCTCACCAAGCGCGAGCCCCTCGCCCTCGAACACGAGCGCTTCCGCGACGCGATCCTCGGCGTGGGCGCCGAGCACGTCACCATGGACGAGGCCCTGGACAACCTGCGCGTCGTCGAGGCCATCCTCACCTCGGCCGCGTCCGGGCACTCCGTCGACCTGTAGGCCAGCGCCCGCTGGCCGAACCCTGGCCCGCACCCGGCCGTGCGGAGCGCTTCTCGCGACGTCGCCGGGCCCCCGCTCGTTCCGCGTCTTTCCCGGCTCTTCGCATGTAAGGGTGTAGGAGGTGTCGGAGTGGGTCGGAGTGGGCCGGAGTGCAGGTGGTGGCGTGGGCGGTGTGCCCATCCTGCCGCCAGTAGGGTCCAGGTGCGCATGGAGGGGTGTGGCGGTGAGTGGTTCGGTGTGCCAGTTCCGCGTTTGTTCTTGTGTGTTGGGGCACTGCACCCGATCCGTAGGCAATGCACCTCTTCTGTTCGGGTGCAGCGCCCCATATCGGGTGTAGTGCCCCTTATCGGGTGCAGCGCCCCCGTGCTTGTGGCGGTTGTGGCGGCTGTCGGGGTTGTGGGGGTCTTCTGTGCTTGAGTTGTCTTCCGCTTGGGTTGTCTTCCGGGCTTGGGGTGTCTTCTGCTTGGGGGTCTTCCGTCTGCTGGGCTTGAGTTGTCTGCTTGGGTTGTCTTCCGCTTGGGTCTTTGTGGCGTCTCATGTTGTGGTTCCTCAGAAATGTCGCACGTAATTCCCCGACATGTATGTCAAACATTGAAATCACATCGTTGGAATTCTGCGGTTTTCTCGATACCTATGAAAAGTTAGGGTACCCGAATTACGTGCGAGTTTTGGTAGATGAGGCGCCCCAGGCGAACTCCTGTGTTCGGTCGTCGTCCCACGACACTGTCCACAATCCCCGGGACGCTTCGAACACCACCCCCACACCCCACAATGCGAAGAGCCAGAAAAGTCGCACGTAATTCCCCCGAGAGTATTTCAGGATTTGAAATCTGATCGTTGGAATCATGCGGTTTTCTCGATCCCTAAGAAAAGTGAGGGGACCCAAATTACGTGCGACATTGTGGGGGAACTATGTGCGGTGGGTGCAGCCCGCCACGGCCTCGTCCGGGCAGACGAACGCGCCCAGGCAGCCTGCACAGCAGACGCCTGGGCGCGCGAAGGAGGATCAGGCCTCGACGGCCTCGGTTCGGGGCTTCTCGTCGACTTCTTCGCGAGTGAGCAGGAGCCCGAACGTGATGGCCGCCGCGAAGCACACCGTGCCGAGCGCCCAGACCATGTTCGGGCCAACGGGCGCGCCCGGCCACCACCACACGGCCGTCTTGCTCATGTTGAACATGAGGACCGAGGAGCCGTGCGTGTAGCGCAGCAGCAGCACGAAGAGCGCCCAGAAATGCGTGCCCACCAGCAGCACTCCCACAGCAGCCGCCTGCGGGCGCGAGAGGGTACGCTCGCGGCGCTCCATCGTCAGCATGAAGAAGAGGAAGACGATCCACAGCGGCATCATGTAGCGAGGCTGGTAGGTCGCGACGTTGTTGAAGCCCTGCAGAATGCCGAGGAGCGTGGGCACGCCCGCCATTGCGCCGACCAGCATGAGCAGCGTCATCGCCTTGCGCCACGACCACGTGCGCGCACCGGCGACAAACACGGCGCCGGCGATCACGAGGCCAACCGTGGACACGGAGCCGTTGTAGTCCACGTCGAGCCAACCCGGACCCCAACGGTAGCCGTAGAAACCGGCGAGGTACTGGGGCAGGTAGGACATGTTGTCGCCGATCAGTGAGATCAGCGAACGCGGCTCACCCTCCGCCGTGGCCAGGTGGGTGGAGGCCACGTTCGTGGAGCGCATGATGATGATGCCGATGATCGAGGAGACGACGGCGAGCAGCGCCTCGGGCCAACGATCTCGACGCCAGCGCACCGCGAAGGCCAGCGCGGCGGTGACGACGAACAGGAAGAAGGCCGAGTCGCCGCGCGACGTGCACGCCAGGACGGCACCCAGCGCGGCCGCGCCGATCAGGCACCAGCGGCGCCAGCCGAGCGACTGCGTGGCAGCCCACAGGCCGGCCGCGAACGCGAAGACACCGGTGAAGGCCCACGAGGAGGGGTTGTTGGACGCGATGAAGTAGATGCCCATGGGCGTCCACGCGGCCGGAATCGCCAAGACGTAGCCGCGGCGCATGGCGCTGGGCATGAGCGCGCCGATGGCGCCGATCAAGACGATCGCGATGCCGATGTTGATAAGACGCATCGTCACACCCGCCCGGTCGGCGTCGTGGGCGATGAAATGGTGATGGAACTGGTAGTAGCCCCACGGGTAGTTGCCGTCGTCCCACCGGTCGGTGACCATCGTGCGGTCGTCGGAGTTGTTGAGCGCACACACGGCGGAATCCTCGCCGTGGAAGGCGTAGCAAGCGACCTTCGTGGAGGAAACGGACTCGGGAACGACCGGGCCGAACGTGCCGCGGTCCGTGTAGCCGGTCGAACAGCCGGACTCGCTCAGCGGGGGAGGACACCAGATGGAACCCAGGTGATAGTCGTCGTCCGGGGACGCGCCCAGGGGGGAGGACACGGCCCACGCGGCGCCCACGCCGCACACCGATAGGACGAGGCCGATGACGCCCATGATGCGCCAGGCGCGCACGGGCAGCCCGAAGCGGCGCGCGGACGGGGCCGAGTGCTGCGCCGGAGCCGAGTGCTGCGCCGGGGCCTGCCGTGTGGGCTCCTCCTGTTTGGGGCGCGCCTCACGGGAGGCACGCCTCTGGCGCTTGGGAGCACCCTCGGGGGTGCTGCGCTCCTCCTTGGCGAGGTGTTCCTCTGTGGCGGGGCGGGCCTCGTCGGTGGGACGAGCCGCCTCGCGGGGCGCGTCGGCCTCCTGGGGCAGGTCCGTGTCCGAAGCGCGCTCCTCGCCTCGAGCGAGCTCGGAGTCCTGGGAATGGTCAGATGTCGTCATGGAGAAAGAATCCTTGCTGTGACTGTGCTCCGGGGATCAGCGCCCGGCTGCGGCGCGGAAGGCCTGCGCATGGACAAGGGCGGCGCGCTCCCAGGTGAACTCCTCGGAGCGGGTGATGGCTGCCTGGCCCAGCTGCGCGCGGCGCGCCGGATCGTTCATCAGGTCGGTGAGGGCCTCGGCAATCGAATCGGGTGTGATGTCGCAGTAGGCGACGGCGTCGCCGCCGACCTCGGGCAGGGAGGTCAGGCGGGTGGTCAGCGTCGCGGCGCCGCAGCTCATGGCCTCCAGGACGGGCAGACCAAAGCCCTCGGCGATCGAGGGGTAGGCCAGCACGACGCAGCCGGAGAGGAAACCGGGCAGGTCCTCCAGGGGCAGGTAGCCGGGGCGCAGCACCGTTAGGTGCGAGGGGACCGAGGCCAGGGCGGGGTCGATGTCCTCGTCCCACCCCTTGCCGCCGGCCAGGACCAGCGCGGGCGGGTTCGGCATGTCGGCGACGGCCTTGGTCCAGCCGCGCACCAGGTTCGGCACGTTCTTACGCGGCTCCAGGGTGCCGAGGAAGCCGATGTACTCCTGGCCCTCCAAGCCCAGGGACTTCTTGACGCGGGCGCGCTCGTCGTCGTCGACGGGGTGAAAGATCGTCCGGTCCACGCCGTGGTAGGCGACGTAGAACTGCGAGGCCTGCCCGCCGGCGTACTTGATCGTCTCGTCGCGCGTGGCCTCCGAGGGCACCACGAGGGCCGAAGCGCGGCGGATCGCGCGGCGGATCGCGAAGGTGAAGAACTTCTGCTTCATGCGCGAGTGCGCCTGCGGGTGAGAGAAGAAGGTCGCGTCGTGCAACGTGATGACGACGGGAACGCCCGGGAACTGCGGGCAGGTGTAGTGGGGGGAGTGGAGCACGTCGGGGCGGACCTTGCGGATGAGCGAGGGCAACCCCGTCTGCTCCCACGCGAAACGCATCGGACGAGACTCGAAGCGAGGGGAAATCGGGATAATGCGAGCGGATGGCAGGCGCGTGGCGAAGTGCTCCGCGTCGCGCTCTTGCACCGCCATCGTGAGTTTAACGCCCTGGGCCTCCAGTTCGGGCACCAGATCGTCCACGTAGCGGCCCACTCCGCCGAGATTCGCGGGGATCGCGGTGGCGTCCATGAGGACGTGGACGGGTTTGGACGGCAGGGAGGAAGGCATCATGATCTCCGGTCGTTGCGAGGGGTCTTCTCATTGTATGCCACGACGTGGCCGGGCAGACTCTGACATGCATCTCAACTATCCTGTAGATATGAGTGTGCGCATCGGAATGGTCGTTGAACAGATGTGGCAGCCCGTGCCCGGTGGCTCGGGACGATACATCGTAGAGGTCGCCTCCCGCCTGGCATCCCAGGGGGTGCGCGCCGTGGGTATCGCCGCGCGCCACGGAAGAAACGAGGCCAGCCCCCAGCAGGTGGGACTGTCGATCCCTGTGCTCAACTCCGCGTTGCCGCGCCGGGCGCTGTACGCCGCCTGGGATCGCCTCGCCACGCCCAGCGCGGACCGGATGCTCGGCGTGCGCTCGGGCAGGGGAGCGCAGGTCCTGCACGCGACCACCTGGGCGATCCCCCCGACGTCGCTCCCGTTGGCCGTCACCGTCCACGACGTCGCCTTCCTGCGCGATGCTAGCCACTTCACCGCCCACGGGGCCGCCTACTTTAACCGCGCCCTGGACATCACCAAGCGCCGCGCCGACGCGGTCATCGTCCCCTCCGAGGCCACCGCGCGCGACTGCGTCGAGGCGGGCATCGACGAGTCCATCATCACGGTCATTCCCCACGGCCTGACCCACACGCCCGTCACCGACGCTCAGGTGGAGGACTTCCGCGCCCGCCACGGCCTGGCCCGGCCCTACATCCTGTGGGTGGGCACGCGCGAGCCCCGCAAGAACCTGGCGACGCTGCTGCGCGCCTACCGAGCCATGGCCTCGTCCACGGACCTCGACCTGGTCCTCGTGGGGCCCGCCGGGTGGGGCGAAGACCCCGAATGGGGGGACTTGCCCGAGGCGCGCACCCACGTCCTGGGTCGCCTGGACGACACCGATCTGGCCTGCGCGTATGCGGGCGCGCGCGTCTTCACCTTCCCCTCGATCTGGGAGGGCTTCGGCCTTCCCGTCCTCGAGGCCATGGCACACGGCACGCCCGTCGTCACCTCCGCCGACACCTGCATGGCCGAGATTACGGGCACAGACGCGGGGCTCCTCGTTCCGGCGACCGACACCGATGCGCTCGCGGGCGCCCTGGAGGCCGCCGCGGGACGCGAGCACGACCGCCTGGCCGCAGCCGGCCTCGTGCGGGCCCGCGACTACACGTGGGAGGCCTCCGCGGCCGCCCACGCTCGCCTCTACGAGTCCCTGGCGGTGACCCCGTGAGCACCCCGACCACCCACAACGCAGCGCCGACGGGACAGGGGAAGGGAGCGCGACGCAGCGCCCGCGTCGTCCTCGTCAACTGGAAAAACGCGCCCCTGACACTGCGCGCCGCCCGGTCGATCGCCCCCCAGCTGAGGGCGCGCGACACCCTGATCCTGGTCGACAACGGCTCGGGGGACGACTCCCTCGACGTCCTGGCCGCGCACCTGCCCGAGCTGCGCGCGCTCGCGGGCGCTGGCCCCGGGTCGAGCGCGCCCGGCGCCGCCGTGGAGATCGTCAACGCGGGCGTCAACGACGGCTTTGGCGCGGGCGTCATGGCGGGGGCGAGCGACCTGCGCGAGGGGGCCCTCGTGCTGCTCAACAACGACGCGACGGTGCGCGACGGCTTTCTTGACGCGCTCCTGGACCCGCTGGCCGACCCAATGGTCGGGGCGACAACCGCCCTCATTCTCCTGGCCGGACGCTACCGCGAGGCGCGCGACGACGAGGCCGTGGCCCTGAGCGGAAACGGTCCCACGCGCTGGGTGCGACTCAGTGACGACGAGGCCCGGGCCGGGCTGGGCGCAATCCTGGTCAACTCAACCGGTAACATCGTGGATTCTTCCGGCAACGGCCAGGACCGCGACTGGCTGGTGCCGGTCGCACAGCTCGCCGCCCCCGAACAAGTCTTCGGCATCTGCGGGGGCGCGTGCGCGATCCGGCGCGACGCCTGGGAGGAAGTCGGCGGCATCCGCACCGACCTGTTCATGTACTACGAGGACACGGACCTGTCCTACAAGCTTCGCGAGGCCGGATACGACGTGCGCTTCGTGCGCCAGGCCGTCGTGGACCACGAGCACGCGGCCTCCTCGGACGCAACCTCGCCCATGTTCGCTCGTGTCAACGCCCGCAACCGCCTGATCGTCGCTGCCGAGCACGCCTCGTGGCAGGTGATTACCTCGGCGCTGGTGCGCTCCGTCGTGCGAGCCGCGCGCGCCGGATTCCGCGGTCCGGCCGCCCACGGTGTCGCTCAGGGAATCGCCGCCATTCCGGGTGCTTTGCGCCGCCGGCACGCGCGCAATTCGCGCCGAGCCGGCGCTCACCTTCGCTGACTCCTTGTCGCACAGGAAACGCTGAAAAGTGAGTAATGATACAGTGCTGGGGGTAGGGATGGATCACTCCTCGGTCAAGTCCGATCCCCTCAGGCGCTAAACTGTCGAACATGACACAGACGAATCCGCTGGTGCGTAAGTTCGCGAAGGGTGCCTCCTACCTCAAACGACACGGGGGTCGCATGACGGCAGCCCGTCTCTTGCAGGGGCTGGGCAATCAGATTGCTAACTCCGGTAAGGGCAAAGGCAAGGGACAGTACCCGCTTGGGATGCTCGTCAAGTTTGCTGACGCCGCCGCCCTCGACTGGGTGAGCGAGCCTGACTGGAAGAAGGATCCGCGCCCCGTGGGCGAGGGCCCGTACGTGACGGCGTGGATCATGTCGCCCCCCGGGGAGTCCTCCGGCGGACACCAGAACATCTTCCGTTTCCTGTCCTACCTGGAGGCCGCCGGCCACCGGGTCAAGATTTTCCTCTACTGGTCCCAGTCGATTCCCGTCGACGCCGACCGCGTGCGCGACATGATCGATCGCTCCAGCAACTATCCCAACCTCAAGGCGACCTACGCCCTGTACGATCCGGCTGTCGGCGTCGGCGATGACGTCGACGCGATCTTCGCGACCGGCTGGGAAACCGCCTACCCCGCCTACCTGGATCGCTCGCGCGCCCGCCGCTTCTACTTCGTCCAGGACTTCGAGCCCTCGTTCTACCCGGTCGGCTCGGAGAACCAGCTCGCCGAAAACACCTACCGCTTCGGTTTCGAGGCCTTCACCGCGGGCAAGTGGCTGGCCACCAAGCTCCACGACGAATACGGCATGACGACCCACCCCTTCGACTTCGCCGCCGAGATGACGCTGTACAAGCGCACGAACGATGAGCGCCGCAAGGACGTTTTCTTCTACGCGCGCCCGGTCACCATGCGCCGCGGATTCGAGCTGGGCTGCATGGTCCTGGCCGACGTCAAGAAGCGCCGCCCCGACATCCGCATCCACATGGCTGGCTGGGACGTGTCGGAGTGGAAGGTTCCCTTCGAGTACGTCAACCACGGTGCCATGAGCCTTGAGGAGCTCTCGCCCCTGTACAACAAGTGCGCGGTCGCTCTGGTCATGAGCCTGACGAATCTGTCACTGCTCCCCCTCGAGCTGGCCTCGTGCGGCACGATCCCCGTCGTCAACGACGCGCCGAACAACAGGCTCGTCTCCGATAACCCGTGCATCGACTACGTTCCGCTCTCGCCCGGCGCCATGGCCACGGAGATCATCCGTGTCGTCGATGCCCCCGACCAAGTGGAGCGTTCGCGCGAGGCCGCCGCCTCTGCCACCACGCTCAGCTGGGAAGACTCCGGACGCCAGTTCGTCTCCGATTTTGAGGGGGCCATGAATGCCTAACATTCTGGTGGTCGGAGGAAATGGCTTCCTCGGCTCTCACCTCGTGGATGCGCTGGCCGCGCAGGAAGGCACGTTTATCCGCGCCTTCGACATGTTCGGCAACGGGGAGCACTGGAAGGCCTCGGGAGTCGAGGCCTTCGACGGGAACTTCCTGAACACCGACGACATCGCGCGCGCCGTGTCGGGCATGGACGTCGTCGTGCATATGCTCTCCACGACGGATCCCGCGACGGCCGAAAACGACCCGACGCTGGACGTGCGCACCAACATCCAGGGCAGCATCGATCTGTTCCGCGCGTGCGTGGACGCCGGGGTCAGCCACGTGTACTACGCCTCGAGCGGCGGCACGATCTACGGCGACCAGGACAAGGAAAGCTACTGCGAGGACGATCGCACCCTGCCGGTGTCCCCCTACGGCATCGGTAAGCTCACCATCGAGAACTACATGCGCTTCTTCGCGCGCAAGTATGACCTGAAATCGACGTCGCTGCGCATCTCGAACCCATACGGCACGCGCCAGAACCCGCACAAGCGCCAGGGCATCATCCCGATCTTCCTGCGTCACGTGCTCAACGGCGAGGCGCTGACCGTCATGGGGGACGGCTCCATGTTCCGCGACTACATCTACGTGGAAGACTTCGCGACCATCGTCTCCACGATGATCGCGCGCGGTGCCTCGCGTTCCGTCTACAACATCGGATCGGGACGCAAGACCACCGTTTCCGAGATCGTCGCCTCCATCGAGCGCGTCACCGGGACGACGCCCGCGATTGAGCACATCCCCACCCCCTCGACCTACCTCCTCGGATCCGTGCTCAACACGGAACGAGTCAACAACGAATTTGGCCCCTTCACAATGACGCCGCTCGACGAGGGGATCGCGAAAACCTGGCAGGAGATTCAAGCGCATGGTTACTAAATCGGACTACGTGGACGCGAAGGACGCCTCGCTGGACGCCAGCGTCGTCATTCTGACCTACAACGGCGAGCAGCATATCGACGAGATCCTCGCCTCGCTGACGAACCAGCGTTTCGACGGCACCTACGAGATCCTCGTCATCGACTCCGGCTCGACCGACTCCACGCTCGACCTCATCGCGAAGTACCCGTCCGTGCGCCTGGTGCAGATCCCCAACAGCGAGTTCGGGCACGGCAAGACCCGTAACCTCGGCGCGCACCTGGCCAAGGGCCGCATCGTCGCCTACCTGACGCACGACGCCACCCCGGCCTCGGACAGGTGGCTCCACGAGATCACCGCGCCGTTTGCGATCTCCGACCGCATCGTCGCCGTCATGGGCGCCCAGATCCCGCGCCCGGACGCCTTCCCGCTGCTGCGCTATGAGATCAAGGGCGTCTTCAACGGCTTCGGCCCGGGCTTTGGCACCACCCTGTTCTACGAGGACGACTTCATCCAGGACGAGGGCGTGCGCAACGCCGTCACCTTCTACTCCGACGTGAACTCCGCCGCCCGCAAGGACATTCTCACCGGCGAGGTTCCCTACCGTGACGTCTCTACGCCGAGGACCAGCTCCTGGGCCGCGACGTCATCGCGGCCGGATACATCAAGGCCTATGCACCGCGCGCCGCCGTCCTGCACTCCAACGAGATGACCGTCTCCGAGTACGACGACCGCATGTTCGAGGAGACCCAGGGCCTGCGCGAGGTCGGCATCGACGTCGCCATGCCCTCGATTCCGACGGTCGTGCGCATGGTCACGACGGGTATCCTCAAGGACGCCCTGCGCCTGGCCCGCGACCGCGAGGTGGGTAAGCGCCGCAAGATCAGCGGTTTCTTCCTCAATCCTGCCTACCACGTGCAGAAGTGGAGGGGCGTGCGCCGCGGCGTTCGCTCCCCGCTCAAGCGCTATGGTCAGTAAGGGACCAGACGGTCAGATATAGTGAGTTGGTATGACTGAATCAACGACCCCTTCCCCCGGGTCCTCGCTTGCACTGCGTGTTGAGCGCATTGAGGCCCAACCCCTGCGAGAGCTGGGTGACAAGAGCGGTCTGGTGGCGGGCACGAAGCGTGCGTTCGTCGACGTCTGGAACCGTCGAGAACTGCTGCGCCTGCTCATCAACCGCGAGCTCAAGGCCCGCTACAAGGACTCGAACCTCGGCTTCGTCTGGTCGCTGTTCAAGCCCCTGTCGCAGCTCCTCATCTACTTCATCGTCATCGGCCAGTTCCTGGGCGCGGCGAGGGGCATCCCGTCCTTCGCGATCTTCGTGTTCACCGGCCTGACGGCCTGGGGCTTCTTCCTCGAGGCAGTCACCGGCGGAACGGGATCAATCGTCGCCAACTCCGGCCTGGTGAAAAAGGTCTACCTGCCACGTGAGATTTTCCCGCTCTCGACGCTGGGAACATCCGCCGTCAACTCCGCGATTCAGCTGGCCATCCTGCTGGGCGCGATCCTTGTGACGGGCTCTCTCCCATCGGTGGCGCAGCTGGCCTACCTGCCCTTCGCTCTCATCGTGTTGGTCGTCTACGCGACCCTGTTCGGGCTGCTTCTGTCCGCGCTCAACGTCTACATGCGCGACATCCAGCACCTCATCGAGGTCATCACCTTCCTGGCGTTCTGGGCCTCGCCGATCGTCTACTCCTACAGCTACGTGCAAAAGGCTCTTGAGACGAACTACCCGATCGCGCACGAGATCTACCTGTCCAATCCCGTGACCTTAGCGATCCTCGGATTCCAGAAGTCGCTGTGGGCGGCTGGCGTCGACCAGCCCTACCCCTCGCACCTGATGATCCGCCTGGTCCTCGCGGCGCTTGTTGGCGTCGTCCTGATCTTCGGGGCGCACCGTGTCTTCGCTCGCCTCGAAGGCAACTTTGCTCAGGAGCTGTAATGTCAATGCCTGAAGTCGTCCGCGTTCAGGACGTTTCCAAGGTCTTCAAACTTCACCGGGACACCTCGGTTAAGGACCGCGTGCTGCACTCCTCGCGCGCGCGGGTGGAGGAGTTCCACGCCCTCGACAACGTGAGCGTGGACGTGCGCCTCAACGAGTCCGTGGGTCTCATGGGCCACAACGGCTCCGGCAAGTCCACCCTGCTCAAGATCATGGGCTCCATCATCCGCCCGACCAGCGGCCGCGTGACCACCCGCGGGCGCATGGCCGCCCTCCTCGAGCTCGGCGCGGGTTTCCACCAGGACCTGACGGGACGCGAAAACGTGTTCCTCAACGCCTCGATCCTGGGCATGACGCGCGCGGAAACCGAAGCCGCCTTCGACGACATCGTCGCCTTCTCCGGCATCGAACAGTTCATCGACACCCAGGTGAAGTTCTACTCCTCGGGCATGTACGTGCGCCTCGCCTTCGCGGTCGCCGTCCACTCCGACCCCGACGTCCTCCTCGTCGATGAGGTCCTCGCGGTGGGTGACGAGCCCTTCCAGCGCAAGTGCATGGACAAGATCCATTCCTTCCAGACCGAGGGACGTGCCATCGTCCTCGTGTCCCACTCCGCCGAGCAGGTCGAGTCCGTGTGTACGCGCGGCGTCGTCCTGGACCACGGCAAGCTCGTCTTCGACGGCTCGACCTCGGATGCGGTGCGCATCCTGCGTGAGGGATTCCAGCGCGACGCGCTGGCCGCCCCCGTGCACACCGAGGAAACCGGCTTCATCACGATCCGCGACATTTCCATGACGGACCAGGGCGGCGAGCCCATCCGCGTGGCGCACACCGGCGACACGATCTGCATCCGCATGGACCTGACCGCCTCCAAGCGCATTGAAGACTGGGTGACCGCCTTCTCGCTGGATACCAACCTGGGTCAGAAGCTGCACTACTACAACTCGCGTAACTCCGGTGCGACCCTGCCCGCCATTGAGGGCGACGCGACGGTGATCATCACCGTGCCGACCCTCACCCTGGGCGAGGGCATGTATCGGATGAACGTGTCCATCGACGACGCCGGCGGGCAGCCCTTCGCTCAGCGCGACGGCGCCTGGGACCTCGTCGTTCAAGGAAATGGAATCGGCTCGGGACCCGTGGCGCTGGATTCGTCCATCGCCGTCGAGTCCTAACGCGGCGCCTGCGCCAACCTGCGACCTGCCCCGCGTTTATGACCGTGCTGACGTACGGCATAATGGTGGCAGAGTCGATCGCACTCGACAACACAACCCGACACGCCCCTCGGGCGCGCAAAGGAGAAAACCCATGAAGATCGTCGTGACCGGCGGCGCCGGCTTTATCGGAGCGAATTTCGTTCATACGCTCCTCGAGGACCACCCGGACGTCGACGTCGTCGTCCTGGACAAGTTCACCTACGCGGGCAACCGCGCGTCCCTGACCGACGTTCCCGCCGAGCTGGCGTCGCGTCTGACCGTTGTCGAGGGCGACATCGCCGACGCCGATCTGGTCGACGGCGTCGTGGCCGGGGCCGATGCGGTCGTCCACTTCGCCGCGGAGTCCCACAACGACAACTCGCTGCTGGACCCCTCGCCTTTCATCCAGACGAACCTGGTGGGCACCTTCACCCTGCTGGAGGCCGTGCGCCGCCACAAGGTGCGCTTCCACCACATCTCCACCGACGAGGTGTATGGCGACCTGGAGCTGGACGATCCCGCGAAGTTCACGCCCACCACGCCCTACAACCCCTCCTCGCCCTACTCCTCCTCCAAGGCGGGTTCGGACCTGCTGGTGCGCGCCTGGGTGCGTTCCTTTGGCGTGGAGGCCACGATCTCGAACTGCTCGAACAACTACGGCCCCTACCAGCACATCGAGAAGTTCATCCCGCGCATGATCACGAACCGCCTGCGCGGCGTGCGTCCGCGCCTGTACGGCGACGGCCTGAACGTTCGCGACTGGATCCACGTGCGCGACCACAACACGGCCGTGTGGGACATCCTCATGAAGGGCCGCATCGGCGAGACCTACCTGATCGGCGCGGACGGCGAGACCAACAACCGCGACGTCGTGGCTATCCTCAACGAGCTGATGGGCTTTGCCCCCGACGATTTCGATCACGTCAACGACCGCCCGGGCCACGACCTGCGCTACGCGATCGACAACTCCAAGCTCGTCACCGAGCTGGGCTGGCAGCCGCAGTTCACGAACTTCCGCGACGGCCTGGCCGACACGATTGCCTGGTACACCGAGAACGAGGCCTGGTGGGCCCCGCTGAAGGAGGCCGTCGAGGCCAAGTACGCTGCCGAGGGGCACTGATCCCTTGGGCAACGTGACCCGAGACGACGGGAGGCCTCGTCCCCGCGTCACCGTCCTCATGGCCACCTATAACGGGATGGCCGAGGCCGGGGCGTGGCTCGACGAGCAGGTGGACTCCGTGCTCGCCCAGGTGGGCGTGGACGTCCGCCTCGTCGTCTCCGATGACGCGTCGAGCGACGGGACCCGCTCCCACCTTGAGGAGCGCGCCGCGTCCGATCCGCGCATCACCGTGTTGCCCCAGCGCGACGGTCAACCCGGGGTGACGGGTAATTTCCTGCACCTGTTCACGACGCACGTTCCCGACGGCTCCTACGTGGCCTTCACGGATCAGGACGACGTGTGGCACACGGACAAGCTGGAGTCACAGCTGGCCCTGATGGACTCGACGGGGGCGGATGTTGTGTCCTCCAACGTGACGTCCTTCGAGTCCCTGCCCGGTGGCGGCGTGGGGGAGCGCCACCTCATTCGTAAGTCGCAGCCGATGTGCGACTGGGATTTCCTCTTCGAGGCCGCCGGTCCCGGCTCGACGTACGTCTTTTCTCCCCAAGCGCACAGCGCCCTCGTGGAGGTCATTAACCGTTTGGACTACTCGCGCATCGGCGTGCACGACTGGTACGTGTACGCCCTCGCGCGCGCGATTGGTCTGACCTGGGTCATCGGCGAGGAACCGACCCTGGAATACCGCCAGCACGGGGGCAACGTCCAGGGAGCCAACTCCGGGTCCGGCGCGCGCGATGCACGCATGGAGAAGCTGCGCAACGGCTTCTACCGCAACCAGTTCATCCTGACGGCACGCGCCGCCCAGCAGGTCGGTGCCTTTGATGCCCCGCGTCGCATCGAGCTCGCGCAGATCCTGCGCGAACTCGAAGCTGACAGTCAGTGGGCGCGCCTGCGTTTCGCCCTGCGCTACCGCCAGATCCGGCGCGACCGCCTCGAGGGCATCAAGCTCGCGGCCGCCAGATTCTTGCGCGTCTGGTAAGCGCCGGGGCTGCCCCCTAGCGGGTGTAGCGGGCCAGCCCCGCGTCTACGGCCTCGGTGGTCACAATCTGCGCAAGCATCTCCGGCGAGACCTGCGTGGGGTCGATGAGCACCACGGAGCGTCCCGCCATCCACTGATCGAGCACTTGCCCGGCACCCGTGCGTCCCTCCCACAGCAGTGCGACGCGACCTCCGCTGAGGTTCGCGGGCGCGCGCAGGCCAGCCAGGGCCTCGTCACGGGCATCGGCGAGCAGGTCGGGTGTGTCGATGATGAGGGAGTCGGGCTGCATCGCGATTTCCGCCAGGGCGTCGACGGCCCCGCCGAGCTCGCCGTCCCACGCGACGGACAGGTAGGTGGGGGACTGGGCCAGGACGTGCGCTCCCGCCTCGAGGGCGGCTCTCGCCTCGGAGTCCACGGTGTTTGTGACCAGGAGGTCGCCGGGCAGCGGTCGGCGCGTGTCGAGGTGCTCCCAGCCCATTGCGCGCGCGGCGATCTGCCAGAGGGCATCCTGCCATGGCTGAAGAGTCGTGTAGATGCGCGTCGGTGTCGGTTCGCCCGCGCCGAAAAGGTCCGCTGCGAGCTCGGTTGTCAAGTAATTAGCTACCTTTGAGAGCCATTTGCTGACCACGGGGCCGCCCAGCTCAACGCGCTCTTTACCATACTGGGTCAGAGCGGGTCCTGACCATCCGTTAACCACGCCGATGAGCGAAGAGAGCCTGGTCACATTATTGTCGGGAAAATTGCTCATGGTTGAGAGTATATCGAAGGTCCCAGGCGTTCTAAGTGTCGGGTAACTGTGAAGGCCTTACAAAAGTGCAAGGATCTACCGGCGGGTCAGGTGCTAATCTTAAGGTCTCAATAACGCGAAACCGCTTGACTTCCTGCAATGACACGCGTGTAATTCTCGTATTGATCGATTCGTTATAAGGAGTCTCCGCATGTGGAACATCTTCGGTGACGGACCCCTCGAGTGGTCCGAGGACGCCGATGCGGCGCTGTACGCCCGTGTTGACGGCCCCCTTGCGTGGCAGCAGCATGCGCTGTGCGCGCAGACGGATCCCGAAGCTTTCTTCCCCGAAAAGGGCGGCTCCACTCGCGAGGCCAAGGCTGTTTGTCAGGCCTGCCAGGTTCGCGAAGACTGCCTCGAGTACGCGCTCGCGAACGATGAGCGTTTCGGCATCTGGGGTGGCATGTCGGAGCGCGAGAGGCGGCGCTTGCGCCGTATGGCCGGTTGAGTCCCGCTACTCGCGCCGTCGGTGCCATCCTTGTCACGAAGGGGGATGCGCCGCTCACCCAGTCCGTTTTACGGGCCATCGAGAATCAATCGGTGGCCCCGGATTCGTTGACCATCATCGACGTTGCAGGGCGTCATGTCACACCGTTCCCCGCTGACCTCGTGCCTCAGGGTGCAGAACTTGTGCGCGTGGGCCGCGCACGCACTCTCGGCGGCGCCATCCGTCGCGCGCACGCGCAGGGCGCAGCGTTCGCCTCCGCGCCGTGGTGGTGGATCCTGCACGACGACTCAGCACCCGAGGCCGAGTGCCTGAGCCAGCTTGTCCAGGCCGCGGTCGTGGGCAAGACCGTTGGGGCCGTCGGCGCGAAACAGATCAGCTGGGACGGGACACGCCTGCTCGAACTCGGTATCTTCGCGACCTCGAGCGCACGCCGCCTCGAGCGGATCGGCGACGATGAAATCGACCAGGGCCAATACGACGGCACGACCGACGTCCTGGGCGTCGGTACCGCCGGCATGCTCCTGCGCGCAGAGGCATACGAGACCATTGGCGGATTCGATCCCGCCCTCGGACCCTTCGGCGATGGCCTGGACATGGGTCGGCGCCTCCACCTGGCCGGCTACCGCGTCATCGTGGCCCCCCGCGCACGCGTTCGCCATGCCCGTTCCTCGATGACTCCCGGGATCGACCCGACCGAGGCCTCGTTCCTGTCACAGGATCACGAGGACCCCGAGGCCGTGGCTCGCCTGGTCGCCGCGCAGGCGAAGTCCTTCCGTCGGCGCCGCTACGCCCAGATGTACAACTGGTGCAAGGCTGTGCCCGCCCTCGTTCTTCCTTTCCTGGCACTGTGGCTGCTCGTGTGGACCCCTGCCCGCGCCCTCGGTCGCTTTATCACGGGGCGGGCCGCCCTGGCCCTGCCCGAAATCGCCGCACTGCTCTCCCTGATGGCGGCCACGCCGCGCCTGCTGGCCGGGCGAGCCCGCGCCGCTCAGTCGCGCACGGTACCCCGATCCGCCCTGCGCGCCCTCGAAATCACGCCCGCCTCGCTGCGCAAGGAACCGGCCGGGGGCGAGGAGGACGAGCACGGCGAGCGCATCGACCCGCTCATCCTCGCGTCGATGCGTTCCTATCGCATCCGCTCTGTCTCCACTGCCGTCGGCCTGCTCGCGCTCACCTCGCTGATTGCGGGCATCCAATGGTGGGGCTTCGCCTCCGGCATTGTCGGCGGCGCGTGGGCCTCGCTGCCCTCCTCGTGGTCCGAACTGTGGGCCGCCGCGTGGGCCGGGTGGATCCCCGGCGGCGACGGATACGCCGGGGGAGCGGACCCGCTGACCATCCTCATGGCGCTGCTGAGCGCTCCCGTGGCCCCATTCGGCGTCACTCCTGGCGCGGTCGCCACGACCCTGCTCGTCGCTTCCAGCCCGCTGGCCGCGATCCTGGCGTGGGTGCCCACACGCTCGCTCACCTCGTCTCTGCGCGTGCGTTTCTTGGTCTCCCTGGCCTGGGCGCTGTCTCCCGCCCTGTTGCTCAGTGCCTCGCACGGCTCGCTCGCCGGAGCGTTGGCGCACCTCGCGGTGCCCGTCCTGGCCGCCTACTGCGTGCCTGCAGCCCCGCCGCTGATGGTTGCCGGTGCTTCGGGCGTCGCCGCCGCGCCAGTCAACCCGCGAACGGTTAACGCCGGATGTGCGGGCCTGTCCCTCCTCGTCCTGGCGTGCTGCGCGCCGTGGACGCTGCCCCTCGGCCTGGCGGCCCTCCTGTGGCGCGCCCGCCGCAGCGCCGTCGTGGCCATGCCCGCCGCGGTCGTCCTCGCGCCCACCTACGTCTCGATCATTGCCCACCCGTCTGCCTGGGTCGCCCTGACCTCCACGAGTGGGGGAGTGCACGCGTACACGCGGGCCAGCTCCTGGTTCGCCGCGCTCGGCATGCCCGCCGCGCCACAGGACAGCTTCGAAGCGATCGCCTTCGGCGTCCTCGGCGGCGCCGTCCTCGCCCTGGCGCTTGTGGCGGCGGCACGCCACCGCTCTCTTCGCCTGATCGCCCTGGTCTGCCTCGGCCTCGTCGCCGCAGCGTGCGGCTGGGCCGCCTCCCACGTCGGCGTCGGCCTGGACGGCGCCCTCGTGGCCAACGCGTGGACCTCGCCCGCATTCTCGCTCTCCTTCGGCGCTTTCCTCCTGGCCGCCACGCAGGTGGGTCGCAGCGCAGCCCGGGACGACGAGGACTCCCACCAACCTGCGTGGGATGCCTCCGGCGGTCTGGTCCTGCGGGCCGCGGCAGTGCTCGCCTGCTGTGTCCTCGTCGCGGTGGGCGCCACCCACGCCGCAGTCTCCTTCGCGAGCCGCGCCGACGCCTCGGAGACACCGACCTACGCGCTCGCCCAGCGTGAAACCGTTTCGCCCGTGGCCACCCCCATTATTTCCGCCGTCGGCTCCCAGGCACAGCGTTCGCCGCGTGCCGGGCGCGTCCTGGTCCTCGACGGCGATCCCACGAACGGAGCTGTTGACGCGGCCCTGTGGCGCGGCGCGGGACCGACCCTGACCGATTCTTCACCCACCGTGCGCGCCCTCGCTCTGGCGCGCGCCCGCTCCGGTGCGAGCGAGGGGACGGTGGCCGACCCGGCGGCGCAATCCCTCGCGCAGGCCGCCTACACCCTGGTGGTCTACCCCGACGACGCGACCGTGGAGACGCTGGCCGCCCACGACGTCGACACGATCCTCGTGCCCGACGGTGCCAGCGGCGCCCAGGCGCTCGCATTTGGCCTCGATCGCGCGGCCGGGCTGGAAAAGGTCGGTGCGACCAACAGCGGTACCGTGTGGCGCGTGCGCCCGAGCGGTGTCAAGCCCTCGCGCGTGCGCGTTGAATCCGCCGGTGGCGTCTTCACGGACGTGGGAGCCTCCCAGCTGCGCGTGGACGGCGAGGTCAACGCGATCGGCACGCTCGTCCTCGCCGAACGCGCCGACTCCGGCTGGTACGCGAGCGTTGACGGAACAGCCCTGAGCGCCGTCGAACCGGCCGATGGCTGGGCGCAGGCCTTCGATATGCCCGCCGCCGGGCACCTGACTGTCACCTACAGCGCCTGGTGGATTATTCCCTGGCGCATCGGTGCGGGCATCTGCCTGGTGATCGCGGCAGCCAGCGCCCTATCCGTGTGGAGGAAGAGATGACAACGCCTCGCAACGCGACTCTGGCCACGCTCGGGGTCGCCGGGATTGCCGCCGCCGCGCTGGCCACGGGCTCCCTGCTCATCGACCCTGCGCCCACGACCGTTGGTGGCACCGCGCAGAGCGCGCACCCCTCGCAGGTGGAGCTGGCCTGCCCCGCGGGCCTCGTCGATCCATTCGATACGTCCAACGTTGCCCGAGCCGCGACCTGGTCTTCGCTGTCTGCCTCCCCGATCACCCCCGCTCCCGACTCGATCACCGGCACCGGTGGAACCATTCCGACCGGTCTGACGCTGGTCGGGCAGGGCGGCGGCGAACTGGCGGGCCTGAGTGCGGTTGGCTGCGCCGCGCCCCGTACCTCCCAGTGGATCGCTGCGGGGGCCACGACCTCGGGCGCCGACATGGTCCTCATCCTGTCCAACCCAAGCCCCACGGCCTCGGTCGTCTCCATCGACGGCTACGGCGCCTACGGTCCCCTCAACGCTTCTCCCCGCCAGGTCACGGTGGCCGCCAACTCGGCCGTGTCCGTGCTGCTGGCAGGCTGGTTCCCCGACGAGAACTCGCTGGCCATCCACATCCAGGCCGACGGTGGGGGCATCGCTGCCTGGGCGCAGGCCTCCCTGATGGACGGTGAGATTCCGCAGGGAGCCACGCTCGCCTCCGCAGTTGTTCCCTCGACCACGCAGACAATCCTCGGGGTTGACCCCAAGGGCACGTCGCTTCTGCGCCTCGTGTCCCCTTCCGGTGACGCCCACGTGAACGTATCCGTCGCCGACTCCACGGGCGTGCACCCGCTGGGCGGTGGCGAGGCCACCGTCGCCGAGGGCTCGACCTTGGAGATGCCCCTCGACGGCGCCACCAAGGATGCCTCTCCGATCGCGCTGATCGTGACCTCGGACCGTGAGGTCGTCGCGCAGACGACGACGATCACGCTGGGCTCGCCGTGGGTCGAGCGTGCCAACGCCTGGATCATGCGCTCCAACGCCGTCCCGGCCACGACTTTGACGCAGGCGGCGATCCCCGGTCGCTCGTCGCTCGAGGCCATGGCCACCCAACAGCTGTCTGCCGCCCCGATCCGTCGCACTGCCCTGGAGACCGAGTCCGGCGTGAACGGGACTCGCGCGAGGCTGCTGCTGTACGCTCCCCTGAGCCCTGACGACGAGGCCGTTGCCCAGGCGGGCGATGACGCGGCGCAGTCCGCGGCTCCCGCCCCCACGGCCACGCCCAACATCTGGGCCTCGCCCTCGCCCAGCGCCACGACGAGCGGTGAGGCGGGCGACGCGCAGTCCACCGGCACCAGTCCGTCCACGCCCGGGGCCATCGCCGTTAACGTCGCGGGACGCACGGTCTACGTGGCTCCCGGCGTGCCCACCCTGGTCGAGCTGCCCGAGGCTGCGGGACAGCTGAGCGCGGCATCGCCGATTCAGGCCGCCGTCGTCATCTCGGCCGATACACCCGTGGGTCGGATGACCACCACGTGGAACGTGGGCACCGAGGGCATTAGCGCCGTCAACGGATCGATCCGCGCCACCAATTAAGACTCAGCCGGGAGCGCCGTTAGCGCATCGCGTCGTCGATTTCGTCGGGCGGCAGGGCCAGGATGTGGCTGATGCGCTCCACCAGCACCCTGCGCGTCACCGCGCCCACCTCCTCGAGAGGGCACCGCAGCGTGATCGGCAGGCGGTAGACGACGATCCGATCGTGCAGGCCACGGCGACGATCCGCGGGGAAGATACGCGCCACGACGACATTGTGGGACTCCCAGGCAGCCGGGTTCGACGGAGGAACATCCTCGACCCCGAACTCGATCGTGGCCACCTGCGGCCAGCGCTCAATCAGCTCGGACACGAGCTCCCCGACCATCAGATCAAAGTCCTCGCGCCGCGTGCGCCACGCCGGAGTACCCGGGAAAAACAGGGGACCGCGAGGCCCGCGACCGTGCCGGTCGCGGCTCCTTACATGGCGTCTGGTCGCAAACACTCCACCAGGGTAGGTCCATGGCGTGCTGGAGCGCGCGATACGGGCACAGAGTGTCGTACTCTTAGGTGCGTGATTGCCCAACGACACTGCTCCAAGCCCGGCTGCTCAACCGTCGCCGTCGCTACCTTGACCTACGACTACCGTGACTCGACGGTCGTCGTCGGCCCCCTCGCCACCGTTGCCGACCCCAATTCCTACGACCTGTGTGACGAGCACGCCCAAAACCTTAAAGCGCCCCTGGGGTGGCAGGTCGTTCGCCTGGCCACCAACTTCGAGCCGGCGCCTCCTTCGGGCGACGACCTTGCCGCTCTCGTCGACGCCGTGCGCAGGGTCGCGCAAGAGGCGAAGCACGCCCCGGCCTCGGCCCCGGAGGCACGCGCCCCGCGGACCGGTCCCTTCGGCTCCGCCCGCTCTGCGGGCAGCCCCGATACGTCCAGTCCCCTGGACCCCTCCAGTCCCTATGCGCGCAGGCGCGCCCAATTCACCGTCGTGGACGGCGAGGACGGGGCGACCGACCGCTGACCCCTACAAGCCGAAGCGGGCGCGCGTGGCCTCGTTGAAGCGCGCCTGACCGGCGGCGCGACGCTCGATCTCGCGTCCCCATACCCGGTCCCTCCGCGCCACGAGGACGGCGGCAATCACAAGCTCAGGGTGCAGCCCCTGCGGCAGCGGCGTCTGCACGCGCCTGCTCAGGCGATTGGCGAGGGACGCGCCGACCTCTTCCCGAATGTGCGGGTTAAGGCTCCTATTCGTGGCGAGAAAGGCACGCGCCTCGGAGACGAGAGACTCATCGAGGGGAAGGATCGTCGCGGTGGCCGCCCACTCCGCCAGGCCCGGGGGCATCACGAGGGGCGGGTAGAACGCTGCTGACCCCTGCGAGCACACCATCGTCCCGGCCGCCACGTCGCCCAGACGCTTGCCTTTGGAGTTGAGTACCTCCGACGCCAACGCAAGGCCACCCACCAGCGCCCAATTCTCTAGGAGGCCAACGCCCATGCGCACCGCTGAGTGACGCGCGGTGATCGGGCCGCCGTCGTCGCGCACAACGGCCAGGTTGAAAGCCCACTTGCCCAGCGAACGACCACGGGTCACGATTTCGATCGTCATCGGCAGGATGAACGTCGTGACAGCGATCAGCACGACGGTAAAGACTCTTTGGCTTGACGAGGACATCTCCACGTTCAGGCGCAGGAATAACTTCAGGATCAAAAGAGCGGCCATGATGTACATCGTGCCGTCCATAACTGCGGAGCCGAATCGTTCCCCCGGGGAGGCCGGCGTGATGTCGAGGCTCACTGCCTCGCCGGTGCGGACGTAATCGTCCTGAATCTGGCTCGACTGACTGCGTTGCGCGCTCATATATGACACGCTAGTCCAATGGACATCGATGTGCTGCGGGTGAGCGGAAAAAGCGAGTGGAAGCGTCTGGAGGAACTGACGCACGCCCGAACGCTGAGCGGACCAGAGATTGATGAGCTGGACCGCCTCTATCGGTCGGCTACGACCGATCTGGCGAGGGTGCGTACGCACAGCCCCGATCCCGACCTGATCGCGGAGCTGTCCCGTATTCTGTCGGCGGCACGCGGGCGCTTGGCGGGCACCGGCGGGCTGACGGGACGTGGAATTGCCCGTTTTTTCATGGTGTCGCTGCCTGTGACGCTCTATCGTATTCGCTGGGTGATCGTCGGGGTTATGGCGGTCTTCATCGCGCTGTGTGTCATCCAGGCGCACTATCTGATAACCACCCCTGCTGCCATGAATGAGCTGGGCACGCCCGAGCAGCTGCGCCGCTATGCCCAGGAAGACTTCGTCTGGTACTACAGTCAGGACACGCATTCCGAATTTGCGATGTCCGTGTGGGCGAATAACTCCTGGGTGTCCCTCCAGGGCATCGCAACGGGTATTTCGGGCGTGTATCCGCTCTACCTTCTGTGGGGCAACGCCATGGCGTTGGGAACATCTGGCGCTGTCGTGATTGAGTACGCGAGCGCGTGGCACTTTTTCCGCTTCATCCTGCCTCACGGGCTGCCCGAGCTGACGGCCGTGTTTATCGCGATCGCGGCGGGTCTTCGGGTCTTTTGGGCGCTCGTCGCGCCGGGGGCTGCGACCCGGTTCCAGGCTGTCGGACAGGCGGCGCGTGCCTCGATCACGGTTGCGGTGGGGTGCGCGATCCTCCTGGCGGGTTCGGGCATTCTGGAGGGTTTCGTGACGCCTTCGGCGCTGCCCGACGCCGTGAAGATCTCGCTCGGCGTGGCGTTGACGGCAGCCGCATGGGCCTACATTCTGATCCTGGGCCGACGCGCCGACCGGGCTGGTGCCAGCGCTGACGTCGGCATCGACGCGGGGTACTACCAGCCGGTCGCTGGCTGAGCGACGGGCCGTTGCTCGGCTACCGGCACGAGGCCGTGGCTGGCTCAGCGACGCGCGCGGGGTGGGGACCCGGCCGGGGAGTGGGCTAGAGGCGACCGGCCTTCTTCAGCTCGATGTAGCGGTCGGCCGTGCGCGCGGGCAGGAGGTCTGCGGAGACCTGGAGGGTCAGGGCTCCTGCTGTTCGAGCGTCCTGCGCCCCGGCCTCGTCGGCTCGCTGTGCGAGCGCTGCCGAGGCCGCCAGGAAGACTTCCTCGGCATCCGCGCGCCCCTTCCTGGCGCGAAGCTCGTCGGGGTCGGTGGCCGAGGCGACGAGAACTGTGTGGTGCTTGGTAAGGCGCGCGAGGGCGTCCGTGAAGTCGGTGTCCATGCCGGCGGGCGGGATCTGGGTTGCCAGGACGACGAAGGCGGCGTGGCGCACGGTCTGTTCGATGGCGGTGGCAGCCTCGGTCCAGTCGGTGACGTCCAGGCGCGGGGAAATGTCCGTGAAGGTGCGGGCGAGGTTTTCGATCACCGAGGCGCCGCGCACGCCGGACACGCGGGCGCGCACGCGCGAATCGATGGCGATGACGTGGACCTTGTCGCCTGCGCGATCGGCCAGCGCGGCCAGCAGCAGAGTCGTTTCGATGGAGGAATCCAGGCGGGGCGCGCACCCCAGGGCGATGGAGTCGACCTCCGTGTGCGTGGGGGCTCCCAGCAGCGCGGAGGAGGCTCGCCCGCAGTCCACGACGATGACGACATGGCGGTCGCGTTCGGGCCGCCACTGGCGCACCATCAGTTCGGGGGAGCGCGCGGAGGCGCGCCAGTCGATGTCGCGCGGGTCGTCTCCTTCTACGTAGGAGCGCAGGGAGTCGAACTCGGTTCCGGCCCCGCGCAGAGTCGTGGGTGTCGTGCCTTCCAGCTCGTGCAGGCGCGCCAGGCGCGAGGGCAGCAGGACGCGTGCCTTGAACTCGGGGAGGACGGACAGCGTCAGGGGTGCCTCGAAACTGGCCTGGCGGGCCCCCAAGTGCAGCGGTCCCCAGGATCGGACGGTGACGACGTCGGCGTGGCGGGTGCCCCGGCGCGTGGGAGCCAGCGTCGTGACAACTTTCGTCGACGATCCCGCGTCGATGCGCACGCGCCTGCGCGCAGGAGTGGCGTTCAGGGAAGGCGGCCACGCGTCACGCACGTCCAGGGTCATGCGTCGCTTCGTCGTGTTGACCAGGCGCAGCGTGGCCTCGGTCGTCTGGTCGGCCCGGATCGGCCCGGTGACCGAGCGCGACAGGCGCAGGGTACGAGGCGAGGGGGCTCCGAGCGCGTCGATGACGCACACGGCGACGACCAGACCAAACCACACCCACGCGAAGGTTCGCGACGGGGCGAAGATGAGGGGGACGAGCCCGACGAGGACGAGAAGCGCGCTGCGCGCCGAGACAGTCATGGGACGCCTTAGCGGGGGACGGGAGTGGCCGCCAGGACTCCCGAGATCACGTTGACTGCCGTGATTCCCTCGAGGTTGGCTTCCGCGCGCAGGCCCAGGCGGTGGGCCAGCGTCGAGGGAGCCATGGTCTTGACATCGTCGGGGGTGACGAAGCCGCGGCCCTGGAGGAAGGCCCACACGCGTGCGGTGCGCAGCAGCGAGGTCGCGCCGCGCGGAGACACGCCCAGTCGCACAGCGGGGGAGGTACGCGTCGCCCGGCACACGTCCACCAGGTACGCCATGACGGCGGGGGCGACTTCGATGCGGGAAGCGGCCTCGCGGGCGGCGTGGATGTCGGCTGCACCGGCGACCGGATGAATCCCGGCCTCGGTCAGGGACCGGGGGTTAAAACCGGCCTGGTGGCGGGCGATGATGTCGATCTCCGCCTCGCGCGACGGCAGCGGCAGCTCGAGCTTGAGCAAGAAACGGTCCAGCTGCGCCTCGGGCAGGGGGTAGGTGCCCTCGTATTCGACGGGGTTTTGGGTGGCGATGACCATGAACGGTTCGGGCAGCGCGCGCGTGGCGCCGTCGATGGAGACCGTGTGTTCTTCCATGGCCTCCAGGAGCGCCGACTGGGTCTTGGGCGGTGTTCGGTTGATCTCGTCGGCCAGGAGCAGGTTCGTAAAGACGGGGCCCGGACGGAAGACGAACTCGGAGCGGCCGGCGTCCCAGATCATGGAGCCGGTGATGTCGGCGGGCATCAGGTCGGGGGTGAACTGAATGCGCGCCATCTCCACGTCAAGCGCCTGAGCGAGGGTGCGCACCAGGAGTGTCTTGGCGACGCCCGGGACGCCCTCCAGCAGGGTGTGTCCGCCAGCGACCAAGGAGACAATGAGCCCGGTGACGGCGGCGTCCTGCCCGACAACGGCCTTGCCAATCTCGGACTTGAGGGCCAGGAGCGCCTCCTGTGTGCTCTTTTCCGAGGTGGTCAGGGACCGGCCCGACCACCCCTCGCCCGTGGGCGCCGCGAACGAGGCCGGGGCGGGCTGAGCCGGCTGTGCGGGCTGTGCGGGCTGAGTGGGCGCCATTGACGGGGGCCCGTAGGCGACGGGAGGCATGGAGGGGGCCGGGTAGCTCTGCCCGGATGCAGCGCCGGTAGAACCGTGGTGAGGGCTGGGCGTGGGGCCAGGAACAGGGCTAGTCATGGCGAATCTCCTTCTCGAGGGCGTCGAGGTCGTTGGCGAGTGTGACGAGAGCGGCTTCATTGCGTGGGGGAGGACCCCACAGAAGAGTAAGGAAGCGTGAGGGAGGCAATCCTCGTTGGACGAGTGCGTCAATGAGGACCTGGCGATCTGCGGTGTGAGCGACGCCGAGAACTGAGGCGATGCTCGAGGCCGAGGCGCTGCGCAGGGCGCTGGCCGCGTGCTCGTAGGAGCGTTGCGAACGCATCAGGCGGGCCTTACCGACGAGGGTCTCAGCGGCGGGCACTTCGACCGGCAGCCGCTCGGGGGTCAGGGGACCGAGCCTGCGGCCCATAGCGACGGCGGCCAACAGGACAGCGCCGATCGTCATCAGGAACGCGGGAGCCACGTACGGCGACTCGGTGGGAGTCACCTGCTTGTCATCGAGGGCGTTGTAATAGGAAGCAACGTGCCAAGCGACCTTGGGCGTGCGCCCAATCGCGTTGATCGCGAGCGCCGCGTTTCCGCGGTCCACGATCGCTCGGTTGCGCACGCGCACCGAATCCGGAATGATCGCGCGGAAGCGGCCTTGCTCGGCGCGTTCGGCGTACGCGAAATCCTCCCCGTTGGTGGTAAAACAGAGCTCCCAACCGGCGGAGGAGCCGGAGAGCACATACTTGGTAGACGTGAGCTCGCGAGCTCGGGCAGCGATCTCGGAGGAGCATCCCGGAGCAGTCAGCGTGTCGTATGTGCCTGCGCGCTGGGAGGACAGGCCGTCCAGGTAGGGTTCCGTCCCGTATTCCTCTTCCAATCCGATGTAGACGACGTTGGCTCGCGTCTCTATTTGCTGGATTTGCGCGCTGGTCAAACGGGACGGGAAAACGACGACGAGGGTCGTGTTCTCATCCACCGTCACCGCCTTGTCGAAGGACACTTCCTCCACCGATGCGCCGCGGTTGCTCAGCACCTGCGCGAGAGCACGTGCCCCGTCGCCCGTCGGGTTACGCGGGCCCACGGGCGTGGAGTTCATGCCTCCCTCCGGCAACAAGCCGATGGCCACCAGGACGAGGATGATGAGAACGACGATCAAGATCGCGGGGCGCGCAGCGCTCGCGCGCTCGCGAGCGGAAGGAGTAACGACGGAGACCTGACGTGCTTTCATGCGTGATCCTGCGCCTTTCGGCACTGTGACAGCAAGCCGGGCGTGAAATCGCGCAGGGCCGATACGTCCTGCTCGCCCACGGAAGAATGTCCGTAGCGCACGCCGTCGAAGGTGCGGGCATGGTGGGACAGCGCGGGCCCGTGCTCGGGAACGAGGCGCGTCGCGGCCTGCGCCGCCTCACGCGCCGTCAAGCCTGGCGTCGCCGCGACAACCTCACAGTCGTCCAACCCCGCAACCATGAGACGGTAGGACCACACGTAGGCCAGATTCCAGTCCTTGGCGGCCACGGCCTCGTCAAGAGCGCGGCGAATGTCTTGCGTGGTGGTCTCCTCCTCGAACACCGAGTGGGAGGCGCGCTTGGCCAAACGAATCGGATTGAGTATCAATGCGATCGCAATCACAGCGATCGCAATGATTGCCAGGATCATGAGGATGAGCGATAAGGGCACAGAACCGGAGCCGCGATAGGAGAATGCTTCGCCGATCCTCTCCAGGACCGTCGTCACGAAATCCAGCACCGGCCTGGAATCAGTCTGGTACACGGCACGCGAGAGTTCCTCACTGAGCCACGACTGGGCCTCACCCTCGTCAGGTGTCAGAGGAACATCGCACGCAAACATGGTAGCCACCGCCTACGCCTGGCTTGCCTGGGCCAGAATGATGGCGAAGTTTTCTCTGCGGATCCTCTCGTCGACGTACATGAGAGTCTGATAGGCCGAGGTGATCGGGACGATCAGCGCATACGACAGCGTCTGGATGCCTACCAAGAGGGCGGCCGAGGCGATGAACGAGGTCGAGCCAAAGGGATTTTGCGCCGATGGATCGATGGTTGCGAACATGACGATCGACAAGACGCTGCCGAGCACCTGATTGATCATGCCAGCAATGAAGCTGGTGATGAAAGAGATGAGGAACAGTCGTCCGAACGTCAACCAGAACGTCCCCCTGGTCAGCGCCCACGAACGTTTGATGGCCTCAACGGGTCGTCGCTGCTCAAGAACCACGCAGATCGGGGCGTACAAACAACGAACGGCCAGCGCGAAACACCCGAGTGAAACGGGGAACAGGAGGGCGAGTTCGGCAAAGACAGTATTGATGACGGTCTCGGAGCTTACGGCGTAATAAGCGAAAAACGTGGCGATGAAGACTGCCGCCCAGAGCATGAGAGGCGCTCCGACGATCAGCATCAGGAGGAGCGCGGTTCCTACCATGGCCAGCAGTCGAGGCTTGACCTGCGCCCACGCCTCGCGGAACGTGGCCTTTTTTCCGATGACCAACTGGGATACAGCCGAGGCCAGGACTCCGTCGAGCAGTACGCCTCCGAGACCAGACAGAGCGAGCAGGCCGACGTAACCAAGCACGATCCCGATGAACCACAGGGTGAATGAATCACCCAGAGAATCTGCAGTCGCCTGCGGATCTGACAGAGTGTCTCCCATCGAAGACAAGCCAAAGAATGGAACCGCGACGAGTGCGCCGCTTGCGAGCGCCACGACGGACGTGACGATCAGCGTGAATCCGAAGAGTACCGCCGGGTTCTTGCGCAAGGCGCTAAAAGACCCCTTCAATAGGTCTCCAACGACCAGCGGGCGCAGTGGGATGATGCCCGGTTTGGGAGCCCACCCCCACGCGGCGCCTTGACTGTAGCCGGAGGCGTCTGGCGCGCTGTTGGCCGCTGCGGTGTAGCCGGGTCCGGGTCCTGGGGCGGTGTAGCCGGATTGGGTTCCGGGGGCGGTGTAGGCCGTACCCGCGGCGGGGGACGCATAGCCGGGCTGAGAGCTGTGCGCCTCCTGCCCTGCCTGGTTGTCAGACTGGGTGGGATCGGGTGAGGTCCACGGGGAACTCATCAGTACCTCCAGGTTGCCTGTGTTGTGCTGGTCTCAATCCTGCCATAGGAGGGGGCGAGGCGAAACCTCATATCAGTTAGAAAAACGATCATTGCCGTGGCAATGTCTCGCATCCGTGACGATTTCGTGACACTATCGGGATATGAGTTCGCGCATCCTCGTCGTCGACGACGACGTCGCCCTGGCCGAGATGATCGGCATCGTCCTCGAGAACGAGGGCTTCCGTGTTGTCTTTTGTTCCGACGGATCACAAGCGCTTGCTCACTTTCAGGAACATAATCCTGACCTTGTTCTCCTGGACGTCATGCTGCCCGGGATGGATGGTTTCGACGTGTGTCGGGCGATCCGTCGAGTCTCCGACGCTCCGATCGTAATGTTGACCGCTCGTTCTGACACCTCCGATGTAGTCACCGGACTCGAGGCCGGAGCGGACGACTACGTGCCCAAGCCCTTCAAGCCCAAGGAACTGGTGGCGCGCGTGCGCGCTCGCCTGCGTGGGCGTGAGGACTCCCAGACCGACGAGGGGCTCACGCTCCAGGACCTCACGATCGACGTCGCTGGCCACATCGTGAAACGCGGCGGTCGCGTCATTGCGCTGACGCCCCTCGAGTTCGACCTGCTGGCCACGCTCGCGCGTGCGCCCTGGAAGGTTTTTTCTCGCGAGGAGCTGCTCGAGCAGGTGTGGGGCTACCGCCACGCCGCCGACACGCGACTGGTGAACGTTCACGTGCAGCGTCTGCGTTCCAAGATTGAACGCGACCCGGAAAAGCCCGAGCTGGTCGTCACCGTCCGCGGGGTTGGGTACCGTGCCGGCGCGGGTGCGTAGTCACCGCGCGGGGCGCTTCGTTCGCACCGTCACCTCCTCGAGGCCGTGGAGATCGCTGCGCTCCACGCAGTTGGTCCACCGCATCCGCCACTCCCTGTCGGCCAAGCTCGCCCTGGCCATCACCGCCGCCGCGCTGGGTATTCTTCTTGTCTTCGGCATCATCGTCGCCTCGCAGTTGCGCGCGTCCATGTTTGAAACTCGCCGCGACGCGATCCTGGCTGACGCATCGCTGCGTTTTTCCGCCGCGCAATCGGTGTTCTCCTCCTCGACGGCCACGTCCCCCGACCAAGTCCAGGAGTCCGCGCGCGGTGCCCTGGCCTCGCTCAAGGCATCCGAGGCTGGCGCCGGTGCTACCAACGTTGCGCTCCTTCGCTCGGAGGGGACGACTGCCACGCTGCGCATCAACCAGATCGAGGACGAGCAGATGCGCGGCCTCGTCACCGCCGAGATGCGCGAGGCCGTGGCCGGGGGCGGCGCTCAGTGGCAGTCCGTTGGAATCCGGGCGTCCGACTCCGACAGGGAAGCGCCCGGGATCCTCGTGGGCACGCAGGTGCAGCTGCCGCGCGCAGGAACCCACGAGCTCTACATCCTGTACTCCCTGGAGGCCGATCAGAGCCAGGTGGACGTCGTGCTGCGCGTGCTCGCCCTGTCGTCGCTGCCGATTATCCTCGCGCTGCCCATCGGCGTGTTCGCTCTGCTGCACCGCCTCCTGCTGCCGGTGCGCCTGACCGTGAGCGCGGCGTCGAAGGCCGCGGAGGGCGACCTGGACGTGCGCGTCGAGGTGCACGGGGCCGACGAGATGGCGGCCCTGGGGCGCGCCTTCAACGCGATGACCTCCTCCCTGCAGGACACGATCTCGCGCTACGACGAACTGGCCAAGCTCCAGCAACGCTTCGTGTCGGACGTCTCCCACGAGCTGCGTACCCCGCTGACCACGATCCGCATGGCCGACGAGATCGTGTGGGACAACCGAGAGGACCTGCCCCCGCACGCGCGCCGCTCCGCCGAACTTCTGCACGACCAGACCGAACGCATGGAGCAGATGCTGGCTGACCTGCTCGAAATCTCACGCTACGACGCGGCCAGCGCCCTGCTGGACGCCGAAGAACACGACCTGCGGCCCATCATCACGCGCGTCGTCGAGGGGTGCACGGAGCTCGCGCAGCGCCAGGGCGTCACCGTGGTCATCAAGGCCCCCGAACGCGTGGCCGCCGAGATCGATGAACGCCGCATCGAGCGCGTCATCCGCAACCTGGTCGTCAACGCGATCGAGCACGCCGACGGCACGGACGTGACGATTCAGGTCGCCAGCACTGACACCGACGTGGCCTGCCGGGTGCGCGACCGGGGCGTGGGCATGACCCAGGAGGTCGCCGACCACGTCTTCGACCGCTTCTATCGCGCGGACACCGCCCGAGCGCGCACGACCGGCGGCACCGGCCTGGGCCTAGCAATCGCGACCGAGGACGTGGCGATTCACGGCGGGCGCCTCCAGGCATACGGAGAACCCGGCAAGGGGGCCTCGTTCCTCATGACCCTGCCCAAGCACCCGGGTGACGAGATCGCCACCTGGCCCCTGGCCCTGTGGGAGGACGAATGAGACGACTCCTCGCCCTGGCAGCCTGCGCGTGCCTGGCGCTCGCTGGTTGCGCATCCCTGCCCCGCTCCTCGGCTCCGGCACCCTTCGACGCTCCCGCGCGCGAAGGGTCCGGCATCCAGTTCTCGGCAGAGGGACCCTTGGACGGCTCCGACGCCACGACCCTCGTCTCGGACTTCCTGCTCGCCTGCGCGGCGGGACCCCAGGACGACTACGCGACGGCCCGCCTGTTCTTGACCAGCGCCTCGGCGCGCTCCTGGCAACCCGAGGCGGAGATCCTCGTCTACGACACGGATACGGCCCCTTCGGTCAGCGCGGGGACGGAAAACGCCGCGCAGGCGGAGGTCACCGTCTCGGTCCTGGGAGTGGCCAGCATCGACGAGACGGGCGTGCTCACGCGCTCAAACGCCTCCGTCGTCACGCGCAGCCTGACGCTGGTGCGCGAGGAGGGGCAGTGGCGTATCGACGCCCCCGACAACATGATCCTCATCAGCCAGGCGGCCCTGACGGCCTCGTACACGCTGGCGCACCTGTATTTCCCGACGACTGACGGGACGGACCTGGTGCCTGACCCGCGCTGGTATCCGACGAGGCGCCTGGCTTCCCATCTGCTGACCGGCCTCGTCGCGGGACCGCGCCCCGCCCTCGAAACCGCCGTTTCCAACGCCATCCCGGCGGGCACGACGCTGCCCTCCCACGGGGTTGAGGTCGCCGACGGCGTCGCACGCGTGGAACTCAACGCGACGATGCCCCCGGGTGAGGGGGCGCGCGCGAGCCTGGCGTGGGAGCTGACGCGCACCCTCAAGCAGGCCGCTGACGTCTCGTCGGTGAGCGTGAGCCTGTCGGGGGAGTCTCTGGACATGGAGATCGTTCCTCCGCCGCCTCAGTATTCGCTTGACGCGCTCGTGGGCGCGGGGCCTTCGGGGGTGGGGATCGTGTCCTCCTCGGGCTTCGCCGCGCGAGCCTCGGCGACGGACGCGTCGAATCCGACGGCCTCGCCGGTGGATTCCAGCCTCGTGGCGTGGAGCGGGGTCGACGGCGTCTACGCCGAAAAGAACGGCACGTCGGTGGCGTTCCTGCCAGGCCAGGCCGCGCTCGGGCCCTCCATTGACCGCTACGGGTGGGTGTGGGGGCCCGCCACCTCCGCTTCGTGGCTCAGCGTGGGCGGGGGAGCGGACGGTGCCTTCAGCGTCGGCGTCGAATCCGACAGCGCGGGCGAGATCCACGCGGTTCGTATCTCCCCCGACGGCGCGCGCGCCCTCGTCATCCGCGGGTCCACCCCCAGCGCGTGGGTGGGCGTCGTGGAGCGTGGCCTGAGCGGGCGACCGCTCGCCGTGCGTTCGCTGGAACAGGTGCCTCTGGACGGCAGTGTCATCGACGGGTCGTGGATGACGTCGACGGGGATCGCGCTGGCCACGCGTGGCTCGCAGGGGGAGTCCGATCACCTCGTGACGATGTCGCTGGGTGGGCTGCCCTCCAGCGTTCCGCTGCCGGTGCATGTGACGTCGATGAGCGCGGGGGCGTCCTCGGCCTCGGTCGTTATCGTGGGGACTGACGATGCGGGTAAGTCTCAGGTGCTCATGCGCTCGGGTGCCCTGTGGCAAAACAGTGCGGCGGACGTGACGTCGGCGCGCTACGCGGGGTAAGACCGGTGGCTGGCGCGCGCCGACTCGGTGGCCTCGTCGATGGGCTGTGGGGTGCGCTGTTGCCGGTCCAGTGCGCCGGGTGCCTGGCGTGGGACGAGGTCCTGTGTCCCTCCTGCCGCTCGCTGGCCGCCGCACCCGCGCTGCCGACCGCGGTCGATGGGGCGCGGGGGCCGATCCCCGGGGTCGTGTTGGGCGACTATTCGGGCCCCTTGCGCCGCATTGTTCTTACTGCTAAGCATGCGGCGCGCACCGACGTGTCTGACTTCCTGGACGAGGCCGGGGCCGCCCTGGGCACATCCCTGCGGGAGGTGGTGGCTCCGGTGGGGTCGCCCCCCGGGAGGGTGGGCGGTGTGACCGGGAGGGTGTGCGCAGCCGGGGAGGCGGTGACCGTGTGGGTTGTGCCCGCGCCTTCGTCGTGGCGCAGGCGCCTGCGGGGGCGTTCGGTGGCGTTGCCGCTGGCGCGCGGGGTTGCGCGGGGGTTGGCATCGGCCGCTCCGGGTGTGCGCGCGTGCGTGGTGGACGCGTTGGCCTTGCGCGTGGGGGCGGGGTCACAGTCGGGCAAGGCGGGGGCGGCGCGTGTCGTGGGGCGTATGGGGTCGATGCGCCCGCGGGCTGAGGTGCCCGCGGGCGTGTTGGTTGTGGCGGTGGATGACGTGGTGACGACGGGGGCGACGATTCGGGAGATGGAGCGCGTGTTGGGGCGCCTTGATGGGGTGGCGGCGCTGTGCCGACCTGGGCTTATCTCATGACGTAGGTCACCGACGTGCTATGATGTGGCTACAGACTTTCGATAGCGTGAGAGGCGCAGATGCCTCGCACGTCAGTGCGGGAGGTGATAGCTCAGATCACGGTTCGGGCAACGAGCACCGAACAATCCTTACCCGCGGGCAACGATGCCCGCCGCACACCATGGAGGGAACACATGGACATCACCGTCGTCGCACGTAATGCTGAGATTCACCCGAATTTCCGCGCATACGTGGAGGAGAAGGTTTCGAAGATCACCCAGTTCTACCCGCGTGCTCAGCGCGTGGATGTCGAGCTGACTCACGAACGTAACCCCCGCCAGGCCGACACCGCTGAGCGTATCGAGCTGACCGTCTACGGCAAGGGACCGATCATCCGCGCTGAGGCTCAGTCCGCTGACCGCTACGCCGCGGTCGACATTGCCGCCGGTAAGCTCTACGAGCGCCTACGTCGCCTGCGTGATCGCGTGAAGGACCACCGCCGCAGGTACCCACGCGACCTGGCCGAAGCTGAAATCCTCGACGTTGCACCGGTCGTCGAAGAAGTGGCTGATGTCGAACCCGAGGCCCCCAAGCCGCTGCGTAGCGCTGAGGACCTCAAGGTCGGCGAGGCCCGCGAGGAGCAGTGGGGCGATACCCCGATTATCGTGCGCCAGAAGGTGCACGAGGCTCCGCCGATGAGCGTGGACGAGGCCCTCGATCAGATGATGATGGTCGGCCACCCGTTCTTCCTCTTCGTCGACAAGGAGACGAACCAGCCGTGCGTTGTCTACCACCGTCACGGGTGGACGTACGGCGTGCTTCGTTTGAACACGACGATCTGACGGTTCATTGATGTGGTTGTGCCCCGGGCCTTGGTGCCCGGGGCGCTTCCGTGTCTGGGTTATAGGACACTACGTGTTGCTGGTGGGGTGACTTTTCGTTGTGTTGGTGCGGGAAAGTCGGTGTTTTAGTTGGTTGGGACCAACTATGAGGATGGACAAATCGTGTTGGTCGAACGACTCGTCGCTGGGCGGGTGGTTCTGTGCTGACTGCCGGTGTCACCTGGGCCCGAGATGTGGCAGTACTAGCCCGATGATGCACAGCTGGGCCCTATAGGTGGAGCGTGGGCGGCCCTGCCCACGCTCCACCTATCGGGTTAACCTGTGCAGTAAAGGGGCCCAGGCATCCACCTGTCCGGGAATGTGCGCGCGGGCCAGTGGCTGGGCGGGTGGTTCTGTGCTGACTGCCGGTGTCACCTGGGCCCGAGATGTGGCAGTACTAGCCCGATGATGCACAGCTGGGCCCTATAGGTGGAGCGTGGGCGGCCCTGCCCACGCTCCACCTATCGGGTTAACCTGTGCAGTAAAGGGGCCCAGGCATCCACCTGTCCGGGAATGTGCGCGCGGGCCAGTGGCTGGGCGGGTGGTTCTGTGCTGACTGCCGGTGTCACCTGGGCCCGAGATGTGGCAGTACTAGCCCGATGATGCACAGCTGGGCCCTATAGGTGGAGCGTGGGCGGCCCCGCCCACGCTCCACCTATCGGGTTAACCTGCGCAGTAAAGGGGCCCAGGCATCCACCTGTACGGCCAACAGCGCCACCTTGAAGCCGGTTATGCCTGTCCGCCACGCGGGGGACTGATCCCTGCAACACGAAATGTCCTATAAACCCCGTGTCTTGGCCCGGGATGGGACGGCGCGGGCATGCGCGGGGATGCACACGCAGACGGTTGGGACGGCGCGGGCGTGCGCGGGGATGTGCACGCGGACGGTTGGGACGGCGCGGGGGTGCGCGGGGATGCACACGCAGACGGTTGGGACGGCGCGGGGGTGCGCGGGGATGTGCGCGCGGACGGTACGGACGGCTTGGGGCGCTTCGGTAGCGCGGGGATGGACACGGGCCGATCCTCGTGTGTACTCTCACGCGGGAAAAGTGTCGATGTTCGCGCGGGCGTTTCCACTTTGGCCGGTTAGTTCGTACACTAAAGGGTGGATTTGACTGCTTGCTCTACAAGGGAGCGGGCTATAGACGTCAGGAGCTATTCGTGTCGATTATTGACAAGATCCTTCGCGCGGGCGAAGGCCGCATGCTGCGCAAGCTGGATCGCCTCGCATCGCAGGTTGATGCCATGCAGGAGGACTTCGAGGCCCTGACGGACGAGGAGCTGCAGGCCAAGACCCAGGAGTTCAAGGACCGCCTCGAAGAGGGCGAGACCCTGGACGACATCCTGGTGGAGGCGTTCGCGACGGTCCGTGAGGCCTCGTGGCGAATCCTGCGCATGCGTCCCTTCCACGTTCAGGTCATGGGCGGCATCGCCCTGCACCAGGGCAAGATCGCGGAAATGAAGACCGGTGAAGGTAAGACCCTGGTCGCCACCATGCCCTCCTACCTGCGTGCCCTGACCGGCAAGGGCGTGCACGTCGTGACGGTTAACGACTACCTGGCGAAGTACCAGTCGGATCTGATGAGCCGCGTCTACAACTTCCTGGGCATGACGTGCGGCTGCATCCTCGTGGGCCAGACGCCTGCCGAGCGCCGCGAGATGTACGCCTGCGACATCACCTATGGCACGAACAACGAGTTCGGCTTCGACTACCTGCGCGACAACATGGCGCAGGTCCCCGAGGATATGGTCCAGCGCGGCCACGCTTTCGTCATTGTCGATGAGGTCGACTCGATCCTCATCGACGAGGCCCGTACCCCGCTCATCATTTCGGGTCCCGCGGACGGCGACCTGAACCGCTGGTACGTCGAGTTCGCGCGCATCGCGCGCCTGCTGACGCGCGACGAGGACTACGAGGTCGACGAGAAGAAGAAGACGGTCGGCATCCTGGAGCCGGGCATCGACAAGGTTGAGGACCAGCTGGGCGTGGAAAACCTCTACGAGGCCGCCAACACTCCGCTCATCGGCTTCCTCAACAATGCGATCCGCGCCAAGGAGCTGTTCTTTAGGGATCGCGACTACATCGTGGACGGCGGCGAGGTCCTGATCGTCGACGAGCACACGGGCCGCGTCCTGCCGGGCCGTCGCTACAACGACGGCATGCACCAGGCGATCGAGGCCAAGGAAGGCGTGGAGATCAAGGCCGAGAACCAGACGCTGGCCACGATCACGTTGCAGAACTACTTCCGCCTCTACCCGGAGGGGTCGCGCTCGGGCATGACCGGTACGGCCGAGACCGAGGCCGCCGAGTTTGCCTCGACCTACAAGATCGACGTCATCCCGATCCCCACGAACAAGCCGATGATCCGCAAGGACCAGCCCGACCTCGTCTACCCGACGGAGAAGGGTAAGCTCAACGCGATCATCGAGGACGTCGTCGAGCGTCACGAGGCCGGCCAGCCCGTCCTCATCGGTACCGCTTCCGTTGAGAAGTCCGAGCTGCTGAGCCAGATGCTCAAGAAGAAGGGCATCAAGCACGAGGTGCTTAACGCCAAGCAGCACGCCCGCGAGGCCGAGGTCGTCGCGATGGCGGGCCGTAAGGGCGCCGTCACGGTGGCCACGAACATGGCCGGCCGTGGTACCGACATCATGCTGGGCGGTAACTCGGAGGTCATCGCGCAGAAGAATCTGGCTGCCGAGGGCCTGGACCCGAAGGCGAACCCGGAGGAGTATCGCGAGGCGTGGCCCGTGGCTCTCAAGGACGCGGAGGAGGCAGTCAAGGCCGAGCGTGAGGAGGTGCGCGAGCTGGGCGGTCTGTACGTGCTCGGTTCGGAGCGCCACGAGTCGCGTCGTATCGACAACCAGCTGCGTGGTCGAAGCGGTCGTCAGGGGGATCCGGGCGAGTCCCGTTTCTACCTGTCGATGGAAGACGACCTGATGCGCCTGTTCAACTCGGGCATGGCCCAGCGCATCATGGCCTCGGGCGCCTACCCGGAGGACCTGCCCCTGGAGAACCGCATCGTGTCGCGTTCCATCCAGTCGGCTCAGCACCAGGTGGAGGCTCGTAACTTCGAGATCCGTAAGAACGTCCTGAAGTATGACGACGTGATGACGGGTCAGCGCGAGACGATCTACGGTGAGCGTCGCAAGGTCCTGGAGGGCGAGGACATGGGGCCGCAGCTGCGTTCCTTCATGGAGTCCCTGGTCACGGGCCTGGTCGACGAGGCCGTGGCTGACAAGGCGGTCGACGAGTGGGATCTGCACGCCCTGTGGGAGAACCTGCGCGGCTACTACCCGCCGTCGGTCACCATCGAGGAGATCGAGGAGGAGCATGGTGGCAGGAACTCCCTCATCCGCGACGACCTCGTCAACGAGCTGGTGGGCGATATTCACGCGGTGTATGCGGACACGGAGGATCGCCTGAACGCGAACCCGCTGGCGCAGGCGCAGCTGGGCGAGGAGCCCATGCGCACGCTTGAGCGTCGCGTCGTCATCTCCGTGGTTGATCGCCTCTGGCGCGAGCACCTGTACGAGATGGACTACCTCAAGGAGGGCATCGGCCTGCGCGCGATGGGTCAGCGTGACCCGCTCGTCGAGTACAAGGATGAGGGCGCTCAGATGTTCCAGGCGATGGTCGAGCGCATCCGCGAGGAGTCGGTCCAGCAGGTGTTCAGCTTCGCGAAGCAGTTCGAGCGTGCCCTGGCTGCCGCCGAGGAGGAGGCGGGCGGTTCGATCGCCAGCGCGTCCGTTGCCCGAGCAGGCCCCCGCCTCGTCCGAGACCGTCGAGCCCAGCGTCGAAGAGGTGGCTGCCGCAGAGTCTGCCGCCTCCGAGGCCGCGCGCGAGGCCGTGGCGCACGCCCGCTCCGTCATGGGCAACGTGGGCCGACAGAAGGCGCCGAGCCGCGTGAGCTACAGCTCCGCCGAGGGTTCGTCCGCCCCGTCGTCGTCTGGCGGCAACCGCGCGGAGCGTCGCGCTGCCGCTAAAGAAGCGTCGCCGCCGCTGACTGTGTGCGATAACGGGTGAGGGGTTCTATCGAGAACCCCTCACCCGTTTTCTGTGCGCGCTCGCGCCTCGATCAGCGCGTTAGGCGAGCTCGAGGGCGGTGGCCATCCAGCGTCCCCGGTATTCCTCAAGGCGCAGGGCCAGCGCGAAGGTGCGTGCGGCCGTGGCGACGATGACGGCGACTTCCGTGTGCCCGGTGTCGAGGGAGCACACGCGTACGTGTATCGCGGTGGCACCCCGGGCGCAGGGGGCGAGGTGGACGTTTGCGAGGGCGGTGTACAGGTCGGGCAGGAGCCAGCGGCGCAGTTGGGGCGCTTGCCGGGCTCCGGTGACGACCTCGACGATGGCGCGGGCCAGCGTCGCGGCCCAGGGACCGGGGTCGGGCAAAGCCTGGCTCTCGGGCGAAGCGTCGGCCAGGCAGACGACGCGGGTGGAGGGGGCGCGCGGGATCGGGCGTTGGGAGCTCCACCGGAACGGCGAGGAGGGGCTGGGGTGGGAGTGTGCTGGCCTCGTGTGGGCGCGGGACGCGGATGCGGAAGCGCTGCGAGGCCTGGGGGTGATGTGTGTGCTCATGGCAAGTCCTGGGGAATGGTGAGGTGCTGCCCGGGATAGATGAGGGAGGGGTTGGGGATCGCCTCGGCGTTGGCGGCGTGAATCGCCTGCCAGACGCGGGTGATGTGGGCGTCGTCGGCTCCGGGGCGCACGGCCTCGGCAATCGACCAGAGGGTGTCGCCCGGGGCGACCGTGTGGGTCTGGGGCGGATCGCTCGCGCCGCGCGAGGCCGCGTCGGGCGGTGCCGAAGAGGGGGTGGGTGCGACCGTCGGCGACGAGGCGGGGGTTGCGTCGGTCGCGTCCTGCGGGCTTGCCCCTGGGCTGGGGGAGGCGTCGGGCGTGTCCGCCCACGTCAGGGACATGTCGGGCGCGTCCGCGTCGCGGGGCGAGGCCAGGGCGGCACCGATCGGTGCTGCCGTGAGCATGGCCGACCCGATGAGGGCGCTGGCGCCGGCGCGGGCAAGGAGGGAGCGCGACAGGCTTGTCCCGAATCGAGTGACGAGGAATCTGGTGGCCCTGCGCAGGCCAGCGGGGGCCAGCCGCAGGATTGCCAGGTGTGCCAGGGCGGAGGATAGAAGGCCCCAGGCCAACAGCGCGAGGCCGACGAGGGCGAGGACCCATACGACGAGTGTCTCGGGGGCGCTCGGGGTGATCGGCGGAGCTGCGTAGGCCAGGTAGGCGGCGTCGAGGAGTGCAAGCGGCGCGCCCGCAATCCACAGGAGTGCGTCGGTCAGGTATGCCTGACCCGTTCGAGAATCGGAATCGTAGGTCATGAGGAACTCTTCATCGAGTGGACGGATTCGATAGCCACTACTATCCGCTTCGTACGAATAGATGTCAATCGATATCAATCAATGTGATTAAAATGTGATGTGCGACGCACGTATGTGTGGCATTGTAAAGGTATGGATATGCACGCGTTCATGGATGAGTTGGAGGCTCGCTTCGACGAGGTGCGCAGTCGCGAGTTGGAAGAGCTCATCGACGAGCTCACCGATGCGGAGCGCGCCTCGGTCACCCTATCCGCGAGGCTCGCCGGTGCTGACGGCCTCGTCAATCTGGCGCTGCGCGGCGGAAGCGTCCTCGTTGGTCAGGTGCTTGACTCCACCCGCTCGTGGGTGCTGGTGCGCGAGGCGAGCGGTGACAGTCTGGTCATGCTCTCGGCGCTCGTCGGCGCATGGCCGCTCGGGCGCAGCGTTGCGCGCGAGTCGTCCGTTCGTGGCGGCGTCGGCGTTGGGCACGTGCTGCGTGAGCTGTGTGCCCGCGGGGTCGACGTCGCCATTGACTCGGACTGTGGTGACCACCGGGGGATCATCGACGCGGTCTATGCGGACCACGTCGATGTCGCCCTCAGCGGTGCGGTCGTCGGCTATGACGGCCGCGATGATCAGGAGGGGCAGACCGTGTCGCTGGCTCTCGTGGGGCTTCGTCGACTCCGCGTGTTGGGCCAGCGCTGGTATGCCGACTACTGAGCGTGCTCAGCCTTCTGACGCTCGCGCGTCGCGGCGTACTGGTCCTGGATGAACTGCTCCAGGACGGACTCTTCGATCCTCCAGACGTGCTTGCCGCCCACCTGGATGGCGGGCAGTTCACCGGAGGAAACGAGGGCGCGGGTGGCTGACATCGTGAGGTTCAGGGTCTCGGCGACGTCAGCGAGAGTGAGGAATCGTGTTGCCATGGCAACATGATATCAGTTGAGATCGTTTCGTTTAAATCGTTTGAGTCAGCAATTTTTCTGCATCTCGATCGGCTGATCGGGTCGGTTGATCTCGATGAATATCCGACAACCTACCGTTTTTGCTCGAAAGCGTGCATCATGGAAGGGTGAAACGCGTCTCAGCTTCAATGTCGATTCCTGCGCGCTCCCCCGGCAAGATGGACCGTCGATTCATCATCGGCGTCGTCCTCATCATCGCGTCAGTGATCGCCTTTAGTGTCCTTGGCGGCTTCCTCCGGGGAGGAACCCGCGTCTACTCGGTGACGACGAGCATCGCCCCCGGCGAGGAACTGACGTCCGACAACGTTCGAGAGGTCTGGCTCTCCGTCGACACCTCCGTCTACGCTCCGACGACGGAGGCGCCCCTGGGTAGCCGCGCCGCGCGCGTGCTCACCCCGGGCCAGCTCGTCATGCGCGCGGACCTGGCCACGGGCGACCAGGCCGGTGCCGATCCCGACGGGATGGTTCGTGTCGCCCTGACCGTGAACGCGGGACTGCCCGACGGGGTTGCTGACGGCACGCCGATTCGGCTGTGGTCCGTGCCCGCTCGCTCGCCCGCGGGCGGCGAGACGAAGGCCCGAGAGATCGACGGCACCTTCACCTTCGTTCGCTCCGTCGACGCCTCGAGCACCGGAGCCCGGCGCGGCACGCGCATCGAAATCATGGCCAATGCGCAGTCGCTGCCCACCCTCCTGGCCTCGCAGACCTCGACTGACCAGCTCGCCGCCGTCCCCGTGGGGGCCTCGTGAGCGCCGTCCACGGAGTCGTGATCCTGGCCGATCAGCGCTGGGAAGCGCCGATCATCCAGGCGATCCAGTCCCGCGCCGACGCCCTGGCCATCGTGCGACGCTGCGCCGATCTCGCCGAGGTGATCGCCGCGGCCAGGGCCGGCATCGCGGACCTGGCGGTCATCGACGGGGCCGACCCGGACCTGACCGCCGAGGCCGTGGCCTCCCTCCAGTCGGTCGGCATGTCGGTCGTGGCGCTGGCCCCGCACGCGGACCGCGCACGCTTGCGCAGCCTGGGCGTGGCCTCGGTCGCCGCGCCCGCAAGCCCCGAGCAGGTCGTCAACTCCCTCATCGCCGCGACTCGCGCGCGCAGGCCTATCCCGGCCACGGCCTCGGCCCCGCCGCCCCCGCCGATGCCCACCGACCCGGGAACTGTGCTCGCAGTCTGGGGGACCTCGGGGGCACCCGGGCGCACGACCCTGGCAGCCGGAATCGCGACGGCGTTGGCCAAGGTGGGGCCGAGCCTGCTCATCGACGCCGATATTGCCAACCCGACCATCGCCCACCTGCTCGGCCTGCCCGTGCACGCCTCCGGGCTGTCGATCCTGGCGCGCACGGCCTCGCGCGGGCCCTTGGCCCCCGAGGACGTCGTGGGGGCGAGCGTGCGGCGAGCCGACAACCTCGCCGTCGTTACCGGCTTGGTCACCCCGCACCGCTGGCGCGAGGTGAGCCGCACGAGCATCGAAGCCATCGTCGGGGCAGCCCGCCTGTGCGCCCGCTACAGCGTCATCGACATCGCGGCCACCTCCCTGGAGAAAGCGACGCGCGGGGTCAACCGCGACGACGTGGCCCTGGGAGTCCTGGAGAGGGCTGACCGCCTCGTCATCGTGGCGCGCGGCGACATCGTCGGCATCAACCGGCTGTCCTTCCTGGCGCGCTGGTGGTCTGAGCAGGGGCGCGATATCCCCGTTGAGGTCATCGTCAACCGCGTGAGCTCGGACGCGATCGGGGCGCGCCCGGTGGCCGCCCTCCAGGCCGCCATCGGAGCGTTCATGCCCGGGCGCATCTTCCACACCGTCAACGAGGATCCCGGCGTCGCCCGGGCCGAGCTGCGCGCCCAGGCCCTGGGTGAAAAGGGCACCCGTTGCCAGGCAACCGACGCGTTGGAAGCGATTGTGGCCCAGTGGGTGCCTACACTGTGACCATGCGCGTCTACGTTCCCGCCGTCCTGTCCGACCTGTCCGTCCCCCTGCCGCCCGTGCGTGGCGGCGTGGTTGCCGTGCCCGACGCGGCGATGAGCGCAGAGGACGTCGAGGTCCTCGAAGACGACGCGATCACCGAGGCGGCCCTGGCCTCCCTGGAGCAGGTTCGCGAGGAAGGGGCACAACCCGCGCGCATCGTCCTGGCAGTCGACACGCCCACCTCGACGACGCTGAGCCCCGGCGAGGCCATCGAAGCCAACATTTTCACCGCCCCCGCCTTCGAGTACACGTGGTCGGACGTGGCAGCCATCCTCGCGGACCTGCCTGACGCCGGGCCCGCCGTCGCCGCCGTTGTAGCCGCCGAGACGCAGGAGGAGGCCGACGAGGCCGTGGCCGCCCTGTGGGAGTTCTCCCTGGCGTGGTTCGACCGCTCCGAGCGCCCCGACGTGCTTGCACTGCACCGCGGATAGCTACCTGCGCGGGTGCGCGGTCATGTGCACGCATGCCACCGTGCGGCGCGGGTAATCACGCATGCCATCGCGTCGGCGCGCACGGAATCCACGCGACGTGTGGCATCGGGCCGCGCACTGATGCCCGCCCGCTTCGGATTCCTAGGCGCGCACGCGCAGCGTTGAGCCGCCGTCTTCGAGCGGACGCACCTGGATCTGGTCGGCGATCTGTGTCGCCATCTCCTCCACGTGCGAGATGACGCCGACCGTCCGGCCCGCGCAGCGCAGGGCCTGGAGCTGCTCCATGACGAGCGAGAGCGTGTGCGAATCCAGCGAGCCGAAGCCCTCGTCGATGAACATGGTGCGCAGCTCGACCCCGCCGGCCTCCGCCGAGACGACGTCGGCCAGGCCGAGCGCGAGGGCGAGGGACGTGTAGAAGGTTTCCCCGCCCGACAGCGTGCGCGGGCTGCGTGTCGCATCCGTGTCGTGGTCGATGATCGCCAGGCCCAGGCCCGACTTGCGCGATGCCGTGCCGTCGTCGGGGACTGCCACCAGCTCGTAGCGCCCCGAGGAGATGCGCTCCAGGCGCGGGTTCGCGGCCGCCAGTACCTCCTCCAGGCGGGCGATGAGCACCCAGGCGGACAGGGGAGTGGAGGCCAGGTTGTCCGGTCCGGAGGCTGACGCGATGTCTGCCAGGCGACGGATCGGCCCGGCCTGGGCGCGGGCCCGTGCGAGCTCAGCCAGCGCGTCGTGCAGCGACGCGCTGGCAGCGTCGAGCTGTGCGCAGTGTTGCTCCAGCATGCCCGCCGCCCTCGCCATGGTAGCGGCCTCCTCGTCCGCGCGGCGCGAGGCCTGCGCGAGTGCCTCGACGTCGGGCGCTGGGGTAGCCGCGGCGCGGGTCAAGCGTTCGGACGCGAGAGCCTCGCGCACTGCGAACAGCTCCTTATCGTGCGTGGCAACCCGATCCTCCACGGCCTCCACCTGGGAGAGGGGACGCAGAGCCTCGCGCCACGAGTGGGCATCCAGGCCCTGCGCGTCGAGGGCATTGGCGAGGGAGCCACGAGCCTGCGCGTGGGCATCACGCGCGTTCGCCCAGTCTGCGCAGGCACCGGCGAGTGCGGCCATGCGCTGCGCGCGCCGATCAAGGTCTGCCGCCCGAGCGTCCAGAGACTCAAAACCCGCGCGCTCGGCCTCCACACGCTCGGTGGCGCTGGCCAGCGCGGACTCGCGCTCACGCAGCGTCGATGCGAGAGAAGCAGCGCTCTCGCGCGCGGCGGCCAGGGTGTCCGTCAGGCCGTCGAGGCGTGCGCGTTCCTGGGACAGGGCAGCCTCGACCTGGGCGATCTGCGGGCCGAGCGCCTCCAGCTTGTCAACGCGAGCAGCGGCTTCGTCCCGCTGGGACTCCAGCATGGGCGTGGGCGCGCCCGCGACCTCGTTGAGCTGAGCGATGCGGCGCACGAGGTCCTGGTGGCGTACCTGCGCGTCGCGCAGCGCGCTCTCGGCACGGTCGCGCTCCTGGTCAAGCTGTGCGACCTGCTCGCGGGTGATCTGCCCGTCGGCAGCCGGCGCCGGGTTGGGGTGCTCGGTGGACCCGCACACCGGGCAGGGGGAGTCCTCCTCAAGCTCGGCCGCCAGGGCCGAGGCGCTCTGGGTGATCCACAGGTCGTGGCCGTCCGCGGACGCCGCATTCGCGAGCTTCGCCGCGACCGTCGCGTCGCGCAGGTCGTCGGACGCCCCCAGGAGAGCCGAACGCAGGAGGTCGGCTTGCAAGGACGCGTCCAGGCGCTCGTGGAGGGCTCGCAAGGTGGACGCGGCCTCGGGCAGGGTGTCCGCGTCCGCGCGCATGAGCGACAGCGCCGCGCCCGCCTGCTCGATGGCCTGCGGGAGAGACTCCCGCTCGGCCTCGATCGAGGCAACGCGCGCGGTTGCCTGCTCGTGGCTCGCACGCAGGGAATCAATCTGCGCGCGCAGATCGGGCAGGGAGCGCTCCGTCGACAGGGCCTCCTGGAGGCCGCCCCGCACGCGCGTTGCTTCGTCGCGCCGACCCTGGGCGCGCTCGCCGAGAGCGGCCACGGCCTCGGCGGACAGGGAAGACGGATCGAGGTCCGACCCGTCTTCGAGCGCGGGAGACAGGGCGACGACCTGATCGCCGGCCGCCTCCAGGCGCGCCCGCGCCGAGGCCTCGGCCTGGTCGTAGGGGAGGACCGCAAGCGCCCGGCGTGCCAGGCGCGCACATTCCCGGTCTGCGTCGATGGCCTCCTGCGCAGCCGTCAGCTCAGCGAGCGTTGCCGCCGCACGCGCGTGTTCGGCCTGGTCGGCGGCCAGGGAACGCCCCTGCGCCAGCGCCTCGGCGGCCTCGCGCGCAGCCAACGCGGACGCCTGAGCGACGCGCTGGGTCTGTGCATGAGCCTCGCGCGCGCGATCGCACGCCGTGCGCGCCCATGCCGTCACCGCGCTGGCATCCTCCGCGCCGGCATCGAGCAGGGCGGCCTCATCGGCCCGAGAGATACGCTCCCCGGCACTGCCATTGTGGAACACATCGTCATCGCCGAAGGCACCATCCAGGGAACGTACGCGCTCGAAGGCACTGACGGCACCCACGCGCCGCTCCTCGATGCCGCGCTTAGACGACGCGGCCGCCTCGGCCAGCGCCTTCGTGAAATCCGCGTAGATCTGCGTGTCGAAAATGTCGCGCAGGATCTGCTCGCGCGCCTCGGAGGTGGCCGTGAGGAACTGGGAGAACTTGCCCTGGGGGAGCACGATGGTCTGGAGGAACTGGTCCTTATCCAAGCCGACGATCGTCGGGATCTCGTAGCCCACGTCGCGCGGCCCCGACGCGATGGCCTCGACCGTGCGCCAGCCGTCGGGAGCGTCCGGATCCTCCACGACGCGCGTGAGCGTCGACTTCGAGTTGCGCTGCGATTTCTTACCCGCCGGGGTGTACGCGGGGGTGCGGCTCACGCGGTAGATGCCCGTGGCCACCTCGAAGACCAGGTCCACCTCCGAGGGGTCCGTGTCCGAAATGTGGTTGGAACGCAGCCGATCCTTGGAGGCGTCCTTCGTGCGTGCGACGTCCCCGTACAAGGCGAAGGTGATCGCGTCGATGATCGTGGACTTGCCCGCGCCCGTGGGCCCCTCCAGCAGGAAGAGCCCCGAGTCCTCGAAAGCCGTGAAATCGATCGTGTGTGCCCCGGCGAAGGGCCCGATACCCCGAATACGCATCCAACGAATCTTCACTGCATGTCCTTTCCTCGAAGCTGTGCCCACACGTCCTGGGCGAGAAGGCGCTCCTGATCCGATAGCGGCCGCCCGCCCACGGCCTCGTAAAACTCCTCGGTGACCTCGCGCGGGTCCCGGGAAGGGCGCACCTGGCGCGCAGGCGCGAGCGCGGGGGCCTGGGCGGGGCGGTGCACGACCACCAGCGCGTCAGGGTAGAGTGCGCGGATGCGCGGCACCATGCGCTCGGGGCGGGCATCATCCGTGACCGTGATCGACACGTACGAGGCCCGGGCCTCCTGATCGGGGTTCGCCAGCAGCTCGTCCATGGTGCCCTCGAGCACGCAGATCCCGTGCAGCGTCGGAATGGGAACCACCTCGATGTCGGTGACCGAGGTGGCGTCCGTGGTCACGAGGGTGACGGACTTGGTGGCCCCGGCCTCGGAGAACGAGTAGGCGATTGGCGATCCCGCGTAGCGGATCGGCACCGACGCTCCCGCGATGTCCTGCGGGCGGTGCAGGTGCCCGGCGGCCACGTAGTCCAGGCCGTGTGTCAGGGGATCTGCGCCCCCGAGCGTATCGAAGAGGTCCGCGGACACGGATGGCACGCCGCCGACCTGAATGTCGCGTTCGGAGTCCGAGGCCTGGGCACCCGTCACGAATGCGTGCGGCATCGCGATGGCCGGGCGCTGGTCGCCATCCTCCCGCCGGGCCTCCAGATCCGCGCGCACCCGGCGCAGGGCCGCCGCCAGCACCGCCTGGTGGGAACGCGGCAGGGGAGCGGGCAGGCCGCCCTGCCCCTCCGGGGGCAGATCCGACAGCGACTGGCGCACGAGGTCCGGCTCCAGGTATGGCATCGGGTAGATGAGGGCGTCGGCGGCCTCGACCGGCACACCGATCGCCTCCGGATCCGTCACCACGTGCAGGGAAGGGGTGAGCATGTCGGCGAACAGGCCCAGACGCGCCGCCCCGTCGTGATTCCCCGACGTCAAGACGACCGTCGTGAGCGCGGTCAGCTCGCGCAGGGCGCGTCGCATCCGCGCCAGCGCATCCACGGGCGGCACCGCGCGGTCGAACACGTCGCCCGACACGAGCACGGCGTCCACGCCGCGCTCCCGGACCAGATCGACGAGCCAGTCGATGAAGGCATCCGCGGAATCCGCCAGGGACTGCCCGTGCAGCGTGCGCCCCAGGTGCCAGTCGGAAGTATGCAGAATCAACATGCCACCAGTGTGGCAGAGAGCGCCCACATCTGCGTCCGTCACACACGCTTGGAACGCGGACACGCGCTGCGCCATTGCTCCCAGCCGATAGCATGGTGGGCATGACAAAGCCCTTCCTCATGCTGACCTCGCGCGACGACGGCCCCGTGCTGGCCTCGGAAAGCGCCGACCTGCCGCGCTTCTCGGGACTGACCCCGGGTCACGTCCACCAGGTGCGTATCGAGAGGGAGCTGCCCGACCTGGACCTGTCGGCATACTCCGGCGCCTTCGTGTGCGGGTCCCCCTGGGACGCCAACGCCGACGACCACCTGAAGGAAGAACGCCAGGTGCGTGCCGAGGCCTGGCTGCGTTCCTTCTACGACCGCGCGCTCGCGGAATCCTTCCCGATCTTGGGCCTGTGCTACGGGCTGGGCACCCTGACCCTGCACCTGGGCGGCGTCATCGACACCCACCACGGCGAGGAAATCAGCGGCATCGCGCTGACCAAGACCGACGCGGGCCGCGACGACCCGCTCTTGGAGGGCACGCCCGACCGCTTCTACTCCTACGTCGGCCACCACGAGGCCGTGCGCGAGCTTGCCCCCGGCATGCAGGTCCTCCTGGCCGGTGACGACACCCCGATCCAGATGGTGCGCGTCGGCGAGGCCGCGTGGGCGACTCAGTTCCATCCCGAGATGGACCTGGACGGCGTCAACGTGCGCATCGACCAGTACGCGGGCCGCTACTACCCGGCCGAGAAGGCCGAGGCCATCCGCGCCCAGGTCGCAACCGTCGACACGGCCCCCTCGCGCATCATCCTGCGTAACTTCGTGCGCCGCTTCCAGCGCTGAGCGCCCGCGCGCTTACTGGGCAGGAGGTGTGCCCATGCCTCGGCGCTGCCGGTCCTTGGTGATCATGATCGCAACGCTGATGCAGATGGTCGCGAGGAGCGCGGCTGCGGCGATCAGCCACGGGATCGTAAACGGCGAGGCGTCGGCTGCCCTCGTGGTCATCGATCCCACGAGAATGGCGAGGATGGACACGGTTGCGCACGCCAGTCCAACCCGTTCGTAGGTGCGCGGAGTGGGACGCATGCTCGTGGGAGGAAGCGCGCGCGTGGATCCCGGCATCTGGTTGGCCAACAGCGCTGCGGCGATCGCGATGATGTAGTCGCTCATCCTCACGTCGGCGCTGATGAAGGAGCTTCCGATCGAGACGACGGCGAGGAGGACGAGGACCGCGAGGAAGACGTAACGCAGCGTCATGTCAGTGTGCGTCGGTTCGGACGGGTCGGGGGTTGCTGAGGGATGGCGGGCGTTTGACACGGCGATCACATCCTTGTGGAAGAGGGTGTAGCGGCCGTCGCTACATTCTCATTGTTGGCCATGTGACGTAACTGTCAAGTAGGGGACGTGACTGATTGGTCACATTACATGGGTGTGATTTGTGTCTGCGACGTCCGTGTGCTAATTCTGCTGTCGCTTGAGGCGCAGTACCACCGAGCAGGTCGTGGCGACCAACAGCAGTGCCGGGCGCGCCACGACGCGGCCACCCCTCGGTCGGGAGCGAGCGGTGGCCGCTGTCGGCGGCGACGTGAGGGTGCGAGGCTATCCGGCCGGGTGGATCGGTCCGCGCCTGCGGGCGCGTTCCTTTGCGATGAGGAGCACCACGAAGAAACAGAGGGCAACGAACACCGCACCCATCGCGACGTTCCATGGCATGTTGTAGGGTTCGGGGTCGATGCCCCCGTCCGTGACATCACCGACGATGACAGCGGCGGTGCCTACGAGGCAACAACCCATCACCGCCCACTCGCAGGCTCGAAGCACAGGATGAACACCGGGAATCGTGCGCGAATATCCTGGTACCTGAGTAGCGAGGCACGCCAAGCCAGTGACGAGCCCGTAGTCACGCAGCCGATTGTCTATCCCGAAGAAGGTGCCGCCGATCGAATAGACGACCACTCCGATCAACAGCGCGAAAAAGAAGTAGCGGAGGACCTTGTCGACCCGCGAAAGCTCTGCAGTGTTGCCGATAAGGTTCTGCTCAATGGTGGACATAGCGATCACGACCTTGTGAATCAGAGATAGCGACCATCGCTATACCCTCATTGTCCACGCAGGGGGGGCGCTGTCAAGCACTTTCGGCGCCCACTTTCTTTACCGGGCAGCCTTGCTCGCAGCCTCCGCCGTCGCCACGGCCTCCAGCAGCCTGCGCACCGATGCCACGCGGGAAGCGCGCTCGGAACGCACCTGATCTGCGTCCTCGTCCCCGGCCTCGTCGATGGTGAAGGGGCCGGTGGCGTGCGCGTAAGCGTCAAGTGCGCACGAGGGCTCCTCCTCGTTGTGCGAGCACAGCGGCAGGCACCAGGCGGCCGCCTCCGCGACGTCCGGGAAGACACCGAGCACGTCGGCGACGCTCACGTGCCCCAGCCCGAAAGAACGTACGCCGGGCGTATCCACGATCCAGCCGCCCTCGTCGAGCTCGAAGGCCTCCGAGGAGGTCGACGTGTGGCGCCCGCGCCCCGTCACCTCGTTGACGTGCCCCGTCGCGCGGCCCGCGCCCGGCACCAGCAGATTGATGAGCGTGGACTTTCCGACCCCCGAGTGCCCCACCAGCACCGACCAGTGGCCGGTCAGGAGGGCCCGCAGCTCGGCGACGCCTGGGTCGGTCTCCCCGGCCTCGGCGCTCGTGAGCACGACGCGCACGTCGAAGTCCTCGTAGGCGGCGATCAGCTCGTCTGCGCTGGCCAGGTCCGCCTTCGTCAGTACGAGGACGGGGTCGAGGCCCGCCTCGAAGGCCGCGACCAGGCAGCGGTCGATCATGCCGGTGCGCGGCGGCGGATCCGCCAGCGCCACGACAATGCACATCATGTCCGCGTTCGCGACGATTGCCTTCTCGCCGCGCTGATCCGGCGCGTCCTCGAGGGAGCGGCGCAGCACGGAGGAGCGTTCCTCGACGGCGACGATGCGCGCGAGCGTGTCGGGGCGCCCCGACAGGTCGCCGGTGAGGCGCACGCGGTCGCCCATGATGACGGAGCCGCGGCCCAGCTCGCGGGCGCGCACGGCAACTACGCGGGTGCCGTTCTCCTCCAGGCTCACCTGGTAGCGGCCGCGGTCGATGCCGATGACGCGCCCCAGCGGCTTCGAGGACCAGTCGGGCCGGTCCTTCGTGCGCGGGCGCGAGCTCTTGCCGGCGCGCACGCGCACGCGCGGGTCGTCGGTTCCAGTGTCGCGGCGGGCCATCACTGCTCCTCCTCGATGGACGAGGCCGGGGCAGCCTGGGTGCTTCCCCGACCGCCTCCGGTGACGAGCGAGGCCCACATCGCCTCGAAGCCGGGCAGCGTCTTGGACGTGCAGGCGATGTCGTCGACCGTGATGCCGGGGGTGACGAGGCCCAGGATCGCGCCGAAGGTCGCCATGCGGTGATCCGCGTAGGAGCAGATCTGCGCGGCGTGGAGCGGGCGCGGCGTGATGATGAGGCCGTCCTCGGTCTCTTCGGCCTGCCCGCCCGCGCGGTTGATCTCGGCGACCAGGGCCGCCAGTCGGTCCGTCTCGTGTCCGCGCAGGTGCGCGATGCCGCTCAGATGTGATGGGGTCGAGGCATAGGCGCAGATCGCGGCCAGGGTGGGGGTCAGCTCGCCGACCTCGGCCATGGTCGCCTTGATGCCCGGGTAGTTGCCGGCGCCCGGTCCGCTCAGGGTCAGGCCCTCCTCGTCCAGGGTGATGGTCGCGCCCATGTGACCGAGCAGCGCGCGCCAGGCGTCGCCCGCCTGCGTCGTCGCCCCCGGCCACGCCGGGATGCACACGCGCCCGCCCGTCACCATCGCGGCCGCCAGGAAGGGGCCCGCGTTGGACAGGTCGGGCTCGACGGTGATGTCGCCGCCTCGCGGACGCGATGGGAAGACGTGCCAGGTGGACAGGTCGGCGCGGCCCTCGTCCACAACCTCCAGGTCGATGCCCGCGCCCGCCAGGGACGCCAGCGTCATCTCCACGTGCGGCATCGACGGGACGAGCCCCGGAGCCGACACGAACAGGGGATCGCCCACCAGGGGAGAGACGAGCAGCAGGGCGGAGAGGAACTGCGAAGAGGACGAAGAGTCCACCCAGGCCTGCGCCCCCAGCGGCGTGTGGATCGGACCCCGGATCGTGAAAGGTAGGTGCCCGCGCTCCCCGTGATACGTGACGGTCGCGCCCATGCGCACCAGGGCGTCCAGGAGCGGGCCGAGCGGGCGCGCGTAGGCCTGCTCATCCCCGTCGAAGAGTGTTTCCTCGGGGGACAGCGCCGCCAAGGGCGGCAGGAAGCGCATGACGGTGCCGGCCAGGCCGCACTCGATGCGCCCGCCGCGCGGCGGAAGCTCCATCGGAGTGACATGCAGCGTTCCCGCGCCCTCGTCCTCCACGCGCGCGCCCATGACCTCCAGGGCGGCCGCGAACAGGCGCGTGTCGCGCGCATCCAGGGCACCGCGAATGACGGAGGGAGAATCGGCGACGGCAGCCAGGTAGAGGGCGCGCGCCGTGATCGACTTTGAGCCCGGCACCTCGACCGTGGCATCCACGGGGGAGGCGGCCAGGGGAGCGGGCCAGGGCGCGCTCACGAAGCGGTGCCGCTCAGACGCTCCACGACGGCGGCCTCGGCAGCGGCGATCGCGCGGCGCTGGTCGCGGCGCATCGCGTGGGCGACGAGGGCCGAGGGCTGACCGACGCGATCCGTCGACGCCAGGAGAACGCCTGCGGCCAGGCCCGCCTTATTCAGCGTGCGGTAGCGACGGCGCTTGATCTGCTCCTTGGACAGGCCTCGCGTCGTTCCCGGCAGGGGAGCATTCACGAGGGCCATGGGCGCGCCGATCGCGGCCAGGGTCAGTGCGGCCACGCGGGGCTTACGGCCCAGCGCAAAGCGCAAGCCCGCGACGACCGTCACCGCGCCTGTCACGCGGGTCGCGACGGCCAGCTGCTGATCCGTCAGCGGCTCCAGGCCGACCGCGTCGGTCGCCTTGTCGATGAGGGGACGAACGCCCGCGGCGCGCTCCACGTGGAAACGCGGATGCATGAGGGCATCAACCCCATCGGCGATGAACGGGGCGGCGAGCAAGGGACGGGCAACAACGCGCAGCAGATTCATACCCCTATTGTTCGACACCTTTGCCCCCGGGGGAAGCCGAACGGCCCGGCCACTCCCAAACAACAGGATGAAAGTGGTGCAACGCACAATTGTTGGGGGTTGTGGAATAAAGAGGGGCGTGAGGCGTTGCCCTCAGTATGACCACCCATCGCCCACTCCCATTCGCGCCGCACGACCGCGCGACTACGCTGGGAGGCGATGGATACGACAACCACTCAACCGATGCCGCAGGCGCCCGAGCCCGCCCCGGCCTCGTCCGCCCCGGCCTCGTCCACCCCGGACGGCGCCACGCTCGAGGCCCGCTTCATGGACGAAGCGATGCCCCTCATGAACCAACTCTTCGGCGCGGCCCTGGGTATGACCCGCAACCGAGCCGACGCGGAAGACCTGGTGCAAGAGACCTACCTCAAGGCCTACCAGAAGTTCCACCAGTACAAGCCCGGCACCAACATCAAAGCCTGGCTCTACCGGATCCTCACCAACACCTACATCACCGGCTACCGCAAGGCCCAGCGCTCACCCAAGCGCGCCTCGAGCGACACCGTCGAAGACTGGCAGCTGGCCGACGCCGCCTCCCACTCGGAGACGGGCCTCAAATCCGCCGAAGTAGAAGCACTCGAGGCGCTGCCCTCCACGCAGCTGCGCGACGCCCTCGATTCGCTCTCCGAGGAACATCGGATGGTTGTCCTCATGGCTGACGTTGAGGGAATGAGCTACAAGGAAATTGCCGAAGAACTAGGAGTTCCCATGGGGACCGTCATGAGCCGACTGAACCGCGCGCGTAAGAACCTGCGCGCCTCCCTGGCCGACGTCGCCGCGGAATACGGGATCGGAGGAGCCAAGTGAACACGCGCGTCACCTGCCAGGACGTCCAGGACGCCCTGTACGAACTGATCGACTGCGAGGAGTGCGACCGCCGCTCCGGCCTCATCGACGCCGGGTTCGTGCCCGGGCCGAACGCCCGCGTCCGAGCCCTCATGATCCAGCACGTCGCCACCTGCCCGCACTGCGCCGACGCCCTGGACGCGGAGCGCCACGTGCGAGCCCTCATGCGCGGCTGCTACGAGTCCGAACAGGCCTCGCCCGCGCTGCGCGCCCGCATCGTCGCTTCCATCACGGCTGTGTCGGTCACGTGGCGCTGAACGCGGCCCCGCTGGTCTCGCCCGCCTCGACGAGGCCTGGGCGGGCCTCCGCTTTTCGGTGACCTTCGTCGCCGCGGTGGCGTTGTGCCTTGGTGGTTTGGGTCAATGTGTGCAAAAATGCTTCAGTCTAGACAACAAACCCAAGGAGAATGACATGTCGAAGCGGGGTCGTAAGCGTCGCGATCGTCGTAAGAACGGCGCGAACCACGGCAAGCGTCCTAACGCCTGAGCCGATTTCGTTGCGCGCCCGGACCGAGCGGTCCGGGCGCGTTTTGTATACCTGCGCGTCCCCGGCGCTGCGTGGGCGGGACGTGCGTGGGCGGGGGACCTGGACCCCGCAGATCCGCGCATCAGCCCCCTGTACGACGATCTTTCCGCGCTGCCGCCAATGCTCATCTTCCAGGGCGACGCCGACATCCTGGGGCCCGACACGATTGAGTTTGCGCGCAAGGCAGCTCGCGCCGGCGTGGACGTGCGCCTGCGCGTGGAGCCGGGGGGCTTCCACGTCTACGTCCTGTCCGTCCCCTTCATTCCCGAGGCCGTGGCCGCCCTGGACCGCAGCGCTCGCTTCGTGACGGGCATTCTCAGGAGCCGCTGAGGCCGCGTGTTTCACGAACGTTCCACGGCCTCGTCGGTGGGAGGGACGAGGCCGTGGAAGAGACGGGGGACGCTGCGGTGAGGCTCAATTCAAGTGAGCGTCATTGATCACCCAGGAGTAGTAGTAGACGCTCATGGTGGCAGAAGTCGTTCCCGGGTTCTTGATGCAGGCGTCGTCGAGGACCCTGTTAATGGTGCTGTGATCCCGGAAGTACTCGTCGCGCACGTTTGTCTGATGCGTCGTGCCGTCAGTTAGGGTCATCGTGAAACGATGGATGATCACGGTGTAGCTGCCGGCGGCGTAGCGGCCTCGTGAACGTGACTCCGTGCGTTCCTTGTGGGTGCACGAGGCGACGGTGACGGTCTGCGGGCCGGTGGCCAGGTCGAGGGCGACGGGCGTTCCGTAGGCCAACGTGTTGAAGGTACTGGGAATCAGAATGATGACGGGCAGCGCCAGGTACGCCAGTCGTGCATGAAAGCCCATGACCTTTCCGGCGCGCTCAGCTCTTGCGAAGCGATCAAACGCCCAGGTGATGGCACCTATGCACGCGAGCATGATGAGGAATGCAACGGCGTAGACGATCACGAGCCAACTGATCTTGTCCGGCCCGTGAACCGGGTTATCGCCCTCCCTGAACAACGCAATCGCGACTGCAACAAGAGTGAATACGACGAGTATCTTGTGGCTGAAATCCCTGTCCTCAGTGTCGGTTGCAGGCGGGATGGCGTCAGGCAAGGGCGTGCTCACGAGGGGGGACCGCCGTGGTGGCTGCCGTCGGTTCATGTCTGCGGGGTGTCGCGTGGCAGTCCTCGGAACGATGCGACGTCGAGCGTCCTTCCCGTGTCGGCCTCGTCTCTCGTGACGCCTGCGCTTGTCGCGGATCGCGAAGCGGATCGAATAAGAGAGGGCGCATCCGATGAGCGAGACGAGGACAATCACAGCGCTGGCTGTAAGCGCACGGGGGATACCGGTCCTCGAGATCCATGCGATTCGAATGATCACGGCGCAGGAGACGGCCGCAAGACTTCCCACGCACACCCCGGTGGCAGTGCGTGAGAGGAAGACGTCGCGGGGAGAATACATGCCGTCCTATTTGATCGGGGCCTCGATGATAATCCAAGTGTTGCGATAGACCATCATACTCAACGACGCCGATCCCGAACGGCGGGAGCAGGCCTCATACAGGATGCCGAGCAGGCCGCCCTCATGCGTGATGTCTTCCGCGCGGTATCGCTCGAGCGTCGTGTGGTGGGTGGTGCCGTCATCGAGCGTGAACGTGAAGACGTTGTCGTACACGGTGGTGTACGAATGGCTGCGGCGCCTTTTCTCTGTTTTATGCTGCTCGTAACTGCACGACGTGACGGTCACGCTCTGCTGGCCGTCCGCGACGTCCATGGCGGCGGGGACCCCATTGTAGAGCGCGTATCCGCCGACCACGACCGCGATGAGCGCAGAGAGGTACAGGCCCGTGCGTCGTTTCGCCGCCTCCTCGAGCTTGCCCTGCGCGGTCACCTGCCGGATCCCTCGGCGCACCGCCGCCGAAAAGGGGAAGAATCCGAGTGCGAACAGGAACTCGACGGCGCTCGTGATGAGGATCCAGCCCAGTTTTTCCTCGCCGAGCTCAAAGGAGTTTCCGATCATGATGACGAAGAGCAAGGGAACCAACGCGATGAGAGAAATGACGGTATAGGTGACCCATTTACGCTTAAATCGTGCTGCTTCCTCGGGCGTCTCGGCCGCGGGTGCCTGTTGGCCGCTCAGCGCCTCGGCGGGAGGCGGACTGGCCCTCTCCCTCGCGATGCAGCGACGCGACGCGGGTGCGCGGCAGGTGGACGGCCTCGTCCTGTACGCCCCGTGGGTGGACGTGACCATGACGAATCCGCGCATCGAGGAGGTGCAGCGCCGCGACCGGGTTCTGCGTGTCCCCGGCGCGGCGTGGGCGGGCCGCGCGTGGGCGGGGGACCTGGATCCGGCCGACTGGCGCGTCAGCCCCCTGTACGGAGACCCGTCGGGACTGCCGCCGATGCGTATTTTCCAGGGCGACGCGGACATCGTCGGCCCCGACGTGATCGAGTTCGCGCGCAAGGCCGCCCGCGCCGGGGTGGACGTGCGCCTGCGCGTGGAGCCGGATGGCTTCCACGTGTACGTCCTGGGTGTTCCCATCATTCCCGAGGCCGTGGCCGCCCTGGACCGCAGCGCTCGCTTCATCTCGTGGATCCTCACCCAGGGCTGACCTGTGTTTCACGCGGCGTTTCACGGCCTCGTCGATGAGGGACGAGGCCTGCGCGGGGCAGCGCCCGCCAGCACACCCACACGGGGGCAGCGCTCGCTTCATCTCGTGGATCCTCACCCAGGGCTGACCTGTGTTTCACGCGGCGTTTCACGGCCTCGTCGATGAGGGACGACGCCTGCGTGGGGCAACGCCCGCCAGCACGGGGGAGTATCGGTCAGTGTGCGGGGGAAGGTCCGCCAGCACGCCCACGTACCTCAGGACAGTCGCACGTCCTCCAGGACCATGCTGTGCATGTACACGTCGATGGTGAGGGGAGTCTTGTCCGGGTTGAGGACGCACGCCTGGTAGAGCGGCTGCATGATTCCTGACAGCCGAGAAATGTCTCGGCTTTGCGTCCTGATGGAGAAGGTGTGGCGGGTGCCGTCCTCGAAACGCATGTGGAAGTGATTGTTGAAACTGGTGTCGTTGCGCGGAATCCGGTAACTGCTCACGATGTCTTGGTCATAGCTGCAGGAGGTGACCGTGCGCGTCTGCGACCCATCGAACAGGTCCCAGGCGGCGGGAACCAGGTAAAAGAAAGTAGGCGCCGCGATCATGAGGACGCCGATCGTGGTCCAGCCCATGGAGTCTCGTTCTTTACTGTAGGCGCGGCGGTCGCCGGATTGTTTCGCGGTGCGCAGGTCTCCCAGGGACGAGACGATCGCGACGATCCCGCCGACCACGATGACGAGCCCGACACAGCACAGGAGGATGGTGCTTGTGAGCATGCCGCTGCCGTAGGCGTCCATGTTGGACATGATGACGTGGGTGGCGACGAACGCCGCCGGGATCGCGATGATGGAGTAGGGGGCCAGACGCCGGAGGGCACCGCGCTTGGGAGCCCCCGAGGGCGCCCCCGGCACGGAACCGGCCCCTGGCACGGAACCGGCGCCCGGCACGGAACCGGCGCCCGGCACGGAACCGGCGCCCGGCACGGAACCGGCGGGCGGGCCGGGGATGGGAGGCTGGGAGGGAACGTTGCGGTAGGGATACTGGGAACTCATGTGGATCCTTTGACGGGCTACAGTCGCGTTGGCGGGCGCGTCGTCAGTTGAGGCGCGCGGCCAGGATGGTCCGGGAGTGGGGCATGATCTTCAACGTCATGCCGGTGGTGTCGGCATGGGTCACGCAGGCCTCGTAGAGCACGTCGTAGACTGCCTGGCTGCTAGCAGATTCGTTGTCCCGGGGGTGCAGGCGCATGTCTTGCACGCGGGTGGAACCGTCGGCGAGCTGCATCGTGATCTCGTAGACCTCGTAGTTGATGACGCGGGTCCGGCCGCGGCTGCCGCTGCGCTGCTGCCTCTGGGCGACCGTGTTCGTGCAGCTGGTGACGGTCACGTTGCGTGAGCCGTCGGTGGCGTCGCGCACGAAGGGAGTGAGGTAGGCGACGCTGATCGCTCCGAAGGCGAGGCTGATGGCGACGCGGCCCGCCACCTTCCACAGGCGACGGCGCGGGATGGCTTTGTCGACCCCGCGTTCTCGGGCCTCGCGCGCGTCGCGGATCATGACGGGGATCGCCAGGGGGACGGTCAGGCAGGTGGCGAGGACGCCGACGTTCATGGCGACGCCCGTCAGAAAGTGGAGCGGCCCGTAGTCCGCGGCCATGTACATGGAGACGGCGACGATGATGAGCGGAAAGAACGTGAAGGCCCGGATCAGGTAGTGGTGCTCGATGAGATCCCGGTAATCCTGCCTCGTGGGCGGGTAGTAGGGTTCCTTGTTGGGCTGGGGAACGCTCGTGTTAGTCACCGGTGTGTCCTTCGGGCGAGGTATCGACGAGGCGATGGCCGGCTCGCGCGGGCACGCGGGCTCGCGTCGGCCTGATCGCCGTGTGTCTAGCCAGGATAGACCCGTGTGCCCAGGGGGTAGTCACCGTGTCCACGCACTGGCGGCCCGGTGTTGTCGGGGCGTCGGCGTCGCGTGACAAACCTCTGTCCGGCGTTGCGGGCGCGGCTTGGCGGCGCCTAGTTGTTGAGCCGGGCGTCCGCGATGACCCGCGTGTGAGTGTAGTAATCCACGGTCATGGATGCGGCCCCCGACCGCAGATGACACGCTTGATAGAGGACTCTCACCGCGCCGCCCTCATGCTCGATCTCCTCTGCGCTGTCCATCTCGATGGTCGTCGTGTGGACGGTCCCGTCGTCGAAGGTCATGGTGAATTCGTTTTCGTACACGGTTGTGCTTCCGCCGCGGGAGGACGATTTCTTCATCGAGTACTGGTCGTAGGTGCACGACGTCACCGTGAATGGCTGTGGCCCGTCGGCGAGGTCGAGGGCGGCGGGCACCCCGTTGGACAGAGCGAAGTACCCGAGCAGCAGTCCCACAAAGCCAACCATGACGAGTCCGGGCTGTCGTGAGAGGGCGTCATTCTCGTTGCCCTGCGCCCTGGATGCACGCATGCGGCGGTGTACGACGGCTCCGAGGGCGATGCACCCGAGCGCAGCGATGAGAAGCACGCCGCTCTTGATGAGCGTCCACTGAAGCACTTCCGGGCCGACGGTGAAGGACTCGCCGATCATGTACACGAACATGGCGATGATGATGCCCAGCGTCGACAGGATGACCCACAGCCAGAAGTGTCCCTTGGGCTCTCTCTTCGGCTCGCGTGGCGCGCCGGTCGGGGATGCGCCCGGGTAGGAGCTTCCCATCGTCGAGGCCTGGGTGCGGCGCGCTTGCCCGTTGGGGCCTCCCTGCCAGCCCACGCTCGGGGCGGTCGGGTTGGCCTCCCATGCGCCCCGGTTGCGCGTGATCGGTGGTTGGGGGACGCCGCTGGAGGGCGCGTCCTCGCGTGGGGACCATGGGTCGGGCGCCTGGTGAGGGGACTGGCGTGCGGAGGCGGACGGGTCGAAGGCGGACGGGTCGAAGGCAGACGGATACGGGTTCTGGTTGCTCATGGTGGACCTGAGGGGAGGGGGAACGAGGCTGGGGCGAGATTGTCTGTGTGTCAGTTCAGGCGGGCGTCGACGATGATCCAGCTGTGCTCGTAGACGTCCAGGGTCATGGACGCGTTGCCCGATTGCACGTTGCAGGCCTGGTAGAGCACCTCGTAGGTGCCGCCCATGGTCTGGATGCTCGTGCGCTGGTCTGTCTCGATGGTTGTCGTATGCGCCGTCCCGTCGGTGAGGGTCATCGTGAAGTAGTTGTCGTACACGGTGCGCCCGCCTCCGCGTCGACGCGACCGTCGATGCGAGCCCTGCTCGTAGGTGCACGAGGTGACGGTGACGGTGTGGTGGCCTTCGACGAGGTCTTGGGCAGCCGGGACGCCGAGGGTGGCGGAGAAGTAGCCGCTGATGGGGAGGATGATGATGGTGAAGAACAGGGCGCGAACGCGCATGCGGCTGGTTGCGATGTCGCCGGCGGCCTTGGCTCGCCGCAATTCGCGGAAGGAGCGGGGGATGCTGACCAGGCACCCGATGGCGACGATGAGCCCGATCCCGCTGGCCGCGGCCGTCCAGGTGAGTCGTTCCGTGCCGAAGTCGTATGAGCCTCCCACCACGGCGTAGATGACGAGGGCGAGGACGGCCAGGATCGTGAGGATGGTCGTCGCGAGGGAACGCTTCTTCCGTTGGGTGGGGGCAGTGGCCTCTTCGCCGGGCGAGGGGCGGGCTGGGCGTACCCGTAGGGAGGCGGCGCCCGCGGGCGTCTGGTTCTGCGGGTACTGGTAGCCGGCGTGCGGGTTGTGCTGGCCTTGATACGCGCCGCCATAGCCGTCGGGTGACGCGGCGCCGAGCGCCTGGTAGGGCTGCCCGTACTGCGGGTACTGGTATCCGGGGGCCTGCTGGGAGTCGGCGCCCTGGTTGGAGGGGTAGCTGTACTGGGAGGGACCGACGGGGGGAACCTGTCCGGGGCCGGAGGGGTTCTGCGGGGAGTTGAACTGGTTGGGGTTGCTCATGTGGGAATCTATGCTGTGAGGGGTGTGTGGCGAGGCCTGGGCTAGGAGGGTGCGTCCGCCGCGGCGGGCAGGCGCGCGGTGAGGGTCCAGCTGGCAGCCTGGGTGTCTGTGTCCACACTACCGCCCACGCTCGTCGCGAGGGCGCGGATCTCACCCATGTGACGCGCACCCAGGACGGGGGCGCGATCTGTGAGCGCGCTGATGGTGAGGGTGAGGGCTTCCTCCGTTGCCGAGCCGGTGACGGTGAGCGACGCGTTCTTGTCGAGTTCGGCGATGTGGGAGAAAGCCAGGTAGAGGATTTCCGCGCCGACGGCGTCCCCGTATTCGCTCAACGGCGCGTACTCGTTGAAGAGGTTGATGATGGTGAAACCGGATTGCTGAGCGTAGGTGATGGCTCCGTCGATGCTCGCGAAGTTGCTGGGCGGCTGGGGGTGGTTGGGAGGCGTGGCTGTGGTGGTTGGGCGGAGTGTGGGTGTTGCGGGTGGCGTGGCGAGGTGGGCGGGTACCTCCGGGGAGGGGCGCCCGGCTGCGTGCCGCGGCGGGGTCTTCCAATCCCTGTACAGGAATCGGATGCCGGCAAAAGTAGCGACCACGATGAAGACAATCAGATAGGAGGCCGCTGCGGTGACGACGGTCGGCGACCATGAGCCAGGTGAGAAGAAAGACCCTAGGACGATGTTGAGGGTCAAGAAAGCGATCATGATTGCGCAGAGGAGGAGCTCCTCGCGCCTGGTGGCTTTCTGCTTAGTCACGTGTCGCTCATTCCACTCGTGCGTCGACGATGATCCAGCTGTGGCGATAGACCTCGAGTCTCAGAGACGAGGTCCCCTTCTTGTCAGCGCACGCTTCGTAGAGGGCGCTGTAGACACTGGTCGCCTTGGAGGCGCCGCTTAAGCGAGTCGTGTGCTTCGAGCCGTCGGTGAGGGTGAGCTTGAAACTGTAGGACGTAGAGGTGCCGCTCCGCCGCGAGCGCGTCCTGACCTCACTGTAGCTGCACGACTTGACGGTGACGGTCTCTGTTCCTTCGATCGTGTCCGCAACCGACTGCACGGAACCAATGATCGCCATCGCTCCGACGATGAGGACGGGGATAGAGGTAACAACGAGCGAGACGATCGGCTTACGCATGTTCGTCCTGTCGCCGGCGCGCGTCGCTCGGTTCATACGGTGAGCCGTCACGACGATGATGACCGCACAGATGAGCATACTGATGGTGCCTACGGCGCTCGCGATGCTTTGCCACTGGAGCTTGATGTCGCCCATATCGTAGAAATTGCTCAGCACAAAATAGGCGATGACACCGATGGTCGCGAGGACCTTCAGAGCGTTGAGCGCCGTCGTGTAGTTCGTGTTCATGACCGGACGGCCCATGTTGTTGCGTCCATGCGGAGCGCCGGGACCCTGGCCCGGGAAGGGACGCTGGGGGTACATGCCGCCCGGGTATTGTCCGGGTGGCGGCTGCGTCGGGGCTTGGCCTGGGAAGGGGCGCTGCGGAGGATAACCGTGGGGGTATTGGTTGCTCATGGTGTCTCGCTGGCGTGGTTGGCGTCGATGTGGGTGGGCAATTGAGTTCTCGCGCCGTGGCGGGCGCGCGCGGAGGAATACTCCACGGCAACTATAGCGATCTGCTCTGGGGCGCGGGGCACGTGCTGGCGTGGAGACCGCGCTGCGCGGTGAGCCGACAGGCACAACGACGGATTCAGCCCGCATGGACATCTGTGAGGCTATGGGTGGAACACCATGCGGCCAACGCGCGGGCGGCGCGCTCGCGGTTACCCGTTCACGGCCTCGGCTACTGTCGCGTCGATGATCACCCAGCTGTGGCTGTAGACCTCAACGGTGAGGGATACGGCGCCGGAACGGGCAGCGCAGGTGACGGCAATGACGAGGCCGATGATACAGCAAGCCGCCAGCCGCACGAGCGTCCAGTACCCGACAGGCAGGTGCACGCCGAGTTGCACGAGGCCGACGGCCGCCGCGCTCATGACGCCGAGAACGAGGAAAGCAAAGAGCTTATCGCGGGTCGACATCCCCCGCGAGGAACCCGCGAGGAAGAGCGATCCCAGACTCGTGGGGACAGAAGAGCTGGAGGAAGGGGAGGGCGGGGAAGCGTTGATGGGGTCGATCTATGTAGTGGGGGAGCGAGACGAGGCGGGGGCTTGCTCGATTGACGTGGATACACGTGTCTCTCCCGCCGACGCTCAGACGTCCGTTGGCGTCGCGCCCGTCCACTCGTACCAGCCCTGGTGCTGGACGATCCAGGCCATCAGGGCGTAACCGGCCTGGCCGGGCAGGGTCTGGCCGTCGGCGCCGCGCGCCATGGAGGCGGCCATGTCCTCGAACCACTGGTCGTGGGCGACCAGCGGCGTGTAGCAGTCGACGAAGGGGATGCCGCGGCGCGCGCACACCTCGGAGCAGGAGGAAGCCAGGGCTTTGAGAGCCCCGGAATCGACCCCGGCCAGGGGAGGAGGACCCACGACGAAGCTGGGGATACCCAGAGAGGTCGCGCGGTCCGTGATGTTGGCGAGGTTCAGGCGCGAGCGCGCGGTGGAAATACCGGCGGGAACGTCGCCGGGGCCAATCCCGATGACGAGGCCGTGGGGCTCTCCGTCGGCCAGGCGCGGCAGGACCTCGGCCTCCCAACGCGCGGCCATCTGCTTGGTCGTTTCGGAGGGGACCGCCAGCGTGAGGAAAGTGGCGGGCAAGTCGAAGGTCGAGTGGGCGTTGACGCGGCCAACCCAGCCCAGGCCTCGGGGGTCTCCGACGCCCGCGACGAGCTCGTCGCCGATAAAGCAGATGCGCATTGGGGGTCCTTTCCAGGTGTGCCTGCGCGCGCCCGGAACACCGGGCACGCGCAGGGAGGTCGCTAGCCTTCGAAGGCCTGCGCAATAAGGGTAGCTGCTTGCTCCTTGTGAAGCGAGGCACGTCCAGCTGCGGTCGTCGCCGACTCGGGGCGCGAGACCATGCGGACCGGGCGTCCCAGCGACGGGAACAGGTTGAGCGCCAGGAATGGCAGCGCGCCCTGGTTACGCGGTTCGTCCTGCGCCCACGTCACCGACGCGTTCGGGTACTGGGCGAGCGCGGCCGCCACCTCGGCCTCGGGCAGCGGGTAGAACTGCTCCAGGCGGATGATCGCCGTCGAGGTGTCGCCGCGACGCTCACGTTCCTTGGCGAGGTCGTAGTACAGGCGTCCCGAGCACAGCAGGACGCGGGTCACGGCTGCGGGGTCCGTGATCGACGCGTCGCCGATGACGGGCTGGAAGCTGCCCGAGGTGAACTCGTCGATGTGCGAGGACGCTGCCGACAGGCGCAGCAGCTGCTTGGGAGTGAACGCGATGAGCGGCTTGCGTGGGCGCTTGTAGGCCTGGGTACGCAGCGTGTGGAAGTAGTTCGCCGGGGTGGAGGGCTGGACGATCCACATGTTGTCCTGCGCGGCCAGCTGCAGGTAACGCTCGATGCGGGCGCTCGAGTGGTCGGGTCCCTGGCCCTCGTAGCCGTGGGGCAGGAGCATGACCAGCGAGGAACGCTGTCCCCACTTCTGCTCCGCCGAGCACACGAACTCGTCAATGACGGTCTGCGCGCCGTTGGCGAAGTCGCCGAACTGAGCCTCCCAGATCGTCAGTGTCTCGGGGCTTTCCAGCGAGTAGCCGTAGTCGAAGGCCAGCACGCCGTACTCACTGAGCGGGGAGTTCCACACGTCGAAGCGCGCCTGGTGCTCGGTGAGGAAGCGCAGCGGCGTGAACTCACGGCCGTCGTCGGCGTCGTGCAGGACCGCGTGGCGCTGGACGAAGGTGGCGCGCGCGACGTCCTCGCCGGACAGGCGAACGCCGGTGCCCTCCATGAGGAGCGTGCCGAAGGCCAGGAGCTCCGCGAATCCCCAGTCGACGGGCTTGTTGCCCAGTGCCATCTCCAGGCGGCGCTCGCACAGCTGACGCAGCTTGGGGTGGGGCTCGAAGCCCTCGGGGAAGCGCACGTGGGCGCGGCCGATGCGGCGCAGCTGCTTGGCAGGCACGGCGGAGGTCCACCCGATCATCATGCCGGTGCCGGGCAGCTGGGACTCGGGCATGGTCCATTCCTCGTCGCGGGACTCCCCGGCCTCGCCCACGCCGGCGGTCAGCGCCGGGTCGTGCGTGCGGCTGCCAGGGTTGATCTCGGACACCGACGAGGCGCCGCCCGCGCGGGTCTCCTCCAGGATGCGCCCCAGTTCCGCCTCGTATTGGGCGATGGAGAGGCGGGCCTCGTCCTCGGTGAGCTGACCGCGACCCACGAGGCCACGGATGTACACCGCGCGCGTGGAGGGGATGCGGTCGATGAGGGAGTACATGACCGGCTGGGTCATCGACGGGTCGTCGCCCTCGTTGTGTCCGCGGCGGCGGTAGCACACCATGTCGATGATGACGTCCTTGTGGAAGGCGTTGCGGTACGCGAAGGCCAGGTGCGCGCAGCGGATGACGGCCTCGGGGTCGTCCGCGTTCACGTGCAGGATCGGGACCTGAAGGCCCTTGGCCAGGTCGGTCGCGTAGCCGGTCGAGCGGCCCTGGGTTGGACCGGTTGTAAAACCGATCTGGTTGTTGACGATGACGTGGATCGTGCCGCCGGTCTTGTAGCCCTCAAGCTGGGAGAGGTTGAAGGTCTCCTGGACGACGCCCTGGCCGATGAAGGCCGCGTCGCCGTGGATGAGGATCGGGATGATCGGCAGGTCCGGGTCGCCCAGGGCCTCCTGCTTGGCGCGCACGATGCCCTCCAGGACACCGTCCGCGGCCTCCAGGTGGGAGGGGTTGGCCGCCATGTAGACCTTGGTGGCCAGACCGTCGTCGAGGGAGTACACGCCCCACGTGCCCAGGTGGTACTTGACGTCGCCGGAGCCCTGGACGGAGTTGGGCATGTAGTTGCCTTCGAACTCGTCGAAGATCTGCGCGTAGGACTTGCCCGCGATGTTGGCCAGCACGTTGAGGCGGCCGCGGTGCGCCATGCCGATGGCGACCTCGTGGATGCCGACGCGCGCCGAGTCGGCCAGGATGTGGTCGAGCAGCGGGATCAGGGACTCGCCGCCCTCCAGCGAGAAGCGCTTTTGGCCCATGAACTTCGTCTGGAGGAACTCCTCGAAGGCCTCGGCGCGGATGAGGGTGCCCAGGATGTGGCGCTGCGCCTCGGGGGAGGGGGCCTCGTAGGGGCCCTCGATGCGTTCCTGGACCCACGCGCGCTGCTCGGGGTCCTGGATGTGCATGTATTCGATGCCGACCGTGCGCGTGTAGGTGTCGTGCAGGCGCGTGAGGATGTCGCGCAGCAGCATCTGGTCGGAGCCGCCGAAGCCGCCGGTGGGGAATGGACGGTCCAGGTCCCACACGCTCAGGCCGTAGGAGGCGATGTTCAGGTCGGGGTGGCGGCGCACGCGGTAGGCGAGCGGGTCGGTGTCGGCAGCCAGGTGTCCGCGCGAGCGGTAGGCGTGGATGATCTCCGTGATGCGGGCGGGCTTGCCCTTCTCGCGATCTGGGTCGTATTCGTAGTCGGCCTCCCACGAGTAGGGGCGCGTGGGCACGTGCAGGGAGGTGAAGACGCGCTCGTAGAAGCCGTCGCGGCCCGACAGCTTGGCGTCGATCAGGCCCAGGAGACGGCCCGACGCCGCGCCCTGGATGATGCGGTGATCGTAGGTGGAGGAGAAGTACATCGTCTTGCCGATGCCCAGGGACGCCAGGCGCTTGGGGGAGACGCCGCGGAACTCCGCGGGGTAGTCGGTGGCGCCCACGCCAATGATGAGGCCCTGGCCGACCATCAGGCGCGGCACCGAGGTGGTCGTGCCCAGCGTGCCGGGGTTGGTCAGCGTGACGGAGGCGCCCTGGAAGTCGGCGGTCGTCAGCGTGGCCGTGCGGGCGCGGGAGACCAGGTCCTGGTAGGCGTCGACGAACTCGGAGAAGGTCAGGGTGTCGGCGTCGTGGATGACGGGAACCTTCAGGGAGTGGTTCCCCTGCGCGTCAGCCACGTCGATGGCCAGGCCGAAGCCGATGTGCGCGAGCTGTTCGATGGCCGGCTTGGTGCCCTCAAGCGTGTAGCGCACGTTCAGGTCGGGCATTTCGCACAGCGCCTCGACCAGGGCGTAGCCGATGAGGTGCGTGAAGGAGACTTTGCCGCCGACGGTGCGCGCCAGGTGGGCGTTGATCAGGGCGCGGTTTTCGATGAGGAGCTTGGCGGGGATTTGGCGCTGGGAGGTGGCCGTGGGGATAGAGAGCGAGGCCTCCATGTGCTTGGCGGTCGCGCGTGCGGCGGACTTCAGGACACGCAGCTCGTCCTGGACGGGTGCTCGGTGGGAGCGGGTGAAGGCGGCACGTCCGTGTGCCAGGCGCGTGTAGGGGCTGGTGGCCTCGGCCACCGCGGCGGGCGGGGCGGGGGGCAGGTCGGAGCGGGTCACGGAGACGACGGGGGTGGCTACGCGAGCCGCCTTCGTTTCCTCCTCCTCGATGTCGAGGGTGGGCGGGGTGACGCTCACGGACACCTCGGGGGCGGCCCCCATTGCCGAGGCCTGGGTGGCCTGGGTGGGTTCGCTCCCCTCGAGCGCGCCGGGAATGGCCTCGGGGATGGCGGGGCGGGTGGCGCGCAGCTGCGGGGGAGCGGATTCGGTCGCGAAATAGGCGCGCCACGAGGGGTCGAGCAGCTGCGGATCACGCTCGTACAGGTCGCGCATCTTCGCGAGGTACCACTGCGGATCGGGCTGGGAAACTGTGTGAGTGGGCACGTCTTCCTCCGTTTGACTCACGCCGCGTGCATGGGCTTGTTGCGCGGCGACCGTACCGGACAGATTCTACCGCCGCGTGACCACCTTCACGAGACCTGGGCGACACTTGGTGATCATTTCAAGGGCCTTTGGTCCGGTATAGGGAGAGTATTGGCACAGCATCGCGATGTGTGGAAGTGCGCGCTGGGTCGAAGGTCGTTGCCCGCTAAACTGGATGCATCATGGACTGCGACTCTGCTGGCTCTCCCGCCGCTCTTTCCCGCCCCCTGCCTGCGCGTATGCGCCCGGCCCGCCCCGGCCTCGTCGATAGGGGGCAGCGTTGACGACCGCTCTCATGCTCCTGCTTGGCGTCGTCTTGACCGCCGGGACCTTCGTGTTCGTCTCCGCCGAGTTCTCCCTTGTTGCGGTCGATCAGGCTGTCCTTGACAAGCACGCCGAGGAAGGAGACCGCGGCGCCGCTTCGGTGCTGCGAGCGACGCGCACCCTTTCGACCCAGCTCTCGGGCGCCCAGGTCGGCATTACCCTGACGACGATCCTGCTGGGCTACACGACCCAGTCCGCCCTGGCCGAGCTGCTGGAAGGCTGGCTCGGTGCCGCCGGGCTCGCGTGGGGCCTGGCGACCGGCATCGCCGCCTTCGCGGCCGCCACGTTCATCAATGTGTTCTCGATGCTCTTTGGTGAACTTGTGCCCAAGAACCTGGCGCTGGCCCACCCGATGGCCACGGCCGTGCGCGTCGTGCCCTTCCAGATGGCCTTTACCGCCGTCGCCCGCCCCGTCATCTGGGTGCTCGGCGGCGCCGCGAACTGGGTACTCGCCCGCATGGGCGTTGAGCCGCAGGAGGAAATCTCGTCGGCGCGCTCGGCTTCCGAGCTGACCGCCCTCGTTGAGCACTCCGTCGAAGAAGGCACCTTCGACATGTCGACGGCCGACCTGTTCGTCAACACGATCCGCATGTCCACGCTCAGCGCCGCCGACGTCATGACCGACCGCGGACGGCTTCACACCCTCGGCGAGGGCGATAGCGCCCAGGACGTCCTCGACCTGGCCCGCGAGACCGGCCACTCCCGCTTCCCGGTGATCGGCGACGACTCCGACGACATCCTCGGCCTGGTCTCCCTGCGCCGCGCGGTCGCCGTGCCCGTCGAACGCCGCGCCGAGGTTCCCGTCATCTCTTCCTCCCTCATGACCGACGCGCCCACCGTTCCCGAGACCGTGCCGATCGGCCCGCTGATGGTCCAGCTGCGCGACGAGGGCTTGCAGATGGCCGTCGTCGTCGACGAATACGGCGGTGTTTCCGGCATCGTCACCCTCGAAGACGTCGTCGAAGAGATCGTTGGCGAAGTCTCTGACGAGCACGACCAGCGCCGCCTCGGTATCCGCCCGCGACCCGACGGGACGTTCCTCGTTCCCGGCACGCTGCGCCCCGACGAGCTGGCGCGCCGCACCGACATTTGCCTGCCCGAGGACGGCCCCTACGACACGATCGGCGGCCTCGTCATGAACGAGCTGGGCGAGATTCCCTCCGTCGGTTCGCATGTCGTCGTTGACGGCGTCGGCATTGAGGTCGCTCAGATGCAGGGGCGCAGGGTCGCGCAGGTTGCTATCACTCCCGCGCCCGCCGACGAGACGGAGGACGACGAATGAGCACCGGCATGGGCCTGGCAATCACCGTCGCGCTGCTTGCGATCAACGCCTTCTTCGTGGCCGGCGAGTTCGCGGTCACCTCGACGCGGCGCTCGCAGGTTGAGCCGCTCGCCGACGAAGGCGCGCGCGGTACACGAGATGCGCTCTACGCGCTGCAACACGTCTCCCTCATGCTCGCGATCTGCCAGCTGGGCGTCACGGTCGCCTCCACGACGCTGGGCGTCGTCGCTGAACCCGCGATCGCTCACCTCGTGGAATCCCCGCTGGAGCGCCTCGGGGCACCCGAGGCCACCAGCCACGTCGTTGGATTCGCGGCGGCCCTCATCATCGTGCTGTTCTGCCACGTCGTCTTCGGCGAGATGGTTCCCAAGAACATCTCGATCGCCGCCCCCGTGCGCATGCTGCTCATTCTCGCGCCTGTCCTTGTGCGCCTGGGCCGCCTCCTGCGCCCGATTATCGAGGCCATGGATCGCTTTGCGAACTGGTTTGTCCGCCTGTCCGGTTACGAGCCGCGCTCGGAAATCTCGGCCTCGTACACGGTCGAAGAGGTCGCATCGATCGTCGTCGCCTCGCAGGAGGAGGGCGTGCTGACCGACGAGCTGGGCCTGCTCAGCGGCACTTTGGAGTTCTCCGAGGAGACTGCCGGGTCGGCGATGGTCCCGCTGGCGGACCTGGTGACTCTTCCCGATGGGGCCACGCCCGCCGACGTGGAGGAACGGGTCGCCCACACGGGATACTCGCGCTTCCCGATCGCCGACCAGGACGGGGCCATCGTCGGCTACGTTCACCTGAAGGATGTTCTGTACGCCTCCGGCGAGGAACGCACCCAGCCGATCACCCCGTGGCGTATTCGCCGCCTGGAGGCCGTCTCGTCGGGCGACCAGGTCGAAGACGCACTACGCCATATGCAGCGCACCGGCGTTCACTGCGCGCTCGTGCGCGACGACGGGCAAGTCGTCGGTATCCTCTTCCTGGAGGATATCCTCGAGCTGCTGGTCGGTGAGGTTCGCGATGTCCTCCAACGGCCATGAATAGGCCGCCGGATGCGCGTTGACAGCGAGCGTTGCTAGAGTGGAACGATCAGGAAACGAGAGGGGAGTAAGCGTGAGCGACATGGAGTGCCCGCTGCCCAAGCGGTCGCAGCTGCGCGCCGCGCGATCTCAGGAGGCAGAATCGTCTCGGCCCATCACCGCGGAGATTCCGCAGGACGTGGCTCCGCCCCCGCTCCCTCCGACGACTCCGCCCACGCGCGCCACGGCCTCGCCGACGCTCGCTCCGATGTCCCTGCCCCCGTCTGTCGAACTCGTGACCGAACCCGACCTCGACTATTCGGACGCCGACTACGACGATCTGGACGACGCCTACACCGGCTACGACGGCGAGGAGTACGAGGAGTACGAAGAGGTCACGGAGACCACCGAAAATGTGCAGGTGCCGAAGGCAGAGAAGCCGCGCCGAAACGTTCACCCCGTCGGCTACCTGCTGCGCGCCCTCCTGATCGTGGGCCTGGCGGGGTCAACCATCGCCGTCCCGATGACGGGCCGCGTCGGATCCGACTCCTCCCTGACAGTTCCCGCGCGCTCCTTCGGCTGGACCACGGGACGCGGCAGCTGGGCCTCCTCCCAGGTCCTGCCCGAAGCAATCGCCCTGGACGCGACCCTGACCGCGGACTCGCGTGCGAAGGCCAAGGCGCCTGTCGCGGTCACCGGCTGCGCGGCCGGCGTCGGCGCCGACGGCAACCGCAACGTCAAGGTCGTCGCCGACACGGTGTACTGGCCTCTGGCCGAGGGAAGCTACACGATTACGTCGCCCTTCACGATGCGTATCTCGCCTGTTTCTGGTCAGCTCCTGGCCCACGAGGGTATTGACATGGCGGCACCCATGGACACGCCCATCACCGCTGTTTACGGCGGCGTTGTCGAGGAACTCGCCGAAAACTCGCACTCGGGTGCCTACGTGCAGATCAAACACACATTGCCCGATGGTACCGTCTTCCATTCGGCCTACCTGCACCAGTACATGAACAAAATTACGGTCAAGCTCGGCGACACCGTCACTGCCGGCCAGGTGATCGGCGCCGTCGGCAACAACGGCTGGTCGACCGGCCCCCACCTGCACTTCGAAATCCACGACGCCTCCGACACTCCCGTGGACCCGGAACCTTGGATGGCCGAGCACAAGGCCATTTACCTTGGACAGGAGCCCTGCTCATGATGCCCGTCACCATGCGTCAGGGGCCCATCGTCTTCGCCCACCGTGGCGGCGGCGAGGAAGCCCCCGAGAACACGATGACCGCCTTCGCCTACGCCTACGAGGCCGGGATCCGCCACGTGGAGACCGACGCCCACGTCACCGCCGACGGCACAGTCGTCATGTGCCACGACGAGACCGTGGACCGCTGCTACGACGGCGTCGGCGCGATCTCTGAGATGACGTGGCGCGAGCTGTCCAAGCTGCGCCACCGCGACTCCGGGGAGCAGATGCCGCTGCTCGCCCAGGTCCTCGAAGCGTTCCCGGACATGTACTTCAACATCGACGCGAAGGAGCCGGGCGTCGAAGGCCCCCTCCTCGACGTCATCGCCGACCACGACGCGGCCGACCGCGTGCTCGTGGCCTCCTTCTCTGAGCCTCGCCTGCGCGCCGTGCGAGACATCGCCGCTTCCGACCCCTCGCGCGCCGTCGCCACGTCTCTGGGCACCGAGGCCGTCGTGCGCCTCGTGGGCGCCGCGAAGAGTGCCACGAACCCCGCCTGGTGGCATGTGCCCGGCCCGCGCCAGGGGGCCATCGCCGCGCAGGTGCCCATGCAGCAGGGCCCGATCCGCGTCGTCGACGAGCGTTTCGTCGCCACCGCCCACACCCTGGGCCTGGCGGTCCATGTGTGGACCATCAACACCGTGGCCGACGTGCTGCGCCTCCTCGAGGTCGGCGTCGACGGCATCATCACCGACCGACCCGCCTTTGTGCGCGACTTCCTGGACGCGCGAGGCCTGTGGACCCAGCCTCCGGCTCCCGGCGCTGGCGTGCACCCGATGCCGAGGGACTAACCCGCACGCCCGTGAGCGCTCCTTTCCGAGCCGGGCACGCTGGTTTCGTGGCGTGGACGGAGCCGGTCGGGGCATTCATCGACCTGCGCAGGAGTGCTGCCAGGTAGGGGAGAGGAGTAACCCATGAGTGACACCATCGTGATCACGCTGTGCCTGGCCGGCCTGTGGGTTCTGCTCCTCGGGCTGCTCCTCGTCGAGATGAGGTCGGACTCCTGGATCGGGGTCGCGTGGCGCAACGCAGACGTCACCAGCCAGGTCAGCAAGAACGTTCGGGCGGTCTGTATTCCGGCTCTCATCTGCCTGTGCTACATGGTTCTCTACGTCAAAGCGGCCGCTTCCTGGGGTGCCTCCGACAGGGCGCTCTTCGGCCTGAATGCGCTTACGTACGTCACCGCTGCGGTCATGGTCGCAGGCCTGACGCCACTTCGATTCCCCGACGACTGGTATCCCCAGTACCCTGATTCCTTGAGTGAGCAGTGGCACGGTGACGGAAGCGAGGGGAAGACCTGAGAAGGGGAAGGCAAGGAAGACTCTCCCTAGGGCATGACACGACACTATGAGGGGGCGGAGCCGCTTGGCTCTGCCCCCTCAACGCATCTGTCAGGACCGCCCGCTTACTCGTCGCCGCTGAAGTCGGCCACGGCCTCGTCCAGGCCCGCGCGGCGGATGCGCACGAGCGACAGGAACACCAAGCCGGCGGCCAGGGCGATGCCCAGGCCTCGAACCAGCCAGGACTCGCCCACGAAGATCATCGCCATGGCGGCCAGGATCGGCACCAGGAGCGTGAACGCGTAGCCGATGTAGCGGCCAAACGACGGCATGGGCACGCCGTCGGACTCGGCAACCGACTTGACCATGAAGTTCGGGCCATTGCCGATGTACGTAATCGCGCCACAGAACACGGCGCCCAGCGAGATCGGGATCAGGTAGTACTCGGGCACGCCCGCGACCAGGGTGCCCTCACCGCCGGAGGCCTTCGCCATCTCGAAGAATGTCATGTACGTCGGGGCGTTATCCAGGATCGAGGACAGACCGCCCGTGAACACGAAGTACGTCATGCGTGTCAGCGGCAGGGACGGGGCGATCTGCTCCAAGTAACGCAGCGCCGGCGCCATCGTCGCGAAGATGCCGATGAACAGGGTGGCGACCTCCATGATCGGCGCCCACGTGAACGCGTTCTCCTCGAAGCGCACCTTCTTGTCCGAGAGCTTGTAGGACAGGCCCGCGACCGTGAACATGATGATCTCGCGCCACGGCACGAAGCCGGTCCACGAGTGTACGTGGCCCTCGGCCAGCGCCTCGCCGTCCCAGGACGGAGCGAAAGCGACGGACAGGATGATGATTGCGAAGAAGAGCAGGTTAATGGTGCCGTGCAGGCGCAGGGGCCTCACCTCGCGGTCGTCGGCCTCAATGGAGGAGGTGTCCTCCGACGCGTAGCGCACGCGGTCGATCGAGTAATACGACAGGAGCAGCAGCGCCAGAGTAAACAGCCACTCCTTCCACAGCGCGAACGTCCACGTGAAGGGCACGCCGTGCAGGTAGCCGAGGAACAGCGGCGGGTCGCCAAGCGGAGTCAGTATGCCGCCACAGTTCGCCACAATGAAGATCGTGAACAGGACCGTGTGCACGCGGTGCTTACGTTCCTTGTTGGTCTCCAGGAGCGGGCGGATCAGCAGCATGGCCGCGCCCGTCGTCCCGATGAACGAGGCCAGCAGGCCGCCGATCGCCAGGAAGATCGTGTTGTTACGCGGGGTCGCCTTGATGTCGCCGGCCAGATGAATGCCGCCGGAGACCACGAAGAGCGCGAAGAGCAGCGCGATGAACTGCACGTACTCCACGCCCGTGGCGATGAGCGGGCCCGTGCCCGCCCTCATGAACATCCAGACCGTTGTCGGCACGCCGAGAGCGAGCGCGACGGAGAGCTGGGAGGATTCCTTTTCCCACCAGTGCGCGGTTTTCGGGATGATAGGCAGAAGGGCGATACATGCGAGCATCGCAACAAAGGGGAGCAGACTCCACCACGGGTAGGTCATTGGCCATTCCTTGGTAGACGATAGAAACGCTCTTTATTTTATGCGGTGGCCGCGTGGTGGGGAACGTTGTCCGAGGTGGGAGTGGCCTCATCGACGAGGCGGGGGCGTGTGGGTGCGCGGGTGGAATCGACGAGGCCGGGGCGGGCAGGTGCGCGTGTGTGGGCTCGCGGTGGGCGCGACAATGGCGGCGGCCGTGATACCGCGTCTGCGCGGGCGTGTGGCGGGGCGCGGGTACGCGTGGCGCCCCGAACAGGACTCGAACCTGCGACCTCTTGCACCGGAGGCAAGCGCTCTATCCGCTGAGCTATCGGGGCAGCTCCGCCAGTTTAGCAGGCTTCAAACGCCCGCGCGTGACGGTGAGGTGTGCCATACTAGTGGGCGTTGCTTGTCCGAGAACCCCTCAGGAGGATTCCATGCGCGTCCATATTGCCACTGATCACGCCGGTTTTGAGCTCAAGGAAAAGATCATCGCCCACCTGCGCGAGGCCGGCCACGACGTCGTCGACCACGGCGCGTTCGCCTACGATGCGCTCGACGACTACCCGCCCTTCTGCATTGATGCGGCCAAGGCGGTCGCCAGCGAGCCGGGTAGCCTCGGCGTTGTCGTCGGCGGTTCCGGTAACGGCGAGCAGATGGCCGCCAACTGCGTGGCGGGCGTGCGCGCCGCCCTCGTGTGGTCGGACGCGACCGCGCGCCTGGCCCGCGAGCACAATGACGCGAACATGATGGCTGTCGGTGCCCGCCAGCACAGCGACGACGAGGCCATCGCTCTCATCGACGCCTTCCTCGAGACCCCCTTCAGTGGGGATGAGCGCCACCAGCGCCGCATTGACCTGATGAAGGACTACGAGCGTTCCGTGCGCGCCTGAGAACTTCCTTGGAACGGGGCCGGTGATGACCGGCCCCGTTTCGTGTGCTCGCCCCGGCGCCCCGGCCTCGTTGTGCGCCCCGGCCTCCTTACGCGCCCCGGCGCCCCGGCCTCGTGGTTCCTCCACAATGTCGCACGTAATTCCTCGGCGTGTGTTTCAAATTTTGAAATCTAAGTGGCGGAATTCCGCGGTTTTCTCGATGCCTAATAAAATTTAGGGGAACCAAATTACGTGCGACTTTTTGGTGGGTGGGGAGTGTTGCCTGGGCTCGGGATTGGCCCCGGCCTCGTTACGCGCCCCGGCGCCCCGGCCTCGTTACGCGCCCCGGCCTCGTTGCGCGCCTCGGCCTCGTTGCGCGCCTCGGTGCCCCGGCCTCGTGGTTCCTCCACAATGTCGCACGTAATTCCCCGGCGTGTGTTTCAAATTTTGAAATCTAAGTGGCGGAATTCTGCGGTTTTCTCGATGCCTAATAAAATTTAGGGGAACCAAATTACGTGCGACTTTTTGGTGGGTCTGGCCCCTAGCCCTGGCCAGTGAGCGTCAGGTAGACCAGGAAGAGGTTGAGCGCGACGATGACGGCCGCGATGAGGAACCCGACGGCGCGCAGCGTGCGGGTGTTCGCGTACTCGCCCATGACCTCGCGCTTGGCGGTCAGGCGCATGAGCGGGATGATCGCGAAGGGGATTCCGAAGGAGAGCGCCACCTGGGAGACAACGAGCGCCCAGGTCGGCTCCGCGCCCGCGCCCAGGATGATCAGGGCCGGAATGAGGGAGATGAGGCGGCGCACCAGGATCGGCACGCGAACGTGGAGAAGGCCATTCATGATCTCGGAGCCCGCGTAGGCACCCACCGACGTCGACGCCAGGCCCGAGGCGAGCAAACCCACCGCGAAGACGGTGCCCACGATGGGGCCGAGCGTGGAGGAGATCGCCGCGTGCGCCCCCTCGATCGTGTCGGTGCCGCTCTGTCCGGCCAGTGCGGCGGCTGCCAGGAGCAGCAGGCCGATGTTGACTAGGCCCGCGATGCTCAGCGCCCAGTAGATGTCGATGCGCGTGGCGCGCAGGAGGCGCGAGAGGTGCCCCGAGGAGTGGCGCGAGTCCGCGGTGGAGGGGCCGAGCTCGTCGGCCTCGTGGTCGTTGACCAGCGAGGAGTGCAGATAGACCGCATGCGGCATGACGGTTGCGCCGAGCATGGATGCGGCCACGAGGACCGAGTCTGTGCCCTGGAAGCGGGGGAGGAGGCCGCCGAGCATGCCCGAGGGGCTGGGCGGGGCGACGAACAGACCTGCGAGGAATCCGAGCGTGATGACGATGAGTAGGCCGACGATGATCGTCTCGAACTGGCGCTGTTTGCCTTCGCCTTGGACGACGAGAAGCGCCATGGACACGGCGCCGATGATGACGCCGCCCCACAGCAGTGAGATCCCGAAGAGGAGGTGGAGGGCGAGCGCGCCGCCGATGACTTCGGCTAGTCGGTCGCGGCGGCCACGATCTCCGCTTGGATCCAAAAGGCAATGCGTCCGGGCTTGGACATGCGATCACCCAGGAGGGCGGGCAGGGATCGGCCGGTGACGAGGCCGAGCTTGGCGGACAGATATTGGACGACCATCGCGAAAATGTTGGAGGCGAGGAGGACCCACACGAGCAGGTAGCCGTAGCGCGCGCCGGCCGTGATGTTGGCCGCGACGTTGCCGGGGTCGACATAGGCGACGGCCGCGACGAAAGCGGGGCCGAGGAGGGGGATGAGCTTGTGGCGATGCTTGCTGTCCGTGGCGCTCATGGGGATCCTCACTACAGGTAGAAAAATATTCGGCTACCCGAAATATTACTCGCCTCGCGTCCCTCACGGCGGGACGAAAGGCGCCCAGGCGGGCCTCGTGTGGCCAGGTTTTCACGCGCGCACCGCGCATGGGTGAGCGGTGACGAGCGAAAACCCCGTAATCTTGAGGGGTGACTCCTGAAGAACTTGCCTCTCTTATTCGCTCGACGCTGCTGGACGCTGCCGCCGCCGGGCGCATCTCCATCGACCCTGCCCTTGTGCCCGACCCGGTGACGGTCGAGCGTCCGCGCGTGCGCGAGCACGGTGACTGGTCGACCAACGTCGCCATGCAGCTCGGCAAGAAGGCCGGTATGGCCCCGCGCGAGTTCGCGCAGATCCTCGCCGACGACCTCGCCGCCGCTGACGGCATTGATTCCGTCGAGGTCGCGGGCCCGGGCTTCATCAATATTCGACTGGGCGCGGGAGCGGCCGGCGAGCTGGCCCGCACCATCGTCGAGGCCGGGGCTGCGTTTGGCCGCAACGAGACCCTCGCGGGTCGCTCCATCAACCTCGAGTACGTGTCGGCCAACCCGACCGGTCCCGTGCACCTGGGTGGTGCCCGCTGGGCAGCAGTCGGCGACTCGATGGCGCGCCTCATGGCCGCCTCCGGCGCCGCCGTGACCCGCGAGTACTACTTCAACGACCACGGCTCGCAGATCGACCGCTTCTCCCACTCCCTCTACGCCCGCGCGACGGGCCGCGAGGTGCCCGAGGATGGCTACGGCGGCCAGTACATCGCTGATATCGCCGACCAGGTCCGCGCCGACGCGTGCGCCGCCGGCGAGCCCGACCCGATCAGCCTGCCCGAGGACGAGGCCATCGAGGTCTTCCGCGCTCGCGGCGTCGAGCTCATGTTCGGTGAAATCAAGGAGCGCCTGCACTCTTTCCGTGCCGACTTCGACGTCTTCTTCCACGAGGACTCCCTGCACAACTCTGGTGCGGTCGCCGAGGCGATCGAGCGCCTGCGTGAGCGCGGCGAGATCTTCGACGAGGGGGGCGCGGTGTGGCTGCGCACGACCACCTACGGCGATGACAAGGACCGTGTCCTCATTAAGTCGGACGGACAGGCCGCGTACTTCGCGGGCGACGTCGCCTACTACCTGAACAAGCGTGAACGCGGCGCGGACGTCGCGATCTACCTGTTGGGCGCCGACCACCACGGCTACATCGGCCGCATGATGGCCATGTGCGCCGCCTTCGGCGACAAGCCGGGTGAGAATCTGCAGATCCTCATCGGCCAGCTCGTCAACCTGGTCAAGGACGGCGAGCCCGTGCGTATGTCTAAGCGCGCTGGCACGATCGTCACTCTGGATGACCTGGTCGACGCCGTGGGCGTGGACGCCGCGCGCTACGCGCTCGTGCGCGTCTCGATGGATACCCAGGTCGACATCGACCTGAACCTGCTCTCTCAGCACTCCAACGACAACCCGGTGTACTACGTGCAGTACGCGCACGTGCGCACCTGCAACGTTGCGCGTAACGCGGCCACGCACGGCGTCACCCGCGACGCCGGCTTCGACCCTGCTGCCCTCGACACCGACGCGGACGAGGCCCTGCTGGCGGCCCTCGCTCAGTTCCCGGCCCAGGTCGCCCAGGCCACCGAGCTGCGCGAGCCGCACCGCATCGCCCGTTACCTGGAGTCCCTGGCCGCCACCTACCACACCTGGTACGGCCAGTGCCGCGTGACGCCGCGCGGTGACGACCCGGTCGAGCCCGGCCACGTCGCTCGCCTCTGGCTCAACGACGCGGTCACCCAGGTGCTGCGCACCGGCCTCGGCCTCCTCGGCGTGAGCGCCCCCGAGAGGATGTGACCCGGTGAGCGAGGCGGAGTTCCTGACCTGCCCGACCCCCGACGAGCGCCCCGACCTGTGGCCGTGGAGTGCGAGCCGGGAGGACGGCGTGCTGCGCGTGGGAGGCGTTGACCTGACCAGCGTCGCTGACGAGTTCGGCACGCCCACCTTCGTGCTCGACGTCGAGGCCATGCGCGGGCGCGCCCGCGTGTGGGCCAGCGCGATGGCCGAGGAGTTCTGGGACGGCTACGGCATGAACGGCGGCGACGCCTTCTACGCCGGCAAGGCCTTCCTGAGCGCCGACGTCGCGCGCCTCGTCGCGGCCGAGGGGCTGGGCATCGACACCGCCTCGCTCGGCGAGCTGACCCTCGCACTGCGCGCCGGGGTGGATCCCGACCGCATCGGCCTGCACGGCAACAACAAGTCCGACGCGGAGATCCGCCTCGCCCTCGAGGCCGGAATCCACCGCATCTTCATCGACTCGATGGACGAGGTCCACCAGATCGAGCGCATCGCCGCCGCTCTCGGAGTGGTTGCGCCCGTCATGGTGCGCCTGAAGTCCGGCATCCACGCGGGCGGCAACGAGTACATCGCGACCGCCCACGAGGACCAGAAGTTCGGCCTGTCCCTGGCCACCGGCCAAGCCTACGAGGCCGTGGCTGCGATCAAGGACGCGCCCCACCTGGACTTCCGGGGCCTGCACAGCCACATCGGCTCCCAGATTTTTGGGACCGAGGCCTTCGCCGAGGCCGCGCGCATCGTCATCGACTTTGCGGCGCTCCTCAAGGCCGAGCTGGATCTCGACGTTCCCGCCATCGACCTGGGCGGCGGTGTGGGTATCGCCTACACGGGCCAGGATCCGGTCCCGACCTCGCCGGTCGAGGTCGCCCGTGCGCTGGCCACCGTGGTGCGCGAGCGCTGCGCCCACCACGGCCTGCCCATCCCGCACGTGTCCGTTGAGCCTGGCCGCTCGATCGCCGGTCCCTCGATGGTCATGCTCTACCGCGTGGGCGTCGTCAAGGACATTTCCCTGGAAGACGGGGGAGTGCGCCGCTACGTGGCGATCGACGGCGGCATGTCGGATAACATCCGCCCGGTCCTCTACGACGCTGCCTACACGGCGACGCTCGCCAACCGCGACCCAGCCGAGGCCTCGTCCCTGGCGCGCTGCCGCATCGTCGGCAAGCATTGCGAGAGCGGCGACATCATCATCCGTGACATCGACCTGCCGGCCGACATCGCGGGCGGCGACCTGCTGGCCGTGCCCGCCGTCGGGGCGTACGGATACTCGATGGCGTCGAACTACAACATGTTGACGAAGCCCGGCGTCCTGGCCGTCGAGGACGGATCCGCCCGCTGGTTCATCCGCCCGCAGACGGTGGATCACTTGCTTGCCCTCGACGCAGGCCTGGAGTGACTGTCGGCCTGTAATAGGCAGAGCAGACGGGGAGTGCCTACGGGCGCTCCCCGTCTCTGTTGTTTCCGTGTTCGCCCTCTGCTCCCGCGCTGAGGCGATGCTTCCTCAGCAATGTCGCACGTAATTCCCCTCCGTCTATTTCAAATTTTGAAATCGCATCGTTGGAATTGCAACGTTTGCGGGCTACTCAAATACTGACCAGGGGGAAATTACGTGCGAGATTAGGGTTGCCTACGTTTTGTTGTTACTGGCAAACCCTAGGATGATTGTTGCTACCCAACGCAGTCATGCTCCACCGAGTCACAATCGAAAGTCGAGGAACAATGCGCCGCACTGCCGCACGCATCGGAGTCGTCGCCGCGCTCGCCCTGTCCATGGGCGTCGCGACGGTGGTTGCTCCGCCCGCACACGCCGAGGACGCGACCGGCCTCATCTCCCCGGTTCGCGCCAACGACGACGAGATGAACTACGCGATCAACCTGGCCCCCGGTGCAAGCGCCGCCGACCTGGAGCGCGCGATCGCCCTGGTCCCGGGAGCCAAGGGCGCGGCCCTGGCCTCGTACCCGCAGATCGGCACCTTCTTCGCCCAGAGCGCCACGCCCTCGTTCGCCCCCGATCTGGCCGCCAAGCTGAAGGACGCCGGAATTCCCGTCCACTCGATCGGCCCGACCCGCACCCAGGGCGTGCTCTACTACGAGCGCGTTACCCTGCCCACTGACGAGGCCGGGGACGCTCCCGCTGAGGCGCCCGCAGATGCGGCGGGTACCGGCCTGGCCGCCATGCGTGATGAGACCGCCACGGAGGCGGCCACCGAAGAGATCTTCAACTGGGGTGCGCAGACCATGCACGCGCGCGAGGCCGGTCAGGTTGACGTGGAGCGCGCGCCCGTGACCGTCGCCGTCGTCGACTCCGGCGTGGAGGACACCCACCCCGACCTGGCGGGCCGCGTGGACACGGAGCGCTCCGTAAAGTGTTCGGTGAACGGCGTGGCGACGCAGGACTTCTACGGCTGGCGCGACGAGTTCTACCACGGCACGCATGTGGCGGGCATTATCGCCGCCAACCACAACGACATCGGCATTGACGGTATCGCCCCCGAGTCGACGATCGTGGCCATCCAGGCGACCAACGATAATCGCCTGATCTACCCCGAGTACGTGACCTGCGCGTTCATGTGGGCCGCCGATCACGGCGTGGACATCGTGAACAACTCCTACTCGATGGACCCGTGGGTGTACTGGAGCCCGACGGATCCGGAGCAGGCTGCGGGCCTGGAGGCCGCGACGCGCTCGATCAAGTACGCGCAGGGCAAGGGCCTGGCGGTCATCGCCGCCGCCGGTAACGAGGGGGTGAGCATCGACAATCCCACGATCGATAACGGTTCTCCCACAGATGCCGCCACGCCGACCAAGGGACGCAACGTCGAGGGGAGTATCCGCGTGCCCTCCATGATCGACGGCGTCGCGCAGGTTAGCGCGGTCATGCAGGCCTACAATGTTCGCCCCGGCCTGTCGCTGGCGCGCGCCGACTTCTCGAACTACGGCACGACGATTGATTTTGCGGCTCCCGGCGACCAGATTTACTCGACCGCGACGCAGCTGTTCTACCTGAGCGGGTACGCGGTCGCGGACGGCACGTCGATGGCGACCCCGCACGTGTCGGGCGTTGCCGCGCTGATTAAGTCCGTGCACCCGGAGCTGACGGGTGATCAGGTGATCGAGCTGATGAAGAAGCAGGCGGCGGGCAACTACGGTGAGCTCAACGCTCCGTGGGATGGCAAGGAGTACCGCGGTGTGGGTCTACCGGACGCGCTGGATGCGGTCCTGAAGGATCAGCCGCGCCCCGTGGTCGGCCAGATCGAGTATTCGACGGATGGCGCTGTGTGGGCGCCGCTGGATGGCCAGGAGATCTCCGGTTCTGTGTCGGTGCGCGCGACGGTGAGTGGCGCGGTGACGTCGGCACGTCTGCTGGTGGGTGGCCAGGAGCTCGCGACGGGCACCCCGGTGGACGGTGTCGTGAGCCTTCGGGCCGACGGCGTGGATGTCTCCTCGGTGTCGGGCCCGCACAACGTGACGGTCGAGGCCTCGGGCCGCAACTCGGACCCGCGCGCCGACGATGACGTGACCGTCTCGGCTCCGTTCAGCGTTGCCGGCGCCAGCGAGGATCCGAACGAGGCCGTGGCCGGCGAGTGGAAGTCCGATGCCTTGGGCTGGTGGTGGCGCAAGGCCGACGGCTCCTACCCCTCCTCGCAGGCGCTGCGCATTGACGGGAAGACCTACCGATTCGACGAGCGCGGCTACATGGTGACCGGCTGGGCGACGGTGGACGGCCAGTGGAGCTACTACAAGCCGTCGGGCGAGCAGGCCTTCGGCTGGGAGAACGTGGGCGGCACCTGGTACTACCTGGATCCGGCGACCGGTGCCATGGCCTCGGGCTGGCTGAACCTGGACGGCACGTGGTTCCGCCTGGACGCCTCGGGCGCGATGCGCACGGGATGGCTCAAGGAAGGTTCGTCCTGGTACTACCTGCAGCCCTCGGGCGCGATGGCGACCGGCTGGGTCAAGGACGGCGCGTACTGGTACTACCTGGATGAGGGCGGCGTCATGGTGACGGGCGACCGAGTGATCGACGGCGTTGCCTACACCTTCGATTCGTCGGGTCGTATGCGTTAGCGGCCGGTGGCGGGGCTCGGGATGGGCACTCCCGGGGCTGACAGTACCGGCCGTGGAGGGGTCGCGCAGGCGCGCGGCCCCTCCACTGTCATGCTCGAGATCGCGCAGGTGGTGCCCGATTTCAGCGCAGATGAATTGTCAGACCTGTCAAACTCTAGGAAGATGGTCCTGCGCGTGCACGTGGTCGTGCGCGCGTTAGCGACAACTGAAAGTTGAGGAACCATGCGCCGCAACGTTGCACGCATCGGGCTCGTCGCCGTCCTCGCCCTGTCCATGGGCACAGCGACGGCGACCGCACCACCAGCCCGAGCCAATGAACCCACCTCCCTCGTTTCCCCCGCACGAAGCAGCGCGGGCCTCATGAACTACGCGATTAACCTGAGTCCGGGCTCCAGTCCCGCTGACCTGGAGCGCGCCCTCGCCCAGGTTCCGGGAGCAAACGGCGCAGCCCTGGCCTCGTATGCGCAGATCGGGACCTTCTTCGCCCAGAGTGAGTCGGCCTCGTTCGCTCCCGACTTGGCCGAGGCCTTGGCGGGCGCCGGGATCACAGTGCACTCGATTGGACCGACCCGCGTGGCCCCCGTGCCCGAGGGCGAGCGCGTCGAGATGGCTGACCCAGGTGAGGATCCCGCGCCGCAGCCCGCGCCGAAGCCCGCGCAATCTGGAGACACCGCGGGCCAGAGCGGCGCTCAGTCGGGCGGCCACTCCGGCGGCGTGCACAGCGCTCGCGGCCAGGCGGTCAGCGCGGCCGATGGGGCGGAAGAGGTCTCGAATTGGGGAGCTGCGGCCATGAGCGCCGCCGATGCGGCGGCCGTGCCCGTCGCGCATGCCCCCGTGACCGTCGGCGTTATCGACACGGGTATCGACGACATGCACCCCGACCTGGCTGGGCGCGTCGATCAGACCCGCTCCGTGTCGTGCGCGGCCAACGGCATCGCCTCCCAGGCGTACGGGGGTTGGCGTGACGACTACTTCCACGGCACGCACGTCGCCGGCATCATCGCTGCGAAGCACAACGGCGTCGGCATCGACGGTATCGCGCCGGACGCGACCCTCGTGTCGATCAAGGCCGCTAACTCCGAGCAGCTGATCTACCCCGAGTACGTGACCTGCGGATTCATGTGGGCGGCGGGACACGGCGTGGACATCGTGAACAACTCCTACTCGATGGACCCGTGGATGTACTGGAGCCCGACCGACCCCGAGCAGGCCGCGGGACTGGAGGCGGCGTCGCGCTCGATCGCCTACGCGCAGGGCAAGGGCCTGGCCGTCATCGCGTCGGCAGGCAATGAGGGGACGGACAACGACCATCCGACGACCGACTCCGGCTCGCCGACCGACGTGGACACGCCCATCAAGGACCGTCCCGTCGCGGGTTCCATCCGCGTGCCCGGCCAGGTCGCGGGCGTGAGTCAGGTCAGCGCGGTCAAGCGGGTCGACCCCGAGACCAAGCCCGAGTGGACGACGCTCGCGCGCGCTGACTTCTCCAACTACGGTAAGACCGTCGATTTCGCGGCCCCCGGCGAGGACATCTACTCGACCGTGCCGCTCGCCCTGTTCCCCAGTGGCTACGCAAAGACGAGCGGCACGTCCATGGCGACGCCCCACATGACGGGCATCGCCGCGCTCATGAAGGCCACGCACCCGAGCTTCACGGGCACGCAGATCATCGATCTGATGCGCAAGCAGGCCGCCATCGACTACACGCGCCTGGATGCGCCCGCCGACGGCAAGGAATACCGGGGCTACGGCTTCATCAACGCGCTGACCACGATGCGTCGCGACCAGATGCAGCCGACCGTGAACACCCTCGAATACCGCGTCGGCAAGGGAGAGTGGAAGAGCCTCGACGGCGCGGTCCTGCCCGCCGACCCGGTCACCTTCTACGCGGCGGCGGCCGCCCCCATCAGCCACCTGCACATGGATGTCGCGGGCCTGACCAGCGTCGACCGCGACGGCTCGGGCACGTACAACGCGCCCGACTTAAGCGTGTCCGCCGAGAACGTGGACCTCAGCTCGCTGGTGCCCGAAGGGGTCGACTCGGTGAGCGCCCGCATCCAGGTCAGCGCCACAGGCATCAACTTCGACCGCCAGGCCGACGACGACACGAGCCGCGAGGCGAGAGTCACGGTGTCGCGCGATCCCGCCGTCGTCCCCCAGCCCGAACCCGATCCGGGCACCGGCGAGGCTCCTCTTCCCGGAACGGCCACGGCCGGAATCACCGCCCCCGCCCGCGCCACCGAGCAGCTGCCCGCCAACTACGCGGTCAACCTGCCTAAGAACACGGATAAGGCCACCTTCGAGCGCGCCGCAGCCCAGGCCTCGTTCAAGGGAGGCCTAGTCCTGGCGCGCTACCCGCAGTTCGGAACGTTCTTCGTCCAGTCGGCTTCCCCGACGTTCTCGCCCGACCTGGGAGAGGCGCTGATCAAGGAGGGCATCAGCTACGACTCGATTGGCCCGACCCGCCAGGCGCCCGTCGGCGGTAACGAGGCCGTGGTCCCCATCGACTATGCGACCCGCGTGGCCGCGGACAAGGCGATCGAGGCCGCTCCGAAGGCCGACGCCGCGCAGACGGGCGGCGCTCAGAGCGAGGACGAGGCCGGGGTGACGCCCGACCCGCAGACCTCCAACGGGTGGCACCTCCAGGCGCTGCGAGCCCTGGAAGCCCAGGACGTGGACGTCATGCGCGCGCCCGTGACGGTGGGAGTGATGGACCAGTCCATCGACGACACCGTGCCGGATCTGGCCGGTCAGGTCGACCACGCGAAGTCCGTGGCCTGCAACGTCAACGGCATCCCCAACCAGGATCCGGCGGCGTGGCGCTGGGACGACGCGACGCACGGCACGCACGTGGCCGGCTCGATCGCCGCGAAGCACGACGGCGTGGGCGTGGACGGGGTCAACCCGACGCTGACGATCGCCGCGATCAACGTGGCCTCGCGCAACGGCGGCTACTTCTACCCCGAGTACATTGCCTGCGGCTTCGTGTGGGCCGCCGAGCACGACATTTCGGTGACGAACGGCTCCTACTACGTCAACCCGTGGAAGTACTGGATGCCGAACGATCCCGAGCAAGCCGCCGGCCTGGAGGCTGTCCAGCGCGCCGCCGACTACGCGACGTCGAAGGACGTCATCAACGTGGTGGCCGCCGGCAACTGGACGACGGACCTGGACAACCCGCCGGCCACCGACGACTCGTCGCCGGGCGACACGTGGGGCGCTTTCGAGCGCGACGTGACGGGAGGCGTCTACCTGCCGTCGATGATGCGCGGCACCCTCGCGGTGTCGGCTCTGCAGCTGCCCGACGGCGCGGACCCCGCGACCGGCGTGCTGGAGCCGACGTCCTGGTCGAACTGGGGCGCGACCAGCATCGACTTTGCGGCGCCCGGCGCGAAGATCTACGCGCCGCTGACGAGTTGGTACGTCAAGGCCTACGGGAACCTGTACGGAACCTCGCAGGCGTCGCCGCTGGCGGCGGCCGTGATCGCGACGCTGCGCCAGGTGCATCCCGAGATGAACTCCTCGGAGATCATTGCGTTGGCGAAGAAACAGGCGGGTGCGCCCGAGAATTGGGACCGCCTGGCCGCGCCCGTGGAGGGGCGGGAGTACCGTGGCGCGGGCCTGCCCAACGCCCTGGATGCCGTGCTCAAGGACCAGCCTGCGCCGGTGATCGGCACGGTTGAGTACTCGACGGATGGGGTCGCGTGGAAGCCGCTGGCGGGCGAATCTGTCGCGGGGCGTGTATTGGTGCGCGTGACGGTGACCGGTCCGGTGACTTCCGCGCGACTCCTCGTCGGTGAGCGCGAAGTCGCGACCGGCGTGGGCAATGGAGCCTTCGAGGGTAACTCGGTGACGCTGCAGGCCGACGGCGTGGATGTGTCGCATCCGCAGGGCGTGGGCCGCTTCGCGGGGGCTGCGACCGTGACTGTCGAGGCCTCCGGGCGCAACGCTGATCCGCGGGCCGACGACGACGTGACAGCGCACGTTCCCTTCACGGTCAGCCCCGATCACGTTGGGCCCGACGAGGCCCGGGCTGGGCGCTGGGTGTCCGGCACCTTCGGCTGGTGGTGGCGTTACGAGGATGGGACCTACCCGACCTCGACGCAGCTGCGCATCGACGGGGCGATTTACCGCTTCAACGCACGCGGGTACATGGTGACCGGCTGGGTCAGCGAGGGCGGCGAGTGGTTCTACTACGGGCCCTCGGGCGGACAGGCCTCCGGCTGGGTTCGCGTACACGGCACGTGGTACTACCTGGACCCCATCAGCGGAGCGATGGCGAGCGGCTGGATGAAGGTGCAGGGCGCCTGGTACTACCTGTCGTCCTCGGGCGCGATGCGTACCGGCTGGGTGCGCGACGGATCCTCGTGGTATTACCTGACCTCCTCGGGGTCCCTGGCCACCGGCTGGCAGCGCGTGGGCTCCAGCTGGTACTACCTTTCGCCTGACGGCGGTGCAATGGTCACCGGCTGGCTGAAGGACGGCGGATCCTGGTTCTACCTCTCCTCCTCCGGGGCGATGGTGACCGGGGCGCGCTGGATCGACGGCACGCGCTACGTGTTCGACGACGATGGGAGGCTGATGCCGTAGTCGCCTGCCGCTCCGAATCGGCCCGCATGATCGGGGTGGATTCCGGCTGAATGTGGGGGCCGCGCACGATGTCGCGTGCGCGGCCCCCTGTTTCACGCGGATTTGCCGTGAAACAAACGCAGAAGCAGCCCTCGCCGCTCATATTCCGTTCCTACGTTCGTAATTTCGTGCATACACTGATATGTGTGCGAATGAGTGGCTTTGCTGGTAACGCGAGCGGTGCTCGCAGAGGTTGGTTTAAGGAGGTAACGATGGCGACGTATACGTCAGCTGATGGTGCGACGTTCACTGATGAGGATCTGGAACGTTGGGGGAACGAGGCTGAGAACGGTGTTCCTTACGACGGGAAGCATCTTGGTTCGTCTGTGGCAGGCCGCCCGATTAGTGTCGGTGTTGGTGCTAAGCCGTTCACCCTCCGCCTTGATCGTTCTCGCCGCGCGAAGCTTGCTGAGGTGGCTCAGGAGCGAGGTACGACGCCGTCGCAGCTCGTGCGCGATTTGATTGATTCGCTCGAGTAGGAGAGCGTGGTCTTAGGTCGAGCATTTGTTCGTGCAGGTTCCGCTGGTGGAGGTTCGGCGGCTTTGTTTTACAAGGAGTCAAATGAACGATCATCTCATTCATGAGAATGCTGTCAGCGATGAACAGATACAGGCGTGGGCTGATGAGGCTGAGCGTGGCTACGACCTGACCAAGCTCCCGTCCCCCGCTCCCGGGCCGTCCCCTAGTAGGGAACGGCCCGGGCGTAGGCCTCACGGTGCGGTCGGACGAGGAGCCCCTCGATGCGATGATGCAATGCGCTTCCTCTGAAGGGGAATGACAGTCATCCTGACGCGATACATGCAGCGGTGCGAATAAGCGATCCGTTACCCCTTGCTCGCGGACGTGAAGCCCGCTTCCTCGGGCGTCGTGCCCAGGCGCATTGGGTGGGTTAGTGGCCTTGTTTTTCTTCCCAGGTGTCGGTGTTGTTGATAACCAGGTGGGACAGCGGGAACTTGCCCGTGGTCTCGGTGGTGGTGACCAGGCCGTTGATGGTCTGGGTCTCCCCGGTGAAGGGGTTGGTGGCTGTTCCGCTCCACGTGGTGGTCAGCGTGATCTCCCTGTCCTCATGCGGGTATGGGCCATCGAGCATGGACCGCCATCCCTGGGGCGGGGTGTAGTAGTGGCGGATCAACCTCGGGTCGGTGTTGAGATCCATTCCGTCTTGCCACACCGAACCCGTGGACGTGGTGACCAGGTTCGGGGTCCCATCACCCCAACTCCACTCATAACTCGTGGCCGTGAGGGTGATCGTGATGTCGTGGCCCAGAAGGTTGATGACGTGGGTCTGGGTGGGACTGGTGACCGCAACGATGGAGGGAATGAACTTGTTCGTGTATGAGACGCCCAGCGGCCGTTTGTACAACCCAGCCCCGTTAGCATGTATGACAGCAGCAGCACCGTAGAGAATCTCCTCTGTGGTGGGAATCTTTTGAGCTGGCGGATTCTCATTGTGAGTGGCTGGTGGATAGCCACACACAATCATCTGATTCTCAATTGGTGACATCGTGTCGAGCGTGGCTATTGCGCAATGCTCCCAATCGATCGTTGAGCCAGTGTGTAACTCATACTCGGCCTGGGTAGTTGTGAGAACCCCCTCGTCCACGTGCGTTGAATTCGATGAAGAATCGAATTCGTTGCGAACTTGTTGTACTGCCTGCGCTAAAGCTACCGCGACACTCGTTCCGCTAGCTTCGGCCTCGAATAGTGAAGAATCAAATGGCTCGTCGGCCGCATTCACACCTGATGACAACAGCGTCATCGTCAGAACCGTGCTGGTCAGCAGTGAAGCGGTGAGCCGTTCAGGGTTATTGACGAACATCAGGATTCTCTGAACCGCCTTGGATGGCAATCCACCTGCCATCTTGCCACGTCATCAGCAGAGCAAATACTAATGATCGTTCCCCTGTAGAAGAAATAACCTTCTGGCCTTTGCAACTCGTGCCATCTGATGTCGTGGTGAGAAGGACGACGAGCACTGAATTGGGTGGCACATCATTGCCATTAGGACGTTGCGGCTCGACGCGCAGAATGTGATTGACACTTATTCGACTATCGTACGTCCAGCCGTCGGAGTACACGGAATTTATGTCAGATATAAACTTGTTTCGAAAGCTGTCATTAGGGTCCGACACGCTTTCAAAGAGTTGTGTGTCTCCGGTGTTCCATGCGTAGGCGAGCGTGTCGAGGAGGTATTCGGCGGCGAGTTCTGCGCCGCGTTCGGTGTTTTCTTTGGCTTCTTCGGGTAGTTCTGGTTGGGTGTAGGTCGAGGCTGCGTGCTCGGCAGGACGCACGAGAACTCCGTCGGGTCCGATCTCGTAGCCACCCGACATGGCAGGTTCGCTCGATGCGGACGGCGAAGGTCGAGCAGCGGGGGTAGTCGTCGCCGCAACGGTGGGCTTTTCACCCCAGGCGTGCCACCAGCCGTAAGCAACACCGTTGATGTAGAGCGAGTAGGAGCCGCCAATGAACAAGAACACGACGGCAACGCGGATCCCCCAATCCACGGCGTCAGCGTCCATCCACGCACGAAAACGAGCCTTAGCTCCCTTGGGTCGGTTGCGCTTCACATCAGCCCGATAATCACTCCACCGCTCCCACAGCGTGTACCTGCGCGGGGCGGACTCGCGGCGGAACTGCTCCTCGTCCTCCTCTGTCACAGGACGTTCAGATAGGGGTGGGACCATCATGATGCATACACCTCTCCTGTGAGGTCTCCTCCTGGGCGCTTCCGACACTGGAAGCACTTCCTATTCCCATCAGATTACGCGCAGAACCGACACGAAACACCAAGAATATGCAGTAAGCACCACAGCACGTTCTCCCACCCAACCCGCACAAACGTGCACCAGGCAGACCAACCCCGCCCCGACCTCGTCAAACAACAAACGCACACGCACTGGCAGCCAACGGGCCCACTGTCAAGGCCGACCACCAAACGGACACAACGCCGACGGTAGGCGGGGACGCGGAGAACTCGCGCTGAGAGGCTAGAGCCGTCGAAGACGCCGCGAGAGGTGCAACGTGCGGGGGCCGCGCACTGAAGAAGATGTGCGCGGCCCCCGCCAGCAAGAATTGCCCCACAGAGGGGCTCATCCGTCAAGGACACCTATCGTTGATCCGCAGCCACGAACCCCGCTTCCTCGGGCGTCGTGCCCAGGCGCGCGGCGATGAGCTCCTTGTCCTCGTCGGACGCGAGGTCACGCACCCACGAGGCGTAGGTGGCCTCGTCGGCGTGGACCTCCTGCGTGAGCGGGTTGCGCCGCTTGGACACGATCGTGCGCACGTGCGCGGCGAACACCCACACGTTTGCGATCAGCGCCGCCGCCGAGAGGATGAGCATCGCCCAGGGGTTGTGGGCGCTGCGGTGGGCGAACATTGAATCGTGCATGAAGTGCGGGAACGTGAGCACGACTCCCGACCACAGCGTGAGCGTGTACGCCCGGTATTGGATCCACGCGCCTCGCCCGAACTTCATGAGCGCGGGGATCGTGCACGCGGCCAGCAGCGCCACGCCCGAGTACCACGCCCGGTCCGCCAGGCAGTTGTACACGTAGGCGAGGTTCCACAGGTCGTAGGCGATGATCCACCCGATCGTCAGGTCGCCCCAGATGAGGGCGCGCTCCTTGCCCTTGGACACGAAGATCCCGACCCACCCGGAGATCGCGAGCAGGTTCAAGATGCCCGCAATGCCGTTCATGATGTTCCACGGCCCGCCCCACGTGACCATCCCCTGCGAGGGATCCACCCCGTGGATCCCGTAGCACTGGAAGTCGCGCACCACGGCCTCGGCGATGTTGATCGCGAGGATCGCGGGCGGGATGATCAGGTACCAGCGGTTGTAGCGCAGCTTGGGGAAGACCTGGAGGGCGACGAGGCACAGGGACCCCGCCAGCGCCGAGTACTGTTTCACGATCGGGAACCAGCCCGCCGAGGCCGTCCCCGCCGTCGAGTGCGGCCACCAGAAGATGGTCAGGGCGATGGGGACGACCACGAAGAGCGCGAGGACCACCCACATGTTGCGCTGGGCCAGCCACGCCGCGCCCGCGAGGAGGGCGACGACGAGGAGGAGCATCGCGTAGTCCCACCACTGGCCGACCTCGAAGAAGAAGAGCGTCGGGTAGTCCGGGGGAGTGATGCCACCCATCAGTGCTGCTCCTTCCCCCAATTGGGCAGGTAGGTGCGTTCCATCTTCTGGCGGATCTGCTCCTCCCAGGAGAAGGTGGGCTCACGCCAGCCGTCGAAGTAGGAGGCGTCGACCTCGCCCGCCCACGGGCTGTCCGCGCCGGTCGGCGGCCACGACGGGTCGTCGGTGACGGGTGGGCGGATCTCGGCGACGGCCGGAGCGGACCTGCCATAGCGGAACCACTGGGTGAAGGTCTCCTCAAACAGGGGAGTGCCGTCGTAGCGCCCGGCGGGCGTGCCCGAGTTGAAGAAGCGCCCGCCCAGCATGCCGCGCATGAAGCGGCCCGTCAGGTGCTGCTTCTTCTTGAACTCGAGGACGCGCTTGACGTAGAGGTTTTGCAGGTGGGTCATGCACCCGCCGATGAACTCGATGTTGATCCAGTTCAGGGCCTTCATAGCGGGGGAGGCGGGCTCGTAGCCGATGCGCCAGTGGTTGATCAGGCGCGTGCGCCCGCCCGACAGGGGCACCATGTAGAAGCACCAGGCGGCCGCGAAGTTCGTCATCCCGGGGAAGCGGAACGCGTAGGAGCCGGGCGCCTTGGGCGGGTTCTTCGTGTCGACCCACTGGACCATGTACTTGCCGGGCACGACGTCCGCCCACTCCATCGACATGCCGTGGAAGTCGAAGGCCGCGATGTCGCCGGGCACCATCGAGTCGGGCTGCTGGAACTCCTCCTGGATCTCGTAGGAGTTGAAGAACGGCAGGCGCGCGAAGATGCGCTCGAGGAACTCCGAGGAGAAGGACCCGGACTTTTCCGCGCCGATCTGCTTGAAAAGGCGCCACACCGCGTAGGCGGGCGCGTCGATCGTGATCGCGTAGGTCGAAGAGTAGCCGTTGTCGTAGTTGGCGTCGATGAGGTCATCGCCCGGGTAGTGCCAGGCCTGCTCCTCGGGCGTGGCCTTGCCGCTCAGCTGGCTGAAGGCGTACATGCCGCCCAGGAGCGCGGCGCTCCCGGCCAGGGCGGCACCGCAGAGGGTACGACGGGATAGGCGTGTCATGGGTCCTCCTCCTTGAGGAAATTGACGAGGGGCGCCCGCGCTGGTGCGGACCTTGGGGGAGCCCCAGCGCGTTATGGGATTCCACGGTGAACCCCGCACACTAGGTTAGTGTTTGGGACTATGATAGCCGACAACTATTAGCCCGGTTGTGCGTTCGAAGGAGAATGCCGTGGACTCGCTCTTCCTGTGGGAGCTGGGAACTCCCAAGGTCTCTCTCATCTGGCTGCTGGTGCTCGCCGCCCAGATCGCCGTCGCGGAAATCAATCGCCGGTGGAACTGGACCATCTTCGCCGTGTGGACCGTGGGCGGCATCGCCCTCATGCCCTACGCGTGGATCCACGGGACGCCCATGGTGGGCTGGTTCCCGTTCGGCAAGTACGCGATCATGATCCTCACCGCCACCATGACGGGCACGGTCCTGGTGTACGCGAAGCGCAACCCCGTCAAGGCGCACAAGTACGCGATCTGGCTGGGCGTGGCCCTGTGGATCGGTCTGGCCGTCAACATCATGGAGGCCAACATCCGTGACCTGACGATCTACTTCAACGCGGATGCGTACTACGCGTGCGGCGCCGACTGGCAGTGCCTGAAGGGCGTCAACGACGCGCACACTATCGACATGATCGCCGGCCTGCCCGAGGCGCGCGGCGTCACCGCCGAGCTGCACTCCGCCCAGTGGTACCAGGAGGTCGCTGCCAATCTGGCCGAGCGCCACGTGGGCATCGACCCGGAGACGGGCTTCCGCACGATCGGCGGCTACTGGAACCTCCTGTCCGCCGCCGCCGGCCTGCTCAACATCATCACGATCACGGGCCTGGGCAAGATCATCGTGACCTCGCCCGGCAAGCGCTCCGTGCGAGGCCTCATCTGGGTGGACATGGTGTGGCCGTGGGTGATCGCCTACGACCTGTGGAACCACGCGTTCTTGTACAACTCGCTGGCCGACTACACGTGGTACTGCACGCTCGCCCTGCTGCTCGCCTGCACGATCCCCGCGTTCACGTGGGCGAAGGGGCAGTGGATCTGGTTCCGCTGCTTCACCCTGGTCTTCTGGATCTCCATGAACACCCTCCTGCCCGAGGTCTTGGTCCCTCCCTCGGACATCTTCAACTTCGCGACCATGGACCCGCGCGCGAACATCGCGTGCGCGGTGGCCGCGCTCGCGGCCAACGTCGCGCTGTTCGCCTACTGGCTGTACAAGATCGTGGTGTACAAGCGGAATCCGATCACGGGTGTCCTGTACTGCGAGCTGGGCGAGTTCCGCACCATCGTGCGCGAACACTGCGATGACAAGGACAAGTACTTCCTCGTCGACCGCATCCCCGAGACGCCCGAGGAGCTCGGCTTCGAGCCCGACTCGCCCATCCTGCCGGCCGACGGCTACCGTGCGTGGATGCCGTGGTGGAAGGGTGAGGACCGCCGTCACCCCTCCAAGCGGACGGCGCGTTCGCGGGAGTAGCCCTCCCTGCGCGGTCATCATCGACGAGGCCTCCCCGGGCGTTTTCGGGGAGGCCTCGTTCGTGCGTGTGCGAGGCCTGGGCCGCCTCCGCGGGCAGTGTGTCGTGCGGGGGAGGGCATGGGATATAGGAGGACAGTAGGCGGTGTCAAGCAGGTGCAGATGCTTATATGGCATATGGTCATGGTTTGGGTGTTTATGTTTTGGCATGTGGTGATTGTGTGAGAATTATGCATGTAATTATTTGGCTTGTATTTCGGCGTAAACACTTGTATGTGGATGACTTGCCCCTGTGATTTGTGTGTATTGACAAACCTGTGGATCATGGTTACTGCGTGGACGAAGTTGTCCGCGCGCAGTGACAATCGAAAGTCGAGGAACTATGCGCCGCACTATCGCACGCATCGGCCTCGCCGCGGCCCTCGCTCTATCGATGAGCATGGCCACGGCGACCGCCCCGCCCACCAGCGCCGACGACAACGTCGGCTTGGTCGCGCCCGCCAGATCCAGCGCGGGCCTCATGAACTACGCCATCAACCTCGATCCCAACGCCGGTGAGAGCGAGATGGCCACTGCTATCGACCTGATTCCCACCGTCGGTGGGATTCTCATGACGGACTACCCACAGTTGGGCACCCTTTTCGCCCAAAGTGAGTCGGCCTCGTTCGCGCCCGACCTGGCTGCCGCCCTGGCGAAGGCCGGGGTGAGCGTCCATTCGATTGGTCCGACCCGCGTCGCCGCGGTGCCTGACATCGAGCGGTTCACGAACCCGCTTCCGCCCCCGGATGCCGCGCCCGACGCCGCCGCGCCTGACGCCGCCGCGCCCGCGGACGCCCCAGACGTGGATGCTGCCCCGACGATCCCCGGCCCGAACAGTCCCGTTGCCTCGTCCGGCACGAACTGGGGCGCCGAGGCCATGGGCGCCAAGGAAGCCGCCGCCGTCTCCGTGACGCGCGCCCCGGTGACCGTGGGTGTCATCGACACCCGCATTGACGACGCTCAGCCCGACCTGGTCGGGCGCGTTGATACGAGTCGGTCCGTCTCCTGCGCCGTCAACGGCGTCGCGAGCCCGGTTGAGGGTCCGATGGAGGGCGGACCTGCCCACGGCACGCACATCGCCGGCATTATCGCCGCCAACCACAACGACATCGGCATGGACGGTATCGCGCCGGAGGCGACCCTCGTGTCGATCAAGGCCGTCAACGACAGAGACAAGCTGTACCCCGAGGCCCTCGTGTGCGCCTACGAGTGGGCCACCAGCCACGGGGTGGACATTATCCACAACTCCTTCCAGATGGACCCGTGGGTCTACTGGAACCCGACCGATCCCGAGCAGGCCGCTGGCCTGGAGGCCGCTGAGCGCGCCATTCACCGCGCCCAGTCGCGTGGGCTCGCGGTGATCGCCGCTGCCGGTGACCGAGGCGTTGACCTCGACCATCCGACGACGGACAATGACTCGCCCACTGACGCGACTCCCATTCCGAATCGCTCCGTCGAAGGGGCCCGGATGGTGCCCGCCATGGTCAGCGGCGTCGCCACCGTCGCCTCGGTCGGCAAGGCGGACTGGGACGACCACTCGCTGCGCGCGACGCTGACGCGCTCGGAGACGTCGAACTACGGCGCATCCGTTGACTTCGCGGCGCCGGGTGAGTCGATCTACTCGACCTACCCGAGTGGGCGCGTCCCCCAGATCTACGGATCCGCGTCGGGCACGGCCAAGGCCGCCGCACACGTTACGGGAGTCGCGGCCCTCGTGAAGTCGACGCACCCCATGCTGCCCGGGGAACAAATTATCGACATCATGCGCAAGCAGGCGGCCAGGGACTACGGGCGGCTCACAGCCCCGGCTGACGGCAAGGAATACCGCGGGTGGGGCTTCCCGGATGCGCTCGGCGCTGTGCTGCGTGACCAGGCCCAACCGCTGATTCGCGGCGTCCAATACCGCGTCGGCGACGGCGAATGGACGGACCTTCCGCGCGCGGTCCTGCCCGCCGAGGTCGTGCAGATGCGCGTGACAGCGCACGCGCCGGTGTCCTACCTGAACCTGGACATCCCGGGCGTCACCTCCGTGTCCACCGACTCGGAAGCGGGATACATTGCTGAGCCCCTGGTCCTGGACGCGGACTGGGTCGATCTGCGCTCTGTGATCCCCGACGGCCAGGAGTACGTGACCCTGCGGGCCGTCGTGTACGCCGAAGGCCTGAACTACGACAAGAACGCCGACGACGACGTCAGCGGCGAGATCGCCTTCACGGTCGCGCGCGACCCGAACGCCGTGCCCGACCCGGACCCGGCTCCCGGCCCCGGGGACGACCCCGTCCCCGGCGAGCCTGTCGCGCCCGGCATCATCTCGCCGGACCTGCCGATGCATCAGCTGCCCGCCAACTACGCCGTGAACCTGGCCGCGGGAACGGATGAGGTCACCTTCGAGCGCGCGGTCGCCAAGGCCTCGTCCATGGGAGCGCTCGTGCTCGCGCAGTACCCGGCCTTCGGTACGTTCTTCGTCCAGTCGGGCTCGCCCACCTTCGCGGGTGACCTGGGTGGGGAGCTGTCCGACGCGGGTATTTCCTTCCACTCGGTGGGGCCGACCCGCCAGGCGCCGGTGCTCGGTAACGAGGCCGTGCTGCCCGTCGAAACCGCCGGAGGACCCGCGGTCGCGAGCGGGGATACCCCTGCCCCGGCCGGGCAGTCGCCGGTGATCGTCGGCGGCGTCTTCCCTGATCCTCCCAGCGACAACCAATGGCACCTGAAGGCCATCGGCGCGCTGGACGCGCAGGGCGTGGACGTCATGCGCGCGCCCGTCACCGTCGGCGTCATGGCGGACGGCTTAGAGCACACGATTGTGGACATGTACGATCGCGTCGACTTCGACAAGTCCGTGTCCTGCAACGTCAACGGCGTCCCGCTGCGCGCACCCCAGGTGTGGGGCAAGGCGGGCGCGACGCTGGGCACCCAGATGGCCTCCGCGATCGCCGGACGCGGCGTCTCCAGCGGCGTACCCGGCGTGAACCCGACGCTGAGCGTCGCCGCCATCGACGTGGAGTCGCCCATCAACGGGCAGCATTACCCCGAGTACCTCGTGTGCGGCTACGTGTGGGCCGCCGATCATGGTATTTCGGTGACGACCACCTCCTACGCGGCGGACCCGTGGAAGTACTGGATGCCTCACGAACCCAACCAGGCTGCGGGGCGCGAGGCGATGCGGCGCGCCATCGACTACGCGGCGTCGAAGGACGTCATCAACGTGGTGGACGCGGGAAGCGGAGGCATTGACCTGGATAATCCGCCGATCAAGGACTCCTCGTCGCCCACCGATGCGTGGGCACCCTACGAGCGTGACTCGTGGAGCGGCCTGACCATCCCGAGCATGATGGACAACGTCGTGCCCGTGTCCAGCCTGCGCCTGGTGGACGGGCAGGACCCGGCGACGGGCATGCTCGAGCCCTCATTCACCACGAACTGGGGCAAGCAGACGGTCGCGTTCGCATCCCCCGGTGAGAACGTGTACACGTCGCAGACCTGGGACTTTGGGTCGTCGGGCGGTGTTGTGAAGAATTCGTCGATGGCCGCTCCCGTGGCCGCCGGCGTGATCGCGACAATGCGCCAGGTGCACCCCGAGATGGATTCTTCTCAGATTCTCGAGCTGGCTCGCAAGCAGGCTGGCGCTCCCGCGAATTGGGATCGCCTGTCCGCTCCCGAGGGCGAGCGCGAGTACCGGGGAGCGGGCCTGCTCAGCGCCTCGGACGCGGTGCTCAAGGACCAGGCGAAGCCCGTGGTCGGGGACGTCGAGTTCTCGGCCGACGGTTCGACGTGGGCGCCTCTGGCCGGGCAGAGCCTGTCCGGGCGCGTGTCCCTGCGCGTGACCGTGACCGGGCCCGTCACCTCGGCACGGTTGCTTGTCGGCGGCAAAGAGGTCGCGACCGGGCAGGGGAGCGGTGAGTTCTCCGGTCCCGGCGTGACGTTGCAGGCCGACGGCGTGGACCTGTCGCAGGCCGTTGCCGGTGGTTCCGGTGTTGGTGCCGCGTCCGTGACCGTTGAAGCGTTCGGGCGTAACTCCGATTCTCGCGCCGACGACGACGTCACCGTGTCCACCGCGTTCACGGTTGTGTCGGGGTCCGGTTCAGGTTCCGGTTCTGACGACTCTGACGTGGCCGAGGCCGGGGCTGGGCGCTGGATCACCAGTAGCCGGGGCACGTGGTGGCGTTACGACGATGGGACCTACCCGCGGAACGTGCGCCTGCGCATCGATGGGAAGGTGTATCGCTTCGATGCGCGCGGCTACGTGGTGACCGGCTGGTCCCGGGTGGACGGCAAGTGGTCCTACTACGGCGCCGACGGGGCGCAAGCCTTTGGCTGGACGCAGATCCGCGGCACCTGGTACTACCTGGATCCTTCCACGGGGTGGGTACACACCGGCTGGCTCAAGGACGGTGACCATTGGTACTACCTGACGCGCTCGGGAGCCATGGTGACGGGCGTGCGCTGGATTGACGGCACGCGCTACGTGTTCGATGCCGCGGGCCGGCTGCTGACGTAGGTGTCGGTATCCTGACGGATTCCGGGTGAGACAAAACGGGGCCGCGCACGAAAACTCGTGCGCGGCCCCGTTGCTATGCGTCTTATGACGTTCGGTGTTTTCTGGCTCCGAGGGGGGTGCGTGCTGTTCGGCGCGTGTTGTCTCGCGTCTGAATGCACCTGATGGCGCTCGGTGCTTTCTGACCGGCCTTGACCAGGACGTCGAAAACATCAAGGTATGGGGGTCTAAATGCACCTTATGGCGCCTGGGGCTTTCTGACTGGACGAGATCAACCGGACGACTTCCGATGTTACGTCGTCTTAATGCACCTTATGGCGCTCGGTGCTTTCTGGCTGACAGGGCGAAAAGGCTCGATTCCAGCTCAATATGTCTTAATGCACCTTTTGGCGCTCGATGCTTTCTGACCTGCCAAGCAGGTCGGGAAAATGGGCGACGATGCCTAGTCTCAATGCGCCTTTTGGCGCTCGGCGCTTTCTGACGTCCGTGAAGGTCCACGTGGACTACTCCGGCAAGAAGGCGTCTTAATGCGCCTTTTGGCGCTTGGTGCTTTCTGACCCTGTTCATCTTGATCGCATGCGCAATATGGTGGGCAAGTGTTAATGCATCTTTTGGCGCTCGGTGCTTTCTGACCTCATCGAACTCATCGCCTACAACGTTAGCGACGTTATGTCTTAATACACCTTTTGGCGCTCGGTGCTTTCTGACACCTGGGCGTGTACCACCGTATCAACCCGCTCAACGGCCAGTCTTAATGCACCTTTTGGCGCTCGGTGCTTTCTGACTTAGGGAGAACAAAGACGGCGAGATCAAAGACGCCGGTCTTAATGCACCTTTTGGCGCTCGGTGTTTTCTGACGTGGCGAGGAAGGAATCTGGCGGTAACGCCGATTACGAGTCTTAATGCACCTTTTGGCGCTCGGTGCTTTCTGACGCTGGGAGTTTCCTGTTATCAACCCTTGGTTTGTCGAAGTCTTAACGCACCTTTTGGCGCTCGGTGCTTTCTGACGAAAATGGCACACACGTTCAAGACCGACCCCTGGCAGTCTTAATGCACCTTTTGGCGCTCGGTGCTTTCTGACTCAAGACACTCGCCCTCCGTGAGGTTTCGCTTGTCCCGTCTTAATGCACCTTTCGGCGCTCGGTGCTTTCTGACTCCAGTGGTCGAGTTCCACTACTATGAAAAGGAAGAAAGGTCATAATGCACCTTTTGGCGCTCGGTGCTTTCTGACTGTTGATGTCATGCCTGGCATGTACGTTCACATGCCGAAGTCTTAATGCACCTTTTGGCGCTCGGTGCTTTCTGACTCGAGGTCAACCGAACCGCCGGAACCGTCTCTCTCGATCGTCTTAATGCGCCTTTTGACGCTCGGTGCTTTCTGACACAAATCAACGACGAACTTGCCAGCATCAAGAGCTACTAGTCTCAATGCACCTTTTGGCGCTCTGTGCTTTCTGACTGTGCAGGTGGTGGTCCCCAAGTGAGCCACCAGTTGTCTTAATGCACCTTTTGGCGCTCGGTGCTTTCTGACCCATTGATCGAACGCCAACGTTGCTCTCCATGTTGCGATGTCTTAATGCACCTTTTGGCGCTCGGTGCTTTCTGACGGGGTTGTTGTGGATTACATTAATTTGAGTGCGGATTGGTCTTAATCCACCTTTTGGCGCTCGGTGCTTTCTGACTGGTTGGCGCTCGCACTGGAAAACTCTCGCCAATATTGAGTCTCAATGCGCCTTTTGGTGCTCGGTGCTTTCTGACGCGCTGGGACAAGCAGGCGGAACGTCTGGATGACATCAGTCTTAATGCACCTTTTGGCGCTCGGTGCTTTCTGACCAGAGGCGCGCAACCTTGACGAGGTTGGCCTCGCCGTCTTAATGCACCTTTTGGCGCTCGGTGCTTTCTGACTTCATCAACACTGTCGGTATGGTGTGGGGTCTGCCCTGTCTTAATGCACCTTTTGGCGCTCGGTGCTTTCTGAGCTCCCATTAAGGTGGGGGCATGTGCAGGGTGTTCGTCTTGATGCACCTTTTGGCGCTCGGTGCTTTCTGACGGGCTAATGCCCGCGAGATAGTGCGAGGGAAATATCTTAATTTTAGACGTCTTAATGCACCGTTTGGCGCTCGGTGCTTTCTGACCGAGGGCGAGCTGGAGGGCACCACGGTGGGCGGCGTTCGGTCTTAATGCACCGTTTGGCGCTCGGTGCTTTCCGACCGTGATAAGGATGAGGACAACAATACCATCCCGGAGGCGTCTTAATGCACCGTTTGGCTCTCGGTGCTTTCTGACGCGAGGGCACAGACCATGGCCCGCTGTCTCTACCCACAGTGTTAATGCACCTTTTGCGCTCGGTGCTTCCTAACTTCAAGAAACCGAATGTTGTTGACGAGGTTACTTAATACACCTTTTGGCGCTCGGTGCTTTCTGACACGAGCCAATCCCGTCTACTGACTCATGGGTATATTTGTCTTAATGCACCTTTTGGCGCTCGGTGCTTTCTGACTGGTAACGGCATGATGGTGGAGGCCCCGAAGCCTGGTCTTAATGCACCTTTTGGCGCTCGGTGCTTTCTGACGGCGGAAGCCGAGGCCCGAGCAATCCGGGCAGGCACCATGTCTTAATGCACCTTTTGGCGCTCGGTGCTTTCTGACGCTGCTCCGTAAACGCATGGGCGGGGCAGCGGCCTGGACGGTCTTAATGCACCTTTTGGCGCTCGGTGCTTTCTAACATGGTTTCCATTGTTCTCTCCTTCTTTGAGGTTCGGGGGGTCTTAATGCACCTTTTGGCGCTCGGTGCTTTCTGACCCACTATCACCCCAATCGCAGACGAAAACGACCCAATGGTCTTAATGCACCTTTTGGCGCTCGGTGCTTTCTGACGCATGTTCGCGCGTGCGCGCTGAATCTCTTGGAACGAGTCTTAATGCACCTTTTGGCGCTCGGTGCTTTCTGACTGACTGCAGGGCGTTGACCGTCGCCTCAGCCTCGGCGGCCGGTCTTAATGCACCTTTTGGCGCTCGGTGCTTTCTGACGGCCTGGAAGGGTCATTGGAGGCAGTACAAGAAAAGATGTCTTAATGCACCTTTTGGCGCTCGGTGCTTTCTGACCACGCGCGCCCGTGATCTCCTCGGCGCAGGCTTCTAAGTCTTAATGCACCTTTTGGCGCTCGGTGCTTTCTGACGGGCGATCGTGCGTATTCAAGAAAGTCATATGCACGGTCTTAATGCACCTTTTGGCGCTCGGTGCTTTCTGACAGTTGGCCGGCGTTCTCGGCGAGCAAAACTGCGGTCTTAATGCACCTTTTGGCGCTCGGTGCTTTCTGACCCGGCCGACCTCGACTGCCCGGAAGGAACAGTCATCGAAGCGTCTTAATGCACCTTTTGGCGCTCGGTGCTTTCTGACAGACGTGCGTGAGGTGACGGACGCTAGCGCGGAGGGGCGGTCTTAATGCACCTTATGGTGCTCGGTGCTTTCTGACCTACTCCGCGTACGATCGACGGCGTGTCGCAGTACCTGTCTTAATGCACCTTATGGTGCTCGGTGCTTTCTGACCTTCGATCTTCGACATCATCGGTCGCATGACGTGGGAGTTTTAATGCGCCTTATGGTGCTCGGTACTTTCTGACAGTATTGTCAACGCCGGCATGGGTGGCGAGCAGTTCCAGGAGTCTTAATGCACTTTATGGCGCTCGGTGCTTTCTGACTCGGATCCTACGCCAGTATGTGAACTACTCAGTTCGGTCTTAATGCACCTTATGGTGCTCGGTGCTTTCTGACCTACCCCGTACGTGACCTCCCGATCACGACAGCCAGTGGTCTTAATGCACCTTATGGCGCTCGGTGCTTTCTGACACCCCACATACAAGAACGAGGAGCGTATGCGCTACTGGTCTTAATGCGCCGTTTGGTGCTTGGTGCTTTCTGACACGCCGGGTACGCGTCTCAGGACACCGCCGGATGGGCCGTCTTAATGCACCTTATGGCGCTCTGTGCTTTCTGACTTCGACAACAAGGTGTTCACTGTGCCTTACATTGATGATGTCTTAATGCACCTTATGGCGCTCTGTGCTTTCTGACTTGGGACTCGGGTGGATCGTCCACCTGTTCATGTAGCCGTCTTAATGCACCTTATGGCGCTCTGTGCTTTCTGACGTCCTCCAGAGACTGCGGGTATCCCCACTCGGCCATGTCTTAATGCACCTTATGGCGCTCTGTGCTTTCTGACTGCCCGGCGTGTCACACCCCCTGCGACCAGGGAAAACGTCACGTCGGATCGCCAGTGGCCGAAAAAGCACCCCTCCGGCGAACAAGCACGAGGCCAGATTACCAGACTTTTCGTTGCGACTGCTCGCATCGCCGCGGAACGCCTGCGGGACCGACGCTGTCCCGGAAATCGCCGCCACCGTTGGCGTGTCGCTCCTCCATAAGGCTTCACACTTGTAGAGTAACCGCAAGGTTGTTGACTGGAAGGACAGACAATGACGACACCCGCCACGGCCTCGTCTCTGAGAGAAGCGCTCACCCCCGAAGCCCTCACTCGCGCCAGACGCCGACTCCTCACAGCACACCCCGACCCCACCAGAGCGAACACCCCCACGCCGGGAAGCCTCACCGACGAACAACTTCGCGTCCTCGCCGCCCAGGACTGGGCGCCGCCACGCATCGCCGCACTTGACACGAACACTCTCACGACGGCCGACCCCATCACCCGGGCGCTTCTGGCCGAATCGGTGCGCGAAACCCTCGAACGCCGCCTCGCCGCGGAACGCCCCCACGGCACCTACGACGACACGCGCGCAGGACACGACGCCTTCAACAGGGGAGTTGTCGACGACTACGACCACGGCAACCACCACCTCGCGCGAGCCACCATCCGCGTCGCCGACCCGGGCCTCGTGACCTGTGCGGGCCTCTCAGCACTAGGCCTGCCCGACGCCGACGCCCCCATTATTGACGAGCTCGCCAGGCCTCGGACCCCAACACGATCGGTAGCGTGCTCGCCGACGCCGCCCTGCTCGACCTTGACAGGTACGCCACCGGGCGAGGCTTGCGCTACTCGCGCATCGGAACCACCCTCATGCTCGCGGCACCTAACGAACAGCGCCTGGCCGACGCCATCGACACCGTCGCGGCTGCGGCCATTGGCGCGGGCGCGCGCCTCGTCGACGTGACGACCCAGTATATTGACGAGGAGAAAGCGCTCGCGAGCGTCGGCATCGACCCGTGGGCCACCCGGTCCAGCGACGAACCACCGGCAAAGCTGATCGCATCCTCTACGTCGGCCGTGACGGCGTGCGCGTCCATGTCAAAGCGGGCCGCGTCCTCGTCGGCGCGCCCGGCTCGCTGCCTGCCGCCTCCGTGCCGAAAAACAGCGTCACGCGCATCGTCCTGTCCGGAAACGTTGGCCTGTCCGCCGGCGCGCGCTCGTGGGCGATGCGCAGCGGCGTCGACGTCGTGTGCCTGTCGCGGCGAGGCTCCTACCAAGGCACCCTCATCGGCGCCAACAGGGGAGGGCACGCCAGTCGGCTCCTCGCGCAAGTCGCCCTCGTCGGCGACCGTGAGCGGCGCGTCCGCCTGGCCGCCAGCCTCATCGGCGCGAAAATCCGCGGCCAAATCCACGTCCTCACCTGCATCGCCCGACGCGACGAAACCGTGCACGTCGCCGACACGACCGCGCACATGCACGCGTGGCGTCGCTCGCTCACGGATGCGCGCACCCTCGACGAGATCATGGGCATCGAAGGCGCGTGCTCCAACGCCTACTTCGACGCGCTCGCCGCGTGCGTGCCCGCCGACGTCACCTTCGACGGGCGCAGCCGACGCCCACCCCGTGACCTGCCCAACGCCGCCCTGTCCTACGGGTACGCCATCCTCCTGTCCGAGTGCGTCGGCGCGCTGCACGCCGCCGGGCTCGAACCGAGCCTCGGTATCGCGCACGCCCCCACTGACAAGCGGCCAAGCCTGGCGCTGGACCTCATGGAACAGTTCCGCCCACTCCTGGTGGACCAAACCGTCGTGGCACTCCTGCGCACGCGCAAACTCCGGCCCGAACACGGCGTCGTCGAGGCCTAGGCCGGGGGAGTGTGGCTGGGCAGCGACGGCAAGAAAATCCTCGTTGACGCGTACGAGGCCGCCTGTCAGCGATCCGTCAACGGTGCGCTCCCCGGATACTCGGGATCGTGGCGCAGGCACATCGCCCACTCCGCGCAGATGGTGGCGCGCGCCATCGTCGAACCCGACTACCCGTGGAGTGGGGGCGCCTGGCGATGATCTACATCATCGCCAACGACATCGCGACAATAAACGACGGCTGCGCGTCGCCAAAACACTCGAATCCTGGGGCTACCGCATCCAAGAATCCGTGTTCCAGCTTCGCCTTGATAGCGTCACGCTGGCTTGCGTGCGTTCGTCTCTAGCTGCCCTCATTTCTGAGAGCGACGACGTCATCCACATCTACCCCATCTGCTCATCCTGCGCCGGCCGCGCCGACATACTCGGCGCGGCCATAGCGCTGGACGACGTGGGGTTGTGCCGGGGAGTGTGGTGAGGGGTTAACGGATGTCCTAAACAGGTTTAGGGACGCAAATCGGTTCACCCGAGTCTGGATGGCGTTTCGAGGGGAACAGTTGTGTGGCTTCCAGTGCTCGTCCGTCTTTGGGGTACCCGTCATCGAAGTTCGTCGCGTTGTTTTGACGGTTCTCATTACGTGTCATGTATCGCACTGGGATGCCGTCTGTGTAGCCAAACGATGCCCGCTGGAATGCTTGAACCCAAGGGAACTTGTCGAAACGATCAGGTACCTGATAATGGTCGATCGAGCTGATCGTCTCTGTCCCCAAACACCCGTCGAGCTGAGTGTAGCCAGTAGCTAGTTGCTGCCCAGTTTGAAGCCGCAACTCTGTCGCCTCCACTTTAAGTGTACCGTATCCCAGAGGCTTTCCCATTCCGAGACGGAGGTAGCCGACAAGACCCTTACCGCGTTCGGAGTGAGGAACAAGATTTTCGGGCTTGAGAAGCCAAAGTAAAATGCTCAACTCGAGCGGTGTCAGCATTTCGAAGTGGATTGTCATGGTCATTTGTGACCCGGGGAGTATATATGACTCAACCACCGAAAACGCGTCACTGTCCCGACTGACGGGCTCGATCGTACGTCTTTTATAAGGAAGCTTCAGAGGTTCACGGTGCGTTGGGTACGTGGCTCGCCCAAGTGACTGTTTCCCATTAAGGAAGTAGTCTTGCCGACGAATGAGCTTGTGAGGCGTACCGTCTGTTCGTTCTTTGTTAGTAGGCTGTATGTTCTTTCCATCGTTAGTCGTCAAAAACCTTCGGGCAGAAGAAGGCTTCGGTTCGAGAAGAGGTGGGAGTGATATCGGGGCTCCTTTATATCGGTCGCAAGAGGAGGTGTCGATGCTGCTAAAGGAGAGACGCCCCCTGATGGAAAAATGTAACTGATTGGTGTTAGAGCTATCCTCGACTGACGAAAGATCTGCTGAGAATCCGAAGAGTCGATCCGCACTAGATGCTTCTGAAGCGAATGCGGGTGGTGTGAGTGCATTATATTCGGCCAGTGAAGCTGGTGAGTCGGTGTAGCTTGCTCGTCCAATAGGGATCGGCACAAGGTCAATAATCTCTGACTGGTCTTCACTCAGGATTGCGTATGCTAGGCTGTTGTTGTCGGCAATTGACCAGCTTCTGTCATTAATGAACCTGTTTGGTATCGGCTTTGGTTCACCCTTCTTTGATGCCAGTTTCTCTCGTTTTTTAAACATCTCGCGGTAACTATTGACCGTGTTGTCGTATCGTGAGAATAGTCTTGCCGCGTTGTTTGCGTTAAGCTCGATTCGCAAGGGGGATTCCCTCAAAGAAAAGAATATGCGTTCGCTCTTCTTCTCTTTGAAGGTTCTTCTGCCTGCTTTGCGATCTGTCGGGTTAGTTGTGGTGTACAAATATCCCTTAATCGCGCATATTTCGTCAATGTAGGTTAATGATAGTGTCTCGTAATCGATTTTGAAGGTGTAGTCTGCCTGTTCTTGATCTTCTGTTCTGTATATAGCTGTAACGATCCAGTAGGCGTAAAGTCCATTTGACACAAGTGTTGCGTCAAAGTATATCTCTGGGAATGGCTCCCCGTGTTTTGGTGATGTCATCGCGATGAATCGATCACGCGGGGTTCCTGTCCCTCCGGGTGTGGGGTGATTGGATCGTGGTGACTGAATATGTTCCCTCAAAGTAATTCCTGCTGATGTGCCATCGTATAGAGAGGCTGTGAGGGTGATGGGGATGTCGCGATTGCCATCTGTAACGTTATTCCTGTAAGAGTGTGATCCATCGAGAATTTCAATAGTTGTCTGTTCGTTCTCTGAATGTACGATGCGTACTGGCATTAGTGACGTGGAAGTCGCGGGGTCGATCCTGTAGGTAAGAGGAGTGTTGTGTGGATCGAACATGCGATATCTTGAATTTGTTAGTGCTTCAAATGCGTTTGATAGCATTCCCTTAAACATTGTTGGAGGAATGAAAGCTCTGTCGTCGACAATGTGAGGGCTGAGGGTCTTTATCTCTCGCGATGGATTAGATTTTGTTGCCTGTGTTTTAGTTCGTTGTACGCTTCCTATGATAAGAGGTGTTTCGACAGTTGCTCTTACTGAAATCGAACCTGATAGTTGTTCGTGAGTGACTTCGCTGATTGGATCCGGTGTTTGGTCTCCCAGAATTTCCCACTTATACGACTTGGGTATTTTGCTGGTCTGTGTTCGAATCGAGGGAATTCTGTTGACCGATGAGTGAAACGGTGTAAATTCATTGGCATTCGTATCTGACATGATTAGCTCCACTTTCCCGTAAATAGCTGCTCGACCACGACCGTGTTTCCGTACTTATCTTCTTCTTGGATGAACTCAAGTGCCGACATATCGTTAGTGGGGGTGTCTTGTTTGCCCCGTTTTGTCTGACGAGTGCCGGTATCGGGGGCAGACTCTTCTTTGCTAGTCGCAGCAGACTTGTGCTGCAGATAGCTCACCTTGTGGAACCAGCCGCCGACACGTGCTGACTCCGCGCCTTCGGACGATGCCCCGGCTGTGCCGACTGTAAGCGTTAGCTCGACGGCGCCCACGCCGTTTACCCACCGGTACTCGTGAGCCAGAACGTCGCGCTCTGCGGGTTCGTCTGGCAGTTTCACCGGTACCCACAGGCGCAGCTCGAATAGCTTCGTCGGATCGAATTCTCGCCCATCGATCGGCGTGACAGAGAGCTTCGGCTTCTCGGCAGAGGACCCATTATCGAACCCCAAAACGGTCCACGTCCCGTTGGTCGCGAATGCCAGACCCTGAACGTCCTCACCCGAATGCGTGCGCGCGTATGCGAGGAAGACATCCAAGCGTGGTGTGTCACCAGAAACCGGGGGGATAGATGAGTGTGTCAGCATCGCTTTCTGATTCTTGTCAGTCATCGGCGGCTCCCGTCCCTTCAGATTGTTTACGCGCGGCTCCTGGGCCGTTCTCTAGGCGCTTAGACCACTCTGTCGCGTCATACTTATCTTTCAAATGGCGCAGGACCCGTCCCGCGAGCTCGCGTTGTCCCTTGTAGAGCGCGTCAGTCATGACGCCAGCGCCAGTTGCCGGCTGCTGCAGTGCTTCGCAACCAGTGAAATACCACGACGGAAGGTCAACACCTTTACGGTTAGCCCCCTCTACCTCGATCGTTGTAACAACGACCTGGCCCAGGCCTCGCGTCGATCGGCTACCCAATGGGAGCGTGCCCGCCGACAACTCGGCGAGCACCAGCCCGAGCAACACGTAGGCAGAGTGAGCATAGTCGGCGTGGGTAGGTTTCGGTTGCTTGCTCTCGTCCGAACCGTCCTCGGCCTCGTCGGCATTGGCAGGTTCGCGCTTAGCTTCCGTCTTCTTTTCTGCCTTGTCGGCATCGGTGGCCTTGCGTTTGTCTTCCGGACCCTTCTCAGCTTCGATGTTGTTCAGGAGCTGGCGCAGATCAATGTCTATCGTGAGCGGCTCCCAGTGAGTGCCCAGGTAGACGGCCTCGGTGAAGAGACCGCCGTCGATGACGCCGCCCGTCCACCGGTCAATCGCATTGTGCGTGACCTCGATAAGTTTCCCACGCTTAGTGGAGAGACAGTCGTGAACGGTGACAGCGCCCCGGTACTCTGTGCTGCCGAACATGTAGCGGACCAGGTTCGGCTCCGCGGCGATCTGTTCGTGGATGTCGTGCGAGGTGAGGGGCTTGAAATCGTCGCGAGCAGCGAGTACCGTCCGCGCGATGCGCGAGGCCCGTGAGCGCAGCGCACCACGAATCGAAGTTCCCGGGATGAGGAGTTGGGCGTTCTCCCACGCCTCTGATGGGTCCCGGAGCGGATAAACGACCTCGTGAACCTCCTCTTCGATGCGTTTCTTCCTATTCTCTTCTTCTTTCGCTGCCTGGCGCTGCTTCGTCAGCTCCTCGTCCTCGGCGACGAATATGCCTGTGGGGGACCACCAAGTGATCTTGATGCGTGCGGGCTGCGTGCCTACGCAAGCAGAACTGTCTGTGCCCTTAGACGATTCTGGCCCTTCGGTTAGCGCACCCGTCAGTGGATCAACGACATCGACGAGTCTCTCCCCCTCGATCCCCTTCGACTTGGCGACTATTCGCAGATATTGATCGTCAGAATCTTGGTGCTCCTCATTGGACCATTGGCGTTTCTTGTCGGACTCTTGAACCTTGATACGTCCCTGCCCGGACCCAGTGCGTCCACCCAGCGAAATTGCTTTGCTCTTGAAGAGGGAACGGATGAGGCGAAGGAGTAGCTCAATTGCTTCGGATGACGCAGGCCCCGGAATCCCATCCGACTGTTCGCGTCCCATCGTTTCGCCGTCGCGCCCCTCGGCGGTGATGCGAATGCCGAATGCAGTCCCGCGCGGCAAGAACTCGTGCTCGTAGAGCGCTCCGTCCGAGGCCGCTCCGGTCGTCCGGTCGATGCCGACGCCGTGACGCCTCGGCAAGGGGGACTCTCCGGAGTCGCTGTCCTTGTATTCCGGGAAGGACACCGCGTGGAAGGTGAGCGCGCTCTGCCTGATCGGCAGGGAATCGTCACTGCGCAGGCGGCGATCGAGGAGTGACTTGCCGGTGTAGTCCGTGTCATCGCCCCATAGGGAGATCCAATTCTCTTTCGAGAAGGCTTCGCCGTTCTGAGTCGCGGGATCCCCGTTGTCCTTCATCGCTTGGCGGGCGATGTAGCACGCCGCACGCACGGCGCCCCTGATGGATCTTCCTGGGATCGTTGGCTCGTCGAGGCCGTTACGGCAGAATCGGATGACGGTTCCCTCTCCGTCGCGGTCGGGGACAGCATCGACACCACCGATGTGGAGTTCCGACGTCAGCTCAACAGGGATAGTGAGCTCATAGCGTGTGAATGTCATTTGTGTTCGCCTCCTTTGTGCGCCTTCTCGCACACAAAGTGCTTGAGCTTTGCTTTCGTGACCTCAATGGATTGGATGCTGAGAAGGGGATGATCGACGACGAAGCGCCCGTAGCCCTGCGCCGTCAGCTCGCCCACTCCAAAGGGGGCAAGCTCCAGGAGCTTGTCTCGATCCTCCTTGCTGACGTGCACCTGGATCACCGATCCCCCCTGGATCGCTAGGCGACTCGCGCGCGGCCCGTTGTCCGCAGGAGACCACGAGTCGACGCGGCGGTGACGGATCGAGGGGGTACCGACTGCCTCGATGGTGATGCCCTCGTGCTTGAATGCACGAATGAGGTCCTCGATGGTCCCTCCGGCGCCGAGCCCAGCGGAGCGCACGATCACGTCGGACGTGAACCACAGCCACACACCCCTGGACGAGGTCGTGGTGCCCTCGCCGGGGGCCGTCCCGTCAGCGGACGTCGAGGCAGTGCTCGTGAGCTGCGTGCTTCCAGCGTTACCGAAGCGGCTGCGTGCCTCCCGCTCGGCGGCTGTCTCTTCGCGCAGCGTACACGTCGCGGACCCGAAGGTGCCCGTGAGCTTGCGCGACCCGAGCCGGGCCTTGCGTGTCTTACCGAAAAGACCGGAGACAGAGGCAGCCTCCCAGAGCTCATCCGACACCCAGACGTGCGCGCGCATGCGCATGCCCTCGGGCAGAGCCTCGACCAGGACGAGTTGTCCCTTGCTGGCTGCGCCCGTCTCATGGTTGATGGCGGTCGTCTGTCGCCCGCGTAGGGGTGGCTTACCGTACCAGCCCTGAGTCTTCGTGCCGGGCTCTTCACCGTCGCCTTCCTTCGGGCCGAAGAACACGTACCCGCCGCGAACGGGGAGCTTCCCCTTATTCTTGGGGGAGTCGCCGTACAGGGTGATGGGCGAGTCCGAGGGCGACGTCTTGTCCGTCTTGAGCGTCAGGGGAACGGGAAGCCCCTCAATGTCCTCAATGACGGGCAGTGCGTCTGAAACGGACAGGTGGCCGCCGGTCACGGCGTTGGTAATGACCGCCTCATCCTCTCCGCGCTTATTCGATGACACCAGCCGGTGCAACCAGGGGAGCAGGACTGTGCCGCGCAGGAAGTCCAAGGATCGGATTTCATTCGAGAAGGGGACCTCGTAGGACACGATGGGCGAGTTGAGCGTGAGGTCGAGGATCAGGTGGTGTCCGCCGCTGTGCTGAGCTGCGGAACCGTCGATGGTCCCGACCTGGTGTTGTGTGCTGCGCTGCGGGGCGGGGAGTGCGCTGACAACACCTGGCTTGAGAGACTGTGCCAGCTTCTTGAGGTTCGTCCTCAGCTCCTGCGCGCATGACGAAGCGAAGGCGACGATCTTGGACGTAGACTGGCCGGCTCGTGCCTCAACCTCGTGGTTGGTCACGAGGACCGTGCACTCTCCGTCGCCTCCGCTACGGCCCGAGCCGATGCCTCGGACCATGAGGCCCGCGACACCCAGGAGGAAGTGCGCGGCCTCAATCGTCGCCTGAACGGAGGGCTCAGCCCCGGCCTCGTCGATGAGGGTGAACGTGCCCGTGAGGACTCCGGCCGCCGCGCGCTCCGTGAAGCGCAGGAACTGGTCGCGCGCCGTCCCCGTGGTCGGGTCGATGGAGAGGGACACCGTGTCGTGGACCGGGATCGACGAGGCCGGGGTCGCGTCCGAGAAGAGAACGTGACGCGGGTGGGGGGTTGAGCCCGGCTCGCTGTTGGGGTCCTGGCCGAAGAGCCACAGGGCGAAGTTGGTCCACGTCCCGTCCTTCTGTCCGTCAAGGGCCTCTGCCGCGACCATGGCCTGCTCGCGCAGGACACCCGTGATGACCGTGCCGCGCACGACCGGGTCGTCGCCGCAACGCTCGATTGTTGAGTGCGTGCGCCCCGCCTGGCCAACGCCCGTGGACACGCCCCAGTCGGACGTGAACACGATGGTCACGTGGCCGCTTGCGGTAGGTGAATCGGTGGTCACTTGGCACCTCCTTCGGTGGAATCGTCTGCTGCTTCCTGGGAGCCGACGCAGTCGGCGTCCCCGCTAATCCGTGAAGCGAGGTAGCGGTCGGGCAAGTTCCCGGACAGGTCGATGAGGTCCAGGAGCCATCGCACCTGCTCGATGCAATCCTCAGTGTGCTCGTCGGGATCGTCGAGGCGCGTCTTCGAGGGCAGCGGCCCCAACACCTTCACGAGCGTCTTCGTGCCCCGCGCGTTCTCCTGCGCATCCGTCCACTCGAGGCGGATCTTGCAGATGGGGTGGTTGCAGCGCTTGGTTGTCTTCTCGTCGTCCGACTTTTGCTTGGCGTCGTCCGACTTTTGCTTGTCGTTGTCGATCTGCTCCTGCGTTGCGAACGCCTTTTCGTTGTCCTTCAGGACGTAGCCGAGACACTTGGCTTGTAGCGTCTTATCGTCCTTGGGAACCTTGACATAGTCGGCGAGGAGCTTGACGATACGGTTCGCGCGGGCACGCGGGAACGGGTCACCGGTGGTCTGCGTGGGGTCGTCCGGTTTCTTGCCGTCGAAGGATGCGACCGCCTGAAGGATGCGCGCCCAGGAGGACAACGGCTGCGGCTTCGCAGTGGGTGCTTTTTCGGACGAGGTCGTGGTCGCGTCCCCGATCCGATCCGGCGCGTAGCATCCGACCAGGAAGGGACGCTGCGTGCGGCCCTTGTACTCGTCCAGCGTGTCGTCCGGGTCGAGGACCGTCGCGTCGCGCAGGACGTGGAAGTTGATCGTCGAACAGGGAGCCGCATCCTTCTTCTTGCCGAGTTTCTTCCCGCGCGAGACCAGGCCCTCCGCCAAGTCGTAGGCGATGTGGAACGGGAAGTTACGGCCCACAATGGCCACGCCCGCCGAGGCCGTGAGAGGGCCTGGGTTTTGAATGATGTAGTCGTCGATTTCGAAGTGGTCCCGCTCTGGTGCGTCGGCCTTTTTCCCTCCAGCGACAATGGCAAGAACTGACAAAAGATCGTCGTCCTTCGTGAGTCTCTCGTAATGGCGGATGTAAGCTTCCGCGAAGGGAATCGCGTAGCGCCCATCCGTGTAGACTGTGACGTCGTCGCCGCCGACCAGCACGGGAACCACGGGAACGAGATCAATATCGTCATCGTTGGCAAGGTATTCATCGTTGGCGAGGCGTTCAACGTCGGCCCACGAGCACGCAACCGCCTCTTTGACGATATCGTCGAGACGGTAGTTCACCTCCATGATGAACCATTGGAAAGGATCCTCGGCTTGCTCACACGGGTTCGCTTTGGGATCGTCTGACTTGCGCTCGGATAACGTGGGCTCAAGAGAGCCGAGGTGGGGCTCAACGGCGGTGTGTGCCGTGTCTAGGTCACGCATAATCGCGCCCACTCCGTTGCCGTCGATGTGGATGACCCCGACAGAAGAAAGGCTGGCGAGCGTGCCCTGAGAGTTAGCTGCTTGAGGTAAGTCTTGGAATGCTCCTTCAAGCTGGAACGGGTCTTCGTTAAGCCTCTTAATATCTTTCGGCCATGTGTCAGGATCATCTGGCGACCAACGTGACACAACCTCCTGGAGCTGAAGGCGTCGAGCTGACCGTGACCACGCGCGCTTGATGCGCGAGGGGAGAGACAAGGAGTCCTGCGCGTCTTGGTCTGTCTGTGTAGGTGGCGAAAAATTGGTGTCGTCGTTGGTGAGAAGGGGAACGTTGAGTGTTTCCCTTGCGTAGCGGCGCATCTCCCTGCAATCGTCTTCGGAGAGTTTTGGTGATGCGGGTAAAGCGGACTCTGAGCCGCGTTCCAGGAATGGGAACTGCGGGAAGCGTGCCGTTGCCGGACGGCGGTTCAGCGAGTACTCCAAAAAGACACGATCGAGCTCTTGCAGGTCGTCCGCATCTACCGTGTTGGATGATGCCTCGATGAAGACACCCGTGACGTCGAGGCCTGGGGCGTCGGTGAGGGCTCGGAGGGTGACCTCACGGATCAGTTGCTTCGCCAAGTCCTTTGGGTTGCCATCAGTCTCCCTGAAACGGACGATCACTTTGCCGGATGAGTTGGAGACCCAGAAAGAGGTTGGAAGAGGCTCTGGCTTGAGGAGCTTTTCAGCTTCCTTCTTCACCCAGTGGGACAGCAGAGTGATCTCGAAGGATGCGCCGATCTGCTCGCGCAGGCGAGGGGGACGAGAATATGAATGACTGATTGCTGTTCGTCTGTAGCATAACGAGTGTTTTGGACATGGTGCGTTACCTGCTAGTTAAGGTTTCGTGGAGGCAGTGTTGTTAGAAGCGAGTGGATGTCGTTAATGACTTTGCCGCGGCAATTATTGATCACTGAAAAAGGCCGGTTATCCACAAGTGCTTTTGTTTCATTGTCAAACCAGTAGTCTGTGAAGACGACCAGTGCCTGGTTTGCTTCGAGTGTTGCATATAATTTTCTTATTTCTGTATGGGCGTCGATGCCCTCTTCCTCTTTGAGACAGAGGATTATTAGGTCTGCTTGATGGAATGGAATTGTGTCTGAATTGTAGTTGTGGGGATGTATTAAGCCAGAAATGTGGAGATCTTCTCGGATGCTGCTAATTTGCTGTGCGTTTCCCTTGAATAGGATTTCGCTCTGTGAGTCCATAACCTGTTCGTTGAGTGTAGTTGCCCATCCACCTGTTAATTGCCGACTCGCCTGCCCAAACCACAGCGAGTCCGCCGGATATTGCGGCAATGGCAGGAAAGATGAGTTTTTCGCAGAGTTCTCTCCACCAGTTGACGGGAATCGTTGCATAGAAAACATAGAAGAATATTGCTGCCGTGATGATGATGCATGCCGATGTAATCGCTATGCAATGGGGAGAGTTTTTGACTTTATCTAGCAAGGTAAACACCTTCTTACGCGGCCACGGCGTCTATGACGCCCATGCCGAAGCTCGTGTGTGAGCCGACGTTCGTGTATGCGGACAGCGCCATGAGGCGCGAGAAGACCTGGGTCGCTTCGGCGCCCTCGACGCCGCTGATGCGCAGGTGGCCCTCGTGGGCTGGGATGCGCCGGGAGCTCAGGCGGCCCTGCCCCGCGTTGCGCGGCATCGCTAGCGACACCATGGAGGAGCGCGTGAAATCCTGCGTCGCTAACACGCTCGCCATGGCATGGCGATCAATCCGCGGGGGGAGCGAGCCTCCTGTTCCATGTCCACCAGCGCTGCTGCAAGCTCGTCGCAATCGTCGCTGGGGAGAGGCTCGGCACGTGATTCCCCTTCGATGAGAATGTTGTCGGTGTTACCAGGCGCACCTCCCACGCGGTGTCCTTATCGCGCTGCGCTAACTCCTCCCACGACTCCTGCGCGATAACCTGCCCCTCACGGGCGATCAGCACCGCGTCATCCTCGGTGCCAGCGCCGAGGCGCATCACCCCACCCCACGACAGCCACGCATCCAGCGTGTCCACCAGTCGGTCGTCCAGGAAGCGCACCTCCACGCCGAACGTTGACTCTGAGTGGCATAGCTCTCCGAGCGAATACGGCTTCACGCCGCCCGCGTCGTGCGGGGGTCGGTGCGCGAGCGTCGGGAACTGGGCGGCGCGCGCCGGGCTGATGCCTGGCGGGAGGTCAAGAATCGCTGACAGGGCGGCGTGAAGCCGTCTGGGCGTCGCTGGCACCCCCTCGGGGGCGTCAAAGCTGACGTAGACGGATGCTGGCATCGGTGCCTCCCATCACTCGCGTGTGACTGTCGTCTCTGACGCTACCACATTTGAACGCTGGAAACATGGCCACTGTCAAGTTGTCTGTTGAATTGCCGAAGTTTGAGATAATGTCTGCGGGGCAGTGCTGGCACGACGCAAAGTCTGTGTGAAATTTCGAATTCTGAAAGAGTGTCAAGTTAGCTGTTGGACTTGGTGTGGCAATTTGGCTGGGTCTGTCTCTGATCTGCGGGGAATGGTGTGTGCGGCTCAAGAAAGCCTTGGAAAATGGGTCAAGACTTCTTAAAATGTGAAACCCTGTGGAACGTTTGTCAACAACCTTGGGATCATTGTGACATGGCGCGCGCTCTAGGCTGACCTGGTGGTCGCGTCTCCATTAGTACAGAAACGAGGAACTCTGATGCATCAACGCACATGGAAGGCCCTCATCGCGGGAGGAGCTGCCCTCACGGTCGGCTTGACACTCACCGCGTTCGGGGCCCCCTCCCACGCCGAAGGCGTCGCGGGGAATCACCTCTGAGGCGCGCGCCCAGGACGAGGTCATGAACTACGCGGTCAACCTGCCCGCCACGGCCTCACGCTACGACTTCAACGCGGCCGTCTCCAAGGCCTCGGAAGGCGGCGTCGTCCTGGCCCAGTACCCCGAGTTCAACTCCTTCTTCGCCCAGTCCGTGAAGGCCGCCTACGCGCCCGACCTGGGCAAGAGCCTCGTCGCCGCGGGCATCTCCTACGACTCGATCGGCCCCACCCGCTACAAGACCGTCACCGGTGACGAGGTCCGCACCGAGCAGCCCACGAAGACCGAGGCCGAAGCGGCCGCCGTCAACGAGGCCGCCGCCGAGCATGAGACCGGCCTGTCCGCCGACTCCCAGCTCAACGACTTCACCCCCGACGAGGGTGACGCCAACGCCTGGGGCCTGTCCGCCATCGGCGCGGTCGACGCCCAACAGGTCGACGTGCCCCGCGCCACGGTCACCGTCGCCGTCATGGACACCGGCATCGACCCCGACCACCAGGACTTGAAGGACCGCATCGACGCCTCGCGCTCGGTCGGCTGCCAGGTCAACGGCATCCCCAACCAGGACCCCTCCGCCTGGAAGGATGACCACTACCACGGCACGCACGTCGCCGGCACCATCGCCGCCTCCCATAACGCCTACGGCGTGGACGGCGTGGCCCCCGACGCGACGCTCATCGCCATCAAGACCTCCAACAAGGCCGGCTCGTTCTACCCCGAGTACGTGACCTGCGCCTTCGACTGGGCGGCCGAGCACGACGTCGACATCTCGAACTCCAGCTACTACATGGACCCCTACGCCTTCTGGATGCCCAACGAGGCCTCCCAGGCCGCGGGCCTCGAGGTGGCCACGCGCGCGGTGCGCTACGCGAAGCTTCACGGCGTCGTTAACTTCGCCGCCGAGGGTAACTCGAACGACGACCACGACAACCCGACGATCGACAAGGATTCCCCCAACGACGTTGAGGGTGCGGCCGTTGAGCGTAACGTCGCGGGCGGCATCGACGTCCCGGCCATGCTCAACGATTCGGTCCTGTCCGTCTCCGCGCTGAAGCTGCCGACCGGCACCGACCCGGCCACGGCGAAGCTTGAGCGCGCCGGATTCTCCAACTACGGCACGACCTCGGTCGACGTGGCCGCCCCCGGCCAGCGCATCTGGTCCACCATGCCCACCTGGGAGAAGGATCCGCCGTTCGGCTACCTGTCCGGCACCTCCATGGCTTCCCCGCACGCGGCGGGCGTCGCCGCGCTGATCAAGCAGATCCACCCCGACTACACGGCTGACCAGGTCATCGCCCTCATGAAGAAGCAGGCCGGCTACACCTACGACCGCCTCGCTGCCCCCGAGGATGGCAAGGAATACCGCGGCGCGGGCCTGGTCAACGCCCTCGACGCGGTCCTGAAGGACCAGCCCCAGCCGATCCTCGGCAGCGTCGAGTACTCCTTCGACGGCGGCAGCGACTGGCGCCCCCTGGCCGACGCTCACGTCGCCGGCACGATCTACGTGCGCGCGACCGTCTCCGGCCCCGTCACCAAGGCCACCATGCAGGTCGTGGACAAGGATCCCGTCACGGTTGAGGGCACCGGCGACTTCACTGGCAACCAGGTCGTCCTGCTTGCGGGGCCCTACGACACGGCCACCCTGGCCGGGGAGAACCCCTTCTCCACCGTCACCATCAGCGCCGAGGGCCGCAACAAGGACCCGCGCGCGGATGACGACGTCACCGATTCGATCCACTTCCACTTCGACGCGTCGGCGCACGAGGGTGGCGCGTGGACCAACGACCCCGCCGGCTGGAAGTTCTGCTACGCCGACGACACCTGCGCCATGAACGGCCCGCTCGTTATCGGCGACGGCACCTACTACTTCGACGAGAAGGGCATCATGGGCACCGGTTGGCTGTCCTACGACGGCGCGTGGCACTGGGCGGGCACGTCCGGCCGCATCGCGATGGGCTGGGCCAAGGTCGCCGACTCGTGGTACTACATGGGTGACTCGGGCGCGATGATGACCGGCTGGACCGAGGTGAACGGCTCCTGGTTCTACCTGGCTGACTCCGGCAAGATGGCCACGGGCTGGACGAAGATCGCCGGCTCTTGGTACTACCTGCAGGAGTCGGGCGCCATGGCGACCGGCTGGGTCAACTACGGCGGCACCTGGTACTACCTGAACGAGTCCGGCCAGATGGTGACCGGCCGCGTCCAGATCGACGGCACCTGGTACACCTTCAACTCCTTCGGAGCGCTGGTGCGCTAAGCGCCCATTGACGAGGCCGGGGGCCTCCCATGGTCCTCTGACCTCGCGCTGGGTGAGGAACGAAAGCGGGTGGGTCCGAACGAAGAGTTCGGACCCACCCGCGTATTCGTTTGGGGGACGAGGCCGTGGCCGGGCCTCGCGCCTAGGCCTCAGCCGAGCGAATCGAAGAGAACCTGCAGGCCCTCACCCATGGTCGGGTGCGCGATCGGCAGGAAGCGCAGCTGCTCGTAGGTCAGGCCACCGGCCATCGCGACGTGCACGACGCTGATGACCTCGGAGACGTTCGGGCCCAGGAGGGTCGCGCCCAGGATCTGGTGCGTGTTCGCGTCGACGACGGCCTTCCAGAAGCCCTCGCCCGCGTAGCGCAGCGTCTTGGCGCGCGGGATTGCGGCCGTGGGGACCTTGGCGATACGCACGTCGAGGCCGGCCTCGCGCGCCTCGGTCTCGGACAGGCCGATGCGGGCCAGCTCGGGGGTGGCGAACACGGCGTAGGGGATCGTGCGGTCCTTCGTGGTGGTCGTCGGATCATCCAGGGATGCGCCGGTCAGCTGGGCGCGGATGATGCGGAAGTCCGACCAGGAGGCGTGCGTGAACATGGGCGTGCCCGCGCAGTCGCCGGCCGCCCACACGCCCTCGGCAGAGGTACGCAGGTGCTCATCCACCGCGACGAAACCGCGATCGGTGAGGGCAACCCCGGCCTCGTCCAGGCCGATCCCATCCGTGTTGGGAACGCGACCCACGGCCACGAGGACCGCCTCGGCGGACACCGTCGAGCCGTCGGAGAGGGTCAGGGTCGTCGTGGAACCCTCGCGCGACGCGGATTCGGCGCGCACGCCCGGCAGGATCCGCACGCCCGCGGCCTCCAGGCCAGCCTCGACGACGCGCGCCGCGTCCTCGTCCTCGCGCGGCAGCACGTGATCGCCCGACGAGATGAGCGTGACCTCCACGCCGAAGGTCGCCATCATGGAGGCGAACTCCACGCCGATGTAGCTGGCGCCGATGATCGCCAGGGAGGCGGGAAGCTCCTCGAGGCGCAGGATCTCCTCGTTCGTCCACGCGCCCGACTCCCACAGGCCGGGGATCGCGGGGCGTGCCGGACGCGAGCCCAGGTTGATGAGGACGCGCTCGCCGCGAATCTGGCGCTCGCCGCCGTCCTCAAGGGCGACGGTCACCGTGCGCTCACCCGTGAAACGAGCCTCGCCGCGAATGAAGTCCAGACCGGGGGCCGCGAACATCTTCTCGTGCGCGGCCACCATGGCGCCGACGATGCCCTCCTTGTGGGCGCGGAGCTTAGGCAGGTCCATGCGTGCGCCCTCGGTGCCGACGATGCCGAAGGCCTCGTCCGTGCGCGCATCGCTGAGGCGACGAGCCGAGTTCACCAGCGACTTCGTGGGGATGCAAGCCACGTTGATGCACGTGCCGCCAATGTACTGGCGCTCGACCATGGCCACCTTCCAGCCGGCCTTCGCGCGCTCCATCGCCAGGGACTTTCCGGCCTTGCCGCCGCCAACAACCAGCAGGTCGACGGTCTCGATTTCGTTCGTGGACATGGTTCTCCTTGTCTTGGTGAGGTGATACTGATGAAACGCGCGCGAGCTGGAACTATTCCACAGGGTGAACACCCAGGGCGTGTCACTTCTCACGCGAATACGGCTCGATATCAGCCGTTTGGCTGTTGTATAGGAGCGGTGTGTCATAGTGTGGTCCTGCCGTTCGTTGAAAGTGCCTCCGGCATGCTTGAATAGAGCTATGAGGGCTCTAGAAATTGGTGATTTCAAAGAGGATGTAGGTGCTGCGCTCGCGCGGGCCTCATCCGGGGAAGTCGTCACGCTCACACAAGAAGGCCAGCCTGTCGCCGAGCTTGGTCCTGTGCGCATGTCGACGTACCAGCAGTTGCGCGACTTGGGGCTCGAGCGTCCCGCCATGGCGGACCTCGACGCTTACCGCATGCCGTCCAAAAACCTCCCTGACGGGCGGGGCATAGTCGGCAAGCTGCAGGACTGACGACGTTTGTCGCCACGCTCCATGTGCTACCATGTAGCACATGGAGACTGTTGGTATTCGCGAACTGCGTCAAAACGCTTCCCAGGTGGTCGCCAAGGTTGCCGCCGGCCAGGTCATCACCATCACTGATCGCGGCCGCCCGGTCGCGCAGATGAGTCCCCTTGCGAACTCGTCGATCGAGCGCCTGCGTGAGCGCGGGCTGATAACCCCCGCCACTCGGACCTTTGAGGAGTACTGCGCGTCGACCAAGCCGACAACAGGGCCACCGCTCAGCCCGGTTCTCCAGCAACTGCGCGATGAAGAACGCTACTAATGGCGCTCTACTTCGATACGTCGGCGCTGGTCAAGCTCATCATTCCCGAGGAGGGGACAGAGACGCTCGAGACGTTCATCAACCGCGCCGACTGCGGCTTGTGGACCAGTGAACTGTCGCGTACGGAACTGATGCGCGCGTGCGTGCGCCGGGGAGCGGATGCTTCCCAGGTGCGCCAGCTTCTGTGGAGTTTTTCCACGCTGACCTTCGACACTGAGATGTTCGACCTGGCGGGGCGGCTCCTGCCCGTGGAGCTGCGTAGCCTCGACGCGTTGCACCTGGCCGCCGCACTGTCGATTGGCCGCGATCTCCAAGCCATCGTCACCTACGACAAACGTATGGCTGACGCGGCGCGCAAGAGCGGAATCCCCGTCGAGTCGCCGTGCTGACTCGCTTGTGTCTCCGAGTGAGGCTCCGCATGCTCGCGTGCGCTTCCCGCTAGCTTCGCCGCTTGGCGCGGTTCGTGGGCTCGGCGCTCAGCGGATCCTCGGGCCACGGGTGCTTGGGGTAACGCCCGCGTAGCTGGGCGCGCACGTCCCGGTAGGGTCCCGCCCAAAACGACGTCAGGTCGGAGGTGACCGCCGCGGGGCGCCCCGCCGGGTCCGTCAGGTGCAGCACCAGGGGAACGCGTCCATCGAGCAAGCGCGGCGTGTCCGTCCACCCAAACGCCTGCTGCACGCGCAGGGTCAGCACCGGGTGCGCCCCGCTCCAGTCGATCGGCCGCGTCCCTCCGGAAGGAATCGGTAGCTTCTCGGGGGCCAGCTCATCCAGGCGCGCCGCCTGCGGCCACGGCAGCATCGCGCGCAGCACCTCCAGCATCGACACCTGCGACAGGGGAGAACCCGACGCGAGGCGACGCCCCCACGGGGCCAGCCACTGCTCCGCGCTGCCCGCCAAGGCCTCGTCACTCACGTCCGGCCAGGGATCGCCCAGCGCCTCGTGGAGAGCGTGCAGACGCTCCCTCAAGGATGAGGCCTCCTTACCCCAGCCGAGCTCGCCCAGTCCGCGGGCGGCCAGGTGCTCGGCCACCAAGGCGGTCGCCTCCTCGGGGCCAAGGGCCTTCGCCGGGGTCGAGGACAGGGGGATCGCCCCGAGCGAGCGCGTGCGGGTCGCCCGCAGGACGCCGCGCTCGAGGCGCGCGTCGGTCCCCTCGGCGAGCAGCGCCGAACCTGCCGCCAGCGCGTCCGCCTCCGACAGGGGCACCGCCGCGAGGATGCGCGCGTGGCGCGAGGCAGGCGCCCGGTCGATCGACGCCACCGCCAACCACTCCTGGCCCTCCAGAGGAGAACCCTCGGGCAGCTCGGCCCCCACGCCGCCCGCCAGGATGTACGCGGACGAGGCCGGGCGACGCCTCGCGATCCACTGCGGGTAGGCGAGCGCGCACGTCAGGGCCAGCTCGTCCTCGCGGGTGCGCGCGCTCTGCCGCCTCACCCCGGAGTCGCCCGCGCCGCGCGCCGCGTCGGGGGCGTGAACGGCAGGCAGAACGACCCCCACCAGCTCCCCGTCTGACAGCCTGGACGCGAGGCGCGTCAGGCGCGTCTCCGTCTCCTTGACGCGTGCCACCTGGGCGCGGGTAACGGACGAGTCGCCGGATCCACCGCGGCCCAGCCGCCTCTCCAACCCACCCAAGTCCGCTCCCGGCGCGCGAACGTCCTCAGACAACACCGCGACGAAACGCGCCGCCTTCACCGCCCCAATGACGCCGCTCGCCGCGAGTAACGCCCTGCCCAGGGGCGGATCCAAGGGAAGGGACGCCAGCGTGCGGCCAAGAGCGGTCGCGGCCCCGGCCTCGTCGATGGCGCCCAAGGAGGACAAACGCTCCCCGGCGGCCTCCCACATGCCCGCGGGTGGAGCGTCGAGCAAGGCAAGATCCTCCACCGGCGTGCCCCACGCGGCGACCTGGAGACGCGCATCCGTCAGATCCTGCGTGGCGATCCCCGGCGCCGACTGGGCGGGCCTGCGCGCGACGTCCACGGGATCCATGACACGCACGGCGACGCCCGGTCCGGTGCGAGCGGCACGGCCAGCGCGCTGCTCGAGACGCGCGAGCGGGGCGGGGACCGTGACCAGCGACGACAGGGAACGGCCGGCGTCGAAGCGCGGCTCGCGCGCCAGGCCCGCATCCACGACGACGGACACGCCCGGCACGGTCAACGACGACTCCGCGATCGACGTCGACAGGATGACGCGACGAGCGCTCGCGGGGGACAGAGCGCGGTCCTGCTCGGCGGCGCTGAGCTGTCCGTGCAGCGTCAGAACCTCGACGCCGGGGACGCTCAGCGCGCTGCGCACGGTCTCGATCTCGCCCACGCCCGGCAGGAACACCAGCACCGAACCGCTCGTGGATGCGAGCGTCTCCTCCACCGTGCGGGCGACGTGGGACAGGTACTCGCGGCGCACGCCCACGCGCTCATGCCCGATGGCCCCCACGGCCTCCACGCCGCGCGGCGGGGGAGCGTAACGCAGCTCCAGAGGATGGATATCGCCCGGAATATCAACGAGAGCGGGCTCCTCGCCCGTGGCATCCTCCAGCCAGCTCACCGTGCGCGAGGCCTCCAGCGTCGCCGAGGTGAGTGCCACGAACAGGTCCTCGCGCAGCGCCGAGCGGGCGTCCAACGCGAATGCCAGCGCCAAATCCGTGTCCAGGTCCCGCTCGTGGAACTCATCGACGATCAGGGCGGACACGCCCGGCAGCTCCGGGTCGCGCTGCAGGCGGCGCAGCGCCACGCCCGGCGTCACCATCTCCACGCGCGTCCTCTCGCTCACCCGCGAATCACCGCGCACCGAATAGCCGACCTGGCCGCCGACCTCCTCGCCCAGCAGGCGGGCGATCCGGCGGGCCGCGGCGCGCGCGGCCACGCGACGTGGCTGGGTGACGAGCACCCGGCCGCTCGTGCCCGCTTCCGCCAGCGCGACCGCGACCGCGGGCGGCAGCAACGTCGTCTTACCCGTGCCCGGGGGAGCGGTTACCACCGCGCATGCCCCCGGACGCACCGCCGCCGCAATGTCGCCCAAGGCGCGCGTCACCGGCAGCTGTGGTGGGTGTGCAACGAGTTCTTCGAGGGTGGGCATGGCTCTTTCTTCCACAAGAGAGTGATACTGCTGACGGGCTTTCATTGTGTAGAGCTGCCGTTTTTTCGCAGCATGTCAACGTCGTACCCTGCTTCTGCCTCTGCGACCCACACATCAATCTGGTCCTCGCTGACAGCTTCTACGTGCACGGTCTGTTTGTTCATACACACAGGCTAATACGAAGGTAATGAGGGTGAGGAAGATGGGGCGGCAGCGTAGAATGGGTGCAGTATGACTACGGAGAACACAACGCCGACGCTCGCGGCGACCACCCTCGCACACACCACGGGCCGCGTCACCATCCCCGCAGACATGGACCCGATCACGGTCCTCGGCATCGCAGACCAGGTCCTGCGCGCCCTCGAACGGGGTTTCCCGCACGTCCGCTTCCTCGTGACCGGCCGCGACATCTCCCTGGCCGGATCCCAGGCGGACATCGACGTGGCCGCCGGCCTCCTCGAAGAACTCATCGGAATGGCCAGGCGCGGCACCGCCCTGGACGCTACCGCCGTCGAACAGGCCATCGGCCTGCTTGGACGCCTCACCTCGGGCGAGGCCCCCACGGAGGAAATCCTCTCCGCGCGCGGACGCTCGATCCGCCCCAAGACCCCCGGCCAGAAGGCATACACGGACGCCATCGACCGCGCCACCGTTGTCTTCGGCATCGGCCCCGCGGGCACGGGCAAGACCTACCTGGCCATGGCCCAGGCCGTGCGTCGGCTCCTGTCCGGCGAGGTGCGCCGCATCGTGTTGACCCGCCCGGCCGTCGAGGCGGGGGAGAACCTCGGCTTTTTGCCCGGCTCCCTCACCGACAAGATTGACCCCTACCTGCGTCCCCTCTACGACGCCCTGGGCGACATGCTCGACCCCGAGGCCCTGCCCAAACTCATGGCCGCCGGCACCATCGAGGTCGCGCCCCTGGCCTACATGCGCGGACGAACCCTCAACGACTCCTTCATTATCCTGGACGAGGCCCAGAACACGACGGTCGGCCAGATGAAGATGTTCCTCACCCGCCTCGGATTCGGCTCCAAGGTCGTCGTCACCGGTGACGCCTCGCAGGTCGACCTGCCCGGCAGCCAGACCTCGGGCCTGTCCGTCGTCGAACACATCCTCGGCGATATCGACGACATCGAGTTCTGTCGCCTGACCAGCGCCGACGTCGTGCGCCACGAGCTCGTGGGCGCGATCATCGACGCCTACCAGCGCTACGACGATAAAAACGCCGCGCGCCGCGCGCGCACCCGCAGCCACAACACCGCACGCAGGGAGTACACGTCATGACCGAGGTCATCAACGAGACCGACTACGAGATCAACGAAGCCGAGTTTTCCGCCCTGGCCGACTTCGTGCTTGACCAGATGCACGTCAGCTCCGACGCCGAGGTCAACATCATCTTTATCGAGCCCGAGCCGATGGAGGACCTGCACATCCGCTGGCTCGACCTGCCCGGCCCGACTGACGTCATGAGCTTCCCCATGGACGAGCTGCGCCCCGGCACCGCCGACCGCCCCACGCCCCCCGGCATGCTCGGCGACATCTGCATCTGTCCGGCTGTCGCCTCCCGACAGGCCGCCGAATCCGGCCACAGCGCCGCCGAGGAGATGCTCCTCCTGGCCACGCACGGCATGCTCCATCTCCTGGGCTACGACCACGCGACCGACCCCGAGCGCGAGGTCATGTTCGCCCTCCAACGCAAGCTGCTGCTGACCTTCCTGGCCACCCGATGACCCTGACCGTCCCCCTGGAGGCGGCCCCGGCCTCGCCGATCATGGACGTGCCCTCGATCGCGCTGCTGATCCTGGCGCTCGTCTCCCTGGCCTTCGCCTCCGTCGCGCAGAGCGTCGAGCAGGCCGTCCAGCGCCTGACCCTGGCCGGCGTCGAAGACCTCATCGAAGAAGAACGCCGCAACGCGCGCGTCCTGTACGGCCTGGTCGATCGCCGCCAGCGCACCCTCCTGTCGCTGCGTGCTTTCCGTACCTTCTGGCAGGTCGTCTACGCGGTCATGGGAACGATCGTCCTGGTGGATACACGCCTGCCCTGGTGGGCGGTCGCCCTCATCGCCGTGTCCGTCATCGCGGCCCTCCAGCTCCTCTTCGTGTCCTTCCTGCCCGCCCAGTGGGGCGCGCGCAACCCCGAGGGCATCGGCCTGGCCGGCGCGTCCTTCGCGGACCGACTCTCGCGCCTGAGCCACCTCGCCGACCCCGTCCTGAAGCGGCTGCGCTCCTCACGCCCCGCCCCCGAACCCACCGAGGCGCAGGTGCGCGCCGAGCTCATCTCCGACCTGCGCGAAATCGTTGACGAGGTCGGCGAACCCGAGAGCTTCGAGGAGGAGGACCGCGACATGGTCCGCTCCGTCCTGGACCTGGGGCATACCCTCGTGCGCGAGGTCATGGTGCCGCGCACCGACATGGTGACCATCGATGCCGACACTCCCGCTGCCTCCGCGCTGCGCCTCTTCGTGCGCTCCGGCTTTTCGCGCGTGCCCGTCGTCGGCGACGACGTGGACGACATCCGCGGCATCTTGTACTTCAAGGACCTGGTCTCGCGCTGGGAGGCCACGGGCGGCCAGCTCGACATGCGCGCCGAACAGATGATGCGCCCCGCCGAGTACGCCGTCGAAATGAAGCCCGCCGACGACATGCTCCGTCAGATGCAGGCCGAGCGCTTCCACATGGCCATCGTCATCGACGAGTACGGCGGCGTCGCGGGCCTGGTCACCCTCGAGGATCTGCTCGAGGAGGTCGTCGGCGAGCTGACAGACGAACACGACCGCCACTCCATCGAACCCGAAGAAATCGAGCCAGGCGTCTGGCGCGTCCCCTCGCGCTACCCGATCTCCGAGCTCGGCGAACTGCTCGGCCGCGAGATCGAAGACGAGGACGTCGACTCCGTCGGCGGCCTCCTCGCCAAGGCCATCGGCAAGGTTCCGCTGCCCGGCGCGACCGGCACCCTCGCCGGAGTCATCATGACCGCCGAAGAAGCGCGCGGACGCCGCCGCCAGGTCTCCACGATTGTCTGCCAGCTCGACCCCAACGCTTTGCTCATCCCCGATCCAACCCCCGCCGACGACAAGGACAACTGACATGCGATTCCCCTCCGACGACGAACTCATGGCCGGCCCCAACGCCTTCGGGGACGCGCGCATCGAGGTTGCCCCCGACGCTGCCGACCCGGAAGCCGACGCTCGCGCGCAGATCGACGCCGGCCTCGGCGAAACCTCGGACGAGGCCGGGGCCGAGCCGGGTGACGACGCGGACTGTGACGACTCCGATGACTCCGAGGACCCTGATGACTCCGAGGACGACGAAGAGTACGAGGACTTCGAGGGCCTGGAGGACGAGGAGGACGCCGACCTCGACGCTTTTGAGGCGCTGACCTCCGTGGCCGCCCTGCGCGAGGACGCGGCCGCGACCATCGAGATCCCGGACTTTCCCGAGGACTTCCGCGCCGGTTTCATCTCGATCGTCGGGCGCCCCAACGTCGGCAAGTCGACCCTGACGAACGCGCTGGTCGGGCGCAAGATCGCGATCACCTCGGGCCGTCCCGAGACGACGCGCCACAACATCCGCGGCATCGTGCACGGGGACAACTACCAGCTGGTGCTTGTGGACACCCCCGGATACCACCGCCCGCGCACGCTGCTGGGCAAGCGCCTCAACGACATGGTGCGTGAGGCCCTCTCCGAGGTCGACGTCGTGCTCTTCTGTCTGCCCGCGGACCAGCGCATCGGCCCCGGCGACCAGTTCATCGCCCGCGAGCTGCGCGGCATTAAGCGGCCCATCATCGCGGTGGCGACCAAGTGTGACGCCGTGCCGCGCGACCGCGTCATGAAGCACCTGCTGTCCATCGAGAAGCTGGGGGAGTGGGCCGCCATCGTGCCCGTCTCCTCCGTGGAGGGCAAGGGCATCGACCACCTGCGCGAGGTGCTCGCGCAGACGGTGCCGCTCTCGCCGCCGCTCTACCCCGAGGGCGACGTTACCGACGAGTCTCGCGACACCCTGATCGCTGAGTTCATTCGCGAGGCCGCCCTGGAGGGCGTGCGCGACGAGCTGCCCCACTCCCTGGCCGTCCAGGTCGAGGAGATCATCGAGAGGCCGCGCCGCGAGGGCGACGACCGCCCGCCCATGCTCGACATTCACGTGAACGTCTACGTGGAGCGTGACTCCCAGAAGGCCATCATCATCGGCCGCAAGGGAAGCCGCCTCAAGCAGATCGGCACCCAGGCCCGCGCGCACATTGAGGAGCTGCTGGGTCGGCGCGTATACCTCGACCTGCACGTGCGCACCGCGAAGGACTGGCAGTCCGACCCGAAGATGCTGGGACGCCTTGGGTTCTGACATGCCTAGCGTCATCCGCGTGCGCGGCGCCCGCGTCCATAACCTGAAAAACGTGGACGTTGACGTTCCCCTGAACGAATTTGTCGCGGTCGCGGGCGTGTCTGGGTCGGGCAAATCTTCCCTGGCCCTGGGCACGCTCTACGCGGAGGGCTCGCGGCGTTACCTGGAGTCCCTGGCGACCTACACGCGTCGGCGCATCTCCCAGGCTGCCAAGGCCTCGGTCGACGAGGTTGCGCACGTGCCCGCCGCGCTCGCGCTGCGCCAGCGCCCAGGTGTACCCGACGTGCGCTCTACCTTTGGTACGGCGACGGAGCTTCTCAACTACCTGCGCCTGCTGTTCTCACGCGTTGGCTCCTACCTGTGCCCCAACGGGCACCGCGTCCCGCCCTCGCGCAACGTGGCCCTAGAAGTGCCTCTCACGTGCCCGCAGTGCGCGGTCTCCTTCTACGGCCTCGGTGCGGAGGAGATGGCCTTTAACTCGGGCGGTGCGTGCCCGGTGTGTGAGGGGACGGGTGTCCAGCGCGTCGTCAACCGAGCGTCCCTCGTGCCCGATGAATCCCTCACTATTGACGAGGGCGCGGTTTCCCCGTGGGGGTCCCTCATGTGGAAGCTCATGAAGGACGTCGCCCGTGAAATGGGTGTGCGTACGAACGTGCCCTTCCGGGACCTGAGCGATGCGGAGAAGGCGATCGTCTACGAGGGGCCCGCCGAGAAACGTCACATCGTCGTCGCCACCAAGACGGGTGGCGCGGAGCTGGACTTCACCTACTTCAATGCGGTCGCCACGGTCGAAAACGCCTTGTCGAAGGCGAAAGATGAGAAGGCCCTCGCCCGCGTGGAAAAATACCTCATCACCCGCACATGCCCCGCGTGCGACGGCACGCGCCTGGGGGAACGTGTACGCTCCACGCTGATCGAGGGCATCGACCTGGGCGAGGCCTCGCGCCTCACGCTCACGGAGCTGCGCGAGTGGGTCCAGCGCGTCCCCGGCCTCGTTCCGGATGAGGTAGCTCCCATGGCCCGCGTCATCGTCGAGGAGATGACCGAGCCGATGGATCGCCTCGTGCAGCTCGGCCTGTCCTACCTATCGCTGGACCGCGCGTCCTCGACGTTGTCCAACGGTGAGCGCCAGCGCATGCAGCTCGCCCGTGCCGTACGCAACCGGACGACCGGGGTCCTCTACGTGCTGGACGAGCCGACCATTGGCCTACACCCCTCCAACGTCGACGGCGTCCTGGCGATCATCCGGGAGCTCATCGCCGACGGGAATTCCGCTGTCGTCGTCGACCATGACACCCGAGTCCTGGGTGCCGCCGACCACCTCATCGAAATCGGCCCAGGCGCGGGCGCGGACGGCGGTCGCGTCATCTTCCAGGGCCCCATCAACGAGGCCTCCCACGCCCCCGCGTCCCGCATCGGCCCGTACATGGCTGGGCTGTGTCGGGTTGAGCGTGTCGCGGGGGAGTCGGATCAGGGCGCGGATATCGACGGGCGCGGCGCGCTTCACCTGGAGACTTCGCAGATACACACGGTCGCGCCCCTGAGCGTGGACATTCCGGTGGGGACGCTGACGGTCGTGACAGGCGTGAGTGGGTCGGGCAAGACGACGCTCGTGCTGGAGTCGCTGGTTCCCGCGCTACGTGCGCGCCTTGCTGGTGAGCCTTTGCCCGTGCACGTGCGCGACGTGGACGCCGCTGGCATTTCGCGCGTGAACCTGATCGACGCGACACCCATCGGCGTGAACGTGCGCTCGACCGTGGCCACGTATTCCGGGGTGTTGGACGAGCTGCGCCGCGCGTTTGCTCGCACCGAGGAGGCGCAGGCTGCTGGGTTGAAGCCCGGCGCGTTCTCCTACAACACGGGTTCGCTCCGATGCCCCACGTGCGACGGTACCGGGCAGATCACCCTGGATGTGCAATTTTTGCCCGACGTGGACATCGAGTGCACGGATTGTCGAGGGAGCCGCTACGGCGCGCAGGCGTCGCAGATCCGCCGCGATGGGCTGAGCCTGCCTGACATCATGGCAATGAGCGTCGACGAGGCTCGGGTGGCCGTGCGCGGACTCAAGAAAGCGGGCGCTCTCCTCGAGACCCTGTCCGGCCTTGGTTTGGGCTACCTGACGCTCGGCGAGGCGACGCCCGCTCTGTCCGGTGGCGAGGCGCAGAGGCTCAAGTTGGCCTCGGAAATGGGGAGGCGGCAGGACGGCACGCTCTTCGTTTTCGACGAGCCGACGATTGGCCTGCATCCGGACGACGTGCAGGTCCTCATCGACGTGCTCCAGCACCTCATCGAGCGGGGAGCGACCGTCCTCGTCATCGAGCACGACCTGGACCTGATCCGCTGCGCCGACTGGGTCATCGACATGGGGCCGGGCGGAGGCATCGAGGGCGGGCGTATCGTCGCTGAGGGCACGCCCGGGGACATCGCGGCGTCCGAGGCCTCGGTGACGGGCCGCTATCTGCGCTGACGGGGTCATCATGACCGGCTCGGCGCGCCCGGGCTGGTTGTGGCGGTGAGTGCTTCGGTGTGCCAGTTCCGCGTTTGTTCTTGTGTGTTGGGGCGCTGCACCCGATCCGTAGGCAATGCACCTTTTCTGATCGGGTGCAGCGCCACGTAACGGGTGCACCGCCACGTAACGGGTGCAGCGCCCCCGTAGGACCCAGCTGCGCATGGAGGGGTTTGCGGTGCTACCCGTAGGGTCCAGCTGCGCATTGAGGAGCTTAGGGTGCCGCCCATCGGGCCGAGCTGCCAGGCTCCGGGCCGGAAGAGCTCACGAACAAGGCAAAATGTAGTGCCCGGCTGCCGTGAGGCAGCCGGGCACACTTACGTCGTGATCAGATCACTTGACGATGACGACTCGCAGGAAGCGGGGGCCGTGCACGCCGTTGACGCGGACCAGCTCGATGTCGGAGGTCGCCGAACCGCCGGCGATCCAGGTCATCGGACGGGTCGGGTTCTTTCCGAGGATGTCCACCGCCTGGGGGACCGTGGGCACGATGTCGGAGGCCTTGAGGACGACGACGTGGGTGTCGGGTACGAGCGAGATCGCGCGGCGACCCTGGTCGGGCTCACCGTCGAGGACGATGGTACCCGAGATGGAGATCGCGACGCGGCAGCGCGTGACGACCGCATCGATCTCGTCCAGCTCCAGCGTCGGGATGGCCTGCTCGCGGCTGTCCTCGCGGACCGTGCGGCCGTCGCGGGCGGCGGCCTTCTTGAAGGCGTCGTCCAGGCCAGTGGGGACCACGACGGAAGAGGCCTTCTGGTCGGCCAGGAACGTCGAGATCGCGTCGGCGACCTCGGACTCCTTGGAGACCACGACGACTTTCGCCGAGTAGTCCTCGAGCTTCTCGATCATTTCCTCGATGACGGCCTGCGAACCGGGCGCGTGCTCGGTGGAACGAATGTAGTCGCGGGGGATTGGGCGCACGGGACGGCCCTGCTGGGAACGGGAGATGGCGTCGCGTGCGCGCGCCAGAATCGCGGTCTTCGCGTCCATGGTGGTGGTCATGTCACGCCTCCTTCTGGGTCGTGCTGGTGGTCATGCCGTGTTCGGAAGCGAGCGGGAGTCCCGTTGCTGGGCGGTCCGTGCGCGGCGCGTTGGCGTCGGAGTCCTTGTGGGTGCGCTTCCACCACTCGCGGAAGGTTTCCTTCGGGGCGACCGGCAGGTCGCGGGCGCGCGTCCACAGCGAGGCCGGGAACGGCAGTGCGCCGATGGAGCCCTTCTTGGCGAACAGGCGGGTGGCCTTCGCGCCCTTTCCGGCGGCCTTCCACAGCGTCGCGTTCGTCATCATCGGGGTGGTCGCGCCCATGGCGAGGTCCCACACGTCCGGCACGAGGTTGCGCTTGACGTCGACGGTGCGGGCGCGCATGTGGATGAGGATCGTCGGGATGTCGATCTTGACGGGGCAGACCTCGCCGCACGCGCCACACAGGGAGGACGCGAAGGGCAGGGTGTGCACCGGATCGTCCTCGGCGAGGCCCTGGGTGAGCTGCGGGGTGAGGATCGCGCCGATGGGGCCCGGGTAGACGGAGCCGTAGGCGTGACCGGAGGTGTGCTGGTAGACCGGGCAGATGTTCATGCACGAGCCGCAGCGGATGCAGGCCAGGGCCTGGCGGCCGATCGGGTCACACAGGACCTTGGTGCGGCCGTTGTCCATGAGGATCAGGTGGAATTCCTGGGGGCCGTCGCCGGGGGTGACGCCCGTCCACATGGAGGTGTAGGGGTTCATGCGCTCGCCGGTGGCGGAGCGGGGGAGCAGCTGGGAGAAGATCTCCACGTCCTGGAAGCGGGGGACGAGCTTTCTCGATGCCCATCAGGGTGATGAGCGTGTCCGGCAGGGTCAGGCACATACGGCCGTTGCCCTCGGACTCGAAGATGGAGACGGTGCCGGTTTCCGCGATGCCCATGTTGGTGCCGGAGACGGCGACCTTGGCGTGCAGGAACTTCTTACGCAGGTGGGCGCGGGCGGCGCCGGTCAGCTCGGTCGGGTCGTCGGAAAGGTTGCGGGGCGCGTCCTCCATGCGATCCAGGAAGATGCCGCGGACCTCGGAGCGGTTGCGGTGGATCGCGGGGACGACGATGTGGCTGGGCATGTCGTCGGCCAGCTGGACGATCATCTCGGCGAGGTCGGTCTCGCGAGCGCTGATGCCCTCTTCCTTCAGGAACTCGTTGAGGTTGGTCTCCTGGGTGGCCATGGACTTGACCTTGACGACCTCGTCGACGCCCTTGGACTTGATGATGTCCGCGACGATGCGGTTGGCCTCGTGCTTGTCGCGCGCCCAGTGGACGATGCCGCCGCGGGCGGTCACGTTGCGTTCGAATTCCTCGAGGAGCTCGGGCATGCGCGAGGCGACCTCGAACTTGACGGCCTCGGCGGCGCTGCGCAGGTTCTCCCAGTCCGGCATTTCTGCGACGCGCTGGGCGCGCTTGGAGCGGATGGTGCGGGTGGCATGGCCCAGGTTGCGGCGCATCTGGGTGTTCGCCAGGGTCTTGTGAGCGCCCTGCGGGAACGTGGGACCCCAGCGGAGGGTGTCCTCGGGGATGGTGACGGTGGTGCGCCAGCCGCCGGTGTGCGACTCGGGGGCGGAGGGCATTCCGATGAACGTTGCGGTCATGTCAGATCACCTGTGCGCTTTCGGGTGCGAAGGAGATGTTGCCCTCGAAGGGCTGGTCCTTGGTGGATGCCAGGATTTCGGCGAGGTGCATCGGGCGGATACCCGAGTTGAGGCGGGAGAGGCCGCCGCCGACGTGCATGAGGCAGGAGTAGTCGCCCATGACGAGGACTTCGGCGCGCGTGGACATGACGTTGGTGACCTTGTCCGCGAGCATCGAGGTGGAGGTCTCGGAGTTCTTCATGGCGAAGGTACCACCGAAACCGCAGCAGACCTCGGCGTCGGGCAGGTCGACGAGGGTCAGGCCCTCGACGGCGCGCAGGAGGCGGTAGGGGCGGTCGCCGACCTTGGCGATACGTAGCGAGTGGCACGTCGGGTGGTAGGTGACGGTGTGGGGGAAGTAGGCGCCCACATCCTCCAGGCCGAGAACGTCGGTGATGAGCTCGGTCAGGTCGTAGGTGTGCTGGGCGATGAGCTGGGACTTCTTGGCCAGCTCGTGGTCGCCCACGTGCTCGGCGACGACCTTCTGCTCGTGGCGCGCTGCACCGGTGCAGGAGCCGGAGGGGACGACGATGGCGTCCCACTGGCCGTCGAGCACGGGCTCGAAGGTCTTGACGTGGTTGCGGGTGATCTTGGCTGCGTCTTCGAAGTAGCCGGTGTTGGCGTGCATCTGTCCGCAGCACACCTGGTCTTCAGGGAAGACGACTTCGTGGCCGAGGCGCTCGAGCAGCGTGACTGTCGCCTGGGCGGCCTGGGGGAACATGACGTCTGCCAGGCAAGTGGAGAAAAGAGCGATACGCACTGGGGATCCTTCCTCGTGGGTGCTGTCGCTCATCAGTATGGCTGGGTCCGAGGTCCCGGGAGACCAATTGTGTGGGGCCTTCGGTGGGTGCCTTTCGGGAGTGGCGTTATCTCGCGGAAAAGTCAGGACATATGGATCGTGAAAAGTTGGCTCTGGGAGGGGCGTTTGGGACCTCTGGGACCCGACTTAGAACAAGGAGATCTTGCGTTTATCGTTTCTTTATCGTCGCGTGCCCTCACAGGGAAACCCGGGCCTCGTTCATGGGTGTTTCATGGACGAGGCCCGGGCTGGGTTCTTGGGGGCGTGGCGCGGCCTTTCGGGATGCGGCGGGGTAACGCCAGCGAAGCAATGGGGCGTGGCGCGGTCAGCCGGTGGTGCCCTCGCCGGTGACGATGATGAGGTTGCAGTCCGCGGAGGCCGCAAAGTCGGTGATGGTGAACGACCCCCAGTCCGAGTGCATATCGTTCGCTTTTGTCTGGAGGACGGTGTTTGCGTGCTCCGCGGGGATTGTGACGAAGTGGCAGTCCTGGGGGACGTACTGGTAGAGGCCTGGGTAGATGCCGGGCAGCAGGGTGTTGTTACCGGTGGCGCCCTCGCTGAGCTTCTGGATTGACTCGGGAGCAACGGTGGCGACGCCGGTCACCCAGAAGTGGTGGTCGGGGGAGGGCAGTCCGCGTCCCTCAGGGAAGTTGGCCGCCGCGACGTGTCCCTCGGTCGCGCCTATGGCGGGCATGCGCTCGTTGAAGGAGTCGGTACGCTCCTGAACCTTGATTTCTCCGTCGGTCTTGTAGGTGAATTCGGCGAAGCGCGGGTCCTCTGGAAGTCGTTCGCGAGACGAGGCCCCGAAGGGGTTGCACCCAGCGGTGAGAACGGCGATGGCTGTGAGCGTCAGGATCAGGCGGAGGGAAGCCCTCATGTGATCAGTCCTTTCTCGGTGCTACGGGTACTAACGGGCGTCACTGAGTCGTTCACCTGTTGCGAGCCTACAGGTGGGGCGACGTGTGTGGCAATTAGGGGCGGGCCCCGAAAGACGTGAGTCTTTCGGGGCCCGACGGGACGATGACCAGAGCGGATCAGTGCGGCATGTAGGCGCCCAGCCAGCCCTGGGAGGCGACGAACACCAGGACGCACAGGACCAGGAGCAGGCCGATCGAGTAGGGGGCGGCCTTCTTAAGGATCTCCGCGTCCGATCCCTCCGAATCCACGGAGGTCGCGGCGATCGCCAGGTTCTGCGGGGACACGATCTTGCCGATGCCGCCGCCGATGGTGTTGGCGGCCAGCAGGATGTTCGGATCGAGGCCGGCGCCCGCGGCGGCGGTGGACTGCAGGTTCGCGAAGAGCGCGCCCGCCGAGGTCGCGGAGCCGGCGACGGCCGTTCCGATCCAGCCCAAGATGGGGGAGAGGAACGCGAAGGCCGCGCCCGTGGTGGCCAGGGCGGCGCCGATCGAGGTGGTCTGCCCGGAGAAGTTCATGACGAAGGCGAGAGCCATCACGGAGGCAATCGTCAGGATCGCCATGCGCAGCGAGTAGATGGTGCGCGGCAGGACCGTGAACATCTCACCGACCGAGGTCTGGAAGCGCCCGTTCGAGGAGTTCGTGCCGTACACGATGGCGACGATGATGCCGGTGACAAAGATCCAGGTGCCGGGGTTGGACAGGATCTGCAGCGAGTAGATCGCAGCGGTCGAGGGCGTTCCGTCGCCGGTCAGCAGGTTGCCGTAGATGCCGGGCCACGGGATCTTCACGTCCGTGGACGAGAAGAAAGCTGCGACGGGCTTGGCCAGCTTCGTGATCGCGATGATGATGACGACGAGGACGTAGGGCAGCAGGGCCAGGCCGATACGCGAGCCGGTGGGCTTGTCGGCCTCGTCGGCCTCGGTTGCGCATTCCGCGGGGGTGGTCGGACCCCAGAAGAGAAGGAAGACGTAGCAGGCGGCGAAGCCGAGCAGGGAGGCGACGACGGCGGTCAGCTCGTAGGAAACCGAGGGGGTGAAGAAGTGGCCCGCACCGGCAGCGAGGCCGGCGACGAGGGCGAGGGGCCAGAGCTGTCGCACGCCGCGGGAGCCGTCGAGGATGAAGAGCATCAGCACCGGGATGAACAGACAGAAGATCCACGTCAGGTGGCCCATGTCGCCGGCGACAACAACCGGGTCGGCGCCACCGAGCTTACCGGCGGTCGTGGTGGGGATGGCCATGGCGCCGAAGCCAACGTTGATGGCGTTGCCGACGACGGTGACGACGGCGGCCTTGATCTTGGGCACGCCCAGCGTCACGAGCATCGCACAGGTGATGGCCACGGGAGCGCCGAAGCCGGCCAGGCCCTCGAGCAGGCCACAGAAACACCAGGCGACGAGGAGGGCCTGGGCGCGCTGGTCGCCGCGGCCGATCGTATTAAACACGGCCTTGAGGTCCGCGCTGCGCCCCGACTTTTCGGTGAGGTTGTAGAGCCACACGGCCGCGATGATGATGTAGATGATCGGCATGAAGCCCATCGCCGCGCCCTGCGTGCCGGCCAGGAGCGCCATGCCGACGGGCATCTTGAAGGCAAGGACCGCGATGACGAGCGAGGTGACGAGCGAGATGATTGCGCACCAGTGGGTGGCGACCTTGAAGACGCCCATGAGGACGAAGAAGAGGATGAGGGGGAGGAGGCCGACGATGGCCGTGAGGAAGACGTTGCCAGCGACGGACGTCGTCGACGGGGTAAAGGATTGAGCAAACAACAAGGGGGTCATGACTGCTCCGCGCGTCGTTGTGTGGGACATTGGACCCAATTATCATGACATATGAACGGCGTGAGCGAGGTACTTTGCGCGGAGAAAAGACGTTCATCCCCCCTCGCCGCGCGGCGAAGACCCGCGGAGGCGACCGCGCCGCATCTCACGTCCAGTATGCGCAGCCCGTCCTCGCTGGGCCAGGAGCGTCGATAGACTACGAGTTGTGAAGACTACATCGACCGTCCCAGTCCCCTCCGGTTCGCCCATGCCGATTGGCAAGTACCGCGCGTTCCTGGACACGAACCCCGTCGACCTGCCGGATCGTCAGTGGCCCTCCAAGCGGATCACGAAGGCTCCGCGCTGGATGTCTACCGACCTGCGTGACGGCAACCAGGCCCTCATCGAGCCGATGGACCCGGCCCGCAAGCGTCGCATGTTCGACCTGCTTATCAAGCTGGGCTACAAGGAGATCGAGATCGGTTTCCCCTCGGCCTCTCAGACCGACTTTGACTTCGTGCGCTCGCTGATCGAGGATGATGCGGTGCCTGAGGATGTGACGATCTCGGTGCTCACTCAGTCGCGCCCCGAGCTGATCGAGCGCACGGTCGAGGCCATGGTGGGCTTCCCGCGCGCCACCGTTCACCTCTACAACGCGACGGCGCCCGTGTTCCGGGAGGTTGTGTTCCACGCGGACAAGGCGCAGACGATCGAGCTGGCCCAGTTCGGTGCGCGCGAGGTCATCGCGCAGGCGGAGAAGCGCCTGGGCGACGAGACGATTTTCGGCTTCGAGTACTCCCCGGAGATTTTCGTGGATACGGAGCTGGACTTCGCCCTCGAGGTGTGTGAGTCCGTCATGGACGTGTGGGAGCCGGGCGAGGGGCGCGAGATCGTCCTCAACCTGCCCTCCACCGTCGAGCGTTCGACCCCGAACGTGTTCGCCGACCAGATCGAGTGGATGAGCCGCAACCTCAGCCGCCGCGAGTTCATCGCCCTGTCCGTCCACCCCCACAATGATCGTGGCACCGGTGTGGCCACGGCCGAGCTGGCCCTCCTGGCTGGCGCGGACCGCATCGAGGGTTGCCTGCTGGGCCAGGGCGAGCGCACCGGCAACGTGGACCTGGTGACCCTGGGCCTGAACTTGTTCAGCCAGGGCATCGACCCGGGCATTGACTTCTCGGATGTGGATGCGATCCGTCGCACGGTCGAGCACTGCACGCAGATGGAGACCTCCCCGCGCGCCCCCTACGTCGGTGACCTCGTGTACACGAGCTTCTCGGGCTCGCATCAGGACGCCATCAAGAAGGGTTTCGCGGCCCGCAAGGCCAAGGTGGACGCCGCTGGCGGCGACGAGAACGCCGTCGTGTGGGAGCTGCCCTACCTGCCGATCGACCCGCACGACGTGGGCCGCTCGTACGAGGCCGTGGTGCGTGTGAACTCGCAGTCCGGCAAGGGCGGCGTCGCCTACCTCATGTCGACCGCGCACGCCCTGGAGCTGCCGCGCCGCCTCCAGGTGGAGTTCTCCCGTATCGTCCAGCGCCACACGGATACCTACGGCGGCGAGATCAACGCGGCTACGCTGTGGCAGATCTTCGCGGACGAGTACCTGCCTACGAGCGCCGCTCCCGGCCTGGAGCCGTGGGGCCGCTTCGAGATGCGTTCCTCGCAGGTGTCGTCCATGGACGATGAGAGCGTCGAGCTCAAGGCGACGCTCACGGATAACGGCGAGATCGTTAAGGTGCAGGCTTCGGGTACAGGCCCGATCGACGCCTTCGTCTCGGCGCTGCACGAGTTCGATCTTGACGTGCGCATCCTGGACTACTCCGAGCACGCGATGAGCCAGGGCCGCGACGCGCGCGCCGCCGCCTACGTTGAGGCCGCGGTCGACGGCCAGATCGTGTGGGGCGTCGGCATCGACTCCTCGATCACGCGCGCCTCGTACAAGGCCGTCATTTCGGCGGTCAACCGCGCCTTGCGCTAAGTGCGCACATGCGAACAGCGGACCCCGGCCTCGTCAGTGTACGAGGTCGGGGTCCTTCGTCGTATCAGCCGCGGCCCGAGGTCCTGGTGGGCTTGTTGGCGAACATCGTCAGCGAGCGCAGGATCTGGCCATCCAGGACGCGAGCGATACGCTCGGTGAGGATATAGGGGTCGGCGCTCATGCCGTTGGCAAGCCACTGGGAGACGTGTCCGAGCACGCACAGCGTGAAGTGGTCGGCGACGAACATGCGGTCACCCTCGGTGATGGTCAGGTTTGCTCCGAGCTCGTCGACGATGGGTTCCATGACGGAGCGCAGCTGCTTGTGCAAGAAGAGCTGGAGCTCCTCCATGCCAAGCGAGGAGATGACGGAGCGCGTTTCCTCGGGGTGGGACTGCATCCATACGAGCATGGCCAGCAGGCCGTCCGACCATTCGTCGTAGCTGGAGTGGGTGCCAACCTGGTTGCCGACCTCGCGTTTGAAGACCCACACGGTCAGGTCACGAATGTCGGAAAAATGATAATAAAACGCCTGACGGGTCACGCCGGCGGTACGCGTGAGACCGGAGACCGTCACCTTAGACAGGGGTGTGGTCGAGAGTGCGTCGCGCAGTGCAAGCGCGAGCGCCGTTTTCGCATCGGGGTGGGGCATCGGAAGTCCTCGTCAACGGTAAGAGAGAGGTTACGTGCGAACTATACATGTCAGAATGCGGAACCGCTAAATCCTGCGCCTAGACACCGCTGGCCATTTGTACAGCGCGGCGTCCCTCACACGTGGATACTCCGCACAAAATTGCGACTTGACACCCTGAACTGACCGTAACCAAGAAGTTACAAAGTCTGCGGTTATGCGGGAGTTGGGGTGTGTTGAAAGTTGCTGATGAGGCGAGATTGTTGACCCGTGTTTACTCCCGTGGTCAGGTTGTAACTTATGGTTCGTCGTCACAGGGGCGTGTTGGGCTGGTCTGTGGGATGGAAAAACCCGGCCTCGTCGGTGTGGACGAGGCCGGGGGAAGCTGTGCACCCTAGCGCGGTTGGTGGGGGACCGCGTTACTGTGCCAGGCGTGCCAGAGCCGGGGTGGTCTGGTCGGTCATGAGGACCCGCATGCGGGCGATCGCGACCGAGGGGTTGACCTCCAGGCCCGAGAGCATCCACTGAGCCATGTGGGCGGTGGAGGCCAGGGCGAAGTGCTGGGCGACGACGTCGCGTGCGGTGGCGGTGGCCGATCCGTCCAGGCGGGACTCGATGAGTTCCTGGATGTGCGAGGCGAGGAATGCCCACAGGTCGTTGGCCTCGATGGTCTTCATGGCGGAAGCGGTCTCATCGCGGTGCTCGTGCATCCACATCATCGTCGCTTCGATCGCGTCGAGCCATTCTCCCGAACTGGTGGTCAGGCGCGCTGTGATTTCCTCGCGGAAAACCCAGGCGTTGAGGTCGCTGAGCGAGTTGAAGTGGTAGTAGAACGCTTGACGGGTGACCCCGGCTGCGCGTGTCAGTGCGCTGACAGAGATCTTTGACAGAGGCGTCTGCGTGAGGGCCTGGCGCAGTGCAGTGCCAAGCTTTTCGCGGGCATCAATCGGGGGAGCCATATCTTTCCTTCCTTCGACGGTTACGAGTAAACCATACCACTTGCGAGAAAACTATCTACTCGAAAACTGTGTGCAAGGTGTTAGACCGACCACGCTGTCAGTTTCTCACACTTTGCTGACAACGCCCACAGGGGGACTTGTCGGTGACCGTGACACCACACTTCACAACGAATTTCGCCCAGCGCGACGACTCGCACCCAACGCCACCACGGCCTCGTCCCCCCGTGACACAATGACACCGTGATGAAGTCTTACCGAGACGAGGCGATCGTCCTGCGCACCCACAAGTTGGGCGAAGCCGATCGCATCATCACGCTGCTCACCGCCGAACACGGCCAGGTCCGGGCCGTGGCCAAGGGCGTGCGCAAGACGACCTCCAAGTTCGGCGCCCGCGTCGAACCCTTCTCCGTCATCGACGCACAACTGCACCGCGGGCGCAGCCTCGACACTCTCTCCCAGGTCGCCTCCATCGCCCAATACGGCGAGTCGATCGCCGCCGACTACGACCTCTACCTCGCGGCAACCGTCGTCGTCGAAACCGCCGAGCGCCTGACCGCCGACGCGCACGACGGCAGCCACTCCCAGTACCTGCTGCTCTTGGGAGCCCTCAACGCGCTCGCGCGCCGCCGCCACGACCCTACGCTCATCCGTTCCTCCTACACCCTGCGCGCCCTCGCGCTGGCTGGCTGGGCTCCCTCCTGCTTCGACTGCGCCGTGTGCGGAGCGCAAGGACCCCACTCCTCCTTCTCCATCCCCGACGGGGGCACCGTATGCGACACCTGCCGCCCGCCCGGCGCCTCCTCGCCCGCGCCCGACAGCGTTGCCCTCCTCGGCCAGCTCCTCAGCGGAGACTGGGCGCACGCCGACCGATGCGAGGCCTACGCGCGAACCGAGGCCTCGGGCCTTATCTCCTCCTATACTCAATGGCATCTCGAAAGGCGCCTGCGCTCACTCACCGTTATCGATAGGAGCCACCCATGACCACCCATCGTCCGACCCCCATGGATCGCGCACCCGCCGACCCCGCTGCGCCCTTGCTTGGACCCGGCCAGTGGCACGTGCCCGCGCCCACCTTCAAGCGCGGCGAAGTCCCCGCACACGTCGCCCTCATCATGGACGGAAACGGGCGCTGGGCCAACTCTCGCGGCCTGACACGCACCGAGGGACACCGGGCAGGGGAGTACGCCCTCATGGACACCATCGCGGGCGCCATCGACGCGGGCGTACGCTACCTGAGCGTCTACACCTTCTCCACCGAAAACTGGAAACGCTCGCCCGCCGAGGTCTCCTTCATCATGAACTACGCCTCCGACGTGCTTGCCAGGCGCACTGACCAGCTCGCCCAGTGGGGCGTGCACGTGCGCTGGAGCGGGCGGCGCCCCCGCCTGTGGACCAGCGTCATCAAGGCCCTCGAAAAGGCCGACCGCGCGACCGAGCACTGCAAGACGCTCGACCTCATCATGTGCGTCAACTACGGGGGACGGGCCGAACTGGCCGACGCCGCGCGCTCCATCGCCGAGGGCGTGGCCGCCGGGCGCCTGAGCCCACGCGGGGTCAACGAAAAGACGTTTGCGCGCCACCTGTACCTGCCCGACGTGCCCGACGTCGACCTGATGATTCGCACATCGGGGGAGCAACGCCTGTCCAACTACCTGCTCTGGCAGATGGCCTACGCCGAAATGATGTTCGTCGACACCCCCTGGCCCGCGTTCGACCGCGAGGAACTGTGGGGGTGCCTGGAGGAGTTCGCTGGGCGCGACCGGCGCTTCGGTGGGGCTGTCGACCGCGTCGCGCACTCTTAGGCGCGATCCTCGCTCAACGCGAGGTCGACGGCCGCGCGCTTGCGGCGGCCCCACACCACCTTCAGGGCGATCAGGGCGACGATGAGGGCCAAACCCGCCCACCCCCACGGGGAACCGGCGATGGCGCGCACCGCCGCGGCGAACACAGCGAGCATACCCAGGCCGTAGAGCAGAGACCACAGGATACAGCCGGGAATCATCGCGATCGTGTAGGTGCTCCAGCGCATGCGCACCAGGCCCGCGCCAGCGTTGATCGCAGTCTGGATGCCCACCGTCAGGAAGCACAAGGGGATCGCGATGATGCCCCACTTGTCGAGCATCGCAGCGCCCTTGCGGGGGACCGGTCCATCGAACCAACGGGCAACGGCCCCCAGGAATCCTGTACGCCCCGAGGCGCGCATCGCGCCGGAAGCAACGCCGCGTGCGAGCCAGTAGGTGGACTGGGCGCGGAAGAAAGCGACCCCGAACAGGAAGACGAAGAGGAAGATGCCTTCGCGGGCGAAGGCCGGGACCATGTTGTCGATTCCTGCGGTGTACACGTGCCCTCCATCGGATACTAAATGAAACGTAGCCTATCCTAACTCAGCGGCTGCTTAACCCGGTAGTTCCGACCGAGACAACCCGCTCACGTTCAGGCCGTCGTGTTCTTCTCCTGACAGGGGGCGCACGTTCCAAACAGCTCAAGAGAATGTTCGACGTTCGCGAAGCCGTGCCCCTGGGCGACAGACGTTACCCACGCCTCGATCTGCGACTGCTCGATCTCCTCCGCGTGGCCGCACTCGCGGCACACCAGATGGTGGTGGTGGCCGTTGCTCGTGCAGATGCGGTACAGGGACTCACCCTCGGACGAACGCAGTGCATCGATGCGGCCGTCCTCCGCCAGGCCCTGCAGGGACCGGTAAACGGTTGCCAGGCCCACGTGCTGGCCGTTGGTGCGCAGATCCTCAAAGATCTGCTGGGCGCTGCGAAAGTCGTTCACCCGCGTCAGTTCGTCGAGGACAGCCTGGCGCTGCTTGGTCATGCGCTGCATGTGTGTTCCTAACGTGTGGGCCGCTCAGCTGGCCGCTGCTTGCTCCGGGTGCTGGTTGTGGGTGCGGGCCACGCGAAGCCTACGCACCCGGCGAATGCGGTCGATGATCGCCCTGATCATAAACCCGATCGCGTAGAGTCCGATGGCTCCCACGACGATGGTCGCGCCCGGAGACAGGTCAATGAAGTAGGTCAGGGACAGCCCGCACGTGCAGATGAGGACGCCGAGCACCATGGCGATACCCATCGTCGAGCGGAACGAGCGGGCAGCCAGCTGTGCGATTGCGACGGGGATAACCATGAGCGCGCTCACCAGCAGCGAGCCGACGACGCGCATGGCGACGGCGACCGTCAGGGCGGACAGGATGGCGATGAGGAGGGAGAGCGCGCGCACGGGCAGTCCCGTCGAGCGCGCGAAGTCCTCGTCGTTCGTGACCGAGAAAGCGCGGGGGCCAGGCCAACGCCGAGTACGACGATCCCGATGCCCAGGATCGTGATGAGCGTGATGTCGCTCCAGCGCACGGTCGAGATGGAGCCGAAGAGGTAGGAATTGAGCTGGGCGGAGGTGCCACCGGCCAAGCCAATCAGCAAAACGCCGCCGGCGATGCCGCCGTAGAAGAGCATGGCCAGGGCGGTGTCACCCGATGTGCGCCCGCTTTGACGGACCAGCTCGATCGTGAGCGCACCCAGCAGAGAGATGATGACGGCGCCGGGGATCGCCCACGAGTCGGCTGGGCTCACGTTCGCGAAGGTACCGACCAGCCAGCCCAGTGCGACACCGGTCAGCGAGATATGCCCGATGCCGTCGCCAAGCATCGCGAGCCTGCGGTGGACCAGGTATGTCCCGATGATCGGTGCGGTCAGGCCCACGATGAGGGCCGCCAGCAGCGAGCGCTGCATCATGGGTGAGGACAGGAGGGTGGTCACGGCATCAATCATTGGTCTCTCCCGTCCAGATTCCACTGACGAGGCCGTCGCCGCCCGCGGTGGGGGAGCTGGCCTTCGTGGGGTGGCAGTGTTCGCCGCCGTGGTGCTGTTCGTGGTCGTCGTCGATGTGCGGCGGGCCGTCATAGGAGACGTGCCCGGCGCTGATGTGCAGCTCGCGGTCCAGGAGCGGGCCGAGCTCGCCGAGCTCATGCAGCACGATGAGGATCGTCGTGCCCTGTTCCTTCGCGTCGGCGACGATGTCGGCCAGCCGCGCGCGCGAGGCGGCGTCGATCCCGGCCATGGGCTCGTCCATGATGAGCAGCTCGGGGCGGCGTACGAGGGCGCGCGCAATGAGGACGCGCTGGGCCTGGCCGCCCGACAGGATGTTCATGGGGGAGTGGGCGCGGTGGGCCATGCCGACGCGCTCCAGTGCTTCCATCGCGCGGGAGGTGTCCCCGGGCATCGCCCATAGGCGGCGAGGGCCGAGCAAGCCGGAGCGCACGACCTCGATCGCGCTGGCGCTGATCGCGCCGCCCGAAGAAATGCGCTGGGGCACGTAGCCGACCCTGTTCCAGGGCACTCGGCGACGCGCGGCGATCGAGCGCCCGAAAAGCTGGGCGTCGCCGCCCGTGATGGGGGCGGTGCCCAGAAGAGCCTTGAGGGTCGTGGACTTGCCCGAGCCGTTCGAGCCTGTGATCGCCACGGTCTGACCGGCAGGGATCGTCAGGGAGATGCCGTGCAGAATCAGGTCCGTGTCCCAGGCGACGTGAAGATTATCGAGACGCACGACGGCGGTCGCCTCCGCGTGGGGGGCTCCCGCCGTCGCGTGGGAGTCAGTTGTGCTCACTGGCAGTTGTTTGCTTTCGTCAGAGCAGCGATGTTGTCGTTCATGACCGCGGCGTAGTCCTTGGATGCATCGGTCTGGGACTCGATCGGATCCAGGACGGCCGTGGACAGGCCGAGGTCGTCGGCCAGGGTTTGGGCGACCTTGGGGTCAATGAGGGCCTCGGTGAAGATGGTCGTCACGCCCTGGTCCTTAGCGATCTGGCCGATTTCAGCCAGGCGCGCCGGCGAGGGGGAGGACTCCGGGTCGAGGCCTGAGATGCCCACCTGGGTCAGCCCGGTGCGGTCCGCGAGGTAGCCGAAGGCGGTGTGGGCGGTCACGAAGGTTGTGACCTGGCAGTTGGAGGTCTTCATGACGAGGTCGTCGCCCAGGGCGGTGAGCTCCTCGTTGAGGGCCTTGGCGTTGGCCTTGTAGGTCTCGGCGTTGGCCGGGTCGGCCTCGGCCAGCTTCTCGCCCACCAGGGTCGCGGCGGATGCCATGCGAACCGGGTCGAGCCAGAAGTGGGGGTCGGCGCTCATGTCGTGGTCGTGGCCCTCGTGGTCGTGATTGTGGCCCTCGTGATCGTGGCCTTCGTGGTCGTGGCCTTCGTGGTCGTGATCGTGGGCCTCGGTCTCACCGGACTGGGCCTCGTGGTCGTGGCCCTCTTCCTCGGCCGGGTGGTTGGCGCTGGAGTCGACCTCAACCAGCTCGGCGGCGGGGGAGACGTCGATGACGGTCTTGGGGGCGTGCTGCTCGACGGCCTCGTCGACCGCGCTCTGGAAGCCGGCCAGGTAGACAACTGCGTCCGCGTTGGACAGCGAGTCGACCATCTTGGGGGAGAGTTCAAGGTCGTGGGGCTCGGCGCCCGCAGGCGTCAGCGAGGTCACGGTGACGTGCTCGCCGCCGACCTTTTCGGCCAGGTACTGCAGCGGGTAGAAGGAAGCCATGACGGTCAGGGTGCCGTCCTTGGAGGCGCCGCCTCCTGACGAGGCCGTGGTGGAGCAAGCGGACAGAGCGAGCGCTGTGGCGGCCGCGCATGCGGCAGCAAGGATTCTTTTCGACATGAGAATCATTCTCTGGGCTGGTGAGAACGATTGTCAAGTCAATCTCGGGTCATGGACCCTTGTGATCAGGGCGTTTAGCGCGCGTGCGCCGTGGTTCCACGCACGACCAGATCAGGCGAAAAGACGTAATCCGCGTGCTCAGGAGTGTAGTCGGGTGTGGCCAAGGCCTCGAACAGGTTGCGCACGGCAGCCGTCACGATCGCGGGCACCGGCTGGTGGACCGTCGTCAGCCCTGGGCTGAGGTGTGACATGAGGAAGGAATCGTCGAAACCGATGACCGAGACGTCCACGGGAACGGAGAGCCCCATCGACGTAATCGTGTGGATCGCGCCGAGAGCCTGCAGGTCTGAGCCGGTGATGATCGCGGTGACCCCGCGCTCGATCAGGCCGCTCGTATGCGCCGCCGCGGCCTCGTACGTATAGAAGGTCTCCTCAATGATGGGTGCGTGGTCGCCGACCAGCTCGCCCATGATCTGGGTGAAGGCCTCGGCCTTGCGCAGCGCGGGGACGACGTGCGTGCGCCCCGTCAGCAGGGCGATGCGCGTGTGGCCCAGCTCGTGCAGGTGCGTCACGGCCGCGCGGATGCCCAACGCGTCACCCGTCGAAATCGGGGGCGAGAATCTCCGGGCGGGCGCCGTTAATCGTGACCAGGGGAATCGAGCGCTGCACGGCATCGTGGTAGGGGGCGAGGTCGGCGAGCAGATCAGCGTGCCTGCCCGAGACGAAGATCAGGCCACTCGCTCGATGCTCGATGAGCGAGGACAAGTGATCGAACTCCGAGGTTGCTCCGGGTGTCTGCGAGCGGATCATCGCGATGCCGCCGGCCCGGGATACCTCCTCCTGGAGGTGATGGGCGAAAGACGCGAAAATCGGATTCGTGAGCTCGGGGAGCACGATGCCAATCGTGGGCGTGTCGGGAGTGCGCTCGGGGCTCGGGCGGTCGTATCCCAGCTCGTCAATGGCGGTCAGGACCTTGCGCCGCGTGTCAGCGGAGACCTGCCCGACACCGTTGAAGACGCGCGAGACGGTAGCGGTCGAGACGCCAGCGTGGGCGGCGATATCTGCCATGCTCGTGCGGTTTTTCGTCATCGACTCAACTCTCCTTTGGGTGTGTGCGCACGACGTAATACGTACAAATGTAACAGGAAGCTCACATTTCGGAAAATTATTGCAGAAACAAAAACGGAGGTACTACAGTTACGGTTAGCGGGTCGCTGATGGAGGCGACCAGCTCGACCAACACAGGAGAAATAATGCGACGTGGCATCGCAGCACTCGGCGTGTTCGCGGCGGTTACCGCCCTGGCCGCCTGCAGTGGCAAGACTGCGGCAACCCTTACCATCTGGGCGGACGATACCCGTTTTGTTCAGGTTCGTTCCCTCGCTGACGATTTCACTGCCTCGACGGGCGTGGCCGTGAACGTCGTCCAGAAGTCCGAATCCGACATGGACACCGAGTTCACCACCCAGGTGCCCACCGGCAACGGCCCCGACCTGATCGTCATGGCGCACGACAAGCTCGGCGCGCTTGTCGCCAACGGCGTCGTTGCCCCCGTCGACCTGGGCGAGGATAGCTCTGCCTTTTCCGATGTGGCCGTCAAGGCCGTCACCTACAACGACCAGACCTACGGCGTGCCCTACTCCGTCGAGTCCGTCGCCCTGGTGCGAAACAATGCGCTCACCCAGGACGCCCCCACCACCTACGACGACATGATCGCCTCGGGTAAGGTCTCTGGTGCGGAGTACCCCTTCGTCATCCAGATGGGCGACAAGGGTGACCCCTATCACTTCTACGCCTTCCAGACCTCCTTCGGTGCCCCCGTCTTCCAGACCAACGCCGACGGCGAGTACACCTCCGAGCTGGCCATGGGCGGCTCCGGCGGCACCGACTTCGCCAACTGGCTCAAGGCTCAGGGCGACGCGGGCGTGTTCTCCCCGTCCATCACCGGCGACATCGCCAAGCAGAAGTTCCTCGACGGTGCTGCCGCCTACACGGTGACCGGTCCCTGGAACGTTGCCGCCTTCCGTGAGGCCGGCATGGACGTCTCCGTCCTGCCCGTCCCCGCCGCCGGCTCGCAGCCCGCGCTGCCCTTCGTCGGCGTCCAGATGTTCTACCAGAGCGCCAAGTCCGCCAACCCGGTCGCCGCCAGGCTGTTCTTCAACTACCTGGCCACCCCCGAGGCTCAGGAAAAGATGCAGGAGCTCGGTGGTCGCGCCTCCGCGATGCCGTCGGTCGCCGCCAAGTCGGATGACCAGGACATCAAGGACTTCGCGAAGGTTGCCGAGTCCGGCGCTCTCGCCCCCGCGATCCCCGCCATGGGTTCCGTCTGGAACTACTGGGGCCAGACCGAGGCCAACATCGTGACCGGCACCGAGACCCCCGCCGAGGGTTGGGCTACGATGATCACCAACATCAACAACGCCATCGCCTCCAAGTGAGCGATCGTGGTGGCCGCTAGCAGCCACCACGAAGGCTCGCCTTCAGGCGTGACAACGCCCCACCCCCGCCCGCACCCACGCGGCGGGCGGGGTTGGGGCGGCGTTGAACACCGCGGCCGCCCAGCGGCCAACAGGCACCCTCGGTGCCCACTTCTTGACCCGCCGTCCGGCGGGATACGTCGCAAAGACGCGCGAACGCGCACGTGTGGAGGACACGATGTCTGAGCCAGCGAATGCTGCAGAAAAGAAAAAGGCGGGGCCTAAGACCTCGCACGCGAGCGAAGTGACCAAGCCTGGTTTCTTCGTCAAACTCATCCTGATGATGCTTATCGATGCCCTGGGGCTGTACGGCATGTTCACCGCTTACATGGTGAAGTCGTGGGCGGTTCTCGCCGTCCTGGCCGTCCTGCTCGCTGTCGTGAACTGGGTGTACTTCTCCAAGCGGATGATCCCCGCGAAGTACCTGGTCCCCGGCATGGTGTTCCTGCTGATCTACCAGGTGTTCGTCATGGGGTACACGGGTTACGTGTCCTTTACGAACTACGGGCAGGGCCACAACTCGACCAAGGAAGACGCAGTCGCCTCGATCCTGAAGGCTGCCGCGAAGCGCGCCCCCGGAGCCCGCAACGTCCCGGCCGCCATCGTCGAAGACAGCTCGGGCCTGGGCCTAGCCATCGTCGACACCGAGACCGGCGGTATCCAGGTCGGAGATTCCGACACGCCCTTCCACGAGGCGAAAGGCACCATGTCGGCTGGCGCCATCACGGAGGTTGACGGCTACAAGGTCCTGACGCTGAACGAGGTACTGCAGCGCCAGACCGAGGTCTTCGCGCTCAACGTGCCGGTCTCGGCCGATCCTGACGATGGCCACTACAAGAGCGAGGACGGCTCGACCGCCTACCTGGCCAAGTCCCGCTACAGCTACGACGAGGCGGCCGACACGCTGACCGACACCAAGTCGGGCACCGTCTACACGGCCAACAACAAGATCGGTGCCTTCGTTGACGAGGACGGCAACCAGATCGATCCGGGCTGGCGCGTCTACGTCGGCTTCGACAACTACGCCAACATGTTCGCCCGCGGCGACCTGGCCGGCCCCTTCCTCAAGGCGCTGCTGTGGTCCTTCGTCTTCGCCGGTGTGTCCGTTCTGTCGACCTTCGCGCTCGGCCTGATCCTCGGCCTCGTCTTTGCGGACAAGCGCATCAAGGGCCGCAAGATCTATCAGTCCCTCATGATCCTGCCCTACGCCTTCCCGGCCTTCCTGGCCACTCTGGTGTGGAAGGGCATGCTCAACAAGGACTTCGGCTTCATCAACCAGGTGCTCTTCGGTGGCGCAGACATCCCGTGGCTGACGGACGGAACGCTGGCGAAGCTCTCGATCCTGGGCGTGAACCTGTGGCTGGGCTTCCCCTACATGTTCCTCGTCTGCCTGGGCGCCCTGCAGTCCCTGCCGGGCGACGTCGAAGAAGCCGCGAAGATCGACGGCGCCTCCGGTCTGCGCACCGTGTGGTCCATCAAGCTGCCCCTCGTGCTGCAGTCCACCGTCCCGCTGCTGATCGCCTCCTTCGCGTTCAACTTCAACAACTTCTCGCTCATCTACATGCTGACCGGCGGCGGCCCGAACTACCCGGGCATGGACGTCGGCCAGACTGACATCCTGATCTCGATGGTCTACAAGATCGCGATCGAGTCGGGTTCCCCGAACTACGGCCTGGCCTCGGCCATGTCCATTGTCATCTTCATCGTCGTGGGCGTGATCGCGTGGCTCGGTTTCCGCCAGACGAAGACCCTTGAGGAGCTGTGATGAGTGCTGCAACAGTGAAGAAGAATCGCCAATCCACCCTCAAGGGTGGCCGCTGGTGGAAAGAGGTCGGCTGGCGCCACATCGTCGCCATCCTGATGATCATCTACTGCCTGGTCCCGCTGCTCTACGTCCTGTCGGTGTCCCTGAACCCCGGCGCGACGCTGACCGGCTCGAACAGCCTCTTCTCGAACGTGTCCCTCGAGAACTTCATGGCGCTGGGCTCGGGCAAGTATGCCGCCTACTGGTCGTGGGTCGTCAACTCGCTCATCGTGTCCACCGTGACCGCGGTTGGTACCGTCCTCATGGGCGCAGCAGCGGCCTACGCGTTTAGCCGCTTCCGGTTCAAGGGGCGCCGCGGCACCCTGACCGGCCTGCTGCTCGTTCAGATGTTCCCGCAGATGCTGGCCTTCGTGGCCCTGTACCTCCTCCTCCTGGGCATCCAGGACATCTTCCCGGTCATGGGCCTGAACTCCAAGCTCGGCCTGATCTGCGTCTACCTCGGTGGCGCGCTCGGCTCGAACACCTTCCTGCTCTACGGCTTCTTCAACTCGATTCCGCGTTCGCTGGACGAGGCGGCCATGATCGACGGCGCGACGCACGCCCAGACCTTCTGGACGATCATCATGCCGCTGGTTCGCCCGGTTCTGGCGGTCGTTGGCCTGCTGAGCTTCATCTCTTCGCTCGGTGACTTCGTGATCGCGAAGGTCGTCCTGCAGGATCAGAGTCAGTTCACCCTGGCCGTTGGCATGTACATGTGGGCAGCCGACGAGCGTACCGCCCCGTGGGGCATCTTCGCGGCGGGCGCCGTCCTGGCGGCCATCCCCGTCATCCTGCTGTTCCAGTACCTGCAGAAGTACATCGTCTCCGGCCTGACCGCCGGCGGCGTCAAGGAGTGAGCGCTCCCGCGCTTAATCTCTGACCTGGCCCCGGCCTCGTCCCATATCCCCGTGGGACGAGGCCGGGGCTCGTTCTGTGTGCGTGGGCAGTGTGCGCCGGCAGTGTGCGTGGGGCGGGCAGTGCGTGGGGCTGGTTGCGTGTAGGGCGGCCAGTGTGCGTGGGGCGGGTTGTGTGTAGGGCGGGCTGTGTGCGTGGGGCGGCCAGTTGACGGATGTGGATCCGGCGGGCGCGGACGTTGTGGACGTTGCGGACGTTGCGGGCATTGCGGGCATTGCGGGCATGGTTCCCCAACAATGTCGCACGTAATTTCCATGTAAACCTTTCAAACTTTAAAATGTGGTCGTTGGAATTGCAACGTTTGTGGGCGGTGTTGAAAACTGACCGGGGGGAATTACGTGCGAGATTTGGGTAGGGGGAGAGGGTTTGTTGTTGTGGATGTGACCTAGGACTCGTTGTGAGAGCTTGACGGGCTACCTGGTTCTATGGTTCATTAGTTATGTAATGAACCGCTGAACCGAGGAGGCTGCCCATGGCACCCACGTTCGTCTCGGGGATCCCGATCTACGTGCAGATCGCCGACGACATCCGCGCGCAGATCCTGCGCGGCGCCCTGCGCGCCGGGGATCAGCTCACCTCCACCACGGAGTACTCCGCCACCTACCGCATCAACCCCGCTACCGTCGGCAAGGCCTTTGCGATCCTCGTCGACGAGGGGCTCGTCGAAAAGCGGCGTGGCATCGGCATGTTCGTCGCCGAAGGCGCACAGCATGCGCTCGTGGCCGACGGGCTCGCCACCTACGTGGAGGAGACCCTGAACCCCGCCGTCGAAGCGGGCCTGGCCCTGGGCCTCGACATCGACGCCATCATCGACCATGTCCGCGCCTATGGCGCTGACACAACCGCCAAGGACAACTCATGATCACCCTCAACTCCATCACCCACACCTACCGAGGTGAGATAGTGCCGGCTTTGCTCGACGTCTCCCTCACCCTCGGGGAATCGACTGTCACTGCTCTGGTCGGCCCCAACGGCTCGGGCAAGACGACGCTCATGCAGATCCTCGGCGGCCTGCTGGCCCCCACCTCGGGGAGCGTTGCCATCGACGGTAGTCAGGCCAGCGCCGACGACCTGCTCGCTGGCTCGATCATGGCCTCGTCCAGCCGAGACCTTGACGATGTCCCCGCAACTATCCTGGTCCAATACGCCCGTCTGCGTCCCACCTGGGACGAGCGGCTTTTCGCTCACTACGCCCGGCGCTTCGGTCTGCCGGTCCGCAGCCGCAAGACTCTTGGAAAGCTCTCCACAGGCCAAGCGGCCGTTGTCACCGGCGCGATTGCCCTGGCATCGGGCGCGCCCATCACCCTCCTCGACGAGATCCAGGCACCCCTGGACGTACCCACGCGCTACGCCTTCTACGAGGAAATCCTCACCCTGGCGGGGGAGGTCATGGAAGGAAAGCGCCCGCAGCGCCGCTTCCTCGTTTCCTCGCACATGGTCTCCGAACTCGAAAAGGTCGCCGAAGACGTCATCGTTTTGAAGAAAGGCCTGCTCCTTGCTCATGAGAGCGTCGACGACTTCACCTGCCGAGTCTGTGCGCTGACCGGCCACGCCGCCGACGTCGAGCGCTTCCTTGCCGCCCACCCGGACCTCGCCGTCATCGCGAGCCGTGAGCTCGGCTCCACGCGAGAGATCGTCGTGGACCTGCGCGGCAGCGCCGTCGGCGACACCGAGCTCGCATCCCACTCTCTGACCGCTTCGCACTGTTCCTTCCAGGACGCCTTCGCCTACCTCATCCAGGAGAACGACCAATGAGCACCGCACCCACTGTTTCCTCTCAGCCCTCGATCTGGCGCCTCGGAATGGTCGACTGGCGATTCGCTTTCGGAGTGTACGCCTCGGTTATCGTCGGTCAATTTGTCATTAACTCCACGGTGAGCGCGATCATGTACGCGACTTCCGATGACTTCTCCCAGCACGTCGATCAGGCCGCCGTCAACGCCGCCTTCTCGACGGCCATCTACATCCTCATCGCACAGATCATCACCACGACGACGGACCTGCGGGCAGCGTCTCTGAGCGGAGCGTCTCGCCGCACCCTGGCACTGTCGACCTACGTGCTAAGCGCTGTCGTTATCGCCATCGCCAGCGTGATCTGGTGGGTGCTCGCCCTGGCTCAGACACACATGTTCTTCCTGGGGAGCCTTGAGTATCCCCTCGGAGTGGACTCGTGGCTCATTGTGGTGGTCGCTTGGATCGCCTGCGACGGGGCCGGACGCCTGATCGGTGCGGCCTCGCGCCATGGTCGGGGCCCGTGGGCGGTCGCCCTCGGCATTATCGTGGCGACTGTTCTGGGCCTGGCTGGCATCGCCGGTCCGGTCACCTGGCTGGTTCTCACGCTTGTTCACAAGTCCGGCTACCTTCCCCCGATGCACCCCGCCTTCTGGCTGCTCGGCCTGATCACTCTCGCAGTCACCGCTGCCGGATGGCGCCTGACCCTCACGGGCAGGATTCGCCGCCTCAACTGAATGCCAGTTGGGCTTTGGGCGCGTGACCCGAGACCTGGCCCCGGCCTCGTTCCCTCCCGTAGGAGCGACGAGGCCGGGGCTGCTTTATGCATTCGGGCGCGGGGGAGTAGGGCGGCCTGAGGGGCGCTGGTGCCGAACAGTCGGTGTTGAAGGCGGTGGTCACCGCCGATGAGAACGGCGTTTCGTGTTGCTGAGGTGTTGACGCTGTGGCTTTGTCGCGCGGGAAAGGCGATGTTCGAGGCGGTTATCAGTGCATCAAGGATGTGACTATGTCATCGTGCCCTGCGTGTGGCCGCCCCGTCATCCGCCGTCGCTATGCGGGTGGCCTGGCGGGGCTGGCACGCGCGCATGTGGATAGGTTCGAAGTCGGCGTGCTCGCACTCGCCGAAGCGGAGCCTGCCCCTCCTGATTCGGATAGGTTACGACGATGTGGATAGGTTATTCACATGTGGATAGGTTAATAACTATCCGTATCTTCATAACCTATCCGTATGCTCATAACCTATCCGCGAGCGGGCTGCTGGAGAGCGCCGCAGGGCCCAGCCAGGACTCCAAGCGTGCACCTGTGGTGGAATCCATGGGCGCGCCGGGCAACGCGCGTTGCAGAGCCCAGCCAGAATCCCAAGCGTGCACCTGTGGTGGGATCCATGGGCGTGCCGGGCAACGTGCGCCGCAGAGCCCAGCCAGGACTCCAAGCGCGCACCTGTGGTGGGATCCATGGGCGTGCAAGGGGCCGAAAGCACCCCACGCAGTAGTTATCGGCTAGTATCGATGGCGACACGACAGCCAGTCGTGCCCCAAATACTCAAGGAGTGACAAGTGGCTAAGGGACCTTCCCGCCTCGACAACGTGATCAGCCTGGCCAAGCGCCGCGGCTTCGTCTTCCCCCTGCGGTGACATCTACGGTGGCACCCGCTCCGCGTGGGACTACGGCCCGCTCGGCGTGGAACTGAAGGAAAACATCAAGCGCGCCTGGTGGAACGCCATGGTCCGCCGCCGCGCAGACGTCGTCGGCCTCGACTCCTCCGTCATTCTCCCGCGCGAAGTGTGGGTCGCCTCCGGCCACGTCAAGGCCTTCACTGACCCGCTCATCGAGTGCCTCAACTGCCACAAGCGCGCCCGCCAGGATCAGCTCATCGAAGAGTCGCCGAGAAGAAGGGCGTCGAAGAGTCCTCGCTGTCCAACGCCGACATCGCCTGCCCGAACTGTGGCGTGCGCGGCCAGTGGACCGAGCCCCGCGCCTTCTCCGGCCTGCTCAAGACTTACCTGGGCCCCGTCGACGACGAGGCCGGCCTGCACTACCTGCGTCCCGAGACCGCCCAGGGCATCTTCGTTAACTACGCGAACGTCATGAATGCCGCGCGCAAGAAGCCGCCGTTCGGCATCGGCCAGATCGGTAAGTCCTTCCGCAACGAGATCACGCCCGGCAACTTCATCTTCCGTACCCGCGAGTTCGAGCAGATGGAACTCGAGTTCTTCTGCGAGCCCGGCACAGATGAGGAATGGCACCAGTACTGGATCGACTACCGCAAGGCCTGGTACGTGGACCTGGGTATCGACCCGGAGAACCTGCGCGAGTACGAGCACCCGCAGGAGAAGCTCTCGCACTACTCCAAGCGCACCGTCGACCTGGAATACCGCTTCGGCTTCCAGGGCAGCGAGTGGGGCGAGCTCGAAGGCATCGCCAACCGCACCGACTACGACCTGACCGTCCACTCCGAGGCTTCCGGCGCAAAGCTCGACTACTTCGACCCGAACACCAAGGAACGCTGGACCCCCTACGTCATCGAGCCCTCCGCTGGCCTGACCCGTTCCCTCATGGCCTTCCTCATCGAGGCCTACCACGAGGACGAGGCCCCCAACGCCAAGGGTGGCGTCGACAAGCGCGTCGTGCTCAAGCTGGACCCGCGCCTGGCCCCCGTCAAGGCCGCCGTCCTGCCCCTGTCCCGCAAGCCCGAACTGACTGGCCCCGCCCAGGAGCTGGCTGACGAGCTGCGCGGCATCTGGAACGTCGACTACGACGACGCCGGCGCTGTGGGCCGCCGCTACCGTCGCCAGGACGAGATCGGCACGCCGTTCTGCATCACCTACGACTTCGACTCGATCGAGGACCACGCCGTCACCATCCGTGAGCGTGACACGATGGAGCAGGTGCGCATCCCGCTCGACAAGGTCAAGTCGTACCTGATCGAACGCCTGGGCTGCTGACTTGTCGCTAGCCTCAACATCCGCAGCGGCCCCGCTTCGCGTGGGGCCGCTGCGCCTGTGGACACCCGTCGTCCTGGCCCCCATGGCCGGGGTGACGGACGTGCCCTTCCGGCGCCTGTGCCGCATCATGGGCGAGTCGGGCTTGCCCGACCATCTGCGACCCGTCGGCATCCCCTCCTGGGCGGCCGAGTCCGGGCAGTCGGCCACGGCCTCGTCCCCGAAGAAGCCCGGTGAGACTGCTCCCGGCGAGACCATCACCGAGCCGCGCCACGTCGCCATCCCGCGCGTGGACGCGCCCGCCGGCCTGTACGTCACCGAGATGGTGACCAGCCGCGCCCTCGTCGAGGAGAATGAGCGCACGCTGGAGATGGTGCGCTCCGACCCCGCTGAGCGCGTGCGCTCCCTGCAGCTCTACGGCGTCAACCCCGCCGTCATGGCGACGGCCGCGACGATGCTCGTCGAGCGTGACCTCACCGACCACATCGACCTGAACTTCGGGTGCCCGGTCCCCAAGGTGACGAAGAAGGGCGGGGGAGCGGCCCTGCCCTGGAAGCGCGATCTCTTCACCGACCTCGTGGGTGCCGTCGTGCGCGCCTCACACGAGGCCGGGGAGCGCGCGGGGCGCGAGATCCCCGTGACCGTCAAGATCCGCATCGGCATCGACTCTGAGCACGAGACCGCGACCGACGCGGCGCTGACTGCGCAAAAGCTCGGCGCTGCCGCGCTCACGCTGCACGCGCGCACGCAGAACCAGCACTACGCGGGACAGGCCCACTGGGACGAGATCGCGCGCCTGAAGGACCTGCTCGACATCCCCGTCTTTGGTAACGGCGATGTCTTCGAGGCCGCCGACGCCCTGGCCATGCTGGAGCGCACCGGTTGCGACGGTATCAGCGTCGGGCGCGGTGCCCAGGGACGCCCCTGGATCTTCCGCGACATCGTCGCCGCCTACCATGGTGGGTCCATCCCGCCGGGCCCCAGCCTCGCCGAGGTCGTCTCCGTCATCGAACGCCACGCCGCCTGGTGCGTCGTCGACCAGGGCGACGAGGGGCGCGCACTGCGCGAGATGCGCAAGCACATCGGCTGGTACCTGCGCGGATTTGCCGTCGGCGGCCCCCAGCGCCACGCGCTGTCCATGGTCTCCACGCTCCAGGAGCTGCACGAGCGCCTCGCGGACCTCGACCTCGATCAGGAGTTCCCGCCCGCCGCACGCGGACCGCGCGGCCGAGCCGGCGGCGAAAAGACCCCCCACCTGCCCGACGGCTGGCTGGACCACCCCTACCTGACAGATGCGGAGCGCTTACGCCTGCACCTGGCTGAAATCGGCTACTAAAGCGAAGGAATCATGTCGTACCCATCGACGCCCGACCCCGACCCTGCCCCTAGCCTCGTCACCATCGGGCGAGCCGCCAAGAAAGCGACCCTCGGCGCGCGCACCCAGGTGATCGTCCCCGTTGGCGGAGATGCGCACTCCCTGAGCGAGCAGGTCGGCGCCCTGGCCTCCTGCTGCGCCGACATCGTCGAATGGCGCGCCGACACCTACCTGGCCTCCCTTGTCGGCTCACACTTCGTCGCCGCCAGCGAGGTCGCCGACGACCTGGTGCGCATGGCCCGCTACGTCGCGGATGCCTCGCCGCTGCCCGTCCTGGCCACCATCCGCACCTCCGTCGAGGGTGGGGAGGCCTTCCTGGACGACGAGGAATACTGCGCCCTCGTGCGCGCCCTTGCGCCCCTCGTCGGCGGCGTCGACGTCGAGATTTCGCGCGACGGGGCGCCCGCCCTCATCGAGGACGCCCACGCGGCCGGATCCCTCGTCATCGGATCGTTCCACGACTTTGACGCGACCCCCAGTGACGACGAGCTGGCCGAGGTGCTGGCCGACATGAACTACGCGGGCGCCGACGTCCTCAAGTTCGCGTGCATGGCCACCAGCGCCACCGACGCCGCCCGCGTCATCGGCGCCCAGGCGTGGGCGCGCGAGGCCTACGACCGTCCCGTCATCGGCATCGCCATGGGCCCCTCCGGCGCCCCCACGCGCCTGGTTGGATCCGCACTCGGCTGCGCGGCCACCTTCGCGACCCTTCCGGGGAGCGAGGGCAGTGCGCCCGGCCAGTTCACCATCGAGCAGGTCCGAACGGTCCTCGACATCATCGAAGCCCAGCGCTAAGCGCCGTCCCGCCGAGCCCTGGGCACCGTCCCGCCGAAACCTGGGGGGCGTGCCACCGAGCTTTCCGCAACCATCGCAGCCCAACATGATGGTTCCTCGAAAATGTCGCACGTAATTTCCCCGGGTCAGTTTTCGACATGGCGCACAAACGTTGGAATTGCAATACCCCTATTTCAATGTATGAAAGGTTGACAGGGAAATTACGTGCGACATTGTTGGGGAACCGTGCGGTGTGGCCACACCCGGGCGGGCCGCCCAGCACCAACAAGCTAAGAAACAAGACAAACCTCACCACCTGGGACCCGCAGCAAGACAAACCACCTGGGACCCGCAGTAAGACAAACCACCTGGGACCCGCAGCAAGACAAACCACCTGGGACCCGCAGTGAGACGGCATGTTCTATACACTCTAAGTGTGCTTAGCGTCGGTTGAACACCCGGACACGTGTGGGGGCGGGCCTCGTGGCCCGCCCCCACAGCGTCAGCGAAACGCCGGGACGCTCACGCCTCCTTGGGCGCAACCGTCACGACGGTGTCGTCGATGCCGACAGCGCCGGGGGCGGCGGGGGTGATCGTGCCGAACTTCTTCTTGTTCGTCACGACCATCGGGGTGATGGTGTCGTAGCCAGCCTCGCGGATGACATCCCAGTCGACCTCAGCGAGCACGTCACCGCGGCGCACGACGTCGCCCTTGGCGACGCGAGGCGTGAAGCCCTTGCCGTCGAGCTTGACGGTGTCCATGCCGATGTGGATGAGCACCTGGACGCCGGAGGCGGACTTGAGGCCGTAGGCGTGGCCGGTCGGGAAGGCAACCGTCACCTTGCCGTCGCAGGGGGCGACGACGACCGCGTGAGCGGCGGGGGAGACCGCGATGCCGGGGCCGAGCGCGCCGGCGGAGAAGGCCTCGTCGGCCACGTCCGAGAGCGCAACCAGCTCGCCCGCCATGGGGGCGGTCAGGGTCAGGTCAGCCTTGGCCTCGTCGCTGAACTCGGGAGCAGCGGGAGCGGCGGGGGCGGCGGCGACGGGAGCCGGAGCGGCGGGGGTCGCGGAGACGCCGACCTTCGCGGCCTCCTTCTTCGCGCGTGCCTCAGCCTTCTGCTCCTTCGTGCGGTAGTCGAACAGCACGACCATCAGGAACGCGGTGATGAACGCGGCGGCAATACCCAGGCCGTAGACGGCCGTGGGGGTGAAGACGGGGATCGTCAGCAGCGAGGTGAACACGAAGGTGTTCGTGGTGACGCCGTTACCGATACCGATGACCAGACCGCCGACGACACAGCCGGTGAGCATGAGCGGGTAGATGCGCTTGAAACGCAGGTGGATACCGTACAGGGACGGCTCCGAAATACCGCCGAAGAGACCGGCGGCGAGGGCACCGGACGCGGTCTGGCGCATGTCGGTGTCACGGTCGCGGATCGACAGGAAGAGCACGCCGGCGGTGGCGCCGAAGCAGGCGAAGTTCCACGCGCCCATGGGGCCCTGGATGAAGTCCGAGCCGGTCGAGGCGATGTTGGCCAGCTGCAGGGCGTTGAGGGGCCAGTGCAGGCCCAGGGGCACCAGGAAGGGGTAGATGATCGGGATGATGATCGCGAAGAGGATGGGGGCGTGGCCGTTGAGCCATGCCAGGCCGCCACCCAGGCCGTTGCCGATCCAGATCGACAGGGGGCCGATCAGGAAGGCCGTCAGCGGCATGATGATGATGAAGGAGATGAAGGGGACGAACACCATCTGAACGTTCGAAGGAACGATCTTCTTCAGGCCCTTGTAGACCAGAGCCAAGAGCGGCACCATCAGCAGCGGCACGAACACCTGGCCGCCGTAGTCGGCCAGCTGCAGGGGTAGAGAGCCGACATGGGTGACGCACTGCTCGGAGCCGAGCGCGGTGGTCGTACAGGTCGTCTCAGCGAACGAGGAAGCGTTGCTCAGGCCCATGAAGTTGGGGGTGAGCAGCGACAGGATGACGGCGGTACCGACCCACGGGTCGATGTCCAGCTTCTTGGAGGCGTTGTAGGCGACCATGGCGGGCAGGAAGTAGAAGACCGCGCGCCACATGGAGTTCACGTAGCCCAGCCACGCGGGGATCGTCTCCGCGCGCGTGTCGACGACGCCAGTAGAGTCGAGGACCGCGAGGAACGCCAGGATCAGGGATGCGCCGAGGAGGACCGGCAGGAGGGGGCGGAACGAGTCAGACAGGTACTCGAAGAACGCGTCGACGAGAGCGTTCTTGCCGCGCGCCTTCGCGCGGGCGGCGGCCTTCACATCGTCGTTGGAGGCGGCAGTGGCGCCACCGGCCATCGACGGCAGGTTATTGATCTCGTTGAAGACGGACTGAACGGCACCGCCGATAACGATCTGGTAGCGGTCACCCGACTGGGGCACGGCACCGAGGACGCCGTCGATGTTCTCGACCGTGTCCTTGTCGACGACGGAGGCGTCGCGCAGCTCAAAGCGGAGGCGCGTGGCGCAGTGGGTAAAGTGAGTGATGTTGCCGGGACCACCGACCGCATCGAGGATTTCCTGTGCCGTGTTGGACACGGGGGACTCCTTCCATGGATGAGATTCGACGCTGAATGCGACTCTTGACAATTAGCATGTTTGAACAAATGAGGAAAGATCCGCCGGGGTATCTCACAGTAACAATTTGGTAAATTTTCGACATCTGCTGCAACGAGGTCGCGGCAGGTGAGCAAACGCTGAACGGGTGTTTCTTTTCAATGCCTTTTATTCCAGATCAAAACCCATTGGGGCCTTCTCGTAATCTTCTCATCCCCTTCTTTCTTTGACCGGACATTCTTGGTGTCAGAGATTTATGAGGAAGAGGGGTCCTCATCGTGATGAGGCCACCGTCCGTGCGGTTCTATCGCTCATACGCCTCGGGCCACGCGGGGCTTGCCGAGCACCGATCACGGACGAGGCCGTGGCGCGCTCGCGGGTTTGGCGTCCCGACTGAGGTGGGTGGGGCGCGTAAAATGGGCCTGTGAACGAGTTTTCTGTGGCAATTCCCGGTGTTGACGGCGGTGACGCGAAGGCCCCGTATATCCCGGCTGATTCTGAGCGCTGGGTGCCCGAGGATCACAAGTCTTCGGCGCGCACCGAGTTTGAGCGCGACCGTGCGCGGATCCTGCACTCCTCAGCGCTGCGTCGCCTCGGCGAAAAGACGCAGGTGCTGGGCCCGATTTCGGACGATTTCGTGCGCACGCGCCTGACCCACTCCCTGGAGGTCGCCCAGGTGGGCCGCGAGCTCGGCAAGGAACTGGGGGCCGACCCGGACGTCGTGGATGCGGCGTGCCTGTCTCACGACCTCGGGCACCCGCCTTTCGGGCACAACGGCGAGCGCGCCCTGGATGCGGCGGCCGCCTCGATCGGCGGGTTCGAGGGCAACGCCCAGACCCTGCGTGTCGTGACGCGCCTAGAACCCAAGGTGATCGGCGCGGGAGGCGTGCCCGCGGGCCTGAACTTGACGCGCGCGACCCTGGACGCGATCTGCAAGTATCCGTGGGTCAAGTCTGGCGGGCCGGACCTGGCCAAGTCGACGCGCAAGTTTTCGGTCTACCCGGACGATGCGCCCGTGTTCGCCTGGATGCGCCAAGGGGCCCCGGCTGGGCGGCGCTGCCTGGAAGCCCAGATCATGGACCTGTCGGACGACATCGCCTACTCGGTGCACGACATGGAGGATGCGGTCGCCACGCGCAAGCTTGACCCCGCCGACCTCTTCGACGACGCGCACTGCGCGGCGGTCGTGGCCTCGACCCTGGACTGGTACGGGCCCGCGGTGGCGCGCTCGGACCTGGAGGACGCGCTCGAACGCATCGTCTCCATGCCCGTGTGGCTGCGTTCCTTCGACGGCTCCTACGTCTCACTCGCCCACCTCAAGGACGCGACGAGCGAGCTGATCGGACGCTTCTGTTCGGCGACCGTGGAAGCCACGCGCGAGACTTTTGGCACCGAGCCGCTGGGCCGCTACCGCGCGGACCTGGTGGTGCCGCGGCAGGTGCGCGCCGAGATCCAGATCCTCAAGGGCATGGCCGTCCACTACGTCATGAGCCCGCGCGAGACCGAGCCCGTCTACTACCAGCAGCGCACGCTCTTGGCCGACCTGGTTGACGCCCTGTACGAGGCCGGGGCTGACGCTCTCGAACCGGTGTTCGCCGCGCAGTGGCGGGCAGCATCGGACGACGGGGTGCGCCTGCGCGCGGTCATCGATCAGGTTGCCGCCCTCACTGACGTGTCGGCCTCCACCTGGCACGCCCGCTGGTGCGGGATGCTCTCTTCGCAGCTCTGAGCGTGATCGGACGCAGACGTGGGCGGGCGTCGGTAGACTGAGATCATGGCGGGTCTGATTCGCAAGGACGATATCGAAGCGGTACGTAACGCAGTGAAGATCGACGAGATCATCGGCGAACACGTAGCGCTGCGACCCGCGGGCATCGGCTCCCTCAAGGGGCTGTGTCCCTTCCACGATGAGCGTACCCCCTCCTTCAACGTGCGCCCCCACCTGGGCATGTTCCACTGCTTTGGATGCGGCGAGAGCGGCGACGTCATCTCCTTCGTGCAAAAGATCGACCACCTGCCCTTCACCGAGGCCGTGGAGATGCTCGCGCAAAAGGCGGGGATCACCCTCCACTACGAGGAGGGCGGCACCCGCGTGCGCACGGAGGAGCCAGGCAAACGCCAGCGCCTCCTGGACGCCCACCGCGTCGCCGAGGAGTTCTACCGCAAACAGCTGGGCAGCAAGGAGGCCCACAAGGGCCGCAAGTTCCTGGCGGAGCGCGGATTCAACCAGGCGATGTGCGAGCATTTCGGGGTCGGCTACGCCCCGGCCTCGTGGGACGCCCTCACCCACCACCTGCGCTCCAAGGGCTTCACCGACCAGGAGATCCAGATTGCGGGCCTGGGGTCGAAGGGCAACCGCGGCGTGTATGACCGATTCCGTGGCCGCCTCGTGTGGCCGATCCGCGACATCACGGGGGCGACGGTGGGCTTTGGCGCCCGCCGCCTGGACGATAACGATAAGGAATCGCCCAAGTACCTGAACACCCCCGAGACCCCGATCTATAAGAAGTCTCAGCTCCTGTACGGCTTGGACCTGGCGAAAAAGTCGATTGCGACCGGGCACAAGGTCGTCATCGTCGAGGGCTACACGGACGTCATGGCCGCCCACGTCGCCGGCGTGACGAACGCCGTGGCCACGTGCGGCACCGCCTTCGGGTCGGAGCACGTGCGCATCATTCGGCGCCTGCTCGGCGACCACGCGGATCCCGCCGCCGGCGTCGTGCTTTCCAGCGGGCGCGCGCATGGCTCGGAAGTCATCTTCACCTTTGATGGCGATAGCGCCGGGCAAAAGGCGGCGTTGCGCGCCTACGGGGAGGACCAGAACTTCGCGGCGCAGACCTTCGTGGCGGTGGCGCCGGGCGGCCAAGACCCGTGCGACCTGCGCCTGTCCCAGGGCGACCAGGCGATCGTCGACCTGGTGAACTCGCGCATTCCCCTTTTTGAGTTCGCGATCCGTTCGGTCCTGTCCCAGATGGACCTGCGCAGCGCCGAGGGGCGCGTGCAGGGCCTGCGCGCCTCGGCGGGCATCGTTGCGCACATCAAAGACCTGGCGCTGCGCGCCGAGTACACGCGCCAGCTGGCGGGGTGGCTGGGCATGGACATGCGCACGGTCGAGCAGGCGATCCGGGCGGCGGGCCGCGTCGAGGTCATCGCCCCCGAGCCGCGCCCCGGCGAGATCGAGATGGCCGGCGCCGGGCGCCCCGCCCCCACTCAGGCGCGGCGCGGGCCGGAGGATCCGGTCACCCGCGTCGAGCGCCAGGCCCTCGAGGCCGTCTTGCAGCACCCGCTCTATGTCGTCGGCTCCGGGTTCGAGGAGCTCGACGGCCAATCCTTCACTGTGCCCACGCATCGCGCCGTCCACGACGCGATCCGCGCGGCCGGTGGCCTGGATGCTTTCACGCAGATGATGCGCCAGGCCGAGGCCCACTTCGGCCCCGGCGACAACGCGACGCTGGCGGCGTCGCGCCACTTCGTCCAGGTCGTCCTCGACGCGGCGGGTGAGTTTATCGGCCCTGCCGTCACCGAGCTGGCGGTTTCTCCTCTGCCCGTCGCGGGCGAGGCCGACGTGCGTTCCTACTGCCGCGGCGTCGTCGCCGCGATGGTCCGTATGGACCTGACGAGACAGTTAGGTGAAGCACGTGCGGCCCTGTCACGCATGAATGAGGAGGATCCGCAGTACTCTGAGGTTTCCGATCGCTCATGCGATTGGAACAACGCCGGCAAAACTACACCGAAAGGGATTAAAACACCATGGCAGAAGTGGAGAGCTTCACTCTGGACCACACAGCCGTGAAGGCGCCCTACGTGCGCCTCATCAACGTGGAGGCCGGCCCGAAGGGCGACCAGATCTCGAATTTCGACGTGCGCTTCCTCCAGCCCAACAGCGGCGAAATCCCGACCTCCGGTCTGCACACGATCGAGCACCTGCTCGCCTCCCTGCTGCGCGACCGCATCGACGGCGTTATCGACTGCTCGCCGTTCGGCTGCCGCACGGGCTTCCACCTCATCATGTGGGGGACCCCCACCGTCAAGGAGGTGACCGCGGCTATCGCCTCGTCGCTGCACGCCATCGCCGAGGAAGTGACCTGGGAGGACGTTCCGGGCACGGACGTCTACTCCTGCGGCAACTACCGCGATCACTCGCTGTTCAGCGCGCGCGAGTGGGCGCGGACGATCCTCGAGCAGGGTCTGTCCGTCGACCCCTTCGAGCGCGTCTTCATCGTTCACTGATCGAGACACACAATAGTCCGGGGCCCAGCCGAAAGGTGGGCCCCGGACTCGTCTGTGCGGGGGCGTCGCGTCAGGGGCGAGCGCACACCCGCCACGGCCTCGCCTCTTAGTCCAAGCCGACCGCGTCGCGCACGCTGGCCTCGAGGGCGTCGGCCTGGCGCTGAGCGGCCGCGTCGAGTGGGCCGTCGGCCGTCAGGATGGAGAACAGGCCGTCTGGTCCCCGGCGTACCCACGCCGTGATCGTCGTTCCGGCGTCGGTGTCCGCCTGGGCGAACATGACGATGGAGCGGTTGACGTACTCGCTGACCTGGCGCATGAACTCGTCCGGGTCCCCCTGGCTGCGTCCAGCCAAGGCCGCGCGGGCCGGGTCCACCCACTCCAGTGCGAACAGCTCGCCCTCGGCCTCCCAGCGGGCCCGCGCCACGTCGTACCAGGGGAACACCTCGGGGGGTGTGCTCCCCGTCCGTCGACGAGGCTTCGGCACCGAAGACGTACAGGCCCGACTTTGCGGCCGCCATCCAACGCCCGTCCTCCAGCTTCAGGCCGGGGGAGCGGCGCTCGCGGGTGGGCAGGGCGGAGGAAAGAGAGTCAGGCAGAGTCGTCATGCGTCGATCGTATCCTTTCGGCAAAAATCATGCGCACAGACCTATGCGTACGCAAAAGCGTACGTTATGATGGGAGTGGAAAGGAACAATCATGACTGCTGTGAGTGCTACCGCGGCCCGCTCAGACCTGTACCGGCTCATCGACACCGTGAACGAGGACTCGACACCCATCACGATCACCGGCCGTCGTGGAAACGCCGTTCTCATCGGCGAGGCAGACTGGTCCGCCATTCAGGAAACCTTGTATCTGCAGGGGATTCCCGGAATGTCGGATAGCCTGAAGGAAGCCGCTCGCGAAGATCTCGACGACGCCCTCGATGACGTGGAGTGGTAGCGATGTGGCGGGTCGTTTTCTCCAAGCAGGCCGCGAAGGATGCGAAGAAGCTCTCCGCCAGTGGACTCAAGGCGAAAGCTCAGAGCCTCATCGATGTTCTGACTGAGGATCCGTTTGCGACGCCTCCCCGCTACGAGCGCCTCGTCGGGGACCTCGCAGGTATGTATTCCCGCAGGATCAACATTCAGCGCAGGCTTGTCTACGAGGTCTTCGAAGAGGAACGCATCGTCCGAGTCCTGCGCATGTGGACCCACTACGAGTGAGGCGTCCTGTGGGTGAGAACGTCCACAGGGAGCGGGGGAGTGGGTCACATGCCGAAACCAATCGGCCACAATGCGGACGGCGGGCATATTCTGGCTTCATATTTGTGAAAAACCACGACAGGAGACCTCATGGCATCGACGCAGCATACCCCCACGGAACTTGAGGCTGCCGGCGATCTGGTACTTCCCGCCGCCGACGAGCTGGCCGGTCGTTTTCCCCTGACCCCCAACGCTCACCCGGCGACGCCGGAGGAGTACAACGAGATCATGTCGACCCTGGCCTTCGGCAAGAAGTTCACGGATCACATGGCCCACATGCGCTGGACGCGCGAGGGCGGCTGGGAGGATCGCGAGGTCATTCCCTACGGCCCGCTCGAACTGACCCCCGGCGCCTCCGTCTTCCACTACTGCCAGTCCGTGTTCGAGGGCATCAAGGCCTACAAGCGCGAGGATGGCTCCGTGTGGACCTTCCGCCCCGGCTACAACGCCGCGCGTCTGAACCACTCGGCCCGCCGTCTCGCCCTGCCCGAGCTGAGCCGCGAGGACTTCGTCGCCTCCCTCGTGGACTACGTGCGCGCTGATGTCAAGTGGGTTCCCGAGGTCGATGGCTCCTCCCTCTACCTGCGTCCCTTCATGTTCGCCTCCGAGGAGTTCGTGGGCGTTCACCCCGCGGGCATCGTCGACTACTACGTCATCGGCTCGCCCTCTGGCCCCTACTTCAAGGGCGGGCTGTCGGGCGTGGCCATCTGGGTGGAGCGCGAGTATCACCGCGCCGGCCCCGGCGGCACCGGCAGTGCCAAGGCGGGCGGCAACTACGCGGCCTCCCTGCTTCCCCAGATCCAGGCCGAGGCCAAGGGCTTCTCCCAGGTCTGCTTCCTGGACACCTACGAGGGTAAGTACCTCGAGGAGCTGGGCGGCATGAACATGTTCGTCGTCATGGCCGACGGAACGATCCGTACCCCCGAGCTCACCGGCGTCATCCTCGAGGGTGGCACGCGCAGCGCGATTCTGCGCCTCCTGCGCGACGAGGGCGTGGATGTGCGCGAGGAGAAGATCGCCCTGTCGGAGGTCGTGGACGGCATCCGCTCGGGCGCGGTCGCCGAGGTCTTCGCCTGTGGCACGGCCGCCGTGGTCACCCCGATCACGCGCCTGGGTGGCGACGACTTCGATGTGGAGATCGAGGTGGGGGACAAGACCCGCGAGATCCACAAGCGTCTCACCGACATCCAGTGGGGCCGCGCCGAGGACCCCTACGGCTGGACGTACCGCCTGGCCTGAGCGTTTGTCACTCATCCCAGCCACGGCCTCGTCGATTGATACGAGGCCGTGGTTTCTTGTGTGCGTATCACCTACCGAAGTGTCGCCTTAGTGACAGTAGTGTCAGAACCAAAGTAAGGGTATCCTTCTCTATATACTCGTGTGTGTCGTGTTGATAGGAGAACCATGAAACGCGCGATAGTTGTCCTCTGCTCGTGGGCGTCTGCTCTGTGTCTGGCGCTCGCCTATCTGGCGATCGGCTGGGGCATTGACGAAGTTGTCGGTGGACATTCGTGGTCGACGTGGTGGCTCGCTCTGGCTGGCGCCCTCGCTTCCGGCTTCTTTGCGTGGGCGGTGAGCGCGCTCGGCGCGACGGTGATGAAGCAGCTGGAACCGAGCCTGCGCCATTCGATGATCCGCCAGGTCTTCGCCCTGGGGCCCTCGCAGCGCACGAACGAGCGCGCGGGCCGCGTCGTCAACTCGGCGACCGACGGCGTTGAGCGCGTGGCCGCCTACAAGGGCATCTTCTTGGCCCCCATGATCGCCTCGCTGACCACGCCGATCCTGGTTGTCGTCTTCGTCGCTCTGGTTCTCGACCCGGTCGCCGCAGGCTTCCTGGCCATCGCGATCCCGTTGGTCCCGATCTGCGTCATAGGCTTCCGTAAGGCCTTCAAGCCGGTGTCCTCCCGCTACCGTCACGCCTCGCGTCAGCTGGCCGCCAAGGAACTCGACGCCATCCAGGGCCTGGGCGACCTGGCCCTCATGAACGCGGGCAAGGACATGGGTAAGCGCCTCGCTGAGGCAGCCGAAGAGGTGCGCTCGAAGGTGATGAGCTACCTGGCCGGCAACCAGCTGATCCTCCTCGTCATTGACTCCGTTTTCTCCCTGGGCATGATCACCGGAGCGATTGCGCTGGCCCTCATCCGCTACCAGCAGGGGGCGCTGTCCGTCGGCGGCGCGCTCTCCCTCGTGCTTCTCTCCTCGATCATGCTCGATCCGCTGGATCGCATCGGCCAGTTCTTCTACATCGGCATGGGCGGCATGGCGGCCAACAAGGAGATCAAGAAGTTCAACGCGCAGGTCCCGCCCGTGCTCGACGCGCCGGACGTCAAGGCCCCGGCCCTGCCGCCCGCTCCCGGCCAGATCCGCCTGTCGGACGTCTCTTTCGCCTACACCCAGGGCGCGCCGGTGCTTGCGGGCGCCGACTTGACGCTCGCCCCCGGCGAGCACGTCGCCCTGGCCGGGCCCTCCGGCGCCGGAAAGTCCACGATCTCCGCGCTCTTGCAGGGCTACCTGCGTCCCCGCTCCGGGCAGGTGAGCCTGAACGGCGTCGACCTGGCGACCGCGCCCCTGTCCTGGGTGCGCGCCCAGAGTGCCGTCGTCGAGCAGACCACCTATCTTTTCTCCGGCACGCTGCGTGAGAACCTGCTCCTGGCGTCCCCCACCGCCACGGACGATCAGCTCATCGAGGCCCTGCGCGCCGCGCACTTGGGTGAGTTCCTCGACACGCTGCCCGGCGGGCTGGACGCACGCGTGGGTGCCCGCGGCCTGGCCGTGTCCGGTGGCGAGGCCCAGCGCATCGCCATCGCCCGAGCGTTCCTGAAGAACGCGTCGATCATGATCCTGGACGAGCCGACCGCGCACGTGGACCTGGCCTCCGAGCGCGAGATCCTCGCCTCCCTGGAGACGGTGTGCGCCGGGCGCACCACCCTGACGATCTCTCACCGAGACGCCACGATCAAGGGCGCCGACCGCGTCGCGACGCTCACGGAAGGAACGATCCGATGACCCGCAGGCAACTCTCCCTCCGACTCCTGTCGATCACGCGCCGGGTGCTGCCGCCCCTGGCCGCCTCCATCGCCGCGCGCATCGTCTTCCTGATGATCGGCATCGGCCTGTTCGCCCTGGGCGGCTGGGCCGTCGCAGCCCTGGCGTCGGGCGGAAGCGCGTGGGGCATCCCCCTCGTCATCGGCGTCGCCGTTGGCCTGAGCATTTTCAAGGGTCTGGCGCGCTACCTTGAGCAGCTCGCCGGTCACTTCGTGGCCTTCCACTCCCTGGCGATGCTGCGCAACTACTTCTACGACCAGCTCGAGCCCCAGGCTCCCGCGGGCACGGATCGCCTGGATTCGGGCGACATCATGAACCGCGTGACCAAGGACATCGACCGCGTCGAGGTCTTTTTCGCCCACACCCTGGCCCCCGTGACGACGGCGATCATCGTCCCGATCCTGACCCTGGCGTGGATGGGGACCTCGGTGTCGTGGACCCTCGCCGCCGTCCTGTTCCCCTTCCTGCTGGTCGTCGGCGCCGTCATCCCCTTCCTGGGGGCGGGATCGACCGCCCGCGCGGCCCGTGAGCTGCGCGAGGCCCGCGGAGCGATCGCAGCCCACGTGACCGACTCCGTGCAGGGCGTGCGCGAGGTCCTCGCTTTCGGCGCTCAGGAGCGCCGCGAGGCCGAGATGAGCGCGATCGAGGAGCGCATCGACTCTGGCCTGGGCGTCCAGGGTCGCTGGATTGCCCTGCGCCGAGGCCTCAACCAGGCCGCTGTTGCCGCGGGCGTCGTCACCGTCGCTTTTGTTGCAGGCTCCGAGTACCTCGCCGGGGCGCTGACCCTGCCCCAGGCGGGCATGGCCATCGGCATCGCGATGGGTTCCTTCGGCCCGGTCCTGGCGGTCGAAGAGTTCGCCGCCGACCTGGACCAGGCCTTCGCATCGGCAGCCCGCGTCTTCGCGATCACCGACCGTGCGCCGGTCGTGGCTGACCCCGCCAACCCGGTGGCGCTGACCCCGGGCGACATCGAGGTCACCGACGTCACCTTCGCCTACCCCCTCAAGGACACCGGGATACAGGCCCCGACCGTCCTGGACGGCGTGAGCATCCACATCCCCGCGGGCAAGCGCACCGCGATCGTGGGCGCCTCCGGTTCGGGCAAGTCGACCCTGGCCGCGCTGCTGACCCGTACCTGGGACCCTGCCTCGGGCACGGTCACCGTCGGCGGCACCAATGTCGCCGAGGCCTCCCTGACCGACCTGCGCTCCACGGTGGCCTACGCGCCCCAGCGCCCCTACCTGTTCAACGACACGCTGCGCGCCAACCTGGTCCTGGCGGCCCCCGGCGCCAGCGACGAGGACCTCATGCGCGCCCTGGCCGCCGTCGACCTCACCGACTGGCTGGCCAGCGAGAAGGACGGCCTGGACACCGTCGTCGGCGACATGGGCGAGCGCCTCTCCGGCGGCCAGCGCCAGCGCCTGGCCCTGGCGCGTGCTCTCCTGCGAGATGCTCCCATCTACATCCTCGACGAGGCCACCAGCCAGGTCGACCCGGCTACCGAGGCGCGCGTGCGCGCCGGCATCGCCCGCGTCGCCGACGACGCCACGATCGTCGAAATTGCCCACCGCATCAGCGCCGTGCGCGACGCCGACCTGATCGTCGTCATGGACGCTGGCCGAGTCGTCGAGACCGGCACGTACGCCGAGCTGCACGCCCGAGGCGGCGCGCTCGCCGCACTCGAGGCGCGCGAAACCAACGCCCAGCCCAGCGCCTGACAACACGCAACGGACGCGGGGGAGGAGGCCCAGGCCTCGTCCCCCGCGTCTTTGTGTGCCCGGTCGCGATAGGATGCGACCTATGGAAAAACTGATCGGCTGGACAAAAGCTGACGCGTGGGGTTCCACGAACGCGATCCCTGAGTTCCTGGGTGCCGCCGCCGGGGACGAACCGGTCTCCGAGGTATGGTTCGGTACCCACCCGGATGGCCCGACGCTGCTGACGAGCGGGGACACGCTCGCGGAGCACATCGCGGCGGACCCAAAGCGCGCGCTGGGCGGCGGCCTGCTCTACGCCTTCGGCTCGACGCTGCCGTACCTGGCGAAAATCATCGCGCCCGCCCAGACCCTGTCCCTGCAGGTGCATCCGACAAAGGAGATTGCCCGCGAGGGCTACCTGCGCGAGGAGGTCCTGGGGATTGAGCGTACGGATCCTCGACGTGTCTACCGGGACATGAACCATAAGCCGGAGATGATCTACGCGCTCACGGAGTTCAGCGCGCTCGTGGGCTTTCGCGTGCCGCGCAAGGCGCGCGAGCTGCTCGTGGGCCTGCAGGGTGAGCTGGCCGAGCGCCTGCGGCATCGCCTGAAGCTCTCGACGGTACGAGGTGGCCTGCGTTCGCTGGCGACCTGGCTCCTCGATGAGGATTCCCCGGCGACCCCCGAGCACATCGAAGAGTTCGTGGAGTCGTGCCGCTCCCGCCTGGCGTCGGGGAATTCCCCCTCGCCGCGCACCGACACGCTCGTGAGCGTCCTGGGCGAGAAGCATCCCGGGGATCCCGGCATCATCGTTGCCTTCCTCATGAATCCGGTGTCGCTGCGTCCCGGTGAGGCCGTCTACATCCCGCCGCGCCAGATTCACGCCTACCAGTCGGGCCTGGGCATCGAGGTCATGGCCTCCTCCGACAACGTCGTGCGCGCGGGCCTGACTCGCAAGTACGTGGATTCCGCCCAGCTCGTCGAAATCACCGAGTTCTCAGCGCTGCCGCCCGTGCGCGTGGCCCCCGAGCATCCTTCCTCCACGACGGACCGCTTCCTGGCGCCCGCCCAGGAGTTTGAACTCTCCGTGACGACGCTTGCGCCGGGCATGCACACCTCGCGCGTCGACGAGGTCGCCGTGCCCGGGGAGGGGCCGCGTATTATCATCGCGACCTCCGGGTCCATCACCCTGCACGTGAGCGAGGAGCAGGGCGGGGACAGCGTGGAACTGAGCCGCGGCCAGGCCGTGTTCATCTCGGCGGCCGAGCGCCGCGTGTGGGCGTACGGGACGGGCTCGTTCGTGCAGGTTGCGGCCCCCTGACCGCCTGACGCGGGGAGTATCGACGAGGCCGTGGCGGGCTTCGTTGTCAAGCTGTCCCACGTGGTGGTCTTGGTTTCTGAAAAAGCTACTTGGCTCGCCGAGTTTTGCCCTAAACTAGGTGCAGGGCCTCAACTCCGCTCGCTGCGATGAGGTCCGATTGTCAATCGCAGTGCGGGCACCGCGTGGGGGTGCCCGCACTGCGATTCTGTGTGTGCCTTAGAAGACGCCGCTGACCCAGTCGGCCAGGGTCTTGCAGGTGGATGCCAGCTCGCCCTCGTGAGCGTCGTAGCCGGCGACGATGTCCTCGGTGTCGACGTCCTCGTTGTTGACTGCCCACACGGTCGCGGTCTCGCGCGTGACCTCCGGGTGGAATTGGACGCCCAGGGCGGTGCCGTAGGAGAAGATCTGCGTGTATTTGTCCGAGCGCGCCCACTCGCGCGCGCCGTGGGGGAGTTCCACGATGGCGTCGCCATGGTCGGCGAACACCGTGTGGGTTGAGGCCAGGGCCATGCGCAGGGGGACGGCTCCGCCGCCGCCCGCCTGGTCGTTCGTTCCCCAGGCCAGGGAGATGACGCCGTATTCGGGGCCCGCCGGGTCAGCGACGCTGACGCGCCCGCCGAAGGTCGCGGCGATCAGCTGGGCGCCCAGGCAAATACCGAGCACCCGGATGTGTGCGACGACGCAGCGGCGCACGAGTGTGCGTTCTGCTTCCAGCCACGGGCACGCCTCGTCGTCGTAGGCGTTGGCCCGGCCACCCAGCAGGATGAGGGCACCCGGCAGGGGAGCGGCCGCCAGGTCCTGGAGGCGCTGCGGGTCCTCCCAGGCGCGCACCACCTCGTGACCGCCGAGGAAGGCGGACAACTGACCCACCGGAACGATCGGGTCGTTTTGAATCACGAGGACGCTCATACACCAATTGTAGTCGCGATCACGCGCTGATACCTACCGGCCCTTGAAGAAAGCGAACAGCTGGTGCTCGCGGATCGTCGCGGATGCAATGACGACCCCGATGAGAGTCCACGACGCGGCACAGACACCCTCGGTAGCGACCAAACGCATGAGATCGGAGCGATCCCCGGGCGCCGCTCCGCTCAGGATCGTCAGGCACATGCCGGACGTGAGGATGCATGCGCCGCCCACCCACGCCACGGCCTCGAACAGTTGGAGGACCGTCGTATCCGACGTGCGGAGCCCAGCGTGCAGCGCCGAGGCGATCTCGAGGCGACGCCACCACGTAGCGGCAGCCCCGGTGGCGGCGCCGATGGCGCTCGCGGCGATCCACGCCCACCAGGTCGGCCTCTGCCGCAGTCGCCCCGCCGCGTCGAAGGTAGTCCCGCGCGAAGGGTTCATGGCCAGGACCTGGGCGTTCTGGTCGTCGCTTCCAACGAGGGCTGAGCGCACCAGGGCATCGACGTCGTCGCTGTGCGGCCAGGATTCGTACCAGCACTCATCGAAGGTCCCCGTCGCGGGCACGGGGGCAAGAGCCGCGTAGGCGTAGCCGGGACGGCGCCCGTCGTTCTCGTCCCACGGGTAGGTGCCCGCGACCTCGGCCTGCCCGTGTACGAGGGGGAGAAGGGTTCCTTGAGGGGTGCCGAGGTCCTCGGCTACCTGCTCAGGGAGCAGAATTCCCGTCGGATCGGCCGTTGTTGTCCCCAGGAGAGAGACGGTTCCAGGCGTGACCTCGTACAGGGGTAGCGACGAGGCCGGAAGGGCGAGCGGGGACAAGCCAGATTCGACCGAGCGAACGGCTCCTGCGCGCACCCCGGGGATTCGCGACAGCGCATCGCAGGCGGCCCCGTCGATGCTGCCTTGCGCTTGGAGGACGCGCACCGATCCCAGATGGGCGCGAAAAGAGGCCGCCTCAACGCTGAGGGAACGAAGCGAGAACGCATCGGCGCAGATCGCGCCTCCGACCAGGGCGGTGGCCAGAACAGTCAGAATTCCGACGCGGGCCGTCCCGCTCAGGCAGTCCCTCCAGGCCTCGGACAGGAGTGCGCGCCACGAGAGTGTGCTCATTGCTAGCCCTCCTCATCCTGGAAACGGGCGAGGTCAATGACGGCGTCGCACTGCGCGCGAATCGACGGATCGTGCGTCGCGATCACGACGCTCACCCCGTCCTCGCGCAGCGAGCCGAGCGTGGAGGCGATGTCGCGCGCCGTGGACTGATCAAGCTGCGCGGTCGGTTCATCCACGAGGAGCAGGGTGGGGGAGCATGCGAGCCCGCGCGCGAGGAGCACACGCTGAGCCTCCCCGCCCGACAGATCACGAAAAGAGCGCTCCGCGAGATGCGCCAGGTTGAAGGCATCAAGGAGCCGGTTCGCCTCGACATCGGCCTGCGCCCGGCTCATGCCGCGGGCCAGCAGGGGCAGCGCCACGTGGTCAATCGCGCTGCGTGCGCGAACGCCGAATGGGTTCTGGAAGACCCACGCAATGCGGGGCTTCTGCTCACCAGGCGGACGGGGGACGCTGATCGTTCCCTCGGCTGGAGTCTCCCATCCCGCCATCAGCGACAGCAGGGTTGATTTGCCAGAACCGGACGGGCCGATGATGGCGGTGAGGGCACCGTCCTCGCAGCGGGCGCTCAGACGGCGAAAGAGCCACGGGCTTGCGGCGAACCTGTGCCCGACGTTGTCTAGCTCGACGGACATGAGCGTCCCTCGACGGCGGTGTCGACGGCGGAGAGCGGGGTCGTTGGCAGGACGTAGGTTCGGCCGAGCTGAGAAGACACGATAGAGACGGGGATCGGCGTGCCGTCCTCAAAGACGCACGCGTTCGTCGCGTCTCCGATCACTGAGGACGGCGGGACGACCGTGACGGTGATGGGGGCGGCGAGCTTCCAGGAGACGGGCAGCTGAACGGGTCCATCGCTGCTCGGGGCGGAGCGGACGAAGTCCGTGTATTCGCGCGAGGACAGGATCGTCGCTGTCAGGGTGGGGTCGGCGATGACGCCGTCAGCGGGAACGGGGTAGTCCGTCTCCCCCAGCGTGATGACGTGGTCCGCGGGATAGGCGTCCGGTGGGACGGAGAGGCGCAAGGCGTCGCGGGAGTCCTCAAGGGCGAGGAGAACAGTGCTCGTATCGACGCTGTCACCCAGGTGAACGGGGACCGACGAGGGGGTGACGGTCTGCGCCGGGATCCACAGGACGTGAGAGGCTTCGATGCGGGAGGGGACACCTCCGGCTCCGTCGTTCACGCCCATCGCCGAGGCCAGGGCCGCGCGCGTGGAGGCCGTGACCCGCTGAGAATCTGCGGGAGCCGCATAGCCGAGTCGTGCAAGCTCAGCGTTCAGGGCGCCGATATCGGGTCCCGTGGCTCCGTCCACCACGTCCTGATAGAGCGGGGTGGATAGGGCTAAGGCAAGAAGGGGCAGTCCGTCGATCTCGCAGGGAATGGAACCTGACGTGATGGGAGTTCCCGTCGCTGCCTGGAGCGCCGTGATGCGCCCGGCGATGGGGGAGGTAAGCTCGTGAGGCGAGGCCGGTGGAATCGTGAGGGTGAGGGAGCGCGTATCGGTGAACTCGCGCGTGGTGACGGGGACCGTCGACGGAGCAGATGACGAGGCCAGCGAGGCCGGGGTGGGCGGTGAGGCAATGAGGATACCCGCGCTGACCCCACCCGCACCGGCGATGAGAGCGACAAACGCGGTGAGGGCGAGCCAGCGGCGAGAAGATGCCATCTCAACTCCTGAGGGTGGTTGTGGTCATTTGCTGGGGTCGCTGAGGCATCGGTGCAAAATGTCGGGACCCTGGGATGGGTCGATGAAAGGCAGTGCGCTGTCGAGAGGCGTTCCGCTCTCGCGAGCGCGCGCGAGCTCTTGGGCTGTGAAGGACGCCTCAACCGCCTTATTGCGGATCAAACACTGCGTGAACAGCTCGTTGATATCCCGGTGATCCGGGTTGACTCGCATGTCGAACTCGAGCGCCTCGATGATCGGCTGACCGGCATCGATGGAACAGGTGTGGACGAATTCTTCTTGCTGTTCTTCAGATACGGAGGAGCCAACCGGCTGATCGGGGACGCTCAACTGGCCGCTCGGGCTGAACGATGCGCCGGTGACGCCCTTGTCTGTCAGGCAGCTCAGCACGCGCTGACGCATGTCCTGGAGTTCGGCCTCGCTGATGGCAGAGTCGGCGAGGACAGATTGAACGAACTCGTTGGACGCCCACTCACTGCGCGCCTGCTCGATGTCGGCCGCCCACGGCCCCTCCGCCGCGGGCGTGGTCTGTTGGCAGCCGCACGCTGTAGCGGCAAGGGCCAGAGCAGCTGCGCACATAACAACGCGCGACCGTATGGAGTGTGTGCTTTCTCTGTTGGACGCTCCCATGATGTTCTCCCTCGAACAGCCTCGACAATGGGTGCTTACTTCCAGAATAACGAAGAATGGGCTCCGTCACTCGCATGACGGACAAGCGAGTTAAAACGTGGGTGTCAAGATGCCCCGGACGCGCCGCAGCCCCCAATCCCGGAACCCGATGCGGCGTGCGATCCCCACCGCGGCGAGCCGACCCGGAAGCGGGGGCTGCAACACGTGTTTAATTGTGTGAGGCAAAGCTCAAAGAATGGGGAGCTTTGCCTGAGAAAAGCCTGGGAAAGGCGCGCGGGGTGGATACTCATCCACCCCGCGCGCCCGGTGCCTGCAATCAGGCAATCACTTCGATGCGAGACGAGCGCCCTCGGCAAGAGCCTCCAGCTTCGCCCAGCCAATCGACGGGTAGATGCGGCCGCCCAGGCCACAGTCCGTCGACGCCACGACACGCTCGTCGCCCACAATGTCGGCGAACTGGCGGATACGCTGAGCCACCAGCTCTGGGTGCTCCACAACGTTCGTCGAGTGCGACACCACGCCCGGGATCAGGTACTTGCCCTCAGGCAGTTCGATGTCGCGCCAGATCGTCCACTCGTGCGCGTGGCGAGCATTCGCCGCCTCGAAGGTCAGGCCGTTCGCGTTGACCAGCAGGGCCAGATCCACGATGTCCTTGAACGGGATATCCGTCGTGTGCGGGCCGTGCCACGAACCCCAGCACACGTGGAAACGTACCAGATCCGGGTCAATGCCCTCCAGCGCGTGGTTCAGCGCATCAATACGCACGCGCGAGAACGCGCGGTAATCCTCAACGGAGGGCTCCGGGTTCATCTGATCCCAGCCCTCCGCGATATCCGGCGCATCAATCTGCACCGTCAGGCCCGCGTCCGTAATCCGCTTGTACTCCTCGCGCAGCACATCTGCGCACGCCCACACCACGGCCTCGTCGTCCTCGTAGAACGCGTTAGCCACACGAGCCGCCGAACCCGGCGAAATCGCCGCCACGAAACCATCCGACACCGGCTTGCCCGCCGCCTCCAGCGCGTGCTTCGTGCCCGCGATATCGCGCTCCACGGCCTCGGCACCGATATAGGTCAGCTCACCCGTGATCGTCGGGAACGCGATCGGGTTACGGTTCGCAATGTGAATACCCGAATCCGGATCCGCGTACGCGTCCGCGAAACGCTGCCAGTCGCGGCGCTCAGCAAACGATGAGAAGGACAGACGGCCATCACGGCCAGCCGGGGGACGCACATCAAAACGCTGCACGTCCTCGAAGGACAGCCCGCCGAAACGCGAGAAGGAATACGTCCACCACGCGCCGTAATCAACCGTGTCGATCATCGCGTGACCGTACTCGCCATCGTTGACGATATCCAGGCCAATCTCAGCCTGACGCTTCACAACGCCGTCAACCTGATCCTGCAGCAGCGACGTGAAGTCAGCGTCGCCAAGCGAGCCCTCGCGGCGCGCGCGATTCGCCTCAATCAGCTCGGGGGTACGGGGCAGGGAACCAACATGAGTGGTGCGAATGGTCATCGCAGTCCTTTCTCTAATCTGTGCACCCAGCCTACGTTTCGCGCGTCGAGAACGAGGCCGAATGACCGAAGCGTGACCAATGCGATCAACCACGCATCTGCAAGACGCTAATTCACGCACGCGCCCCTTGCGTTTTCCCTGCAAACGCGCCCACAAGCGTCCACCCACTGACACGGCGCCACGCTCACCACAGCCCCCGACATACCGCGCGAAAACCACCCGCACCTGACCCGGCCTCGTCCATGAGACGAAACCCGCACGGAAACGCAGCGCTCACGCTCCTAGGGTGGAGTCATTACAAGGCAAAAGAAAGGCACATCATGAGTCGCCCGCTGCGCTCGGCAACATCCACCCAGGGCCGCAACATGGCCGGAGCTCGCGCCCTGTGGCGCGCCACCGGCATGACGGACGGCGACTTCGGCAAGCCGATCATCGCCATCGCCAACTCCTTCACCCAGTTCGTCCCCGGCCACGTGCACCTGAAGAACATGGGCGACCTCGTCGCCGGAGCCATCGAAGCGGCCGGCGGCGTCGCCAAGGAATTCAACACGATCGCCGTCGACGACGGCATCGCCATGGGCCACGACGGCATGCTCTACTCCCTGCCCAGCCGCGACCTTATCGCCGACTGCGTCGAAACCATGGTCAACGCGCACCGCGCCGACGCCCTCGTGTGCATCTCCAACTGCGACAAGATCACCCCCGGCATGCTCCTGGCCGCCATGCGCCTGAACATCCCCACCATCTTCGTCTCCGGCGGCCCCATGGAATCCGGCGCCGCCGTCGATGGCGTCGTCGAGCACCGCCTCGACCTCATCGACGCCATGGTCATGGCCGTCGACGACTCCGTCAGCGACAACCAGCTGGCCAGCATCGAAGCCAACGCGTGCCCCACCTGCGGCTCCTGTGCCGGCATGTTCACCGCGAACTCCATGAACTGCCTCAACGAGGCGATCGGCCTGGCCCTGCCCGGTAATGGCACCACCCTGGCCACCCAGATCGAACGCAAGAAGCTCTTCACCGAGGCCGGCGCGCGCATCGTCGACATGTGCCGCGCCTACTACGACAACGAGGACGACTCGGTCCTGCCGCGCTCGATCGCCACCAAGGCCGCCTTCGAGAACGCCATGAGCCTGGACGTGGCCATGGGCGGCTCCACCAACACCGTCCTGCACATCCTCGCCATCGCCAACGAGGCCGGCGTCGACTTCACGCTCGACGACATCGACGCCATCTCGCGCCGCGTGCCCTGCCTGTGCAAGGTGGCCCCCAACTCCACGACCTACCACATCGAGCACGTCCACCGCGCCGGCGGCATCCCCGCCCTGCTCGGCGAGCTCGACCGCGCCGGCCTGCTCAACCGCGACGTCCACTCCGTCCACTCCGACAGCCTCTCCGACTGGCTGGGCGCGTGGGACGTGCGCAGCGGGAGCGCCACCGACGAGGCCACGCACCGCTTCCTCGCCGCCCCCGGCGGGGTGCGCACCACCCAGGCCTTCTCGACCGCCAACCTCTTCGAGTCCCTCGACACCGACTCTGAGGCCGGCTGCATCCGCTCCGTCGACCACGCCTACACGAAGGACGGCGGCCTGGCCGTCCTCTACGGCAACATCGCCGCCAACGGTGCGATCATCAAGTCCGCCGGCATCGACGAGTCCCTCTTCCACTTCGTCGGCAAGGCCTTCGTCGTCGAATCCCAGGAGGAAGCCGTCGAGGCCATCCTCAGCAAGCAAGTCACCGATGGCGACGTCGTCGTCATTCAGTACGAGGGCCCCAAGGGCGGCCCCGGCATGCAGGAAATGCTCTACCCGACCTCCTACCTCAAGGGCCTGGGCCTGGGCAAGAAGTGCGCCCTCATCACCGACGGCCGCTTCTCCGGCGGCACGTCCGGCATTTCCATCGGTCACATCTCGCCCGAGGCAGCGGCCGGCGGCGCGATTGGCCTCGTGCGCACCGGTGACGAGATCGAAATCGACGTCAACAACCGTGTCCTGCGTGCGAACGTGAGCGACGAGGAGCTCGAGCGCCGCCGCGCCGATAAGGGCGCCGCCCCGTGGAAGCCCTCCAAGCCTCGCGCCCGCCAGGTCTCCGACGCCCTGCGCGTCTACGGCATGCTCGCCGCCTCCGCCGACAAGGGTGGCGTGCGCGTCCTGCCCGACTGGGCGTGAGTCAAGCGCCTACAATCGTGGGCATGCATGGAGAGTACAAAGTCCCCGGAGGAAAGCTCGTCGTCGTCGACACCGACGTGGAGGAGGACCGCCTTGCGCGCGTGAGCGTGTCGGGCGACTTCTTCCTCGACCCCGACGACGCGCTCACCCGGATCACCGCGTCCCTCGAAGGGGCGCCGGCCTCGTCGAGCGCCAAGGATCTGGCCGCCCTCGTGGAGGGGGCCCTCCACGAGGGCGACACCCTCATGGGCGTGACCCCCGAGGCTGTCGGCATCGCCGTACGCCGCGCGCTGGGCGCCGCCCTGTCGTGGGACGACATCGACTTCGACGTCATCCACGGCCCCGTTGTCGACCCGATGATCAACGTTGCCATGGACGAAACCCTCGTCGAAGACGTGGCCGCGGGGCGTCGCAAGCCCTTCATGCGCCTGTGGGAGTGGAATGGACCGCAGGTCGTCATCGGCTCCTTCCAGTCCTACCAGAACGAAATCCAGCAGGACGGGGTCGACCGATACGGCATCACCGTGTCGCGGCGCGTCACCGGCGGCGGCGCAATGTTCATGGAGCCCGGCAACTGCATCACCTACTCGCTCGTCATCCCCACCGCCCTCGTGGAGGGAATGAGCTTCGAGCAGGCCTACCCCTACCTCGATCAGTGGGTCATGGAGGTCCTCGACAAGCTGGGCATCAAGGCCAAGTACGTGCCGCTCAACGACATCGCCTCCGAGTTCGGCAAGATCGGTGGCGCCGCGCAGAAGCGCTGGGCCAACGGCTACATGGTCCACCACGTGACCATGGCCTACGACATCGACGCCATCAAGATGAACGAGGTCCTGCGCATCGGCATGGAGAAGATCCGCGACAAGGGCACCCGCAGCGCCGTCAAGCGCGTGGACCCCATGCGCTCCCAGACCGGCCTTCCCCGCGAGGAAATCCTCCAGGCGTTCTTCGACCACTTCAAAGAGAAGTACAACGCCACTGTCGGCACCATCACCGAGGTGGATCTCGAGGTCGCGCGCAAGCGCTGCGAGACGAAGTTCGCGCGCGAGGAGTGGGTGCACCGCATCCCCTGATCGCTCCGTTTTCGTGGCCCGCTCCGGTGTCGTTTCGACGAGGCCGGGGCGGGCTTTCACTTATCCGCGCGTGACAGCGTCCGAGCATCGGTGTCGGAGTAACATGGATGCATGTCGAGCGAAGCGATGCAGCCGAAACACGAAACTTTCAGGCTCTCTGAATTGCGTGACCTGGTGGCGACGGGGCGCGTACGAATCCCCGACTTTCAACGTTCCTTCCGGTGGACGAACCAAGACGTCGTTGCCCTCTTTGATTCCTTGCACCAGGGGTATCCAATCGGGAACCTGCTCATGTGGAAACGTGAGGCCCCGGCGCAGCGGCTCACCGTTGGTTCCATCGATATCGACGCCCCTCAGCGCCCGGACGCACTATGGCTCGTCGACGGGCAGCAACGCGTGACGAGTATCGTCAACGCGATGGACGCCTGCAGCCAACGAGATGCTCGTTTTGCGGTTGGGTACGACCTGGAAAATGCCTGCGTTGTTTCAACTCTGGGGCGTCATTCTCGCGCCGTCATGCCCCTCTTTCGTCTCTTCGACTTTGCGAGCGCCTGGCAGTGGTTCGAGGAGAACACCGAATTCCAGGCGTCGCGCGGTCGATACCAGGAGGCCTTCAATACCTTTAACGCCGTGAGCGTTCCGGCGACTGTGCTGGAGGGAGCGGACGAGGATAAGCTCCGCGTTATCTTTGATCGCATCAATCAGAGCGGTAAGAAGCTCAAGTCTTTCGAGGTGTTTGAAGCGCTCAACAGCTCTGTATCCGATGGGCGTACTCTGCGCTCGATTTCGGATGCTGTGGCTAGCACAACGAACTTTGGTTTACTTTCGGAGGATCAAGTCCTCAATGTGTTGAAGGCGCGTCGGAACCCAGACTATATGCGCGATGTACGCGATGAATTTGGGGATGAACGACGTAGAAACTCCGATTTCCCGGATGAGGACAGCGACGAAGCGTACGCCCAGACGGAGCTCGTTCTGAAGCGAGCGACGCGATTCCTCCAAGACAATTGTTGTATTCCACATGTTACGTTACTGCCGTACAGCGCGATTCTGGTGGTGGTGTCGCGATTCTTCGCGTTGTTCCCCGAGCCGAAGAGGCGTAACAAAGAGCTGTTGAAGCGGTGGGTGTGGCGGACCATTGTAAAGACAATTGAGGGCACTATCAGTAGCGGGAACGTCCAGACGCGGACTTTCCTGAAGAGTGTGCGGCGTGGCGATGAATCGGATTCTGTTCAGGGACTACTGGAAAGCGTCGGTGAGAGAGTGACGGCAGATCGCATCGCGATCCCGACTGCGAGAATGAACCGTTCGGACGCGAAGGCATGTGTGTGTGCCATGTGGTCCCATTACATGCGTTCGGAGGACTGCACCGGGCAAGCTCTGACAGCCTTGTTCGATTCGCTCGTTGGAGACTATGGCAGCGCGGCTGATCTCCTCGTAGATTATGTCGGGTATGACCGCATGGGTGAGGACAGTGGCGACCTCTATTCATCGCTCGCCAATAGAATCTTGCTGGTTAATGAGGACGCGAGGCAGGATGAGGATGCGTTGCGGGCATTTATGACTGCGCATGTGGACATGCTCATGCTTCCCGAGGGGACAGAAGAGAGCGAACATCAGATGGATCCCGAGGAGTTGATCAGTCGGCGTGAGGAAGTGGTCTCCGCACGGGTCAATGAGTTCTTCGATTCGATGATGGCGTGGGATTACGTGTCCTTCGCGCCCGTAGAGTTGTCGTGAAAGGAACGCAGATGTCGCTCTATTCGCCCGACGTTGAGTTTCATGTCAGCTTGCATGGCATCGAAGTCGGCACAATTTCATGCTATGCGTCCAAGAGCTCCTTTCGCTTCTCCGACGACTACTACTGGCGCGTGGATCGGCCTGTTCTTGGCTTCTGGTTCGAGAATGGGATGCGCCGTGAAACAAGTGTGAAAGGCCAGTCGGTTCTTCCGCTGTGGTTTTCTAACCTCCTGCCTGAAGGGTTGCTTCGAACGATTGTGTGTGCTCAGCATGGACTGAGCGAAGAGGATGAGCCGGGCATTCTCAGCGCGCTCGGCGATGATTTGCCGGGAGCTGTTACGGTGTCCCGTATCGGGGATCCTGTTACGGGTTCGGCGGATGACGCCTTGCGATCCGGTGATGTCGCGTCGTCCTCAGCGGATTCGCTGATCCGCGCATCCATTGCCGGCAATATCCTGAAGTTTTCGATGAAGTCCCGTGATCAGCGCCTGACGTTGCCAGGCAGCGGCGAGTATGGAGACCATATCGTCAAGCTGCCGCCGCCGAGTGAGTACGACGCGCTTGTCCATAATGAGTTCTACGTGATGTCGCTCGCCAAGGCGTGTGGCATTGAGGTTCCTGACTTCGATCTTGTGCATCGGGAGAACGTCGAGATTGCGCCCTCCGATTGGGTAACAACCGAGGAATACGCATTCAGCATTGCGCGCTTTGACAGGAGTGATCATGGCCGCGTCCATATGGAGGATTTCTGTCAGGCGGGTAATCGGCCGGGATTTCAGCGGTCGAAATATCAGAGTTCGGTCGAGTACGTGATGAAGGTCGCGTACCGGAATTACGACCTGCCGTCGCTTGTTGAGTGTGTCCGTCGGACGGTATTCAACATGTTGTGTGGCAACGATGATGCGCATCTGAAGAATTGGAGCCTGGTGTATCGTGATCGTCGCAACGCCGTTCTCTCGCCTGCCTACGATCTGGTGTGTACGGCCGTTTATTTTGATCGGCCCCAGGATATGGCGCTCAAGCTATGCGGCAAGGAGATCTCGGCGGATATCTGTCTGGATGATTTCCGCAGTATCGCCGATATGTGTCGCGTCGAGCGCGGAGTCATCGAAGAAGCTGTTCGTTCCATGATCGCCGAGTACGGCGAGGCTCTGGACATGGTCGAGGTACCGACTAGCCTCACGAGCATCAACGTCAGGGGACGGGACATCGACCTGCGTCCCTGGCTCCGTGAGCGCTATCGGCACCTGTCGGTGTCATTGCTGTCCTAGCGCGGTTAGCGTGTTGCGTCCTCGAGAAATCGTGCGCGGCTTGTCCAGGGTGACGGGAGACGAGGCCGGGGCGGGCTTCCGCTTAGAAGAGCTGGAGCGCGCGCACCCCGTGGATGATGAGCTCGACGCCGATGACGAGGATCAGGAAGCCCATGATGCGCACGATCGCGCCGACTCCGGTGGCACCCAGCTTGTCGATCCAGGGCGTGCCGTAGCGCAGCAGCAGCGCGATGACGGCGGCTGTTACCGCGATTCCTAGGACGATGCCGATGTGAAAACCGATGGCCGTGTTGCGGGCAGCCAGCGCGATAACCACGCCGATCGAGCCGGGCCCCGCGATGAGGGGGAGTGCCATGGGGGAGAAGGACACGTCCGGCTTGGAGGTCGCGTGCTGAGCCTCCTCGTGGGTGGCACGGCGCTTGTTTTCCAGCATCGAGAAACCCGAGTGCGCGACGACCAGGCCGCCGGCGATTTGCAGGGAGGGCAGGTCGAAGCCGAAGAAACGCATGATGAACGAGCCGCAGACTGCAAAGGTCGTCAGGATCGCGAACACGTAGATGCCGGTCTTCCACGCCTGGGAGCGCACCGCCGCCGGGTCGTCGGCGGCGGTCAGGCCCGCGAAGGCGGCGAGGCCTCCGATCGGGTTGGTGATCGGGGCGAGCGCCAGGATCGCGGCGGACATTCCAGCGAGAACAGCCATCATGCGGACAATCCTAGTCGGTGCTGTGCTCGCGCGAACGATCGGTCCGCTCAGACGCGGCGGGTGCCGAAGATCGCGGTGCCCAGGCGCACGATTGTCGCCCCCTCGGCGATGGCCCACTCAAGATCGCGGCTCATGCCCATAGAGAGCGCCAGGTCCGACTCTTCGACGCCCAGGCGAGATGCGGCCTCGTCCCTGATCCCGCGCAGCTGCGCGTACGCGGCGCGCACGTCGGCTTCGATGGGGGAGTTCAGGCCCACCGTCATGAAGCCCGCGAGCTGCAGGTGGGTCGAGGCCTCGACCGCGTCGATCAGTGCGGCGACGTCGGAGGGGGCGCAGCCGTGCTTCGTGACCTCGCCCGAGACGTTCACCTCGACGAACACCGGGAGCGTGCCGGTCGCGCGCGCGTCGATTTTCGAGGCCAGGGCGGGGGAATCCAGCGACTCGATCGCGTCCACGCAGGCCAGCGCGTGGTTGATCTTGTTGGACTGCAGAGGCCCGATCAGGTGGATGCGCGCGCCGGGCACCTCTCGGATCGCGTCCACCGTCGCGCGCGCCTCCTGGACGCGGTTGTGGCCGAGCAGGATCGGCAGGCTCGCCTCGCTCAGGGCGGCGGCGGCCTCGCGGCATTCCTCGGGCGTGCGCGTCTTGACCGCCAGCTCCAGGTGCACCGAATCGGTGCGACCGCACGCGGACGTCGCGCGGTCGATGCGGTCGCGGGCGGCGGCGATGGCCTCGGGAATACTCATGCCCTCATGGTACGCGCGGAGTAACTTTCAGGGGCCAATCAGGGGCGACTCAGGGGGATCTGAGCGAGGAGTCGTGGCAGACTAGAATGTTCACAGATCAAGGAAAGGACACGCAATGCGTACCCTGCTCAACATCATCTGGTTCTTCTTCGGAGGCCTGCCGCTCTTCCTCGGCTACCTCCTCGCGGGCCTCGTCGCCTGCCTCTTCATCGTCACGATCCCCGCGGGCGTGGCCTGCTTCCGCATCGCCGGTTACGTACTGTGGCCCTTCGGTAAGAGCGTTGTCGACCAGCCCAGTGCGGGCGCCGGATCGGCCCTCATGAACATCGTCTGGTTCCTCGTCGCGGGCCTGTGGCTCGCCGTCGGTCACATCATGACCGCCGCCGCGCAGGCCGTGACGATCGTCGGCATCCCGCTGGCCATCGCCAACCTGAAGATGATCCCGATCACCTGCTTCCCCTTCGGTAAGGCCGTCGTCAACGACCCCGCGGCGTCGATCCTCTGACGCGTCCTACACTGGGGTCATGGCTCGTAAACACAGCAAGGATCACGGCGGTGGCCCCACCCGCGCCATTGAGGCGCTCACGGCGGCGGGCGTTGCTTTTACTATTCACGAGTACGAGCACGACCCGGCCGCCCGGGCGTTTGGGGAGGAAACCGTCGAGAAGCTGGGCATCGACCCCACCCAGGCTTTCAAGACCCTCATGGTGCGCCTGGAACCCACCGGCGAGTTCGTCGTTGGCTGCGTGCCCGCACTGGCACACCTGTCCATGAAGCTGATCGCCAAGGCTGCCGGTGCCAAGAGCGCCGCCATGGCTGATCCGGCCGTCGCACAGCGCCGCACCGGCTACGTCGTGGGCGGGATCAGCCCGCTCGGGCAGACCACTGCGCACCGGCTGTTCATCGACTCGGCGTGCCTGGACCACGAGACCATGATCGTCTCGGGCGGGCGCCGAGGCCTCAGCGTCGAGCTGAGCCCCCTCGACCTCGTCGAGTTGACGGATGCTGAGGTCACGGATCTCGCCCAGGTCTGACCCGGCCTCGTCCTGTTTCTGTCTTCATCGCAGACGCCGATACTCCCACGCCCCCAAAATTTCGCACGTAATTCCCTCAGCCTTCCTTCAGGTTTTGAAGATTGGTCGTTGAAATTCCGCGGATTGTGAGCTCTCCGCTCCGATCCGAATAACGAATTACGTGCGACGTTGTTGAGGAACCCTACTGGAAAGTGCTACTTCTCGTCCACGACTCGTGCCGATCCGATGCCGTGGTGCGTGTTAGCACGTTGGCTGCTCGACATACAATGAGTGCACACGGGTGAGTGAGGATGAACGAGGAGACGGTGAACGTGTCTGCAGATCTGCGGTACAACGAAGAGACTGAGGCAGCCATGCGCGAGGCTCGCGAGATTGCTGCTGGGCGGCTCCCCGTTGCGCGCTATGGCTCTGCGGCGGAGGCGTTTGGGGAGAACGATGACAACTGACGTGACTGAACTAAGCCGCCGCGGGCGCGCCGCCTACTGGGGGGTCGCCGCCCTCGCCTGGGCGGGCGTCGCCGCCACCCTCATCATTACGGCCTTCGATGGCTACGCTGCGCCGACCTACGTCGAGGAGGGCCTCTTCGCGGGTGCCCCCCACGGCTGGGCGGGCGCCCCCGAGCGCCTTATCAATTGCCTGTCCTACTTCACCGAGCTGTCCAACATTATGGTCGCGATCATCTCGACTCTCCTCGCGCGCCGAGGCCGCGTCGGTGCGTGGGGGAGGGCCACGCACCTGTGCGCGCTCATGATGATCACGGTGACCGCGATCGTCTACGCGACGCTGATCGGCCCCTACGAGGTCCTCTCTGGCTTCGCGCTGGTCACCAACCCGCTCCAGCACATCGTCGTCCCCGCCGCCTTCGTGGGTACGGCCGCGCTCGCGGGACCGCGCGGCGGCATCACGTGGGCGACGCTGGGACGCGCCCTGCTGATCCCGGTCGCGTGGGTGGCGTACACGCTCGTGCGAGGCACCTTCACGCACCAGTACCCCTACGGCTTCGTGAACGTGTGGCGCATCGGCTACTCGCAGGTTGCGATCAACATCGTGGCGATCCTGATCGGCGCCCTGGGCTTCATGGCGCTCTTCGCGGGCGCGGACTGGCTGATCCGTAAGGCGTCCCGGCGCTGACGGTCTGTGCATCTCCCGGACACGGTCTCGTCCGAGGCCGCTAGAGTGAAGCCATGAGCAACGAGCCGGGGCTTGTCCCTGAACTTACCGTCACCGATTACGAGGCATCGCGCCGTTTCTGGTGCGACCTCGTCGGTTTTTCCCTTCGCTATGAGCGGCCTGAGGAAGGGTTCGGCTACCTTGTCCTGGGTAACGCGCACCTGATGCTCGACCAGATCGACCAGGGTAGGACGTGGGCGACAGGTCCCCTTGAGTTCCCCCTTGGTCGGGGTATTAACTTCGAGGTTCAGGTCGACAATCTGAATGGCACGTTGCAGCGCATCACAGAGGCAGGATGGCCGATCTTCGTCGAACCCGAAGAGGAGTGGTACCGGGCGGGCGATGTAGAGATCGGCGTCCGGCAGTTCCTCATCCAAGACCCTGACGGATACCTTGTGCGGCTCCAGCAGGAAATCGGCGAGAGGCCCGCGCAGCGAGGATAACTCGGACGGCGGGGCAATATCGATCCTAAGTCGGAATGGTGGCTGCCCCTCTTGAGGTGAGAGGGTGCTACTGCTCCTCTCCGGGTGTAACTCTCAGCTCTTTGAGACCTCTTGTGTTGTGTGGGCGGGGTCTTCGCACTACAGTTGTAATCAACCGATTACAACAAAGGGGAGAATATGAAGATTCTTGTCATTCAGGGCAGCCCTGACGAGGGAAGCTACTCGCATGAACTCGCAACGGCTTACGCTGATGAGGCGCGCAGTGCCGGGCATGACGTGCGCATGATTGACCTGGCGACAGAGGATTTTGATCCCGTTCTGCGCTACGGATACCGCCAGCACATGGAGGACGAAAGCGGTCCCAAGCGGTATCAGGAGGACATAGCCTGGGCCGATCACCTCGTGTTCAGCTTCCCGATTTGGTGGTCTGCTGAACCGGCGATTCTGAAAGGTTTCCTTGATCGCACTCTCACGCCGGGATTCGGGTACCGGTATGTCGACGGTAAGAGCCAGGGCCTGCTGAAAGATAAGACCGCGGCACTCATCGTTACCTCCCGTGCTCCTTCGTTTATCTACCGCATCTTCGGTGGTCTGATCTGGCGGTGGAAGAGTATGGTCCTGGGCTTCGTGGGGATTCGCTTAACCAAATCTCTGATGCTTGGCCGCATTGAGCAGGATGTTGATACTCCTGCTTACCGCGCTGCGTTTGTCGAGACAGTTCGAGCTTACGCGCGCGGATAGACTGTCCATATCGCCGAGATTGGGAGGAACAGGAATGGCCGCGACTCGTATGCCAGCCAATGAACGCAAGGCGCTCATGCTGGAGGCTGCCGTCCGTGTGTTTGCGCGGGTTGGCTACGCCGCGGCCACGACTGACTCGATCGCGCGCGAGGCAGGCGTCAGTCAGGCGTATGTCGTGCGTTTCTTCCGGTCGAAGGAAACACTTTTCGAGGAGGCTGCTACGTATGTTGTTGAGCAGCTGTGTCGACGTTTTGCTGAGGCGCCCGTAGCGGCGGATTCTACCGATGCTGAACGTCGGGAATTGCTAGGGGACATGTACGCGGAGATCGTGAAAGACCACGACACATTCATGATGATCGTGCGCCTATTCATGATGGGATCCGATCCGCGCTTCGGGCAACTCTCCCGCGATAGCTTTGCACGTGTGTACCGCGTCCTGCGAGAAGACGTCGGGATGGATGCGCAACAGGCTAGGCTCTTCCTCTCCCACGGTTTGTTGATGAACCTCGTGCTATCGCTGCGTCTGTGGGAAGGCGAGAGAGTTTTGTCGGATGAGATCCTCGGATTCCTCGGGAAAGGACGCGCGGAGGCTATGTATTCACTGCATGACGCGCCTGGTTCCTCGAATGATGAAGGATCTACCGCGGCCCGACGGTGATCGTCGCCAGGGCAACCTTTCCAGCCTCGTCCGAGGCGGGCACGTTCACGAGGGCGACGATACGCCAGTCCATGTCCTCCTCCGGGTCGAACAGGGTTTGCGTGGCCACCCAGAACGTGCCGGCCGCAGCCTGATCGACTGCGTCCGCGATCGCCTCGATGCGCGCAGCCTGGGCGCGCTCGACATCCGACGACACTGCAGCGGGGGCCAGCTCCAACACGTCCTCGCGGGTCGGGGCCTCGTTCAACGAGCACAGAGACAGGGCGCGCGCACGCTGATCGATGCCGATCCACTCGTGCTCCGCCCAGTAGCGCTCGAGCACCGCGTCCCACTCGTCCTCGCCCCACGGGGTGACCAGCGGGGTGCGCGAGGCCTCGTCGAGGCGCGCCAAGGCCTCGACGTTGTCGCGGCTCATCGCCTCCACGCGCTCGAACAGGGCCGAGCGGATCGCCGTGCGGAACGCGTGACGGTTCGCGCTGAAGGGAACGGTTCCGTCCTCCCGCGCGCCAAATGCGAGCTCCGCGCCCTCCGTGCCGTCGCCCTCGGACGCGGGGGAGGGCGTGGCCCGTGGACATGGCCTCCCACTCGTCCAGCAGCGAGGAGTCCACCGCGCGGATCAGCGCCGACAGCCACGCAATGATCGACCGCAGCTCCTCCGTCATCAGCTCGTCCGGCACGATCTGGCGCAGCGCGCGATACGCGTCCGTCAGGTAGCGCAGCACGATGCCCTCGGAGCGGCCCACGTCGTAGCGGCCCACGATCCCCGTGAACGTCAGCGCGTTCTCGATCATCTCGCGCACGACCGACTTCGGGGAAATCTCCTGATCCTCGATCCACGGGTTCGCGTGCAGGTACACCGCGAACGCATCCCCCAGCAGATCGGCCAGCGGGCGCGGCCACGTCACCTCCTCCAGGGCGGCCATGCGCTCGTCGTACTCCATGCCCTGCGCCTTCATCGCGGCCACGGCCTCGGCGCGCGCAGCCTTCTCCTGCGCGAACAGGAGCGGGCGCGGATCCTCCAGGACCGACTCGATGACCGACACGACGTCCAGGGCGAAGGTCGGGGATTCAGGATCCAACAGTTCGAGCGCCGCCAGCGCGACGAAGGGGGAGAGCGGCTGGTTGAGCGCGAAGTCGTCCGGCAGGTCGGTGGCCGCACGCAGGCGCGGCTCACCCGACGCCGAGGCCTGCGCAGAAGACACGTGCTCGACGACGCCCGCCTGCTTCATCGACGTGTAGATCTCACCCAGGCGGCGCAGGTGCGGGTTGCGGTCGGTGACCGGATCGTCGTTGTTGCGTGCCAGCCACACGAGGTGCTCGCCCGGGTCTCGCCCGGCCGTGGGCGCACCGGCCAGCACGTTGAGGACCATCGCGTGCGTCATCTCGAAACGGCTGGTGAGCTGCTCGGGAGCCGCGTCCACGAGCCGCTCGAACGTCGAGCGCGTCCACGAGATCTCGCCCGCGCCCGGGCCCTTGCGCTTCTTCGCGGACTTCTTCGCGGCGCGCTTGGCCTCGCGGGCGTCGCGGGCCGCCTCCTGCGCGGCGCTCAGGCGTGCGCGCTCACGGGCGGCGTCAACCTCGTGTTCGGGGGCCAGGACGCGCACGAAACCGACCGTGTCGAAGCCGGCGCGGCCCGCACGCCCCGCGATCTGGTGGAACTCGCGCGCGCTCACGTGGCGCATACGGCGCCCGTCGTACTTCACCAGGGAGGTCATGAGGACCGTGCGAATCGGCACGTTGATGCCGACCCCCAGGGTGTCCGTGCCGCACACGATCGGCAGCAGGCCCGCCTGGGTGAGGCGCTCGACGAGGCGGCGGTAGCGCGGCAGCATGCCCGCGTGGTGCACGCCGATGCCCTGCGCGAGCAGCGACTTGAGGGTCTGCCCGAAGCCCTTCGTAAACGACACACCCGCCAGCTGCGCGGCGATCGCCTTTTTCTGCTCGGCCGAAATCAGCGACGAACGGTCGAAAGACTGCGCGGTGGCGACCGCGTCGCGCTGGGAGAAGTGCACGATGTAGACCGGCCAACGGCCCTCGCCCAGCAGCCGCTCGACCGTGTCGGGCAGGCGGTCCACGACGTACTCGAACTCGAGGGGCACGGGGCGCTCCGCGTCGTCGATGAGGGAGACGTCGCGGCCCGTGCGTTCCTTCCACGCGCGCTCAAAACGCGTCGTGTCGCCCAGCGTCGCGCTCATCGCGACCACCTGCGGGGTCCTCAGCTCCAGGAGCGGCACCTGCCACGCCCAGCCGCGCTGGCGATCCCCGTAGAAGTGGAACTCGTCCATGACGATCATGTCCGCGTCCAGCGTGGGGCCCTCGCGCAGCGACTGATTCGCCAGGATCTCAGCCGTGCAGCAGATGATGGGCGCGTCGGCGTTCAGGGAGACGTCACCGGTCACCATGCCGACGTTATCCGCGCCGAACAGGGACACCAGGTCAAAAAACTTCTCCGACACCAGGGCCTTGAGCGGTGCCGTGTAGTAGGAGCGGCCCCCGTGCGCCATCGACGTGAAGTGCGCGGCGAGCGCGATCATCGACTTGCCCGACCCCGTGGGGGTCGCAGCGATCACGTGGTTGCCCGCCAGGATCTCCACCAGAGCCTCCTCCTGGTGGGGGTAGAGCGGACGCCCGGTGCCCTCGGCCCAGGACGTGAAGGCCTCGTACAGGGCGTCCTCGTCCCGCAGCTGCCCAGCGTCCTCCAAGTCATCCAGGATCTCGTTCAAAGTCGCGCTCATGCCTCCATTGTCCCAGAGTGCGCCCACGTCTGCGTCCTCGCGCCGCCGGGCCCTTCCCGCAGCTCATCGACGAGGCCGGGGTGGCCTCGTGCACTCGCGCGCAGGTTGGCGCGTGGCGAGATGATGCACGCCCTGACCTCTGCCATGTGGCAAGATGAACGGGTCCCATACAACGCGCGGGTGCGGCCCGCGAAGTGAGCGAGGCCCCGCGACTGTCCCACGGCCTCGTCGATAGACAGCCCGGGAGGTTCCTGTGGAAGAATTCGCCTTGCTTGAAAAGGCCATCGCCGACTGGATCACGTTGCACGTGACGATCTTCGCGCTGATCGGAGTCGGCCTGTTCCTGACGCTGCGCTCCCTCTTCGTCCAGGTGCGCTTCTTCCCGGAGATGATCCGCACCGTCCTGGGGTCGCGCAAGGGCGCGGACGGAGGCATTTCCTCCTTCCAGGCCTTCGCGATCTCGCTGGCCGCGCGCGTGGGCATCGGTAACGTGTTCGGCGTGGCCGCGGCACTCCTCATGGGCGGTCCTGGCGCGATCTTCTGGATGTGGGTCGTGGCCCTGGTAGGCATGGGGACCGCGTTCTTCGAGGCGACGCTCGCCCAGATCTTCAAGGTGCGCCACGCTGACGGCTCCTTCCGCGGCGGCCCGGCCTACTACATGAAACGCGGCATGAAACCGCACGCTGGCCAACGTCTTCGCCGTCATCACCGTCATCACCTGCGGCGTCGTCATCACCTCCGTGCAGTCCAACGCCATCGCCGGTACGCTGACCACCGCCTTCGGTGAGGCCGCCAAGCAGCCCCTCCAGGGTGCGGGCGGCTTCTCGGCTGCGCAGCTGACCATCGCGGGCCTGATCTTCGTCTTCTCCGCGATGGTGATCTTCGGGTGGCATCCGTACCGTCGCGCGCGTCACCGAGTGGATGGCCCCGATCATGGCCACTATCTACGTCATCATGGTCGCCATCATCTGCCTGATGAACATCTCCCAGTTCGGCACCGTCCTGGGACAGATCTTCACCTCCGCTTTCTCCGCGGACGCCACCGTCGGTGGCCTGGGCGGCGGCATCATCGCCGCGATGATCAACGGCACCAAGCGCGGCCTCTTCTCCAACGAGGCCGGCCAGGGTACCGCTCCCAACGCCGCCGCGACCGCCACCGTGTCCCACCCGGTGCGCCAGGGCCTCATCCAGTCCCTCGGCGTCTTCATCGACACCATCGTCGTGTGTACCGCCACCGCCTTCGTCATCCTGCTCGCGGGCCCCGAGGTCTGGGGTGCCGAGGGTGTGGATCCCTCGAACCTGACCACCCTGGCTGTCGCCAACGAGCTGGGCGCGTGGACGATCGTCCCCATGGCGATCCTCATCTTCGTGCTGGCCTACTCCTCGGTGATCGCCGCCTACGTCTACTCCGACACGAACATGTCCTTCGTGTTCGGCGACGCCCCCTGGGCGACCTGGACCGTGCGCGTCGTGTGCGTCCTCTCTGCGACGGTCGGTGCGCTGCTGAGCCTGGATGTCGTGTGGAACGCCGTCGACATCGCGATGGCGGTCATGACGATCACGAACCTGGTGGCGCTCGTCGTCCTGTCGGGCTGGGTTGTTGGCGCGCTCAAGGACTACCAGGTGCAGCGCAAGGCTGGCATCGATGACCCCATGTTCATGGGCCACGCCAACGTGTTCCTGCCTCGCGACGTGCCGGGCAGTGTGTGGAAGCGCCCCAAGTTGACCAAGGCCAAGAAGCGCTGACACTCCAGCGCTCTCGGGCGCGCCGGGCACATCGCGCCCTGGCGCGCCCGACGCGTCCCTGGGCCCGCCGCGCGTCTGCGCGCCGGGCCCCTTGCTTCCCGCTGCCCGCCCCGGCCTCGTTGCTCCCGGCGCTTCGCCCACCCCTGCGGAGCTCGCGGGTTAGGCTACTGCCATGAGAATCGCACGTTTTTCGGATGGAACGAACCCGGTGTACGGCGCCCTTGAGGAGGGCTCGAAGCGGATTGTGGGCCTCAAGGGAGACCCACTGTTTTCGCCCGTGGAGCCCTCGGGCCAGATCTACGAGCTGGACGAGGTCCGCCTGCTTTCCCCGGTGATCCCGCGCTCGAAGGTGGTGGGCATTGGCAATAACTACTCCGATACGCCGATTCCGCTCGACGAGCGCCCCGAGCCCCCGATTTTCCTCAAGGCCAACACCTCGGTCATTGGGCCCGACGACCCGATTGCGATCCCCGCGTGGTCGAACGACGTGGTCTTTGAGGGCGAGCTCGCCATTGTCATCAAGTCCCTGGCCAAGAACGTGAGCGCCTCGGACGCGCCGCAGGTGATCCTCGGTTACACGGTCGCCAACGACGTCACCGCCCGCGACGCAATGACGGGCGGCCCGTGGTCGCGCGGCAAGTCGTTCGACACCTCTTGCCCGCTGGGCCCGTGGATCACGGTGGACCCGCAGCTGGACGTGACGAACCTGGCGATCCGCTCCTACCTGAATGGGGAGAAAGCGCAGGACAGCTCGACCGCGCACATGATCTGGAATCCGTTCGAGCTGGTCTCCTACGTGTCCCACCAGATGACCCTGCTGCCCGGCGACGTCATCGTGACGGGCGCTCCGGCGGGTTGCGGGCGAGTGGACGTGGGTGACCGCGTGGAGATTGAGATCGAGGGGGTCGGGCGTCTGGCGAATCCCGTGCTTCGCGCATAACAGTGTGACCCGTGTGATAGGATAATGTCGTTCTGACAATATATCCCTCGTAGAGGAGAACACCGTGAGCGAGCCTCAAAACTCGGGCGCGCTGGCCGTCGAAATGGCCGGCCTGGACGTCATTCCTGAATCCGATCGCAAGGGGAAACCCTCCGACCTGTTCATGCCGTGGTTCGCGGCGAACATCTCGGTCCTGGGGATCTCCTGGGGTTCGTGGGTCCTCGGCTTCGGCCTGTCCCTCACCCAGGCGGTCATAGTGTCCGTCGTCGGTGTGGCCCTGTCCTTCCTGGTCTGCGGGCTGATCGCGATCGCCGGTAAGCGCGGCTCTGCGCCGACGCTGGTCCTGTCGCGCGCGGCCTTCGGCTTTAACGGCAACCGCATTTCGGCGGCAATCTCGTGGATCCTGACGGTGGGCTGGGAGACCTTCCTGGCGATCATGGCGGTCCAGGCCACGGCCACCGTCATGGGGGCGCTCGGCTTCACGAACCACGTCGTCGCCCAGATCATCGCGCTGATCCTCGTCGTCGTCCTGGCGGCGGGCTCGGGCATCCTCGGTTTCGAGGCGATCATGAAGGTGCAGACGTGGATCACGTGGGCGACCGCGGCCCTGACGATCATCTACCTGGTCCTGGTCGCCCCGACGATCGACTTCGCGGTGCTTTCCGCGCGTCCCTCGGCGCCCCTGACCGCGGTGCTCGGCGCGGGTTGCATGCTCCTCGTGGGCTTCGGTTTCGGTTGGATTAACGCGGCCGCCGACTACTCGCGCTACCTGCCGCGCGCCGCCTCGACGCGGGGCGTGGTCGGCTGGACGACGGTGGGCGCGGCGCTGCCCACGGTCATCCTGGTCTTCTTCGGCATCCTCCTGGTCGGCTCGGCCGACGAGTCGCTGTCCGAGGCCATCGGCGCGGATCCGATCGGCGCGCTCACCACGCTGCTGCCCACCTGGTTCCTCATCCCCTTTGCCCTGGTCGCGATTCTGGGTCTCATCGGCGGCATCGTCATGGATATCTACTCGTCGGGCCTGTCGCTGCTGGCCACGGGCGTGCCCGTCTCGCGCCCGGTCGCTACCGCGATTGACGGCACGATCATGACGGTCGGAACGATCGTCGTCGTGTTCTTCGCGGATTCCTTCCTGACTCCCTTCACGGCCTTCCTGACGACGCTGGGCGCGGTCATTGCCGCGTGGGGCGGCGTCATGCTGGCGGACATCGCGCTGCGTCGCAAGGACTACGACGAGCCTTCGCTGTTCACTCCCTCGGGCCGTTACGGCTCGGTGAACTGGGGTGCGGTCGTCTCCCTGATCGTCGGCTCGCTGGTGGGCTGGGGCCTCGTTGTCAACGCGAGTGCCTCCTGGCTGTCCTGGCAGGGCTACCTCCTCGGCCCCCTGGGTGGCCGTGACGGTGACTGGGCGGGCGCCAACATCGGCATCCTCCTGGCGATGGTCGTCGGCTTCGTCGGCTACTGGGCGACCAGCGCGGGCCGCGTGCGTGCGCAGGAGAAGCTGCCCTCGCGCACCTATGCCGAGGGCGCGGAAGAGGACGCGCAGTGAGCGTCGACCCGCGCTTCTCCCAGGCTCTCCTCGACGACGAGGCCGTGGCCGGCGCCCGGGTCCTCACCTCTCTCGTGGGGCGCCCGGATGCGCTCGTCGTCCTTGGGTCGGGCCTGGCCGAGGCTCTCGACGAGGCCTGGGGAGCCCCCGCGGCCACCGTGCCGCTGGGCGACATCCCCGGCGTCGTCGCGCCGGTTGCGGACGGGCACGGCGGCGAGCTACGCGCCTACGAGACGCGTCGGGGAGTGGTCCTCGTGGCCACGGGCCGCACGCACCTGTACGAGGGGCTGGGGCCGCGCCCGGTGACCGCCCTGGCCCGAGCTGCCGTTGCTGCGGGGATCAGCCGCGCGGTCCTCACGAACGCGAACGGCTGCCTAAAGCCCTGGAACCTGGGCGACGTCATGGCGATCACCGACCACGTGAACTTCAGTGGCGCCTCGCCCTTCGATGGACCGCTGTTCCTGGACGTGTCGGCCGTGTGGGACGCCCAGATGACGCAGGCGCTGCGCGGGGTCTGCCAGCGCGAGGGTACCTACGCGATCCTGCGCGGCCCCGAGTACCAGACGATGGCCGAGACCCGCATCCTTGCGGGCCTGGGCGTGGACTGCGTGGGCATGTCGACCGTCATGGAGGCCATCACCCTGCACGCCCTGGGCGTGCGCGTCGCCGGCATGTCGGTCGTCTCCGACCTGTCCTTCGCCGATGCCCCCACGGATCCGACCGCCGTCGTCGAGGCGGCCTCGGCGGCGCGCCAGACCGTGGTCGCCGGCATCGAGGCGGCCCTGGGAGCATAAGCGCACAGAATCAGACACACACGAGGCCGTGGTCGGGAGGTGGATCTCCACCGCTCCCGGCCACGGCCTCGTCTCGTGTGAGAAAAGATCAGAGCAGGCCGAGGACCCCCTCCACGATCCGCGAGGCAACGTCGGGGGCGCACGCCAGGTTGATGCGCGCCCACGAGGCGTAGTCGGCGCCCAGGGTGCGCCCCTCGTTGGCGGCGATGCGGGCGCGCTCGCGCAGCGAAGCGGCGGGGGAGAGGGGTCCCAGGTCCACTCCCTCGAAGCCCCACCACGTCAGGTAAGTGCCCTCGGGGCGCACGAAGTCGATCGGTGTGGGTGCCAGGGCACGCTCGACCAGGTCCACGTTCGAGCGGATCAGGTCTTTGACCTCGCGCTGCCAGGCGTCCCCGCGTTCATAGGCGGCGATCGCTCCGACCGTGCCGATGACGTTGGCGTCGTGGCGCACGTCCGCGGCGAACACGTCCCAACGCTCGCGCAGAGCCTCGTCGGGCAGGATCACCTGCGCGGAGGGAAGCCCTGCGATGTTCCACCCCTTCGACGCGGCGGTCGCCGTCACCGTGTGGGCGGCAAAAGAGGGGCCGAGGCTCGCGTAGGAGACGAAGGGAATCTGCTCATCCAACACCAGGGAGGAGTGGATTTCGTCGGAGAACACCAGGGCGTCGTAGTCGGAGACCACGTCGTGCAGGGCGCGCAGCTCGTCCTCACGCAGGACGCGGCCGACCGGGTTCCACGGGTTGCACAGGATGACAAGGCCAGCCCCGGCCTCGAGCCCGGCGCGGATCCCCTCCAGGTCCAGCGCCCAGCCGCGTCCGCCGGCACGCGTGCCGCGCAGTGAGGGCACCTCGATGACGGGGTGGTCGAACTTGCCGGGGATCGTCAGGAAGGGCATGTAGGCGGGGGTGGGCACGATGATCGGCGCGCCCGGACGCACCAGGTGCTGAATGGTCGCTTCGAGCGCGGGCAGGACCGAGGCCACGAGGCGTACGTGGGAGGCCTCCACGTCCCAACCAAAACGCCGCTTCTGGAACTCGGCGGTCGCGCCCGCGATGCGCGGCTCCAACCAGGTCGGCTGGTAGCCGAGCAGGCCGTCGTCGATCGCGCCCTTCATCGCGTCGGCCACCTCGGGGGCCGTGGCGAAGTCCATTTCCGCCACCCACGCGCCGATCGTCGGCTCACCGCTCGCGGTCGTGATGCCGGTCCATTTCAGGGAGCCGGTGCGGTAGAGGTGGGAGTCGGAAAAGAGACGAACGGACACGGTGTCCTCCTGGAAGATGCGGTGGATGCGGAGCGGGCCGATCCCGATGATGACAGAAGCGTATCGCCGCCCCTGACCTGCGTCGCAGCGCGCCCACGCATCAAGCAAATGCAACAGCGCCTCTGGAGTAGGATGGGGGAATCATGAGTGAAACAACTGCCACCGGTGCCGACGTTCGCGTCCGCTTCTGCCCCTCGCCCACAGGAACCCCTCACGTCGGCATGGTCCGCACGTGCCTGTTCAACTGGGCCTACGCTCGCCACACGGGAGGAACCTTCGTCTTCCGCATCGAAGACACGGATGCCGCCCGCGACTCCCAGGAGTCCTTCGACCAGATCATCGAATCCCTGCAGTGGCTGGGCCTCGACTGGGACGAGGGCGTCGGTAAGGGAGGCCCGCACGGCCCCTACCGCCAGAGCGAGCGCATGGACATCTACCGCGACGTGGCAGCCCGCCTGCTCGAGGCCGGCTACGCCTACGAGTCTTACTCGACCCCCGAGGAGATCGAGGAGCGTCACCGCGCCAAGGGTGAGGATCCCAAGCTCGGTTACGACGGCTTCGATCGCAATCTGACCCAGGAGCAGATCGCCGCTTTCCGCGCCGAGGGTCGAGCGCCCGTCCTGCGCCTGCGCATGCCCGACGAGGACATCACGTTCACGGATCTGATCCGCGGCGAGATCACCTTCAAGGCTGGATCGGTGCCGGACTACGTCATCGTGCGCGCCAACGGCCACCCGCTCTACACGCTGGTGAACCCGATTGACGACGCGCTCATGGAGATCACTCACGTGCTGCGCGGCGAGGACCTGCTGTCTTCGACGCCTCGCCAGATCGTCCTGTACCGCGCGCTCGAGGCCATCGGCGTCGCCAAGTTCATGCCGCGCTTCGGCCACCTGCCCTACGTCATGGGCGAGGGCAACAAGAAGCTCTCCAAGCGCGACCCCGAGTCGAACCTGCTGCTGCACAAGGCTGCCGGCATGATCCCCGAGGGCCTGAACAACTACCTGGCCCTCCTGGGCTGGTCGATCGCCCCCGACCGCGACATTTTCTCCATGGAGGAGATGGCGCGCGCCTTCGATATCTCCGACGTGAACCCGAACCCGGCGCGCTTCGACCAGAAGAAGGCCATCGCCATCAACGCTGAGCACATTCGCTTGCTGGACGGTGAGGACTTCCGAAATCGTCTGGTGCCTTTCCTGCACCGCGACGGGGTCGTCTCGGCCGACTCCTTCGAGGCGCTGACCGATCGTGAGCGCGAGATCCTCACCGAGGCCGCCCCGCTCGTTCAGACCCGCATCCAGATGCTGGGTGAGGCCACGGGCATGCTCGGCTTCCTCTTCGTCGCGGACGAGGCGCTGGAGATGGACGAGAAGTCGGTCTCCAAGCTCAAGGACAATGCGGCGGACGTCTTGGACGCCGCCATCGAAACTGTCGAGGGCCTGACCGCGTTCACGACCGCTTCCCTCGAGGAGGCGCTGCGCGCCCGCATCGTCGACGCGATGGAGGTCAAGCCTCGCCTGGCCTTCGGCCCGCTGCGCGTCGCCGTAACCGGCCGCCAGGTCTCCCCGCCGCTGTTCGAGTCCATGGAGATCCTGGGGCGCGAGTCCTCGCTGACCCGCCTGCGCGCGCTGCGCGCCTCCCTGGCCTGATCGATGTGCTGGGCCCTGGCCTCGTTCCCTATACCCGAGGGACGAGGCCGGGGCTTCATCATGTGCTGATGTGCCCTCAGGGGCGGGGAGAGGGTGCGCCGACGTGGGAGGATGGAACCCGAGACGTGCGTCGAACCTCGGCACCGGCGGGCAGTGATCGGTGCCACTCCGTTTCGATTTGGCACGTCGGGAACATTCCGCTAAAGTTATCTCCTGTCGCCAGCGACGTGAGAACGAAGCAGGTGATACCCAATGGGGTATGGTGTAATTGGCAACACAGCTGATTCTGGTTCAGCCATTCTAGGTTCGAGTCCTGGTACCCCAGCGATCTGAAACGTCAGTTTCAGTCAAGGCCCCCATCGTCTAGCGGCCTAGGACGACGCCCTCTCACGGCGTTAACACCGGTTCAAATCCGGTTGGGGGTACGGATTCATAACTGAATCAAGGCCCCCATCGTCTAGCGGCCTAGGACGACGCCCTCTCACGGCGTTAACACCGGTTCAAATCCGGTTGGGGGTACCACGAACCTCGCCACCATTGCGGTGGCGAGGTTTTTGTTTACCGCGGTGCCGCGGTTTTTCTTGTGCTTTGCAGAAAACTTTGCTCGCCGTTTCACAGTGTCTAACCTTGTAATCAGCCCCCGTAGGGGGGATCGTTTTGGACGAGGGAGTCTTTCGTGACAGACCGACACAACAGGACGCTGCTGCGTCGAGCCCTGGGCGTAGGCGCTGCGCTTGCGCTGATGGGGGGCACGTTCCCGGCAGCCTGGGCTGAGCCGGGTGGGGAGGCGACAAATCAGGATGCAGACACGCAGGCCATCGACGCGGGAGGCGCGGGCGGCGGTGACGATGTGCTGGTGACAATCCCCGGTAACCATAACAAGGCGATGGGGTGCGACGCCGACTGGGCTCCCGACTGTGCCAAGGCCGCTTTGACACGCGACGCGACGGGCGTCTACACCGCGACTTTCACCCTGCCCGCGGGCGACTACGAGTACAAGGTCGCCGAAGGTGGCTCGTGGGATGCCTCCTACGGCCAAGGGGGAGCAGCCGGGGGAGCGAACATCGCCTACTCTCTAAAGGAAGAGACTGCGGTCACTTTCTACTACAACCACGCGACTCACCGCGCATGGAATAACGTCTCCGACCAGATGGTGACGCTGCCGGGTTCCTTCCAAAAGGACCTGGGTTGCGCCGACAACTGGAAGCCTGAATGCCTGGCCCCGCTCTTGGAGCCCACGGGCAACGGCACCTACACCTACGAGACGACGGCATTGCCTGAGGGCACGTACGAGCTGAAGGTTGCTGTCGGTGGCTCGTGGGATGAGAACTACGGGCAAGATGGTGCCGCCGGTGGTGCCAACTACCAGTTTGCGACGAAGGCGAACAAGCTCGTGTCATTCACCTATGATTCCGCGACCCACAAGCTGGACATCGCCTCCGCTGACGCTCCCGTTGTCGGCGTCGGTGAGCAGCGCGCTTACTGGGTCAATGCCACAACCCTGGCATGGCCGACCTCCCTGCTCCCGCAGGGCGTCACCCGTGCCCAGGTCCTCGATGGCTCCGCGGCCCTCTCCTACGAGCTGGTCACCGCCCCCGAGGGTGGTGCGGCCCTGACGGACGGTGCTATCACCGGAGCGACCCTCACGCCGCTGACCGTCGCGGGCGACCTGCCCGCCGAGGTCACGATGGCACACCCCAACCTCAACGGCTACATCGCTCTGAAGGCCCCCTTCGACGAGGCCGGGGCCCGCGAGGCCCTCACCGGCCAGATCGCGGTCGCCCAGAAGTCCGGCGAGACCGTCAACGCCTTCACCGGCGTGCAGATCGCCCCCGCGCTCGACTCCATCTACTCCGCCAAGGCCACCCAGGCCTCGTACGGGGTGGGTTGGAATGACGCGGGCGCTCCGACCTTCGCGCTGTGGGCACCCACCGCTAAGGACGTCACGCTGCTGTCGTGGAACACGCGTACTCCGCGCGGCGCTGACCCCGAGGTGAAGGGCGACCCCGTGCGCACCCCCGCCACGCGCACCGATGATGGGCGCTGGAGCGTCGACAACGCCGACGGTGCCATCAAGGAGGGTGCCCAGTACCTGTGGGAGGTGCGCGTCTACGTGCCCTCCACGGGCGCCGTCGAGACCAACCAGGTGACCGACCCCTACTCGGTGGGTCTGACCGCCGACTCCACGCGTTCCGTGGCTGTCAACATGGACAACCCCGCGATCGCCCCCTACGGGTGGACGAGCGTCAAGGCACCCGTCATCGAGGACGACGCGCAGCGCTCCATCTACGAGCTGCACGTGCGCGACTTCTCGGCGGCCGACAAGTCCGTGCCCGAAGACATGCGCGGCACCTACATGGCCTTCACGCAGTACGAGTCCAACGGTATGCGTCACCTTTCCCAGCTGGCCGAGGCCGGCATGAACACGGTGCACCTGCTGCCCACCTTCGACATTGCGACCATCCCTGAGAAGCGCTCCGAGCAGAAGGTTCCTGAGATCCCCAAGGATGCAGGCCCGGCCTCCGAGGAACAGCAGGCGGCCGTGGCCGCCGTCGCCGACGAGGACGCCTACAACTGGGGCTACGACCCGCTGCACTGGATGGCCCCCGAAGGCTCCTACGCCACTGCCTCCCACCAAAACGGTGGCGCCCGCGTGCGCGAATTCCGCTCCATGGTCGGCGGACTGCACCGCATCGGTATGCAGGTCGTCCTCGACCAGGTCTACAACCACACGCCGGCCGCAGGCCAAGATGCTCACTCGGTGCTCGACCGCGTCGTTCCCGGCTACTACCAGCGCCTCAACGCCTCGGGCGGTGTGGAGACCTCTACGTGCTGTTCGAACGTTGCTACCGAGAATGTCATGAGTGAACGCCTCATGATCGACTCGATGATTCACTGGGCGAAGTACTACCACGTTGACGGCTTCCGCTTCGACCTGATGGGTCACCACCCGGCCGATGAGATGAAGCGTGCCAAGGAGGCTCTCTCGCAGCTCACCCTCGAGAAGGACGGCGTGGACGGATCGCGACTCTACATCTACGGCGAGGGCTGGAACTTCGGTGAGGTCGCGAACAACGCGCTGTTCACGCAGGCCACGCAGGGCCAGCTGGACGGCACCGGCATCGGCGCGTTCAACGACCGTCTGCGCGACGCCGTCCACGGCGGCGGTCCCTTCGATGACGACCACCGCGTCATGCAGGGCTTCGGTTCGGGCGCGTTCTCGGACTTCAACGGCCTCGACACACGCTCTGAGACGGAGCGTCGCGCGGACTACCTGCATCGCGTGGACCTCGTGAAGCTGGGGCTTGCGGGCAACCTGAAGGACTACACGCTGACGACCTACGATGGTCAGACCGTGAAGGGGTCGCAGCTGGACTACAACGGTCAGGGCGCGGGATTCGCGTCCCAGCCTGCGGAGAACGTCAACTACGTGGACGCCCACGACAATGAGACGCTCTTCGATCTGGTGACCTACAAGATGCCCGCGGACGCTCCGATGGAGCACCGCGTGCGCATGTCGCTGATCAGCCAAGCATCCGTGGCATTGGCTCAGTCGCCCTCGTTCTGGGCGTCGGGCACAGAGACGCTGCGCTCGAAGTCCTTGGATCGTGATTCCTTCAACTCCGGTGATCACTTCAACTCGATTGACTGGACGATGAAGGACAATGGCTTCGGTCACGGCCTACCCATCAAGTCGAAGAACGGCGCGGCCTGGGACCACATGCGTCCCCTGCTGGAGAATCCCGATCTGAAGCCGACCCCGGAGCAGATCGGCACCTCCTCGGAGATTGCAATGGACTTCCTGCGCGTGCGTTCGTCTTCGCGCCTGTTCACGCTGGGCAGTGCTGAGCTCATCAACCAGAAGGTGACCTTCCCGAACTCCGGCTCCGAGGCCGTGGATGGGACGATCATGATGCTTATCAACGACGAGGCCGGGGCTGGGACGGACGTTGATCCGGCCCTTGACGGTGCGCTCGTCGTGTTCAACGCGACGGACAAGCAACTGACGCAGAGCGTCGACGGCCTGGCTGGTCGTGTTTAAGCTACATGACGCTCAGGCCACAGGCGCTGACTCCGTCGTCAAGGAGGCATCCTTCTCGGCGAAGACGGGTGTCGTCACGGTCCCCGCACGCACGGTCGCTGTCTTCACACAGGCAGCGGGGGAGCGGGTTGAACCTGGCCCCGTCGCCGAGGACGGCACGTGGATGCGCGCGGCTGACGGGCGCTGGTGGCTGCGCTACCCGGACGGCACCTACCCGGCGAACGAGCGCATCGAGCTGGGAGGCGTGACCTACGCCTTCGACGCATCCGGCTGGATGAAGACCGGCTGGGATAAGGAAGAGGGCCTGTGGCGCTACTACGCCCCCCTCGGGCGCGATGGCGACCGGCTGGACCGCCGTGGGTGGCACCTGGTACTACCTGGATCCCGACACCGGGGCCATGGCGACCGGATGGCTCAAGGACGGCGACACCTGGTACTACCTGCACGGCAGCGGTGCGATGGCCACCGGCTGGGTGAACCTGGGTGGTGCCTGGTTCTACCTGAACGGCAATGGCTCGATGGCCACCGGCTGGGTGAACCTGGGAGGCACCTGGTACTTCCCGTCCGGCGATGGCCGTATGGCCACCGGCTGGGTCAAGGACGGCGAGTCCTGGTTCTACTGCTATCCCTCGGGCGCGATGGCCACGGGCCGCGTCGTTGTGGACGGCACTGCTTACACCTTCGATGCTAATGGGCGTCTTGTGCCCTGACGAGGTGGCGGCGATACGCGGGCGGGCCGGGACGATAGCTATCGTCCCGGCCCGCCCGTTTGCGTGCGTGTATCGAGGCTTAGAGTTCCGCGGCGTCCTCGACGGTGGCGAGGAACTCGGAGAGCCGGTTGGCGGCGGCCATGACGGAGGGGCCGTGCTGGCGTCCGGGCTGGCGGCCCATGCGCTCGATGGGGCCAGAGATGGACAGGGCAGCCAGGACGCGGCCCGAGGGGCCGCGCACAGGGGCCGACACGGAGGCGACGCCGGGCTCGCGCTCGCCCACGGACTGCGCCCAGCCGCGCCGACGCACCTCGGCGAGCATGGTCGCGTTGAAGGAGGCGCCGTACAGGCCGCGGTGGAGGCGGTCGGGTTCCTCCCAGGCCAGCAGAACCTGGGCGGCTGACCCGGCGCTCATGGACAGGGTGGCGCCCACGGGGATGGAGTCGCGCAGGCCCATTTCACGTTCGGATGCCGCGACGCACACGCGGTAATCGCCCTGGCGGCGGAAGAGCTGGGAGGATTCCTTTGTGTGGTCGCGCAGGGCCTGAAGGACGGGCATCGAGGCCTGGAGGAGGCGGTCTTCGCCGGCGGCGGAGGAGAGCTCCTGGAGGCGGGGGCCGAGAATGAAACGTCCCTGCATGTCGCGGGCGACCATGCGGTGATATTCGAGGGCCACGGCCAGACGGTGAGCGGTCGGGCGCGCGAGCCCAGTGCTGGTCACGAGTTGTGCAAGCGTCGCGGGCCCCGCTTCGAGAGCGCTGAGGACCAGCGCTGCCTTGTCGAGGACGCCAACGCCACTGGATGTTTGCTCTTCCATACAACTATTTAATATCTCAGTTATTGAGATGGCAAACTGCCGGATAGTGAAACAGGTCAAAGCGGCGTCCGAGACGTGAGATCGGGGAGGTTGACACGCGGTCAAGGCGCTTCCATTAGGTGCGTAGCACGACTGACACAGTGTCTCCAAAAAGTGGAGACCAGAGGAGGAATAATGAGCGGAACGATGGCGGAAAAGGTGTGGCGCGACCACATCGTCTCCAAGGGTGAGAACGGTGCCCCCGACCTGCTGTACATCGACCTCCACCTCGTGCATGAGGTCACGAGCCCCCAGGCCTTTGAGGGCCTGCGCCTGGCGGGTCGACAGGTTCGTCGCCCCGATCTGACGATTGCGACCGAGGACCACAACACGCCCACGGTCAACATCGACCAGCCCATCGCGGACATCACCAGCCGCACCCAGATCGACACCCTGCGCAAGAACGCGCAGGAGTTCGGCGTGCGCCTGCACTCCCTGGGTGACGCCGACCAGGGTATCGTCCACGTTGTTGGCCCCCAGCTGGGCCTCACCCAGCCCGGCATGACGATCGTGTGCGGCGACTCCCACACCTCCACGCACGGAGCTTTCGGCGCGCTGGCCTTCGGTATCGGCACCAGCCAGGTCGAGCACGTGCTCGCCACCCAGACCCTGCCCATGGCCCCCTTCAAGACCATGGCCATCACCGTCAACGGCTCACTCCCCGCCGGCTCGACCGCAAAGGACATCATCCTCGCGGTCATCGCCAAGATCGGCACCGGCGGCGGCCAGGGCTACGTCCTGGAGTACCGCGGCCAGGCGATCCGCGAGCTGTCCATGGAAGGCCGCATGACGATCTGTAACATGTCGATCGAGGCGGGCGCCCGCGCCGGCATGATCGCCCCCGACCAGACGACCTTCGACTACATTAAGGGCCGCCCCCACGCCCCCGAGGGCGAGGACTGGGACCGCGCCGTCGAGTACTGGTCCTCCCTGGCCTCCGACGAGGACGCCGTCTTCGACGCCGAGGTCATCCTCGAGGCCGCCGACATCGAGCCCTTCGTCACCTGGGGCACCAACCCCGGCCAGGGCGTGCCGCTGTCGGCCGCCGTGCCCGCCCCGGAAGACTTCACCGATGAGACCGCTCGCGCGGCCGCCGAGCGCGCCCTGGAATACATGGACCTCACGCCCGGCACTCCGATGCGTGAGATCGCCGTGAACACCGTGTTCATCGGCAGCTGCACGAACGGGCGCATCGAAGACCTGCGCGCCGCCGCCAGTGTCGTCAAGGGACGCCACAAGGCCGATGGTGTGCGCGTCATGGTCGTACCCGGCTCCGCCCGCGTGCGCCTCCAGGCCGAGGCCGAGGGCCTCGACACAATCTTCACCGACTTCGGCGCCGAATGGCGCAACGCCGACTGCTCCATGTGCCTGGGCATGAACCCCGACACGATGAACGCGGGAGACCGCTCGGCCTCCACCTCCAACCGCAACTTCGAAGGCCGCCAGGGCAAGGGCAGCCGCACGCACCTGGTCTCACCGCTCGTCGCGGCCGCCACCGCCGTGCGAGGCACCCTGTCCTCCCCGGCCGACCTCTGAGGCCCGCCCTCCCGTCACCCGACAGCGGGGGAGGGCCACGGCCTCGTCCCCCAGAGAGAAAAGACTGACGCACCATGGAAAAGTTCATCACCCACACCGGCGTCGGCGTCCCGCTGCGCCGCTCCAACGTCGACACCGACCAGATCATCCCCGCGGTCTACCTCAAGCGCGTGACCCGCACGGGCTTTGAGGACGCCCTCTTCGCCGCGTGGAGGAACGACCCCGAGTTCGTCCTGAACCAGGACGCCTACAAGAACGGCTCCGTCCTCGTCGCAGGCCCTGACTTCGGCACCGGCTCCTCGCGTGAGCACGCCGTGTGGGCGCTCAAGGACTACGGCTTCCGCGTCGTGCTGGCCCCCAAGTTCGCCGACATTTTCCGAGGCAACTCGGGCAAGCAAGGCCTGGTGACCGGCATCATCTCCCAGGAGGACTGCGAGTCCCTGTGGAAGCTCCTCGAGGCCGAGCCCGGCACGCAGGTCACCGTGTCCCTGGAGGATAAGACCTTCCGCGCGGGCGCGATTTCGGGCACGTTCCAGATCGACGACTACGTGCGCTGGACCCTCATGGAGGGCCTGGATGACATCGCCCTGACCCTGCGCCACGAGGACGAGATCGAGGCCTACGAGGCCGCGCGCCCCTCGTTCAAGCCGCGCACGCTGCCGGCGAAATTCTTACCAAAGCAAGAGGTTTTGTCCGCTCGCGACTGAACGACTTCGCACACTGGCCCCTACCTAGCTAGAGTAGGGGCCAGTTACGTCATAGTGAGGAGCACTCCATGCCATCCATCCTGCAAGTTGAAGGCGGCCATCCGCTGCGCGGCGAGATCACCGTTCGCGGTGCCAAGAACTTCGTTCCCAAGGCCATGGTCGCGTCGCTGCTGGCCGACACACCCTCCGAGCTGTACAACGTGCCGCTGATCCGCGACACCGACGTCGTCTCGGACCTGCTGAGCCTGCACGGCGTCGAGATCGACTTTGATCAGGACCGCGGCACGCTGCGCATGGATCCCTCCAACGTCAAGATCGCCTCGCGCTCGGACATCGACACGCTCGCGGGCGCCTCGCGCATCCCGATCCTGTTCTGCGGCCCGCTCCTGCACCAGCTCGGCGAGGCCTTCATCCCCGAGCTGGGCGGCTGCGCGATCGGTGGGCGTCCCATCGACTTCCACCTGGAGACGCTTCGCAAGTTCGGCGCGATCATTGACAAGCAGCCCGACGGTGTGCACATTAAGCGTCCCTTCACGGGCCTGCACGGCGCGATCATTGAGCTGCCCTTCCCGTCCGTGGGTGCCACTGAACAGACGCTGCTCACGGCCGTGCGCAACGAGGGCATCACGACCCTGAAGGGCGCGGCCATCGAGCCCGAGATCCTCGACCTGATCAACGTCTTGCAGAAGATGGGCGCGATCATCTCCGTGGACACAGACCGCACGATCCGCATTGAGGGCGTCGCCAAGCTGACGGGCTACCGCCACACGGCGCTGCCCGACCGCATCGAGGCCGCTTCGTGGGCAGCGGCAGCTCTGGCCACCCGCGGCGACATCTACGTGCGCGGCGCTCACCAGCCCGACATGACCACGTTCCTCAATACTTTCCGCAAGGTCGGCGGCGGCTTCGATATCGATGCTGACGGCATCCGTTTCTACCACACGGGCGAGCCGCTGCACTCGATCGCGCTGGAGACGGCCGTCCACCCCGGATTCATGACCGACTGGCAGCAGCCCCTCGTCGTGGCTCTCACGCAGGCCGAGGGCCTGTCCATCGTCCACGAGACCGTGTACGAGAATCGCTTTGGGTTCACCGAGGCGCTGCGCAAGATGGGCGCGAACATTCAGGTCTACCGCGAGTGCCTGGGCGGCACGCCCTGCCGTTTCGGGCAGAAGAACTACTACCACTCGGCGGTCATCTCGGGCCCGACCCCGCTGCACAGCGCGGATATCGAGGTCCCGGACCTGCGCGGTGGTTTCTCGCACCTGATCGCCGCGCTGGCCGCGTCGGGCACGTCCACCGTGTCGGGCATTGACGTGATTTCGCGCGGCTACGAGCACTTCACGCGCAAGCTCCACAAGCTGGATGCGCGCGTGCGTTACCTGGATAGCTGACGCGATGGGCGAGCGGGGAGTGCGACGGAGCATTCTGTTGCTGGTCTCGTCGATGTCGGCGGGTGGGCGCTCCGTGCGTCTGGGTCCGCGCATCGTGCGGATTCTGCGCGGCGGCGGCTGGGAGGTCGCGGTTCGCCTGACGACGCCCGGCGACGACCCGGCTGCCCTGGCCGCTCAGGTCGCCTCCGATTCGATCGTGGCCGCCCTGGGCGGGGACGGGTACCTCGGCGCGGTTGCGCGCGGGTGCCACGACTCCGGCGCACTGTTCGTCCCGTTTCCCGGCGGGCGCGGCAACGACCTGTGCCGCGCGCTCGGTATCGGCACGGATCCGCTGGCTCGCGCTCGTGATGTGGCGTCGTTGGGTTTCGTCTCCGGCACCGCGGGGGACGAGGCCGTGGCTGGCCGGGCGCGCAGGGCAACGGATGCGCTCGCTTCCCGGGTGCGTCCTTTGGATGGCATGTGGGTGCGCTCGCGCGACGGGGTGCGCTTGGCGCTCGGCGTTGTGTCGGTGGGGTTGGATGCGCGGGCGAATATCTTGGCGAACGAGTCCTCGCTGACGTCGGGTCCGCTGGCGTATGGCTATGGGGCTTTCGCAGCCCTGGCCTCGCACGAACCCACCGAGATTATCGCGACCGTTGACGGTCGCGAGCGTGACATGAGCGGCTGGGTTGCGTCCGTGTCGAACTCGGGGCGTTTTGGCGGGGGGATCACGCTGGTGGAGTCCTCGGATATGAGCGACGGCATCTTGGAGGTGTGCCACGTGGGGCCCATGCCGGTGGCGCGCGCCCTGCCGGTGTTGGCCCAGGTTGTTGCCGGCCGCGCGAAGCGGCACCCGGCCATCGAGGTGGAGACTGCGCGCGTCGTGTCCTTCGCGGCGCCCGCGGGGATGGTCGCGATGGCGGACGGGGACCGGATCGCCTCGATTCCTTTCACGGTGGACGTCGCGCCGGGAGTTGTTTCTGTTCTCGTCTGAGCGCCCGCGCGCCTTGGCGAGGGCCGGCGCGCCGACCGCGCGTGTGACCTGCGCTCGGTTGCTGCGTAACGTGGTCCTCGGGTTTTGCGTTGCGGGGCCGTGGTCCCCCTAGAATGACACCATGAGTGCAGTCTCCGGCTTCTATGCCTTCGCGAAGGGCGTGTTGACGCCCATCATGACCCCCTGGGTGAAGTTCACCGTCACCGGCGAGGAGAACCTCCCCACGGAGGGTGGCTTCCTGTTGGTTTCCAACCACCTGTCGAACGTCGACCCCCTGTGTCTGTGCTGGTATTTCATGAAGCGCAACACCGCCGTGCGCTTCCTGGCCAAGAAGTCGATGTTTTCCGTCCCGGTGTTCGGCTGGATCATCAAGGGCATGGGCCTGATTCCCGTCAACCGTGATTCGAATCCCTCGGCTGTCCTGGCACCCACGCGCGAGGCCTTGAAGGCAGGTGAGGTCGTCGGCATCTACCCTGAGGGAACGCTCACGCGCGACCCGGACCAGTGGCCGATGGAGTTCAAGTCGGGTGCCGCCCGCCTGGCCCTCGACACGGGCGTCACCGTCATCCCCCTGTCCCAGTGGGGTCCGCAGGACATCATGGCCCCCTACAACGCTAAGGGCATGGATATGCGCCCGGGTCGGCGCATCTCCTATCACTTCGGCGCGCCCGTCGACCTGTCTGACCTGATCGGCCCCGCCGGATCCGAGGACCACGACGCTGTCAACGCGGCGACGGCGCGCATCCTTGCTGCTGTCCGCGAAGGGGTCGGCCAGCTGCGCGGACTGCCCGTGCCCGACACCGTGTGGGACCCCGCCACGCAGGCCGGCCCCTGGTGGGAGGAAGAGCAGGCGCACAGGGCCAAGAAAGCGAAGAAGGCCGCGAAGAAAGGTTAGTCCCTGATATCGACGACCAGGCGCGAGGGGTTCGACAGGAAGCCGACCTGGAATTGGCGCTCGGTGGGTGCCCCGATGACGACGTGCGTGTTGTCTTCGAAAGTCCCGTCCGAAACGATATCCAGGGCACCCGCGCGCACGTGCGCCCCGCTCGGGTAGGTGCCTGCGGGTGAGGTAGCCGTCATGGGCGTGCCGTCCAGGATTAGCTCCAGGACGGCCGCGCCATCGACCTCGATGGGCTGGCCTCGGCCCTGTTCGATCGCCTGGTCGCTCCACTGCGCCAGGCGGATGCCCGGCGATCCCTCGCCGTCGAACTCCAGTACGACGCGGGTGAAGCCCTCGTGGGAGGCCGCGCGAATGTCGGTGAGAACCAGCGCCCGATCCGGGTTCTGAGTGCGCACGGGCGGCAGCATCGACACCGAGGACGTCCAGTTGTCCGCGTTGATGGGCCTGGTCGTGTCCAGACCCGGCTCGCTTGCCGCGCTCTGCGTGCCTGACTGCGCGCTCGCGTTCGCCGTGGGGGAGGATCCCTGGCTGGACGAGGCCGTGGCAGGCTTCGTGGGCGGAGCTCCCGCCGGGGTGGCGGGGGAGCAGGCGGCGAGCGCGAGGATGCCGGCCGATGCCAGGACAGTTGTGGGGATCGCGCGGCGGTGAGACAAAGCCCCTCCTTGAAGTGTGACGGTTTTCCCATCCTAGTAGACTGTCGCTGACAGGGAGGTCTCGATGAGTATGACAACAGCAGCGGTCCTGGGAACGGGTGCATGGGGAACGACGTTCGCGCAGGTGCTTGCAGACGCGGGCGTGGACGTGACGATGTGGGGGCGTAACGCCGACACGATTTCCTTTATCAACGGCCACGAAAACCCGACGTACCTGCCGGGCATCACTCTGTCCGAGCGCATTTGCGCCACGACCGACATCGCCAGCGCGGTGTCTGGCGAGCAGCTGGTGGTCGTCGCCGTCCCCGTCAAGGCCGTACGCGCGACGCTGGAGGCGGCTCGTGACGCTTTCGTGCCTGACGTCGCCCTACTGTCCTTGGCCAAGGGACTGGAGCTGGGGAGCCTGAAGCGGGTGGACGAGGTCATCGCCGACGCCTCGGGCGTGCCCGAGGAACGCATTGCCGTCCTGTCCGGGCCGAACCTCTCGCGCGAGATCGCCGAGCAGCAGCCGACCGCGACGGTCGTGGCCTCCACCGACGTCGAGCTGGCTAAGGAGATTGCCCGGGCCTGCCACAACTCCTATTTCCGCCCCTACGTCTCCACCGACGTCGTGGGCACCGAGATGGCGGGCGCGACCAAGAACGTCATCGCGGTCGCCATCGGCGCCGCCGAGGGCATGGGCCTGGGCATTAACACCCGCTCGACCCTCATCACGCGCGGCCTGGCCGAGATGACGCGCCTGGGCACGGCCCTGGGCGCAGACCCCGCGACCTTCGCCGGTCTGTCGGGCATCGGTGACCTCGTGGCCACCTGCTCCTCGCGCCTGTCGCGCAACTTCTCGCTAGGCCACCGCCTCGGCTCCGGCATGAGCCTGGCCGAGGCCATGGCCCTGTCCCCGGGCGTCGTCGAGGGCGTCGCCTCAGCAGGACCGATCCTCCAGGTCGCCGCCTCCGTGGGCGTCGACATGCCGATCACCAGCGCCGTCGTCGAGGTCGTCGAGGGACGCGCGAGTATCGCCGACATGGGCCGCATGCTGCTGTCGCGCCCGCAGAAGATGGATGGGTGGAAGATCGAGTTGGTCTAAACGCGCACACTCGGGCGGGAAAAGCCTGACGCGCGGTAGGCTTGGACCCATGACAGCAATTTCTCGTCCTCGCGTCCTCATCGTTTTCGGCGGGCGCTCCTCAGAACACGAAGTCTCTTGTGCGACGGCCGCCGGCATCCTCACGGCCATCGACCGCACGAAGTGGGACGTGATCCCGCTGGGTATCACGCGCGACGGCCAGTGGGTGCGTGTCGCCGACGACCCGTCGGCGCTGAGGTTCAAGGACGGCAAGGGGCAGTCGATCACCGCCGGAGCCACCCGCGTGGCCCTGACCCCGGGCGAGGGCAACCTCGTCGAGCTCACCTACGACGGCGACCCTTCTGACGATACCTCGCGCGTTGTGGGCGTGGAGGACCTGGGGCACGTCGACATCGTCTTCCCGCTCCTGCACGGCCCTTACGGCGAGGATGGCACCATTCAGGGCCTCTTCGAAATGGCGGACGTGCGTTACGTGGGTTGCGGCGTGACCTCCTCGGCGATTTCCATGGACAAGCACCTGACCAAGACGGTGCTCGCCGCCGCCGGCATCGACGTTGGCCGCTGGGTTTGCATCACCGCCCGTCAGTGGGAGAGCGACCCCGCCTCGTGCATGGACCGCATCGAGCGCCTCGGCTTCCCCGTCTTCGTCAAGCCCTGCCGCGCCGGCTCCTCCGTCGGCATCTCGCGCGTCACCTGCCGCGAAGATCTGCCCGTCGCCATCAAGGAAGCCGCAAACCACGACCCGCGCATCATCGTCGAGGCCTCGGTGACCGGCCGCGAGGTCGAGTGCGGCGTGCTCGGCTCGCGCCCCGACTGGCAAAGCGGCACCTCGCCCCTGGGCGAGATCGTCGTCCCCGAAGGCGAGTTCTACGACTACGAACACAAGTACGTGGACGACGTCGTCGGCCTGTCCTGCCCGGCCGACGTGCCCCCCGCCTACGCCCAGCGCATCCGCGAGACCGCGTGGCGTGCCTTTGACGCGCTCGAATGTGAGGGCCTGGCACGCGTCGACTTCTTCCTCAACGAAGCCACCGACACCGTCATTATCAACGAAGTGAACACGCTGCCCGGCTTCACGCCCATCTCGATGTACCCGCAGATGTGGGCGGCCGCCGGTGTGTCCTACCCGGATCTGCTCAGCGAACTGCTCACCGAAGCGTCGCAGCGCCCCCTGGGCCTGCGCTGAGAGAGCGGCCGCGGTGACCCGCATCTGCGCGTGTCCCGCGGCCGCACCCCGACCTCGTTAATTCCCGTCACACCGACCCTGAAGGACACACATGACGACCAACCCCAAAGTCACTCTGGTGACATGCAAGGCGCTGCCCAATCTCTTCCCCGGGGAGGAAGGCCTGCTTGACGAGCTGGCGTCGCGCGGATGCGACCCGCAGATCAAGGTCTGGAACGATCCCGACGTTGACTGGGCCGATGCTGGCATGGTCGTCGTGCGCTCCGTCTCCGACTACGCCGCGGATCGTCCCGCCTTCCTGGAGTGGACGCGCCAGCTGCGCCGCGTGCAGAACTCGAAGGACGTGCTCAACTGGAACACAGACAAGCACTACCTGAAGGAACTCGCGGCGATGGGGCTGCCGACGATTCCGACGAACTGGCTTGAACCCTCCCAGAAGCTCACCAAGCACCAGATCCACACGCGCTTCCCGGCTTTCGGTGAGTTCGTCGTCAAGCCTGCCGTGTCTTCCGGCGTGCGTGATGTCGGCCGCTACACGACTGTGGACATCCGCCAACGTCAGGCCGCCATGCGCCAGGTGCAGGGCTTGCTGGGCGAGGGGCGCTCCGTCATGCTTCAGCGCTACGTTGAGGAAATCGACCTGCACGGCGAGATTTCGCTCGTGTTTTTCAATGGCCTGGTCTCCCACGCCGTTGAGAAGCGCTCGGCCCTGCACCCCGCCTCCGTCACCAACCCCAAGATGCACGAGGCCGTGCTGACCGCCGACTCTGCCGACTCCGTCGCGTGGACATGGGGTGAGCAGATCCGCTGCGTCCTGCACAACTACGTGCGAGCCCGCCTGGGCCACGACGAGCAGTTCCTGTTTAACCGCGTGGACCTGGTTCCCGACGGCAAGGGATCCTTCCTGGTCATGGAGGTCTCCCTCGTGGACGCAGACCTCTACCTCGGCTCGACGCCCGGTGCCCTGGGCAATTTCGCCGACGCGATCTCCGCGCGCGTTCACTGGTGACGCACGCCACCGCCGTGAAGGCACCTCTCGAGTTTTCAAGCTCGGTCGGGTAGTGCTAAGCTCTACCCGTTGCCTTCACGGCGACGCGATGGTGGCTGTAGTTCAGTTGGTAGAGCACCTGGTTGTGGTCCAGGACGTCGCGGGTTCGAGTCCCGTCAGCCACCCCATTGCCCCGGCGCTTACGCGCCGGGGTTTTTGTTTCTTGAGTATGCTTGTAGCAGCCTCAATTGACCGGACAAAGGAGTTCTCATGCCCAGCGTGATTGCCTACGGATGCGACGACGCCACCACCCAGTTCCACCCCCTCCAGATCGACATTCGCGAGCCTGGCGAGGGCGAAATCTACTTCGACGTCGCCTACGCGGGCATCTGCCACTCCGACATCCACTCCGCGCGCGGCGAGTGGGGTCCCGTCGCCTACCCGCTGGTGCCCGGCCACGAGTTCGTCGGCACCGTCGCCAAGGTCGGCCCCGGCGTCACCACCTTCAAGGTGGGGGACCGCGTGGGCGTGGGCTGCATGGTCGGCTCGTGCGGCACGTGTGAGATGTGCGAATCCGACTACGAGCAGTGGTGCACCTCGACGCCTGGCACCCTGTGGACCTACCGCGCCGACGCAGAGGGCAACCCGACGACCGGCGGCTACTCACGCGGCTTCACCGTGCGTGAGGACTTCGCGCTGCGTATCCCCTCTGAGCTGGATTTTGCTGCCTGCGCCCCCCTGTTGTGCGCCGGCATCACCACCTATTCGCCGCTCAAGCATTACAACGTGGGCCCCGGATCGCGCGTCGCGATCCTCGGTATGGGTGGCCTCGGACATGTGGGCGTGCAGATCGCTAAGGCCATGGGCGCGGACGTGTCCGTCATCTCTCATGGACGTTCCAAGGAGGCCGACGCACGCCACTTCGGTGCTGACCATTTCTACGCCACCAGCGAGGAGGGCGTGCTCGAGTCCCTGCGCGGTACCTTCGACCTGATCCTGTGCACCGTGTCCGCCGAGGGCCTGGACTACGCAGGCTACATGGCCGCGCTGCGCCCCTACGGCGTCTTCGTAGACGTGGGTCTGCCCTCCGAGCCCGTCTCCCTGCCGCTGCGCGCCTTCGTCAACGGCGGCAAGTCGTTTGCGGGCTCCCAGATCGGCGGCATCGCCGAGACCCAGGAGATGCTCGACTTCTGCGCCGCGCACGGCGTCATCCCGCAGGTCGAGATGATCAGCGGCGAGGACATCACGCAGGCTTACGACAACATCGTGGATTCGCGCGTGCGCTACCGCTGCGCTAC